>Ga0180223_1000005_pt1 | contig 857442 bp, 838 predicted proteins | sample eDN5th30CKraftOP_FD_151337 | JGI IMG/M metagenome (GOLD analysis project Ga0180223, IMG submission 151337) | Enriched Organic Plus compost microbial communities from Emeryville, California, USA - eDNA 5th pass 30_C Kraft OP (version 2) (version 2) ... | reverse complement strand
CCTATCCTTCTCCCACGGTCCCGCACGGGCTTTCGGTGCACACGAGCGCTGAGCGGGAACCGGTTCGGGCCGGACGCGGGTCGCTGCGTCCGGGGGACGGAATACGTGACCAGTCCACGACCAGGGTACCTGTAAGTCGCTGATGGCTTTTCAACTGGGCATCCCAGCACCGATATGTCCGTACGCGGGCGCAGTTGGCGGTGTGGCGCAGGGAAAGGGGATAGAAGGGTAAGCTCCCCGGGTTGCGTATCAACCGAGATCCACAAATCCCGGATGCGTGGGGCGATGATCGCTTCATACACACAAAACAAAACAGACGAGGCGTTCATCGCCCCACGCAAAGCCTGCCATCACCCCGAGGCCAGACGCCGCCGGGCGCTTCGGCGCGTGCTTAATCCAACAGCGAAGGCTCGTCCTTGGCCTTGTCCTCGAAATCGAGCGACTCGATCTTGTCGCCGCGCCGCGCGATCTTGCCCGTCGAGATCAGGATCTGGTCGATATCGGTATTGGCCTGGGCGAAATGGCTCTGGAGCTTGTTCACCCGTTCGGTCAGGCGCCCCACGTCGCCGAGAAGCGCGGTCACTTCCTTCTGGATCACATGGGCCTGCTCGCGCATGCGCACGTCGCGCAGCAGCGCCTGGATCACCTGGATCGAGAGCATCAGCAGCGAGGGCGAGACGATCACCACCCGGGCCCGGCTGGCCTTCTGCACCACGTCCTCGAAGCGCTCGTGCAGGTCCGCGAAGATCGACTCCGAGGGCACGAACATGAAGGCCGTGTCCTGGGTCTCCCCGGCGATCAGGTATTTTTCCGCGATGGCCTTGGTGTGGTTGCCCATGTCGGTGCGGAACAGCGTCATGGCCTGGCGCAGCGTCTCGGGGCTTTCGGCGCCCGACAGCCGCTGCCAGCCCTCCAGCGGGAATTTCGCATCGATCACGAGGGACGGCGCGCCATTGGGCATGTGGATCAGGGCGTCTGGCCGGCTGCCGTTCGAAAGCGTGGCCTGGAACGTGTATCCATTGCCCGCCAACCCGTCGGCGATGATCGCCTCCATGCGGCCCTGGCCGAAGGCGCCGCGCTGTTGCTTGTTGGAGAGGATCGATTGCAGCGAGACGATCTCGCCGGAAAGCTGGGCGATATTGGTCTGGGCGCGGTCGATCACCGCCAGGCGCTCGTTGAGCTTGCCGAGGGTCTCCTCGGTCTTGGCCCGGCTCTCGGTCATGGACTGGTTGACCCGGTGGGAGCTGGCGTCGATCCGCTCGGTCAGCAGCCGCGCGAGGTCGGAGGTACGCGAGCCGAAGATCTCGCTCATGGTCTGCATGCGGCCGGTCATTTCCGACTGCACGCGCATCATGTCGGCAAGGTGCCGCTCCATTTCCGCGGCCCTGCCCGACTCGGCATCGGCCTCTGCCGCGCGGCGGCGGGTGGAGGTGACGACGAAGACCAGGAGGACGAGAAGCAGGACGAGGGCCGCGGCGAGCCCGCCCGCGAGCAGCGCGACGAGTCCGATCTCATATCCCGCTATGGAGAACACAGCCGTATCCATCAAGGCTTGTTATCTGATTCGCACGGGGCCATATGGTGTGTTGACCCCTTCCTCTTAACTGCACTATCGAAACGCGCATCCCGCGAGCTTGAGTCCTGTCCATGAGCATCAAACCCATCCTCATCCTGCCCGATCCGCGCCTGCGCCAGGTGGCCGAGCCGGTCGAAGCCTTCGACGATGAGCTCAAAAAGACCGTCGCGGACATGTTCGAGACCATGTACGACGCCCCGGGCGTCGGCCTTGCCGGGCCGCAGATCGGCTATATGAAGCGGGTCGTGGTCATCGACCTCGCCGACGAAGAGAACCCCGACAGCGGCAAGATCGCCATGGTCAATCCCGAGATCATCGCCTTTGGTGAGGAGACCGCGATCAGCGAGGAGGGGTGCCTGTCCATCCCCGAGCTCTATCACGAGGTCGAACGCCCGAGCACCGTCACCGTCCGCTATCGCACGCCCGAGGGCGAAGAGAAGACGCGCGAGGCCACGGGCCGGCTCGCCGTCGCCGTGCAGCACGAGATCGACCACCTCGATGGCGTGCTCTATATCGACTATCTCTCGCGGCTGAAGCGCGACCGCGTCATCAAGAAGTTCCAGAAGGCCGCCAAGCGCGCGAGCTGAGCCCGCGCCCGAAATCCAAAGGCATCCGCGATGAAACTGGTCTTCATGGGCACCCCCGATTTCGCCGTGCCCACGCTGACCGAGATCGTCATGCGCGGCCACGACGTCCTCGCGGTCTATACCCGCGCGCCCAAGCCTGCCGGGCGCGGCCAGGACCTGCGCAAGAGCCCGGTGCATCTGGCGGCCGAGGAATTCGGCCTGCCGGTCTTCACCCCCAAGAGTTTCCGCGATCCCGCCGATGTCGAGATCTTCGCCTCTCTCGGCGCACAAGCCGCTATCGTGGTCGCCTATGGGCTGCTCCTGCCCAAACCCATCCTCGACGCGCCCGAACTGGGCTGCCTCAACCTGCACGGCTCGCTCCTGCCGCGCTGGCGCGGGGCCGCGCCGATCCAGCGCGCCATCATGGCGGGCGATACGCGCACGGCGGCAACCGTCATGAAGATGGACGAAGGCCTCGATACCGGCCCCGTGGCCCTGGTCGAGGAAATCCCGATCGGTCCAAACATGACTGCGGGCGAATTGCACGACGAGATGATGCGGCGCGGCGCGGACCTCATGGGCCGCGCGCTCGCCGCCCTGGAACGCGACGCGCTGGAGTTCACGCCCCAACCCGAAACCGGGGTGGTTTACGCCAAAAAGATCGAGAAGGCCGAGGCGCGCATCGATTTTACGCGCCCCGCCGCAGAGGTCCACAATCACATCCGCGGACTCTCGCCCTTCCCCGGCGCCTTCTGCGAAGTCGCGCTCGGCGGCAAGCCGGTGCGGCTCAAGGTGCTGCGCTCGCGTCTGGCCGAGCGCAGCGGCGCGCCCGGCACGGTGCTGGATGGCCTCACCATCGCCTGCGGCGAGGGTGCGGTCCGGTTCGAGCTGGTGCAGCGCGAGGGCAAGGCCGCCATGGATGCCGAGGCGTTCCTCCGCGGCGCGGGCGATCTCACCGGGACCACGTTGGGCTAGGATGCCCCGCTACAAGCTCACCATCGAATATGACGGCACCGGCTTCGTCGGCTGGCAACGCCAGACCAACGGGCTTTCGATCCAGCAAGCGCTGGAAGAGGCCATCCTCGCCTTTTCCGGCGAGGATGCGCGCACCCAGACCGCCGGCCGCACCGATGCGGGCGTCCATGCCCTCGCCCAGGTCGCCCATGTCGATCTTTCCCGCCCATGGGATCCGTTCCGGGTCTCCGAGGCGCTGAACTATCACCTCAAGCCGCACAGGATCGCGGTGCTTGCCTGCGAAGCGGTGCCCGAGAGCTTCGAGGCGCGGTTTTCCGCCACCGCGCGGCATTACGAATACCGCATCCTCAACCGCAGGGCGCGACCGGCGCTCGATGCCGACCATGTCTGGCACGTTCCGGTGCCCCTCGATACAGGGCCCATGCACGCGGCGGCCCAGACCGTACTCGGCCTGCACGATTTCACCACCTTCCGCGCCGCCGAATGCCAGGCGGATTCTCCCATGCGCACGCTCGACCGGCTCGACGTTTCCCGCGAGGGCGAGATGGTGGTCATCCGCGCTTCGGCGCGGTCGTTCCTGCACCATCAGGTGCGCTCGCTGGTCGGCTCGCTCAAGCTCGTCGGCGAAGGCAAGTGGCCCGTTCCGGGCATGCGGGCGGCGCTCGACGCGCGCGACCGCGCCCGTTGCGGCGCCATGGCTCCGGCCTCCGGTCTCTATCTCGTCAGGATCGACTATCCCGCCATCTGAAGCGCGATGCCGAAGCCGAGAAAGCCCAGGAAGGTCGCGATGGCCTGCAGCCCGATCACGAAGACGATGCGGGCCGCCGAGAGCCCGGCGCCGGCGCTCAGGGTGCGCACCGCAATGACGATCCCGCCCAGGATCACGCCGCCGATGACGAGGGCGATCAGCGTGGTGAGCGTCTCTTGCGACGCCCCCAGCAGCGCCGCGAGATAAAGCAGGCCGAAGGTCAGGATCGCACCCAGAACGGGCTGCAGGGCCGCGGTCCAGAGTGAGGGCACGCCATAGGCGAAGTAATCCCCGCCCTGCCCTGCTTCAGCGATGATCCAATAGGCGGCCGCCTCCCGCAAAAGGACCGAGCCGCAGAGCCAGAGGATGATCACGGCAGCGCTCACCGGCTGGTCGGGGCTCACGAGGAAGATCAGCACCACCAGCGCGGTATTGCTGAGGAAGGCGGAAAGCGCCGCGCCGGCCCATCCGCGCGGAGTTAGCGCAAAATGTCGGAGGCCCTGCTCGCGCCATGTCAAAAGCTCGAAACACCCCGGGACCGCACGCAGCAGCTCGTCCCACAGGGTGGCCGCGCGCCCCTGCATCGTCAGACGGGCACCGGTCCGAACAGCAGTCCCACCACCAGCAGCGCGGCCGCGCCGCCGCAGATCTGCGCGATGATGAGGATCGCGATGCCGCCCAGGCGCAGCTCGGCGATCAGCCGCGCGATATTGACCTTGGCCACGAGCGTCACCAGCGCCACCGCCAACAGGATGATGCCGGCGTCAAGCCCGAAAGCCCCGAGCACGGCGGTGGCGATCGAGAGATAGAAGCTCGTCCAGTTGTCGGCGACGAGATAGGGCACGAAGCGATCGGCGCGCTTCAGGGTCCGGAACGCCGCATAGGTGCCCCCGACCTGCCCCAGGAAGATGATGGCGGTGGTGGCCACGGTCTCGAAGCTGGAGACCAGGGGCGTCGCGCCGGTTATGGCGATCTGGGCCGTGGTGATCGCGAGCGAGAAGGCGATGGCAACGACCAGTGCCAACAGGCTCCCGAACAGCGCCGGCAGGCCCTCGCCGAAATAGAGCGGTGCGTCGGGCCGCCCCGCGATCACGCGCGCGGTGCCCTGGGCCGCAAGCCGTGCTTCATCGATCAGGCTGGTGGCGGGAGTGGGCACGGCTGCTCCGGATTGCAAAGGGGCGAGACAGGGATGGGCTCGCTGCCATGTAGACAGCACGGACGGTTGCGGCAAGCGCCGGGTAAGCGAAAACCGTTCCGACGGTGCTCACGGCCGGCCTCCAAGGATGTGCGCAATGACGCGGGCGTAGAGCGCCGTGAGGCGTTCGAGATCGGCAAGCGGCACCTGCTCGTCGACCTGGTGCAGGCCGCGCCCCACCAGTCCCAGTTCCACCACGGGACAATAGTGCGCGATGAAGCGCGCATCCGAGGTGCCGCCGCCGGTGGAGAGCTCGGGCGCGCGCCCGGTTTCCGCCTCTATCGCCGCAACCAGCGGTTGGGCATCCTCGGCGGGGCACAGGAAAGCCCGCGAGATCGGGCCGGTGACCTCGAAGCGGCTCCGGCACTGGCCATGCGGCACGGCGGCGATACGGCGCTCGATCTCGGCCCTCAGCGTCTCGCCGGTCCAGCCATCGTTGAACCGCACGTTGAACAGCAGCGTGCCGCGCGCCGGAATCACATTGGAGACCGGATTGCCGGTATCGATGGAGACCACTTCGAGGTTGGAGGGCTGGAAATGCACGCTGCCGTCGTCAAGCGGCGCATCGAGCGCCGTGGCGATCGCCGCGAGCACGGGCATGGGATTGGCGGCGCGCTCGGGATAGGCCACGTGACCCTGCACGCCCTCGACGGTGACCCGGCCGGTGAGCGAGCCGCGCCGTCCGATCTTGATCGAATCCCCCACCGTCTCCTTCGATCCCGGCTCCCCTACGATCGCGAAGTCGAAGCGGTGCCCCTGCGCCGCCGCCCATTCCATGAGCTTGGCGGTGCCGTTGACCGCGTCGGCCTCCTCGTCATTGGTGATCGCGAGCGATACCGTGCCGGCCTCGAGCCGACCCTCCCCGGCAAGCCGTGCAAGCGCTCCGCAGAAGGCCGCGATGCCGCTCTTCATGTCCACGGTGCCGCGGCCATACATCGTGTCCCCCACGATCTCGGCGCCAAAGGGCGGATGCGTCCAGGCTGCCTCGTCGCCCGGCGGCACGACATCGGTATGACCGCCGAACAGCAGATGCGGGCCGGGCAGGCTGCCCTTCCGGGTGGCAAAGAGGTTTTCAACCGGGTAGGAGCCGTCCCCCGTAAAGGTCAGCCGCGTGCAGGCAAAGCCCAGCGGGACGAGCGCGGCCTCCACCACGTCCAGCACCCCGTCGCTCGACGGCGTGACCGAGGCGCAGCGTACAAGACGTGACAGCAGGTCAACTATTGTTTTCGGCTCGCCGTTCACTTGCCACGCTTGAGTATTCTCTGTCATGATCGCGCTTATTCTTGTTTGGGGGATATGCTTCATGAAGGGGCAAGTACTACATTATGACGACGCTTCCGGCGTTGGTCAGATTTCCGGTGCCGATGGCATCCGCTACAATTTCACCCGCGCCGACCTCAAGCGGCTCGTGCCGGTCTCGGCGGGTACGGAAGTCGATTTCGACTTCGAAGGCAAGGACGCCCGGGATATTTACGTCGTTTCCCCGGCAGCATCGGCCGCCGCGGCAACGGGATCAGGGGCTGGGCAGACGCCCTATAACGGGCCCATCGAACCCGATCTCGGCTTCTTCGGCTATTTCAGCCGGTCCATCACGTCCTATTTCGCCAATTTCTCGGGCCGCGCGCGGCGCAAGGAATATTGGAGCTTCATGATCGTTCCGATCCTGATCTTCGCGGTGCTCGGGATCATTCTGGCCGGCCTGGTCGCCGCCGCTGAGAGTGATCCCAACGGTGCCGGGCCGGCCGTGATGATCGTGGGCGGCATCATGATCATCTTCTTCCTGGCGCTGGTCATTCCCAGCCTCGCGGTCGGGGTGCGCCGCCTGCACGACCTGGGCCAGAGCGGCTGGCTCATCCTCATCCTCGTGATCCTGGGCGTGATACCCTACCTCGGCATCATCGCGAGCATCGGCTATCTCGTGCTCGGCCTCATCGACGGCCAGCCCGGCGCGAACAAATTCGGCCCGCCCGTCAAGGCGCGCGCCTGACGCGTTCGCCGCAAGCCACAAAGGGCCGCCTTCGGGCGGCCCTTTCCGTTGCGGCTCAGTCGCGCAGCAGCTCGTTGATCGAGGTCTTGGAGCGCGTCTGGGCGTCGACGCGCTTGACGATCACGGCGCAATAGAGGCTCGGCCCCGGCGTTCCGTCCGGCAGGGGCTTGCCCGGCAGGCTGCCCGGGACGACCACGGAATAGGGCGGCACTTCGCCGATAAAGACCTCGCCCGTGGCGCGATCCACGATCTTGGTCGAGGCGCCGATGAAGACGCCCATGGAGATGACCGCGCCCTCCCCGACGCGCACGCCCTCGACGATCTCGGAGCGCGCACCGACAAAGCAATTGTCCTCGATGATCACCGGATCGGCCTGCAGCGGCTCCAGCACGCCGCCGATGCCGACGCCGCCGGAGAGATGCACGTTCTTGCCGATCTGGGCGCAGGAGCCCACCGTCACCCAGGTGTCGACCATGGTGCCCTCGTCTACATAGGCGCCCAGATTGACGAAGCTCGGCATCAGCACGGCGTTGCGGCCGATGAAGGCCGAATGCCGCACGATGGCGCCGGGCACGGCGCGGAAGCCGGCGTGGCGGAACTCGCCCTCACCCCAATTCTCGAACTTGCTGGGCACCTTGTCCCACCAGGTGGCGCCGCCGGGCCCGCCGGGGATCACGGCCATGTCGTTGAGCCGGAACGAGAGCAGCACGGCCTTCTTGAGCCACTGGTTGACCACCCATCCGCCGTCCGCGCTCTTTTCGGCCACCCGTGCTTTGCCCTGGTCGAGCAGAGCGAGGGCTTCGTTCACCGCGTCGCGGATCATGCCCTTTGTGCCGTAATTGATGTTCTCACGGGCCTCGAAAGCCGTATCGATGGTCTGGGCGAGCTCAACGGTGGACATGGAGCGGCAACAATCCTCTGCTGGTGGGTATCGCGCCGGACCATAGGCGTTTCCCCGCGCACACGAAACCATTTTCAAGGCGCCGGCGCCTGCGTGCCGATCAGGCTCCGGTCCATGGTGACCGGGCGGTGCACCAGCGTGACCAGCACCACGGAGATCGTCATCAGCAAGTACCAGGAGCCGAATTTTTCGATCCCCACCATGCGCCAGCCCTCCAGCTGGCTCGGATAGAGCCAGGCGCGCGACCAGGTGCCCAGGTTCTCGGCGACCCAGATGAAGAAGGTGACGAGGCCGAAGGCGAGAAGGATGGGCATGCGGTGCCAGAAGCGGTGCACGCGGTAATGCATCATGGTGCGGGCATAGACCAGCGCGAGTACCACGAAGAGCGGGATGCGCATGTCGGGCACGAAGTGGTGCGAGAAGAAATTCACATAGATCGCCAGCGCCAGAAGCGCCGTGATCCAGACCGGCGGATAGCGCTCGAACCTTATGTCGAAGATGCGCTGAATGCGCGCCATGTAGCTGCCGACGCAGGCATACATGAAGCCAGAGAACAGCGGCACGTCGCCGATGCGCAGCAGCGAGGGCTCGGGATAGGTCCAGCTTCCCGCGCCGGTCTTAAAGAGCTCCATCACCGTGCCCACCACGTGGAAGATCACGATCACCCGTGCTTCGGCCAGGGTTTCGAGCCGCAAGGCGATCATGCCGATCTGGATGGCGAGCGCCGCGATGACGAGGAAGTCGTAGCGCGCCAGCGCGGCGCCATCGGGCCAGAACAGCGCCGTGCCCAAGAGCAGCGCCAGCATCAGCCCGCCGAACAGGCAGGCCCAGCCCTGCTTGAGCCCGAAGACCACGAACTCGACCAGCCCGTCCCACAGCCTCGAACGCGGCAGGCGGTCGAGAACCCGCCGCGCCAGCCGGTCGATGCGCTGCTCGACCCCGAAATAGCCCTTGTCCAAAGCCCGCTCCCCTTTGCTCTGGCGAATAGCATTGGCGCGCGATTGCGGCAAAGCTCGGTGCTTGCCCCGAACCGCGACGCGGCTTAACACCGGAGGCAACCCAAGATCAGGACATGTCATGGCCCGGCGCCGCCATTCTTCGCTTCGCTCCTCGAAACAGGATCTCGATACGGTCCGGCACGTTCCCGCGACACCGCAGACGCGTTCGCCGACCTATCGGCTCGCCTTTTCCGACCAGGATTTCCTGCTGTCCGAGGACCTGCGCGGGGTGCGGTTCCAGCTCGAATATTTGAAGCCCGAGATGCTGCTGCGCGAGGCGGGGATCAATTCCACCGTGGTGCTGTTCGGCGGCGCGCGCATCCCCGAGCCCGGCAAGCCGGCCTGGGCGGCCAAGACCGAGACCGCCCGGCGCAATCTCGAGGCCAATGCGCGCTATTACACCGAGGCGCGCCACTTCGCGCGGCTCGCCTCGGAAACCAGCCGCGCCCTCGATTTCCGCGATTTCGTCGTGGTCACCGGTGGCGGGCCCGGCGTCATGGAGGCCGGCAACAGGGGCGCGGCGGATGTCGGCGCCCCCTCGATCGGGTTCAACGTGGTGCTGCCGCACGAGCAGGCGCCCAATCCCTATGTCACGCCCGAATACGCCTTCAACTTCCACTATTTCGCGACCCGCAAAATCCATTTCCTGATGCGGGCGCGGGTGGTCGCGATCTTTCCCGGCGGCTTCGGGACGCTGGACGAGTTCTTCGAGACCCTGACCCTCATCCAGACCGGCCGCATGGAGCGCATTCCGCTCCTGCTGTTCGGCGCGGCCTTCTGGGACCGGGTGCTCAATCTCGAGGTCCTGGTCGAGGAGGGTACGATCTCGCCCGACGACCTGTCGCTTTTCACCGTGGTCGATACCGCCGAGGAGGCCTGGGCCGTTGTCGCGCGCACCTATGACCTGCCCGATCTCGCGGCGGTGAACGCAAAAAGCCCGGGCGCGTGACCCGGGCTTTTCTGGTTGGGCTGCAAGATCAGCCTTACTGGTTGGCGGTAACCGTGAGGCCCAGAAGGTCGATGGCCGCGAAGGGATCTTCCTCGATCCCGACGAAATCATTGACGTAGAGGGGCTCGGTGGGGTTGGCCGAGATGGTGAAGTTCTGCGGATTGGCGACGAAGGCGTTGACCGCCTGGGTCACGGCCGCGGAGAATTCCGGGTTCTGAAGCTCGGTCAGCATCATGGGCACCATGAACTGCAGTCCGGCCGCGAGGGTCGTGGCGTCGATGCCCTGCTCGGCCGCGGCAAAGGCCAGGCTCTTGTTGAAGAGCGAGGCATCGTCGTAGCGGACCGAGAACGAGACGACCCCCACATCGGCCAGCATGGCCAGCGAGGCGTCCTGCACGGCCTGGAGCTCCTGCTCCGACATGGTATCGACCGAGGCCGCCAGCTTCTGCTGCATCTTGATCATTTCGCCGTAAAGCTCGGCGGTGTAGCCGGTGAAGCTGCCCGAAAGGCTGAGCGCGCCCAGGTCCGCGAAGTCGAAGCGCAGATCGGTGAGCTCGGCCTCGCCGCTTTGCGGCCGCCAGGTACCCGAGCCCGAGAAATTCGCAACCAGTTGATCGATGTCGAAGGCCTCGAACACCTGCTGCGCTTCCGCGGCCTCCTCCTCATCCATCTCGGCCATCAGGGCCTCGACGTTGATCATCAGGCCGCTCATCTCATAGCCCGAGGTGATCTCGGTCTCATCGCCCGTGGTCTCGGCGGAGAAGTTGTCGAGGGTGAAGATCTCGGTGCCTTCCATCGCGACGCTCATCGGGCCCGCGCTGGCCCGGCGATAAAGGAGCATGCTGGAGACGCTGCTGGGCGAATAATCGGCCGGCAGGGTGATGTCCTCGACCAGGAAGTTGGCGGCGGTGATCGAGACGTCGTCGTCCGCGAACGCGATATCGGCGATGGTGGCGGTCTCGGCCGTGAAGCTGCCGTCAGCGGCTTCGGCGACGCCCGTGAAGGTCAGATCACCGGGCAGATCGATCGGGTCCTCGCCCGGAGCGGTGATGGTGAAATCGGAAAGCACGATCGTATCGCCATCGGCGGTGGCGTTCGCAAAGCTCATCTCGAGCCCCGAAGCCGATAGGATGTCCACGAGCCGCTGCCCGAAAGCGTTGGCGTCCTGGGCAAAAGCGGGCGCAGCCATGAGGGCGGCAGCGCTGGTGAAAAGCGCGATGAGCGATATCCGGTTCTGCATAATTGACGTCCCTTTCCTGCCGCGTATCGGCTGACGCGGTCTCCTCATTGTGAATGGAGACTTTATACCAACGCACCGGAGCGAGAGACAGTGATATTTCTATGGCAAAATGAGCATTTGCCGTGGAACCCAAGTAAAGGGCGGCCGTTCAGCCGTTGTCCTTGAGGAAAGCGACGAGGTCGTCGGTGACGTGGTGCACATGGGCGCGGGCGTCGCCGCGGCCCAGCTCCCAATCCGCCACCTGTTCGTGGGCGAAGCCCTTGCCGGCCACGACCTGCACCGTGGTCATGCCGACATCGTGGGGCACACGGAGGTTCTTTTCGAGATCGTCGAACATTATGGCACGCGCCGGGTCCAACCCATGGTCGCGCAGGAAGGCGTCATAGGCCTCCCTCAGCGGCTTGGGCTGGTAGGCGGCGCTGCGGATATCGAACACGGCCTCGAAGAGATGCGCTCCACCCAGCCGCTCGAGCACGGCGCTCGCGTGCCCGGCATCGGCATTGGTGAAGATGAACTTGCGCCCCGGCAGGTTCGCGATGGCCGCGACGAGGTCGGGCCGCGCGGTGACGGGCGAATAGTCGATGGCGTGCACGCGGGCGAGATAATGGTCGGGATCGACATTGTGCTCGCGCATCAGCCCGTTGAGCGTCGTGCCGTGGTCCCGGTAGTAGACCCGCTGGAGCGCCCGGGCCGCCTCCACCTCCAGCCGGGTGGCCTCCATCACATAGGCGGTGATCAAGGTGTCGATCTGCGCAAAGAGATTGCATTCGCGCGGATAGAGCGTGTTGTCGAGGTCGAAGACCCAATCGGTGACGTGATCGAAGCGGGCGGGATTGAGCGGAGTCAGGGCGTTCATGATGGCCCATTATGCCATAAATCGGTGAAGGGGGAATGACTGGGGCGTAGCGGATCGTCGGCGCTTGTGGTTGCGGCAGGCTTTGCGCTGGACCCCGGTAATAAATACCGGGGTGACGTTCCGGAGGTGGGGCGGAATTGGAGCCGAAACGCTGACGTCATTCCGGCATTCATTGCCGGAATCCGGGCCGACGCAACCTCATCCACAATGCCCGCCTTACCCCTCTTCGTCCTCTTCCCCGATATGGCTCGCCATGTCCGAGAGCATGTCGCTCACGTGCCGGTCGGCGACCTGGTAGAACACCTGCCGGGCGCGGCGCTCGCCCTTTACCAGCCGTGCGCCGCGCAGCAGCCGCAGGTGATGGCTCACCAGCGACTGGGAGAGGTCGAGCCCCTTGGCGATGTCCCCGACGGATTGCGGGCCGTCGAGGCAATAGAGCAGGATGCTGAGCCGGCTGGGATCGCCGAGCAGGCGAAAGGTCTCCGAGAGGATGGTGAGGTCCTGGGGCGAAAGCGGGGTGCGGCGGGTCAATGCACGTGGCTCCCCGATGCCGCGCGCTGCACCGAATCATGGGCATGGGGCGCGGCGGCCTCGGACAGGCTGCAGCCGTCCGCGCCCTCCCAGTCCACGCCAACGGTGGGATGCTCGATGGCGAACCGGGCCTTGAGCGCTTCCTCGGCGGCGCGGATGGTTGCGAGGATGTCCGCGCCCTCGCGGGGCTTGATCTTGAGCGTCGCCAGCGCCCGGCCGGAGGTGATCAGCCACACATGGACGTCGCTGACCCGCGCCACGCCCGGGATGGTGTTTTCGAGATGGCGGGCGATCTCGGCGGCGTCGGCATTGTCGGGCGCGCCCTCGAGCAGGATGTGCAGCGTGCGCCGCAGCAGCCCCCAGGCGCTGCGCAGGATAAGTAGCGAGACGAGGATCGAGAGGATCGGGTCGATCGGGGTCCAGCCCGTGAGCCAGATCACGAGCGCCGCCGCGATGGCGCCCACCGAGCCCAGCAGGTCGCCCAGGACGTGCAGCATCGCGCCCCTGATGTTGACGTGCTCGGAATCCCCGCGGCTCAGATACCAGAAGACGAAAAGGTTCACGAGCAGGCCGACGATGGCGATGCCCAGCATGGGGCCGGCGAGGATTTCGTAGGGTTCCTGCATGCGCCGGATGGCTTCGTAGACGATCCAGAACACGATGCCGAACAGGGTGATGGCGTTGACGAAGCCCGCGATCACTTCGAGCCGCAGATAGCCGAAGGTGCGCCGGCCGTCCGCGGCGCGGCGTCCGAAGCGGAAGGCGGCATAGGCCAGGCCCAGCGCCACCGCATCGGTCAGCATGTGGCCGGCATCGGCGAGCAGCGCCAGGGAACCCGACAAGAGACCCCCGGCCATCTCCACCAGCATGTAGGCGAAGATGATGACGAAGGACACGAGTACCTTGCGCTCGTTGTCGCCGGTCACCGCCGGGGTATGGGAATGGTCGTGGCCGCCGTGATCATGGTCATGACCGTGCGGGTGGGAATGGGCCATGGGTATCCGTCCTTAACTCGATGTATGAATATGTGTTCATACATGTGGAGTCAAGAAGTGAGTGCCCATCTGCGTTGACCGATATCGGCTGCGGGAAGCACCCTTCATCCGTCTCGGCCCTTCGGGCCGATCCACCTTCTCCCTCAAAGGGAGAAGGGAAGCCTGGGGCTTATCGGTTCCTGTGCACCCCTCTCCCCTTGAGGGAGAGGGGCCGGGGGTGAGGGGTGCTCTCGCCCCTATCGCACGATCAGCGTACCGGCGCCGTGCTCGGTGAACAGCTCCAGCAGCACGGAGTGCGGCGTCTTGCCGTTGACGATCACCACGCCCTCGACGCCGCGGTCGAGGGCCTCGATACAGGTCTCGACCTTGGGGATCATGCCGCCATGGATCGTGCCGTCCGCAATGAGACGCTGCGCCTCGATCACCGAGAGCTCGGGGATGAGCTTGCCCTCCTTGTCGAGGACGCCAGGCACATCGGTCAGGAACAGCAGGCGCTTGGCGAAGAGCGCGCCCGCAATGGCGCCGGCGAAGGTGTCGGCATTGATGTTGTAGGTCTCGCCGTCGCGTCCCGGCGCGACCGGGGCGATGACCGGGATCATCTCGGAGCGGGCCAGAAGGTCGAGCAAGGTGCGGTCGACCTCGACCGGCTCGCCCACGAACCCCAGATCGAGGATGCGCTCGATATTGGAGGTCGGGTCGATGATCTTCTTGTTCGCCTTTTCGGCGAACACCATGTTGCCGTCCTTGCCGCACAAGCCGATGGCCCATTCGCCCTCGGCATTGATCATGGCGACGATTTCCTTGTTGATCGAGCCGGCCAGCACCATTTCGACGATCTCGACCGTACGCCGGTCGGTGACGCGCAGGCCGCCCTCGAACTTGGATTCGATGCCGAGCTTTTTCAGCATCTCGCCGATCTGCGGCCCGCCGCCGTGGACGACGATGGGGTTGACGCCCGATTGCTTCAGAAGCGCCACGTCGCGGGCGAAGGCGCGGCCCAGCTCCGCATCCCCCATGGCGTGGCCGCCATATTTGATGACCACGGTCTTGTTCTCGTAGCGCTGCATGAAGGGCAGCGCCTTGGACAGCACTTCGGCGTCGTAGGTGTCGTCGGAAGCGTCGGTCATGGCGCAGGCATTTCCCTCACGAGCAGGCTCTATGGCTCAACCACTAGAGCGCTTCGGGCGAAAGGGAAACACCCTCGCCCAAAAGCGCGGCAAACCCAAAGGTCTTAGCGCTTTGCCCGAAACAGGCAACAGTTTTCGCGTTGACCGCAAAGTGAATGCGCACCCCTTGCAGGAAGGCGGCGGGAGGCAGAAACTATAAGGATAACCCGGCGCGCCGCGGTTGCGCGCCGATTGAGGAGGTTCACATGACCGATACCCTTCTCTCGCGCCGCACCCTTCTGGCCGGCGGCGCGGCGCTGGCGGCCCTGGGCGCGGTCGGCTTCGCCACGCGACCCAGCCGGGGCGAGACCGAGGCCGGCGCGTTCGAGATCGAACTGACGCCGGAGGAATGGCGCGAGCGGCTGACGGCCGAACAATATTACATCCTGCGCGAGCACGGCACCGAGCGCGCCTTCAGTTCGCCCTTGGACAAGTTCTACGAGGCAGGGATCTATGCCTGCGCCGGCTGCGGCCAGGAGCTCTATTCGTCGGAAACCAAGTATGACAGCGGCACCGGGTGGCCCAGCTTCTGGGAGCCGCTGCCCGGCGCCATAGGCACGTCCGAGGACACGTCGCTCTTCATGGTGCGCACCGAATGCCATTGCAGCCGCTGCGGCGGGCATCTGGGTCATATCTTCGACGACGGCCCTCCCCCGACCGGCAAGCGCCACTGCCTCAACGGCATCTCGCTGGAATTCATTCCCGCCTGACCGGATTGCACGCGGCGATCATTGGCCCCACATTCGGGTTCGCGAATCCAATTCCGAACCCATAGGCCATGACTCTCACCATCCTCAAGGTCGGCGCCGTGCCCGAGCCGCTGCGCGACCGCTTCTCGCCCTATCCGGCCATGTTCCGCGCCATGTTCGAGGCGGTCGGGGCCGGCTTTTCGGTGACCGAGATCGACGTGATCGGCGGCGAGCCCCTGCCCGCGCCGACCGCGCCGCAAGCGGTGCTGGTCACCGGCTCGTCCTACGGCGTCTATGACGACACGCCCTGGATCGCATCCCTGCGCGGCTTCATCCAGGACGCCTATGCGCGTGACGTGCCCATGGTCGGCATCTGCTATGGGCATCAGGCCATCGCCGACGCGCTGGGCGGGGTGGTCGAAAAATCCGAGAAGGGATGGGGATTGGGCCGGCACACCTACGCTGTCGCCGGCAGGCCGGAGCTGTTCACGGCGCCCGTGGACACCCTCTCGGTCACCTGCTCGCATCAGGACCAAGTGATCGCGCCGCCGCCCGATGCGGAGGTGATCCTGCGCTCCGATTTCGCGCCCCATGCCGGGCTGCACTACGCCAACGGGAAGACGCTCTCGTTCCAGCCGCACCCGGAATTCGAGGACGATTACGGCCGCGCGTTGGTGGACCTGCGTCGTGGTCGCGCGCCCGATCGGGTGATCGCGGACGCGCACGCCTCCTTCGCAAAGCCATCGGATCGCCTGGTTCTGGCGGAGACCATCGCGCGTTTCCTCGCGCGCGCCATGGCGGGCGACGAAAAGGCCTAGGCGCCGTCGCGGATCGCGGCGATCTCGGCGCGCAGGGTCTCGATGCCCGCGCCCTTTTCGCTCGAGGTGACGATAATCTCGGGATGGGCCGCCGGGCGCTTGGCGATCAGCGCCCGCGTTTTGGCGATGACCTTTTCAAGGTCCGCGGCCAGCGGCTTGTCGCCCTTGGTCAGCACCACCTGGTAGCTCACCGCCACCTTGTCGAGCTCGTTCATCACCGTCTCGTCATTGGCCTTGGGGCCGTGCCGGCCGTCGACCAGCACGTAGACGCGGCGCAGGTTGGGCCGGCCGCGCAGGAAGGAATGGATCAGCTTGTTCCATTTCTCCACCGCCGGCTTGGGCGCCTTGGCATAGCCATAGCCCGGCATGTCCACGATGCGGATGCCGCCCTCCACGGGCACGAACAGGTTCAGTTCCTGGGTGCGGCCGGGGGTATTGGAGGTGCGCGCCAGGCCCGACTGGCCGACCAGGGCGTTGATCAGCGAGGACTTGCCCACGTTGGAGCGCCCCGCGAAGGCGACCTCGACCACGTCGTCGGCGGGCAGGTCGGAGACCCGCACGCAGCCCTTGACGAATTCCCAGGGGCGCGCAAACAGCAGCCGCGTTTCTTCGGAAAGCTCAACCATCGCCCGTTCCTGCCGGCATGAGGGAGGGGCCGGTCACCCGGCCCCGGTCTCTCACTTGCTCGGCTTGACTTCCTTGCTTTCGGCGTCGGCCGCCGGCTTGGGCTTGCGCCTGAAGGTCGACACGATATTGCCGAGTAGGTCCACCTCGACCCCGTGCCGCCGCATGATGAACCATTGCTGGAGCACCGAGAGGAAGTTGTTCCACGCCCAGTAGATCACGAGGCCGGCCGGGAAGTTCGCCAGCATGAAGGTGAAGATCACCGGCATGAGACCGAAGATCATCGCCTGGGCCGGATCGGCCTGTGGCGGATTGAGCTTCATCTGCACCCACATGGTGATGCCCATGATGAGCGGCCAGATGCCGACGGTGAGGAACGCCCCCAGCAGCGGCACCACCGTGGGGTCCCAGGGAATGAGGCCGAACAGGGTGAAGATGTTGGTGGGATCGGGCGCCGCGAGATCCTCGATCCATCCGAAGAACGGCGCGTGCCGCATCTCGATGGTGACGAACAGCGTCTGGTAGAGCGCGAAGAACACCGGGATCTGGATGAGGACCGGCCAGCAGCCCGCGATCGGATTGATCTTCTCGCGCTTGTAAAGCTCCATCATCGCCTGTTGCTGGGCGGGACGGTCGTCGGCGAAACGCTCCTGGATCGCCTTCATCTCCGGCTGCACCCGGCGCATATTGGCCATGGAGGCATAGGACTTGCTGGCGAGCGGGAAGAAGATCGCCTTGATCAGCAGAGTGACCACCAGGATCGCCACGCCGAAATTGCCCACCAGGCCTTCAATGAAGCGCAGGAGGTAGAACATCGGCTTGGTGATGAAGTGCAGCCAGCCCCAGTCGATCAGCAGCTCCAGCCGGTCGATGCCGTAGCCGCGCTCGTAGGAATCGATGATCGCTTCCACCTTGGCGCCGGCAAAGGCGAGGCTTTCGTAGGACGCGCTGCCGCCCGCGGGCACGACGGTAGGCGCCGCGGCGACGAAATTGGCCACGTATTGCGCACTGGTATCGGTGCGGCTGGCGACGAAGCGGGCGTTGACCGTGCTGTCCTGATCCGGAATGGCCGCCACGGCCCAGTATTTGTCGGTAAAGCCCAGCCAGCCGCCGGTGCTGGTGAAATCTTCCTGCCCGTTGTCGGTGAGCGCGTCATATTTGCGCTGCAGGAAATCGCCGCCCAGGACGCCGATGGCGCCTTCGTGCAGGATGAAGAAATTCTGGGTCTGCGGCCGATAATAGCGCGAGACGCGCGAGAAGGGATAAAGCGAGACGTCGCCGGCGCCGGTGTTCTCGACGCTCTGGTCGACGACGAACATGTAGTTCTCGTCCACCGAGATCTGCTGGGTGAAGGTCAGCCCTTCGCCATTGTCCCAGGTGAGGACCAGCGGGGTGTCCTCGGTGAGGACAGCATCGGCGCCGTCGGCAACGGACCACTGGGTGGCGCTGTCGGGCACGGCGACCGAGGAGCCCGATGCCACGGCCCAGCCCTGCTCGATGAAATAGGGTTCCGGACCACTGGCGGGCGACAGCAGCGTGATGGTCGGGCTGTTCTCGTCGGGGGTCTCGGTATAGCGGTTGAGCCGCAGGTCGTCGATGCGGGCGCCCACGAGGTTGATCGAGCCCGAAAGCGCCGGGGTCTCGATCGGCACGCGCGGCTGGCTCGCGAGCGCAGCCTCGCGCGTCTCGAAGGTCGCGACCGCCGGGGAGCCCGGCAGGTTGTCCGCCTCTTCGTCCCCGATCGCGGCGAGGTCGGCGCCCTCAGCCTCGGCCTGCTGCTGGGCCGCGATCTCGGCCTGGCGCTGCGCCTGTTCGAGCTGGGGGCCGGCGACGAAATATTGCCAACCGAACAACACCGCCATGGAAAGGACGATGGCGAGGATCATGTTGCGACTGTCGTTCATGGCTTTTCTTTACGTCCGCTGGGCCGCTCGGGCCGAGGGTTGTGTGCGCGATCGAGCGAGGCCTGCAGGTCCCCGACAAGCGCGGCAAAGGGTTCGTCAAGGCAGGCACGGCGTCCCACGAGGACATAATCGTTGCTGGCCTCGAACCGGTCCGCGCATGCCGCGACCGCTGCACGCAGCCTGCGCTTGATCCGGTTTCGCTCGGGGGCATTACCGGTTTTCTTGGTGACCGTAAAGCCGACTCCGGCGCGCTCGGCTGTCACATCTTCGTCCGCGCCGCGCGGACGCCGGACCGTTTGCAGCACAAAGCCGCGCCTGGCAACCTTGGTGCCACGCGCGGCTCGTAAAAATTCCGCCCTGGTCTTGAGGCGTCGCAGGGCCATGGAGCGAGCCGGAGACCGGCTCCGTCCTCCTGTTAGGCCGAGAGGCGGCTGCGGCCGGCGGCACGGCGCCGGGCCAGGATCTTGCGGCCGTTCTTGGTCGCCATGCGGGCGCGGAAACCATGGCGGCGCTTGCGCACCAGATTGCTCGGCTGAAAAGTACGCTTCATGGGTGCTTACCGCGCACAACGAGGGCGCGATCCTCTTGTCTTCATGACGTTGATCTGGAACACGGCGCGCACACGCCCCAAAGGACCGGCTGCCAAAGTTGGCCGGCTTATAGGGAATGCATCCGTCCAAGTCAATCGAACTCGCTCGGACGGCCGGCGTTTTTGCCGTCGCCGTCAACCGCCGCATCTCCGTTTGGAGGCGGGACGCCAAATGCCTGTTGCCTCGGCCTTGCGCACTCTTGCCCGCCTTCGCCCAGTGTGGTCTCACTTCGTCTGCATTAGATGTGCGCCGCCCGCGCGCGATACAAGGTGACCGGTCAACGGGGGACGGGCTTGGCAGACATACTCAAACCCGACATCTGCGTGATCGGCGGCGGTGCGGGCGGACGGGCGGTGGTCGAGACGGCCCGGGCCGCCGACGCTTCAGTGGCGCTGGTCGCCACCGACCTGCTGGACGATTCCGGCCGCATTGCCGCGGCGGCGCTGGGCGCTTCGGCTGCTCGGGCCGACCTGCTGCGCCATTCCGAATCCCTCGGCTTTCCAGCCCATGCGCCCGAAATCGACTTCGACCGTATCCTCGCCCATATGCGCGAAACCGTCGCGGGCAGCGCGCTGCGGGTGTCCGAGGAGCGTCTCGTGGCGCTGGGGGCACTTGTCATCCGCAGCCAGCCACGCTTCATCGACCGCAACACGCTCGATGCGGACGGAACCCTCATCAGGGCGCGGCGCTTCGTCATCGCCACGGGGTCGCGCCCGGCGGTCCCCGACCTTCCCGGTCTGGACGGCAGCGTGTTCTTCACCCCGGATACGCTTATCGAGCTTGCCGAGCTTCCGCGCCATCTGATCGTCCTGGGTGGCGGCGGCACGGGGCTCGCGCTGGCCCAAGCCTATCTGCGCCTTGGCGCAGAGGTCACGGTCATCGACACGCGCGAGCCGCTGGGCGAGGAAGACCCCGAACTCGCCGCCGTCGTGCTGCGGCGGCTGGCACAGGAAGGTCTTTCACTGCACGCCCATACCGGCGTCGTCGCCATCCGCGCCTCCAGCGACGGCGTCGCGATCGACCTCAAGGCCGGCGCCGACGAGTGGACGCTGGAGGGCACCCATCTTCTGGTCGCGACCGGCCGCGCGCCCGATCTCGACGGCTTGGGGCTCGAGACCGCCCGCATCCGCAGCACGCCGGAAGGCATCGCGGTCAATGCCGGCCTCAGGACCTCCAACCGCAAGGTCTATGCCATCGGCGAGGCGATCGGGGCCGCCGCCTCGGCCGACCATCAGGCCAGGCTGGTCACCCGCAACGCGCTGCTCGGCCACCGCATTCCCCGCGACACCCTGGACCGGGTTGCGCGGGCGACGTTCACCGATCCCGAGATCGCCCATGTGGGTCTCACGGAAGCCGCGGCGCGCACCAGAACCAGGCAGCGCTACCAAGTGTTGCGCTGGCCCTATGCCGAGAATGCGCGCGCCCGCGCCCTGGGGCACAGCGAGGGGATGGCAAAGCTCGTCACCGATTCCCGTGGCACCCTGCTGGGCGCCTCGATCGCCGGGCCGCAGGCGCGCGAAACCATCGCGCTCTTTGCCTATGCCATCGCCAACGGTCTCAAGGCCCCGAGCCTCGCGCAACTGGGCGCCGTTTCCCCCAGCCTGGGCGAAATCGCCCAGCGCATCGGGGTCGAGCATGAACGCAAGGCACAGGACGGTGCCGGGACCGCCCGGCGGCTCCGGTTTAACCGCTTGTTGCCTTGAGGTTTTTCCGTCTATAGCCTGAGCCCATGCACGAGCACCCTCCCCCGGAGCGCAGGCCGTTCACCAGCTTGTCCGTGAAGCTGATCGCGGTCATCGTGCTGGTGGTCATTCTGGTCGAGATCCCCGTCTACCTGCCCTCGCTGGCCAGCTATCGCGCGAGCTGGCTCGACGACCGGCTGCGCGTCGGAGGCGTGGCGGTGCGGGTGTTCGACACCGTGCCCGACATCATGGATCTGCCGTCCGATATTTCCGATCCGCTGCTGCAGGCCGCGGGCGCCATCGCCATCGTCTACCGCCACCAGGGCCAGAGCGAGCTCATCGCCCTCGACGCCAGCACCATGCCGTCCGAGACGGTCCTCGCCGAAACGCGCGGGCAGAATCCCCTGTCCCAGATCGTGGCCGCGCTCGATACGCTCATCAACGGCGGCGACCGAACCATCCGCATCGTGGGCGAGCCGCCCGGCGCCGGCGGCACCATCGTCGAGGTGGTGATGCCAGAAGCACCCTTGCGCGCCGACATGCTGGTCTATTCGCGCAATATCCTTCTGCTCTCGCTCGTCATCACCGCGCTCGCCGCGATCGTCCTTTTCGTCTTTGCCGAGCGGCTGCTGATCGGGCCGATCCGGCGGCTTTCCGCGCGCGTCATTGCCTTCCGCACCTCGCCCGAGGCCGTGGCCAGCCTGCCGGAGGTCAAGCGCAACGACGAACTGGGCGTGCTCGAACGCGAGCTCAACGACATGCAGGCCGATATCTATGCCATGCTGCGCCAGCGCAGGCACCTGGCCGAGCTCGGGCTGGCCGTGGCCAAGATCAACCACGACCTGCGCAACATGCTGACCTCAGCCCAGTTGCTCTCCGACCAGGTGGCGACGCTGGACGATCCCAAGGTCAACCGCATCGCCCCGCGGCTCGTTGCGACCCTCGACCGCGCCACGGCCTTTGCCCAGACCGTGATCGACTACGGCCGCCAGCGCGAGGCGCCGTCCCGGCCCCAGCCCGTGGATCTGCGCGCCCTGGGCACCGAGGCCGCCACCGCCGCCGGGCTCATGGGCCACCCTGAAATCGCCTTCGACAACACGGTGCCCGACGACACGGTGCTCAAGGTCGATCCCGACCAGTTTTCGCGCGTGCTCACCAATCTCATGAAAAACGCGCGCGAGGCGCTCGAGCTCGCCGAACCCAATGGCGAGGCCATGGTGCGTCTCGCCTTCGACGACCAGGGCGACACCGTGCGCATCGTGGTTTCGGACAATGGCCCCGGCCTGCCGCAAAAAGCGAAGGACAATCTCTTCGTCGCCTTCGAGGGATCGGTGCGCGCCGGAGGCACCGGCCTCGGCCTCGCCATTGCCCGCGAATTGACCGAGGCCAATGGCGGCACGATCAGCCTCGTCGAGGAGGGAAAAGGCGCAACCTTCGTGCTGAGCTTCCCGGCGGACCGGCTGGTCTAGCGCTCCTCCCGCCCCGCCTCCACGCGCGCCGCTGCTTTCGCCCGCACGGCGGGTTTGCTTGCAGCGACGGACATTTAGGCCGTCATCACTCCGTCAAGGCGCCGCTGATCGCGGCCAGGGAAAAAGCGGAAATTCGCACCCTCGGGTGGCTTGCAATGGGCAAACAGGCAGTATATGCGTTGCCCCTGCCTGCGAGGGGCGCCTGTCCGCTCCTCCCACACCGGCACCGCGCGCCCGTAGCTCAGCTGGATAGAGCACCAGACTACGAATCTGGGGGTCAGAGGTTCGAATCCTTTCGGGCGCGCCATTCTCGTGCAAACGTGGGCACCATGGCCCGCGCGGAATTCTCTCCTCCGGAAACGGCTTTCAAAAGCTGGTCCTTCGGTCCGCAGATGCGGATGCGATCCCGGCCGATGGTGACCTTGCTGACGAACATGTGCAGCCAGGTGCGCCGGAATGCGGGATCGGCGTCGCGAAGCCGTCGCCGGATCCCGGAAGAAAAGCGTCGCACCATGATGGGGGACAGCTCAGCCCGAGCCGAGCCACGCTGGCGCAGAGCCTCGAGGGAAGCGGTCCCCTCGCGAATCTGGAGCTTGGCCAGGTCGACGCGCTCCCTGAAGCGGGGATCGTGCAGTTCGGCGACACCGGCCTCGATCGCATCGTAGAGGCGTTCGAGCCGGGACTGAGCCTCGGCGACCGCGATGCGCTGGCGGTCGATTTCCGTTTCAAGCTGCCGGCGCGTGTCGTCGGTACGGTCGGTCATCGCCTGGAGGATCGGAATGAGGCGCTCGGGAGCGAAGACCTGCTCCTCGACGGCCTTGATCACCATCTCGTCGATCTTGTCCATGCGGATCGAATGACCGCAACCAGTGCCTTCGGTGGCGCTCTTGGCGCAGGTCAGGTACTTGTAGCGTCCGCTCTTTCCGGTGCGCAGCATCATGCCGCGCCCGCATTTCTCGCAGACGGCAAGGCCGGTCAGGAGCGTGGGGCCGTCCATGGGGGCCGATCAACGGCTGTGGCCGTCAGGTGCGCGAGATAGTCACGCAACATGGCGACGCGCCTAGGCCTGAAACTGCGCCCTGTGCGTTTGGGCTCCTTGATCCTCGTTATGTCAAACATCCGGTATGCATGCCGCAAATTGCACCATGCCAGGACAATTAGCTTCCTGTCGGTATACATGAAGCACAGCGGCAGGATTGTCCGTTCGGTGCCCTTTCCGCTTTTGTCAGTATAGGTGATTTCAAGGGCATCTTCCTGCCAGCAGGCATCACGGATCATGTCGATTTCGGGACTTGCATGCATGCGGGCATCGGGCCGATAAATCTGGGAAATCGCGTGGACAAGTTGCTGTTCACGATCATCCGGAAGGGTTGCCACGACTTTTGCCAGAGCTGACTTGGCCGCCTTGGCGAGTGCCGGGTCTACCATGCTTTGAACTTCAGCCAGACCGAGCGCGATGGCCTCGATCTCGGTCCTGTCGAAGGATTGGGGCGGCAAGGCATAGTCTTCGACCAGCCGATAGCCATAACCGCGCTCGCCCTCGATGCGCGCCCCCGCCGCTCGCAGGCTGTCGATGTCGCGATAGAGCGAGCGCAGCGACACCTCCATTTCCTCGGCGAGCCGTGCAGCGGTGATGGGCGGCGCCATGACGCGCATGGCTTGCAGCAGGCGGAACAGGCGGTCGGGGCGGGCCATATTTAAAACTGCCGGAAATTGTCAGTTGGGCGTCCTTATACCGTTCGGCGACACGCACGCCAACAAGGAGAACGGCAATGACCATCAAGACGACCACCCACCTCAACTTCCGCGGTCAGGCCCGCGCTGCGCTGGACTTCTACCACTCCGTATTCGGCGGCTTTCCCGTCGTCGTAACCTACAAGGACGCCAATGCCGTGCAGGACCCGGCTGAGGCCGACCAGGTCATGTGGGGACAGGTGACATCGGATGCAGGCTTTGCGGTCATGGCCTATGACGTACCCTCGCGCCTCTCATACTCGCCGGGCGAAATTCCGGTCTTCGTTTCAGTGCGCGGCGACGATGCCGAAGAAATCGCCGGCTACTGGGACAAGTTGTCGGCGGATGCGACCGTGATTCAGGACCTGGCGCCCGCCGGCTGGTCGCCGCTCTATGGCATGCTCAAGGACAGGTTCGGCGTGACCTGGGTACTCGATATCGCCGTGGCGCACCAAGCCTCTTAATTCCCGCCTTACGCAACGGGATGCAGGCGTCCCCATACTTTCTCGAGGTCAGAAATGCTTAATGTTATCGGCCAGATCAACTGGCTCGGTGTTGCCGCCTCGACCACTGCTATGGCGGTCCTTGGCGCCCTGTGGTTCACCGCCGTGTTCGGCAAGGCCTATACCCACGCCCTCGGCCGCGAAGGCCAGCCGCCTTTCAAGATGACGCCGATCTTCATGGCCGGCCCATTCGTCTGCAGCCTCGTCACCTCCATCGCAAGCGCTATCCTGATCCAAAACCTTGGGATCGATAATTTCGGTGACGGGCTGGTTTACGGCCTTGTCGTCGGCATCGGCTTCCTTGCAACCACAACCGTCAACACCGGCATCAATCCCAACATGCCGCGCCCGCTGCTCTACGGCGCCATCTCGGGATCGTATTTCCTCGTTGCCGGCGTAATGAGCAGCCTCATCCTCGTCGCACTCCGATAGACAACCGGCCGGGTTGCCTGCCTCGCAACATATGTCGTGAATCACCGCCGACCCGGTCGTCGCTACCTGCGACGCGATCACCCATTGCCCTCATAAGAGAACCAGCGGCCTTCAGGAGTGAATTCATTGAGAACGCTGTCAAGCCCGGGAAGTCCCAGATGCTCACTGCCGAGCCAGGTGACCCGGGTCGGCCAGGCTTCCAGTCTGGTGCGCACCTTCGCCATGGCGTTCAGCAGCGCCTGGACGCCATCCTCGCCCATCGCATCTCCGCGCTCGCACGGGGCGTCGGATGCGGCAATCTCATAGCTGCAACGAAAGCCGATCTCCTCCGCTACGGGCGCAAACAGGCGGCACACCAGGTCTTTGCCGGCAGCTTGAAACGCTCGCTCCACTATAGGCTTTCGTTCCATAGTCTCAGTCTCCTGACTTCAGCGGCCTCAAAACGATCAAAACGAATCTGATTTGCTACGCACCTTCAACAGCCTGATTGGGTTTCGACTCTAAGGACCAAGTTCTTCGAGGGACGCCAAAGACACCCGAATGCCCGTTGATGCGCGTTTTTACTCATGCCCTTACCGTCAGCATCGAAAATCCTCCTGCTCGCCAAGTATCGTTTGCAGTTCCTTTTCATCTAGGGTTTCCGTCTCAAGGAGTTTTCGGGCTACGCGCTCGAGAGCGTCGCGGCGCTCGGTCAGCAAAGCAACAGTGCGCTCGAACGCGTCATCCACGATCCGGTGGACCTCTTGGTCGATTGCCGCGGCCGTCTCGTCGGAATAGGTGCGCTCCTGCAAGCCGTAATGGGGTTGATCGGTGGCAAGAAAGGAGCGCCGGTCCTTTTCGAGAGCGACATGGCCGAGCCTGTCGGACATGCCGTAGCGCGTGACGATGGCGCGGGCGATGTCGGTGACCTTGACCAGATCGTCGGCGGCCCCGGTGGACAGGTGCCCGAATACGATCTTTTCGGCCGCCCGTCCGCCAAGCAGCACCGCCATCTTGTTCTCAAGCTCCTCGCGCGTCATCAGGAAGCGGTCCTCGGTCGGGCGCTGGATGGTGTAGCCGAGCGCGCCGATGCCGCGCGGGATGATCGAGACCTTGTGCACCGGATCGACGCCGGGAAGCGCCATGGCGACCAGGGCATGGCCCATCTCGTGATAGGCGACGATCTCGCGCTCCCTGGGGTTGAGCAGGCGGTTGCGCTTTTCGAGGCCGGCGACGATGCGCTCGACGGCGTTGTTGAAGTCCTCCATCGTCACCGCCTCCGCCTTGCGGCGGGTGGCGAGCAGGGTCGCCTCGTTGACGAGATTGGCGAGGTCGGCGCCGGTGAAGCCCGGCGTGAGGGCCGCGATCTTCTCGGCCTCGACGTCCGGGGCCAGCTTGGCCTTCCTGAGGTGAACGTTCAGGATCTGGACGCGGCCGGCCTTGTCGGGCCGGTCCACCAGAACCTGCCGGTCGAAGCGCCCGGCGCGCAGCAGCGCCGGATCGAGGATTTCCGGGCGGTTGGTGGCCGCCAGCAGCACGAGGCCGGTGGAGGAGTCAAAGCCGTCCAGTTCGACCAGCAACTGGTTGAGCGTCTGCTCCTTCTCGTCGTGCCCGCCGGCCATCGGGCCGATGCCGCGGGCGCGGCCCAGCGCGTCGAGCTCGTCGATGAAGATGATGGCGGGCGCCTTGGCGCGGGCCTGCTCGAACAGGTCACGGACGCGCGCCGCGCCGACGCCCACGAACATCTCGACGAACTCCGAACCCGAGATCGAGAAGAACGGTACCCCCGCCTCGCCCGCCACGGCCTTGGCGAGCAGGGTCTTGCCGGTGCCGGGCGGGCCGACCAGCAATATGCCCTTGGGCATGCGCCCGCCGAGCCGGCCATAGCCCTGCGGGTCCTTGAGGAAATCGACGATCTCCTTGAGTTCGTCCTTGGCCTCGTCGACGCCCGCCACGTCCGCGAAGGTGACCCCGGTGTCGGACTGGACGTAGACCTTGGCCTTGGACTTGCCGATCTGCATCAGCCCGCCGCCGAGGCCGCCGCCCATGCGCCTGAGGATGAACAGCCAGATGCCGATAAAGAGCGCGACCGGTATCACCCACGAAAGCAGATCGCGCAGGAAAGTGCTCTCGATTTGGCCGGTGACGACGACGCCGTGCCCGGCCAGATCGCGGGCGAGGTCGGGCTCGACGCGGGTGGTGATGAACATGGGCCGCCCGTCCACCGGCTCGGTGAAGGTGCCTTGGATGAACCGGTCGGACACCGCCACCTGGGCGATCCGGCCCTCCTGGAGATAGGCCTGGAACTGGCTGTAGGGGATCTCGGCGACCTGGGTGGCCGTGGTGAACAGGTACTGGAAGACCATGAGCCCGAAAAAGGCCGCCACCCAGTACCAGATGTTGAACTGCGTCTTCTTGTTCATCTCCATGGCCACCACCTTCGCCTATCTGACGACGAGCAGCAACGCGCTGCCGCCCCTTACGATTTCCAGCGCCAGCGTGCCCCGGCCGGCCTCGGCCCAGCGCCGCAGATCCCCGGGCGAGGCGACCGGCATCCGGTTGACCGATACGATGACGTCCTCGGGCTGCAATCCAGCGCGGGCGGCGGGACTGCCCGGCACGATGCTCTCGACGATCACGCCGCCGACACCTTCGCCAGCGGCCGGCCGCAGGGTGGCGCCGTCGAAAGGCGTGCCTTCAAGGAAAACGCCGGCGGAGGTTTCTGACGCGATCGTGACAGTGATCTCATGCGTCCCGTCAGCGCGCACGATGCTCAGGGTCACCTCCTCGCCCACCGGGGTCAGCCCGATCCGGTTGCGCAGGTCGGTCGCCCCGAGGACGTCGCGTCCGTTGACGGCGACGACCACGTCACCGACCCGCAACCCGGCCCCCTCGGCCAGCGAGCCGGGCTCGATATTGGCGATGACCGCGCCGCGCAGATCGCCCAGTTCGAGCGCCTCGGCGAGATCGGGGGTCAGGTCCTGTATGCCGATCCCGATCCGGCCGCGGCGAACCTCGCCGTGCTCGGCGAGCTGGTTCATGACGGCGACGGCCATGTTGCTGGGCACCGCGAAGCCGATGCCGACATTGCCGCCGGCCGGGCTCAGGATGGCGGTATTGACGCCGACCAGCCGGCCGTCGAGCGTGACGAGCGCCCCGCCCGAATTGCCCGGATTGATCGAGGCGTCGGTCTGGATGAAGTCCTCATAACCCTCAGAGTTGATGCCCGTGCGCCCCAGCGCGCTGACGATGCCGGACGTGACGGTCTGCCCGCGGCCGAAGGGGTTGCCGATGGCCAGCACGTAGTCCCCCACCTGCAAGGTGTCGGAATCGCCCACCTCCAGCGCGACGAGGTTCTCGGCCTCGACGCTGAGCAGTGCGATGTCGGTCGCCTGGTCGGATCCGACCAGTTCGGCCTCGAGGCGCCGTCCGTCCTTGAGGGTGACGACGATTTCGCGTGCGTTGGCGACGACGTGATGGTTGGTGAGGATGTGGCCGAGCGCGGCATCGACGATGACGCCGGAGCCGGCGCTCAAACGCGGCCGCGCCTGCGGGGCGGGCGGCAGATCGAAGAAGCGCCGGAAGAAGGGGTCGTTGTAGAGCGGATTGGTCGCGGCGGGTGTTTCGGAGACCACCGAGATGTTGACCACGGCCGGCGTGACCTCCTCGAGCACGGGAGCGAGGGTGGGCAGGTCCCCCGCGATGCCGGGGACCGGCTGGCCATTCGCGGTTGATGGCAGACCCGCCCAGAGCGCGAGCGCGGCAAGAAGGGCAATCAAAGCGGGCCGGAAATCCCTGATCGTTTGCATGTCTTCACCTCCGTTCGACGGGGAGCGGCTCTCCGTTCGACTTCCCGGTCGGACGGAGGATGGAAAAGGGCCCGGCGCGCAGCCGGGCCCGGTTGCAGGGTCATGCCGTCGAATAGGGCCGGTTGGTCGTGAACCACAGGCTGATCCCCGCGAGGATCGCGACGATCAGGCCGGCGACGACATGGGCGGCGGTGGCCGCCGTTACACCCGAGAAGCCCAGCACCCAGGGCGAGACCACCGCCCAAAGGCCGAGCACGGCATTGGCCCATTCCTGGGCCTGATGGAACGCATAAAGCGCCAGGCCGGCGACGATCACGACGGCCGCGCCAACGATCCAGGCGTTCCACGCCGCGCCGGTTTCGGCCGCGTAGCCCAGATACCAGGGGGAGAAAAGAAGACCCAAGCCGGCAACGATATTGACGATATCGAAAGCCGTCCGGTTCCTGGGAGTCAGAGACTTCATCATCGTTGGTTCTCCTTGTCGGTTGGTTTGCCTCATCAATGAACCGTCTCCCCCGGAGGGGAGGCGGGCGTGGCGGCGGCGCCAGGGGAACCGCCGCCACAAAGCCGGGAGCCCGGAACGGGAGGAGCGAGCAGCCGCTTTCCGTCCGTTCCGGGCAGAAACGGCTGGAGTTCGCGCGGCGTGAACACGCCGGCCGCGATTTCATGCAGCGCGAGGTCGCTCACGCCGGCATCGTCCTTGTCGAGCCTTGGCCCGGAGCCTCGTCGGAGCGCCCGGCTGCGCGCGGCGGCCGCGAGCGTCAGCGCGAAGCGGTTGGGCAGAACCCTCTGGCAATCGAAGACGACATAGGGGTCCATCGCCGCACCTCATGCCGCCGTTCGCGTGCCGGCATCGTCCCGAGCCGCCGCGACCTCGCGTTCGAGCGCGAGCAGCGCCCGTTCGACCTCGTCGAGGCGCGAGGGCCGGTTGTTCTCGGGCATGCCTTCGTTGGTGGCCTGATCGATCAGATACTCGGTCCAGGCCCAGTTCATCAGGATCGACCGCTTCGCCTCCAGCGCCAGCGCCGGGTCGCGGACCACCGCCATGGGCGAGGTCCAGCTTTCCGGGCCGGACGGGTCATTGCGGTCGGCCGCGCCGTCGAGGGCGCGCCCGTAGCTCTCCCGAAGGGCGGCGAGCCCGAGCCGGCCGAGCGTCGCGTCGGAAAAGGCGTGCGTCGGCGCGCCACCCCCGGCGGGCATTTTATAGGCGCTCGGGCCGCGGCCATTGCCGGCCTGTCCGGCCGGTCTCTGGACGACATAGGCCAGACCCTGCCGCTCCGCGTAGCGGATGGCGGATTCGAGCGTGGGAAAGCCCAGCTCGACCTGGGTCAGCGTGTCGCTGCCGCCCGTATAGCCCATCAGGGGCTCGATGAACGGCGCGGTGCGGGCCTCGAATCGCAGGCGCCAGCCTTTGGTGCGCACCTTGCCCGAGGTCATCGCGGAACGGGCGGGCTTGTAGATACGCGCAACGGCGTCCTCGGGGAATGCGAGGGGCTTTCCCGGAACGGGCCGACGGCGGTTGTCGTTCGAAGCCATGCCGTGCGGAAACGACTGTATTTTACTCTCGTACGTATTCTTGACGATGTTCATCGTTCCACCTTCTTCGTTTCCTCAAGAAGGCCACCGGTGGCGGCTCGAAGGCCGCCGCCGGCGCTGATCTGTCAGCTTTTTATGGCGATGCGCCTGACCTGCGATTGAGCCTGTTCGCTCTTGGGCAGGGTCACCGTCAGCACGCCGTTCCTGAAGTAGGCATCGACCTTGTCCTGCTCGATCTCGTAGCCAAGCGGGATGCGCCGCTCGAACCGGCCATAGACGCGCTCGGAAAACTGACGGTCCTTGTCCTCGGTCTCGGAGCGCTTCTCGCCGCGGAGCGTCAGCACGCCATCGTCGAGCAGTATCTCGATATCCTTTTCCTCGAGACCAGGAATTTCGGCCGTTACGATGATCTCCTTTTCGCGATCGGAGATCTCGACGCTCGGCCAGCCGCCACCGAATGCGGAAAAACCGCTAAAAGCAGGCAGGCCCGAACCAAAGCTCCGGAAAGCGTCGTCGAACAGCCGGTTCACCTCGCGATGCAGCGAAAGGAACGGATCGCGGTCGCTCTCGCGGAAAACGGTCGGGGCCTGGCTACCGGTGTTGCGGCCCCACGGGATCAAATCACGCACATTCATTTTTCTCTCCTTTCTGTTCACTGGATCGGCAAAGCCGTCCCGATGGCGCCGGACGACCGTCCGGCGCCATGCGCTCGTCAGCGCTCAGGGAAGGGCCTTAGGCGGCCTGCTTGTCGGCCTCGATCTGCCGTGGGGCGGCGCTTGCCGTCAGCTGCCCGGAGGCGATCTCGATACGGCGCGGCTTCATCTCTTCGGGGATTTCGCGCCTGAGATCGATGGTCAGCAGCCCGTTGACGAGGTTCGCGCCCATCACCTTGACATGGTCGGCCAACTCGAACCGCCGCTGGAAGGCCCGGCCCGCAATGCCGCGATGCAGGTATTGCGCCTTGTCGTCGCCCGACTTCTGGCCGGAGACCATGAGCATGTTCTGCTCCTGGGTGATGGTGAGATCGTCCTGGCTGAAGCCGGCCACCGCGAGCGACACGCGATAGTCATCCTCGCCAGTCTTCTCGATGTCGTAAGGGGGCCAGTTGTCGATGCTCTCGACGCGGCTTGCCGCCTGAAGGGCATTCAACATGCGGTCAAAGCCGATGCTCGACCGGAACAGGGGCGTGAAATCAAATGTCGTGCTCATAGCCATATCCTCCTTTGAGCAACATGGATACAAGTAGGGGAACCGATCACCCGGTTCCTCGCCGGCCCCGCAATGGGCATCCGGCACAAGATGATTTAGGATAAGCCTTCTTTATTTCAATAGGTTAGCGCAAAAAATTATGCGCGCGTAACCACGCTGACTGCGCCCTCCCGACGCTCTACCTCAACGATCACCCCCTGGCCTGAGCGGTGAAGGGCGATGTCGGCCATCGCGTCGTTGATGCGTAGCCGCCGCAATCGCACGACGTCCAGAAAATCGGGCAGGATGGGTCGATCGAACGCGATACTGCCCGTATCCACCGCAAAGCGCAGGCCGAGGCACGATTGCAGGGCATAAAGCGGCGCGGCGGCCGCCCAGGCCTGAGGAATGCAGGCCACCGGGTAGAAGGTGGGGCCCTGCGAGGTGTTGCGGGAAAACCCGCAGAACAGCTCCGGCAGCCGTCGCAGGTCGATATAGGTCGAGGCCGCAAAGAGCCCGTCCAATATGTGGGCTGCCGCGCTCTTGAAACCGTAACGGGCAAGGCCTGCGGCGATCAGGGCGTTGTCATGGGGCCAGACCGAGCCGTTATGGTAGCTCATCGGGTTGTACCGGCTCTCTCCTGCCGCGATGGTGCGGATGCCCCAGCCGCTGAAGCCTGAACGGCTCAGGAGCGTACCGGCGACTGCCGCGGCCTGATCGGTGCCGGCGATGCCGGTCCACAGCGCGTGGCCGGCATTGGAACTGCGTACGCGACAGGCGCGCTTGTCGCCATCGAGCGCCAGAACATAGGTGCCCAGTTCCGGATCGAAGAAGTCCCGGTTGAACGCATCGCGCAGGGCATCGGCGCGCCGCGCGCCACGCGCGGCCTCTTCGGTGTGTCCCAATTGCGCGGCAATCGCCTGCGCGGCCCGCAGGGCGCCGAAAACATAGGCCTGGACCTCGCAGAGCGCGATCGGGCCGACGGCCAGTGTCCCGTCGGCATGGAAGACGGAATCATGGCTGTCCTTCCAGCCCTGATTGGCAAGTCCCTTGTCGGTCAGACGGCCATATTCGACATAGCCATCGCCGTCGCGATCACCGTATCGATCTATCCAGCTAAGGGCCGCCTCGATATGGGGCCATAGTCCCCTGATGGCCTCCACATCTCCCGTGCGTTCGAGATAGGCGCCCGCCAGCATGACAAAGAGCGGCGTTGAATCGATGCTGCCATAGTAGCGCCGGAACGGCACCTCGCCCAATTCGGCCATTTCGCCATAGCGGACCTCGTGGAGAATCTTGCCCGGTTCGGCATCGGCGGCGGGATCGACCGCCCTTGCCTGATTGGCCGCAAGGTGAAAGAGCACGCCGCGGGCGATGGCCGGGTCGAGCCAGAGCGTCTCGAAGGCGGTGATGAGCGCGTCGCGTCCGAAAACCGTGCTGAACCAGGGCACGCCGGCATAGGGATAGGGTCCTTCCGGCGTATCGGTGATCAGCATATAGAGATCGGAAACGCTGCGGCGGATGCTCTCGTTGAAAATCTCGTTGGAGGTGATGATCGCGGTGGCGCGCGAGGACGAGGCGCACAGGGCGCGCCGGGCCTCGCGAATGGCCGAAAAGAAGCGGCTCCGGCTCGCGGCTTCGTCGGGTCGCCCCAGGCAGTCGATGGCTAGAAACACCGATCTGGTCTCGCCCGGGGCCAGAACGAGATCGAAGCGTGCATGGCTGCCCGAAAGGGCGTCCGGTCGGGGGAAGAACCGCATATGCGTGCGCCTGACGATTCCATCCAGTCCGGTATAGGCGAGTTCGACATGGTCGGGACCCAATTGCGGGTCGTGAAGCTGGCCGCGCCTGACGCGCGCGGTGCCGCGCACCTCGAAAAGATCGGCGAAATCGGCGCTAAAGCCGATGTCGAGGGCGATAGACACCGCCTTGTCGGCGAAATTGCGCACCGCCAGGCGCTCATGGCACGTCCCCTTCCAGAGGAAACGCGAGCGCCGGATATGGACGAGATCGTGGTCGAGGACGGTCTCTCCCTGCGCATCGGTGATGTCGGGATTGGTCAGGTCGCAGGTGAGGGTGGCGTTGTCGTCGCGCAGGGTCGAGCTCAGCAGCAGCGGTCTTGCGCCGGCAATGGCGAGGGTAAGCCGGGACAGGTGCCGCGTGTCGCGGTGAAACAGCCCTTCGGCGCCTGCGGGATGGGCGTGTATGTCGCCATTGTGGTCGAAGACGCCGAAGGTGTCGCCATGCTTGAGGGTGCGGGTCCGCCCCTCCTGCAAGGAGGCGCGAGCCGCCACCCCGAAGGATGGGTCGTCGGTGGGCGGGGACCCGAAGGCCCCCGCGTCAGCAAAATGGGAATCCATTGGCCGGTCTCCGGTCAGGCGTTGAGGCCGAGCCCGGCATTGCGTGGCGGGATATAGACATTGCCGTTTGCCGGCTGGCCCATGCGCAGCCGCTCGTAGATCGCCATATAGTCCGCCGCCATGCGCCCGGCGGTGAAACGGGCGTCGAAGGTGGCGCGCACGACGGCCCGGTCGAGCGCCTTGGCCTTGCCGACGCTTTCCACCGCCTCCTCAATCGAATCGACGATGAAGCCGGACACGCCATGATCGATGACTTCGGGCACCGACCCGCAGCGGAAGGCGATGACCGGCGTGCCGCAGGCCATGGCCTCGATCATCACCAGTCCGAAGGGTTCGGGCCAATCGATGGGGAACAGCAGCGCGGTGGCATCGCCCAGGAACCGCGCCTTCTGCTGCTCGTTGATCTCGCCAACGAATTCGACATGGTCATAGCGGGCCACCAGTGGGGCGATGGTTTCATCCCAATAGGCCTGGTCGGCCTTGTCGACCTTGGCGGCGATCTTGAGCGTCATGCCGGCTTTCGCCGCGATCTCAATGGCGCGGTCGGGACGCTTTTCGGGCGAGATACGGCCAAGGAAGGCCAGATAGCCGCCGGTGGCCTCGGCGCTGAAGGGCAAGAGGTCGGCCGGCAGGCCGTGATAAACCGTGCCGGCCCAGTTGACCGGCGGCATGGGCGCGCGCTGGTCGTTGGAGATCGAGACCAGCGGGAATTCGGGGAAGGTGCGGTAGAAGGGCACGAGGTCGGGCAGGTCGAGCCGCCCATGCAGGGTGGTGACGGTCCTGCCGGCGAATTCGCGCACCAGGGGGAAATGCAGCATGTCGATATGGAAATGCAGCACATCGAACTCGTCCGCCCGCTGGCGCACCTGTTCGAGCATCATCACGTGATAGGGAATGGGGTCGCGCATATCGGGATTGAACCGCAGCGCCACATGCGAGCAGGGCACCAGATGGGCCAGCGTGCGCGAATCCCCGCTGGCGAAAAGGGTCACGTCGTGGCCCTGCCGCACCAGTTCGTCGGTAAGGTAGGAAACGATACGCTCCGTCCCGCCATAGAGCTTGGGCGGCACACGTTCAGCCAAGGGGGCAATCTGAGCAATTTTCATCGATCTGATCTCCTGTTCTGGACATTGAGCGGTTGCCGTCCCGGGCAGGCCCGGAACGGCGATGATGGTTAGGCGCGCACCTCTTGGCGCTGGAAGACGACATAGGCGAGTGTGAACAGCACCAGCATGGCGGCGATCATTCCGGAAAATTGCGGCCAGACCAGCAGGATGGACTGCAAGGTGGGCAAGGGCGCGCCAATAACCGCGCCGCGCAATTGTTCGAGGAAGATCGGCCCCAGCGTGCGCGCCGACGGATCGAGCAGCAATTGCGTCATCTCGCCATAGAGCGTTCCCGGCGAAAGGCGTGCGATGGCTTGCTGGGTCTCGAACTGGGTGATGACCGACATCGGCGCCAGCGGATCGACGGGCGCGATCCATTGGGCCAGCAACGGAGCGATCATGCTCCAGAACACCGAAACCACCAGCCATATCGAAAGCGCCGCCAGTGCCGAGGTCGCCGGCGCCCGCACGAGGGTGGAGAGCGCGATGGCCAGCGCCAGCCACACCCCGGCATAGACCAGGGTGGCAAGGAGATAGGCCAGCCCCCGCGCCAGCGCGCCGCCGGTGGGCGGCAGGCCGAGCAGCAGAATGCCCAGCCCTGTCATCAGCAGCCAGAGCGTCACCAGCGCGATGCCGATGACCAGCAGCCCGCCCAGGAACTTGCCGAACAATACCGCGTCCCGGTAGATCGGCTGGGCGAGGATGCGGCTCATGGTGCGGCGGGAGAATTCGCCGTTGACCGCATCGAACCCAAGGGCGATGGCGACCAGCGGGATCAGGAATCCCATGAAGGACGCAAAGGACGGCAGCGGCTCGCGCGCCACCGTCATCAGCTTGAGGAACAGGAAGCTGTCCTGGGCACTGGTTCTGCTCAGGCTTTCTATCGCGCCCCAGGCCGAGCCGATCGCCGTAAGCAGCACCAGCGCCATCACCAGATGCATGCGGGCGCTGGTCATGTGATCGGCCGCTTCCTTGAGCGCTATGGTCCATGTGCCCTTGAAGGGCGAGCCTTCACGCCGCATGGCTCTTCTCCCTGAAATAGCGGTTATAAGCCTCCCCGAGCCCGATGCGATGGGCGTCGAGCGCGATCAGGCGGCCGCCGTTTTCGATGACTTTGGCCGCAAGTTCGGGCCGCACGTCGCGGGACGCAAAGATGCGCCAGCGCCCGCCATCTCCGTCCACGCGATCGACGCCTTCGACCCCGGCAAGCACGCTGGCGGCGTTGCCCATCTCGGCTTCGAGGTCTATTTCCATCGCCTTGTCGCCGACGGCCTGGGCCAGTTCCCCGACCGTGCCGATAAAGCCTATCCGGCCTTTGTTGAACAGGGCCACGCGGGTGCAGACCGACTGGACCACATCGAGCAGATGCGAGGACACGAGAACCGTCATGCCCTCGCGCGCGAAATCGGCGATGAAGCCCAAAAGCTCCTCGGTGGATTGCGGGTCCAGACCTGACGTCGGCTCGTCGAGGATGGCGATCCGGGTTTCACGCATCAGCAGTTCGGCCAGTCCGAGCCTCTGGCGCATGCCGCGCGAGAACGTCGCCACGCGCTGATCGGCAACGCCGTCAAGGCGGACCCGGGCGAGCGCCCTTGCGATCCTTTCGCCGGTCTCGCGGGCCGGAAGGCCCGCAAGGCGTGCGGTGAATGCCAGGTTCTCGCGCGCCGTCAGCGTATCGTAGAACCCTACGGCATCGGGCAGGTAACCCACTGCCTGCTTGACCGCGAGCGGCTCGCGCAGCGGGTCCTTGCCCATCAGGCGCACCTTGCCGGTACTGGCCTCGGTCAACCCCATGAGCATCAGGATCGTCGTGGTCTTGCCCGCCCCGTTCGGCCCGAGCAGGCCCAGAACCTCGCCCTTTTCCACGCTGAGGTCGACACCATCGATGACCTTTTTACTCTTGTAGATCTTGGTCAGGCCACGGGCCTCGATGACGGTGGTGCTCATCTCCTGCCGTACCTCAGGACGGCGAGAACCAGAATGAGCACGGCCACGGCGATGACGCCGACGCCGACAATGCCCCACAGCGTGGAAGTCTGCACCGTGACGCGGAACTGGACGGATTCCGAAATGCCGCCGCCGCTCGCCCGCACGGTCACCATATAGTCTCCGGCGATCGCCTGTTCGGAGGGCGTGATGGCAACGTCGATTTCCTGAGTGGTCCCTGCCGCAAGCGCGGCGAGGCTTTCCGGCGTCACCTCGACCGTCCAGCCGCTCGGCGCCGAGCCGGACAGGCGCAGTTCCTCGGCCGCAGCGGTCCCGGTATTGGCGATGACGAACGGGAAACTGGTGGTCGCGCCGGCATTGGCGGTGCCGCTCAGCCGTTCATTGGGCCCCACGATCCGCACGTCGGGCGTGCCGGTGACCTCGGCCTGGAGATCGACGCTGGCCGACAGGTCGCCCGAGACCACGCCGACCGTAATCGGATAGGTGCCTGAAGGCATGCCGGAAGCGGCCTTGAGCTCCAGCGTCACCCGTTCGCTGGCGCGCGCGGCGACCGGAATGCCGGTGATCTGCTCTGAACCGAAGCCGCGCTTGAAGGTGGCCGTGAACCCTTGCGGGATTTCGGCCGCGAGGTTGAACAGGGCATCCTCGCCGCTGTTGTTGGCCAGATCCATGCGGTAGGTGAATGTGGAATTGGGCGCGCCGCGCAGCGCGGGCAATTCCACATCGAGGTCCACCCCGCCGATCTCGACGTCGCTGAAGGTGACGGTGATGGGCAGGGTTGTCGTTTGCCCGGCATGCCGCGCGACCACCTCGAAGTCCTGGCCCGAAAGCTCTGAGGCTTCGGGCGGCGTGATATCGAGGGTCAGGTCCTGCGTGGAGTCAGGATCGACAATGGCGGCGGATATCTCGGTGCCGCCCGAAAGAAGCGTCCAGTCCCAGTCCTCTGGCAGGCCGCTCACCTCGATGCTGGCGCGCTGCGGCGGCAGCCCGATATTGCTCAGCCTTAGCGGGATGGAAATACTCCCGGCAGGAGAAGCCGTGAATTCCGGAGCAGGCGTTGTAAGGAAAAAGCCGCTCAACGGCGCGCCTGCGTCGGGCGCGACGTTCTCGACCTGTGCCCAGCCAGGTGTCGCGGACAGCGCGACGGCCAGAGCAAGCGGAAGAATGACACGCGATGTTGCCATTTGTGCTCGTCCTCAATGTCAGTTGCCCCCTTTCGCGGCAATCAAGGCGCAGTAAATCGCGCCCGGCGCGGAGGCGGGCTCATCTGTGAAACCGGTTATCGTACTGAGAAGCATCGGGAATCCGGCGCCGCGCGCCGGATTCCCCCGTTGGCCGCTGTCCTAGAAGTCCATGCCGCCGGCGGGCATGGCCGGGGCGGTTTCCTTCTTGGGCTTTTCGGCCACCAGCGCCTCGGTGGTGATCAGGAGCGAAGCCACCGACGCGGCATCTTCCAGGGCCGTGCGCACCACCTTGGCCGGGTCGATCACGCCGGTGGAGACGAGGTCCTGGTATTCGCCGGTCGCGGCGTTGTAGCCCCAGGTGTAGTCGTCCTTTTCGAGCAGCTTGCCGGCGACCACCGAGCCGTCCTCGCCCGCATTGAGGGCGATCTGCTTGGCCGGCCACTGGATGGCGCGGCGGATGATGTCGATACCGGCCTGCTGGTCCTGGTTTTCACCCTTGAGCCCGTCCAGCGCCTTGAGCGCGCGGAGCAGCGCCACGCCGCCGCCGGGCAGGATGCCCTCCTCGACCGCTGCGCGGGTGGCGTGCAGGGCGTCGTCGACACGGTCCTTCTTCTCCTTGACCTCGACCTCGGTCGCCCCGCCGACGCGGATTACAGCCACCCCGCCGGCCAGCTTGGCCAGGCGTTCCTGAAGCTTTTCGCGATCATAATCGGAGGTGGTTTCCTCGATCTGGGCCCTGATCTGGTTGACGCGGCCGGCGATGTCGTCCTTGCTTCCGGCACCCTCGACGATGGTGGTGTTTTCCTTTTCGATCACCACCTTCTTGGCGCGCCCGAGCATGTCGAGCGTAACGTTCTCGAGCTTGATGCCCAGATCCTCGGACACGACATTGCCGCCGGTGAGGATCGCGATATCCTCGAGCATGGCCTTGCGCCGATCGCCGAAGCCCGGCGCCTTGACGGCCGCGACCTTGAGCCCGCCGCGCAACCGGTTGACCACCAGGGTCGCCAGCGCCTCGCCCTCGACGTCCTCGGCCACGATGACCAGCGGACGGCCCGACTGCACGACGCTTTCAAGCAGCGGCAGCATGGACTGGAGGTTGGAGAGCTTCTTTTCGTGAATGAGGATGTAGGGATCCTCGAGCTCGACCCGCATCTTTTCGGAATTGGTGACGAAATAGGGCGAGAGATAGCCCCGGTCGAACTGCATGCCTTCGACCACTTCGAGCTCGGTCTCGGCGGTCTTGGCTTCCTCGACGGTGATCACCCCGTCATTGCCGACCTTCTCCATAGCCTCGGCGAGGAACCGGCCGATCTCGCTGTCGCCATTGGCCGAAATGGTGCCGACCTGGGCGATCTCGGCATTGGAGGTGACCTTCCTGGCGTGACCCTTGAGGTCTTCGATCACCTTGCCCACGGCAAGGTCGATGCCGCGCTTGAGATCCATCGGGTTCATCCCCGCGGCAACCGCCTTCGCCCCTTCCTTGACGATGGCCTGTGCGAGAACGGTCGCGGTGGTCGTGCCGTCGCCGGCAAGATCGTTGGTCTTGGAGGCGACCTCGCGCAGCATCTGGGCGCCCATGTTCTCGAACTTGTCCTCGATCTCGATTTCCTTGGCGACCGAGACACCATCCTTGGTTATGCGCGGCGCACCGAATGATTTTTCGATGACCACGTTGCGGCCCTTGGGGCCAAGGGTCACCTTGACCGCATTTGCAAGCGTATCCACGCCGCGCAGCATCTTTTCGCGCGCTTCAGACGAGAATTTTACTTCCTTGGCAGCCATTTTCTTTCTTTTCGCTCCCTAACAAAAAACGCCTTACGCGGCCTTTCGGGCCGGCTCGGCGTTTTCGATGATTCCGAGAATGTCGCTTTCCTTCATGATCAAGAGGTCCTCGCCGTCGATCCGAACCTCGGTGCCGCTCCATTTGCCGAACAGCACGCGATCGCCGGCCTTGACGTCGGGCGTAACGATCTCGCCCTTCTCGTTGCGGACCCCCGGCCCCACGGCGATCACTTCGCCCTCGGCGGGTTTTTCCCTGGCGGTATCGGGAATGATGATGCCGCCGGCCGTCTTCTCATCGGCCTCGATGCGGCGAACGACCACGCGGTCGTGCAGGGGACGGAATCCCATGTTCAACCTCCACAATTAGGCAATGTCGAAGCTCCCTCCGGCATTCCCCTGGAGGAAGCGAAAGTGAGATTGGAGCGGGAAAATCCGGTTTCAAGACCCTCGCGCAAAATTTTTGGCACTCACCGGGATAGAGTGCTGATTTGCCCTATCTAATTGTTTGTGCTCATTCTTATCAGGCAACGGACATGCAATGGAGACGAGTATGACCGATCATGCGTTCCGCAGGCAGATGGAAGGATATGGCCTCACGACTGCGGAAATTCACTACCATCTGCCGGACCAGCCCTCACTGATCCAACTCTATGTCTGGCAGGAATACGACCTTGCGCCGAAGTTTCCCGAACTGAAGGCATTCCTCGACTTCTGGACACGCGAGATCGAGGGCAGGCTGCATTCAGTGGTGGTGGCGCATAAGAAGCTGATCGCGCCGGTAGAATTACGAAACGCCGCCCTTATGGGTTCGATACATTAGCACTGCCCTTCAGTATACAGTCGCTTCGGACTGGCCGCGACGACCCTTGCAGTCGTGACGAATACTCGGTCCATGAGAGTTACGCCGGCACAAAATGAGCAGTCTCTGCTATGGAAGCGAAATTTCCCAATAGTCATGGTGCCTACCTATATCTCTTCGGGTGCGCCATTTTCACAGAAGACTTGTCGTACCAAATCGTGTGTGGGTCGATTCCAAAGAATCTTGGGTCGATTAACCTGATTTGCCCCAAGAATGCGGCCACGGCCCCTTAGCTCAGCTGGATAGAGCATCGGCCTTCTAAGCCGGTTGTCGGTGGTTCGAGCCCACCAGGGGTCACCAGTATAGCCAGGCGCGAATCTCCGCGACGGCAACAAGTTAGCCTTCGTAGCTCAGCTGGACAGAGCGGGTCCGTCCTAAGGACATGGTCGGGAGTTCGAATCTCTCCGAGGGCACCAAGTTTGGTCGCGTAGCTCAGCTGGATAGAGCATCAGGTTCCGAGCCTGAGGGTCGGGGATTCGAGTTCCTCCGCGATCACCAACTTACCGTCTCGAGCCGGGCAGATCAGATGGGATTGATCCTCGGTTCGGCTCGACCGCTGCTCCCACTAAGCCCTTATTCGGCCGTTCCAACCCCGCGGCCTCACCGGGGTAGAGACCACCTCGTCTGGGGTCATCCCCTTCTTCAGCCGCGAATAGAACAAGGCCTCGCTCACACCTCTGACCCGATTTGGCGTCAAACATACGGACGTCAGCAAGGGGTTGCTCGGGAAGCCAAAGGCGCGTGTACATCACGGAGACTATCTCCTGACCTCGCCCGATTTTTCAGGTTCTGACGGTCATGGTCATGTTGACGTTGCGCTGGAGCAGTTGGAACGATCCCTGACCAAGCGTCAGCGAGAGAGGGGTGGTAGGGAAGCCCGATGGTGGGCGCCAAAGAGCATCTTTACGGCCGCGCGATTTTTGCCAGCCGATCAGGAGCTGCTGGATCACGATGACTTCATGATTTTGGATGAGCGTGTACTGGTAGAAAAGCTTAAGGCCGGCACGAAGGTTAAGTATGACGACTTCTCCAACCGCCCGCTATGATGGCCCACAGCGACTGACCTGACTATTCCACCATGTCCTGTGGGAGCAGATTTCCCAAGGTCGTCATTGCTGCTCCAGTTTCTTCATCGTGGAAGGTATTTGGACTGAACGGGGTGACAATTGATGCCAGGTAAGCGAAAGCTTCGTTGTCCCATGGCTCGAAAACCTGCATCTCGCCGCCTGCGAGGATGGTGCTCGTGTATGGTCGGACGGTGTGTTGTTCAATCGTCAAGAGGGTCGGCGTTTCCGAGTTGATGTAGAAGTGCGTGGCATCTCGTAGACTCGACTTGTAGTGCACGCGAGCAGCCAGTTCGCTGAATTGATGAGGCGCTACGGTACGTCCCAAAAGGTCGAATGGACCCTTGGCGCTGGCATTCAGCTGAAGACCACCATCGTTTACGAAAGCTACACCCAGGCCACCTGCTCGGATCGCAATAGATTGCCCCACGATGTTGGTGCTCAGGTCAAAGCTCGTTTCAGCGTTTTCATCGATCTTGTACCAGTACAATGAAAATGGGTGGGGCCCATGGAGACAGCGGAACATCGTTGCCTTGCGCGCACTCTGCAGTATGAGCTGGCAGTGGTGAAGTTCTTCAATGAAGTCGGATGGCACGATCTTGCCTAAGGCCGGGTACTTGCGGTCCTGAAGCAGCGACGTTTCCTTGACCAGAATACCGACCAGTATCTTGGCCATCCACCTTCCAAGTGCCAAAGTCTCTTCGGCCGTCGTAACTTCTCCTATGTCTTGGATAGCCTGCACCTGCCGCTCGATGCCGGACAGAAATCCGTTGTTGCATAGATCACAGCATGGAACGGTGAGTTGCCGATAAGGGATGAGGGTGCCGTTCAGGAGCGTGAGCTTCTTATCCTGGAGGCTGTACTTTGCCTGTAACCACTTAGGGATGACGTGCTCACCCCGCCCAGTTGAAGCTGCACCACCACAGGCGAAGCAGCGGCGAGCTTGGATGCTCTCGCTTGCTATCGCCCGCTGAGTTATCTCCATCACGTAATCTTCTTGGGTAGCTTCAGTGCTGTCCATCGTGCCACGGCGTCTCCTAATCGAAATCAGCATGTGGGCTAATCGTGAATTCAACAACCATCACTGGGTGGCGCGAATGAACTCTGAACGTCCCGAGTGCTGACGCAACAGGTGGCTGACTGAGCCGCAACATGAGCAAGGCGGCTACCAGGTTGCTTCGCAGGCGCGGCGCAAAGAACGCCGCCATGGGTGGCAAAGCGTAATAGAACCATCCGAAAGCTTCCATGAGCAGGTAATGGTCACGAAGCGCATCGGCGCCGGGCAAAAGGGTGATCAGGCCCAACGCGCTAAGAGAGACAGTGACGAGAGGGTGATGTTGGGAGGGGGCGAAAGACAATTTTCTAGCTCCTGGGAGGGGCGGAAAAGCCCGGAATTCCAGGAGAATGGAAGCTGCACTTACATCCCCCAATGCCGTTCCACGAGAAGCCGGCGATCAAAATGGCAGCAACCAGCAGCTGCAGTAAGGATGCCGAAAGGGGAAGTCCGGTTACCACGGAAAGAATCGAGCAGGGCATTTTATAAAACTCCTGAGGACCGAGAAGCTCGGATTTCAGGAGTTTCTGAGCCGCCTCTGCACCGGCCAATGCCGAAATGCAGGTGCAAAATGCGAACTTTGAGTTTGGTATGCGCCAACCGATTCAGGAGCTGTCGACCCAAAAACCTTTGGCAGACCACTATGTTCGACCCAGAAACCTTTGGTAGATCGACCCAAGAAAATTTGGCGACTGCATAAATTTCAGGGGCTTACGCGACCCACAATCGTTTGGTGTCGACACGACTCAAAGGCTTAGAACGCATCGCGGCGCGCTGCGGATGGCGTTCATATGCCATCCGTGTACCTCCTGTTTCCACGGATTTCCCGGTCGGTTCCTTTACGCTACGTGATATGGAAAATGCCTCTCGCCAGGAGCGGAACATGACCGGGAAAGACGCCACACCGACCAAGCTGATCGTCCTGATGGCCTTCGAGGATGATGGGGACGGCGGCGTGCGGCCAGCGTTCGACCCGCGCGAGTTTCAAAGCGAAGAGCGTGCAGCGCGCGAGGCTCGCGTCATGGCGGGCACGAGCCGCTATGCAGGGGTCATCGCCTGGTCACGCGAAGCCCAGCCGGACATTGGCGAATACGGGCCGCCGCACATCCTGTTCAGTTGGGGCGACGTGCCCGAAATGGAGTGAGGCCGATGGACTGCGTTTTTTGCCAGATCGCCGCGGGTGCGCTGCCCGCGCGTGTCGTCCATGAAACACGGGACCTGATTTGCTTCTTCCCGCGCCGCCCAAATCTCCTCGGGCACACGTTGATTACGAGCAAAGCGCATTTCGAGCACATAGGCGATTGCGACCCCGCCCTGGGCACGAGCATTTTTACGGCCGCACAGACATTGTCGTCGCACTATGCGAAAGCGCTCGGTGCGACCGGCTTCAATTTGCTGAACGCCAGCGGAACGGACGCGGACCAGTCCGTGCCGCACCTTCACGTCCATTACTTTCCACGGACGCCGGATGACGGCCTCAACACATGGCCGGATCTGCCCCGCTTTCAAACAGATATGGACGATCTGCTGGAGCGTTTGAAAGTGCCCGCGCAGGGGTAATTCTATTCATCTGCGGCTTGGCGCGGACCATCGACAATGGATCGGCGCAGGCTCTGTCGATGCCCTGTGTACTGCTTACGTTAGCTTCTCGACCTCATCGCTCCGATAGAGCGAGACATGGCTGCGTTGCGCGCGAGGTCTCGGCCCCTTCGCCACTTTCCGCCATGCCTTCCATGCCTGTTCGTCGCGCCATATCTCGATGATGTTGCTGCGCGTGGGGTCGACCGAGTCCGCTGTGATCGCCATGTCTATGCAACCATCTTGCCTCCTTGCCCGCTCGACCATTGGAGCAAACGCCGCGACGGCAGCGTCGCGCTCCTCGACGTTTTCCGCATGTGAGTAGCCAGCGATAATGATCATTTCTGCTTTATCCTCCGTGTGGTGCGCCAGATCAGACGGCTCGCGGCCAGGGCCTCGCTTCTATGGCCGTTGGCCCGGTGAGATGGGCCGAGTGACGATGTTCGTGGCACTTATCCCTTTACGTAGCCCATGGCCTCGACGATCTTGCCGTCGCGGATGCGCATAACGTTGATACCTCTCACCCGGTCGAATTCGCGCTCGCCCCAGCGGAGCCGCCAGCGGATGAGGCCGCGATTATCGCGTGCCCAAAGCTCCTCCAGTTCGAAGATGAGATCGCGGTTGGCTGCGATGCCCCTCCAGAACGAGAGACATGCCTCCCGTCCTTCGTACCGCTCGCCATCAGGGGCGGGTGTGGTGTTCTCGAGAACGCAGCCTTCGCCGATCAGATCGTCGAGATCCTCGGGGCGGTGGCCCTCGAACGCGCCGTGAAAGCGGTTCAAGATTTCGCGGGTGGCTTCACTATTGCCGGCCATTTTACGCCTCCTTGAGCTTTGATCTCGAATGGTCCGCGGGCCGTGAGGACCTGATATTCTCAAGACTGTCGTGCAGGGTGGGCCGGTAGATGAGTTGCTTGGTGCGACCGTCAAAGGTGCGGCTATCGACCAGTTCGAGATCGAAATCGGCCGCGCCCCCGAAGACCGGTTCCGTTCCGGCCTGGCCGGTGATCACGGGAAAAATCGTCACCTGCACGAAATCGACCAGGCCGGCGGCCATCAGCGCCCGGTTCATCGACAGGCTGCCATGCGAACGCAGCGGCACGTCGGACTCCATTTTGAGCCGGGCGACAACATCGACCGCATTGCCCGGCTCAAGGGTGGCGTCCGGCCAGTCGAGGGGACCTTCCAGCGTGCGCGAGACGATGGTGGCCGGCAGGTTCCGCATATGGGTAACCCAGGGGGCGCGCACCCCAGACTCTTGGGCGCTCGATGCCAGCATGCTGGCAAACGCGCGATAGGTGTTTGCGCCGAAGACCATCCGCTGTTTCCGCCCGTACAGGTCGAGGCGATGATCGAGCAGTTCAGGCCCCTGCTTGCCCCAATAGCCGCTCCAGCCACGGCTGACAGAACCGAAGCCGTCCAGGCTCATGAAGACGTCGAAAGTGTAGGTGGCGGTCACGATGTTCTTCTCCCTGAGCCGCGCGTGCTCCATTGCATTTCTCATCTCCAGGACGAACAACCAGCGCGCTTTCCGACAAGCTCGGCGACATTTCTCCCGCATCCGCCATCCGGCTAGTCTCGGCGCGGATATTCGAGCTGCATGGCAACGACGGACATCGTGCCTTCGCCGTAGCGGTCGGCGATGACCTCGAGGGTATTGTCGAGCGCCTCGGCCGGCGGCTGACCGGGATAGATGGAAACGCGCCGTTCCGGCGGCCAATCCGGGGCGACCTGGTCGGGCAGGATGCGGATGCCGTTGCGCGTCTCGACCGCTCCGGCCGCTTCCGAGAATGTGATTGCGGTCGAGCGGTAGGTTCGCGACCAGGCATCGGCCACCAGGGCAAGCGACACCTCGTCCATGCCGGGCTGAAGCGCGATGCCCCATGCGTCGCGATTCCAGAACGCCATGGTGTTGGCAAGCACAGTCGTCGCGAAAGGGCGTGTGAACGAGAACGCGGCGCTCGCATGGCGCATGTCCCAGGTCTCGACACCGAGATCCCGTGCGACGGCTTCCGCTTTCGCACGGCCTGCGATCGCTTCGATCAGCGTCAGCATCATCGGCATGGAGGCAGAGATGCCGGTCGTGGTCACCACATCGCCGTCCGCCACCATGCGGCGGTCCGGGACATAATCGATGCTCGGGCTGCGCTCCAGCATCTCGTTGAGATAGTACCAGTGGGTCGTGGCTCGCCGTCCATCGAGCAGGCCGGCCGCGGCGACCACCTTGGCGCCGGCACATATGCCGATGATCCGCGCACCCTTGCGCGACTGCTCCCGCAGCCAGGCGAGCACGGCCGGGTCGTCGCGGCTCATCGCGGGCACGATGACATAGTCGGCGCCTCGGGGATGCTGGGCGTCGAAATCGGCAATTGTTGCGTCCGGCTCCACCTGGAGCGCGGGATAGAGCTGCACCGGTCCCGGTCCGGTCGCCAGCATCACAACATCGGCGATATCGGCACGCCGCAGGATACCGGTGGGCATCAGATAGTCGGTAGTTTCGGTGGCGTCGTTGAGCCCGATGACCGCAATGAGGGGCCGGCCCTCTCCTTGGTGGCGGAGGGTGGCGAGCATCGCATCGGCCTCTTCGCGCGGCACCGGCGATGCTTCGGCCGCAACACCTGCGGATGGGAGGCTGAATACCCAGCCGCCAAAACCCAGGAGACCGAGAACGACGACGGAAACGGCTCCCCAAACAAGCAAGGTTTTCGACATGGCTGTGCCTCCCTGGCGGAATTTGTGAAGGCACGGCGGACCGCCGGAGCCTCTCTCGACCGATCGAAACCTAGCAATCGACCGCTATGGCAGGAATGACAAAGACATGGTATTTTCTGCCAATGCACCACGTATGCTTCATCGTTTATCCCGGCTTTGAGCTGCTCGATACGTCGGGGCCGGCTTCGGTGTTCAACAGCGCCAACCGGGCACTTAGCCACGGCGAAAAGCCCGCATTCTACGCGGTCACGCTGGTATCGGCCGCAGGCGATACAATCGAAAGCAGCTGCGGCATCGCGGTCGAAACGCGGTCCATCTCGACTCTTAAGCCGGGGGAAGCGCACACCGTGCTGGTCGCCGGGGCGGAACGTCAGCCGCTCCTGGCGGCCGCGGCCGATCCGGCTCTGCGCGCAGCGCTTCCGGCGCTCGCCGCCAAGGCGGAACGCTTCGGTTCGGTCTGCTCGGGCGGGTTCCTGCTCGCTGCGCTGGGGCTGCTCGATGGCCATCGCATCGCCACCCATTGGGATTCCTGCAAGCCTCTCGCCGAGACCTTTCCGGCGGTCACGGTCGATCCGGATGCGCTTTACGTGGTGGATGGCCGGCTATGGACATCTGCCGGCGTCACCACCGGCATCGACATGGCGCTCGCGATGGTTGCCGGCGACCTCGACGCGGCCACTGCCGGCGAGGTCGCGAAACGACTGATCCTTTATGCACGGCGCCCCGGCTACCAGTCGCAGTTCAGCCCGGTGTTACAGGCCCAGGTCAAAGGTGACAGCCCTTTTGCCGACCTGATCGGCTGGATGGAGGCCAATCTCGACGCGCCACTGGACGTGCCGGCCCTCGCCGACCGCGCCGGGCTGAGCGAGCGTACCTTTCATCGCAAATTCGTTGCGGCAACCGGAGAGACGCCCGCCCGCTTTGTCGAAACGGTAAGGCTGGATGCCGCGCGCATGCTGCTCTCGCGTGGACTTTCGCTCAAGTCGGTTGCCGCGCAGGTTGGCCTGTTTCCGGCAGCGCGCCTTTCGGACGCGTTCGAACGCCGCTTTGGCGTTGCACCGAGACTGTTCCGCGACATGCATGCCGGCATGTGAGCTTCGGTGCTCCTAACAGATATCTAATGCGCAGACTGCTAACGCACCGGAGCCTGGACGTTCGGAGAACGTTCGTTCTCCGGTACACGGGAGCTGCCGAAATATCAGCTTCATGTCATCACAAGATAACATGACAATCATGGAAACAGGCGATGCGCGTGCTGATTGTGGAAGACGAGCGGCAATTGGCGGACGCCATCGCGAAGGGCCTTCGGCTCGAAGCGATCGCGGCCGATGTAGTTTATGATGGCGAAGCGGCATTGGAGCGATTGACCGTCAACGACTATGACGTGGTGATCCTCGACCGGGACATTCCGCTGGTTTCCGGCGACGAGGTCTGCGCCGCTCTGGTCGAGAGCGATCTCGAGACCCGCATTCTCATGCTCACCGCCGCTTCGGCTGTAAAGCAGCGGGTGGCCGGACTAGGCCTCGGCGCCGACGACTACCTGACCAAGCCCTTCGCCTTCGCCGAGCTGGTCGCGCGCGTTCATGCTCTGGGCCGGCGCACCCGGCACGCCTCCGCTCCGGTACTGGAGCGCGCCGGTGTTCGCGTGGATACCCACCGGCGTCTGGTGATCCGCAACGGCGAGCCGGTGGCGCTTTCGCGCAAGGAATATGCCGTTCTGGTGGAGCTGCTCAGGGCGGATGGCGGCGTCGTTTCCGCCGAGCAGCTTCTTGAAAAGGCCTGGGACGAGCAGATTGATCCCTTCACCGGGGTCGTGCGCTTCACGGTGATGAACGTGCGGCGAAAACTCGGCGAGCCTCCCGTGATCGAGACGGTGCAGGGCGTAGGGTATCGCCTCAAATGAAGATCCTCGGCTCGCCCTGGACCATCCGTACCCGGCTGACGCTGCTCTATGCCGGTGCCTTCTTCGTCGCGGGCGTGGTGCTGATCGTGGTCATCTACCTCTATCTCGGACTGGTGCTCGACCGGCAGTTCGTCGTCAGGCTCGAGCCTGGCCCGCCTGCGCCGGGGAACCTGCCTCCGTTGGTGGGCGAAGAAACGGGACCGGTGCAGACCCTGATACGGCAGGCACGGCTCAATACACTCGACACCATGCTGGTTGCTTCACTGGTCCTGGTCGGCGTCTTCAGCGTGATCGCGGGCGTCATAGGCTGGATAGTGGCTGGGCAGGTTCTTCGGCCGCTGCGCGACATCACCGCTACCGCACGACGCGTCGCCGACCGCAGCCTGCATGAGCGCATCGCCCTTACCGGCCCCGACGACGAGATCAAGGATCTCGCCGACACGCTCGACGCCATGCTCGAACGGCTCGATCGGTCCTTCGACAGCCAGCACCGCTTCGTGGCGAATGCCTCGCACGAGCTCCGCACGCCGCTCACCATCACCCGGACGCTGATCGAGGTGGCGCTCCTGGAAGCTGGAGCCGATGACAAGGTCCGGCAGCTCGGGACGACGCTCCTTGCGGTCAACCAGCGGCACGAGAAGCTGATCGACGGTCTGCTCACCCTCGCAAGCAGCGAGCAAAGTCCCGCCGATGCCTACCCGGTGGATCTTGGAGAGGTCGCCAACCACGTCGTTTCGGAGCTGCGTCCTATCGCGGAAGGAGCCGGCGTCGCACTCGAAACCGATCTTTGCGCCGGTGCTGTCCTGGGCGACCCCGTCCTCATCGAGCGGCTGATCCAGAACCTCGTCGAGAACGCCATCCAATACAACCTCTCCAAGGACGGGTGGGTCCGCGTTCGGACCGATACCGGGGGAGGACGTGTCGAACTCGTGGTCGAGAACACCGGTCCGCGTGTTCCGGCGCACGAAGTCCCGAGCCTTTTCGAGCCGTTCCGCCGCGTGGCCGCGACGGAGCGGCTTGCGGGTGCTGCCCGCGTGTCGAGCGTCCGCGGCGCCGGGCTTGGGCTGTCGATCGTGCGCTCCGTCGTCCATACGCTCGGCGGGGAGGTGCAGGCCACGCCGCGCGAAGATGGAGGCCTCATCATCCGTGTACGAATTCCGGCCGCGCCGGACGATGCGGAGCGCCTAACGGCCACCTAACGCGCCATTTCGTATCTCCGTTGCTTCTCAATATGGAGACGCGACGATGATACGCTCAAGATCCCTTCCCATGCGCGCGGACCTCATGATCACCGCCCTCGTGATCTGCTCGGCCGCCGTGGCGCAGCAGGCGCCGGCCGACCGCGCCGACGCGGCCCTCGCTTATGCCCAGTGCATGCGCGACAACGGCTATGCCGAGTTCCCTGACCCTGCGCCCGATGGCGGAATCCAGTTTCTGATCAATCCCGAAAGCGCGCCGCGCTTCGAGGCTGCGGCGGCAGCGTGCCAGCCTCTCGCCCCGGCGGGTCTCGGCGACGAAACCATCACTCCGGAAGACCTCGAAGCCCTTGTGAGGTTTGCCCAATGCATGCGCGAAAACGGCCTGCCGAACTTCCCCGATCCCGATTCCACGGGCGGGTTCGATTCCCAGGCCATCGGCGTCGGTCCCGATGACGCACGCTTCCAGGCGGCGATGGCGGCCTGCGACAATGCCGGACTGCTCCAGGGCGGACGAATCCGCATCGGAGGATAATCCCGTCCCCGGACTGTCCTTGCCGGCGGCACGATTGCCGTGCCGCCGGACCTGCGGCGATCACCGCACTCAGGTGGTGGCAAGCGCCTCAGTGGGGGCCATCCGCGCGGCGCGGATGGCCGGATAAAGCCCGGCAAGCCCGCCCATCACAAGGGTGGCGGCCATGCCCCCGCCCATCACCCAGGCCGGAACGACGGCGGGCCAGCCCTGGAGGGCCGCATAGATTGCCGTCACCCCCGCGCCGATACCGATCCCGACCAGGCCGCCGAGGCCGGAAAGCAGCAGCGCCTCGGAGAAGAACTGGATGCGGATATGACCCCGGGTCGCGCCCTGGGAACGCCTCAGCCCGATCTCGGCCCGCCGCTCCAGCACCGAGATCACCATGGTGTTGATGACGCCGATGCCCCCGACCAGCAGCGCGATGGCTCCGAGGCCGAGCAGCAGGCCGGTGAACGCGAGGTCCGCTGCGGCCGAGGCGGCAAGCGCGTCCGATGGCCGGGAGATATTCACCTCGTTGGGCCGGGCCGGATTGGCGGTCCTGGCCAGCACGGCGCGGACGGCGTCCAGCGCCTCCGGATCGACGCGGACATAGAGGCTGGTGATCTCGACCTCGAAATCGAGATAACGCTCGGCCGCCGGCCAGCCGACAAAGGCCCCCAGATCGAGGCTGGGCACCAGCGAGACGGGATCGAGCACGCCGATGACGATGAACCAGCGCCCGCCCACCCAGACCTGCGTGTCGGGTCCCACGGCGCCGATGCCCAGGCGCGCCGCCGTCCGTGCCCCGAGCACCACGGTCGGATAGGCGGCGGTCGCCGCGTTGAGCCAGGTGCCCGCCGCGACGGTCGCGCCGAGGGTCTCCAGCAGATCGAGGCGGGTGGCGTAAACACCCATTCCGCCCGACTGCACCGCCGGTATCTTGTCGTTGCGGTAGATATGCGCGTCGGCCACCTCGCCGACGGCGCTCACCGCCTCGACATCGGCAAGGTAGCCGATCATGGCCACGGATTCCTCGGGCAGCGTCGCGGCCTCGCCAAAGAGGCTGGTTCCGGGCGCGACGGTCAGCAGATTCGTGCCGAGGCTGTCGAGGAGCCGGTTCAACTCGGCCCGGCTCGACGCCGAGATGCCGACCACCGCCACCATCGCGGCGATGCCGATGGCAATACCCAGCGCCGAGAGGATCACGCGCAGGGGGCGCGCGCGCAGGCCGTAGCCCGCCAGCCGCACAATGTCGGAGAGATGGAGCCGGCCCGGCCGCAGGCTCCTCATGTCTCCGGCCTCGCCGTGTCCTCGATCACCTCGCTGTCGAGCATCGATATCTGCCGGTCGAACCGCGCCGCCAGCGCCCTGTCGTGGGTGATGACGACCACGGCGGTGCCGGCGCGGTGCAATTCGACCAGAAGCTGCATCACGCTTTCGCCCGAACGGCTGTCCAGCGCGCCGGTCGGTTCGTCCCCGAACAGCAATGCCGGCTCCCGCACCACGGCGCGCGCGATGGCCGTACGCTGCTTCTCGCCGCCGGAAAGCTGGTGGGGCTTGTGATCGAGGCGATGCCCGAGGCCCACGCGCTCCAGCGCCGCCTGCGCGCGTTCCCGCCGCTCCTTGAGCCCCGTTCCGGTGTAGAGCAGCCCGTCCGCGACGTTGTCGAGAGCGGAGACGCCGGGCGAGAGATGGAAATGCTGGAAGACGAAGCCGATGCGATAGGCCCGTAGCGCCGAGAGCGCCCGGTCGGACAATTTGCCGATGTCGTATCCGTCGATCCTGACCTCGCCGCCATCGGCGCGGTCGAGCGTGCCCATGACGTTGAGCATGGTGGATTTGCCCGAGCCGGACGGCCCCACGATCGCCACCAGTTCGCCCGGCGCGATCTCGATAGAGACGTTACGCAGGGCTAGGACGCCGCCCGGATAGGTCCGGCGCGCATCGCGCAGGCTGACGATCGCGTCCGGTTGGTTCATCCCGGCACCCCGACGCGGAGGCCCTCTACGATGCCCTCGCCGCCGATCTCGACCCTGCCCCCGGCAAAAAGGCCTGCGGTTACGGGCACGAGGCGTGACGTGTCCGCGTCGACCACCTCCACCGCAAAGCCCCCGTCGGGCAGGGCGAGCAGCGCGGTCACCGGCACGGCAAAGACGTCCTCGCGCCTCTGGCTGACGAACGCGACATCGACATTGGCCGCATCGAGCGTACCGAGCGCGTCCTGATCGGGAATGGATATAACGACGTCCATCGTCCGGTCGGCAACAATGGTGCCGATTTCGGAAATCACCCCTGCAATCACCCGCCGGTCCGGCAGCGTGATGGCGACCTCGCGTCCGACCACGGCGAAGGCATGATCGTCGACGTCGAGCGGCACGGTGACGAGCTTCTCGACGCCGGTGTAGTCGAGGATCGGCTCGCGCTCGGCGACGCCGCCGGAAACCGTATCCCCGAGCGATGCGGTGTGCTCGGCAACCCGGATCGGCCCCGGCGCGAAGACCGCGAGGCCCGGCTCGATCACGCCCGTGGCGGGTAGCCCGAGGTCGGCCTGCCAGCGGCGCACCATCTCGGCGGCCGGCCCCTCATACCCAAGCGCGACGAGGTTGTCCTCGAGCGTTCGCACGTCGATGCGGATATTTTCGCGCGAGCGCAGCACCTCAAGACGGTCCTGCGCGCTCTGGACGACGCGTTCGGCTTCAAACGCCGCCGCCCGCGCGCTCGCCAGTTCCTGCCGCGCCGACTGTGCCTGCTGGTGGAGGTCGCGGATTGCTGCCGCGAGGCCGGCGCGCGCGGCGGCCAGCTCGCCTTCGACGGCCTCGACCTCCGAGAGCGTCCGCGCATTCGAGGCGAACAGTGCCCGGGTTCTGTCCAGCCGCTCCTCCGCGGAACGCACGGCACCGCCAAGATGCATGAACTCCGCGCTTTGCGGATCGCCCCGTCCGCTATCCTCCAGCCTCGCGCCGATCCCGGCCAGCCGCATCTCCACCTCCGCCACACGTTCCTGCTGCGCGGCAAGATGCAGCTCCGCCTGACGCAGGTCCTCGGCGGCTTCCTCCAGCTCCACCCAGATAAAGGTATCGAAGTCGTCGGCCTCGAAGCGCAGGGTGCGGAAGAAGGGGATGGCGCCATAAAGCAGCGGTATCGGGCGGTCGTCGACGGCAAAGACGGTCTGGCCGCGCTCGACCGTCGTGCCCACGGGCGCCATCTCCGTGACGACGCCGGTGCCCGGCGCCCCGACGGCGGCGATGCGGCTGACGTTGCCGAAACCCAGCATCCCCGTCACCGACTTGGTCTCGACGAGCGTGGTCCGGGCGATCTCGATGGTAGCCGGAGGCAACCGCGCCCGCTGCGGCTGGGACGCCGCCGGCTGGTCCAGGATGACCATTCCGCCAACCGTCGCGACGGCGGCCAGCGCGGCTCCGGCGATCAGCAATGCCCGCAGCATCAGCGGCTAACCGCCAGGCCCGCCTTGAGCCAAACCGATCGATTTGAAGTCCCATTGTGTATCATCAGCAGCGCTCGTGCTTGGGGAGCGCCGTCGATACACAATCGGGCATTAGACCAGTGTTAGGAAAATGCCCTGCGCCGCTTTGGCAAGATGCTGCGAGGGTTCGGTATCGACCATTTCGGCCTCGCCATGCCGCCGCCTACGCGACTGTAACTGCAGCCGCGCAAGAACCCTCATGCCAGACCCGAGCGAATGTGCCGTAACGGCACATTCGCTCATCCTTGATAACCTCAGTAGTCAAAGCCCTCGCGCCATGATTTCTGAAACACCTCGACGTCATCCTCGAAGGCCGTGTAGCGGGCATCGAGGACCAGCTTGCCGTCTTCCCAACCCACGGTGGTATGGGCTTCCATGCGCACGTTCCATCCCGGTCTCTTGCTGACTTGGGTGCTGAAGAATTCCGCCTTGGCGCTCGATCCGTCACCGGGCATTACCGAATAGGCGTGCCCGCCCGAACCGCTCATTTCGAGCTCTCCAAGCTTCCAGGTCTTGCGCACACTGCGCGATGCGAGGTCGGCCCGTCCGGTCGTTGCCTCCCAGCAGGCCGTTCGTGTGACACTGCCGGGCGCCACGTCCTCGGAGGGAATGGGGTGCGCTGAGATGGCCGGTCCGAAATCGGGCAGCGCCTGGACGGCCGTCCCGGGCATGCCCGGCAGGCTGAACACGGTCGCCTCGGGGAAGATCGTGATGCCGCCCAATTGGGGCTCCGGCCAGACCATGGGCCAGTAGGTGGTCGAAAGGGCAAGGCGGATGCGGCTGCCGGGCTGGAACGCGTAAGCGACGCCCTTGAGCGGAATTTCGTAGGAGAACCGCTCCCCCGCAGCAACGGTTTCGGGGCGCCGGATGCGGCGGATGGCGAAGGTGATCCGGCCGGAGGTGCCGTCCGGCGCAACCTCGTTGAGGCGGACGATCACCGTGGCCTTGGCGCCGTCCATCGCGAGGTCGAGCTTCAGCCGTGGAATGCCGACCACCTCGACCGCTTCTTCGAGCACGGGCGTGTCGAAGCAGACCGAAAGCCCGTCGTCCTGGCGGTTGTCGCCCTGGAACTCCGGGCCGTCGCCCCCGCCGTCGAGCGGACACCATTCGCCGGCCTGCGCACCCAAATGCTGCGGCGTGTCGACACGAATGGGCGCGATCGTTTCGCCGGGCTTGCGCGACAGAGTGCGGTCGTCGAGATGGAGGTCGAGCGCCGGTCCCTCATGAGGCCATCCCGGCACCGCGATCCAACGCCCGTCGATCTCGGGATAGCGCGGATGGGGCTTGAAGTCCTTGCCGACCCAGAGACGCAGCATAGGCTCGTCCATGATGCCGGTTTCCTCGTCGAGCAGCCATTGCCGCCACCAGCGCATGCATTCCTGCAGGAAACCGATCTGCGGGCCGGGCTTGCCCCAGGTGGGATACATGTGGGTCCAGGGGCCGATCAGGCCCTTGCGGGGGACCGACAGGTTTTCCATCAGCCGCAGGACGGGGTCGGAATAACCGTCGGTCCAGCCGGTGACCGCGTAGACGGCGCATTGGATGTCGTCGTAGTTCTCGCAAACCGAGCCGTGCTTCCAGAAGGCGTCGCGCTCCATATGCGCCATCCAGTCAGCCAGCGGCGGGCGCATGTTCTCGAGCCGAGCCATCCACATCTCGCGCCAGCGCTCGCCCACATGGGCGGGATCGGGCGCCCGCCCGAGCTGGGCGAACAGACCCGAGCCCCATTGCATGCCATCGAGCAGCAGCCCGCCGCCCATGAAGTGCACGTCGTCGGAATAGCGGTCGTCGGTCGAGCAGCAGGTGATGATGGCCTTGAGCGCGGGCGGACGGCGCGCTGCGATCTGCAGGCCCGCGAAGCCGCCCCATGAAATGCCGATCATGCCGACATTGCCGTTGCACCAGTCCTGGGCCGCGAGCCAGGCGATGACCTCGAGCGCGTCGTCCTGCTCCTGCTTGAGATATTCATCATGCAGCAGGCCGTCGGAATTGCCGCTGCCGCGCAGGTCGACGCGGCAGGCCGCGATGCCGTTCTGAGCGAAATAGCCGTGCACCATGGAGTCGCCGATCGCCGTCAGGTCCGACTGGCGATAGGGGATCCATTCGAGGACCACCGGCACCTTCTCGGCGATCGGGTTCTCGGGGCGCCAGAGCCGCGCCGTGAGCACCACGCCATCGGAAAGCGGGATCGTGATCTGTTCGTAGGGGGCTGGCGTGTCGCTCGTGTAAAGCGGTGCGGTCATGATTGGGAGACTCTGCTTTCAATGTCGGAAGAGGGAGAAGGGACGTGGCGGCGGGGTATGGCGAGGATCAGGGTGACGGCGACGCAGAGCACGCCGCCGCCGATGAAGGTGACGGGCATGCCGAACCGGTCGCCCAGGGCACCGGCGAGAAGCGACCCCAGGGGGACGGTGCCCAGCATCATCATCGAATACATCGCCATGATGCGCCCGCGGAAACCGGGAGGCGCGAAGTGCTGCAGAAGCGTGTTGGAGGCGAGGTTCTGGGAGAGGATCGCAAAGCCCATGGGCAGGGCCAGAAGGGCCGTCAGCCAGAGCGCGCCGGAAAGCCCGATCCCGATCTGCGCCAGCCCCAGCAGGAGCGAGGACCAGACCGGCCAGACCCGCATGAGCTTGAGATCGTCGAAGATGGTGAGGGCTATCGCCGCAAGCACGGCGCCGACCCCCGTGATCGACATGAGTATGCCCGCGGCGCTGGCGTCGGCGCCGAGCATGGCGTCGGCAAGGGCCGGCAGGAAGGAGAAATAGGGGACGCTGATGAAGCTACAGGTTCCGACCAGAATGAGTATCCGGCCCGCCTCGGCATGATGGCGTACGAAATCGAAGCCCGCCCGCATCTGGGAGAAGAAATTCTCCCGCTCGGCGCTGTCGCGTTTGGGCAGGCGCAGGGACAGCAGGACGAAAAAGGCCGGGAGATAGGCGAGCGCCTTGATGACGAAGCACCAGCCCTCGCCGAACAGGGCGACGATCGTGCCACCGATCGCCGGGCCGATGAGCCGCGCGACGTTGAACAGCATGGAATTGAGCGCGATGGCGTTGCGCAGATCGTCGGCGGGGACGAGTTCGCCGACCAGCGCCTGACGCGCGGGGCTGTCGAAGGCCGCGGTTATGCCGAGCGCCAGCGTAAGCCCGATCATGATCGGAATGGTGATCGCGCCCGTGAGCGTTAGAACCGCGAGAAGCGTTACCAAGACGATGAAGCTGATCTGGGTGACCAGAAGCACGCGGCGCGGATCGGTGCGGTCGATGATCGTTCCGGCCACCGGGCCGAGCACAAAGGTGGGGCCGAGATCGCAGACGGCGAGTATGCCAAGCAGCCAGGGGGAAGCGCTCAGTTCCCACATCAGCCAGCCGAGCGCTATGGAATGAATCCAGCTCCCGATGACCAGGGGCACCTGGGCAAGGAAATATCGCCGATATTGCGGATGCCGCAAGGCACGGGCATAGCGCTGCCATCGCGTTGCGGGCGGCTGCACGGCCTCGGGTGAAGGGGAAAGAGACACAAAAGACCTCTTTGACGGAAACCTGGTTTCCGCATCGGTTCAAGGAACGGGCATATGGCCGGCCCCCATGGAGGGCCGGCTTTTTTGGTCAGGCCGGGGCAATCTCGCGCAGGAGCGCCCATTGGCCGTCAGGGGTCCATGCCCCTTTGAGCTCGGGCGGGAGCACCCAGGCGTTCACGCCGTGATAGAGGAAGACATAGGCGCCGGTTTCCTCGAGCTCGTCCTGCAGCCGCACATACATGGCGGCACGAGCCTCCGCGTCCTCTTCCTCGGCGGCTGCGAGATTATCCGTGTCCCATTGCTCGCTGCAGGTACGCTGGAAGTTCCACACTCCGACCTGGGCGCAGGTGAACCATTCGGTCACCCAGCTCGGATCGGGCGCGGTGGTGAAGGTATTGAAGAACAACTCGATGCTCTGCCAGGTGCCACCGGCGGTGTCCTGTTGCTGCGCCGTCAGCGTCGAGCCGTCGACCTGCCGGACATCGAGGGTGATGCCGACCTCGGCAAGCTGGGCCTGGATGATCTGCGCCGCGACCAGAAGGTCGGCATCGGTGCCGAATTCGAGCGTAATTCGAAGACCTTCGGCACCCGCCTCGGCCAGAAGAGCGCGCGACGCGTCCGGGTCGTAGGGATAGAGCAGCCGGTCTCGCGCTCCGAGCAGCGGCGGCGGGATCACGCCGAAGGCGGGCGTCACCACTCCGCCGAAAGTGGCCAGGACCACCTCCTCGGTATTGATCGCCTGCTGGATGGCGCGACGCACCCTCACATCCTCCAGCTTGGGATTGAGCGTGTTCATGCCGAGCCAGGTGTAGGCAAGCGCCGGCTTGACGACGAGTGTGTCCGGCCCTCCCTCGCGACCGGGAATCGAAGACACATTGATCTGGGTGATGTCGAGATCGCCCGCATCGAAGGCGGTTTCGGCGGAGACCATGTCGGCGATGGGATAGAGCTGGATTTCGTCGAAATACGGCTCGGGGCCCGTCCACAACTCGTTCCGCCTCAGCGTGATGCGCTCCCGCGGCAGCCATTCGGCAAGCGTATAGGGTCCGGAGGTCGCCAGCGGATCGGTGGTAATGACGCCTCCATTGGCTTCCACCGCCGCCTTGCAGACGATGAGGCCGGAGGCATGGGGCATGGTCGAGGTGAACAACGGCGCGAACGGCCGGCTGAGCCTGATGACGCCCGAATAGGCGTCGTTGACCTCCACCTCCTCCAGCGCCGCCCAGTCCGAGCTGTAGACGGCGTTGACCCGGGGGTCGCGGAAGCGCTCGAAGGAATATTTGACGTCCTCGGCGGTCACCTCACCAAAGCCGTTGGTCCACATCAGGCCCTCCCGCAGGCGGAAGGGAATGGTCAGGGCATCGGTCTGCTCGAGCTCTTCGGCGGCGTCGAGCGCCCAGCCCCACTCGTCCCCGGACTTGTATTGCACGAGCCCGGAATAGATCGCGAACATTACCGTTTCATCGTACCAGCCGCCGCGGGTCGCGGGATCGAGATTGCGGATGTCTCCGTCGTTGCGGATCCGCAGAGTGCGGCCGTCGACCGCAAAGCTGGCCCTCGTGCCCAGAAGGCTAGCGCCGACCGCACCGAGGGTTGCGGCGCTGAGCCCTTGCAGGACACGCCGTCGATTGAGATGGGGCAATTTCATAGAACGGTCTCCGTGAGAGGTGTGAGCGGAATCGATCGGTTGAGGCGGCCGAGCGCGTCCTTTGGCGTCTCGGCAAAGGGGAAGTGGCATTTGACCGACCGGCCGGGCTCGACGGTCTGGTCCGCGGGCTCGAGCTGGCGGCAAACCTGCTGAGCGATCGGGCATCGCGTGTGGAACTCGCAGCCTTTCGGGCGGAAGCGCAGGCTCGGGACCTCGCCCGCGAGCGGCTTTACGCGCTCACCCGTGCCCCGGGCCGCCAGGAGGGCCCGCGTATAGGGATGGGCCGGGCGCGCGAACAGATCGGCGGTGCGTCCGCTTTCCACGATGCGGCCGAGATACATGATGGCGATCCGGTCGGTCACATGCCGCGCCACCGCAAGATTGTGGGTGATCAGGAGGAAGCTCAGGCCCAGGCGCTCCTGGAGATCGTTGAGCAGGTTGAGCAATTCGCCCTGAACCGAGAGATCGAGCCCCGCGGTCGGCTCGTCGGCAACCACCAGCCGGGGTTCGAGCGCGAGGGCCCTGGCGACGGTGACCCGGCGCGCCTGCCCGCCCGAGATCTCGTGCGGATACCTGCCTGCGAAGTCCTCGGACAGGCCCACGGTCTCGAGCAATTCCACCGCCTTCGCCCTTCGATCGTTTCCGGCCTTGTGATGGATGGCGAGCGGCTCGGTGATCGATGCGCCGATCGTCATGCGCGGATCGAGGGCGGCCATGGGGTCCTGGAACATGAGGCCCACCTCCCGGCGGACTTTCCGCCACAAGGTGCTGTTGGGACGCGTGACGCCCACGTCCGCGATCGACACGCTGCCTGAGGAGATCGGTGCAAGGCCGAGCAGAACGCGCCCGAAGGTCGTCTTGCCGCTCCCGCTTTCCCCGATCAGCCCCACCGTCTCCCCGGCCTTGATCGAGAGACTGACGCCGGCCAGAACCGTGACGTGTCCAGGCTCGGCGCCGATGCGCCCCAGCATGCGGCCCTGGGGATAGCGAACCACAAGGTCGTTGACCTCAAGCAGGCTCATGGCGTTTCTCCTTCTCGGCGGCCATGACCGACTGGATGGTCGGGAGGCGGCGCGTGGGCTCGGTTATCCTGGCCGGATCGCAGGCCAGGAGCGCGCGGGTGTAGCTGCTGGCCGGACGCGCGAAGACGTCGGCCGTGGCCCCCTCTTCCATCAGCTCACCGCGATACATCACCGCCACCCGGTCGCAGAGCGCGCCGACCAGCCCCATGTCATGGGTAACGAGCACGATGGACCCGTCCACGAGGTCGCGGGTCTCCCGGATGATCTCGACGATCTGTGCTTCCGTCGTCGCATCGAGCGCGGTCGTGGGTTCGTCGGCGATCAAAAGCCGAGGCGAAGTCAGCAGGGCGGCGGCAATGGCCACGCGCTGGCGGATGCCCCCGCTGAGCTGATGGGGATATTGGCGCATGCGGATGTCGGGATCCGAAAGGCCGACCCGCGCCAGCATCTCGCGAGCCCGGTCGCGCTTTTCACGGGCCCCCATGTCCGGCAGCCAGTGCTGGAACTCGACCAGCTGCCTGCCGATGGGGACCACCGGATTAAGCGCCGTGAAGGGGTCCTGGGACACCGTGGCGACGGTCTGCCCACGAAGGCGGCGTTGCTCGGCCGCGCTCATGAGCGAAAGGTCTTTTCCTTCGATCCACAACTGCCCTTCGAGGTGGGCGTATTTGGGCAACAGCGCGAGCATGGCCGAGACCAGGCTGGACTTTCCCGATCCGCTCTCTCCCACGAGCCCGAGGATTTCGCCCTTGCGCACGGTGAAGCTGACGTTGCGCACGGCCTCCACCCGGGCAGATCCCTGGCCGTAGGTTATCGAGACGTTCTTGAGGTCGAGTACGGCGTCCATCTCAGCGCCCCTTTCCCGATTTGGGGTCAAGCGCGTCACGCAGGGCCTCACCGAAAAAGGTGAAGGCGATGGTGGCGAGGACGATGGGCAGGCCGGCCGTCACCGCCAGGTGCGGCGCCTGGCGCACAAACGAATAGCCGTCCGAAAGCATGGTGCCCCAGCTTGGGGTCGGCGGCTGGACCCCCTGCCCCAGGAAGCTCAGTCCAGATTCGATGCCGATGACCGCCGGGATATCCATGGCGATCAGGACAAGGATCGGCCCCACGAGATTGGGAAGCAGGTGGGTCATCGCGACCCGGACGGGCGAAGCACCCATGGCCCGGGCCGCCGTCACGAAATCGCTGCTGCGCAGGACGAGCGCCTGGTTGCGCACGACGCGGAAATAGCCCGGCGCCATGGAGAAGGCGATGATGCCGATCAGCGTCACCATGCTCGGGCCATAGATGGCCACGATGGCAAGGGCGAAGAGGATCATCGGCAGCGATTTGGCGGCGTCGCATATGAGGATCAGGAGATTGTCCACGGCGCGCGGCGCGAGGGCGGAGACGATCCCGAGACAGAGACCGACGGCAAGTGCGGCTCCGGTGCCGAAGAGGGCCACCCGCAGGGCAGTCCCGGTGCCGAAGATCAGCCGGCTGAGCACGTCGCGCCCGAGCTGGTCGGTCCCCAGCCAATGCGCCCAGCTCGGCCCCTGCAGCCGCAGCCGCGGATCGAGGGCGATCGGATCGTAGGGCGCGATCCAGGGTGCAAACAGGGCGAATACGGCCAGAACGACGATGACGACGAGCGAAATCAAGCCCGCGGGGGTCGCGGTTACGCGCCTCATCAATCCGAGAACGCGCGCGGTGGTGCGGCCAAGCGACATGGGGACGGAAAACGGAGCCTGCGCAATCTGAGCCATGGTCAGCCCTCCTGCCGAATGCGTGGGTCGAGGACAGCGACGAGCATGTCCGAGATGAGATTGGCGATCACATAGAGGCCCGTGGTCACCACCACCGTTCCGAGCAGGACGGGGAAGTTCCGCGACATCACGGCGTCATGGGCGAGCGATCCCAAACCGGGCCGGGCGAAGACGACCTCGACGAGAACCGCCCCCGACAGAAGATTGCCTAATCCGACGCCGAGCACCGCGATGACGGGAACCAGCGCGATCGGCAGGACGAACCGCAAGGCAATGCGCAGGTCCGAAACCCCGAAGGCGCGATAGGTCCGCACGTGGCTTTCGGTGAGGGCTTCGAGCATCGCCGCCCTGACCAGGCGCGCGATATAGCCCACCCAGGCAAGCCCGATCGCGAAGGCCGGCAGGACCAGGCGGCGTATCTGGTCGCCGAGGTCATCGACCTCTCCCGCGCCGATCGCGGGGAACCAGCGGAGCGTGACCGCGAACAGGACCAGCGCATAGATCGCCACCAGAAAGGATGGGAGCGCGATGACGCTGGTCGAGAAAACCCCGATGAGGCGATCGATCCAGCTATCGGGCCGAAGAGCCGACCATACGCCCAACGGGATGCCGAGCAGGATGGCCCAGCCCAACCCGACGAGAGCCAGGGTAACCGTGCGCGGCAAGGCGGCGAAGACGAGGGTCGATACCGGCCGCTGGGTCAGAATGTCGGTGCCCAGATCGCCTTGCAGGATTTGCGTGACGAAACGGGTCGCCTGGACCGGAAGGGGCTGGTCGAGCCCCATGCGCTCGCGGAAGATTTCCTTCTGCTCTGCCGTTGCCCTGGGTCCCAGGGCGATTGTGGCCGGATCGCCGGGCACGACATAGATCAGGGAGAAGAGAGCCAGAACTGCAGTGACCAATATGGCCGCCGAAAGGCCGAGGCGCTTGACGAAATAGGTGCCCAATGTGTCGCTCTCCAGCGATGTGGGACCTCCCTGAGCCCGGACTTTCCATCTCGTCGCTCTGTGATATATTACGAAGAATACCACAGGGCGCAAGATGGTTTTTTCATCACTCCTCCGCCTTGCCTATCAATTAGGCTCCAGCTCGCCGGGATAATCAACCGGGAGCGTGCCGGAGAAGCAGGAAAGTCGGGAAAAAATGTCGCTTACAGATCGTGCCTATGCCCTGATCCGCCGGGATATCGTGAGCTGCACGCTCGCTCCGGGGGCAGAGTTCACCGAGATCGATCTCGCCGAACGGTTGCAGATGAGCAAGACGCCGGTGCGCGAAGCCCTCGCGCGGCTGCAGTTTGAGGGTCTGGTCAAGGCCTATCCCCGGCGCGGCTACCAGATCACGCCCATCCGCGTGTCCGACATCAACGACATATTCGACGCACGAATCGTCGTCGAAACCGGCGTTGTCGCCATGGCAGTCGAGCGTGCGTCGGATGCCGAACTCGACCAGCTTGCGCTTCTGGCGGCCGCCTCCTCAGACGACGACTATATGCGCGATCTCGATCATTCCCAGGAGGTCAACACCGAGTTCCATGAGGCTCTGGCGCTCGCAACGGGCAATCTGCGGCTGCACCGCATGGTCGCAATGACCCTCAAGGAGCTGGAGCGGTTCTTCTATCTCGAGGCCCAGGCCGAGGATGCCTATCCGACCAGCCACGTCAGCCACGACGATATCGTCGCGATCATGCGCCAGCGTGATCCCGGTTCGGCGCAGCGCGCCATGCGCGAGCATGTCGACGGGACGCGCAGGGTCCTGATCCGGTCCCTGCTGAACGGAGCGATCGGGACAAGGGAAGGCCACAAGGACCTATTGGCCCGGAGCGACCTGTAATCCAGATTTTCTTTTGGGGAACCCGAAGGCCGGGTCGTCGAGCCTGGCGCCCTCCCTTGTGATCCCGCGCGACCGTAACGCCGTCCGCCTCCATACGGGCCTCGTTGCCGTAGATTCGCTGCATCTCGATATCCACGAGCCCTCTCCCTCACGGGAAGCGGAGCCTCCCGCACGGCCACAGATTCGATCCCTGGCGAAAGCGATTGCCATTGCCCGGAAACCGGGCAAATCTCTAGGCCCTCCTTCCGTTCGGTTCCGCGTTCACAGGAGCTCAAGGCTTGTCCGCGCGCGCTTCGACCCTCGCCCCTCTCGCCTATGGCAATTTCCGCACCCTGTGGCTGGCGACGCTGGTGTCCAATCTCGGCGGCCTGATCCAGGGCGTCGGCGCCGGCTGGGTCATGACCACCATGACCGAATCCTACAACATGGTGGCTCTGGTGCAGGCCGCGACCACCCTGCCGATCATGATCTTCTCGATCGCGGCGGGCGCGCTGGCCGACAGCTTCGACCGGCGCCGCATCATGCTCGCGGCCCAGGTGCTGATGACCGTGATCTCGCTCGGCCTCGCGGTCCTCACCTTCATGGGGCTTCTCACCCCCTGGCTGCTGCTGGCCGTGACCTTCCTCATCGGGTGCGGCACGGCCCTGCACAATCCCTCCTGGCAGGCCTCGCTGGGCGACCTGCTGCCGCGCAAGGACCTGCCCTCGGCGGTCGCGCTCAATTCCATGAGCTTCAATCTCATGCGCAGCGTGGGCCCGGCCATCGGCGGCATCGTCGTCACATTGGGCGGCGTCTTCGCCGCTTTCGGCCTCAACGCCGTCAGCTACCTGCCCCTCATCTGGGCCTTGACGCGCTGGCGGCCGGATTATCCCGCCAAGACCCTGCCGCGCGAGCGCTTCGGCAGCGCCATGGGCGCGGGCGTCCGCTATGTCTTCATGTCGCCCAAGCTGCTGGCGGTGCTGTTCCGGGGCTTCGTCTTCGGTCTGGCCGCGATCAGCGTCCTCGCCCTGCTCCCCTCGGTCGCCAGCCAATATCTCGCGAGCGATGCCCTGGGTTACGGCACGCTGCTGGGCAGCTTCGGGGCCGGGGCCATCGGCGGCGCCTTCCTCAGCGCCCAGCTCCGCGCCCGGCTGCGCCACGAGACCATCATCCGCATCGCCTGCGTCGGCTTTGCGGTCAGTTGCGCGGCGCTGGGGCTCAGCCGCAACAGCCTCCTCAGCCACCTGGCCCTGCTGCCGGCCGGCGCCTGCTGGGTGCTGGCGCTCTCGCTCTTCAACATGACCATCCAGCTCTCCACCCCGCGCTGGGTGGTGGGGCGCGTGCTCTCGCTCTATCAGACCGCGACCTTCGGGGGCATGGCGCTCGGGAGCTGGCTGTTCGGCTTTTCCGCGGACGTGCTGGGCCTCCAGATGGCGCTGATCGGCGCGGGCATCGTGCTGCTCGTCTGCGCGCTGATGGGCCTCGCCCTGCCGCTGCCCGAGTTCGGCGAGGACAATCTCGATCCGCTCGACACCTTCCGCGAGCCCCTCCTGCGGCTCGACCTGCGCTCGCGCAGCGGGCCGATCCTGATCGTGGTGGACTACATCATCGACCAGCAGGACATCCCCGCCTTCCTGCGGCTCATGGCCGAGCGGCGGCGCATCCGCCTGCGCGATGGCGCGCGCAACTGGGCGCTGCTGCGCGATCTCGAAAATCCGGAAGTCTGGTCCGAGAGCTATCACGTGGCCACGTGGCTCGACTATGTGCGCCTGCAGGGCCGGCGCACCCAGGTGGACGCGGAGAATTTCAGCCAGATCCTGCGCCTGCACCGGGGCGATGAGCGCCCGCGCGTCAGCCGCAAGATCGAACGCCAGACCGTGCCCACGCGCGAGGACCTCACCTTGCGCAAGGACGTGGAGCTTCCATGACGCTCCTTCGGATGCGGCGGCACAGGACTGGATTCCGGCAATCGATGCCGGAATGACATTGGGGTCGTTCGTCTATCCCGCCCAACCCACGGTCGTCAACCCGGCATTGATTGCCGGGGTCCAGACAGCGTCCGCCAAAAACCGCGAATGTCGATTGACCTACCGCGCCCCGTAACGCGTCTTCAGCACGGCATGGAGCGCGCGGAGCCCCTGGTCGGTGCCGCCGAACGGCCGGCCGGGCCGGGGTTCGGGCGCCCAGGCAAAGATGTCGAGATGCATCCAGTTGGTCGCCGGCGCAACGAAGCGCTGCAGGAACAGGGCCGCGGTGATCGAGCCGGCCAGGCTCCCCGAGCTGATATGGCTCACATCGGCGATCTTGGATTTCAGCAGGGACTCGTAATTGGACCAGAGCGGCATCCGCCACAGCGGGTCGTCGATCTGCAGCCCCACCGTCATCAGCTGACGCGAGAGCGCGACGTCGCGCGCATAGAGCGGGGGCAGGTCCGGGCCCAGCGCCACGCGCGCCGCGCCGGTCAGGGTCGCCATGTCGATGACGAGGTCGGGACTGTCCTCGTCCGCATAGGCCAGGGCGTCGGCGAGGATCAGCCTTCCCTCGGCATCGGTATTGCCGATCTCGACCGTCAATCCCTTTCGCGAGGGCAGCACGTCGCCGGGGCGGAAGGACGCGCCGGAAATCGCGTTCTCGACAATGGGGATCAAAACGCGCAGCCGCAGCTTGAGCCGTGCGGAGACGATGGCCTGCGCAAGGCCCAGCACATTGGCGGCGCCGCCCATGTCCTTCTTCATCAGCGCCATGGAGCTGCCGGGCTTGATGTTGAGCCCGCCCGTATCGAAGGTCACGCCCTTGCCCACCAGCGTCACCTTCGGGTCGGCTTCCTGCCCCCAGACCAGCTCCACCAGCCGCGGCGCCTCGGCGCTGGCGCGGCCCACCGCGTGGATCATGGGAAAGTTCTGCGCCAGCAACTCATCCCCCGCCACCACATTCATCGCCATGCCGAGCCTGTCGGCAAGGACGCGGATCGCGGCCTCGAAAGCGTCGGGCCCCAGGTCGTTGGCCGGGATGTTGATGAGGTCGCGGGTGGTGAAGACGGCTTCGGTCTGCAGCGCGATCTCCTCGCCGTCCGCACCCTCGGGCAGGGCGAGCCTGGGGGCATCCTTGCCCTTGGCGTAGCGGTCGAAGCGATAGGCGCCGAGCGCGAAGCCGAGCCCGGCGAAGGTCGGGTCGCCGTAACCGCCCTCCAGCCGGTAGTCGCCCGCGGGCAGCTTGGCCGCCGCCAGCCCGGTAAAGAGCGCGCTGCGCTCGCCCGGCGTGCCGGCGCCGAAGGCATAGGCGCCGATCCCCCCTGCCGCGTCAGGCAGCGCCAGCAGCGCCCCCAGCTTGCCGGAGAAATCATTGGCCTGCGTCCAGCGCTTCTGGCTCTCACTCAGCGGCGCTCCGTCGAGGGCGCCATCGGGAATCGCGATCAGCGGAATTGTCTGTGGCATGGGTGTCGCTCCGGGCAGGCGGTCGGGACCTTGGGTGTAGCGCGCCGCCCCTTCCCCGGCAATCGGCGGAGCTGCGCCTTAACCGGCCGTTAGGGTTAATGATTTATTGCTCGGCGCGGAAGGCCGCGATCGGCGGCCCGGATTCGATCCTGGAGCACGGCGGCCATGGCGGGCGCGTTTTCCCTCATTTTCCCCAAGGCGGCGCGCGCCCTGCTCGTTTCGGGCCTCGCGGCGATCGTGCTCTCGGCCTGCGCCACCACCATGCCCGCCAGAACCAGCGCGGATTATTCCAATCTCCCGGCCAGCCAGGTCCAGATTGCGGTGGCCGATCTCGCATCCCGTTACCGTGCCGATCCGGGCAATCGCGAACTCGGAATCCATTATGCCGCGGCGTTGCGCGCCGCGGGCCAGAACGCCCAGGCCGTGACGGTGATGGAAACGCTGGTCGGCCGCTACCCGGGGGATTCGTCGGTATCGCTGGCCTATGCCAAGGCTTTGACCGCCGATGGCCGGTTCGAGCAGGCGCTCGCCGTCACCGACAATGCCGCCAATCCGGTTGCGCCCGACTGGGAGGTGCTTTCGGTGCGCGGCGCCATTCTCGACCAGATGGGCGAGCACGCCCTGGCGCGGCAGGCCTATGAACAGGCGCTGCTCCTGGCGCCTACCGAGGCGAGCCTGCACGCCAATCTCGGGCTGTCCTACGCCATGACCGGCGATCTCGCCCGCGCCGAGGCCGCGCTGCGCCAGGCGGTCGCGCTCCCGGGCGCCTCCTCGCGCGTCTGGCAGAATCTCGCGCTGGTCATGGGGCTACAGGGACGGTTCGGGGAGGCCGAGGCGATCTACGCCCAGCACCTGCCGCCCGACGAAGTCGCCGCCAACATGGCCTATATCCGCTCCATGCTCACCGAACAGAGCCGCTGGGACGCCATCCGCCAGGGCTGAACGCCTCCAGTCGCTCCGGCTTTACACCCTCTACAAATATGATAATCACGCTCATGAATTTACCTTGAGCGGGATCCAACCATGACGCCATCTTTCCTTTCACCCCTCCGTCTGAGCCTGGGTCTGGGGACGGCCGCGTGGCTGGCCCTTGCCCTGTCCGCCTCCGCTGAGGAGACGGTCTTCCCGCTGGAGATCGCGCACGCCTTCGGCACGACGACAATCGAAGGGGTTCCCCAGCGCATCGCGGTCGCGGGGCTGATCGAGCACGACACGCTGCTGGCGTTGGGCATCAAGCCCGTCGCCATCCGGGGCTGGTTCACCGATTATCCCAACGCCACCGGGCCCTGGGCGCAGCATCTCTGGGAAGGGGTCGAGCCGGTCTCGGTCGCCGGAGAAGGGATCAATTTCGAGGCCCTGCTCGGCAGCGATCCCGACCTCATCCTCGCGATCTACACCAATCTCGACCAGGAGACCTATGACCGGCTCGCGGCCATCGCCCCGACCGTGGCCTGGACCGAGGATGGCGGCGCCTGGGGCACGCCCTGGCGCGACAATGCCCGCACCATCGGCCGGATCGTTGACCGGCAGGACGAGATCGAGGTTCTGATCCAGGGCGTCGAGGATGCCTTCGTCGCCGCGCAGGAAACCTATCCCGAGTTGGTCGGCGCCCGGGGCGTGGCCGCCAATTCGGTCCCCAACGGCTTCGTCATCCGCGGCGACCAGTACGATACCGGCGCGCTGCTCACCGGGCTCGGGGTCGAATATCCCGAAGAGATCCTGGCCCAGATCGACAGCCACAACGTCAACCATTTCAGCTGGGAGAACCTCGACCTCATCCGCGAGGGGCTGGACGTCGTCCTCTGGGACGTCCACGGCGACAGCACGGTCGCGGCCATCGTCGAACTGCTCGATACGCTCGAAGTCTATCCGGGCGAGGATCGCATCGTCTTCAACTGGGTGCTCTCGGATGCGGCCGCGGCCATGGCGACCCAGTCGGTGCTGAGCTTCCCCTATGCCATCGACCAGCTCGCCCCCCGCCTCGCTGCGGCGCTGGACGGCGACCCGGCGACGCCGGCGAATTAAAGCGTCGAGGTCGCGGTGATGATGGCTGGCGCCATGATGACGATGAACAGCACCGGCAGGAAGAAGACGATCAGCGGCACGGTCATCTTGGGCGGCAGCGCCGCCGCCTTCTTCTCGGCATCCATCATGCGCTGCTCGCGGCCTTCCTCGGCCATGACGCGCAGCGCCTGGCCCACCGAGGTGCCGTAGCGGTCGGCCTGGATCAGGGCCGTCATCACCGAGCGCACGATGTCGAGCCCGGTGCGGCGCCCGAGATTGTCGAAGGCGCGGCTGCGGTCCTCGAGAAAGCTCAGTTCCGCCGTGGTCAGGGTCAGCTCCTCGGCCAGTTCCTGGCTTTGCAGGCCGATCTCCTTGGCCACGCGCTTGAAGGCGTGCTCGATCGACATGCCGGCCTCGACGCAGAGCAGCATCAGGTCGAGCGCGTCGGGCCAGGCGCGGCGGATCGAGTGCTGCCGCTTCTGGATGGAATTGGTGAGCAGGAGGTTGGGCAGGTAGGCCCCGGCCAGCCCGATGCCCACCGCATAGGTCACGTTGAGGAACAGCGGCCGGTCTCCCGGCATCACGACCAGAAGCATGAACAGGGCAATCGCCAGCAGCACCACCGGGCTCACCAGCCGCATGAACAGGAAGCGCGTGAGCGCCGCCTGGCCGCGCTGGCCGGCCTGGGCCAGCTTGTCGGTCGTGTTCTCGTCCATGAACGCCTTCTGGAGCGAGAAGCGCTCCACCACCCGGCGCATCATGGTGCTGGCCTCGGCGCCGCGGATATTGCCGCGCTGCGATCCCGTGGCCTGCCCCTGCTGCACCGCGCGCAGCCGCGCCATTTCGCGCGCGCGCATCTCGTCGCGTTCCAGCGCCACCCGCTTCATCTGGGTCTTGCGCTCGACCCGGTCGAAGACCTGGGCGCCGAAGGTGAAGACGATGGCCGAGGCCGCGACCGCGGCCAGGACGGCGACGAGGAAATCGGTGGAGACCAGCAGGTCGACGAGGTTCACGGGATCCCCTTAATAATCGAACTGGATCATGCGGTTCATGATGAAGACGCCGGCCACCAGCATGATGCCGGCGATGCCGAGGCAGATGAGCCCCACATTGGTCGTGATCAGCGGCGTCAGATATTGCGGGCTGATCACCGAGACCGCGCCGGCGACGAAGACCGGCAGCGCGCCGATGATGATGGCGGAGGCCTTGGCTTCCGAGCTCATGGCCTTGACCTTCATCTTCATCTTCTTGCGGTTGCGCAGCACCGCGGCGAGGTTGCCCAGCGCCTCGGACAGGTTGCCGCCCGACTGCTGCTGCACCGTGATCACCACGATGAAGAAATTGACCTCGGCCAGGGGAAAGCGGTCGAACATGGTTTCCACCGCCTCGGGCATGGTCTTGCCCACGGCCTGCTGCTCGAGGATGCGGACGAATTCGGACTTAACCGGCTCCTTGACCTCGCGGGCGACCAGCCGGAAGGAATCGTTGAGCGGCATGCCCGATTTGACGCCGCGCACGATGGCCTCGACCGCATTGGGCAGCTCGTCGAGAAACGCATTCTGGTAGCGGCGCTTCTTGGAGCGCAGGTACATGTTGGGCAGCACATAGGCGCCCGCGGCCCCGAACACGGCGGCAAAGAGCAGCGGCACCTGCAAAACGAAGCAGACGACGAACAGCGCCACGCCCAGGATCACCGCATTGCGCACGAAGGTGCGCGGCTCGGTCTTGGTCATTCCGGCCTGCATCAGGCGGGCGCGGAGAGTCTTTTTCGCCTTGCGCGCGTTGAGCTGGTCGTTCTGGGCCTTGAGCGCCTCGGCCACGGTCTTGCGGCGCTGGTCGCGGGTCCGGGTCGTGAGCGCGGCCTGGCGCACCACTTTCTGGTCGGCCTGCAAGGCCTTGCGGCGCTTGTCCGCGCGCCCGCCGGTAAACGCCGGGGCCAGGGCGAAACCGGCGGCGCCCACCATGATGATGACGAGAAGTCCGAGCACCAGCGCGTTCATCGGCGCAGCAGCTCCTGCTGCTCGATATTGGAGCCTTCCAGCGCCTCGACCAGAGCCAGCTCCTCGTTGAAGTAACGGGCCTTCTCGGTGAAATTGGGCTTGGTGATGCCGGTGGAGCGGTGGCGGCCGATGATGTTGCCGTTCGCGTCCTCGCCCATGATGTCGTAGACGAAGATGTCCTGGGTCACGATCACGTCGCCTTCCATGCCCAGCACCTCGGAGATGTGGGTGATGCGGCGCGAGCCGTCGCGCAGGCGCGCCGCCTGCACGATCACGTCGATCGAGGAGACCACCATCTCGCGGATGGTGCGGGAAGGCAGCGCGAAGCCGCCCATGGTGATCATGGATTCCAGCCGGCTCAGCGCCTCGCGCGGGCTATTGGCGTGCAGCGTGCCCATGGAGCCGTCATGGCCCGTGTTCATGGCCTGCAGCAGGTCGAATGCCTCGGGTCCGCGCACCTCGCCCACGATGATGCGCTCGGGGCGCATACGCAGGCAGTTGCGCACCAATTCGCGCATGGTGATCTCGCCCTCGCCCTCGAGATTGGGGGGCCGGGTTTCCAGCCGCACCACGTGGGGCTGCTGCAATTGCAGCTCGGCCGAGTCCTCGCAGGTGATGACGCGCTCGTCCTTCTCGATGAAGGCGGTGAGGCAGTTCAAGAGCGTGGTCTTGCCCGAGCCCGTGCCGCCCGAGATCAGGATGTTCGCGCGCGAGCGCCCGAGGATGCGCAGCACCTCGGCGCCCTCGGCCGAGATCGAGCCGAACTTGACGAGCTGCGGCAGGGTCAGCTTGTCCTTCTTGAACTTGCGGATGGTGAGCGCGGGCCCGTCGATCGAGAGCGGCGGCGCGATCACGTTGACGCGCGAGCCGTCGGGCAGGCGGGCGTCGCAGATGGGCGAGGATTCGTCCACGCGCCTTCCGACCTGGCTGACGATGCGCTGGCACACGTTCATCAGATGCGCGTCGTCGCGGAAGCGCACATTGGTGAGCTTCACCCGGCCGTTGACCTCGATATAGGTCTTGCCCCAGCCATTGACCATGATGTCGGCAATGTCGTCGCGCGCCAAGAGCGGCTCCAGAGGGCCGTAGCCGAGCACGTCGTTGCAGATGTCCTCGAGCAGGTCCTCCTGCTCGGAGATCGACATGACGATGGATTTGAGCGCGATGATCTCGGCGACGATGTCGCGGATTTCCTCGCGGGCGGACTGCTGGTCCATGGCCGCGAGCTGGGAGAGATCGATGGAATCGATCAGCGCGTTGAAGATCGAGGATTTGGTAGCGAAATAGCTCTGGTCGCGCGCCGGGGTATCGGGCGAGCGGACGTCGATCACCTCTTCGCCCGCCTTGCGGTTGATCTGCAGCCCCTGGGACGGCGCCGCGTCGACGCGCGGCCGCTCGAGCGGCGCGGGGGCCGCCGGCTGGGGCGCGGGCGCGGCCTGGGTGTTTCCGCCAAAACTGGTACGCTTACCGAACATGACCCTGTCCTAACCGCCGGTGCCTCAGGCCCGCCTCAGCTTCCGGATGAAATCGGGCAGCACGCCGGTCCGCCCCGGCGCGTCGAGCCCGGCCCGGCCCGTGACCACCGCGCCGATCTGGGCGAAGGTCTCGTTGACCTTATGGCTCGCCGAGACCTCGGCGATCATCTGGCCATTATTGGCGGCGGTGCCGAACAGGGCCGGCTCGAAGGCGATCTGGCCGGCCAGCCGGCAGTCGATGGCGCTCGCGAACTCGCCCGCCGGAATTTCCGGGCGCTTGGGTATGCCGGTCTTGTTCAGCACCACGACCGGGTCGTTCTCGGCGCTGCGCAGGGTCTTGACCGCGTCGGCGATGGATTTGGCGTTGCGCAGGTTGGCGAGGTCGGGCTCGGCCACGATCACCACCTCGTCCAGTGCGCCAAGGGTATGGCGCACCCAGTCGGTCCAGACATGGGGGATGTCCAGCACCACCAGCGGCACGTTCTTCTGGGAGAGCTCGATGATCTGCTCGAAGCTGCGCTCGTTGAGATCGTAGGTCCGGTCGAGCGTCGCCGGGGCGGTCAGCAGGTTGACGTGATTGGCCGCCTTGCTCATCAGGCGGTCGAGCATCACCTCGTCCATCTTCTCGTTGGCGAACAGCGCGTCGCCCATGCCCTGGGGCGGGTCCTGGTTGAAATCGAGCCCCACCGTGCCGAAGGCTAGGTCGAGATCGACGATCAGCACGTCCTGGCGGATCGAGCGCGCTAGCGTCCAGGCCACGTTATGGGCGATGGTCGAGGATCCGGCGCCGCCGCGTGCGGCCAGGAACCCGATGGTGCGCCCGATCGGGGCCGCGCTTTCGGAGACGAAGATGTCGGTGATGGCCGCGATCAGGGCCGGGGTCGTGGTCGGCATCACGAGATACTCGGAAATGCCGGCGCGGATCAGGTCGCGATAGAGCACCACGTCGTTGACATGGCCGATGACCACGACCCGGGTTGAGGCGTCGCAGACTTCGGCCAGCCGCGCGAGGGCCGAAAGAATCTGGTCGGAAGCCAGCATGGTCTCGACCACGACGAGGTTTGGCGTGGGGTTGGTGCGATAGGTCTCGACCGCCGCGTCCAGCCCGCCATTGTGGGTGGTCAGCGCCACCTTGGACATGCGCCGGTCATGGGCCGCGGATTCGATCAGTTGCGCGGTGCGGGAATTCTCGCAGAAGGCCTGGATGGTGATGCGCGGCACCAGCCGCGCCCCGCTCGGCACGTCGACCGCACCGTCTTCGGCATTCTTCTTGTCGCTGTCGAGGAAATTCATATCGAAACGATCCTGTCGCCTTGAGCCGATCAGTCGAGCACGAAGCCCACCGAGCCGCGGAAATCGCCGCCCCCGCTGCCGCCGACCCCGTAAAGGGCCTCCATGCGGCCGAGGAAGATGGTCTCGGCATCGGTCGCGATGGCCATAGTGTCCGTGGGCAGCGGCAGCGGGCCGGTGCTGGGCTGCGCGATCATCGGGGTGACGAGGATCACGAGCTCGGTCTGGGAGTGCACGAAGTCGCGGCTGCGGAACAGGGCGCCCAGGATCGGGATGTTCCCGAGGCCCGGAAGCTGGTTGACCTGCTGGCGCACCCGATCCTCGATCAGCCCGGCAATGGCCAGGGTCGATCCCGTGGGCAGCTCCACCGAGGTCGAGGCGCGGCGCTCGCGGGTCGCGGGGATGGTCACCTGCCCGGTATTGATGCCGCCTTCGGTGGTCAATTCGGACACCGAGGTGTCGATCTGGAGCGCGACGATGCCGTTCGAGCGCACGGTCGGGGTGAAGCTCAGCTTGACGCCGAATTCCTTGAATTCGTAGATCACCTCGCCGTCCGACACCTGCACCGGCACCGGGAACTCGCCGCCCGCCAGGAACTCGGCCGGCTGACCCGAGATCGCGGTCAGGGTTGGGGAGGCCAGCGTGCGCATGGCGCCGTTGCGCTCCAGGGCCCGCAGCGTCGCGTCGAGCGCGACATTGCCCGCCGAAAAGCCGATCCCGATGGAATTGGCGCCACCCGCGACGCCCGACGCGCCACCGAGCGAGGGCGATGTCACGAGCCCGGTGGTGACGCTGCCGCCGATGGTCGCCGACAGGTTGATGCCGAACTGGCGCACGGCCTCGCGGCTCACTTCGGCCACGATCACGCGCAGGGCCACCTGCTGGCCGCCATCCACCTGGATGACGCTGGCCACGCGGCTGGGATCGCCGGTGAACTGGCTGGCGATGGCGATCGCCTGCTCCACGTCCCCGGCGGACTGGGCATGGCCCGAGAGCACCACGTTGGACGAGAAGGTCTGCACGTCGATGCGCGCCCCCGGGATCAGCCGGTTGAGCGTCGCGGCCAGGCCGGTCGCGTCCTGGGCCACCGAGATTTCGAGGATGGCGATGCCGCCGCCATTGGGGTCGAGAAAGAAGATATTGGTTTCGCCCACCGACATGCCCTGGATCACGGCGCGGGAGCGCGTGCGCATGATGGCGTTGGCCACGCCCGGCTGCGAGACGATCACCTCGCCCGCCTCCACCGGCAGGTCGACGATCACCGACTTGTTGATCCCGACCTCGATATATTGCGTGCGCCCGATCTCGCCCGACGCGATGCGCAGGTGCGGCGGGGTGTCGGCGCGGGCCGGGCCCGCGTCGATGGCCAGGGCCGCCAGCACGATCAAGGCGGGCAGCGCCGCGGCGCGCACCGCATGGGCGAGGATGCGCGGGAGCATATTGGGGCGGATGGCGATCATCACGGCTCGACCTCGGTCGTGGATTGGGGCGCTTGCTGGGGCAGCGGGCTGGCCGCTTCGAGGGGCGTTGCGGGCGGCGGGGTGGCGGCGGCCTGGGCCGGCACGTTCGGCAGCGCCGGCGGCAGGGCCGGCAGGGCCGCCTCCCCGGTCAGCGCCGGATCGTCCGGCGCGACCGTCCCGGCCATCACCGAATCCTGCTGGCCGTAGCGGATCAGTTGCACGGTCTGGCTGCGTCCCGCGGCGGCCATGGCGGTCTCGCCGAAATCGACCACCGAGCGCAGCACCAGGGCCAGCCTGCCGCTCGAGGATGCATTGAGGATGGTTTCGGCCTGGGCCGGGGTCAGCTCCAGGGTCGCGATCTGGCTGGATTCGAACACCTGGCTGCGCGGGTTCTCGCTGTTGTTGCTGTCGCTGCCCGTGGCGCCGGTCTCGCCCAGCCTGTTGCCGATGGCGAGCACACGGACATTGGCGAGGATGGTTTCGGACACGCCCGCGCTCGAGCGCGTCAGCACCACGTCGACCCGGTCATTGGGCACGATATAGCCGCCCGAGGCGCTCTCGGCGGTGACCCCGACCGAGACCGCCCGCATCCCTTGCGTAATGACCGCAGACATATAGCCCTGGTCGGAAGAGACCAGCTTGGCCTCGCGGATCGGCTCGCCGGTGAAGATCTCGAAGCGCGCCACGGTGCCGGCGAGCTGGTTGGGCGCGTCGGGCACCGCGTTGGCGGTTATGTATTCGGGACGCACGGCGCCTTCGGGCCAATCCTGCCAGGTGACGTCGCCCGGGGTGATCCGCTGGCCGAGCCCGATGGGGCGGCTCGCGATCAGCACCTGGCTGCGCGGCTCCTGCCGTATCTCGATGGTGTCGGCGAGTTGCTGGACCTGCGGCGCGCCTCCGCGCGTTGCAAGGAAGGCGGCAAGGCCGCCGGCCAGGATGGCGACCACCAGAAGAATGATCCGCGCCGGTTTCATCCGCAATACTCTCCGGTTCTCAAGCAGCGCGCGTCTCGACGGCGCGGCTCGGCTAGCGGGGCAAGTATTGCCGGGAAAGGGTCAAGACTTGGTTAATCGAAGCTTGCCCTCAGAGGTTAACCAATGATTTACAGGGCCAAGGCGCCGCGATTACTTCGAGCTTTATTGAAACAGCATCGATTGTTATTGGAAGCCCCCTCAACGGGAGAGGGGGACACAAGAGCCGATAAGCCACCGGCTTCCCCTTCTCCCCTTGAGGGAGAAGGTGGGCTTTCGCGAAGCGAAAGGTCGGATGAGGGGTGCTCTTCTTTACCCCGCAAACGCCGCAAACAGCGGGCTCTGCGGATAAACCAGCAGCGCCGCGGCCGCCAGCGCGATGCCATAGGGCACCCCGGTCTTGCGGTCATGCAGCCGCTCGATCCAGGTCACCCGCATCAGCGCGCCCGGCAGCGCGTAGCGCCGCACGGCGAGCAGCGAGAGCGTCAGCACGCCCCCCAGAAGCCCGGCATAGACGAGATAGGGCAGGGTCAGCTCGAACCCGAGCCACAGCACCGTGGCCGCCGCCAGCTTGGCATCCCCGCCGCCGATCCAGCCGGCCGCGAACATGGAAAAGGTCACCGCCAGCACCAGCGCCCCCGCGCCAACGTGCCAGCCCATGGCCTCAAGCGGCAGCCCGGCAACCAGCGCCACAACAAAAAATCCCGCGACGAGCCCCAGCACCAGCCGGTTCGGGATCGTCATGGTCAGAAGATCCGAGGCCGCGGCAAACGCCATCAGCGCGGGGAAAATGAGAAGAAGAAGGTACGACAGGTTCATCTCGTTCAATCCAAGAATGTACCGACGGATTCGAAATGGGCCACAATCCCACCGAACAACCCGTTGACTGGACTGTCGAGGAGGACAAAAGCGGAAACAACAACAACGGACATGAGGGCCGCGACAAGAGCATATTCAACCGCCGTGGCGCCTTCCGCATCCCGAAATATACTTTTGAATGCGTTCATGTCCCTCCCCACGCGCTTACCCTGGTTATATCTGGGGTCAGATGGCGATAAATTGAGAAGTGCTTGCTCCAGACGACGAGGAGGAGACTTTGCAGCCTCCTCCTAAGTCGACCTGCTAGCCAGGTTTCTTACCCAGCAGCAAACGGATCATTAGTACCATCGAGCGTATCGCCAATATTCCCAAAAGCGTCCAAAAGCGGCTCACGCAGGACAGTAATCGCAGCGATAACCACCACGGCCATCAGCGCAGCGATAAGACCATATTCGATTGCGGTCGCGCCGGATTCGTCGGCGGCGAACTTCTTGAACAGATTCATGTCTCCAGCTCCTTAAATTAAGTCTCGTTCCGTGACTTGCATCGTCCGATGCGTCACATCGAACTGTCTGCACCCTAGCGTTCGAGGACTTGAAATTGGGTTAAACACCGGATGGCCCAAGGACTTGGCAGCGCTATGCTTTTTCATGGATTTCATTTCGTTAACACGGGCACACAAGTTTTACCGAAGGCGGCGCAAAGTCCCGGCGCGCCGTCGTTTAACCAAATACTTCCGCAAGGTAGCCCCGCGCTCTTTGCGAAATATCAACCATTGACGATCACCCTGCGGTAACCAGAGCAACCTTTTGCAGGGAACCACCCACCGATGTTCGCGTCGCTGTTCGCGCCTTGGCGGTCCGCCGTGCTGGCCATTGCCGTCCTTGCCGCCGCCGCCCCGTTTGCCCATGCCGACGAGGCTGCGGCCGAGATCGCGGCGCCCGCGAGCGGCATCGTGACGGTCAACGTCAACATGGCGCGGGTGCTGCGGATCCAGTCCCCGGCGGCCACGGTCATCATCGGCAATCCGGGGGTGGCGGACGTCACCATCCAGGACCCGCTCACCCTGGTCCTCACCGGCAAGAGCTACGGCCGCACCAACCTCATCATCCTCGACGCCCGCGGCGAGCCCATCGCCGACACCACGGTCGAGGTCTCCCAGCTCACCGCGGACACGGTCACCGTCTTCATGGGCGCCCAGCGCACCTCGCTCGCCTGCGCGCCCAATTGCCAGCCGGTCATCATGCTGGGCGACGACCCCGCCTTCACCTCCCAGACCATCACGTCATCCAACCTGGTCGAGGCGGCGGCGCAGTAGGGGGAGTTCTCCTCTCCTCGCCGCCCGGGCGCGGAGAGCACCGTCGCCCCAATTGCCCTTAGCCGCCCTCGCTCCCATTTCCCCCCTCGTCACCCCCGGGCTTGACCCGGGGGTCCAGACACACGCTCCCCTCGCGCGGAGGGCTCGTTTGGATGGCCGGGTCAAGCCCGGCCATGACGAACTGAGAGTATAGCGCCGCCCCTAAAATCCTCCCTCTTTCGTCGTCCTCGGGCTCGACCCGAGGACCCGCAATGCCGCAGCGCTGCAAACGAGATGTGGCTATCAGAACGGCGACTGCACGATCTCATCCCAAAGATCGTCCCAGCGCGGATTGACGTTCTCGATCAGGGCGACCTTCCAGGCTCGCGTCCAGTGCTTGAGATTTTTCTCGCGCTGGATGGCGAGCGGCATGGTGGCGTGGGCCTCATAGAAAACCAGCCGGACGATATTATAGCTCTCGGTATGGCCGCGCGCTGCCTTGGTCCGATGCTCGTAGATGCGCCGGATGAGGTCGTTGGTGACGCCGATATAGATCGCGCCATGACGCCTGTTGGCTAGGATGTAGACATAACCGCCCATGCCCGATGGAAGCACAGCGGATGGCCGGGTCAAGCCCGGCCATGACGAGGGGTGAGATTTACGCCCTTCCCCTTCTCTCCCTCTTCGCTCGACGGTAAGGGCCGCCAAAACTTTCCCTCGTCATGGCCGGGCGTGATCCGAGGATCCGCGGTGCTACCCATTCATCAAGAGGCGATATTTTTTGCGTGACACCCCGCAGCAATCATCCCCCTTGACTCATTCATAGCCCCACAGCTATACGTCAATTCATAGCCACAGAGTTATCAGTCCCATGCCCGACGCCGATCTCCTGTTCCGCACCCTTGCCGATCCCACGCGCCGCGCGCTTTTCGAGCGCCTGTGCCGCGACGGCGAGCTGACGGTCGGGGCGCTCACCGCCAAGGCCGGGGTCTCCCAGCCCGCGGTCTCCAAGCATCTGGGCATCCTCAAAACGGCCGGCCTCGTGCGCGACCGGCAGCAGGGGCGCCAGACCCATTACAGCGCCCAGCCGCGCGCGCTTTCCCCCCTCGTGGACTGGACCAGCCGCATGTCCGCGTTCTGGGAAGGCCGGCTCGACAGCCTCGAAGACCTGCTCAAAAGGATGGACCAATGACCGGCACGCCTCCCGAAACCCGTTCGGTCGTCGTCGAGAGGGAGATTCCCTATCCGCCGGAAAAGATCTGGCGCGCGCTCACCCAGCCCCACCTGATGGAGGAATGGCTGATGCAGAACGATTTCAAGCCCGATATCGGCCATCGCTTCACGCTGACCATGGGCTGGGGCGGCACGCTCGATTGCGAGGTGCTCGCGCTCGAGCGGCACAAGGCGCTGTCCTATACCTGGAACCACGTGCACGACGATCCGGCCTTTGCCCTGGAAAGCACGGTCACCTTCACGCTCACACCCACCCCCACCGGCACGCTGTTGCGCGTCGAACAGGTCGGCTTCCGCCCCGACCAGAAGCAGGCCTTCGGTGGCGCCAGGGCCGGTTGGCGGGAAAAGCTCGAAAAGCTCGAAACGCTGCTGGGCAGCGAGACCCTTTCCCCAAATCCCGAAACGGAGCAGGACCAATGAAGATCAAGCTGACCACCATCTATGTGGACGACCAGGACAAGGCCCTCGCCTTCTATACCGAGGTGCTGGGCTTCACCAAGAAGGCCGATTTCAGCAATGGCGACTATCGCTGGCTGACCGTGGTCTCGCCCGATGACCCGGACGGCACCGAGCTGCAGCTCGCCCGCAGCGACAATCCCGCGGGCAAGGCCTATCAGCAGGCCCTGTTCCAGCAGGGCCAGCCCGCCGTCATGTTCCATACCGACGACATCCAGGGCGAGGCCGAGCGCATCACCGCCCGTGGCGGCCAGTTCACCATGCCGCCTACGGACGTCACCGCCTCGGTCATCGCCCAGATCAACGACGGCAGCGGCAACCTCATCCAGATCACGGAGCTGAAGGGCTGGTAAAAGCCAGAGTGTGTTGCAAGAGCACCCCTCACCCCCGGCCCCTCTCCCTCAAGGGGAGAGGGGTGCACAGAGCCGATAAGCCACGGTTTCCCCTTCTCCCCTTGAGGGAGAAGGTGGATCGGGCCGAAGGCCCGAGACGGATGAGGGGTGCGCGATGCCAGCCCAAGATACCGAATGAGCAGCCCTGGTCACACTGGCCGTCCAGCCGGCTTCGGCCTATAGTTCAAGGAGAACCGCAATGAACTGGAGCAAAGGCATCCGCCAGTCGCATCGCTGGCTTTCGATGCTCTTCATCCTCACCGTGCTCGTCGCCAGCTACGCCGCGGCAACTGGGCAGGAGACGGACAGCGTGCTCTATTACCTGCCCTTGCCGCCGCTCCTTCTTTTGGCGCTCTCGGGGCTGTACTTGTTCGCGCTACCCTATGTGCAAAGGCGGAGAGGCAGCGCCGGATAGGAGACCAGCATGGCTGAAAAACCCGCGAAATCCTCCGGCAAGGGCGGCGCCTCCAAGCCCCGCCCGCCGCTCGAGCCCGGCCCCGACGGCGTGGTGCGCCTCACCGGCGGCAACCCGCAGATCCCCAAGGGCGAGGGCGATGCCCCGGTGCAGGGCTTCATCGCAGCCATGCCCGGCTGGCAGAGCGATATCGGGCGCCGGATGGACGCGATCATCGCCGAAGCCGTTCCGGACGTCTTCAAGTCGGTCAAGTGGAACACCCCGTTCTACGGCACCGACCCCAAGACCTGGTTCGTCAGCTTCCACTGCATGACCAAGTATATAAAGGTCGCCTTCCCGGACGGCACCGCGCTCGACCCCGTCCCGCCGGGAAAATCCAGGCAGGCCAATGTGCGCTATCTCGATATCCACGAGGGCGCGTTCGACGAAGAGCAGTTCGCTGACTGGGTGAAACAGGCCAGCCAACTGCCCGGGGAGGGTTTCGCATGAGTGCCGCCGAAAAGATCGACGCGATGATCGCGGGGCTGGACGATTGGCGCGGGCCCATGCTGGCCGAGTTGCGACAGCTCATCGGCGAGGCCGACCCGGAGATCGTCGAGGACTGGAAGTGGATGGGCAGCCCGGCCTGGTCGCGCGACGGGCTGATCGCGGTAGCCAATCCGCACAAGGGCAAGGTCAAGCTCACCTTCGCCTATGGCGCGCACCTGCCCGATCCCGCCGGCCTGTTCAATGGCGATGACAAGGGCGCCACCCGCCGCTCTATCGACATTTTCGAGGGCGATTCCATCGACGCCGACGCGCTGCAGGCCCTTTTGCGCGCGGCCATCGCCTATAACCTTCACGCATCTGAAAAAGAACGCCGCCCGAAATCGCTAGCGACGTCTTTACCGCCCGGCTAAAACCCTATACACCGTACGCAATAATATCCATCGCCACCAGCTCCGCCCGCTGTCGGCTGGACGCGTTCTCGCGCGTCCTTGCCGCATCAGCCTGCCTTCAAGGGGAATCCATGTACGGTTCGATCACCATTCGCGGCGCGCGCGAGAACAATCTCAAATCGGTTTCCCTCGACATCCCCAAGCGCAAGATCACGGTCTTCACCGGGGTTTCGGGCTCGGGCAAGTCCTCGCTGGTCTTCGGCACCATCGCGGCCGAGAGCCAGCGGCTGATCAACGAGACCTATCCGGCCTTCGTGCAGCAGTTCATGCCCCATTACGGCCAGCCGGACGCCGATCTTCTCGAAAACATCTCCGCCGCCATCATCGTCGATCAGCAGCGCCTGGGCGGCAATGCACGCTCCACGGTCGCGACGGTCACCGACACGGCGCAGATGCTGCGCGTCCTGTTCTCGCGCCTCGCCGAGCCGCGCCTGCCCTCGCCGGGCTTCTATTCCACCAACGATCCGCGCGGCATGTGTCCCGCGTGCGAAGGCATCGGCCAGGTCGCGGCCATGAACATGGACGCGGTGATCGACGAGAGCAGATCGTTGAACCAGGGCGCGCTCCTGCCCAAGGGTTTCGAGGTCGATGCCTGGTGGTGGGAGATCTACAACAATTCCGGCATGTTCGACATGGACAAGCCGATCAGGGACTATTCCGAGGAAGAGCGCCACAACCTCCTGCACCTCGACGACGGCCGCAAGATCAAGGTCGGCAAGATCGGGCTGACCTATGAAGGCGTGGTCGCCAAGCTCAGGAAGGGTGCGGGCAGCAAGGATCCCGAAACCCTCCAGCCCCATGCGCGCGCCGAATACGACCGCATCTTCACCCGCACGGTGTGCCCCACCTGCCAGGGCGCGCGCCTCAATGCCGAGGCGCTGGCGAGCCGCATCGCGGGCAAGACCATCGCCGAGATGTCGGCCATGCAGGTCTCCGACCTCGCTTCCCTGGTCCGCACCATCGACGCGCCCCAGGTCGGCCCGATGCTGGACGCGCTCGCGGCCCGGCTCGACAATCTCGTCACCATCGGGCTCGGCTATCTCAGCCTCGACCGGGAAAGCTCGTCGCTGTCGGGCGGCGAAAGCCAGCGGGTCAAGATGGTGCGCCATCTTGGCTCGTCGCTCACCGACATCACCTATGTCTTCGACGAGCCTTCTGTGGGCCTCCACCCCCACGATGTGGGCCGGCTCGCCGGGCTGATGGAACAGCTCCGCGACAAGGGCAACACCGTGCTGATCGTCGAGCACAAGCCCGACATGATCGCCATTGCCGACCACGTGGTGGACATGGGCCCGTTCGCGGGCTCGAAAGGCGGCGAAGTGGTCTATGAGGGCGATTACGCGGGTCTTCTCACCTCCGGCACCCTCACCGGCAATCACATGACCCGCCACCAGGCGATCAAGGACAAGGTGCGCGCGCCGAAAGGCGACCCGCTCGAGATCGCGAATGCCAGCGTCAACAACCTCAAAAACGTCACCGTCGCGATCCCGCGCAACGTCCTCACCGTGGTCTCGGGCGTCGCGGGCTCGGGCAAGTCCTCGCTGATCCAAACCTGCCTGCCCAGGGCCTATCCCGAGACCGTCATCATCGACCAGACCCTCGCCCGCGGCTCGCGGCGCTCCAACACCGCCACCTATACCGGCATTCTCGACAACGTGCGAAAGGCCTTCGCCAAGGCCAATGGGGTCGAAGCCTCGCTGTTCTCTGCCAATTCCAAGGGCGCCTGCCCGGACTGCAACGGGCTCGGCGTCATCTATACCGACCTCGCCCATCTCGATCCCATGGTCACGGTGTGCGAGACCTGCGAGGGCAAGCGCTTCCTGCCCGAAGTGCTCGAACACCGGTTGCGCGAAAAATCCATCGCCGACGTCTACGAGATGAGCGTCGAGGACGCGGCCGGCTTCTTCACCGAGCCCGCCATCGCCAAGGTCTTGAAGGGCCTCGTGGACGTGGGCCTCGGCTATCTCACCCTCGGCCAGCCGCTCTCGACCCTTTCGGGCGGCGAGCGCCAGCGGTTGAAGCTCGCGGCCGAATTGGGCAAGAAGGGCAATATCTACGTCCTCGACGAGCCCACGACGGGCCTGCACATGAACGACGTGGATACGCTCATCGGCCTTTTCGACCGGCTGGTCGATGCCGGCTCGACCGTCATCGTCATCGAGCACAATCTCGACGTCATCTCCCGCGCCGACTGGGTCATCGACCTCGGCCCCGGCGCCGGACACGAGGGCGGCACGGTCCAGTTCGAGGGCGTGCCCGCCGACCTCGCCAAGGCCGACACCCTCACCGCGCGTTATCTGGCGAAGCGGGAGAGCGCCGGCTAAGGAAGAGCACCCCTCATCCGACCTCCGCTTCGCTCCGGCCACCTTCTCCCTCAAGGGGAGAAGGGGATTCCGTGGCTTATCGGCTCTATCGCCCCCCTCTCCCCTTGAGGGAGAGGGGCCGGGGGTGAGGGGTGCTCTCACCAAGCCGCGATCTCGCCCCCCTTTACCCCCCATTAACCCCGCCTCATCGTCCCGCCCAATGCACCCCGCCGAATTAACCGCTTATCCAACACCACCTGCGTAGGTTTCCCGAGGTTTTCTCAACGGCACCGCTGCTCCATGCGCCTCATACGGTCCCTTCGCCGACGCCTCGCGGCCTTCGCGGCTGCCAGGGAAGGCGTGACCATCGTCGAGTTCGCGATCGTGGGGCCGGTCTTCTTCCTCATCGTGGGCGCGATCCTCGAAACCGCAATCGCCTTTTTCGCCGGCCAGGCGCTCGACACCGCGGTCAGCTCCAGCACAAGGCTCATTCGCACCGGCCAGGCCCAGTCCATGTCGCTCGACCAATACCGCAGCGAGATCTGCGGCGGGCTCTACGGCATGTTCGATTGCGACCAGATTCGCCTCGTCGTCCGGCCGCTCACAGGCTTTTCCGCCTTCAGCCGCACGCCGCCCGTCGATGAAGACGGCGCCTGGCAGGTTGCGGACGACTATCGCGTCAATTGCAGCACCAATTGCAGCGCCGGCAACACGGTGATGGTGGTCGAGGCCTATTACAAGTTCCCCTCGATCCTCGCCATTCCCGGCCTCACCGCCGGGCTCCTGCCCGACGGAACGCGGCTGCTCGCCACCTCGCGCGTCTTCATGAACGAGCCCTTCTGATGAGCATACGCGCCCTTTTCCGCCGCTTCCTCTCCGCCCGCTCCGGCGTGGCCGCGGTCGAATTCGCGCTCATCCTGCCGGTCATGCTGGTGCTCTATGTCGGGGGCGTCGAGGTCAGCCAGGGCATTGCCGCCGACCGCAAGCTCGAAGCCCTCGCCAATACGGTGGGCGATCTCGTGGCGCGCCATTCCCGCGACGTGTCGCGAACGACCATCCGCGATTACTTCACCGCCGCCACCCCGCTCATGCTGCCGTTCGACGCCGACGGGGTCAGCCAGCGCATCACCATCGTCAGGATCAGCGCCAGCGGCGTGGCGCGGGTCACCGGGAGCGTGGCGGATAACGGCGCGGCCGAAACCCCGGCCGACACGATCGTGACCCTGCCCCCGTCCCTCGCCTCCCTTGCCGAGGACAATATCGTCATCATCGCCGAGGCCTGGTATCGCTACACCCCGGTCCTCGGTTACGTGGTCGACGGCGGCATCGACCTCGAGGCGAAGCATTATTTCGTGCTGCGCGACCTGGGCTACCGCAACGATCGGGACGAACGCGTCCTCGACCTCATCTGAGGGGGCTGGCACGGGCGCCCGGCCCGTGCCAAGAGAGGGCATCGCCCCCTCGGAGGATTTCCGCCCGTGACCGAACCCCTCGTCCCCGTCTTCGACATCGGCAACGTCTTCGTGGACTGGAACCCGATGTACCTGTTCCGCAAGCTCTTCGACACTGAAGAGGACGCGGCCTGGTTCCACGAGACCGTGTGCACCATGGAATGGCACATGGAGTTCGACGCCGGGCACATCTTCTCGGAAGGCGTCGCCAAGCTCGTCTCGCGCTATCCGCGCTACTGGCGCGAGATCACCGCCTATGACGCGCGCTGGGACGAGACCATTGGCGGCATCATCGAAGGCACGGTCGCGATCCATGACGAGCTGGTCGCCGCGGAGATCCCCACCTTCGCCATCACCAATTTCTCCTGGGAGAAATGGATGGCCATGCTGCCGCGCTGGCCGTTCATGGAGAAGTTCGACGGCGTGGTCGTCTCGGGCCTCGAACGCGTGCTCAAGCCCGATCCGCGCATCTTCCGCCTGTTCTGCGACCGCTACGCCCTCGCCCCGGAATCCTGCGTCTTCATCGACGACAACGAAGCCAACGTGGTCGCCGCCCGCCAGGTCGGCATGGCCGCCATCCACTTCTCGACCCCCGAGGCGCTGCGCGCCGAGCTGATCAGCTACGGACTGCCGCTGAGCCAGTAGGAACCAGAGCCCGTCAGCACGTCCCGTTTTGGGCCGGCGCCACCGCGCAGAGATGGGCGCTGTCGCCGCCATTTGCGGGGGGCCCGGAAGAAGGCTCGCCGAGTCCGGCCGCCTTGGCGAGGAAAAGCTGGAACTGGGCTGCTTCCTCCTCGGTCAGCCGCGACAGGATCTCGCGTTCCACGCGTTCGATGGCCTCGGCGAGCCGAACGAGCGTTTCGGCCCCTTTTCCCGTCAGGGTGATGTGACGGCTTCGCCGGTCCTCGGGATCGGTGGTGCGCCTGATGAGGTCTTCCTTCTCCAACCCATCGAGAAGGTAGGTCAAGGTGGTCTTGTCCAACCCGAGCCGCTCGGCGATGGCCACCTGGCTGTGGCAGGTTTCCCGCTCGACGAGCGACATGACCAGAAAGGCGCGTCCCCCGCCGGGCAATCCCGCGAGTTCGACCTCGACCTGCTTCTGGTAGGCGCGCAATAGGTTGGCCAGCGCCCAACCCAGGTTCACGCGGAGAACCGGCGCCGCCGGCGGCTGTTCGGAACTGCTCATGGCGCTCCTTTTAGCCTCCGGCGGCATCCAAGTCGAGGATCAGCCCCCCAGCCGCCGCGCCAGACTCTGCCCGTTCTCGTTTGCCAGCGTATGGGCAGTGGCGAGGTTTCCGGCGGCCAGCCCGCGCAACCCCTCCATCGCGGGCGTCACATCGGCAAGGGTCAGCTCGCACTCGATCACCTGCACGTCGAGCAGCCAGATGTCCTCGAGGATGCGCCGGTACCAGGCCGTGCCGTGGTCCCAGCCATGGCGCGGCGTGCCGGGGCCGTAACCGCCGCCCCGGGCGACGATGAGCTGGGCCGGACGGCCCTCGATGGGAGAAGGCGCCCCCGAGGACAATCGCGGCTCGGACAGCAGGATGTCCGCCCAGGCCTTGAAGTGCTGCGAGACGCCGAAATTGTAGAACGGAAGCGCGAAGATATAGGCGTCGGCGCCGATCAGCTCGGCGGCCAGCTCCGCCTGAAGCGCCAGCCCCTCCCGCTGCTGGTCGGTCCGGTGCTCGGGGGGCGTATGGAAGCCGAACACGGCCCCCGCCCAGGCGGCCGACGGCAACGGATTCAGGCCGACATCGCGTCTGACGACGGCAACGTCGCCGAGGCTTTCGACAAGCGTGGCCTCGAGGCTGTCCGCGAGCGCACGGGTTACCGAGCCCTGCTCGCGGATGCTGGCGTCGAGGCGGAAAACTGATGGCATGATAAGGCTCTCACATGGTCTATGTGATAGATCGTCTATTTTATAGATGATCTACTGTCAATACGACATGGATGACAGACCATGGCGGGTACGTGTGAGATGCCTGAACGAAAAGCCATGCCGCCGTGTCGGGACCCGGGCCGTTTCTTCGTCCTATGATGGTCATCACCCGGAGACGCCCCATGATCCCCACCATCACTGCCTTTGAACGCTCGCCCGATGGCGGCAAGGGACTGGCGCGCGACATGCGCGTGCGCTGGGCCTTGGAGGAAGTCGGCCAGCCCTACGAGGTTCGCCTCGTCTCGTTCGCGGCGATGAAGGAGCCGGCGCATCGCGCCCTTCAACCCTTCGGTCAGATTCCGACCTATGAGGACGGCGCGCTCGTCCTGTTCGAATCCGGGGCAATCGTGCTCCACATCGCCGAGCACCACGCGGGTCTCCTGCCCGGCGATGCCAATGCCCGGGCGCGAGCGATCGGCTGGATGTTCGCGGCGCTCAACACGGTGGAGCCGCCCATCGTCGAGCGCGAGCAGGCGCCCTTCGTGGAGCGCGGCAAGCCCTGGTACACCCAAGAGCGCATCTCGTTCCTCGAGGATCGCATCCGTGCCCGGCTCGACGAGCTTTCCAACCGGCTCGGCGCGGCCGAATGGCTCGACGGCGCGTTCAGCGCCGGCGACCTCGTCATGGTGATGGTGCTGCGCCGGGCGGAAGGCATGGGCATACTGGAAGAGTATCCGAACCTTTCCGCCTATATCGCCCGCGGCAAGGCCCGACCCGCCTACAAGCGCGCCTATGCCGCGCAACGCGCGGTGTTCCTGGCGGCTTCGGACGAGGCGTGATGGCACTCAGAGCCCAAAGCCCGCGCACGCCGCGCCCCCGATCCTCCCCTCGTCACCCCCGGGCTTGACCCAAGAGTCCCGATCTCGCCGTCGCAAAGGAAACGTTTCGACCCTCAAGAACGCGCCCACCATCGCGGATGGCCGGGTCGAGCCCGGCCATGACGACCGGAGAGTGCGTGCCGCCCCCCTGCATGCAGCTGCGCGTGCCTCGTCCCGATTCTCCCTCGTCACCCCCGGGCTTGACCCGGGGGTCCAGTCGCAATGCCATCCCCCCGGGGCGTAAGGGGAGGCACAGTCCAGCCTCCTCCCGATCGCTACCCCGGCGAAGGCCGGGGTCCATCCTGAGATATCGCGGCGCCACCACAACGACGGCGAAAGTGGAAAACAACCGCCGTTCAGGCGAGGCACAGCATATGAGGATGGGTCCCCGCCTGCGCCGGGACAACGGGGAAGCAGGATGCCGCCACCAAAGGCCCTACCGCGTCCCGTACATCCGGTCGCCGGCATCCCCGAGCCCGGGCACGATATAGCCGTGCTCGTTGAGCCGTTCGTCCAGCGCGGCCGTGAAGATCGGCACGTCCGGATGGGCGCCGATGAACCGCTCCACGCCCTCGGGCGCGGCCAGAAGGCACAGGAACCGGATGGTGTTGGCGCCGCGCGCCTTGAGGTTGTTGACCGCGGTCACCGCCGAATTGGCCGTGGCCAGCATGGGATCGACCACGATCACCAGACGGTCGTCGAGGCTAGAGGGCGCCTTGAAATAATATTCGACCGCTTCGAGCGTGTCGGGGTCGCGATAGAGCCCGATATGGGCCACGCGGGCCGCGGGCACCAGTTCGAGCATGCCCGAGAGCAGCCCGTTGCCCGCGCGCAGGATCGAGGCGAAGACCAGCTTCTTGCCCTTGAGCATGGGCGCCATGGTGGTCTGGATCGGGGTTTCCACCTCGACCATCTCGATCTCGAGGTCGCGGGTCACCTCGTAGCAGAGCAGGTGCGCGATCTCCTGCAGAAGCCGCCGGAAGCTCGCGGTTGAGGTCGTGCGGTCGCGCATCAGGGTCAGCTTGTGCTGCACGAGGGGGTGATCGACGATCGTAAGGTTCTGCATAAGCCAGCGCTCCCGGGCGTTCGGTCCGCTACAGGGCGGACGTGCCGTGCGCGCCCGGGGGCAGGCCGAGCCAGGTCGCGACGGTTTCGCCAATATCGGACAAAACCGGGCGCAAGCCAATGCTGCCCGGCCCCAATCCCCGTGAATACAACAGGATAGGCACCTGCTCGCGGGTATGGTCGGTGCCGCGCCAGGTCGGATCGTTGCCGTGGTCGGCGGTGAGGATCAGCAGGTCGTCCGGCCGCATGGCCGCGAAGAGCTCGGGCAGGCGGCGGTCGAAGGCTTCGAGCGCGTTGGCATAGCCTCCGGAATCGCGCCGGTGGCCGTATTCGGTGTCGAACTCGACGAAATTGGAAAAGATCAGGTCGCCGTCCCTGGCCATCTCCATGGCTTCCAGCGTCCGGTCGAAGAACCCCATATTGTCGGCGGCCTTGAGCTTGTGGGTGACGCCCCGGCCCGCGAAGATATCCGAGATCTTCCCGATGGCGAAAACGCTGCGACCGGCGCCCTTGGCGCGGTCGAGCAAGGTCGGCTCGGGCGGCTCGATCGCGAAGTCGCGCCGGTTGGGGGTGCGCTTGAAACTGGCCGCATCCTCGCCCAGGAAGGGGCGCGCGATTACACGGCCGATTTTAAGGCCCTCAGTGTGCTTAAAGACGGTCTCACAGAGCGTATAGAGCCGTTCAAGGCCGAAATATTGCTCGTGCGCGGCGATCTGGAACACCGAATCCGCGGAGGTGTAGAAGATCGGCTTGCCGGTCGCGACGCTCTCCTCGCCATGGGTTTCGATGATGGTCGTGCCCGAGGCGTGGACATTGCCGAGACTGCCCGGCAGCCCGGCCTCCTCATAGATTTTCTCCAGCAATTCCAAGGGGAAGGCCGGGTCGGTCTGCGGGAAATAGCCCCATTCGAATGGCACCGGCACGCCGGCGATCTCCCAATGGCCGGAGGGCGTGTCCTTGCCGATCGACACCTCGCGCCCTACGCCCCAGAGCCCGCCCAAAGGCCGGTTCGAAAGCCCCGGCGGCACCGATCCGGTCGAAAGCTCCGCCGCCGCTCCGAGCCCGAGCCCATCGAGATTGGGCAGGTAAATCAAGCCGCTACGGGTGCCGGGAACATCGCCCCGCCCGCCCGCGCAAGCCTCCGCGATATGGCCGAGCGTGTCGGCGCCCGCGTCGCCGAAATCGGCCGCGTCGGGCGCGCCGCCGATTCCAAAGCTGTCGAGAACGCAAAGGATGGCCCGCGGCATCAGATCGCCTCCCCTGGCGCGATGCGATCGACGATCAGCGGATTTATCCCCGCCGCCCCGCCGATGCGATAGGCTGCCATAAGTCTCCGCTCCGCTTCGTCCGCCGCCATGTCGTCATTGGCATGCAGCCGCGCGATGGGACGGGAGGCATCCACCGCCGCGCCGATCGGCGCCAAATGGTCGAAACCCACCGCGTGGTCGATCGCATCGGTCGGGATCCGCCGCCCGCCGCCCAGCACCACCACGGCCATGCCGACCGCGTGTGTATCGATGGCCGAGATGGTTCCGTCTTCGGGCGCGAAAACGTCGCGCACGACCCGGGCCGGCTTCAGGTAAGTATCCATATTCTCTACAAAATCTCCTGGCCCGCCCAGTCCGGCCACCATGGCTGAAAACCGCTCGGCCGCCACCCCGCTCTCCAGCATCTTGGCCGGATCGGCCTCGACCCCGGCGAGCGAGAGCGCCTCGGCGCAGAGCGCCAGCGTGACCTCGCGCAGCCTTGCGTCCTGCGCCGTTCCGGTCAGAAAATCCACGGCATTGCGCATTTCCAGCGCATTGCCGGCGGCGCTCGCGAGCGGCTGGCTCATGTCGGTGATCAAGGCGCCGGTGCGCATTCCCGCGCCATTGGCCACCGCGACCAGGCTTTCGGCCAGAGCCCTTGAATCCTCTGGCGTTTTCATGAACGCGCCCGAGCCGGTCTTGACGTCGAGCACCAGCGCGTCGAGCCCCGCGGCCAGCTTTTTCGAGAGGATCGAGGCGGTTATGAGCGAAATGTTCTCGACCGTCGCGGTCACGTCGCGGATGGCATAGAGCATGCGGTCCGCCGGGGCCAGCGTGTCGGTCTGGCCGATGACCGCACAGCCCGCCGCGCGCACGACCTGCCGCAAGCGCCCGGAATCCGGGCTCGTCACGTAGCCGGGAATGGACTCGAACTTATCCAGCGTGCCCCCGGTATGGCCGAGCCCCCGGCCCGAGATCATCGGCACGTACACGCCGCAGGCAGCGAGGATCGGCGCCAGCATCAGCGAGACGTTGTCGCCCACCCCGCCGGTCGAGTGCTTGTCGACTACAGGCCCGTCGAGAAAGCTCCAGTCCAGCACCTCACCGGAATCGCGCATGGCGAGCGTCAGCGCCACCCGCTCGTCGCGGGTCATGTCATTGAAATAGACCGCCATGGCAAAGGCCGCGGCTTGGGCGTGGCTCACCGATCCATCGGCAAAGCCCGCGATGAACCCGGCGATTTCGTCAGGCGACAGGGGTTTGCCGTCGCGCTTTCTGGCGATCGTCTCCTGCGGCAGGCTAGGCGCCATAGGGGATCCAGATGTTCTTGACCTGGGTGGCACGGGTGAGGAAGTAGTCGCCCTCCATCACCGCGCGGTCGGCCCAGTCATAGGCCAGCCCCCGCGTGGTCCAGCTCTGCTTGACATTGCCCGCCGACGCCCGCTCGATCGCCGCCGAAGCCTCGGGCGAGCCGGCGAACCAGATGCCGTCCACCCCGTCGTGCTCGGCCAGAACGGTGGCCAGCGCGACCGCATCGCCGGTGACGATATTGACCACCCCGCCAGGCACGTCGGAGGTCTCGAGCACCTGGTAGAAATCGGTGATCGCCAGCGGATGGGGCTCGGACGGCACCAGCACGACCGTGTTGCCCATGGCCACGGCCGGCGCCAGCAGCGCCACCGCGCCCAAGAGCGGGCTCTCCGCCGGAGCCGCAATCCCGATCACGCCTAGGGGCTCGACCATGGCCGTGGCGATGGCGCGCAGGGGCGGATTGTGCACGGCGCCGTCGAACTTGTCGGCCCAGCCGGCAAAGGCGAACAGCCGCTCGATGGACAGCTCCACCTCGCGCCGCGCCGCGGCGGCGGAAACGCCGGTCAGGGCGCGGATGCGCTCGGCAAACTCGGGTTTGCGGTAATCGAGGTTCTCGCCGAGATAGTAGAGGATCTGGCTGCGCAGGTGCGCGGTCTTGGTCCCCCAGCCCAGCGCCGCTCGCGCCGCCTCCACCGCGTTGCGGATATCCTTGCGGTTGCCGTCCGGCACCTCGCCCAGCCCCTTGCCATCCGCCCCGATGACCGGCCGCGCATAGCCCGAATCCCCGCGCGCCTGCTTGCCGCCGATATAGAGCTTGGCCGTGCGGTCGAGCCCCGGGGACTCGTAACCCGAGGACTCGGCAGGAACTTTCGCCGAAGGCAGCGGCTTCACCCCCTTTTCCCACGCGGGCTTCACATAGGCGCGCATGCCTTCCTTGCCGCCCTCGCGGCCGAAGCCGGATTCGCGATAGCCGCCAAAGCCCACGGCCGCGTCGAATTGGTTGGTGGAATTGACCCAGACCACGCCCGCCTTGAGCTTCGGCGCGATGTCGAGGGCCAAATTGACGTTCTCGGTCCAGATGCTGGCGGCCAGCCCGTAGCGGGTGTTGTTGGCCAGCGCCGCCGCCTCCTCGGGCGTGCGGAAGCTCATCGCCACCAGCACCGGGCCGAAGATTTCCTCACTGGCCAGCGTGTGCGCCGGGGAAATGCCGGTGACCAGCATGGGCTTGAGGAAACACCCTTTTTCCGGCACCGGGGCATCGGGCTCGAAATAGGCGCCGCCCTCTTCGGTGCCGCGCTTGATCAGCGCGCGCACGCGCTCGACCTGCACCGGGGCCACCATGGCGCCGATGTCGACGGATTTGTCGAGCGGATCGCCGACACGCAAATTCGCCATGCGCCGCCGGACCTTGGCGAGGAACGCCTCCTCGATCGATTCCTGCACCAGCAGCCGCGAGCCGGCGCAGCACACCTGGCCCTGGTTGAACCAGATGGCATCCACCAGCCCCTCGACCGCACTGTCGAGATCGGCATCGTCGAAGACGATGAAGGGCGACTTTCCGCCCAGTTCCAGGCTCAATCCCTTGCCCGAACCGGCCGTGGCGCGGCGGATGATCTTGCCCACCTCGGTCGAGCCGGTGAAGGCGATCTTGTCCACGTCCGGATGGGTGACGATGGCCTCGCCAGTCTCTCCGGCACCGGTCACGATATTGACCACGCCCGCGGGCAGCCCCGCTTTCATGCAGGTTTCCGCAAAGGCCAGCGCGGTCAGCGAGGTGAATTCGGCGGGCTTCAGCACCACCGTATTGCCGGCGGCGAGCGCGGGCGCGATCTTCCAGGCCAGCATCAGCAGCGGGAAGTTCCACGGGATGATCTGGCCGCAGACGCCATAGGGCATGTGATCAGGAAACGCGCGCGAAAAATGCTGCGCCCAGCCGGCATGGTGATAGAAATGCCGCGCCACCAGCGGGATATCCACGTCGCGCGTCTCGCGGATCGGCTTGCCGTTGTCCAGCGTCTCCAGCACCGCGAACAGCCGGGACTCCTTCTGGATCAGCCGCGCGATGGCATAGAGATATTTCGCGCGTTCGAAGCCGGAAAGCGCGGACCAGGCCGGGGACGCCGCGCGAGCAGCCTTCACGGCCTTGTCCACGTCGGCCTTCGTGCCTTCGGTCACCTGCGCCAGCACCTCGCCATTGGCCGGATTGGTCGAGGCGAAGGTCTTGCCCGGCTTGGTGAACGCGCCACCGATGAAATGGCCGAATTTGCGCCCATGCCGGTCGAGCCATGCGTAGGCGGGCGCGGGGCTTTCCGGCGCCGGGCCGTAATCGAGGGTTTCGAAGATTTCAGCCACCTTGGTCATCTGGTTTCCCTCAGGCCATCGGCATGCGGTAGTCGGCCGCGTAATGGCCGGTCAGCCCATGCTCGATCTGACGCTCGATATCGGTCAGGAGCGAGGAGGCGCCGAAACGGAAGAGATGCGGGGCAAGCCAGTGCGCGCCGAGTTCCTCCTTCATCAGCGCCAGATAGGTCAGCGCATCCTTGGCCTTGGAGATGCCGCCGGCGGGCTTGTAGCCGATCTCGATGCCGGTCTCCTCGGCAAACCAGCGGATCATGCGGATCATGGTCAGCGAGGTGACCAGATCGGCATTGGTCTTTTCCTTGCCGGTCGAGGTCTTGATGAAATCCGCCCCCGCCAGCATGCAGACCAGCGAGGCCTTGGCCACATTGGTCTGGGTCGCCAGTTCGCCCGTGCCGAGGATGGTCTTGATATGGGCGTCTCCGCAGGCCTCGCGAAACGCCCTGACCTGGTCGTAGAGCGCCTGCCAGTCGCCGCGCAGCACCATGCCGCGCTCGATCACGATATCGATTTCCCGCGCCCCGTCGGCGACCGAGGCCTTGATCTCATTGAGCTTCGTCTCGACCGGCGCCAGCCCGTGCGGAAAGGCGGTCGAGACCGCGGCAACCGGGATACCCGAACCCTCCAGCGCCTTGACCGCCGTGGCGACGAAGGCGTGATAGACGCAGACGGCCGCAGGACGGATCCTGAGATGCCCCACGCCCAGCGCCGCGATGAGATCGGAGCGGATGGGGTTGCGGGCCTTGGCGCAAAGCCGCTCGACCCGGCCGGGCGTGTCGTCGGAATTGAGGGTCGTCAAGTCCATCAGCGTCACGGCCTTCAGGAGCCAGGCGAGCTGATAGTCCTTCTTGACCGAACGGCGCGCGCCGATGGTCCCGGCCCGGCGCTCCAGCGCTGAGCGGTTCATGCGCACGCGCCCGACCCAGTCCAGGTCGAGCGGAAAGCCGGGATTGCGCCTGTGGCTGGCCTCGGCACTGTGCCGGGGCTCGACGATCTTGAGGGTCATAGCGCCTCCACCAGCGCCGGGATCAGGCGCTGCAGTTTCTCGGCCCCCAGCTTCGCCACTGCCTTGGTCTGGGTGTGGGAGATTTCCTCTCCCAGCTCGAGCCCCGCGCCCATATTGGTGATCGAGGAGCAGGCCCAGACCTTCAACCCCAGGAAACGCCCGAGGATCACCTCCGGCGCCGTGGACATGCCCACGGCGTTGGCGCCGAGCCGGATCGCCATCCTGATTTCGGCCGGCGTCTCGAAGCTCGGGCCAGAATACCACAGATAGACGCCCTCGTTGAGCGGGAAGTCGAACCGGGCGGCGATCGCGCGTGCGGTCTCCCGCAGGCCCGGATCATAGGCATCCACCATGTTGACGAAGCGGGCGTCGGTCTCCTCACCGATCAGCGGGTTCATGCCGGCATAATTGATGTGGTCCGAGAGCATCATCAATTCCCCGGGCCGCACCGCGGGATCGAGCGAGCCGGCCGAATTGGTGAGCAGCAGGGTTTGCGTCCCCAGCTCGGCCATGACCTCCAATGCCGGCCGCATGGCGGCGGCGTTGCCCGCCTCGTAATAGTGCTGGCGGCCGGTGAGGATGGCGATGCGCTTGCCGCCCATCTCCCCGATCAGCAGCTCCTTGCCGTGGCCCGACACGCCGCCCTTGGGAAAGCCCTTGAGGTCCGCGAAGGGAATCGTGACCTTGTCGGCCAGGAGGTCGCCCAGGCCCGAAAGGCCCGAGCCCAGGATCAGCGCCGCGGAAACGGGCGCGCTGCCGGCCAGCGTGCGGATGGTCTTGATGGCCTTGGTCATGGCAGCCTCGCTAGCGTTTTTCCAGGTGTTGCGGACCAAAGGAATGGGGCAGCAGGCCCTCGAGCGTCGAATAGAACGGATCGCCGTCGAGCCCGTGCGAAATGACGATCGTATCCGGCGCCCCGAACTCGCGGATGCGCTGGCGGCAGGCCCCGCAGGGGGTCACCGGGGTCTTTCCGGGTCCGGTGATGTAGATGCGCCTTATGCGCTTCCCGCCCCCCACCAGCATGGCGGCGATGGCAGAGGCCTCGGCGCAATTGCCCACCGGATAGGCGGCGTTCTCGACATTGACCCCGGTATAGATGTGCCCGTCATCCGCGAGCAGCGCGGCCCCGACAGGAAAGCCCGAATAGGGCGCGTAAGCCCTCTCGCGAACCGCCTTGGCGGCGGCGAACAGGTCCGCGTCGATCGGCTGGACGACCTGCATGGCGGCTCAGCGCTCCTTGACATAGGGCACGCCACCGGCCTTGGGGCCCACCGCCTTGCCGATGAAGCCGGCGAGCAGGATCACGGTCAGAACATAGGGCAGCGCCTGGATCGCCTGCACCGGCACCTCGCCGATCCAGGGCAGGCGCGCCGATTGCAGGCGGATCTGCATGGCATTGAGGAAGCCGAACAGCAGGCACGTGAACATGGCCGGCACCGGCCGCCACTTGGCGAAGATCAGGGCCGCGAGCGCGATATAGCCCGCGCCGGCGGTCATGTTGTTGCCGAAGCTCGCGCCCTGGGCGATGGAGAAATTGGCCCCGGCTAACCCGCACAGAAGGCCCGTGATGATCACGGCCTGATAGCGCAGCCGCGTCACCGAAATGCCGGCCGTGTCCACCGCCTTGGGGTTCTCGCCCACGGCGCGCAGGCGCAGCCCGAAGCGGGTGCGGAACAAGACGAAGGCCGTGACCGGCACCGCGAGGAAAGCCAGGTACACGAAGACGTAGTGGCCCGAGATCAATTCGACATAGATAGGTCCGATGATCGGGATCGGCCCGATCTGCTCGGTGAAGGGCAGCGTGATGGTGGAAAAGCGCGCGTCCCCGCTCACCGCCGGCGTTCGTCCGCCCTGGCGGAACCATTGCTGGCCGAGAAAGGTGGTGAGCCCCGCGGCCAGCATGTTGATGGCGACGCCGGCGATGAGCTGGTTGCCGCGCAGGGTGATGGCCGCAAGTCCCTGCAGCAGCGCGGTAAGAATGCAGACCGTCACCGCGGCGCCGAGACCAATCCAGGCCGAGCCGGTGAGATAGGCGACCGCCGCGGCCGCGAAGGCGGCGGAGAGCATCTTGCCTTCCAGCCCGATGTCGAAGAGGCCGGCGCGTTCCGAATACATGCCCGCAAGGCAGGCGAGCAGGAGGGGCGTCGAGAGCCGCAGCGTCGCGTCGAGCGTGGAGAGGATGATCGCCATGTCCATGGTCAACTCTCCGTCCGCACGGTTTCGCGCGCCACCGCTTCGGCCTTCTGCTCGGGCGAGAGCACCATGAAGGCCCGCTCCAGCGAAGGCCGGAACAGGCCTTCCATGGCGCCGGTAAAGAGGATGACGAGCGCCTGGATCACCGCGACCATTTCGCGGGTGAGGCCCGGCACCACGAACTGAAGCTCCGCACCGCCCTGGTAGAGCGCCCCGAACAGAAGCGCAGCGAGGCCCACGCCCACGGGGTGGTTGCGCCCCATGAGCGCCACCGCAATGCCCACGAACCCGGCTTCGCCGACGAAGTCCAGGGTCAGCCGGTTCTGGACGCCCAGCACGTCGTTGAAGGCCACGAGCCCTGCCAGCGCCCCCGAGAGCGTCATGACCACGATGATGATCCGCGAGTTCGACATGCCCGCATAGAGCGAGGCGGTCGGGTTCTGGCCGAGCGTGCGCAGGGCGTAGCCGAACTTGGTGCGCCAGATGAGGAGATAGACCCCCACGAGGCAAAGGATCGCGACGACGATCGAGAGATTAACTGGCGTGTTGCGAAAGAAATCGAAGAACTGGCCCAGCCGCGGCAGGCGCGCCTCGGGCGCGATCATGCGCGATTCCGGCGCCATGATGTTAGGGTCCTTCACCACCCGGTTGAGCATGTAGATCATCACCGCGGAAGCGATAAAGTTGAACATGATGGTGGTGATGACCACGTGGCTGCCGCGCTTGGCCTGCAGCACGCCCGGAATGAAGGCCCAGAGCCCGCCGAACAGCGCCGCCGCGAGCAGGGCGACGGGGGCGACGATCAGCCAGTGGAACTGGTCGAGCGCCAGCGCCACGAGGATGACCCCGAGCCCGGCGATATAGGCCTGCCCGTTGCCCCCGATGTTGAACAGCCCCGCATGGGCCGCCAGCGCGACGGCAAGCCCGGTGAAGATGAAATTGGTCGTATAATAGAGCGTGTAGCCGAAATTGTAGCCGTTGCCGAAGGCGCCGGTGAAGATCGCGGACAGCGCCGTCAACGGATTGTGCCCGACGATCAGCACCACGATTCCCGAGACGATGAAGGCCAGCGCCAGGTTGATCACCGGGAGCAGGACCACGTCGGCCCAGCGCGGAAGCGGTCTCACCGCGCTCATTGGGCGGCCTCCTTGTGGCCGATGCCGGCCATCATCAGACCGAGCTCGCTTTCGGTCGCGGTGGCCGGGTCGGCTTCGCCCACGATATGGCCGTCGAACATGACGAGGATGCGGTCCGAGAGCGAACGGATCTCGTCGAGCTCCACGGAAACGAGCAGGATGGCCTTGCCGGCGTCACGCATTTTGATGATCTGGTTGTGGATGAATTCGATGGCGCCGATATCGACGCCGCGGGTCGGCTGGCCAACGAGCAGCACCGACAGGTCGCGGTCCATTTCGCGCGCGAGCACGATCTTCTGCTGGTTGCCGCCCGAGAAATTGGCGGTCTTCAGATCGCAATCGGGCGGGCGGATGTCGAACATCTCCATGCGGCGCTTGGCGAGCGCCCGGGCCGCGCCGATGTCGAGCATGGGGCCGGGCCCGCATTCGGGATCGTCCTGATAGCCCAGGATGGCGTTTTCCCAGCTCTTGAAGGTGGTGACGAGCCCCATGCGCTGGCGGTCCTCGGGCACATGCGCCAGCCCGGCGCGGCGGGCCGCGGCTGCGCCGTCATCGCCCTTCACCACGAGCGGGATATCGTTGATGCGGATCGTGCCGCCCGCGGGCGCGACGATGCCCGAGATGGATTCGAGCAGCTCGGTCTGGCCGTTGCCCGCGACCCCCGCGATCCCGACGATCTCCCCTGCCCGCACTGCGAAGGAGACGTCCTTGACGCGCACCACGCCCAGCTCGTCGGCGACCGTCAGGTTGGCGACTTCGAGAAGCGGGCGGCCCGGATTGGCCGGGCCCTTTTCGACGCGCAGCAGCACGCGGCGGCCGACCATCAGCTCGGCGAGCTGCTCGGGGCTGGTCTCGCTGGTCTTGAGCGTGGCCACCATCTCGCCCTGGCGCATGACCGAGACGGCGTCGGTGACGGCCATGATCTCGCGCAGCTTGTGGGTGATGAGAATGACGGTCCGGCCCTGGTCGCGCAGGGTGGCGAGCACGCGGAAAAGGTCGTCGGCTTCCTTGGGCGTCAGGACTCCGGTGGGCTCGTCGAGAATGAGGATTTCGGCGCCGCGATAGAGCGCCTTGAGGATCTCCACGCGCTGCTGCTGGCCGACGGAAATGTCCTCGACGAGCGCATCGGGATCGACGCGCAGATCGTATTCGTCGGCGAGGCGCTTGAGCTCGCCGCGGGCGCGGGCAAGGCTCGGGCCCAGAAGCCCGCTGTCCTCGGCGCCCAGGATGACGTTTTCCAGCACCGTGAAATTGTCCACCAGCATGAAGTGCTGGTGCACCATGCCGATGCCCAGGGTCAGCGCGTGCCGGCTGTCGGTGATATGCTCCTCTTTGCCCGCCACCCTGATGGTGCCGCTATCGGCCGCATAGAAGCCGTAGAGGATCGACATGAGGGTCGACTTGCCGGCGCCATTCTCGCCCACGATGCCGTGGATGGTGCCGCGCGCGACCCTGAGGTCGATGTCCTTGTTGGCGTGGACCGGACCGAAGCGCTTGTTGATCTTTTCAAGCTCGATGGCCCAGCCCCTGGCCGGTTCAAGCACAGCAGCGGCCGTTTCCGGCCGCTGCGAGGGAGTGATGCCAGAGGTGTCGGTCATCCCGCCGCTCAGTAGGGGCAAGCCGAATCGACGTAATAGTCGTGAACCTCGATCTCGCCCGCGATGATCTGCTCGCGCAGCGCATCGACGGTCTCGATCATCTCGTCGGTCAGCAGCGCCTCGTTGTTCTCGTCGAGCGCATAACCCACGCCGTTGTCGGCCAGCCCCATGACGGTAAGGCCCGGGGTGAAGGTGGCGTCGTCGCCCGCCACGGTGAAGGCGTTGTTGACGGCCACGTCCACGCGCTTGACCATGGAGGTCAGCACCGAGCCGGGCGCCAGGTGGTTCTGGTTGGCGTCCACGCCGATGGAATAGAGGCCGCGATCCGCGAGGGTCTGGATCACGAACAGGCCCGAGCCGCCCGCCGCGGCGAAGATCACGTCGGCGCCGGCATCGGCCTGGGCATTGGCGTTCTCGCGCCCGCCCTGCTCGTCATTCCAGGCGTCGGGCGTGGTGCCGATATAGCTCTCCAGAACCCGCAGGTCCGGATTGACCGTCTTGGCGCCCTGGGCATAGCCGCAATAGAACCTGTGGATCAGCGGGATATCCATGCCGCCCACGAAGCCCACCGTGCCGGTTTCGGATTTGAGCGCAGCCAGCGCGCCGACCAGGAACGAGCCGGTATGCTCGTCGAACATCACCGACTGCACGTTGGGCTGGTCGACCACGGTATCGATGACGACGAAATTGGTGTCGGGGAACTCGGGCGCCAGCGCGTTGAGGATGGTCTCCCAGGAGAAGCCCGCCATCACGATGGGGTTCGCGCCCTGGCTCGCGAAGCGGCGCAGCGCCAGCTCGCGGTCGGCGTCGCTGGTGATCTCGTATTCGAGGAAGGTCCCGCCGGTCTCTTCGGCCCAGGTCGCGGCTCCGTTATAAGCCGACTCGTTGAACGAGCCGTCGAACTTGCCGCCGAGATCGTAGATGACCGCCGGATCGGCCAGCGCCGTACCGGCCATGAGGCCGGCGAGCGTGATGCCGCCGGCGAGCGTGATGATGGTCTTTTTCATTGGATACTCCCTGTAGCCGAGCTGCGGACCGTCCCTGTGGACCATGGCTCCTGCGCACGATGGGAGAGAATACAATCTTGCAAATGCAGGCTAAGCAAGAGGGAAGTTCGCGTTTTTGACCAATTGGCAAAAAATTGCGCCGCACGTATGCGTGACCGATCAGGACGGGGCCGGCTCGGCGGGCAGCGGTGACACCGTCGCGCCCATGGCCTCCCCGAAGCGCAGGAAGAACCCGTCGATCACCTTTTGCGCCGAATTGCCGATGAGCGCCTTGCCCAGGCTCATGATCCGGCCCGACGCCCCGCCTATGGCGGTGAAGGCGAGCAGCGTCTCCCCCCCGGGCATATCGGACAGCGCGATATCGGCCGAGGCTTCGGCCTTGCCCAGAAGGCCGCCCCTGCCGCTGCCGGTCAGGGTATAGGTTTGGGCCGGAACCACGTTGGAGAGCTTGAGGTCGCCGGTAAAGACCGGGTGGGCGACGCCGAGATTGACCGCGATTTCGGCCACCAACGCGTCCTCGCTCACCCATTCGATCGTGCGGCAGCCCGGGATGCAGGCCTTGAGCACCTCGGTGTCGTTGAGCGCGCGCCAGACCGCCATCCGGTCCGCAGCCACACGATACTGTCCACCGAAATCCATGCCGTTCTCCAGGCCGCTGTTGCCGCGCTGCGTCATTTCCGCACCAATGGCGCAACAAAATCGGCTTGCCCGGCCGCTTTGAATTGTCAGGGGCTTAACGCACGGGAATCATGCCACCACATTACGACGCGGACAACCTCGGGGGCATTCTCGATGAGCACGGACACCACCACTGACATCACGGCAGAAACCGCCGCCACCAATACCGCCCTGGCCGAGCGGCCGCTGGTCTATCTCGACCGCGCCGTCAACGCCATCCGCGAGCTCGGCCTCTGGCCGCAGGGCGAGCCGGTGGAAGCGCCGATCACCGGGCTTCTCGAACAGATCACCGAGCTGGACGAAACCCGCGTCGTCCTGATCGGGCGGGTTCTCACCCAGGCGAGCGTCTTCAACGAGGTGGTGCGCAACCAGGTCGCCGCCATGAACGTGGGCGAGCGCTACGAGGACATCACCAATTCCTTCAACTCGATCCGCGACGACGCCAAGGGCATGGTCGACCAGCTCGAGGACGGCAAGATCGATTTCTTCGAGCGGGTCTCGAACGTCTGGATGAAGGTGAGCCGCGGCGACATCGCCGCGCGCTTCGACAAGATCCGGGACGTCTATCTCGACGTCTCGCGCGACACCAAGGACCAGATCGACCGCGAGCACACCATCCTCGAGGCCTATCGCGATTTCCGCGGCTCGCTCAAGCAGGCCGAGGTCATGGCGCTCGAAGTGCTCGACGTGGCCGAAAAGCACCTTAACGACAAGCGCGAGGTCCTCAAGGCCGCCTCGGACGAGCTGGCCGCCTTCTCGGAAGGCACGCCAGCGGACCGCGCCCGGCTCGAAATGGCGCGCGACGAGCGGCTGCGCGAGTTGCAGAACGAGGAGCGGCGCTACCAGATCGCCAAGGATCTCGCCGACAACCTCACCATCGGGTATTCGACCTCCGAGGTCATCATGGCGCGCCTGATGCAGACGACCCAGGCCAAGGAGCGGGTCTACCAGCAGTCGATCTCCTTCTTCTCGACCAACGAGACGGTGCTGACGGCGCTTTCGGCGTCCTTCACCGGCCTTTTCGGGCTGCACGAATCCACCGAGACGCTCAATGCCATGAAGGAAGGCATGAGCCAGAGCCTCGAAACGCTCTCGGACATCGGCGGCAAGGTGCAGGAAGAGGCGCTCAAGGCCGGTTACGGCCCGACCATCCGGGCGGACGCGGTCAAGCGGCTCGTGGACAGCGTCATCTCCTATCAGGAGCGCTCGCGCGAGATCATCACCGAGATGCGCCAGCTTTCGACCAAGAACAGCGAGGAAATCCGCGACGCGGTCGAGGACGGCAAGAAGCGGCTCGCCCATCTGGCCGCCGAAGGCAATGCGCTGATCCTCGAGCAGTCCGCGAACTGAGGTCCGCGGGGGTGGAAGGCACCAGCGGCCGATGAACGCGCAAGCCCGGGACGCTGCACCTCTCGACGAGGTCATGCTCGCCATGGACGTGGTGGATACGCTCCGCCACGAACAGGCCATGGTCACCCGCGAGCTGGGTGCCGAAGCCCGCGAGGCCGCTCTGATCGAGCGGCTGCGCAAGATCTATCACGACCAGGGAATCGAGGTTCCCGACCGCATTCTCGCCGAGGGCGTGAAGGCGCTCGAGGAAAGCCGGTTCACCTATACGCCTCCGCCGATGACGTGGAAGACGCGTCTGGCGCGGCTCTATGTGTCGCGCCGGCGCTGGGGCCTGCCGGTGGTGGTTGTCCTGGCGCTGCTGGTCGTCGGCGCGCTCGGCTACGCCTTCGTCTACCAGCCGATCCAGCGCGGCCAGGCCGAGGCGGCGCAGATCGAGCTGGCCGAGACCCTGCCCGCGCGCATCGACGCGATCTACGACGAAATCTATACCGAGACCAAGGTGCAGGCGGCGCTCGAAGAGGCCGATCCCTGGGTCGAGCGCGGCAAGGCGGCTGCGGCGCGCGGGGATCGCGAGGGGGCACTCGCCGCCATCGCGCAGCTCGAGACCATCCAGGAGACGCTGCTGCGCGAATATACGCTGCGCATCGTCAACCGCGAGGGCGAGGATACCGGCATCTGGACCTTCCCCGAGATCAACACCGAGGCCACGAATTACTATATCGTGGTCGAGGCGATCGCGCCCGATGGCGAGACCCTGACCCTGCCCATCCTCAACGAGGAGACCGGGCAGGTGGACGAGGTCACGACCTGGGCGGTCCGGGTTCCCGAGAGCACCTACAATTCGGTGCGCGTGGATCGGCTCGACGACGGCATCATCCAGCGCAACACCATGGGGGTCAAACAGTACGGTTTCATGGAGATCGACTACTTGATGCCCGTCCTGGGCGGGGCCATCACCCAATGGTAACGAGCACGCCATGCTGAAGGGACCGGAAGCCTATCGCGCGCTCGACGAGGCGCTCAAGGATATCCGCCGCGAGGAAGACGACATCACGCGGCGGATCTCGCGCAGCAGCGAGCGGGTGGCCAAGCTCAAGGAAACCGAGCTTGCGCTGGTGCGCGAGCTTGCGCGCATCCGCCTCGATCCGGCGCAGCAGGAAGAGCTGAGCGGCGCCCTCTCGGATGCCGAGCGCCGCGCGCGCGACATGCTGGCGCGCCATGGCCAGCAGGTTGCCGAACGCGAGGCCGCGCTGAAGGCGCTGGAAGCCAAGCTCGCCGCGCTGTCCGAGGAGCGCCGCGAGGCGCTCGAACAGGTCAGCGGCCTGCAGGACCAGCTCTCGGGCTTCCAGGCCAAGGCAGAGGCCGCGCTCGCGACCGACGCCCGCTATACGGAAGACGCCGAACGGCGCGCCGCGCTCGACGACATCATCGCGCAAGCGGAAAAGAAGGCGCAGCAGGCGGCGGCCGACGAAGACGCCAAGAGCAAGCCCTATCGCGACGATCCGCTGTTCATGTATCTGCTCGAGCGCAAATACGGCACCTCGGACTATAAGGCCTCCCCCCTCATCCGCTATTTCGACGGGCAGGTCGCCCGGCTCGTGCGATTCATCGACGCGCGCGCCAATTACCTGATGCTCACCGCCATCCCGGTGCGCCTGCGCGGCCATGTCGCGCAATTGCAGGCCGAGCGTGAGGAGATGGACGCCGCGCTCGAAGCCGCCGAGACCCGCGCGGTCGATGCGGCGGGCGGGGCCTCGGTGCGCAAGGCGCTCGAAGCCAAGGAAGCCCGCATTGCCGCGATCGACGCCGAGATCCTCGGCGCCGAGGACCAGCGCGACGCCCTGACCGCCGAGCACAAGACCCTGGCGGAGGGCCGCGATCCCAATTTCGACGACGCGGTCGCCGTGCTCGCCGACGCGCTGGTGCGCAGCGACAGCGCCAAGCTCTTGGCCGAGGCGCGCCAGACCGGCAGCCCGGACGACGACGCCATCGTGGTCAAGATCGAGGATACGCGCCTGCGCATCAGCGAGGAGGAAGCGGAGGTGCGCGACCAGCGCGCCCGGCTCGCCACGCTGGAAAGCCGCCGGCGCGAGCTCGAGGACATTTCCTACGAGTTCAAGACCGAGCGCTACGACGATCCGCGTTCGCGCTTCGGCGAGGACCGGCTGGTCGGCGACCTGCTCAACGAATTCCTGCGCGGCGCCATCACGGCTTCGACCTATTGGGGCCAGTGGCGCAATTCGCAGAACTGGGCCGGAGGGTCCGGGCCCATCGTGCCGCCGCAGCAGCGCGGCAGCAGCAGCGGCGGCCTGCGCCTGCCGCCCGGCGGCTTCAACCTGCCCAGCGGCGGGTGGGGCGGCGGCCGGTCTTCGGGAGGGAGCCGTTCTTCGGGCGGCGGCTTCTCGCGGCCGCGCACCGGCTCGTCGGGCTCGCGAAAGCATGGCGGGTTCAAGACCGGCGGCGGGTTCTGACCCCGGCCTTCAGTCTATCCTTCACTGCTGTTGCCACGGTTCTTGACACGCTTCTCGTCGGCCCATATTCAACCATTTAGTTGATAACTAACTGGTTGAATACTGATGGCCGCAACGGACTCTCTGAGCCTGCTGTTCAACGCGCTTTCCGACCCCACCCGCCGCGCGATCCTCGAAAGGCTTTCGCAGGGACAAGCCAGCGTCGGCGATCTCGCGGCGCCGCACGACATGAGCCTCGCCGCCGTGTCCAAGCATATCAAGGTGCTCGAAAAGGCCGGGCTGATCAGCCGCAAGAAGGATGCGCAATATTCCTATTGCACGCTCGCGGCCGGCCCCTTCCGGGACCTCCAGGGATGGCTCAACAGCTATCGCCGCTTCTGGGACGACAATCTCGACCAGTTCGAAGCATATCTCGCCACGCTCCAGCGCGGCGATCCCGACACCAAACATTGACCCGAAAGGAAGACCCCGTGACTGCACTGACCGTCGAAACCCCGGCCGGAGAGCCCGTCATCATCATGAAGCGCACGCTGAACGCGCCGCGGACTCTGGTCTGGAAGGCCTTCACGCGTCCCGAGCACGTCGCCCAATGGTGGGCCTCGAAACGGTTCGGCACGCTCAAGGTCGCCAAGCTCGACCTGCGCGCCGGCGGAGAGTGGCGCTATGAACAGACCAGTCCGGACGGCAACACCATCGCCTTTATCGGCAGTTATCTCGAGGTGATCGAGCCCGAGAAGATCGTCAACACCTTCGGGATCGAGAACATGTTCGACGACAAGGCCGTGGTCGAGACCCACACCTTCGTGGAAGGCGATGGCGTCACCTATTACACGTCCTCCACCCGGTGCGACTCCATGGAGATCCGCGACGGCATGGTCGCTTCGGGCATGGAAGAGGGCGCCAGGGAAAGCATGGACCAGCTCGACGCGCTGCTCGAGACCCTCGCCCGGCAGTAACGGCATCGCGGGAAAGCCCTATTGCCGGCCGCGCGCCGCCGGGTTCTTGCCCCGGCGGCGATGCGCCCCATATGCTTGGGAAGAGAGGACCCCGAGCCTATGGCCGACAAGACACCCAAGCCGATCCGTCCCGACGCTCCCGCCCAGCAGCGGCAGGGCGGCAGCGTCGCCGATTTCGTGGCCAAGGTCGATGCCCTAAGCCGCGAGCGGCGCGAGGCCGGCACGGCGGCCGGCAAGGGACGGCTGCTTTTCGCCCTCGACGCCACCATGAGCCGCCAGCCCACCTGGGATCTCGCCTGCCAGCTCCAGGCCGAGATGTTCAGGGCCGTGTCGGGCATCGGCGCGCTCAAGGTGCAATTGCTCTATTTCCGCGGCTTCGGCGAATGCCGGGCCAGCAAATGGGTCGATGACGCCAACGGCCTCGCCCGGCTGATGACCGGGCTCGAATGCCGCGGCGGGCACACGCAGATTTCCAAGGTGCTCGCCCATGCCCGGGCCGAGCATGCCCGCGACAAGATCAATGCCGTGATCTATGTCGGGGACGCCATGGAGGAAAATGTCGACGCCCTCGCCCAGAAGGCCGGGGAGCTGGGCCTTCTCGGCTGCCCCATGTTCCTGTTCCAGGAGGGCTACGACCAGACCGCCGAACGCGCCTTCAGGGAGTTCGCGCGCTTGACCAAGGGCGCCTATGCGCGCTTCGATTCCTCGGCGCCCCAGGAGCTTTCCGAACTGCTGCGCGCCGTCGCGGCCTACGCCACGGGCGGCCTCAAAGCGCTGCGCCTGCAACAGGGCAGGTCGGCCGAAAAGCTCCTGGCCCAGTTGAGATAGGCCATGCTCTATTATATCGCAGGCGGCATCGTTATCGCGGTTCTGGGCTATCTCCTGAGCCTGTTCCTGCGCGGCGAGATCCGGCTGCTGGTCCGGGTGCTGCGGCTCGGCCTCGGCTGGGGCGCCATCGCGGTCAGCGTGGTCATGATGCTGGGCGGACGCATGGCCATCGGCTCGATGCTCGGGATCGCGGGCGCAGGCATCCTGAGCCGCGGCCGGCTCGGCCCCATCGATTTCGGCGCCGGCATGTCCGGGCCGAACAACGTCTCTCGCGTCTCGAGCCGCTATCTCGACATGGAGCTCGACCACGACAGCGGCACAGTGAGCGGCACCGTGCGCGAAGGCCCCTTCGCCCGCGCCGACCTCGACGATCTCGACGCGGATCAGAGCTGGGCCTTCTATAGCGAAATCGCCGCCGACCCGGACAGCCGCGCGCTCTACGAGAGCTGGCTCAACGCCAATCGCGAGGGCTGGCAGGACTATTTCGCCGAGCATTACGGGTTCGACGGCGCCGGCGCCTCCGGAGAAGGAGAAAGCGAAGAGCGCTCGCGCACGGCCGGCGCGCCAGCCCCCGATCCGCTCCGCGAAGCCTACGACATCCTCGGCCTCGCGCCCGGCGCCAGCGCGGACGATGTCCGTGCGGCCCATCGGACCCTCATGAAGAAGCTCCACCCCGACACCGGCGGCTCGGCCTTCCTCGCGGCCAAGATCAACGCCGCCAAGGATACGTTGCTGGCCGCCCTCGCGCGCCATTAGGCGCTTCCCTTAGGAACCCTCCCCGGCCCCAGCCGTTTCCACCTTCCAAATCAGCGCCCCGGGAGCGATCCCGGCAGGCGGTTTTTACGTTTTTGCCGATCGTGGGGGGCGTATCTTGCGGAATTTCATCATCAACTGGCCGGTCATGATCGGCGCCGTCGGCATCATCGCCGTCTTCCTTGCCATCGGCACGTTCCTGCCCAGTCAGTCCGAAGTCTTCTTCTCCCGCCTGCAATCGTCCATCCTCGACAATTTCGGCTGGTTCTACATGCTGGCCGTGGGCGCGATCTTCGCGTCGGTCCTCGTCTTCGGCATGAGCCGCTTCGGCAGCCTCAAGCTCGGACCCGACGATGCCGAGCCGGATTTCAGCTACATCTCCTGGCTGGCCATGCTGTTCGCGGCCGGCATGGGCATCGGCCTCATGTTCTATGGCGTGGGCGAACCCATGAGCCATTTCGCCAACCCGCCCGAAGCCGAGCCCCTGACCATTGCCGCGCAGCGCGAGGCCATGGTCTCCACCTTCTTCCACTGGGGGCTCCACGGCTGGGCGATCTACGCCGTCGTCGGGCTGGCCCTGGCCTATTTCGGCTATCGCTACAACCTGCCGCTCACCATCCGCTCGGGGCTCTATCCGCTGCTCAAGGAGCGCATCAACGGGCCGATCGGCCACGCGGTGGATATCTTCGCGATCGTGGGGACCCTGTTCGGCATCGCCACATCGCTCGGGCTCGGGGTCATGCAGATCAATGCCGGGCTCGGGTTCCTGCTCGGCGTGCCCTTGAGCGTCACGGTCCAGGTCATCCTCATCTTTGCGGTGATGGCCGTGGCCGCGGTCTCGGCCGTCACGGGCGTGGACAAGGGCGTGCGCATCTTCTCCGAGATCAATCTCAGCGTCGCCGTGCTCCTGATGCTGTTCGTGCTCGTCGTCGGCTCAACGGCCACCGTACTGGGCGATTTCGCGCAGAACCTCGGGATGTATCTCGACAAGTTCCTGCTCCTCACCTTCAACGTCTATGCCTATGAGCCGCGCCAGTGGTTCCAGGACTGGACGCTGTTCTACTGGGCCTGGTGGATTTCCTGGTCGCCCTTCGTCGGCATGTTCATCGCCCGCATTTCGCGCGGCCGCACCGTGCGGGAATTCCTTGTCGGCGTGCTGCTGGTTCCCTCGGGCTTCACGTTCCTGTGGATGACGGTCTTCGGCAACACGGCCATGCTGATCGACACCACGGTCGCGGCGGGGGCGCTCACCGAGGCGGTGGCGTCGGACCTCTCGATCGCCCTCTTCCAGTTCTTCCAATACCTGCCGTTCCCCGCGGTCACCTCGACGCTCGCGATCATCCTCGTGGCGGTGTTCTTCGTCACCTCGGCGGATTCGGGGTCGCTCGTCATCGATACGATCGCCGCGGGCGGCGAAACCGAGACGCCGGCGCTGCAACGGCTGTTCTGGTGCGCGTTGCAGGCCGTGGTGGCGGCTGTGCTGCTGCTTGCCGGCGGCCTCGACGCGCTGCAATCGGCGACCATCGCCAGCGCCCTGCCGTTCATCTTCGTCATCCTCGCGCTCATCGTGTCGCTGTTTAGGGGCATGAGCTCGGACGTGGCGCAGCGCCAGGCGTTCCGGTCGATGCCCCAGGCCCAGCCGGCGGCGGGCGTCACCTGGCAGCGGCGCCTGGGCCTGATCCTCAAGTCGCCCACGTCGCGCGACATCGAGACCTTCCTCACGGGCACGGTCACCCCCGCCCTCGAAGCCGTTGCCGAGGAGCTCACGAAACGGGGCCGCGCCGCGGACGTGACGCGCGACGCGGAGACCGGCGCGGTGTCGCTCACCTCGGCCGCCGAGGGGATGCGGGATTTCGTCTACGGGGTCTATCGCGCGGAGCACAAGCTTGCCGCCTTCACGACCCTGGATGCGACCAAGCTGGCCTCGCGCTTCGAGGCGCGGACCTTCTTTGCCGATGGCAGCCGCGGCTACGACGTCATGGGGCTGACCAAGGATCAGGTGATCTCGGACGTGCTGGTGCAGTTCGAGCGCTATCTGGCGGTCGCGCAGTCGCCGCAGAGCCAGCTCGTCACCTCGGCTCCCGAGCATCCGGTCGAGGTGGTTTCGACCTAGCCCGGACGCACGGGACGGGAGCGGATCAGGCGAAGACGCTCGCGCCCTGGTCGGCCGCGCCGACAAGGGCGCGGAAGCCGGCGAAGAGTTCGCGGCCCATGCCGTAATGGCTGGCTGAGAGATCCTCGGTCGCAACCGGGCGCGCCGCGAATTCGGCTGCATCCACCAGAACGGTCAATTCGCCGGTTTCGGCGTCGAGCCGGATCATGTCCCCGTCCCTGATGCGTGCGATGGCGCCGCCATCGGCGGCTTCTGGGGTGACGTGGATCGCGGCGGGCACCTTGCCCGACGCCCCCGACATGCGCCCGTCCGTCACCAGCGCCACGCGATAGCCCCGGTCCTGCAATATGCCCAGGGTCGGGGTCAGCTTGTGCAGCTCGGGCATGCCGATGGCCTTGGGGCCCTGGAAGCGCACCACGGCGACGAAGTCGCGGCTCAGCTCCCCGGCCTTGAAGGCGTCGAGCAGCGCGTTCTGGGTGTGGAACACCTTTGCGGGCGCCTCGACGATCCGGTTCTCGGGCTTGACCGCCGAGACCTTGATCACCGCCTTGCCCATATTGCCCGAGAGCACCTGCAGCCCGCCGGTCTGCGAGAAGGGCTCGGCAACCGTCGTCAGCACCTTGGGATTGCCGCTCTCGCTGGGCGCGGGCTCATAGGTCAGCGCCCCGTCGATCAGCCTGGGCTCGTTGGTATAGGCGCCGAGCCCGCGCCCGGCCACGGTCGCCACCTCGTCATGCAGCAGTCCCGCGTCGAGCAATTCGCGCATCAGAAAGCCCATGCCGCCCGCGGCATGGAAATGGTTCACGTCCGCCAGCCCGTTGGGATAGACGCGCGCCAACAGCGGCACCACGGCCGAGAGCGCGCTCATGTCGTCCCAGGTCACCTTCAGCCCGGCCGCGTTGGCCATGGCGATGAGATGCAGCGTGTGGTTGGTCGAGCCGCCCGTGGCATGCAGGCCCACGAGCCCGTTGACGATCGACCGCTCGTCGATGACGTGCCCGACCGGGGTATAGTCATTGCCCTGGGCGGTGATCGCCAGCGCGCGCCTGGCGGCCTCGCGGGTCAGCGCCTCGCGCAGGGGCGTGCCGGGATTGACGAAGCTCGCGCCGGGCAGGTGCAGGCCCATGATCTCCATGAGCATCTGGTTGGAGTTCGCCGTGCCGTAGAAGGTGCAGGTGCCGGGGCCGTGATAGGATTTGCTCTCGGCCTCCAGAAGCTCGGCGCGGCCGACCTTGCCCTCGGTATAGAGCTGGCGCACCCGCGCCTTCTCGTCATTGGGCAGGCCCGTGGTCATCGGCCCGGCGGGCACGAACACCGCCGGAAGGTGCCCGAAGGTCAGCGCCGCGATCAGGAGGCCCGGCACGATCTTGTCGCAGATGCCGAGGAACACCACCGCGTCATACATGTTGTGGCTCAGCCCCACCGCCGCGGCCATGGCGATGACGTCGCGCGAGAACAGCGAGAGGTCCATGCCGTCCTGGCCCTGGGTGACCCCGTCGCACATGGCCGGCACCCCGCCCGCCACCTGCGCCGTTCCGCCGACCTCGCGCGCGGCCGCGCGGATGATCTCGGGATAGGTCTCGTAGGGCTGGTGGGCCGAAAGCATGTCGTTATAGGCGGTGATGATGCCGAGGTTGAGCGCCGTATCCCCCGCCAGCGCCGCCTTGTCGCCGGGCGAGCAGGCGGCAAAGCCGTGGGCGAGGTTGCCGCAGGCCAGGGCCGAGCGGTGGACGCCCTGCCGCCGCGCCTTGTCCAGCCGGTCGAGATAGGCGCGCCGGCTCGCCTCGGAGCGCTGGGCGATCCGGTCGGTGACGTGCTTGACGGTCTGGTTCACGGCCATGGCGGAATTCCTCGGGAGTTTGCTCTAGGGGCACCAATAGAGCGACAGGGTCTTTGCGGTCTGGTCCAGCACGGCGCGGACCGGCATGGTCTCGACCGGACCGCCGGTCAGCGCCTGGTCGAATATGCGGGCCTTCTCATCCCCTTCGATATGGAGATAGAGGCTGCGCGTGTCGAGCAGGCGGGGGAGCGTGAAGGTGACGCGCGGCTCCCCGGCGCCGGGCGCCTCGATCGCGACCAGTGGCCCCTCCGCGGTCAGGGCCTCTTCCAGGGCGTTTCCACCGGGAAAGAAGGACGCTGTATGCCCGTCCATCCCCATGCCGAGGACCACCGCGTCGAAGGGGCGCGGCAGGTCGCTTGCGATCAACCGGGCGGCGAGGTCCACCTGCCCGGGCGTGGGCGCGTCCCCGCCGGTATAAAGCGGCACGAAGGAAGCGGCGGCGGCCGGGCCCTGCAACAGCGTCTCCTCGACCAGGCGCGCATTGGAGCGCTCGGCTGTCCTGGGCACCCAGCGCTCGTCCACCAGGGTCACGACCACGTCGGCCCAGTCGATATCCTCGCGCTGCGCCAGGGTCTCGAAGAACAGGGCCGGCGTCGATCCGCCCGAGACCGCGAGCGCGGCGACCCCGCGTTCCGCGAGCCCGGCCTGCAGGTCCTCGGCCACGGCGTCCGCAAGCGCTTTGGCGAGGCGCTCGCTTGTGGGAAACACGTTGCGTTCGATGCTCATGGGCTTTCCGATCTCGTCTGCAAAAGGCGGCTAACCGTCGCCCTCGTTCCAGGTGCGGCCGTCGCGCTCGATAAGGGCGACCGAACCGGTCGGCCCCCAGGTTCCCGCGGTATAGGGCTGCGGGGCGTCCGAGGCATTGTCCCATGCCTGCCGGATCGGGTCGATCCAGAGCCAGGCCTGTTCCAGCTCGTCCCGGCGCATGAAGAGGGTCTGGTTGCCCCGCACCACGTCGAGCAGCAGCCGCTCATAGGCTTCGGGCGTGCGTTCCTGGAAGGCCTCGGCAAAGGACAGGTTCAGCGCAACCTCGCGCAGGCGCAGCCCGCCGGGCCCGGGGTCCTTGATCATCAAGAACAGCTTCACCCCCTCGTCCGGCTGCAGCCGGATGACCAGCCGGTTAGGCCTGGGGGCGCCTTCAGCGTGATCGAAGATCGAATGCGGGATGTCGCGGAACTGGATCACGATCTCGGAAACCCGACTCGCCATGCGCTTGCCGGTGCGCAGGTAGAAGGGCACGCCGGCCCAGCGCCAGTTCTCGACCTCGGCCTTGATGGCGACGAAGGTTTCGGTGCGCGAGCCCGTGCGCTCTGGCGGCAATTCGTCCTGGTAGCCGGGCACGCTGGCCCCGTTGGTCGCGCCTCCGCGATACTGGCCGCGCACGGTACAGCGCTGCACCGCCTCGCCGCGGATCGGCTTCAATGACCGCAGCACCTTGAGCTTCTCGTCGCGCAGCGCGTTGGCGTCGTCCGAGGCCGGGGGCTCCATGGCCACGAGACACAGGAGCTGCATCAAATGGTTCTGCACCATGTCGCGCAGCGCGCCGCTGTCGTCGTAATAGCCGCGCGTGCCCGCCCCCACATCCTCGGCCACGGTGATCTGGATATGGTCGATATGGGCCGCGTCCCAGATCGGCTCGAACAGGATATTGCCGAAGCGCAGGGCCAGGAGGTTCTGGACGGTTTCCTTCCCGAGATAATGGTCGATGCGGTAGATCTGGTCTTCCGCGAAGACCCGGCTCACGGCGTCGTTGATCTCCATCGAGGAATCGAGGTCGCGCCCGAGCGGCTTTTCCAGCACAACGCGGGCATCGGGCCGCCAATAGCCCTTGTCCGCGATAAAGACGCAGATCGGCGCGAACAGGGCTGGGGACACGGCGAGATAGAAGGCGCGCACGATCTCGGGATCGTCACGCAGCGACCCGGAAAGCGGGCTGTCCTCGCCCGATCGGGTGACATCGGCCGCGACATAGGAGAAGCAGGAGAGGAACCGCTCCAGGCTCGCCGGATCGCGGTCGGTCTCGGGCACGTGCAGTTCCACCGCTTCGCGCGCCACCGCCTGGAAGTCGGCATCGCTCATTTCGGCGCGCGAAACCCCGATGATGCGCGAGCGCTCGTCGAACTGTCCGTCATGGAAGCGGTAGTAGAGCGCCGGGATCAGCTTGCGCGTCGTCAAATCCCCCGTCGCGCCGAAGACCACGTAGTCGAAGGGCTGAACCGGAATGATGCGGCTGGACATGCGGGAAAAGCTCCGGAAATCGTTCACGGTTCGGCAAAGAGCTGTCGGGCCATCAGGAGCGCGCCGTGCAGCGGATCGGCCTGGGGCAGGGTGACGTAACCGCCATGGCGCGCTTCGAGCAGCGGCATCAGGCGCTGGCCGAAGCCGCCGACAACGGCGAGCCGTTCGGCGCCGTGCCGTTTGAAGTAGCGCACATAGCGGTCGATATGGTCCATCTCGATCTCCATCAGCTTGGCCGCCACGGGATCGCCCGCCTCGTAATGCGTGATGAACATGGGCATGAGCGCGCCGTAGTCGGCCGGCTGGCGTCCGGCGAAGGACCAGGCCATCACCGCGTCCAGCGTGCCGCCGAGCTGGGCGATCACCGCCTCGGTCAGGGGCGAGGACTCCACCAGCCCGTCGGCGGCTTCCACCGCGGTGCGGACCAGCTCGCGCCCGAGAATCGCCCCCGACATCTGGTCGCCGACGTGAAAGCCCCAGCCGCCGACCTGGTAGCGCCGGCCCTCGACCAGCGCCAGGCCGGCCGAGCCGGTGCCCACGATGATCACAGCCCCGTCCGCCCCCAGATGCGCGCCGGCGCGGGCGATGTCGATATCGTCGAACACCCGCACCCCGGCAAAGGGCCAGTCGCGCGCCTCGAAGGCCATGCGCGCGGAAGGCAGCCGCCCGCCGGCCATGCCGAAGCAGGCATAGGTCTCCCCCATCGCCTCATGGCCCAGCCCCGCCTCCTGGATTGCGGCGCGCGCGCCATCCATGATCGAGGCATAGGCCGGCTCCCCGCCCTCGAGCTGAAGGTTGGAGCGCCCGCCCTGGGTCTCGGCGAGGGTCGCAAGGGTCTTGTCGGCAAGGCGGATCCGGCAGTTCGTACCGCCTCCGTCGACGCCGAGATAATATCGGGGCAAGGCTTAGGGCTCCTCGCGCTGGAGAGGGATGCATTCGCGCTGGCGGGACCATAAGTCCAACAACGCCTATACGAAAGTCTAATGTGCTAACCGCGACCTTGTTTCTCTTTTAGGATCGCCGCGCGCCGGCGTGCAACCCGCTTCGCCCTGCCGCGTTGGGGGGAAGGAGTGCTGAATGGGACATTGTTTGATCTTGGGCGGAGCCCGGTCGGGTAAGACGACCCTGGCGGAGCGCCTCGCGATGCGGCTGGGCGACCGTCCGGCCTATCTTGCCACTGCCGAGGCGCTCGACGACGAGATGGCCGACCGGGTCGATGCGCATCGGCGCAGTCGGGCTGCGAACCTCGCCACCATCGAAGAACCGCTGGAACTGCCCGAGGCGCTGTTCGCCGCCTCCCAGCTCCACGACGTGATTCTCGTGGATTGCATCACGCTCTGGATCAGCAACCTGATCGGCGCCGAGCGCGACGTGGCCGACGAGATCGAAACCTTGCTCGACACCCTGCGCACCATCGAATCGAGCAAGATCATCCTCGTCTCCAACGAGGTCGGCCTCGGCATCGTCCCCGACAACGCGCTCGCCCGCACGTTTCGCGACCTGTCCGGCTCGGCCCACCAGCAGATCGCGGACATCTGCACCGAAGTGTATTTCGTCGTCGCCGGCATCCCCATGACCATCAAGGGCGAGGCGCTGGAGCTTTAGATTGAGCAAGCCCTGGCTGTCGTGGGTGGGTGATCTCGGACTGGATTCCGGCAATAAATGCCGGAATGACCTCGGGAATTTATCGTCCATTTCGCCCCACCCTCGGGACGTCACCCCGGCATTCATTGCCGGGGTCCAGGCGATGCCAGCCAAAATCACGACTGTCGATTGGCCCTAAAGCCACCAGATCAGCACCCCTACCCCCACCACGCCCCAGGCGCAAACCAGCACCCGATCATACAGCGCCAGCGCGCGCACGATATCCTCGGCCCCAATATCCGCGCGCCCGTCCCCGAACGCCGGCAAGTCCACCAGTTCCCCGCCATAGGAGCGCGGCCCGCCGAGCTTCAACCCCAGCGCGCCGGCGACGGCGGCTTCCGGCCAGCCGGCGTTGGGAGACTCGTGCTTTTTCGCGTCGCGCAGGGCAATGCGAATGGCCGCCCCGGCGTCGGCGCCCGGCAAGACCAGGGCCGCAAGCGCGACCAGCATCGCCGTCAGGCGCGCGGGCACGAGGTTGAGCAGGTCATCGAGCCGCGCCGCGGCCCAGCCGAACGCGGCATAACGGGTATCCTTATGCCCGATCATCGAGTCAGCGGTGTTGATGGCCTTGTAGACCGCCGCGCCCGGCAGGCCGAGCAGCGCCAGCCAGAACAGCGGCGCGATCACCCCGTCCGAGCTGCTTTCGGCCAGGGTCTCCACCGCGGCGCGCGCGACGCCCGCCTCATCGAGCGGGGCGGTGTCGCGCCCCACGATATGGGACACGGCCGCGCGCGCTTCGGGCAGGCCGCATCCCAGGGCGCCAGCCACCGCCGCGACCGCGCGGCGCAATTCCTTCTGCGCCAGCATGCTCGTCGCCAGCACGGCCTCGGCCAGCCATCCGAAGGGCAGAACCCGCAATGCGAGCGTCAGCGGCACGGTCACCGCCAGCGTGACCGCGATCAGCGCCAGGACAAGCACGGTGCCGCGCCAACGGCGCATGGGCGCGTCGGGCGTATTGAAGCGAGTATCCGCCCATCCGATCAGCGCGCCGATCCACATCACCGGGTGGCCGATCGCGCGCAACAGCCACTTGGGATAACCGATGACGCGCTCGATCAGCGCCGCCACCAGCGCGATGGCGAGGCTCATCGGCGCGGCTCCACCGGACGCGCCAGCGCGAGGATGGCGTCAAGGTCGAGATGGGCCTCGAGATGGGCAGCCAGGGCATCGAGGGTCGCGTCCACCTCGGCGTTGAAATCGAGCGTCGGATCGGCGGCGATGCCGAGCCGTTCGAGAAAGGCGCGGCGGAAGGCGTCGGAGGCGAAGATGCCGTGGAGATAGGTGCCCATGACCCGGCCCGAAGCCGAGACCGCGCCCTCGTCCCCGCCTTCCAGACGCGCAAACGGGCGCACCCGGTCAGGGCCTTCGGTCGCGCCCATATGCATGTGGTAGCCGGCGAGCGGCAGCCCGAACAGCGCCGAGGTCGCGGCTTCGACCCGCAGCTCCTTGCGCTCCCCAAGCACCGTCGCCACGTCGAGATGGCCGAGCCCGGCGGCGGTGCCGGAAGCCCCCTCGATCCCTTCGGGATCGGCGATGGAATTGCCCAGCATCTGATAGCCGCCGCAAAGGCCCAGCACGTATCCTCCGGCGCGGATATGGGCGGCGAGGTCGATGTCCCAGCCCTGGGCGCGGAAGAAGGCGAGGTCGGCGCGCGTAGCCTTCGAGCCCGGCAGGATCACCAGCCGCGCGTCGCGCGGCAGCGGGTCACCCGGCGCGACCATCACCAGCCGCACGCCCGGCTCGCGGCGCAGCGGATCGAGATCGTCGAAATTGGCGATGCGCGGCCAGCGCGGCACGGCGATAATGATCTCGCCGTCCCCGGGGCTCTGGCTCTCCAGCGCCATGGAATCCTCGGCCGGCAGGCGATTGGCCGGCGCGAAATGCGGCACCGGCCCAAGGCACGGCACGCCGATGCGTTCAGCGATCAGCGCCCTCCCCTGGTCGAAGAGGCTCGGATCGCCATGGAACCTGTTGACCAGCGTCGCCGCGATCAGCCGCGCGTCCTCGGGATCGATCACCGCGAAGGTGCCGACCAGCGCCGCGATCACCCCGCCGCGATGGATGTCGCCGACCAGCACCACGGGCACGTTCGCGGCGCGGGCGAAGCCGAAATTGGCGATGTCGCCCTGACGCAGATTGACCTCCGAGGCGCTGCCCGCGCCCTCGATCAAGACGAGATCGGCGTCCCAAGCCAGGTCATCGAAGGCGTCCAGCACCTCGGGCAGCAGCGTTCCGCGCGCCGCGAAATAGTCGCGCGCGCTCATCGAACCGCGCCGCCGGCCGCGCACGACGAGCTGCGATCCGGTCTCCGCTTCGGGTTTCAGGAGCACCGGGTTCATCGCGGTCACCGGCGCGCGCAGCGCAGCCTGCGCCTGCAGGGCCTGGGCCCGGCCGATCTCGCCGCCATCGGTGGTGACGGCCGCGTTGTTGGACATGTTCTGCGGCTTGAACGGCGCCACCCGCAGCCCCCGCCGCGCATAGGCGCGCGCCAGCCCGGCCACGATCAGCGACTTGCCGACATCCGACCCGGTGCCCATCACCATCAGCGCGCGGGCTGTCACGCGGGCGCCCCCTCGATCACATGCGCATAGGAGCCCATCACCTTCCCGATGCGGAGACCCATGGGTTCCAACTGCTCGCCCGCCGCGTCGCTGGCGGAAAACAGGGGCGGCGCCGCGGCGGACGGCACGGCGCTGGAATAATGGAACTCGTGCCCCGCCAGAGCGCGCGGCCAAGGCAGCGGCGCGTCGTGGACGAGCCGGCGATAGCCCAGGAGCCGCCGCGGCCGGTTGATATGGGTCTCTACGGGCAGCAGGCCGGCCATGCGGTGGCGGGCGCCGTCCTTGTCGGTCAGCCCCTCACCCAGGGCCATGAAGCCCCCGCATTCGCCATAGATCAGCGCGCCGCGCGCGCGCGCGGCATGAAGGCCGTCGCGGAACCGGCCGGCCGCCGCCAGGTCCGCGCCGTGCAGCTCGGGATAGCCGCCGGGCAGGAAGACAGCATCCGCGTCCGCCGCCGGCGGCTCGTCGGCAAGCGGGGAAAAGAAGCTCAGGCTCGCCCCCGCCTCGTGCCAGGCGCCGAGCAGGTGCGGATAGAGGAAGGCGAAGGCCGCGTCATGAGCGATGGCGATGGCCTGGCCCAGCGGGGGCAGGCCCGCGACGGGCTCGGCCGGCGCCAAATCCCGCGCGATATCGAGCAGCAGGCGGATGGCGATATGGGTGTTCATCACCGCCCCGAGCCGCGCCATGGTGGTGTCGAGCCCGTCGATCTCCTCGGGCAGCACCAGGCCGAGATGGCGTTCGGGCAGCACCAGGTCGGACCGGCGCGGAATGGCGCCGAGGCAGGGCACGCCCGTGGCCGCAAGGCCCGCCCGCAGCATGGCTTCGTGCTTTTCCGAAGCCACCTTGTTGAGGATCACGCCCGCGATCTCGACATCCGCCCGCCAGGTGGAGAACCCGTGCACCAGGGCCGCCACGGACTGGGCCTGTTTCTCGCAATCGACCACCAGCACCACCGGCAGGCCGAGGACGGCCGCGAGGTCGGCGGTCGCGCCCGTTCCGTCCATAGCGCCGTCGAAGAGGCCCATCACGCCCTCGATCAGCAGCAGGTCATGGTCCTGCGCCTGCCAGGCCGCGAGCGCGCGCAACCGCTCCGGGCTCATGGCCCAGGGGTCGAGATTGATCGCCGCCGTTCCCGCGGCGCGGGCGAGGAAGCGCGTATCGATGTAATCGGGGCCGGTCTTGGCCGGCGCCACGCGCACGCCGCGCATGGCGAGGGTCGCGGCCAGCCCGAGCGTGATCGCGGTCTTGCCCGAGCCCGAGCGGGGTGCGGCGATGATCAGCCCTTTGGGCGGCATTGCGAAGCCTTTGACCCTGTGAAGGACCTTCTATAGAGCCAGCCCATGAGCCCGCGCAACGCAGACACGCCCCGCTTCCGCGCCCTCATCCTGGGCGGCACGGCCGAGGCGCGCGCGCTGGCGCAGGCCATGGTCGCGGCGGGGCTGGATGTCACCACCGCGCTCGCGGGCCGCACGGCCACGCCGCTCGGCCTGCCCGGCCACGTGCGCACCGGCGGTTTCGGCGGGGCCCAGGGGATGATCACTGCCCTCATCGAAGGCGGCTATCACGCCCTGATCGACGCCACGCATCCCTTCGCCGCGGCCATCTCCGCCAATGCCGCCGAAGCGGCGGCCGTTACCGGCCTGCCCTTCCTGCGCCTCTCGCGCCCCGCCTGGCCCGAGCGGCCGGGCTGGCTCGTGGTCCCCGGCCTCGCGGAAGCCGCGGCGTCCCTGCCCTCGGGCGCTTCGGTGCTGCTCGCAATCGGGCGGCAGGGCATCGCGCCCTTCGCCTCCCGCCCCGACTGCCGTTTCGTCGCGCGCATGATCGAAGCGCCCGATAACGTGCCCGAGGATTGGACGCTGCTTTTCGAGCGCGGGCCGTTTACGCGCGAGGCCGAGATGCGGCTCCTGCGGGAGCATCGCATCACCCATCTGGTGAGCAAGAATTCCGGCGCGTCCGCGGTCGCCGCCAAGCTCGGCGCCGCCGAACGGCTCGGCGTCACCGTGGTGATGGTCGCGCGCCCCGCCTTGCCGCCCGCTCACGAGGTTGCGACCGTCGCGGCGGCGCTGGCCTGGGTGACGGCTCACGCCGGAACGCCGAACGCCTCGACATCGAAGCCCGCATCGACCTGAGCCAGCGCGCAGGTGACCCCGCCCCTCACCTGCTTGCCGAGCACCAGCGCCCCCGCCGCCAGCGCCGCGGCCTCCGCGACGCCGCCAAGGCCGGTATGGCCCGCCACGACAGCCGAAGGATTCGCCAGCCGCCCCTCCTGCGTCGCGAGCGCCGCGTCATCGAGGCAGCGCAGCGGAACCCCGAGCCGTTCGGCCGCAGCGCGCAATCCCGCATGGTCCCGCCGGCGGACCGTCGTCGCCACGCAGACCAGAACGCCCCTATCCGCGCCCGCCAGACCGATCGCGGCCTCGACCAGCGCCACGATCTCCGCGGCCGTGGCCGCGCGCGTGCACCCCAATCCGGCGACGAGCCTGCCCTCACCCATGGCGCGCGACGCTCTCGCGGACCACCAGGTGCACCGGCAATTCGGTCACCGCATCGGTCGCGCCCGGCTCGCGGGCGATGAGGCGCAGCAGCAAGTCCATGGCTTCGCGGCCGATGCGGTCGCGCGGCTGGTGGATGGTGGTGAGGGGCGGCACATAGGCATCAGAGAGCGCGATGTCGTCGAAGCCGATCACCGAGACGTCGCGCGGCACCGAAAGCCCGGCCCGCGCGATCGCGCTGATAAAGCCCATGGCCGCTTCGTCATTGGCGGCAAAGACCGCGCTCGGCCTGTCCTTAAGCGCGAGGAAGGCCCGCGCGGCCTCGCGCCCGAGCTCGGCGGAGAACCCGCCGGCAAAGACGTGCCTCTCGTCAAGGCTCAGTCCCGCCTCGGATATGGCGCGCGCGAACCCCGCCCGCCGCACCCGGGTCACGCTCATGTCGTCCGGCCCCAGGATATGGCCGAGGTGCCTGTGTCCCATCTCGATCAGGTGCCGGGCCGCCATGTGGCCGGCCTTTTCGTTGTCGATCACCACCTGCGCGCCCGCAAACGCGCCTATGTCCTCGGAGAGGCGCACCAGCGGCACGACCCCGCCGAAGAGGGTCCGCAAATCGCGCTCCTCCGCCTCGCTCGCAAGATGCGCCGAGAGCACGATCACGCCATCGACCTTGCGCGACCGCAACTGCGCCGCGATGAGCCCCGCGGCCCCCTCGGGGCCGGGCGGCGAGATGATGATGGAATAGCCGGCCTCCCCGGCGCGGCGCTGCACGCCGCGAAACAGCTCCGAATAATAGATGTTGCCCAGGTCGTGGGCGATCACCAGCGCGGCATGGGCGCGCTGCGTCTTGAAGTTGAAGGCGCTTTCGCTGCGCACATAGCTCAGCGCCTTGACCGCCGCATCGACCTTGGCGCGCGTCTCCTCCACAACCGTCTCGGGCGCGTTGAGCGCGCGGCTCACCGTTGCGGTCGACACGCCGGCCATGCGCGCGACATCGCCGATCGACGGTCGTTTCATGGTTTTGCCCTCATCGTGATGCAGGCCCTTTGCCGGGCGGAATCGGGTATGCAGGGGGGCAACCTATCCGGCCCGGCCCCGGCCTTCCAGACCTCGAGGAGAACGGCCATGACGATCCGCACCGCTGCCCTCGCCCTGCTCGCCGCCCTCCTCCTGGCCGGCCCGGGATCGGCCGCCGTCGCCGCGGACTGGACGCGGTTCGTGCACGCGCCCTCGGGCGCCGCGGTCGACGTGCCGCCCGGCTTTGCGGTCGATGCCGCCCACGAGGCGCCCGGCACGGGGCGGCTGTTCCGCTCGGCCGAGGGCCGCGCGCTGCTGCGCGTCGCGGGCCAGCCCATCACACAGGGCCAGTTCTCGGCCTTCATCGAAAACGCCATCGCGCGGGACCAGGACGATGGCTGGTCCGTGACCTTCCGCTCCGAAACGCCCGACTGGGCCGCCTGGACCGCCTCGCGCGGCGGCACCATCCTGCATGTCCGCGTGATCCTCGTCTGCGACGACCGGCAGACCGCCACCCTGCGCTTCACCTATCCCGCGCTCGATATCGGCCGCTACGAACCCATGGCCGAGCGCGCCGGCCGCAGCCTCGGCCAGGACGGCGGCTGCTATTGAGGCTTTTCGCCGGCCGTCATGTTGCGGCCGGAGCGCTCCCATGCGAAACCCTCGCCAGGCCCGACGCGATCGTCCTGGGGAGGAACGACATGATCCGCCGCTTTTCAGCAGCCGTCCTGGCGGCGCTGCTTCTCGTTTCCGGTCCGGCCACGGCGCAGGAGCCCCAGCCGCTCCGCATCGCCGCCTCCTTCGCGGTGACCTCGCTCGACCCCTCCTCGCTGCATTACTGGACGCCCGATTACGGCGCCTCCGAGCTCCTGATGCGCTTCGGGCCAGACGGCGCCTACCATCCCTGGCTTCTGGAATCGCTCGACCCTCAGGGCGACACGCGCTGGGTCGCTACCCTGCAGCCCGATATCCGGTTCCAAAACGGCAACCCGCTCGATGCACAAGCGCTCCAGCGTGTATTCGCGCGCCAGGTCGATGTGCTGCCCGCCGCCGCGTCCTCCCTGCCCGAAGGCACGACTATCGCGGTCACCGGCCCCCTGGAACTCACCATCGACTCGCCGGTGCCGTTCCCCGGCCTGCCCGGCATATTGGCACAGGAGGAACTGTTCCCGGTCTATGACGCGGCTTCCGTCGAGGCCATGGACGGGGACTGGACGCAGATGCTCGACTCCGGCGTCCATACCGGGCCCTACCGGCTGGTCGATCTCACCGACAGCGCCATGACCCTTACGCGCAATCCCGATTACTGGCAGGGCGAGCCGGCGCTGCCCGGCGTCACCGTCAGCTTCGTCTCCAATGCGCAGGCGCGCATCCTCGCGGTGCAGAACGGGGAAATCGACATCGCCCTGCTGCCGCCGGTCGCGGCGCGCGAGGTGGTCGAATCCATGCCCGGGGTCCATTTCAACGGCGAAACGCCGAGCACCGGCGGCTTCCTGCTGCTGCCCAATACGCGGGTCGCCCCGTTCGACGATCCGGCCCTGCGCCGCGCCCTGGTGCTGGGGATCGATTATCGCGAGCTGGCCGAGGACGTGTTCGGCGGCGCCTATCGCGAGGCGACCGGGCTCTACAATCCGGACTTCCCCTTCGCGGTCCAGAACCAGGGTTTTGACCCCGATGCCGCCGCGGCGCTGCTCGACGCCGAGGGCTGGGCCTTGGGCGCGGACGGATTGCGCCACCGCGACGGCGAAGCGCTCGCGCTCACGCTCCTCATCTACCCGGCCCAGCCCGACCTCGTGCCGCTCTCGGCGGCGCTGCAGCATCAGCTCGGCCGGCTGGGCATCGATGTCGCGGTGCTCTCGGTCGACAGCATCTCGGATGCCACGCAATCGGACACGGGCTGGGGCGCGGCGCTCTGGAGCACATCGACGCTCAACTGGGGGCGGCCGGAAGGCTTCCTGCAATCCTATGTGGTGGGCGGCGGCCGCATGAACTATGGCGGCTACGGCAATGCGGAGGTGGACGCGCTGACCGAAGACTTCCTCACCGCCTCAGAGGAGCGGCGCACCGCGATCCTCGCCCGGCTGCAGGACATCCTCGTCGTCGAGGACCCCTACGCGATCACCCTGGTCTACGACACCGGGCGCGTGGTGGTGAACGACGCCTATCGCGATTTTCAGGCGGGATTCGGCGGCCATCACGTCACCTGGCAAACCGCACCGTCGGCGCCCTAGCATGCGGCTCTCCGTCCTCGACCAGACGCCCGGCATAGAGGGCGAGCCCGAGCAGCAGGGCTTCACCCGCTCGCTCGCCCTCGCCCGCCACTGCGAGGCCCTGGGCTATCACCGCTATTGGGTGGGCGAGCACCACGACAGCGCGTCCTTCCTCGGCTGCGCGCCCGAGGTGCTTCTCGGCGCCCTCACCCAGGTCACGACGCGGATGCGGCTCGGCGCGGGCGCGGTGCAGCTTCCCCATTACGCGCCCTACAAGGTCGCCGAGCAGTTCGCGGTGCTCGATGCCCTCGCGCCCGGGCGCATCGACATCGGGCTGGGCAAGTCGCCCGGCGAGCCGCATGTGCAGGCGGCGCTGCGCCGCGGCGCGGCCCCGCCGCCCTTTCTCGACGACGTGCAGGCCGTGCTCGACTATCTCGCGGGCGGTATCGCCCATGAGGGCGTCACCGTGCGCGCCCATCCCGTCGGCGCGGCGGCAACGGTCTGGATGATGGGCGGCTCGGAAGCCGCGGCCCGCGACGCGGCGCGTCTCGGCCTGCCCTATTGCCACAATTATTCCGACCGCGCGGCCACGGCCGAGGCGGCGATGGCGGTCTACCGCGCCGAATTCGTGCCGAGCTCCACTCTCGCCGAACCCTATGCCGCGGCAATGGTCTGGGCGCTCGTCGCCCCCGATGCCGAGGAGGCGGAAATCCTCTTCCGGCCGCGCCAGCACTGGCGGGTGATGCTGTCGCGCGGCCATCGCGTTCCGGCGCTCCCGCCCCAGGCCTTCGATCCCGCCGCCTATACCGAGGCGGAACGGGCGCTGCTTGCGGCGCAACGCGACCATGCCTTTGTCGGCGCAGCGGGCGCCGTGGCGGACGCGCTGGAAACGCTCGCCGCCCGCCTCGGGGTCAGCGAGCTCGTGGTCTGCGGCTGGACCCATGACGAGGCGGCGCGCCAACGCTCCTATACGCTGCTGGCCGAGGCGCTGCTCTAGGGCGGATCGGCCTTCAACGGTTCAGCGACCCGCCCACCCACCGAACGTCACCCCGGCATTCATTGCCGGGGTCCAGGCGAAGCGGGCCGAAATCGCGCATCGCGACTGGCCCTAGAACTCGATTCCCGCCTGCGCCTTGATCCCCTGCTCGCGGAAGGGGTGCTTGACCAGGGTCATTTCCGTGACGAGGTCGGCGATCGCGATCAGCTCGTCCTTGGCATTGCGGCCCGTCACGATCACATGGGTGTCGGCGGGCTTATTCCGCAGCGTCTCGATCACCTCGTCGAGCGGCAGGTAGTCGTAGCGCAGGCAGATGTTGAGCTCGTCCAGCAGCACCATCCTGTAGTCGGGATCGGCGATCATGGCCTTGGCCGCGTCCCAGGCCGCACGCGCCGCCGCGAGGTCGCGCTGGCGGTCCTGGGTTTCCCAGGTGAAGCCTTCGCCCATGGCCTTGATCGTCACCTGATCGGGGAATTTTTCCAGCACGTCGCGCTCGCCCGTGCCCCACTTGCCCTTGACGAACTGCACCACGCCGACCTTGAAGCCGTGCCCGATGGCGCGGAACACCATGCCGAAGGCTGCGGTCGACTTGCCCTTGCCCTTGCCGGTATGGACGATCAGCAGCCCCTTTTCGCCCTGGCTCTGCGCCACCAGCCTGTCGCGGGCGGCCTTTTTCTTTTTCATCTTTTCGGCGTGATAGGCGTCGCGCTCGGCCTCGCTCATCAGGTCGGTCTTCTTGATGCGTTCGCTCATTCCCCGTCTCCCAGATAGGCATGGGCCGAATTGGCCTGCGGCTGCCACAGCCCGCGCGCGCGGGCTTCGTTGAAGCGCGCGATCATCTCGTCATAGCCGAAGCGGTTGGCGCGCTGCAAAAACCCGCGCGTGGCATCGTCCAGCACGAAGGCCGCGAAGGCGAGGTCGAAATGGTGCGACTTCACCGCGCCGGTCGTGGCCGCGAAGCCGAACATGAAATCCACGGTCGCCACGATCTCGAAGGCGCCGCGATAGCCGTGACGCATCATGCCGGCGATCCATTTCGGGTTCACCACGCGCGAACGCATCACGAGGGACACTTCCTCCTCCAGCGTGCGGATGCGCGGCGTCTCGGGCCGCGAGGTGTCGGCGTGATACCGGGCGGGCGCCACGCCCGAGAGCGTTTCCACCGCTGCCGCCAACCCGCCCTCGAACTGGTAGTAGCGGTCGGAATCGAGCAGGTCGTGCTCGCGATTGTCCTGGCTGTGCAGCACCGCCTCGGCCCCCTCGAGGCGCGCGGCGAAGGCGGCGCGCTCGGGCCGGCCCTCCACATGGGCGCCATAGGCGAACTGCCCCGACGCGATCGCGGCCTCGGCCAGGTCCGCGCGCCCCGCCCATGTCCCGCTTTCGATGAGCCGTCCGACCCCCGTGCCGTAGCCTCCGGGCGCGGGCCCGAAGATGCGGTGCCCGGCGGCAAGGCCGGCCGCGTCCTGCTCCGCGCCCGCGGCCATCAGCTTTAGTGCCTCGCTCCGCATCCGGGCCGCGATCGGATTGTCCTCGATGGGTTCGTCCAGGGCGCCGATCGCGCGCACCGCCTTGTCGTAGAGCGCGATCTGGGCCGGGAAGGCGTCACGGAACAGCCCGGAAATCCGCAAGGTCACGTCCACGCGCGGCCGGCCGAGCTTGGCGAGGGGAACGATTTCATAGCCCGCCAGGGTCAGCGACGCCCCCTGCCACAGAGGCCTGGCCCCGATCAGCGCGAGGGCCTGGGCGATGTCGTCGCCGCCGGTACGCATATTGGCCGTGCCCCAGACGCTCATGACGATGGAGTGCGGATAGGTGCCGTGATCCTGGAAGTGGCGCGTGAGCAGGCTTTCAGCGGCGCGCTGGCCCAGCTCCCACGCCGTACGCGTCGGAATGGCGCGGTTGTCGACCGAATAGAAATTCCGTCCCGTGGGCAGGGTATCGATGCGCCCCCGCGTCGGCGCGCCGGACGGCCCGGGCGGCACGAACTTGCCGTCGAGCCCGTCGAGCAGCGCCTTGATCTCCGCCGGCCCCGAAGCGGCGATGCGCGGCGCGATATCGCTCCCGATCGCCTCGAGCACCGCGCGCGTCCGGCGCCAACCGGGCTCGGGCACCCCGGTTCCTCCGATCAAGGCCGAAGCCAGACCCTCCAGCCGCTCGACCGTATCGCCGCAGGTGCGCCAGATCCCATCTCCCGCCAGGGCTTCGGGTCGGGGACCGGTCCATGGCGCGCCGAGGTCGAGCGCCAGCGGGTCCGCGCCCAGCGCCAGATCGTCGGCCAAAGCCTTGAGCAGCGACGCATCGCCACCCTCGCCATTGCCGCGTGGCACCCGCGCAAAGGCCAAAGCCAGGTCGCGTGCGAAATTTCCCTTAGGTGACTGGCCGAAGACATGCAGCCCATCGCGGATCTGGGCTTCCTTCAATTCGCAGAGGAAGGTGTCGATGGCGTTGAGCGCCTGCGCCTCATCGCTCGGCAATACGATGTCGCGGTCGAGCCTGGCGTCGCGGGTGAAATCGAGAATGCGGCGCTTGAGATCATTCAACCGCCGATAATCCATGCCCAAAGCCGCGTAATACTCGTCCAATAGCGCTTCAAGCTGCTTCAAAGGCCCATATGTTTCGGCGCGGCTCAGGGGCGGCACCAGATGGTCGATGATGGTCGCGCCCGCCCGACGCTTGGCCTGCATGCCCTCGCCGGGATCGTTGACGATGAAGGGATAGAGATGGGGCACCTGGCCCCAGAGCACATTGGCGTAACTCTCTGAATCCAAAGCCGTTGCCTTGCCGGGCAGCCATTCGAGATTGCCGTGCTTGCCGTTGTGGATCAGCGCATGGATCCGGAAGGCGTGCCGGAGCCAGAGATAGCTCGCCAGATAGGCATGGGGCGGCACGAGGTTGGGATCGTGGAAGCTCTCCGCCGCGTCGCGGTCATAGGCGCGCGCTGGCTGGAGCAGGATCGCGACATTGCCCAAGCGCTTGATCGGCAAATGGAAATTCCCGTCGCGCACGAAGGGGTCGGTGTCCGGCGCGCCCCATTGTGCGGTGACGTCCTCGGCCATGCAGGGATGCAGCCGGGCCAGCCATTCCCGATACGTCGCGACGGGCACCACGGCGTCGGAAACCCCGCGCTGGGGTCGCGCGTTGGTCGGTCCGGATTGCAGGTGTTCCACCAGCGCGATGCCATCCGGAGGAACCGCCCCGACAGCATATCCCTCAGCGCCCAGAATCCGCAGGATCTCCACCGTCGATTGCGGCGCGTCATAGCCGACGCCATTGGCCAAACGCCCGTCCCGCAAAGGATAATTGGCCAGCACCAGCCCCACGCGCCTCTCGCCGCGCGGCGTCCGGCGGAGGCGGGCATAAGTCTTCGCCAGTTCCGCCGCGCGGGCGATGCCGTCCGGCTCGGGCGTGAAGGCGCTGAGCGGACATTGGGTCCGCGCATGCCACGCCGCCTCGGCCTTGTGCCCCACGATCAGCCCGCCGACCCGCCCGTCGATCTCGGGCAGCACCACCTGCATGGCGAGGTCCTTGCCCGTAAGCCCGCGCGGGTCGTCCTGCCAAAGCGCGGCCGGACGTGACCCCTGCACGAGCTGGATCACCGGCGCATCGCTCAGCGCGAAAGGATTGTCCGCGGCCGACAACGTCCCGACCCCGAGCGCGAAACCCGTGAGCGAGAAGATGGCGTCGGGCTGGATTTCGCCCAGCGCCGCGCGGATGAACCCGGCACAATCGGGGTCCTTGAGCGAGGATACGACCATGGGAAAAGGCGCCAGTCCCGCCGCTTCCAGCCCCTCGATCAAAGCTTCGAGCGTGGCGCTCCCGGCGCCTTCGAGCAGCGCGCGATAGAAGAGGATCGGAACGCGCGGCCGCGCATCGCGGGGGGGCACTTGTGGAGCAATTGCAGTCCGGTCCCAGAACCCGAACGCGGGCGACGCGGAAACGACCGGTGCAACCGGCCGATCCTCGGCCAGGGCGTGAAACGCGTCCAGCATCGCATGGCCCATATCCGGCCCGCCGGCCAGCAGAATCCCGTGCAGCGCGTGCCAATCCGCTTCGGGAAGGGTGGAGCGTTGCAAGAGCACCGGATCGGGCACGGCGTCGCCGGGGATCATCGCCAGCCTGATCCCGCGCTCGCGCGCCAGAATCTCGATCTCGTCGCAGCCATAGGGCCAGTATCCGGCCCCGCCCAGAAGGCGCAGCACGATGACCTGGGCGTGGCGCAAGGTCTTGTCGGCCCAGAGATCGACCGAGAGATTGTGCGAGAGGCGCATGAGGTTGGCGAGGCGCAGCTCCTCCTCCCCGGCCCGGTCGGCGGCTCCGGCCAACGCCGCCAATTCGCTGTCGGCGGACGAGGCGAAGACGAAACGGCCGGGAGACTGGGCGAGGTCGATGGCCTCGCCCTCCTGCTGCAGCGCTCCGGCCTGCGCGGCGAGAAGGTGCATCACTCTTTCGCTCCCGGCAGGGCCGTCGCAACCAGGGCCACGGCCCCCGCCAGCGCGGCGGGACCTGCAAACCAGGGGTCCGGACCGTAGGGTCCGAACACAAGGGCGATGAAAGGCCAGATGAGGGCGGCGCCCGTTACCCCGCCCACCGCGATGGCAGCGAGAAGACGCGGCCAGAACCCGCGCACGAGACCCACGACCTGCGTCCAGAGCGCCGCGGAAGCGAGCGCGGGAAGCAACCCGGCCATAGCTCCGAATGCCAGGTAAAGCACCAGTGCCGCCACGACCGTTTTCGCGACATCGGGGTCGGTCCACAACCTTTCGGCAAAGAAAATCCAGACAAACATCACCACGCCGCCGACCAGTGGGCCGAGCAGGATGATGGCTAGCGCCCGGCCCCACGAGAGCTTGGCGGGCGCGGCGTGAGGTGGGGGCGTGCTCACGGCATCACGATCTCAGGCGGCTTGGGACAGCCGTTTGAGGCTGTGCTCGATCGCGTCCCTGGCCAACGGGCTCTGCCCGATCACCACAAGCCTCGTCTCGCGTACCTCTTCCGCCCTCCAGGGCCTATCGAAATAAGCCGTTACGCGCGGCCCGACCGCCTGGATCGCCAGCCGTGCCTGCGCGCCGGGGATGGCGGCGAAGCCCTTGAGCCGCAACACGTCGTGCTCCCGCATGATGGCCTCGATCATCGCCAGCAGCTCTGTCCGCCCCAAATTGGGCGCGAGGCTCACGACGAAGCTGTCGAAATCGTCGTGCTCGTGCCCTTCACCGCCGTGATCCAGTTCGTGCCGGCTCTCGCGCCCCTCGAGCCGGTCCTCGCTCCCGATGCCGAGCCCCAGCAGCGGCGCGGCATCCACATGGCCGTTTGCGGCGCGCAGCAGACCCGTGCCTGGCCGCATGGCACGGCGCAATTGCGCCTCGACCGCGTCGAGGGCGGCGGTACCCACGAGGTCGGTCTTGTTGAGCACGATCATGTCGGCGGCGACCATCTGGTCGGCGAAGAGCTCGCCCAGCGGGGTTTGGTGATCCAGCATGGCGTCAGCGCGGCGCTGCGCGTCCACCGCGCCCTCGTCGGCGGCGAAGCGCCCTTCGGCCAGCGCCGCGGCGTCGGCCACGGTCACAACGCCGTCGATCGTCACCTCGGCCTTGATCTCGGGCCAGTTGAAGGCGCGGATCAGGGGCTGCGGCAGCGCGAGGCCCGAGGTCTCGATCACGATATGGTCGGGACGATCGGGGCGCGCCAGCAGCGCCGTCATGGTGGGAATGAAATCGTCGGCCACGGTGCAGCAGATGCAACCATTGGCCAATTCGATCATATCCTCCTCGCGGCAGGTCTCGTCGCCGCAGCCGGCGAGCACGTCCCTGTCGACCCCGAGCTCGCCGAACTCGTTGATGATCAGCGCGATGCGCTTGCCCCTGGCGTGGGCAAGCAGATGCCGCACCAGCGTGGTCTTGCCGGAACCGAGAAAGCCGGTGATGACGGTGGTCGGGATTTTGCGGGCCATGGCTCAGGCCCTCCCATAGGCGTGGCAAGAAAGCGGGAAAGCAGCGCGGACACGCCGCGCGAAGCGGGGATGGGGCATTTCGACCTCCTGGTTCGTCCACCCGACGAACGGCACGTGGTTCGGGCGCCGGGCTCGTCCCGAACGCCTCGCGTGCTGGCAGGTCTCCTGACTCGCTGCTCGATTGGCCGGTGCGCCTTCCCGCGCTTGCGCGCAGTGGCATCTTGCACCAGGCCTTGCAGCCTACAGTTGCGGGGGCAGTCACGGCCTTGGCCCTTTCGGGTCCGCACCGTGTTCCCTTTTGCTTTCCCTTCCGGCATTCGCCGGGCGGAAAACCAGCACGCCTAAGCTGTGGCACGCGCGAGCGGCCCGGTCAATCGCGCGCCAGCCTGTTCACAGGCTGCGAAAGCCTCTTGCCAGCAGGCGCGATCCGGCCATCACATCTAGGCCGCCGGCGGAGCGAGGCTCCGCCCACCCGGAGCCCGCCATGCCGTTTCTGCCCGCTTCCCCCCTCTTTGCCGCGATCGCGCCGATCGCGCTGCTCGTCCTCTCGAACGTGTTCATGACCTTTGCCTGGTACGGGCACCTGAAATTCCCGTCCATGGCGCTCTGGGTCGCGGTGCTCGTGAGCTGGGGCATCGCGTTTTTCGAATACTGGCTGGCCGTTCCGGCCAACCGTATCGGCTACGGCACCTACAGCGCCGCCGAGCTCAAGACCATCCAGGAGGTGATCTCGCTCTCGGTCTTCGCGCTTTTCGCCATCTTCTATCTAGGCGAGCGCTTCACGCTCAATCATCTGGTCGGCTTCGCCCTCATCGCGGCGGGCGCGTTCTTCATCTTCCGCGGCCCGCTGCGATGAGCGCTGCTTATCGAGTCAGACAGTCCTTGAGATTGGCCGCCAGCGCCCGCAGCAGCTCGAAATAGAGGTCGCGGCCCGGTTCGAGATCGGCCCCATGCGGATCGAGCACGCCGACGCGCGCCCCGGTCTCGCTGGCCACCGTGGCGATCACGCTTTCGGAGAATTGCGGCTCGGCGAAAATGCAGGCCCCGCCCTCGGCTGCGATGGCGTCCCGGATCGCGATCAGCCGCGCCGCTCCGGGGGCGACCTCCGGGTTGATCGTGAAGCTTCCCCTCGCCTCGACATCGTAGCGCGCCTCGAAGCTGTGATAGGCATCGTGGAACGCGAACCAGGCGCCGTCGACGCCCTCGAGCGTTGCGGCGATCTCGGCATCGAGCGCGCTAAGATCCTGGCTCAGCGCCATGCCGTTGGCATTGTAGGCTTCCGCGTTCTCGGGATCGGCCGCGATGAGGGCCTCGGTGATCGCCGCCACCATCAGCCGAGCATTCTGGGGGTCGAGCCAGATATGGGCGTCGAAGGCGCCGTGATCATGACCTTCGTGGTCATGGCCTTCATGGTCGTCCCCTTCATGATCGTGGTCGTGCGGCTCGAATAGGCCGCCCTCGCGCACGGGCAGCACGTCCATGCCGTCCACGTCCATCATGGCGACCGAAGTGGCGTTCCCCGCCAGGGTCGCCAGCGGGCCCTCCAGGAAGGTCTCGAGCTCCGGCCCGATCCAGAACACGATGTCGGCATTCTCCAATGCCATGGCGTCCGAAGGACGCAGCGCATAGGTATGGGCGCTCGCCGCTCCCTGGACCAGCAGCGCCGGCTCGCCCACGCCCTCCATCACGCCGGCGACCAGAGAATGCAGCGGCTTGATCGTCGCGACGACGTTTGGCGCGGCCAAGGCGGGCGATGCCGCCATGAGGGTTGCCAAGCCGATCCCCAGCGAGATGACGCGCATTGTTTCTTCCTTTCGCCCGCACCATGTTATAAAATAACGAACTGTTCAGTTATGCCAATACGCCTTCGCCCGCAATGACCCTTGCCCAACCTTCGCTGCACGCCGACTCCCCGCTCGCGCCACCCCTTGTCGAATGGCGCGGCGCCGGGCTGTTTCGTGCCGGGCGCTGGCTCGTGCGCCACGTGGATCTCGCGATCCGGCCGGGCGAGATCGTGACCCTGATCGGGCCCAACGGCTCGGGGAAGTCCACCACGGTCAAGCTGGGTCTCGGCGTCCATGCGCCCGATGAGGGCGCGGTACGGCGCGCCCCGGGGCTCAGGGTCGGCTATGTGCCCCAGAAGGTCGCGATCGACCGCGCGCTGCCCCTCACCGTGGCCCGGCTGCTCACCCTGACGGGCCGGCATGCCCGCGACCTCGTTTCCGCGACGCTGGAGCGCGTCGGCATCGCCCATCTCGCCTCGGCCCAGGTGCAGGACCTCTCGGGCGGCGAATTGCAGCGCGCCCTCATCGCGCGCGCGCTTATCGGCAAGCCCAACCTGCTCGTCCTCGACGAGCCGGTCCAGGGCGTGGATTTCACCGGCGAGGTGGCGCTTTACGACCTCATCGCCCGCATCAGGGACGAGACCGGCTGCGGCGTGCTGCTGATCTCGCACGACCTGCACGTGGTCATGGCGCGCACCGACAAGGTCGTGTGCCTGAACGGCCATATCTGCTGCTCGGGCACGCCCGACAGCGTCGCGGCCAGCGCGGAATACCGGGCGCTGTTCGGCCCGCGCGCGGCGGAAAGCCTCGCCTTCTACCGCCACGATCACGACCACGCCCACCTTGCCGACGGCAGCGTGCGCGACGCGCAGGGACGGACGCAGTTCGACCACCATGCCCATTCGGCCCATTGCGCGCACGCGGCCGAGGCTCCGGAGGCCGGCGATGCTCGATAGCTTCTTTACGCGCGCCCTGCTCGCGGGGGTCGGGCTCGCATTGGTCGCCGGGCCGTTGGGGTGCTTCATCGTCTGGCGCCGCATGGCCTATTTCGGCGACACCATGGCCCATTCGGCCCTGCTCGGGGTCGCGCTCAGCCTGTTCTTTGCCGCCAATGTCACGCTCGGCGTGTTCGCGGTCGCGGTGCTGGTGGCGCTGCTCCTCGGCGTGTTGCAGCGCCGGGGCACGCTCTCGGCCGATTCGCTCCTGGGCCTGCTCTCGCACGCGACGCTCGCTTTGGGCCTCGTGCTGGTGGCGCTCATGCCCCATATCCGGATCGACATCAACGCGCTGTTGTTCGGGGACATCCTCTCGGTCTCGGTTGCCGATCTCGCAATCATCTATGGCGGCGGCGCGCTGGTGCTCGCCGCGCTCGCCTGGCTGTGGCGGCCCATGCTGGCGGGCACGGTGAGCGAGGAGATCGCCCAGGCCGAAGGCCATCATCCCGAGCGCACGCGGCTCATTTTCACCGTGCTTCTCGCCGCCCTCATCGCCATTGCCATGAAGATCCTCGGCGTCCTGCTCATCACGGCCATGCTGATCATTCCCGCCACCGCCGCCCGCCGCCTGGCCTCGACGCCCGAGGTCATGGCCGCTCTTGCGGCAATCGGCGGCGTTGTCGCCGTGGTGGCCGGGCTGTATGGTTCACTTCGGTTCGATACCCCTTCGGGGCCCTCGATCGTGGTCGCGGCTCTGGTCGTCTTCGCGGCGACCGCGCTCGTGCCGCTGCGGCGGGGAAGAAAGGCGCTCCCATGACCGCTCACCTCCATGACCACGCCGCCGAAAAGGCCGACCTCACCCGCAACCAGAGCCTCGTGCTCGACGTGCTGGAAGGAGCGGAGGGGCCGCTCAGCGCGTATTCGATCCTCGACCAGCTCCGCGACAAAGGGATCAAGGCACCGCTCCAGGTCTACCGCGCGCTCGACAAGCTGCTCGATCTCGGCCTTGCCCACCGGCTCGAAAGCCTCAATGCCTTCATCGCCTGCGCCCAGCCCAATTGCCACCGCACCGGGCTCATCGCCTTCGCGATCTGCGAATCGTGCAGCCAGGTCTCGGAATTCTCCGATTCCGTGGTCAAGGAGCGGCTGGCCGCCTGGGCCGACCGCGAAGGCTTCGTGCCCAGCCGCACCACGATGGAAATCCGGGGCACCTGCCATACGTGCCGGGAAGCGGCTTAGAACCATCGGTGTTGGTGGCAGCAAGTACCCCTCACCCCCGTCCCTTCTTCGGCTCCAATCGCCCCGCCGGGGCGATTGGTGGCTACGCCACCGCCTCGAAGTCGCTCAAGGGGAGAGGGGTGCGCAGGAGCCGATAAGCCACAGACTTCCCTTCTCCCCTTGAGGGAGAAGGTGGATCGGGCCAAAGGCCCGAGACGGATGAGGGGTGCTCTCGCCGAAACGCACGATAGCGAAGGGCTATCGCGCCCGACGCCGCCTCACTCCAAAAAGTACGTGATCGTCGTCACCACGCGCACGCGCTTGTTGATCTGGCGCTCGGGCCGCTCGTTGGGGATCTCCACCGCCGCGAGGATCTCGAACACGCCCTGGTTGGCGGACTGGATCGTGCCCACCGCGGCGTCGGCCTCGACCGCGAACTGTTCGGCCGCCTCGCGCGCCCGCTGGGTCGCCTCGGCCAGCATGTCGGTCTTGAGATCGTTGATCCCGGTAAAGAGGTAGTTCGGCCCTGCATTGTAGGTGTCGGACGAGAACACCACCCCGGCGCGCAGCAATTCACCGACGTCGCGGGCCGCGCTCGCGATCTGCTGCACGTCGGCGGACGTGACGAGGAATTCCTCGGTCAGCACGAAACGCGCCTCGTCCGGCGTTGCCTGCGCGTTGTAGCCGGCGAGCCGGTCCTCGACGATGATGTTCTGCACGTTCATGTTCTCGGGCGCGAAACCCGCCGCCTCGAGGAATTGCCGCACCGCGGCATCGGAGCTCTCCAGCGTTGCCCGCGCCGCTTCCAGCGTCGGGCCGGTGGCCACGAAGCGGATCGGCCAGAAACCAAGATCGGCCTCGACCTCGCGCTCGGACAGGCCTTTGACGGTGACGGTGCGGATCGGCTCGCGGCTCTCGATCAGGGCCTGGCCTCCGAGCCAGCCGGCAAGCGCGATGCCGGCGCCGACGAGCAGCGCGGCAAGTATCAAGGCGATCGAACGCATTGGGAATCCCCCTCGAAAACGGCGCTGTCCGTCGCGCCAAAACCCACCCGCCACACAATCGGGCACCGCGATTGTGTTGGCTTTACGGCGCGAGCGCGCTGAAGCCAGGCGCTAAGCCACCTTTGCGATGTCGGGAACCGCGTCGAGCAGCATGCGCGTATAGGCATCCTGCGGATTGCCGAAGATCGCCTCGACATTGCCCTGCTCGACCATGACGCCATTATGCATGACGCCGACATTGTCCGCCATCTGCCGGATCACCGCGAGATTATGGCTGATCAGAAGATAGGTCAGCCCGAATTCCTGCTGCAGCGTGGTCATCAGCTCCAGCACCTGGGCCTGGACCGAGACGTCCAATGCCGAGGTCGGCTCGTCGCAGATGATGAATTCAGGGCGGCTCGCCAGCGCCCGGGCGATGGCGATGCGCTGGCGCTGGCCGCCGGAGAATTCGTGCGGATATTTCCGCATCGCGTCCGGATCGAGCCGGACGCGCTCCAGAAGGTCGGCGACGCGCTCGTCGGTCTCGCCGCGCCCGCCGGCGAGCCCCAGCGCGCGCATGGGCTCGGCGACGATGTCGCGGACGCGCCAGCGCGGATTGAGGCTGGCATAGGGGTCCTGGAAGATCATCTGGATGCGCTGGCGGCGCTCGGCCCTGGCCTCGCGCCCGCCCCAGATATCGACGCCGTCGAGCCGCACCGTGCCGGAGGTCGGCTGGAGCAGGCCCACCATCATGCGGGCGCAGGTGGATTTGCCCGAGCCGGATTCGCCCACGAGCCCGAAAGTGGTGCCGCGCGGAATGGAGAAGCTCACGTCGTTGACCGCGGTCACGATGGTGCGCGGCTTGCGGCTCAGCAGGCGGTCGAGGAGGGAGGGCGAAAGATCGAACTCACGGCGCAGCCGGTCCACGACGACGAGCGGCGGCGCGTCGGAAGGCGCGTCGGTCCCTTTCGCCTGGGCGGCGGCATAGCGCGGGTTGACTTCCCGGATCGAGGGGATCGCATCGATCAGGCTCTTGGTATAGGCCTCCTTCGGCCGGTGGATGATATCGCCGACGCTCCCCGTCTCGACGATCCTGCCCTTGTTCATCACGATCATGCGGTCGGCGGTCTCGGCGATCACCCCCATGTCGTGGGTGATCAGCATCACGGCCGTCCCGCGCTCGGCGCAGAGGCGCTTCAACACCTTGATGATCTGGGCCTGCACCGAGACGTCCAAGGCCGAGGTCGGCTCGTCCGCGATCACCAGCTCGGGCTCGGCGGCGAGCGCGAGCGAGATGACCACGCGCTGGCGCATGCCGCCCGAGAACTGGTGCGGATAGGCGCCGAGCCGGCTGGCGGGATCGGGAATGCCGGCTTCGGCCAGAAGGTCGATGGCGCGCTGGCGCGCCTCGGCCTCGCCCATCGGCAGGTGGCGCCTTATGGTCTCGATGAGCTGCTGGCCGATCGTATAGAGCGGATTGAGGCTGGTCAGGGGATCCTGGAACACCATGCCGATGCGCTTGCCGCGCAGCCGGGCGATGGCGTCGGCATCGAGGGCGTCGATGCGCTCGCCCTTCAAATAGATCTCGCCCTGGGTGATGCGGCCGGGCGGCTCGATCAGCCCGATGATCGCGGTTCCGGTCATGGATTTGCCGGCCCCGGATTCGCCCACCACGCCCAGCACCTCGCCAGCCATGATGTCGAAGGACACCCCGTCCACGGCCGTGAACACGCCGCGGCGCAGGAAGAACTCGACCTTGAGGTTGCGGACGGACAGCAGCGGCTCGGCCATCAGCGCAGCCTCGGATTGAGCGCGTCGCGCAGCCAGTCGCCCAGCAGGTTGACCGAGAGCGCCAGCAGCACCAGCGCGATGGCGGGGAAGAGGATGATCCACCACTCGCCCGAGAACATGAAGCCCTGGCCGATGCGGATCAGGGTGCCGAGCGAGGGCTGGGTCGGGGGCACGCCGACCCCGAGGAAGGAGAGCGTCGCCTCCTCGATGATCGCCAGCGCCAGCGAGATGGTGGCGATGACCAGCACCGGGCCGGCCACATTGGGCAGGATATGGCGCAGCAGGATGACCAGGGACGGCACGCCCATGATACGGGCCGCGGCCACATAGTCCTTCTGGCGCTCGACCATGGTGGCGCCGCGCACCGTGCGGGCGAACTGGGCCCAGAACGACAAGCCGATGGCGAGGATCAACACCCAGATCGCGGTGTTCTCCTGCTGGGACGGCGGGATCAGGCCACGCGCCACGCCGAAGATGAGCAGAGCCATCAGGATGGCTGGGAACGAGAGCTGCACGTCCGCCACCCGCATGATGAGGCCGTCGATCAGCCCGCCGGCATAGCCGGCCACGAGCCCCAGCCCCACCCCCAGCACCATGGCGAACAGGGTCGCCGAAAGCCCCACGAACAGCGACACCCGCGAGCCGTAGAGGATGGTCGAGAACAGGTCGCGGCCCTGGTTGTCCGAGCCGAAGACGAAATAATTGCCGAACATCGAGGTGGAGAAGGGCGCGGTGAACCCATCCATCAGGTTGAGCGTGCGCGGGTTGAACGGGTCATAGGGCGCGATCCAGGGCGCCAGCACCGCCGCGAGGATCATCACCAACGCCACGACGGCGGCAACGATCGCGACCGGGGAATGGGTGAACGACCAGACGATATCGGACTGGACGATGCGCCTGAAGCGGCCGGCATCACGGGCCTCGCGTGCGCTCTCGGTCATGGGCTAGCTCCGTGCACCCTGGACGCGCAGGCGCGGATCGACGACGAAATAGAGGATGTCGACCACGAAGTTGATGACCACGAACACCAGCGCGACGAACATCAGATAGGCCGCCATCACGGGAATATCGACCACGCGCACCGAGTTGACGAAGAGCGAGCCGAGCCCGGGCCATTGAAAGACGGTCTCGGTGATGATGGCGAAGGCGATGACCGAACCGAGCTGCAACCCGGTGATGGTGATCACCGGCACCAGCGTGTTCCTGAGCGCGTGGCCGAAATTGATCGTCCGGTTCGACAGCCCGCGGGCACGGGCGAACCGGATGTAATCCTGGCGCAGGACCTCGAGCATTTCGGCGCGCACCAGGCGCATGATCAGCGTCATCTGGAACAGCGACAGGGTGATGGCCGGCAGGATGAGCGAGCGTAGCCCGGATTCGGTCAGAAAGCCCGTGGACCACCAGCCGATCTGCACGGTCTGTCCCCTGCCGAACGAGGGCAGCCATTGGAGCTCCACCGCAAAGAGGTAGATGAGCCCGATGCCGATCAGGAAGGTCGGCAGGGAAACCCCGACGAGCGAGAGCGTCATCACGATGCCCGCGCGGATGCTGCGCGGCTTTAAGGCCGAGAACACGCCCAGCGAGATGCCGAAGACGATGGCGATCAGGACCGAGGTGACGGCGAGCTCGATGGTCGCGGGCAGGCGCGAGAGGATCAATTCCGCCACGGGCTGCTGCAGCCGGTAGGAAATGCCGAAATTGCCCTGCAGCGCATTGCCGATGAAGCGGGCGAACTGAACGTAGACCGGGTCGTTGAGCCCGAGCGCGTCGCGCAGCGCCTCGCGGTCGGCGATGGTCGCTTCCTGCGCCACCATGGAGGCGACGGGATCGCCGACATAGCGGAACATGGTGAAGGCGATGAGGGCCACGACGAGCATGACGAGAATCGACTGCCCGACGCGTCGCAGGATGAAGGCCAGCATGGGTGCGGTCTCCGCCGGAGATGGGCGCCGCGCCGGGAGCCAGGCCCGGCGCGGCGCAGCCTCTCGGATCGATCTGCCTATTGGAAGACGAGGTCCGTCATGCGCGGCTGGTCTTCGGGATGCACGGCCAGGGTGATGCCTTCGCGCATGGCGTAGGACAGGACCTGGTTGTGGATCGGCAGCAGCACCCGGTCTTCCTGAACCACGGCCCAGATGTCGGCGATGGTCTGGTCGCGGACGTCGAGATCGGTCTCGGTGCCGAGCGAGATGATCATCTCGTCGAGCTCGGGATTGGAATAGAGCCCGATATTGTAGGTGCCGTGGGTTTCGCCCTTGGTGTGGATCAGGTCGTTGAACACATAGGCCGAATCGAAGGTCGGCACGCCCCAGCCCAGGAGATAGAAGTCCGTCTCGTTGTTGAGGATGAGCGGGGAGTGCTGCGCGACCGGCCGGCTGGCCAGGGTCACGTTGATGCCGATCTGGCCCAGCATGCCGACAAAGGCCTGGGAGATCGCCTCGTCATTGACGTAGCGGTCGTTCGGGGTGTCGAGGGTCACCGAGAACCCGTCGGGATAGCCCGCCTCGGCCAGAAGCGCGCGGGCGCGCTCGTAGTCGGGCGGAGAATAAGCATCCAGCGCCTCGGTCCAGCCGTTGACGAAGGGCGGGGTGGCGACGCCGGTGGGAAGCGACTGGCCGCGCATCACGACCCGTTGGATCGCGTCGCGGTCGAGCGCCATGTGAACCGCTTCGCGCACGAGCGGATTGGCGAAGGGATTCTCGTCCGTGATGTTGGAGGAGAGCAGCGGCTCGTCGTCCATCGCGTAGCCGAAATAGATCACCCGGTTTTCCGGCCCGGTCTCGATCTTGAACCCGGCCGAATTGGCCAGGCGCTCGATGTCCTGCACCGGCACGTCCTGCACGATATCCACCTCGCCCGAGAGAAGCGCGGCGATACGGGTCGCGGCCTCGGCGATGGGCAGGTAGATGATCTCGGTCACCGCCGGGGTCTCGCCCCACCAGTCCTCGTTATAGGCCAGCACCGAACGCACGTCGGGCTCGCGGCTCACCAGCGTATAGGGCCCGGTGCCGTTGGTGTTGCGCACGGCGTAATTGTCCTCGCCCGCGGCGAAATCCTGCACCTCGGTGGCCCCGTTCTCCTCGGTCCACTCGCGATCCATGATGAAGGTGTTGGTGACGTTGTTGGGGTAGAGCGGGCTCGGCCCGACCATGTGGATTTCCACCGTATAGTCATCCACCGCGATGACTTCGGCCACCTCGGCATGGAGCTGGCGCATGTTCGAGCCTTCCGAGCGGGCGCGGTCGAGCGAGAACACCACATCATCGGCGGTGAAGGGATTGCCGTTGTGGAAGGTGACGCCTTCGCGTAGCTCGAACACCCAGACGGTGTTGTCGTCTTCCTTGATGTACCAGTCCGTCGCCAGGCGCGGCTGCAGCACGCCGTCGACGTCGCGGTCGAGCAGGGTCTCGTAGATATGGTGCGCGAAGGTATGGGTCACGCCCTGGTTCTGCGAATGCGGATCGAGCGTCAGGGCGTCCGAGGCGCGGGCCCAGCGGATGGTTTCCGCATGGGCGGCGCCCGCCAGGACGGTGGAGGCGAGGAGGGCGGCGGCGAGGCCGATGAGTCTGACTGCCATGGTTCGTTTCCCCTTACTGTTATCGTTTGCCGCCGTGGCGTTGGGCCACGGCGGCATCTGGGTCGAAGAGTTCATGGGAATGCGGATGCCGGACAGCGAACACCAGAGGTCATGCCGACCCAAGCTGCTCCTTGCCATCCTGCGCTAACCGAATCCCCAGGCTCCCGATCGCTGTGCAGGGATGGTGTGCATGATGAATCCTCCCTGCGACTTGGGGTCAAACGGCGTCCTTTGCCGGGAACGCCATATGCCTGGACATGAAACAAAGCGTCTTTTACCGACGCGCGCAATGGGGAAGCGGCTTCCCTTTACGGCAACCTGGCTGACCTAATTTGACTTTTTGGTCAAAATTCGCCGCAAAACCGGGGATTCCGCGCAGAAGAAACCGTGGCGGCATTGTGGAAAAATCCGCCGCGCTTCTCCCGGCGCGACCGAAAGCGGTGCAGGGGCGCCGGTAAGGGGCGGCGTTTCTAGCCGTCTTGCGGTTGATTTGCCGGCGGCTCCCACAGCTCGATGGGGGTTCCCTCGGGATCGTGGACGCGGGCGAACCGGCCGGTCTCGGGCGTATCCCATTCGGCGCGCCTCTCGACGGCGATGCCGGCCGAAGCCAGCTTCGCCACCATGGCGTCGAGGTCATCGACGCGCAGGTTGATCATGAACTGCCGGTCGGAGCTGAAATAATCCGTCGTCTCGGGGAAGGGACTGAACACGGTCGGACCGGCGTCCTGGAACCAAAACTCAGTTAGGCCGAGATGGTCCTCGTACCATCGGCTCAGCGCGTCGCGGTCCCGAGCCCGCCAGAACAGGCCGCCAATTCCGGTTACTTTCGCCATCCGCACCTGCCCTCCGCCGACGGGACACAAGCCTATCGCGGGCGCGGGGCCTCGACCAGTGCGATCGCGCTATTGCGGCGGCCCGGCCGGGATTCCGGTCTCCTCGACCAGCGCGTCGAACGCCCCGCTTTCGTGCAGGGCCGCTATGGCGTCGTCCAGCATGCCGCGCAGGAACGTATCGTCCAGCATCATGATGGCACCGAACGCGACGTCGCCTTCGGGAACCGGCGCGAAATCGATGACCCGCAGGTCCGCCTCCACCAGGCCCTGCGCAACCACCGTCCGATAGGCCGGCTCCCAGAGGATGGCCGCGTCGAGCGTGCCGTCCGCCAGCCGCTCGACCGCCATGCGGTGATCGGTATAGGACAGCCGGCGCCACGCGGGATCGTTCTGGGCCCCGAGGTATCGCAGGAGCGCGGTGTCGCCCGCCGAGCCGAGCCGTCCGCCGATCCGCACGCCCCTCGGCAGGTCGCCGATGGCCTCGATCCCGGCATGCGCCGCGTCGTCGAGGACCACGGCCACGAAGCCGGTGCTGGCATAGGGACGCGAGATGGTGAGCCAGGGCGGCAGGCTGGCGGGCGCATAGGCATAGCCGAGCACCGCGTCGCAGCGGCTGTAGAGCTGGATATAGAGCTGCTGCTCGTCGATGGGGATGATGTAATCGAGATTGACCGCGAAATCGGTCTCGATGTCCACGAAGCTGATATCGGCGAGAAGGATGTCGCCGAGCGCCTGGCCGACAGCCCGGTCGAGCGGCGCGGTCTCCGCCCCGGCATTGACGCAGAACTGGATCGCGCCCTCCGGCCGGTCGCGGCGCTGGGTGAGCAGTTCGGGCTGGATTCCCGGCGCCTGCATTTGCGCGGCCGCGGGCGTCACGGCCAGCAGGGCGAAGGCCAATCCCAGGAAAATCCGTGTCGGAGCGTGCATGGGTCAATTCCAGTTCGCGCGGCCCGGGCGAACCCGGGCCGCGCGGTTCATTTTACCCTAGTCCCGCAGGGAGGGCGGCAGGGCGAAGACGAAGACCGTCGCGCTGCCGGCGGGCTGGAGAAGCCCTTCGGCCGCCAGGTCGAACACGCCGTCATAGAGCGTGCCGCCGCCGGTGGTCACCGCGATATACTGGGTGCCGTCCACGCCATAGCTGATGGCGCCGCCGGAGATGCGCGAGTTGAGGATGGTCTCCCAAAGCACGTCGCCGGTGGTGTCGTCATAGGCGCGGAAGCGCCGGCTGTAGTCGCCGCCGAATACCAGGCCGCCGCCGGTCGAGACGAGACCGCCCGAATGCAGCGTCGGCCAGTACTGCTCCCAGAGTACCTCGCCGGTCGAGACGTTGACGCCCTTGACCAGGCCGAGGAATTCCGAGTTCTCGGGCGAGCGGATCGAGATGCGCTGGGCGCCGAAGCCCTGGCCGGTGAACTCGAGCGAGGTCTGCTGCAGCCAGGAATTGTGCAGCGGCTGGTACACGGCGCCGGTGAGCGGGCTGTAGGTCCCGGGCCACCAGCCCTTGCCGGCGCGCTGGCCGACGATCACGGTGTCGCCGATTTCCTTGTGGCGCAGCGAGGCATCGACCTCGACCACACCGTCCTCGGTGATGTTGGTGATGACGTTCTGGTTCAGCAGCGGATCGGCCCAGAGGAACTCGCCGGTCGCGCGGTCGAGCACCCATTGCACGCCGGACTTGCCGCTGGCCCACACGACGCTGCGGGTCTCCTCGGGGTCGATGTCGGGATTGCTCCACTCGACCTCGTCGCCCGGATTGATCGGGATATCGATCAGGATGCGCTCGCCGATATGGTCGAGATCCCAGTCGTCGCCCGGCAGGTGCTGGTAGTACCAGACCAATTCGCCCGTATCGGCGTTGATCGCCAAGGTGGAGTCCGAATAGAGCGCGTCGCCCTCGTCGCGGCCGTGCACGATCGAGGGATAGGGTCCGGGGACGCCGGTGCCCATATAGACGAGGTTCAGCTCGGGATCGTAGCTGGCGGTGGTCCAGGGCGAAACGTGCCAGCGGTTCTCCTCGGGCAGGTCGCCCCAGGTGTCGCCGCCCGGCTGGCCCGGCGCCGCGATGGTGTTGACGCGCCAGAGCAGCTCGCCGGTCTCGGCGTCGTGGCCGAGGATGAAGCAGCCGCCCGGCGTATTGGTCACGCCGCCGAACAGGCCGCAGGACCGGCCGGTGACGATGACGCCATTGGCCGCGATCGGGCCCGAGGGGTGATCGGTGGCGAATTCGGTGCCGACCATGAAGGTCTCCCACACCACCTGGCCGCTGGTCGCGTCGAGCGCCACCAGATAACCGTCGCGGCTGGAATAGTAGACCTTGTCGTCAAAGAGCGCGAGGTTGCGGTTGGTGCCCTGGGGATTGCGCCCCTCGGGCATCTCGCGCGAATAGCTCCAGATCAGGTCGCCGGTGGTGGCGTCCACGGCCTCGACGACGCTATTGGGATGGACCAGGTACATCACCCCGTCATAGACGAGCGGGGTCATCTCCATGGCGCCCGGGCCGATGGCGCGCGACCAGACGAGCTGGAGCGCATCGACGTTCTCGCGATCGATCTGGTCGAGCGGGCTGAAGGCCCAGTTGTCGTGGGTACGCCGGTATTGCGGCCAATCCTCGTCGTCGGGATTGTTCAGGATGTCGGCGGTGATGGGCGTGAACGCCCTCGCCTCGTCCTGCGCGAGCGCGATGCCCGCGGTGCCAAAAGCCGATACGGCGAGCAGGGCCGCCGATAGCTTGGCCAGTGTTCTCATGGAACCGATTCTCCGCTGGTTAGAGCAACCTTCGGGGAGAGCGCCCGTTCTTCCGGGCGTTATCGAAAGGCCCTCCCCGCCTCTCACATGGTGATGACCGCCGGGCGCAAGACGTCCCCCATCATGCATCGCCTATGCAGATGCCGATGCCGTTGATTTTCGCTAAGCGAAACAAAATGCGGCGCGCGAACTATGAAGTGCGAATCCCGCAGGGGTCAAGACTGGTATTCACATCAATTTGATCATTGGCGTGCGGGGTCGGCGGAGGACGCGTTTCCCAGAGCACAACGCTACCCCAAGGCCGACGCGGGGTGTCCGCGCCGCCTTCAAGCGTTCCGGGGTTTTCAGCGCCGCTTACTCGGCCAGAATGGCGGCGAGCTCGGGCACGAGCCGCTCCATCGACCACGGGATCGACAGCACGGAGGGCGCCGAAGTGGCCATGACGAAGCTGCGGTCCAGCATGGCGATGAACCGGCCGTTCGCCACGGGCCCGAACCGGGCGAAGACGTCGTTGGCCATCAGCGTATCGAGCTCGGCCTGGTCCGACTGCCAGGTGATGAGCACATCGGCGTCGAGGGTTCCGATCTCCTCGAAGCTGACGTCGATATAGAAGCCCTCCCCCTCCAGCGCGCGGGCGCCGTCCGAGAGCACGAGGCCCAGGTCCTCGATCATCTGCACGCGCGGGTCCGAGCCGACATAGACGCCGATCACCCCGTTGGCCGGATCGCCCCAGCCGATGGTGAAGGTCTTGCCGGCGAATTCGGGATGCTCGGCGGCCAGGGCCTCGAGATAGGCGTCGGTCTCGTCCACCAGCGCCTGGGCCTCCTCGCGCTGCCCCAGCGCGGTCCCTACGGTCAGGGTGATGTCCTGCCAGGTGCCCGACCACGGCGCGCCGGTCCAGGCCACGGTGGGCGCGATCTGGCTGAGCCGCAGGTATTCCTCCTCGGTGAGCGCGCTATAGGGCGCGAGGATCACGTCGGGGTCGAGCGCCAGGATGGTCTCGAAGGGAATGGTGGTGTCGTCATAGCGCACCGGCAGCTCGCCGCCCAGTTCCTCCACCGCCGCGGTCACCCAGGGCAGGAGGCTGTTCTCGTCGCCGCCCCATTCCTGCAGCGGCACGCCCACCGGCACCGCGCCCAGCGCCAGCACCACGTCCTGGGTCATCCAGCCGATGGTCGCGATACGCACCGGCTTTTCCGCGATCACCGTCTCCCCGTACTCGTGGGCGAGGGTGACGGGAAACTCCTGCGCCAGGACGGCGGAGGCGCCGGCCAGCAAGGGAAGCGAGAGCAGCAGCGAGTGCACCTTGCGTATCATAACGGTCTCCTATTCTTCCAGCGCGGCCGCGAGTTCAGGCACGAACCGGTCCATGACCCAGGGGATCGAGAGCAGCGAGGGCGCGGAAAGCGCCATGCCGTAGGACGCGCCGACAGCCGGCACGAAGCGGCCCTCGGCGATGGGCTCCCAGCGTGCGAACAGGGGATTGGCCAAAATCGTGTCGAGGTCTTCCTGGGTGGTGTACCAGGCGGCGAACACGTCCGCCTCCAGCGTGCCGAGCTGCTCGAGGCTGATCGGCTGGGCATATGCGTCGGTGGGCAGATCGTAGAGCGCATCTGCCGGCACGAGCCCGAGATCGGACAGAAGCCCGACCCGCGGATCGGCCGGGATATAGACGCCGATATTGCCGTCCTCGCCGGTCGAGCCGCTGCCGAAGATGAAGGTCGCGCCTTCCAGCACCGGATACTGTTCCCTGTAGCCCGCCAGTTGCGCGTCGACCGCTGCGAGCAGCTCTGCGGCTTCCTCGGACTTGCCCAGCACCCGCCCGGCGGTTTCGACCACGTATCGCCACTCGGCGGTAAAGGGGGCATCCCTGTACGCGACGGTGGGGGCGATGGCCGAAAGGCGTTCGTAATCGTCCTCTGAGAACCCGCTATAGGGCGCGAAGATCAGGTCGGGCGCGTAGCCCAAGATCTGCTCGAAGGGCAATCCGCTGCCGCCGTCGAAGACCGGCGGCAGCGCCTCGCCGCGCGCCTCCAGCGCCTCAATGGTCCAGGGCAGGTAGCCCTCCGCGTTTCCGCCCCAGCCCTGGCGCTGCATGGCGATGGGGGTTTCTCCCAGCGCGATGATCGCCTCCTGGCTCATCCAGCTTATGGTGAGGATGCGCTCGGGCTTCTGCTCTATCACGGTCTCCCCGAAGACATGCGCGATCGTAACGGGAAAGGCATCCTGCGCCAGCGCCGGCGCGGCGGTGAAGGCCGCTGCGAGCAGCGAAGCGGCGGCGAAAGACCGTCTCATTGCGGGTATCCTTCCCGGATCTGTCAGGGTGCAGGGGTGAACCCGCGCGGAATGACCAGCGGGGTGAGGGAAATCGGATCGTCGATGATGACGCAGGGCAGGCCGAACACCTCCTCCACCAGCTCGGCGGTGACGATCTCGCGCGGCGCGCCCTCGGCCATAACCGTGCCGTCGCGCATGGCGATGATGTGGCTGGCATAGCGGCAGGCATGGTTGAGGTCGTGCAGCACGGCGACGATGGTCTGGCCGTTGCGGCGGTTGAGATCGCGCAGCAGCTCGAGCAGCTCGATCTGATGGGTGATGTCGAGGAAGGTCGTCGGCTCGTCGAGCAGCAGAAGCGGGGTTTCCTGGGCGAGCACCATGGCAACCCAGACGCGCTGGCGCTGGCCGCCCGAAAGCTCGTCCACCAAGCGGTGGGAAAGCTCGGTGACCCGCGTGGCCTCCATGGCCGCGACCACCGCCGCCTCGTCCTCGCTGGACCATTGGCGCAACAGCTTCTGGTGCGGATAGCGGCCGCGGGCGATGAGATCGGCCACGGTGATGCCGTCCGGGGCGATCGAGGTCTGGGGCAGAAGGCCCAGGCGCCGCGCGACCTCCTTGGCGGGCAGCGAGGTGATCGCCTGCCCGTCCAGCACCACCCTGCCCTGACTGGGCTTGATGAGGCGCGAGAGCGCCCGCAGCAGCGTGGACTTGCCGCAGGCATTGGCGCCCACGATCACGGTGAACGAACGATCCGGGATCGAGACCGACAGGTCCGCCGAGATCACGCGCTGGTCGTAGCCGATGGTGACGCCCTCGGCGAAGAGCCTGGGGGTCGCGGTGGCGAGATCGGGGTCGAATTTGTTCATGGCTCGGTCCTTCATTGCCGCCGCGCTTCGCGCAGGAGCAGCCAGACGAAATAGACTCCCCCCAGGCTGACGGTCACGACGCCGACCGGAAGCTGGGTGGGTGCGAAAGCGCGTTGGGCGAGATAGTCGGCCGCGGCCAGCAGCAGGGCGCCCATGGCGGCGGCCGGCAGCATGGTGACCCCGGCCGAGCCGGCAAGGCGGCGCGCCAGTTGCGGCGCGGCCAGCGCCACGAAGCCGATGGGGCCGGCGGTCGCGGTGACCGTGGCGGTAAGCGCCACCCCGATCACCAGCAGGGCGAGGCGGTTCGGCTCGGCGTTGACGCCGAGGGCCCTGGCCGCGTCGTCGCCCAGCTCGAGCTGGCTCATGGCGCGGCTCATGACCAGGGCCAGCGGGATCAGCACGAGGAGGATCAGTGCGGCGTAGCCGAGCCGCTCGAGGCTCATGCCGTTGAGCGAGCCCGCGCCCCACATGGCCGCGCTCATGGCCACTTCCAGTTGCGCGCGCAGCAGCAGCCAGGTGTTGAGCGCGGTCAGCATGGCCGCGACGCCGATACCCACGATGATCAGGCGGAAGCCCTGCACGCCGCGGCGGTAGGCGAGCACATAGACAAGGGCCGCGGTGACGAGCCCGCCGGCCAGCGCGCCCCCCGCGACGGCGACATAGCCGCCCCCGAGCAGGGTGATGACGATCAGCGCGCCCGTATAGGCGCCGGCGTCGAAGCCGATGATGTCGGGGCTGCCGAGGGGATTGCGCGTCAAGGACTGGAAGATGGCGCCGGAAATGCCCAGCGCCGCGCCCAGCAGCAGCGCCAGCGCGGTGCGCGGCAGGCGCCATTCCACCACCACCATATGCACGCGGCCTTCGGCCTGTCCGGTCAGCGCGCTCAATACGTCGGGCAGCGGCACGGGGTAGTCGCCGCTCGAGAGCGTCAGCAGGCCCACGACGCAGCCGAGCCCGGCCAGCACGAGGCAGACGACGACCGTGCGCATGTCGACGCGGTGGGAAACCGCGCCGCCGAAGAGGCGCAGCACGCGGATGGACCGTCCGAAATCGACGGCGCTGGACGGGGTCGACGCGCTCACAGCCCGCTCACCCGGCGGCGGCGGGCCAGGAGGATCAGCACCGGCGCGCCCACGAAGGCGGTCACGATGCCGACCTGCAATTCGCCCGGGCGCATGACGATGCGGCCCAGGATGTCGGCGGTCAGCAGCAGGACAGGCGCCAGCACCACGGTAAAGGCGAAGATCCAGCGCTGGTCCGGCCCCACGATCCAGCGCGCCACGTGGGGCACCATGAGGCCGACGAAACCGATGGGGCCGCAGGCGGCCGTGGCCGCGCCGGCGAGGAGCGTGACGGCCAGCACCACGGCGGCGCGGGTCCTTGCGATATTGGCGCCGAGCGCGGAGGCCATCTCCTCGCCCAGGGCAATGGCGTTGAGCGGACGCGCCACGAGGAGCGCCAGCAGGAGGCCGGCCGCAACGAAGGGGGCAATGGTCCAGAGGGCGTCCGAGCCGGGCGAAACCAGCGAGCCGGCGCGCCAGTGGCGCATGCGGTCGAACGTCGTGGGATTGAGCAGCATCAGCCCTTCGGAAATCCCGGCGAGCACCGCGCCGAGCGCGACGCCGGCGAGGGTCAGGCGGACCGGGGTGGCTCCGGCGCGGCCGGCCGAGCCGATGGCGTAGACCGCGACCGTGGTGATCACCGCGCCCAGGAACGCGAACCAGATATAGCCGCCGATCGAGCTGGCGCCGAACACCGCTATGCCGATGACGACGAAGAAGGCGGCGCCGGCATTGACGCCCAGAATGCCCGGGTCGGCCAGGGGATTGCGGGTCAGCGCCTGGATCAGCGCGCCCGCCATGCCCAGCGCCGCGCCGATCACCACCCCAAGCACGGTCCGGGGCATGCGCAGGGCCTGGATGATGGCGTGGTCGTTATTGGCGTCGTCATAGGAAAACAGCGCGTCGAACACGGTGCTCACCGGAATGTCGCGCGAGCCCACGGCGATGCTGGCAATGACGACCAGGACAAGGACGGCGATCGAGACCAGAAGCCATGTGAGCCGCATGGCATTGGTGTCGGCAAGGCCGGGTCGCCTGGCGTCTTGCCGCGCGAGATCCTGGCTCGTTACCGGAAGATCGGTCATGGGGCGTCCTGAGGTCATCGGGCACGGCCGCCCTTCGGGCGGCCGCATGCTGTTCTATTTATACATGAGAGCCCTAGTCAAGTTTCAAGCTTGGCTAGAGACCGTATTTCTCCAGCGTGGCCTCATATTCGTCGCGTACGATCTCGGGGTCGCGGTCGGTACTCCAGGCGGCGTCGATCGCCGCCTTGACCTCGGCCGGCAGGGCTTCCCACTTGGCTTCCCAGGCCTCGCCCTCGGCGATCCAATAGCCGACCAGCTCGTAGCGTTCGGGCGGCAGCTTCAAGTCCTGCCGCACATATTTGCGGATGGACCGCACCACCTTCTGCTCGCCGGCGACCCAGATATAGCCGGGCGTCGCCGGCAGGGGCACCGAGCGCACCACTTCGGCCATACGGCTCGGGCTCACGCCGTTGCCGCTGCGGTGCAGCCAGGTGATCGTGGCGGCGGGGTGGAACGGCAGCTCCAGTTGGTGGTCCGGATCGGCGACCTCCACGAAGACGCGCGATTGTATGGAATCCGGCGTGTTCTCGAGGATGCGGGCCAGCGCCGGGAGCCCGGTGGCGTCAGCGATGAGCACCTGCCAGGCCATGTCGGCGGGCGGGGTATAGAGGCCGCGCGGCCGGTTGAGGGTGATGGTCGCGCCCGGCTCGGCCTTTTGCGCCCATTCGCTGGCCGTGCCGCCCTCGTGCACGACGAAGTCGATATCCATCTCGACATCGCCGTTTTCCGCTGTGCGGAAGTCGCGCACCGTATAGGTCGAGCAGTGGATCCTGTCCTGGCCGTCCGGATAGGTCCAGCGCCCCTTTTCGTCGATATGGGGCAGGTGCAGCCGGCCGGTTTCGGGATCGGGGAAGAACAGGCGCAGATATTCGTCGGGAACGCCGGTCACGGGAAAGGCGCGCAGCCCCTCCCCGCCGAAGGTCAGGCGCACCATGCCCGGGGTGAGATAGCTCCGGGCGAGAACCATGGCCTCGTAGAACATCGCGGTCACGAGGCCATTCCCGAGGCGAGCCCGCCGAACTGGGCGGCGTGCAGCCGGGCATAGGCGCCCTGGCGCCCCAGCAGCTCGGCATGGGCGCCCTGCTCCACGATGCCGGTCTCGTCGACCACCACGATCCGGTCGGCGTGCTGGATGGTGGCGAGCCGGTGGGCGATGACCAGGGTGGTGCGGCCGCGCGAGAGCTCGGTCAGCGATTGCTGGATCGCCAATTCGGTCGCGGTGTCGAGCGCCGAGGTCGCCTCGTCGAGGATCAGGATGGGCGGGTTCTTGAGGAAGATCCGCGCGATAGCCACACGCTGCTTCTGTCCGCCCGAGAGCTTGACGCCCCGCTCGCCGACCAGGGTGTCGAGCCCGTCGGGCAGGCGCGCGATCACGTTCTCCAGCCGCGCCTGGCGCGCCGCTTCGAGGATGTCGGCGTCGCTGGCGCCCAGGCGTCCATAGGCGATGTTCTCGCGCAGGGTGCCGCCGAACAGGAAGACGTCCTGCTGCACGATGCCGATCTGGCTGCGCAGGCTCGTTTGCGTCATATCCTGGATATTGAGCCCATCAATCGCGATAGAACCGCTTTCAACCTCGTAGAACCGCGGTAGAAGCGCGCACAAGGTGGTTTTACCGGCCCCCGAAGGGCCGACGATGGCCAATGTCTCGCCCGCCGCGATGGAAAGATTCAGCCCGTCCAGCACCGGGCGTCCGGGCTCATAGGCGAAGCTCACGTCCTTGAACGCGATGTCGCCGCGCAGGCGCTCGACCGTCCTCGCGCCGGGCTTGTCGGCGATATCGGGAGCGGTATCAATGAGTTGGGTGAAGCGCTGGAAGCCGGCGATGCCCTTGGGATAGCTCTCGAGCACGCTGGTGATCTTGTCGATGGGACGCAGGAACACATCCACCAGCAACAGGAAGCTCACAAAGCCGCCATAGCTGAGCTCGCCCGTGACCACCAGCCACGATCCCGCCAGCATCACCAGCAACTGGATCAGCCGTGTGCTGAGATAGGTGATGGTCAGGCTCGCCGTCATCATGGCGTAAGCCCTTAATTTCGTTTGCCTATAGGCGCTGTTGTTGTCGTTGAACAGGCGCTCTTCATGGCCCTCGTTGGCGAAGGCCTTGACCACGCGGATGCCGCCGATCGAGTCCTCGACCCGGGTGTTGAAGTCGCCGACGCGGCGGAAGAGCTGGCGCCAGTTCTGGGTCATGCGGGCGCCGTAGCGGCTCACCAGCCAGGTCACGATGGGCACGATGATCGTGGTCAGCAGCGCCAGCTTCCAGTTGGTGAAGAACATCAGGATGAAGGCGCCGATGAAGGTCATGATCGCGAGGAACATGTCCTCTGGACCGTGATGGGCGACCTCGCCGACGTCCTCGAGGTCCTTGGTCACATGGGTGATCAGGTGCCCGGTCTTGTTGTTGTCGAAGAACCGAAAGCTCAGCTTTTGCAAGTGGTTGAACGCCTGCCGGCGCATGTCGGTCTCGATCGAGACGCCCAGCACGTGCCCGAAATAATTGACGATGGCGTGCAGGGTGGCGTTGACCGCGTAGATGGCCAGAAGCGCGGCGCCGGCGATGATGATCAGCCCGAATTCCGAGCGCGGCAGCAGTGTGTCGATGAAATAGGCAACGGCCAGCGGGAAGACGAGCTCGAGCAGGCCGGCGATCACCGCGCAGCCGAAATCGAGAGCAAACAGGCCCTTATACGGGCTGTAATAGGCAAAGAAGCGTCGGATCATGGGACTTGTACGGGGTTGTAATGCCCTTCGAAGGCGAGGCGGCCTCGTCGGGCGTGGGTTGTGCCGTTCCTCTTGGCGCAGGCGCGCGTAAAAGTTGAGCGGTATTATCCGCTTTTCAACCGATCATAGCCAAGCGTTGTCGCTTTGCAACAGGAGGATGGATTCGGCGGCGCGCCGATCGCGCGCCGCGGCACGGTTCAGAGCTCGTCCGGATAATGGCCCTTGGTCTGCCCGACCAGGCGCGCGAGGGCGGAAAAATCCAGGGTGCCGCTGTCCGAGGCGTTCGCATTGGCGAGGGCGAGGAACCGGGCCGGAAACGCGACCGCGTCGCGGCTGGCCGGGTTCATGTCCTCGAAGATGCGATTGTCGCCGAGCGCCGTCTGCTCGGCGCGCTCCAGCGCTTCACCGACCTCTTCCCGGGTCAGCAGGCCCTTGGCGACCAGCGCGTTGTTGATGGCGGCAATGGCCAGATAGAGGCCCTGAAGTTGCAGGTTGGCGACGTTCATGGCGGTTCCCCATCGAAGGTGAGCGGGACAGTCTACCTCGAAACGGCCGACACCGCCTGCGCGTTGCCGGGTGCGGGCCTATCGGGGCTGGTGGCGCGGCGGGCGGCCCTGCTGCTCGGGCAGAAGGCGCGCCTCGATGAAGCCCGAGCCGAGAATGATCACGACCATAGCGGCGAAGACCACCAGCGCGGCGGCGATGAAGACGAGCAGCAGGATCATGGTTCTTTCCCGGCGGACGGATCACTGAATCGGGCAAAGGATGCACATAGCGATCCGCCCCTGTCCAGCCCACTCTGTCAGCCGAAATAGCTCACGAGGCGGGCGCGGCTGGATTCGATATGGCTTCGCATGGCCTCGTCCGCACCCTTTTCATCGTGCCGGCGCATGGCGTCGATGATCGCGCGGTGCTCGAGCACCGAATCGGCCGTGGCCTGGGAGTGATGGAACAGGCGGAAGAGATGGATATGGGTGTTGAGGCTGCCCAGGGCGTTCCGGAGCAGCGCGTTGCCGCTCAGGAGCGCGATCAGGTCGTGGAACTCGGCATCGAGGCGCGCGAAGGTGGCGGCAACCCCGCCCTGGGCCGCGGCCTTGGGGGATTCGAGATCGCGATCGATGGTCTCGAGGCGCTGCAGGGCTTCGTCCGAAGCGGTTCGCGCCGCCCGCGCCGCGGCAAACGGCTCGAGCAGCATGCGCATCTCGAACAATTCCTCGAACCCGGCGCGGTCGAGCTGGGGGGCGGCGCTGTAGCCGATGAGGTGGCGCTTGACCACGAGGCCCTGGGCCTCCAGCCGGGACAGCGCCTCGCGGATCGGGGTCTGGGATACGCCGAGCTCGCGCACGAGATTGTCGATGGACATGCGGTCGCCGGGCAGGATCTTGTGCGACATGAGCTGTTCGTAGATCGCGGCATAGACCTTGTCGCCCAACCGCATCTCTCGCGTCAGGCCCGATCGGGGCGCACTTTCCTGCAGCACGGTCTCAATCCTAGACATGATCCTGGCCGTATCCTCCCATGAGACGCATCGCGCCTAGCGTAGCACGTCCAGCTTCTTGCGTTCGATCAGCGCAAAGTCGATCTCGACGCCCAGTCCGGGGCCCTCGGGCGCCCGCACCAGCCCGTCGCTGCCGACGCGGATCTCCTCGACCAGACCGTAGCTGACGATCTCCTCGGGCAGCAAATACTCGTAATATTCGCAATTCTTGATCGCCAGCATGGCCTGGAGATTGGCGGCGTTGTTGATGGAATTGCTGCCGTGATGAATTTCGTAGTTCATGTCGAATGCTTCCGCCAGGTGTGCGGTCTTTATCACCGTGGTGATCCCGCCCTTGAACGCCACGTCCCCCCGCAGATAGTCCGTCGCCTGGTTGAGCAGCCAGGGCGCATAGGTGTCGAATCCCCCGAATGGCAGCTCCGTAGCCATAACGGGAATGTCCAGCTTTTGCTTCAACTTAATGTAGTTCGGGATCGACCATTGGCCCATGGGATCCTCGTACCAGAGAAAGCCCAGCTCTTCGATCGCCCGGCCCACCTTGAGCGCGTCCGGGTAGGAATAGCTGAAGCCGGCATCGAGCATCAGGACGTAATCGTCCCCCACGGCCTCGCGCACGGCGGTGCAGGCGGCGATGTCGAAGGCGGTGTCGCCGCTAATATGGAGCTTGTAGGCGAGCAGGCCCCGCTCCTTCCAATGCAGGGCCTCGTCGCAATAGGCCTGGGTGGAAAGGTGCATGGGCGACGAGGCATAGGCCTTGACGCTGTCGCGATAGGTGCCGAGCAGCGCGTGGATCGGCAGGCCGGCCACCTGCCCGCCCAGATCCCAGAGCGCCACGTCGATGGCGCCGATGGCCCGGATCGAGGCCGAGCGTGCGTTGCCGTGCAGGACCTGGTGATGGCGCTCGCGCGCCAGGGGATCCTTGCCCATGATGAGCGGCTTGAGGTTGCGCAGCAGCAGGTGCGCGTCGACATCCGCGCCCGGCCCGGAGGCGCCGAGGAAGGAGCGCCCCACGGCGCCGTCGGACGTCCTGATCTCGAGCAGGCCCAGGACGTTGGAGCCCGCGGGCTGGCGGACATTGGGACCGTAGATGACCTCGGGGATGCCGTCCCATGAAAAGAGGGTGAGGGAGACGTCGTCGATAATCATAGAAGGGTCACCATGGTTGTGCGCGATCGGTCCGGTTCAGGCGGACTGACGCTGGTAATAGGCCTGGGCCTTGGTCCGGATGCGCTCCTCCATCGAATCCTCGCCGTCGTCCCCGCCGCCGAGATAGGCGCGCTGGACGCTTTCGTCGGCGAGGAGGTCCCTGGCGCTGCCCGAGACCACGATGTTGCCGGTCTCGACCGCATAGGCGCGGTCGGAGATATCGAGGGCCAGCCGCGCGTTCTGCTCGGCGAGGAGCACCGTGGTGCCGTCGGCGCGGAGCTGGACGATGCGCTCCATGATCTGGTCGACCACCAGCGGGGCGAGGCCGAGAGAGGGCTCGTCGAGGAGCAGGAGCCTGGGCCGGGACATGAGGGCGCGGGCGATGGCGGCCATCTGCTGCTCGCCGCCGCTCATGGAGGAGGCGAGCTGGCGCCGGCGCTCCTTGAGGCGGGGAAAGAGCGTAAAGACGGCCTCCATGTCTTCGGCGAGGGTGGCCTGGCTGCCCGCGCCGGCGCGGGAATAGGCGCCCATCATGAGGTTTTCCTCAACCGACATGGAGCCGAACAGCTGCCGGCGCTCGGGCACGATGCCGATGCCGCGGCGCACGATATCGCGCGTATCGAGCGCGCTGATCGCCTGGCCCTCGAAGCTGACGCTGCCCGACCAGGGGCGAACCAGCCCGATGATGGTGTTGATGAGGGTCGACTTTCCGGCGCCGTTGGCGCCGACAAGGGCGACGATCTCGCCCGCCTCGACGCTCATGGAGATGCCGTGCAGCACCTCCATCTGCTTGTAGCCCGAGCGCAGGTCCTTGATGTCCAGCAATGGGGTCATGTCAGCGGGCTCCGATATAGGCTGCGACGACTTCCGGGGCTTTTCGCACCAGGGCGGGCTCGCCCTCGGCGATCTTCTGGCCGTAGTTCATCACCACGAGATGGCTCGAAATGCCCATGACGAGGCGCAAATCGTGCTCGATCAGCAGGATGGTGACGCCGAGCTCGCGGATGCGCAGCAAGAGGTCTGCCAGGGCCTCGGTCTCGGTGTCGTTGAGCCCGGACGCGGGCTCGTCCATCAGCAGGAGCGTGGGCCGCAGGGCCAGGGCGCGGGCGACCTCGACCAGGCGCTGCTGGCCGAAGGAGAGCGTGCCGGGTAAGCGGTCGCGATGGGCGCTCATGCCGACGAAATCGAGCCAGCGCTCGGCTTCGGCGCGGGCGAGCCTCTCCTTGGCCGTGACGCTGGGGAGCATCAGGATGGTGGGCAGCAGGCCCGCGCGCGTATAGCGGTGCGTGCCGGCCATGACGTTCTCGGCGACGGTCAGGTTCTCGAACAATTCGAGGTTCTGGAAGCTGCGCGCCATGCCGAGCCGGGCGATCTGGAACGGCTCGAGCGCCTCGATGCGGTGCCCGGTGAGCGAGATCTGGCCCGAGTTGAGGGTCTGCAGGCCCGAGATCATGTCGAACATGGTGGTCTTGCCCGCCCCGTTCGAGCCGATCAGCGAGGTGATCGAGCCGGGCTGCACGGTAAAGCCGACCCCGTCGACCGCCTTGAGGCTGCCGAAGGCGCGCTTGACGTCCTCGACCACGAGGATGGGCTGGTGCGCGGCCGCATCGGGCGGCGCGATCTCGGGCGCGGTGAGCGCCAGCGTTCCGCTCGGGGCGGGCGCCGTCCCGGATGCCCCGGACGCCGTGGAGCGGCGCGGCCGGAAGCGCTCGACCAGCAGTTCGTAGGCGCCGACGATGCCGCGCGGGAAGGTGATGAGCACCAGCACCGTCAAAGCGCCCATGATGATCGATTCCAGCTCGGGCAGGCCGGTGGCGCGCAGGCCCTCGCGGAAGCCGATGACGACCATCGCACCCACGACGCCGCCGGCGACCGCATTGAGCCCGCCCGCGACCACGGCGGTGATCATGCTCAGGGCATATTGGAAGCCGAAGACCTCGGGGGCCATGATGCGCAGGTAATGCACCGTGAGGCTGCCGGTGATGCTGGCCATGGCGGCCGAGAGCACGAAGATCTGGAGCTTGTAGCGCGCGATATCCATGCCCACGGACATGGATGCCCGCTCGCTCGACGCGATGGCCTTGAGCGAGCGCCCGATGCCCGAGCCGTCGATCACGAGCCCGATCACCACGGCGATGACGACCAGCACCCAGACGAAATAGAAGAAGGACATGTCGTTGGCGAGCGGGATGCCGGCGATGGCGAAGCGGGGAATGCCCCAGATGCCGCCGGCGCCGCCGGTCAGCGGCTCGGCCTGGATGGCGATGAAGCCGACCATGAGGTGCAGCGACAGCGAGGCCATGGCGAGGATGTAGCCGCGCAGCTTGAGGATGGGCTTGCCGAGGAGATAGGCGACGGTCATGGCCACGCCGGCCGAGAGGATCATGGCGAGGAACGGGTCCATGCCGAGCCGGGTGCAGAGCAGCGCGTTGCCGTAGCCGCCGATGGTGCAGAACACCGGCTGGCCGACCGCGAGCTGGCGCGCATAGCCCACGAGCAGGATGAAGCCCACCGTGGCCACGGCCATGACGCCCACGAGGATGCCGGCGCCGACCGTGTAGTTGGACGGGAACAGCAGCGGATAGGCGGCGACCGCGACCAGGAAGAGGATGAAGACGGGATTTTTCAAATGCGTCACGACATGGCCCTCCCTAGTGCTGATCGTTGGCTTCGACGGGCCGCCGGCCGCGGGCGAAAACCCCGCCGCGGACCAGGAGATAGACGAGCAGCGCGCCATAGGTGACGATGTCCTTGCTGCCCGAGGAGATGTAGGCGGTGGCCAGGGACTCGGTGATGCCGATGGCCATGGCGACCAGCGCCGTGCGGCCGGGGTTCTTGAGCCCGCCGATGATGGCGGCGGTGAAGCCCTTGACGCTGTATTCGAGCCCGGTCTCCCAGGAGACGGTGGAAATGGGCGCGATGAAGACCCCGGCCAGCCCGCCCATGGCCCCGCCCACGGCGAAGACGATGAGGCTGACCATGGTGGTGTTGACCCCCATCAGCCGGGCGGCGGTGGGGTTGATCGAGACGGCGCGGATGGCGCGTCCGGTGCGGGTCCTGGCCAGGAACCAGAAGGTGCCGCCGATCAGGATCGCGGCGGCGATCCAGACCCAGAAGGCCTGGGTCGGGATATAGACGCCGGCGAATTCGACCACGCCGTTGCCGCTGAAGCCGGACATGCCGTAGGGGTCCTTGCCCCAGACGAGGAGCGCCATGCCGCGGATGCAGACCGCGACCCCGAGGGTGACGGTGATCTGGATGAAGGCCGCCGCCTTGCGGACCGGGTTGACGGTCAGCCTTTCCTGGAGCGCCGCGATCACGGCGCCCATGGCGGCGGCGGCCAGGATGGCCAGGGGAACGGGCACGCCCGCGAGGGCCAGGGACGCCCCCACGAGACCGCCGAGCATGACGAACTCGCCCTGCGCGAAGTTGATGACGTTCGTCGCGCTGGCGCACAGAACGATGCCGACGGCGACGAGCGTATAGATCGCGCCGGACGTCGCTCCCGACAGCACGAATTGCAGGAGACTGGACAGCTGCTCCATGAATACCCCTCCCCGGGCCGGTCTTCGCCCTATTGGGCGAAGACGAATTCACCGTCGACGAGCTGGCCCATCGCGATGCTGCGATAGTCCTTGCCGGCGCGGCTTTCTGGCGAATAGTTGACGAGACCGCCGATGGTCTGGAGGTCGGTGAGGCCTTCCATGGCGGCGAGGATGCCCTCGCGGGTGCCGTCGGACGCGTTGACGGCGGCCATGACGATCAGCCCGGTGTCGAAGCCGGCGGTGTTGAGGTTGGTCGCGGGCGCGCCCAGGATGGTGCTGGCCGCCTGGTAGAGCTCGGCCGACAGGCCCTCGGTGTCGCCCCCCAGGCCACCGCGCTCGATGGGGGTGAAGACGCCTTCGGCCAGTTCGGCGCCGCCGATGCCGTTATAGAAGCCCTCGTTGAAGGTCGCCGAGTGCAGGGCCAGCGGCATGGTGAGGTTGAGCTGCTGGATCTGGCGGAAGATCTGCACGGTCGAGGCGCCGATGGCCCCGTCGTAGAAGAAATCGGGCCGCGCGTTGCGGATGTTGACGAGCTGGGCCGTGAAGTTGGTGTCGGTGGGGTTGTAGCTTTCCTGCGCCACGACCTGGATGCCGAGATCGGCGGCGAGCTCGCGCACCACCTGCGCCTCGCGCTGGCCGGTGACGTCGGTGGGGTTGAGCGTGGCGATGGACTGGTAGCCCTGCTCGGCCACCCAGTTCATCATCGCGATCATGTAGTCGTCGCTGCTGGGCAGGGTGCGGAAGAAGTAGCGGGCCGGCGGATTGGCCAGGGCCTCGGCGGTGGCCGAGCCCGCGGTAGGCACGCCGAACTCGTCGGCCACCGACTTGATGGCGATGAGCGAGGAGGCCGGGGACGCGGCGATCACGACGTTGACCGCGGGATCGTCGGTCAGACGCCGGTAGACGGTCACGGCGGTGGCGGGCTGGGATTCGTCGTCGAGGATCTGCAGCGTCACCGGGCGGCCGTTGAAGCCGCCATTGTCGTTCCAGTATTGGATCGAGGCCGAGACGCCATCCACGACGGAGCGGTCGAACGAGGCCGAGACGCCGGTCATCGAACCGACGACGCCGACCACGAAGGGCTCTTCCTGGGCGGCTGCGAGGGGAACCTGCGACGCGAGGGCGAGAAATGCCCCGGCGACCAGCACCGTCCTGCGCGAGATAGTCCTTCCAATAGCCATCTTCCTCCTCCTTTGGTTTGATGGGCTAGGGTTGCGCGGCCCGTTCGCGGATCGCGTTTTCGTCAGGGTCCACGCCCCATCCCGGACCGGTGGGCAGCACGAGCTGGCCGTCCCTGATCTCGAGCGGGGCATGCACGAACTCCGCGCGCCAGGGCGCGTCGTCGACCTCGAATTCCATGGTGCGGGCATTGGGCACGGCGGCGCACAGATGCGCGCTGATCGCCGTGCCGAGCTCGCCGTAGAAATTGTGCGGCGCGATCGCGACGTCGAAGGCGTCGGCGATAGTGGCGATGCGCACAGATTCCAGGACGCCATTCCAGATCACGTCGATGATGGCGACGTCCACCGCGTCCTCGCGGAGGAAATCGAGATAGGCCCGGCCGCCATAGATGGCTTCGAGGGAGGCGACGGGCGCGACCGAGCCCTGCCGGAGCGCGGCGAGCGCGCGCGGATCGGGGTGGTCGATCTCGACCCAGGCGAGACCGGCATCGGCGAGCGCGCCCAGCACCGCGCGGTATCCATCGGGCCGCAGGGTGAAGTTGAGGTCGAGATGGATCGCGACGTCATCGCCGGCGCCGTCGCGGAACGCCTCGATCAGGTCGCGGGTGGCGGGGACGAGATCGGGCGGCAGGTCGCGGGCGACGCTCGAGGGCAGCGGGGAGAAGCCGGGGTCGAAGGCGCGGGCCTGCCCGTTCGTGAAGATGAGCGGATTGGTCTTGAGCGCGCTAAAGCCGCGCGCGGCCACATCGGCGCCCAGGGCCTTGACGTCGTCGAGCGAGCGTATGCCCGAAAGCCCCAGCCGCTCCTCGAACAGTTCTGGGCGGGTGGCGCGGAAATAGCCGCAATGAGTCCAGTAGAGCGGGATGGTGTCGCGATGGGCGCCGCCGAACAGGGCGTAGACCGGGACGCCGAGCGCCCTCGCCTTGATGTCGAGGCAGGCATTCTCGATGGCCGCGATCGCCTGATGGGCGATGCCGCCGGGATTGAGGCGCGAGATCGCGTGCAGCATGGCCGAAAGCGGGGCCACGTCGCGCGGATCGCGTCCGAGGACCGAGCCCGTAAAGCGCCGGATCAGGTCCGACGCGCCGCCGACCCCAAAACCCTCGTAGAATTCGGACCAGCCCACCAGCCCCTCGTCGGTCGAGACCTTGAGGAAGGACAGGGTGCGCCAGCCGCCATCGGCGTGGAGGATATCGAGAGCCGTGATCTTCATGGCGGGGTCAATAGAGCCGCGTGCCGTCGGCGGCGCGCGTGGCGGGCATGATGTCGGCGCGGGTGAACATGCGGATCTCGTCGAGGCGCCCGTCGCGGATCTTGGTCACGAAATCGGGGTCGCCGATATTGGCGCGGCCGACCGAAATCAGGTCGAACTCCTCATTCTCGAAGCGCCGCACCAGCTCGTCTATGCCCGCTTCACCGGTCTGGCGCGCCTCGCGCACCATCATGTTGTCCATGACGTCGGTATCGAGGCCCACGCTGCCGCAGGCAATGACCGGAAGGGACGTCACCGACTTGGTCCAGCCGGCGAGGCCGAGCGGGGAATGCTCCCATTCGGGGGTATAGAAGCGCCGGGTGGAGACGTGGAACATGTCGGTTCCCGCCGCCGCGATGGTGCGGGTCAGGAGCGCCAGGTCCTGGACATTGCGCACGATCCTGGCGCCGTAATCGGCCTGCTTCCATTGCGAGAAGCGGAAGGACATGGGGTAATCCGGGCCCACGGCGGCGCGGACCGCGGCGACCACCTCAGCCGGATAGCGCAGGCGGCTTGCGAAATCGTCGCCGCCATAGCCGTCTTCCCGGCGGTTGGTCACGGACCAGAGGAACTGGTCGAGCAGATAGCCGTGGCAGGCGTGGATTTCGACCCCGGCGGCGCCCGCCTCCTTGGCCAGCAACGCGCTGCGGACGTAGGATTCGCGGATTTCCGCCAGCTCGTCGAGCGTCGCGGCGCGGCCCTGCAGCCGGCCTTCGGAGCGGATGCCCGAGGGGCTCAGCGTCGGCGCATCGGCATAGGGCCCGTCGCCGCCCTCGCGCCGCACCGCGCCTTCGTGCCAGAGCTGGAAGAACATCTTGCCGCCGGCCCGGCGCACCACGTCGACGCAGCGCGCCCAGGCCGCGATGGTCTGGGGCGTGATGCGGGCATAGGTCGGCTCCTGGGTCGCGGAGCGATGGTCGATGGCGGCGGCCTCGGTGATGATGAGGGAAACGCCGCCCTCGGCGCAGCGGCGGAAATAGTCGACGAGCTCGGGCTTGGGCTCGCCGTTCTCGCACAGCTTGCGCTGCATGGCCGGCAGGACGAAGCGGTTGGGAAGCTCCATGCCATTGATGGTGATGGGCGCGAACAATGGCGCGACGTCGAGCATAGGGCCTCCCCCTCACAATATGCGTGCCGATGCCCTCGGGCACGGCCTTCTAAAATCGTATCGTATTTTTTATCGTATCGTGTGTCAACGCGGTCGGAAGCGGGATTCACGGCGCGTTGATCGAGACGAAAAAGGCCGGGAAACCAGGCTTATGCGGTTTGTTCAGCGGGGAATGCGAGGGCGGCTGTCTCTAAGCGGAGAGCCGGATCGGGCGCTGGCAGCGCGATGGAAATTGCCTGCGCCCGGATGATGCGGCGTACCGGCGCGTTGATGTGACCGCTCGTCTTGTGTTTGCCGCAATATCGTAGGATGGACCCCGGCTTTCGCCGGGGTAGCGGCGGGTGTGGGGATGGATCGCGGCCCGCCGCGATTTCTGCGCTCCCGCCTCATCGCTGTCGCTGCGAGAGCTGGGTCCTGGCCTGGGGTATCACCCACGCGCTGCGGGCGCGCATATGGGCGGGATGTTCAACGAGCAGGCGTCGATGCGATGGGCAGCGGCGACGGCGAACCGACGACATACGCGCCCGCTCTGCGGCTGCACATTGATGGAGTGACCATGTCCCCTCGCCCATGCCAAGGCCCGGCCTTCCGCCTGCGTCGTCGTGGCATCGTTCCACGGGGGCGGAAAGGCTTTAGATTACTGGCTTTCCTGCCCCACCGGGCGGTGGCGGCGCGGCGGGGCTTTCAATCCGTCGAATTTTTATCGTAGACGACACAAAGCGCGGAACCTCTCGGGGCTACGCACGTTAGGGCACGCCAGTCGCGCGCGCGACCCGGCAACCGGGGGACCCGCCTAGTCAATGACCTTAGACCTGACCGAGAAGAACGAGCCGTTTCTCTACGGCCTGCTCTGCCTGCTGCTTGCTGCCGTTTTCATCATCGACCTCTTCGTGCCCCTGGGCACCGCCGTATGGGTCATCTATCTCGTCCCCACGGTGCTGGCCTATCTCGCGCGCCATCCCAGGGTGCCGATCCTGGTCGCGGCCGCGGTGACGGTGCTTGTCGTAATCGGCTTTTTCGTGGACCGGGCGGGGATCGATCCCGGCATCGCGCGGCTCAACCGCACCATGGGCGTCGTGACGGTCTGGGTCCTCGCGGGCACCGGCTTCTTCTTCATCCGGAACAAGCTGTTCCGGGCGACGCAGGACTGGATGCAGATCGGGCAGGTCAACCTGGCGCGCCAGGTCAGCGGCGAGCTCAAGCTCCCCGAGCTCGGCGGCCAGGTCACGACCTTTCTCGCCACCTATCTCGGCGCCAGGGCGGCCGTGTTCTATGCCCGCGAGGGCGACAGCTTCAAACGGATCGGCGCTTTCGGCATTCCCCCCGACGCCTCCGTGCCCGAGGCGTTCCGGCCCGGTGAGGGGCTTCTGGGCGCCGTCGCCAAGGACGGCAAGCCGCTCAGCCTCAAGGATGTCCCCCACGACCACCTCGTCTACGGCTCGGGGCTCGGGCGCGGCACGCCGGGCATGATCCTCGCCGTCCCCACATTCGACGACGACCGGATCAACGGCGTGATCGAGCTGGGCTTCAGCGGCACTCCGCGCGTTGCGGCCGATACGCTTCTCGATCGGATTTCGAGCCTGGTGGGGATCGCGATACGGACCGTGCAGTATCGCACCCGCCTGGCCGAGCTGCTCGAAGAGACCCGCAAGCAGGCCGAGGAGCTGCGGGCCCATACCGAAGAGCTGAGCGTGGCCAACGAGGAGCTGGAGGAGCAGCGGCGCGCGCTTCTGGATTCCCAGAAGCGGCTGGAGCTGCAGCAGGCCGAGCTCGAGCAGACCAATACCCAGCTCGAGGAACAGACCCAGTTGCTCGAAGCCCAGCGCGACGACCTCGCCAAGACCCAGGGCTCGCTGCGCGACCAGGCGCGGGAACTGGAGGCGGCGAGCCGCTACAAATCCGAGTTCGTGGCCAATATGTCCCACGAGCTGCGCACCCCGCTCAACGCGCTGCTGATCATGGCCCGGCTTCTGGCCGACAACCGCAACGGCAATCTGAGCGAGGAGGAAGTCAGCTTCGCCCAGACGATCGAGAGCTCGGGCAACGACCTCCTGACCCTCATCAACGACATTCTCGACATCTCCAAGATCGAGGCCGGCAAGCTCGATATCGAGCCCGAGAACACCCGGGTCGCGGCCGTTGTGGAAAAGCTCGCCGCCTCGTTCTCGCGTCAGGCGGAACAAAAGGGCCTGCGCCTTGCGGTGGAGGTCGCGGACGACGCGGCCGAGATCGTGCAGACCGATCCCCAGCGCCTCGAACAGGTGCTCAAGAACTTCCTTTCCAACGCCATCAAGTTCACGGAAAAGGGCTCGGTGACGCTGTCGGCTGCAGCGGCCGGGCGGGACAGGATCGCCTTTTCGGTGCGCGACACCGGCATCGGCATCGCCGATGACCAGCAGGACGCGATCTTCGAAGCCTTCCGCCAGGCGGACGGCACCATCAACCGGAAATACGGCGGCACGGGGCTGGGGCTCTCGATCTCGCGCGACCTCGCCCACCTTCTCGGGGGTGAGATCGCGGTCGAAAGCGGCACGGGCGAAGGGAGCACCTTCACCCTCATCCTGCCGCTCGCCTTTTCGGGGTCCGGACGCAAGGCCGAGCGGTCGGCCCGGCCGGCGCGCCGCGAGGAATTGAGGCCCGCGCCCGAAGCGCCGGCCGCGCCGCGCGTCCCGGCCCAGCTTCGCGACGACCGGGAGACCGTCAAGGCGGACGACCGCACGATTCTCGTGGTCGAGGACGACGTGGCCTTCGCCCGCATCCTCGTGGACCTGGCCCACGAGCTCGGCTTCAAATGCATCGTGACCCATACGGCCGACGACGGTGTGGTGGCCGCGCGGCAATACCTGCCGCAGGCGATTCTGCTCGATGTCGGCCTGCCCGACCATTCGGGCCTCTCGGTGCTCGACCGGCTCAAGCGCGACGTGCGGACCCGGCACATCCCGATCCACGTCGCCTCGGTGAACGACTATTCGCAGATCGCCAAATCCTATGGCGCGATCAGCTATATGCTGAAGCCGGTCAAACGCGAGGCGCTGGCCTCGGCCCTCGAACAGCTCGAGGTGCGGCTGTCCCAGAACATGCGGCGCGTGCTGATCGCCGAGGACGATCCGGCGCAGCTCGAGGGGCTGCGCCACCTGCTGGCGGGACGGGACGTGGAGACCATCGGCGTCTCGACCGCCGCCGACTGCCTCTCCCGGCTGAAGACGGAAACCTTCGACTGCATGGTGCTCGACATGACGCTGCCGGACGCCTCGGGCTTCGACGTCCTCGAACAGCTCGACGCCGACCACAGCTTCTCGTTCCCGCCGGTCATCGTCTATACCGCGCGGGAGCTGTCCGATGACGAGGAGCTGCGGCTGCGGAAATATTCGAAATCCATCATCATCAAGGGCGCCAAGTCGCCCGAGCGCCTGATCGACGAGGTGACCCTGTTCCTGCACCAGGTCGTCTCGGACCTGCCCGAGGCGCAGCAGCGCATGCTCGCGACCTCGCTCAACCGCGACGCGCTCCTGGAAGGACGCAAGATCCTCGTGGTCGAGGACGACGTCCGCAACGTCTTTGCCGTCACCAGCATCTTCGAGCCGCATGGGGCCGAGGTGCAGATCGCGCGCAACGGGCGCGAGGCGCTGGACGCGCTCGACCTCATGGCGGCGGGCAGCACCCGGCCGGCCGACCTGGTGCTCATGGACGTCATGATGCCCGAGATGGACGGGCTCACCGCCACGCGGGAGATCCGCACGCGCGAGCAGTGGAAAGCGCTGCCCATCATCATGCTTACCGCCAAGGCCATGGCCGACGACCAGGAGCAGTGCCTCGCGGCCGGGGCCAACGACTATCTCGCCAAGCCGCTGGACGTGGACAAGCTGCTCTCGCTCGCCCGCGTGTGGATGCCGCGATGACCGAGGCGCTTCCCGAAACCCCGGTCGCGCGCATCGAGCTCGACCTGCTGCTCGACGCCATCCACCGCCGCTACCATTACGATTTCCGCGGCTATTCCCGCTCCTCGCTGCGCCGGCGCGCCGAGCTGGCGCGGCAGAAATTCGAATGCGCCACGCTCTCCGAGCTCCAGGCGCGGATATTGCACGAGCCGGCGCTCTTTCCCGCGCTCATCGACTGCATGACCGTGCAGGTGAGCGAGATGTTCCGCGACCCGCTCTATTTCAAGGCGCTGCGCGAACAGGTGATCCCGCACCTCAAGACCTTTCCCTCGCTCAAGGTCTGGGTCGCGGGATGCAGCTATGGCGAGGAGCTGTATTCCCTCGCGATCCTCTTCCGCGAGGAGGGCCTGGAAGCCCGCACCATGTTCTATGCGACCGAGATCAACCCCGCCGCGCTGGCCAAGGCCAAGGCGGGTATCTACGAGCTCGACCGCATTCCATTGTTCACAGAAAACCACCGTCGCTCGGGAGGACGCACCTCGCTTTCGGACTATTATACCGCCGCCTACGGGGCCGCGGTCTTCGACAAATCGCTGCGCGAGCGCACGGTCTTTGCCGAGCACAGCCTCGCCTCCGACGCCGTGTTCTCGGAAATGCACCTCATCTCCTGCCGCAACGTCCTCATCTATTTCGACGGCGAGTTGCAGAACCGGGCGGTGGGATTGTTCAAGGACTCGCTGATCCGGGGCGGGTTCCTCGGGCTCGGGGCCAGCGAGAGCCTGCGCTTCACCGCGCATGGCGATGCCTTTACCGCCTTCGAGGAGGATCAGCGGATCTATCGTCGCCTGGCCACCCGCCAAACCAATGGGGAGCTCGGCCGTGCCATCGCCTGATCTCGTCAAGTTCCTGATCGTGGACGACCTGCCCGAGAACATCCGGGCGCTCGAAGCGCTGCTGCGCCAGGACGGGCTGCGCATCGACGCGGCGACCTCGGGCACAGACGCCCTCGAATTGCTGCTGCGCAACGATTATGCGCTGGCCCTGCTCGACGTGCAGATGCCCGACATGAGCGGGTTCGAGCTGGCCGAGCTGATGCGCGGCACCGAGCGCACGCGCCAGGTGCCGATCATCTTCATCACCGCCGCCGCGGCCGACGAAGGCCGCCGCTTCCGCGGCTACGAGGCCGGGGCCGTGGACTATATCTTCAAGCCGGTCGATCCGCTGATCGTGCGCAGCAAGGCCAAGGTCTTCTTCGAGATCGGCAAGCAGCAGCGCGAGCTCAGCCGGCATCGCAACGAGCTGCAGGCAACCTCGCTCCAGCTCGGCGAGGCGCTGCACCGGCTGCAGGCCCATTCGGACAATTCCCCGCTGGCCATCGTCGAATTCGACCCGGACCTGCGGATCGTCTCCTGGTCCAAGGGCGCCGAGCGGCTGTTCGGCTGGACCAGCCGGGACGTGATCGGGCTGCGGCTCGACGACCCGGGCTGGCTGCATCCGGAGGATACCGGCCCGCTGATGGCCGGACTCACCGATTCCCTGGCCGACCTCAACCACCGCCGCGGGGTGGAGACGGTGCGCATGGCGCATCGCGGCGGGCGGACGCTTTTTTGCGAATGGTACAGCTCGGTGCTGCGCAACCCCGCCGGCCAGCCGATCTCGCTCAACGTGCAGATCCTCGACGTCACGGAGCGGCGCAAGGCCGAGGATACCCAGCGGCTGCTGATCGGCGAGCTCAACCACCGGGTCAAGAACACCCTGGCCAGCGTGCAGGCCATCGCCAACCAGACCCTGCGCCATACCGATGACGCGAGCGCCTTCTCCGAGACGTTCTCGGGCCGCATCCAGTCCCTGGCGCGGGCGCATGGCATGCTCAGCGAAGCGACGTGGCAGGGCGCGCAATTGGAGCAGCTCATTCTCGATCAGTTGCGCCTCGGCACGCTCGACGGCGCGCGGATCAGGGTGCGCGGGCCCGAGGTCAACCTGCCCCCCGCCCCCTCGCTCAGGCTCGCGCTCATCTTCCACGAGCTCAGCACCAATGCCAACAAATACGGCGCGCTCAGCACGCCGGAAGGCCGGATCGATCTCACCTGGTCGCTGGCCGGGGACGTCTTGCGCATCCGCTGGGCCGAAAGCGGGGGACGCGACATAAAGGCGCCGTCGCGCAAGGGGTTCGGGACGACGTTGATCGAAAGCAGCCTCGGCGCGGATGGCGGTAGCGCCGCCGCCTCCTACCGGAGCGAGGGCGTCACCTGGGACATCGAGATGGTGATCGCGCCCGCGGATTCGACGGATCTGCAAAGACGGATCGCCGCGGCCTCGGCCCCGGTCGAGCCGGTTTCCCCGGCGCAGCCGGCCTCCTCGGTCGAGGGACGCAAGCTGCTGGTCGTCGAGGACGAGGCGCTCGTGGCGCTCGAGCTGGTCTCCATTCTGGAGGAGGCGGGCGCCGAGGTGATCGGCCCGATCGGCGCCGTGGAGGACGCGGTGCGCGCGGCCTCGGGCGGCGGCTTCGACGCCGCGTTCCTCGACGGCAACCTGCACGGCCACCCGGTCGATCCGGTCGCCTCGGCCCTGCGCGCGGCGGGAATTCCCTTCGTGTTCGTCTCCGGCTACGGGCGCGAAAGCCTTCCGGCCGCCTTCGCCGATACCGAGATCGTGGGCAAGCCGTTCTCGTCCGAGGACGTGCTCTGCGCCGCCGCGGCCCTGCTCGACGAGCATGCCCGGGCCGGCCTCGTGCCCGCGCGGACGGCAGCCTCGGGCCAATAGGAAACAGCGTTGAGGGGCTGCGACGCGATCGCAGCCCCTCTCCCGCTTGAGCCGGCCCGGATCGTGTGGGACAAGAGGCCTGCCGCGCCCGCATGGAGGCGGCGGCCACTCTACGATCAGGGGAAGCGATGCTGCGCTTTATGGATTTCAGCTCGTGGCAGGGCGTGCTCTCGACGGTGCTCGGCCTGGCCCTGTTCCTGCTCGTGGGCATCGGCATCCGTTTGCTGATGATGGTCACCATCCAGCAGCGCCAGCAGCGCATGAACCGCCAGATCAACGAGCGCCTGCGTACGCTGATCGCGGCCTACAAGGTTCTCGGCGGCTCGTTCACCGGCAACCTGACCGTCGATCCCATGCATCTGCGCCAATTGCGCGAGGCCGAAACGCCCGACCTGGTGGACGCCGACCCGCTCGTGCCCGCCGAGGGCGGGCCGACGGTGGCCGAGGTCCTGCAGGACCCCAACGTCCCGCCCGAGCCACGGAGCGGCGGGGGCGGCGAGGATTCGATCGGCGAGCGCAAGCGCCGCATCCGCGACGCCGTGGAGGCGACGCTTTCGGACATTTTCCTGCTCGGCACCGAGGAGCAGGTGCGCCTTGCCGAAAAAGCCGCGCGCGAACTGGTCGCGGGCCACCCGGTCCAGACCCATGAACTGGTCGTCTCGCTGCGCGATTTCATCCGCAAGGCGCTCGACCTCGAACCCATTCCGGACGATCTCGCCATTCCCATGCAAGGCCCGACCCGTCCCTCCAGCAGCGGCGGACGCGGCGCGGGCGGCGGCGACCGCAGCGGCCGGGGGGCAGGCGGCGGTGGCGGTGGCGGTGGCGCCGGGGGCGGCGGCGGCATGGGTGCCGGCATGGGGATGGGCATGGGCATGGGCATGGGCGGCAGCGGCGGCGCGTCCGAAACCTCTTCCATCACTCCGCGTCCCTAAGTCCTGCTATGCGCCAGCCCAAGATTCTCACCACCCTGCGGACCTATAACGGCTCGCTGTTTCTCGCCGACCTCACTGCGGGCGCGACCGTCGCCATGGTGGCGCTGCCCCTCTCGCTCGCCATCGCCATCGCTTCGGGCGCCGATCCGGCCAAGGGGCTGATCACCGCCATTGTCGGGGGCTTCCTCATCTCGCTGCTGGGCGGCAGCCGGGTGCAGATCGGCGGGCCGACCGGCGCCTTCATCGTGGTCGTCTTCGGGGTCATCGCCGAGCACGGCTATGACGGGCTGGTCATCGCCACGCTCATGGCGGGGGTGATCCTGCTGGTTGCGGGCGCGTTCCGCGCCGGACGGCTGATCGCCTATATCCCCGAGGCCGTGGTCAACGGCTTTACCATCGGCATCGCCATCGTCATCGCGGCGAGCCAGATGGCCGATTTCCTCGGCCTTTCGGTCGAGCACCTGCCGGCGGAGTTCATCGAGAAGATCCCGGTGCTCTGGGAAGCGCGCGCGAGCTTCAATCCCTGGGCCTTCGGCATCGCGGTCGCGACCCTGGTGATGATCGTCCTTTTCCGCCGCATCGCGCCGCGCTTTCCCGGCCTCATCGTCGCGGTCGGGCTGGGCTCTCTCGTCGTGGTTCTCGCCATGCTGCCCGTGGATACGCTGTTCTCGCGCTTCGGCGCCTTGCCCAACCACCTGCCCTGGCCGCAATGGCCCGATCTCTCGCTTTCCCGCGTGGTGGCGCTGCTCCCCTCGGCCATCGTCATCGCCTTCCTCGCCGGCGTCGAATCCCTGCTCTCGGCCATGGTGGCCGACCGGATGATCGAGGGACATCACCGCCCCAATGCCGAGCTGCTCGCCCAGGGCGCGGCCAATATCGGCTCGGCGCTGTTCACCGGGCTTCCGGCCACCGGGGCCATCGCGCGCACCGCGACCAATATCCGGGCCGGCGGCCAGACGCCGGTGGCGGGGCTGGTCCACGCCGCCGTCATCCTCCTGGTGATGCTGGTGGCCGCGCCGCTCGCCGGCTATCTCGCCATGCCCGCCCTGGCCGCGCTTCTGGTCATCACGGCCTGGAACATGAGCGAGCCGCACAAATGGCGCGAATACGCGCGCGGCCGGACAAGCGACAAGCTGCTCCTGCTGCTCACGCTGGTCTTGACCGTGCTGGTCGATCTCACGGTGGCCATCGGGGTCGGCGTCGCCATCGGGCTCGCCCTGCGCCTCAGCCGGCGCAAGTCGGTCGAGAGCGACTGGACGCCGCCGGAACGTTGACCCTTGCCGAGGCTGCGCTAAGCTCGCCGCATCGCATGGGAGAAGACGGCATGATGGGGTTGAAAAGGACGGTTCTGGCGCTGGTTGTCGTTCTCGCGCCCGCCTGGGCCATGGCGCAGCAGAGCGTTATCGACCCCTATTACAAGGTCCTCCTCAGCCAGCTCCATCCCGAGGATGTCGGGGCGATGGAGGGCTGGGAAGAGGCCATGCGCGCCCATTTCAGCGACCTCAAGGCCTCGGGCGCGCTCGACGCGGCGAGCCAGGAGGCGGCGGTCGAGATGATCGCGCTGCTCGACCTCGCGCGGCTGCCGATCACGCGGGATGAGATGATCGGCGACTGGAGCTTCAAGAGCTACCAGACCGACAGCCTCGGGGCGTTCGCCTATACGTTCTTCAACGGCCGCATCTATCCCGAGGGCGAGGCGCTGGTCCTCGACAAGTCCGGCGGCTCCCAGCGCCATTTCGGCTATCTCGCCCAGGCGCGGGAGGACGCGCTGTTCTTTGCCGGGGCGCTCTCCTATTCCTACGATCCGAGGCCGCGGCTCTATTCGAGCATGGAGGCCAACCCCGATGCCGAAAGCCGCGAGCGCGACGCCACGGCCGAGATCTACAAGATCGGGGACGCGCGCTACCTCATGGTCTTCGCGCCCGACAACGGGCGGTTCCGGCTTTACGAGATCGTGCCACGGTAGGAAGGAAGAGCACCCCTCATCCGTCTCGCGCCTTCGGCCCGATCCACGTTCGTCATTCAAATCGCTCCCCGAGCGATTTGCCCTTCGGGACATTCCTCAATCCCTCAAGGGGAGAAGGGGAGCCCGTGGCTCCTCGGCTTTTTCGCCCCCCTCTCCCCTTGAGGGAGAGGGGCCGGGGGTGAGGGGTGCTCTCTCCTAATCCGCCAGCATCCGGATCATGTCCTGCGCCGCAAAGGGGTTCTTCTCCTTGGTCCCGTCGATGACGAAGGCGAAGACGTCGCGCGAGACCTTGTGCGCCGGATTGGGCTTGCTCACTGGCGCGAGGTCGTCGGGCGCGCCGCCTGCGGCCCAGACCCGCATGCGATCGACCCAGGCCATGGCGTCGGCATCGGAATAGCCGTGGACGTGGTCGGGGCTCGTGCCCAGCATGCGCAGGTAGACGAAGGACGCGGTGACGTCCGGGATCAGGGGGAACTTGCTGTCGCCCGAGATGATCACGGCCACGTCGTGCGCGCGTACGAGGGCGACGAAATCGGGATCGGCGAAGCTTGGGTGCCGGACCTCGACCGCGTGGCGCAGCGCCACCCCGTCGCGCTCCTTGGGCAGAAGCGCGAGGAACCCGGCGAAATCCTCGGCATCGAAGGCCTTGGTGGGCGGGAACTGCCAGTTGATCGGGCCGAGCTTGTCCTTGAGCTCGGTCACCCCGCTTCCGAGGAATTTCTCCACCGACTCGGCTGATTCTTTGAGCACCCTTCGGTTGGTGGCGAAGCGCGGGCCCTTGACCGCGAAGACGAAATCCTCCGGCGTCTCCGCGTGCCAGCGCCGGAAGCTCTCGGGCTTCTGGCTGCCGTAATAGGTGCCGTTGATCTCGATGGCCGTGAGCGCCCGGCTCATATGCTCGAGCTCGCGGCTCTGGGGCAGGTCGTCGGGATAGAAGCTCTTGCGCCAGCCCTCGAAGACCCAGCCGCCGACGCCGATCCTGATCCTGGGGGCCTTTGCGCTCATCTCGCCTCTCCGCTTTGCTTTTCGCGATGATGGAGCAGATTTCCGCCCGCCTCAAGGCGCGGGCTCTGGCCTTCCCCCATGCCGCCGTCATAAGCTCCGCCCCACACCACACGAATGGCGCCAAAGGAGAAAGCGCAATGAAGGTCAACGCCAATGGCATCGCGGTCAACGTCAATATCGAGGGGCCCTCGAGCGCACCGACCGTGGTGCTGAGCCATTCCCTGCTGCTGTCCATCGGCGCCTGGGATGCGGTCGCCGCCGACCTCGCCTCCGACTACCGCGTCGTGCGCTACGACCTGCGCGGGCATGGCGAGACCGAGGCGACCACGGGCGCCTACAGCATGGGCGAGCTCGCCGATGACGTCGTGGCGCTGCTGGATGCGCTCGACATCGACCGCGCCCATTATGTCGGCCTGTCCATCGGCGGCGGCATCGGCCAGGTGCTGGCCTCCCGCAACCCCGACCGGGTGAACCGGCTGGTGCTGGCCGCGACCGGCCCCAAGACCCCGCCCGAAGGCGCGGCCCAGTGGCAGGCGCGGATCGCCGAGGTACGCGAGGGCGGCATCGACACCCAGATCGAGCCCTTCATCGGTCGCTGGTTCACGCCCAGCGCCGACCCGGCGGTGGTGGAGCGGACCGAGGCCATGATGGCCAATACCTCGGTGGACGGGTTCATCGGCTGCTGCGAGGCGCTGACCGTGCACGACGCGCTTGGAATGCTCGGGGCGATCACGGCGCCGACCCTGGTCCTAACCGGGTCGGACGACCCCGGCTCCACGCCCGCCATCGGCGACCTGCTGGCCTCCAAGATCCCCGGCGCGACGCACACGACCATCCCCGACGCGTCGCACCAGATCGCGCTGCAGCATCCGGGGGCGTTCGTCGCCGCGGTTCGGGCGCATCTGGCGGAATAAGGGAAGAGGACCCCTCATCCGTCTCGGGCCTTCGGCCCGATCCACGTTCGTCATTCAAGGGGAGAAGGGGATTCCGTGGCTCATCGGCCCTATCGCCCCCCTCTCCCCTTGAGGGACTTCGAGGGGGTGGCGCAGCCACCAATCGCCCCTGTGGGGCGATTGGAGCCGAAGAAGGGTCGGGGGTGAGGGGTGCGGATGCTTGCCAGACCAGTGGACTTCTAGTCGATCAGCCCCGCCTCAGCCCGGATAGGCGATCTCGGAGGTGACCTCGAGGTCGCGGTCCTCGTGCACCGTGACCCCTTCGGGCGCCACATGGGATGCGAGCCGCGCGTCGCGGGCGCGGATGAGGTCCGCGATGGCGTCGTGATGGGCGACGAAGATCGCGGTGAGCCAGCGGTTCACCAGATAGGACGGGCGCGGCATGTGCAGGTCGAATTTTGCGATCAGCGGGATCGTCGCCTCGGCATCCAGCCAGTCGTCGCCCACTACCCATTGATTGACGGTGAAGAGCCGCAGCGGCTTGCCATAGGCATCGACACCGACCGCGGCCAGGTGGTGCACCGGTCCGTCCGGGCCCGCGGGCCGCACGAAGCAGTGGAAATGCCCGTGCTCGCCGCCCTTCTCGCCCGGCCCGTGGGCGTGGTAATACCATTGCCCGCCCGTGGCCGGATCGTAGACATCGCCTTCGGGGTAATGCGCCCAGGCCGAGAGCGCGCCCGCGTCGCGCAGCGTTTCGGTGAGGACCGATTGCCCGCCCTTGGCGAGCACCGCCTCGCAAAAGGCGATCTCCTCCCGGGCGCGGGCAACGGCCTGCTCGCTCATTGCGCGTCCGGCAGGGGCGCGGGCGGAGGCGGAGGGGGCACCAGGGCGGGCGCCGCGGCGCACGGATCGGCCGCCGGGGCAGGCATCGGAGCCGGAGGCGGCGGCGGAGCCGCGAGCGCGGGACCGGCGGCGCAGGGATCGGTGGCAGGCGCCGGAGCGGGCGGAGGCGGAGGCGCCGCAAGCGTCGGCGCGCCGACCGCGCAGGGCGCGGCTGCCGGCACAGGGGCACCGACCGCGCAGGGGGCCGCAGCGGGAACGGGAGCGCCGGCCGCACAGGGCGCGACTGCAGGCGCCCCGGCGGCGCAGGGCGCGCCGGCAGCGCACGGAGCGGCGCCGGCATTCACCGAAACCGTGGCCGCGGCCTCGACCCGTGGAACCGGGTTGACGATGGTGTCGGCCACGATGGCGACCGTCGAAACCGACAGGGCCGCGCCGAAAAGCAGGGTGTTGCGAGCGGTGTTACTCATGCCTTCTTGAATCCATCGAGACCGAACAGGGGACGGGCCCAGACGCCGGCGAACGAGCCCACGAACGCGGCCGCGAACCAGAGCCAGCCATGCAGGCTGCCCGAGGCGATGCCCGAGAACAGCGCGCCGATATTGCACCCGAACGAGAGGCGCGCGCCATAGCCCATGAGGAGCCCGCCGGCAATGGCCGCGAGCAGCGAGCCCAGCGGCAGCTTGGCCTTCGGCGCGAACTTGCCGGCGAGGGCCGCGGCCAGCGCGGCACCCAGCACGAGGCCGAAATCCATCACCGAGACCGTGTCGTTGAGCACGGAGGAATTGAGCGCCTGGGCCTGGGCCGGCCAGGTCCAGAACTCCCAGCTCGCCACCGGAACGCCCACGGCCTGGGCGATCTTCGCGCCCCAGAGGCCGAAGCCATAGGTGATCGACCAGGGATGGCCGGCAACCAGCAGGGTCGCGATATTGAGCACAGCCAGCAACACGCCGGCGCCGACCAGCGGCCAGGGACCGTAGAGCAGCCAGGTCCAGCCCTCGCGTGCGGGGGCGGGCTCGCGCTCGATATTGCCGTGGGCGCGCTTTTCGACAAAGGCGGCGACGAGCGCCAGGCCGATGAGGACCGCGACGGTCAGGGCCACGGCCGGGGCCACGCCCAGGGTCGCGCCCAGCGAGATGGTGGACAGGCTCGGCGTAGCCAGCCAGAACGGCAGGTGCCAGGTGCCGATCAGCGCGCCGACGATGAAGAAGACCAGGGTCACGAGCATGCGGGCCGAGCCGCCGCCCACGGTGAACAGCGTGCCCGAGCCGCAGCCGCCACCCAATTGCATGCCGAAGCCGAACATCAGCGCGCCGAGCAGCACCGACACCCCGACCGGAGCCAGCGCCCCCACGAGGGGCTGGCCGCCGAGATTGCCGGCCGCCAGCAGCGGGATCATGGCGATGGCCGCCACGGAAATCGCCACCATCTGGGCGCGGAAGCCGCGGCTGCGCTTTTCGACCACCAGCCGCTTCCAGCCGCCGGTGAACCCGAAGCTGGCGTGATAGAGCGTGGCGCCCAGGGCGCCGCCGATCACGAACAGGGTGCCGTGGCGCAGGCCGACCAGGGCGGAGATGATGACGAAGCCCAGGACCAGGGCGCCGAGCGCGACCACGAGCGGGCCGCGATCGACGATCGAGGGGGGCAGGAAACTGGGGCGGGCTGAGATGTCACTCATGATGAGCCTTGGTGTCTCGCATGTCTTGGTGTCTTGGCGCCCCCTATACTCCGGGCGCCCGAATTCTGAAACGCTGTACCCGGCCCGCCCCGGACGAGGCAACACCCCGGCTTGCGCCGGGGTGAGCCCGATGCGGCGAGCGGGTCGCCGTTATTCGATGACGACGGGGCGCGCCGGGTCCTGGGTCCATTCGGCCATGGAACCGTCATACATGGCGGTCGGCTGCTCGAGCACCTCGGAGAGCGCGAACCAGGCGATCGAGGCCCAGTGGCCGGTGTTGCAGAAGGCGATGGACGGCTCGCCCAGCGTCACGCCCACCGATTGGGCCAGGGCCGCGATGGTGTCGGCATCGGCGAAGCGGGCATATTCGGCGCTGTAGAGGGCGGAATGCTCGATATTGACCGCGCCGGGAATGGTGCCGAGGGCGGCGACCACGGGGCTCTTGTTCTCGCCGTGATACTGGCTGGCGGGGCGGCCATCGACCAGGGTCGTGCCGTCTTCGAGCGCGGCCAGCACCTCGTCGGTGGTGGCGAGCAGGTCGTCGCGCAGGGTGCCGGCGGTGAAGGTCGCGGGCTCGCGCACCGCGGCCTCGGCCACGCGCTCGCCGCCGGCGGCGTCGTACTGGCGCCAGCCGCCGTCGAGGATCGAGACCGCGTCATGGCCGAGATACTTGAAGGTCCAGTAGATGCGCGTGGCGCCGCCGAACTCGGACGAATCCGTGCCCCAGGGCACGATCACCACGTGGTCGTCATTGTCGATGCCGAGATTGCCGATCAGCGCGGTGATCTCTTCGAGCGGGGGCAGGTTGCCCGGCACGCCATCGACCTCGGTGCGCCAGCCGGCCGAGGCATAGGGGGCGACGACGGCATTGGCGATATAGGGCAGATCGCCCAGGTCGGTGCCCTCGATATTGTCGCGGACATCGAGGATGACGAGGTTCTCGTCGCCGGCATGCTCGGCCAGCCAGGCGGTGTCGACCAGGGGCTGGCTGAAGGCAGGGCTGGCGAAGCCGATAACCGCCGCGAGCGCGAGCAGGACTTTGCGCATGAAGGGAACTCCAAATTCGGAAAGGATTTGGATGAGGTTATAGGCCGGCCGGCCCGACCCGGGCGAGTGATGGCATGTCAAAGTGGGAGAGCGGAGCGGAATAGGCTGCCCCGGTTGCGGGCGGATGCGGAAATCCGTTTCGTTCGGGTGGAAGAGCGCTTCGGATTGAAGGAAGAGCACCCCCACCCGACCTCCGCTTCGCTCCGGCCACGTTCGTCATTCAAATCGCTCCCCGAGCGATTTGCCCTTCGGGGCATTCCTCGATCCCTCAAGGGGAGAAGGGGATTCCCTGGCTTATCGGCTCTATCGCCCCCTCTCCCCTTGAGGGACTTCGAGGCGGTGGCGCAGCCACCCATCGCTCCGGTGGAGCGATGGGAGCCGAAGAAGGGTCGGGGGTGAGGGGTACTCTCGCCACACCCACCAAAGCCTAACCCGACACCCCCAAAGCATAACGCCGTGCATTGGCGACATAGCGCTCCGCCGAACGGCGCAGGCCGGCGATCTCATCGGGCGTGAGCGTCCGCACCACCCGCCCCGGCGCGCCGACGACCAGGCTGCCGGCGGGAATCTCCTTGCCCTCGGTGACCAGCGCGCCGGCACCGATGAGGCAGTTCTCCCCGACCACCGCACCATTGAGCACCGTCGCGCCCATGCCGATGAGGCTGTTGTTCCCGATGGTGCAGCCGTGGAGGATCGCCCTGTGGCCGATGGTGCAGCCCTCGCCGATCACAAGCGGAAAGCCGGGATCGGTATGCAGCACGCAGAGATCCTGGATATTGCTGCGCGCGCCGACCGTGATGGGTTCGTTGTCGCCGCGCAGCACTGCGCCGAACCAGACGCTGGCCGCCTCGCCCAGCGCCACGTTGCCGATCACCTGTGCGCTCTCGGCAACCCAGAAGAAGCCATCGGGTAATGTTGGCGAAACTCCGTCGAGTGTCAGCAGCGCCATGGTGATCCTCCGAATCGTCCAGCGCCTGTGGCGGCATCGCGCTGGATTCCGGTAATAAATACCGGAATGACATTGGAGGTTTGGCTTCTATCCCGCCCCACCCTCCATCGTCACCCCGGTATTTACTACCGGGGTCCAGCGCCTCCCAACCCCCAGTGGCTCAGCGGATCTTCCGCCCGGTTTCCGCGGAGAAGCAATGCAACGCCGTGTGCGATACGTGGAGGTCGAGCCGGGTACCGATGGCATCGGTCCGCACGCCAGGCGTGCGCAGCACCAGCTCGCGGGTGAGCCCATCCGCGTGGGCGTAGACGAGGCTTTCGGAACCGACCAGCTCGATGGCGTCAAGGGTCACGGGGACGACGAGCCCCGGCCCCTCACCCGCCGCGAGGGCCATGTCCTCGGGCCGGATGCCGATGGTGCCGGTGCCCGCGGGCACGCTGGCGGGCAAGGCGATGCCGGCCGCGCGCACCTGGTCGATGGGGATCAAATTCATGCCCGGCGAGCCCATGAAGCCGGCGACGAAGACCGATTGCGGGTCGGCATAGACCTCCAGCGGCTTGCCGACCTGCTCGATGGCGCCCTTGTTCATCACCACCAACATGTCGGCGAGGGTCATGGCTTCGAGCTGGTCGTGGGTGACATAGACCGAGGTGGTGCCGAGCGTCCTTTGCAGGCGGCGGATTTCCACCCGCATCTGGCCCCTGAGCTTGGCGTCGAGATTGGAGAGCGGCTCGTCGAACAGGAACGCCTTGGGCTGGCGCACGATGGCGCGGCCCATGGCGACGCGCTGGCGCTGGCCGCCCGAGAGCTGGCGCGGCTTGCGTTCGAGGAATTCCGCGATCTCGAGGATGCGCGCGGCCTCGGTGACGCGGGCGTCGATCTCGGCGCGCGGGGTGCGGCGGTTCCTGAGCCCGTATTCGAGGTTTCCGCGCACGCTCATATGCGGGTAGAGCGCGTAGTTCTGGAACACCATGGCGATGTCGCGCTCGGCGGGCTCAAGCCGGTTGACGATTGTCTCGCCGATCCGCACCTCGCCCGCGCTGATGGTTTCGAGCCCAGCGATCATGCGCAGCAGGGTCGATTTCCCGCAGCCCGAGGGGCCGACCAGCACGGCCATCTCGCCGTCCCTGATCGCAAGGTCGATGCCCTTGATGGCCTCGACGCCGCCGGCATAGGTCTTGCGCAGGCCCGAGATTGCTGAAGCTGCGGTGACAGGTGCGTGACGGGCCGATGACAGTTCCGGCCGGACGATCACCTTGCAAAAAGATACATCTATGATATTCCTTTTAGCGGTGAAGGGCCGGAGCAGCGCAGCCAGCGAGTGGAGGGAACAATGGCGGCAGCACGACTTTTCGGCTCGATCATCGCGGTGGGCATCGGCGCTCTCGCAATCGGCACCCAGCTTGTGGCGGCCCAGGTGGAGGACGAGCGCATCGCCTTCCCGGCGGGCTACGAAACCGCGTTCACCAATTATCTAAGCCTGGACCGGGTGCAGAACCCCGACCAGATCATCCGGCTCTTCGCTAACGATATCGCGCTCGAGGGACGCGGGGAGGACGGCGCGTTCGCGGACGGGTCCATCCTCGTGGGCGAGATCTATGCGGCCCAGAAGGACGCGGACGGCAATGTCATCGAGAGCACGCTCGGCCACCGCATCGCCGGCAATTTCGCCGCGATCGCGGTCATGGAGAAGCGCGCCGGCTGGGGCGAGAGCTTCCCCGATACCCTGCGGAACGGGGACTGGGATTTCGCGATCTTCAGCCCCGAGGGAGAGCGCCTCGACCGCGATCTCGACGCGTGCCGCGCCTGCCACGCGCCTTTGACCGACATGGACCACGTGTTCTCGTTCGAGCATCTCGGCGGCTGATATGGGCATCAGCCCCGGCATCTGGTGGGCTGGATCGATCCGCAATCGACCCGGCCCATTCAGTATTCCGCAGGCTGGATCGTGGATGCGGCAGCATTGAACTGGATTCCGGCATTGATTGCCGGGGGCCAGGCGATGCCAGCCAAATCGCGGAGCGCTCTAGCGCCGCGTGAAGCAGGCGACGAGTTCGAGATGGCTCGACCAGGCGAACTGGTCCACCGGGGTCACCGGCCCCATGGCGAAGCCGGAGGCGACGAGGATCGCGGCGTCGCGCGCGAAGCTCAGGGGATCGCAGCTCACCGAGATGACGCGCCCTACCCTTTTCGTCTGTGCCAGGGCCTTCGTCTGCGCCTGGGCGCCGGCGCGCGGCGGGTCGAGCACCACGGTATCGAAGCGGTCGAGCTCGAACCGGGTCAGCGGATCGGCGAAAAGGTCGCGCGCTTCCACGGTCACCGCCTTGAGCTTTTTGCCGGTGCGGAAGCCCTGTTCCAGCGCCGCCACCGCCTCGCGGCTGGTATCGGCGGCATAGATCGGCGCGTGCCGGGCCAGGCGCAATGCGAAAGGCCCGATGCCGCAAAACAGGTCCGCGACCGCCTTGCCCCCCGCCGCCGCCTCCAGCACTAGATCGGCCAGCACCGCCTCGGCCCGCGCGGTGGCCTGAAGGAAGCCGCCCACGGGCAGCGGCACCTCTGCGGTGCCGATCGCGAGCGAGGGGCTGGCATAACTGAGCACCACCTCGCCATTGATCGCGACGCGGCAGACGCCGAAGCGCTCCGCCGCCTCGGCCAGCTTTCGCGGGGCAAAGCCGGGCTTGCGCTTGATGCGCACCGCGACGTCCGGCCCCATGGCCGTGTCCGTGATCGCCACGTCGCACAGCCCCAGCACCTCCGCTATGGCGCGGGCGAGCGCCGGGGCCTCGGCCAGCCCAGGCACGAGGATGGGGCAATGTTCGATCTCATGGATGGCGTGCGAGCGCAGGCCCATGAAGCCGGCGCCATGCGGGGTTGCGTGCAGCGTCACCCGCCGCCGCCCCTCGCCCTGGGCATCCACCAGATCGCGCACCTGCGCCTCGAGCCCTGCCCGTTCGAGCGCGGTGACGGCGAGGCCACGCTTCCATTGGCGATAGGGCTCGGGCGCCCAATGCTGCACCTGGCAGCCGCCGCAGGCGCCGAAATGCGGGCAGAAGGGCGCGATCCGCTCGGGGCTCGGCGCCACGACGGCGTCGAGGAGGCCGCGCTGGCCCTCGATCCGCGCCCGCACCACTTCGCCCGGCAGCGCCCCGGCCACGAAGAACGTCGCGTCCTCGTGGCGCGCGATGCCTTCGCCCCGGCTGCCCATGGCTTCGATGGTGAAGGAGACCGTCGCGCTCACGCCTGGCGTCCGATGAAGGCGTCCACGGCAGCAGAGTCGGGGATGGCCGGCTGGGCGCCGTGCGCGAGGCAGGCCAGCGCCGCGGCCGCGTTGGCGCGGCCGAGCGCGTCCGCGAGCGCGCGTCCCTCCGCCAGCCCGGAAGCGAGATAGCCCACGAACGTGTCGCCCGCGCCCGTCGTATCGACCGGCGCGATCGCGCAGCCCGCGACCGCGGTGACCGCGCCGTCGGGCGCCACCGCCACGGCCCCGTTAGGCCCCAGCGTCGCCACGGCCACGGTCTCGAACCGGCGCGCCAGCAGGGTCAGCCCGATCTCGGGCGTGCCCGCGCTGGCGCCCAGCATGGCGAGCGTGCCGGCGAGCTCGGTTTCGTTCATCACCAGCACCGAGGCGGCCTGCAGAAGGGGTTCGGGCACCTGGGCATGGGGCGCCAGATTGGCGATCACCCGCGCACCCTTTTCGCGCGCAGTGACGGCGGCGGAAACGACGCCCTCCAGCGGGGTTTCGAGCTGGACCAGCAGCGTGTCCTCCGGCCCGATGCCCGCGGCCTCGAGCGCGGCGGCGCCCAGCCTCTCATTGGCGCCGGGCAGGACGGTGATCATGTTCTCCCCGGCCGCGTCCACGACGATCAGCGCGGTGCCGGTATGGCGGTCCATGCGCCGCACATGAGAGAGATCGACCCCCGCTTCCAGCAGCAGCTCCAGGGCCCGGCCGGCGAAATCGTCGTGGCCGACGCAGCCGATCATGCGCACGTCCGCGCCGGCCCGGCTGGCCGCGAGCGCCTGGTTGGCGCCCTTGCCGCCGGGCGCGATCTCGAGGCTCGTGCCCAGCACGGTCTCGCCCGACCGCATCAGCCGGGGCGCATGTCCGATGAGGTCGATATTGACCGACCCGTAAACCACGATCATTGCGGGCCCTCCTTGCCAGAGAAGTGCCCCAATCGCGGCAAGGGAGCAAGTCGCTCAGATTTCGGCGCGCAGGCTCACGGCCAAGGCGAGCGTGTCGGTCTCGATCCCCGCGATATCGGTTTGCCGCTCCAGCCCCAGCCGGGTCCGCAGAAGAAGGCCGGGGGCGAGCGCATAGGTGAACCCGGCCTCCGCCCCCAGTTCGCTCGCGAGCGGAATCGCGGCCAGCACCGCCTCGCCTCCGCTTGCATAGAGCCCTGCCGCCAGCGCCAGCCGCGTCGTGAGCCTCATCTCGGCCTCGGCCCCCACGCGCCAGCGCCAGTCGGCGAACCCGTCCGCCGCGTCCTCGAAGGCGGTGCCCATCTGCGCGGTCAGGGAGATCGAAAATCCTTGACGCAAAGCCATGCCAATCGTGCCGTAGCCATAGGGGCGGATGAAGCGCTCGCCTTCGAGCAGGGGCGTGGCGACGAGGTCCGCGCCCAGCCGCAATTCCCCCTGCAGGCCGTCGGGAAAGCGCGCCGCGACGCCCGCGGACGCCCGCAGCCGGTCGGCGGGCAGGCGCCCGTAGAGCAGGCTGTCGATAGGGCCTACCGAAAGCCGGTCGGCCTCCAGCCGCGCCAGCAGGGCGAGGGTGGGCGCGACCGCGTGCTCGATGGAGAAGGCGGCGCGCAGCATATCGGTCTCGGCGCGCAGGCGCTCGGGCAGCAAGGGTAGGCCGGGAAAGACGCTGGCGCCGGGCCGCTGGCTGATCTGGCCCAGTTCGATATCCAAGAGGGTGAGCCCGAAGCGCTGGCGCAGCCCCAGCGTTCCGGACAGCTCCAGCGTGGGCGAGATCGCGGACACCAGCTGGCCGGGCAGGACGAGGCTCCGCCTCTCCTCGGCATGGCGCAGGGCGAAGCCGCCGCGCAGCACGGTGTCCGGCCCCAGCGCGACCTCGAGATCGAGCGCGCCCTCAAGCGCCGTCCCGGTCTCCGCTTCCCCGGACATGACGAGGCCGCGCTCGACCGCGAAACTGCCGCGCAGCCCGATGCCGCCCTCCCCCGCGACCACGGCGCCCCCGCTCCGCTGCGTCAGCACCAGCGCGTCCGCGCCGGCCTCCCAACTGGCTTCGATCTCGGAATAAAGGTTCACCTGCGGCTCCGCGCCCGTGCCGGGCGCCGCGAGCGCGGCCACCAGCGCCGCGACGGCAACGGCAGCAAAGGCAGTACGTGGGCTCACGTAGGGTCTCCGTCAGCACTTCGAAAACGGCGCAGGTGCCTCATGTCCGCAATGAAACTGGGCGGGCGGTGGTGAACGTTCCGCTGCCGCGCGCCCTCGCAGAACTACGCACAAGCAGGGAAACAGCCATGTCCATGCGTGACAGGGATTTGGGAAGCGCGTTGCGGACCTATCGCATCAGGGCCCGTATCAACCAGCACGACCTGGCGCGGATCGTGGGGGTGAGCCAGAGCCAGATTTCGCGCTGGGAGAGCGGGCGCGACAGCCCGCGCGCGGCCAATGCCGAAACCATAAGGGCGCTGGTGTTCGGGCGCACCGACCCGCAACTGGTGGCGCTCATCCACCTGGTGGAAACCACCTCGGCCGCCATGGCGCTCTATGATGAAGAGCACCGGCTGATCGTCGCCAGCCGCAATCTCTCCCATCCGGGCGGCCCGTTCCAGCAATGGGGCTGGCTGTTCGATCCGGGCGCCAATCCGGCCTTCGGGCCCATCCACCGGCGCTATCGCGCCATTCTCGCCGATCCCGAGGGCACGGTGGGCCTGCGGGTGAGGGTGCCGTTCCGCGTCGGGGACGAGCCCTGGTGCGCCGAAGCACGCCAGACGATCCACGTGGTGGGCGGGGCGGGCGTGGCCCTTGCCGAAATCGCCTTCCTGCCCGACCCGCATCCGGCGACGTCCGAGCCCAGCCTCGAACGGGTCGTGCCCGGTGCCGATGCGGCGCGCGCCCTGCGGCGGCAAGGCGCCGCGGGCCCGCTGCTCGGGGGCTAGAGCGCTTCCAGCAAAAGTGCGTAGCGATTTTGCGGTTCGGAAGCGCGACAAAACAGCGGCACGCCCCGCGGGGAGACGCTCCCGCGGGGCGGCGGCCAAGCTGGAAGGAAGGGCAGACGACAGGCCGGAGGGCGCGGGAGGGGGAGGGACGCGCGTGTCCGGCCGCGTGCCCGCTCTACCAGCCGTAGCGCGTGAAGGCGTTGTAGCTGTAGTTGCTGCCCCACTGGTTGCCGACGGCATTGCCCGCGCCGATGACGTTGGAGCTGCCCGGAACCACGGTGTTGCCCGTGCCCACCACATTGCCATTGCCGGGGATGACGGTGTTGCCGCCGCCGCCGATCACCATGCCGCCGGGTGCCCAGGACTGGCCCGAGCCCGTGACGTTGGTGGACGAATTGTGCGCCGAGGCGGAGCTGCCCAGGCCGATCCCCGACAGCAGGTTCGAGCCGTTGAGGATGCCCCCGTTCAAAACCGAGATATGGCCGGTCTGCAGGCTGAGCAGGTTATTGCCCAGGCCCAAGAGGCCCGAATTGCCGGAGTTGAGGAGCTGCGCGTGAGCCGGGGCAGCAAGGGCGAGGGTGGACGCGATGGTCGCTGCAAGAAGAAGTTTCATGTCTATCTCCAAGTGGACGAAATTGTCCGTTCAACGAAGACAGATCAGCGCCGAAATTCTCGTCAATCAATACTTAACCATATTATTATGCGTTTCATGCGCAACATGCGTGCTTTCAGCACAAAGCCGTGCGTTTTAACCAGGATTGTTAGCCAAGACAGGGCGGTGAAGCGCCGTTTCAGGCCGGCTCGGAGCGCGAATTGGGGTCCATGAGCACGTGCACCCGGTCCGCGCCGAGCCGGGCGAGCTTGAGCATCATGGCCTTGCGCCTCGCCCCCGCGAGGCTATCGAGCGGCGCGTGGCGCAGGATGGCGCCGTCATGGCCGTCCGCCACCATGAGCCCTTCGGCGTGCGGGAAAATCTCCGCATCCAGCTCGGGGGGCTTGCAGAAGAAGAAGCGGTCGCAGAAATCCTTGTAATGCGGCCACTTGGCATCGACCCGATAGTCGATGAGGCTCGACTTGATCTCGACGATCCAGATCTCGCCCTTGGCGCCTACCGCCAGCACGTCGGCGCGCCGTCCGTTGACCAGCGGCACCTCGGCATAGCAGGCCATGTCGTGGACCACGCGCAAAAAGCGCATCACCCCGCGCTGCACCCGCAGCGCGGTGGCCGATTGCCGCCCGTCGATGAGCAGCGGTTCGAGGATTTCGGGTTCGTCGAGACTCATGGCGCCGAGTTTACGCCCCTATGGCGTGAGACAAAAGTGCGGAGAAGAGAGCACCCCTCATCCGTCTCGGGCCTTCGACCCGATGCGGATGAGGGGTGCTCTTGGAGAGAGATGCCGCCTTCACCCTAAAGCACGGCCACACACACGCCCGCGGTACCCGCGTTGCGGAACCCGAGCTGGGTCGCGGCCGCGCGCGAGACGTCGATGATCCGTCCGCCGACGAAGGGACCGCGATCGTTGATGCGCAGCGTCAGCGAGCGGCCGTTGCTCTGGTTGGTCACTTCCACCATGGTGCCGAACGGCAGGCTGCGATGGGCTGCGGTCATCGCGTCCGGGTTCATCATCTCACCTGAGGCGGTGGTATTTCTGATGGCGTACCAGGACGCGTCGCCGCATTGGGCGAAGGCGAAAGTCGGCGCGAACGTAACGAGCCCGGCCAGCAGGAGAGAACGCAGTGTCATGAGGCCCTAACCCCAGTTGTTGTCGTTGAACCGGGGCTAGCGGGGCCAAGGGGCCTCAATGTGACATGGTTAACGCGTCAAGCCCGCGTCCTGCGCTTAAGGACGGAACCGTTGCCTCTACGCAACACCAGGCAGCGGCCATCCGGGGGCGAAAACCGCGTCAGGGAATGTCGTTGACCTCGATGCAGGAGGAGACGGGCTCGGCGTCCTCCCCGGCCATCTCGTCATAGAGCGAGGCCTCGGCGCCGCGGGTCCACCAGACATACGGGCCCGAGGCGTAGCGCGCACCCGAGCCCGAGATGACGTTGACGAAGATCAGCGTCTCCTCCTCGACCGGCAGGATGGCAAGGAAGATGGGCTCGGCATTGATGTATTCCACCCGCAGCGGGGTCTGGTCCTCGCCGCACTGATAGGTGACGACGTCGCGCTGCGCGTTCCCGTCCAGGGTCAGGGTCAGTTGCATCGCGGTCTCCACCGCGCCGGCCGGCGCGGCGAGGGACAGGGCGGCCAGAAGGGCGGCGGCGGAAACGAGGGTCTTTCTGATCATCTCGGGTCTCCCGGAAAGCGGATCGAGGCTTCAGAGGGACAAGCCTAACATCGCCCGCCCGGTTGCACCATGCGGGCCTCAAACCCTTCGGTCACATCGCGATCAGCGCGAAGGCGATGCCATAGAAGATGGCCCCGCCAATGGTCGCGATGGCGATGTCGCGCCGCCACAGGAAGCCGAGCACCACCGCCAGCGTCCCCACGAGCACGGGGACGAGCTGGGCGAGATCGAGGGACAGCTCGGGCAGGAACGAGGCCACGGTGAGCGCGGCGATGGCGGCGGGCCCGGTGGCCGAAAGGAACCGGCTCCAGGTCTTCCCCGGCTGGCCGCGCGAGAGCAGGATGGGCACGTAGCGCAGCGCCCAGGTGCCGAGCGCCGCCAGCAGCACGGTGATGAAGACCTCCCAGCTCATGGTCATGGCGCGATCCTTTCCTCGAGCCGCAGCAGCGAGACGAGGCACCCCGCGACCATGCCCACGATGATGCCCACGGTGCTCGAAACGAAGATGCAGAGCGGGGCGGCCACGAGGAACGCGGTCACGATCACCGGAATCTGCGCCCTGGAGATCAGCGGCAGCAGCATGGCGAGGAACAGCGCCGGGATGAGGAAGCCGAGCCCGGCGTCGATCGCCGGATAGGCCGCGAGCGCCCCGCCCCCTATGGCCGCGCCGACGGCGGTTCCCGCGACCCAGCTCACATAGGGGCCGACCGTGACCCCGCCCATGAACCGTTCCGAAAAGCTCGCCTTGCCCTGGGCGAGGGCGACGAGGGCCGCGCCGAACGACCCGTCCGCCAGCCCGAAGGCCCAGAACGGCGCGTAGCGCTTGGAGCCGCGCGCGCCGGCCTGCTCCAGCAAGGCCGGGCCATAGAGCATGAGCCGCAGGTTGACCGCGATCACCGAGAGCGCCGAGACGATCACCGGCACCCCGCCCCCGATCAGGGCGAGCGCGAGCAACTGGCTCGCCCCGGCATAGATCGCGGCCGAGAAAAACACCGATTCCAGCAGCGAGAAGCCGGCCCGGGTCGCGGCCACGCCAAAGGAGATGCCGATCGGGAAATAGCTCAGCGTGATGGGCAGGGAAGCGGCGAAACCCGCCCGGAAGCTCGAAGGTGGGGACATGTTCTCTGGGCGCGGGAAAATCCAAAGCCCTTCCCTATACCCGCCACGGCCACGCGCTCAAGACCCGCCACGATCCGCACGGCCCGATCGTGCCGTCTCCGTCCTCCAAAGTATTTTGTCTTTGACAAAAAAATATCGCGTCATAGCCTGGAAGTTTCTTTCCGGAGCCGACCGGAAAGAAAAAGAGGAGGAAAAGATGAAATCGGTATATTCTTTCACGCGGCTTTCCGCCGCGCTGGTCCTTGCTGTGTCCGCGCCCAGCCTTTTCATGGCCACGACATCGGCCCAGGAGTCCGATGCCGGCGGCGAAATGATCGAGCTTTATGATCCGCCCCTGCCGGGCGGGGCGCAGAGCGTGGGGCGGGGCTGGCCCCTTCCCTACGCGCCCTCGCTCATCGTGGGCCCGGGCGGCTATTACGGCGGCAGCGGCCAGGATCCGGAGAACGGCTTTGCCGAGCCGATCGTCGCGGCGCAGGGCGGAGATATCCCCGAGGGTGTGGAGCCCCTGCCGGTCGATATCTACACCACCACCGACTTCTACGCCGACCGCGAACTCTGGTCCGATCCGCGCTACTTCCGCTGCAACAGCTCGGTGGGCATGGAATCGGTGTTCAGCGCCTCGCCCGGCACGCCGATGCTGGCCGACGAGAACCATCCGGCCAGCGCGCCCTGGGGCTATTGCGACCGCGACTATCCGCTCGAAGCCATCGTGAGCCCCTATCCGTTCGAGACGGCAGAGGAGCATTACGCGGCGCTGCTGGCCGAGACCGAGGCCCATGGCGGGCCGACGGTCTATACCTATGACAACCCGCCGCCCAATTGGAACGGGCGCTATTACCGGACCTATATCGACGAACCGCCCTATCCCCAGGACCAGTATCCGGCCTGGATGTACATGCACCTCAACCAGATCCCCACCATCCTGTCGCTGCTCACCGAGCGGTACCAGACCTATTTCGTGCAGCAGGCCTATCATCACGGGGTGACCAACGCGGCCCAGTGGCCGGGCGCCTATTGCTGGCCCGAGGGCTTCATGCGCCTGTGGTCCGGACCGGGCATCCACGGCATGGACGTGCTGATGACGCCCGAGCAGGTGACGTTCCTCGCCAGCTATGTCGACAACTTCCTGCGCCAGGTGCAGATCGGGCGCGAGTTCGAGACGGACGGGGCCGTGCCCCGGCTCGGGGCCGACGTGCCGCGCTGGTACGGGGAGACCGTGGGGTTCTGGGACGGCGAGGCCCTCATATCCTGGACCTCGAACGTCCAGGGCTGGATGACCCATGGCGCCTTCGAGCATTCCAACAAGATGCAGACGGTGGAGATCCATACCCCGCGCTACGACGCGGACGGCACCCTCGTCGGGTTGCTGCACGAGACCGTGTTCTACGACGAGGAGGCGCTGGCCCAGCCGGTGCGCGTGGTGCGCAATCTCAATCGCACCACGGACCTCAACGAGGGCGATCCCATCATTCTGGTGGAATGCATCCAGACCATCTTCCCCGTCGAGGGGCGGGCGCAGCCCATATCGCCGGGCACGACCATCGACTACACGGTGCCCGACATGTTCGGCCGGCCCTGGGCAGAGATCCAGGAGCGGTATTTCGAAGAGGAGATGACCCGGCCCACCGGCGACGCGCTGTTCGGGTTCTAGACCGGACCAGCTTATTGCGGCGGCGCCCCCACGCGGGCGTCGCCGTTCCTCCGGTCATCCCCAGGGCGAGCCGAGCTTGGCGCCGAACAGCACGTGGCGCACGGTGTCGGGCGCCTCGTGCAGGGGCCCGGCGCCCAGGGCCTTGCGCGTCATGTCGGCGATGTCGCCCATCGTGTGGTGCTCGAAGATCTCGAGATAGAAGATGCCGGCCCGGCGCAGCGCCTCGCGCTTGATCGCGTCGCGCGCCGCCGCGTCGCCCTGATAGTGCCCCGGTCCCTGATATTCGACCGCGAGAAGCGGCACCCCGTTCGGCCCGACGACGAGAATATCCACGCGCTTGGCGTTGATCGCCCGGAACGCGGCCTCGTCGGGGGAGGCCAGCACCTCGCCCAGCGCGGTCTGGGAGAAGACGCGCCGCCCGCCGCCCAGGCCGGCCACCGCATCCTCCACCGCGCGGAAGACACGATATTCCGACTTGTTCATCACCCGTTTGGCGGTGAACTCGGCCGCCATCACGGCGCGGAGCTGGCCGGCCGGATCGCGCCCGAAGCGGCGGCGTCCCCCGTTCACCGCCCGCAGCCCCATGGCGAGCAGTTGATAGACGCCGAAGCCGCACAGCGCCCAGATGGCGATCATCTCCAGTCCGGCGTCGAAACCCATTCCCGCTCCCCTGGTCGATTCACGCGAAACAGCGATCCTCCCCCCTGCTAGTAAGCGGGGCGTTACGGGGACAATTCGTATTTGTCTCAAGTACGAAGTCTTCCGGATGCCGCACGCGCCGCTCCAAGCAGACCCGCCGCGCGCTAACGCAGCGCAGGACACGAAAAGACCACGATTGCCCAAGCCGCTGGAAATGCAGGCGGTTTCCCCTCCTCCCCCGTCCCTCCCGCTTTTCTCTGCAACTGCCGCGCCGCGCCATCGTTTCCGGTCCGGGGTCACAAATCGGATGGAGGACATCCCTATGAAGAAAATTTCTGCTCTTGCCCTGATCGCCGCCCTTGCCGCGGGTGGTTACACCGCCGCGAGCGCCCAGGATGCCGGTGTTGACGCGGGCGTCGATGTCGGGGTCGAAGCCGGCGACGATGCCGGGGTCGACGCCGGCGTGGATGCGGGCGTGGACGCTGGAAACGATGGTGCGGGCGTTGAAGCCGGCGCCGACGCCAATGCCGGTGCTGATGCGGGCGCCAATGCCGGTGCCGACGCAGCCGGCCAGGCCGGCGTGGGCGTAGAGGCCGACGCCATGCAGCTCGCGCAGCAATATACCTATGACGACGTCCGCGGCGCGCTGGAAGCCAGCGGCGACCTCGATCTCTCGATGATCACCGACGAGACCGAGATCAATATCGTCGCGATCTCCGACGTTGCCGGCGACGACGACGCCACGGCCTTCATCACCGGCGAAGCCGACCTTGCCGGCCCGATCTCCGAGACGCAGACCGCGATCCAGGGCAATGCCCAGATCGAGGCCGCGCTTCAGGAGGCCGGCTACACGGCCGAGCAGGTGATCGCGGTTTCCATGGAAAACGACACCTCGGTCGTCATCTTCGTCGACGACACCATGGAACGCTAAGTCACGCGATCCATCTTAAGACACAACGGGCGGGCGACTCCGGTCCCCGCCCTTTGTCTTGTCGTTGTCCTGCCCGCCTTCTTGCTTTTGCCCGCCCGCGCCGCAACCCTTCGGCTGCGGGCGCTGATTCGCCCGCGCCACACCACCCGCGACGGGGTTTCCGATGAACGCGCTGGCCGATACCTGCATCCTCAGCCATGGCTGGCGCCGCGCGCTCCTGGTGCTGCTCGCCGGCGCGATCGCCGGGCTCTCGGCCGCGCCGCTCTTCATCCTCCCCGCCCTGTTCGTCGCCTTTCCGGTCCTCGTCTGGACGCTGGACGGGGTCGAGGCGCGCCCCACCCTTCTCAGGCGCCTGTTCGGCCCGGCCTTCCGCATCGGCTTCTTTTTCGGCCTGGGCTATTTCCTCGTCACCATCCATTGGGTGGGCACCGCGTTCTTCGTCGATGGCGGCATCATGCTCGCGGCCATGCCCTTCGCGGTGCTGCTTCTCGCCACGGTCCTGGCGCTGTTCTGGGCGCTTGGGATCGCGCTCGCGCGCCTCGTCTGGAGCGCGGGGACCGCGCGGCTCTTTGCCCTGGCCGCCGGATTGAGCCTTGCCGAGATCGCGCGCGGAACGCTGTTCACCGGCTTTCCCTTCAATCTCCTGGGCTACGCACTCACCGCCAATCTCGAGATGATGCAGGCCGCGAGCCTCGTCGGCGTCTACGGGCTCACCTTCGTCGCCATCCTCATCGCCGCGACGCCGGCGCTGGTCTGGCCGTCCCTCGACCGGCCACTCGCGGCCCGGCTGGCCCCGCTCTTTCTCGCCATCGCCGTCATCGCGGCGCAACTGGCTTATGGCCATGTCCGGCTGCGCGACACGCTCACCGAGCCGCGCGAGGATATCGCGCTGCGCCTCGTCCAGCCGGTCGTGCCCCAGGACCTGAAATGGCAGGCCTTTGCCCGCGAGGAGATCGTGCAGCGCCTGATCGACCTCACCACGGCCCAGACCGGGCCCGACGATGCCGGGCTCGCCGACATCACCCATATCGTCTGGCCCGAGATGGCGATCCCCTTCTTCATCTCGACCGAGCCCGAGCTGTTCGCCCGCATCGCGCGCATGATCCCCGAGGACGTGCTGCTGCTGACCGGCGCGCCGCGCGAGCCCTATACGGAGGGCGCCGCGCCCTATAATTCCATCTTCGCCATCAACACCCAGGGCGAGATCCTCTCGTCCTACGACAAGACCCATCTCGTCCCCATCGGCGAAGTCATCCCGTTCCAGGAGCAGCTATCCGCCATCGGGCTCGGCCAGTTCGTGCCCGGCGCCGATGGCTGGGCCGCGGGCGCCGAGCGGCGGCTGTTCGAGATTCCGGGCCTGCCCGGCTTCCTGCCGCTGATCTGCTACGAGGCGGTCTATTCGGGCGGTCTCGGCGATGCGGTGGCGGATGCCGAATTCATCCTCGTCCTCACCAACGATGCCTGGTTCGACGGCTCTTTCGGCGTGCCCCAGAGCTTCCATCACGCCCGGCTGCGCGCGGTGGAGGAAGGGCTCGCCATGGTGCGCGTCGCCAATTCCGGCATCAGCGCCCTCATCGATCCCCTGGGCCGCGTCGAGGCGCAGCTTCCAGCCGGGCTCGTGGGCACGCTGGACGGCGCGCCCGACCGGCCCATCGCTCCGCCGCCCTTCGCCCAGTGGCGGCACTGGCCCTTCGCGCTGATGGTTGCCCTGGGCGCGCTCATCGCCCTTGCCGGCCATTGGCGCTGGCGCCGTCACGCCCGCGCCGCCTGAGAACGGGATGCCCGTTTCACGGCGAAAGTCATATAAAGAATGCTTTATGTGATACTTGCGTCATGATCGGTTTGCTGCGACAAGCAACGCTGAAAGTGCGTGGGATAACCCATGCACGCGCACTTCCGCGTGCGCCCTCGCCCGTACAATGAGGTTCAACGTGGCCAGTTCTTCCTATCTCTTCACTTCCGAATCGGTATCCGAGGGTCATCCCGACAAGATCTGCGACCGCATCTCCGATGCCGTCGTGGACGCGTTCTTCGCCGAAGATCCCTTTTCCCGCGTCGCGGTCGAGACCCTGGCCACGACCAACAAGGTCGTGCTGGCCGGCGAGACCCGCGGTCCGGATTCGATCAATGCCGACAAGATGGAGGCGATCGCTCGCCGCGTCGTGCGCGAGATCGGCTACGAGCAGGACGGCTTCCACTGGAACCACCTCGACGTCCAGTGCTTCGTGCACGAGCAGTCCGCCCATATCGCCCAGGGCGTCGACGCCTCGGGCAACAAGGACGAGGGCGCCGGCGACCAGGGCATCATGTTCGGCTTTGCGGTCAACGAGACCCCCGAGCTCATGCCGGCGCCGATCATGTATGCCCATACCATCCTGCGCAAAATGGCCGAGGCGCGCCATTCCGGCGCGGTCAAGGGTTTTGGGCCGGACGCCAAGAGCCAGGTGACGCTGAAATACGAGAACGGCAAGCCGGTGGGCGTCTCGGCGATCGTCGTCTCCACCCAGCACGACGAAGGCCTCGACCAGGCCAAGGTGCGCGAATTGGTCCGCCCCTTCGTCGCAGACACGCTGCCCCAGGGCTGGTTCCCGCCCGAGGACGAATTCTACGTCAACCCCACGGGCGCCTTCGTCATCGGCGGCCCGGACGGCGATGCGGGCCTCACCGGCCGCAAGATCATCGTGGATACCTATGGCGGAGCCGCGCCCCATGGCGGCGGCGCCTTTTCGGGCAAGGACCCCACCAAGGTGGACCGCTCGGCCGCCTATGCCGCCCGCTATCTCGCCAAGAACGTGGTCGCCGCGGGCCTGGCCGAGAAATGCGTCATCCAGCTCTCCTACGCCATCGGCGTGTCCAAGCCGCTCTCGATCTTCGTCGATACCTTCGGCACCGGCACGGTGGATGAGGACAGGCTCGGCACCGTGCTCAACGAGGTGATGAACCTCTCCCCGCGCGGCATCCGCGAGCATTTGAAGCTCAACCGCCCGATCTACGAGCGCACCGCCGCCTACGGCCATTTCGGCCGCCAGCCGGACGAGGAAGGCGGCTTCTCCTGGGAGAAGACCGACCTCGTGGAGCCGCTCAAGGCTGCGCTGAGCTAAGGCTCGTTTTCGAGGCTTGCATGCCTGGACCCCGGCAATGAATGCCGGGGTGACAATAGAGATTGGGGCAGGATCGCCCAAAAACCTCCGATGTCATTCCGGTAGTGAGAAGCGGTTCGGCGGCACGCCGAAGCCAAAGGTCCGGTGGACCTTTGGCAGCGCGCGAACGCCTTGAGACCCATGGTCGAAAGGCCGCCGGAATCCAGGGAATGTTGCCACAGCCGCTTGCGCAACAGTTTCCATTCAAACCCGGCGCAGCCCTTGCCTCGCGCCGGGTTTCGACCAGATTACGTTTGTCGCGCTTCCGAACCGCAAAAGTGTTTCCACTTTTGCTGGAAGCGCTCTATCTCCCCCCCTCATGACAGCCAAGCCCGACCTCAAACCCATTCCGCAGGACCCGCGCGGCCCGCGCGCCTTTTTCGGCCGCCGCGCCGGCAAGACCCTGCACAAGGGCCAGCGCGCCCTGTTCGAGACCCTGCTGCCCGAGTTGGCGATCGACATCTCCGCCCCTGTTGACCCGCGCGCGTTGTTTCCGGAAGCGGAAAAAATCCATCTCGAGATCGGCTATGGCGGCGGCGAACACCTTTCGCGCCTCGCGCGCGAAAATCCACGCGACGGGTTCATCGGCTGCGAGGTCTTTACCGGCGGCATCGGCAAGCTGCTCGAGGCCATCGACGTCGAGGGCCTCGAGACCATCCGCCTCTTTCCCGATGACGTCATCAAGCTGCTGGCCGTGATGCCCGATGCTTCCATCGACGCGATCCACGTGCTCTATCCCGATCCCTGGCCCAAGCCGCGCCACCACAAGCGCCGCCTGATCCAGCTTCCGGTCCTCGCCGAATTCGCCCGCGTCCTCAAGCCCGGCGGCACCTTCCGCTTCGCCACCGATATCGAGGACTATGCCGACTGGACCCTCGCCCACATCCTGCGCGCCCCCGGCTTCACCTGGCCCCTGGTCCCGCCGGGGTCGTGGCACGATCCCTATCCCGGCTGGCAACCGACCCGCTACGAGCAGAAAGCCCGCCGGCAGGGGCGCGAAAAGAGCTTCTATTTCGAGTTCCTGCGCCAATGAGCCGGGATTGAAATCTGTATCATGACGTGATACATAATGTCATGATCCAGAGCACACGGGGCAAGCTCGCCGCCAACGCGGTGAACGATGTTTACGGCAAGGGCTTCCCGTCGGACCTGGTCAAGCGCACCAGGGCGATGCTGTCCGCGCTCGACGCCGCTGCGGTGCTCGAGGATCTGAGATTCCCGCCCGGAAACGGGCTAGAGGCATTGTCGGGCGACCGAGCGGGGCAATATTCGCTGCGCATCAATCGGCAGTGGCGTATCTGTTTTCTCTGGACCGAAGCGGGCCCCGCGGACGTCGAGATCGTGGACTATCATTGAGGGTGCCGACCATGAGCATGATGAAAGCCCCATCGCATCCCGGCGAGGTTCTCAAGGAACTGTTTCTCGACCCGCTCGGTATGAGCGCGGGCACGCTGGCGAGACGGCTCGGTGTTCCGCGCACCCGGATCGAGCGACTCCTGCGCGGCGAAACCGCGATGACCGCCGACACCGCCCTCCGGCTGTCGCGGTTTTTCGGCAATTCGGCCGAGTTCTGGCTCAACCTGCAGCGGGCCTACGAGCTGGCCGAGGCGCGCAAGGCGATCGACGTCTCCGATATCAAGCCTCTGGCCGCCGCCTGATCTTGCAATCGCGCCATTCCGGCGCTATATCACCGTCAACAATCTCAGAGCCAATGAGAGAGTGGGTGCCAACCGGCCCCGCTCTTTTTTGTTGATCTGACCCTATGGACGAGCGCAGCGAGGACCCCGGCGAACGGTTTCGCCGCACCGTCGCAGGCGCAGCTTCGGGCATAGGCGCGGTTTTAGCGCCGTCATGCCCGAAGCGGTGCGCGCCGTGAGACAGGAAAAGATGACCGCGCCCACCAATACCAAACGCTATATCCGCGAAAGCGCCCTCGAGGCGCGGATCGCCGCCATTGTCGAGCCCGTGGCCGAGTCCCTGGGCTATGACCTGGTGCGCGTGCGCGTCACCAACGAGAATGGCTGCACGCTCCAGATCATGGCCGAGGACGCGCATGGCCGCTTCAGCATCGAGGATTGCGAGGCCCTGCACCGCGATCTTTCGCCGGTGCTCGATCTCGAGGACCCGATCGACCGCGAATACCATCTCGAAATTTCCTCCCCCGGCGTCGACCGGCCGCTGGTGCGGGCGCGCGATTTCGCCGCCTGGATCGGGCACGAGGCCAAGCTGGAGCTCGCCGACATGATCGGGGGGCGCAAGCGCTTCCGGGGCGAGATCGTCGCGGCGGACGATACATCCGTTTCCATCCGCCTGCCCGATGCGCCCAAGACCGAGGATCCGGTGCACGTGATCCCGCTCAGCGCTGTCGGCGATGCCAAGCTGATGCTCACCGACGCCCTTCTCGCTGCCGCCCGCAAGGCGCAGGAGGAGGACCCCGATTACGACGAGGACGATCCCGAGATCGAAACCTTCTACGAAGACGACGACATCGACGGCGCGCAACCGCGCAACGAGGAGAACTGAGCCATGGCCGTTTCCGCAAACAGGTTGGAGCTTCTGCAGATCGCCGACGCGGTCGCGCGCGAAAAGTCCATCGACCGGATGATCGTGATCGAGGCCATGGAGGAGGCGATCCAGCGCGCCGCCAAGGCCCGCTACGGCGCCGAGACCGAGGTCAAGGCCGAGATCAATCCGCGCACCGGCGAACTGCGCCTGTGGCGCCTCTTGGAAGTGGTCGAGGAGGTCGAGGAATACGGCCGCCAGATCGCGCTCGAGGACGCCAAGGCCCGCAACGAGGCCGCCAAGCTCGGCGACTACGTCACCGAGCCGCTGCCGCCCATCGAGTTCGGCCGTATCGCGGCCCAGTCGGCCAAGCAGGTCATCGTCCAGAAGGTGCGCGACGCCGAGCGCGAGCGCATGTACGAGGAATATATCGACCGCATGGGCGAGATCGTGAACGGCTCGGTCAAGCGCGTCGAGTACGGCAACGTCATCGTCGATCTGGGCCGGGGCGAAGCCATCATCCGGCGCGACGAGCTCATCCCGCGCGAGCAGTTCCGCTATGGCGACCGGGTGCGCGCCTATATCTACGACGTGCGCCGCGAGCAGCGCGGCCCGCAGATCTTCCTGTCGCGCACGCACCCCCAGTTCATGGCCAAGCTCTTTGCCCAGGAAGTGCCCGAGATCTACGACGGCATCATCACCATCCGCTCGATCGCCCGCGATCCCGGCTCGCGCGCCAAGATCGCGGTGACAAGCTCGGATTCCTCGATCGACCCGGTTGGCGCGTGCGTGGGCATGCGCGGCAGCCGCGTGCAGGCCGTTGTGGGCGAGCTCCAGGGCGAAAAGATTGATATTATCCCCTGGACGAACAATATAGCGGATCTGGTCGTCTCGGCGCTCCAGCCGGCCGATGTCGCCAAGGTGGTGCTCGATGAGCAGGCCGAGCGCATCGAGGTCGTGGTGCCCGACGAGCAGCTTTCGCTCGCCATCGGGCGGCGCGGGCAGAATGTGCGCCTCGCCTCCCAGCTCATCGGCTGGGACATCGACATCCTGACCGAGCAGGAAGAATCCGAGCGGCGCCAGAAGGAGTTCACCGAGCGCTCCGCCCTCTTCATGGAGGCGCTGGACGTGGACGAGATGGTCGCCCAGCTCCTGGCCTCGGAAGGCTTCTCCTCCATCGAGGAGCTGGCCTATGTGGACGTCTCCGAGATCGCCTCGATCGGCGGCTTCGACGACGAGACCGCGGCCGAGATCCAGAACCGCGCCACCGAGTATCTCGACGCTCTCGAGCGCGAGCAGGACGAGGAGCGCAAGGCCCTGGGCGTCGAGGACGCGCTCTACGACATTCCGGGCCTCAACGCGGCCATGCTGGTCGCCCTGGGCAAGGATGACGTCAAGACCATCGAGGACCTGGCCGGCTGCGCCGCGGACGACCTCACGGGCTGGACCGAGCGCAAGAACGGCGAGACCAAGCGCTACGAGGGCACGCTCTCGGCGTTCCCCCTGAGCCGTGAAGAGGCCGAGGCCATAGTGATGGCCGCGCGTCTCCAGGCGGGCTGGGTCACCGAGGAAGATCTCGCGGGCGAGGCGGATGATGCCGAAGCCGTCGAGACCGCAGAGCCGGCAGAGTAAGGAGACCAGGAGCGGCGGTGGCGCGTAAACCCGATACACGGCGGACCTGCGCCCTCACGCGACAAGAGCACGACGCCGCCGACCTCATCCGCTTCGCGGTCTCGCCCGAGGGCGCGATCGTGCCGGACGTGGACGGCAAGGCACCCGGCCGGGGCGTGTGGATCACGCTTTCGGCCGAGGCGGTCGCCGAGGCCGTGAGGAAGAAGGCCTTCGCCCGGAGTCTCAAGACCCCGGTCGATGTGCCGGCCGACCTTGCGGATCAGGTCCGGACCCGGTTAGAACAGCGCCTTCTCGGCGCCCTCGGGCTGGCCCGCAAGGCGGGCGTGCTCGTGACCGGGGCGGCCAAGGTGAGCGCCGCGCTGGAAGCGGGCAAGGCCGCGGCGCTGTTCACGGCGACCGACGCGGCCCCTGACGGACGCCGCAAGATGCTTCAATCGGCCCGGCGCGGCGCGGGCGGGGAAGCGGGCCCCACGATCCCGCATTTCGAGCTCGTGACGTCGAGCCAATTGGGTTTGGCATTGGGGCTCGAAAGTGTGATACATGCAGCGCTCGTTTCCGGCGCGGCGAGCAATTCGGCGATCGAGCGGGCCCAAAGGCTGGCCCGCTATGGCGCGACAGCAAGAGAAGAAGACGACACTCTATGACCGATAACGACAAGAACGGCGACAACGCGGGCTCGGGCAAGAAGACCCTGACCCTCAAGGGCGCACCCAATGTGGGTGCTCGGCCCGGTGGCGTGTCGCGTTCCTCGCGCAGCACCGTGGTCGTGGAAAAGCGCACGCGCCGCGTCGGCGCGCCGGGCTCGGGGCCGCAGGGCGGTCCTTCGGGCGGCGGCGCCCAGCGCAGCGCGTCCGGCTCCGGCCGCCCGGGCGGCCGTCCCGGCGCACAGGGCGGGCGCCCCTCGATCAACCAGTCGACCAGCCTGACCCAGAACGAGGCGCTGGCCCGCGAACGCGCCCTGCGCGAGGCCGCGGCGCGCGCCGAGCAGGACCGGATCAAGGCCGAGGAAGAGGCGCGCCGGTTCGATGAGATCGACGCCCGCCGCAAGGCCGAGCGCGAAGAGACCGAGCGCCGCGCCGCCGCAGTAGCCGCGGCCGCGGAAGCCCAGGAACAGGAAAGCAAGACCGCGGCCGAGCTCGAGGGCATCGTGCCCGTGCGCGCCGGCCAGGCCCGCCCCAAGCCGGCGGCCCGTCCGTCCGCGCGTCCGGGCCAGGCCGAGATGCCGCCGCCCCCGCCCCCGAGCGAGGACGACGACCGTGCGCGCCGCCGCGCCGCGCCCGCGCCCAAGGCGCTGGTGGACAAGGACGAGCTCGAGCGCGCCAAGCGCAACGCCGCGCCCAAGCCCTCGACCCAGCCCACGCGCCGTGACGGCACCTCGCGCGGCCGGCTCAACGTCAATACCGCGCTCGTGGACAACGAGCGCGACCGCGGGCCCTCGCTCGCGGCCATGCGCCGGCGCCAGAACAAGAAGATGGGCCGCACCAGCAAGGTCGCGCAGCCCAAGCTCACCCGCGAGGTGATCATCCCCGAGGCGATCACGGTGGGCGAGCTCGCCAACCGCATGGCCGAGCGCGCCGTGGACGTCATCAAGCTGCTGATGGCCCAGGGTCAGATGGTCAAGATCAACGACGTGATCGACACCGATACCGCCGAGCTGGTCGCGACCGAAATGGGCCATACGGTCAAGCGCGTGGCGGAAAGCGACGTGGAAGAGGGCCTCTTCGACGACGTCGCCAATGACGACGCCGGCGATCTCGTCTCCCGTCCGCCGGTCGTCACCATCATGGGCCACGTCGACCACGGCAAGACCAGCCTCCTCGATGCGCTGCGCGAGGCCAATGTGGTCTCCACCGAAGCGGGCGGCATCACCCAGCATATCGGTGCCTATCAGGTCGAGAAGAACGGCCAGAAGATCACCTTCCTCGACACCCCGGGCCACGAGGCGTTCACCGCCATGCGCGCCCGCGGCGCCCAGGCGACCGACATCGCGATCCTCGTGGTCGCGGCCGACGACAGCGTGATGCCGCAGACCGTGGAATCCATCAAGCACGCCAAGGCGGCGGGCGTCCCGATCATCGTGGCGATCAACAAGATCGACAAGCCGGCCGCCGATCCCACCAAGGTGCGCACCGAACTGCTCCAGCACGAGGTGTTCGTGGAATCCATGGGCGGCGAGGTGCTCGACGTCGAGGTCTCCGCGCTCAAGAAGCTCAATCTCGACACCCTGCTCGAAGCGGTGCTGCTGCAGGCCGAGGTGCTCGAGCTCAAGGCGCCGGTCCATGGCCGCGCCGAGGGTCTCGTCATCGAATCCAAGCTCGACAAGGGCCGCGGCGCGGTGGCGACCGTCCTCGTGCAGCGCGGCACGCTCAGCGTCGGCGACATCGTCGTGGCCGGCACCGAATGGGCCAAGGTCCGCGCGCTGATCGACGACAAGGGCGAGCAGGTGAAGGCGGCGCTGCCCTCGACCCCGGTGGAGGTCTTGGGCTTTTCGGGCGTGCCCGACGCCGGCGACCGCTTCGCCGTGGTCGAAAGCGAAGCCCGTGCCCGCGAGGTCACCGAATATCGCCAGCGCGTCATCCGCGAGAAGACCGCCGGCGGCGGGGCGACCAGCCTTGAGCAGATGATGAAGCAGCTCAAGGATTCCGACATCGCCAAGTTCCCGCTGGTGATCAAGGGCGACGTGCAGGGTTCGGTGGAGGCCATCGTCACGGCCCTCAACAAGCTCTCGACCGACGAGGTCTCGGCCCAGATCCTCTATTCTGGCGTGGGCGGGATCACCGAGTCCGACGTGACGCTGGCCACGGCCTCCAAGGCCGTGATCATCGGCTTCAACGTCCGTGCCAACAAGCAGGCGGCCGAATTGGCCCAGCGTGAAGGCATCGAGGTCCGCTACTACAACATCATCTACGACCTGATCGACGACGTGAAGGGCGTGATGAGCGGCATGCTGGCGCCCGAAGTGCGCGAGACCTTCATCGGCAATGCCGAGATCCTGGAAGTGTTCAACATCTCCAAGGTCGGCAAGGTGGCGGGCTGCCGGGTCACCGACGGCATCGTGGAACGCGGCGCCGGCGTGCGCCTGATCCGCGACAACGTCGTGATCCACGAAGGCAAGCTCTCGACCCTCAAGCGCTTCAAGGACGAGGTCAAGGACGTGCAGGCCGGCCAGGAATGCGGCATGGCCTTCGAGAAATACGAGGACATGCGCGTCGGCGACGTCATCGAATGCTACCGCGTCGAAAAGGTCGAGCGCACGCTCTGATCCCCGTCACACGCACCCCATCGAAAGCGCCCCTCGCGGGCGCTTTCTTTTTTGGGGCAGGGCGATCGCGGTCCAGCCTTCCTTCGCAATGGACCGTAACCCCCGCGCCGTTCGCCCCCTCCCGGCCGCAGCCCAATCCAGCCGTCCTCGCATCCCGATCCCTCCCATCGTCATCCCCGGGCTCGACCCGGGGATCCAGAAGCGCCCTCCACGCATGCGGACCGCTCCGCTGGATGGCCGGGTCGAGCCCGGCCATGACGAACTGAGAGGGAAGAGCGCCACGGCGAAGCGACAAGTCACGCGACGCTCTCTCCCCCTCGTCGTCCTCGGGCTCGACCCGAGGACCCGCCATGTTGCCGCCAGCCGAACGCGGGGAGAACGCCATAGATGGACCCCGGCCTTCGCCGGGGTAGCGAGATTTGAGGACCGGGCTGCGCACTACCCCATAACGAGGCCGAAGCAGGCCACACTCACCACCACCCCCACGCTGTCCCGGCGAAGGCCGGGACCCATAATGAGATTTCGCCCCACTTCCGATGGCAGACACAGAGCCCCGCATCCCCGCAAAAATTAACCCCTCAGAGTGTGACAAAATGCCATTCACTTCGTTCAGTATTGACTGAACGTTCTGAACGCCGTACGCCCCCGCCATGAACAGGCACGTCGCGCAGGACACGGCGCTTATCGACAGCGTGATCCAGGAAATTGGGGTGATCCTGCAACAGCAGGGTACTTCGCGAATTTCGGGAACGATTTTCGGGTTGCTAATCGTCGAGGGCATACCCATGTCGCTTCACGATATGGCGACCCGGCTCAACATTTCGCGGGCCAGCGCCAGCACCAACGCCAGGTCTCTGGCCAAGGCGGGGCTGATCCGCCTCACGGCCCGGCTCGGCGACCGTCAGGATTATTACGAACTGGTCCCCGACCCGTTCGTCAGGCTGCTCGAGACGATAAGGGAAGGCATGCTGCAGGCCGCCCAGTCGCTCGACGTCGCCGCAAAAAAATTGCCGGCCAGCCACGAGGCGGCGCGCAAGCGCGTGATCGAGTTGGCCGACATGCACCGCATGTCGTCCGATTTCGTGGCGGCGTGGTCAGACAAGATCTGCCCCCGGGACGAGAACCCCGACGGCAACCATTAACGAGAGCGGATCATGAACGAATACAAGGGCAAGCCGGAATGGGCTCAAAGCCGGCGTGAAAAAGCCAATGCCGCGCGGATCGCGGAGGGCCTGCCGCCGCGCCGGCGCCGCTGGCCGTGGGTTCTTCTGATCCTCATCGTGCTCGGCATCGCCGGCTACGTCGCCTATACCATGTTCATGGCGCCCCCGCCTCCGGCCGCGCCCGAGCCGGAACCCGAGCCCGCCGCCCTGGTCATGCAGATCAACACCTTCGAGGTGGCAACGGTCACGCCCCAGCGCCTCACCCGCACGGTGCGGGTCAGCGGCCCCATGAACCCGCTGCGCCAGACCCAGATCTCGGCCGAGGTCGGAGGCGAGGTCTCCGCGGTCAATGTCCGTCCGGGCGACCGGGTGGAGCAGGGCGACGTGCTCGTCCAGATCTCGACCCGCGATCTCGAAATCCAGCTCGAGCAGCAGCGCAGCACCGCCGAGGCGACGCGCGCCCAGCTCGAGCTCGCCGAAAGCCAGCTCGAGCGCACGCGCACCCTGATCGAGCGCGGCCTCGCGCCCTCCTCGGGGCTCGAGGAGGCAGAGACCCAGGCCGCGGCGCTGCGCGCCAATCTCGCGGCGCTCGACAGCGGCGTGACGTCGGCCGAAAACGCGCTGGCCAAGGCCACGATCACCGCGCCCTTTGCCGGCATCATCTCCTCGCGCTCGGTCCAGCCCGGCCAGACCATCGGCGCCGGATCGGGCCTCGTGGGGCTCGTCGATCTCAGCGTGCTCGAATTCCAGGCTTCCGCCCCGGTCAGCGCCAGCACCTCGGTCGCGACCGGCCAGGACGTCATGGTCACCGTCGAGGGCTTCGCCAATCGCAGCTTCGTGGGCACCGTCTCGGGCATCAGCCCGGTGGCGATCGAGGGCACGCGCTCGATCCCGATCTTCGTCACCCTCGAAAACGAGGACGGTCTGCTGCGCGGCGGCATGTTCGCCACCGGCCAGATCATCGTGGACGATGCCCCGGACGCCATCGCCGTGGCGACCCCGGCCCTGCGCGAGGACGACGAGGGCACCTATGTCCTCGTGGTCGAAGGCGACCGGGTCGTGCGCCGCCCGGTGGAGGTCGGCCCGCAATGGAACAATGGCGATGTGACCCAGATCCTTTCCGGCCTCGAAGCCGGGGAGACGGTCGTCTCCGCCGCGCTGCCGGAAGTGAACCCCGGCGATCTCGTCGAACTCGTGGATTTCTGAGCCGATGTTCCTCACCCGTATCAGCGTCAATCACCCGGTCTTCGCCACCATGATCATGGCGGCGCTGCTGGTGTTCGGCATCTATTCCTATCAGCGCCTGCCGATCGAGCAGCTGCCCGATATCGACTTTCCGGTGGTCGCGATCGTCGTGTCCTACCCGGGCGCCTCGCCCGAGGCGGTGGAGAACGACATCGTCCAGCCGATCGAGGAATCGATCAACACCATCAGCGGCATCGACACGATCCAGTCCACGGCCCAGTCGGGCCAGGCCATGGTCATCATCCTCTTTGACATGGACGTGCAGTCCAGCATGGCCGTGCAGGACGTGCGCGACCGCATATCGCAGATCTCGGCGGCCCTGCCCGACAATGCCGGCGACCCCCAGGTGCTGCGCTTCGATCCGGCCGAGCTGCCGGTGCTCTCGCTCGCGGTCAGCTCGGAGACCATGTCGGCGCGCGACTTGACCGCCCTCACCGAGGACGTGATCGCCAGCCGCATCTCCAACATCGCCGGCGTCGGCCGCGCCACCGTGGTGGGCGGCGTGCCGCGCCAGCTCCATATCCTCATCGATCCCGATAAGCTCAACGCCTACAATATCGGCATCGGCCAGGTGATCTCGGCGGTCCAGCAGGAGAACCAGGACCTGCCGGCGGGCTCGGTCACCCAGAACACCCAGACCCTCTCGATCCAGGTCGAGGGCCGCCTCAACAGCATCGCGGGCTTCGAGAACATCATCGTGACGCGCCAGGCCGGCCAGCCGGTCTACCTCTCCGACGTCGCGACGGTGGAGATGGGCCAGGCCGACGTCACCTCGATGGCGCTGCTCAACGGCGAGCCCGGCCTTGCCATCGACGTGGTGCAGACCCAGGGCGCCAACACCGTGGCCGTGGCCGCGAACGTGCGCGCGGCGATCGACAACCTCGTCGCCAATTCCCTGCCGGAGGACGTGCATATCGAGATCGTGGTCGACAACGCGGTGGCGGTCGAGGATTCCTTCCACGCGGTCCAGAACATGCTGATCGAGGGCGCGATCCTTGCCGTCGTCATCGTGTTCCTGTTCCTCAATTCCTGGCGCTCGACCATCATCACCGGGCTCACCCTGCCGATCTCGATCATCGGCACGATGATCGCGCTCTACTTTCTGGGCTTCACGCTCAACCTGATGACCATGATGGCGCTCTCGCTCGCGGTCGGCATCCTGATCGACGACGCGATCGTGGTGCGCGAGAACATCATGCGGCACCTGCATATGGGCAAGAACCACAGGCAGGCCGCGCTCGACGGCACCAACGAGATCGGCCTCGCCGTGCTCGCCACCACGCTCTCGATCGTGGCCGTGTTCCTGCCCGTCGCCTTCATGGAAGGCATCATGGGCCGGTTCTTCCTGCAGTTCGGCGTCACGGTCTCGGTCGCGGTGCTGATCTCGCTCTTCGTCGCCTTCACCCTCGACCCGATGATGTCGAGCGTCTGGTACGATCCCTCGGCCAACCCCAACGTCAAGCGCGGCTTCGTGGGTCGCGCGGTCAACCAGTTCGACCGCTTCTTCCTCTGGATCGCGGGCGGCTACAAGGCCGTGCTGCGCTGGTGCCTCAAGTTCCGCAAGACCACGCTGTTCATCGCCGCGGCCGCGTTCTTCGGCAGCTTCGCGCTCTTCCCCTATGTGGGCGTGGAGTTCCTGCCGGCCGCCGATACCAGCGAGTTCCAGGTCTCGATCGAGACCCCCACGGGCTCGTCGGTCGATTACACCGCGAGCAAGGTGCGCCAGGTCCACGACATCCTGATGCGCTTCCCCGAGGTCACCGGCACCTATGCCACCATCAACTCGAGCGCCGCGGGCGCCGGCGGTGGCGGGGCCAGCGCGACCATCATCGCCAACATGGTCTCGCCCGGCCAGCGCTCCCGCACGCCCCAGGAGATGACCGCCCCGGTCCGCCAGGCCCTGGCCCAGGTGCCGGGCGCGGAGATGACCGTGGGCGCCGCGGGTGGCCTCGGCACGGTCGGCGCGCCGATCCAGATCATCATCTCGGGCGACAGCTTCACCGAGCTCGAGCGTCTTTCGAACGAGCTCGCCGCCCGGTTCCGCCAGATCGACGGCCTCGTGGACGTGGAGACGAGCCTTTCGGACGCGCAGCCGGTTCTCGGCATCCGCATCAACCGCGAATTCGCCAGCGATCTGGGCATCAGCCTGCAGCAGATCGGCGCGAGCCTGCGGCCCATGCTGGGCGGCGAGGAAGTGGGCGAGTGGACCTCGCCGGACGGCCAGAGCTTCACCCTGGTGGCGCGGCTGCCCGAATGGGCGCGCAACGACATCAACGCGCTCGGCTCGCTCCCCATCGCCCAGAGCGGGGCCACCGGCAGCAACGCCGTGATCCGCCTCGACCAGGTGGCCGACATCACGATGTCCCAGAGCCCCAACGAGATCAACCGCCAGGACCTCGACCGCACGGTGATCGTCTCGGCCAATCTCGGGGAGGGCGACCTCGGCACGGCCATGACGCGGGTCCAGCAAGCCATCGATTCGATGGAGGTGCCCGTGGGCTACAGCGTCGGGACCGGCGGCGACGCCGAAATGGTCGAGGACGTGATCGGCTCGGCGGGTTCGGCCCTGCTGCTGGCGGTGGTCTTCATCTACCTGGTGCTGGCCAGCCAGTTCGGCAGCTTCCTGCAGCCGATCGCCATCATGATGAGCCTGCCGCTCTCGCTCACGGGCGTGATGGTGGGCCTGCTGATCGGCGGCTCGACGCTCAACATGTTCTCGGCCATCGGCTTCATCATGCTGATGGGCCTCGTAGTCAAGAACGCCATCCTGCTGGTGGACAACGCCAATCAGCACGTCAAGCAAGGCTGGAACCTCTACGAGGCGCTGGTCGAAGCGGGCGCGACCCGGTTCCGCCCGATCATCATGACGACGCTCGCCATGATCTTCGGCATGCTGCCGCTCGCGCTCTCGCTCCACGAGGGCAGCGGCCAGAACGCCCCCATGGCCCACGCGGTGATCGGCGGGCTCGTGAGCTCCACCCTGCTCACCCTGGTCGTGGTGCCGGTCTTCCTCACCTATATGGAGGGCCTGGGCCGGTTCATCGGGCGCTTCACCCCCAAGGCGCCCGACGACCACCCGCATGAAACCACCGAACCCGCCCCCGCCCTGCCGCAGCCGCGGGCAGCGGAATAGGCACCCGATCGCGGCGGCCGGACCCGCTCCGGCCGCCGCGCTCAGCCTCCGTCTACCGGCCCTTGCGCAACTGGCTGCGGACGTAGCTTTCCAGCACCGCGTTCATGCGGGTCTGATAGCCCTTGCCGGTGGCCCGGAAAGCCTCGAGGACCGAAGTCTTGACGCGCAACGTCACCTGCTGGGTCCGCTCGGGCTCCACGAGTTCCGCCCGCTCCCAGAAATCCTCGTCCAGTTCGGGAATGTCGGAATAGTCGATCCGCTCGTCATCGCTTTTCCGCACGGAGTCTTTCTTCATAGCGGTTTCGTTCCTTCGCGTTGGCGCGGCGGGCCGAGATGATGCGCGTTCCCGCCCCGCGCTCGGTATGGACCACGACAAGGACGACGACGCCCTCGACAGCCCCGATCGAGATGTCCCGGCGCTCGCCATAGTCGCGCCGGACATCGGGCGCCGTCAGAACCGGCCCCTCGAAAATCCGGCAGGCAAACGCAAAGGCGATGCCATGCTTTTCCTGGTTGAGCCGGTCCTTGTCCGGGTCCCATTCGAACGCCATTGTAACTCCCTAGTGTAGTTACAATCAATCCCTAACCATCCGCATCACCGTCTCGCGCAGCAGCGCAAGGTCCTCGGGCCGGCTCAGGCGGTGGTCGCCCTCGGGAACGAGGGTGAAGGTCAGGGGATCGGAGACGATATGGCTCACCAGCTTGAGCGCGTGGTCGGGCGGCACGTCCGTGTCGCGGCCGCCCTGCAGGATGGCCACCGGGCAATGGGTGCGCAGGGGCGCGCCGAACAGCAGGTGCCGTTCCCCGTCCGCGATCAGCCCGCGCGTCAGCACATAGGGGGCGTCCGAATAGTCCGAAGGCTGCGCGACGAAGCCGCGTTCCACGAGGCTGGCGGCCTCCTCGGCGCTGAACCTGGCGCGCATCAGGTCTTCGGTCATGTCCGTGGCCGGCGCGATCAGCACCAGCGCCTTGACCCGCCCCTCGCCGCGCGCGCGCAACGCCTTGTTGAGCAGCAGCGCCAGCCAGCCGCCCATGGACGAGCCGATCACCACCTGCTCCCCCTCGGTCTCGCCGAACACGGCCAGCGCCTCCTCGAGCCAGCGGCTGATCGTGCCCTCGGCGAAATCCCCGCCCGAAACCCCGTGGCCGGAATAGTCAAACCGGGTCATGGCCAGGCCCTCTTCGCCCGCGAGCGCGTCGAGCGCCAGGGCCTTGCTGCCCTCCATGTCCGACTTGAACCCGCCGAGCCAGAACAGGCCCGGCGTCCGTCCCGGCCTTTGCCGGAGCGCGATCTCGCGCGTGCCGACCATGAGCCGGCCGGGCGTGGATGGAGCTTGCGTCACTTGTGCCATCGGGCCAGACTCCCTATATCGGTGACATAGCAGATGGACACGAGCACTAGTCGAGCCTTCCAGCCCGTGCAACCGGCTGGAAAGTCTCGCGTTGTCTGTTGACTTTGGCCGCGTTTGACAAGATTTTATGCCGCGCGCCAGCCGCTATTCCCGTTATCTGAGAAAAGGACACCGCCATTCGCCGCCCAATGAGAGTCGTGCAGCCCCAGAAGGATGGGCCACGTTCGAATACCGATATTACCGCTCCCGAAGTGCAGCTGATCGACGCCGAAGGCCAGAACCATGGCACCGTGCGCACCAGCGAAGCCATCGCCATGGCCATGGATGCCGGCATGGACCTGGTCGAGATCGCGCCCAATTCGGTCCCGCCGGTCTGCAAGATCCTCGATCTCGGCAAGTTCAAATATGCCGCGCAGAAAAAGGCCGCCGAAGCCCGCAAGAAGCAGAAGGTCATCGAGGTCAAGGAGATCAAGCTCCGGCCCAATATCGACGACCACGACTATGACGTGAAGATGCGGTCGGTCGAGAAGTTCTTGAGCGAAGGCGACAAGGTGAAGGTCACCATGCGGTTCCGCGGCCGCGAGATGGCCCACCAGGAGCTGGGCCTCGAATTGCTCAACAAGGTGCGCGAACAGATGGACGAGGTCGCCAAGATCGAATCCAGCCCGCGTTCCGAGGGCCGCCAGATGGTCATGGTCCTGGCGCCGCGCTGAGCGCATCCTGCCCCGATCGAAATGTTCATGCGGGCTCCTTGCGGAGCCCGCTTTTGTTTCGCGCCATTGAACTGGACCCCGGTAATAAATACCGGGGTGACATTCCGTGGTTGGGGCGCGATACAGTCACATCCTCGATGTCATTCCGGCATTCATTGCCGGAATCCAGCGCGATGGTTGCCCCGCTCCGATCTCGGGCGTGGCATCCCGAACACCCCCTTGCCTTCCCCCCCCTCCTGCCCCTATAACGCACGCTTCCAACCCGGACCGCCCGGCCAAAAGGCATGCCGTGGCGGTCTTTGAACGCGAGATCTCGATAAGCGACCGGGCTTCCGGCCGCGACACGAAGAGAGATCGCTCTTTGCGAACAAAGAGGACCGCAAAATGCCGAAGATGAAGACCAAGTCTGGCGCCAAGAAGCGCTTCAAGGTGACTGCCACCGGCAAGGTGCTGGCCGGCGCCGCCGGCAAGCGCCACCGTTTGATCAGCCACAACGCCAAGTACATTCGCACCAATCGCGGCACCTCGGTCCTTTCCGACCAGGACGCCAAGATCGTCAAGAAGTACATGCCCTACGATCGTTGATCGTCCCGGCTCGCCAGATTTGAGGAAATAGACAATGTCCCGTGTGAAGAGAGGCGTTACCGCCCACGCCCGCCACAAGAAGGTCATCAAGGCTGCCAAGGGCTATTACGGCCGCCGTTCGACCACCTACCGCGCCGCCGTCCAGGCGGTGGAGAAGGCCGCGCAATACGCCTATCGCGACCGCAAGGTCAGGAAGCGCAATTTCCGCGCGCTCTGGATCCAGCGCATCAACGCCGCCGTGCGCCAGCATGGCCTGACCTATGGTCGATTTATCGACGGCCTCAGCCGGGCTGAGGTCGAGGTGGACCGCAAGGTCCTCGCCGATCTGGCGGTTCACGAGCCCGCGGCCTTCGCCGCGCTCGTCGAGCAGGCCAAGGGCGCGCTCGCCTATCTCGGCGAGCTCGAAGCCACGACCCACCAGCGGATCAACGCTTGATCGTCTAAGCGTCGCCCGCTCCGCCCGTTTGGGGCCGAACATCAAGCCTTGCGCTGCGCCTCGCCAATGAGGGGTGGCGCGGGGCTTTTTCGTTTGCTACCGCTTCGCCCGCACGCTCATCCGGAACCGTTTCGTCCATGTCCACCGATCTCGCCACACTGCACGCCGCCCTCACCCAAGCCATTGCCGAGGCCGGGGACGAAGCCGCGCTCGAAACCGTCCGCGTCGCCGCCCTTGGCAAGAAGGGATCGGTCTCCGCGCTGCTCGCATCCCTCGGCCAGATGAGCCCCGAGGAGCGCAAGGCGCAGGGCCCGCAGATCAACGGCCTCAAGAACCAGGTCGCCGAGGCGATCGAGGCCCGCAAGGCCGAATTGGCCACTGCGGCGCTGGACGCCCGTCTCGCGCGCGAGACCCTCGACATCACCCTGCCCCTAAAGCCCGCCCCCACCGCGCGCGGCCGCATCCACCCGATCTCGCAGGTGATCGACGAGATCACCGCGATCTTCTCGGACATGGGCTTCGCCATCGCCGAAGGCCCCGATATCGAGACCGACTATTACAACTTCACCGCGCTCAATTTCCCCGAAGGCCACCCGGCGCGGGAGATGCACGACACGTTCTTTTTCGAGCCCGGCCCCGATGGCGCGCGCAAGCTTTTGCGCACCCATACCTCGCCGGTGCAGATCAGGACCATGGAGACGGTCGCGCCGCCGATCCGGGTCGTCATGCCCGGCCGCACCTATCGCAATGACAGCGACCAGACCCATACGCCCATGTTCCATCAGGTCGAGGGGCTGGTGATCGACAAGAGCTCGCATATCGGTCAGCTCCGCTGGGTGCTGGAGGAATTCCTCAAGGCCTTCTTCGAGGTCGAGAGCGTCACCACGCGCTTCCGCCCGTCCTTCTTCCCCTTCACCGAGCCCTCGATGGAGGTGGACGTGCAATGCGACCGCTCCGGCAACGAGGTCCGGATCGGCCAGGGCAGCGACTGGCTCGAAATCCTGGGCTGCGGCATGGTGCATCCCAACGTCATCCGCAATGCCGGGCTCGACCCCGATGTCTACCAGGGCTTTGCCTGGGGCATGGGCATCGACCGGCTCGCCATGCTCAAATACGGCATGCCGGACCTGCGCGCCTTCTTCGACGCCGACCAGCGCTGGCTCGACCATTACGGCTTCCGCCCCCTCGACCTGCCGACCCTGTTCGGCGGATTGTCGAGCTAGGCCCAGGAGTATCGACCATGAAATTCACGCTCTCCTGGCTCAAGGACCATCTCGAGACCACGGCCACGGCCGACCAGATCGTCGACAAGCTCACCATGATCGGCCTCGAGGTCGAGGAGGTGATCGACGCGGGCGCCCGGCTCAAGGGGTTCGTCACCGCTCACGTCGTCTCGGCCGAGCAGCACCCCAATGCCGACAAGCTGCGGGTATGCAAGGTCGATGCGGGCACGGGCGAATTGATCGACGTGGTCTGCGGCGCGCCCAATGCGCGCGCCGGGCTCAAGTCCGTCTTCGCCTTCCCCGGCACCTATATCCCGGGCAAGGACATGACCATCGCCAAGGGCAATATCCGCGGCGCGGTCAGCAATGGCATGCTGTGCTCGGCGGCCGAGCTCGAGCTCTCCAACGACCATGACGGCATCATCGAGCTGCCCGCCGATGCTCCCGTCGGCGTCGCCTATGCCGACTATTCCGGGATCGACGACGTCACCATCGACATCGCCATCACGCCCAACCGCGGCGATTGCACCGGGGTCTACGGCATTGCCCGCGACCTGGCCGCCGCCGGGCTCGGCACGCTCAAGGACGGGTCGGTCGCGCCCGTGCCCTCGACGCAGGGTCCCTCGCCCATCGGCACCTATGTCGATGGCGAGGTGTGCAAGATGTTCGCGGGGCGCCTGATCCGCAACGTCAGGAACGGCCCTTCGCCGCAATGGCTCCAGGACCGCCTGCGCGCCGTGGGCCTGCGCCCCATCAACGCGCTGGTGGACATCACCAATCTCGTCTCCTTCGACCGCGCACGGCCGCTGCACGTCTTCGACGCCGACACGCTCACCGGCAATGTCGGCGCCCGCCGCGCCCGTGCCGGGGAGACCGTGCTCGCGCTCGACGGCAAGACCTATACGCTCGATGACTCCATCTGCGTCATCGCCGACGACGCCCGCGCGCTCGGCATTGCCGGCATCATGGGCGGCGAGGAGACCGGCTGCTCGGACGCCACCACCAATGTCTTCATCGAATGCGCCTGGTTCGAGCCCCAGGCGGTCGCCGTGGCCGGCCGCAAGACCGGCATCGTCTCGGACGCGCGCTACCGCTTCGAGCGCACCGTCGATCCCGAAAGCGTCATCCCCGGCCTCGAGCTCGCCACCCAGCTCGTGCTCGATCTCTGCGGCGGCGAGGTGTTCGAGCCCGCCATCGCCGGCGCGGTCCACGCGGAGACGCCCACCATTGCTTTCCCCGTGGCCGAGGTCACGCGCCTCACCGGGCTCACCCCCGAGCCCGACGAGGTCGCCGCCATCCTAGGCCGGCTCGGCTTCACGGTCTCCGGGTCAGGCCCCGTGCTCGAGGTCACGGTCCCGTCCTGGCGCCCCGACGTCACCCAGAAGGCCGATCTCGTCGAAGAGGTCATGCGCATGATCGGGGTCGATCGCATCCCGGTCGAGCCCCTGCCGCGCCTCTCCCACGTCGCGCCCAAGATGCTGACCCCGATCCAGAACCGGCGCCGCATCGTGCGCCGGGCGCTGGCCGCGCGCGGCATGGACGAGGCGGTCACCTGGTCGTTCCTCTCCGCCGATCTCGCCACCCGCTTCGGCGGCGGCGCGCCGCAATTGCGCCTCGCCAACGCCATTGCCTCGGACATGACCGACATGCGGCCCTCGCTGCTGCCGGGCCTGCTCACCGCGGCCGCGCGCAACGCCAATCGCGGAAGGCCGGACGTGGCCCTGTTCGAGGTCGGCCAGGTCTTCCTCTCCGATGCCCCCGAGGGCCAGCACACCTATGCCTCGGGCGTGCGCAGCGGCACCGCGACCCTGGCCGGCCCCGGCCGCCACTGGCAGGGCAAGGCCGAACCGGTCACCGTGTTCGACGCCAAGGCCGACCTCTTCGCCGCGCTCGATGCGCTGGGCATCGATCCGGACAAGGCGCAGATCGTGCGCGAGCCCGCCGCCTGGGCCCATCCCGGCCGCGGCGGGCGGCTCCAGCTCGGCCCCAAGCTGATCCTGGGCTGGTTCGGCGAACTGCATCCGCAATATGCCGAAGCGCTCGACCTCTCCGGTCCCGTCGCCGCGTTCGAGATCGACCTTGACGCGCTGCCCGAGCCCAAGGCCAAGGCCACCCGCGCCAAGCCCGCGCTCGAGGGCCTGGCCCTGCTGCCGCTCACGCGCGATTTCGCCTTCGTGCTCGGCCGCGAGGTCGAGGCCGCAGCGGTGCTGCGCGCCGCAAGGGGCGCGGACAAGGCGCTCATCACCGACGCCAATGTCTTCGACATCTTCGAGGGCGCCGCGCTCGGCGAGGGCAAGAAATCCCTTGCCATCGAGGTCACCCTGCAGCCGCGGGACAAGACCCTCACCGACGAGGAGATCGAGGCGGTCAGCAAGCGGATCGTCGCGGCGGTTGAAAAGGCCACCGGCGGGGCCTTGCGTGGCTGATCGCGTCGAGGCCGGCGCCGCCCGCGTCATCGTGCTCGAAACCAGCTTCGCCGCGCTCCCCGAGACCGCCGCGGTCCGGCGCCTGCCGCGGGCGCCGCGGCGGGACCGCCCCGTCTCCTTCCGCGAGCGCTTCGAGGACCGGGCGCTCTGGTACGACGCCTTCTGGGATGCCGAGGAGCAAAACATCCTGCTCGTCGGCCCGCCCCCGCTCAACCTGATGGCGGGCCTGCACGCCGCGAGCTACACCGCGCAGCCTTCCGGTGCCCCGCTCCGGGCCGCCTTCTTTCCCTCGCGCTCGACCATGGTCACGCGGCTCGAAGGCGCGCCCGCCGGCACCGAGGCGGTCACGGTCACGGTCCTCGGCCACACTATCGTCCTGCCGGTGCAGCCCAACCTTTCCGACGCCCTCGCGGGCGCGAACATCCTCCTTGCCGTCAACAAGGACAACCGGCTCGACTGGATCGCCCATTGGGCCGATTGGCACGTGCGCCTGCACGGCGTCGATACCGTGGTCCTCGTCGACAACGGCTCGCAGGATTATACGCGCGAGGCCCTCGCCGCGCGGCTCGCCGCCGTGCCCGGCCTTGCCCGCGTGGTCCTCCTGTCCATGCCGCACCGGTTCGGCGCCACCGATCCCGGCGTGGTGTTCTATCCCTATTGGGCCCATTTCCTGCAGATTTCCTGCTTCGATCTGGTGCTGCGGCGCCTTGCCGCCCGCGCGGCAGGGCTGCTCAATCTCGACATCGACGAGCTGTGCCACCGGACCGGCGGGACGATCTTCGCGGCGCCCGAATTGCGCCGCATCGGCGCGGCGCGCATCCGGGGGCGCTGGATCGAGGCCGAGCCCGAACGGGACCGCGCGCCGGTCGATCACCGCGCCTTCCCCTTCGTCCACGCCAATCCCCTGCGCCGCATCGCGGCACCCAAATGGGTGCTCGATCCGGGCGCCGCTTGGGTCGCCGATCTGGCCGTCCATCCCTATTGGCACCGCATTTTCGGTGCACCTGCGGCGGCCAAGACCTTTGTTTCGGATGCCGAGATGTTCCACTTCCGCGCCATCAACACCGGCTGGAAGGACGACAGGGCCGACGAGGAGAAGGACCGCAACACGCTGGTCAGGGATGAGCGGCTTGCGCTAGCCTTGGCCGCGTTCCACTCGTCCCCGTCAGGTCAGGTGCCCGATGCTTGAAGCCGTTCGCAGCACCCTGCTCGTCGCGGGGCTCGTTTTCCCGGGCATCGCCGCCTATACGGCGCTTTATGTCACCCTGGCCGCCATGGTGCTGATGCTGGCCCAGGTGCGGCGTGAGCACCTGCGCTCGCCCGTGGTCTACGGCATCTTCGCCGCCGTCGTCGCGGTTCTCCTCTCCGTGCTGCTCAACGGGGCGTCCGGGGAAGATTGGACCGCGCTGGCCATGGTGCTGCCCTTCGTCCTCGCGCTGCCCACGGCCGCGGCCCTTGCCGCCACCCCGCCCCGGGTCTTCGCAACGCTCTGCCTGATCGGGAGCCTCTGCGCCGTCGTCATCGGCCTCATCGAGATCTTCGCCTTCGACGCCTCCCGGGCCGGGGGCGGCAACAATCCCATCCACTACGCCAGCCTTGCGGGCATGCTGGGCATGGTGAGCCTCGTGGGGGTGACGCGGCGCGACGATCCCTGGCGCTTTGTCTTCCTGCTCGGCCCGGTGGCCGCGTTCTCCACCGCCATGCTCTCGGGCTCGCGCGGGCCGCTCTTGGCCGATTGCGTCATGCTCGGCTTTGCGCTCATCGTCTTCTGGCCCGACCGCCGCTTCTTTCTGGCGCTCCTGGCCTTTCCCGTGGCCGGCATCCTCGTCGTCGCCTTCACCGGAGAAGGCCAGCGCGCGCTGATCCTCTTTACGGGCGTGCTCTCGGAACGCACCCAGTCCTCGGACGCGCAGCGGCTGCTGATGTACAGCGCGGCGCTCGAGATGTTCGCCTCCTCGCCGCTCTGGGGGCATGGCTTTGCCGATTTCATGACCACCGCCCGAACCCTGCAGCCGATCCAGGATTTCGACAACCTCCATTCCGATCTCGCCAACTTCGCGTCGGTGGCCGGGCTTCTCGGGCTCGTGGCCTATGTCGGGCTCGTGGGCGGGCCGCTGCTGGCGCTGGCGAGCCCGGCGGCGCGGCGCGACCGCACGCTGGTGCTCCTCGTCCTCCTGGTGTCGTCCGGCAACGCCACCATGGGCCTGACCAACGCCATTATCGGCGTCCTGCCCCAGACCACGCTCTTCATCCTGATCCTGGGCTATGTGCTGGCGCGCGAGCGCGCCCTGGCGCAGCAGGCCGTAACCCCATGACCGCGCCCGTAAAAATCGCCGCGCTCTACAAGTTCGTGGACCAGCCCGATTTCGCGGAACTGCAGGCGCCCATCGCGCAGTTCTGCTGCGGCCGCGGGATCAGGGGCACGCTGCTGCTCGCCCCCGAGGGCATCAACGGCACCGTGGCGGGCACGCCCGAGGCCATCGACGCGCTGGTCGGCTGGCTCGAGGCCGACGCGCTCTTTAGCGGCCGCTTCGGGGGCGCCGAGATCAAATACGCCGCCACCGGCGCCATGCCCTTCCACCGCATGAAGGTGCGGCTCAAATCCGAGATCGTGACCCTCAAGGCGCCCGAGGCCAATCCCGGCCTCCGGGTCGGCACCTATGTGGCGCCCGGCGACTGGAACGCCCTGATCGGGCGCGAGGACGTGGTCGTGATCGACACGCGCAACGATTACGAAGTGGCGCTGGGCAGCTTTGCCGGCGCGCGCGATCCGGGCACCACGACCTTCACCGGGTTCAAGGACTATGTCGCCGAGCACCTCGATCCGGCGCGCGACAAGAAGGTCGCCATGTTCTGCACCGGCGGCATCCGGTGCGAAAAGGCCTCTTCCTACCTCCTGAGCCAGGGGTTCGAGGAGGTGTTCCACCTCAAGGGCGGCATCCTGGCCTATCTCGAAGCGGTGCCCGAGAGCGAGAGCGCCTGGGAGGGCGAGTGCTTTGTCTTCGACGAGCGCGTCGCGGTCACCCATGGCCTCGCCGAAGGCCAGGCCACGCTCTGCCGCGCCTGCCGCCAGCCGCTCACCCCCGCCGACCGGCTCCGGCCCGAATTCGTGGACGGCACCTCCTGCCACCACTGCTTTGCCGAACGCGACGCCGACGCCCGCGCCCGCGCCGCCGAGCGCCAACGCCAGATCGAACTGGCCGCGGCCCGCGGCGAAGCCCATATCGGCCAGGACGCCGCCCGCGCCGCCGCCCGCCGCCGCCTCGAAACCAAACACCGCCGCCAAGCCGACCGTCTGCGCAACCGCGCGCGAAACGAGGCTTGAGACAAAGCCGGCCGCTCTGCCCGGATCAACCCAGCGCCCCGCCGCCACCGTCGACCCTCCCTGAAGGGTAAGAGAAGTGCGCAGAACCCGATAAGCCACAGCCTCCCCTTCTCCCCTTGAGGGATTGAGGAATGTCCCGAAGGGCAAATCGCTCGGGGAGCGATTTGAATGACGAACGTGGATCGGGCCGAAAGGCGAGACGGATGAGGGGTACTCTCGCAACAAGCCCCACCCTCTCAGTTCATCACCCCCAGGCTCGATCCAGGGGCCCAGAAGAGCACTCCACACGCTCGGAAGGCTCAGCTGGATGGCCGGGTCAAGCCCGGCCATGACGAAGGGAGAGATAGCGACTCATCACACCGCCGATCCCCGTCTTCTTGGGTGAAGGGATAATAGAGCCAATAAGCCACAGGCTCCCCTTCTCCCCTCGTGTGAAGGTGGCTCACGCGAGGACGAAGTAGATGAGGGACCTCTCGCAACAAGCCTCACCCTCTCAGCTCGTCACCCCCGGGCTCGACCCGGGGGTCCAGAAGAGCTCCCCGCGCCCAAGGCAGTCCATTTGGGATGGACCCCGGCCTACGCCGGGGTAGCGATCGGGAATGGGGAAGCTGCTGCGATAACCCCAAGCCGCCTCACCCCAATCCCACTGTCCTGGCGCAGGCCGGGACCCATCCCTGACATCTTCCCCAAGCACGGACGGCACGTTGGGTGAGACGTGACCTCCGCAGCGAACCTCCCTGCCCTAGGCCCAAAATCGGGGCGCCGCCGCACCCCTCACCCCCGTCCCCTCTCCCTCAAGGAGAGGGGGGCGATAGAGCCGATGAGCCACAGCCTCCCCTTCTCCCCTTGAGGGAGAAGGTGGATCGGGCCGAAGGCCCGAGACGGATGAGGGGTACTCTCGCAGCGAACCCTAACCCCGAGGTGGGGCCGCATTCCCGAGCCTGAGATACATATGCACCTGATCGAGCCAGCGCCCGTGCTTGAATCCCACCTCGGGCAGCATGCCGCCGAGGACGAAGCCGAACCGTTCGTGGAAGCGGATCGAGCCGGCGTTCTCCGCCTCGATCACGGCGATCATCACATGCAGTCCGTCCTGCTTGGCGCGGGCGATCAGGGCCTCCATCAGCGGGGTTCCGAACCCGCGCCCGCGCGCCCAAGGCGCCATGTAGATCGAGTGCTCGACCGTGAGACGATAGCCGGGCTTGCTCCGGTATGTGCCATAAGTGGCATAGCCCATGACCGCGCCGCTATCGTCCACTGCGACCAATACGGGAAAGCCCTGGGCGTGCCGCTCCTCGAGCCAGGCGGCGCGCTCTTCGCGGGTGTCCTCGTGCTCGGTCCAGATGGCGGCGAGATTGCGCACCGCGTCGTTGTAGATGGCGAGGAGCGCGGGGAGATCGTCGCGCGTGGGGGGGCGGATGGTCACGGGATGGATCGCTGCTGGATAAAGACGGCCTCAAAGAGCGTATACCGCGTTCTAAGGCCGTACAAAGCCCATACAGACGCGCTTCAACGCGTGCTAAGCGCCGCCTTCACCCCCGCGAGCTGGCCGCGGCTCACCGGCAGGGTCTCGCCCGAAACCAGCTCGACCATGGGCTTGCCCTCGGCCCGCTTGAGGTGCCTGACCGCGTCCAGCGCCACCCAGTGCCCGCGGTGAATCTGGACGCCGGGGACCGATCCGGTTTCGGCCATGGCATCGGAAAACCGCATCAGGATCAAGGACATGCCGTTGTCCGTGTGCACTTCCACATAGTGATCCGCGGTGCTGATCCGCACCAGGTTTCCGCGCAGATGCGGCGGCACGCGCTTGAGGATCGCGGGCGGCTGCGCGGCCTCGTCCCGCACGACGCTCGGCAGGATCATGTCCGCCAGCACGAACACGCCCAGGCACACCACGAGGCTGTAGAAGAACAGGACGAATACCGATGGGAGCTCCGGCATATCCCCCATGAAGACGGCGTTGGCAACGACGACCACCGCCGTTACCGGCACGGCCGCGCCGGCGGAAGTCACAAGCGTGACAAGGACTTGCGGCAGAGACCGCGGCCGCAGCGCCTCCCCGATCGTCAGGCCGGCGAACATGCCGATGCCGTAGGTGGTGAACGCGATGATCAGCCAGTAGACGATGCGCAACCCCTGCGGCAGGGCCTCGAAAGTGCCGAACGGACCGGCCAATCCGGCCACCAGGCCCACGATCCCCATGACGATCAGCGCCCGCGGATCGCCATAGATCCTGCGCAGTTCGCGAAGCGCCAATTGCAGCGGGGTCCAGTTCACGAAATAGCCCTGCGGTTCGCCCATCCGGCTTTGCCTTCTACCCAATCGTGCGGCGAGCGTCATCCGCACCCGCTTCGTCCGCACGATAATGGAGACTGTAACGCCGTGGATTTCTCACCGCTCATGACGGCCGATCTCGCCATCCAGATCCATGCCACCGCCGCCCTTCTCGCCTTTTTCCTCGGCACCGCGGTGCTTCTGCGCCGCAAGGGCGACCGGCTGCACAAGGCCATGGGCCGCATCTGGATCGCAACCATGGCGGTGGTCGCGCTGTCGTCCTTCCTCATCACCGAGATCCGGCTGTGGGGGCCGTACAGCTTCATCCACCTGCTTTCGATCTTCACCCTGTGCGGCCTGGTCATGGGCATCAGGGCCATACGGCGCGGCGACGTGAAGGGACACCGCAACACCATGATCGGGCTTTATGGCGGCGCCTTGATCCTGGCCGGCGCGTTCACGCTGCTGCCCGGCCGCCGCATGCATCAGTTGCTGTTCGCCGATGGCGGCACCACGGCCCTGCTGCTGGGCCTGGCGATGCTGGCCATGATCGGCGGCACGCTGGCCTGGCGCGCGGCTCGGAAAAGCGCGTCGGCCGGCCCGACCCTATCCTGAGAAGGCACACAAAAGCGCCTTCCGGGTGCGATCCGGAAGGCGCCAGTTGCGAGCCCATGCATAGCTCTTGGAGGTCGTGACCGGCATGGCTGCCGGCCACGCTGCGCGTGCTTAGAACGTCTTCTCGAGGCTGAAATTGCCGCGCCATGCGCCGGTCGTGTTGACCTCGGCACCCAGCACAGCCAGCACACCGCCGCCCGGACGGTACTGCAGCTCGACATCGCCATAGGCGAAATCCGGACCTGCCGTCACATAGGTGGAGTTCACGTAGCCGATCCGGGCATCCAGAACCAGGTTGTCGGTGATGTCGACATCGGCACCGAGGGCAACCTGCCAGATTTCCTCGGCAGTATCGGTGTTGGTGAGGTAGCGCGATCCCAGGTTGATCGTAACCGTATCGGTCACATCCGCGCTGATCTGTGCGCCGGCGCCCCACTGCTGGTCGAACGCGCCGCCTTCGGCGTATTGCACACCGCCCGAAATGGTGAAGAGGTCGAGCTCCAACTGGCCGGAAACGAGGGCGTTCCAGAAGCCGGTGTGATCGGCTGCAACGGCGGTGGTCAGGTCGAAAGCGTCGAACGAGAACTGGCCGGCACTATGGAGTTTCCACTCGCCGTCTTCATTCGAGGCCACGCTCAAATGCCCGGCGCCCCAACCGCCCGAGAGCTCCACGACGCCGACAGCAAACGGATTGTCGCTGTTCAGGCCTTCGAGACCCGCCGATACGACAACGCCTTCGGCGACCGTCGAGCTGATCTGGATGACGTGGCTGTTCGAGGGACCGGTGACCGGACCGCCCGTGGCCATCGTTCCGAACAGGCCGAGGAAGTTATTATGGACGCGGCTGTCGCCGGTGTCGAAGATCGTCCCCTTGAGGCCGGCGGACAGCACGGTCTGGTCACCGATCTGGACATAGGCCTGGGTGAACTGGAGATCGTCGTTGCCGTCTTCGTCGAGCTGCAGCCACGCCCGCGCGGGACCGAATTCGGAATCGGTGACCGCTTCGAAGCGCAGGCGCCAATCGATGGTCGACCGGCTGTTAAAGTCATCGGGATGGGGATTGAAGAAATTGATCGCCTGATCGCGGAAATTGTCCGCGTAGCGGGTGTTTTCGTAGTTGCCCCAGAGGAATTCGTATTTCACCAGGCCCGATATCCTGAGGCAGGTATCGTTGCTTCCGATCGTGAGACCGGAAAGACCGAGCGAGTCGCATATGTCGAGCGCGACGACATTGCCGAGAGCAATGGCGTCTGCCGCTTGGGCGCCAAAAGACGTCCCACATGCCAGGACCGTGCCCAGCATGAGAGTCCGGATGTTCATTATTATCCTCCTCCTAAATAAACCCCTGTGCCCAACCGCAGTTTTAGTGCTTCAAGCTTTTCTGCTTGCTGGATTGCACAAATTTTTTCCCCTTTTCACGCCCGCCTGACCCCTCATTGGAAATTGCTGGGCGCGAATCTTTCTAGACTAATGCATCCTGTTCAAATTTGAATTTGCGTCCTCCTTGCCCTTAACGTGCGTTCAAACTTGATTTATTCCGAAGCGACTCGTTTGACACACGAAAGCCTGATTTTGTATTAGGTGTGGCCATACTAGTGCCATCCTGCACAAAAGCATCCTCTTTTCTGCCTGATTCATGCATGAGCCACGCGCGGAAGCTGCGCAGACGTCTTTTCATCACAAGGGTTTCATGCCCCGGACGCATGATTGCCTCGGGAACCGGCAGGCGGCACATTGAGTTCGCGCCTGACCGCACTCGCGCCAATCCCGAGGTTTCCTTGTCCGCCGACCAGATCACACCGCCCGCTTTCCGCCTGCCTCATACGGACCGCGGCACTCACATCACCGCGCTGCTCACGTCGCTTCTCGAACGAGCGATCGGGGACCTGTCCTCCGATATGCCCTTGCCCGAGCGCAGCCACGACGCGCGCAAGAAGCTCAAGCGGGCGCGTGCGACGCTGCGGGTCGTGCGCGACATCGCTCCCGGCTTCTATGCGACCGAGAACGCGCGCTATCGCGACGTCGGCCGCATGATTGCGCCCTTGCGGGAGAGCGGCGCGGCTTTCGAGGCCATCGACGCGGTCGAGGCCGATTATGCGGACCAGCTCAACGCCAATCCCTTTGCGTCGGTCCGCGCGGGCTTGTCGGAAGACGTGGACGCAGAGCAGGCAGCCGGGCCCGCCGCCATGCAGCTCGATACGGCTATCGCCAACACGCATCTGGCGCTGGCCGCGCTCTGGCAGCTCGATTGGCCTGACAATGGAGAAGACGACGCCGCGGCCCTGGCGCGCGCCGCACGCCGCCTGATCAGTTCAACCCGCAAGGCCCTGAACGCCGCGCGGCGCAAACCCGGTGCGGAAACCCTGCACGAGTTGCGCAAGGCGCTCAAATATCTCTGACTGGGTGGAAAGCTCATGCGCGACGTCTGGCCGCCAACCCTCCGTCCCGCAGGCAAGACCCTGCGCGGCATGATCGATCTGCTTGGCGCGATCCACGATATCGACGAACTTCTTGCCCGGCTTGCCGAAGCCGAACCGGGCACGCCCGAGGCGCGCGAAGCGCTTTGTGCGCTGCTCCATGCCCGCCGGGCACGACTCGAAACCGAGCTCGCCGGGATCCGGGACGCGCTCGAGCTGCCCAAGCCGTCGGCCGTCGAAGCCGGGGTTCGCGACGCGGCGCGCTCGGCCGCCGAGGAGACGCAGGCTGCCGAATGACGCGCCGCCCATGCACGGCAAACCCTTCATAAACCATCTTTTGGGGGCATGGCTTTCCTGCTAGAGCCTTGCGCCATGAAGACACCCGAAAAGATCCCGCTTTCGCACATCCGCAACTTCTCGATCGTCGCCCATATCGACCACGGGAAATCCACGCTGGCCGACCGCCTGATCCAGATGACAGGCGCGCTGGGCGAACGCGAGATGAAGGAGCAGGTGCTCGATTCGATGGATATCGAGCGCGAGCGCGGCATCACCATCAAGGCGCAGACCGTACGGCTGGAATATGTCCACACCAACGGGGAGCATTATGTGCTCAACCTCATCGACACGCCGGGGCACGTGGACTTCGCCTATGAGGTGAACCGCTCGCTCGCGGCCTGCGAGGGATCGCTGCTGGTCGTGGACGCGGCGCAGGGCGTCGAGGCCCAGACGCTGGCCAATGTGTACCAGGCTATCGAGGTCAACCACGAGATCGTGCCGGTCCTCAACAAGGTCGATCTTCCGGCCGCCGAGCCAGAGCGCGTCAAGCAACAGATTGAGGAGGTGATCGGCATCGACGCCTCCGAGGCGGTTGAAATCTCGGCCAAGACCGGGCTTGGCGTCGATAAGGTGCTCGCGGCCATCGTCGAGCGCCTGCCCGCGCCCAAGGGCGACGAGAACGCGCCGCTCAAGGCCCTGCTGGTCGATAGCTGGTACGACCTCTATCTCGGCGTCATCGTGCTGATTCGCGTGATCGACGGGCGCATCCGGAAGGGCCAGAAGATCCGCATGATGCAGGCGGGCGCCTCCTACGAGCTTGATCGCGTGGGTGTTTTCACGCCCAAGCTGGTCGAGGTGGGAGAACTCGGCCCGGGCGAGATCGGCTTTTTCACCGCCTCGATCAAGGAAGTGGCCGATACCAATGTCGGCGACACCATTACCGATGACAGGAAGCCCGCGGCCGAGGCGCTGCCGGGATTCCGGCCGGCCCAGCCGGTGGTGTTCTGCGGCCTGTTTCCGGTCGATGCGTCGGATTTCGAGGATCTGCGCGCGGCCATGGGCAAGCTGCGTTTGAACGACGCCAGCTTCTCGTTCGAGATGGAGACCTCGGCAGCGCTCGGTTTCGGTTTCCGCTGCGGGTTCCTGGGGCTGCTGCACCTGGAAATCATCCAGGAGCGCCTGTCGCGCGAGTTCGATCTCGACCTGATTACCACTGCGCCGTCAGTGGTTTACGAGGTGACGAAGACCGACGGGACGACCATGCAGCTCCACAATCCGGCCGACCTGCCCGATCCGGTCAAGATCGAAGAAATCCGCGAGCCCTGGATCAAGGCCACCATTCTCACGCCGGACGAATATCTCGGCGCGATCCTCAAGCTCTGCCAGGAGCGGCGGGGGATTCAGGTCAACCTCTCCTATGTCGGCCAGCGCGCGATGGTGGAGTACGAACTGCCCTTAAACGAGGTTGTGTTCGACTTCTACGACCGCTTGAAGTCGATCAGCAAGGGTTATGCGAGCTTTGATTACCAGATCGCCGATTATCGCGAGGGCGACCTGGTCAAGCTCTCGATCCTCGTCAATTCCGAACCGGTGGACGCGCTCGCCATGCTGGTGCACCGCGCCCAGGCCGAGTATCGCGGCCGGCAGATGTGCGAGAGGCTCAAGGAGCTGATCCCGCCGCATCTGTTCACCATTCCGATCCAGGCGGCGATCGGCGGCAAGGTCATCGCGCGCGAGACCGTGCGCGCCATGCGCAAGGACGTCACCGCGAAATGCTATGGCGGTGATGCCACGCGCAAGCGCAAGCTGCTGGAAAAGCAGAAGGCGGGCAAGAAGCGCATGCGCCAGTTCGGCTCGGTGGAGATCCCGCAGGAGGCCTTCATCCAGGCGCTCAAGATGAGCGACGACTGAGTTCAAGCGGATGCTCGGCTCGCGCGAACCCGCCGCCTGACCTTCGGCCGACATCAGACGAGACTGGTTAGATGAGCCGGCGGTGGGTGATCCCGCCGCCGGCTCGCCGTTTATTGCGGCACGACGATGTCGACCCAGACCAGACGGTGGTCGGTGGTCGGCGCGTCTTCGGTGCCGAGCAGGTCTGCGAGCGGGTCGGTGCTCAAGGGCCAGAAGACGCCCGAGCCCGCGACCTCGAGATCGCGGGAAGGCAGGGCATAGTCCACGCGCAGATTGCCCGCGCCGCCCTCGCCGTCGAAGAAATCCGAAGTGTCGTAGCGCGGGTCGCCCTGGTGGCCCGCATTGGCGCCGCCGTCACGCTCGGCATCCTCGACGCCGCCTTCGCTGGCCGGGAGCGGATCGGTGATGCGGTCGGAGGCGAGAAGATCGGCCATCACCGCGCTGACGCCGTCGCCATCGAGCGGATCGAGGTTCTGGTCACCCATGATGACGAAGGACGCGCCTTCGGGGAGCCCGCCGGCCGCGCCGGCATCGTCGGTCATGTAGCTTTCGCCGGAAATGTAGTCGATCCAGAACTGCACCTCGTCGGCATTGCGCAACTGGTTGCGGCGCTCGGGGCCGTCGAAGGCGGGCGGGGTGGGATGGCTGACGAGGGCGTGGACGGTATGGCCGGCGATCGCGATGGGCACGTCCCAGTGACTCTTGGAGGAGAGGCGGAAGACCTCCAGCATTTCGGGGCTGTACCAGTCGCCCTCCCCGCCGCTTTCCGGGTCGCTCGGCAGGCGCGGCGCGGGCATGTCGGCCCAGAGGAAATTCTGGAAGGTGCGCACGTCATCTTCGGCGATCGGGAATTTCGAGAGCACCAGCATGCCGTATTGGCCGGGGAAGAAGCCGAAGCCATAGGCATCGTCCGGCCCGTCCGTCACCCCGTCGCGGTTGAAGTCGAGCCCGGTTGGAACGCCGGTATTGACCGGGGCCGAATACCAGGCCTCCGGCACCCACGGCTCCATGCCCTCCTGGGAGATGGCGAGGAAATTGTCGATGAAGAGCCGGGCGGCTTCACCGCCCTCGTCATAGTCGAATTCGTTGATGAGGATCACGTCCGGGTCGACGTGCTGGATGATGGCCGCAACGCGGGACGGCTGTTCGGCCGCGGGGTCCGAAAGGTCGGCGATGAGCTGGCCCGCCTCACCCCGATTGAGCGAGGCGTTGAAGGTCGCAAAGCGGATCGTGCCCTCGGTGGGCGTGTCTTGGGCGGGCGTGTCTTGGGCGGGCGTGTCCTGGGCGCAAGCCGCGCCAGCGCAAACAAGCACGGCCAAGAGAATGGGGACGGAACGGATGAGGGTCATGACGGTCTCCCTGTGCAAGGTCGCCGCCATCCTGCCGCGCCCGGGCGACGGGGATATGACGCCCGGGAGATAAGGCAGGATCAGGCGCGCCGGCTTCTCGCCATGCGGTATTCGAGCCCGCGCACCAGAAGCGAGAGCGAGATCGTCATCACGAGATAGAGGAAGGCGACGACGTTGTAGGTCTCGAAGAAGCGGAAGCTCGATGCCGAATAGACCTTGCCGAGCTGGGTGATGTCCTGCACGCCGAGCGCCGAGACCAGCGCCGAATCCTTGATCATGGCGACGAAATCATTGCCCAGGGGCGGCAGCACGGTGCGCACCGCCTGGGGCGCGACGATGTGGCGGAAGGTCTGCCAGCGCGAGAGCCCCAAGGAAGCCGCGGCCTCGCGCTGCCCCTTGTCCACCGCCTCGATGCCGGCGCGAAAAATCTCCGCGATGAAGGCCGAATAGCCGATGGTCAGCGCCAGGATGGCGCGCCAGGTGAGATCGAAGGCCCGCACCGTGAGCCGCGGCATAAGCCCGGCCTCGATCAGGGGCGAGACGGCGAGATTGTAGACATCCACCAGCCAGGGCGCGCCGACGAAGGCGATATAGAACAGCAGCACCAGGATGGGTATGCCGCGCACGATCTCGACATAGAAGGTCGCGACCTCGACCAGAATCCGGTTGGTGGAGGTGCGCGCCATCGCGATGCCCAGCCCGAGCAGCGTGGCAGCAGCGAAGGCCATGAAGGTCACGAACAGCGTGGTGCCGACGCCGCGGCTCAGGGTGCGCCAGATCTGGGCGTAATCGGAATCGGCGACGATGGCCCAGCCAATGAGAACGCCGAGCAGGACAATGGCGAGCAGCCAGTAAGGCAGGCGCCGCTGGCGGCGCGGGGGCGCATGGGGCGTGGGCTGGACGGCTTGGTCGGCGGGCAGGGTCATGGCCGGGTTATCGCCCGCAAAACAAAAGGGCGCAACGATTCCGCGTTGCGCCCTTTCGATACGATGACCGATTACTGGGCCGCGTTGTACTCGTAGAACCAGCGGGTTTCGAGCGCGGCGAGCGAACCATCCTCGCGCATCTGGGCCAGGGCGGCGTTCACCGGCTCGACCAGGTCGGACCCCGGGGTGAAGATGAAGCCGAAATCTTCCGAGCCCAGCGGACCGCCGATGACTTTGAAGGCGCCGGGATTGGCCCCGATATAGCCCTGGGCGGAGGTGTTATCCATCAGCACCGTATCGACGTCGCCGGAACGCAGCGCCTGCACCGAAGCCCCGAAGGTCTCGAACAGGCGGATGCGCGGATTGGCTTCGTCGCCATCCAGCACCTCATAGACCGCAACGTAGAAATTGGTCGTGCCCGGCTGGGCGCCGACGAGGAAATCGTCGTCCGCCGCAAAGCTCGCGGAATCGGTGAAGCGCTCTTCATCGGCCCGCACCAGCATGAACTGCTCGCTGGTGAGATAGGGGTCGGAGAAATCGACCTGGGTCGCGCGTTCCTCGGTGATGGTGATGCCGTCCATGCCCACGTCATACTGGCCTTCGCGCACGGCCTGGATCATCACGTCCCAGCTCGAAAGCTCCCACTGCACGGTGGCGTTGAGCCGCGCGGCGATCTCGTTGAAGAGGTCGTATTCGAAGCCGATGCCCTCGCCGGTTTCCGGATCGGCGAAGTTGAGCGGGGTATAGGCGTTCTCGGTGACCGCGACGATTGTGCGGCCGCCCAGATCGGGCAGCTCCTGGGCGATGGCCGGGGCGGCGAGCGTAAGCGCCGCCAGAGGCAGGGCGAGAAGGCGGAGCAGTGAGGTCATTTCCGGACTCCCTGTAATGAACGTGAACGCATGCGATGCGCGCAACCCTAGGGGCGAGACGGTATCGAGGTCCAGTCTCGTTCAATCCGCCAAGGATTGCAGGAGGAGTATTTTACTCCTCGACCACCGGCGCCTCGGGACCGTTTTTCTGCACCGACTCGGCGCAGTTGATGGCGTTGCGCTTGTCGGTATAGGTCTCGGACCGGACCATGGTCTCGCCATTGCTGGCCACGAAGCGGGTGAAGAACTGGCCGTCCTTGGACGGAACGATCTCGAACCGGTAGCCCTTGCCCTCCTCGTTGCGCGAGAGGTCGATTACGGGCGCTCCGATGGCGTTGGCCTTGATCGATTCGATGCAATGCTTGGCGCTGGACTTCTGCTTATAGCTCTCCGACCACACCATGATCTCGGAATTATAGACAAACTGGACGCCGAACTGGTCGTTCTTGTGCGGCACGATCCTAAATTTATGCATATGGGAATATCCCCCGAGGCTTAGTAAAACGCGCAGTAGTGTGCGGCCTCAGATGGGGCTTGGCAAGCCGGATGCGGCGCGGCCGGAGCCTTATGAGAACCCCATGCCAAGCAAGGCGCGGGCCGGGGCAAACATTTCCGTTCATGGCGGCTGCAACGCAACCGTCGCGGCCCCATATTGGGGTCAGGCATTCACCATCCAAACGTTTGGGAAGGACAAGACGAATGGCAATTCTTATCGGCGACATCGCCCCGGATTTCGAGGCCGAGACCACCGAGGGACACATCCGGTTCCACGACTATATCGACGGGCATTGGGCCGTCCTGTTCTCCCATCCCAAGAACTATACCCCGGTCTGCACCACCGAGCTGGGCTATACCGCCAAGCTCAAGCCCGAATTCGACAAGCGCGACGTGAAGGTGCTGGGGCTTTCGGTCGACAAGATCGAGGACCACGCGGGCTGGGCCAAGGATATCGAAGAGACCCAGGGCACCGCGCTCAACTTCCCGCTCATCGCCGATGACGGCACGGTGGCACGGCTCTACGACATGATCCATCCCAATGCCAACGACACGCTGACCGTGCGCTCGGTCTTCGTCATCGGCCCGGACAAGAAGGTGAAGCTGAAGCTCGAATATCCCGCTTCGACCGGCCGGAACTTCGACGAGATCCTGCGCGTGATCGACAGCCTGCAGCTCACCGCCAAGCACCAGGTCGCGACGCCGGTGAACTGGAAGAACGGCGAGGACGTCATCATCGTCCCGGCGGTGTCGGACGAGCAGGCTCGGGAGAAATACCCGGAGGGCTGGAACGCTCTTCGCCCTTATCTGCGCATCGTCAAGCAGCCGGGCGCCTGAGGCATAGCGGGCGGACGAACGAAAAGGCGGCCCTCGGGCCGCCTTCTTTTTTGCGCGATGGCGGTTGTCAGGCGGTGATGCCGAGCCGTTCGAGCCGGGCCCGCTGCGCCGTCAAGGCCTGGAGGAGCTGGTCTTCCTCGCGCCGAAGCTGGTTTTCGAGCCGGGTGATCTCGGTCTGGAGCCGCAGGACCTCCAGCCGTATGGCCGGGAGCTGCTCTTGCGGGGTCGCCGGATTGGTGATGCGGACCAGAGCCTCATCCAGCTGGGTGCGCGCCCGCATTATAAGCTGGTTGACCTCGTAGATGTCGCGCGCCTCGTCATAGACGATGCGGAAGGCGACGCCCAACTCGCCCGCGCAGACCGAATTGTAGCTTTCCCCCGTGCGGCCCCGCGCGGCGGCATTGTCGAGCCTGCAAAAGGCGCGCAGTCCTTCGGAGCGTCCCGCCTCGTAGAGCTGGCGGTCCACGACGATGCCGTATTCGGCGCAGGCTGAGATGTGATTGTCGATATAGGAGGCGGCGCGGCCATTGGCGCCGTCGTTGAGACCAATACTGCGCCAGTCGCGCGCCTCGCACTCGGCTTCCGAAAGCGTCGCGCATCCGCCGAGAAGGGCAACGCCGACAAGAGCGGCCAGAAAAACGATCAAACGCACAGTAAACCTCCCCCCAAAGATGGTTTACGAATTCTTAACCCTTCAATAATCGCCGGACAAGAGGGTCGGGTTTTGACAGGAAGGGGAGTATGCGGGGGCGGCATCACCCCCGCATGATGCGGATCAGAAGCCGAAGAGACCGTCGGCCGCTTCGGGACGGGTCATGCCCTCTTCGTGATACTGCTCCCAGATCGTAGCCCAGGGCCGGCCGAACCGGTCGGGGATGGTGTATTCGATCACCTGGCCCGGCGTCGTCGGCGTGGCGCGGCCATCGATCGGGAAGATCGTCTGGTTGCACTCGATGAAGACGTAAGGGTCGACGCCCGCCTCGTTGAGGTCGGCGACCTTCTTGTAGAACCGGTGCATGCGCACGGGTTCGACCAGGGCCTCGGGATCATAGAAGATCGACTCCGCGAGGAAGCCCTCGAACGTCCCGTCCTCGAGGGTGCGCGGGGTGTAGATCTCGATGACCTGCAGCGAATTGGAATGCTCGAAGGCCGAGTGCGTGGTCCAGCCCTGGACGTTCGAGGTCCAGGTGATGAGCGCATCCTCGTCCCAGAAGCCGATGGTCTCGCCATACCAGCGCGGCACGTCCTGGCCGAGGCGCGGCACGGCGCCTTCCATGTTGAATTCGCGCCCGATCAGGATGTTGCGGATGAAGTTGTCCGCGACGCCGGCGAGGAGCTGGACGTTCTGGTCCGTGACCATGACGTCGAACATGCGCACCGCGGGGCGGTGATACCAGCGCAGCAGGCCTTCGGGCCAGCAATAGGACGAGGGCCACTGGGCCGCATTGGTATTGGCCTGGTGATAGGCCTCCTGCATGGCGCGGGTCTGGTATTCCTCGGTCAGCAGCGACAGGATGGTCGGCATCTGGTTGAGGCTCATGAAGAACCACTGCGGATAGCCGGTATTGTCCTCGTCGTAGCGGCCGGTCCAGTTCGGCACCGTCGCCATGGTGTGCTGGGTCGGGCCGCCCTTGGCCTCGGTTTCCGCCAGCAGGGCCTCGTAATGCTCCTGGGCGGTCTCGAACGGATAGGGCGAGACGATGTCCTCGCGCGGATAGTCGCGATCGCAATGGCCCCAGGCCACGGTTTCGGGGAAGTTGTCGCCGATCTCGGTGCGCCCGCCATAGGCGCCCCAGATGGATTCGAGCGCCATGGGGCTGTTGCACTGGAAGTAGCGCTGGTCGGTCCAGAGCTCGCGGTCGGCGTAGAAATCGTCCGAATTGAAGATCGTCCGCTCGAGCGGCTCGATCCCTTCGGGCACAGCGCCGCCCTCGGCGCCGACTTCACGCGGGAAGGCCGGGTTGCCCTGGACGTTGGGCGTGCCCTCATTGGCTTCCGTGCCATTGGCTTCCGGCCCGCCGGCGCCGACGAACAGGGATTCCGTCATGCCCAGCGGCCAGCCACGGCCCACGCTTTCGGTGTCCTGGGCATAGGCGGAAAGGGGAGCGGCCGCCGTCATGAGGGCGAGCGCGGACGCTGCCAGAACGGCAGGGCGAACGTGTGTTTTCATTAAAATCTCCTCCGGGATCCTCCTCGATCCCTCACGCGAGTGTCAGCGAAAACCGCGAGCCTGCCAAGGTGAAAGACGGCGAAACGGGCTGGATTATTTTTCCACCCGGAAACACCGGCATGGCCGCGAGCGCCCTGGGGGAGCGATGGTTTTATGCAGGACGATGGTTTGGGCGCCGGAGACACTTCGCATTCCGTGCATCCTCTACGGATTGCCGGAAAGATCGACTTTGGGACATCGGACGCTCGGCGGGAACGACCCGCGTTTTCCTGCACAGAGCCGTTCGTCCGCGCCGGGAGGGCGCGGCTGTTTTTTCGGGAGGAAACCTATAATGAAGATTACCCAGGTCATGGCGCTCGCGCTCATGGGCTCCTGCGTCGCGGCGGCGCCGGCCTTCGGCTTCGGGGAAGCCGGACCCATTTCCCTGTCGCAGTTCGGCGGCTTTTTCGTCGGCGTGAATTACGAGACGTCCGATGACGGCAATGTCGACGTGGTCGGCCAGAGCTGGGTGGGCTTCGGCCTGCCGACCGATCCGGCGATCAGCCATCCCGTCATCCTGATCCATGGCGGCGGCGGCCAGGCGGCAGACTGGCTCACCACGGTGGACGGGCGCGACGGCTGGGCCAGCTATCTGATGGCCAACGGGGTGCCGACCTACTGGATCGATCGCCCGGGCCAGGGCCGTTCGCCCGCCGATCCGAGCTATGGGCCCGAAGACGCCCGCGGCCTGGTCGGCCAGCCGACCTACGCGCAGATCGCCGGGCTCGCCTCGTCGGAGAACTGGCCGGAGGCCAATCCCGTCGAGGGCGAATGGAGCCGCGACGCCTGGATCGCCGCCAATCCGGAGAACCAGGGCGTCATCAACTGGATCGCGGGCTCTCCCGGCGGCCCCTATGGCGGCAACGCCTATGCGACCGACAACATCATCGAATTGGCCGAACGCGTCGGCCCGGCGATCCTGTTCGGCCATTCGGCCGGCGTGGCCTCGACCATCACCTCGGCGATCGGAGCTCCGGACGGGGCCGTTGCGGGCGTATTGATCTTCGAGGGCGGCGTCGACCTGCTCAACGACGCCAACCGCGCCGCGGCCACGTGGGAGCCCGCGCTGGCCGATGATTTCGCCCCCGTCGAGGTCGACGGCTGCATGCTGCAGCCCGAGGACGCGGTGAGCACCAATACTTCGCTCGCCGGCATTCCTTTCGTCATCATCCGGTCCGAGCACGGCAACCAGTCCGACGAGGCCTTCTCCTGCGCGGTGCGCCAGCTCGAGCAGATGGGCGTGGATGCCAAGTTCATCCAGCTCGCGGACAACGGCTTTACCGGGGGCGGCCATTTCATGATGAGCGACACCAATAGCGGCGAGATCGCCACCGAGGTGCTGCTGCCCATCATCACCCACCTTTCCGAGGGCACGCCGCTGCCCGAGGACTGGACGGTGGTCGACGAATAGACAACGAAAACCCCGCCCGGGCGATGGTCCGGGCGGGGTTCCTGCTTCTGGCTGGCAGGTCAGGCGGTGGCCGCGACGCCCGTGCCGATGGGGCAAGAGACGCCGGTGCCCGCCAGCCCGCAATAGCCGGCCGGATTCTTGGCCAGATATTGCTGGTGATAGGTTTCGGCATAATAGAACGGACCCGCCGGCGCGATCTCGGTGGTGATGGTGCCGCGCCGGGCTTTGTCGAGTGCCGCCTGATAGGCGTTCCGGCTTGCCTTGGCCGTCTCGGCCTGGGCCTCGGACGTGGTGTAGATCGCCGAACGATACTGGGTGCCGACATCGTTGCCCTGGCGCATGCCCTGGGTGGGATCGTGCTCCTCCCAGAAGGTCCTGAGCAGGGTGTCGAGGCTGATCTGGGCCGGATCGAACACCACTTTCACGGTTTCGGCGTGTCCGGTGCGGCCGGAGCAGACTTCCTCATAGGTCGGGTTCGGCGTGAAGCCGCCCTGGTAGCCCACAGCGGTCACGTAGACGCCGGGCAATTGCCAGAACAGGCGCTCGGCGCCCCAGAAGCAGCCCAGCCCGAAATAGATGGTTTCGAGATTGCCGGGATAGGGACCTTCGAGCGGCTTGCCGCTGACGAAATGGGTCGGCGCCACGGGCATGACCTCGCTGCGGCCGGGCAGGGCCTCGGCGGGCTCGGGAAGGGTCAGGGGCTTGCGCGAGAACAGCATGGGCAACCTCCTGGCGCTATGCGCCGCTGGATGGGAGCGGAATCTGGTCGGCAGCCTAGAACTGGTCCTGGCTGACATAGCGGCGCGGGGTCCGCGACCGGCCAATGACCATGAGAACGATGCCGATTCCGCCGAGCACCGCCCATCCGGGCCACGCGAGAAATGTGGTGATGACCGGGTCCCACAACAAGGGATGCACGGTGGTTTGAACGCTTTGGCCCATGGCATCGCGAGCGCCGGGCGCAAGCTGGTCCCAAAGCTCACCTATGGTGGAAAAGAGGAAGCTGTCCGCGGCCAGCATCCGCGTGCCATCGACCACCAGAAGGATCAGAGCAAGACCCAGGAGCCAGGTGCCCAATACCCGCAAGAACCACCGCATCCAACGTCCTCATAAACGGCAGCGCCGCCGAACGGGATCGGACGGGGAGCGCGCCAGCACCATATTTTCGCATGGCCGTCATGGATTATACAAGGCGCAGGCGCTGTCATGGTTCACGCGCGCGATGCCCGTATCGGTGGCCGGGCGCAAAAAAATCCCCCGCCCATCTTTTCATTGCCGCTAAAGCGGGCTAATCGGGCAGCGTTCCGCTGGCCTCACGGCACGCGGCGCGGAGAGATGGCCGAGTGGTCGAAGGCGCACGCCTGGAAAGTGTGTAGGCGGGGAACCGTCTCGAGGGTTCGAATCCCTCTCTCTCCGCCACTTCACCGTCGATTCCACGCTACAGCCCGATATCTCTTAGTCAGCAGCGATGGCAGAAAGCGGCGCGATTCCGGATTTTGAGGATGCGTAGCTATTTTGCGGCAACGGGCATTACCCGTCGATTTGACGTTCGGCGTCCTACCGGAACTTCAGTAGGCCGGAGATCACCGGGCGTTCCGCGCGAACGAACTCGTCCATGCTCCAGGTCGCCGCATCCGGATTCCTCTCGACGACGAGGCGCGCCATATACGAGGCGCGGGGAGCGATCTCGATGCCGCTTCGTGCGATCTTGACCTTGCCTGCCAGATAAACCCCATCATCATAGGACTGGATACTTGCCGGTGGGGCCTCGCGATAAGTGCCTGTCGCCTTATCGGTCATCGCAACGAAAAGTAAGGAAGGCTGCCGGAACACGCCGATCGTTGTGGAGATTTCAATGACCTGCTTCGCGGTATCCTTCACCTTCAGCAGGAAGCGGCAGTCGGCGCCGTTCGCGGTCACGATCTCCGCTGCCCTGTCGATCATCGCGGCGTCCTCCGGCTTCAGCGCCTTGAGAACGGCAATCAGCCCATCTGCCGCATCCTGGAGGGCGTTCTCGCCCGGAAACCCCTTTGGGACTCCTACCTTGACTTGCCGAAACCACCAGTCATCCGGCGTGTATCTGGGCGCTTCTGCCTTAATCGTGCCGGCCGGCAGGTCGGTGCTATAATAGATATAAAGGGCGGGAGTGTGCCCGATGCTGAACCCCTCGCCGTTCAGCCACCAGGTGAGCCGTAGCGCAAACGCCAAGGCATCGTAATTTTCGAAATGAGAAATCCCTTTCCCGGAATAGGCCTCGCCATTTCCAACGAAGAGGCGGGTATCGTGAAGCGGGGAAGGTCGTCCATCCTTAGTCATGACCTCACGTTATGCGATGGAGCATGCTGGGCGGCAATGCTTTCTCCCGCGGAGCGATCCTGAACGCTGGCAGCCACGCTACGGCGCACCTGGGTGTACCGTAGCGTGGTCTTCGTGGGTTTGGGGCCGATCACGAGGCGACCGGCCACTTGGACGTTATGCTGTGCTAGCGCAGGACCGGGCTGACCCAGGTCTCGCCATAGCCTTCGATCTCGGCCTGCAGATCCCAGATATATTCGGCGGGGAACCAGCCTTCGTCGATGAGCTCCAGCGCGCGGGCCCAGACCTGGCGCGAATAGTCGGCCTTGCCGCCCGGATAGAGGTCGTCGAGGGTCGCCTCGTCGAACGGCTCGTCGTAGCCGGCCAGGTTGCAGGGGCCGACGCCGCCCGCATTGGGGCTCATGAAGGCGACGGTGGGCACGTCGACCTGGGGCGAGCGCACGCCGCCCACCGCGTTGCCGTGCTCGTCGCGGACATAGCCCCCGTCATCGAACTCGACGCGGGCATTGCCGGGATCGACGTCGTTTGCGAGCCACTCGTACATGCGCTCGACGCCCAGATACACATAGGCCTCGGTCATGAAGCGCGACATCGGCTGGAGGTCGCACGCATTGGCATCCGAGAGGTAGCGCGTGCCGATATGGGGCATGCCCGGCACCTGGTAGAGGCGATAGAGCTCGGTATCGTCCGAGCGCATGTCCTGGTTCGCGACCGTGTAGTCCGCGTCCCATTCGAGCTGGGTTGCCATCACGATGGAGGGCACGCCGGCAAGCGGCCCATCGAGGTGGGTGTCGCGAATATCCTCGCCCTCTTCATTGGTATCGGCGAAGCCGACATTGTCCCAGACGAACATGGCGTCGACCGGGGCGTCCCCACCGGGCAGGGCATTTTCCGGCGCGGTGTTGCCGTTCGGCTGGGTCATGAAGTTGACGGCGGTGCGCGAGGTGGCCGAGGCGCCGGTCATCACCACCCATTCGGGCACCCATTCCTCGCCCAGGGGATTGTCGAGCTGCATCAGCGCGGCGACCTGCGCGATGATGGGGTTCTGCGCGCCCTCCCCGCCCTCGATGCTGAGCCCGGCATAGCGCGGAGCGTTGACGCTGGAGACATGCGTGCCGCCGCCGAGCTGGTCCTGGGTGTTGGTGACGCCCACGAACATGTGCCCGGCCATCATGCCGCCCACGCGCGCGTAGCTGGCGGTCTGGAAAATGCCGGCGCCGGGATGCTGCGTCTCGATCAGCATCATGCCGGAGAAATTGGCGATGTTGGACGGCCGCAGCACCACGAAGCGGGAGCTGTAGGGCGCGGGGTCGCCGTTCTCGAGGGTGCCGGCGGTGCCCTCGATGAAATATTCCTCCATAACGTAATCGTAGGTGGCGATATCCATGACCTCGGGCAGGTCATCGATCACGTGCGGCACGATGCCGGCGTAATGAAGCCCCCAATGCATCTGGTTGCCGAACTGTTCGGCGATCGGCGCCGGTTCGTCCATGGCCGCCCCGGTGGCGTCCACGATGGTCGGCACGTCGATGGACTGGGCCATCGCCGTGCCCATCATGGCCAGAACCGCGATTGCCGCTATGCCCGAAAGAGCGGCTGCTCTGAGCTTACCCATATTCCCTCGTCCCTTTTTCCTGATTTGATCGTTGCTTTGCCTGCGTGCAGGCCACCGGCGTTGCGGTTCGCAACCCTCCTCCCGGTGTCCCGCCGACGCTGACCGGGTCGGGCTGGCCGTGTCAAGAACATGTCTGATCGCATCGTGCTTTTTGGATGCAGCAACGGCTGCTGAACGACCAATTAGGGCTGGCCGTATTTTGCAGCGCGAATGGCGCTCATCGACGGGGTTACGGGCGGCCACGGCGGCGGCGCTATCCACCGGAAGAGGCTCAAACCTCCGGACGGTGACATTCTAGTTGTTGATCGCAATGATCCTCGGTTCGTCGTCCACGATGGCGAACCAGATCTCGCCATCGCCGATCATGACGCCCTGCCAATTGGCGAACAGGGTCTCGTAGCTCTGGGCTTCGACCGCTTCCTTCACGCCGGGCGTCAGTATGCGATCGAAATCGGCGACGAACTCCCCTTCGCTGCCGATCGAGGTGCTCTCGCCATCGATCTTCACCGATATCGGGTAGGAAACCATCGCGGCGAGCCCTGCCGCGTCATCATTGGCGACGGCGTGCTGGAGGTCGGAGAAAAAGGTTTCGAGGCGCTCGTGCTCGCCAAAGAGCGTATCGAGCGTTTCGTTCATTTCCGCAGCCGATTGCGCCATGGCCTGGGGGACGGCACAGGCCATGGCGCAAGCCAGAATGATGATGGCGGAACGCAATTTCATCGCGGGTGCTCGCGCTATTCGTCGATGACTGCCGTCTGGTCGGCAAAGCACGCGGCCAGATCCGCCGGCGCCCCCAGAGCCTCGGCCCAGGCAACCTGCTCGTCGCGCTCGGACACCGAGGCGATGCCGCCCCAGACATCCTTGAACTCGCGTCCCCCGTCCACGCTCTCGAAAAAGAAGAAGCCCGGATCGGCGACGGGCGTGGCGGCGTATACCATGCTCCAATCATCGCTTTCGGCAAATGAGATGAATTCCACCGCCTCGGGCGTGGTGCCGGCGGCGTCGGCGATCAACGGCGCGTAATCCTGCACACGCGGCAGCGTGATGCCGGTATCCAGGGAGACGCATGCCTCCTGCGCGATTGCCGCCGAGGAGACGAAAGACAGGGAAAGAAGGGCCAGGCCCTGATACAGTCGGATTGTCCGCAACATTGCTGTTTCCTTCTGGCTTAAGCCGGTCAGCGCAGTTTGGACCTGTTTAAGCGGCGCGTCAAAAGCACCATTCGAGACGCGCCGCCCTCAGCGGAACCGCCGGTCGATCGCCGTACCTATGGGACTAGACCCTGCCCGCCGTCCGGAAATCCATGTAGACCGAGGGGACGGGATCCCATTGGACGTTGCGTCTCTTGCCGTAGAACACGCCCTTGGTGTGCAGGATGATGGCAGGCGGGTCCTCGTCGAAAATATCCATCATGGCGTTGAACGCGGCCTTGCGATCATCGAGGTCGAGGCTCGCTTCGAGCAGGTGGCCCTGTTCGTAGAAGGCTTCGTTCTCCCAGACATCGCGCTCGGCTTCATTGTAGGAGCGCCAGAGGCCGAACAGCGGATCATTGACCAGGATCGGATCTTCGCCGCTTCGGATTCCCGAGCCCGGATATTCGACCATCTGACCGAAATTCTCGACGATCTGCAGGTCGATTGCAAAACCCACCGCCTCCCACATGGCCATCAGCACCTGCGAGGTCGCGAGCTCAGGCCCGTAGGCGGCAACGCGGGTGCGGAACGGAATGGGCGTGCCATCGTAGCCGGCTTCGACGAGCAGCCGGCGGGCCTCGTCGGGGTCATAGGCATAGGGCGCGCGGTCGGGATCATAGAGCGGGCCGAAGGACGGAAGCTGGTGCCCGGCGGGGATGGAGACAAGCCCCGCCCAGAGCGCATCGACCAGGGCGCGGCGATCGACCGCGAGGCTGAGCGCCCGCCGGATACGGGGATCGGCCAGGGTCTCGTTGCGGGTGTCGAACTTGACCACGCGGATCGAGGCCACGTCGCCACCCACGATCTCGAGATCGGGATTGCCCTGGATGGGCGCGAACTGGTCGGCCGGCACGTCGGCGATGATGTCGAAATCACCGCTGACGAGGCCCGCGATGCGCGAGGAGAGTTCGGGCGCCTGGCGGAAGACCAGCCGCTCGATATCGGGCGCGCCGCCCCAGTAGTCGGCGACCGCGTCCAGCGTGACCGTATCGGCCGAGATCGACGCGATCCGGAACGGCCCGGTCCCTATCGGCGCCTGGGCGAAGCCCTCGAAGCCTCCCGCCGCCTCGAAGGCGGCCTTGGAGACGATCTGCGCGCCCCAGGCGGTGAGGCGAAGCTCCAGAGTCGGGTCCTCGACCGAAGAAATGACCCGTATGGTGCGTTCATCGCGGGCTTCGACGGATTCGATGGTGCTGAGGAATTGCTGGCCTGTGCCGTAGCCGGGGGAATTCGGGTCGGTGCGGCGTTCCGGGCCGAAGCTGAAGACCACGTCTTCGGCGGTCAGCGGGCTGCCGTCATGGAACAGGGCGCCCTCGCGCAAAACCAGGTCGAGGGTGCGGCCATCCACGCGCTCCCAGCGTTCGGCCAAAGCGGGCTGAACCGAACCGTCGCCGGCATAATCGACCGTGAGGAGGGAGTCGTAGATATTCCAGAGGGTGCGATAGGCCGGATTGAGCTGGTTCAGAAGCGGATCGAGCTGGCGCGGCACCTCGTCGAGCGCCACGATGATCTGGCCGCCCTCCTGGCCGAAGGTGATGCGCGGGGCACCGAGCAGGGCTAGGCCCGTCCCTGCGCCCATGAGCTTGAAGGCTGTCCGTCTGTTCATGCGCATATCATTCTCCAATCCCCAAAAGTATCGACGCCCAAGCGGGATCGCCGACGCGATACGTGCCGTGCGGGCCGAGCCTGTGCGTCGCCCGCCAGGGCGCTTTCCCTCACTTGGGAGGTGGCATTTGGAATGATGTGCTCGGCTGCTCTCTGAAATCCGATCTGCCTCGGATGTCAGTAAAGTTATGGTATGAAGAGGGCGCCTTTGGCGTCCAATTTTAAATCATCGAGGTTTTATTGTAGTTCTGTAATAATATTCAACAATAAACATACAGAAACAACTCTCCAACGCAGTGCGAGGGAGTTTTGAATTTGCAACGACAGACTTGGCGTTATCTGGTTTTCGATGTCGCCCTTTCCGCGAATGAGAAGCCGGTGACCCTTCGTCCGGCACCCTCGCCGACACACGATCGGCGAGGGATCGAGATGCACTCAGATGAGGCGGGTGTAGCTTTGCCACATGCCCAGTTCGAAGACCTGGAGGTCGCCCGCCTGGAGAAGCGCGCTGGCCGTGATCATCACGTCGGTGGCGTTGGTGTCGCTCTGCCCCAGATCCAGCGGCAGGTCGCGTTCCCCCGCCTCGGTGCGCAGCGCATAGACCTTGATGAGCGCGGCGAAGAGCTTTTTGGCCGCCGCCGCGTCGACGGTCTCGTAGACATCGGCCGCGACCTTTGCATCCAGCACGGCGGCCATCCGCTCCATCTCGGCGGCAAGGGCCGTGTCGGGCTGGGCGTGGTGTTCGTCCTCGGGGACCTGAGCCATCGTTTGCATGCCTATGCCCTCCTGCGTGTGCTGACCGGCGGAATGGTTTTGACCGGCGTGGGATCGAGATTGAACAGCCGCGCGGCATTGCCGCCCAGGATGTTGCGCTTGGCCGTTTCATCGAGGAACGGCAGATCGTAGATCACGCCCGGCAGGTCGAAATCCCAGTGCGGATAGTCCGAGGACCAGACCAGTTGGGTTTCGCCCTTCAGCATCTTGAACGTGGCCTCGAGGATGGATTTGTCCTTGGGCATCTCCATCGGCTGGGTGCTGAAGAACATCTCCTGCATGTATTCGCTTGGGCGACGCTTCAATTGCGGGCAGTCCGAGACGCGCATGGAATAGGAATGGTCCAGGCGCTGGGCCAGCGAGTAGGCCCAGGTCAGGCCGGCCTCGATCCACATGACCTTGAGCCTGGGGAAACGCTCGGGCAGGCCGTTCACGATCCAGTTGGTCAGGTGGATCATGTTGAACCACATGAAGCCGAGCGCATGGACCGAAATGAACCGGTTGGTCATCGCAAGACCCTGGTCGTTCCAGTTGTAAGCGGCATGGAACGAGATCGGCAGCCCCATCTCCTCGATCAGCGCATAGGTCTTCATATAGGCGTTGTCATGCACGGGCTTGTAGCGCGGCGAGGTCACCATGAAGCCGCAGACGCCCTTGCGCCCACCAAACTCCTTGACCGTGCGATACGCCGCCTCGGGGTCGTTGAAGGGAAGGTACAGCATCGAGATGATGCGGGGTTCCTCGGCCAGGATCTTCTCGCACAGCCATTTGTTGTAGGCGTTGCACATCGCGACCTCGACCTCGACCTGCGGATGCAGGCCCAGGAAGAGCATCGGGGTGGGAAAGAGGCAGGCGTAGTCCACGCCCATCGCATCCATCCAGCGCTTGGTCATGACGATGTCGCGATGCTCGCCCTCGGGGATCTTTTCGAGCTTGCGCAGCTTCTGGCGCGTGATGCGGCCGTCGATATCCTGGTAGCCGACCTGCCCGTTGATCATGGTCGAGCGGCCGAGCCGCTGGATGGATTCCAGGGCACCGCGACGGATCACCGGGTTGTCGATGAATTCGAACACCTCGCGATAGTTCTCGTTCTCGTAATGGTGCGAATCGACGTCGACGATCAGGAAATCCTTGTAATTGCGCGCATGCGCCTGCTCGGCGGCATGGATCAGGGACTTGTCGCTGGCGTATTCGTCGAATGTAACCTGGCGGACTTCAGCGGGACTCATGATGTTCTCCTCAAGCGATGACGTAGATGCCGCCGTCGCGGAGGACGACTTCATATTTCCTGAGCCTCAGCTTGCGGTCGCTGACGCATTCGCCGGTACGCAGGTCGTATTCGAAACCGTGCCAGGGACAGACGAAATGCATCTCTTCTTCCGAGAACGCCTGGCCTACGTGATGATGATTTTCGTCGATCAGGTCGAGCACGCGCGGGATCATGATGCCTTCGCATGCCGGCCCTCCGGAATGGACGCAATAGTTGCTGTAACTGAAATATTCGCCCTGTGAATAGAATACGCCGAGCTCTGCGCCGGTTTCGGTTCTGACGATCAACCGGTCTCCATCCTGCATGTCTGCTTGATCGGCAACGAAGATTTCAGCCATAGAGCATCCCTCTCTTTGTTATTGAGGGGACGTTGCCGCATCTGCATAATCACGTGTATAATATTTTTTATCCTATTAGCAGAACTGACAGGATCATGCCGCCGGCCTATCTCGAGCGAAACCGCCACGATCTCTCCGCCTTCCTCCGCCAGCGGCGAGCCCAGCTTGCGCCCGAGCAGTTCGGCCTGAGCCCGGGAGCGCACCGCCGCACGCAGGGCCTGCGGCGCGAGGAGGTCGCGGCGCTCGCAGGGGTGGGGCTGACCTGGTACACCTGGTTCGAGCAAGGCCGGGACATCAAGGTGTCGGCGGCGTTCCTCGACAATGTCGCCCGCGCGCTGCTGCTCAATCCCTCCGAACGGTCCTATCTCTATTTTCTCGCGGGCCAGCCATTGGCCACGCGCCTGCCCGGCGAGGGTGCGTTCCAGCCTGCGCCCAGCCTTATGCGCCTGATGGACGGGCTGGAGCTTCGGCCCGCCTATCTCAAGAACCTCCTCTGGGACGTGCTCTACTGGAACCGCGCGGCCAGCTTCGTTTTCGGCGATTTCGACGATATCCCGCCCGAGGACCGCAATATTGCCTGGCTGACCTTTACCGACAGCCGGCTGCGCCGGACGATGGCCGATTGGGAGGCCGATGCGCAGCGCCTCGTCGCCCGCATCCGTGCCGACTATGTCCGCTCGGCGGGAGACGCGCGCTTCCGCAGCCTGATCGACCGCCTGACCGAAACCTCCGCCGATTTCCGCGCGATGTGGGAGGCCCAATCGGTGCTCGAGAGCGGGGCGGGCGTAAGGCTCGTCAATGTGGAGAGGACCGGAAGGGTCAGCTTCGACTATATCATCTGCAAGATCGGCGAAGCCGAGCAGTTGAAGCTGGTCATCTACGCCGCCCAGCCCGACAGCCCGGAAGGCGCCGCGTTCCTCCAACATTGCGCATCATGGATGCAGCAAGGGGCATCGAACTGATCGTCCTTCTCGCGCGCTCTATTGCGAACCCGGTCGTTTTTCTTAGAGACGAATAACCCGACGCCCTTCATTATTTCGATATATATAAATCCCGGCACATTGAATTAGACGATGCCGAAAACGGCTCCTACGCTCGCCTCGTGTTCGTCGCCAGCGAGGATTGAAGACCATGGAAGACGTTCTGCTTCATATTGGGGGCGTCTGGCGCGCGGGACGATCGGGCGCCTGGCAGGAGGTCATCGACCCGGCAACCGGTGATGCGATCGGCAGGGTCGCCCATGCCGACCCGCTCGATCTGGACGATGCGCTCCAGGCCGCCGCTGCCGGGTTCGAGGCCTGGCGAGAGGTTCCTGCGTTCGATCGCTACAAACTGATGCGGCGGGCCGCGGAGCATCTTCGCGGATCGGCCGCGGCCGCTGCTGCCCGGATGACCGCGGAACAGGGCAAGCCGCTCGCCGAAGCAAAGGTTGAAGTGCTCGCTGCCGCAGACATCATCGACTGGGCGGCCGAAGAGGGACGGCGCGCTTACGGCAGGCTCATTCCGGCGCGTGCAGGCGATGTCACCCAGTCCGTGGTGCCCGAGCCGGTAGGGCCGGTGGCAGCGTTCACGCCGTGGAACTTTCCCATGAACCAGCCGGTGCGCAAGATCGCGGCAGCGCTTGCCGCCGGATGCTCCATCGTCATCAAGGGATCCGAAGATACGCCCGGTAGCCTCGCCGCCCTGGTCGCGGCCTTCGACGCCGCGGGGCTGCCTGCGGGCGTTCTCAATGCCGTATTCGGCGTGCCGGACGCCATCTCGCGCCATCTGATCGCCAGCCCCGTCATCCGTAAGATTTCCTTCACCGGCTCCACGGCTGTCGGGCGGCACCTCGCCAGCCTCGCCGGCCACCATCTCAAGCGCATGACCCTCGAGCTGGGCGGTCACGCACCCGTGCTCGTGTTCGCGGATGCCGATATCGGCGATGCAACGGCCAAGATCGCCGCCGCCAAGTTTCGCAATGCGGGCCAGGTCTGCACCAGCCCTACCCGCATTCTGGTGCAGCGGCCTGCCTATGACGGTTTCGTGCGGGGCTTCGTTGCGAAAGCCGAGGCGCTGCATATCGGGCCGGGAACCGACATGGACACCAGAATGGGACCGCTCAGCCATGAACGGCGGTTGTCTGCCATGGAGGCTCTGGTGGCGGACGCCCTGGACCACGGCGCCACTCTTGCGACGGGTGGCAAGCGCATCGGCAACCGGGGCTATTTCTTCGAGCCCACGGTCCTGACCGACGTTCCGCTCGCGGCGCGGATCATGACTGAGGAGCCCTTCGGCCCCATCGCCACGATCGCGCCATTCGACCAGGCGGAAGACGCGATCATGGAGGCGAACCGGCTGCCCTACGGTCTGGCTGCCTACGCCTATACGCGCAGCGCGGCGACGATCGCGCTGGTTCAGGCGCGGGTGGAAAGCGGCATGATCTCCATCAACCATCACGGGTTGGCGCAGCCGGAAACGCCCTTTGGCGGCGTTCGGGATTCCGGATGGGGCTCGGAGGGCGGCTCGGAAATGCTATCAGCCTATCTCGTCCCGAAATTCGTCTCTGTCTCTCTCGGCATCAAGTCCCCCTGATGGGGGGAACCACGTCCCTACCCGATTGCGTTCAACCAGGAACCCACATCGCTCATCGTTTCAGAGGGCCGCGTTTGCCCATCATTGCCACGGCGTCCTGGTCAATTCCGCGATCCGTCGCCGCTATCTTTCCTGAAGAGGGGAACGGGCTGGCGCGATATGCGTCGGTCTTCGATGGGGTGGAGGTGAATTCGACCTTCTATCGCCGCCACAAGACATCGACCTTCGCACGCTGGGCGGAGAGCACGCCGGAGGGATTCCGGTTTGCGGTCAAGATTCCGCGGGACATCACCCACGAGCGGGCGCTCAAGGACATCCGCGAGCCGTTCGCGGCTTTCCTTGGAGACGTCTCGGCGCTGGGGGACAAGCGCGGACCATTGCTGTGCCAGCTCCCGCCGTCTCTGCGCTTCGACCGCGAAAGCGCCGAGGCGGCGTTCGATGCGATGCGCGCCCTCGACCAGGGGCCGATCGTGCTCGAGGTGCGGCACAAAAGCTGGGAATCGGAACAGGCGCGCGCATTGCTCCAACGCTATTCGATCGACCGGGTGCTCGCCGATCCGGCGCTGGTTTGGCCCGCTTCCGATTTTGCGCATCGCCCGCGCTATGTCCGCCTGCACGGCAAGCCGAAGGTTTACTACTCGGCGTATTCCGATGCGGAGATCAGCGCGTTTTCCGAGCTTCTGGGCCCCGATAGCTGGTGCGTTTTCGATAACACCGCGTCCGGTGCCGCGATCGAGAACGCCCTGACGATGCTCGGAAGGCGCTGACCTCCAGGCGGAAGGCCGATGTCTCCGAAGTCTCGGGACACCACAACGTAGCGCCGCCTAGCGTTGCCAGATCAGGCCCGGCTCAAGGCGATAGGTGCCGGCAAGGGTGAGCTCGACTTCTATCGGCGTATCGTACGTCCGGTTGAGGAAATACCAGCCATGGAGCCCCTCCAGCGGCGCCTGCACCACGCCGTGGGATATTTGGCCTTCCTCCAGCCTATAGAGCATGGCCTCGCCAAAGCTGCCGTCGTCATTGAGCGTGTGGCCGTGGAACTCGTAGTAAAGCGGGGCTGACGCGGTCCACGAATAGAGGAGGGTGTCGCCTTCCTCCATGGCGATCTTGTATTCCATCTGGCCGTAATTCTCGACCAACCCGTTGATCGTGAACGTGACCGTATCGGTTCGCCAGTCCTCATCGAGCGGGGTCGACACGCCCTCGGCCGCGCGTCCGAGGGTGTAGAGCGCCAGCGGCTCTGGCTCCTCCTGCGCAGTGACCTGCGCGGGCGCGATGCCGCACAGCGAGATCACCGCCGCTGCCAAGAGCGCGCATGATCGGTTCATCGAATCCTCCTCCGGTGTGCAATGCGATAATGCTGCGGGCGCCCCCGGCCGTCATGGCGTGGCGGGCCCGGTCTCCCAGGACAGATGGTAGAAGTTGAAGCCCGGCTGGTAATGGGCGTAGGCGTCGTTGGTGATGACGACATCGCGGTTGAAGGTGAGGATGAAGGCGCCCGGATCCTCCTCGATCAGGATTTTCTGCAGCCGCGCCAGGATTTCGTTGCGCCGGGCCTCATCGAGAGTCATGCCGAGCTCCTGGGTCAGCGCTTCGAGCTCCGCGTTGTCGTAGCCGCCGAAATTGCGGTCGCCATCGGCGCCGAGATAGCGGGTGAGGAAGGTTTCGGGAACGCCGAAGGGCGCGGTGGCGTCGTTCAATATGCCGCCGTCCCAGGACTGGGCATCCCCGCCCATGGCCGCGAAGATATCGGTGACGCCGACGAGTTCGACCTCGATGCCGGTCTCGACAAGCTGTGCCTGCAGCGCATTGCCCAGGGCCACGAGGTCGGGCAGGCCGGGATTGAGCATGAGGGTGAGCCGAAGCCGCTCGCCATCCTTGGTCCGCACCCCGTCCGATCCCGCAGCCCAACCCGCCTCGTCGAGCAGCGCCTCTGCCGTGCCGAGATCGGTGTGCTGGTTTTCCAGGGCCCAGGGGAACATCGGGCGGTAGAAGCCGGTAGCCGGCTCGAACACGCCGCCGAACACGTCTTCCGCGATCTCCCCGTAATCGACCGCATCGATGACCGCGAGCCGGACGGCGGGATCGTCGAAGGGCGCCTCGGCCACATTGAGGATCATCGTGAAGGCGTTGGGATTGGGCGTGCTGAAATTGAAATGCAGCCCCGGCGTGGCTTCGATGACCGGGCGGCTCGCGATGGGCGGATAGAAGGCGATGTCGGCCTCTCCGTTCTGTACCGCGAGGATGCGTGCGTTCGCGTCGGTGACGAAGCCGATCGTGACACCCGGCAGCACGGGGCGGCCCTGCCAATACCCGTCGTAGCGCTCCAATGTCGCGCCTTCGGCATCGAGCCCGGTGACGATGAACGGCCCGGTATAGATTCCCGCGCCGACAAGAGCCTGCCAGTCGCCATCCGCTGCAGCTACGGTTTCGGCGTCGAAGATGGGGAAGACCTGTTCGTGCGCCAATGCGCCGGGCAATCCGGCAAAGGGCGTTTCGGTGGTTACGGTGATCTCGAGATCACCCGTTACCGCGAAGCGGGCATCGAGAGGGATGCTGCCGCGCGCAGCCGCCGAATGCTCGAGCTGCCACTCGATCGCCGCGAGAACCGCGGCGGCGTCCACGGGCTTGCCGTTCTGGAAGGTGATGCCGGGGCGCAAAGTCAAAACCCAGACGTTTTCACTCTGCTGGTCCAGCGCTTGGAGCAGCCAGGGATGCTGCAGGCCGTCCTCACGAAACTGCATCAGCATTTCGCCGGTGCCGAATTTCGACATGTAATGCGCTGACCCGCCCGAGGGGTTGAGATCCATGATCGGGAACGAGGTGAGTATGGTGAGGGCGGCGGGGTCTTCGGAGCCGGCCTGGGCCCATGCCGGCGGGCATGAGAGCGCCAGAGCAGCAAAGGCCAGGGCCAGAACGGGGCTGCGTGACATGGATCCTCCTTCGGCTCGGCCCGCCACGCCTCCCGCGTGTCGTTTGCCGAAATATCGCCTTCAATAGGACCTCAAAACCTGCTTGTCTATTCCAGGTTTTTATGTTTGCTTGCGGGCGTTCGCGCCCCGGGCACGAGGAGGACGGCATGTCCGAATCCGCGCTGCAGGACGAACGGAGGAGGAGCTATTCATACCGAGGATCTGAGGGACCGGCGGCACAGGCCGGTCACAGGAACGGCGTTGCCTGCGCCGACCCGCATGCGCTTGCAACGCTCGATGCGCTGCGGCGCTTCGTGACCCTGCAGACCCCCTCGATTTCAGCTATATAGGGAGACCGGAATGACGGGCGCACCACATGTTCAAACCGCCATCGTTCTGCTTGCCAAATCCGGCATAGCGGCGCCGCCAAGGGCGGAGCTCGCGGCGCTGGCGGACCTCACCGCCGAGCGCACCGGCATAGCGACCCATCATGCCTTTTCGGAACAGGGCGAGCCCGGCTTCAAGCAGGTGCTGCTCGACCTGGTGGACAAGGGGGTCGAGACCATCGCGATCGTCCCCGTGCTCGTGCCGATGGAGCCCAATTTCTTCACCTGGGTGAACAGGGTGACGCGCAGGTGGCAGCGGGAATCCGGACGCGAGTGGCCGCAGATCCGCGTCGGCAGAGGCCCTCTCGCCGAACGCAGCGACCTGGGCGATCTGGTCGTAGCCCTCGCCGAAGAGGCGCTCGAGGGCGAGGCCGTGATCTACAATCCCGACGAGAAGCCCGAAGGCTCGGTGGTGCCGGCACAGAGCCGGCGCGTGCTGATCTGCCACGGCGCGCCGTGCCACAACGCCGGGGCGGCCGTGATCTGGGGCCATTTCCGCAACGAGGCCCAGCGCCTCGACCTGCGCAACAGCGCCGATCTCATGTCGGCCAAAACCTCCTGCCTCGGTCCCTGCGCGCTTGCGCCAGTCATGCAGGTGTTCCCCTCGGGTACGTATTACGGCGGGCTCGATGAGGCCGCGGTCGATCGCGTCATCGCCGAGGACCTGCTCGGGGGGGAAGTCGTCGAGGAGCACGCCTATCCCGCCACCGGCAAGAAACAGAGATTGCGCAGCGCAGGCTGACGCCGATTTCGGCTCGATTTGGGAGGATCGCATGACCCGCAGCTTCTTGTCCCTCGTGTTGGCCGGAGCGGCCGTGCTCGGCATGTCGTCGCTCGTCCGGGCCCAGGATGGGGATGTGCTGCGCCTTGCCACGTCCTTCCCGATCACCTCGCTCGATCCGATTTCGGAAGGCTACTGGATGCAGGAATTCGGCGTGGGCGAACTGCTCATGCAATTCCGCGAGGACGGGGAATTCCACCCCTGGCTGCTTTCCGATCTGGAGGTGATCGACGACACGCGCTGGCGGCTGACCGTGCGCGAGGGCGTCACCTTCCAGAACGGCAGGGCCCTGGACGCCGAGGCGGTGCACGCGGCGATCACGCATCAGCTCGAAAATTCCTCCGCCGCGGCGGCCTCGTTCGAGACCGGCAGCTTCGCGGTGACGGGCGATCATGAGATCACCTTCACGAGCGCAGCGCCGTTTCCGGCCCTGCCCGGCCTGCTCTCGGACGAATCCATCTTCCTCATCTATGACGTGGAGGCCCTGGAGACGGCCGGGGGCGATGACGCCGCCATCGCCGCTTCGGGAATGTATACGGGCCCCTACGCCCTCGATAGCCTGGGCTCGGAGGAGCTGGTCGCGACCCGCAATGATGCCTATTGGCAGGGCACGCCGGCCATGGATGCTGTTTCCGTGCGCTTCATCCCCGACGTCAACGCGCGGCTGCTGGCGGTGCAGAACGGGGAAGTCGACATCGCGCTCTTCATGCCGATCGCGGTCCAGCCTGTTGTGGCGGCGATGCCGGGACTGCACTTCAATTACGACACCCCGAGCGTCAACACCTATTCTGGCTTCGTCAACACGGCGCGCCCGCCACTCGACGATGCACGCGTTCGCGTGGCGCTGATCAAGGCGATCGATTACGAAAGCATCGCCAACGATGCGTTCTTCGGCATTTTCCAGCCCACCACGAGCTTCTATTCACCGCTTTTCGATTTTGCGATCGATACGATCGAAACCGATCGCGACGCGGCGGCGCGCCTGCTCGATGACGCCGGCTGGGCATTGGGCAATGACGGGCTTCGCTACAAGGACGGCCAACCGCTCGAATTGACGGTGCTCTACAATCCCGGCGTTTCCGACCTGGTCGCGCTCTCGGGCGCGCTGCAGGCCCAATTGCGCGAAGTCGGATTTTTGGTGACACCGCAAGGCGTGCCGGACACTTACGCCGCCTATGGCCAGGTCGAATGGGCCATGGGCCTGCACAACCAGGCCAATAGCGGCAATGGCGTGCCCGAGCAGTTCCTCCTGCGCTGGCTCGCCACCGACGCCCCGCGCAATTACGGCGGTTATTCCAATGCCGAGATCGACAGGCTCGCAGAGGAGCTCGCGGTCACCGTCGATCCCGAGCGGCGGCACGAATTGCTCGCGCGGGTGCAGGAGATCATGGTCGACGAGGATCCCGGCTTCCTGGTCTTCACCCAGAGCCGCCTCGCGGTGGTCACCAATGACGCCTACGCTCACTACCAGCCCGGCTTCTACTTCTACAATCTCGACTGGCAGACCCAGCCGAACCGTTGACCCATCTCACGAGAATCCGGAGCCCCTGGATGTCCAAGCGCATGACTCGTTTCGCCCTTCTCTCCTGCGCCAGCCTTACCCTTCTCGGACTGGCCGCGCCGGCGCTGGCGCAGAGCGCGGGCGGCACGATCCGCATCGTCACCTCGTTCACCGTGGACGACCTCAACCCGGCCGTGGGGACCGCGAGCAATTTCCTTTACGACTACGGCGCCAACGAAACCATGATGCGGTTGCTCGATGACGGCATCAATCATCCCTGGCTGTTGGAAGCGCTGGAGAATACCGGCCCCAATACCTGGGTGCTGACCTTGCGCGAGGGGATCACCTTCCAGAACGGCAAGCCGCTGGACGTGGAGGCGCTGCTGGCGGCGATCGAGCGGCAGCGCGCGCTCGCCCCGGTATCGCGCAGCGCGCTGCCGGAAGGCTCGACCTTCGAGATCACGGGCGAGCGCGAAATCACGCTCACGACGCCGGTGCCCTTTGCCAATGTGCCGGCGGTGTTGTCGCAGGACACGATCTTTCCGGTCTATGACGTCGAGGCTGTCGAGGCCGTGGGCGAAGATTGGGAGCAGCTCGCCGGCGCCGGGATCTACACGGGGCCCTTCATCCTGGAAACGCTGTCGCCCGAGGGCATGACGCTGAGACGCTACGAGGACTATTGGCAGGGCATGCCGGCGCTCGAAACGGTGGATGTCCGGTTCGTCACCGACGCGATGGCGCGGGTGCTCGCGGTGCAGAACGGAGAAGCCGACATCGCCATGTACCCGCCCTCGGCAGCGGCGGAGGTGATCGCGCGCACGCCCGGCATGCATTATGTCCTGGGCGGGCTGCCGGCGGGCGGGTTCATCGCCTTTACCAATGTGAGCGCGGCGCCGATGGACGATGCCAATGTCCGGCTCGCGGTGCAGTACGGCATCAACTACGAGGAGATCGCAAGCGAGGTGTTCCAGGGGTTGCGGGAGGTGCCCACGGGGCTCTTCGCTTCGGCCTTCGAATGGGCGCTCGCTGGACAGCATTACGATCCCGAGCACGCCGCCATGCTGCTCGACGAGGCCGGCTGGGCGCCGGGACCGGACGGTATCCGCGTCAAGGACGGGGAGCGGCTCGAGATCGTGGCATTGATCTATCCGCAGCAGCCCGACCTGCCGCCCATGACCAATGCCATGCAGTTCCAGCTCCGCCAGATCGGCATCGATTTCCAGGCGCGCTCGGTCGACGACATCAACGGCGCCCTGCTCGGTGACGACGTGGACTGGGATATCGGTTTCCTGTCCAATGCCACGGTGAGCTGGGGTTCGCCGGACCAGTTCTTCCAGCGCTACATCGCTTCGAGCGGGGACATGAATTTCGCCGGCTATGCCAATGACGAGGTGGACGCGCTCATTTCGGACATTCTGGCCACGGTCGCGCCCGAGGAGCGCCTGCCGCTGCTCACCCGCGTCCAGGAAATCCTGATCGAGGAGGACCCCTACGCGATCATGACCTCGGTCAGCTCCGGCCGTGCCGTGGTCAATGACCGCTTCCGCGACTACGTGCCGGGCACGCACAACATCTTCGTGACGTGGGAGACCGCGCCCAGCGAGGCGCAATGAGCCGGCGCGGGGCCCCGCGCCGCGCCAAGCCGGGGGTGGGGTGGTGAACGGCGTTGCGGCAAAGGTGCTGTCGCGGCTTGGCCAGGCGGTGGCCTCCGCTTTCGCGGCGACGATCATCGTGTGGCTGCTGTTGCCCTTGGCGCCGGGCGATCCGGCGCTGCGCATCCTCATGAGCCAGGGGATCGACGATCCGCATCCGGCCCAGATCGAGGCGCTGCGCGAGGAGCTGGCGCTCGATCGCCCGCTGCCGGTCCAATATGTCGAATGGCTGGGTCGCGTGGTGCAGGGGGATTTCTCCGTCTCCTACCGCACCGGCGCGCCGGTGGCGCGCGAGATCTTCTCGCGCCTGCCGGCGACCTTGGCGCTGCTCGGGACCGCGCTCGCCATGTCCATCCTCATCTCCTTCATCCTCGCGCTGGTCGCGGTCTGGTATCGCGATCGATGGCCCGACCGGGTCATCCGGGGCTATACCCAGGTCATGGCTTCGACCCCGACCTTCATCCTCGGGCTGCTCGTGCTGCAATACGTCGTCATCGGCCTGGGCATCGGCACGGTGCTGCCGCAAGGGCTGTGGCCCGCGGCCTTCCTGCCCGCGCTCACCATAGCGGTGGACCGGGCGGGGGGCTGGACCCAGCTTCTGCGCGCCAACCTCCTGGAAAACGTCAATGCCAGCACGGTTCTTGTCGCCCGCTCGCGCGGGGCGAGCCGTTTTCGCGCCCTGATGCGCTACGCTGTGCCCAATTCGCTCATGCCCTATCTCACCGCCATCGGGGTAAGCGTCGGGGCGCTGATCGGCGGCACGCCGATCATGGAGGAAATCTTCACCTGGCCGGGGATCGGCCGGCTGTTGGTGCAATCGATCCAGGCGCGAGACTTTCCCGTGATCCAGGGCTTCGTGCTGTTCGCGGCATTGTCCTATGTGCTTGCGGCGCTCCTCGTCGATCTCATCGCCATGTGGCGCGACCCCCGGCTGAGAGGGGCGCATTCATGAGCCGGATTGCCGATATCCTGAGCTATGCGCGGCCCCGCGCGCCCGCGATGGACGCTCCGCCGCGCAGCCTTTTGGCCAAGCTCTGGCAGCATCCGGGCGCGCGCGTGGGGCTGATCCTCTCCATAATCATGGGATTGATCGCGATCGTCGGCCCCTCGGTCCTGCCCTATGAGCCGAACTGGCCCAATTACGGCGCGGCCCTGCGCCCGCCAGGGGCGGAGCACTGGCTCGGGACCGACTCAACGGGGCGCGACCTGTTCTCGCGCCTGGTCGATGCCGCCCATCGCTCGCTCGGCGCCGCGACATTGGTGCTTCTGATGATCTATGTCATCGGGCTGGTGGTCGGCGTCGTCGCCGGGGTTCTGGGCGGCGTGGTCGATACGGTCATCATGCGGCTGGTCGATGTTCTGATGAGCCTGCCCGGCACGGTGCTCGCCTTCGCCATCGTCGGCGTGCTCGGCCCGGGCTTCCAGAATCTCGTCATCGCCATGGTGATCGCGGACTGGGCCTATTATGCGCGCCTTTCGCGCTCCTACGTGCTGACGGCGGCGAGCCAGCCTTTCATCACCGCGGCGGAGCTGTCGGGAGTGCCGCGCTGGAAAATCCTCATCCAGCATGTGCTGCCGGGGGTCGCGATCCAGCTCGCCATCGTCGCGAGCCTCTCGCTGGGCGGCATCATCAGCGCGATCTCGGGTTTCTCGTTCCTGGGGCTCGGCGTGCAGCCGCCCTATGCCGAATGGGGCGCCATGCTCTCGGAATCGCGCTTCTATTTTCCCATCGCGCCCTGGCTGCTGCTGGGGCCGGCCGCGATGATCCTCGTCTCGGTGATGGCCGCCAACCTCCTGGGCAACGGCATGCGCGACGTGCTCGAAACCGGGCGGCGCTGATGGAAACGCCCGTTCTCGAACTTGAGAATTTCACCCTCACCTATCGTGGCGGCAACAATGCCGTGCGCGGGGTGAGCTTTGCCCTCGGCGCCGGAGAATGTCTCGCGCTCGTGGGGGAATCGGGCTGCGGCAAGACCTCGATCGCCCGCGCCGTGACCGGGCTGGGGCCGGATGGCCTTTCGACCACGGGGAAGATTCTCTTCAAGGGCGAAGACCTCTCGCGAGCTTCGGAAAGGCGCTGGCGCCAGTTGCGCGGCCTCGACATCGGCTATGTCGCCCAGGACCCCTTCGCGGCGTGCGATCCGCTCTCCACAATCCGCGACCATCTCGCCGAGTCCTGGCTTGCCCACCGCATGACGCCGGACGAAGCCGAAATCGTGCGCCGGCTTGACGCCTTCGGCATCCCCGAACCCCAGTCCCGCATGCGGCAATATCCGCATCAGTGGAGCGGCGGCATGCTGCAGCGCGCCTGCATCGCCGCGGCCACCGCGCACAATCCGCCGCTGATCGTCGCGGATGAGCCCACCAGTGCGCTCGACGCCGACCGGGCCGATTCCATCCTGCGCGACCTCAAGCGTACCGGCGCCGCCATCCTCCTGATCAGCCACGACCTGCATCTTGTGGCGAGCCATGCCGACCGCATCGCGGTGTGCTATGCGGGCCGTATCGTTGAGATCGGGCCGGCCAAAGAGATCGTCACGCGCCCGCGGCATCCCTATACCATCGCCCTGCGCCAGGCGCTGGCGCATACGCCGGGCGTCCTGCCCAGCGTATTGCCGGGCTCCCCGCCCCGGCTGGACAAGCCGATCGAGGGCTGTGCCTTCGCGCCGCGGTGTCCGCGTGCGACCGCGGAATGCATGCAGAAAACCCCGGCGCTTCTTGAGGGCGTGGCGTGCTTTCATCCAGGGACGGAAGAGGAGGACGCACGGCCGCGTCCCCCACGGCGAGAGGCCTATGCAAAGCGGGAGCATCCGGTGATCGCCGCCCATGGTGTGGGTCGCGCCTATGGCGCCTTTACCGCCTGCGCGCCCACCGACGTGACGCTCGAGGGCGGGGAGATCGTGGGTATCGCCGGACCATCCGGCTCGGGCAAGTCGACGCTGCTGCGCGTTCTCGGCACGATCGAGCCAGCCAGCATGGGTGAACTGCGCTTCGGCTTTCCCACGCACCCGGGCAAGCGGCTGCGCGGCGGCACCGTTCAGAAGGCCGGGCCGGGCGTGGTCATGGCGCTGTTCCAGGACCCGACGGGAAGCCTCGATCCGCGCTGGCCGATCTGGCGCAGCGTGACGGAGGCCCTGAGCGGCGCCGGCCATACGCCTCGAAGCGAACGGATCGCGGCCGCGCGAACGGCGCTCGCCTCGGTCGGGCTGGGTCATCTCGATCCCCTGGCGCGCCCCGGCGAGCTTTCCGTTGGAGAGCGCCAACGCGTCGCCATCGCACGAGCCGTGATCGCCAAGCCGCGGCTGCTCGTGGCGGATGAACCGACCAGTGCGCTCGACACAGCCGCGACGGCCAATGTGCTGCATCTTCTCGACGGGCTGGCGCAGAGCGGCACGGCCATTCTCATCGTCAGCCATGACCGCCCGCTGCTTTCGGCGCTGTGCGACCGGGTCTTTTCCATGGAGGCCGGCCGGCTGATCGGCGCGGACGCCTCATCCTCACTTTCAGAACCGCGCGAGATCGAAGGAGTATCCCGCATATGAACACACGTCCGTTTTCGCTTGCCGCAGCCGGGCTGGCCCTTGCCTTGGCCGTGCCTGGCCTCGCGACGGCCCAGGACGATGCACCGGTGCTGCGCGCGCTCACCACGTTCGGCATCCCCGAGCTCAATCCCGTGGGCGCGGCCAGCAACTATCTTTACGATTTCGGCGCGTCCGAAACGCTCATGCGCGTGCTCGATGACGGCGTCGCTCGTCCCTGGATTCTCGAATCGCTGGAGAGCGTCGACGAGCTGACCTGGGTCCTGACCCTGCGCCAGGGCATCACCTTCCAGAACGGGAAGACCGTGGACGCACGGGCGGTCATGGACGTCATCGAATACATGCTCGAGCATTCCGGAACGGCCCAGAATGCCATGCCGGAAGGCTCCAGCTTCGAGATCACCGGGGATTACGAGCTTACGCTCCGCACGGCCGAACCCTTTCCCGCGGTGACGGCGGCGCTCGCGGGCGACCAGACCTTCCCGATCTTCGATGTCGAGGCAGTGCGCGCGGTCGAGGGCGACTGGCCCCGCCTTGTCGATGCGGGTCACCTCACCGGCCCCTATCGGCTGGTCGAGCACATGGGCGAAGAGGGCTTCACCCTCGAACGCAACCCCGATTACTGGCAGGGCATGCCGGCGCTGGCTGGCGTTTCGGTGCGCATCGTGGCCGATACCAATGCCCGCATCCTCGCGGTCCAGAACGGAGAGGCGGATATCGCTTTCTATCCGCCCAGCTCGGCGCGCGCTGTGGTCGAGCAGACCCCAGGCATCCATTTCGTCGAAACCCCCAGCTTCGGCGGCGTGCTCGCCGTGATGGATACCAGCGAGCCACCCTTTGACGATCTGCGCGTACGCCAGGCGCTGATGCTCGCCATCGATTACGACCAGATCGCCGAAGAGGTGTTCGGCAGCCCCGAGCGCCGTGCGACCGGACTGTTCCCGCCTGCGGTCGACTGGTCGGTCGGAACGCAGGACACCGATATCGAAGCCGCGCGGGCATTGCTCGCGGAGGCCGGATGGGAAGCCGGCAATGACGGCCTCCTCGTCCGCGATGGCGCACGCTTCGCAATCACCGGGCTGATCTATCCGCAGCAGCCCGATCTCGTCCCGCTTACCGCCGCCATCCAGTATCAGTTGCACCAGATCGGCATCGACCTGCAGATCCTTTCGGTGGAGGACATCGATTCCGTGATGATGGAGCACGATCCAGAATGGGATTTGGGCTTTTACAGCACCTCCAGCCTGCAATGGGGCGTGCCGGATCAGTTCCTCCAGCGCTTCGTACGCACCGGCGGAGACCGCAATTTCGGCGCCTATTCCAACGCCGAAGTGGATGACCTGATCGACACGCTCGTGGTGACGGTGGACACGGATCAGCGCGCCGAGATCCTGACCCGCATCCAGGAGATTCTGCTCTCGGAGGACCCCTATCTTTCCACGACGATCTTCTCGGTCGGCCGGGCCGTCGTGAGCGAGGATTGGCAGGACTACCGCCAGGGACCGTTCAACGCCTTCGTGACCTGGGAAACCGCGCCCGATAGCCTGCTCTAGAATAATGGATGCCGGCGGGGCGGGCTCGCGCTCCGCCGGCAGCGTGCGCGCGAAAACGGAGAACCGGATGCGAATCGATATCGGCGGGCTGACGCAGGATACGAGAACCATGAGCCATGACGCCATATTGCGTCATGTCGAGGCGTTGGAGGCGCTCGGCTATCGGGGCGTGTGGTTCAACGAGTTTCATTTCCAGCCCGATATCCCGCATCCTTCCACCTTGCTGCTCGCATCGGCGGTGCTGGCGCGCACCGAAAGGATCCGGTTCGGCACCTCCATCGTGGTCCTGCCGCTCTATCATCCGTTCCTGCTCGCCGAGATGATCGCCCAGCTCTGCCATCAGAGCGGGCACCGGCTCGACCTGGGCGTGGGACGGGGCACCAATCCCGCTACGCTGCGCGCGCTCGGCATCGATCCCGACGCGACGGGCGAGGCATTCGCGCTTTCGCTGCGCCTGATGCGCAAGGTCTGGAAAGAGAGCGTCGAGATGCCCGGGGGGTCGATCTGGCCCCAGGGCAGCGGCGCGGTCGGCCCGCTCCTCGCTGGGGATGAGCCTCAGCTCTATGTCGCGGGGCGGTCCGAGGAGACTTGCCTCTTGGCCGCTGCAGAAGGCCTGCCCTTGATGCTGAGTTCGAACTTCCCGCCACAGGAGGTGCTCGACACCTATCGCGAAAACCTTGCCGACCCGTCAGCCATCGCCCGCACCTCCCATTCCCGCTTCGTCTGCATCGCGCCGACGCAAAGCCAGGCGATGGAGGATGTGGATGCGTTGATGGCGGCACTGCACGAAGAGGCGCTGGACTTTGCGCGCAAGCGCGGGCGGCCGACCGAGGAGATGGCGGGGGAAACCCACGAAAGCTTCCTGCGCAATCGCGCGATCGCCGGCACGCCCGAGGCCTGTATCGCCCAAATCCAGGCGCTCGAAGCCGAACTGGGGTTCGGCGAATTGCGCGTGGTCTTCTCGGATGCGCGGCAGGGCGAGATTGGCGCCTCGCCGGCGACGGTCCTGTTTGCACGAGAGGTGTTGCCGGCCTTCGAAGGATGAGTGGGACGGGGAACGGCCCCGCCCCACGCTGCTCGGCTCGCTAGTTCGCCAACCCGTATTCGACGATGTGCGTCGCGAGCTGCTCGATGCCGCCGATGGTGCGGATGCTCGGGTTCATGGCTTCGGCGCGCATCAGGAAATAATGCCCCTGCTGCACGGCGTCGAGCTGGCTCACGACCGGGTCGTTCTCGAGAAATTCGATGCGCGCAGCCGGGTCGTCGCCGGGGTTGAAGCGGCGTTCCATGTCCGCCAGCACGATCACCGCGGGGTCGGCGCGCACGATCGTCTCCCAGCTCACCCAGGGCCATTCCTCGTCGGACTCGATGACGTTGCGCGCGCCCAGCACCTCGAGCATGTAGTGCGGCGCCCCGTTGCGCCCGGCGACCGAGGCGTCGCCGTCCACCTCCTGGCTGTTGAACCAGAACAACACGGGCACGTCCGTTTCGGAGGCAGCGCTTTCGACCGCTGCCGCCTCGCGCGTCTGAAGCTCGGCGATCAGCGCGGTTCCGCGATCCTGGACGTCGAAGATCGCGGCGAGGTCGGCGATCGCCTGGTAGACGAGGTCCATGGTGAACATTTCGAGCCGCATGCCGTTGCCGCCGGCCGAATTGTCCTTGGCCACGCAGTCCATGGGGGCGATATAGGTGGGAATGCCCAGTTCGGCGAATTGCTCGCGGGTGCCGACCGCACCCAATGCCCCGATATGCCACTCGAATTCCGAAAGGACGAGCTGCGGGGCTTCGGCGACCACGGATTCGAAGCTCGGGGATTCCATCGAGATCATCGGGATGGCGGCATTGGCCTCCTCGAACTCTTCGAGCACCGGGCCGAGCCAGACGGCGGTCGCGGTGATCCTGTCTTGGAGGCCGAGGGAGAACATGATCTCGTGCATGGCCTGGCCCAGCGACACGATTTGCGTCGGCGCGGCGTCGAAGGTGATCTCCATGCCGCAATTCTCGAGGGTCAGCGGATAGGTCGTCGATTGTGCATAGGCGGGCGCGGCGGCGAAAAAGCCCGCTCCGGCAAGCGCGAGAGGAAATGACAGTTTCAACACGGATGCAGATTCCTTTGCGGTGAAGGCCAACCCGGCACGGTTAGAGCGGCCGGCGGGCACGGAGAAAGACGAGGTCGTTGCTGCGGACGCGCAGCCCGTCGCGCAGCGTTCCCACCTTCGACTGGGCCTGGATGATCGGCCGCGCCGAGAGCTGCGTGATGTCCACGAAGCCGGCCTGGGTGAGCATTCCGGTGAGGCGCGCCAAGGTGACCCCTTCCTGGAACGGCAGGCGGCGCGTGATCTCCTCGTGCCGGCGCAGCATGTCCGGATTGATCGGGTTGGCGCGCCCGGTGATACGGTCGAGCAGTGCGATCAGAGGCGCGGCGAGACGGCCGAACAGATTGGGTTGCGACCATTGCCCGTCGAGGATGACGAGCGTGCCGCCGGGTTTGAGCACCCGCAGCCAATCGACAAAGGTCGCCTGGGGCGAAAGCAGCGTCCAGACCAGGTGCCTTGAGATCACAGCGTCATAGCTGGCGTCGGGTTCCATGCTGTTCTCGGCGTCAGCCAGGCGAAACCGGGCGTTTGGATTGTCCGCGTGCTTGCCCCGGGCGCGGGCCAGCATGGGTTCGGCAAAATCGAGGCCGGTGACCGTATAGCCGAGCCCGAGCAGGACGCGGGTGACCTCGCCGGTGCCGCAGGCCAGCTCCAGCACGTCCTTGGGCGCGGGGCCGATGGCGCCGCCGATCACCTCACCCCAGGCCGCGGCCTCGATTCCCGGGACGATGCCATGCCCGAAGCTCTGGTCGAAGGTTTCGGCCCGCTCGGACCAATAGGCGACGATCTCCTCGCGCAACGAGAAATTGGGAAGCGACTGGCTCACCGGAACCTCAAAGAGAATGAAAACGAAGGATGGGAGACGCACTGTCCGCATCGGGAACGAAGCGGACGCGCACGCCAAAGACGGATTGTATCAGGTCGTCGGTGAGGACCGCATCCGGCTTGCCTAGAGCGATGAGACGGCCCCTGTGCATCACCCCGACCCGGTCGCAGCCGAATGCATAATTGAGATCGTGCAGAGCGATGACCGTGGTGACCGGCAGCGCCCGCACCAGATCGATGATCGCGAGCTGGTGCTGAATGTCGAGATGGTTGGTCGGCTCATCGAGCAGCAGAACACCGGAATCCTGCGCCAGAGCGCGGGCGATCTGGACGCGCTGGCGCTCGCCCCCCGAAAGCGTATGCCAGAGGCGGGCGGCAAAGCCGGTCATGCCCACCTCGGAGAGCGCGCGAGCAACCATGTATTCGTCGCGCTCGGTCCAGGGGCTGAGGGCGGACAGCCAGGGCGTGCGGCCGAGCTCGACCGCATCGCGCACGGTGATCATCTCGGTGGCGTCGACCGATTGCTCGACCAGTGCGATGTGCTGGGCAATGTCGCGCTGGGTCATAGCGCGCAGCGGCTTGCCCATAAGGGTCGCCTCCCCCGATGAGGGGCGCGCGACGCCCGCCAGAAGGCGCAGCAGGGTGGACTTGCCCGAGCCGTTCGGCCCGACGAGGCCAAGCATTTCGCCCTCGCGCAGATCCAGCGACACATCGCTGACGATGGGCGTCTTGTGGATCGTGAGGCTGAGGCCGCGCGCCGCGAGCGTCATCGCAGCGCTCGCTCGCGGATGAGGACCAGCATCGCGGGCATCAGGACGCCATTGCCGCGGATTGGAGAAGGGGGATTTCCCGATTACACAGGTCCACGCGTTCCTTCTCGTAATCAGTCCGGGGCGGCGATGGAATGGTGTCGCGCATGGCGATCAGCTCCGCCAGCTTGACCCGCCGCGCGAGCTCATTTGCAGCCACGCGGGCGATGAACGCGTCGCGAGGCTCCCCCTCACGCATGGTCACCGCGTCGATGCCGTCCATGACCTCGGGACCAAATCCTTCGGTGGCCAGGCGTTGCACCGTCCATTCGGGGCAGTCGTAGCAAAGGTCGTGCAGCATCGCGACGATCCGCTCCTCATTGGTCTGCATGCCCATCATCAGCCTGAGCGGATGCAGGATGGCGGGGCCGCCCGCTCTGTTCAGCTTGCCGGCATAGGCTTCGGCGCAAATGGAAATCGCGTGCTCAAGACTGCTCATGTGTCCGCTCCTCGGTGCGTCCAGGGGTTGCTTTGCATCATCGCATCCGTCTCCCCCGGATGAGGATCAGCGCGAAGACCGGCGCACCGACAAGGGCGGTGATGACGCCGATAGGGAGAACCTGGCCGGGGATGATGATGCGCGAGATCACATCGGCGGCAATCAGGAACACCGCCCCGACCACCGCGGAGACGGGCAGCAGGCGGTGGTGGCGCACGCCGACGATGAACCGGGCCGCATGGGGAATGACGAGGCCGACGAAGCCGATCGATCCCACGATGCTGACCATGACGGCGGTCATCAGGGCCGTGATCGCGATGAGCACCGCGCGCGTGCGCCGCACCGGGACGCCGAGCGAGGCCGCGGAATCCGAGCCGAAGGTGAAGGCATCCAGCGCACGGGCATGCCACCAGCAGACTGCGACGCCGGCCAGCGCCACGGGCACGGCGAGCGCCACATCGTGCCAGCGCACGCCCGAGAGGTTGCCGAGCAGCCAGAACATGATGCCGCGCGCCTGCTCGGAATTGGCTGACTTGGTGATGACGAACGAGGTCAGGGCGTTGAAGAGCTGCGATCCGGCGATGCCGGCGAGGATGATTTGGCCCGACCGGTTGGCCATGCCTCCGGAACTGGCTGCATGGGCGAGAAGCACGACGAGAACGAAGGCGAGGAGCGCCCCGGCGAAGGCGCCGAGCCCGAGAGAGATCGCCCCGCCGCCGATGCCGAGCACGACCACCGCAACCGCGCCGGTCGAGGCCCCCGCCGATATGCCGAGGATATAGGGGTCGGCGAGGGGATTGCGCAGCAGCGCCTGCAGGATCACCCCGGAGACCGCTAGGCCGGCCCCGCAGCTCGCCGCGACCAGGGTGCGGGTCAGGCGATAGAACCAGACGATGCCTTCATCGATGGTGCTGAGCTCATAGCCGGCGCCGAACAGCCGGTTCGCGAGGGTGGCCAGAACCGTCTCGGGCGGGATCGTGGTTTCACCAACCGCCGTGCCGAACAGGATCGCGGCCGCGAGGGCCGCGATGGCAAGTGCGGCGCCTGAGGAGATGCTCAGGCGCCGCGGCGTGCGGGTAGCGAGGGTCGTCATTGCCCGAGGTCGAAGGATTCCAGCGCGTCGGTCAGAACTTCGAGCCCCTCGATGGTGCGCAGTGTGCGATCCATCGCGTGGGCGTCCATCACCACGATGCGGTCGTTGACGACGGCATCCATCTGGCTTGCGACAGGGTCTGTGCGCAGGAATTCGAGCTTGGCTTCGGCCGCGTCGGCGGGGAGGCGGCGGCGGTCCATCTCGGCGAGGACGATCACGGTCGGGTTGGCCTGGACGAGCGTCTCCCAGCCTACGATCGGCCATTCCTCGTCAGATTGCACCACGTTCTCGATGCCGAGCGTCTCCATGATGTAACCGGGGGCGCCGAGGCGGCCGGCGACGTAGGGATCGACGGCAATGTCCACGCTGGAAAACCAGAACATGGCCGTCACACCATCCACACCGATCGCTTCGGCGCGGGCCACCGCCGCATCCTCACGCGCGACCAGCTCCTCGCCGAGCGCGTTGGCGGTATCCTCGATATCGAAGATCTGGCCCAGCTCGGTGACGCCCTGCACGAGGGTATCGACCGAGAAGAGCTCGGTGCCCGTGCCATCGACACCCACCGCATTGTTCTTGCCGACGCAATCGGCCGGAAGCAGATAGGTCGGGATGCCCAGTTCGTGGAACTGCTCACGCGTGCCCACCGCCCCTTCGGGGCCGACATGCCATTCGAACTGGATCAGGACCAGGTCCGGCCGGGCCGCCACCACGCTCTCGAAGCTCGGATCATTGTCGGCCAGACGCGGAATGCCAGCGTTGAGCTCGCGAAACGCCTCGGGCACGTCGGTGAACCAGACCGAGGTGCCGACCACGCGGTCGCCCAGTCCCAGTTCGTAGAGCGCTTCGGTGCCCGCCTGCCCCACGGTAACGACGCGCTGGGGCGCCGCCTCGTAGGTCACCTCGATACCGCAGTTTTCCAGCGTCAGCGGGTAGTCGGTCGCCCATGCCGGAGCGCTTGCGAGAGCGACGGCAAACGCGGCGCACAAGGGCATGACGAGCGGCGCCGCGAACGGCTTTTTTGCATGTTTCATGATAGTCCTCCCACGACAGGTTCGCGGCCTCACGCCGCGTTACGCCGTCGTTGCGATGGCGTAGTCCCCAAACCTGCAGACCGCCCAGAGTTTGCATAAAACCTGCTTGGTGTCACCAGGTTTGTTGCTGCCAAGCACTCCAAAAAGGAGGCGACCCGGCGCGCGTGCCGGGTCGTCGTCGGATCGCGCGATCACTCGTGATCGTGGTCGTCTTCATCATGATCATGGTCATGGTCGTGGTCATGCTCGTGATCATGATCGTCGCCATGCACGGTGCCCGTGCCGCCGACCGCCACGATATTGAAGGGCGTACCCTCCAGGGCGATCTCGCCTGCGGGCTCGAAGCTGGCGGCATCGATCAGCAGCAGCCTGCTTTCAAGCGGATCGGTCACGACGATATTCTCCCCGGCGACCGCCACGCGCGGACGCGGATCGGCCCAGCTTCCGTCCATGGAATAGGGTCCGGTCACCTGGATCGCGTTGACGATCTCGCCGGCGAGAACGTCGAGCTGGTGCAGCTTGCCATCCTCGGTGAAGATATAGGCGAACCGCGCCCGCACGGGATCGACGGCAAAATGCACCCGGCGCGTCGGCAATTCCACCAGCCGGAAAGCGTCGTCCTCGCTGGGATCGATCAGGACTACGGCGCTCGCGCCGTAATTGCCGAGGAAATATTGCAGGCCCCTGCCGCCGATCAGCGTGGTCGCCTTTCCTTCGGGAAGGCTGTCGGCATAGGGGAGATGGGTGATCGAGGGCGCGCCTCCGGCGGATGCAGTCACGACGAGCAATCCGGTTTCGCAGGCAAAGGCAGTCAAATTGCCGCTCGCGGCTTCGCCGTGCAGGTCGGGGCAGGCGGCGAGTTCGCCCACCTGCTCGCCCGACCGATCCAGCACCTTGATGCCCACCGGCAGGTTGGAAGGATCTTCCGGATGCGGTTCTGAAACGAGATCGTAGTCGCCATAGGCGATGACCACGCCGTGGTGGGGCGCGCCGGACTGGACCTCGCGGACTTCGGCTTCGCCCTCGAGGGCGTCGTGTTCGCTGAACACACGCGCCAAGCCTTCATTGTCGAAGAAGGCGGCCCATTGTCCGTGATGCTCCACGAAATGGACCGGGTAGTCGCCTTCGATCTCGACGCCGGTCAGGCGCGGATCATCGACGTCGATATCGGCGTGGTCGCCGTGATCCGCGAAGGCGATGCCGGTAGAGATGGCCGTCACGCGGTTCGCATCGCCCTGGACGGCATAGACCGACTCGCCGCTTTCGCTGGCATAGAGGGTTGCCGGCCCGTCGATCTCGAAGGTCGCGAGCACGTCGCCATCGAGCGCGTCGAGCACGTGAACCACGGGTTCGGCGTGATCGGATACGAACAGGCGCCAGGCGGTTACATCTTCCTGGGCCAGGGCCGAACCGGCCGTTGCCGCGATAAGCGCCAGCGATGAGCAGGCAAGCGTGAAGGTCCTCACGATCAGACTCCTTTTGAAATAGTATAACGTAACAAAGTGGGCCGCAGATGCGCCCCGGATTCTTCCCGATCAGTCGGACGAAAGCGCTGCCGTGATCGTGGAAACGTTGTGCCGCATCATCGCGACATAGCTCGGCGCAGGGCCGTCGGGCTCGGAAAGCGCGTCGGAATAGAGCGTGCCGGCGAGCTCGAGCCCGGCCTCGGAAGCGATCTGGGCAACGAGGCGCGTGTCGGTGATGTTTTCGGCGAAGACCGCCGCTGCGCGTTGTGCGCGGATGTTGCGGATCAACCCCGCCACGTCGGCCGCCGAGGCTTCGGATTCGGTGGAAACGCCTTGCGGAGCGAGGAAGGTCACGCCGTATTCCGCCCCGAAATAGCGGAAGGCGTTATGGGCGACGACCACGACGCGCCTGTCCTCCAGAATGGCGTCGATCGCCTGCCGGATTTCGCCGTCCAGGGCATTCAGCTCGTCCATATAGGCTGCTGCATTGGCCTCGTAAGTCGGGCAATTCTGCGTGTCGGCGGCGCAGAAGGCTTCGGCGATGTTCTCGACATAGACGCGGGCATTGGCCACCGACTGCCAGGCATGGGAGTCGAAGGGAGCCGCGTGGAAAATCGCCTCGCCGTCCACATAGTGATAATGGCCGCCCTCCGGATCCGCGAGGACCGTTGCCCCTTCCGTCAGTACGATCACCGGCGCCTGGGTGCCGCTGGCTTCGATCAGCCTTGCGAGAAAGCCCTCGAACATCAATCCGTTGACCAGAACCAGATCGGCACGGGCGAGGGCGATGGCATCCCCCGGCGAGGGCTCGTAGACGTGGGAATCCGCGTTGGGGCCGACCAGCGTCCGCAATGCGATGCGGTCTCCGCCAACGCGGTTGGCGAAATCGCCGATGATCGAGAAGGTGGCGACGACGTTCAGGGGTTCGCTCTGGGCGAAAGCGGGAACGGCGGAGATCAATGAGGCGACCCCTATCAGGGCGCCGAGCAGGCAGCGCATGATGACGGTACTCCTGTGTCAGGCTGTGCGATGGGTGGGATGCGGCAGATGGGGCGCAAAAAGCCCTCGGGGGCCGGCGAGAACCGAGGCCGCGTAGACGACCCCGGCGGAAAGGATGATGGCCGGGCCCGAAGGGAGCGCCGCGTGGTAGGAAAGAAGGAGCCCGGAAACCGAAGAGAGCGCGCCTATGGCGATCGCCAGCAAGCATGTGGTTTCCACGCGACGGGTCCAGAACCGCGCCGCGGCGGCGGGCAGGATCATCAGCCCAACCGACAGCAGCGTTCCCAGCGCCTGGAAGCCGGCGACGAGATTGAGCACGACCAGCCCCAAGAACAGGAAGTGGGTCGGTGTCCCCAGCCGTGAGACCGAGCGCAGAAAAAGCGGATCGAGGCAGTCGGCGATGAAGGCCCGGCGGAACAGGAGCAAGCTCGCTGCGCTGATCCCCGTAACGAGCGCGATGAGGGCCAGCGCCTCGTCGTTGAGGGCGAGCACCGTGCCGAACAGCACGTGCATGAGATCGATATTGGAGCCCCGCAGCGAGACGAGGACGACCCCGATCGCAAGCGAAATGAGATAGAAGGCCGCCATGGAGGCGTCCTCCTTCTGGATCGTCAGCCGGGCGACCGCGCCTGCGCCCAGCGCTACGATGATGCCGGCGATCAACCCGCCGATGGTCATGGGTAAGAGCTCGAGACCGAAGATCAGGAAGCCCGCCGCCGCGCCGGGCAGGATGGCATGGGCCATGGCGTCACCCGTGAGGCTCATGCGCCTCAGCATCAGGAACACGCCGACCGGGCCGGCGCCGACGGAAAGCATCAGCGCGCCCAGGAGCGCGCGCTGCATGAAGGCAAATTCGGTGAACGGCTCGATGAAGACCGCATAAGCCATCGCGATCACGCCCGTTCACCGAGCGGTTCGAGCAGCGCGCCGGGTCGATGCTCCGCCGGTCGCGGTGGGGCGTCATGGTCGAAGGACTCTTGAAGTTGACGGGCGCGCAGCAGATTGGCGGGCGAAAGCGCCTCGCGCGCTTCGCCCCAGGCGACCGGCTGGTGGGCGAGGAGCAGCGCGTGAGGGAAATATGCCCGCACCAGATCGAGGTCGTGGACGACGACGATGACGGTTCGCCGCTTTGCGTGCCAGCGCTGGATGAGCGCGACGAGGTCGGTCACCGTCCGAGCGTCGATGGCGTTGAACGGTTCGTCCAGCAGGATGAGATCGGCATCCTGCACGAGGACGCGTGCGAAGAGCGCTCGCTGGAATTGGCCACCGGAAAGCGTATCGAGCGCGCGCTGTTCCAGCCCGGAAAGGCCGACCGCCATCAGGGCCCCATGCACCCTGTCGCGGTCTTCCCGACGGTGCCGCGCCAAGAGTCCCCGCATCGGCCAGAGCCCGAGCGAAACGAGATCGACGACGCGCGCGGGGAAGGAGCGGTCCACTTCCGATTGCTGGGGCAGATAGGCCACCCGCACTGCCGGGGCGACTGTGAGCGCGCCCTGCATGGGCGGAAGCAAGCCGGCGATGCCCTTGAGCAGGGTCGATTTGCCCGAGCCGTTCGCCCCCACCACGGCCGTCAAGCTGCCATTGGCAAAGCTGCCGCTGAGGTGACGGACAGCCGGATGGCTGTCGTAACCCAGGGACAGATCCGAGAGGGATACACAGGCTCGAGGCGCAGGAGGCATGGCATTCACGGCTGGGATGGGGCGCTTGAGCACCTGACGAATATGTTATGTTATTTCATAACAATCTTGCCGCCGCAAGAGGCCCATCCACGAGCGGTCGACGCGTCATGTCGCCGCGTCGGTCACCGCGCGAAATGGGATTTGCTTGGAAAAGAGAGCGCGGCTAATCGCGCTCGCCCGCCCGCAGGCGCTCGACTATCATGGTGTTCTCGCCCCTGTGCATGGCGAGCCCGAGACGGAAGCTATGGGCGATCCGTTCGGCATATTCGATGAAGACCAACGCCACTTCGGGGGAGCACACGGCCTCGACCGTCTGCCTAAACAGGCCGAGCCAGCGCGCGAAATGCTGGTCTCCCAGTCCCGGGATCGCCAGATGCTTGGGAAGGGGGCGCCCATCATAGCGCCGCGTGCCGAGCAGGAGCGACGACCAGAAATCGTACATGCGGCCCAGATGGTGAGGCCATTGCTCTTCAGCAATGATGGCGTTGAAGACCGGCGCGAGAACGTCATCTGCGCGGACTGCCCTATAGAAGGTGTCGACCACTTCGACGATCTTGTCTTCATCGAGCTCGGGGTGCGGTTGCCGGTCAACCAGCGAAACCCGCATCGTCCCGCGCCGGGTCGCACTGCCGCCCTGCTGGTCGGCAAGGGAGGGCGACGGATCGGTTCGATAGAACTCGATATAAAATCGCACCGGTCCGAGCGCTTCGACCTCGTGGGTTTGCTCGGGCGCGACGACGCCGGATTGGTGCGGATCGAGCACCTGGCGCTCGCCGTTGTCGGTGAACCGCAGCAGCAGCCGACCTTCGGACACGCAGATTCTGCCCCAGACTCCGCTCGCGGTCGCGTGCCGACGCAACAGGCCTGCGGGAATGCTGTCCTGATCAAACTCCGGCGTGCGCTTATAGGGCTCCGGCCGGCCATGAGGAGCGATATCGGGCATCGTCACGCCTCCTTACGGACGGCAACCGGCACGGCAAGCCCGCGCAGACCGACGATGCCGATTGCCAGAAGAACGAGAAGCTTGAGCCCCTCCACCAGCGGATAGAGGGTGTGCAGGCCGCTCTCGGGAGGCACGTCTCCTGCGAGATAAACACCGACGCGGGCATCGAGCACAGGCAACAGCCAGAAGGTCTGTATCGCGAGGATAACGGCGAGAGCTAGCCATGCGGCACCGAAAAGCCGCGGCGCGCGGGCGAGCAGCAGGGCTGCGCCAAGAGCGGCGAGCGCAACGAGTTCGAGCCAGTTGAGGGCCGCGAACGTATGCCGGCCGACATCGAGGGCAACCGGCAGATCGAGGCTGGGCGCCATGAACTTGACCGGCGTGGCCAGAAAGGACACCCCCAGCACGAGGCCAAACCAGACCAGCGCCAGGATCACCGCCACGTGTTTCGCGCTCGCATTCATCGATGGCCTCCCAAAATCCACGTCACCGTGTTTCTACCACAAAGATGCATATACATTGCCTCTTTATCGCCGCGCCGCGATGACGTACTTTGCCGCAGTCCAAGTGCCGTGCAGCGCATAACCCACCAGGCAAGGCACGGGGTTGAAATACCCTCGGCACGCGCTCATCTTTTAACCTCCCTGCTCATCTCCGGTCCGCTACGATGCGTCTGACGCTGTTCACCGATTATTCCCTGCGCCTCCTGATGTTCGCCGCCACGCATCGGGACCGGCTGGTGACCATCGAGGAGACGGCGAAAACCTTCAACATTTCCCGGGCTCATCTCATGAAGGTGGCCAATCTGCTGACCAGCAAGGGATATCTGGAAGCGGTGCGCGGCCGGTCCGGAGGCTTGCGACTCATTGAGGCTCCCGAGCGCATCTGCCTTGGAGACGTGATCCGGGCAACGGAGCCCGATTTCGCCCTCGTCGAGTGCTTCGACCGGACCAATAATTGCCGGATCACGCCGCGTTGCCGGCTGCGCGGGGTCATTTCCGACGCCCTTGCGGCGTTTCTCGACGTGTTCGACCGGCACACCCTGGCGGATCTGCTGATCAACCCCGCCGATTTCGGCCTGCCTCGACGGCCGCCGATAGCCGCTCCCGCTTCCTCCGGGCTTTAGGTATCCACGCGCCTACAGGACAGATCGTCGCTGCGCTTTAACATATATTGAAGATGAACCTTTTGACTGCTACTGCACGATCGACGCCATGGATCGGGAGCAGGCAGGCAAGCTATGGTCGCCAATCTTACCCAGAACGAGCGCATCCTCGCGCTCTTATGCTTTCTCGCCCTCTGTTGTGTCGGGCTGGTATTTGCCGCTGTCGGACGCGGCGACCCGATCGCCGGTCACGGCTGGCTGATGATGGCGTTCGGCGGCGGAGGGGCGATCCTCGTCCTCCGGGCGCTCAACGCGCCTGAACCAGGTCCGGAACGGCTCGCCGAATATTACGACGATCCCACCAAGGTCGGCATCATCCTCACGCTCCTATGGGCCGTCGTGGGCATGGGCGTGGGCGCCTGGGTGGCCTTCCTGCTCGCCTTCCCGGACCTCAATTTCGAGGTGCCCTGGACGAGCTTCGGACGGATACGGCCTGTCCATACCAGCGGCGTCATCTTCGGGTTCGGCGGCAACGCGCTGATCGCCACCTCCCTGCATGTGCTCCAGCGGACCTCGCGGGCGCGGCTGCCAGACCAGTTCAGCCCCTGGTTCGTGCTGGTTGGCTACAACCTCTTCTGCGTGCTGGCCGCCAGCGGTTACATGATGGGCATCACCCAGTCCAAGGAATACGCCGAGCCGGAATGGTATGCGGACATCCTGCTCGTCGTGGTCTGGGTGGTCTATTTCCTCATCTATGTCCGCACGCTCCAGCGCCGCAAGGAACCGCATATCTACGTGGCCAACTGGTATTACATGGCCTTCATCCTGGTGGTGGCGATGCTTCACATCGTCAACAACATCGCGGTTCCGGTCTCCTTTCTCGGCGCCAAGAGCTACTCGATCTTTTCGGGCGTGCAGGATGCCATGACCCAATGGTGGTACGGCCACAACGCGGTGGCGTTCTTCCTCACCGCCGGCTTCCTGGGCATGATGTATTATTACCTGCCCAAGCGCGCCGACCGGCCGATCTATTCGTACCGGCTGTCCATCATCAGCTTCTGGGGCATCACCTTCATGTATATGTGGGCTGGCTCGCACCACCTGCATTACACGGCCCTGCCCCATTGGGTGCAGACCCTGGGCATGGTGTTCTCGGTGGTGCTGCTCATCCCCTCCTGGGCGTCGGCAGGCAATGCGCTGATGACGCTCAACGGCGCGTGGACCAAGGTGCGCGACGATGCGGTGCTGCGCTTCATGATGCTGGCGGCGCTGTTTTACGGGATCTCGACCTTCGAGGGCTCGTTCATGGCCATCCGCCCGGTCAATTCGCTGTCGCATTATACCGACTGGACGGTAGGGCACGTGCATGCGGGAGCCCTGGGATGGGTGGCGATGATCACCTTCGGCTCGCTCTATGCCCTCGTGCCGTGGATCTGGAAGAAGCCCCGGATCTATTCGCAGAAGCTCGTGGAGCTGCATTTCTGGCTCGCCCTCTCCGGCACCCTTATCTACGTCTTCGCGATGTGGAATTCGGGCGTCATCCAGGGCCTGATGTGGCGCACCTATAACGAGAGCGGCACGCTCACCTACTCCTTCCTCGAATCTCTCGTGGCCATGTTCCCCTATTACATCGCACGCGCGGTGGGCGGGACGATCTTCACGCTGGGCGCCGTGGTGGCGCTCTACAATGTGGTGATGACGATCCGGATGCCGGACGCGGAAGCCGAGAAAACGAGCGACCTTCCCCAGCGCGACGCGGCGCTGGCCCAGCCGGCGGAGTAAAGCGCGATGTTCGGATTGCATTACAGGCTCGAAAAGAGCGCCATCGGGCTGGTGCTCGCCATCATTCTCGTGGCCGGGATCGGCGGCTTCGTCGAAATCGCGCCGCTCTTCACCATCGACGAGACGGTCGAGGACGCGCCCAACATGCGGGTCTATACCCCGCTCGAACTGGCCGGGCGCAACATCTACATGCGGGAAGGCTGCTATGCCTGCCACAGCCAGATGATCCGCACCCTGCAGGACGAAGTCGAGCGCTACGGCCATTATTCGCTGGCGGTGGAATCGCAATACGACCACCCGATGCTGTGGGGCTCAAAGCGCACCGGTCCAGACCTTGCGCGCGCGGGCGGCAAATACACCAACACCTGGCACGTGGCTCACCTGGTCAACCCGCGCGACGTCGTGCCCCAATCCAACATGCCGCGCTACAGTTGGCTGCTGAACACCCCGCTGCGCACGGACGATCTCTCCGGCCACCTGGCTGCCATGCAGGCTGTGGGCGTGCCCTATACCGAGGAGCAGATCGCCAGCGCCCAAAGGGACGCCTTCGCGCAGGCCGATCCCAATTCGGACGCGGCCCGCGCGCTGGCCGAACGTTACGGCGCGGCGACCAATATCGCGCTCTTTGACGGGGACGAGCGCAGGCTGACCGAGATGGATGCGCTCGTGGCCTATCTCCAGGTCCTGGGCCGGCTCACGGAAATTCCCTCCAACACCCAGACGGCGGAGATCGAATGATGTTTCCCGATCACGAAGCCCTGGTGGCCGCGGCCAAGTCCTTCGGCCTCTTCTATCTGATCGCCATGTCGATCGTGGTGGTGGCCTATGTGTTCTGGCCGAGCAACAAGGACACTTTCGAAAGGGCCAAGCAGGCGCCGCTCGACCAGGGGGACGACCGCCCATGAGCCGGCCGGAACGCGACCCTGTCACCGGCCGGCTGACCACCGGGCACGAGTGGAACGGGATCAAGGAGCTCAACTCGCCCGTGCCGAGGATCGTCTTCGCGACGCTGATCCTGGGGGTAATCTATATGGTGATCGCGACCATATTGCTTCCCGCCTGGCCGGGAATAAGCGGCTATACGCGGGGGATCCTGGGTGTCGATCAGCGCGACATCGTCTCGAGCGCCGTGGAACGCGCACGGCTCGATCGCACGGCATGGACCGACCCCGTCGATAACCAGAGCCTCGAGGAGAGCTCCGCCGATCCGGCCTTGATGGAGATCGTGCGCGAAGCGGGCAACACACTTTTCGTCGACAATTGCGCTGCCTGCCATGGGCGGGAGGGAACCGGCGGACCGGGATTTCCCAATATCGCCGCGGCCACGCTTTCGTTCGGGGACGATCTCGACGCCCTCGAGCAGACCATCCGCGTGGGCATCAATTCGGGCCTGGCGGGCACGCGGACCGCGCAGATGCCGGCCTTTGGCAGCGGCATGCTGGCGCGCGCCGATATCTCGCTTCTGGTCGGTTACGTGCTCGGCCTTTCGTTCGACGACGATACCCGACCGGACACCGCCGCTGCGGACCTCTTCGCAAGCCGCTGTGCCGGCTGCCATGGCGCGGAGGCGACCGGGAACACCATGATCGGCGCTCCCAACCTCACTGATCCCTACTGGATCCATGGCGGCGAACGGCAGGCAGTCTTCACCTCGATATCCGGAGGACGCGCGGGCCACATGCCGCACTGGGAAGGCCGGCTCTCGCCGACCGACATAAGGGTGCTGGCGCTTTACGTTCACGATCTGCGGGAGAACAACCGATGAGCGCGGGTGTGGGAGAGCGTGCCGCCCGGCGACGACCGCCGCTGGCCGTGATCCTGGTGATCGTCGCCGGTCTTGCGTTGCTTCTCGGGGCCAACGCTCATCTCGTCTATGTCGCGTTCACGTCCCAGCCCGCCTGCGTCCCCCATCTCAAGGCCGGCCATTCCGAGGGCGGCTACAGTGCCGCCCGCTCGGCCTGTTGAAGGAGCTCGCCATGACCGACGTCATTCCACCGATCCTGCCCGCCGAAGCCGCGGCCATCAATCGGGACCGCCGCCTGCCGCCCCTCGCCGCCTTCGGCTGGCTCGCGGCAGGATGGCGCGACCTGTGGACGGCACCGCAATTGAGCCTCGCTTACGGCATCGGCGTCACGCTGGTGGTCGCGCTGTCGGTTTTCGGCATCGTCCTGCTCGGCTGGGACCACATCCTGCTCCCGGCTCTCTCCGGATTGCTCATCGTTGGCCCGACGCTCGCGATCGGGCTTTACGAGAAGAGCCGGCGCATCGCCGCCGGGGAACCGTTGAGCCTGCGCGCCATGATCTGGCCGGATCACGGGACCGGCTACCACATCCTCTTCGTGGGTACGGTGCTGCTGATGCTGGCGCTGCTGTGGCTGCGGGCCGCAGTTCTGCTCTATGCGCTGTTCTTCGGGTACCGGCCGTTTCCCGGCCTCAACCATATCGTCGAGACGCTTTTCGGCACGCCGGAAGGCTGGGGCCTTCTCATCGTGGGCTCGGCCGTGGGTGGGCTGTTCGCGGCGCTCGGCTTCGCGATCAGCGCGTTCTCCCTCCCCAAGCTGCTCGACCGGCGACTCGATGCCTTTACGGCCATGGGGCTGAGCATGTCCTATACCTGGCACAACCTGCCGGTGATGCTTGTGTTCGGCGCCATCGTGCTGGTCCTGACGCTGCTGGGGCTGGCGACCGGCTTCCTGGGCTTCATCCTCATCTTCCCTCTGCTCGGGCATTCCACATGGCACGCCTATGTGGCGATACGCGACGTGGAGCCATGAGCACCTGGTCCCTGGACCATAGCCCGCCCGAGCCGCCCGCTGCCGCCGTGCCGGGCGAGGAGGAAATCCGGCTGGCCGCACATGCATTGGGCGGCGGGCTGATGCAGAGCGAGGTTTCGGTTCCCTCGATCCATTGCGGCGCATGCGTCCGGCGCATCGAAACCGCCCTGGGTGGGATCAAGGGACTGGAGCATGCGCGGGTCAATCTCTCGACCCGGCGCCTCACCATGCGCTGGCGCGCGGCGGGCGCCATGCAGGAGGCCATGGCGACCCTCGGCAATCTCGGCTACCCGGCATATCTTTTCGATCCCCCCGCGCGACAGGGCGACCAGACGTTCCGCGAGTTGATCACCGCCCTCGCCGTGGCCGGCTTCGGCTCGATGAACATCATGATGCTGACGGTGGGCGTCTGGGCCGGAGCCGAGGGGTCTACGCGCGACGTCCTGCATATAGTGTCGGGCCTTATCGCGCTGCCGACGCTGCTCTATGCCGGGCGTCCGTTCTATCGCTCAGCCTGGACGGCGCTCCGCCACGGCCGGACCAATATGGATGTGCCGATCGTGATCGGGGTCGTCCTCGCGTTTCTCCTCAGCGTCTACGACACCCTCATCCACGCGCCGCACGCTTATTTCGATGCGGTCACCTCGCTTCTGTTCTTTCTCCTGATCGGCCGCGTCCTCGACCATATGATGCGGGAGCGGGCGCGCTCTGCCGTGCGCGGACTGGCGCGGCTGACGGCGCGCGGCGCGCTGGTGCTTTCCCCCGACGGCACACGGGCTTACCGGCCGGTCGAGGAGATCACGCCGGGCGCGACGCTCCTTCTCGCCGCCGGCGAGCGCATTCCCGTAGATGCGGTCGTCTTGAAAGGCGCCTCCGACATCGATGTATCCCTCGTCAATGGCGAGAGCGCTCCCCTCGCGGCAGAGGAGGGAACGGTGCTGCGCGCCGGCACGCTCAATCTCACCGGGCCGCTCACCATACGGGCGACCGCGGCGGTGCAGGATTCCTTCCTGTCCGAGATGATGCGGATGATGGAGGCCGCGGAGGCCGGCCGGAGCGTCTATCGCCGCATCGCCGATCGTGTCGCGGATTATTACGCGCCCGTGGTCCATCTGGCCACGCTTGCGGCGTTCGTCGGCTGGACGCTGCTGGGTGCGGACCTGCACCAATCGGTGACCGTCGCCATCGCGGTGCTCATCATCACCTGCCCATGTGCACTGGGCCTCGCTGTGCCCATGGTGCACGTGGTTGCGGCGCGACGCCTGTTCGAGAACGGCGTCATGCTCAAGGACGGAAGCGGCCTCGAGCGCTTGGCCGAGGTGGATACGGTGCTTTTCGACAAGACCGGGACGTTGACTCTGGGCCGCCCCGAACTCGTCGATGCGCAGGCGATCGACCCGAAGGTGCTGGGGATCGCCGGGGGCTTGGCCGGCTGGTCACGTCATCCGCAATCCCTCGCCATAAGCCACGCGGCGCGAGACTGCCCGAGGCCGGCCTGCGACTTCACCGATGTCGTGGAGCATCCCGGTCTCGGCATCGAAGCCCGTGTCGGAAAGGAGATCTATCGGCTCGGACGTGCGGGTTGGGCTCTCCAGAGCGACACCGACGCAAAAGGCACGGTGCTGGCGCGCAATGGCGCGATGCTCGCGACATTTTCCTTCCGCGATGCGTTGCGACCCGACGCGGCACAGGCGATAGGCGCGCTCAAGCAGCGGGGCCTCTCCGTCGAAATCCTTTCCGGCGACCGGCGCGACGTGGTGGCCGCCCTCGCGACGGAGCTGGATATCGGCTTTACGGCAGAAATGCTGCCGGACGACAAGCTGGCACGCATAGAGGCGCTTGCCGCTGCCGGCCACAAGGTGTTGATGATCGGGGACGGGCTCAATGACGGGCCGGCGCTTGCGGCCGCACACGTCTCCATGGCGCCGGCGAGCGCGGCCGATGTCGGACGCAACGCAGCCGATTTCGTGTTCCTGCATGCGAGCCTCGATGCAATCCCCCTGGCTCACGCCATCGCCCGGCGATCGGCGCGCCTGGTCAAGGCGAACCTTGCTCTCTCCATAGGTTACAACGTCATCGCCCTGCCCATAGCCGTTCTGGGCTATGTGACGCCGCTGGTGGCGGCGCTCGCCATGTCGCTGTCTTCGGTGATCGTGGTCGCCAACGCGCTGCGCCTTACCGGCTTCCGGGTCAGAAGTGCGCAATGAGCGGCTTTTTCTACCTCATCCCAATTTCGCTGCTGCTCGGCACAGGCGGGTTGGCCGTGTTTCTCTGGTCGCTCAAGGCGAAACAGTACGAGGATCTCGAAGGCGCGGCCTCGCGAATCCTGTTCGAGGACGACGTTCCGCTGGGAGATGCCGTGTCTGCCGAGCCCAACCCGCACGATCGGGACGAATAGCCGCCCTTTTCGCGTGAGGCTTCGCATCCGCCTAATGGGCGCATTATTCTTGACAAGAATAATCATGATATTATGCCGACAGCTGGAATCTTCCAGGAGGCATCTATGCTGAAGTCCATCCTTGTCGGGGCGATCGCCTTGGCAACACTTGCCGCGCCGGCCATGGCGCAGGATTTTCCCGTCACGGTCGCGCATTTCTACGGGGAGACCCTCATCGAAGCCCAGCCCCAGCGGGTCGTCTCGGTCGGCCTGCACGAGCAGGACTTCCTCTATGCGCTGGGTGTCGCTCCGGTGGGCGTCAAGGAGTGGTTCGGCGACAAGCCCTACGCGACCTGGCCCTGGGCCGACGACGAGCGCATCGCGCTCGGCGCCGAACCGGCCGTCATGGATGGCGACGGCATCAATTTCGAATGGGTTCTGGCCCAGGATCCCGATCTCATCGTCGCCATCTATTGGTGGATGGACGAGGAAACCTATGACCGGCTCTCCGCCATCGCGCCCGTGATCGTGACGCCGGCGGGCTACGAGCCCTGGGGTGCGCCCTGGCAGGCGGAGCTCGAGATCATCGATCTCGCGACCTCGGGCAATACCGAGAAATCGGAAGCCATCATCGCCGAGTTCGAGGCGCGCTATGCCGAAGTGCGGGCGGCCTATCCGGAGCTGGAAGGCGTCACTGGAACGAATATCTATTACGAGAGCGACGGAAACTTCACCGCCTGGGGCAGCCGCGATCTCGCCAGCATGTTCCTCACCGATCTCGGCCTGGTGTTCCCCCCGCAACTGGAGGCGCTGGCGCAGGACGACAACCGGATCACGATCAGCGCCGAGAATATCGACCTGCTCGACATGGACGTGGCGATCTGGCCGGTGTCCGATCCGGACGACAGCGTGCAGCACGTGATCGAGGCCCTGCCGATCTACCAGAACCTGCGCATCGCAAGAGAAGGGCGCTCGGTCTGGCTCGATGACGATGACGGCCTCGCCTATGCCGCCATGAGCTGGCAGACGCCGCTTTCGCTCGGATATCTGCTCGATATCCTCCCGCCGCAGATTGCCGCCGCTATCGACGGCGATCCGACAACGACGGCTGAATAAATTACATTACGCAATGCAAGGAAGCGGCCCGCGGCGCTGCGGGCCGCTTTCGTAAGCTATTCCCATCATCGGCGCAGTGCGCGAAAAGCGGCTTTCAGAGATCGCTGTCCTCTTCCTTCCCGGCAGCGTGGTCCCGGGGTCCGGAAGGGCGGGGCCGGTATCTGGGAAGCGTCCAATGCCAATGCAGGGCGCCAAGGCGCACGACGAGCGCGGTGGAAAAGCCCGCGATGGCTCCGTAGCCGCGATCGAGCCCCGCCTGCGTCAGGCCGACGAACAGCGCCGCGCCCAAGAGCGCCGCCGTCACGTAGACCTCCCGCCGCAACACGCTGGGGCTTTCCCCTCCGAGGACGTCGCGAACGATACCGCCAAAGGTGGCGGTGATCACGCCCATGGCCACGGCTACGACCGGATCGACGCCGACCACAAGCGCGGTATCGGCCCCGATGACCGAGAAAATCGCAAGGCCGACCGCATCGAACCGCATCAGCAGCGCGTAACGGGACTGCGGCACGTGGGCGAAAAAGAACGTCGCCACGGAAACCACGATACAGGTGAAGAGGTATCGCGGGTCGCCGATCCAGAAGACGGGGAAATTGCCCAACAGAGCATCGCGGATCGAGCCGCCTCCGATGCCCGTCACAGTGCCCAGAACGATGAATCCCACGAGGTCCATCTGCTTGCGGGACGCCATGAGCGCGCCCGTCGTTGCAAAGACAGCGACGCCGAACCAATCGAGCCAGAACATGATCGTGTCAAACATGGTCTGCCTATCCGGGACGGTGCCCCTTCTGAATTCTCGCTCGGGAAACCCTTCTCGAAATGCTCCGAACCTATCCATCCCACGGCGGGTTGTACATGTCAGGTCCCCGGTATGCGGCCAGCGTGGGCCTGCCGGAATTGCGGGACGGATGTTTCAGTCGGAACAAAGCAATCAGGCAAGAAGCTGCAGAAAAATGCCGCCCGCAAAGACGATTGCGGGCGGCTGATATGAACCGTCGTCGTGGCGCATCTTGAGGCGATGCGCCCGCTGTAACCTAGATTATTCGGCGGCTGCGGTGGCCTCGGTCGTGCCCCACTCGCTGCCATCTTCCATGATCATGCCGACATAGTCGCCACCTGTCGTGCCATTGCGCAACGGATGGATGAACAGAACGATCTCCTCGCCCGGAGCCAGCATGTCGTCGGTGAAACCGTCGCGCATGAGACCGGACAGGCTTTGGAACTCGATCAGCCAGGTTTGCTCATTGCCGTTCGCCCCGACTATGTTCGCCTGCATGTAGCTGTGCGGATTCTGCCAAAGCATCCGCTCAACCGTTCCTTCGAGACGAAGGACAACACTCTGGTCGAACATGGCGGAGGAGTGATGAGCGAAGCCGGCCGTTGCAGTCAGCGCCATAGCCGTGGCGCCGAAGGCAAGGCCCAGGTTCTTCGTGATGATATTCATCGCCGTCTTCCTATTCAATCAATGGGGAATGGCTCAGAGGTTCGCCGGCTCGAGCGGAATGCCCCCAGGGAGATGGAGCGTGAAATCGCCGGTACCGTTATCGAGGTAGAGCTGATTGCCGCCGTTGACGCACACCGTCTGGCGACCGAGCTCGCCTTCCGGATTGTGATTGTAGTGCCAGGTTTCGGTGTGAGGCCGGGTCCAGTTGTCCTCGTCCATCATCGTCACCGTGGTCTCGATGCGGCCTGGCTCGACGATGCGCCAGACTTCCTGCACCCAGAAGTTGTTGCTCATGGGAAGGTCATCATTGGCATCGGCTCGACCCTGTTCTCGCAATTCACGGCCGGTTTCGGCGGTGCAACCCCGAGCATCGATGACGCCATGGCGATTGTGCTCGCCGCGCTGTCGCTGCTCGGCCTCGGCATCTTCGGCCCCGGTATCGCCAACGGCATCGTCTCGGGCGGCCCGCAGCTCGGCGCGGGCGCGGCCGTGGGATCCGGCCTTGCGGTCGCAGGTGCAGGTGTCGCCGCTGGCGGCGGGGCCATGCTTGCCGCCAAGGGCGGTGCTGCCGCTCTGTCCAGTGGAGCCGCGGCCGTTCGCGGCGGCGCGACCGCCGCGGGCGCGGCAACCGCTGCCTATAGCCTCGGCTCGCTCGGCCAGTCCGGGGCGGCGGGCGTTGCCTCCGGCCTCGGCGGTGTCGCCCGAGCGGCAGGCTCGGCCGCTATCTCGCCGCTCAAGCGCGCGGCCTCCAGTGCAGCATCGCAAGCAGGCGAAAGTGTCAAGTCCAGCTTCTCCGCTGGCGCAAAGGCCGGCTTCGGCGCGAATGGCGGTAGCTCGACCATGGGCACGGTCGGCGGTGCGAGTGCCGATCCCGCAGCCGCTCCATCCGGCCCGGCGGGCAGCCCTCCGGCATGGGCGCAGCGGATGCAGCGCCGGCAGGCCCTCAACCACGGCACCACCATGACCGCCCATGCCGTCCGCTCCGGCGACAGCCACGGCTCCGGTTCCTCCGTCAATCTTTCCGAAAGTGACCGCTCATGACCATCTTCAAACGACCAACAACTCATTACGGCAAATCGCCGGAACCCGAGACGCCCTATCAGAAGGCCGCGCAGGCATGGGACGAGCGTATCGGCTCGGCCCGTGTGCAGGCCCGGAACTGGCGGCTCATGGCTTTCGGCTCCCTGATCCTGTCGGCCGGCTTCGCCGCGGCGCTTGTCTGGCAGTCGGCGCGCGGAACCGTGGTGCCGTGGGTGGTGCAGGTCGATAATCTCGGTCAGGCGCAGACCGTCGCGCCTGCCAACGCCGACTATCGGCCGACCGATCCGCAGATCGCTTTCCATCTCGGCCGCTTCATCGAGCAGGTGCGCGCGATCCCGGCCGACGCGATCATTGTCCGCCAGAACTGGCTTCGCGCCTATGAGTGGACCACGGATCGCGGCGCGGCGGCATTAAACGATTACGCCCGCGCCAATGATCCCTTCACCAAGGTCGGCCGCCAGCAGATCGCCATCGAAGTGTCGAGCGTCATCCGGGCGTCCCCCAACAGTTTCCGCGTGGCGTGGACCGAACGCCATTTCGAGAACGGCCAGCTTTCCACTACGGAACGATGGACGGCCATCCTCACCATCGTGATCCAGCCGCCGCGCGACGCCGAGCGTTTGCGCGCCAATCCGCTGGGAATCTACGTCAATGCAATTTCGTGGTCGCGGGAGATGAGCCAATGAGGACGATCACCCGCACCCCCACAATCGCGGCCGTGCTGCTATCGGCAACCATGCTTGCAGGCTGCGCCACGAACCGGACGCCGCAATTCAGCTACGACGCCAGCGTGCCGCCGCTGCCGACCGTGCAGGCGGCCGTCACCAACGACACGCCCCGGCCGCTGCATGTGCCTCCGGCCTGGACCGTGGCGCGCGGCGGGCAAGCCGCTGCTACGCCCGCAGCTCGCGTCGAGAACGCCAATGCCGCCGCCCGCGTCGAGCCGCGCCGGGAGGGCTACTACAACGCGATCCAGATTTATCCGTGGAGCGAAGGCGCGCTCTATCAGGTCTATGCGGCGGTCGGGCAGATCACAACCATTGCGCTGGAGCCGGGCGAAAGCCTGACCGGCGCGGGGCCGATCGCGGCCGGCGACACCGCCCGCTGGATCATCGGCGACACCGAGAGCGGCAGCGGTGCAAACCGCCGCGTCCATATCCTCGCGAAGCCGACACGCCCCGACATTTCCACCAACCTTGTCGTCACCACCGACCGGCGCATTTACATGATCGAGCTGCGCGCTCGGGAATCGCTCTACATGCCGGCCGTGGCATGGGCCTATCCCGCAACGCCGGGCCAGCGCCAGACCGTCCCGGCCGCGCCGATCATCCCGGCCGAGGCGGCGCGGAACTATCGCTATGGATTGCAGGTGCAGGGCGACAGCCCGCCGTGGCGGCCCGTCTCCGTCTTCGACGACGGCCGCCGCGTCTATGTCGTCTTTCCGGCCGGGATCGTGCAGGGCGAAATGCCGCCGATCTTCGTGCTCGGCTCTAATGGCGAACCGCAGATCATCAATAGCCGGGTCCACCAGAACGTCTTGATCGTGGACCGCCTGTTCGGCGCGGCCGAGCTGCGCCTTGGCAGCGGCAATCGCCAGCAGGTCGTCAGAATCGTCCGCACCAACCCGACGCAGGCCGCCGCCGCGCGGCCCGCCAGCGCGACCGGAGAGTCCCCGTCATGACAGACAACACCATCACCGATACCGCCGCGTCCATGCGGCTACGCGCCGAGCCGCCGCGCGTTACCCGCCTGTCCCGCAAGATGCTGGCAGGCGTCGGAGCTGTCGCGCTTCTCGGCATCGGCGGAGCGCTGATCTACGCGCTCCAGACCCGCGATGCGGGACCGGGAGGGGACGAACTCTATTCGACCGAGAACCGACCCACGGCGGACGGCTTGTCCGGCTTGCCGAGCGACTATAGCGGGCCGGTGCTAGGCCCCGCGCTGCCCGGCGACCTCGGCCGTCCGATCCTCGACGCGCAGACAAGGGGACAGCCGGTCGCGCCGCCCGTCATTACGACGCCCGCCGTCGATCCCGAAGAAGAACGCCGCAGGGCCGAGGAAGAAGCCGCGCGGTTGAGCAACGTCTTTTTCCAGTCCGGCACGCGCACGGGAGCGCCAGCCGGAACCGCCATGCCCGGCCTTGCCGGGCTTGGCCTCGGCGGGGAGCCCGCGACACAGGATCGCCACGCGGCGTTTCTCAACGGGCCGGTGGGCCGGCAGACCGTCGCGCCGGATCGTGTCACGCCTCCGACCTCGCCCTACGTCCTTCAGGCGGGGGCCGTGATCCCGGCCGCGCTCATCACCGGCATCCGTTCCGACTTGCCCGGCCAGATTACGGCGCAAGTGACCGAGAACGTCTATGACAGCCCCACCGGCTCGCTGCTCCTGATCCCGCAGGGAACGCGCATCATCGGCCAATATGATGACGGCGTGACCTTCGGCCAGCGCCGCGTCCTGCTGGTATGGAACCGCCTGATCCTGCCCGGTGGCCGTTCCATCGTCCTGGAGCGCCTGCCGGGTGCAGACGCCAGCGGCTACGCCGGCCTTGAGGATGGCGTCGATTATCATTGGTGGGATCTGATGAAGGCGGCAGGGCTGTCCACGCTGCTCGCAGTCGGCACGGAGCTGGCGACCAGCGACGAGGACCGGCTGATCCGAGCCATCCGCGATGGCGCGCAGGATACCGTCACTCAAGTAGGCCAGCAGATCGTACGGCGCCAGTTGCAGGTTGCGCCGACGCTGACCATCCGGCCGGGTTTCCCGATCAGGATCATCGTCACCCGCGACCTTGTGTTCGAGCCGGCAGGAGGTTGACCATGACCAAGCTGAAACTCGGCCCGCTGCCCGACGACAAGCCCGTGAAGATCACCGTGGAACTGCCCGCGCCGCTCCACCGCGATCTAGCCGCCTATGCCGAGGTGCTGGCCCGCCAGAGCGGCCAGCCCGTCGCCGATCCCGCCAAACTCATCGTGCCGATGCTTCAACACTTCATCGCCACGGATCGCGGTTTCGCCAAGGCACGGCGAGCCGCCAGCTAACCCCATTCCGGCAGGGGTGCCGCCAGCGCATAGGCGCAAATGCGGCACGCTACAGGCCGCCGACTGCCCTCCATGGTTCGCTTAATTCCGGGGTTTTGAACGCCCCGGAGTCCACCAGCACCAAGGAGGATTCCATGTGCGCAGAGCGCCGCCGCGCCCGTAAGGGGCGACCGCGACAGTCGATCCCCGAACCACTTCCCGACGATCTTTTCGATTACGCCGACGATCCCACGCCGGACGGCCGAACGCGAGCCAGCGACACGCCACTTCTCGGCCCGGATGGACAGAGGATGCGTGTCACGGACGATTGGCCGGAGGACATTCCCGTCACCGAGGCCGAGATTGACGTGTTCGAGCGTTGGTTCGGCGATGTGTTCGACGAACTCTTGAACCCGAGAAAGCCGGATGACAGCTTGCAATTCCTATCACAAACTGATAGGAAAAAGGCGTGAGCGGGCATCGTGATCCGGGCCTCGACACACTTCTGGACCTTGATGGACAGATGCTCTTTGTCGATCCCGAGGGCGGCTATTGGGTGAAGTTCGTCGTCACCCGCGTTCCGGTCTCGCCGGAAAAGCCGCACGGCCTCGATTATTCGCTCACGCTTCACGGGCCTTCGGGCGAACGGCTGGTCGGCTTCGATAACGCCCATCCCGTTGGCCGAGGCAGGAGGGGCGAGCCGATGGACCATCGGCACCGCCTCCAGACCGTGAAGCCTTACGCCTACGAGGATGCGGCCACGCTGTTGGCCGACTTCTGGCAGGCGGTGGACGCGGTTTTGAAGGAGCGAGGTGCCCTATGACCACATTGAAAGTCGGGATTGCCGACTATGAAGAAATGAAGGCCCGCACCATGCGGATTGCCAAGGGCGAGGAAAAGCCCGCGCCCGGCGACCCGAAGGTGTGGTTCACCTCGACCGAATCCTTCGCCAAGGTGCTGTCGGCCGGGAACCGCGAGTTGCTTCGCGTCATCGCCGAGAAGGCCCCGGCATCGCTGGAAGAACTGGCGGAAATCACCGGCCGGGCCGGCTCCAATCTGTCACGCACCCTGAAAACCATGGAGAGCTATGGCCTTGTGCGGTTTGAGCCGGGCCACGGCCGCAAGCTCGCGCCCAAGGTGGTGCATGACCGCGTGGAACTGGCGTTGCCCCTGATCGACCGCGCCAAGGCGAGGAAGGCTATAGGAGATCGGTCATGAACATGCACAGCCCAACCGTTACCACCCGTGCCGCGCTTTACCTGCGCGTCTCAACTGCCCGGCAGGCCGAGCATGACATTTCCATTCCTGACCAGAAGCGGCAGGGTGAAGCCTATTGCGAGCAACGCGGCTACCAGCTCGTTGAGACCTATGTTGAACCGGGCGCAACCGCCACCAACGACAAGCGCCCGGAGTTCCAGCGCATGATCGAGGCGGGCACATCCAAGCCCGCGCCGTTCGATATTGTCGTGGTCCATTCGTTCAGTCGGTTCTTCCGCGATCACTTCGAGATGGAGTTCTACGTCAGGAAACTGGCGAAGAATGGCGTCAAGCTGGTCTCGATCACGCAGGAAATGGGCGATGATCCCATGCACCAGATGATGCGGCAGATCATGGCGCTGTTCGATGAATACCAGTCCAAGGAGAACGCCAAGCACGTCCTGCGCGCCATGAACGAGAATGCCCGGCAAGGCTTCTGGAACGGGGCACGGCCGCCCATCGGCTATCGCATCGTCGCGGCCGAGCAGCGGGGATCAAAGATCAAGAAGAAGCTGGAGATCGACCCGCTGCACGCCGACACCGTGCGCATGATCTACCGCCTGTTCCTTGAAGGCGACGGCACGTCCGGCGCGATGGGCGTCAAGGCCATCGCCACCTATCTCAATGAGCGTCGTTTCTTCACCCGCGACGGCGGGCGTTGGGGGCTGGCGCAAATCCACGCGATCCTGACCCGCACGACCTATATCGGCGAGCACAGGTTCAACACGCGCTCCCACAAGGACCGGGAGAAGAAGCCGGAGAGCGAGGTCGCTATCATGGCGGTGCCGCCTCTGATCGAGCGCGAGATTTTCGATGCGGTACAAGCCCGTCTCAAATCCCGCAATCCCATGGTGACGCCGGCGCGCGTCTCCAGCGGCCCCACGCTGCTGACCGGCATTTGCTTCTGCGCCAAATGCGGGGGCGCGATGACGCTCCGCACCGGCAGAGGCAGCACGGGCGCGACATATCGCTACTACACCTGCTCAACCAAGGCCCGGCAGGGCAAGACCGGCTGCAAAGGCCGCACGATCCCGATGGACAAACTGGACCATCTTGTCGCCGATCATATCGGGGATCGCCTTCTCCAGCCCAAACGGCTGGAAACCGTCCTCGCCAGCGTCATTGACCGCCGGCAGGAGCGCACCGAACGCCGCCGAGAGCATCTTGCCGAGCTTAACAGGCGAATCACGGATGCTGACCAACGGCTCGGCCGTCTCTTTGACGCCATCGAAGCCGGCATGGTGGACAAGGATGACGCGATGGCGAAGGAGCGTATGACCAGCCTTAAGGAATTGCGGGATCAAGCCGCCGCCGACGCGGAGCGCACGCAGCTCGCGCTCGACAGTTCAAGCAATCAGGGCGTCACCCCCGATATGCTTAAGGGCTTCGCCCGCAAAGCCCGCGAACGCATACGACTCGATAATGGCGGCTACCGCCGCGACCATCTGCGTGCGCTGGCGCAGCGCGTCGAAGTCGCCGACGACGAGGTTCGCATCATGGGATCGAAGTCGGAACTGCTGCGAACGCTGGTCGCCGCTTCAAGCGTAAAAACGGCGGCGTTCGGCGTTCATAGTTCTGTTCTGAAATGGCGCACCCGGCAGGATTCGAACCTGCGACCTCTGCCTTCGGAGGGCAGCGCTCTATCCAGCTGAGCTACGGGTGCCTGGCGCAGGGAGAAACCTCGCGCGATGCGGCGCGACCCTAATCCAAGCTCATGTCGTGTGCAACCGACTTGAGATGTCCAGTATACACCCTTTTGAGGGCATCGATTGGGCACCCGGAGAGAAGCCAGCCGCCTACCCGCTCGGCCGATGACAACTGCTGTGAGACGCCATGACGCGAAAAGGGCGGCGCCGGCGCGCCGCCCTTGAGGCTTGTGCTTTATTCCAATCCGCTAGCGGACGCGGAGCGACGAGATGACATCGTCGACCTGGTCGGGCAGCCGCGGCTGGCTCGAGGTCAGAACGGCGCAGCGACCGCGGAAATTGCTTTCCTCGCAGACCTGCACCTCGATATTGCCCTGGATGCGGATCGAGGAGATCACGTCGTTGAAGCTTCCGAGCGTCGCGTAGCTCTCGCCCGGGCGGGCACAGACGCTGCGGCCCCCGTAGTTCGCGTGTTCATAGAAGCACGCGCTGCCACGGTCTTCGGGCCGCACGGGACGATTGCCGAAATCGGAACCCGCGCCGATCGTGAAGCTAAAATTGGGGCCCGAGATCGTAAAGCCGATATCGGGGCCGGACTGGCCACCCCCGCCTCCGCCACCGCCACCCGAACCGGCCGCGGCGAGATAGCGTTCGGAAGCCCAGCCAGTGCCATCCTGGGACCGGATCAGGCACCAGCCACTGCGGCACTCGCCGACCTGGACGCGCTCGCCGCGGGTCAGGGTGTCGACCACGCCGTAATTGGTGCCCGGGCCCGAGCGCACGTTAAGAGCGACGCTGGCCACGGCATCGCGGTTGAACCCGCCGCTGGAGGGGGGAGGTGCCGGTTGCGGCTGAGGCTGGGGTTGCGGCTGAGGCTGCGGTCGGGGGAAGACGTCTCCACCGCCTATGGCGGCAAGATAGTTGGCCGAAACCCAGCCATCAGCGCCGGCGCGGTCGATATAGCACCAGTTGCTGCGGCATTGCTGGACGGTCACCAGCTCGTTGCGCTGCAGGGTGTCAACCACCACGAACCCGGTTCCCGGGCCGGTGCGGACATTGACCGATCCAGTGGCGCGGGCCTCCTGACCGGGGGAAAACTGGGCATAGGCCGCCGAAGCGGCGAAAGCGAATGTGACGGCTGTAAAGGCCGCGGCGGTCCATCTGACGATTGCTTGCATGGGTCCCTCCTTGGGCACCGAAGTTCCTCGACTCGGCAATGTTCTTTGCGGCGCCGTGTTCCGAAAATTCGTGCGGACCGGCGTTTTCACGAGAATTCGTTGCTCGAACTCCCGTTCCGCACGCATTATGCCGCGAGCGACGCTGTACGGGCGATGAACAAAACTTCCGCTTCTACTGGGTGGGGTCCACCCGTCCGCGCAGCGTCTTGATGCCACTGCGCGATTTCTTGGCTTCGACCCGCCGGCGCTTGGATGCGAGGGTCGGGCGCGTCGGCACCCGCCGCTTGGGCGGCTGGGCAGCCTGAGCGAGAAGCTGGGCAAGGCGGGCGAGCGCATCCTCGCGGTTCTGCGCCTGCGTGCGGAAGCTGGACGCGGTGATGACGATCACGCCGTCACCGGTCAGCCGCGACCCGGCGAGCCTGGCGGCACGCTGCTTGACCGCATCGGGCAAGGCGGGGGAGCCGAAAAGATCGAAGCGCAGTTGAACCGCGGTTGCGACCTTGTTGACGTTCTGGCCGCCCGGCCCGCCGGAGCGGATGAAGCTCAGCGCGATCTCGTCGAGGGGGATGGCGAAACGGTCGGCGACGGAAAGGACGGGCTGCATGGCGTGACTGTGAGCGGAGGACGAAACCGGGTCAACGGCGGAGGAGGCAAATCGTCGCTTACGCATTTCCCGGTGGCCGCTGTTTACGACGTTTTACCTATTTCTGAAGCACAGTTCCCTTATCGTCGAGCCGGGGCCGAGGGACGCTGCAGCCTGGATCGGGGACGGTATCCAAGTCATCCTTTCGGGAGCTCTTATGTCTTCTATCGCCACGCCCTCGCTCGCCGAGCTGGAAAAGCGTCTCAGTTTCATCGGCCTCGATACCGAGGCGCGGGCGCGCCTCAAGGCGATCCAGGCTCACGTCGACCGCCACCTGCCGCTGGCGCTCGAAAAATTCTACGACAAGATCGCCGTCACGCCCGAGGTAGCGCGCTTCTTCGGCGATCGCCAGCACATGGGCCGCACCCAGAACCTGCAGGCCGATCATTGGAAGATGATCGCCACGGGCAGGTTCGACCAGAGCTATCTCGAAGCCAGCACGCGCGTGGGGTTGCGCCACGCCCAGATCGGGCTCGAGCCGCGCTGGTATATCGGCGGCTATGGTGTGGTCATCGAAACGCTGCTCAAGGGTGTTGCACGCGACATCATGGCCGAGGCCCTGAAGGGACAGCGCAAGCTCAAGCCCGAGCAGGTGATGGATCAGGTGGGGATCGTGACCGAGGCCCTGGTCGAGATCATGCGCGCCATCATGGTGGACGTGGACCTCGCGGTATCGACCTATTTCGACAAGCTGACTGCCGAAGCGGCGGAGCGGGACCGGATCGCCCAAGACAAGATCTCGCGCGCTGTCGAGCTTACCGGAGAAGCCCTCAAGGCCTATGCGGAAGGCGATCTGCGGGTGCGCATCACCGAGGCGTTCGAGCCCGAATTCGAGGAGATCAAGTCCGACACCAATGCGGTGGGCGACCGGCTGACCGATATCGTCATGCGGCTCAAGCACACCTCGCTCGCGCTCAAGACCGCGACCAGCGAAATTCTCTCCGGCGCCAACGACTTATCGGACCGGACCACCAAGCAGGCGGCGACCATCGAGGAGACCTCGGCGGCCATGGAGCAGCTCGCCCAGACCGTGGCGGCCAATGCGGCCAAGGCCGACCAGGCGCGCGCGAGCGCCAAGGCGGCGACGGTGACCGCGGTCGAAGGCGGGGAAGTGATGAGCCGGACGACGGAAGCCATGGAGCGGATCACCACCTCTTCGAGCAAGGTGTCCGACATCATCGGGATGATCGACTCCATCGCCTTCCAGACTAACCTCTTGGCGCTAAACGCTTCTGTCGAGGCGGCGCGGGCCGGCGAGGCGGGCAAGGGCTTTGCAGTGGTGGCCGTGGAGGTGCGGCGGCTGGCGCAATCGGCGGCGCAGGCTTCGGCCGACGTCAAGCAGCTCATCGCCCAGAGCGCGCAGGAGGTCGAGACCGGATCCAAGCTCGTGGCCGATGCTTCGGCCAAATTGGCGACCCTGCTTTCTGCGGTTGAAAACAATGCCTTAGCCATGGAATCCATCGCCCAGGAGAGCCGGCAGCAGGCGGCTTCGATCGAGGAGGTGGGTGCCGCGGTGCGGCTGATGGACGAGATGACCCAGCACAACGCGGCCCTGGTCGAACAGACCAATGCGGCCATCGAGCAGACCGAGGGCCAGGCGCGCGAACTCGATGATATCGCTGGGCTTTTCACGCTCGACCGCGCGCTGGAACGGCGCGAGCCGGCGGTCCGCGAGCCGGCCCAGCCGCGGCGCTACGCGACCGCAGCGGGTCAGGACTGGCGCGATTTCTAAGCGCTTAGACGGGCTCCGAGGGCGTCGAATGCGCCCTTCATGCCCGGATGAAGCCCTTAGAACGGGGTTGGCGAGACGAACTCCACCGTCTCGCCGGTTCCCGGGTGGATGAAGCCCAGCATCTCGGCGTGAAGGTTGAGCCTGGGCGCCGCTTCGAGCGCCGCGCCCTCGGCATAGAAGACGTCGCCCAGGATGGGATGGCCCAGCGCTGTCATGTGGACCCGGAGCTGGTGGGTGCGCCCGGTGATCGGGGTCAACGCCAGCCGGGTGATCCCGGACTCGCGGCCGATCACCTGCCACCGGGTCTGGGAGGGGCGGCCGCGCTCGAAATCGACCCGCTGGCGCGGCTTGCGCTCCCAGTCGGTGGCGAGCGGCAGGTCGACCAGCCCCTCCTCGCCCTCCACCTCGCCCCAAACGCGCGCGATGTAGCGCTTGCGGGTCACCCGCTTTTCAAACTGGATGCCGAGCCGCCCGTGAATCCATTTCGATTTGGCCATGACCACGACGCCGGAGGTGTCCTTGTCGAGCCGGTGCACGGTGCCGGCGCCGGGGAACTGGGCGAGGACGCGCGACTGGAGCGAGTCGAAGAGCGCAGGGTCCTTGCCCGGCACGCTCAGGAGCCCCGAGGGCTTGTCGAGAATCAGCAGGTCGTCGTCCTCGTGGAGGATCGTCAGCCACGGCTCGGTGGGCGGGGCGTAGTCGAAAACGCTCGGAACGCGGTCGGGAATGGGGCTTTGCATGGCCCGGCCATAGCAGATTGGCCACAAAACGCGAAAGTTTTCGCAATTGTCGCGATCTTGCCGCGTTTTCGCCATCGACTGCGGCACACTCGGCCGGTATTCGTTGCACGATCTCGCGGTCGCACCCAACCGGATAATGTCATGCGCCGTATACTCACCCGGTTTCTGCTGCTCTGCGTCCTGGCGACAGGCCTCGGCGCGGGCGCAAGCTCCGTCCAGGCGCAGTCGCACAGCCGCGCGGAAATCGAAGTGCTCGCGGAATATTACGCGGGCTATTACGGCGTGCCGATCACCCTGGTGCGGCGCGTCATCAACCGCGAAAGCACCTTCAATCCCTCGGCGCGCAACGGGCCCTATTACGGGCTGATGCAGATCCTGCCCGAGACCGCCCGCCAGATGGGCTATAGCGGCTCGGCCCAGGGCCTGCTCAACGCCGAAACCAACCTGATCTACGCGGTGAAATACCTGCGCGGCGCCTGGCTGCTGGCGGGCGGCAGCGAAAGCCGCGCGGTGCAGCTCTATGCGGCGGGCTATTATTACGACGCGCGCAACGCGGGACTGCTGGAGGAAACCGGGCTGCGCCCGGGGCCGCGCACCATCCCGACGCCGCAGCCCGTGGGGGTCGAGGTGGCGCTCGCCAGCATCGCGCCGCAGGCCCAGGCCCAGCCGCAAGGCAATAGCCGCACGCTTCTCGGCATGCTCACCGGCGGCAACAGCGCCCCCGCGACGCCGGCACCGGCGCCTGCCCCCGCTCCCGAACGGGCGCCTGCTCCCGAGCCTGCCCCTGCCGCCGAAGCGGCCATCGCCGTGGCCGAGGCCGTGGCGGATGCCGCGCCGAACGACGCGGCGGCGGCCGAGGCTGAGGAAACGCCCGTGGTGGCCGTGGCGCTCGGCATCCTGCCCCCTGCCCGCCCGGCGCTGCTCGACGCCCTGCCCGTGGACGAGGCCGAAGAAATCGCGGTGGCCGAAGCCGCGCCCGCGGCAGCTGCCGACGATGCGCCGGTCTTCGGCCCGCCCGTGGTGGCGGCGCTGGGCATGACGCCCCCGACCCGGGCGACCCAGCCGGTATCGACCGACGACGCGGCGCTCGTCGCCATCGCCGCGGTCTCGGCACCCCAGGCGCCGGCGGCCGAAGAGGACGACACCCTGGCCCAGCTCGGCTTCGAGCTCGAATGGGCCTCGGCCTATGCCGAGCTCCGCCCCGCCTATGCGCTCGACGAGCAGGCCGACCTCTTGGAAGCCACCTTCGCGCTGCTCGACCCCGTGCAGGCGATGATCGTGCAGTCGAGCCTGGTTGCGGGCGAAGACGGCTTCCTCCCGCCGCTGCGGCCGGACGGGATTTAGGTTCTTTCCCCGCGCTGGAGCTCTGGCTTTGCGGGCGCGGTGGGACCGCGCTGGATGCCGGCGATGTGTGTCGGGTGGCATCGGGGACATAGGCCGCGCGATGATGGTTGCGGCTCGGTGTCTATCTCTCAAGTCGTCATGGCCGGGCTTGACCCGGCCATCCAGCCGGGCTGTCCGCGCGCGTGGAGGGGGCTTCTGGACCCCCGGGTCGAGCCCGGGGGTGACGAGGGGAGAGATTGGGGCTCGTGGATGGACGACTAGCGTTGGGGTTGGGGCTGTTCGTGCGATCGGCGGGAGCACCCTCATCCGGCCTTTTCCCTCTCCCGTCACGGGAGAAGGGGCGGTAGGCCGCCCGTCCGGACGTGGGGAAAGCTTGAGGGATGGGTCCCGGCCTGCGCCGGGACAGCGAAAGTGGTGGGAGGGCGGCTTGAGGTTGTCACTGCGCCTTCCCTATCCCGATCGCTACCCCGGCGAAGGCCGGGGTCCATCCCGAATGGGTTGCCGTGTGCACGGAAGGGTCTGTTGGCCGCTTTGAGTCGAGGACGACGAGGGGTTCCATTGGCCGCAGAGCCGGTGTCGGCATCCTCTGGACCCCGGCAATGAATGCCGGGGTGACATCTGGGAGGGAGGCAGGAGCGGGGTGTCGTTGCGGCTCTGCGTCTATCTCTCGGGTCGTCATGGCCGGGCCTGACCCGGCCATCCAGCCGGACCTTCCGCGCGCGTGGAGGGGTCTTCTGGAACCCCGGGTCGAGCCCGGGGGTGACGAGGGGGGAGATTGGGCTCGTGGCGGCGCGGCTTTGGGGCGGGTGAAGCGCGGTTTTGGTTCTGGGTCCTCATGCCGATCAGGGTAAATAAAGGGTTTCCAGATCGGCTTTTCCCGCCCGATCGGGGGCAAAAGTGTGGTGTGGGTGCAGCAGTTTGGGGGTGAGTTGGCCGGGGGCGGGAACAAAAGCGGCGTCGGGGAGTGTCTGATTAAGCCTATGCTGCTAGGGTACGTGCAATTGGAGCGCGTCTCGAGCGCGTGGAGGCAAGCCGGGGGCGCGGTCCTTCGGATCAGTGACCAGGACTGCGTACCGCCCGTGAAGATCACAACCCCGCTTCTCGTTTCCGCACTGGCCCTCGGGCTCGCCCTCACGGCGCCCGCCGCAGGCCAGGGATTTTTCGGCCTGTTTGGCGGCGGCGAGCCCGACGAAGAGGCGGTGATCGCCGATCCCCTGCCCTATACGATCGCGTTCGAAACCGGGGTCGAGGGCGATCTCGACGCCGCGATCCGCAACGCCTCCTCGCTCTGGACCGGGCGTGACGACCCGGCCTCGGGCGCGGGCGGGCTCCTGGCCACCGCGCGCACCGACTATGCCCGCATCACGGCCGCGCTCTACAATAACGGCTATTACGGCGGCGCCATCATCATCACGGTCAACGGCCGCGAGGCGACGACCATTCCGCCGCTGGCGGACCTCGGAGCCGAGGCGCAGGTGGGCGTGCGCGTCGACCCGGGCGTGCAATTCCATTTCGGCTCGCTCCAGATCGTCAACCGGCCGCCCATGGCGGTCGACGAGGACGATATCGTCGCGACGCCGGAGGACCTGGGCTTCCGCACCGGCAACGTGGCCGAGGCCGACATCATCACCCGCGCCGAGACGGCGCTGGCCGAAGCCTGGCGGCAACTCGGCTATGCCAAGGCGAGCGTGGCGGACCGGCAGGTGGTGGCGGACCACACCACCCGGACGCTCGACGTGGTGCTGCGCGTGGTGCCGGGGGCGCATGCCTCGGTGGGCCCGCTCTCGGTGAGCGGCAACGAGAACATGGACCCCGACTTCATCGTGCGCCAGACCGGCCTCGTGCCGGGGCAGGAATACGACCCGGACGACATCGCCAAGGCGCGCGAGCGGCTGAACCGGCTCGACGTCTTCCGCTCGCTGCGGATCGAGGCGGCCGAGGCGATTCCGGCCAACGGGCTGCTGCCCTTCGAGATCATGGTGCAGGAGCAGGCGCTGCGCCGCTTCGGGGTGGGGGCGACGCTCTCGACCATCGACGGGCTGGGCGTCGAGGGCTTCTGGCTGCACCGGAACCTCTTCGGCCACGCGGAACGGCTGCGGCTGGACGCGCGGGTGGCGGGCATCGGCTATCCCGTGGACACGGACGAATTCGACTATCTCTTCGGCGGCACCTTCACCATGCCGGGCCTGTTCACGCCCGACACCGACCTCGTCGCGCGCATCGCGGCCGAGCGCACGGTGTTGCCGCGCTATACCCAGACCTCGGCGCTGGCGAGCGTGGGGCTGACGCATATGTTTTCCGACGAGATCACCTTCGAGGGCGGGTTCTCGGTCAAGGCGGCGCATTTCTACGACGACCTGCATGGCGAGCGCGATTTCGTGACCGCGGGCGTCTATGGCACCGCGACCTTCGATACGCGCGACGACGAGCTCGACCCCACCGAGGGCATTTTCCTCACCGGCACGGTCGAGCCGGGCTACGAATTCCTCTACGAGAACCTCATCGCGCGGGCCACGGTGGAGGGCCGGACCTATTTCGGGTTCGGCGAGGACAACACTGTGGTGCTGGCGGCGCGGGTGCGCGCCGGGGCGCTGATGGGGCCGGACGTGTCCGAGATCCCGCCGGATCTCCTCTATTTCGCGGGCGGCGGCGGCTCGGTGCGCGGCTACGGCTTCCGCTCCATCGGGGTGGACGGACCGGGCGGCACGGTGGTGGGCGGACGCTACCTGCTGGAAGGCTCGCTCGAGGCGCGCGTGCGGATCAATGACAGCTTCGGGGCTGTCGGGTTCGTGGATGGCGGGTTCGTGGCCAACGACACCTTCCCCACCATCGACGACCTGCGCATCGGCGCGGGACTCGGGGTGCGCTACTACACGCCCTTCGGGCCCTTGCGGCTCGACCTCGCCGTGCCGCTGAACAAGCGGGAAGGCGACCCTGATTTCGGCCTCTATGTCGGTATAGGACAGTCGTTTTGAGACGGTTATTCGCAGCCATCGCAGGATTGGGGCTGCTTGCCCTGGTCGTGCCGCTGATCGCGCAGGACAACCAGACGGTTGCGCAGCCGCGGACCCAGGAAAGCCTGATGGACACGCTGGCGCGCGCGGCCCAGCTCGACGCGGACAGCCAGCGCTCGGGGCTGATCGGCTTCGTCGAGAACCAGATCTCGACCCCGGACCGGCAGATCCGGCTGACGGGCATCCAGGGCGTGCTGTCGTCCAATGCCTCGATCGCGCAGATCACGGTGTCGGATACCGAGGGCATCTATCTCATCATCGAGAACGCTGAGATCGTCTGGAACCAGGCGGCGCTGATCTTCGCGCGGCTGGAAATCCAGCGGCTTTCGGCCGAATCCATCATCTATGTGCGCAATCCGGTGAGCACGGAATCCGGGCCGCCGCCCTCGCCCGAGGCCGGCGGGTTCTCGGTGCCCGAATTGCCGGTGGCGGTGACGCTGGACGAACTGAACGTGCCGCTGGTGCGGTTCGGCGAGGGCGTTTTCGGGCTTTCGTCGGACGTGTCGGTGACGGGATCGCTGTCGCTGGCGGGCGGGGCGCTGGACGCCGATCTCGACATCACCCGGCTCGACGGGCCGGGCGGGCAATTGCTGCTCGACGTGGCCTATGCCAACGAGACCCAGCAGGTCGATCTCGACCTGACGCTGATGGAGCCGGAGAACGGCATCATCGCCAACCTGCTCAATATCGAGGGGCGGCCCGAGGTGGCGCTGTCGCTGGCCGGCGAAGGAAGGCTGACCGATCTCGTGACCGAGCTGGCCTTCGACGCGGGCGGCAGCCGGGTGCTCTCGGGGCGCGGGCTGGTGGCGAGCGGGGCGGCGGGCATTGCGGTGGACGCGGACCTTTACGGGCCGATCGCGGATATTTTGCCGGCGGCCTATCGCGAGTTCTTCGGGGCCGAGAGCGCGCTGGCGGTGGACCTTCTGCTGCGCGCCTCGGGCGGGGTCTCGGTGCAGCGCTTCGCGCTTTCGGGGGGCCAGCTCGCGCTGACCGGCCGGGCCGGGACGACCGCGGACGGATTTTTGAGCCGGCTCGAGGTGGACGGCACGGTCGCTTCGGCCGATGCCAGCCCGGTGCTGCTGCCGGTGCCGGGGGCATCGACGCGGATCGACAGCGCGCGGTTCTCGATCGACTACGGCACGCAGGGCGGGGAGAACTGGACCAGCGTGCTGGAGGTTCTCGGCTTTGCCAATCCGGACTTCTCCGCCGAGCGCGTGGTGCTCAATGGCGGCGGCGTGGCGGCCAATCTCGAGGACCCGGACAGCCGGCGCGTGACCTTCAACATGGATGGCGGGGCCGAAGGCATCGGCGCGGCGAGCGCCGAGATCGCCGAGGCGCTGGGCCAATCCATCGGCATCGGGGTCGCCGGGCTCTGGGAAGCGGGCCAGCCGATCGAACTGGCGCAATTGCGCATCATGGGCGAGGCGCTGACCCTCGACATCGCGGGCGATTTCGAGGGCGCGGCGTTCGACGGCGACATCGTGCTCGAAACCGCCAATCTGGCGCCGTTCTCCGGCCTTGCCGGACGGCCGCTGACCGGCGCGGCGCGGATCGCGGCGGACGGCACCATCGGGCTGCTCGACGCGAGCTTCGACCTCACGCTCTCGGGCACCGCCACCAACCTCACCCTGGACGAGCCGATGCTCGACCCGCTGCTGGCGGGCGAGGCCGCGCTCTCGGGCCGGGTCGCGCGCAGCGAGGCCGGGCTCGAGGCGGACGATCTCGTGCTCGAGAACCCGCAGGTGCGGCTGGCCGCGGACGGGACCTATGCCACGGGCAATGCGGATTTCCGGTTCGACGCGGCGCTGGCCGATCTGGCGCTCGTGAGCGAGGACGCCTCGGGCCGCGTGGTCGCGACCGGCACGGCCGTGGGCACGGACGGGATCATCGACCTCGACGCGCGCGTCACCATCGCCGAGGGCACGCTGGCGAACCGCCGGCTCGCCAACGCGCAACTGGGCTTTACCGGCACCACGACCCCGGACGGGCTGACCGGCGCGGTCTCGGGCACGGGCTTTCTCGACGGGTTCGAGATCGCGCTCGCGAGCGATATCGACGTCAACGACACGCGGCTTGCGCTGAGCGACCTTTCGTTCCGGGCGCCGGGCGCCTCGCTGGCCGGGAACTTGACGCGCGACAGCGAGAACGGGCTGTTCGCCGGCCGCCTGACGCTGGACGCGCCCGATATCGAGACCGCGGCGGCGCTGGCGCTGATCGAGGCGCAGGGCGCTGTGGCGGCCGACGTCACGCTGGCCGCCGAAGGCGGGCAGCAGCAGGCGTCGGTCAGCGCCAGCGTCACGGCGCTCGAGGCCATGGACGTGGAGATCGGTTCGGCCCGGATCGAGGCCGATATCGCGGACCTGTTCGGGGTTCCGGTGATCGAGGGCACGATCAACGGCCGGGCCATCGCGGCGGCCGGGGTGACGGTGGAAACGCTGAACCTTGCGGCCACGGCCAGCGAAGAGACCACGGCGTTCAACGGCGCGGCGACGCTTGCCGGCAATACGCAGATCGCGCTCGACGGCTCGCTCGCCCCGGTGGGCGACGGCTTCCGGGTCGGCCTCAATACACTCTCGCTGACCCAGGGCGCGATCGCGGCGCGGCTGGCCCAGCCCACGGCGCTGGAGGTGCATGGGGAGACGGTGAGCTTTAACGGGCTGACCATGAATGTGGGCTCGGGCCGCATCTCGGCCACGGGCAGTGCGGGCAGCAATCTCGACATCGCCGTCACCGTCGCCAACCTGCCGCTCTCGATCGCCAATACCGTGGCGCCGGGACTGGGGCTGGCGGGCACGCTGAGCGGCTCGGCCACGGTCACGGGGCCGGCGAGCGACCCGCGGGCGCAGTTCACCATCGAGGGCGCGGGCATCGACGCGGCGGCGATCGGGGAATTCGGCATCGCGCCGCTCTCGTTCTCGGCCAATGGCAGCTTTGCCAACAATACCGTGACCCTGGCCAGCGCGCGCGCGAGTGGCGCGGGCGGGCTCAACGCCACGGCCTCGGGCACGATCCCGCTGGAAGGCAACGGGCTCAACCTCACGGTCAACGGCTCGGCGCCCCTGGCGCTGGCCAACCAGTTCGTGGCCGAACGCGGCGCGGCGCTTTCGGGCACGGCAACGCTCGACGCCAGGGTGACGGGCGCGCTCGCCAACCCGCAATTTTCCGGCACCGTGAGCGTGGCGGGCGGCGAATATGTCGACCCGGTGCTCAACCTCCGCCTCACGGGGATCACGGGCTCGGCCAGCCTTTCGGGCGAGCGGGCGGTGATCAACGCGCTTTCGGCCAATCTCGCGGGCGGCGGCTCGGTGAGCGTTTCGGGCTCGGTGGGGCTGACCGGGGGCATGGACGCCAATCTCGCCATTGCGCTCAACAGCGCCTATTACACCGATGGCGACCTCGTGGCCGCGACGCTTTCGGGCAATCTCGCGGTGACGGGCCCGGTGACGGCGGGACCGCTGATCTCGGGCGCGATCCGGATCGAGCGGGCGGAAATCGCGGTGCCCGAGACCTTTGGCGCCAATGCCATGCTGATCGACGTCACCCATCGCAATCCGCCGGCCGCCGTGGCCGCGACGCTGGCGCGCCTGCGCACGCAGATGGGCGGGGGCAGCTCCACGGGCGGGGCGGGCGCGCCGATCCGGCTCGACGTCACCATCGAGGCGCCCAACCAGGTGTTCATCCGCGGACGCGGGCTGGACGCGGAGCTGGGCGGCAGCCTGCGCATCACGGGCACGACCGACAACATCATCCCCGTGGGCGGGCTGGAGCTGATCCGCGGCCGGCTGGAAATCATCGGCCAGCGCATCGACTTCACCACCGGCACGCTGACGCTGGTGGGCGACCTCGACCCGTTCATCGATCTCGTGGCCATGATCCAGGGCGAGGGCATCACGGTCTATGTGACGCTTTCGGGCCAGGTATCCTCGCCGCAGATCGAGTTCGCCTCGACCCCCATGCTGCCCCAGGACGAGGTGCTCTCGCGCCTGCTGTTCAACCGCGGCATCGGGGAATTGAGCCCCTTGCAGCTCGCCCAGCTCGCGGCCGTGGCCGCCCAGCTCGTGGGCGGCGGGGGCGGCCCGTCCTTCCTCGATTCGATCCGCATGGCGGCGGGGCTGGACGATCTCGACATCGTCACCGACACGAGCGGCAATGCCGCGGTACGGGCCGGCACGTACCTGCAGGACAACATGTATCTGAGCGTCGAAGGCGGGGCGAGCGGCGGACGGGTGAGCATCGATCTCGACATCACCAACAATCTGCGCGCGCGCGTTTCGACGGGAACGGACGGGAACAGCTCGGCGGGCATTTTCTACGAACAGGACTACTGATCCCGATGATCCGCCTTGCTCCGGCGCGCCGCCGGGCCGATACGGCCTTTTCGCCCGGGCGGCGGCGGGTGCTGGCCGGGGGCGCGGCACTTCTGGCGAGCGCCGCCCTGGCGGCGTGCTCGTCGCACCACATGATCATGACGACCGAGCGCGCCGACCCGGTGAGCTCGGTTGCGATCCCCGAGGCGCAGGCGGCGCTCAACGCTGTGCGCGCCGAGCTCGGCCTGCCGCCGCTCACGCCCGACCCGCTGCTGCAGGTGGTGGCCGAGCAGCAGGCGCGGCTGATGGCCGAGGTCGGGATCATCGACCACGACCTGCCCAATGGCGAGGGCTTTACGGTGCGCCTGCGCCAGGCGGGCTATTACGGGGCTGCGGGGGAGAACCTCGCGGGCGGCGCGCCGACGCTCGCCTCGGCCATCGACGGCTGGATGCGCTCGCCCTCGCACCGGCGCACCATGGTCAACCCCGACTACGTCAAGTTCGGCATCGCCGTGACGCGGGGGCCGAGCACGCTGACCAATACCTATGGCACCTATTGGGCGCTGGCGATGGGGCTGGAAACGCCGGACTGGTTCGTGCCCCCGGCGTGAGGGGGTTAGGTCTACGTCCCTTTGTGGGGAGGAAGCATCTCAGGATGGGTCCCGGCCTGCGCCGGGACAGCGAATTCAGTGTATGCTGGAGCGACTACGCTCGTTAACTTCCGTGCGCGGCATCGAGGCCGGTCGCGCTTTCGCGGCATACTCCGCCCTCGCTACCCCGGCGCAGGCCGGGGTCCATCCTGATGAGCGTGCAGGGCGCGCGGAGGGCGCGTCTGGACCCCCGGGTCGAGCCCGGGGGTGACGAGGGGAGAGAGAGGGGGCGCGACTCTTCCTTGAGGCGTGGGCGGCATCGCGGGTCCTCGGGTCGGGCCCGAGGACGACGAAGGGAGAGAGCGCGCCCTTCATTCTCTGTCGTCATGGCCGGGCTTGACCCGGCCATCCAGCGGAGCGTTTCGCGGGCGCGGAGGGTTCTTGAGGGAGAGCGTGGGCAAGTCACCGTCCGGTTGGGAGGAAGCACCTCAGGATGGGTCCCGGCTTTCGCCGGGACAGCGACGGTGCATTGGGCGGCGTTGTCCAGGTCCTCACAGTTTCGCTACCCCGGCGAAGGCCGGGGTCCATCCTGATGAGCGTGCAGGGCGCGCGGAGGGCGCGTCTGGACCCCCGGGTCGAGCCCGGGGGTGACGAGGGGAGAGAGCGGGGGTGCGACTTCTCCTTGAGACGGGGGTGGCGTCGCGGGTCCTCGGGTCAGGCCCGAGGACGACGAAGGGAGAGAGCGCGGGGCGCGGCTTCTCCTCGTGTGGTGGCGCGGTCTATGCCGGCCAAGCGCCCTTCATTCTCCGTCGTCGTGGCCGGGCGTGACCCGGCCATCCGCGGTGTCGCGGCCACCGGGGAAGAGGCCGCTACAACACCACGATGCCGGAATGCTTGGCCTTGTCTTCGGGCTCGACATGGATGGTGACTTGGGCGCCCTCCACGACCGTGCGCAAAGCGGCCTCGATGCGGTCGCAGATGGCGTGGGCGCCCTCGACGCTCATGGCGCCGGGGACGACGAGGTGGAAATCGATGAAGGTGACCTGGCCGGCGCGGCGGGTGCGGATGTCGTGGGCTTCGAGCGCGCCTTCGGCATGGGTCTGGATGGTTTCGCGGATCACGGCCAGCTCCTCCTTTGGCGGGGCGACGTCCATGAGGCCGCCGACGCTGGACAGCACCAGCCTTCCGCCTGACCAGAGGATGTTGACCCCGACAAGGGCGGCGATCACCGCATCGAGCTGGGCCCAGCCGGTGAGCGCCACGACCACGAGGCCGGCCACGACGCCGAGGGAGGAGACCACGTCGGTCAGCAGGTGCTGGCCGTCGGCGGCGATGGCGGGCGAGGAGAGCTTGCGCCCCGCCCGGATGAGGACCATGCACCAGACGGCGTTGAGGGCGGTGGCCAGCAGATTGACCGCCATGCCCTCGAACGGGGCGTTGAGCGGGGCGGGGTTGAGAAAGCCCTGCCAGGCCTGCTCGAAGATCAGCACCGCGGCGACGATGATGAAGGCGCCCTCGATCACGGCCGAGAAATATTCGGCCTTGTGATAGCCATAGGGGAGCGTGGCATCGGCCGGGCGCGCGGCGAGGCGGACGGCGACCAGCGCGGTCACGGCGGTGACGATGTTGACGATGCTCTCGAGCGCATCGGAATAGAGCGCCACCGAGCCGGTGAGCCGGAAGGCCAGGTATTTGAGGCCCAGGACCACGATCCCGACAACGAGGCTGCCCACCGCGAGGCGGGTTGGAGAAGCGAAAAGCTGTGACACGGCACCGAGCCCTTTTGTGGATCGCGGCAGGCGCCCCTCTCCGGCGCGCCGCGTTCTCCTGCCCCACGTCTTCATGAGCGCAGGGAAAAACCCTGTCAAGTCAAAGTGTTAGTTGAGAATGCTTCTCAGTATCGTTCTCGATTGCGGGGTTCCGTGGACGTGGCAGCATCGGACTGGATTCCGGCAATGAATGCCGGAATGACATATGTGGTTTGGCATCCATCTCGCCCCACACACAGGACGTCATCCCGGTATTTATTACCGGGGTCCAGCGCGAAGCCCCGCCTCCTAAAGCCGCTGGTACATGACCAGGGCATCGACCTCGCCATGGACAGGATGGACGAAGGCGCCGGGGAGACGGCCGATAACGGCGAAGCCGCAGGCCTGCCAGAGGGCGACGGCGCGGGTGTTGGTGGCGACAACGCGGTTGAACTGCATGGCGCGGAAGCCCCTTTGCCGCGCGGCGTTGAGGGAATAACGGCACATGGCGCGGGCGATGCCGCGGCCCTGGGCGCCGGGGTGCACCACATAGCCGCAATTGGCGACGTGGGCGCCGGCGCCGGGCTGGTTGGCCTTGAGGTAGAAGGTGCCGAGCACGCGGGTTTCGTCATGGGCCACGAAGACCGTCTGGTGCGGCGCGAACCAATAGGCGAGCGCGGCCGCGCGCGTCATGTCGCGCGGCAGGGGATAGGTCTCCCCGGCGCGGATCATGGGCTCGAGCACGGCCCAGACCGGCTCGTGGTCGGCCGGGCCGGCCTGGCGCATGGCGGGCGGGGTGGGGCTCACGGCGTCGCGGCGGGCACGAGCATGCGCTCATGGGCGTGATCAAGGCTTTCGAGCACGGCAAAGCAAAGGGAAGCGATCTCGTCGGTGGGGACGAGCAGGTCGGGCACCATGATGGTGCGCATGCCGGCGGCGTGGGCGGCGCGGACCCCGGCATAGGAATCCTCGAAGGCGATGCAGGCGCGCGGATCGACGCGCAGCCGGTCGGCGGCGGTGAGATAGGGCTCGGGATGCGGCTTGGCGTTGGTGACATCGTCGCGGGTGACGAGGGCGTCGAGATGATCGAGCAGGCCCGCGTGGCGCAGGCGCGCGGCGGCGTATTCCCCGCGCGAGGAGGTGGCGACGGCCAGCGGGACGGCGCTGTCCCTGAGCGCGGCGATGAGGGCGGCGGCGCCGGGCTTCAAGGGCACGCCCTGGGCCATGCGCGCGCGGCCTTCGGCGGTGCAGCGGGCGTCGAATTCATCGAAGGGGAAATCGTGCCCGAAGGCTTCGAGCACCAGGCGGCGCGTGTCCTCGTGCGCGCCGCCGACGATGGACAGGTGCAGCGCCTCGGTGAAGACGATGCCCATGGCGGCCGAGACATCGTTGACGATGGCCTTGAACATCGCCTCGGTGTCGAGCAGCGTTCCGTCCATGTCGAAGACAACGGCCTCGAAGGGGCCGAAGGGGGCAGTCATTTCAGTATCCTGTAGCGTTTGAGTCCTGTTCAGCGATCGTCACCGGGGCCGTCGTCGTCCTCGAAGGGCAGGTCGCGGGTGCGGGTGGAGGCGTCGTCGTCCGGGGCGGGCGCGGGTGCCGGGGATGCGGGCCGGGCCGGAGGCTTAGCCTTTTCCTGCGGCCCTTGTTGGGCAGCATTCTGGATCGCCTCCTCCATGGCGGCAAGGCCCTCGGCGACCTTGTCGCCCTGGCCGAAATAGACGGTCTGGTGCGGATAGGGGATATCGACGCCCTGCTCGGCGAAGACGCGCTTCAGGATGGTGTTGTAGGCGCGGCGCACGGCCCATTGCTGGCCCGGCCGCGTGCGGATGCGGGCGCGCACCACGACCTCGCTGGGGCCGAACTGATCGACCCCGAACCATTCGAGCTCCCCCATGATCAGGGGGCCGAGGAGGGAATCGCCGCGCAGCTCCTCGAAGGCGTCGAGCATCGCGGATTTGGCCTTTTCCACGTCCTGGCGATAGGCGATGCGCATGTCGATGACGGCAAAGGAGAAGCCGCGCATGAAATTGGTGACCGTATCGACCGAGGAGAACGGCACGAGGTGGTAGCTGCCCTCGAAATCGCGCAGGGCGGCCGAGCGCACGGTGAGGCGTTCGACGACGCCGGTTATGTTGGCGATCTGGACCACGTCGCCCACGTCGATGGCGCCTTCGAGCTGGATGAAGACGCCGTTGATGATGTCCTGCACCAGCTTTTGGGCGCCGAAGCCGATGGCAAGGCCGATGACGCCGGCCGAGGCGAGCAGCGGGGCGATATTGAGCCCGACCTCGGAGAGCACGAACATCAGGATGATGACGATGAGCGTGATGGTGAGCGCGTTGCGCAGCAATACCAGGAGCGTGCGCTCGCGCGCCGAGACGGCCTGGGGCCCCAACGGGCTGATGCGGTATTCGACCCAGGAATTGAGCACCAGCCAGAGAAAGAAGCCCATGAAGAGGATGAGGAGCACGGTGACCGCGGCGCCCGAAATCCGGCCGCCGACCTCGCTTTCGAGAAAGCCCCAGAGATCGATCGCCCCGAGCAGATGCAGGCACCAGGCAGCGACCATCACCACGATCAGCGCGCGCAACACCCAGAGCGCGCGCGGCACGAAGGCGTTGAGCCGGGTTTCGAGCAGGGGCACCCGCTCCTTGAGCGTGCCCGGCAGGGGAATGCCGGCGCGGGTGAACCGGGCGATGATGTTGGTGACCAGCACGCCCGCGAGGATGGCGATGGCGATCTGGGCATTGGTCCAGATCACGGCGTAGAAGCCCTCGACGGGCTGGGAGAGGGCGACGAGGAAGAGCACGCAGAGATAGACCAGCACCGGCACGTGCCAGAACCGGGCCAGCGTGCGCAGGCCGCGGCGCGCGGGCGCGATGCCGATGGCGCGCACCAGCCGCGTGGCGACGAAGCCGCGCATGCGCAGGATGGCGAGCCCGACCAGCACGAGGACCAGAACCAGGCCCAGCACCGAGGCCACGCGCCCGGCGGCGGGCGAGACGTTGCGGGACAGGAGCGGCAGGGCGAGGAGCTGGCCATAGACCAGGACGCTGGCGATGAGCCGCGACCAGCCCATGACCGCGCGGGCCGCGCGGTCGGGCAGGGTCACCATGCGCGCCTCGGGCCGCAGCGGCGCGAGCACGGCGCGCAGCACCGCCATGGCGAGCTCGAGCACGAGGAAGGCGTTGAGATAGAGCAGGTGGTGATAGGCGAGCTCGCCCGGTTCGCCCAGCACGGATAGGGCCACGACATAGCCCAGCGCCCAGGGCACGAGCGCGCGGCCCACATCGATGGCAAGGGTCGCGAGCACGGCGGCGATGGTGTTGAGCACCCCGTCGCGGATGATGCCGATGCGCAGGCGCTGGCGCAGCCGGTCGGTGAGCAGCGCCATGACGAACAGCCCGCCATAGGTGACCACGACCAGAACGGCGAGATTGGCGACGAGCCAGCCGATATAGGCGAAATCGGAGGCGGAAATGCCGGCAAAGGCGGCGGGAAGCTCGAGGAGTTGGACGACGAGGGCGCGGCCCGCATCCACCGCGCCTTCGACCACGCTGCCCGTGACATCGGCCACCTGGCTGCCGAAGGAGCGCAATTCGTCCCCGATGGCGCCGATCTCGGCATCGGACGCGCGAGGCTCGGCCGCCCCCTCCTCCACGGCTTCGAGCTCGGCGATCAGGGCCGCGCGGGCCTGGTCGTCGCGCAGCACGTCGAGAAGCTGGGCCAGCGCGGCCTGGGGATCAGGCTCGGACCGGGTGTCCTGGCCCAGGGCCGGGACGGACAGGAGGGCGAGGACGAAAGCCAGGCCGACGAGGCCAGAGCGGAGAACAGCGAACATCAGGCGATCCGGAAATGGAGCGGACTTCGAGGATTCGCGTCCCAAGATGAAGGTTTTGGCCGCCGGAAGAAAGGCCGCGCGGCGGTTTGTTTTCCGCGCGGCGCGCGTTGGCGGTTCCGATGAAGGGGTTTTGGGGTGGGGGTTCGCCTTGCCGGCCGTGGCCCGGGAGGGCGTCAGGGCTGGATCCCGGCCTTCGCCGGGATAGCGGGGGGAGAGATGGGGGTAGCAGGCGGGGGCATCCACCTCACCGTCGCTACACCGGCGAAGGCCGGGGGCCAGCCTGAGGGGGGGGGTCGTCTCCGCTGGCGGTGGCGGGTGCGGGTTCTGCGCGAGATTGGGGGTCATCTTGCCGGCCGTGGCTCGGGAGGGCGTCAGGGCTGGATCCCGGCCTTCGCCGGGATAGCGAGGGGAGAGATTGGGGCGGTAGGTGGGGGCATCCACCCTCACGGTGGCTACACCGGCGAAGGCCGGGGGCCAGCCTGAGGGGGCTTCCGTCTCCGCTGGGGGTGGTGGGTTGCGGGTTCGGCGTGAGATGGGGGGTCGCCTTGCCGGCCGTGGCCCGGGAGGGCGTTAGGGATGGATCCCGGCCTTCGCCGGGATAGCGAGGGGCGAGATTGGGGCGGCAGGCGGGGGCATCACCTCCACGGTCGCTACCCCGGCTAAGGCCGGGTCCAGCCTGAGCGGGATTTCGTCTCCGCTGGGGTGGGGGGGGTGGCGCGGACGGCGGCGGGTGCCTCGCTTGGCGCGGCGGGGGCCGCTACGTCCGCAACACGAGCCATTCGGCGATGGCGGCGCGGTCTTCGGGGACGAGGCCGTGGCCGGCCGGGAGGGTGCGCGTCTCGAGGCGGGCGCCGGCGGCGTTTAGCCAGGCGGCGAGCGCGGGGGCGCGGGCGGCGAACGGGTCCTGGGCGCCGACCAGCATGAGCACGTCGACGCCGGAGAGGTCGGGCGCGGGGGGCGGGTCGAGGACCAGCATGGGGCGGATCAGCACGGCGCGGCGGACGAGGCCGGGATACAGGCCCATGAACGCGGCGAGGAAATTGGCGCCGTTGGAGAGGCCGAGGAAGGTGGTGGCGTCGCGGTCGAGCCCGAAGCTCTCCGCCGCGCCCGTGACAAAGGCGGCGAAGGCTTCGGCCTCGGCGGCGATGTCGGCCTGGTCGACGACATCGCCGGCGATGCGCCGGAACCAGCGCGTGGTGCCCTCCTCATGGGCGCGGCCGCGCACGCCGAGCAGGGTGGCATGGGGCGCGGCGCGCCGGGCGAGCGGCATGAGATCGGCCTCGTCACCGCCCGTGCCGTGAAGCAGCACCAGGGTGCTGCCATCGGGCGTTTCGGGCACGTGGAAACGGTGGACGAAGGGCAGATCGCGCAAGGGGATGCGGGGTTGGCCCGGCAGGGCGAATTGCGGCAGCAGCAGCTTGAGGTCTTCGGCGCGTTCGGGCTCGGCATGGGGCACGAACAGGGTTTCGCCGAGATGGCCCGCGGGCTCATCCAGGGCAAAGCCCGGCCCGTCGGTGGCGAGCTCGAGCAGGGCCCGCCGGGCTCGCGCACATAGAGGGAGGTGAAATATTTCCGATCGTGAACGGTGGTGGGGGAGCGGTTATAGGCCCGGAGCGCGTCCTCGGCCGCCTCCACCGCCGCGACATCGGGCGCGCGAAACGCCACGTGGTCAGCGGTGCCGGTGCCCGGAACGCCGGGCACGTAGCCGGTGGCGTCGCGGACATCGACGGCATCGGTCTCGGAGACGAGACGCTGGATGCTGCCCTGACGCGTCCCCAGCCGGTAGCCGAAGCGGGCGAGGAAGCGCGCGGTTTCCTCGGGCGTATCGGTGAGGAGGGTTATCGCGCGCAGCGGGCCGACGCTTTGCGGGCGCGCTTGGGGCAGGTTGCGGCCGACCAGCTTGACGATGATGCCGTCGGGATCCTTGAGGCGCAGCACGGGCTCGCCCATTTCGCGCGCTGGCCCTTCGACCGGCACGCGATGGGTGAGCGCGCGGGTGAGCCAATCGCCCATGGTGGCGGCGGGAACGGCGAAGGCGATCTCGGAGACCTGGCCGGTGCCGACGCGGCCCGAGGCCCCATCCTCCCAGGCGAAGAAGGTGACGAGGCTGCCGGGGGACCCTTGCGGATCGCCATAGAACAGGTGAAGCTGGGTGTTGTCCTCGAACCCGCCGGTGCGCTTGACGAGGGAGAGGCCGAGAAAGCCGACATAGAAATCGACATTGGCCTGAACCCGGCGGGTGATCAGCGTGACGTGGTGCAACCCGCTGCGAAAAGGCGCTTCCATCCGATTCCCGTCCTTATTGGGCGGGCCGAGACTAGCCCCGTTGCGCGCGGGGCGGAAGGCTGGGGAGCGGGAGCGATCAGGGATTGGGATCGTCGTGGGGGGAGACGGGACGGTTGGGCGGCCGGCCGGTTTCGCGGCCGAAATCGTCCGCAGGATCGTCCGGATGGGGCACGGGCGCATTGGGCGGCATGGGCGGGGCAGACGGCGCGCCAGGCTCTCGTTCGGTGTGATGGGACGGATCGAGCGCGGGATCGGTGCTTTCGGGCGAGGGCGCGACGGGCGGGCGGGCTGGTTTCTGGGGGTCGGGCATGGGGGGATTCCGGGGCTGTTGTTATTCCAATCCCGGAACGGAGGTTGCGTTCCGCGCGCAGCGCTCAACGGATCCTTTTCAATCCCTCCCGACAGTGCCACACTACCTGCAATTATATTGGGGGAGATACTCATGTCATTCAAAGACAGCGTGGCCGATCTGGCAAAGCGCGCAATAAACGCACAGTCGGTCGCGCAGACCGAAGAGGCAACCAAGAACGCAATCGTGATGCCATTCCTTCGGGTTCTTGGATTCGATGTCTTCGACCCGACTCAGGTCATTCCGGAATTTGTTGCCGATATCGGACTCAAGAAGGGCGAGAAGATCGACTATGCCATCAAGATCGGCGACACGATTTCATATCTCGTGGAGGCCAAGTCGGTTTCGACAAATTTGCAGGATGCTCAGTACAGTCAGCTGTTCCGCTACTTCCACACCTGCGATGCCAAGATCGCCATTCTCACCAATGGACTGAGCTTTTGGTTCTTCACGGACCTCGACGCGCCCAACAAGATGGACCAGACGCCGTTCTTCAAGTTTGATCTTCTCGGTTACGATGACAACGATCTCAAGGAACTGGAGAAGTTCCACAAGGATCAGTTCAGCATCGACAACATACGGGCGGCGGCAGCGTCCCTGAAATATCTCCGCTCCGCCATGGCGTATATAAAGGCGCAGTGGAGCAAGCCGGACGAGGATTTCGTCCGGCTCGTGGCCAAGAGCTTCTATGAGGGCAACCTAACGGCCAAGGCCGTGGAAGGCTTGCGGCCGATCATAAAGCGGGCCTTTGACGATCTTTTCATCCAGCGCGCACGGCAGCGTATCGACACGGCATTCGACGAAGGGCCGGAGGAGGCGTTGCCTGCGGTTTCATCCGATGACAAGGACATCGAGACCACGGAGGAGGAGCTACAAGGCTTCCTCATCGTGCGGGCCATCGCCGCGGAAGTTGCGCCCGTTACCCGCGTTACGATGCGGGATGCGCAATCCTATTGCGCGATCCTGTTCGACGACAACAACAGGAAGCCCGTCGTCCGGCTGCACTTCAATGGCAAGACCAAGTTCGTCACCGTGTTCGATGGGGACAAAAATGGAATTCGCCACGATGTTCAGTCGGTAGAGGATCTGTTCACGTTGCGAGAGCCGATCAGGGCGATAGTGCAGTCCTATATGTAGCGCCCGCGGGCGGGGCGGACATCGTCTGGACCCCGGCAATGAATGCCGGGGTGACGGCTGGGCGGTTTGGCGCCGACGGGGAAACATTCCCGATGTCATTGCGGCATTTATTGCCGGAATCCAGTTGCCGCGAAGACAGGGACGGGCAGCTAGTGTGCGTCGTCCCAGTTCACCGCCGCCTTCGCATCCACCTTCAGCGGTACTGACAGCTTCAACGCGGGCTCGCAGGCGCCTTCCATGACCCGCTGGATAATGGGGATGGCGCCTTCGGCGGCGGGTTCGGGGGCTTCGAAGATCAGTTCGTCGTGGACTTGCAGGAGCATGTCGGCTTCGATCGAGCCGTGTTGCAGCGCGGCTTCCATGCGGATCATGGCGCGGCGGATGATGTCGGCCGCCGAGCCCTGGATGGGGGCGTTGATCGAGGCGCGCTCGATGAAGGCGCGTTCGGAGGGGTTTTTCGTGCCCACGTTCTCGAACGGGATCTTGCGGCCGAAGATGGTCGAGACGTAGCCCTGCTCCTTCACCACCCTTTTCTGGTTGTCCATGTAGTCGCGGATGCCGGGGAAGCGCTGGAAATAGGCGGTGATGTAATCGGCGGCCTCGGAGCGCGCGATGCCGAGCTGGTTGGCCAGCCCGAAGGCGGAAATGCCGTAGATGATGCCGAAATTGATCGCCTTGGCGCGGCGGCGGATCATGGGGTCCATGCCTTCTATGGGCACGTTGAACATTTCGCTGGCGGTCATGGCGTGGATGTCGAGTCCGTCGGCGAAGGCCTGCTTCAAGGCGGCGATGTCGGCGATGTGGGCGAGGACGCGCAATTCGATCTGCGAATAGTCGGCCGAGATCAGCACGTTGCCGGGCGCGGCGACGAAGGCCTTGCGGATCTTGCGGCCGTCCTCGGTGCGGATCGGGATGTTTTGCAGGTTCGGATCGGTTGAGGAAAGCCGGCCGGTCGCGACCGAGGCCTGGTTGTAGCAGGTGTGAACCCGGCCGGTGCGCGGGTTCACATAGGTGGGCAGCGCGTCGGTATAGGTGGATTTGAGCTTGGTGACGCCGCGCCAGTCGAGAATGGTGCGCGCAAGCTCGTTGCCGGCGAGGGCCATGTCCTCGAGCACCGAGGCGCCGGTGGCCCAGGCGCCGGTCTTGGTCTTGCTGCCGCCCTCGAGCCCGAACTTGCCGAAGAGGATATCGCCGATCTGCTTGGGCGAGCCGAGGTTGAAGCTCTCGCCGGCGAGCTCGTGAGCCTGGGCCTCGAAGCGGGCGGCGCGCTGGGCGAAATCGCCCGAGAGCCGGGACAATTGCTGGCGGTCGATGGAGACGCCGCGCGCCTCCATGCGGGCGAGCACCGGGGTCAGCGGGCGGTCGAGGGTTTCGTAGACCGTGGTGACGCCCTCGGCGGCGAGGCGGGGCTTCAGGACATGCCAGAGGCGGATGGTGACGTCGGCGTCCTCGGCGCCGTAGCGCGCGGCGGGCTCGATCTCGACCTTATCGAAGGTCTTCTGGTTGCGGCCGGTTCCGGCCAGATCGGTGAACTTCATGCAGGTATGGCCGAAATGGCGCTCGGCGAGCGCATCCATGCCGTTGTTGCGCGCGCCGTCGAGGGCGTAGGCCATGAGCATGGTGTCGTCGATGGGCGCGAGGTCGATGCCGTAGCGCGAGAGCACGCCCATGTCGTATTTGAGGTTGTGGCCGATCTTGAGGATGGAGGGGTCCTCGAGGATGGGCTTGAGCATGGCGATGGCGGTGCGCAGTTCCATCTGGCCTTCGGCCAGCCCGCCCCCGAACATGTCGCCCTCGCCCATCACGTGGCCGAGCGGGATGTAGCAGCCCTCGCCCGGGGCGACCGAAAGGCAGATGCCGACGAGGTCGGCGGCCTGGTTGTCGAGGCCGGTGGTCTCGGTATCGACCGCCACATGGCCGGTCTCGATGATGCGGGCGATCACACCGGCGAGTTCGTCGGCATCGCGGATGATGCGGTAGGCATCGGCATCGAACGGGATGGCGCGCAGCTCCTCGGCTACGCGCGCGGCGTGGGCGGCGGGGCCCGAGGGCCCGGTCTGGGGCGAGGCGGCGGTTTCAGGGCCCACGGCGCGGGAGATGGTGGCGCCGTCATCGCCCTTGGCGGCGGCATAGGCGGGATCGGGCTCATAGGCGTCGGGGTCGGCCTCGAGCGCGGTCGCGAGCCGACGCACAATTGTATTGAATTCCATGGCCTTCAAAAACGGGAACACGGTGGCCGGCTCGATGGGCTGGCGGACCAGGTCCTCGAGCGGGAATTCGACCGCGACGTCGCATTTGAGCTCGACCAGGCTGCGCGAGAGACGGGCCTGGTCGGCGAATGCGATGAGGCTCTCGCGGCGCTTGGCCTGCTTGATCTCGTGGGCGCGGGCGAGAAGGGTTTCGAGGTCGCCATATTCGTTGATGAGCAGGGCCGCGGTCTTGACCCCGATGCCGGGCACGCCGGGCACGTTGTCCACCGCATCGCCGCAGAGCGCCTGCACGTCCACCACCTTGTCGGGGGTGACGCCGAACTTGGCGAAGACTTCCGGCTCGCGGATCCAGCGCAGGGGGGGCTGGCCGGGGCGCGCGATGGTATCGAGCATGGCGACGCTGGGCCCCACGAGCTGCATCAGGTCCTTGTCGGAGGAGACGATGGTGACCTGCCCGCCCGCGTCGCGCATCTGGCAGGCATAGGTGGCGATGATGTCGTCGGCCTCGTAACCCTCCTGCTCGATCGAAAGGATGGAGAAGGCGCGGGTGGCGACGCGCGTCAGGGGGAATTGCGGGATTAGGTCCTCAGGCGCATCGGGCCGGTGCGCCTTGTAGTCGTCATAGAGCGCGTTGCGGAACGAGACCGCCGAATGGTCGAAGACCACGGCGAAATGGGTGGGCTCGCCGTGCCCGTTGCCGTTCTCCTCGCCGACTTTGAAATCCTCGGTGAGCTTATAGAGCATGTTGCAGAAGCCCGAGAGCGCGCCCACGGGCAGGCCATCGGATTTGCGCGAGAGCGGCGGCAGCGCGTGATAGGCGCGGAAGATGAAGGACGAGCCGTCGACGAGAACGAGGTGCATGAAAAAGCGGATCCGGAGCGTTTGGCCGGGCGGCGCGGCGGCCCGGTAGGGGCGCCGGCGTGCGGGCGGAGTCGGTCTGGCGGCACAGTGGCGAAAAACCGGGGTGAGAGCAAGGCCGGGCGGCCAGGCGGGCCCGCAGCACGGCAATTGCGCCGATGGCTAAAATTGCGGCCAAAAACGCAAAGCCGGAGCAAGAACCGGGGTGCTAGCGGAACGGTGTTGCAGAAACACCCTAGCCGTTAACCACGTGTTAAGCTTAACATAGTGTTAAGGGAACGATCCGGCTAGGGTTCCGGACATGCCGCTTTCCGCGTGGGGCCGAGGCCGCCGCGCGGGACGTGGAGGGGGAACCAAGGGGCATTATGACGCGAACCGCACGCGCCAGACTTTCGGCTATCCTGCGCCTGTGCGGCGCGCTCGCCGGAGTCCTCACCGTCCTCGTCTCGACGGCCGCCATGGCCCAGGAGGCTTCGGGACTGTCGCACGACCTTCTGGCCGCCTATGTCGAGGCGGGCTATGTCCCCACCGCCGAGCGGGTCGAAAACGTCGCGGCCGAGCGCACCTGCCTCGCCCAGGCGATCTACCACGAATCCCGCGGAGAGCCGGAAGCCGGGCAATGGGCCGTGGCCTCGGTGATCCTCAACCGGGTGCGTTCGCCGCTCTACCCCGACAGCGTGTGCGGCGTGGTGTTCCAGAACGCGCATCTGCGCAACCGGTGCCAGTTCTCCTTTGCCTGCGACGGGCGCTCGGACTGGGGCGGGACCGGCAATGTCATCGACCGCGAGAGCTGGGTGAAGTCGTTCGTGATCGCCTATGCGGCCTATCGCGATTTCCTGGCCGGGGAGACGCCCGAGGCCGGGCTTGAGACCGCGCTCCATTTCCACACCACCACGGTCAACCCCTCCTGGGCTTCGGCCTATGTGGAAGTGGCGACCATCGGGGCGCATGTCTTCTACTGATCGGGTCAATCGCTTCGGTCTTGCGAGAAGTCCCGAGAGCCACTATTATCAAGGGCATACGTTTGTTGCTGTTGGCTTTCTGATCTTCCGGCTCTGCCGGTTTTTCGATCCTTCTGACTTGCGAAACGTTACCGCTGCACGCTTCGCCCCAGGGCTGACGTGACGGCACCGCCCGTTTCGCAATGGTGCGAGCGGGCACAACCGCCACTTTCTAAGGATCTCCAGAGATGCTCACCGGCACCGTAAAGTTCTTCAACACCACCAAAGGCTTCGGCTTCATTGCGCCCAATGGCGGCGGCAGCGATGCCTTCGTCCATATTTCGGCCGTACAGCGCGCCGGCCTCGACACCCTCGTCGAGGGCCAGGTGGTGACTTATGAGCTCGAAAAGAGCCGCGACGGCCGTTCCGCCGCGACCAACCTGCAGCTCGCCGATTAAGGCCTTCGTCCGTCGCAGCTTCGGCGGACGCAGCTTCGATCTGGAAAAGGCCGGCCCACCCGCCGGCCTTTTTTACTTTGTGGACGAGGAGAGGCGCGGATGACCGACAAGAAACCCACGGCGCAGCAGAAGCTTGCCGACATGGAACGGCGCCAGCAGGACGCGCTGCGCGAGGAAGAACGGGCGCTCGAGGCGACGCGGGCGAAGACCGTGAGATTGCGCGCGCTGCGGCTGGAAAAGGAACGGCAGGACGCGGAAGCCAAGGCCGCGGCGAAGACGGCCGCGCGGCCAGTGAAGGGCAAGGCCAAGGCGGCGGGCAAGGGCGCTGCAAGGCCCGCGACGGCGAAGGCCGCTGCATCCAAGGCGAAGCCGGCAGGATAGGCTGGAACGATTGGGGTTGGGGAAAGAGCACCCCTCACCCCCGTCCCTTCTTCGGCTCCAATCGCCCCAACGGGGCGATTGGTGGCTTCGCCACCGCCTCGAAGTCCCTCAAGGGGAGAGGGGGGCGATAGAGCCGCTCTTTCTCGTACCTGGCGGCTTTAGGCGCAGGAGCCGAGGGCTCGCAGGCCCTTCTCCCCTCGAGGGAGAAGGTGGCTCGGCCCGCAGGGCCGAGACGGATGAGGGGGCGCTTGGCCGCGGGGCGCGAATATCGGCTGAGGCGAGCTCCTGCGATGGGAGCCGACGCGCGGGCAAGGGTGCCGTAAAATCACGCCGGCGAAGGTCAGTGAGCCCAAAGCGAGGCCGACGGATTAGGCCGAAGCTGTTGCGGTTGGGGGAAGAGCCCCCTCATCCGACCTCCGCTTCGCTCCGGCCACGTTCGTCATTCAAATCGCTCCCCGAGCGATTTGCCCTTCGGGACATTCCTCAATCCCTCAAGGGGAGAAGGGAAGCCTGTGGCTTATCGGCTCTATCGCCCCCCTCTCCCCTTGAGGGAGAGGGGTTGGGGGTGAGGGGTGCTCTTTCGCCCTCTTATTCCGCGGCCTGGGCGAGGCGCGGGCCGGCTTCGGCGACGCTGGGGTCGGCGGCGGCGAACTGGGCGAAGTTCTTTTCGAACAGTTCCACGAGCTTACGCGACTGGGCGTCATAGGCGGCCTTGTCGGCCCAGGTCTCGCGCGGGTCGAGCAGGCGGGAATCGATGCCTTCGACTTCCGTGGGCACGGTGAAGCCGAAGATGGGATCGACCCGGCTGGGCGCGTTGACCAGGGCGCCCGAGAGCGCGGCGTTGAGCAGCGCGCGGGTGTCCTTGATCGAGATGCGCTTGCCCACGCCATAGGCGCCGCCGGTCCAGCCGGTGTTCAGGAGCCAGCACTCGGCAAGGCTTTCCTTCAGGCGCTTTTTCAGCATGCGGCCATAGACCGTGGGGTGCAGGCTCATGAAGGGGGCGCCGAAGCAGGCCGAGAAGGTGGCCTGGGGCTCGGTGACGCCGCGCTCGGTGCCCGCGACCTTGGCGGTGTAGCCGGAGAGGAAGTGGTAGAGCGCCTGGTCCGGGGTCAGCCGCGCGATCGGGGGCAGGACGCCGAAGGCATCGGCGGTCAAGAGCACCACATTGGTGGGCGTGGGCGCCACGCCGGTGCGCGAGACATTGTCCATGATGTAGAGCGGATAGGCGGCGCGGGTGTTCTCGGTCTTGCTGGAATCGGCAAAGTCGAGCTCGCGGGTGGCCTCGTCCATCACGACGTTTTCGAGCACGGTGCCGAACTTGCGCGTGGCGGCGAAAATCTCGGGCTCGGCCTTTTCGGAAAGGTTGATGGTCTTGGCGTAGCAGCCGCCCTCGAGGTTGAAGACGCCGTCCTCGGACCAGCCGTGCTCGTCATCGCCCACCAGCTCGCGCGCCGGATCGGTCGAGAGCGTGGTCTTGCCGGTGCCCGAAAGGCCGAAGAACAGGGCGGTGTCGCCGCTCTGGCCGACATTGGCCGAGCAGTGCATCGGGAAGACGCCTTCGGACGGGGCGTGGAAGTTGAAGAGCGAGAACACCGATTTCTTGATCTCGCCGGCATAGGCCGTGCCGCCGATGAGGACGATGTTGCGGGCGAAATCGAGCGCGATCACGGTTTCCGAACGCGTGCCGTGACGGGCGGGATCGGCCTTGAACGCGGGATTGTGCAGGATGGTGACGTTGGCGGCGAAGCCTTCGAGCGCCGCCGGCTCCGGACGGATCAAGAGGTTGCGGATGAAGAGCGCATGCCAGGCCGAGGGGGTGAGGACGGCGACGTTGAGCTGGTGGTTGGTATCCGCGCCGGCATAGAGCTGCTGGGAGAAGAGCTCGAGCCCTTCGAGGGAGGCGCGCATGTCCTCGAGCAGGACGTCGAACTGCGCCGGGGTCAGGGCCTGCGCGTTGTCCCACCACACGAGGTCCTCGGTGGCGGCGTCGCGGACGATATACTTGTCCTTGGGCGAGCGGCCGGTGAACTGGCCGGTCTCGGCGACGAAGGCGCCATCGACGGACAGCCGGCCTTCGCCGCGGGCGATGGCGGTTTCCACGAGGATCGGGGCGGTCTCGTTGGCCCGTACCGGGGCGGCGCGCTCGGCGACCGTTGCGGCAAGGGTTTCGGCAGTGAACATGGCGGCGTCCTGCATGAGGTTGCAACGTTTCAAGACGGTCGGCGGCCCGGATACGCGAAGCCAATGCCGACAGGGCCTTTGGGGGCCCAGCTTGCCCGAAAGGTAAGCGCCGCGGGGCGCGTTCATCCATCTGGACAAGGGTCTTACGACCTAAGTCCTAGGGGTGTTGTTGGCGTTTGTACGGGGGGAGAGAGGCACCCCTCACCCCCGGCCCCTCTCCCTCAAGGGGAGAGGGGGGCGAAAGAACCGACAAGCCACGGAATCCCCTTCTCCCCTTGAGGGAGAAGGTGGCCGGAGCGAAGCGGAGGTCGGATGAGGGGTGCTCTCGCCGCGCATGCAGAATCCGGCGCGTTTCGCGCCATATCGGAACCTCCCGTGCGCCGGGACATTGCCTTGATTTCCGCATATTGTGGGACCAAACGCGATGCATTCACGCTCGCGCGCACGGACAGGAGCCTTGCGCGCGCTCCCGCGGCACCTATGTCAAACGGGCCGCAGCACAGCGAAAAGGGAATTTGATGCCCAAAATTGCCCTGGTCGACGATGACCGCAACATCCTGACTTCGGTGTCGATGACGCTGGAATCGGAAGGCTATCAGGTTTCGACCTATACGGACGGCGCCTCGGGGCTCGAGGGGCTCTCGAACGACCGGCCCGACCTCGCCATCCTCGACATCAAGATGCCGCGCATGGACGGCATGGAGCTGCTGCGCCGGCTGCGCCAGCGCTCGGACGTGCCGGTGATCTTCCTCACCTCCAAGGACGAGGAGATCGACGAATTGTTCGGGCTCAAGATGGGCGCGGACGATTTCATCACCAAGCCGTTCAGCCAGCGCCTGCTGGTCGAGCGCGTCAAGGCCGTGCTGCGCCGGGTGGCGGCGCCCAAGGACAATACCCAGTCCACCGTGACGGGCGATGACGGGCTGGCGCGCACCTCGCTGGAGCGCGGCAACCTGGTCATGGACCAGGAGCGCCATACCTGCACCTGGATGGGCAAGCGCGTGACCTTGACGGTCACCGAATTCCTCATCCTCCTGGCGCTGGCCCAGCGCCCGGGCGTGGTCAAGAGCCGCAACGCGCTGATGGATGCGGCCTATGACGACCAGGTCTATGTTGACGACCGCACCATCGACAGCCACATCAAGCGGCTGCGCAAGAAGTTCAAGTCGGTGGACGACAGCTTCGACATGATCGAAACCCTCTACGGGGTGGGATACCGCTTCAAGGAGCAATAGGGCCGCGTTGGATATTTCCGAGCACGACGCCGGAGGCACCGCCGCAACGACACCGCCGCACCGCGAGGAGGCCGCCGAGACGCGGAAACAGACGCGGCGCCAGGGCCGGTTCGGCGCGCGGCTGGGCGCGTTCTGGCGCGGCATCGGCAAGGTGCTCGACTATACGCTGTTCTCGAGCCTTACCCGGCGCATCGTCTTTCTCAACATCTTCGCCATGGCGGCGCTGGTCGCGGGCATCCTCTACCTCAATTCCTGGCGCGCCGGGCTGATTGACGTGCGCGTGCAATCGCTGCGCGTGCAGGGCGAGATCATCTCGGCCGCGGTGGCGGCCTCGGCGAGCGCGGATTCGGACGTGATCACGGTCAATCCCGACCGGTTGCTCGAGCTCTATTCGGACGGGTTCTCGCCGCCCTTCTCCTATTTCGGGCCGACCTATGCCTTTCCGATCAATCCCGAGCAGGTGGCCCCGCTCCTGCGCAACCTCATCACGCCGACGCGGACGCGGGCGCGCATCTTCGACGATGGCGGGCTGCTGATCATCGATTCGGACACGATCTATGCCAGCGGCGAGATCCTGCGCAGCAACTCCCAGCCGCAGGAGCGGCCGCAGGAATTCTTCCTGTTCGTCTGGTGGAACATGCTCAACAGCATGCTGCGCGGCGCCGACTACCCACGCTACCAGGAGCACGCGCCCAATGAGGGCCTGCGCTACCCGGAAGTGGCCGCGGCGCTTTCGGGCCGGCCGGCCGATATCGTGCGCGTGGACGATCGCGGACGGCTGGTGGTGTCGGTCGCGGTGCCGATCCAGCGCCAGGGCACCCAGGTGGGGGCGCTGCTGCTCTCGACCATGCCAGGCGACATCGACCAGATCGTCGACCAGGAGCGCTGGTCGATCCTGCGCGTGGCGCTGGTGGCCATCGGGGTCACGGGCGTGCTCTCGGCGCTGATGGCCGGCACGATCGCGGGCCCGATCCGCCGGCTCTCGGGCGCGGCCGAGCGGGTGCAGACCACGATGACGGCGCGGGCGGAAATCCCCGACTATACCGAACGCACCGACGAGATCGGGCATCTGTCGGGCTCGCTGCGCGCCATGACCAACGCGCTCTACAACCGTATCGAAGCCATCGAGCGCTTTGCCGCGGACGTGGCACACGAGCTCAAGAACCCGCTGACCTCGCTGCGCAGCGCGGTCGAGACCCTGCCCTTGGCCAAGAACGCGGCGGACCGGGCGCGGCTGGCCGAGATCATCCAGCACGACGTCAAGCGCCTCGACCGGCTGATCTCGGACATTTCCAACGCCAGCCGGATCGACGCGGAGCTGGCGCGCGAGAACACCGAGACCGTGGACGTGGCCCGGCTGGCCGAGGCCATCGTCTCGATCCAGGCCGACCTCGCGGCCAACCGCGACGTCCATGTGGTGCTCGACGCACCCGAGGGCGCCGGCCGCACCGAGGTGCGCGGGCACGACACGCGGCTGGCGCAGGTGTTCACCAACCTCATCGACAACGCGGTCTCGTTCTCGCCCGAGGGCGGGACGGTGACGGTTTCGGTGGGCGTCGAAGGGGAGCACGTGATCGCGCGGGTCAAGGACGAGGGCCCGGGCGTGCCCGAGGATTCCGAAAAGCTGTTCCAGCGCTTCTATACCGACCGGCCCGAGCAGGAATCCTTCGGCAGCCATTCGGGGCTGGGCCTCTCGATCTCGCGCCAGATCGCCCAGGCGCACAAGGGCACGCTGGTGGCGGCCAACCGCGCCGACCGGCAGGGGGCCGTCTTCACCCTCACCCTGCCAAAGGCCGCCCCGGCCCGGTCGCGCGCGTGACAGCGGGCGGGGCGCGCGTGCTGCACGCCACCGGGCTGCGCCTCGCGGGCCATGGGGTGCTGATCACCGGGCCCTCGGGCAGCGGCAAATCGCTGTTGGCGCTGGACCTGCTCGACCAGTTTTCGCTGCGCGGCCAGGAGGCACTGCTGGTGGCCGATGACGGGGTCGCGATTGCGGTGGAAGCCGACGGGCTCATGATGGCCGCGCCGAAAAGCATCGCGGGGCTGATCGAATTGCGCGGGCGCGGCATCGTCCCCATGGCGCATGCGGACAAAGCGCGGGTCGACCTCGTGGTGGACGTGGTGGAGACGCTGGACCGCATGCCCGAGGAGGCCGAATTCGCCACCGTTCTCGCGGGGGTCGCGGTGGCGCGCTGCCCGGTACCGCGGCGGGGAGAGACCGATCCCGTCCATCAAAGGCTGCTGGTGCTGGCGGCGCTGAGGGCCCTGGGCTGGCCAGGCTGACGCCGATAGCTTAGAAGCAGCTCTAGAGCGTTTTCGACTTTGACGGAGTCAAAGTCGAAGCTCCAGGTTTTTGTTTTGTCGCTTCCGAACCGCAAAACCGCTACGCACTTTTGCTGGAAGCGCTCTAGAAAAGACTTGAATCGCGGTCTCTGCGGGCCGAGACTCCGGCCTTGTGCGGCGGGCCCCCGAGGGAACAGACAAAAGGGTTCTTCCGATGATCGGTATGGTCCTTGTGGCCCATGGCAGACTGGCCGACGAATTCTGCGCGGCCCTTACCCACGTGGTCGGGCCCCAGGAGGGCGTGAGGGCGATCTCCATCGAGCCGGACGACGACATGGAGGCGCGCCGCAACGACATCATCGCGGCGGCCGAGGCCGTGGACAGCGGCGGCGGGGTGGTGATCCTCACGGACATGTTCGGGGGCACGCCCAGCAACCTCGCCATCTCGGTGATGGAGGGGCGCGCCATCGAGGTGATCGCGGGCATGAACCTGCCCATGCTGGTCAAGCTCGCCCGGGTGCGCGGGGACACAGAGGTGCGCGAGGCGGTGAGGATTGCAGCGGAGGCCGGGCGTAAATACATTAACGTGGCCAACGAGGTTCTCGGAGTTTGAGCGAAACCCTTTCCGACCCCGGCCGCGCGGTGTGCCAGCGGCTGACCATCTGCAACAAGCGCGGACTGCACGCCCGCGCCTCGGCGCGCTTCGTGCGCATGGCCGACCATTTCGACGCCCAGGTGAGCGTGAGCCGCGACGGGGTGACCGTGGGCGGCACCTCGATCATGGGCCTGATGATGCTGGCCGCGGGGCCTGGGACCACGATCCTGGTGAAGGCCAGCGGGCGGCAGGCGCGCGAGGCGATAGAGGCGCTGGCGGAGCTGGTGGCCTCGGGGTTCGACGAGGACCAGGAGGGGGCCGCCGGGGATGAGGCGGTTTAGGGGCGCGCGCTTGGCAGCCCTCTCAGGGGCCGGAAAGATCGTTTTTGATCCGCTTGATCTCGGCTAGCAGCGTCTGCTCCAATCGCCTTACCTGCCGTTTGATGATCGGACTTTGTCCGAAAGCTGCGGCGCTGCGGCGGGCGTAGGATGGGAAATTCCTCAGCGGTGCATCGTTGCCGAGATCGTAGATAGCCGAGAAGCGCTTGCGCAATTTGCGCGTGTGAAGTGTTCCAGAGCCTCTTTGTGCAGCGCGCTCTGCGTGAGCCAAGGCCTGGCGAAGCTTACGCCACTGCCGTGACATGGAGCTAGGCCGAAGCCCCGCTGCACCGTGATAGTAGGTGAAGCCAAGATACTGGGCAAATTCTCGGCCGGCTGGCGCGCCGGGCGTTCGGATATTGAACTGCGTCACCTCAGTCTTGTCCTTACTGAGCTCGAGACCCTCCGCTGTCATCAGGTTCTCGATCTCGGCTTGAACTGTTGCAGCGTCGTCGGGCTTGCAAATTACGATGATGTCGTCGGAGTAGCGGCGGTACAGAGCGCCGATCCTGTCACAAAAGGATTTTGCCTTCTCATCGAACTCGATCATGAAGACATTCGACAGAGCGGCGCTGATAGGCGTCCCCTGCGGTATCCCTGCGTCTCCTGATCTTGGCGGATCGAACTGCTGTCCATTGGGATGCAACGTCATGCCGGCGGACTTGATTTCCGCAACTGTGGCTATCGGAGCTCCACCCCTTTCGCGAAGCCGAGGGCCGAACACAGGGTGCTGTTGAAGGTCGTTCAAAAGTACGAAACGGAAGCGCGTCACAGCGCGAAAGACATTGTGCCAGTCTGGAGTAAGCGACGATACGCCAAGCAGGGTCTTGAGCCGATTCTTCAAACGATTATGATTCAGATTGTCAAAGAAGCCGGAAACGTCAAATGCCATAATTGTGCAGGGGGCATTGTGAACTGCATGCTGATACGCCTCGGCAGAGAAGTGGTAATTGCCTTTTCCTAAGGCACGATAGGCGATCACACATTCTGTCAGCCCTCTGGCTTCGTAGTACGCGTCCAAGCTCTTGTTTAAAGTGGTCGCATAGCGAGCGAGAATGCAGGCATCCCGATGAGAGGCATACATAATGGGGCGCGGTTTAAGCTCAACTTTGTGCTTCTTGGCTTTGTAGCGCTTGGTTGACTTAACGTAGTGTATGAGTGGACTGAAAATATGAGCCGCAACGAAGTCCGCGTCGGCCGTCCTGTCGACAAAACTTTGGCCGACCGTTCGGTCAAAGTGCTTGTAGCCACGCGGTCTGAAGCGAAACTCGGTCATTGCTCACCATTTGCAAAATTCAGGGGGCTAACTCTGGTCCGGAGTCTCGGCAGTACTGCCGAACGCCACCCTGAATGCACGCCAATTTCCGAGTCGCAATATCGTCTTTGTCTCTAATGACTCAATCGTACCCGCGGACCTAAAAAACGATAGGCGGTATATTAGAGCAACCGGGAAGGTGATCGATATGATCAATGTCCTGTCTCAGCTTGTATCTCTGGCAGCGGCGCTGTTAGGCGTCGGCCTGCCGGCGATTAACATTCGACTTGACAGTTTCAACGGTCTGACCGTCCAGCCAATTCTGGAGGCAGGAGGAATGTAGGCGGACGAAGTCGGCCATCAAGGGCGATAAAGAGAATTATTTTCAGGGCCCTTCAACATGATCAGTATGAGGAAGGCCGTGTCCTCGCGCTGGGCCAGTTCGGCGGGATAATATCGAGGCGAGAACACCAACCTTGTTGGCCCAGACGACGCCGGCGAGGTATGTACAGGGCTCGATCGCAGTGGTCTAGCGGACTTAAATGGGGTCGAAGCAGGATGCCAATTCAGCGCCCGCAATCGTCTGCCGCGCAAATCGATACTCACCCCTTGCTTCTTGTTGCCGCGATTCTTGACCATACTGATCTGAGCGCGTCGCGGCCTGGCGGAGGGTGGGCGTAGGGAACGGGGGCTGGGATGAAGGGATATTTGAGCGCGATCGGCGCCCTGATCGTAGGCTTGGCGGCCTCGCAGCTGCCGGCCTATGACCAGCAGTATACCCAGCGGCTCGGCGGGGCGGTGGATGAGTTGCGGATCATCACCGAGCGGTTCGATGCTTCGGCAGAGGGTGCGGGGCTTTCGCGCGACGCGGCGTTGGCGCGGTTTGCGGCTTCGGAGGACGATTTCCTCGCCGGACAGGGCGAGGACATGGCGACGGTCATCAGCCGCTACGAGCGGCTTTCGGCCCATCTCGCCGCGGTCGAGACCGCCAATCCGATTGAACGCACGCTCGACCTCACGCGCTTCTACGATCCCGAGATCGGCGAGCGGACGCTGGAGAATTTCGAGCCGGCGCTGCCGGTGACGGCCGAGGGGCTGGGCTTTCTGGCCGGGGGCCTGGTTGCGGGCTATATCGTCTTCTGGCTGGTCTTCACCTTCATCGCCTCGCTGTTTGGGCGGCGGCGGCCGGTTTATCGCGGCTGAGGCGGCGGCGGGGTGGCTGGCATCGCCTGGACCCCGGCAATGAATGCCGGGGTGACGATTGAGGGTGGAGCATTCATTGCCGGAATCCAGTCCGGGATCGCTACCGGGCACTCCATGAGCGAAGGGACATAAGCTTTTCCTTATATCCCCGGTTGCCGGGCCGGAGCGGCGCCCGTATAAAGGCCGCACATTCCCCTTTTTCGAGATTTTCGCGAGACACGAGCCCATGAGCGCACAGACGCCCGACTACGCCGTCAAAGACATTTCGCTGGCCGATTACGGCCGCAAGGAAATCGAGATGGCGGAGATCGAGATGCCCGGCCTGATGGCCATCCGCCGCGAATTCGCCGCGAGCCAGCCCTTGAAGGGCGCGCGCATCGCCGGCTCGCTGCACATGACCATCCAGACCGCGGTGCTGATCGAGACGCTGGTGGCACTCGGGGCAGATGTGCGCTGGGCGAGCTGCAACATCTTTTCGACCCAGGACCACGCGGCGGCGGCGATCGCGGCGGCGGGCATCCCGGTCTTTGCGCATAAGGGCGAGACGCTGGAGGAATACTGGGATTTCTGCGACCGCATCCTCGACTGGGGCAATGGCGAAACCGCCAACATGATCCTCGACGATGGCGGGGACGCCACCATGCTGGTGCTGACCGGCGCGAAGGCCGAGGCCGACCCGTCCGTGATCGCCCATCCCAAGAGCGAGGAAGAGGAATATTTCGCCGCCCAGGTGAAAAAGCGCCTCGCGGCCGAGCCGGGCTTCTATTCCAAGGTCAAGGCCAATATCCGCGGCGTGTCGGAAGAGACGACCACGGGCGTGATGCGGCTCTACCAGCTCCATGAGCGGGGCGAGCTGCCCTTCCCGGCGATCAACGTCAACGACAGCGTCACCAAGAGCAAGTTCGACAACAAATATGGCTGCCGCGAGAGCCTCGTGGACGCCATCCGCCGCGGCACCGACGTGATGATGGCCGGCAAGGTCGCGATCGTGTGCGGCTATGGCGACGTGGGCAAGGGCTCGGCCCAGTCCCTCGCCGGGGCCGGCGCGCGCGTCAAGGTGACCGAGATCGACCCGATCTGCGCCCTGCAGGCGGCCATGGACGGGTTCGAGGTGGTGACGCTGGAGGACGCGATCTCCACCGCCGACATCGTGGTGACCGCGACGGGCAACAAGGACATCATCACGGTCGACCACATGCGCCAGCTCAAGGACATGGCGATCGTGTGCAATATCGGCCATTTCGACAACGAGATTCAGGTCTCCGAGCTGCGCAACTTCCCCTGGACCAATGTGAAGCCGCAGGTGGACATCATCCAGTTCCCGGCCGGCAACCGCATGATCCTGCTCTCGGAAGGCCGGCTCGTGAACCTGGGCAATGCCACCGGGCACCCCTCCTTCGTGATGAGCGCGAGCTTTGCCAACCAGACGCTGGCCCAGATCGAGCTCTGGACCAAGGGCGACCAGTACGAGAACCGAGTCTATGTGCTGCCCAAGCATCTCGACGAGAAGGTCGCGGCGCTGCATCTCGACAAGCTCGGCGCCAAGCTGACCAAGCTCTCCAAGGTCCAGGCCGATTATATCGGCGTGCCGGAAGCCGGGCCGTTCAAGCCCGACCATTACCGCTATTAACGGAAGCGTTCCCGTTCCAAGGGAATGGGAACTTCATGTTTGTCGGTCGCGCTTCCGAACCGAAAAACCGCTTCGCACTTTTTCTGAAGCGCTCCTGCCCTGTTAAAAGCGGGGATAACCTGTGGATACGTGATCGCGGGGGGCCTCTGGCTCCCCGTTTTCGTTGGCGCCCGACGACCGCGGGCCGGGCGGCTGACGTGATTTGCCTGCAATTGCAAGGGCCGCGGCCTGCATGCGCGGCCAAAGTGTGGCCTCTTTGACTCTTGGAGGCGATTCGCACCGCTTGTATGGTTAATTGATTCGCGCGCCGCCTCGTCCGTTTCGAGGATCCTGGCGGCGATTTTGGGCGGCGACAGATCACAGGGAGCCTCGGGATGCGGCCGGCTGAGTTCCGGAAACTGACGGGATTCGTGACGCTCGCCGCGCCCCCACTCTCTCTTCTGGCCGCCTCGCCGGCGCTGTCGGCGCCGCTGGTCAGCGCTTCGCTCTCGAGCGCGGCGCCCTATGCCATCGCCCTGGGCGCCACCGGCTTCGGCATCGTGGCTTCGCTCTTGGCGCTCAAATGGCGCGGCGCCGCGGACCGGGTGGAACGCCACGCCGCGGTGCGGCTGCGGTCGATGCGCGCGGCGCTGGACGAATTCGAGACCCTGCTATCGGGCATGCCCGAAGTCACCATCGTGTGGCGCGACAATGGGCTCGAGCCGGCCGTGCTCGGGCCCATTTCCGTGCTGCGCCCCGGGGAGACGCGCCCGGATTCGGTGCTCAATTTCCGCGAATGGCTGGATGCCGGGCCGGCGCAGGACCTCGCCGAGCGCATGACCGAGCTCAAGATCGAGGGCAGGCAGTTCGAGATGGCGCTGCCCGCGCGCGACGGCGAGGTGATCCGGGTGACCGGGCGGCTGGTGGGCGGGGCGGCCGTGGTGCGGTTGCGCCCCTCGGGGCACACGCTCACGCCCCCGCTCAAGGCCGGCGCGCTTTCGCGCCTGCCGACCTTGGCCGAGGCGCAGGCGATCCTTTCCAGCCTCACCCTGCCGGCCTGGCTGCGCGACGAGGACGGGCTCATGGTCTATGCCAACCCGGCCTATCTGCATTTCACCCGCACGCTGGGCCTGCGCGGCGAGCGCGGCACGGCGCCCGACCTCTTCGAGCCCCGGCACAATGCGCGGCACCTGAAGGCGCTCGAGGACGCCGAAGACACGCTCGCCTTCACCGAAACCCACGACACCGCCGGCAAGCTCGACCTGGTGCTGTTTCCCCTGACCGGGGGCAGCGCGGGCTATTGCACGCTGCCGATCCAGCGCGCGGAGCCTTCGGCCGCGGTGACCGAGGACCCCACGATCTGGCACCTGACCACGGTGATCGACGCGCTGGCCACCCCGATCGCGATCTACGACCGGGGGCGGCGGCTCATCCATTTCAACCGGGCCTATGCCGATTACTGGGCGCTCGACCCGGACTGGTTGGCCTCGGGCCCGGACGAGCGCGCGGTGCTGGACCGGCTGCGCACGCAGGGCTCGCTTCCGACAGAGCCCGATTATCGCGGCTGGCGCGACCGGCACCTCATGAGCTACCAGCTCACCAGCCCGCGCGAGACGCCCTGGTACATGCCGGACGGGCGCTGCGTGAACGTGGTTTCGGCCCCGGCGAGCCGGACGGGCGGGGTGATCTACGTCTTCGAGGACCTGACCGAGAAGCTGGAGCTCGAAACCCGGCACAACGCGCTGATCCACGTGCAGCGCGAGACGCTCAACGCGCTTTCCGAGGGCGTGGCGGTGTTCGGCACCAATGGGCGGCTGCGGCTGCACAATCCGCGCCTGTCGCTGCTCTGGACGCTGCCGACCAATATCCTCGACCAGAACCCCCATATCGACACCATCGCCGCGGCGGCGGGGGAGGCCTTCCCCGAGGACGGGGCGCAGATCTGGCGCGAGCTCAAGCAGGCGATCGTCGACCTCAACCCCAACCGCTCGGACACCAAGGGGCGGATCAGCCGCGCGGACGGGCGGCTTCTGGACTATGCGGTGGTGCGCCTGCCGGACGGGCAGACCATGATGACCTTCGTGGACGTTTCGGAAAGCGCCAATTACGAGCGGGTGCTCAAGGAACGCAACGAGGCGCTGATCGCGGCGGACCGGCTGAAGGACGCCTTCGTGCAGAACGTCTCCTACGAGTTGCGCTCGCCCTTGACCAATATCATCGGCTTTGCCGAGCTTCTGGCGAGCGAGGAGCCGGGACCGCTCAACGACCGCCAGCGCAGCTATACCGATTATATCCGCGCCTCGAGCGCCAACCTCAAACTGCTGGTGGACAATATCTTCGACCTCGCCACGGTGGATGCGGGGATCGCCCAGCTCAACCCCGAGCCGCTCGACGTGGGCGAGATCGTGGAGCAGGCGCGTGCCGGGCTGATGGCGGCGCAGGCGGGCACCGAGGCGCCGGTCAACCTCACGGTCGAGGTGGCGCCGTCGCTGCCGCCCTTCGTTGCCGACGCCACGCGCATCGTGCAGGTGCTCTACAATCTGCTTTCCAACGCGGCGCGCTATTCGGAGCCCGGGGCCCAGATCTGGCTGCGGGTCGAGCCGCGCGGCGAGCGCGTGGTCTTCATCGTCGAGGACGAGGGCGCGGGCGTGCCCGAGGCGGTGCGGGGGGCCATGTTCGACCGGTTCGAAGGCCAGTCTGTGGCCGGTCGCCAGCGCGGCGCCGGGCTGGGGCTGGCGCTGGTCAAGTCCTTCGTCAACCTCCATGGCGGCACCGTCGCCATCGAGCCGCGCCAGCCCAGGGGCACGCGGGTGGTGGTCAACCTGCCGGCCGATGCGGGGCTGGCGCTCAACGCCGGCGAATGAGCCATGGCGGGGAACCCGCTCACGCTGCATGCACCCGACCCCGCGGCGACCGACGCCATCGGCGCGGCGCTGGCCGGAATGCTCCTGCCCGGTGACGTGGTGCTGCTGGAGGGCGATCTCGGCGCGGGGAAATCGGCGCTGGCGCGGGCGCTGATCCGGGCCCGGCTCGGGAACCCGGAGATGGAGGTGCCCTCCCCCACATTCGCCCTGGTGCAGCCCTATGACGGGATTTTGCACGCGGACCTCTACCGGCTGGCCGACGAGAGCGAAATGGCGGAGCTGGGGCTGCTGGACGATCCCGAGGCGGTGGTGCTGGTGGAATGGCCGGACCGGGCGCCTGGGCTTTTCGCCCTGCCGGGGCTGACCGTGAGCCTTGCGATCCCGCAGGGGCGCGCAGGGCGCAACATGATCGTAACGCCGCGCGGAGCGCGGGACGCGGAGGCCTTGCGGAAAACGCTCGCGCCGTGGATCGTGGCGCCATGACCGAGACGATCGCCGATGTGATGCTGTTCGCCGCCGGGCTCGGCACGCGCATGCTTCCGCTGACGCTCACCACGCCCAAGCCCCTGATCGCGGTGGCGGGCAAGCCGCTGATCGCGCATGCGCTGGAGGCGGCGATGAGCGAGGGGCACAGGCGTTTCGTCGTCAACATCCACCATCACGCGGCGCAGATGGCGGCGCATGTCGACGGACTGAGGGCGCGGTTTGCCGAATTGGACATCGCGACCAGCTTCGAGAAGGACGCGCTGCTCGATACCGGGGGCGGGCTCAAAAAGGCGCTGCCGCTGCTCGCGACCGACCCGATCCTGACGCTCAACACCGATACGTTCTGGCGCGCGGGCGAGGATGCGCCGCTGGCCAGGATGCGGCAAGCCTATGCCGCCGGGGCCGAGATGGTGCTGCTGTGCGTGCCGCCGGACCGCGCGCTGGGCTTCCGCCGCGGCGCGGATTTCATGCTGGGCGAGGACGGGGCGCTGAACAGGACCCTCGGGCGGCCGGTGATCTATGCCGGGGCGGCTCTGATCGCGAGACGCCTGGCGGCGAGCGGGCCGGAGGGGGCGTTCTCGCTCACCCGGCATATGGCGACGGCCGCCGAGCGGGGCACGCTGAGGGGCGTCGAGATCGGGGCGCGCTGGTTCCATATCGGGGACCCGGCGGCGCTCGCCCAATGCGAGGACGCGCTCGGAGCGCCGGCGTGACCGGGCGCGCGCTCTTCACCATCGGGCCGGAGGCGCCGTTCCTGCCCACATTGGCGGCGGCGCTGCTTGAGGGCACGCTGTTTCCCGACTGGGCGCGAGAAGGGCCGTTCTGGCTGGCCGACATCACCGTGTTCCTGCCGACGCGGCGGGCGCGGGTGGCGCTGGCCGACGCGCTGGTGGCGGCGATGGGGGACGATCCGCTGCTGCTGCCCGACATAAGGGCGCTGGGCGGGGACGATCCCGAGGCCGAGCCCTTCCTGCCGCCCTTCGCCGAACCGCCCCCGCCGCCCGCCATGCCGCGCACGCGGCGGCGGCTGATGCTGGCGCGGCTGGTGGAAGCCTGGATCGCAAGCCAGGCGGCGGCGCCGTTTTCCGCGCCCGGGCTCGGCGGCTTCACCGGGGCGCCCAATCCCGGCGAGGTGCTGGCGCTGGCGGATTCGCTGGCGACGCTGATCGACGATTTCACCATTGCCGGCAGATCGGTGGCCGATCTCGGCGGCATCGCGGGCGAGGACCTGCCCGAGCGCTGGCAGGACGCGCTCGATTTCGTGCGGTTCGTCTTTTCCGCCTGGCCGGACGTGCTGGCCGAGGAAGGGATGATCGAGGGCGCCGAGCGCACCGGGCTGTTGCTGCGGCGCCAGGCGGCGGCACTGCCGCAGATCTTCGGCGACAAGCCGGTGGTGGTCGCGGGCTCGACCGGGTCGATCCCCGCCACCGCGGATCTGATTGCCGGGATCGCCGCCCTGCCGCGCGGGGCCGTGGTGCTGCCCGGTCTGGACCGGACGCTCGACACCGGCTTTGCCGAACAGCGCAACCCGCACGGCCATCCGCAATACGGCTTGAGCCGGCTGGTGACGCGGCTGGGCGTGCGGCCCGAGGCGGTGACGCCGCTGGGGCCGGTGGACAGCGCCCGCGTGGCCGCGGTGCGGCAGGCGCTGGCTCTCGCCGACGACACGGCCCATTGGGACGCGGCGCACCGGGCGCTCGCGCCCGTCCTGCCCCATGCCTTTGCGGATGTGGACCTGCTGGTGGCGCGCAATGCCGAGGAAGAGGCGCGCGCCGTGGCGCTGGCGGTGCGCGACGCGCTGGCGCGGGATATGCCCGAACGCGTGGCGGTGATCACGCCGGACCAGGGCCTTTCGCGCCGCATCGCGGCCGAGCTGGCCCGGTTCGAGATCGCGGTGGACGACGCGGCGGGCACGCCGCTGGCCCAGAGCCGGGCCGGGCGGCTGGTGCGCCAGGTGACGACGCTCGTGGTGGGCGGCTGCGCGGCGGTGGACGTGATGGCGCTGCTGCGCCACCGCCATGTGGGGCTGGGCCTGGGCCGGGCGCAGGTGGCGCCGGCGGCGGGCTGGCTCGATTTCGGCGCCCTGCGCGGGCAGCGCCCCGCGCCCGGGCTCGCCGGTTTTCGCGCGGCGGTGGAGGCCAATATGGCCGGCCGGACGAAATTCGCGGCGCGGCGGCTTTCGGCGGAAGACGGGGCGGCGGTGCTGACCGTGCTCGACGCGCTGGAAGCGGCGCTGGCGCCGCTATTGACGCTGTTCGCCGGACAGTTCGACCTCAAGGCCTTCGCGGGGGCGCTCGAGGCGGTGCTGGCGGCGCTACGGGCGGGCACCGAGGACGCGGGGCCGCTCGAAGGGGAACGCGAGCTCGGCCTGCTGCTCGAGCAGTTGGCGAGCCATGGCGCGGTGGGGCCGCGCTATGACGGAAACGGGCTCGCGCTGGCGCTCAACGGGCTGATGGCCGGGGCGAGCGTGCGGCCGGCGCGCGGCGCGCGCGCCGATGTCGCGATCCTGGGGCGGCTGGAGGCGCGGCTGATCTCGGCCGACCTCGTGATCCTCGCCGGCCTGGTCGAGGGCGTCTGGCCCGAGGTGGCCGATCCCGGGCCGTGGATGAGCCGGGCCATGCGGATGGCCGCGGGGCTGGAGCCGCCCGAGCGGTTGCACGGGCTGGCGGCGCATGATTTCCTGATGGCCTGCGGCGCGCCGCGCCTGATTTTTTCGCGCGCGGCGCGGGCGGGCACGTCGCCGGCGATCCCGTCGCGCCTCGTGCAGCGGCTCGAAGCCTTCGTGGGCGAGGACGTGGCGGAGGCCATGGCGGCGCGGGGGCGGCGATGGGTGAGCCTGGCGCGGCGGCTGGACCTCACCCCCGGCGCGCCCGAACCGGCGGTGCAGCCCATGCCGCGGCCGGGTCTGGCGGCGCGGCAGAAGCTGATGAGCCTGTCGGTGACCGAGGTCGAGACCCTGTTCCGCTCGCCCTACGACCTCTACGCCAAATACGTGCTGGGCCTGCGCGCCATCCCGCCCTTGGGCGCGGACGTGGACGCGGCCGAGCGCGGCAGCCTGATCCACGACGTTTTCGGCCGGTTCATCGCCGAGGGGCACGATCCGCTGGCGCTCGAGGCGCCGGACGTCATGGAGGGGCTGGCGCGCGAGGCCTTCGCGGCGCTCGAAGCGGTGCCGGCGCGGCGCGACATCTGGCTCAAGCGCTTTTCCCATACCGCACGGTTGTTCCTCGATTTCGAGCGGCGGCGTGCCCACATGATCGCCGCGCGCCACGCGGAGATCGAGGGCCGGATGCGCTTCCCCGAGGATGCGGGCGGGTTCGTGCTGCGCGGCCGGGCCGACCGCATCGACCGCCGCCATGACGGGCGGTTCGAGATCATCGACTTCAAGACCGGCACCCTGCCCGACAAGGCCATGATGACCGATCTGCTCGCGCCGCAATTGCCGCTGGAGGCGGCCATGGTGGCGGAGGGTGGGTTTGACGATGTCGGCAGAGGCGAGAGCGCGAGCCTCTTGTTCATCAAGATCGCCAACGGACCGGAGGCGTTCCAGCCCAAGGCCTATGCCACGGGCGACTTGAGCGTGCCCGAGACCGCCGAGGCGGTGCTGATGCGCCTGCAGCGCCAGGTCGATGCGCTGCTGCTCCGCGACGACCTGCCGCTCGCGGCGCGCGTGCTGCCCAATGCCAAGCAGCGCCACGCCGGCGATTACGACCATTTTTCGCGCGTGGCGGAATGGACGCTGACGGACGGGGGCGAGGACGAGTGAGCGCGCGCGAACGCCCCTTCACGGTGCCGCCCGACACGGTGCGGAACCAGCGCGCGGCGAGCGACCCGCGCGCCTCGGCCTGGGTGGCGGCCAATGCGGGCTCGGGCAAGACCTTCGTTTTGACCCAGCGCGTTTTGCGCTTGCTGCTCGACGGCGCGGCGCCTGGCTCGATCCTGTGCCTCACCTATACCAAGGCCGCGGCGGCGGAGATGCGCCACCGGGTGAGCGTAGAGCTGGGCCGCTGGGCGCGCATGGACGACGCGGCGCTGGCCGAAGTGCTCTTCGACCTCACCGGCACGCGGGCCGAGCCGGACGATCTGGCGCGGGCGCGGACGCTCTTCGCCCATGCGCTGGAAACGCCGGGCGGGCTCAAGATTCTCACCATCCACGCGTTCTGCGAGGCGGTGCTGCAGCGCTTTCCGCGCGAGGCCGGGGTGCCGGTGGATTTCACCGTGATCGAGGACGACGCCAAGGCCGGGGCGCTCAAGGCCGCGCGCGAGGCGGTGCTGGCCGAGGGGCTGGCCGGGCACCCGGAAGTGGCCGATGCGGTGGCGTACCTCTTCACCCATCTGAGCGACACCCAGATCGAATCCGGCATTTCGGAATCGCTGATCGCGACGCGCCAGCTCGAGGCGGTGCTGGCCGACGTGGCCGGGGCCAAGGCAAGAAGCGCGCGGCTTTTGGGCGTGCGGCCGGGGGAGAGCGAAGAGAGCCTGCTGGCCGAGGCGCTCGGGGCCACGCTGGTGCCCTTCGCCGACCATCCGCGCGTTTTCGCGGTCTGCCCGCCCGATCCGGACAAGAGCCGGTTCGAGGACCATCTCGCCCGGATCGACCGGGATGTCCCGACGCTGGAGCACCTGTTCGCGGCCTATCTCAAGAAGGACGGCACGGTGCCGGCCCGGCTGTTCCGGGCCGAATTGCGCAAGGCCGAGCCCGAGCTGGCGGAGCGGTTGGAGGCCGAGGCGCATCGGCTGGCGGCGCTCCATGAACGGCGGAAGGCAATCCGGCTGGCGACGCGCTCGGCGGCGCTGATCGACGTGCTCAATGGCATCGCGCTGCGCTACGAGGCGGACAAGCGCGCGCGCAGCCAGCTCGATTTCGACGACCTGGTCACCCGGGCCGCCGCGCTGTTCGCCAACCCCGATTACGGCGCCTGGGTGCGCTACAAGCTGGACGCGGGGATCGACCATATCCTGGTCGACGAGGGCCAGGACACCAATGCCCAGCAATGGGCGGTGATCGAGGCGCTTTCGGCCGAGTTCTTCGCCGGCGAAGGCGTGGGGCGGCCCAAGACCCTGTTCGGAGTGGGCGACCCCAAGCAGTCGATCTATTCGTTCCAGGGGGCCGAGCCCGAGCTGTTCATCGCCAAGGGACGGGAATACGGGACGCGCGCGCGGCAGGCCGATGTGCCCTTTCGCGACCTGACGCTGCGGACAAGCTTCCGCACCCTGCCGGAAATCCTCGACGGGGTGGACAGGGTCTGCGCCCGGCCCGATATCGCTGCGGCGCTGCTCGCGGGCGACACGCCCCCCAATCATGAAAGCGCGCGCCGGGGCCAGGGCGGGACCATCGCGGTGCTGGCGCCCTATGCCGAGCCGGCGCCTCTCGCGCCCGGCGCGGACTGGCCGCTCGAACCCCTGCCCGCTTCCCCGAGCGCCACGCGGCAGCTCGCGGCACGGATCGCCAACACGATCGGCGGCTGGATCGATCGCGGCGCGCCGCTGGCGCAGCGCGCGCGGGCGATCCGGCCCGAGGATATCCTGATCCTGGTGCAATCGCGCGGGCCGCTGTTCAGCGAGATCGTGCTGGCCCTCAAGCAGCGCGGCATCGCGAGCCCAGGCGCGGACCGGCTGCCGGTGACCGGACATATCGCGGTCAAGGACCTTCTGGGACTGGCGGACGTGCTGGCCAACCCCGAGGACGATTTGCTGCTGGCCGCGGTGCTGCGCTCGCCGCTTTACGGGCTTTCCGAGGACGCGCTTTACGCATTGGCCGGCGAGCGGGCCAAGGGCGAGAGCGTCTGGGCGGCGCTGGGCCGCGCCAGCGACCCGCCGGCCAAGGCCGCCCATGCCGAGCTCTTCGCCCTGCGCAGCCGGCTCGATTTCGACCGGCCCTACGGGCTGTTCGCGCATGTGCTCTACCGGCTGGGCGGGCTCAGGCGGTTTCACGCGCGGCTGGGGACGGAAGTGGACGACGTGCTGGCCGAGTTTCTCGACCTGGCGCTGGAACACGAGACCTCCGACCAGCCCTCGCTCACGGGCTTTCTCGCCCGCATGCGGGCCAGCGAAGTGACCATCAAGCGCGACCTCGCCGAGCGCGGCGGCGGGGTGCGGGTGATGACGGTGCACGGGGCCAAGGGGCTGGAAGCGCCGATCGTCTTCCTGGCCGACGCCACGGCCGCGCCGCCCCCGCTCAAGCAATGCGTGTTCTTCGGGGAGACGGACGGCTGGCCGGTCCTGGTCTTTTCGGGCGGCTCGGACAACGATACGGCGGCAAGCGGGGCCTTGCGCGATGCGGCCAGGGCGCGGCAGGACGCGGAATACTGGCGCAAGCTCTACGTGGCCATGACGCGGGCCGAGGACCGGCTGATCGTCGCCGGGACGACCTCCCTGCGCAAGACCGGCAAGGGGAGCTGGTTCGAGGCCATCACCACAGCGCTCGGGAGCGCCGGAGAAGGCGAGGACGCCGGCGAGGCGGTCGAACCGGGCGCCGTGATGCTCACCCATCCGGCCGCGCCGCTGGCGCCCGCGCCGGTGCAGCGGGACGCCGCGGGGCACGCGCCGCCGGAAACCGTGCCGCTGATCCTCGAGGGCGCGCCCGCCTCCCCCTCGGAGCGGGAGATCGTCTCGCCTTCGCTGCTCGACGGCCTCTCGGATGCCGGCCTGCTCGCGCCCGCGGGAGAGGTCCTGCTCGACGCGGATTCCGCCCGCCTGCGCGGCCTCGCGCTGCACGCGCTGCTGCAGCATCTGGGAAAGGTGCCGGAGGGTTCGCGCCAGACCGTGGCCCATAGCGCGGCGGGCAATCTGCTGGCCGAGCGTCCCGCGCTCGCGGCCTCGGTGGCCGACCAGGCGCTGGCGATCCTGTCCGATGCGCGGTTCGCCCATGTGTTCGGCCCGGACAGCCGGGCCGAGGTGAGCTTCGCGCTCGACGGGACGCGCAATGAGACACCGATCCGGCTGGTGGGCCGGATCGACAGGCTGGTGGTCTCGGCCGAGCGGGTCAGCGTGGTGGATTTCAAGTCCGACGCGCTGCCGCCCGGCGATCCCGCGCAGGTGCCGCCCGCCTATGCGGCGCAGCTCGCGCTCTATCGCCGCGTGGCGCAGCGGCTTTTTCCCGGAAGGCCCGTCGGGGCCGCGATTCTGTGGACCGAAAGCCGGGCCCTGATGCCGCTCGCGGACGAGATGCTCGACCGCCTCGCGGCGCCCTACCGGCTGTAGCGCCGCCCTTGAACGCGACGGCGACTCTGCCTAGCTATTGTGGTGAAAGATTTCCAGCGCCACTAAGTCTGGCCTGAACCGAAAGGCATATCCCATGACTGCACATGTCACCGACGCCAATTTCCAGACCGAGGTGCTCGGGTCCAACGAGCCCGTGCTCGTGGATTTCTGGGCCGAGTGGTGCGGTCCGTGCCGCGCTATCGCGCCGGTGCTGGAGGAAATCTCCGCCGAGATGGCGGGCAAGGTGAAGATCGTCAAGCTCAATGTCGACGAGAACCCGGCCACGGCCATGCAGTATGGCGTGCGCTCGATCCCGACCATGATCCTCTACAAGGGCGGTCAGGCGGTGGACATGAAGATCGGCGCGGGCACGCCCAAGGCGGGCCTCGTCAAGTGGCTCGAAGGCTACGCGGCCTAGATCGAGCTGACCTTCAACGGTATGGCCTGTGAGTGCGGCAGTATCGCACTGGATTCCGGCAATGAATGCCGGAATGACATCGAGAGTATTTCTCGCATCATGCAAATCCCCGGTCGTCACCCCGCATTCATTGCCGGGGTCCAGGGAGGCCAGCCAAGATCGCGAATGACGATTGGTCCCGAGCGACCAGAACCCATCTCCTTGAACAGAAGCGCCGTCCGAGTTGATTACTCTGGCGGCGTTTTGTTTTGCCGCAGCACGTGGCCGGCGAGGTAGAGCGAGCCGCAGATGACGATGCGGGCGCCCTCGATATGGGCGGCCTTCTGCAGCGCGGCGGGCACGCTGCGCGTGATCTCGGTCGAAAAGCCCTGCCCCTTGGCGAAACCCGCGAGGGCGCGCGCCGGCAGGGCCGCCGCCTCGCCCGGGATGGGGACGGTGAAGACCACGGGGTCGAGCGGCGCGAAGGGGGCGAAAAAGGCGCGCGCGTCCTTGGTGCCGAGCATGCCCGTCACCAGCACCAGCGGCGCGGGGCGGGTCCGGTTCATCTCGGCCAGCGCATTGGCGAGGGCCTGCGCGCCGGCGGCGTTGTGGCCGCCATCGAGCCAGAGCTCCTGGCCTTCGGCGAGATAATCGGTGAGCGCGCCGCGCAGGCGCGACAGCCGCGCCGGCCAGACGGCGCGGCGCAGGCCGGTGGCGATGGCTTCGGCATCGACCGGCAGGCCGAGGCGCCGCACCGTGGCCACGGCCAGGGCCGCATTCTCGACCTGGTGCGGCCCCACGAGCGCGGGCAGCGGCAGGTCGAGCAGCCCCTCCTCGTCCTGGTAGACCAGCCTGCCGCGCTGGGCGAAGCCGTCGAAGCCGCTGCCGGCGACGAAGGGCGCGACCCCGAGGCGCTGCGCCTCCGCCTCGATCACGGCCATGGCCTCGGGCTCCTGGCGCGCGACGATCACCGGGCTGCCGCGCTTGATGATGCCGGCCTTGGCCGAGGCGATCTCGCCCAGGGTATCGCCCAAAAATTCGGTGTGGTCGCGCGAGATCGGCGTGATCACCGCGGCGAGCGGGTGGTCGATGACGTTGGTGGCGTCGAACCGACCGCCGAGCCCGACTTCGAGCAGCAGGTAATCGGCCTGTTCCTCGGCGAACAGCAGGAAGGCGGCGGCGGTGGTGATCTCGAAATAGGTTATGGGTTCATCGCCATTGGCGATCTCGCAGCACTCCAGCGCGGCGTTGAGCTTTCGCGCGGAGACGAGGGTTCCGGCGAGCCGGATGCGCTCGCGGAAGGCGACGAGCTGGGGCGAGGTATAGACGTGCACGCGCTTGCCGGCAGCCTCCAGCATGGCGCGCAGGTAGGCGATGGTCGAGCCCTTGCCGTTGGTGCCCGCGACATGGATCACCGGCGGCAGCCGGTCCTGCGGCCGGCCGAGCGCGTCGAGCAGGCGCGCGACGCGGTCGAGCTCCAGGTCGATGAGCTTGGGATGAAATCGCAGAAGCCGCTTGAGGATGGCGTCGGTGCGGGACATGGAGAGGTCTCAAGACAAAGGGCCGCCTGTGACGGCGGCCCGGGAGGAGCGTAAGCGGGTCGGAGCCTTATTCGGCGTGGGCTGCCGTGGGCTGGTCGGCCACGAGATCGTCATCATCGGCGCCTTCGGCGGCCACGACCACGTCGCGCATGGTGATGGCCCGCACGGGCTCGCGGCGCGCCACGTCGTCATTGGCCGGGGCCTTCAAGAACATGCCCACCAGCGACCCGATGGTGTCGCGCAGGTTGTGGCGGTGCACTACCATGTCCACCATGCCGTGATCGTAGAGATATTCGGCGCGCTGGAAGCCCTTGGGCAGCTTTTCGCGGATCGTGCTCTCGATGACGCGCGCGCCGGCGAAGCCGATGACCGCGCCCGGCTCGGCGATCTGCACGTCGCCCAGCATGGCGTAGGACGCCGTGACGCCGCCGGTGGTGGGGTTGGTGAGCACCACGATATAGGGCAGGCCGGCCTCGCGCAGGCGCTGCACCGCGACCGTGGTGCGCGGCATCTGCATGAGCGAGAGGATGCCCTCCTGCATGCGGGCGCCGCCCGAGGCGACGAAAATGATGAAGGGCGTCTTGTCGCGGACCGCGGCTTCGAGGCCCGAAACGATGGCCGACCCGGCGGCGGTGCCGAGGGATCCTGCCATGAAATCAAAGTCTTGCACCACCACGGTGACCCGGTTGCCCAAGAGGTTTCCCTGGGTCACGAGGACCGCGTCGTCCATGCCGGTCTTGGTGCGGTTCTCTTTGAGGCGATCGGCGTATTTCTTGACGTCGCGGAACTTCAGGGGGTCCTGATGCACCGCGGGGAGCGGCAGGGTCTCGTACTGGCCCTCGTCGTAGAAATGGGCCAGCCGGTCCTTGCCCCTGATCTTCATATGGTAGCCCGAATTGGGCACAACCCATTGATTGGCCTCAAGATCCCGGTGGAACACCATCTCCCCGGTCTCGGGACATTTGACCCACAGGCTCTCCTCGACCTCGCGGCGATTGAGGAAGGAGCGGATTTTGGGACGAACGAGGTTGTCGATCCAGTTCATGGCAATTCGCCTTGGCTTACGGTGTTCCAAGCCCGCTTAGACGGGCTCTCAAGGTATCTAAGACGCTCTATATGGTGATTTGAGGCCAGTATATCAGCCCTTGGCGGATTTCACACCTGCGGCGAGGCCGGAAACCAGCGTCGTGACCGCGGAAACCGTGGATTGGGTCGCCTTGCCATCCACGAGGGATTTGGCGATGGCCGTGACGATGGCCGAGCCCACGACCACCCCGTCCGCGTCGCGCCCGATCAGAGCCGCGTCTTCCGGGGTCTTGATGCCGAAGCCCACGGCTACGGGAAGGTCCGTATGGGCCTTGATGCGCCTCACCGCGTCGCCCACGGCGCCGCGATTGGAAATCTCGGCGCCGGTCACCCCGGTCATGGAGACGTAATAGACGAAGCCCGAGGTGTTGGCGAGGACGGCGGGCAGGCGCTTGTCGTCGGTGGTGGGGGTGGCGAGCCGAATGAAGCTGAGCCCCGTGGCGAGCGCGGGCAGGCACAGCTCCTCGTCCTCCTCGGGGGGCAGGTCGACGACGATCAGCCCGTCGACGCCCGCCTGCTTGGCCTCCGCGAGGAAGCGGTCGACGCCATAGGCATAGATGGGGTTGTAATAGCCCATGAGGACGATGGGGGTGGCGTCGTCGCGCTCGCGGAAGCGGGCGACCGCGGCGAGGGTCTTTTCCAGCGTCATGCCCGCGGCGAGGGCGCGCTGGCCGGCGAGCTGCACCGCGACGCCATCGGCCATGGGATCGGAGAAGGGCATGCCGAGCTCGACGATGTCGGCGCCCGCGCCGGGCAGCGCGGCCAGGATCGCATCGAAGGTCGCCGCGTCGGGATCGCCCGCCATCACGAAGGTGGCGAGGGCGGGACGGTTCTCGGCCCTGAGACGCGCGAAGGTCTGGTCGATCCGTGTGGTGGTCATGAGGGCGGCACCCGGTAGCGGCGAAAGGATGCCGGCGATCTAGGGGACCGGCGGCGCGCCTGTCAATGCAGGGACGGCAGGCGGGCGCGGCGGGGCGCGGTTGAGCCTCGGGCGCAAAAACCTGCCGGCTCGCGGTAGCTTTTCGCCGCGCCGGCCACTAGGGTTCGCTCCTGGCATCAGCTCTGGAGGAAACCGATGCGCCCCGATCCCCTCCGCCCCGCCGCCCTCGTGGGCGCGGCGCTTCTCGCAACCCTGCTCGCGGCCCCGGCATGGACCCCGGCCCTGGCCCAGGCCAGTGGAGGGCCGGTGCTGCGCATCAGCACGCCCTTTCCCTTCACCCGGCTCGATCCCATGCTCGAGATCGGCAATTTCTACGTCTTCGGCGCGGGCGAGCTGCTGATGCGGTTCGAGCCCGATGGCGAGATCGTGCCCTGGGTGCTGGCGGGACTGGAAAACGTGGACGAGACCCATTGGCGCATGAGCCTGCGCCCGGACGTCACGTTCCAGAACGGCACGCCGCTGACCGCCGAGGCCCTGGCGGCCATGCTGACCTATGTGGTGGCCAATTCGAGCGCGGCGCAGGGCTATTTCCCGTCCGATTCGACCTTCGAGGTCACCGGCGAGAGCGAGGTGACGTTCAGTTCGGAAACCCCCTTCCCGGCCCTGCCGGGCCTGCTTGCTGACCGGTTCGTGATGCCGGTCTTCGACCTCCAAGCCTATATGGCCGCGCCCGACACCAGCGAAGGCCTGGCCGGGCTGGGGCTCTTGACCGCGCCCTATACGATCGAGAGCATCAGCGACGACCGCATGGTGCTGACGCGCAACGAAAACTACTGGCAGGGCGAGCCGGCGCTGGCCGGGGTCACGGTCGAGTTCGTGCGCGACACCAATGCGAGCGTGTTGGCGCTGCAAAACGGGGAGCTCGATATCGCGAGCTTCATGCCGCTGGCGATCAAGCCGCTGGTGGACGCGACGCCCGGGCTGCATTTCCAGGACGGCGGGGCGGACCGCAGCCTCTTCCGTTACTACCAGGCCTTCATGAACGTGGCCGAATCCCCGCTCGACGACCCGCAGGTGCGCTTCGCGCTGATCGACGCCATCGACTACGAGGAGATCGCGGAGGTGGTGTTCGAGGGCGTCTACGGCGTCGCGAACGGGTTCTACGCCCCGCTGCATCCCTTCGCCCTCGCCAACCAGGCCACCGATACCGCCGAGGCCGAACGGCTGCTCGACGCGGCCGGCTGGACCCCGGGCGCGGACGGGCTGCGCCAGCGCGACGGGGAGACCCTGGAGCTGGTGGCGCTCTACAATCCCGGGCTCGCGGACCTGACGCGCATGGGCACGGCGATGCAGGACCAGTTGCGCCGGGTCGGCATCGGCTTTTCGCTGGTGCCCGTGGATGACGCCTATACCGCGGTCTACCAGATGGACTGGGACCTGGCGCTCTACGCCCATTCGACCACGGCGGTGCCCGAGACCTTCCTGCACCGGCACGTGACGCCCGAGGGCGACCGCAACTTCGCGGGCTATTCCAATGACGAGATCAACGCGCTGGTGGACGCGCTGACCGTCACCATTCCCGAGGACGAGCGCAACGCGATCCTGGTGCGGATCCAGGAGATTTTGATGGAAGAGGACCCCTATATCTTCAACCTGGCCTTCTTCCAGAACCCGCTGGCGGTCACCGACGCCTATGCCCATGTGCAGCCGGGCTTCGACCTGCGGCTGATCGACTGGCAGACGGCGCCAGGGAAATAGGCGACGGCGGAACGGGGCGGCGGCATTGCCCGCCCCTTCGGCCCAGGCCCCCGGACGCGCTGCGCTCCCGGGGGCCATATCCTGATAAATATTTGAAATAACGGCCTTATCCTGGAGGGGGAGCCATGATTTTTCTCAATCGCAAGGCGCTCGCATTCGTTGCGGCGCTGCTGGCGTCGGGCGCGGTGAGCGCCGGCCTTGCGGCGCAGGACCGCACGGAAATGCGGGTCAGCCTGCCGTTTTCCGCGTCATCGATAGACCCCAACGAGGGGGGCTGGCTGATGCACGGGGTGGGCGTTGCGGAACTGCTGATGCGGTTCGAGGAGGACGGGCAATTCCATCCCTGGCTGCTCGAGTCGCTGGAGAGCGTCGACGACCTCACCTGGCGCATGCGCCTGCGGCCGGATGTGACGTTCCAGAACGGCAAGCTGGTGGATGCCGAGGCGGTTATCGCGGCGATCACCTATCAGCTCGAACATTCCCCCGCGGCCCGCGCCGAGATTCCGGAGGGCGCGCGCTTCACGGTCACCGACCCGCTTGAAATCCTGTTCGAGACCGAGGGGCCGTTCGGCAGCCTGCCCGGGGTGCTGGCGCACCGGCTGATGTTTCCGATCTTCGATGCAGAGGGGCTGGACGCGGCGCTGGCGGAGGGCGGCGACCTGATCGGCGCGGGGATCTATACCGGCCCCTACGCTGTGGACAGCCTCGATTCCCAAGCCCTGACCGCGGTGCGCTATGATGATTACTGGCAGGGCGTCCCGGCCATGGAGGCTCTGCGGGTCACGTTCGTGCCCAATATCAACGCCTCGATCCTGGCGGTGGAGAACGGGGAACTGGACGTCGCGTTCTGGATGCCGGGGGTGGTGCGCAACCTCGTCGAGGTGACGCCGGGCATCCACTACATCACGACCACGGGGACGGACAGCTACCTGGCCTATCTCAACGTGACGCGTCCGCCGTTCGACGATGTGGATGTGCGCCGCGCCTTCATGCGGGGCATCGACTACGAGAGCCTGGCCAACGAGGCGCTGGACGGGACGGCGCGGCCGGCCACGAGCTTCTACCTGCCGCTCTTCCCCTTCGCGGTGCACAACCAGCATACCGACCGGGCGGAGGCGGCGCGCCTGCTCGACGCGGCGGGGTGGGTCGCCGGCCCGAACGGCATCCGCGTCAAGGACGGACAGCCGCTGCAGATCGACGTGATCTACAACTCGGCCATCGGCGACCTGGTGCCGCTTTCAGGCGGGGTGCAGTTCCAGCTTCGCGATCTCGGGTTCGACCTGCGCATGGTGCCGGTGGAGGACGGTTATGCCGGGTACACGCAATATGACTGGAACGCCGGGTTCAACAGCGACGCCACCTGGGGCTCGGGCCTGCCGGAGAGTTTCCTCAACCGCTATCTGACGCCGGCGGGGGACAGGAATTTCACGGGGTACGAGAATGCCGAGATCAGCGAGATCGCGGCGACGCTGCCTTCGATCGTCGATCCGGAGGAACGCAACGCGCTGCTGGCGCGGGCGCAGGAGATCCTGATCGAGGAGGACCCGGCGATCTTCCTTCTGGCGTTCTACGACCAGGGGGCGGTGGTGAGCGACGCCTATAGCGAGTTCGACATGGGGTTTGCGCTGGCGTTTATCGACTGGCAGTCGGGGCCGAACCGCTGAGGGTGGGGCATTTCCAGCGAGGCCGGAGAGCTCCGCTAGGTGTGGCGGCATCGTACTGGATTCCGGCAATGAATGCCGGAATGACATTGGGGTTATGGCGATATCCCGCCCCACCCTCGACCGTCACCCCGGCATTCATTGCGGGGGTCCAGGCGAGGCTTGCCGCAAAGGTAGGCCCGCCTATTCCATCTCGAGGTAGCGGCCGACCGATTCCACGTCCTTGTCGCCGCGGCCCGAGAGGCAGAGGACGATGGACTGGTCCTTGCCCATGGTGGGGGCGAGCTTCATGACCTGGGCGAGGCCGTGGGCGCTTTCGAGGGCGGGGATGATGCCCTCGAACCGGGTGCAGGCCTGGAAGGCGGCAAGGGCCTCCTTGTCGGTGATGGGTACGTAGGTCACCCGCCCGCTATCGCGCAGGAAGGCGTGCTCGGGGCCGACGCCGGGATAGTCGAGCCCGGCGGAGATGGAATGGCCCTCGATGATCTGGCCGTCCTTGTCCTGCAGCAGATAGGTGCGGTTGCCGTGCAGCACGCCCGGGCGGCCGCCGGTCATGGACGCCGCGTGGCCGGTTTCGGTGTCGAGCCCGTAGCCGCCGGCTTCGGCGCCGTAGATCGCCACGCCCTCGTCGTCGAGGAAGGGATGGAAAAGGCCGATGGCGTTGGAGCCGCCGCCGATGCAGGCGACCAGCGCGTCGGGCAGCTTGCCTTCGCGCTCGAGGAACTGGGCGCGCAATTCGTCCCCGATGACGGACTGGAAATCGCGCACCATGGCCGGATAGGGATGCGGGCCCGCGGCGGTGCCGATCAGGTAATAGGTGCTTTCGACATTGGTGACCCAGTCGCGCAGGGCCTCGTTCATGGCGTCCTTGAGCGTGCCGGCGCCCGCGGTCACGGGCCTGACCTCGGCGCCGAGCATCTTCATGCGCAGGACATTGGGAGCCTGGCGCTCGACATCGGTGGCGCCCATGAAGATGACTGCGGGGAAGCCGAAGCGCGCCGCGACCGTGGCGGTGGCGACGCCGTGCTGGCCGGCGCCGGTTTCGGCGATGATGCGGGTCTTGCCCATGCGCTTGGCGAGGAGGATCTGGCCGAGGCAATTGTTGATCTTGTGCGACCCGGTGTGGTTGAGGTCCTCGCGCTTGAACCAGATCTTGGCACCGCCGAGCTCATTGGTAAGGCGTTCGGCGAAATAGAGCGAGGACGGGCGGCCGGCGTAATGGGTGCGCAGATCGGCCATCTCGTTGAGGAAGGCCGGGTCGGTGCGCGCCTGGTTGTAGGCGGCTTCGAGATCGAGGATCAGCGGCATCAGGGTTTCGGCGACGAACCGGCCGCCGAACAGGCCGAAACGGCCGCGCTCGTCGGGACCCTGGCGCAGGGAATTGGCGGTGGATGCACTCATGAGGCGGCTTTTTCCAGGGCGTTGTGCGCAGCGCGGGCGCGGGCGATGAACTGGCTGATGAGGCTCGGGTCCTTTTCCCCCTTGGTCCGTTCGACCCCGGAGGAGACGTCGAGGCCCCACGGCCTTACCCGCTCTATTGCCGCAGAGACGTTGTCGGGATCAAGGCCCCCCGAGAGCATGAAGGCGATCGCGGGATCGAGCGCGTCGAGCAGGGCCCAGTCGAAGGGGGTGCCGAGCCCGCCGGGCCGGGTGGCGTCTTTCGGCGGCTTGGCGTCGAGCAGCACGCGATGGACGGCGGCGGCATAGGCGGGGATGGGGGCGAGATCCTCGGGCCCGGCCATGGGCAGGGCCTTGAGGAGCTTCGGGCCGCGGGCGGCGAGATCGGCGAGGCGCGCGAGGCTTTCGTGGCCGTGGAGCTGGATGAAATCGGGGCCGAGCGCGGCGACCGCGTCGAAGAGCGCATCGTCGGGATCGACCAGCAGCACGGCCGCGGGGATCTTTCCGCGCGCGGTGGCGAGGAGGGTCGCGAGGGTTTCGAGGTCGACATGGCGCGGGCTGGGGGCGAAATGGACGAAGCCCACGAGATCGGCGCCCTCGGCCGTCACGTGATCGACCAGGGCCGGGGACTTGATGCCGCAGATTTTGATCGTGAGGGCGGTCATGGGGTCGGGATCATTTCGACATCCGGTTTGCGGAGACAGGCACCCCTCATCCGCCCCTTCGGGGCACCTTCTCCCACGAGGGGAGAAGGGGGAGTCCGGGGCGCTCCGGCTCCTGAGGGGTACGGCAGAACGGCGCAAATGTCGATTGGGTGCGTTGGGAGGCAACGGCGATGTGCGTGCGCCCTAGCCCCGTCCCAGCTCGTCGGCGGCGGCGATGGCGGGGTCGGCGGCTGCGGCGGACTGGCGGCGGTAGGTGTCGAGCTCGGCTTCGAGGCGTACGGATTTCTTGCGGAAATGCTTCATCTCGCGCCGGAAGATGCCCTGGCTCCACCAGACCGCGACCCCGCCCAGCGCGATGCCGAAGAAGAGCGCGGCGTAGATGACGAGGAAGAGCGGCATGCCCGCGCCGGGGGCCGACAGATCGGCGGCGGCGAGGGGGTTGAAATTGACCACCACAGCGTGGCGGTTGGCGAGCGCGAAGATGACGAGCAGCGCGCAGAGCGGAATCAGGACGAACCAACCGATGAGACGGCGCGACATGAGAGATTCCTTGTTGGGACCCGCAGCCACGCCCGTCAGCTCCGGTTGAGCCGCTCGCGGATTTCCTTGCCCGCCTTGAACTGGGGCACGTATTTCTCGCCCACGTCGACCTGCTCGCCGGTGCGGGGATTGCGCCCCACGCGGGCCGGGCGGTTCTTGACCGAGAAGGCGCCGAAGCCGCGCAATTCGACGCGGTCGCCGCGCGCCAGGGCGTCGCCGACCTCCTCGAGGATGGCGTTGACGATGTTCTCGATGTCACGCTGGAACAGATGCGGATTTTCCACCGCGAGCTTCTCGATCAACTCGGATTTGATCATCGACCTACGCCCCTTCGTGCCGTTGGCCCGCCCTCGGAGCCTGTTGCGTGATGGTAAGGCCACAACATGTGTCGTGCGGCCGCGCCCCGGACCCTGGAAACCGAACCGGCTTCGCCCCAACAGGAGGCTAGTTGCCTCAGTCCGCTTGGTTTTTTCGGCTCTGCACCGTGCCAAAGCGGGACCAGCGCGTCAAGCGGCTATGAAGGACGCACCATGTAGCGCGCGTCCGCGTCATAGCTCCTGAGCTTGGCCTCCAGCGCCGGCCGATGCGCGACGCCAAAGCCGAAGCGGGCCCAGAACGGGACCGACGCATTGACGGCCACGAGGCTGAGGCTGGGAAAGGCCGGCGCGGCGCGCGCGATGGTCGCGGTCACGATTTCGCGCGCAAGGCCGGTGCCCTGCGCCCCGGGCAGGAGCGCGAGGTCGTGGAGGTAGAAGGTGTCGGGGTCGTCCGGTAGGGCGCCGAGCACGGTATCGAGCGGGGGCGGAGCTCCCTCGCGCCAGGGATGGGAGAGGAGATAGCCGAGCGGGACGCCCCCGCGCGTCGCGAGCCAGGAGCCCTCGGGCGCAAGCGCGATGCGATCGGCAAAGACGACGTCGCGCTCGGGATAGCCGGGATGCACTTCCCTGGCGATGGCCGACACGGTCGGGATATCGGCGAGGGTCATGGGGCGCCAGAGGGACATGGGCGTCGAGGACATGGGGGTCGAGGACATGGGTCAGAGCCGGCCGGTCATCTGCAGGATCTTGCTGAGGATGCCGTCAGCCGGCGGAGCCGGCAATCATGGTGGCGTGGTTCTTCATGTCATGTCTCCGTTGAATTGGGACAACCAGCCGGTGCAGCCCGTGGTGCGCTTCCGTTCGACGACGGCGACCCGGACTCCCTCGCAACGATCTTGTCGCATGAACACGCCTGGCTTGGGGATGGGGAATGGCCGGGTGTTCGGAGTTGGCTGCGCTCGCGGGGTGAGATCGTACTGGATTCCGGCAATGCATGCCGCAATGACATCGGGGGTGGGGCGGCATACCGGCCACCTACGCGCAGAAGTGCCCGGGCGAAACCAAAAAGGGCCCGCGCTTTTTTTCGCGCGGGCCCCAAAGGTCGAAGCGCCTATGACGCTTACTTCTTGTCTTCGCCCTGGTTCTTGAGGGCGGCGCCAAGGATGTCGCCGAGCGAGGCGCCCGAATCGGACGAGCCGTACTGGGCAACCGCTTCCTTTTCTTCCGCGATTTCCAGCGCCTTGATCGAGAGACCAATGCGGCGGGTCTTGCGGTCGAACTGGGTGACGCGGGCATCCACCTTCTCGCCCACGGCGAAGCGCTCGGGGCGCTGCTCGGAGCGGTCACGGGAGAGGTCGGCGCGGCGGATGAAGGCGGTGAGATCGGTATCGGCGATCGCCACCTCGATGCCGCCATCGGTCACGGCGGTGACCGTGCCGGTCACGACCGCGCCCTTGCGCATGCCGTCAGCGGACGCGGCCTCGACCGGGTCGGAGCCGAGCTGCTTGATGCCGAGCGAGATACGCTCCTTTTCGACATCCACGTCGAGGACCTTGGCCTGAACGATGTCGCCGCGGTTGTAGTCCTCGAGGGCTTCCTCGCCCGGACGGTTCCAGTCGAGGTCGGAAAGGTGGACCATGCCGTCCACGTCGCCGTCGAGCCCGATGAACAGGCCGAACTCGGTCTTGTTCTTGACCTCGCCCTCGATTTCCGACCCGATCGGGTGCTTCTCGGCGAAGCTGTCCCACGGGTTCGAGAGGGTCTGCTTCAGGCCCAGCGAGATGCGGCGCTTGTCGGGATCGACCTCGAGGATCATCACGTCCACTTCCTGGGAGGTGGAGACGATCTTGCCCGGGTGGATGTTCTTCTTGGTCCAGCTCATCTCCGAGACGTGGATCAGGCCTTCGATGCCCGGCTCCAGCTCGACGAAGGCGCCGTAGTCGGTGATGTTGGTCACGCGGCCGGTGAAGCGGGCGCCCACCGGGTACTTGGCGGCGATGCCTTCCCACGGATCGGCCTGGAGCTGCTTCATGCCCAGGGAAATGCGGTGGCTCTCCTGGTTGACCCGGATGATCTGGACCTTGATGGTCTCGCCGATCGAGAGAACCTCGGAGGGATGGTTGACGCGGCGCCACGCGATGTCGGTGACGTGCAGCAGGCCGTCGATGCCGCCCAGGTCAACGAACGCACCGTAATCGGTGATGTTCTTGACCACGCCCTCGACCACCTGGCCCTCTTCGAGCTGCTGGACGATCTCGGAACGCTGCTCGGCGCGGCTCTCCTCGAGGATGGCGCGGCGCGAGACGACGATATTGCCGCGGCGCTTGTCCATCTTCAGGATCTGGAAGGGCTGCGGCACGTTCATGAGCGGGCCGATGTCGCGGATCGGGCGGATATCGACCTGGCTGCGCGGCAGGAAGGCCACGGCGCCGTCGAGATCGACGGTGAAGCCGCCCTTGACCTGGTTGAAGATCTGGCCTTCGACCTTCTCGTTCTTTTCGTAGAGGGCTTCGAGACGGACCCAGCTCTCTTCGCGGCGGGCCTTCTCACGGGAGAGGACGGCCTCGCCCATGGCGTTCTCGACGCGGTCCACATAGACCTCGACTTCCGAGCCCACCTGGATGCCGCCATCGCGGCCGGCAGCGCCGAATTCCTTCAAAGGCACGCGGCCTTCGGTCTTCAAGCCCACGTCGATGATCGCGAGATCCTTCTCGATCGCGACGACGGTGCCTTTGACGACCGCACCCTCTACGGGGTCGGTGTCCTGAAAGCTCTCAAGCAGGAGCTGTTCGAAATCTTCGGAGGAAACGTTGGGGTTAGCGTTTGCCATTGAGTCTCCATTCCGGCGTCATTGCCGGAATTTGGGTTAGGGTTGATCTGATAGGCCCGCACGATGACCGAAACGCGCCACCGGCCTCGACGCGAGGCAGGCGGCACGCAGCGCACGGCGCGAGCGTGATGTTCGTATAATCGGTATATCGGCAGTCATTGGCCCGGATTCAACCGGCCGGACGACGTGCAGGAGCGGTCCAACGGCGCGGGCTTGGATTTGGCATCCTGGGCGAAGCGTCAGGATGCGGACCCGCGCGCGATGACATCCTCGACGATCGCGATGGCTGCCTTCAACGCCGCGTCTATATCCAATCGGCTGGTATCGAGCAAGACCGCATCCTCGGCCGGATGGAAGCCGCCATGGGGGGCGTTGCGGTCGCGGGCGTCGCGCTCCTCGATCTGGCGCAGGATTTCGGCGCGGTTGACGGTGATGCCGCGGGCTTCGAGCTGGCGGGCGCGGCGCTCGGCCCGCACCTGGGGATCGGCGAGGATGAAGAGCTTGGCCGTGGCGTCGGGGGCGATGACCGTGCCGATGTCGCGGCCGTCGAGCACGGCGCCGCCGGGCTGGCGGGCGAAATCGCGCTGGGCGGCAAAGAGCGCGGCGCGCACGCCCGGAAAGACCGCGACCTTGGAGGCCATGACGCCCATTTCGGCGGTGAGGAGGTCGTGCGGGTCGATATGGGCGGCGTCGAGCGCCCGGGCGGCGGACACGGCGCGGGCCTCGAAATCGGGGGCGCTGTCCGCGTCGATCACGGCCCGGCCCACGGCGCGGTAGAGCAGCCCGGTATCGAGCTGGGGCAGGCCGAAATGGCGCGCGAGGCCCGCCGCGAGCGTGCCCTTGCCCGAGGCGGCCGGGCCATCGACCGCGATGACGGTCACGACGCGGCCTCCGGCTCGGCGAGGGCCGCGCCCAGGCGGGTGAAATCGGCGACGAAGCTGGGGAAGCTGGTGGCGATCATGGCGCCGTCGTCCACGGTGACGGGGGTTTCGCTGGCCAGCCCCATGACGAGGAAGCTCATGGCGATGCGATGGTCGAGATGGGTTGCGACGGTTCCGCCGCCCGCGACCCCGCCCCTGCCCTCGACCACGAGGAAATCTTGCCCCTCGGTGCAGGCGACGCCATTGGCCTCGAGCCCGCGCGCCACCGCGGCGAGCCGGTCGGATTCCTTTACGCGCAGTTCCTCGAGCCCCGGCATCTCGGTGATGCCCTCGGCGAAGGCGGCGGCGATGGCGAGGACGGGGTATTCGTCGATCATCGAGGGCGCGCGTTCGGCGGGCACGACAACGCCCCCGAGGCGGGAATGCCTGACGCGCAGGTCGGCGATGTCCTCGCCGCCCGAGACGCGGCGGTTTTCGATCGTTATGTCGCCGCCCATCTCGATCAGCGTGTCGATGAGCCCGGTGCGGGTGGGGTTCATCAGCACGTTCTCGATGACGATTTCCGAGCCCGGCACGATGAGCGCGGCGACGAGCGGGAAGGCCGCCGAGGACGGATCGCCCGGCACGGTGAGCTCCAGGCCGACGAGGTCGGGCAGGCCCTTGACGCTGATGGTGCGCACGCCTTCGGCATCGGTGGCGATGGTGATGTCGGCGCCGAAGCCGGCCAGCATCTTTTCGGTGTGGTCGCGGGTCATGACCGGCTCGACCACGCGGCTGGTGCCGGGGATGACGAGGCCGGCGAGCAGCAGGCAGGACTTGACCTGGGCCGAGGCCATGGGCACGCGATAGTCGACCGGCAGGAGCGTTTCGGGGCCCTTGAGGGCGATGGGCATGCGGCCGTCATGGTGCTCGACCACTTCGACGCCGATGGCGCGCAGCGGATCGAGCACGCGGCCCATGGGGCGGCGCGAGAGCGAGGCGTCGCCGACGAAACGGGTGGTGAAGGGATAGGTGCCGACCAGCCCCATGGCGAGGCGGGCGCCGGTGCCGGCATTGCCGAAATCGAGATCGGCCCGGGGCGCGAGGAAGCCGCCGACGCCCAGGCCGTCGATGACCCAGGTCTCGCCCGCCTTCTCGACCTTGGCCCCGAGCGCCTGCATGGCGCGGCCGGTGGCGAGCACGTCCTCGCCCTCGAGCAGGCCCGAAACACTGGTACGGCCGCGCGCCATGGCGCCGAACATCATGGCGCGGTGGGAGATCGACTTGTCGCCGGGCACACGGATGGTGCCGGACAGCGCGTGTGACGCGGCGGCGCGCAGGGGTCTGGCGTGGGTGGACTGGGACATGGTGGCCGGACCTCGACGGGAGAAGAAAACGCCGCTGGCGCTTAGCATGAAGCGCAGGGTGTGCCAATGTTATGCCTCACGGGCCGCACTGGCTTTGCCATGACGCGCGAGGCGCTATGGCAAAGCCTGGCCCTCCGGCGGGGCGGCGAAAACGTTCGCCGGGGTCCTCGCCTTCGGCTCGTCCGTTCGTGCCTCACGGGCCGCACCGGCTTTGCCATGACGCGCGGGGCGCTATGGCAAAGCCTGGCCCTCCGGCGGGGCGGCGAAAACGTTCGCCAGGGTCCTCGCCTTCGGCTCGTCCACCATGCCCCGTTGATCGCGCCAGCTTCGGCCCTTGCGCGGCTCGGCGGCGAATCTGTTTGACAGGGGGGAAATTCCTGTACTAACCGGGCACGAACCGTCCGGGGCCTTTATCCTTCGCGCGTGCCTCCCGCCTGCCGGGAACCCGCAGCCACCGCCCCGGCGTTATCGCTTTTCGAACATGGGGATTGGACGTGGCCACTGACGACGCACGCGGCACCAAGCGCACCGACCCGGTAACGGGCAAGAAATTCTACGACCTCAACAAGGACCCGGTGGTTTCGCCCTATACCGGCAAGTCCTACCCGCTCTCGTTCTTCGAGGCGCCGCCCGAGAAGGTGAGCCGCGTCCGCGAGAAGGAGCGCGTTGAGGAGGAAGAGACCGAAGAGGCCGAACTCGATTCCGCGGCGGTCGCCGCCGGGGCCGAGGTCATCTCGCTCGACGAGGCCGAGGAGAAGGACACCGGCGACGAGGACCTGGCCGATGTCGACGACGTCGCGGTCGAGGTCGACGAGGATCTCGGCGACGACGATGACGACACCTTCCTCGAGGAAGACGAGGACGACGGCAATATCGACTTCGACGTGGATGTCGACGAGGACGAGGACCGTTAAGAATTCGGGTGCGAAATAGCCGGGCGCGAGCGAAAATTTGCGCTTGCAACCGGCTCGCGCCTCACATAGGTTCCGCCCCGTTCGCAAGGGGATGCCGACACGGCGCCTCCGGGGCGGACCAAGCAGAGATGGGGCCATAGCTCAGTTGGGAGAGCGCTTGAATGGCATTCAAGAGGTCGTCGGTTCGATTCCGATTGGCTCCACCACCCCTTATCTCACGGCGCGCACTGCTTCGGACATGACGGCGCTGTAGCCGCGCCTATGTCCTCCGCTGCGCCTGCGATGGCGCGGCGAAAACGTTCGCCGGGGTCCTTCCCCTTCGGCTCGTCCGTGGAGATAATCGCCGTCCTCTGGGGCGGCGTTTTCGTTTTTGTGCGCGTTGCGGCATCGTACTGGATTCCGGCAATGAATGCCGGAATGACATCGAGGGTGTACCCGCGATTGCGCCTCCCTCAAGGCCGCTCCGGGCTGTCCCTCACTCCACCAGCACCGCGCTGCGGCAGAGGATGCCGTTGAGGCGCAGGTCTGCTTCCCCGATGCCCACGCCCAGGGTCGAGAGCACGCCGACGAGGAGATCGTCGAGGGCGGGCGCGAGACCGACAAGGGTGTTGCGCAGCACGGTCTGGACACCGGTGGCCGAGAGCAGCGGGCCCAGGAGCGGGATATTGAGCAGCTTCACGTCGATATCGGCGGTGGAGAGCAGCGAGACCAGGAGCGATTCGAGCGGGGTGGTGGTCGAGACCGAGCGAATCGTGCCCGCGGCGATATCGGCCTCGGAGAACCGCACGGTGACCGGGGCGGTCTGGCTCGAGAGCCCCGCCGCATAGGCGGTGATCTTGACGAGGCCGAGCACGTCCACGAGGGACGCGGCGCCGGTGACCAGGGGTCCGGAGGACGCGGTGAGCGGCGCGGGCCGGCCGATGGCGAGGCTCAGCAGGCCTGGCTCGACCGCGAGCGCGGCCCCGCCCCCGGGCGGGCAGGTGATGGAGGCCAGCCGGGCGCTTGAGGGCGCCAGTTGCACCACAAGGGGCAGGGCGACCTCGAGCAGCCCCAGACCCGCGATGCTGACGCGCAGGTTGACGGTGAGCGCGAGGCGGAGCTGGGCGGTCTCCAGCACCTGGCTGTTCGGCCCGACCGCGAGATAGCCGGTGTTCTGCATGGGCTCGCCCACCGCGAGGCTCACGCTGGCCCCCACGAGGCCCGGAACCGTGACCCCGAGCCCCAGGGCGAGCTGACGGCCGCCATCGGCGAGCAGGGCCGCCAGCGAGAGCATCTGGAGCGCGGAGACGGCCAGGGTCGCCTCCTGTTGCCCCTGCCCCACCGGCCGGCCCGCGATGGTGCCGAGGTCGATGATGTCGCGCAGCCGGATGGAGAGCGTTCTGTTGAGGCGCGGGGCCAGCGGGGCCAGGACGGCGGCGCCGGGGGACCCGGAGGGCGCGGCGCCGACAAGGGCGGCCGCGAGGTCGGGCAGGCCGATCTGGGCGTCCAGCACCTCCTCATAGGTCGCGGCGGTCAATCCGATTCGCGTGGCGAGCAGGTCGAGGGTTCGCAGGAGATCGACGTCGAGGGCCGCGAGGGCGCGGTGGTCGAGCACGTTGAGCGACACGCTGGTGCCGAGCAGGGCCGTGAGCAGGTTGTTGACCGCGCCGCCTTCGAGGCTGGCGAGGCGGGACCCGAGCGAAAACGCGGCCTGGGGCTCGGCAAAGGCGGTCGCCTGGGCGGAAATCTGCGGCGGGGCGAACCATTGCCGGGCGAAATAGACCCGGCCGGGATGGGCATAGACCACGCGCACCGCGTTGGCCGGCATCTCGCTGGCGACGAAACGCGCCGAGGGGGCCAGGGCGGCGTCGGGCGTATAGCGCCCGGTCACCACGTCCAGAGTCCCGGCCGCGGTGATCCCGGCGGCCGCCAGGGATTCCGCGGCGATCTCCCTTGCGCGCGCAGGGTCGCTGGCCGCGGCCAGGGAGGCCAGGTCCACGGCCGATTGCAACTGCCGCCTTTCAAGGTAGAGCGAGGCTTCATCCACCGCCAGGGCGGCCGCGGCGAGCAGGACCGGCAGGGTCAGCGCGGTGAGCGTCGCGAAATTGGCGCTGCGGTCGCGCAGGAACCGGATGAGCAGGCCGGATCGTTCAACGTCCCCCATTGCGCACCACGGAGGTGAAGGCGATCTCGCGATTGGCCGGCAGCGGCAGGTCGAGATTCCAGATCGGCAGGTCCGAGGCGTCGTAGCGCAGCGCGACGATGAAGTGATCGGGATCGTCCGGGCTGGGCGCCGCGCTCACGCGCAGATGCTCGGGATCGATGAGCACGTAGCGCGCCGCGTGGCGGGCGACATAGCGCTCGACCAACAGGGTGCGCTCGGCGGTATCGAGCCCGGAGACCGCGACGCGGGCGGCGTCGGCCGCGAGCTGCTGCACCGAATGGGCGGCGCCGAAATAAAGGGCATAGGCGAGCCCGCCCAGAATCAGCAGGAGATAGACCGGGGCCAGCAGCGCGAATTCGACGGCGGACGCGCCGGCGCAATCGTGCCCCGCGGTTGCGAGCCGACCCTGCCCCTTCCCGGGCAAGGTCCCGCTCCGAGTTCGATTCCCAAGCCAGAGCATGAGGCGCCCTCCCAAACGCATCGAACGAATGGATGAGCGTGGCACCCCTTAATGAACAATCAGTTGAAATAATAGTCCGTAGTGTTGCGGGATTGCACAACCCGCTTCAGCCGGGGATTTCGGCGCAAACGCGCGGCTTCGGGGGCGGGCGAAGCGTCAATGGTCGGTGGCCGCCGCCGCCCTGCCCTTCCTTTCCCTTGATGAAGATGGCTCGCGCGGTTGGCCTGCGCCCTTCCGGATCGAGGCCTCTTTTGCTCCGGCGCGCGCGTTCGGCGCCCGCGGGTCGATTCTCCCCTTTCGATCCCGCGGGACGGCTTGAATGCGCGGCGGGGCTGCCCATATCATAGGCATCCCGCGGCGATGCCTTTTGAGGGTCGATTGCGGGCATGTTGCTTGTAAACCAAGGACAGTTCGACCGATGACACGCGTTTCCCTGTTTTCAGCCCCGTTCCTGCTCGGGTTCGACGCCTTCGAAGAGCGGCTCGACCGCCTCGCGAAATCGTCCGAGGGCTACCCGCCCTACAATATCGAGCGGACCACCAATGGCAGCGGCGCCGATACCTACCTCATTTCGATCGCGGTGGCCGGATTCGGCCGTAACGATCTCGAAGTGATTGCGGAGGATAATCAGCTCGTGGTGCGGGGAAGGCAGGCCGAAGAGGCCGACAGGCAGTTCCTGCATCGTGGCATTGCAGCCCGGCAGTTCCAGCGCACTTTCCTTCTTGCAGAAGGCATGCGCGTGGAAGGCGCGGAACTGAAAGACGGCCTGCTCGTCGTTACCGTATATCGCCCCGTCGTGGAAAGCGTGACGCGGCGCATCGAGATCCGGTCTGTCGAGTAAGGAGTAGGGACATGAACAAGCCCAACGAAAAGCGCTACGGCATCAACGGCCTGTTCGGAGCCGCAGCGGCGTCCGTCAAGACCATGACCGCCGACGAGTTCGCCGCCATGGGCGCCGGACGCATCGTGTTCCGCCGCAAGATGGCGGCGGGTGATCTGGCCGAACTGGTTCCGCAGGCGGGTATGGCGCCCGCCGAGCAGGTGCTCGAGCTGGTGATGAGCGCCGACGGCGCGCCGGTGATGATCGCGGATTCGAGCGAGGCGGTGGACGACTGGATCGACACCCACGAAGTGCGCCTCGCGACGCTGCACTGAGCGGTTGCGCGCAAGAGAATTGGAGGCCGGGCGACCGAGAGGTTTCCCGGCCTTTTTCGTGTCCGGAGGCCTTCGGGAGCGTGTGGCGAGCGCGGTGACTCTCCCTGGACCCCGGCAATGCATGCCGGGGTGACGGCGGAGCGGGGGCGGGACCGGGGAACACCTCGGTGTCATTCCGGCGTTCATTGCCGGACTCCAGCCCCTTATCGCCACGCCACTAGGGCGGGCGGCGGCGCCTCAGGCCGCGTCGTTGATCGGGGCCGGGGCGATCAGCATGTCGCGCAGCTTGGCGGGGTCCTTGGTCGCGCGGATCTGCTCGACCACCCCTTCGGTGCGCAGCAGCCGCGCGACGCGGCTGAGGGCCTTGAGGTGGTCGGCCCCCGAGCCTTCGGGCGCGAGCAGCATCATGACGAGGTCCACGGGCTGGTCGTCCACCGAATCGTAGTCGATGGGGTGAACCAGCCGGGCGAAGACCGCCGTGACGCCGGGCAGATCCTTGATCTTGCCGTGGGGGATGGCAATGCCGTTGCCCAGACCGGTCGAGCCGAGCTGTTCGCGTGCGACCAGCGTCTCGAAGATGGTGTGGGCCTCGACTCCCACCAGGCCCGCGGCCTTCTCTGCGAGAAGTTCGAGGAGCTGGCGTTTGCTCGCGACCTTTGCGCAGGGAATCACCGATTCCTGCGACAGAATGTCAGCAAGTTCCATTGAAAGAGAGCCTTTTGAAGCTGATTGCAGTCATCGCGGCGCATCAGGCGTCCGTGAGAGACGGGTCTATCCACCCGATATTTCCATCGGCGCGGCGGTAAACCACATTCATGCCGCCATGTCCAGCATGGCGGAACACGACCACGTCCGACTGGGCGAGATCGAGCTCCATGACGGCCTCGCCCACGCTCATGGTCCTGAGGCTGGTCGTGCCCTCGGCGATCACCGGCGGGGAGAAATCCTCGGCCAGCTCCTCGTCCTCGTCGGGGACGGACAGAATATAGGTGGAATACTCGGCGCCGTCGCCGGCGCCGTTGGCGCCGAGGCGCCTGTGGTCCTTGAGCCGGCGCTTGTAGCGCCGCAAGCGCTTGGCGATGGTGTCGGCCATGGCCTGATAGGCCGCTGTGGCCTCGGGCGCCTGGGCCGTGGCCTTGAGCACGACGCCGGTATCGAGATGGACGACGCAGTCGGCCTTGAAGCCGAACCCCTCGGGCTCGAGCACCATGTGGCCGTCATAGCCGCCATCGAAATATTTCGCGACGACCGCGTCCACATATTCGGTCGCCTTGGCCCGCAGGGCATCGCCCACGTCCATGTTCTTCCCGGAAATGCGCAAACTCATCCTTGCCTCCCTGGGTCACATCGGAGCCGTTCCCGGCCGATGTCGGCTGGGGAGCCGGCACCATCGAGTCTAGCCCCGGCTGCTCATCCTAGGCAATCGCCATCCCCCGGAAAGAGTTGCGAAACCGATCGTGACAGGGCGCGCGCAAACCCCTATCATGCCCCGCTGGCCGAAACGGGGCCAGCGCCCCCCTCGCCTTTTCAGGCCATCTGGGCCTTTTTCTGCCGCCGCCGCACCACCGAGGAGGGGATGTTCATGCCCTCGCGATATTTGGCGACCGTGCGGCGCGCCACGTCTATGCCCTGCTCGCGCTTCAAAATTTCGGCGATGGTGTCGTCGGAGAGAATCGCCTCGGGCGCCTCGGCCTCGATGAGCTGGCGGATGCGGTGGCGCACGGCCTCGGCCGAGTGATCCTCGCCGCCGCTCGATGAGGCCAGGGCGGTGGTGAAGAAATATTTCATCTCGAAGAGGCCGCGCGGGGTGGCCATGTATTTGTTGGCGGTGACCCGGCTGACCGTCGATTCGTGCATGTCGATCTCGGCGGCGACGGTTTTGAGGGTCATGGGGCGCAGGTGCGAGATGCCGTGGAGGAAGAACCCGTCCTGGAGGCGCACGATCTCGGTGGCGACCTTCAAAATGGTCTGGGCGCGCTGGTCGAGGCTCTTGGTGAGCCAGTTGGCGGTCTGCAGGCAATCAACGAGGAAGGTCTTCTCCCCCGCGTCGCGGGCCTTTTTCGAGACCTGGGCGTAATAGGCGCGGTTGACCAGCACGCGGGGCAGGATGTCGGTGTTGAGCTCGATCATCCAATCGCCGCGCGGGCCGGGGCGGACATAGACGTCCGGGACCACGGCCTGGACGGGGGCGCCGTCGAAGGCGCGGCCGGGGCGCGGATCGAGGGTGCGCAGCTCGGCGATCATGTCGATCACTTCATCGCGATCTGTGGACAGGGCGCGGCAGAGGCCGGCGATATCGTGGCTGGCCACGAGGTCGAGCCGGGCCAGGAGCCCGGCCATCAGCGGGTCGAGCCGGTCTTTCTCGCGCAATTGCAGGGCGAGGCATTCGGCGAGGTTGCGGGCGAAGACGCCGACGGGATCGCAGCCCTGGACCGCGTGCAGCACGGCCTCGACCCGGGCCGGGGTGGCGCCGAGCTGGTCGGCGATCTGGTCGAGATCGGCGGCGAGGTAGCCGTACTCGTCGAGATTGTCGATGAGGTTGCGCGCGATCAGGCGATCCTCGGGCGCGGCGAGCAGCAGGGCGGCCTGTTCGGCGAGGTGATCGGCGAGGGAGGGGCGGGAGGGGACGTATTGGTCGAGATCGGGCAGGTCCTCGCCCGAGCCCCCGCCGCCGCCGGCGGCCGCCGCGGGCGAGGGGCCGGCGGCGGCGGGGCCTGCCTGCTCGGGATAGAGGTTGGCGACGTCGGTATCCATGGCATTGGCCACGGATTCGGCGCTCTCGAAGCGGTCGGACTGGTCGACCACGTCGCGATAGGGGTCGATCTCGGCCGGCTGCTCACGCGCCATCCCCCCGCCCGGCTCGCCGGATTCGTCGCGTTCGAGCAGCGGGTTGCGCAGCAATTCGGCGTCGATGAAGGCGTTGAGCTCGAGATGGCTGAGCTGGAGCAGCCGGATCGACGCCATGAGCTGCGGCGTCAGCGTGAGGTGTTGCGACTGCCGAACCTCGAGCCGCGGCGAAAGCGCCATCGTGCGAATTGCCCCATTTTCCCGGCGCTTCGGGGATATCCCGTGCGCGGCGTTGCCTGTGTTCGGGCGCGATGTTAGCGGCGGGACGGGCGACACGCAAGTTTCATGCCAGTGTTGGGGTCGGGCGCGGGATTCGGGGGATGAGGAGTTGGCGGTGGTGGGTTTTGCTGGCAGCACCCCTCACCCCCGGCCCCTCTCCCTCAAGGGGAGAGGGGTGCGCAGGAGTCGATAAGCCACGGGCTCCCCTTCTCCCCTTGAGGGAGAAGGTGGCCGGAGCGAAGCGGAGGTCGGATGAGGGGTGCTCTCTGCACGCGCGATGCTGAAAGGGTGCCATGAGGACCACCAATATGCGCGATTTTGGCCAGCACAGGCTGGACCCCGGCAATGAATGCCGGGGTGACGGTCGCGACTGGGCAGACCCCATCGACGACAGCCGGGACGTGGCTTCACCCTAGAGCGTGAATTCCTCGCCGAGATAGACGCGGCGGGCGGCGGGGTCGGCCATGATGGTTTCGGGCTTGCCCTGGATCATCACCGTGCCGTCGTGGATGAGGTAGGCGCGGTCGACGAGCCGGAAGGTCTCGCGCACCTGGTGGTCGGTGATGAGGACGCCGATGCCGCGCTCGGTCAATTGCCGCACCAGGCCCTGGATGTCGGCCACCGCGATGGGATCGACGCCCGCGAAGGGCTCGTCGAGCAGCATGAACTTGGGGTCGGCGGCCAGCGCCCGGGCGATCTCGACGCGGCGGCGCTCGCCGCCCGAGAGGGCGAGGGCGTTGGAATTGCGCAGGTGCGAGACCGAGAATTCGTCGAGCAGGGCGTCGAGCCGCGCCTCGCGCTCCTTCCGCGACCGTATATGGCCCTCGAGCACGGCCATGACGTTGTCGCGCACCGAAAGGCCGCGGAAGATCGAGGCTTCCTGGGGCAGGTAGCCGATGCCGAGCCGGCCGCGCTGGTAGAGCGGCAGGTGGGTGATGGGCAGCCCGTCGAGCAGCACCTCGCCCGCATCGGGGGTGACGAGGCCCATGATCATGGTGAAGACCGTGGTCTTGCCGGCGCCGTTCGGGCCGAGCAGGCCCACCGCCTCGCCCTGGCGCACGGCCAAGGAGACGTCGCGGACCACGCGGCGCTTCTTGAAGCTCTTGGCGAGACCGTGCGCGACGAGCCAACCGGTCTGGTCGATCGCAGACATCAGGCGTCAGCCGCCGGGAGCGGCGGGCTGGAAGATGGCATTGACCCGGCCGTCGCCGCCCGCCGGCCCGCCGGAAAAGCGCGAGGTGGCAGCGCGGGTGTCGACGATCAACTGGTCGGCGGTCACCGTGCTGCCCTCGTTGGTCACCTCGACGGTGCCCGAAAGGGTGAGGATGCGGGCGGTGAAATCGTAGAACGCCTCGTCGGACACCGTGTGCTGGCCCTCGAAATCCATTTCGACGCGCCCGCCCGAGGCGGTGAAGTTGACGAGATCGGAGGGCCCGCCCTCGCCATAGACCGCAACCAGGCGCGGGGCGCGCATTTCCATGGTGCCCTGGATCACCACCACGTTGCCGGTGAAGATCGCCCTGCGGTCTGCGTCGAGGATCTCGAGATTGTCGGCGGTGACATCGACCCGCTCGTCGGCGTTCTCGGCCATGCCGCCGAAGCCGGCCGGATCGTCGGGCGCGGCCGCGTCCTGGGCAGCGAGCGGGATGGGCGCCAGAAGGGCGGCCGCGAACAGGATGCCCGCCAGGCTTTTCACCGGCTGGAAGGGATTGCGCCGCATCAGGGAGCCTCACTCGCTTCGGGGCTGACGATGTAGTCCTCGATCTCGCGCTCCCCGCCGGAATCCTCGGCCGGGGTCATCTGGAGCGAGACCCGGGTGAAGCGCCAATGGGATGCGTTCATATCGTAATACATTTCCCGGGCGAGTAAACGGTTGCCGCCCTCGAAATCGAAGCGCACGGGGCCGTCGCTGGTGACGACCTGGCCCGGCCAGTCGAGCTCCACCCCGGCCAGCACGCCGCTCGCGCCGGTGGAATCGGAGACCACCACGTCCTCGTTGGAATAGAGCTGCTCGGTGCTCATGGTCCATTGGGCGCGCGAGAAGACGGCATTGGCGCGGTAGCCGCCGCTGCCCGAAAGGTCGAGGTCGAGATCGTAGAGGTCGATGGTATCGAGATCGCCGACGCGGCTTTCGGCGCGCTCGGCGGTCATGTGATAGGGGTCGCCATTGGCGAGCGTTCCTTCGAAGCGCGGCGCGGCGATGACCAGCGTATCGTTCTCGAGCCGGATGCCCTCGATGGAAAAGCCCGGCAGGAAGGCCGAAATCAGCATCTGGCCGAAGGGGATGACGAGCAGGACGGCGCCGAGGAGAGGCACGAGGATGCGCAACGCGCCGACGCCGCGATTGTGGCGTGTGAAGCGCCGGTAGAGCGTCTGTCGCGTATCGGGCGCCACGGCTGTCACGGCGGCGTCTCTCCCAGCGGCCCTGGTGTCATTCCTGGTTCGGCGAACTCAAACAGGAGCTCCACGTCTTTATTGTGTCGCCCTCCCCGCCGCGCCCGGCCCGAAGCGCCTAGGCGTGGGCGAAGATATCGGTTTCCGGCCAGCCCTTGAGGTCGAGCTTGGCGCGGGTGGGCAGGAAATCGAAGCAGGACTGGGCGATCTCGGTGCGCTCCTCGCGCGCCAGCATGCGGTCGAGATGGCGGCGCAGGTCGTGCAGGTGCAAAACGTCCGAGGCGGCGTATTCGAGCTGGGCGTCGGTGAGCTTTTCGGCGCCCCAGTCCGAGCTCTGCTGCTGCTTGGACATGTCCACGCCCAGAAGCTCGCGGGCAAGGTCCTTCAACCCGTGGCGGTCGGTATAGGTGCGCACCAGCTTGGAGGCGATCTTGGTGCAGTAGACCGGGTGGGGCATGACGCCGAAGGCGGCGTAGAGCGCGGCCATGTCGAAACGCGCGAAATGGAAGATCTTGGTGCGTGCCGGATCGGCGAGGAGGGCCACGAGATTGGGCGCCTCGGTCTGGCCCGGCGCGATCTGCACCACGTCGGCCGTACCGTCACCGGGGGAGAGCTGCACGACGCAGAGCCGGTCGCGCGCGGGATTCAATCCCATGGTTTCGGTGTCGATGGCCACCTGCCGCCCGTAGCGGGAGATATCGGGCAGGTCACCCTTGTGCAATCTGATGCTCATCCGGTCCTCGGTTGGCGGGGAGTGGTGCCGCAGAGCCGTTCCTGCCATAGGCGGGCGCGGCTGAACAGCCCCAAGGCCGGAATCCGGCCCGAGGTTGCATCAAGGATATGAGAGAAAGAAAGATGGTGCCCGGAAGAAGACTCGAACTTCCACTCCCATACAGGAACTAGCACCTGAAGCTAGCGCGTCTACCAATTCCGCCATCCGGGCAATGGGCGATGTGACTAGGGGCAGGCAGCCCGTTTGTCAACGCCTGTTTGGTGGCCTGAGCGCGTTTCTGCGCTCAGGCGGCGCGGCCGTCGAAGAGCTGCACCGCGGCGAGGTCGTATTCGGCCTCGGGCAGGCAATTGACATTGACCATGTAGAGGGCCCGTCCGGACCGATCGACGCCGCGGGCAAAGGCCTCGACCCCGCAGGTGGCGCAGAACAGATGCTCGATATGGCGCGTGTTGAAGCGGAACTCGGTGAGCGCCTCCTGCCCCGCATGCAGGACGAAGTGGTCCGCGGGCACGGCCTTGAGCACGAAGCCCATGCGCCGGCAGCGCGAGCAATTGCAGCGGATGAGACCTTCGAGATCGGTGCGGGCGGAAAAGCGCACGGCCCCGCACTGGCAGCTTCCCTCGTATTCCTTCACTTCGGCGGCATCGGTCATCACTGGTCCTCCACAAATGAGAACAAACATGGAACCTGTTGCCGGGCGAGTCAAGCGCCCGCGTGGGTTCGCAGCGCGGGACGGTCCGCGAAGCCGATGGAGATTTTAGGGCCCGCGGCGCGATTCCACGCGCGCGATGATTGAACTTTGCCGCCGACAGGCTAAAACCCCGGCCAGGAGCGAGCGAGAGCAGGGGCAAGAGCAATGGTCCGCGACGAGGGCAAGCTGGTCACGATTTTCGGTGGCTCGGGCTTTATCGGCACCCAGGTGACCCAGGAACTGGCCCGGCGCGGCTATCGCATCCGGGTGGCGGTGCGGCGCCCCGATCTCGCGGGCCATGTGCGCATGTTCGGCTTTCCCGGCCAGATCCAGCCGGTGCAAGCCAATCTGCGCTTTCCCGATTCGGTGCGTGCGGCGGTGCGGGGCGCGGCCATCGTCATCAACCTCGTGGGCGTGCTCGCCGATTCGGGCCGGCAGCGCTTTTCCGCGGTGCACGTGGCCGGGGCGCGCACCGTGGCGGAAGCGGCCGCAGCGGCGGGCGCGGAACGGCTGATCCATATTTCGGCGCTGGGCGCGGACCTACAGAGCCCGAGCGCCTATGCGCGCTCGAAGGCGCGCGGCGAGGCCGACGTGCTCGCCGCCTATCCCCAGGCCGTGATCCTGCGGCCCTCGCTGGTCTTCGGCCAGGACGACCGCTTCCTCAACCGTTTCGCCTCGATCGCGCGGCTCTCGCCGGTGCTGCCGGTGATCGGGGGCCAGACGCGGTTCCAGCCGGTCTATGTGGGGGACGTGGCCGAGGCCATCGCGCGGGCCGCGGACGGCGCGGGCAAGGGCGGGCGCATCTACGAGCTGGGCGGGCCCGAGATCATGACCATGCGCGAGATCCTCGAACGGGTGAACGCGGAGACCCAGCGCAACAGGGTGCTGCTGCCGGTGCCCGTGGGCCTGGCGCGGTTCGGGGCCGGCATCGCGCAGATCCTGCCCGGCGCGCCGGTGACCGCCGACCAGATGACCCAGCTCACGCTCGACAATGTGGTCTCTCCCGAGGCGGCGGCGGAAAAGCGGACGCTTGCGGCGTTCGACGTCCAGCCCACGGCCATGGACGCGGTGATCTCCACCTATCTGTGGCGCTTCCGCCGGCACGGCGAGTTCGACCGGCGCGTCGCCTAGGGGCGCTGGTCGGGGTTTTGGCCTGCATCGGCTGGACCCCCGGCAATGCATGCCGGGGTGACGATCGGGGGTGGGGCAGGATGGCTCCGGGCGGTCCGTCCACAGCCGGGCACAAAATCACCGTACTTGCCATTCACGGAACGACGAGGGAAACGTAAGCTGCCGCGCCGGGCGGGGGCCTCCCGCCTCGCATCCCATTGTTCAGGACGATTCGACCTTCGCACCATGGCAAGATTGCTGCACCATAAGCTCGACCCCGCTTCCCGTCTTGTCCGCCTGATGCTGGCCGAATACGGGGCGCAGGTGACGCTGGAGGATTGCTCGCCCTGGATGCGCGATCCCGATTTTCTCGCCATCAACCCGGCGGCCACGGTGCCGGTGATGATCGACGAGCCGTTCGGCGCCATCGTGGGGGTGCTCGCGATCATCGACCATATCGAGCACAATTTCGCGCCCGAGGGCCCGACCGAGACGCTGATGCCGGAAAACCGGGTCGAGCGGGCCGAGATGTGGCGGCTGCTCGAATGGGTGCTCTTGAAGCTCCATGGCGAGGTGACCGGCTATCTGCTGGAAGAAAAGCTCATCAAGCGCGAATTGCGCTCGGGCGCGCCCGATCCGGCGGTTCTGCGCGCGGCCAAGGCGAACCTCGCAGAGCACCTGGCCTATTTCTCCTGGCTGATGGCGACGCGCCGCTGGGTGGCGGGCGAGACCATGACGCTGGCCGATTTCGCGCTGGCGGCGCAGTTCTCGACGCTGGACTATCTGGGCGATATCGACTGGCTCAAGGCGGGCGAAGCCAAGGACTGGTATGCGCGCATCAAATCGCGCCCGGCCTTCCGCACGCTCCTGGCCGACCGCGTGGTGGGCATGCCGGCGCCCTCGACCTACGCGGACCTCGATTTCTGATGTCTGCCCTCGTCGCCGAGGCGCGGGCCCGCGCTGCGGCGCTGGGCTTTGACGCCTTCGGCATCGCCAAGGCCGATTCGCGACCCGACCTGCCCGAAAAGCTCGGGGCGGCGCTGGACCGCGGCTGGCACGCGGAGATGGGCTGGATGGCGGAGACCGAGGCGCGGCGCGGCGCGCCGAGGGCGCTCTGGCCGGACGTGCGCTCCATCGTGATGCTCGGGATCAATTACGCGCCCGGAACGAACCCCATGGCGCGGCTGGCCGACAAGGGGCTGGGCAATATCTCGGCCTACGCGCAGCGGCGCGACTATCACGACGTGGTCAAGGGCAAGCTCAAGGAACTGGCCGGGCTGATCGCCCGGCGCGCGGGCGCCGAGGTCAAGGTGTTCGTGGATACGGCGCCGGTGATGGAAAAGCCCCTGGCCCAGGCGGCGGGGATCGGCTGGCAGGGCAAGCACACGGTGGTGGTCTCGCGCCAGCACGGCTCGTGGCTGTTCCTGGGCGCGATCTTCACCAGCGCGGACCTGCCGGCGGACGCGGAGCATCCCGACCTTTGCGGGAGCTGCCGGCGGTGCCTCGACATCTGCCCGACGGATGCTTTCGTGGCGCCCTACCAGCTCGATGCCCGCAAATGCCTGGCCTATTATTCGGTCGAGCATCCGGGGCCGATCCCGGTCGCCCTCCGCAGGCCCATGGGCAATCGCGTCTTCGGCTGCGACGACTGCCTGGCGGTCTGCCCCTGGAACAAGTTTGCGTCCAGGGCCAGCGAGGACAGGCTAGCGGCGCGGGAAGCGCTCATCGATCTCAGGCTCGCCGATCTGCTCGCGCTGGACGATGCGGCGTTCCGGGCGCTGTTCGCGGGCACGCCGGTCAAGCGCCTTGGATCGGCCCGGTTCCTGCGCAACGTGCTGATCGCGGCGGGCAATTCGGGGGATCTCTCGCTCATGGACCGGATCGAGGCGCTGCTGGATCACGAGAGCCCGCTGGTGCGCGGGGCCGCGGTATGGGCGGCGCGGACTCTCTCGCCCGGCTTTGCGGACATTGCGCGCCAGCGCGCCGGGGAACGCGACCCGCTGGTGATCGCGGAATGGGAGGCGGCATGACCATCTTCGTCTTCGGGCTGGGCTATTCGGCCCGCGCCGCGGTCGCGGCCCTGCGCGCGCAGAACCCCGGCGCGCGCTTTGCCGGCACCACGCGGGGCCGAGAGAATTTTCCCGATTTCCAGAGGCTCGGGGTCACCCCGCACGTGTTCACCGGGGCGGCACCGGGCGAAACGCTGGCGGGCGATCTCGACGCGGCCACGCATCTGCTGGTCTCGATCGCGCCCAGCCCGGACGGCGACCCGGTGCTGGCGCATCACCGCGACGCCGTGCTGGCGGCGCCGAAGCTGGAATGGCTGTGCTATTTCTCGACCATCGGGGTCTATGGCGACGCGGGCGGGGCCTGGATCGACGAAAGCCATCTTGGGAACGATCTTTCCGAGCGGGCGCGAAAGCGGCTGGTGGCGGAGGTGGGCTGGCAGCGGCTGGCGCGGCAGAAGAACGTGCCGCTCCTGATCCTGCGGCTGGCGGGCATCTACGGGCCGGGCCGCTCGGTATTCGACAAATTGCGCGAGGGCCGGGCGCAGCGCGTGGTCAAGCCGGGGCAGGTGTTCAACCGCATCCATGCCGAGGATATCGGGCGCGTGGTGGCGCTCGCGGCGGCGCAAAAGCTCGCGGGCATCTATAATCTCGCCGACGACCTGCCGGCCGCGCCCCAGGAGGTGATGGCGCATGCCGCCGACCGCGCCGGCCTGCCCCTGCCGCCCGAGATCCCGTTCGAGAGCGCCGATCTTTCGCCCATGGCGCGCGATTTTTACGCCGACAACAAGCGGGTCTCGAACCAGGCGATCAAGCAGGCGCTTGGGATCGAACTCGCATATCCGACGTTTCGCGAGGGGCTGGCGGCGATTCTCGATGCGGAGCGGGGAGGGCCGTGAGTCACGCGGCATCGTGGATGTGGCGGCGGCGGACTGGATTCCGGCAATGAATGCCGGAATGACATCGGAGGTTGTATCTCCATCCCGCCAAATCCCGTCCTCACCCCGGCATTCATTGCCGGGGTCCAGGCGATGCCGCCAAGATCGCGAACGTTGCCCCCGCGCGCGCCCCGATTGATTTTTGCCCGGGGGCGGCTTATCTCCCCGCGATGGCCAAACACAGCAAATCCTCCGCGCCGTCCCAGCGCATGCTCAGGGTCGGCGAACTCGTCCGGCATGAGATCTCCTCGCTTCTCCAGCGCGGCGAGGTGATGGACGACGTCTTCGATTTTTCCACCATCACCGTGCCCGAGGTGCGGATGACGCCCGACCTGCGGCTCGCCAAGGTCTATGTCATGCCGCTGGGCGGGGAGAATGCGCCCGAGATCGCGGACGCGCTCAACCATCACGCGCGCTTCATCCGCAAGATGGTGGTACCCAAGCTCGACCTGAAATACGCGCCCGAATTCCGCTTCCTCGTGGACGAGACCTTCGACGAATACGGCCGCATCGACGCGCTTTTGCGCTCGGACAAGGTGCGCCAGGACCTCCGCGATCCCGATAGCGACGACGCATGAGCCAGGCCAAGCGGGAAAAGCGCGACATCTCCGGATGGCTCGTGCTCGACAAGCCCTATGACGTCTCGTCCACCGAGGCCGTGGGCAAGGTGCGCTGGCTGCTCTCGGCCAAGAAGGGCGGCCATGCGGGCACGCTCGATCCCCTGGCGACCGGCATATTGCCCATCGCGCTCGGGGAAGCGACCAAGACCGTGCCCCATATCCAGGACGGCACCAAGGTCTACCGTTTCGCCATCGTCTGGGGCGCGGCGACCAATACCGACGATGCCGAGGGCGAGGTGATCGCGGCCAGCGACCACCGCCCGTCGCGCGCCGAGGTCGAGGCGGCGCTGCCGGGCTTTACCGGCACCATCACCCAGATTCCCCCGGCCTATTCGGCGATCAAGATCGCGGGCGAACGCGCCTATGACCGGGCGCGGGCCGGCGAGGTCTTCGCGATGCCCGAGCGCGCGGTGACCATCGAGAGCTTCGTGCTCGAAGAGCACGGAGAGGAGCGCTCGGCGTTTTCCGTCACCTGCGAGAAGGGCACCTATATCCGCGCGCTCGCCCGCGACCTCGCGCGGGCGCTGGGCACCGAGGGCCATGTGGGGGCGCTGCGCCGCACCCGGGTCGGCCCGTTTTCCGAAGCCGACGCCATCGGATTGGCGGAGCTCGAAGCCATGGCGCCCGAGATGCGCGAGACCGTGCTGAAGCCGGTTTCGGCCGGGTTGACGGACGTGCCGGAAATCCGGCTCGACCGGGCCCAGGCGCAGATCGTGCGGCTGGGCAATCCCGTGCTGCTGCGCGGCCAGGGCGCGCCGATCGCGCTCGATGAGGCCTGGGCGAGCTGTGCGGGCGAGGCGGTGGCGATCGGGGCCGTCGAGACGGGGCAGTTCAAACCCCGCCGGGTCATTCTTCCGAAATAGACTCTGCTTCCGAAATAGACTCTGCTTCAGAAATAGACTCCGCGTCCGAACTAGACTCTGCGTCCGAAACAGCGGGCTCGGGCGCGGCCAGCCTCGTGGTGAGCGCGCCGTAGAGCGCGATGGCGGTGGCCTCGTCGATGGCTTCGGGCGCGTTGAGCGTCATGGCCACGCAATAGGTTTCGCCGGTTTCGGCGACGAGACGGGTGGTGAGATTGAGCACCCCGGTCTCGCTGCCGCCCTTATAGGCCACCGATTCCCAGTCCGCCGCGCGGACCGGGCCGGGATTGATGGAAAAGACGTCGCTGGCCGCCACGTCGTCCATCAGGGCGCAGAGGGTTTCGAGCGAGAGATACCATTCGACGCCGGGATTGTGGGCACCCATGATGTCGATGGCGCCGGGGAGCGGGGCCTCGGCGACGCGCGCGAACAGCGCCTCGCGGCCTTCCTCGTCGTCTTCGTCCAATGCCAGATAGTCCGCACGCAGCTCCGCATCGGCCTTCAAGACGAACAGCTCGCGCGTGGTGATGGGCGCCGTGAGCCCCAGCGCCTCGCCCACCGCGTCGCGCCCCACCACGCCCATCAGGGCGTCGGTGGCGGTATTGTCCGATTGCGAGATCATCAGCGCCGCGAGCGTATGGAGCGTCACGGGCGCGTTGTGCGGGAAGGTCTGGAGGATGCCCGTGGGCAGGGAGCGGCGGCGGGCGTCGAGCCGGTGCACGTCGTTCCAGCTCAGGTTGCCGGCCTCGATCGACTCCATCAGCGCCTTCAAGATACCGAGCTTGAAGGCCGAGCCCACGGCCAGCGCTTCGCCGGCGTTTTGCGCGTGCAGCACCGCGCCGTCGCGGGTGACGAGCCAGGCCGCCTGGGGCGCGAGCGCGCCGATATCCTCGAGAATGTCCTCGGGCCCGCGCGAGGTGGCGTCGGGCGCGCCGAAAAACAGGCCCGCGATTCGCCCGGTCGCGTCGCGCACCATGGTCACGGCCATGACATGGGTGGCCGAGCGCGCGGTGAACTCCATGCCCGCGCCGGTCACGCTCACGGGCTCGCCCATGGTGGCGCGCAGATCGGCGAGCAGCGCCCGGATCTGCTCGAGCGGCACCTGGGCGAGGAAGGATTCGGCGAAGAGGTCGGCGGAAACCTCGCCGGCGCCGAGAAGGGTTTCGATCAGCGCCGTGTCGCCGAGCCCGGCCAGGTCCGTGCCCGATTCGCCCGGCGCCTCCTGGGCGGGCGCGCCCTCGGCGGGCTGGGCCAGGGCGGGCGAGGCCGCGGCGAGCGCCAGGGCAAGGGTGATGCCGAGCGGGCTGTAGCGTCTGGGCGTAACCATTTTCTCTCCTCGGAAAAGGGCGGCGGCGCGGATCCTTGCGCGCCTCACTGCACGATCGATGTGGCGGTTGCGAGACGGTCGGCCTGCAATCGATACAAGTCCGGTTTACCGGACCGCGCCTCTGCATTACGGTCCGTCGCGGGGCCCCGGCCGGCGGATCGGGTGCCAGTCAGAGGCGGTTTATGTCAGACTACCCAGCCGAGAGCGGGACGCGCATCGTGCGTCTGCGCATGCCCAGGCCGATCCTGGTCTATCTCGGTATCCTGCTCGCGGTCGTGGCGCTCCCTATCCTCGTCTTTTCGACCGCGCTGATCATACGGCAGAACCAGGCCCAGAGCGAGGTGGTCGAGACCCTCTCGTTCGCGACCACGCGGGCGGCGCTGCAATCAGTCGAGCGCGAGATCGCGGGCATGATCACGACCATGCGCGTGCTCATGACCCTGCCCAGCTTCACCGAGGGCGATTACGCGGAATTCCACGTCCGGGCGCGCATGGCGCTGCGGGGAACCGGCATGCAGCTCGTGATCGTGGACCGCGAGGCGGACACCGTGCTCGACACCAGCGTCGAGTTCGGCGAGGCGCTGCCCACCATCACCGATCCCGCCACGGTCGAGCGCAGCTTTTCCACGCCCGACACACAGATCACGCCGGTGCTCTTCCGCGAGGCGGCGCAGGAATGGGTGTTCGACGCGGTGCGGCGCTTTCCCGATTCGGACAATCCCGAAGGCGCGGTGCTGCTGGTCGCGGAGGCCGATTCGCTGCGCTCCATCCTTTCGGGCCGCGAGCTGCCGGCCGCCTGGCAGATGGCGCTGGTGGACCGCAACAACCGGGTGCTCACCTCCTCGGGCGGCGTGGTCCCGACCGGCCGGACCCTGTTCCTGCCGCTGGCCAGCGACCGGGCCTCGACCTCGCACTGGTACGACCAGACGGTGGACGGGGTCGAATACAAGACCATCACCCAGCGCTCGCTGCTGACCGGCTGGTACGTCGTGGCCTGGGCCCCGAGCGCGGTGGTGGAGAGCCCGCTGCGGACCTCCTTTTTGTTCCTCGTGGCGGGCGGGCTCATGATCATCGTGCTCGCGGGCGGCGCGGCCTTCATCGTCGCGCGGCAGATCGCGAGCTCGGTGCGGGGCCTCGCGCGCGACGCGCGGCGGCTGGGCGCGGGCGAGCCCATCTCGCCCAAGGTCTATCCGGTGCAAGAGCTGACCGAGGTCTCCGAGGCGCTGGCGGAAGCGGCGGAATCGCGCCGGACCGCCGAGAGCGAGGCCCGCTTCCTGATGCGGGAACTGGCGCACCGCTCCAAGAACCAGCTTTCGGTGATCGGGGCCATGGCCAAGCAGACCGCCCAGGGCTCGCAGACGGTCGACCAGTTCATCGAGAGCTTCCAGCACCGCATCCTAGGGCTGGCGCGCTCGACCGACCTGCTCGTGACCCATGGTTCGGGCGGCATCACGCTGGGCGACCTGATCGCCACCCAGCTCGAGCCCTTCCGCCCCGAGGACGGGGCGCGGGTCAGGATCGAGGGGCCGCGCATCAGGCTCAACGTGCAGGCGGCACAGGTCATGGGCATGGCCATGCACGAGCTTGCGACCAATGCGGCGAAATACGGCGCGTTCTCGAGCCCGGACGGGACGGCGGAGGTGATCTGGAGCAGGGGCGAAGAGAGCCTCGACCTCTCGTGGCGCGAGCGGGTGCCCGATTTCTCGCCGCCCTCGGACCGCTCGGGCTTCGGCACGGTGGTGCTCAAGCGCATGGTGGCGGGCTCGCTCGCGGCCGACGTGGAGCGGGAGATCCACGCGGACGGCATCGGCTGGACCTTCTCGATCCCGCTCGACCAGATCGACCCGGACCGGGCGCCCCCCTCCGCCAACGGGCCGCAATAGCGCTTCTCTTTTTGCGGCAATTGCCCTATAGAGGCGCGAGCCGATGCGGGGCGCGTTCTGCGCGACCCTACGCCTTCGGCTATTCGGCCATACCTGGACGGCATCCCGGCTATGGCGACATCCCCTTGACATGAAAGGACTTTCCGATGTCGATCACGCCCGAGCGCAAGGCCGCGCTCATCGAAGAATATGCAACCAAGGCCGGCGATACCGGTTCTCCTGAGGTGCAGGTCGCGATCCTCTCCGAGCGGATCAGCAATCTGACCGAGCACTTCAAGACCCACAACAAGGACAACCATTCCCGGCGGGGCCTCTTGAAGCTGGTGTCCACGCGCCGTTCGCTGCTCGACTACGTCAAGCGCAACGACCCGGCCCGCTACCAGAGCCTTATCGAACGGCTCGGCATCCGCCGCTAGGCGCAGCGATTTTCCGGTGCGGGACCCAAGGGGCTCCGCACCGTTTTTGCTTCCGGCCCAGGGCCGGGGCGCAACCGGCTCCCCCGGAACCCGTTTTCCGGGGAGCGACGCCTTCCGGCCCCCGATCGTGGGGCATGGCAGGATCGCCGGATGCTTGGACAGCGGCGCCGCCGGCGCCCGTCGCGGACACGCTCCGCCCGCGTCCAAGGATCTCGCCGTCTTGTCCATGTTCCGCGAGGGGCCAGGGGCCCAACCGCGACGCCATCGGGCGCGGCTGCCGCAATGGGGCGGGTGCCGCGCGGCGCGCGAGATGAGGACATGAAGAGATGACAATCAATTTCGAAAACCACAAGGTCGAGCTCGACTGGGGCGGCCAGCCGCTGACGCTGGAGACCGGCAAGGTCGCGCGCCAGGCCGACGGCGCCGTGATCGCCACCCTGGGCGAGACCGTGGTGCTGGCCACCGCCGTGTCGGCCCGCGACCCCAAGCCGGGGATCGACTTCTTCCCGCTGACGGTCAACTACCAGGAAAAATACTTCGCCGCCGGCAAGATCCCGGGCGGCTATTTCAAGCGCGAAGGGCGCCCGACCGAGGCCGAGACCCTGACCAGCCGCCTGATCGACCGTCCGATCCGCCCGCTGTTTCCCGCCGGCTACAAGAACGAGACCCAGGTCATCGTCACCGTGCTGCAGCACGACATGGAGAACGAGCCGGACGTCCTCGCCATGGTCGCCACGTCCGCGGCGCTGACGCTCTCGGGCATTCCCTTCATGGGCCCGATCGGCGCGGCGCGCGTGGGCTATATCGACGGGGAATACGTGCTCAACACCCCGATCGACCGGCGCAGCGATTCCAAGCTCGACCTCATCATGGCCGGCACCGCCGATGCAGTGCTGATGGTGGAATCGGAAGCCCAGGAGCTTTCCGAGGACGTGATGCTCGGGGCCGTGATGTTCGGCCATGAGCAGAGCCGCAAGGTGATCGACGCGATCATCAAGCTGGCCGAGCTCGCGGCCAAGGACCCGCGCGACTTCGCGCCCGAGGACAATTCGGCGCTCGAGACCCAGATGCTGGCCGTGATCGAGGACGATCTGCGCGCCGCCTACAAGAACACTGACAAGCAGGTGCGCTACGCGGCGGTGGACGCGGCCAAGGCCAAGGTCAAGGCGCATTTCCTGCCCGTTGACGGGGAAGCCGCATTCACCGGCGAGCAGGTCGCCGCCGTGTTCAAGTCGCTCCAGGCCAAGATCGTGCGCTGGAACATCCTCGACACCAAGACCCGCATCGACGGCCGCGACCTCTCCACGGTCCGCCCGATCCAGGCGGAAGTGGGCGTGCTGCCCCGCACCCACGGCTCGGCGCTGTTCACCCGCGGCGAGACCCAGGCGCTTGTGGTCGCGACCCTGGGCACGGCCGATGACGAGCAGTTCATCGACTCGCTCGAGGGCACCTACAAGCAGAACTTCATGCTGCATTACAACTTCCCGCCCTATTCGGTCGGTGAAGCCGGCCGCATGGGGTCGCCCGGCCGCCGCGAGATCGGCCACGGCAAGCTGGCCTGGCGCGCCATCAACCCGATGCGCCCCTCGGCCGAGGAGTTCCCCTATACCCTGCGCGTGGTCTCCGAGATCACCGAATCCAACGGCTCCTCCTCGATGGCGACCGTGTGCGGCACCTCGCTGGCGCTGATGGATGCGGGCGTGCCGATGAAGAAGCCGGTGGCGGGCATCGCCATGGGCCTCATCCTCGAAGGCGAGAAGTTCGCGGTGCTCTCCGACATCCTCGGCGACGAGGATCACCTGGGCGACATGGACTTCAAGGTGGCGGGCACCGAAGGCGGCGTCACCAGCCTGCAGATGGACATCAAGATCGCCGGCATTACCGAGGAGATCATGAAGATCGCCCTCGACCAGGCCAAGGACGGACGCCTGCACATTCTGGGCGAAATGGCCAAGGCCATCGACACGGCCCGTGCGGAAGTGGGCGAGTTCGCGCCGCGCATCGAGACCATCAAGATCCCGACCGACAAGATCCGTGAAGTGATCGGCACCGGCGGCAAGGTGATCCGCGAGATCGTCGAGAAGACCGGCGCCAAGGTCAATATCGAGGACGACGGCTCGGTCAAGGTCTCCTCGTCCGACGGCAAGGCCATCGACGCGGCGATCAAGTGGATCAAGTCGATCACCGACGAGCCCGAAGTGGGCGCGATCTACCAGGGCACCGTGGTCAAGACCGCCGATTTCGGCGCGTTCGTGAACTTCTTCGGCGCCAAGGACGGGCTGGTGCACATCTCCCAGCTCGCCGACCAGCGCGTGGGCAAGACCACGGACGTGGTCAAGGAAGGCGACAAGGTCTGGGTCAAGCTCCTGGGCTTCGACGAGCGCGGCAAGGTGCGGCTCTCGATGAAGGTCGTGGACCAGGAGACCGGCCAGGAAAAAGAGAGGGAAGAGGCCGCCGAATAAGGCCGCCTTTCCCGTCGTTTCAGCCCGGCGTCTCGAAAGAGTCGCCGGGCTTTTTCGTGCCCGCCGCCGCCACCGCCGCGCGGACCAGCATGGTCACCGCCCCGGTCTTTTCGGGTGGCGAAAGCGCCGCCAGCTCGGCGTAAAATCCGTGGCTGGTCAGCGCGAACAGCGTCTCGGTCAACTGCCCTCTGTGTGCCGGGGGGAGGTCCATGCGCGCAACCAGCGCGCCTAGAAGCTGCCGGCGGCGCTGGTTGCGCGCCGCGAGCGCTTCGGCGAATTCGGGATCGGCCATGGCCTCGGCGGCGATCCCGCGCAACGGCGCGCTCCCGGACTGCCAGAAGGCGCAAAAGATCGCAACCACCGCATCGAGCGCCGCGTGGGGGTCCTTGCCGCCCATCGCCTCCGCGATGCGCTCGAACCCGGCGCGCCGCGCATTGGCGTCGAAGATCGCTTCGAGCAGGCTCCGGCGGGCCCCGAAATGATTGTAGACCGTCAGACGCGTCACCCCGGCCGCCGCCCCCACCGCCTCGAGCGAGAACCCGGCCCAGCCCGCTTCGGCCAGAACCGTTTCGGCGGCGGCAACGATGCGCCTGCGCGTCTCCTCGCGGCTCGCCGCGCGCCCGGGGCTCTTGTAACTGCGCTTGGCCATTGCCTCTCCGTTAAATTGGATATACAGACTGTATAGTCAATATTTCATCGGGCACAAGCGGAGGCCGTCATGGACCCCCTATTCATTATCGCCATCATCTTCCACGTGCTTCCGGCCGTGTTCTGGGCCGGGGCAACCTTCGTCGTGGCACGGGGCGAGAGCCAGCTCGCCGCAAAGCTCTTCGGCCCGCAAATGGGCGCGGCCGCCGTCACGGTCATCGCCGGGGCGATCCTGTGGTTCACCGTCTATGGCGCATCCAGCGGCAGCCCGCTGCTCGGCTTCGGCGCGGTCTGCGCGATCATTGCCGCGGGCGTTCAGGGCGTCATGGTCGGGCGCAACCGTTCGGGCGTTCTGGCCGGGGAGCCAAAGGCCCTTGCCGCTGCCCTCCTGGGCAACCGCATCGCGGCACTTCTGCTGGCACTGGCCGTGGTCACCATGATCATCGGATAGGCGGCGTCCTGCTTTTGCCTTGACCCCTCACCTTCCCAGCCGGCCCGGCGCCCCGCGCGCCGGGCCGATTTTTTTCGCGTCCGCTGTCGGCCTTGCCGCTGCCCGCACGTCGTTTCATCATCGGACCGGCAGGCAAGGGAGAACGCCATGGCGAAGGTCACTTCCAAGGACGGCACATCCATCGGATACGAGACCGTGGGCCAGGGGCCGCTGGTCGTCTTCGTGCTCGGGGCCACGCAATACCGTGGCGTCGACCAATCCACGCCCCGGCTGGCGCAGATGCTGGCCGAGAGCTTCACCGCGCTGCTCTACGACCGGCGCGGGCGCGGCGAGAGCGGCAATACCGAGCCGTTCGCCGTGGCGCGCGAGGTCGAGGACATCGCGGCGCTGATCGAGGCCAATGGCGGCAAGGCGTCGCTCGTGGGCTTTTCCTCGGGCGCGGTGCTGGCCATCGAGGCGACGGCAGCCCTCGGCGACCGGGTGGAGCGGGTGATCGCCTATGAACCCCCGATCAACCCGGCCGAGCCGCTGGAGGCCGCGCGCGCCGAGTTGGAGGCGATGGAAGCGCTCAAGGCACGGGGCGACGGCGAAGCCGCCATGGTGCGCTTCATGAGCACCGTCGGCATGCCGCCCGAGCAGCTCGAAGGCTTCAAGGCCAGCCCGGCCTGGCCCGCATTCACCGCCGTGGGCACCACCATCGCCCATGACCTGCGCGCCGTGTTCGAGGGACGGGAGACCGGCATGCCCTCGCGCTGGCGCAGCGCCACCCAGCCGGCGCTGATCGTCAACGGCGACAGGAGCTATCCCTTCATGGCCGAGAGCGCGGACGCGATTGCCGAGGCCCTGCCCGATGGAAGGCGCGTCACGCTGGCGGGAGAGGACCACGGTCCCAGGCCGGAGGCCCTGGCGCCGATCATCCGGGATTTTCTGTCCTAAGTCTTTGTTTCATCGCGCTTTCACGAAGGAAGCGCTGCGAGAGCAACAGGAGAACAGCCATGCGATTCATGGTGATGATCAAGGCGAGCGAGGAAAGCGAGGCCGATGTCGCGCCGCAGGAGGGCCTGCTGCTCGCCATGGGCAAGTATAACGAAGCGCTGGTCGATGCCGGCATCATGCGCGATGGCGCGGGGCTGATGTCGAGCTCCAAGGGCGCACGGGTGCAGGTCTCCCCCGAGGGCGTCACCGTCACGGACGGGCCCTTCGCCGAGATCAAGGAAGTGATTGCCGGGTTCTGGATCTGGGAATGCGATTCGCTGCAGCAGGCGATCGAATGGGTCGCCAAATGCCCCATCGCCCATGGGCAGGACCGGTTCGAAATCCGCCAGATGCACGAGCTCGAGGATTTCGGCGCCGAGGGCGAGGGCATCGACCAGCACCGGAAGGTCGAGGCCAAGCTGGCCGCGCGCAACGCGGATTAGGCTGGATCGGCATTTCGCGGGTTCTCGTGGCTGTGGCGACATCGCACTGGATTCCGGCAATGAATGCCGGAATGACATTGCGGTTTTGGCGACCGTCTCGCCCCACCCGCAACACGTCACCCCGGTATTCATTACCGGGGTCCAGCCAGGTGCCGGCCAAAATCGCCGATGTCGATTGGCCTAGGCCGAAAGATCCGCCACCGCCTTGGCGATGCGGCGGGCGCGGGTTTCCGGCGTCCTGGCGTCCGCGATGGCCATGACGTGGCGGCGCTTGTGGCTATAGGATAGAGCCTCGAAGGCCGCTTTCGCCGAAGGATCGGCGTCGAGGGCCGCTGCGAGATCGGGCGGCACCTCGACCTCGCGCGGGGCGGTATCGAGCTCCAGGGTGACCTCGAGCGCGTCGCCGGCCTTGAGCCCGGACTTGCCGCGATGCTCGGCGCTGACGCCGAGCCAGAATTCGCCGCCCATGAAGGCGACGCTGGTGCGGTAGCTGTAGCCATTGAGCGTGACCGTGACCTTGGGCCTGCGTCCGCCGCCCAGGGCCTCGACCTCTTCGGGCGGCACGACCAGGCCTGTCGTGGTTCCGCCCGTGGCCTGCAACGTGGTCCTGAACGAGACGGCCATGGGTTTTTGCTCCCCCTTAAGCGCTGCGCATGCGCGGCGTGCCGGAAAAGCCCGGCTCGGGCAGCACCCGGTGCGGCGGCTGGTGGCCGTCGAGAAAGGTGCGGATGTTGACGATCACCGTCTCGCCCATCTCGATCCGCCCTTCGAGGGTCGCCGAGCCCATATGCGGGGTGAGCACGACCTTATGGGCGCGGGCGAGCTCGAGAAGCGCGGGATTGACCCCCTTGGTATAGTCGAAGACGTCGAGCGCCGCGCCGAGCAGATGCCCGGACTGGATACGGGCGATGAGCGCGGCTTCGTCCACCAGCTCGGGGCGGGAGATGTTGACGAGGAAAGCGCCCTGCTTCATGCGCGCCAGCCGCTCGGCGGACAGGATATTGTAGGTGGTGCGGGTATGGGGCGTGTGGAGCGAGACGATATCGACCGCCTCCAGCATGGCGTCCAGGGATTCCCACCAGGTCGCGTCCAATTGCTCCTCGAGCGCGGGCGGGCGACGGTGCCGTGCATGGTAATGCACCGAAAGCCCGAAGGCGCGGGCGCGGCGCGCGACCGCGGTGCCGATGCGCCCGAGCCCCACTATGCCCAGCGCCTTGCCGCCCAGCCTGCGGCCCAGCATCCAGGTGGGCGACCAGCCCGGCCAGGTGCCGTCGGCGAGGAGCACCTGCGAGCCCTCGACGATCCGGCGCGGCACGGCCAGAATCAGCGCCATCACCATGTCGGCGGTGTCTTCGGTGAGGACCGAAGGGGTGTTGGTGACCGTGATGCCCGCGGCGTGGGCGGCCTCGATATTGATGTTGTCGAAGCCGTTGCCGAACTGGGCGATGAGCTTGACGCTTTGCGGCAGGGCCGCGATCAGTTCGGAATCGATGCGGTCGGTGATCGAGGAGACGATGACATCGGCGTCGCGCGCGCCGGTGATCAGCGCGGCCTGGTCGAGCCTTGCATCGGTGGGATTGAAGCGCGCGTCGAACAGCGCGGCCATGCGCTCCTCGACCGCCTGGGGCAGGCGGCGCGTGACGAATATCCTGGCCTCGACCGGCATCAGGCGGAAAGCCGGGCCGGGCCCGGGAACGGGCAGGACGGGGCAAAAGCCATGGGACCCCCTTTCAGCGACCATTAAGATCGTTGCGCTATGTGATAGGGAAAAACCAGCGCAGTGGGAAGCCATGGGCTGCCCGCGACGGGGGCCAGGGACGTGTGCTAGGACCGATCGACGTGCCGACCAGACTTTTCGCCATGCTGAAAAAACCCTTTGCCATGGCCTTGCTGCTCGCGGGCCTGCTGCCTGCCGTGCCGGCGGGCGCGCAACAGCAGGTCGGCAATGTCAGCGGGCTGCCGCTGCCGCGCTTCGTGACCGTGAGCGCCGCGCCGGTCAATGTCCGCGTCGGGCCGGGCACCAATTACGAGATCGCCTGGACCTTTTTGAAGCCGCGCATCCCGGTGGAGATCATCCAGGAATTCGACACCTGGCGCCAGATCCGCGCCATCGAGGGCGATACGGGCTGGGTGCACCAGAGCCTCGTCACCGGCGAGCGTACCGCGCTGATCGAGCCCGAAAGCGGCGACCAGACCCCGCTTTTGGCCAATCCGAACCCCGAAAGCGCGGTGCGCGCCTGGCTGGGGCGCGACCTCCAGGTCTCCCTGCGCGGCTGCAACGGCAGCTATTGCGAGGCGAGCCTTTCCCATACCGGAGAAGACGGGCGCAGCGCGAGCTATCGGGGCTTCGTGGCCCAGGGCGACCTCTGGGGCGCCTATCCGGGCGAGGTGTTTGACTAGGCGGGTGTCCGTGGGCGGGGGGCTTCGCACTGGACCCCGGTAATGAATACCAGGGTGAGGCGAAATGGCAGCCCAACTCCGATGTCATTCCGGCATTCATTGCCGGAATCCAGTTCGGCGGCTGCCACACCCGCGGAAGGCCCCTCAATCCAGCGGAGTTTAGTAACCGTGACCGACGCCTTCCTCTTCGACGGACCGCCCGACGCAACGGTGACGGTGCTGCTGGCGCATGGGGCGGGCGGGGCGATGGATTCGGCGGGCATGGCTGCGCTGACCGGCGGGCTCGCCGGCGCCGGGCTGCGCGTTGCGCGCTTCGAATTCGCCTATATGGCCGGGCGGCGCAGCGGCGCGGGGCGGAAACCGCCGCCCCGGGCCGAGCGACTGATGGACGAATATCGCGAAGCCCTGGCCGCTCTGGGCGCCAAGGGGCCGCTGGTCATCGGCGGCAAATCCATGGGCGGGCGCGTCGCCAGCATGGTGGCGGATTCGCTTCACGCAGAAGGTCGGGTCGCGGGGCTCCTTTGCCTCGGCTATCCCTTCCATCCGCCCGGACGGCCCGAGCAATTGCGCACCGCGCATCTCGAAACCCTGAAGACCCCGGCGCTGATCTGCCAGGGCAGCTGCGATCCCTTCGGGACGCGCGAGGAGGTGACGGGCTACAGGCTCTCCGCGGCGATCACGATCGCCTGGTTCGAGGACGGCGACCACGACCTCAAGCCGCGCAAGGCGGTTTCGGGCTTTACCCTCTCTGACCACATGCAGAGGCTGGGCGCGGCGGTGACGGCGTGGGCCGAGGGACTGGCCTAGGACCCGTCGACATTCGAGATTCGGGCGGGCATCGCCTGGACCCCGGCAATGAATGCCGGGGTGACGACCGGAGATTGGGCAGAATAGAGGCAAAACCCCGATGTCATTCCGGCATTCATTGCCGGAATCCAGTACGATATCGCCACATCACCGCGGTCAGGACGTTGAACGTCGATCAGCTAGGTCGAACCGACCCGCTTCACCCGTACGATCACGTCCACATGGGTCACGGCCATGCCTTCGGGCGCATCGGGCAGGCCCGAGATCTGGATGGCGTTCGAGGGGATGTCGACGATGCGCTGCTCGTCCTCGATGAAGAAATGGTGATGGTCGGTGGTGTCGGTGTCGAAATAGGAGCGCGCCGCATCCACCGAGATTTCGCGCAAAAGCCCGGCCTGGCGGAACTGATGCAGGGAATTGTAGATTGTGGCGAGGGACACCTGGACGCCGCTGGCCGTGGCTTCGGCGTGGAGCTGCTCGGCGTTGATATGACGGTGCGGACCGGAAAACAGGAGCTCGGCAAGGGCCAGACGCTGGCGCGTCGGCCTCAGCCCCGCCATCCGAAGCACGGCCATGAGGCACGGCCTGCGTGAAGGAACGCGGAACTTGTCCGAATGAAACGTCATGAAATTCTGGTCCGTCCCCGGTCGTTTGCCTAGTTTCCCGACTATACCGGCCCCATCTAGGGGGCACAAGCGCTGCATGGACGCCCCGCTTGCATAGACGATCCCGCCGCCATCTGGTGGCTTGACCCTCCGCGCGCTTGGCCTCTACAGAGGCTGTCGCGACCACGAAAAGGGATTTCAATGGCCGAGCGCGCGCATCACTTCAGCTACGAGGAACTTCTGGCCCATGGACGCGGCGAATTGCCGGGGCAGATGGACGCGAGGCTGCCGGCGCCGCCCATGCTGATGTTCGACCGCATCACCCATATCGCCGACGATGACGGGGCGTATGGCAAGGGTTCGGTCGTGGCCGAGCTCGACGTGCATCCGGACCTCTGGTTCTTCCAGTGCCATTTCATCGGCGACCCGGTGATGCCGGGCTGCCTCGGGCTCGACGCCCTGTGGCAGATGGTGGGCTTCTTTCTCGGCTGGACCGGATCGCCCGGGCGCGGCCGGGCGCTGGGCGGGTCGATCAAGTTCACCGGGCAGGTCACCGACGACGTCAAGCGCGTCGAATACGGCATCGACATCAAGCGCGTCATGCGCTCCAAGCTCACGCTCGGCATCGCCGATGGCTGGGTGACGGCGGATGGCAAGCGCATCTACGAGGCCACGGACTTGCGGGTCGGGCTGTTCACGGACCTCGGCGCCCTGTAGAATCGGCCCTTCCGGGGGACCAAATACGCTCCACCAGCTAAAGAGGCGAGCATGAAGCGCGTTGTTGTGACCGGCATGGGAATCGTGTCCTCCATCGGCAATTCCGTTCCCGAGGTGCTCGAGAGCCTGCGCCTGGCGCGGCCCGGCATCACCCGGGCCGAGGATTATGTGGAATACGGTTTCCGCTGCCAGGTCCACGGGGCCCCGACCCTCGATCCCTTCGCGGTGCTCGACCGGCGCACGACGCGGTTCATGGGCAAGGGCGCGGCCTGGAACTATATCGCCATGCAGGAGGCCATCGCCCAGGCGGGGCTGGAGGAGGCCGACATCAAGAACCCGCGCACGGGGATCGTGATGGGCTCGGGCGGCCCCTCGACCCGCGCCGTGGTGGAGGCCGCCGACATCACGCGGCAGAACAAGAGCCCCAAGCGGATCGGGCCGCTCGCCGTGCCCAAGGCCATGAGCTCGACCGCCTCGGCGACGCTCGCGACCGCCTTCGGGATCCTCGGGGTCAATTATTCGATCTCCTCGGCCTGCGCGACCTCCAAGCACTGCATCGGCAATGCCTATGAGCAGATCCAGCTCGGCAAGCAGGACATCGTCTTCGCCGGCGGGCACGAGGACCTCGATTGGTCGATGTCGAACCTGTTCGACGCCATGGGCGCCATGAGCTCGCATTTCAACGATACGCCGGAAAGGGCCTCGCGCGCCTATGACCGGGACCGCGACGGCTTCGTGATCGCCGGCGGCGCCGGGGTGCTGGTGCTCGAGGAACTGGAGCACGCCAAGGCGCGCGGCGCCACCATCCTCGCCGAGGTGGTCGGCTATGGCGCGACCTCGGACGGGTTCGACATGGTGGCCCCCTCGGGCGAGGGCGCGGTGCGCTGCATGCGGATGGCGCTCGAGACCGTCAAGGCGCCGGTGGACTATATCAACCCGCACGCGACCTCGACCCCCGTGGGGGACAAGAAGGAGATCGAAGCGCTGCGCGAGGTCTTCGGCACCGGCGACGCGTGCCCGCCGATCTCGGCCACCAAGTCGCTGACCGGGCATTCGCTCGGCGCCACGGGCGTGCAGGAATCGATCTATTCGATCCTGATGATGCGGAACCGCTTCATCTGCGAGAGCGCCAATATCGAGAACCTCGACCCCGATTTCGCGGACATGCCGATCCTGCGCCAGCGCCGCGACGACGTGGACCTGGGCGTGGTGCTATCCAATTCCTTCGGCTTCGGCGGCACCAACGCGACGCTGGTGTTCAAGCATCCGGACGCTTGAGGATGATCCGCGGCCTGCTCGGATCGGGTGCCCTCCTCGCCGCGAGCATCGCGCCTTTGTCCGCGAGCGGCGAAGAGATTTCGCGGTGCCTCATCGCGGTGCACGAGGCGATCTTTCTCGATGGCCCGTGCAATTTCGAGAGCGAGCCGGACGGCAGTTTCACGCTGGGGGTCGCCGGCTCGGGCCAGAAGGCGTCGCGCTATTTCGCCTATGTCTTCGTCGAGGGCGACACCGCGACCGGGCATTGGAACGGCTTTCCGCCGGGCGACAGGGCTCACGACCCCCTGGGAGAAATGACCCGGGAGGGCGCCTGCTGGGTCAACGAGACCGCACGGGTTTGCGCCTTCCGGTAGCGCTCTTCAGAGCACCGTCACGTGTTCGTCCGATAGCGACACGGCTTTTCCGCCGCGCGTGAGAATCACCTCATCGGGGAAGCCCTGCTCCCAGATCGCGTCGCGATCATTGAGCCGCGCGATGAATTCCTTGAGACGCGGCGCGCTGGCCATGGGCATGTCGTGCAGCACGACCACGGCCCAATCGCGCGCTTCGACCTGGCGCAGCCCGCGGTCCACCCAGCCCTTCTGATCGCGCCAGTCGCCGGGCACGGCGTTCCACAGCACGGTCGTATAATCGTTCGCCAGCAGGTAGTCGCGCGCGGCGGGGCTCAGCAGATGCGGGCCGATCAGCCCATCATTGCCGAAGGGGCGGAAGAGCTTTTCCCGACAGGCGAGCGGGCCGATCCGCTTTTCCGCCAGCCCGATCTCCCGCGCGGGATCGGCATGGGGCCGGTCGCCGAAGGCGAAGCTGTGGGTGAGGGTGTGATTGCCGATCCAATGGCCTTCGGCATGGGCGCGCTCGGCCAGTTTCCGGCCCGAGGCGGTGTCGAGATGGGAGGCGATGACAAAGAAGCTCGCGAGGATGCCCGCCTCACCCAGGATGTCGAGCACGCGGTCGGTCGCCCCGGACCAGGGGCCGTTGTCGAAGGTGAGGGTGACGCGCGGGCGGGCCATGGTCTCAGCCCCTGCGGCGATAGCGCAGGATGCGGGTTTGTCCGCTGCGGGCGGAATAGATGAGGAGCCGGCCGATCAGGGGCTCGGCATAGCCCGTCACGAGCTTGACCGCCTCATTGGCCATCATGGTGCCGATGGTGCCGGTCAGCACCCCCAGCACCCCCACCTCCTCGCAGCCGGGCAGCTCGCCGGTCGCGGGCGCGACGGCGAACAGGTCGGCGAAGCGCGGGGCGGGGCTGCCGTCGCTGCCCGAAAGGTGCGGCGCGAGCACGGTCACCTGGCCGTCGAACATCGTCACCGCGCCCGAGACGAGCGGGATGGACAAAGATTCGCAAATCTCGGCCGCCATTTCGCGCGCCGCGAAGCTGTCGGTGCCCTCCACCACCAATGTTACGCCCGCGAGCAGCCGGGCGGCGTTTTCGCGCGTCAGCGCCTCGGCCACCGCGTCCACGGCCACGTGCGGGTTGAGGCCGGCGACGAAGCGTGTCGCGCTTTGCGCCTTGGCGGTACCGATATCGGCCGTGCGGTAGATGACCTGGCGCTGCAGGTTGGAGAGGGCGACCGTGTCGGGATCGAGGATCGAGAGCTTCCCCACGCCCGCGGCGGCGAGATAGGCGATGACCGGCGCGCCGAGCCCGCCGGCGCCGATTACCGCGACATGGGCGGATTTGAGCGCGGCCTGGCCGGTTCCCCCAAGGCCCTTGAGGACGATGTGGCGCGCATAGCGCCGGGTTTCCTCGGGAGAGAGCGCCAAATCAGCTAGACGTCACCGAGCGGGACCGCGATGAAGCGCCGGTCGGCACCCTCGAAGCCCCAGCTATGGACGGCCAGGATCGCCACCGCGTCGTTCATGTCCCGCGACCAGAGCGGCAGGGCCACGGCGTGGATGCGGTAGGTGACGGCGCAGTTGCGCGAGCCGGGCAGGCGGGTGTCGCGATGGATTTCGCGGGTCACGCCGTCATGGGAAAGGGTAAGGGCAAAGCCCTTCGGCTCCTCGCCGAACCATTCCACGCAATCGAGCGTGGTGGGCGCGGAGAAGAGCTCCAGCGCCAGCTCGTATTCGCCCTCGGGCGGGTTGAGGTCGAAGCCGGGCATGCCGAAGCGCAGGGACTGGCCGTCGGTATCGAGCGCGCCGTCGCCGACAAAGGCCAGAACGCGGGCCGGGCTGCCGATGCCGTATTCGCCCAGCGCGTCGCCGGCGCGCAGCAGCGCCGTCGAGCGGGCGGTGTTGAGCCTGGCGCCATCCTGGTCGATGCGTGCCCGGAAGGGCGATCCCCCCACGAAGCTGTCGCGCGCGAGATCGACGAGGAAGATATCGGAATAGGGAAAGCCGGAGCCGTCCTGCACGCCATATTGCTCGAAGGCGAAATAGCGGAAGCTGTCCGAATAGCCGATGATGTTGAGTATGGCGCTGTCGGCGGCGCGCGCCGGCAGGCCGGCAGCCAGGACGACACCCGCGCTAAACGCCGCCAGAAGCACCCGTCGAGCCAAAGCCGGAAGATCCACGATCCGTTTCCTCCAAGTGTGCGGCGGACTGTAACGCCGTGGCCGCGACCGGGGCAATCACCATCTGGGCGATGCGTTCGCCGCGCGCGACCGCGAACGGGTCCGGTCCGTGATTGATGAGAATGACGAGAATCTCGCCGCGATAATCGGCATCCACGGTGCCGGGACTGTTGAGTACGGTGACGCCGAATTTCGCCGCCAGGCCCGAACGCGGCCGCACCTGGGCCTCGTAGCCCGCCGGCAGGCCGAGGGCGATGCCGGTGGGGATGGCGACGAAAGCGCCGGGGGCGAGGGTCACGGGCTGATCCTGGGGCAGGGCGGCGCGCAGGTCATAGCCGGCCGCGCCTTCGGTCTGGCGCGCGGGCAGGGGCAGGCCCTCGCCATGGGACAGGACGCGGACGGGAACGAGAAGGGTCATGAACCGGCCTCTCGGGACGCAAAGAACGCGGCGATTCGCGCGGCGAGGCGGCGTCCGACCTCGCGCTTGCTGGTCTCGCCCCAATCCTCCTCCACGCCGTCGCCCGCGAGCAGCACCACATGGGTCGCATCGTGGTTGAAGACCTTGTCCTCGCCCACCTCATTGGCCACCAGCCAGTCGCAGCCTTTTCGCGCGCGCTTTTTGCGGGCGTTGTCCAGAAGGTTTTCCGTCTCTGCGGCGAAGCCGACGACCAGCGCCGGGCGGCCTGTTTCCATTCCCGCGATGCGGGCGAGAATGTCGGGATTGGGCGCGAATTCGAGCGCCGGCGGCGCGAAACCGGCATCCTTCTTGAGCTTGCCCGTCGCGGGATTGGCGATCTTCCAGTCGGCCACCGCGGCGCAGAAGATCGCGGCATCCGCGGGCAAGGCCCGTTCGACCGCGGCCAGCATCTGGTCGGCGGTCGTGACGCGGATCACGGCGCAGCCCCTGGGGTCGGCGGCCTCGGCGGGGCCGGTCACGAAGCTCACCCTCGCGCCGAGCGTCGCGAGCGCCTCGGCAATGGCGGTGCCCTGCTTGCCCGAGGAGGCGTTGGAGATGTAGCGCACCGGGTCGATGGGCTCGCGGGTGGGGCCGGAGGTCACGATCACGTGCTTTCCGGCGAAGGGCTTTGGCGCCGAGTCGCGGGCGAAATGCTCCGCGATGGCCGCGACGATGGCCGCCGGCTCGGCCATGCGGCCCGGCCCGTACTCGCCGCAAGCCATCTCGCCCTCGTCCGGGCCGACGCATGTCACCCCGTCCTCCTCCAGCAGCGCGATGTTCCGCTGGGTCGAGGCCGCCTGCCACATGCGCACGTTCATGGCCGGGGCCACGATTATGGGCGTGTCTGTGGCCAGGAGCGTGGTCGAGGCGAGGTCGTCGGCCAGGCCATGGGCCAGCTTGGCGAGAAGATTGGCGGTGGCGGGCGCGACCACGATGAGGTCGGCCGAGCGCGACAATTCGATATGGCCGATCTCGGTCTCGCGGGTGAGATCGAACAGGGTATCGAGGGCGGGACGGCCCGACAGCGTCGCCAGCGCCAGGGGCGTCGTGAACTGCTTGGCGTTCTCGGTGAGGATCACCTGCACGCTGCCACCCGCTTTCTGGATCGCGCGCACCAGCTCGGGGGATTTGACCGCGGCAATGCCGCCCGAGACGATCAGAAGGATGTGCTTTCCGATGAGCATGGCCCGCTCCTAACCGGCAAAGAGATAACGCAGCAAGGCGAGGACCGACAGCAGGCTTGCGGCCAGCAGCACCCATTTGAGCGCGGCGCCGAGCCGGTCGCGGCGGGTGACGCGGAGCTGGCCGGCTTCGATCAGGGCCAGCACGCGCTCGCCCCGCGCCACCAGGGGCGGGATGCGGGCGGCGAGCTGGCGCGCGTCGGTCACGACCTCCTCGATGCGCTCGATCTGGCCGAAGGGGCCGACATTGCGGCGCACCCAATCCCCGATCACCGGCTCGGCCGCCTCCCACATGTTGAACTGGGGATCGATGAGCCGCGCGGTGCCCTCGACCAGCACCATGTTCTTTTGCAACAGAACCAGCTCGGGCCGCGCCGCCATGTCGAAGAGCTCGGTGGTGTCGAAGAGCTGGGCCAGCACCTTGGCCATGGAAATCTCGTCGGCCGCGCGCCCCACCAGGGGCTCGCCGATGGCGCGCAGGGCCTGGGCGAAATCGTCCACCGACTGGTGGGCCGGCACGTAGCCGATCTCGATATGGATGCGGGCGATGCGCTTGTAATCCTGGGTCAGAAAGCCGTGCAGCACCTCGGCGAGGAAGCGGCGCTCGCGCTTACTGATGCGGCCGGTGATGCCGAAATCGACCGCGACGACGCCCCCGGTCTTCGGGTCGGCGAAGAGATTGCCCGGATGCATGTCGGCGTGGAAGAACCCGTCCCGGATCGCCTGGCGCAGGAAGCTGCGGATCAGGGTTTTCGCCAGTTCGGGCCGGTCGATGCCCGCGGCCGCGAGCCGTTCGGTCTCGCGCACCGGAATGGCCTCGATCCAGTCGGTGACCAGAACGGTGCGGGCGGAGAGCGGCCAATGCACGTGCGGCACGGCAAAGCCCTGATCGTCACTGGTATTCTCCGCGATCTCGGAAATCGCCGCGGCTTCCAGGCGCAGATCCATTTCCAGCGCCGCCGAGCGGGCCAGGGTCTCGACGACCTGCTGGCCGCGCAGCCTCTTTGAGGCCGGCATCAGCACTTCGAGCGCGCGGGCCGCGGCCGCCAGCGCCTTCAGGTCGCGGGCGAAGCGCTCCTCGATCCCCGGGCGCAGGATCTTGACCGCGACGGTTTTGCGCCCGCCCTCGGGGGTCCGCACCAAAGCCTTGTGCACCTGGGCGATGGACGCGGCGGCCACGGGCTCCGAAATCTCCTCGAGCTGCGCTGCCGCGGGGCCCAGGGCCTCGGCCAGCAGGCCCGGCACCAGCGCGGGATCGAAGGGCGGCATGGCGTCCTGGAGCTGGGCCAGGTCGGCGGTGATGGCCGAGCCGAAGATGTCGCGGCGCGTGGCCAGCAACTGGCCGAATTTCACATAGGTCGGGCCGAGCCGGGTCAGGGCCTTGGCCAGCCGGTCGGCGCGGCCGGTCCTGCGCACCGAGGGCCGCTCGATCAGGCGGGCAAAGCGGATGAGCGTGGCGGTCGAGGGGGGCAGGGGCTGGCCCTCGGCGAGCGAGAAGGCCCCCTCGCGCGCGAGCGCGTAGCCGGCCCGGATCAGCCGCAGGTAGTCGCCGATCAAAGCTTCCAGGCTCCATGCAGCGCCGCGATATTGCCCGAGAGCGCGGTGTGGGTCACGCGCTTGAACCCGGCCTCCGCGATCATGGCCGAGAACCGGGCCGGATCGGGGAAGTTGCGGATCGAATCCACCAGATAGCGATAGGGCTCGGCGTCCCCGGTCACGAGCTTGCCCATGGGCGGGATGGCGGCGTCCGAGAAGCGGTCGTAGAGCGCCGAGAGGACCGGCACGTCGACCTTGGAGAATTCCAGCACCAGCAGCCTGCCGCCGCGCTTGAGGACGCGATGCGCCTCGGCCAGCGCAACCGCGATGCGCGGCACATTCCTGATGCCGAAGGCGATGGTGTAGGCGTCGAAGCTCGCGTCGGGGAACGGCAGGGCCTCGGCATTGGCGGTCACGAAGCTCACCCGGCTGGGATAGCGCCAGGCCTTGGCCCGCTCGGCGCCCACCGCCAGCATGTCGGGATTGATGTCGGAGACCACCACCTCGGCATGGCCGTGGCTGGCGTCGAGGATGCGCTGGGCAATGTCCCCGGTGCCGCCCGCCATATCGAGCACGCGATAGGGACGCGCGCCGCTGCGCGGGGGCGCGAGCCGGGCGACCATCAAATCCTTCCAGATCCGGTGCACGCCGAAGCTCATCAGGTCGTTCATGAGGTCGTAGCGCTGCGCGACCTTGAAGAAGACCTCGTTGACGAGGCCCTGCTTTTCGCCCAGCGGCACCTCGCGGGTGCCGAAATGGGTGGTCTCGACAGGGGTGCTGTCCTGGCTCTGCATGGCTCTCAACGCGCCTTTCGTTCTGGCTCGGGCGGGCACGGCCCTTCCCACTGGACCCCAAGCGGGGTTATGAGCGCTCGCGCCGTCAATGGCAATCGCCCGCCGCTTTCGCCCTTAATAGATAAGGAGGGTTTTCGCCGATGCCCGAATTGCCGGAAGTGGAAACCGTGCGGCGCGGCCTTGCCCCCTATGTCACGGGCGCCCGGATCGAGGCGGTGGCGCTCAACCGCGCCGATTTGCGCTTCGCCTTCCCCGAGCGCTTTGCCGCCCGGCTCACCGGCCAAACCATTCTCTCGGTGGACCGGCGCGCCAAATACCTCCTGTTCGGGCTTTCGGGCGGCGACACCTGGCTCGCGCATCTGGGGATGACCGGCAGCTTTGCGGTGGGGGACGCGCGGATCGTGCCCGCCTCGCTCAAGGCCGATGCCGCGCCCGGGGACAAGCATCGCCACCTCGTCGCCAGCCTCGCCCATCCCGAGCACGGGGCGCTGACCCTCTCCTATAGCGACCCGCGCCGCTTCGGCTTCATGGGACTGTTTTCGCCCGGGGAGCCCAATCCGCATCTCGAGGCGCTCGGGCCCGAGCCGCTCGGCAACGGTCTCGACGCCCCGAGCCTCCACGCCGTGCTCAGGACCAAGAGGACGCCGATCAAGTCGGCGCTGCTCGACCAGCGGGTGATCGCGGGGCTGGGCAATATCTATGTCTGCGAGGCCTTGTTCCGGGCGGCCATCGCGCCGACCCGGCTGGCGTCCGCGGTGACGCTGCCCGAAACCGAGGCGCTGGTGCGCGCGATCCGCGACGTGCTGGCCGAGGCCATCGCGGCGGGCGGCTCGACCCTGCGCGATTTCCGTAATGCCGAGGGCACGCCAGGCTATTTCCAGCACACCTTCCTCGTCTACGACCGCGAGGGCGAGCCCTGTCCGCGGCCGGGTTGCACCGGCACCATCGCCCGCATCGTACAATCGGGGCGGTCGAGCTTCTATTGCCCGGTCTGCCAGAGCTAGGGAGCGATTGACTCCCGGCCCGGCCGCGCCTATGAAGCCGCCTTCACGGGGCGGCAGCGATGCCGCCTTTTCCGGTTGCGCTCGTCCGGGGGAACCCCTTTCGGAAATTGAGCGCGCAAGGCCCATGCGCCACGAGGAACATCAGAATGGCAAATACCCCTTCGGCCAAGAAGGCCGCCCGCAAGATCGAAAAGCGGACCGCGATCAACACCGCCCGTCGCAGCCGCGTGCGCACCTTCCTGCGCAAGGTCGAGGATGCGATCGCCAGCGGCGACAAGGAAGCCGCGACCGCGGCCCTGCGCGCGGCCGAACCCGAGCTGGCGCGCGCCGCCGGCAAGGGCGTGTTCCACCGCAACATGGCCGCCCGCAAGGTCTCGCGGCTGACCAAGCGCGTGAAGGCCCTCGGTGCCTAAACCTTAGGCAGAATCCCGGATTTCCGGGGTTTTCGCTCTAGCGCGCAAAAGCGGAACACAATTCCAAAGCCCTCCTCGCGAGGGCTTTTTTCATAAGCCCCGCGAACCGAAAATCTGTGACGAATCCGTCACGCCCCTGTTACCAAAAACGCGGGAGGGAAAAAATGTTTCGGGGGTTTGCGGGGTCGGCTCGACCGATTCTCCATTGAGTCCCATAGCCTTAAATTTCTCTTCCTGCGGAGGGTGGCGCAGGGCCCGGCAACGGGGCGCAGAGTCAAGCCCCATTTTCCGGATTCTGCCAGTTGTGCGGCCAAAAAGGGCTGACTAATATGAGCCCCGTCAGATAAAAACAGGACAGCGCGGGGCGGTCGAATACCGCCTTTCGCAAATCCCAAAGGGGCCAACACATGACGGGCGGGACGTGCATGCAGGTTTTGATCACTTCAGGCGATCGGGCCGCACCATTCCCTAACCGTCCTTATCTTCGTCCTGACTGGCGGATGCGTTTCTCTTAGTTCCGAGTGCCGGCTCGTAGCGCCGGCATTACTTGAAAGACCGTGAGTTCATCTTGCCACGACGTTCGCGGCGAGGGGATGAGTGCGTTTGTTTGCGTGAGTTTCGGGCACAAGACGAAAACGGCCGCCGGCGGCGGTCCCACACTACAGGAAGGGGTGGAATTCGATGAAATCCAACGCGGCGGCGGACCGCGCGACATGGCCGATCTCCCGAACCGAACCGGCACGGCGGGCGGATCTGGAGGCAATGGAAAGCCGGATGGAGACGAAAGGCGTGCCGGCCCCGCTGGCGCCCAAGGACATACCGGCCGCGACCGCGGGGAGGCACGACACCATGGACGACGAGTTTGGACCGATCTGGACCCGCGTACGGGCGCGGCTCAAGGCCATGGTCGGCGATGACGTGTTCGTCTCCTGGTTCGCGCGGCTCGAGCTCGAGGAAATCGTGGGCGACCTGGCGCATCTTTCGGTGCCGACCCGGTTCCTCTGCTCCTGGATCCAATCCAATTATGCCGAAAAGCTGCTCTCGGCCTTCCAGGCCGAGGACGAGGCCATCACCCGGCTGCACGTGACCGTGCGGGTCAACGGCCAGGCCCGGCCCCGGCTCGCCCCGGCCGACGCGCCCGCGCCGGATGCGGCCAAGGGCGAGGCCAAGGCCCCGGCCGTGGCTGCCGCCCCCGGCGCCGGGCTGGCGCTCTCCAGCCCCGGCCGCGGCACCGGCGACGCGCTCTCGGGCAGCGCGCTCGACAAGCGGCTGACCTTCGAGACCTTCGTGGCCGGCGAAGCCAACGAGATCGCGCTCGGCGTGGCCCAGCAGGTGGCCTCGGCCGCGGCCAACAACACCGTGACCTTCAACCCGGTCTATCTGCATTCCACCGTAGGGCTGGGCAAGACGCACCTCTTGAACGCCATTGCCTGGGCCGCCGGGGCGGCCGACGCCTCGCGCAACGTGGTGTATCTGACCGCCGACCACTTCATGTACCATTTCATGAGCGCGGTGCGGACCCAGTCGGCGCTCGGCTTCAAGGAATGGCTGCGCGGCATCGACCTCCTGCTGATCGACGACATGCAGTTCCTGCAGGGCAAGTCGGCCACCGAGTTCGGCCATACGCTCTCGACCCTGATCTCGGGCACGCGCCAGGTGGTGGTGGCGGGCGACGCGCCGCCGCGCGACCTCGAAATGCTCGACGACCGGGTGCGCTCGCGGCTTTCGGGCGGGCTCGTGATCCCGATCACCAATTTCGACTATGAATTGCGCCGCGCCATCGTGCAGAAGCGCGCCGACCAGGCTATGAGCCGCTTTGCCGGCCTCGCCATTCCCGAGCCCGTGCTCGATTTCGTCGCCCGGTCCGTGACGAGCCATGGCCGCGACCTCGACGGGGCGGTCAACAGGCTGGTGGCCGCCAACCAGCTCACCCGCGAGCCGGTGACCCTGGCGCTGGCGGAAAAGACGCTGCAGGACCTCATCCGCACGCGCGAGACGCCCAAGGTGCGGATCGACGAGATTCTGCGCGTGGTCTCGCGCCACTACAAGGTGCCGCGCACGGACCTTCTGTCCTCGCGCCGCTCGCGCGACGTGGTGCGGCCGCGCCAGATCGCCATGTATCTGGCCAAGGTGCTGACCTCGCGCTCCCTGCCCGAGATCGGGCGGCGCTTCGGCGGGCGCGACCACACCACCGTGCTCCATTCGGTGCGCAAGATCGAGCAGCTGATGCGCGAGGACGGCGATCTCGTGGCCGAGATCGAGCTCTTGAAGCGCATGCTCGAAGAGTAGCCTTTTCCGGCGCTGTCCCGCGCCGAAAAATCCCCAGGGCCGGGTGCGCATTACGCCCCGGCCCTTGCGTTTTCGGCCCGTTCGGGGCAGGGTCGCGACCCCGGCGTTCCGCCGGACGCCGCGCCCGGCACCGCCAAGGCACGGCGGCACCATCCGAACGCTTTTTAAGGTTCTTGTCGCGATGAAGGTCACGCTCGAGCGCAACCATCTCCTGAAATCGCTGGGCCATGTGCATCGCATCGTCGAGCGGCGCAACACCTACCCCATCCTCGCCAACGTGCTGATGAGCGCGACCGCCGAGGGGCTGGACCTGCGCGCGACCGACCTCGATATCGAGGTCACCGAGACCGTGCCCGCCATGACCGGCACGCCGGGGGTGACCACGGTGCCGGCCCATACGCTCTACGAGATCGTGCGCAAGCTCGCGGACGGGGCGGACGTGGTGCTCGAGACCGACGGCAACGACCAGATGCAGATCGCCTCGGGCCGCTCGCGCTTCCATCTCGCCTGCCTCAACCCGGACGGGTTCCCGGATTTGAAGTCCGGCGCCTTCAGCCACTCCTTCTCGATGTCGGGCACGGCGCTCAAGGACCTGATCGAGCGCACCCAGTTCGCGATCTCGAGCGAAGAGACGCGCTATTATCTCAACGGCATCTTCATCCACACCATCGACAACGGCGCGGGCGTCGTGATGCGCGCGGTCGCGACCGACGGGCACCGGCTGGCGCGGGTCGAGGCCGAGGCGCCTTCGGGCTCGGCGGGCATGCCCGGCATCATCGTGCCGCGCAAGACCGTGAGCGAGGTCTTGAAGCTCGTCGAAGGGCTCGAGGACGACGTGCTGATCGAGCTCTCCGACACCAAGATCCGCTTTACGCTCGGGGGCGTGGTGCTGCTCTCCAAGCTCATCGAGGGGAGCTTCCCCGATTACGAGCGCGTGACGCCCAAGAACAACGACAAGATCCTGACCGTCGACCGCGACAGCCTGGCCAAGGCGGTGGACCGCGTCTCGACCATCGCCTCGGACCGCGGCGGCAAGGCGGTCAAGCTCTCGCTCTCGCCCGGCCAGCTCGCGCTTTCGGTCACCAATCCCGACCATGGCACGGCCAACGAGGAGCTGGCCGTGGATTTCGAGCTCGACAGCTTCGAGATCGGCTTCAACGCCCGGTATCTGCTCGAGATCATCTCGCAGATCCGCAGCGAGAACATCGTGTTCCAGTTCAACGACGCCGGCTCGCCCACGCTGGTGCGCGAGGATTCGGAATCCTCGGCGCTGTTCGTCCTGATGCCGATGCGTGTTTAGGTATTGAGCAGGGCACCCCTCACCCCCGGCCCCTCTCCCTCAAGGGGAGAGGGGGGCGATAGAGCCGATGAGCCACGGACTCCCCTTCTCCCCTTGAGGGAGAAGGTGGATCGGGCCGAAGGCCCGAGACGGATGAGGGGTGCGCGATGCCAACAAAGCGCGCTGCGCTGGCAGCTCTGGCTCCCATGACACCCCCGACCCGCTCCATCTCCCGCCTGCGCCTCACCGGCTTCCGCAACTATCTCTCGGCCGGGCTCGATCTCGACCCGCGCCACGTGGTGCTGGTGGGGGAGAACGGGGCGGGCAAGACCAACCTGCTCGAAGCGGTCTCGCTGCTCTCGCCGGGCAGGGGATTGCGCCGCGCACCCTTCGACAGCCTCGGCACCCTTGGCGGGGACGGGCAATGGGCGGTGGCGGCCACGGTCGAGACCCCGTTCGGGCCCACGGACATCGGCACGGGCAGCGCGCCGGACGGGGCGACGCGGCGGGTGCGGATCAACGGCGCGCCGGCGCGGGCCGTGGACGAGATGAGCGCCCATATCCGCCTGCTCTGGCTCACCCCGTCCATGGACGGGCTGTTTTCCGGCCCGGCCTCGGACCGCAGGCGCTTTCTCGACCGGCTGGTGACGACGCTCATTCCCGGCCACAGCGAGACCGTCAACGATTTCGAAAAGGCCATGCGCCAGCGCAACCGGCTGCTCGAGGAGAACGGCGACCCGCTCTGGCTCAACGCCATCGAGGCGCAGATGGCCCAGCTCGCGAGCGCCATCCACTTCGCGCGGGCCGATTCCCTGGCCCAGCTCCGCAACCAGATGGCCGAATCCATCGCCGAGACCGGCTTTCCCGAGGCCCGGCTCGACGTGACCCCGCTGTTCGAGGACGCGCCCGTGCCCGAGGCGGCGAGCGCGCTGGAGGAAAAGCTGGCCCGGGCCTGGCGCGACGCCCGGCCGCGCGACCGGGCCGCCGGGCGCACGCTTTTGGGCCCGCACCGCGCCGATCTCTCGGTCACCCACAGAGCCAAGGACATGCCCGCGGCGCTGTGCTCGACCGGCGAGCAGAAGGCGCTGCTGATCGGGCTGGTCCTTGTTCACGCGCGCCTGGTTACCCATATGAGTGGTATCGTTCCCATCCTCCTGCTGGACGAAATCGCGGCCCATCTCGACCCGGCGCGGCGGGCGGCGCTGTTCGCCGCGCTCGACCGGCTCGGCACGCAATGCTGGATGACGGGGACCGACCCCATGCTGTTTTCGGCGCTGGAGGACCGGGCGCAGCGCTTTTCCGTCAGCGCGGGCCGTCTTACCCCGCTTTAGGACGCGCGCCATCCGTGAAAAAACGGCGCGGCGCTTGGGGTGGGGGCGCCGATCGGCTAGAACATCGTATCTCCCTTACAGAACTGATTCTTTCATGACCGACCAGAGCAATACCGGACCCGAAATCGAATACGGCGCGGACTCCATCAAGGTGCTCCGCGGTCTCGATGCGGTGCGCAAGCGCCCCGGCATGTATATCGGGGACACCGACGACGGCACGGGTCTGCACCACATGGTCTACGAGGTGGTGGACAACGCCATCGACGAGGCGCTCGCGGGCCACGCGGACCTCGTCACCGTGACGCTCAATGCCGACGGCTCGGTGACCGTGACCGACAATGGCCGCGGCATTCCGGTGGGCATCCACAAGGAAGAGGGCGTCTCGGCGGCCGAGGTCATCATGACCCAGCTCCATGCGGGCGGAAAGTTCGACCAGAACGCCTACAAGGTCTCGGGCGGGTTGCACGGGGTGGGCGTGTCGGTGGTCAACGCGCTCTCGGTCTGGCTCAAGCTCTCGATCCGCAGCGGCGGCAAGGTGCACGAGATGAGCTTCACCCATGGCGTAGCCGACGCGCCCCTCGAAGTGGTGGGCGATTACGAGGGGCGCTCGGGCACGGCGGTGACCTTCCTGCCCAGCACCGAAACCTTCACCATGACCGAGTTCGACTTCAAGACGCTCGAACACCGGCTGCGCGAGCTCGCCTTCCTCAATTCGGGCGTGCGCATCCTGCTCGCCGACCGGCGCCATCCCGAGCCCGTCGATGTGGAACTCTATTACGAGGGCGGGCTGGAAGCCTTCGTGCGCTATCTCGACAAGTCCAAGCAGCCGGTGCTCGACAACCCCATCTGCATGCGGGCCGAAAAGGACGGCATCACCGTCGAGGTGGCGCTGCAGTGGAACGACAGCTATCACGAGAACGTGCTGTGCTTTACCAACAACATCCCGCAGCGGGATGGCGGCACCCATCTGGCGGGTCTGCGCGGCGCGCTGACGCGCCAGGTCACCTCCTATGCGACCAATTCGGGCATCGCCAAGAAGGAAAAGGTCGAGCTTTCGGGTGACGATACCCGCGAGGGGCTGACCTGCGTGCTCTCGGTCAAGGTGCCGGACCCGAAATTCTCGTCCCAGACCAAGGACAAGCTGGTCTCCTCGGAGGTCCGGCCCGTGGTCGAGAACGTGGTCAACGAAAAGCTCGGCCAGTGGTTCGAGGAGCATCCCAACGAGGCCAAGGCCATCGTCTCCAAGGTGGTGGAAGCCGCCGCGGCGCGCGAAGCGGCGCGCAAGGCGCGCGAGCTCACCCGCCGCAAGGGGGCGCTGGAGATCTCCTCGCTGCCCGGCAAGCTCGCCGACTGCCAGGAACGCGACCCGGCCAAGTCGGAAATCTTCATCGTCGAGGGCGATTCGGCCGGCGGCTCGGCCAAGCAGGGGCGCAACCGCGCCAACCAGGCGGTGCTGCCGCTGCGCGGCAAGATCCTCAATGTCGAGCGCGCGCGCTTCGACCGCATGATCTCGTCCGACCAGGTGGGTACGCTGATCACGGCGCTGGGCACGGGCATCGGACGGCAGGAATTCAATCCCGACAAGCTCCGCTACCACAAGATCATCATCATGACCGACGCGGACGTGGACGGCGCCCATATCCGCACGCTGCTCTTGACCTTCTTCTACCGGCAGATGCCGGAGCTGATCGAGCGCGGGCACCTCTATATCGCCCAGCCGCCGCTCTATAAGGTCACGCGCGGCCGGTCCGAGCAATATCTCAAGGACGAGCGCGCGCGCGAGGACTACCTGCTCGCCGGCGGGGTCGAGGATGCGGTGCTGACCACGCGCGCCGGCTTTTCCCATTCGGGCCACGACCTGCTCTCGATCGTCGAGCAGGCGCGCGACCTCACCCATCTGATGGACGGGCTCAACACCAAGTACAACCGCCAGGCCGTGGAACAGGCCGCCGTGGTGGGCGCGCTCGATCCCGACGCCATCGCCGATCCCCAGGTGGCGCAGGGCCTGGCCGACCGCGTCGCCAACCGGCTCGACCGCATGTCCGACGAGACCGAGCGCGGCTGGACCGGGGCGCTGGACGGGGAGGGCGGCTATGTCTTCTCCCGCGTGGTGCGCGGGGTCACCGAGACCCACGCCCTCGAAGCGGCGCTTCTCGCCTCCGCCGACGCGCGCAAGCTGCGCTCCCTCGCCGGGCGGCTGGACGAGATCTATGGCGGGGTGCCGGTCCTCACGCGCAAGGACCAGACCCACGAGATCTACGGGCCGCGCTCGCTGTTCCGCATGGTGATGGACGCCGGGCTCAAGGGCGTCTCGATGCAGCGCTACAAGGGGCTGGGCGAGATGAACGCCGAGCAGCTCTGGGAGACCACGATGGACCCCGATGCGCGCACGCTTCTGAAGGTTCAGATCAAGGAAACCGACGAGGCCGACAATATCTTCAGCCAGCTCATGGGCGACCTCGTCGAGCCGCGCCGCGACTTCATCCAGGACAATGCCCTGGCGGTCTCCAACCTCGACGTCTGAGATTTTTTCTTTTCTGCCGACGAAAAAGAAAGGCCCCCAATCGGGGGCCTTTCTGCGTCGCGGGAGGAGGGAGACTGTGCGACGTGTTGGTTTTGGGGCAATCGGCATTCGTGGTTGCGGCGAGAGCACCCCTCATCCGACCTCCGCTTCGCTCCGGCCACCTTCTCCCTCAAGGGGAGAAGGGGAGCCCGTGGCTTATCGGCTCTATCGCCCCCCTCTCCCCTTGAGGGAGAGGGGACGGGGGTGAGGGGTGCCTGCCAGCCAAACTCACAAATGCCAGATAACGTCCAGCCTCAGCCCGCCGCGGCAACCGTCTTCGGCGTTTCCGGATCGGCGCCCCATTCCTCCCAGCTTCCATCGTACAGCACGAGATTGGTGAAGCCGAGGTCGCGCAGGGCGGCGAGCTGGTTGGACGCCACGTTGCCCGAGCCGCAGGTGAGGATGAGCTGGTGCTCGCGGGTGACGCCGTTGGCCTCAAGCGCCGCCGCCAGGGCCTCGATATTGTGCACCGCGGCCCCGGTATGGGAGACCCCGATCGGAATGTTGATCGAGCCGGGGATCGACCCGGCGGCAAAGCCCTGCTCGCCGCGGCTGTCGATGATGATGGTGTTGGCGTCGTCGAGATGGGCCAGGACGTAATCCTTGTCCACGACCTCGATCTTGGCGCGGTCGAGCACGAAATCGGAAGGGGTCGGCACCACGGCCTCGGCGGTCACAGCGCCGGTCCATTCGGTGATGCCGCCTTCGAGGATATGGACCTCCTCGAAGCCGGACTGGTCGAAGGCGACATAGGCGCGCCCGGCCAGGTCGTCGCCATAGATGACGATAATGTCGTCATAGGAGAGGCCCGCGCCCGCGAAGGCCGCCTGGCGGTCCGCGATCGCGGGGAGCTGGTTGCGCAGGCCCGCGAGCTCGGGGGAGAGCACGGTATTGGGGATGTTGATCGCGCCCGCGATATGGCCTTCGGCATAGGCCTCGGGCGTGCGGATGTCGATGATCTTGACCTGCGGCTGGGCGAGCAGGCCGTTGAGATAGGCCTCGTCGATATAGATGCCGTCGCCCGGGGCATTGCCGGCGAAGATCGCCGGCAGGGTCTGGGCCGAGGCCGGGGAGAGGGCCAGGGCGCCGAGCAGCAGCACGGCTGAGGCGGTGAGTGTACGGATTTTCATGATCTAAACTCCGAGGGGGTTTGGGATGGTTCGGGTCAGGGCTGGGGTTCCCAGCCGGTCAGCGCCGCTTCCCAGCCGGGAAACTGGGTGAGCAGCCAGATCTGGATGGCGCGGTCGGCGCCGGTGAGGATCGCGACCCCGGCAAGGGCGAGCAGCAGGCCCATGACGGTGCGGATGGTGCCGAGATGGCGGTTGAGACCGCGGATGCGCTGCACCACGGCGCGCCCGCCCAGGATGACCGCGGCCATGGGCACGGACGTTCCCAGGGCATAGGCGATGGTCGTGGCCACGGCGCCGCCCGTTACCTCCTGGTTGAGCGCGAGGGTGATGACCGAGGCCATGATCGGACCGACGCAGGGCGTCCAGGCGAGCCCGAGCCCGCTGCCGAGCAGGAAGCCGCCGCCGAGCCCGTTGCCCGTTGCGGGAATGGCATTGCCGAGCGCCGCCACCCCGCCCGCCTGCACCTCGAAGGCGTGGCTGAACCGGGGCACCGCGAGCACCGCGCCCAGCGCCACCAGCAGCACCCCGCTCACCACGCGCATCGCATCGGGCGGGATGCCCGTGGCGAGGACGAGGGTGGAGAGCAGCAGCGTCACGGCCGAGAACGCGACGACGAAGCCGGCGATCACGCCCCAGGGCCGCAGCCGCCCCTCCTGCACGCTCGAGGCGAGGATCGCGGGCAGCAGCGGCAGGACGCAGGGCGAGAGCACGGTCACGACGCCCGCGAGAAAGGCGAGGAGCAGGGTCATCGCGAGGGGCTTTCCCTAGAAGATCGGGCGCGTGTTGAGCGCCTCGATGCCGCCCCCGTTCCAGGACTGGATGCGGCTGCCGTCGGCGGCCACCTGGACGAAGGTGTTCTGGTAGGTGACGCCGTAGCGCGCCTTGAGCTCGGTCTCGGCGTCGTAATCGGCGATGATCACGGTGAGGCCCGGCTGCACCTCGGGCCAGCGCGCCTGGAAGCTCACCATGGTGGCCTGGCAGGTGGGGCACCATTCGGCGTGGAAATAGAGGATGGCGGGCCCGCGCTGGGCGAGCGCGGTCACCTGTTCGAGGGATTCGAAGAGCACCGCGTCCGCGGGCGGGCGCGTCTCCTGGGCCAGGCTGGGGGCGAGGGCGAAGATGGGGGCGAAGAGGCCGATGCTCGCGCCGATCCCGATCAGATGTCTGCGTGTCACCATGTCCGTCCTCCGATAGCATCGTCAAACCCTAGCGGAGCGGTCGGGATTGAAACAATCGCGGCGCGTTGCGTTTTTCCGCGCCGCGGCAGAAGCAATTTTCGCCTGAGGGGAGGGGGACGACCGGTCCGTGCTCCCGGCCTCGCGCGCCGCTCGCCGGCCGGAACGGAACCGCGGCGTTCGCACTTTCGTTGCCATTGCGCCACAGGGGACTTGTGCGGGGCGGGCGCTTGGGTCCATACCGGTCCATATCCCATAAACCGGCCACATTTTCTCCCGACAAGCCGTAACGTTCGGGGGGCTGAACCGGTCGGGTGCCGGCCGTATCCGGCGCAGCGCCGCTTGTCGATCGAGGGCAATGCTGGCACCCTATGCGCCGGCTCCGGACGTCCGCCGCAACAGAGAGCACCTATGGACCTACGCCTATCTCCGGAAGATCGCGTCGATGCCGGGCCGTCCCGTACGGCCAGGGCGGCTGGCACCAGCTCAGCGGGAGGGCGCGGAACCCGCGCCGAAAAGCCCGCGCGCGCGCCCAAGCCGAAAAAGACCCGGGGCAACGGAGGGCGGCAGGTGCGGCGCTGGACGCTCTGGCGCGTGTTCGGCCAGCTCTTCCGGCTCGGGCTGACCCTTGCGGTGCTCGGCGTGCTCGCCGTCGTCGGCGTGGTGATCTATTACGGCGCCCAGCTCGGGGATTCGAGCGAATGGGCCGTGCCGGACCGGCCGGCCAATATCCGGGTGCTGGCGTCCAATGGCGAGCTCATCACCAATCGCGGCCAGACCGGCGGCGAAGCGGTGGCCTATCACGAGCTGCCCTATTACGTGCCCCTGGCGGTGATCGCCAACGAGGACCGGCGCTTCTACAGCCATTTCGGCGTCGACCCGCTCGGCCTTGCCTCGGTGGCGCTGGAGAGCCTGCGCGCCGGGCGCCCGACCCGCGGCGCCTCCACCATCACCCAGCAGGTCGCGCGCACCCTGTTTTTGAACACCGACCAGACCCTGGGCCGCAAGGTGCAGGAAGCGCTGCTCGCCGTCTGGCTGGAGCAGAACTACAGCAAGGAAGACATCCTCGAGCTCTATCTCAACCGCGTGCATTACGGCTCGGGCGCCACGGGCATCGAGGCCGCGGCCCAAACCTATTTCGGGATCTCGGCCCGCAACCTGTCGCTCGGCCAGGCCGCGATGCTGGCGGGCATCCTGCCGTCCCCGGCCAGCTACAATCCGCGCTCCTATCCCGAGCGCGCGCTGGAGCGCCAGCGCCTGACGCTCGCCAACATGGTGCGCGAGGGCTACATCACGGCCGAGGAAGCGGCGAGCGCCGAGACCCAGAGCAGCACCGCGCCCGCGTTCCGGCGGGTCGAGGGGGCCGAATATTACGTCGCCGACTGGGTCGAGACCCTGATGAACGCCTATCTCGGCGAGGTGACCGAGGACGTGATCGTCCAGACCACCATCGATTCCGATCTCCAGGACCTCGCCGAGCAGGTGGTCCAGAACGCGATCCGCGAATATGGCGAGTCCAGCAATTTCAACCAGGCGGCGCTCGTCGCCATGGACGTGGACGGGCGCGTGCGCGCGCTGGTGGGCGGCGTCGATTATTCCCAGAGCCAGTACAACCGGGCGGTGACCGCCCGGCGCCAGCCCGGCTCGGCCTTCAAGCCCTTCGTCTATCTCGCGGCGCTGCAGCAGGGCTATACGCCCGACACGCTGATGATCGACGAGCCGCTCGACTACAACGGCTGGCGGCCGGAGAACTACGGCCGCACCTATCAGGGGCCGGTGCTGCTGCGCGACGCCCTGGCGCAATCGATCAACACGGTCGCGGCGCGGCTCGCCATCGATATCGGGCCCGAGAACGTGGTGGAAACCGCCTATCGCATGGGCTTTTCGAGCACGTTCCAGGCCGTGCCCTCGATCGCGCTCGGCACCCAGGAGGTGTCGCTGCTCGAGTTGACCGGCGCCTACGCACCCTTCGCCAATGGCGGCAACGGCGTCATCCCGTCGGTCATCACGCGCATCACCACGATGGACGGCGAAGTGCTCTACGAGGAGAACCCGGCCGGTCCGGGCCAGATCCTCACCTCCGAACAGGTCGGCATGATGAACGACATGCTGCGCGCCGTGGTCACCTCGGGCACGGGGCGCAACGCCCAGTTCGGCGGCTGGCCGATCGGGGGCAAGAGCGGCACGACCCAGAGCTCGCGCGACGCCCTGTTCGTGGGCTTCACCGCCCGCATGGTGGCCGGCATCTGGCTCGGCAACGACGACGACAGCCCGACCCGCGGCATGACCGGCGGCGCGATCCCCGCCCGCATCTGGTCCCAGTTCATGGGGCCGGCGCATGAGGGGCTGTCCGTCGCGAACCTGCCGGGCAATTACGTCCGCCTGACCGACCGGGTGGCCGATCCCAACACGATCCAGCCCATGCCCGTCGAACAACGCAGCCCGGACGGCATCGGCCAGGTCCTCAACGAAATTTTCGGCGCGCCGGCGCAATAGGGACTCGGCGGCCTCGGGCTCGGCGTCCGCGGCAAGAGGCACCCCTCACCCCCGGCCCCTCTCCCTCAAGGGGAGAGGGGGGCGATAGAGCCGATACGCCACGGACTCCCCTTCTCCCCTTGAGGGAGAAGGTGGCTCGCCCGCAGGGCGAGACGGATGAGGGGTGCTCTTGCAGCAAGCACGAGCGCCTCGATAAATGCGGGGGGTTAGGCAGGTTCCAGCCAAGCCCACGATCGTCATTCCGGCATGCATTGCCGGAATCCAGTGCAATGTCGCCACGCACCGCGCCATCCGGACCAGCCTCAGGCGCTTCCCCCGCCCACCTGCATCAGCTCCCGCCCATTGGCCTTGAGCCAGGCGCGGCCCGCCTCGTAATCGGGTAAGGTCCGCGCCACCGTGCGCCAAAAGGCCGGGGCGTGGTTCATTTCGAGGATATGGGCCACCTCGTGCGCCGCGACATAGTCGAGCACAAAGGGCGGGGCAAGGATCAGCCGCCAGTTGAAATTGAGCGTGCGGGCCGAGGAGCACGAGCCCCAGCGGGTCGACTGGTCGCGCAGGCGCAGCGCCGCGATCGTGACGCCGAGGGTTTCGGCATGGCGGGCACAGGCCAGGTCGAGATCGGCCCGCGCCTCGCGCTTGAGCCAGTCGAAGAGCCGCCTCTGCAGGTGGTCGGGCCCGCCGGGCACGTGGATCTCAGGGCCCTGGTCGCCGGCCTTGACGCAGACCGTGCCGCGCGAGCCATCCAGCGAGACGATGCGGTGCGGCACCCCGCGCAGGGGGATCGCGGCGCCGTCGACCAGCAGGGACGGCGCGGGCAGGCGCGCCAGCCGCGTCTCCAGCCAGCCCGCGTGGCGCAGCAGGAAGGCGCGCGCCTCGCTCCAGCGCCCCTTGTGCGGCACGGTCAGCACCGGCTCGCCCCGGCTCGAGATCGCCAGCCGATAGGCGCGGGCGCGGCTGCTCGCCCTGACCCGCACCGCGACCTCGCCGCGCGCGAGCGCGATGGTCGTGGTCTCGGGCAGGGGCGCGCGCTTGAAGGGATTGAAGGGCATGGGCCGGCGAATCGGGAACGGGCACTGCGCAGTATAGCGCGGGCGCATGAAAAAACGCCGCCGCGGAAGGGGGGACCGCGACGGCGTTCAGCGAGGCCGCGAGGAGGCCCTCTGTTGGGATGAGGGAGCGGCACTCGGAAGGAAGGGCAAGAGAGGCCGGGGCATTTGGGGCCCGGGGCGCCTGGGCGCCCCGGATTACCCGGTCCTGATTGGGAGGTCGATCAATAGGACCGGGTGTCGTTGAACCCGCCGTGGTTGCCGCCGCCATTGCGTTCGCGCATGAAGCGGTCGAACTCTTCGCGGTCGCGCGCCTTGCGCAGGTTCTTGAGATGCTCCTCGAAGGCGTCGAGCTCTTCGTCGAGCCGGCGGCGCTCCTCGTCGAGGCGCTTCAATTGCTCCTCGCGATAGTCGTCGAAGGCCGCGTTGCCGGTGCTGGCAAAGCCCTTGTGCCCGCCGTGGCGGCCACGGCCCGCGCCGCAGCCCTTAAATCCTTCGCCCGTCCGTTTCATCCAGGCCTCCGCCTTGTCTTTGCTGCCGCCCGCGTATTCGCCCCAGAGAATGTAGGCGAGGACCGCAAGGCCGAGCGGCCAGAAGACGATGAAGCCCAGCACCATCAGGGCGATGGAAACCGGCGACCAGGCCGGTCTGATCAATGCGCTGTTCATTGTGGTCATTCTCCAGTCTCGAACACCTCCAATTTGGGACGCGTCAAAACGCGATCAAGCGTGCGAAACCATGTTTTTTACTCTTGAAAAGCCGTATCACACCTCCCATGCGATCCCGCCGGCACCCCTGGCCCGCGGCAAAGCCGGAGGATATGGCCCATGAGCGCCGCCAGCCCCGCCCTGCGGAAGCGACCCGATACCAATGCCAACCGCCCGCTCAAGCTCGAGACCCTGATGCGGCTGCGCTGGCTCGCGGTCGCGGGCCAGACCGTGGCCGTGCTCGTGGTCAATTTCGCCCTGGGCTTTCCCCTGCCGCTCTGGCCGTGCCTGGCGCTGATCGCGCTCTCGGCCGTGGTCAATACCGCGCTCTACCTGCGCTATGGGCCGGGGCACCGGCCATCGAACCGGCTCGCCTCGCTCCAGCTCGGCTTCGACATGCTCCAGCTCGGCGGCCTGCTCTATCTCACCGGCGGGGTGACCAATCCCTTCGCGCTCCTGCTGCTCGCCCCGGTCTCGGTCTCGGCCTCGACCCTGCCGGCGCGGGCCACGACGCTCCTGTCCCTGCTTGCCGGGGCGATCGCGACCATCCTGGCGCTGGCCCATTATCCGCTGCCCTGGTACGGGGGCGAGCCCTTCGCCAACATGCCGCTCTACCGCGCCGGCATGTGGGTGTCGCTGATCGCGGGCGTCATCTTCGTTGCCACCTATACGAGCCGGGTGGCGCACGAGGCGCGCCAGCTCTCGGACGCCCTGACCATGACCGAGCTGGCGCTCTACCGCCAGCAGCACCTTTCGGCGCTGGACGGGCTGGCCGCGGCCGCGGCGCATGAACTGGGCACCCCGCTCGCCACCATCGCGCTCGCCGCCAAGGAGATGCGGTCCGAGGTGACCGACCCGGCGGTGACCGAGGATCTCGACCTGATCCTCGAACAGACCGCGCGCTGCCGCGCTATCCTGGGCAAGCTGCGCAGCCTGCGCCCGAGCGGATCGGACATTTTCGACGACGCGGTGATCGGGGACGTTCTGGCCGAGCTCGCGCGCCCGCACGAGCTCTTGGGCAAGGACATCAGGATCAAGACCGAGGGGTTCGGGGGCGCCGAGCCCGTGGTGCCGCGCAATGTCGCCATCCTCTACGGCCTCGGCAATCTGATCGAGAACGCGGTGCAGTTCGCCAACCGCACGGTCTCCATCGGCGCGGGCTGGGACCAGAAGCGCGCGGTCATCACCATTGCCGATGACGGGCCGGGCTTTCCGCCCGACCTGCTCAACCGGCTGGGCGAGCCCTATCTCACCACCAAGGGCCGCGACCGGGAGAGCGATCCGCGCCATCCCGATGGCGGCGGCGGGCTGGGGCTGGGCGTCTTCATCGCCAAGACGCTTCTGGAGCGCAGCGGGGCGCAATTGCGCTTCTTCAACCAGAAGCCGGGCGGGCATGCCTGCGTCGAGGTGATCTGGCCGCGCGCCGCGTTTGAAAATAACCGATTGTCCACGGCACTTTGACGAAACGCCTTCCGCGCCTTACTTAAGGCCAGACAAGGAAAACGACATGACCGACATTTCGCAGTTGGACGACGAAGAGCGCACCCTGCTTCTCGTGGATGACGACAAGCCCTTTCTCACCCGGCTCGAACGGGCGATGGAAAAGCGCGGCTTCCTGGTGACCAGCGCCGATACGGTCGCGGCGGGCCTGGCGGCGGTCAAGAGCGCCCCGCCGGCTTTCGCGGTGGTCGATTTGCGGCTCGAGGACGGCAACGGGCTCGAAGTGGTCTCGGCGCTCCATGCGGTGCGCGAGAACGCGCGCGCCGTGGTGCTGACCGGCTATGGCAACATCGCCACCGCGGTCACCGCGGTCAAGCTCGGGGCCATGGACTATCTGGCCAAGCCCGCCGATGCCGACGACATCATCAAGGCGCTGCTGGCGCTCGAGGACGTCAAGCCCGAGCCGCCGGAAAACCCCATGTCGGCCGACCGGGTGCGCTGGGAGCACATCCAGCGCGTCTACGAGCTCTGCGACCGCAACGTCTCGGAGACCGCGCGCCGGCTCAACATGCACCGGCGCACGCTCCAGCGCATTCTCGCCAAGCGCGCGCCGCGCTGAGATGTATCCCTTCGGGCCTGTGGCTTGCCATGGACCCCTGCAATCAATGCCGGGGTGACGATCGGGGTGGGGGCGGATACCGACCTACACGCGATGTCATTCCGGCATTCATTGCCGGAATCCAGTCCGATCTCGCCGCGACCTCGGAGATCGGCGGTTACGCGATCATCGCGTAGAGCTCGTCGATCAGGCGGGCGACGTGGATCGCCGAATAGATGCTGCCATAGTTGATATTGCCGTTCGAGGCGACCAGCGCGCCCGATTGCACGGCGGGCAGGCGCTGCCAGAGCGCGTCGCCATCGAGTAGCGTCGCCCCTTCGGGCGATGTCGTCGCAAGCAACAGGCCATCGGCCTCTCCCAGAAACGCGCCAAACGCCTCGGCGGCGATTTCCCGGTCGTAGAACTGGTCGGGCAGGGGAGGAATGGTTTTGGCGCCCAGGTCGGCGAGCACCTGGGACTGCAGCATGCGCGAGCCGTTCATGGCCCAGAGCACGCCATTGCCGGGCTGCACGCTGACCACGGTTCTGGTCGCCAGCTTCTCGCCGTGCCGTTCCCGGATCTGCGCGACGACCGCGTCGTATTCGGCGATGGCCTCGTCGGCGGCCCCGTCCATTCCCAGAAGCGTCGCCAATTGGCGCAGGGCGTCCTTCCAGGTGGTGTCGGTGGCGGTGGGCACCACCGGGCCGATCTCCATCAGCCGGTTGGCCGGCCACCAGGGGCTGTCCGGATCGTAGCCGGCGCAGATGACGAGGTCGGGATCGGAGGCCAGGACCTGCTCGATATTGATCTCGGAGCCGTAGAATTCGAGCCCGTCGGGCAGCGGAACCCAGGGGCCGGGCTGGGAATGCCCATAGCCGACCACCGGCAGGCCGAGCGCCAGCGCCGCCTGCAGGTCGAGCCGGGAATCGATGGCGGCCACCCGCTGGGGAAAGGCGGGGATGTCGTAGGTGCCGTAGAGCGTGGTCACCGTGCGCATCTCTTCATCCTGCGCAAAGGCGCGGGAGGGCAGCGCCGCCGAAAGGGCGGCGCCGGCGACACCGAAGGTGAAGGCGCGGCGGTCGAGGATTATGGGCATGGCAAGGATCCAGCGATTGCAGACCGCGCCACTAGATCGGATTAAAATTGAGTGTCAAGCTCATCTTTGTTGCACCGTCTCGCGGGAATTCCCGTCCCCGTTTTCCGCCGGATCGGCAAAGGCGTCGGGAGCCGGAAGCGCCTCGATCACGTCGTGCTTCCTACGGATGCGCACCAGGCGGACGCGGCGCGGGTCGGCGCGCAGGATCTCGAATTCGAAGCCCGGCATCTCGGTGATCACCTCGCCGCGCACGGGCACCCGTCCGACCAGGGTGAAGATCAGCCCGCCCAGGGTGTCGACGTCCTCGATCCATGCGGACACGTCGAAATCCCGGCCGATCCCGGCGGCCAGCTCCTCGAGCTCGATACGGGCATTGACGATATAGGTATCGGCATCGACCGCGCGCAGCATGGTCGCGTCGTCTTCGTCGTGCTCGTCCTCGATATTGCCCACGACGGCTTCGAGCAGGTCCTCGATGGTCACGAGCCCGTCGGTGCCGCCATATTCGTCCACCACCACCGCCATGTGGATGCGGGCGGCCTGCATGGAGGCCAGGAGGTCGGTGATCGGCATGGAGGGGGGCACGAACAGCAGTTTTCGCACGAGGCCGCGCCGGGAAATCTCCTGGTCGAGGGCGGACGGGACGAGCTTCACGCCGGCGGCGCTTCCATTGCCCGTCTCGGCGCCGTTGCTATTGGCGGACGGATCGGGCCGGCTCACCTCGGTCAGCCGGTCGAGCACGTCCTTGATGTGGACCATGCCGGTGATCTTGTCGAGATTGCCCTCGTAGACCGGCAGGCGGGAATGGCCGGCCTCGCGGAAGCGCAGCACGGCGGCACCGATGGTGGAGAAGGCTTCCAGCGCCTCGATGTCCGCGCGCGGGATCATCACGTCCTCGACCCGGGTTTCCGCGAGCTTGAGGACGTTCTGCAGGATCGTGCGTTCGGAGGCCGAGAACGCATCCTCGCCCTCGTCCTGCGGCTCCTCGAGCGCGGACTGGATTTCGCTGCGCAGCGAGGCCGGGCGGAAGCTCAGCAAGGCCTTGAGGCGGGACCAAGCGGAGCCCCGCTTGTCGGTGGATTGGGAAGAAGGGTCGCCATTTTGGCGATACGGCCGTCGCGCCGTGGCGCTAGATTGGTCGTGATCGGTCATGGTGTCGGGCACAAATCCATTTCAGCCGAAATGGTGCAGCCACAGTCTCCATCGCTGTCTCGGGTCCACGCCGCTCGCTGGCGTCGCGTGGGGTCTGGCTCAGTCCTCGGGCTCTTCCCCGCCATAGGGATCGGGATAGCCGAGCCGTGCCAGAATATCGGTCTCCCGCGCCTCCATGGCAAGGGCTTCCTGACCCGTCTCGTGGTCATAGCCCAAAAGGTGCAGCAATCCATGCACCAGAAGATGGGCGAAATGGGCCTCGAACGGCTTGTCCTGCTCGCCGGCCTCGCGCGAAACGGTCTCGTGGGCGAGGGACAGATCGCCCAGCAGCCCTTCGATCGCGTCGTCCGCGCCGAGCTGGGGGAAGGAGAGCACGTTGGTCGCCGAATCCTTGCCGCGCCAGCGGGCGTTGAGGGCGCGCTGGCCTCCGTCGCCGGTGAGCAGCACGCTGATTTCGCACGGTCCGTCGAGCGCATAGCCCGCGAGGGGCAGGGCGGTGGCCAGCACCGTTTCGGCGAGGGCCGCGTCCGCTTCCGTCCAGCCCGCGTGCTCGATTGCGATCTCGACATCGAGCGGGAAATCGGGGTCCGCGCTCAAACCTCGATGCGGCCTTCGCTGGTGTTGCGATTGGCGACCGCGCCCTCATAGGCGCGCACGATGCGGGCGACCAGCGCGTGGCGCACCACGTCCTTGTCGGTGAAGCGGGCGATATGGATGCCCTCGATATTGCTCAACAGGTGCAGCGCCTCGACCAGGCCGGATCTCTCGCCGCGCGGCAGGTCGACCTGGGTGGGGTCGCCGGTGACGATCATCTTGGAGTTCTCGCCCAACCGGGTCAGGAACATCTTCATCTGCATCGAGGTGGTGTTCTGCGCCTCGTCGAGGATGACGCAGGCGTTCGGGAGCGTGCGCCCGCGCATGAAGGCCAGCGGCGCGACCTCGATGGCCCCGCTGGTGATGCAGCGCTCGACCACTTCGGGCTGCATCATGTCGTAGAGCGCGTCGTAGAGCGGGCGGAGATAGGGGTCGACCTTCTCCTTCAAATCACCGGGCAAAAAGCCCAGGCGCTCGCCGGCCTCGACCGCCGGGCGCGAGAGGATGATGCGGGAGATTTCGCCGCGCTCCAGCATGGTCGCGGCATGGGCGACGGCGAGATAGGTCTTGCCGGTGCCGGCCGGGCCGATGCCGAACACCATCTCGAAGCGCTCCAGCGCGCGGATATAGCCGTCCTGGGCCGGGTTGCGCGCCACGATGGTGGCCTTGCGCGTGGCGATCTGGGCCATGCGCACCTTGCCCTTCTTTTCGAGCGTCGGCAGGGTGAGCTGGCTGTCCTCGGTCTGGATCATGCGGATCACCGCATCGACATCGGCGATGGCCACCGGGCGGCCCTCCTCCAGCATGTCGTAGAGCGATTCCAGGGCGCGCCGCGCCTGGTCGACGCCCTGGGCCGGGCCGCGCAGCATGACGTGGTTGCCGCGCGAATTGGCCTCCACGGACAGCCGCTGCTCGATCAGCGCCAGGTTCTGGTCGAATTCGCCGTAAAGCTGGGACACGAGCCGGTTGTCCTCGAAGGCCAGCTCGAGGTGGGTGGCGTTGGGTGCGTCCGGTGCGGGCCGCAGGTTCCGTGTCAAATGCCGCTGCTCCAGAAATGCGCGGGGGTCGGGATTGTTTCCATCACTATCAGACCGCGCGGGCGGCCGGTGTGACAATTTCACCAAAGAGCGAGTTTTTCGACCAGCCGGCGATGGCGACCGGCACGATGGACCCGATCAGCCCGGTCGGCGCATCGACATGCACCGGCTGGAGATAGGGCGAACGGCCCGCGATCTGGCCGGGATTGCGGCCCGGCTTTTCCAAGAGCACCGGCAGCTCCAGCCCCACGCATCCGGCGTTGAAGCGCTGCTGGCTGGCGTTGATCGCGGCCTGCAGCCGCTCCAGCCGCTCGGCCTTCGTATGCTCGGGCACCTGGTCGCCCAGCGCGGCCCCGGGCGTGCCCGGACGCGGGGAATATTTGAACGAGAAAGCCGAGGCATAGCCCACCGCCCCGACCATATCGAGGGTCGCCTGGAAATCGGCCTCGGTCTCGCCGGGGAAGCCGACGATGAAATCGCCCGAGAGCGCCATGTCGGGCCGCGCGGCGCGGATCTTGTCGATCAGCGCCAGATACTCGGCCCCGGTGTGGCGCCGGTTCATGGCCTTCAGGATCCGGTCCGAGCCCGACTGCACGGGCAGGTGCAGATAGGGCATGAGCTGGGGCAGGTCGCGATGGGCCGCGATCAGCGCGTCGTCCATGTCGCGCGGATGGGAGGTGGTGTAGCGGATGCGCTCCAGCCCCTCGATCTCGGCCAGCTTGTGGCAGAGCGCGCCCAGCGACACGGTGCGGCCGTCCCCGTCCAGCCCGTGATAGGCGTTGACGTTCTGGCCCAGCAAGGTCACCTCGCGCACGCCCGCCGCCGCCAGCCCGCGCGCCTCGGCCAGCACCTGGGCCACGGGGCGCGAGACCTCGGCGCCGCGCGTATAGGGCACGACGCAGAACGAGCAGAACTTGTCGCAGCCTTCCTGCACGGTCAGAAACGCCGTCAGCCCGCGCGAAATGGTCACCTCGCGCCGCGGCGCGGGCAGATGGGCGAACTTGTCCTCTTCGGGAAATTCGGTATCGACCACCTTTTCGGTCCGGGCCCGGGCCAGCAGCTCGGGCAGGCGGTGGTAGGATTGCGGCCCGAACACCAGGTCCACCGCGGGCGCGCGGCGCATGATCTCCTCGCCCTCGGCCTGGGCGACGCAGCCGGCGACCCCGATCATCATGTCCTTGCCGGACTCGGCGCGATAATCGCGCAGGCGGCCCAGCTCGGAATAGACCTTCTCGGCCGCCTTTTCCCTTATGTGGCAGGTGTTGAGCAGCACCAGGTCCGCCTCGGCCATCTCGGTCGTGGGCGCGTAGCCGTGCGGCGCCAGCGCGTCCGCCATGCGGTCGCTGTCATAGACGTTCATCTGGCAGCCATAGGTCTTGATGAAGACCTTCTTGGTGTTCTGCCTGCTGTTGGGCTCGGCGTTTTCCTGGGACATGGGCGCTCTTTACACGCTGGCCGGGCTCAAGGCAAAGGCCGGCGCCGGTTGATGGCCACCAGCATCCGCCGCACCGTGGCCTCGGCGCGCTCGGCCGCCGCCTTGCGGTCGAGGTCGGGGGGCAGGGGGTCGGCGAAGGCGATGGTGATGTCAGTGCGGCCCGAGGAGAGGATGGCCACGAGATTGTCGGTCACCCCCATGTCCCCGACCCAGGCCACGCGTCCGCGCTCGGCCCGCCCGATGGGCAGGCTGTTGAGCGCGGTATAGCCGATGGCCATGGGCTGGACCAGGACGGGCTCGCCCGCGCCTTCCGAAAGCGTCGCCTGGGCCGCGCCCAGCAGCGCCGAGCGGAAGGGGCGCACATGGGTGCCCACGTCCGAGGTGCCCTCGGCGAAAAGCAGCACGGCGCCGCCCTCGGCCAGGCGCTCGGACATGCGCTCATTGGTGCGCTTGGTGTCGGTGCGCCGGGTGCGGTCGACGAAGATGGTGCGGGCGAGGCCGGCCATGAAGCCGATCACCGGCCATTTCGCCACTTCGGCCTTGGAAACGAAGGTCACGTCCGCCGAGGCGGCGATGGCGGGGATGTCGAGCCAGGAGATGTGGTTGGAGACCAGCAGCACCGGCCGGCCTTTGACCGGGGCGCCGATGCAGGTGATCTTCAAGCCCAGCCCGAAGGCGAAGAGCTTGAAGAAGATGCGGGGCAGCACGGGCCAGAAGCGCCAGCCCGCGGCTACGATCACCATCTGGATCGGCAGGCCGACAAGGGTGATGGGCAGGAGGATGAAGATGAGGAAGGCCAGCCGCAGGATCATTCGTCCGGCGCATCCTTCCTGCTGTCCAGCGGCACCGCGTAGAGCTCGAGCCGATGGTCGACCAGCTTGTAGCCCAGGCGCTTGGCGATCACCTCCTGGATGGCCTCGATCTCCTCGTTGCGGAACTCGATGACCCGGCCCGAGCGCACGTCGATCAGGTGGTCGTGGTGCTCGTCGGGGATCTGCTCGAACCGGGCGCGGCCGTCGCGGAAATCGTGGCGCGTCACGAGGCCCGCCTCCTCGAAGAGGTTGACGGTGCGATAGACGGTCGAGAGCGAGATCTTGGGGTCGATGGCCGAGGCGCGGCGGTAGAGCTCTTCCACGTCCGGGTGGTCGGTGGCGCCTTCGAGCACGCGGGCGATCACCCGTCGCTGCTCGGTCATGCGCATGTTGCGCGCGACGCATTGCTCTTCGAGGGAGGCTTCGCCCGGGATCGCGGCCATGTGGTTTCCACCCGTTTGATTAAAGCCAGCGGTTAGCCGAGATCACGGCGCATGACAAGTGCGGTGGCCGCCGACCCGTCGGGCTTGGCGTAATAGCCCGAGCGGCGCGCGACCTCGACGAAGCCGAAGGCGCGATAGAGCCGTTCGGCGCTCTGGTTGCCCTCCTCGACCTCGAGGAAGATGCGGCGCACCGGCGAGAGGCGCAGGTCGTCGAGGCTGGCGCGCATCAGCGCGCCGCCGACCCCCTTGCCGCGCCAGCGCCGCGCCACGGTGATGGTCAGGAGCTCGGCTTCCTCGTCCACGGCCTTGTAGACGGCAAAGCCCGCGATCCGGCGCTGCGCGTCGGTCGCGACATAGACCGGGGTGCGTTTCGGCTCGCGCAGATAGGCCTCGAAATCCTCCTGCGACCAGCCGCGATAAAAGCCCGCCGCGTGCAGCTCGGCGAGGACCGGAGCGTCGCCCAAGGCGCCCAGGGTGATGTGGAGGCCATGCGGCGCGGCCCAGAGGTCGTTCATGCGTGCGCCACCTTGCCGCGGGTCTGGGGCTTGGCGTCGGCCGCCCGCGCGTAGGTCGGCGCCGGCGGATAGAGGGCCGGGTCGGCGCCCTGGGCGAAGCGGGCCAGCGCCGCGATATCGAGAAAAGGGTCCGAGAACCCCGCGCCCTCCCGCGCCGCCAGCGCCTCCTCGGCCGGAACCAGGGCGAGATCGGATCGCGGCACGCCGGGAGCGGAAAAGCGCTGCAGGAAGGCCTCGTCGCGCCTGGCGTCAAGCGCCAGCGTCACCCCGCCGGGATGGCCGAGCGAGAGCGCGACCAGGGTCGGCACGCCGATCACGGGCACCCCGAGCGCCAGCCCCAGCCCACGCGCCACCGCGATGCCGATGCGCAGCCCGGTGAACGAGCCCGGCCCGGTGGCCACCGCGACCCGGCCGAGATCGCCATAGGCGCTGCCCGCCGCATCGAGGAGGCCGGCGATCCGGTCCATGATGATTTCCGCGTGACCCTTGGCGATGGGCTCGCTCACCGTCTCGACGCTGCCGTCGGGCCGCGCCAGGGCAAGCTGAAGCCGGTCGCGGACGGTGTCGATGGCAAGGGTCACGGGCAGAGGCGCGGTCATGAACAGGGCTTTAGGCGCAAAGCCGCCCCGCCGCAAGGCGGGCGGTCACGCCTCGGGGGACGGCCCGTTCACCTTGGCCTTGGCGGCCGCCTCGTCATCGCCCATGCCCTTGCGGAAGGCCTTCATGCCCTGGCCCAGCTCGCCCATGACGCCGGAAATCCGGCCGGAACCGAAAAGGACGAGCACGACCACGCCCACCACAAGCCAGTGCCAAACGCTCATTGCGCCCATGATTCATTCTCCAGATGGACCGGGGCGCGGCGGTATCGCCGCGCGGCCCGGATGGGTTTATTTACGCCTCTCCGCGCCAAAACGACAGACCCCGGAGGCCTGTCGCCGCCGGGGTCCGTCATTTTCCATCCTCAGAGAGGATTCAGATCTGCTGCACCTGCTCGACGCCGGGCACGAAGTGCCGCAGCAGGTTCTCGATGCCCGATTTCAGCGTGGCGGTCGAGGACGGGCAGCCCGAGCAGGCGCCCTGCATGTGCAGGAACACCGTGCCGTCGCGATAGCCGCGGAAGGTGATGTCGCCGCCATCCATGGCCACGGCCGGGCGCACGCGGGTGGAGAGCAGCTCCTTGATGACCTCGACGGTCTCGAAATCCTCGGCGTCGAAGAATTCTTCCCCGCCGGTCTCGGGCGCCTGGGTGTCGCCGTCGTGCAGGATCGGCTGGCCGGAGAGGAAATGCTCCATCACCGCGCCCAGGATCGCGGGCTTGATATGGGCCCAGTCGGCAGTCTCGTCCTTGGTCACCGAGACGAAGTCGGAGCCCAGGAACACGCCGGCAACGCCCGGCACGGTGAACAGGGCCGAGGCGAGCGGGGAGGCCATGGCGTCGTCGCTGTTCCGGAAATCGCGCGGCTCGCCGACCAGCACCTCGCGGCCGGGCAGGAATTTGAGCGTGGCCGGATTCGGCGTGGCTTCGGTCTGGATGAACATGGCGGACCCTCCGCAAGAGGCTTCAAATCGGCTTTTTAGAACCGTTCCAAGTTCACTAAATAGTCCCTTTGCCGGTGTTCGGCAAGGGCTACAGGAGCGCTGTCAGCAAAAGCATGTCCTTGGGCTCGACCCGAGGATGCGAAGCGGTTTTGCGGTTCGACAGCGCGACCACCAAACATGCTTAGCTGATGGCGGCGAGCTCGGAATCCGAGATCGAGCCGGGCACGATGATGACCGGCACCCGCAGGGCATTGGCGCCGCGGGCCGCGATCGAGGACACCAGCGGCCCCGGCCCTTCGGCCGAATTGGCCGCGGCGAGGACGAGGATCGCGATATCGGGGTCCTCGGCCAGCAGGGCCTCGATCTCTTCGCCCGTCTTGCCCTCGCGCACGAGGCTTTCGGTGGGGATCGAGCCATAGGAGGCGATGCGCGAGGCCTGGCGCGCCAGCAGCGCCTCGGCCTTGTCCTCGGCCTCGGCGCGCATGATGTCCTCGACCCCCATCCAGTGCTGGAAATCGTCGGGCTCGATGACGCAGAGCAGGGCCACGGACCCGCCGGTGCGCCGCACGTGCAGCGCGGCAAAGGTCACGGCCTTGGCGCATTCCTCGGTCTCGTCCACGATGACGAGGAATTTCCGTTTGTAGTCGTCCTCGGTGTCGGCCAAGCGAGCGATCGTTCCTGACGATGACGGGAAAGCCATGCTGCCACAGCGCGGCGGAGGTGGGCAAGCGGCGTAGACTCAATCCACATTTGGCGCTTCCGGCCTCGCCCCCTCACCCCCCGGCCCCTCTCCCACGACGGGAGAGGGGGGCGACAGAGCCGATAAGCTACAGACTCCCCTTCTCCCCTCGTGGGAGAAGGTGGCTCGCCCGAAGGGCGAGACGGATGAGGGAGCGCGGTCCATCAAGCCGGAATGACATCAGCGTTTTTTGCTTTGATCCGGCACAACCCACCGAACGTCACCCCGGCATTCATTGCCGGGGTCCAGGCGAATCCGGCCAAGGTCGCGAGCGGCGATTGGCGCTAATGCACGAAGCCCACGATGTTGCGCACCTCGCCCATCGTCTTTTCGGCGATGGCGCGCGCCCGGCCCGCGCCCTCGCGCAGGATGCCGTCGATGGTCGCGGGATCGGCGATCAGGCGCCGCATCTCCCCGGACATGGGCGAGAGCTGGTCCACCGCCAGATCGGCCAGGGCCGGCTTGAACGCGCCCCAGCCCTTGCCGCCGAACTCGGCCAGCACGTCCGCCTTGGTGCGGTCGCTGAGCGCAGCGTAGATGCCCACGAGATTGTCGGCCTCGGCGCGGCCGGCGAGCCCCTCGACGGTCTCGGGCAGGGGCTCGGGATCGGTGGTCGCCTTCTTGATCTTCTTGGCGATCGCATCGGCATCGTCGAGCAGCGAGATGCGCGAGGCGTCGGAAGGATCGGACTTGCTCATCTTCTTGGTCCCGTCGCGCAGGCTCATGATGCGCGTGGCCGGGCCGGCGATCAGCGGCTCGGTGATGGGGAAGAATTCGGGATCGAGCCCCTGGGCCGCGATGGAGGCGGCGTAATCATTGTTGAACTTGGCGGCGATGTCGCGGGTCAGCTCCAGGTGCTGCTTCTGGTCGTCGCCCACGGGCACGTGGGTCGCCTTGTAGAGGAGGATGTCGGCGGCCATGAGCGAGGGATAGGCCAGAAGGCCCAGCGAGACGTTCTCGGAATTCTTGCCCGCCTTGTCCTTGAACTGGGTCATGCGGTTCATCCAGCCGATGCGCGCGACGCAGTTGAACACCCAGGCCAGTTCGGCGTGCTGGGCCACCTGGCTCTGGTTGAAGATCACCGCGCGCGCTGGGTCGATGCCGGCGGCGATGAAGGCCGCGGCGACCTCGCGGGTGGCGCGGCGCAGCGCGTCGGGATCCTGCCACACCGTGATCGCGTGCATGTCCACGACGCAATAGATGCAGTCATGGGTATCCTGCAGGGGCACGAAGCGCCGTATGGCGCCGAGGTAATTGCCCAGATGCAGGTCGCCGGAAGGCTGGATGCCGGAAAAGACGCGCGGTGTGAAGGCCATGGCAAATATCGGGTCTGACTGAAAGGGGTCGCCGGGGTGTAGCCGCTCAGGCCCGGCGCCGCAAGCGCGCGAAGATCGGCCCCAGCGGCAGGACGCCGGTTATGTGCAGCAGCGCGAAATAGAACGCCGCCCCCAAGGCGCAGACCGCCATCAGGGCCAGGGCCTGGAGCGGGAAAAAATATCCGCTCTCGAACACCGGCCCGGCCCAGGCGACCGTCGCCCAGAGCAGGGCGCCCATGGCCAGGGCCACGCCAAGCATCACCGTGAGGCGCAGCATCTCGAACCGCTCCAGCCGGAAATGGCCGCGCCGGGCGAGGAGCACCGCCAGCATCAGGACGTTGACCCAGGCCGAGATCGAGGTCGCGAGCGCGATGCCGATATGCTCGAGGCTGGGAAAGAGCGCAAGCGAGACGCCGACATTGACCAGCAGCGAGAGCGCGGCGATGACGGTCGGGGTGCGCGTATCCTTGCGCGAGAAGAAGCCCGGCTGGAGCACGCGAACCAGCACGAAGGCCGGCAGGCCGAGGGCGAAGGCGGCGAGGGCCTCCGACACCGCCAGGGTCGCGGCCGCATCGAACGCGCCGCGCTCGAACAGCACCCGCACGATGGGCACGCCCATTGCCGCGAGCGCCACCGCCGCCGGCAGGGTCAGCCCCATGGCGAGCAGCAGGGCCTGGCTCTGCCCGGCGCGCGCCTCGCTTTCCCGCCCCGCCGACAGGTGGCGCGAGAGCTCGGGCAGCAGCACGGTGCCGATGGCGATGCCGATGATGCCGAGGGGAAGCTGGTAGAGCCGGTCGGCATTGGCGATGATGGCGATGGCGGCGTCCGCCTGGGAGGCGATCACCGTGCCGACGAAAACGTTGATCTGGACGATGCCGCCCGCGGCGATGGCGGGCACCGCGAGCAGCCAGAAGCGCTTCACCTCGTCGGCATAGCGCGGCCAGCTTATGGCGGGCAGGAACCCGGCGCGGCGGATGGCGAAGAACACCAGCGCGAGCTGGGCCACGCCTCCCGCGAGGGCCGCGATGCCGAGCCAGAACGCGATATCGGCCGGGTTCTCCAGCGTCACGATGGTCAAGGGCACCAGCACCGCGATGTTGACGATGTTGAGCAGCACGGGCGCGAAGGCGGCGGCGAAGAACTTGCCCAGGGAATTGAGGATGGCGCCGTAGGCGGCCATCAGGCTCATGCAGGCGAGATAGGGAAACATGATGCGCGACAGGAAGACGGTCAGCGCGAACTTTTCGGGATCGTCGAGGAAGCCGGGCACGAAAACCCGCATCAGCGGGTCCATGAAGATTTCCGCCAGCACGGTCACGAGCAGGACGGCGGCCACCAGCCAGCTCAGGATGCGGCCGGCCAGCGCCCTTGCGGCCTCTTCCCCTTGCGTTTCCAGCGCGCCGGAAAACATGGGCACGAAGGCGGTGTTGAACGCGCCTTCGGCAAAGAGCCGGCGGAAGAGGTTGGGGAAGCGGAACGCGGCCTGGAAGGCGTCGGCGGCGGGGCCGATGCCGAGCACGGCGGCGATCAGCGCGTCGCGGACGAAGCCGAAGACGCGGCTCACCAGCGTCAGCCCGCCCACCGAGAGCGCGTTGCGGAAGAGGTTCACGCCGCGCCCTGCTTGCGGACGGCCTCGTCCTCGAACACGGCGGTCAACGCGTCCTGGATGCGCTTCTGGCGCGATTTGGAGGCGATCTTGCCGCCCGTCAGGTCGGTCACGTAGAACACGTCGACAATGCGCTCGCCGAAGGTCGAGATATGGGCCGAGCCGATGGTGAGGTTGAGGTCGGCTATGGCGCCGGTCAGGTGATAGAGCAGGCCCGTGCGGTCGAGCCCGGAACATTCGATCACCGTGAACTTGTCCGAGAGCGCGTTGGAGATGAACACTTCGGTGGGCACCGAGAACGGCTTGACCCGCCGGTTGAGCCGCGAATCCCGCCCGAGGTCCGCGGGCAGGTATTTGCGGCCCTCCAGGAGCGCCTTGACCGTCTCGACGATGCGCGCGGCGCGGACCTTCTCGTCCTCGTCGGCGGTGAAGGCCCGGCGCAGCCGGAAAGTGTCGAGGGCGTGCCCGTCGCGGGTGTTGAAGATCTGCGCCCCGATGATCGAAGCGTCCGCCATGGTGCAGGCCCCGGCGATCAGCGACAGCAGCCTGGGGTGGTCCGGGGTATAGAAGGTCACCTCGGTGATGGCCTCGAAGGCCTTGATCTTGCTCGATCCGGCAAAGACCGCGCCCTGGCGCGCCGCGTTGGCGATCATCCTGGCGTGATCGACCTGGAGGTCGCGCTCCACGCGCAGCCAGTAATTGGAATAATGGCGCGCGGCATAGGCCTCGAACTCGCCCGGCTTCCAGTCCGAAAGCGCGGTCCGCAGCGCCTCCTTGGCCTCGGCGACCCGGTCGTGCTGGGAGACCTTGGAATGGCCGCCCGAAAGGATCGGCTCGGTGGCGTAGTAGAGCGCGCGCAGCAGCGTGCCCTTCCAGCCGGTCCAGACCCCGGGCCCCACCGCGCGGATATCGCAGGCCGTGAGAATCATGAGGAAGGCGAGCCGTTGCGGGCTCTGCACCACGGCGGCGAAATTCTGCGCCGTCTCGGGGTCCTGGATGTCGCGGCTCTGGGCCACCTCGCTCATCACCAGGTGATGGCGCACCAGCCAGGCCACGGTCTCGGTATCGGCCGGGGACAGCCCGAAGCGCGGGCAGAGCCTGCGCGCCACCTGCTCGCCGGCTAGCGAATGGTCCTCGGGCCGGCCCTTGGCGATATCGTGCAGGAACAGCGCCACATAGAGCAGGCGCACGTCCGAAAGATGGGGCAGGAGCTCGTGGGTCAGGGGCAATTCGTCCCGCAGCCCGCCATTCTCGATCTCGGCCATGATCCCGACCGAGCGGATCAGGTGCTCGTCCACCGTGTAATGGTGGTACATGTTGAACTGCATCAGGGCGACGATCTTGCCGAATTCCGGCACGAACCGGCCCAGCACCCCGGATTCGTTCATGGCGCGCAGCATGCGCTCGACGAATTTGGGGTTGGTGAGGATGTCGAGGAAATAGGCGTTCGCCCGCGGATCGTTGCGCAGCTCGGCATTGATGAGCCGCATGGAGCGCGTGATCTCCTTGAGCGCCTCGGGATGGAACAGCACGCCCTCGCGCCCGGCGACCCAGAAGATCTTGATGAGGTTGATGGGATTGTTCTCGAACACGTCGGGCGCGGCGAGGGTGAGGCGGCCGCGCTCCAGCACGAAATCGGGCTCGCCGCGGATCTGCTGGCGCGACTTGCGGAAGGCGCGGAAGGCGCGCCCGAAGCTGTCGACGCTCTTGACGTGCTCGAATTCGAGCGAGGTGCAGAAGATGCGGGTCAGATCGCCCACGTCCTTGGCCACGAGGAAATAGCGCTTCATGAAGCGCTCGACCCCCAGCATGCCGGCGCGGTCGGCATAGCCCATGCGCTCGGCCAATTGCTGCTGCACGTCGAAGGTCAGCCGGTCGTCGGCGCGCTTGACGATGAAATGCAGGTTGCAGCGCACGGCCCAGAGGAAATCCTCCGCGCGCTGGAACAGCCGAAACTCCGCGCGCGAAAACACGTCGCGCGACACCAGCTCGGCCGGGGTCGAGACGCGGTAGAAATACTTGCCGATCCAGTAGAGGGTGTTGAGGTCCCTGAGCCCGCCCTTGCCGTCCTTGACGTTGGGCTCGACCACGTAGCGCGTATTGCCCAGCGCCTTGTGGCGGGCCTGACGCTCGGCCATCTTGGCGGCGATGAATTCCGGCCCGGTCCCGGTCGCGACATCGGTGTCGAACCGGGTGCGCAGGGTGTCGAACAGCTCGGTATTGCCGGCCAGATGCCGCGCCTCGAGCGTCGCGGTGCGCACGGTCATGTCGCTCTTGGCCATGCGGATGGCGTCGTCCACCGAGCGCACGGCGTGGCCGACCTTCTCGCCTAGGTCCCAGAGCAGGTAGAGCACGAATTCGGTGACGCTCTCGCCCCAGGGCGTCTGCTTGTAGGGCAGGATGAAGAGGAGATCGATGTCCGAGCCCGGCGCCAGCGTGCCGCGGCCGTAGCCGCCCACCGCCGCGATGGCGAGCTGCTCGGCCTCGGAGGGGTTTTCGCGCGGGTAGACGAAGCGGATGGCCCAGGCGTGGATCGCACGGATCACCTCGTCCTGGGCTGCGGACAGGGCCTGGGCGCAGCGCGTGCCGCGGCGGCTGGCGAGCAGGTCCTCCTCGGCCAGGATGCGCGCGTCGCGCAGCGCGGCGCGGCAGGCATCGAGCAGCGCGGCGCGGGCCGCGGCGCCGTCGCGCGGCGCGTCGCCTATGGCGGCCGTCACCGTCGCGATGATGGCCTCTGCCGAGACGGCGGCGGGTCGCTTGCGTCGGACTGCGTGCTCAGCGTCCGCTGTCAGCATTGCTTGCCTTTTTGAGCTGATAAATCCATTCGAGCGCCTGTTTGGGCGTCATGTCGTCGGGCCGGACAGCCTCTAGCATATCGAGCACAGGGTTATCGAGCGGTTGAGGCGCGCTCATGACCTGCGAATTGGCCTGCGAAAACAGCGGCAGGTCGTCGACGACCGCCGCCGGCCCGCCCTGGCCGCGCTTTTCGAGCTGGTCGAGCACGGTCCGCGCGCGCTTGAGCACCGCCGGGGGCAGCCCCGCCAGCTTGGCGACCTGGAGCCCGTAGGACCGGTCGGCCGTGCCTTCCATCACCTCGTGCAGGAAGACCACGTCGCCGCGATACTCGCGCACTTTCATCGTGTGGTTGGAGACCCGCGCGAGCACCCGGTGCAGCCCGGTCAGCTCGTGGTAATGGGTCGCGAACAGGGCGCGGCAGCGCGTGGTCTCGTGCAGCGCCTCGACACACGCCCAGGCGATCGAGAGCCCGTCGAAGGTCGCGGTGCCGCGCCCGATCTCGTCGAGAATCACCAGCGAGCGCTGGGTGGCGCGGTTGAGGATGGATGCGGTCTCGACCATCTCGACCATGAAGGTCGAGCGGCCCTGCGCGATGTCGTCGGACGCCCCGACGCGTGAAAACACCTTGTCCACGAGTCCTATATGGGCCGCGGCGGCGGGAACGAAAGACCCCATCTGGGCGAGAATGGCGATCAGGGCGTTCTGCCGCAGGAAGGTGGACTTGCCGCCCATGTTCGGCCCTGTCACCAGCCAGAGCTTGCCGCCCTCGCCGGCGATAGGCGCGGAGAGATCGCAATCATTGGCGACGAAGCCCGCGCCGTCGCGCGCCAGCATGGCCTCGACCACGGGATGGCGGCCGCCCTCGATGCTGAAGGCGAGGCTGTCGTCCACCACGGGCCGGACATAGCCGCGCTCGGCGGCGAGCAGGGCGAGCGCGGCGGTCACGTCGAGCTCGGCCAGCGCGTCGGCCAGGGCTTCGAGCCGGGTGCGCTCGGCGAGCGCGGCCTCGCGCAGATTCGCGAAAATCGCGAGCTCGACCCCGAGCGCGGTCTCCTGCGCCCGCGCGATCCGGCCTTCGAGGTCGGCCAGGGGCCCGGTGGTGAAACGCATGGCATTGGCCATGGTCTGGCGGTGGATGAAACTCTCCGCGTGCGGCGGGCGCAGCAGCGCCTCGCCCTGGGCCGAGGGCACCTCGACGAAAAAGCCCAGCATGTTGTTGTACTTGATTTTCAGCGCGCGGATGCCGGTCGCCTCGCACAATTCGCCCTGGAGCCGCGCGATCACCTGCCGGCTCTCGCCCGAAAGGGCGCGCTGGGTGTCGAGCTCGCCGTCGAAGCCTTCGGCAACGAAGCCGCCGTCGCGGGCGAGCAGGGGCAGTTCCTCGGCCAGCGCGCGGGTCAGGCGGTCGCCGAGCGCCTGCGGCGCGTCGTCCAGCACCGCCTTCAGCCGCGCGATCCCCGGCGGCGGCATGGCCAGCCCGCCGAGATGGCCCGCCAGCTCGCCGGAAAGCGTCACCGCGCGGCCGATCGCCTTGAGGTCGCGCGGGCCGCCCCGTTCCAGCGCCAATCTTGAGAGAGCACGCGTGATATCGGGCGCAGATTTGAGCGCCCCGCGCAGCCGGGTGGCGGCGATGGCGTCCTCGATCAGGGCATCGACCATGTCGAGCCGGTCGTTGATCGCCCGCGCATCGACCAGGGGCGCGGCCAGCCGTGCCGCCAGCAGCCGCGCGCCGGCCGGGGTCATGGTCATGTCGATGGTCGCGCGCAGCGCCCCGCGGGTCTCGCCGCGCTGGGTGACGAGCAGTTCGAGCGAAGCCCGGGTCGCCGCGTCGATCTGCATATGCCGCGCCGCGGTCTCGCTGACCGGGGGGCGCAGGGCGACGCGCGCGCCCTTCTGGGTCTCGGTGGCGTAATCGAGCAGGGCGCCCAGGGCGGCGCGCACGGCGCGCGACCAGGCCGAAGGGTCCGCCGCGCCCGCGAAATGGTCGCGCACCCGCTCGGCGCCGGCCTCGGAATCGAAGGCGTCCGGCGCGCGATCGGTGATCCTTTCGGCCAGGGACGGCGGCAGGAGGTGGCGCCCGGCCAGCGCCTGCCGCGTGGCGGGGGCGAGGATCAGCTCGGCCGGGTCGATGCGGGCCAGCTCGTCCCCGACCGCCTCGGCGGCGAGGTCGGACACGAAGCATTCCCCGGTCGAGATATCGGCCCAGGCGAGGGCGAAATCGGTTTCCCCGTGATGCAGCATGGCGAGGGCTGCGAGGAAATTGTGGGCGCGCGCGGGCAGGTGCGCGTCCTCGGTCAGGGTGCCGGGCGTCACCAGCCGCACCACCTCGCGCCGCACCACCGATTTCCCGCCGCGCTTCCGGGCTTCGGCCGGGTCCTCGGTCTGCTCGCAGATCGCGACCTTGTGGCCGAGCCGGATCAGGCGCGCGAGATAGTCGTTGGCGGCGTGGATCGGCACGCCGCACATGGGGATGTCCTCGCCCAGGTGCTTGCCGCGCTTGGTGAGCGTGATGCCCAGCGCCCGGGACGCGATCTCGGCGTCCTCGAAGAACAATTCATAGAAATCGCCCATCCGATAGAACAGCAGATAGCCGGGATTGATCGCCTTGATCTCGAAGAACTGCGCCATCATCGGGGTGACGGCGCCTTCAAGCCCGGCTGGATCTCGGTCGGCGGATAGGGACATGGAGCTCTTGGATAAAAAGAGATGCGGCGTGAAGCGGCGACCGTATCGCAATGGGCGCCGAGTGCAACCGGCTCAGACGCCGGTTACCCGGGCAAAATGGGCCCGATGGCGCGCGGGGGTCGCGGCGAGCCGCGTCATCACCAGGAGATCGGTGGTGCCGAAATCCCGGTCGATGGCCGCGCCGGTCGAGAACAGCGCCCCCAGATGCAGGTAACCCCGGATCAGGGGCGGCAGCGCGCGCAGCACCGCCTCGCGGTCGAACGCGGCGCCGGGCGCGGGCAGGTCCGCCGCGACCTCGGGGCGGGGCGCCACGCGCCAGGACGGGGGCGGCGGGGTGGCGGTCAGCGCCGCGATGGTTTCGGCGTGTGCCCGAGGATCGGCGCCGGGAAAGCTCGCGGCGCCGAACAGCACGTCCACGTGCCGCCGCCGGCTGAAAACCCAGAGCCCGCGCCAGAGCGCTTCGATCACCCCGTGCCTGCGGTGGCTGGGCGCGACGCAGGCGCGCCCGACCTCGCAGAAGACCAGATCGCGATGGGCGACGAGCAGCGGGGCGAGCGCAAACAGGCTTGCGGCCGCGAAGGCGTCTTCCGCCTGCGGCTGCGGCAGGACGAGCCTGCAGGTGCCCACGGTCGCGGGGGTGCCCGACCCATCGCGCGCGGCGGTGTCGCGCACCAGGAGATGGACCGCGCTCCGGTCATGGGCGTCGGTTTCCAGCCCGCGCGCGTCCCCAGCCATCTCGCCAGGTCCGGCCACGAACACCGCGTGGCGCAGGGCGAAGCTCGCCTCGCGTTCGGCCCGGTTCGCGGCCAGCCGCACCTCCAGCGTGCCCAGCCGCGCGAGCGGAGCCTCGGGCGCGGGCGCGGCCTGCGGCCCGGATAGGCGGATCGGATCGAGGGCGCTCGCGAGCGTCACGCAACCTCCTTGGCGGTAAAGATCGAGGGATAGCCCCAATCTAACCCGCCGCTCCGGCTTTGCAATCGGCGCGCACGCGGCACTTTGTTCGCCCCCGCCCGGGAGCGTGCGTCAGCCGTCCCGGCAACCCGCACGACGCCGGCCAGCTATCGCCTCCCCGGCGCGCTGCGGAATTGCGAGTACAACCCCTCCCGCGTGCCGCTGCCATATGCGGCAGCGGCAACCCGTCCATCGATTCCGATGCGTCCGCCGGCTCAGCCCTGAAGCGCCACCTATTCCACGTTGAGGCTGACCTCGACATTGCCGCGCGTGGCGTGGGAATAGGGGCAGACGACATGGGCCCGGTCCATGAGGTCCTTGACCGTCTGGGCCTCGAGCCCCGGCACATGGGCCGTGAGCGTCACCTTGAGCCCGAACCCCTCGCCGTCATCGCGCTGGCCGATGCCCACATCGGCGGTTATGGTCGCGTCGTCCGGCAGGGTGATCTTGTCCTGCCGGGCGACGAATTTCATCGCGCCGAGGAAGCAGGCGGAATAGCCGGCGGCAAAGAGCTGTTCGGGATTGGTGCCCTCGCCGCCCGAGCCGCCCATTTCCCTGGGCGTCGAGAGCCGGACATCGACCTTGCCGTCATCGGTCGCCGAATGGCCGTTCTCGCGGCCGCCGGTGGCCGTGGCGTGGGCTGTGTAGAGAATTTCCATGCTGGGTCTCCCTGGTTGCCGGCCCGTCCCGGGGGAGACGGACCTTTCCACAGAAATGATTCACGTGAAGCAAGGGTTCACGCCGATTGGCCCGCCGCACCCCGAGTCTCTTCGCAAAGAGCGAGAAATGCAGTAGCAAGCGCAGAACTCAACCTAACGACTTTCCGAGGCGCCGCGATGACGGCGCGGAGCTTCAAGTGACCGACACGTCCCCTCCGGCCGGCTATGCCAGCCGGCGCACCTTCGCCATCATCTCCCACCCGGACGCGGGCAAGACCACGCTGACCGAGCGGCTGCTGCACGCGAGCGGCGCCATCCATCTCGCGGGACAGGTGGCCGAGCGCGGCGAGCGCCGCCGCACCCGCTCGGACTGGATGGAGATCGAGCAGAAGCGCGGCATCTCGATCTCGTCCTCGGTCATGACCTTCGAGCATCTGGGCCTCACCCTCAACCTGCTCGATACCCCGGGCCACGCGGACTTTTCCGAGGATACCTACAGGACGCTCACGGCCGTGGATTCGGCGATCATGGTGATCGACGCGGCCAAGGGCATCGAGGCCCAGACGCGCAAGCTGTTCGAGGTCTGCCGGCTGCGCGACATCCCCATCATCACCTTCGTCAACAAGATCGACCGCGAGGCGCGCGATACGCTCGAGATCCTCGACGAGATCATGGAGACCCTGGCGCTCGACACCGCGCCCATGATGTGGCCCATGGGCGCCGGGGTGGATTTTTCCGGTCTCATCGACCTCAGAACCTCCCGCTTCCTCGATAGCCAGGGCAAGCCCGCCGGCGAGGCCGACGCGGCGCTGGCGCGCTTTGCCGGCACGCAGAATATCGGGGTGGCGACCGCCCTCGAAGGCCTCGAACTTGCGCGGGGCTCGCTGCCCGAATTCGACGAGACCGCCTTCCGCGAGGGTCACCTGACCCCGGTCTATTTCGGCTCGGCCCTCAAGACCGTGGGCGTGGCCGAGCTTCTGGACGCGGTGTGCCGCTTTGCGCCCGGCCCCCGGGCGCAGCCGGCGCTGCCCGCGCCCATCGAACCCGCGTCCCCCGAATGCACCGGCTTCATCTTCAAGGTGCAGGCCAATATGGACCCCAACCACCGCGACCGCGTCGCCTTCATGCGCGTCACCTCGGGCACCATGACGCGCGGGATGAAGCTCAAGAACGTGCGCTCGGGTAAGGACTTCAAGGTCGCCAACCCCATGTTCTTCTTTGCCCGCGAGCGCGAGCTGGCCGAGGAGGCGGTGGCCGGGGACGTGGTGGGCATCCCCAATCACGGCACGCTCTCGGTGGGCGACACGCTCTCGGAAGGCTCCAACGTCACGGTGACGGGCATTCCCAATTTCGCGCCCGAGCTGTTGCGCCGGGTGCACCTTTCGGACACCTCCAAGACCAAGCAGCTCGCCAAGGCTCTGACCGACCTCGCCGAGGAAGGCGTCATCCAGGTGTTCAAGCCGACCCTGGGCTCGGGCTGGTACGTGGGCGCGGTGGGGCCGCTGCAGCTCGAAGTGCTGACCAGCCGCGCGGCCGCCGAATACAACGTGCCGATCCGGATCGAGCCGGCGCAATATATCACCGCACGCTGGGTGCAGGTGGGCGACGAGAAGGAATTCGAGAAATTCGCCGCGCTGCACCGGCTCAACATCGCCGAGGACCGCTATGGCGACCCGGTCTTCCTCGCCCCGAGCCAGTGGGAAATCGACCGTTGCGCCAAGGATTTCCCCAAGCTGGGCTTTGCGACCACCAAGGACAGGGGCATAGCCGCCTAGCCTGCGCGCGTTACGGGCCTCTCTTCCCGCATGGCGGCGCCCCGTGACGGCCAGGGCCTGACCACGCCGACGGCGTCCGGCCAAAAACCTGGTTTCTGTTGACAGGTTTTTTCTGCCGGTGCACCGTCCCGGCACGGCCGCGAGGCCGAGGGAGACGGGACCGCACGGCCCGGCCAGGCGACAGCACACACTCCCGATCCCCATATGCCATCGGGAGGATTGCAGCATATGACCCGAACCGCCTTGACGCTGGTGACCGCCGGCCTCGCCCTCTTGGGGCTGCCGGCGCTCGCGCAGGAGGCCAGCGTCCTCCGCTTCGCTTCGCCCTATGCCGTCACCGCCTTCGAGCCGCTCCAGGGGAAATTCTGGATGCAGGAATTCGGCGTGGCCGAACTGCTCATGCAATTGCACCGGGACGGCGCATTCCATCCCTGGCTGCTGTCCGACCTCGAACGGGTCGACGACCTGACCTGGACGTTGACGGTCCGCGAGGGCGTGACGTTCCACAACGGGCGGGTGGTGGACGCGGCGGCCGTTCATGCGGCGATCACGCATGAACTCGAGAACGCCTCGGGCACGGCCGCGCTCTTTCCGGAAAGCGCGCGCTTCGCGATTGCCGGGGATTATCAGCTCACCTTCACCGCCGACGAGCCGTTTCCCGCCCTGCCGGCTCTGCTCGCGGGCGAGCGCGTGTTCCCGATCTACGACGTGGCGGCGCTGGAGGCGGCGGGCAGCGCGCCCGAGGCGATCGCGGAGGCCGGGATCTATACCGGGCCCTATGCGCTTGAAAGCCTCACGCTCGAAGAGTTCACGACCATACGTTACGACGACTACTGGCACGGCGAGCCGGCCATGGACGGGTTTGTCGTCCGGTTCATTTCCGACCCCAACGCCCGCCTGCTGGCGGTGCAGAACGGCGAGGTGGACGTCGCCTCCTTCATGCCCATCGCGCTGCTGCCGGTGGTCGAGGCCACGGAGGGACTGCATTTCAACCCGGAGCCGGCCGGCTCGAACAGCTATTCGGGGCCCATCAACACCGCGATCCCCCCGTTCGAGGATGTCGACGTCCGGCGGGCGCTGGTTCTGGCCATCGACTACGACGAGATCTCCGAGGTGATCTTCTCGGGCGTCTTCGAGCCCGCCCGCAGCTTCTACCCGCCGATGTTCGACTATGCCCATGAGAATATCGCAACCGACCGCGACGCGGCGGCGCGTCTTCTCGATGAGGCCGGATGGACGCTCGCCGCGGACGGACTCCGCTATAAGGACGGCGCGCCGCTCGCCTTCAACATCGTGTTCGACCCGAACGTCGCCGACCTGGTCGCCCTCGCCAACGGGCTCCAGGCGCAGTTGCGCCAGGTCGGGTTCGCGGTCTCGCCCATGGGCGTTGCCGATGTCTATGGCGCCTATGCGGACGTGGAATGGGGCTTGGGGCTGCACAACCAGTCCAATGCGGAGCACGGGCGGCCCGAGCAGTTTCTCAGCGTCCAGCTCACCGGCGACGCGCCGCGCAATTACGGCGCCTATTCCAACGCCGAGATCGACGCCATCGCCGATGAGCTCAGCGTCACCTTCGACGCCGAACGCCGGCGGGAGCTGCTGATCCGCGTGCAGGAGATCATGGTCGAGGAGGACCCCGGCTATCTCGCCTATGCGGTGAGCCGGCCCTCGGTCGTCACCAACGCGGCCTTTTCCGACTACACCCCGGGCGCGCGCGCCTTCAACAATATCGACTGGCAGACCGCGCCGAACCGCTAGGCCAAGCGCGCCGCCGCCATGGGCGTCCCGGGCCACCAGGCCGCCCACACACGGAACCCGGCGCCCTGCGATCGCCGGACCAGCCTGGGTCCCGCCGGTCATGCGCCCGCCATGGCGACGCGATAGCCGAGGGCCTCGGCGAAATGGGGGCGTCGGACCTCGTTCGATCCCGCGAGGTCGGCCAGCGTCCGCGCCACCTTGAGCACCCGGTGATAGGCGCGCGCGGAAAGCCCGAAGGTCTCGGCAGCGCGCACCAGCAGCGCGCGGCTTTCGCTGTCGGGACGCGCCATCTCCTCGACCTGGACCGAGGAGGCCTGGGCATTGGTGAAGGTTCCCGGGGCGCCCATATCGATGAAGCGTCGCCGCTGGATCTCTCTCGCGCGCGCGACGCGAACGGCGACCGCCGCGCTCGATTCGGCGGCGGCGGCGTCCCCGATCATCTCCATGGCGGTGACCGCGGGCACGTCCACCCGGATGTCGATGCGGTCGAGGAAAGGGCCCGAGATCCGGCCCTGGTAATCGGCGGCGCATTTGTCGCCCCGCTTGCAGGTATGGCCCGGCGTGCCCGCCATCCCGCATTTGCAGGGATTCATGGCGGCGATGAGCTGGAAGCGCGCCGGATAGGCGACCCGTCCGTTGGCGCGGGCGATCACCAGCTCGCCGGTTTCGAGCGGCTGGCGCAGGCTGTCGAGCGCCTGGAGCTGGAACTCGGGCAATTCGTCGAGGAACAGCACGCCGTTATGGGCGAGGCTCGCCTCGCCCGGGCGCACGCGCAGCCCCCCGCCGACCAGCGCGGCCATGGAGGCGGAATGATGCGGATTGCGGAAGGGCCGCGCGTCCGAGACCACGCCGCCGCGCAATTCCCCGGCGATCGAGGCGATCATCGAGACGTCGAGCATTTCGCGCGGGCTGAGGGGCGGCAGGATGGAGGGGGAGCCGGGCCGCCAGCATGGATTTTCCCGCGCCGGGCGGGCCGACCAGCACCATGTTGTGCCCGCCCGCGGCCGCGACCTCCAGCGCCCGCCGCGCCATCTGCTGGCCGCGCACGTCGGCGAGGTCGGGCTGCTCGCCGCCATTGGAGCGGCGTCGGCCCGGTTGCGGGCGGGCCGCGATCTGGCGGCCGGCAAGGTGGTTGACCAGGGCCAGGAGGCTCGGCACGGCGATGATGTCGATCTCCTCGGAGGCCCAGGCGGCCTCGGGCCCGCTCTCGGCCGGGCAGATGATGCCCTTGCCCATGCCATTGGCGGCGATGGAGGCGGGCAGGATGCCGTCCACGTGGGAAAGCCGCCCGTCGAGCGAGAGCTCGCCCAGGATCACGTAGCGGTCCAGCATGTCCGCGGGCACCGCGCCCAGGGCCGCCATCAGGCCGAGCGCGATGGGCAGGTCGTAATGGCTGCCTTCCTTGGGCAGGTCGGCCGGGGCGAGATTGACCGCGATATGGCGCGCCGGCAGCGCCAGGCCCGAGGAGATCAGCGCCGCGCGCACCCGCTCGCGGCTCTCGCCCACTGCCTTGTCGGGCAGGCCGACCACGGTGAATTTCGGCAGCCCCGGGGAAATCTGCACCTGCACGTCCACGGGCACGGCCTCGATGCCCCGAAAGGCGACCGTCGTGATGCGGGTGACCATGGCCTTGCCCCTCCCAAACCTCTGCCCCAAAGGTTAACAGCGATAACGGAAAGAACAATAGAAGAACAAATCGCGGCACGCGCGATCACGCATTTGTGATCGCATAGCGGGCGCACCGCCCCGGCCCCTCTTTTAACCCCCGGTTAACCACCCGCGTCAGGCGGTTCTTAACGGTGATGCCGCGATAAGAAAATCGATCCGATTGTCTCGATTTCTCTTGTGCCGGGTGCCCATGACGTTACGCCGACGCGCCGCCAACCGCCTTGCCCGTCTCGCAAAGCTCACGCTCGGCCTCGCGGCCAGCGGGCTGATGGTGGCCGCGCTCTCGGGCTGCGGCTACAATTACTACCCGGCCAAGGGCGACAACAGGCCGCATCCGGGCGTGGCGCGGGCGCATTCCCTGCCCATCCACGGCATCGACATCTCGCGCCACCAGGGCGATATCGACTGGGGCGCGGTGGCGCGGGCGGGCACCCGCTTCGTCTATATCAAGGCCACCGATGGTGGGGATTATCTCGATCCGCGCTTCCACGAGAACTGGCGCGGCTCGCGCAATGCCGGCATCCCGCACGGGGCCTATCACTTCGTCTATTGGTGCCGCCCGGCCTCCGAGCAGGTGGCTTGGTTCGCGGCCAACGTGCCGGCCGAGCCCGACGCGCTGCCCCCGGTGCTCGATCTTGAATGGAACAACGGCTCCTCGTGCCGCCACAACCTCACGCGCGACCAGGTGCTCGACATGGTGCGCACGCTGCTCGCGGGCATGGAGGCCCATACGGGCAAGGTGCCGGTGATCTATACCGACATCAATTTCCACCGCGACATCCTCGCGGGCGTGCCGCTCGAAAACCCGATGTGGCTGCGTTCGGTCGCCGCCCAGCCGCACGAGCGCTACGAGAACCGCGCCTTCACCTTCTGGCAATATACCCAGACCGGCACGGTGCCGGGCATCCGCACGGAGGTGGACCGCAACGCCTTTTTCGGCTCGGAGGCCGAATGGGTCGCCTTCTTCAACACCGGCTGCGATCCGCGCCGCTTCTACGAGCTCGCCGCCCAGGGCCGCTGCTCGGCTACGAAATAGGAGCGCTTCCAGCAAAAGTGCGAAGCGGTTTTGCGGTTCGGAAGCGCGACAAACCTTAAACTCCAGGCAGAAGGCCGGAGCTCGCGACGCCGTCGAAGACGAATTGCACGGCGAGCGCCGCGAGCAGGATGCCCACAACCCGGGTCACCACCGAGAGCCCGGTGAGGCCCAGCAGGCGCTGGATGGGAATGGCGGCCAGCAGCGAGAGCCAGGCGACCAACAGGCTCGCCAGCAGGGCCGCGATCACGAGCCAGTACTCCACCTCGTTGCGCGCGCCCGTGGTCAGCAGGATCGCGGCGCTGATGGCGCCGGGCCCGGCCAGAAGCGGCATGGCGAGGGGGAAGATCGAGATGTCGTCCCGTGCCCGGCTCTCGGCGGTCTCCTCGTCCGTGGTGCCGGTGCCGCCCGAATGGCGCGCGAACACCATGTCCATGGCGATGAGGAACAACAAGATGCCGCCCGCGGTGCGCAGCGCCGGGATGGTGATGCCGAAGAGCGAGAGGATGGCGTCGCCGGCAAAGGCGAAGAACACCAGGATCAGCGCCGCCACCACCACGCCGCGCGTGGCGAAGACGAAGCGCTCGCGCGCCGTGTTGCGCCGGGTGAGCCCGGCGAAGATGAAGGCGATGTCCGCCACCCCCACGGTGGCAAAGAAGGTGGCGAAGGCAACGACGAAGGTATTGAGCATGACCGGCCTTTCGCTCTCCCGCCGGGCCCGCGCGTGACCCCGGCCGGCCCCCATCATGCTCCGGGCCGCGTCCTGGTCAATGGCGCCTGGCTGTTCGTCCCCGTCCTCGCGCTCAATTTCGCGCTGGCCGGCATGCTGCCGGCGATCCACCAGCCGGAGATATTCTGGCGCGACATCCCCGATGTCCTCGGCTGGATCGAGAACGGCAGCCGGATCGCGCTGATCGGCCTCGCGGCCCTCATGCCCTTCGGCTGGAACACGCCGCGCCGGCGTTCGGGCCTGCTGCTCTACGCGCTCGGCCTCGTGCTCTATGGGGCGAGCTGGGCCGCGCTGATCCTCGCGCCCGCGAGCGGCTGGAGCACGAGCGCGCCCGGCCTCGCGGCCCCGGCCTATCTGCCCGCGCTCTGGCTGTGCGGCATGTGGCTGGCCGGCGGCGCGTACGGGGAGGGGTCATGGACCCGGGTGCGCCCGGCCTTCGCGGCCGCGGGCCTCGTCTTCCTCACCGCGCATCTCACGCATATGGGCCTGGTGCTCTGGCGCGCCGGGCTGCTTTGAGCCCCGCTGTTCCACGTGAATCAGAGTGAGGGGTATGCCGGTTTTTCTCCCCTCGTCCCCGGCCGGTTTCCGAGAGCTTGGAGGGTTTTTTTGGACCCCCGGGTCAAGCCCGGGGGTGACGAGGGGATGGATCGGGGAATGGAACTCCAACCACCACAATGGTCGGATTCTCTCAGGGATTGGGGACGTGGCCTCAATCTCTCAGTTCGTCATGGCCGGGCTCGACCCGGCCATCCAGCGAGATCCTCCCCAGGCGCGGAGGGAAAGACACGCCTCTCTCACCGCCTCTTTTCGATCGCGTCCCAGATCATCCCCGCGATATCCGGGCCGCCGAAGCGCTTGATCTCGCGGATGCCGGTGGGGGAGGTGACGTTGATCTCGGTCAGATACCCCCCGATCACGTCGATGCCCACGAAGATCATGTCGCGGTCCTTGAGCGCCGGCCCGATGGCGGCGCAGATCTCGCGCTCGCGGTCGGTCAGCTCGGAAAGCTCGGGCCGGCCGCCCGCGTGCATGTTGGAGCGCGCCTCGCCCTCGGCGGGCACGCGGTTGAGCCCGGCCACCGGCTCGCCGTCCACGAGAATGATGCGCTTGTCGCCCTTCCTCACGTCCGGCAGGTATTTCTGCACCATGAAGGGCTCGGCAAAGCTCTGCTCGAAGAGCTCGATCAGGGCCGAAAGATTCTGGTCGCCCTCCTGGAGCAGGAACACGCCCGCGCCGCCATTGCCGTAGAGCGGCTTTAGGATGATGTTGCCGTGCTCGCGCCGGAAGGCGTGGATCAGCGCCCGGTCGCGGGTCACGAGCGTGGGTGGCATCAGCTCGGGAAATTCGGTGACCAAAATCTTTTCGGGCGCGTTGCGCACGGCCGCGGGCGGGTTGACCACGAAGGTCTTGGGGTGCAGCCGCTCCAGGATATGGGTCAGGGTGATGTAGTTCATGTCGAAGGGCGGGTCCTGGCGCATCAGCACCACGTCGTAGATCGCGAGATCGGCACGGGAAAATGCACCCAGCGCGAAATGCTCGCCCTTGGGCTTGTCGAAGACCGTGATCGGCGCGAGATCGGCGGAAACCCTGTTGTCGCGTAGGGCGAGGCTCTGGGGCAGGTAATAATCCACCCGGTGGCCGCGGGCCTGGGCCTCCAGCATCATGGCAAAGGTCGAATCCCCGAGCGGATTGATGGATTCGATCGGGTCCATCTGGACGGCGACGGCGAGGGACATGGACACTCCGGCGGCAAAAGGGGGTCAGCGCGAAAAGAACGCGTTCTCGATATGCTCGGGCCAGCGCCAGGGCAGCAGCACGATGACGTCGAACCGGGCCGGGCTCATGGACGCGCGCGGATGCTCCATGTGCCACCATTGGGCGGCGCGGGCAATGCGGTCCGTGTCGAGCGCGGCCAGCGCCACGTCGCGGTCCGCCAGCGTCCGGCGATGCTTGACCTCGACGAAGACCAGGTCGGCACCGCGCCGGGCCACGATGTCGATCTCGCCCACCGGCGTCTTCTTGCGGGTGGCGATGATGCGATAGCCCTTGCATCGGAGGTAGAGCGCGGCAGCCCATTCGGCGCGGCGGTCGGCGCGTTCGGCGCGCTGCCGGGGCTCAGCGGGTTGGGGCCTTAAGCGCGAGTGCGGCATCGTAGACCTCCTTGCGGCGCAGCCCGAAACGGGCCGACACCGCGTCGACGGCGGCGCGCAGCGGCTCGGTTTCGAGCGCGCTGGCAAGCGCCGCCTGCCAATCCTCCCCCGCGACCGCCCCGCCCGGTCCGGCGCCCGCGACGAGGATCACGGCCTCGCCCTTTTGCGGCTCGCCCGCGAAGCGCGCGGCAAGCGCAGCCAGGCTGCCCTCGGCCACGCGCTCGAACCGCTTGGTCAATTCCAGCGCAACCGCCGCGTTCCGTCCCTCTCCGAACACGTTTGCCATGTCGGCGAGGCTCCCGGCCAGCCGGCGCGGGGACTCATAGAAGATCAGGGTTTCGGGGCGTCCGGCAAGAGGGATCAGCGCATTGGTGCGCGCGCCGGTCTTGGGCGGCAGGAAGCCGAAAAAGGCAAAGCTGTCGGTGGGCAGGCCCGAGACGGTCAGCCCGGCCAGCAGCGCCGAGGCGCCGGGCACGGCAAAGACGGCAATCCCCTGCTCGCGCGCCGCGCGGACCAGCGGGAAGCCGGGGTCCGACAGCAGCGGCGTGCCCGCATCCGAAACCAGCGCCACGGCCTTGCCCGCGGCGATCTCGCGCAGCACGCCGGCGATGCGCTCGCGCTCGTTGTGCTCGTGCAGTGGCGAGCGCGGGGTCTTGAGACCATAGGCGGCAAAGAGCTTGGCCGTGTGCCGGGTGTCCTCGCACAAAACCAGGTCTGCGGCGGCGAGGGTTTCGAGCGCCCGCAGCGTGATGTCCCTCAAATTCCCGATCGGGGTCGCGACGAGATAAAGGCCGGGCGCGAGCGCTTGGGCCTCGAAGCCATGGGCACCGATCGCAAAACCCCCGCTCTTGCCGGTGTCCGACACCCGACCCTCCGCCTCATCCGCCATTCACCTCCCGCTTACCATCCTCCACGCGCGAAGGGAAACGCCCGCGTGGCGGCCGATGCGATCCGCCCCCGGTATGCGCGGACGCATCGCGGATGGCCGGGTCGAGCCCGGCCATGACGACCGGAGGGAATCGGGACACGCGGAACGGACAAGCCAGAGTTCCGCGCGAGGAGAAGGCCCCCTCACCCCCGACCCCTCTCCCACGAGGGGAGAGGGGGGCGATAGAACCGATGAGCCACAGTTTCCCTTCTCCCCTCGTGGGAGAAGGTGGCTCGCCTGAAGGGCGAGACGGATGAGGGGGAGCCGCGCGACCCGAATCGACCCGCCGGACCTACCGATTCTCCAACCCATTCTCCTCGCGGATGCGGGGAATGTCGTCGCGCTGGGATTCGATATCGGCGCGCAGCGCGGCGAGCCCGGCCCGCACCTCCTGCAACGCCGCGGCGTGCTCGGTCTTGGAGAGGAAAAGGTTGTCCGTCTTGGCGTCCCAGTCCAGGGCCCAGGCGATCACCGCCAGCCATTCGTCGACGTCGCCGCCGATATATTCGTTGATCGGGCGGCCCACCGATTCGCTGAGCGCCGAAAACAGGATGCGGTCGTCCGAGTACGGCTGGTCGTCGCCCTGGGTGGCGAGGAGGAAGCGGTAGCGGAGCTGGCCGGCATACATCCATTGCGCCGCGGCATAGCCGTCGCCCTGGCCCAGCAGCCGGGCCGCGAGGATGTAGAGCCCCGCCGGATGCAGCTCGGGCGCGGCGGCGATCAGCTCTTCGACCGACATGGTCTGGTAGTCGGGCTCGGTCTGGGCCTGGGCCGGCAGGCCGGTTGCGAGAAGCGTCAGCGCCAGGGCGAGCGCGGCGAGCCATCGGGACATCATCTTGCGGTCTCCTCCTTTGCGGGGGACGGGAAAAAGCTTCAGGCCGCGAGGTCGGCCACCACGGCGTCGAGCACGGGCCAGCCCCTGTCCGTCACCCGCAGATTGCCATTGGGCAGGGTTTCGAGAAAGCCGATGGATTTCAGATGCTCGATCTGGCGCGCGGCGAGGCCCTTGTGGGCAAGCCCGGCATAGCGGTTGGGATCGATCCCCTCGCGCAGGCGCAGGCCCATGACGAGATATTCGTCGCCTTCCTCCTCCCAGGTGAGGCGGTCGTCGGTGACGAGCCCGTGGCCGGTCTTGGCCACCTGCTCGGCCCAGGCGAAGGGCATCCGTTCGGTGGCCGTGGCGTGGCGCGTGCCATTGACCAGCAGCCGCCCATGGGCGCCCGGGCCGATGCCGGCATATTCGCCATAGCGCCAATAGGTGAGGTTGTGGCGGCTTTCCTGGCCCGGCCGGGCGTGGTTGGAGATTTCGTAGGCCGGCAGCCCGTAGGCGGCGGTCATCTCCTGGGTCATCTCGAAGAGGTCCGCGGCCGTGTCCTCGTCGGGGAGCTTGAGCTTTCCGGCCCGGAACAGGTCGTAGTAGCGCGTGCCCTCTTCGATGGTGAGCTGGTAGAGCGAGAGGTGCCCGTCCGAGAGCGCCAGCCCTTCGGTCAATTCGTCCTCCCAATCGTCCAGGGTCTGGCCGGGGCGGGCATAGATCAGATCATAGCTCGAGCGCGGAAAGATCTTCTGGGCCAGCCGGACCGCCGCCACCGCGTCCTCGACCGAATGCAGCCGCCCCAGCGCCGCCAGCGGCTCGGGCCGCAGCGACTGCACGCCGAGCGAGACCCGATTGACGCCCGCAGCGCGAAACCCCTTGAAGCGCTCGGCCTCGACGCTGGTGGGATTGGCTTCCAGCGTGATCTCGGCCCTGTCGTCCACCTGCCAGTACTTTGCGATGGCGTTGAGGATCGTCTCGACGGTTCTTGGCTGCATCAGCGAGGGCGTGCCGCCGCCGAAAAAGATCGAGGTCACCAGCCGGTCGGGCGCGATCCGGGCCGTATGGGCGATTTCCCGGGCATAGGCCTCGGCATAGGCCGCCTCGTCGAAGGGGCCGCGATGGACGTGGGAATTGAAGTCGCAATAGGGGCATTTGGCGGCGCAGAACGGCCAGTGCACATAGACCCCGAAGCCTGAATTGGGCGTGCTCATCCTCGTCCCGCGCTCCCCATCAGATGCAGCACACGGCAACGAATTTCGCGAAGGCCCGGGCGCGGTGCGAGAGCCCGGTCTCCCCTGGCGCCCATCCGTGCTTTTCCTCCGCGCTCATCTCGCCGAAGGTGCGGTCGTACCCGTCCGGGCGGAACATGGGGTCGTAGCCATGGCCCCTGTCCCCGACCGGCGGCCAGACCAGGCTGCCCTCGACCTTTCCGGTAAAGATCATGTCGCGGCCGTCCGGATGGGCGAGGCAGAGCGTGGCGTTGAAGCTCGCCCGGCGCTGCGTCGGGGTTTTCGCGCCCTTTTCGTCCAATAGGTCCTCGACCTTCTGCATCGCGCGGGAAAAATCGCGCGGCACCCCGGCCCAGTCGGCGGTATAGACCCCGGGCGCGCCGTCGAGCGCATCGACGCAGAGCCCCGAATCGTCGGCCAGCGCGATCTCGCCGGTGGCCCTGGCCGCCGCGTGGGCCTTGATGCGCGCGTTCTCGACGAAGGTCGTGCCGTCCTCGACCGGCTCGGGCAATCCGCGCTCGCCCGCCGAGGTGATGGCGAAGCCGAAATCCTTCAAGAGATCGCGGAATTCCTCGAGCTTGCCCGCATTGTGCGTCGCCAGCACCAGCGTGTCGCCGCGATTGAGCAGGATCAGGGTTTCGCTCATGGCTGGGCGTCCCCCGCCAGCGCCGCCTTCTGCATCGCCACCAGCTCGCCGATGCCCTTGCCCGCGAGCCCCACCAGCGCGGCGAATTCATCGCCCGAGAACGGCGCCTGCTCGGCGGTCGCCTGGATCTCGACGAACTGGCCCGCGCCGGTCAGCACGAAATTGGCGTCCGTATGGGCCTCGCTGTCCTCGAGATAGTCGAGGTCGAGCACGGGCGTGCCGCGATAGACGCCCACCGAGACCGCGGCCACGTGATCGCGCAGGGGCTCGCCCTTGGCGAGGTTGCGCGCCTTCATCCAGTCCACCGCCTCGGCCAGGGCCACATAGGCGCCCGTGATCGATGCGGTGCGGGTGCCGCCATCGGCCTCCAGCACGTCGCAATCGAGGATGATCTGGTTTTCCCCCAGCGCCGCCATGTCCACCACCGCGCGCAAACTGCGCCCGATCAGGCGCTGGATCTCCTGGGTGCGGCCCGATTGCTTGCCCGCGGCCGCCTCGCGGCGCGTGCGCGTTCCGGTCGAGCGCGGCAACATGCCGTATTCGGCCGTCACCCACCCCAGGCCCTGGCCGCGCCGCCAGGGCGGCAGCACGGTCTCGACCGTGGCGGTCACGAGCACGCGGGTGCGCCCGAAACTGACGAGGCAGCTGCCCTCGGCCTGCGGCGCCACGCCACGCTCGAGGGTCACGGCCCGCATCTGGTCGGGGGCACGTCCGGATGGGCGCATAAGCGGGAAGTCCTTATGGTTAGAAAAGCGTTACCGCCTCTCCTATCTTTTCAGCCCCGCCCAAACAAGCGCACCCGGCTTGGCGCGGCGCGCGGTTATGCTTAAATGAGCGCCATGGACCCCCGGCGCCTGCACGCAAACGACTTCCTGGAAACGCTTTCCGCGCGAAGCCAGGACATTTTCCGAAAACTGGTCGAAAAGTATATCGAGACCGGCGAGCCTGTGGGCAGCCGCATGCTCTCGCGCATGCTCGACAACGCGCTCTCGCCCGCCTCGGTGCGCAATGTCATGGCCGATCTCGAGGAACTGGGCCTGATCGCGGCGCCCCACACCTCGGCCGGCCGCGCCCCCACCCAGGAGGGGCTGCGCTTCTTCGTCGATGCCATGCTGGAGCTTGGCGCCATGGACGAGGAGGAGCGCCTGCGCATCGCCCGCAATATCGAGGAGGGGGCAACCCGCGGCCGGGTCGAGGACATCCTCGGCGAAGCCAGCGCGCTGCTTTCGGGCCTCTCCCAGGGCGCGGGCATGGTGATCGCGGCCAAGTCCGACATGGTGCTGCGGCACGTGGAATTCGTCCGGCTCGACGCGGCCACGGCCATGGCGATCCTCGTGGGCGAGGACGGCCAGGTGGAAAACCGGCTCATCACCCTGCCGCCCGGCCTCGATTCCTCGGCCCTCACCCGCGCCTCGAACTATCTCTCCCACCATATCGTGGGGCGGACCCTGCGCGAGGCGCAGGAGCGCCTTAAGGCGCAGAACCGGGCCCAGGAGCACGAGCTCGACGCCCTGACCCGCCGGCTCGTGGACCAGGGGCTGGCGTCCATGATCGCCGACAGCGAGCGGGGCGGGCCGACCCTGATCGTACGCGGCCGCGCCAATCTCATCAACGACGCCATGGCGTCCGAGGACCTGGCGCGGGTGCGCCAGCTCTTCGACGAGATCGAATCCAAGCGCGGGTTGATCGAGCTCCTGTCCGATGCCGAGACCGCCCAGGGCGTGCGCATCTTCATCGGGAGCGAGAACAAGCTCTTCTCGCTCTCGGGCTCATCGGTGGTGCTCTCGCCCTATAAGGACGCCAGCGACAAGGTGGTGGGGGTGCTCGGCGTCATCGGGCCGACGCGGCTCAATTACGCGCGCATCGTGCCGGTGGTCGATTACACCGCCCACGTGCTCACCGAGATGCTGCGCCGCAAGCGCTAGCAGCCGGGGGGCGCGCCGGGCAGGGCACTTGAAATCGCCCCCTATCTGGCCGATATGGCGGGAACGTCCGCGCCGGAGCCGTTCACGGGTCCTGCGCGTTTTGATGAGACCAGAACCCAGCGGTAAGCGAGAAGATGACAAGCGACGAGAACGCGAACCCCGAAACCGGGCAGCCCATAGAGGAGACCCCGGAGAGCGGAGCGCAGACGGCGTCCGAGGCCGACCGCATCGCCGAGCTCGAGGCCGAGATCACCCAATTGCACGACCGGTTGCTGCGCGCGGCGGCCGAGATGGAGAACCTGCGCAAGCGCACCGAGCGCGAGCTCAAGGAAACCAAGTCCTACGCCATCGCCAATTTCGCCCGCGACATGCTGGTCGCCACCGACAACCTGTCGCGCGCCCTGCTGGTGCTGCCGCAGGAGGCGCGTGAAAACGCCGAGGGCACCTTCAAATCCCTCGTCGAGGGGATCGAGATGACCGAGCGCGAGATGCAGCGGCTCCTGGGCAAGCACGGCGTGGTTCCCATTGCCGCCCAGGGCGAGAAATTCGATCCGCACCAGCACCAGGCCATGTTCGAGGTGCCGGACGCCACCGTGCCCGAGGGCACCGTGGTCCAGGTGGTGCAGGACGGCTACGCCATCGGCGAGCGCGTGCTGCGCCCCGCCATGGTCGGCGTCTCCAAGGGCGGCCCGCGCCGCGGCGCGGAACCGGGCAACGGCGCCGATCTCGGCCCCGACACCGCCGAGCCCGGCGAAGGCGTCGACAAGTCGGCCTGAGGGCGGCGGTTCGAGACCCATTTCCGCGCAAGCGGCAGCATCGCATGGATCCCCGGGTCAAGCCCGGGGATGACGAGGGGAGGGATCGCGCGATCCCTCTTTTCGTTATGGCAGGATATGAGAAATCTGGACCCGTCGGGCATCTCGTCCGCGCTCCCCACCCTCAGTCGTCATGGCCGGGCTTGACCCGGCCATCCAGAAGCGCCCTCCACCGGCAGAGCGGCGAGAGACTCCTATTCCGCCGCCGCCACGCCCATAGTCGCCCTGGCGCGCTCCGTGAAGAAAATTAGCGTATGGCAATCTCTCGCCGTCATAGCCGGGCGCGTCCCACCCGCTATCTCGCTGTCCCGGCGAAAGCCGGGACCCATCCTGAGATGCCGCCCCCATCGCCGAGCGTCGCGGTTCGGCAAAACCCTCCGCGCAAGCGAAAACCGCGTCAGGATGGACCCCGGCCTTCGCCGGGGTAGCACCGGAGAGGGGGGACGTTTTTCCGCCATAGCGAACGACGGAGCGAGGGGTCGCTTTCCGCGACACCCATCCCCCACCCCTCACTCTCCCGTCGTCGTCCTCGGGCTTGACCCGAGGACCCGCAATGCCTCCCAGGCATCAACGAGAAGTTCTTCCCCTCCCGCGTGCCGCCAGAATCGCAGATGGCCGGGTCGAGCCCGGCCATGACGATGGAGAGATTGAAAACCGCAGCCAAGGTCTCCAGCAAAGACCGTTCGACCGTTCCCTCACTCTCAGCCGTCATGGCCGGGCTCGACCCGGCCATCCAGAAAAACGCTCAGCGAATGCGGACGCCGTGATGACCACGGCACCCGCATCGCAATGCGAGACCTATTGCGCCGGGGCGGGAGCCTCGTCCGCGTCGTCAGCAGGAGCCTCGTCAGCCGGAGCTTCATCGGCAGGAGCCTCGTCGGCGGGCGCCTCCTCAGCCGGGGCCTCCTCCGCGGGAGCCTCGGCCGGAGCCTCGTCCGTCAGCGCTTCGGGCGCGACCGCGCCCTCTTCGCCGGGCGCCGGGGCGGCGGAGATGTTGGAGGCCTCGAAGCATTCGTTGGGGCTATAGGACATGGCCGCGTCGTCCTGGGCCTCGAACTGGGCGAGGACGATCAGGTTGTATCCGCCGCCGATGGCCGCGAAGTCCTCGTTGGAGACCTCCGATTCGGGCAGCGCTTCGCGCGCCTGCTGCAGCAGCATGCCGGACACCTGGGAAAGGCCCTCGGTCTCGGCCGGGTTCTCGGACACCGAGCCGATCAGCGAGAACGCGCTGGCGCACCAGAAATAGACGTCGACCTCCGGATCGAGCCCGTCGATCATCGCCTGGATCTCGGGCGTGGGGCCCGCGGGGATTTCCGCCGCCGCGTCGGCGTCTTGCGCCAGGGCAGGGAAAGCGGCGACGAGAAGGGCCGCAGCCCCCGCGCCGGCGAGGCCTTTGAGGACGCTGTGCATGGAAAAACCTTTCGTTATCAGGGGTTCCTGAGCGCTTCGGGCACGATGCGAAGCGCGGCAAACTAAAGACATGGAGCAGGCTTGCGCGATGCGACGGCACCCCTCCTCCGGGTGGCGCGGACGACGCATCCGCTGCGGTCCGCAAACGGGGCGCACCCTAACAAGGTTGCATCCGCGTTGAAAAGGCTTGCCCAATCCTTGGGGCATCCGTGTGGCACGCGCGCGACGGCGCGGATGCCCCAAGGATGACGGCAAGGAATCGTCCGGCGCGCTTGAAGCCCCTTCCGCCCCTGCTTATATAGCCAGCCAAGCCCGCAAGGGCATGTGTTCGCAAAACACCATCCCCGAGGAGCCCGGCTTGCTGGGACGGGGCGATGCCGCCAAAAAGGGCGCGCCGCACCACGGAGCCAAATCCCAGGGTTCGCTCAACCAAAGAGGTTATGTCATGGGAAAAGTGATTGGTATCGACCTGGGCACGACCAATTCGTGCGTCGCCGTCATGGACGGCAAGAATCCCAAGGTGATCGAGAACGCGGAGGGCGCGCGCACCACGCCGTCCATGGTCGCGTTCTCGTCTGACGGCGAGCGTCTCGTCGGCCAGCCCGCCAAACGTCAGGCGGTCACCAACCCCGAAGGCACGCTCTTCGCGGTCAAGCGCCTGATCGGCCGGCGCTACGACGACCCCACCGTCGCTAAGGACAAGAAGCTCGTCCCGTTCAAGATCATCGACGGCGACAATGGCGATGCCTGGGTCGAGGTCGAGGGCAAGAAATATTCCCCCGCCGAGATCTCGGCGATGATCCTCACCAAGATGAAGGAAACCGCCGAGGCCTATCTGGGCGAGACGGTGACCCAGGCGGTGATCACGGTTCCCGCCTATTTCAACGATTCCCAGCGTCAGGCCACCAAGGACGCCGGCAAGATCGCCGGCCTCGAGGTGCTGCGCATCATCAACGAGCCGACCGCTGCCGCGCTCGCCTACGGGCTGGAAAAGCGCGAAGCGGGCACCATTGCGGTCTATGACCTGGGCGGCGGCACCTTCGACATCTCGATCCTCGAGATCGGCGACGGCGTCTTCGAGGTGAAGGCCACCAATGGCGACACCTTCCTGGGCGGCGAAGACTTCGACATGCGGCTGGTCGATTACCTGGCCGACGAGTTCAAGCGCGAGCAGGGCATCGACCTGCGCAGCGACAAGCTCGCGCTGCAGCGTCTCAAGGAAGCGGCCGAGAAGGCCAAGATCGAGCTCAGCTCGGCCAGCCAGACCGAGGTCAACCTGCCCTTCATCACGGCCGACGCCTCTGGTCCCAAGCACCTGCAATTGAAGCTCACCCGGGCCAAGTTCGAGAGCCTTGTCGACGATCTCGTCAAGCGCACCATCGAGCCGCTCAAGGCCGCGCTCAAAGATGCCGGCATGCGTGCCGGCGAGATCGACGAAGTGATCCTCGTGGGCGGCATGACCCGCATGCCCAAGGTGCAGGAGGAGGTGAAGGCCTTCTTCGGCAAGGAGCCGCACAAGGGCGTCAACCCGGACGAGGTCGTGGCGCTGGGCGCGGCGATCCAGGCCGGCGTCCTCCAGGGCGACGTCAAGGACGTGCTGCTCTTGGACGTGACCCCGCTCTCGCTCGGCATCGAGACCCTGGGCGGCGTCTTCACCCGGCTCATCGACCGCAACACCACGATCCCGACCAAGAAGAGCCAGACCTTCTCGACCGCCGAGGACAACCAGTCCGCGGTGACGATCCGGGTCTTCCAGGGCGAGCGCGAGATGGCGGCCGACAACAAGATGCTCGGCCAGTTCGACCTCGTGGGCATCCCGCCCGCGCCGCGCGGCGTGCCGCAGATCGAGGTCGCCTTCGACATCGACGCCAACGGCATCGTCAACGTCTCGGCCAAGGACAAGGGCACCGGCAAGGAGCAGCAGATCCGCATCCAGGCCTCGGGCGGCCTTTCGGACGCCGATATCGAGCGCATGGTCAAGGAAGCCGAGCAGAACGCCGAGGCGGACAAGAAGCGCCGCGAGCTGGTCGAGGCCAGGAACCAGGCCGAGAGCCTCGTGCATTCGACCGAGAAGTCGCTGGCCGAGAACGCCGACAAGGTCTCTTCCGACGTCAGGGACGAGATCGAGCGCGCCATCGCGGACGTGAAGTCCGCCATGGAGGGCGAGAACCCCGAGGCCATCACCGAGAAGAGCTCGGCTTTGGCCCAGGCCGCGATGAAGCTCGGCGAGGCGATCTACAAGGCGCAGCAGGCGGAAGCCGAAGCGGCCGACCGCCCCGCGGACGAGGATGACGACGTGGTCGACGCCGACTTCGAGGAAGTCAAGGACGACAACGACGACGACAAGAAGTCGGCTTAGCGATCCTGGCGGCGGGCCATCGGAACAATCCGGTGGCCCGCCTGCCGATCGGGGGTCGGGTTTCACGTGAATCCGAGGGCGCATAGGCGGCCATCGCCCCGCCGGCCGATACAGGGCGTTATAAGCCCCGCAAAGACGCTTACACCATGATACACCATGCATTCGAACCCGCAGAACGCCTTTCAAGGCTCGGTGACGGGCACAAACCGGGGTCGTTTTTTCCATGAGCAAGCCTGATTTCTACGCCCTGCTCGGGGTGGAGCGGGGCTGCGACGACGGGGCGCTCAAATCCGCCTATCGCAAGCTCGCCATGAAGTTCCACCCGGACCGCAATCCGGGCGATGCGGGGGCGGAGCAGAAATTCAAAGAGATTTCCGAGGCTTACGACACGCTCAAGGACCCGCAGAAGCGCGCGGCCTATGACCGGTTCGGCCACGCGGCCTTCAATGGCGGCGGCCCGGGCGGCGGGTTCGGGCCGGATTTCTCCTCGTCCATGTCCGACATCTTCGAGGACATCTTCGGGGATTTCATGGGCGGCGGACGCCAGCGCGGCAATGCCCGCTCGCGCGGCTCCGACCTGCGCTACAACCTTGAAATCTCACTGGAAGATGCGTTTTTCGGCCGCACGGTCGATATCGATATCCCCACCACGGTCCAGTGCGAGACCTGCAGCGGCTCGGGCGCCAAGCCCGGCACCGGCACCTCGACCTGCAAGACCTGCGGCGGGCACGGCAAGGTACGGGCGGCGCAGGGCTTTTTCACCATCCAGCGCACCTGTCCCGCCTGCCACGGGCGCGGCGAAACCATCGACCAGCCCTGCACCGACTGCCACGGCCAGGGCCGCAAGCAGGTGTCGCGCACGCTTTCGGTGGACATCCCCAAGGGCATCGAGGACGGCACGCGCATCCGGCTGGCCGAGGAAGGCGAAGCGGGCTTGCGCGGCGGACCGGCGGGCGATCTCTACATCTTCGTCTCGGTCAAGCCGCATGCCCTGTTCCAGCGCGACGGCGCCGATCTCTTCGCCCGCGTGCCGATCTCGATGATCACGGCCGCGCTGGGAGGCGAGTTCGAGGTGCCGACGCTCGAAGGCGGCCGCGCCAAGGTCAAGGTGCCCGAGGGCACCCAGCCGGGCCAGCGCGTGCGCCTCAAGGCCAAGGGCATGCCGGTGCTGCGCGGGTCCAATGTGGGCGACCTCTACGTCCAGCTCGACGTCGAGACCCCGCAAAAGCTCAACCGCAAGCAGCGCGAGCTGCTCGAGGAATTCTCGAGGATCTCCAACAGCGAGACCTCGCCGACCTCGGAAGGCTTTTTCGACCGGCTCAAGAAGATGTTCGAGGCCTAGCCGCACCCACCGGCACCGGCCAAAACAAAAGGCCCGCTCCGCGCATGACGCGGGGCGGGCCTTTTCGTGAGGTCTGCGTCCGGCCTATTCGAGGACCGGAGCGGGCGCGGGAGCCGGAGCCATCGCGTCGGGCGCGGGCGCCATCGTGTCCGGAGCGGGGCTGGCCGCGCCGTCGGTCGGGGCGGTGTCACAGGCGGCAAGCACCAAAGCAAACGGCAAGGTCAAGGCAATCAGAAACTTACGCATTATGCGTCTCCACTTCAGTTCAGTCTGGCCCGGAACCGGCTGATGTCCATCGCTGGCTCTCGGTCGGGTGGCGGGCCGGGGACGAACCCCACCGCCGGGATGAGCAGGACTTGGAAATCCGGACCTTTCCGGTTCCCTGGCCTTAAGAACTCAGAGGCTTAAAGAGCCTCCTTCCGAATGGTTCCCGAAAAAATGAAGTGCCTTCAACTTTCCTTGAAGGCGCCATGTTTTGGCCGCCGATGGGCAGCGATCGGCACGCTTTTCTTGATCTTTCTGCCGGGCGGAGCGGTATAGAACGGATCGGCATCCGTTCGGAGCGAGGATCCATGAAGACCGCCATCACCCTCTCGGGCTCCATCCGCCGGGGCTCCTACAACAGGATGCTGCAGGCGCATGTGAGCGCCAGGCTCGCGGCGGCGGGCGTCGGGGTGACGGACCTGGACCTTGGCGACTTTCCCATGCCGATCTTCAACGAGGATCTCGAGCCCGACGCCGTGCCCGAGGCTTCACCGCGCTTGGCGGGCCTGTTCCGGGAGGCCGACATCGTCTTCATCGCCACGCCCGAATACAATGGCGGCGTGCCGCCGCTGGTGGTCAACATGCTCGCCTGGCTGTCGCGGCAGAAGCCCTCGCCCTTCCGCCACGCGGTGTTCGGGATCGGCGGGGTGTCCTCGGGCAAGTACGGCACAATCTGGTCGCTGTCGCATCTGCGCGACCAGTTGACCAAGCTCGAGGCGCTGGTGGTGCCGACGCTCCTGGGCATCGGGCCCGCGTCGCAGGCCTTCGACGAAGCGGGCGCGCCGGTCGAGCGCTCTGTCATCCGGAAGATCGACCAGATCGTCCTCGAAATGACCGCGTTTTCCCGTGGCGAGGCGTGAACGGGCGGCGTGGCTTGCGCCATCGGTTCGACCCATGCAAGAGAAGGCAATTCGTTCAGAGCGGGGAAGGTTGACATGGCCGCAGAGCTGATCGTGGGGCTGGACGTGCCGACGCGCGCCGAGGCCGAACGCATCGTCGAGGCGCTCGACGGGGTCGCCGATTTCTTCAAGATCGGCTACCAGCTCGCCTATGGCGGGGACGGGCTGGCGCTGGGCGCGGCGCTGATCGCCGCCGGCAAGCGCGTGTTCTTCGACCTCAAGCTGCTCGATATCGACAACACGGTGGAAAAGGGCGCCGCGGCCATCGCCGCCACCGGCGCCTCCATGCTGACCGTGCATGCCTATCCCCATGCCATGCGGGCGGCCCTGCGCGGCGCGGCGGGCAGCGGGCTCACGGTGCTCGGCGTGACCGTCCTCACCTCGCTCTCCAATGACGACCTGGCTGAGGCCGGCTATGCCGCCCCGGTCGAGGATCTCGTGGCGCTGCGCCTCGAAGCGGCGCGCGCGATCGGCATCGGCGGGGTGGTGGTCTCGGGCCACGAGGCCGCGCGCGCCCGCGCGGTGCTGGGGCCGCAGGCCGCGGTCGTGACCCCCGGCATCCGCCCGGCGGGTTCGGCCGCGTCGGACCAGAAGCGGGTGATGACGCCCGCCGACGCGCTCGCGGCCGGGGCCAGCCATCTGGTGGTGGCGCGGCCCATCGTCGGCGTGCCCGATCCCAGGGCAGCAGCGCTCGCGATCCTCGAAGAAATGGCGGGAGCAGCGCAATGAGTCTGAAGGTCGCCATCATCGGCGCCGGCGGGCGCATGGGCGCGGCCAATATCCGCGCCGTAGCGGGCCACGACGGGACCGAACTCGTCGCGGCCATCGAGCGCGCAGGGTCGGACCGGATCGGCAGGGACGCGGGCACCCTCGCGGGGCTCGAGGCGCTGGGCGTTGCGGTGACCTCCGATCTCGACGCGGCCCTTGAGGCCGCCGACGCGCTGATCGACTTCACGGCGCCCGCGGCCTCGGTCGCCCTGGCGCGAGAGGCGGCGCGGCGCGGGCTGATCCACGTCATCGGCACCACCGGGTGCAGCGCCGAGGACGACGCGGCCATCGCGGAAGCCGGACGGGCCGGCGCGCGAATCGTCAAATCGGGCAATATGAGCCTGGGGGTCAACCTCCTCGCCAACCTCGTGCGGCAGGCGGCGCGGGCGCTCGACGTGGGGTTCGACATCGAAATCCTCGAAATGCACCATCGCCACAAGGTGGACGCGCCCTCGGGCACCGCGATCCTCCTCGGCGAGGCGGCGGCGGAAGGCCGCGGCATCGCCCTTGCGGAAAGCCGGGTCGCTGGCCGCGACGGACATACCGGACCGCGGCCCGAGGGCAGCATCGGCTTTGCCGTGCTGCGCGGCGGGTCGGTGGTGGGCGAGCATGCGGCGATCTTCGCCGGCCCTTCCGAGCGCATCACGCTCTCGCACAGCGCCGAGGACCGCGCCATCTTCGCCAATGGTGCAATTGCGGCCGCGCTCTGGGCGCGCGACAAGGCACCGGGCCTCTATTCCATGGCCGACGTGCTCGGCCTTTCCTCCTGACTTTCAAGGACGTCTTATCCCATGACCGGTACGCTGATCCTGGTTCGCCACGGCCAGAGCGAATGGAATTTGAAGAACCTCTTCACCGGATGGAAGAATCCCGGCCTCACCGAGCAGGGAATCGAGGAAGCCCGGCGCGCCGGGCGCGCGATCAAGGCTAGGGGCTATGTCCCGGACCTCTATTTCACCTCGGCGCTGAGCCGCGCCCAGCGCACGCTCGACCTGATCCTCGAGGAAATGGCGATCACCGACGTCACGATCACCCGCAACCACAAGCTCAACGAGCGCGACTATGGCGATCTCTCGGGGCTCAACAAGGACGATGCGCGCGAAAAATGGGGCGAGGACCAGGTCCATATCTGGCGCCGCTCCTATGACGTGCCCCCGCCGGGCGGGGAAAGCCTCAAGGATACCGCGGCGCGGGTGCTGCCCTATTACGAGGCCGAGATCCTGCCCGCGCTCAAGGCCGGCAAGACCGTGCTCGTCGCCGCGCACGGCAATTCGCTGCGGGCGCTGGTGATGGTGCTCGAAGGGCTGGACAAGGAGGCGATCCTCAAGCGCGAGATCGCGACCGGCGCGCCCATCGTCTATACGCTGGACGAGAGCGGCCAGCGGCTCGAGACCCTGGAGCTCTAGACGCGAGCGCTTCGCGCGAACGTGTGCGGCGGTTTTGCGGTTCGGAAGCGCGACCAGGGGTCAGATCGTCTGGCTGCGATCCCCGAGCACGTCCTTGACGTAGAGCTCGAGCACCAGCACGCGCAGCACCGCCAGGAGCGGAATCGCGAGCGCGACCCCCAGCCCGCCGAACAGCGCCGCCATGATCGCGAGGAAGGACAAGCCGAGGGCCGGGGCGATGTGGACGACCTTCTGCTGCACGAAGGGGTTGATGAGGTAGCCCTCGATCCACTGGATGACGAGGAAGACCGCCATCACCCAGGCCAGCGTGCCCCATCCTTCCGGGATCAACGCCAGCAACAGGGGGATGCCGGCGAGGATCGGGCCGAGAAAAGGTATGAAGTTCAAAAGCCCGGTCACGAGCCCGAGCAGCACCGCATAGGGGACGCCCGCCACCAGCAGCAGGATGGTGACCAGGGTGCCGACCAGCACCATCATGGCGAGCTGTCCCACCAGCCACCATTTGAGCGTCGTGCCGGTGACGTTGAGCACCTCGCGCAGCCGCGCCCGGCGCTCGGTGGGCACGAGGGTGAGCACGCCCTCGCGGTAGCTCGCCGGATCAATGGCGAGGAAGACGCCCAGGAGCGCGACGATCAATGCGTCGCTCGCAAGGCCCATGGTCATCCCGAAGGCGGTGCCCGCCTGCCCGAAAATGGTCTGCGGATCGGGGATCCAGTCGAGGATGCCGCGCTCGTCCTGCAGCACTCCACCCAGCGGCAGGCCCCATTGCTCGAGGGAGTCGAGCAGGCCGTCGGCGCCCTCGACCAGCACGGCCCAGAGATCCCCGAGCTGGCGCCATATGTTGTAGCCGCCCACCACCGCCAGGGCGCCCAGCAGCACCAAGGCCAGGGCGACGACGATCAGGAGGAGCCAGCCGCGCCCGATGGGCAGGACGTGCCGCAGGCCCGAGACCGCCGCGTCGATGACCGCGGCGAGGAGGAAGCCCGCGAACAGCATCAGGAGGGTTCCCGAAATCTGCCAGGCCAGCGCCAGGCCGGCTCCGAACAGGATGACAAGCACTCCGACCCTGATCATGCGCGCCCTTCGTTCCGGTTTCTGCGGCGGGCGGCGCGCGTGCCTCAGTCGCGAACCGCGCGCGCCAATCCTGCTTCCCAGCCCAGTATGGCACGCTTGCGCACCAATCCCCAATGATAGCCGGTCAGGGCCCCGGCGCTGCCGACCACGCGATGGCAGGGCACCACGAAGGAGATCGGGTTGCTGCCCACGGCCCGGCCCACCGCGCGGGCGGCGCTGGGCCGGCCGATGCGCTCGGCCACCGCGCCATAGGTCGAGGCCGAGCCGGGCCGGATCGTAAGCAGGGTTTCCCACACCTTGATCTCGAACTGGCTGCCGATCAGCACAAGCCGCACCGGCTGGTCACGGTTCCAGCGCGCCGGATCGAAGACCGTGGCCGCGATGCCCGCGACCGCCGCGTCATTGCGCGAAAAACGCGCGCGCGGCCAGCGCCGCGCGAGATCGGCGAAGGCGGCGTCGACGTCCTCGGGCGCATCGGCGAAGGCGATGCCGGCCAGCCCGTAGGGCGTGGTCGCGAGCACCGCGAGCCCGAAGGGCGAGGGGGCCGCGCCCCAGGTCACATCCAGCCCTTCGCCCTTGGCGCGGTAGATGCCCGGTGGCACGGCCTCGTAGGTGACGAAGAGGTCGTGCAGGCGCGAGGGGCCCGAGAGCCCGACCTCGTATGTGGTCTCCAGCACGCTGGCCTTGTCGCGCAAAAGGGCGCGGGCGTGGTCCAGCGCCACGGCCTGGGCGAAGCTCTTGGGCGTCAGCCCGCACCAGCGCTGGAACAGGTCGGTGAGCGCGCGCTGGCTCAGCCCCAGATCGTGGGCAAGGGTTTCGATATCGGTTTCGGCGCCGGGCATGGACAGCGCCTCGATGGCGCGGGAAATCGTCCTATAGGCGGCGCTCTGGTCGAAATCGGGTTCGGACAGGTCGGTCATCATGGCCAGGGACATGGCGGGTCTCATCTCGTGACGCAAGGGCGGTGTCCACGATCTAATCCCGGCAGGACGCGGGATACGACCCGGTTTTGACGGCTGCTCACCCCTTGGCGCGGGCCAATTCGGGCCCGAACATCCCGGCGAATCGCGCCTTGTCGTCGGCATTGAGAAAGCTGCCGATCTCGATCTGCTTTTCGCGCGTCGTGATGCGCAGCCCCGTCACCTTGCCCTCGTGGTCGCGGTCGACGACGAAGCGGACGAAGAAGGGGTTGAAGCTCTCCTCGGTTTCCCGCCCCCGGGCCGAGACGCGGCGCACATGCAGGCGATCGGGCCAGAGGGTCACGATCTCGAAGGCGTCGCCGTCCCTGAGCGAGTGGCTGAGCGCCCAATAGAGCAGCAGCACGTCGAGCCCCATGAAGCCCATGATCGGCCAGGCGCCCATGGCGTAGAAGGTAAGGCCGGGAATGGCGGCAAGCACGGCGGTGAGCGCGATCACCCAGCGGATGCCCTGCCGGTTCATCGCCCGGTGCGGAGAGAGCTGAACTGCGAAGAGCGGATCGGTTTGCATTGTCTTCGTCTCACCCCCCCACTAAAGAACCAGGAAAGGCAAAAGACAATCCTCTCCATGAGTTCCAAACGCCGCACCCTCACCAAGCCCGAGATCGAAGCGATCTTCGCCGCCTTCGCGGCGTCGAACCCGCATCCCGAGGGCGAGCTCGACTATACCAACCTTTTCACCCTTCTGGTGGCGGTGGTGCTGTCCGCCCAGGCCACGGACACGGGGGTGAACAAGGCGACCAAGGCCCTGTTCCCGGTTGCGGACACGCCCGAAAAGATGCTGGCGCTCGGCGAGGACAAGCTGCGCGATCACATCAGGACCATCGGGCTCTACCGCAACAAGGCCAAGAACGTCATTCTCTTGAGCCAGGCGCTGATCGACCGGCATGGCGGGCAGGTGCCCGACAATCGCGAAGCGCTGGAAGCCCTGCCCGGGGTGGGGCGCAAGACCGCCAATGTGGTGCTCAATATCGGGTTCGGCCAGCCCACCATCGCGGTGGACACCCATCTCTTCCGCGTCGGCAACCGCACCGGGCTCGCGCCGGGCAAGACCCCCCTGGCGGTGGAAAAGGCGCTGCTCAATGTGGTGCCCGAGCGCTACCTGCTGCACGCCCATCACTGGCTGATCCTGCACGGGCGCTATATCTGCAAGGCGCGCAAGCCCGAATGCTATCGCTGCATCATCGCGGAGTGGTGCCGCTACGAGCCCAAGACCCCCGCGCCGGACGCCAAGCTGCCGCCGGTCCGCGCGGCCCGGTAATTGCGGCCTCGTGTTGCGCCCGCCCGGCCGATACTCTAATCGAAATCCATTCGCCCCTTCAGCCGGCCAATCTCCCGGAGTGCCGATGACCAACACATTCGACGTTCTCACCATCGGCAACGCCATTGTCGACATCATCGCGCCGGTGGAGGACCAGTTCATCACCGACGAGGGCATGACCAAATCCATCATGCACCTGATCGACGCCGACCGGTCCGCCGAGCTCTATGACAAGATGCCGGAAGGCAAGGCGCTGATCTCGGGCGGCAGCGGCGCCAATACCGCGGCCGGCGTCGCGGCGCTGGGCGGGCGCGCGGCCTTTGTCGGCAAGGTGTCCAATGACGAGCTCGGCCGCGCCTTTGCCGCCGATTTCGACAAAGCGGGCATCTTCTACGAGACCGATTACCTGATCGGAGGTCCGGCCACGGCGCGCTGCATGATCTTCGTCACCGCGGACGGCGAGCGCACCATGAACACCTATCTGGGGGCCAGCCAGCACCTCTCGGAACGCGACATCGTCGAGGAGACGATCGGGGCGGCGAGCTTCACCTATATGGAGGGCTATCTCTGGGATCCCCCGGAGGCCAAGAAAGCCTTCGTGCGCGCGGCCCATTACGCCCACAAGCATGAGCGCGCCGCCGCGATCACGCTTTCGGACCCGTTCTGCGTCAACCGCTATCGCGAGGAATTCCGCGACCTCATCCGTTCGAAAACCATGGACTACGTCTTCGCCAATATCGAGGAGCTGAAGGCGCTGTACCAGACCGACCTGCACAACGCGGTGCGGGCGGTGGCCGAGGAAGCCGAGGTCGCCGCGGTCACTATGGGGGCCGACGGCGCCATGGGCATCGTCAACGGCGAGATCGTCTCGGTCCCGGCCTTCCCCGTGGACAAGGTGGTGGACGTGACCGGCGCCGGCGACATGTTCGCGGCCGGGTTCCTGCTCGCCATCGCGCGCGGCCAGACCATGGACCAGGCCCTCAGCCTCGGCTGCCTCGCGGCCTCGGAAGTGATCTCGCACGTGGGCGCTAGGCCCGTGGCCGACCTCAAGGCCATGGCCGAGGCCGAAGGGGTTTTGGTCTAGGGGGCGCAAGCCTCCCTGTTCAGCACTGAACCGCGGATGGCAGTCGCGTCGCTTGCCGCTTTGTAACCTCAAGAGAGCACCCCTCACCCCCATCCCCTCTCCCTCAAGGGGAGAGGGGGGCGATAGGGCCGATGAGCCACGGAATACCCTTCTCCCCTTGAGGGATTGAGGAATGTCCCGAAGGGGCAAATCGCTCGCGGAGCGATTTGAATGACGAACGTGGCTCGCCCGAAGGGCGAGACGGATGAGGGGTGCTCTCGCCGAGAATCGCATCTCAGAGGATCAAGCCCTCTCTCCCCTTCGTCGTCCTCGGGCTCGACCCGAGGACCCGCGATGCCGCCCTACCACAAGGAGCGGTATCCTACCCCTCCTTGAGCAAGCGGAGAGATCGCAGATGGCCGGGTCAAGCCCGGCCATGACGAGGGGAGACATAGGGCACGTCCCGATCTCCCGGAGAACCGGACCGCATTCCCTCAGGTCGTCACCCCCGGGCTTGACCCGGGGGTCCAGAAAAGTCGTCCACGCATCCGGCAGTCTCTTGAGGCTGGACCCCGGCTTTCGCCGGGGTAGCGACCGGGGATGCGGAAAGATGCGGCGATAACCTCGCCCCACCCCAAATCCCGCTGTCCCGGCGAAAGCCGGGACCCATCCTGAGATGCGGCCACGCGTGCGAAGGGCGCGGGGAGCAAAACTTATCCCCGCCCCACAAACCCGCGCCTATCCTTCTCCCACGGTCCCGCACGGGCTTTCGGTGCACACGAGCGCTGAGCGGGAACCGGTTCGGGCCGGACGCGGGTCGCTGCGTCCGGGGGACGGAATACGTGACCAGTCCACGACCAGGGTACCTGTAAGTCGCTGATGGCTTTTCAACTGGGCATCCCAGCACCGATATGTCCGTACGCGGGCGCAGTTGGCGGTGTGGCGCAGGGAAAGGGGATAGAAGGGTAAGCTCCCCGGGTTGCGTATCAACCGAGATCCACAAATCCCGGATGCGTGGGGCGATGATCGCTTCATACACACAAAACAAAACAGACGAGGCGTTCATCGCCCCACGCAAAGCCTGCCATCACCCCGAGGCCAGACGCCGCCGGGCGCTTGCGCGCGCGCCTCAGACCTTGCGCAGGGACACCTCGTGGATGGCGTGGTCGCTGCCCTTGGTGAGGATCAGGTCGGCCCGGCCGCGGGTGGGCAGGATGTTTTCGCGCAGGTTGGGCAGGTTGATCGCGCCCCAGATGTCGGCGGCGAGTTTTCGCGCCTCGTCTTCGGTGAGCTGGCTGAAACGATGAAAGAAGCTCGTGGGATCCTGGAACGCGGTATCGCGCAGGCGCAGGAAGCGCTCGACATACCAGGCGCGCAGATGCCTCTCGTCGGCGTCGATATAGATCGAGAAATCGATGAAATCGGAGGCGAAGACGATGGGCCGTCCGGTGCGGGGCAATTCCCCCGGCTGCAGGATGTTGAGCCCCTCGACGATCAGGATGTCGGGGTTCTCGATGGTGACGCCCTCGCCGGGCACCACGTCGTAGACCAAGTGGGAATAGGTGGGGGCGAAAACCCGCGGCTTGCCCGATTTCACGTCTGCCAGAAAGCGCACGAACCCGGCGCGGTCATAGCTTTCGGGAAAGCCCTTGCGCTCCATCAGGCCTTTTTCCTCCAGCACCGCATTGGGGTAGAGGAAGCCGTCGGTGGTCACGAGGTCCACCTTGGGCGAGGCCGGCCAGCGCTGCAGCAGCGCGTGCAGGATGCGGGCGGTGGTGGATTTGCCCACGGCCACCGAGCCCGCCACCCCGATGATGAAGGGGACCTTGACCCCGTTATGGCCGAGGAACGTGACCGAGGCCTTGTGGATGCCCTGGATGGCCTCGACGTAGAACGAGAGAAGCCGCGTGAGGGGCAGGTAGACGCTCTCGGCCTCTGCGAGGCTCAGGGGGTCGCCCAGGGCGCGCAGCCGGTCGATATCGGAGGCGTCGAGCGTCATGGGCTCGTCGGCGCGCAGCCGCGACCACTGCTCCTTGGTGAAGGTCTGGTACGGCATATAGGGCATGACGCTCCTAGTCCTTCGGACGGGACGCTTTTTCGGAAAGGCCGGATTGGGCGGTGCGGCGCTCCAGCTCCTCCATCACCGCTTCGAGGGCCACGCCCTCGGCGCGCCAGAGCACGACGAGATGGTAGAGCAGGTCGGCGCTTTCCTTGACCAGTTCGTCGCGGTCGTGACGCATCGCGGCGATCACGGTTTCGGTGGCTTCCTCGCCCAGCTTCTGGGCGCATTTGGCCGTGCCCCTGGCGAGGAGCTTGGCGGTGTAGCTCTCCTCGGGGGAGGCGGAGGCCCGCTGGGCGATGCGCCCGTCGAGCGCTTCGAGGGTGAAACGCATGGTGTCAGTCCAGTCGCATGGGGATGCCGGCGGCCTGCATATGGGCCTTGGCCTCTGCCACGGTGAAGGTGCCGAAATGGAAGATCGAGGCGGCGAGGACGGCCGTGGCGTGGCCCTCCACGATCCCCTCGACCAGGTGATCGAGCGTGCCGACGCCGCCCGAGGCGATCACCGGCACGGAGACCGAATCGGCGATGGCGCGTGTGAGGGCGAGGTCGAAGCCGGCGCGGGTGCCGTCGCGGTCCATGGAGGTGACGAGCAGTTCGCCCGCCCCGCGCGCCACCGCGCCCGTGGCGAAGTCCACCGCGTCGATGCCGGTCGCGGTGCGCCCGCCATGGGTAAAGATCTCCCAGCGGCCCGGGGCGACGGATTTGGCGTCGACCGAAACCACGATGCACTGGTCGCCGAACTTGTCGGCGGCCCGGGCCACGAAATCGGGATCGGCGACGGCGGCGGAATTGATCGAGACCTTGTCGGCGCCCGCGAGCAGGAGCTTCCTGATGTCCTCGACCGTGCGCACCCCCCCGCCCACGGTCACGGGCATGAAGCAATGCTCGGCCGTGCGGGCGACCACGTCGAAAATGGTGTCACGGCCCTCGTGGCTGGCGGCGATGTCGAGAAAGCACAATTCGTCCGCCCCCGCCGCGTCATAGGCGATGGCGGCCTCGACCGGATCGCCGGCGTCACGCAGGTCGACGAAGTTGACGCCCTTGACGACGCGGCCGTCCTTGACGTCGAGGCACGGAATGATGCGGGCTTTGAGGGTCATTGCGGATATCCGGATTGCGCACGATTGTGCGCGACGAGGTGGACGATAAGGAAGACGAGCCACACGGGGAAGGCCAGCATGCCGAAGGGAAGCGTTACCAGCATCAGCCAGCCCATGACGCCCATGGTGTAGAGCATTTCCCCCAGATCGGTCCCCATCACCACGCAGGGCTGCACGAACGCCTCGTTGACCGAACAGCCATTCGCGTCGGCGATGAGATAGGTCAGGATCACCGAGAACAGCGGAAAACCCGAGAGGATGACGATGACGGCGAGCGCCGCCACATAGAGCCCCCAGGGAAACGGCCGGCGAGCGCCCTCGGCCATCAGGCGGTCGCCTTGAGGAGCGCGAGTGCTTCACGTGAATCAATGCGCCCGTCATAGAGGGCGCGGCCGGAAATGGCGCCTTCGAGGACCTGCATCTCCGGCTCGGTCATGCGGCGGATATCGTCCATGCCGGCCAGCCCGCCCGAGGCGATGACGGGAATGGAGATGGCACGGGCCAGCTCCAGCGTCGCGTCCCAGTTGATGCCGGTCAGAACCCCGTCGCGGTCGATATCGGTATAGACGATGGCCGCAACGCCGGCGCCCTCGAAACGGCGGGCGAGTTCGACGACCGCGAGCTCGGAAGTCTCGGCCCAGCCCTCGACCGCGACGCGGCCGCCCCGGGCGTCGATCCCCACCGCGACGCGGCCGGGAAAGAGACGGCAGGCTTCCTTGACGAGGTCGGGATCGCGCACCGCGACCGTGCCGAGGATGACCCGGGCGAGGCCCTTGTCGAGCCAGGCTTCGATATGGGCCAAAGACCGGATGCCGCCGCCGAGCTGGACCGGGAAATCCACCGCGTCGAGAATCGCCTCGACCGCCGCCCCGTTGACGCTCTCGCCGGCAAAGGCGCCGTTGAGGTCGACCACGTGCAGGAACTCGAAGCCCTGGTCCTCGAAGCTCCTGGCCTGGGCCGCGGGGTCGTCGTTGAAGACCGTCGCTTCGTCCATGTCGCCGAGCCTGAGGCGCACGCACTGGCCATCCTTGAGGTCGATGGCAGGGAAGAGGATCATGGTCTCCACCTCAGGAAATTGCCGATGAGCGCCAGACCGAGCTTCTGGCTCTTTTCGGGGTGGAACTGGGTGCCGAAGAGATTGTCCCGGCCCACGGCAGCGGTGATCGGCCCGCCGTAATCGGCGGTGGCGAGCACCGAGATCGGGTCCTGGGCGCGGAAATGATAGGAGTGCACGAAATAGGCATGCAGGCCTTCCGGGCCGAGCGGAATGCCCTCGAAGAGCGCGTGATCGGTCTGGGCCGTGAGCTGGTTCCAGCCCATATGCGGCACCTTCAGCGCCGGATCGTCGGGCACGATCCTTTCCACCGCGCCCGCGATCCAGCCGAGCCCCGGATGGTCGCCCTTCTCGCGCCCGACCGAGGCCATCAATTGCATGCCGACGCAGATGCCGAAAAACGGCACACCCTGCCCGATGACGCGATCCTCGAGCACGTCGCGCAGGCCGGGCACCGCGACCAGGCCCGCCATGCAATCGGCGAAGGCGCCGACGCCCGGGAGCACCAACCGGTCCGCCGTGCGGACGCGCTCGGGATCGGCGGTGACCACGATCTCCGTCCCGCCCTCGGAAGCAGCGCGTGAAAAGGCCTTTTCGGCCGAGCGCAGGTTACCCGAGCCGTAATCGATGATGGCGACGGTCTGGCTCACAGGACACCCTTGGTGGAGGGGATCTGGTCGGCGACGCGCGGGTCGATCTCGATGGCCTTGCGCAGCGCCCGCGCCACCGCCTTGAAGCAGCTTTCGGCGATGTGGTGGGCGTTCTCGCCATAGGGCGTCTCGACATGCAGCGTGATGCCGGCATGGGTGGCGAAAGCCTGGAAGAACTCGCGCACCAGCTCGGTATCGAAGCTGCCGATCTTTTCCACCTTGAACTGGGTGCGCCAGACGAAGAACGGCCGGCCCGACACGTCGATGGCGACGCGGGACAGGGTCTCGTCCATGACGAGGTCGGCCGAGGCGTAGCGGGTGATGCCCTTCTTGTCGCCCAGGGCCTCGCGCAGCGCCTGGCCGAGCGCGATGCCCACGTCCTCGACGGAGTGGTGGTCGTCGATCTCGAGATCGCCGTCACAGCGGATGGTCATGTCGATGAGGCTGTGGCGGGCGAGCTGGTCGAGCATGTGATCGAAAAAGCCGATCCCGGTCGCGATGTCGCGCGCGCCGATGCCGTCGAGGTCGATCTCGACAGTGATCTCGGTTTCATTGGTCTTGCGGTCGATCCGGGCGGTACGCATCGGGCGGTCTCCAGCTTGCGCGGTCTCCCTAGCACTTACCACTGGCGCGATAAAGATCGGTTGCCGCGGCGGGAGCCCGGCGGTTTCATTGCAATCGGCCTGCGCTACCCTAAATAGAGCGCAACATTCCCCTTATCCCAATCCGGAGTTTCGCGTTTCATGACGACAATCGTTTCCGTCCGCAAAGGCGGCAAGGTCGTTGTTGCGGGTGACGGGCAGGTTTCGCTCGACAAGACGGTGATGAAGGCCACGGCCAAGAAGGTGCGCCCGCTCGCCGGGGGCACCGTGATCGCCGGCTTTGCCGGGGCCACCGCCGACGCCTTCACCCTGTCCGAGCGGCTCGAAGCCAAGCTCGAACAATATCCCGGCCAGCTCATGCGCGCCTGCGTCGAGCTCGCCAAGGACTGGCGCACCGACCGTTACCTGCGCCGGCTCGAGGCCATGATGATCGTGGCCGATGCCGACGAGACGCTGGTGCTCACCGGCAATGGCGACGTGCTGACCCCCGAGGAAGGCATCGCGGCCATCGGCTCGGGCGGCAATTACGCCCTGTCGGCGGCGCGCGCGCTGGCCGACAGCGACAAGAGCGCCGAGGAGATCGCCCGGCGCGCCATGGCGATCGCCGCCGATATCTGCGTCTATACCAATAACGAAGTCACCCTCGAGAGCCTCGACGCCAAATAGGGCGGGGCAAGTTCGGTCGCTTTGCAAGGGCCGAGAAAGAGCATTCATGAACGACAGACAGTTTTCTCCCCGCGAGATCGTTTCCGAGCTCGACCGCTACGTGGTCGGGCAGAAGGACGCCAAGCGCGCCGTGGCCATCGCGCTGCGCAACCGCTGGCGCCGCCAGCAGCTGCCCGAGGACATGCGCCGCGAGGTAAGCCCCAAGAACATCCTGATGATCGGGCCCACGGGCGTGGGCAAGACCGAGATCTCGCGCCGGCTGGCCCGGCTGGCCCAGGCGCCCTTCGTCAAGGTCGAGGCCACCAAGTTCACCGAGGTGGGCTATGTGGGGCGCGACGTCGAGCAGATCGTGCGCGACCTGGTCGAGGCGGGCATCACGGTGCTCAAGGAAAAGCGCCGCGAGGACGTCAAGGCCAAGGCCCATCTCAATGCCGAGGAGCGCGTGATCGACGCGCTGGTCGGCCGCTCGGCCACGCCCTCGACCCGCGATTCCTTCCGCAAGAAGCTGCGCTCGGGCGAGCTCGACGACCGCGAGATCGAGATCGAAGTCACCGCGCCCCAGGGCACGCCCATGTTCGACATGCCGGGCATGCCCGGCGGCGGGGTCGGCATGATCAATCTCTCGGACATGTTCGGCAAGGCGTTCGGCGGACGGACCCAGAAGCGCACCGTCAAGGTCAAGGACAGCTACGAGCTTCTGATCAACGAGGAAGCCGACAAGCTGCTCGACCAGGAAAAGCTCACGAGCGAGGCCATCGAGCTGGTCGAGAACCACGGCATCGTCTTCATCGACGAGATCGACAAGGTCGCGGCCCGCGAAGGCGGGGTCTCGGGCGGCCCGAGCCGCGAGGGCGTGCAGCGGGATCTCCTGCCCCTGATCGAGGGCACGACGGTTGCGACCAAATACGGGCCGGTCAAGACCGACCACATCCTCTTCATCGCCTCGGGCGCGTTCCACGTCTCCAAGCCCTCGGACCTCCTGCCCGAACTGCAGGGCCGCCTGCCGATCCGGGTGGAGTTGCGCGCGCTCACCAAGGAGGATTTCGTCCGTATCCTGTCGGACACGGAATTCTCGCTGGTCCGGCAATATATCGCGCTGATGGCGACCGAAGGCGTGACGCTGGAGATCACGCCGGACGCGATCGACGCCATCGCCGACATCGCGGTTTCGGTCAATGCGACGGTCGAGAATATCGGCGCGCGCCGGCTCCAGACCGTGATGGAACGGCTGGTCGAGGACATCTCGTTCGACGCGCCGGACAAGTCCGGAACGGTGCTCGCCATCGACGCGCAGTTCGTGCGCTCGACCGTCGGCAAGATGGCCGGCGACACCGACCTCAGCCGTTACGTGCTGTAAGCAGGAAGGGCCCCGATCGGGGCCCTTTTTTGCGTGAGGAACATCGACAGCAGACGAATGGACCGGTTCACGGCCGGGAGCGGACGGCGCGCCGGACCAGCTCGGTGTGCAGGAAACGCAGGTCCTCGACATCGAGGCGGCCGATCTCGCGCGCGAGGCGATTGGTGAGCTCGGTCGCCTCGGGCGCCATCCCGGCGGTATCGATGGTGACCTTGGGATCGGAGATTTCGGCGAGACGCTGGATTTCCTCGGCCTCGTCCCAGATGACGTTGAAATGGGTGATGATGCGCTGCACCAGGAACCAGGTGGGCTTGCCCTTGCGGCCGTGCTCGAGCGCGGAGAGATAGGCGCTCGATACGTCGAGCGCCTGCGCCATCTGCTTCAAGGTCATGCCGCGCTCCTCGCGCATCTTGCGCAGCTTGGCGCCGAGCGGGGTCATCGCCGGCCCCCCGCCTTGCGCCGCAGGCGCACGTAAAGTGCGCCTTCGCCGCCATGCCCGGTATGGGCGGCATCGACGCCGGCGACCAGGGCGGCGAGGGGCGGCTCGGCAAGCCAGCGCGGCACGGCGTGGCGCAGGATGCCGCGCTGCTCGATCTGCAGGTATCCGGTTTTCTTCAACCCCTTGCCGGTGATGAGAAGCACCGTACGATCGCCCCGCGCGGCGCGGCTGGAAATAAAATGCAGCAGCGCGCCATGCGCCTGCTCCTGGCTCATGCCGTGAAGATCGAGGGTCGCGTCGATGGGCAATCGGCCCTTGGCGAGGCGGCGCTTGAGATTGGGCTCGATCGGCTCGCCCGATGCGGTCTTTCGCGCCGTGAAATCGTAAAGCGCACGATAGGCCGGAGCAGGCGGGCCCGAGGGCCTAAGGACCTCACGCGGGCGGGGCAGCGGCGGGGCCTCGGGCTCCGAAGCGGATTTGGGTGCGTTGACCGCGTCTTCGAGCGCATCGCGATCGGTGGGCGCCTCGTCAAGCCGCCGGTTGAGCGGGGCGACGGTCTTCTTGACCTCGGTCCACAAATGCCAGTCGGTGACGGGCGCCCCCCTGGCGCTGCGCCGGGCGGGCGGCTTCCTGCTCATGGCGCATCGCTCCCGGCGACCGCTCGCCTATTCGAGCTCGTTGGTCGCAACCAGCTTCCAGTTGGGGTCGCGCGAGCGGATCGAGCGCAGGAAGGTCCATTCGTCGGCAATGGCGACGACCTGGCCGGGGCTGCCCTCGACCACCGCACCCGCCTGGTCGCGGGTGGCCGAGACCACCTCGGCGTCGATCCGCAGCGTGATCGCGGCGTTACGCTTGTCGAGCACGGCTTCGGTAATGTCGATATTGCGCAGGCCGACAAAGGTGAATTCGACGGTCTGGCCCGCCTGCTCGCGCTCGGCGATGGCTGCGTCGAAGCTTTCATAGACCTCCTTGTCGAGGAGGTTGCGCAGGCTCTTGCGGTCGCCTGCGGCAAAGGCGGTGACGATCATCTCATAGGCCATCTTGGCCCCGTCGATGAAGGATTTGGGCGAGAAGGCGGGGTCGGACGCGGCGATCTCGCGCAACCCGGCTTCGACCTCGGCCCGGCCATTGGAGAATCGTTCGATCTCGGCCTCGATCTTGCGCTGGCGGCGCTCGGCTTCTGCATCGTCGTCGGCCGAGCGGCGCGTGGGCAGCGGGATCACGGTATCGTCATTGTCGCTATGGGTGCGCGAGACCCGCTCGTAGCGCACGCTGGGCGGACGCTCGTTTCCGGTGCGGGTGCCGAGCACAGACCGGAGCCGCCAGAGCACGACCACCGCGAGCACGATTACCACCAGGGTCGGGAAATCCAGAAATTCACCCATTACAAACTTCGCACTTTCGATGTGTTGCGGTCGAGACTTCGCGGACGGCCGGCATCGCAATCGCCGACGGTTGACCTATATATATGCAACCGGACGGCGATGCCACCTTGGACCATCGAAGGGACGTCGCCGCCGAACCCTTCAAACGCGAGACGCAAGGCACCGGTTTCAGCCAGCGTCAGGAAAGGAAAGCAACGCGTGGGCTGGATCATCCTCTTGGCGGTATTGGCGATCCCCTTTGCCGAAATCGCGGTCTTCATCATGGTGGGCAGCCAGATCGGCGTGCTCGCAACCCTCGCCGCGGTGATCGCGGCCGGCCTCATCGGCTTCCAGATCCTGCGCTGGCAGGGGCTTTCGGTGCTGACGGAAAGCCGCGCCATGATGGCGCGCGGCGAAATCCCCGCGCGCCAGATCGCCGATACCATGATGCTGGCGCTCGCCGGGTTCCTCCTGATGCTCCCGGGCTTCCTGTCCGATATCGTCGGCTTCGCGCTGCTGGTGCCGCATGTGCGCCAGGGGCTCTACTGGCTGCTCAGCCGCAACATGGTGGTCGTCACCTCCTATGGCGGAGCGGGCGGAAATCCGGGCCGGCCGGGGGGCGCGCCTCCGACCATCGAGCTCGGCCCCGACAATTATCGCGGGGACTGAGGGCGCCCCGCTCGCGCTTGTCGCCTTGGGCCAAAAGTGCTAGCCCAGCAGCCAGCCTGCGGGGAGGGAGGACTTCGCCCGCGCCCGAGATACACCAGATACGACAACGAGGATCGTTCCGCCCATGGCCGATGACACCCAAGGACAGGGCAGCGCGCCCGCCGGCGCCCCGCAGGACGCCAATCAGGGACCGGTGCCGAGCTTCGGCATTGCCGCCCAGTATATCCGCGACCTGAGCTTCGAGAGCCCCAATGCCCCGGCTTCCCTGGTCGGCGGCGCGGTGGCGCCGAACTCCCAGGTCAATGTTTCGGTGCAGGTCAAGAAGCAGGCCGACCACAGCTACGCGGTCGAGCTCAACATGAATGTGAGGACCGAGCGCGAGGGCAATCTGCTGTTCGCGGTCGAGCTCGTCTATGGCGGCCTGTTCCGGATCCAGAACGTGCAGGAGAACCAGCTCGCGCCCCTGCTCATGGTCGAGGCGCCGCGGCTCCTCTTCCCCTTCGCGCGCCAGATTCTCGCGACCGTCACCCAGCAGGGCGGCTTCCCGCCGCTGATGATGGAGCCGGTGGATTTCGCGGCGCTCTATCGCCGCAACCTGCAGGCCATCGCCGAACGCCGCCGCGCGGAAGGCGCGGCCAATGGAGCGGGCGAGGCCGGAGTCAATCCCACCGTCAACTGACGGGCTCCTCACAGAAATGAATGGCAGCGCCCCGCATGACCCATGCGGGGCGTTTCATTTCGCGGCCAGCGCAGCGCCCACCAGCCCGGTCCCTTCGTCGCTCTCCTCGCGATAGCGGTCCCAGAGCGGGGTATCGAGGGTCGAAATGAAGGCCGCGTGACGCGCCTGCTGCGCCCCGGTGAGGCGCGAGGGCAGGGGATGGGGCCGCGCCCGCGCCGGAGCGCGGGGGACGCGACCCCCTTCGGCGGCGAAACGATCATTGGCCGAGAGCGCCAGGGCCACCTGACGACCGCCGATCAGCTCGAGATAGACCTCGGCCAGGATCTCGGCGTCGAGCAGCGCGCCGTGCAGCGCGCGGCGGGAATTGTCGATGCCGTAATGCTTGCATAGGGCATCGAGGCTCACCCGGGCGCCGGGATGGCGCTGGCGCGCCAGCATCACGGTGTCGATGACGCCGTTGATCAATGGCGGACGTCGCAGCCACGACAGCTCGGCGTTCAGGAACCCCATGTCGAAGGGCGCATTGTGGATGATCAGCGTGGCGTCCCCGATGAAATCGAGAAAATCCTGTGCCGCGACCGAGAACAGCGGCTTGTCGCGCAGGAAATCCTCCGAGAGCCCGTGAACGCGGAACGCTTCCTCGGGCATGTCGCGCTCGGGATTGAGATAGATATGGTGGTTGCGGCCGGTGGGCACGTGATTGATCAGCTCGACGCAGCCGATCTCGACCAGGCGGTGGCCGTCCTGGGGGGAAAGTCCGGTCGTTTCGGTGTCGAGCACGATCTCGCGTGTCACGTCCGCATCCTTTACCGCGTTCAGGATCCCAGATCGCCCGCCCGCAACCGGGCGAGGATGGCATCGAGCTGCGCGTCGGTCTGGGCGACCGAGCCTGAGGTGTCGATGGCAAAATCGGCCCGTGCCCTCTTTTCGGCCTGGGGAAGCTGACGCGCAAGCATCATCTGCAGCTTTTCACTGGTCATGCCCGGTCGCGCCATCGCCCGCTGGCGCTGCAGCAGGTCGGCGCAATGGGTGACGATCACCGCATCGAGGGGATAGCGCAGCCCGGTTTCGAAGAGGAGCGGCACTTCAAGCACCGCGATGTCCGTGCCTTCAGCCTCGGCACGGTCGAGGAAAGCGGTGGCCTTGTCGAAGACCAGCGGATGGACGACCGCTTCGAGCTCGGAGATGCGGTCGGGCTCGGCGGCGAGCGCGGCCGACAGCCGCGCCCGATCGACCTGCCCGTCGACGACCACGCCCGGAAACAGGGTTTCAAGCGCGGGAACCGCGTCGCGCCTATAGAGATCGTGCACCGCCTGATCGGCCGAATAGACCGGGATCCCGCGGGCAGCAAGATGCTCGAGGACGGTCGATTTTCCGGTAGCGATCGACCCAGTCAGCCCGATCCGCAACATAAGCCGCCGTTCGTTACTTCCCCATGACCGCGATCACCTCGCTCCGCAAGGCAGGGGTGACCGCCGGTTTTTTCCCGAACCAGGCGGCGAAGCCCGGTACGGCTTGATGCAAAAGCATACCCAGTCCGTCGACGCTGACAAGTCCGCGCCGTTCCGCATCGGCCAGGAGCGGGGTGACAAGCGGCGTATAGACGATGTCGGTCACAACCGCATGAGGCGGAAGCGCCTCGAGCGGCAGGCCGGCAAAGCGCGTGCCGTGCATGCCGATGGTCGTCGTATTAACCAGAAAATCTGCATCGGGCGCAAGCGCGGCATAGTCCTCGAGACCGGCGGCGCGGGCGGGAAAGGCGTCCGCGAGCTCTCGGGCCTTGTCGAGGGTGCGGTTGAGAATCACGATATCACGATAGCCCCGGCGCGCCAGGGCATGAACCACCGCACGGGCCGCGCCGCCCGCGCCCAGAACCAGGGCTCGGTTTCTAATCGAATCCCAGGCCGGGGCGCGTTCATCGAGATTGGCGAGAAAGCCGTAATGATCTGTGTTGCTGCCGACAATCGTGCCGTCGGGCGCGCGCAAAAGGGTGTTGACCGCGCCGATGGCCTCCGCGTCCGGATCGAGCCTGTCGCACAGATCCATGACCGCGACCTTGTGTGGCACCGTGACGTTGCCGCCGACGAATTCGCCGGCACGCAGCCGCGCCATGAAGGTCGAGAGGCCCTCCGGTTTCACGTGAATCGCCTCGTAGGAGCCGGCGATGCCGTACGTTTGGAGCCAACGGGTGTGGATGAGCGGTGACTTGGAATGCGCAACGGGATCGCCGATGACGAAGGCGCGGGGGAAATCGATCACGGTCGAAGCTCCAGAAGATGGGGCGCGAGTTGCCGCAGCGCCGAGAGCAGAGGCAGGAGCGGCAGCCCGAGAATGGTGAAATAATCGCCCTCGACCGAGGAGAACAGCCGGATCGAGGGCCCTTCCAGCCGATAGGCGCCGACAGAGCCGAGAATGGCCTCGCCTTCGAGCCCGAGCACGGCGTCAAGCTCGGCTTCGGAATATTCGTGCATGGTGAGGCGGGCGGTCTCGACCGTCTCAAACCGGACCACGCCGCCCTGGACCAACACCACAGCGGCGTCGAGCCTGTGGGTCCTGCCGCGCAGGCGGAGAAGCTGGGCGCGGGCTTCGTCCCCATCAGCGGGCTTATGCAGGATTTGGCCGTCGAGCGCGGCGGTCTGGTCGGCGCCGATCACCCAGGCATCCGGCCGAATGCGCGCTACGGCCTCCGCCTTGGCCCTGGCCAGCCCGAGAGCCACGGCGGCAGAGTCGGCGCCGGAGTCAAGCATGCCAGCTTCTACCCTGCGCTCGTCGATCGGGGCAGCCTGGGCGAGGAAACGGATTCCCGCATTGTTCAGGAGGGTTTTGCGCGTGGCGCTTTGCGAGGCGAGAACCAGCATGATCCGGGCGTTTTCCGCTCGTGACGGACAAGGACGTTCCCGGGGTTTTTCCACATCGCCGTCGCTGGGGGAAGGGGAGAAGGGTGTCGCGGCGGCGGGCGAATGTTTCTCCCCGCTGAGGCCCGAACGGTTAACAGGTCCTTAACGGTGAGCCGGGGCGGAGGCGCCCTGTAGATTGCGGGGACAAAGCCCGATCGTGGCGCAGAGCCACCCGCCCTCGGGATGCGCGCTTGTGCACAGAGACAGAATGGTTAACGAGCCGTTAACGCGGGCGAGTCACGGCTATTCCCCAAAGCGCGGGCTAACCCTCGAGCGATCCTCCGGTTTGCAGCGCCGAATGACGCGGGTTGCCGTGCCGCGCTTGTGAAGCGGGAACAATTCCGGCAATACACAGCCCAAAAGAAGAAACAGACTCCTTTAAGACTCTTTTAGGGCCTTCCTCCTCAAGCGCCGGAGACCGTCTTGACCACCCGCATCGCACCGACCGGCAAGCCCCTGCTCGATACGGTTCTGGGCCGCCGCCAGCCCCGCCCCCCCATGTGGATCATGCGCCAGGCCGGCCGTTACCTGCCGGAATATCGCGAGGTTCGCGCCAGGGCCGGAAGCTTTCTCGATCTGTGCTTTTCACCTGAACTCGCAACCGAGGTCACGCTGCAACCGCTGCGGCGCTTCGACCTCGACGCGGCGATCCTCTTTTCCGACATCCTCGTCATCCCGCATGCCTTGGGCCAGCGCGTCAGATTCGTGCAGGGAGAAGGTCCGGTGCTCGATCCGATCACCCCGGATGCGCTGACGCGCATGGCGCCGGAAAAGGTGACCGAAACCCTTGCGCCGGTCTTCGAAATTCTCGACAGGGTAAGCCAGGCGCTCGAACCGAACCGCACCCTGATCGGGTTTTGCGGCGCGCCCTGGACGGTCGCGACCTATATGATCGGCGGCAAGGGCTCGAGCGACCAGGCCGCCGCGCGGATTTTCGCCCTGCGCGAGCCCGAGGCCTTTGGCCGGCTGATCGACATCCTGGTCGAAGCCTCGTCCCGGTATCTCATCGCTCAGTTCAAGGCGGGTGCAAACGTTGTGCAGCTTTTCGAAAGCTGGGCGCTCAATCTCGATGAGGACCAGTTTGCCTCCTATGTGATCGAACCCAATCGCCGCATCGTCGAGCGCGTGCGCGCCGAGATCCCGGGCGCGCCGATCATCGGCTTTCCCCGCGGCGCCGCGGCGCTGGTCAAGGCCTATGCCGAGAAGACCGGGGTCAATGCTGTGGGGCTCGACTATTCCATGCCGCTCGATTTTGCCGCGCGGACCCTACCGACGACGCTGACGGTGCAGGGCAATCTCGATCCGCTGCGCCTGATCGCGGGAGGCGAGCAGATGCGCGCCCGCGCCCAGACGATCATCGCCGCTTTTGCCGATCGGCCGCATATCTTCAATCTCGGGCACGGCATAACGCCCGAAACCCCGATCGCGCATGTGGAAGCGCTGATCGCGACCGTAAAGGGAAATCCCCAATGACCGCCTATAGCTGGGTTCTTTCGGGCCATGTCATCTCGGTCATCGCCTGGATGGCCGGGCTCATGTACCTGCCGCGGCTCTATGTCTACCACGCGGATTCGCCCGTGGGCTCGGCGCAGTCGGAAACCTTCAAGGTGATGGAGCGCCGGCTCTACCGTGGCATCACCACGCCGGCCATGATCGCGACCTGGATCTTCGGGCTCTGGCTCGCCTTCGGCTTCGGCATCGTCGATTTCTCGCAGGGTTGGATGTGGCTCAAGGCTGCGCTGGTCATCGGGCTGAGCGGCGTTCACGGATTTTACGGAAAGCTCCTGCGCGACTTCGCCCTGGATCGGAACAAGCGGCCCTCCACATTCTTCCGCGCCATCAACGAAGTGCCTTTCGTCATGGCGGTGATCATCGTTGTCGCGGTGATCGTGAAGCCGTTCTGACAGCGATGCGCGTGCTTTAATCGCGCGTGCGGCGCGGTTTTTCTTGCCAGCAGGGCCGGATTTGGCTAAGGAAGCGACAAGCCTGACAGACGTCGCCGCCTGAAAGCGCGAGGGAACACCCTCGGCCGGCCGCGACGCAGCGCTTCCCTCCTGACCTGCCCGCCTTTTTCAGCATTCCCGCCACGAGAACGCTCATCATGGAATTCATGAAGCTCCGGGACCTCAAGGCCAAATCCCCGGCCGAGTTGCAGTCCTTCGCCGAAGAGCTCGAAATCGAAAACGCCAATACGCTCCGCAAGCAGGAGCTGATGTTCGCGATTCTGAAGCAACTCGCGACCCGAGACGTCGATATTACCGGCGAGGGCGTGGTGGAAGTGCTGCCGGACGGTTTCGGCTTCCTGCGGTCGCCGGATGCAAATTATCTTCCCGGTCCCGACGACATCTATGTCAGCCCGTCCCAGATCAGGCGATTCGGGCTGCGCACCGGGGATACGGTCGAAGGCCAGATCCGGTCGCCCAAGGAAGGCGAGCGCTATTTCGCGCTGTTGAAGGTTAATACGATCAATTTCGAGGAGCCGGAAAAGGTCCGGCACAAGATCAATTTCGACAATCTTACCCCGCTCTATCCCGATGAGCGGTTGCGGATGGAGATCGCCGACCCCACGGTCAAGGATCGCTCGGCCCGTGTGATCGACCTCGTGGCTCCGCTCGGCAAGGGCCAGCGCGCCTTGATCGTTGCGCCGCCGCGTACCGGCAAGACGGTTCTGTTGCAGAATATCGCACAATCGATCGCGACCAATCACCCCGAATGCTATCTGATCGTGCTTCTGATCGATGAGCGGCCCGAGGAAGTGACCGACATGCAGCGCTCGGTCAAAGGCGAGGTGATTTCCTCGACCTTCGATGAGCCGGCCTCCCGTCACGTCCAGGTCGCCGAGATGGTGATCGAGAAAGCCAAGCGCCTGGTCGAGCACAAGCGCGACGTCGTCATCCTGCTTGATTCGATCACCCGCCTCGGCCGTGCCTACAACACCGTCGTGCCGTCCTCAGGCAAGGTGCTGACCGGTGGCGTGGATGCCAATGCGCTGCAACGTCCCAAGCGCTTTTTCGGCGCTGCGCGCAATATCGAGGATGGCGGCTCGCTGACCATCATCTCGACCGCGCTGATCGACACCGGCTCGCGCATGGACGAGGTGATCTTCGAAGAGTTCAAGGGCACGGGCAATTCGGAGATCGTGCTCGACCGCAAGGTCTCGGACAAGCGCGTCTTCCCCGCCATCGACGTCACCAAGTCGGGCACGCGCAAGGAAGAGCTGCTGGTCGAATCCGATATCCTGCGCAAGATGTATGTGCTTCGGCGTATCCTCAACCCGATGGGTACGGTGGACGCCATGGAGTTCCTGCTCGACAAGCTGCGCCAGACCAAGACCAATTCCGAGTTCTTCGATTCGATGAACACCTGAGCCGGGCTCGGGGAGATCGATCATCCTGTCCTCCCAACTGTCTCCATCTCCCCGAACCATAGCCGCGCTTTCGACGGGGAGCCTGCCGTCCGGCGTGGCGGTGATTCGCCTGTCCGGGCCGGACACGGTCAATCTGGTGCGCGCAATCGCGGGTAATCCGCCGCCTCCGCGGCAGCTCGCTCTGCGCGCGTTCCGGCATCCGATTACCGGCGAGGCCCTGGACATGGGATTGGTAGCGGTCTTTCCCGCGCCGCGCTCGTTCACCGGCGAGGATTGTGCCGAGCTGCACGCCCATGGTTCGCAGGCGACGGTCAAGGCGTTGCTGGCGGCGCTTGCGGCCACGGGAAAATGCCGGCTCGCGGGGCCCGGGGAATTCACCCGCCGCGCCTTCGAGAACGGCAAGCTCGATCTTACGGAAATCGAAGGGCTGGGCGATTTGCTCGCCGCCGATACTGAAGCTCAACGGCGTCAGGCGCTGGCGCGGCTGGAGGGTGGTCTTTCCCAGAGAGCGCTCGCCTGGCGCAGCACGCTCGTCGGCCTACGCGCCGAGATTGAAGCGCATCTGGATTTTTCCGACGAAGATGATGTGCCCGAGGGGCTGTCGCAGAGCTTCTGGCTCGAGCTCGAAGCGCTCGCCCAGGCCCTGCGGCACGAATTGGCGCGATTTGCCCAAGGGCGTATTATCCGCGAAGGATTTCGCGTCGTGCTCTACGGGGCGCCGAATGTGGGCAAGTCCAGTCTGCTTAATGCTCTGGCCGGGTCCGAGGTCGCGATCGTCACCGATGAGGCCGGCACTACGCGCGATCTCAAGGAGGTGGCCGTGGATATCGCGGGCCACAAGCTTGTCTTCGTGGATACGGCGGGATTGCGCGAGACGGAAAGCAAGGCGGAGGCCGCGGGGATCGCGTTAAGTCGCAGCGCCGCAGAAGCCGCCGATCTTGTGCTTTGGCTTTCTTCCTCCGATGTTCCGCCCGTCGCCCCGCCGGAGACCAAAGCCGAGGTCTGGCGTGTCGTAACCAAGGCCGATCTTAACCAGGAAACGGTCGACGGCCTTTCGGTGAGCACTCTGCCCGGAGGGACTTCACGCTTGATCGCGGCGCTTGCTGGTCATATTGAGACCATGCCGGGTTCAGGCGAAGCGCCCCTCATATCCCATGAGCGAGATAGATTGGCGCTGGGTGAGGCTCTAGAGCACCTCAACATAGCTGTTACACCTGGCAAATCATGGGAGCTCGTTGCCGAGGACCTGCGGGCGGCATCGGACAGTTTGGCTCGACTGATTGGGCTCGTGGATACCGAAGAGGTTCTCGATCGGCTGTTCCAGGGTTTTTGTATCGGAAAATGATTCACGTGAAACAGCCGGCGTACGGCTCGCGATTCACGTGAAACACGGAAAGCGCTTATGATGGATTTCGCAGTCATCGTGGTCGGAGGTGGGCACGCCGGGTGTGAAGCGGCCGCGGCTGCTGCGCGCCTTGGCGCTCCTACGGCGCTGATTACCCACAAAATCGCGACCATAGGCGAAATGAGCTGTAATCCCGCGATTGGCGGACTGGGCAAAGGCCATCTTGTGCGCGAGATCGACGCCCTGGATGGTCTTATGGCCCGCGTCATCGATAAGGCGGGCATTCAGTTTCGGGTATTGAACCGGCGTAAGGGACCGGCAGTACGCGGCCCTCGCGCCCAGGCCGACCGTAAGCTGTATCGCGCGGCCATGCAGGCCGAGTTGCTTGCGACCCCGAACCTTACCATCATCGAAGGCGAGGTCGATGATCTGGAGGTTGAAAATAGCGCGGTGACCGGCGTCCGCCTGCTGGATGGCCGCGCTTACGCGACCCGTACCGTAGTCCTTACTACAGGCACCTTTCTGCGCGGCCTGATCCATCGGGGTGAAGAGACGATCCCGGCGGGCAGAGCGGGAGAAAAGCCGGTGCTGGGCCTCTCCGTTAGGCTCGAAAATCTCGGGCTGTCGCTTGGGCGGCTCAAGACGGGAACGCCGGCACGGCTTGATCGCAAGAGCATCGACTTTACGCAGCTAGGCGTTCAGGACGGCGACACTCCGCCCGAGCCCTTTTCCGAAATGACCGATGCGATCACCCAGCCGCAGATTCGATGCTTTGAAACGCGCACGACAGTGGAAGCCCATCGAATCATCGAAGCCAATCTGGGCCGATCTGCAATGTATTCCGGCCGCATCCAAAGTCGCGGCCCGCGCTATTGCCCCTCAATCGAGGACAAGGTCGTGCGGTTCTCCGACAAGGAGAGCCATCTGGTTTTCCTCGAACCGGAGGGGCTCGACGACGACACGATCTACCCGAACGGCGTATCGACCTCGCTGCCGGAAGACGTTCAATATCAGTTCCTTAGGACGATGCCGGGTCTTGAGAACGTCGAAATTCTGCGGCCGGGATACGCGATAGAGTATGACCATGTCGATCCGCGCGAACTCGATCACCGGTTAGCCTTACGTAAGCTCGATGGACTGTTTCTCGCGGGACAGATCAACGGTACTACCGGCTATGAGGAGGCGGGGGCGCAGGGTTTGCTGGCGGGGGCAAATGCGGCTTTGGCGGCGTTGGGGCGGGAGCCATTGGTGCTTTCGCGCACGGAATCCTATCTGGGGGTGATGGTCGACGATCTGGTTTCGCGTGGTGTTACAGAGCCTTACCGGATGTTCACGTCGCGGGCGGAGTTTCGGCTGCATCTGAGGTCGGACAATGCCGATCAGCGCTTGACCGATATGGGGATTGCACGCAGCCTGGTGGGTGCGGCGCGCGCGGAGCACCATCGGGCGAAGATGGCTAAGCTCAAGGCGGGTAAGGATAAATTGCGTTCACTGACCGCTACGCCGACGGAGGCGCGGGCGGTGGGACTGAGTATCAATGCCGATGGCGTGCGGCGAAGCGCGTATGAGGTGTTGTCCTACCCTTCAATCAGCGTAGACGCGCTTGTACGGCTATGGCCGGAAGTGGCGTCGATCGATGCCAAAACCCTGCAACAGCTTGAAATTGATGCACAATATGCTGTGTATCTCGAGCGGCAGAGGGAGGATGTGGAGGCGGTTCGGCGGGATGAGGGGCGGGCCATTCCCGATTGGGTGGATTACGACGCGCTGCCTGGGCTTTCGTCGGAGATGCGACAAAAACTCAAGGCGATTCAGCCACTTACCATTGCCCAGGCGCAGCGGATCGAGGGAATGACGCCGGCCGCGGTGACGCTGCTTCTGGCCGTCATCAAGCGCGGAAGCCTGCTTAGAAGGGCTGTATGAGTGTCTAAACGCAATGTTGAAGCCCTTTTGAATGCCTTAGATGGGTCTTTATCGCGCTCTGTTTCAGACATCGTAGCCGATCTGGGTAATCTGCTGGAATTGGTGGAAAAGTGGCAACGGGTGCAGAATCTCGTTTCACGTGAAACACCGGGGAACCTCTGGCAGCGGCACGTACTTGATTCGCTGCAGTTACTGCCGAAACTTGCCGGCGCGCGTCAGGTGCTCGATCTCGGAAGCGGAGGCGGCTTTCCCGCGCTGCCGCTCGCGACCGCGCTCAAGGGCGGCGATACGGCGTTCACGCTGGTCGAATCCAACGGGCGCAAATGCGCCTTTCTCAATGCGGCGAAGCGTGAGCTGAATCTGGTGATTCACGTGAAACAGGCCCGGATCGAGGCGGTTTCGCCCGAATCCCTGCCGCCGCCGGACGTCATCACGGCCCGCGCGCTTGCGTCCTTGCCCGTACTCCTCGGCTATGCGCGCCGTTTCGCCGGCCCTCACACACGGGTGGTGCTGCACAAGGGGCGCGAATATGGGGACGAACTCGCACAAGTGGATTCAGCTTTGCGCGGCTCTGTGGTAGTAAACGAAAGCTTAACCGATCCCGAGGCCGTAATCCTGGAATGGACGTCGCTGTTCTAGCGCCTCGATCGACCAAGCCGATGTGAACCAGAGAGACCGGAGACGTCGATGCGTCCGCGCATTCTCACGCTCGCCAACCAGAAGGGCGGTGTCGGCAAAACGACCACCGCCATCAACCTCGCCACGGCGCTGGCCGCGATCGGCGAGCGGGTGTTGATCGTCGATCTCGATCCGCAGGGCAACGCCTCGACCGGATTCGGCCTCGGCCGGGAGGTACGCGAGCGTTCGTCCTACGATTTGCTCCTCAACGAGGCCGGCGTGGCGGAATGCGCCGTGCCGAGCGGGGTGCCCAACGTCTTCGTCGTGCCCTCCACCATGGATCTGCTCGGCGTCGAGCTGACCATAGCGGGCGCCAAGGATCGCGCCTTCCGTCTCAAGGAAGCGCTCAAGGACGCGCAGAAGGTGCTGATCGACGGGCGCCCGGTCACCTATGTGCTGATCGATTGTCCGCCGTCGTTGAACCTGCTGACCATCAACGCCCTCACGGCCGCGGACGCGGTGCTGGTGCCGATGCAGTGCGAATTCTTCGCGCTCGAAGGCCTGAGCCAGCTTCTCCAGACCATTGAGCAGATCCGCTCGACGCTCAATCCCGGGCTGTCGATCCAGGGCGTGGTCATGACCATGTATGACCGGCGCAACAACCTGTCCGAACAGGTGCTGAATGACGTGCGCGACCATATGGGCAGCCTGGTCTACGATACGGTGATCCCGCGCAACGTGCGGCTCTCGGAAGCGCCGTCCTATGGCAAGCCCGCCTTGCTCTACGATCTCAAATGTGCCGGCAGCCAGGCCTATCTGCGGCTCGCCACGGAAGTGATCCGGCGCGAGCGCCAGTTGCGCGCGGCATAAGGGAGGAACGACAATGAACGACAAACCCACCCGCCTCGGCCGGGGCCTTGCCGCGCTCATCGGGGATATGCAGCCGGTCGAGCCGCAGCGCGTGTTCGAGGTGCATGCGGGCGGGGTGCGCCGCCTGCCGGTCGAGTTCATCGTCGCCAACCGCGCCAATCCGCGGCGCGATTTCAATGCCGAGCAGCTCGAGGATCTGACCCAGTCGATCCGCGAGAAGGGCGTGATGCAGCCGCTGCTGGTGCGGCCGAGCACCCAGGGCCCGGACGTGTTCGAGATCATCGCCGGCGAGCGGCGCTGGCGCGCGGCCCAGGCGGCCGGCCTGCACGAAGTGCCGGTGATCGTGCGCGAGGTGGACGACAAGGAAGCGCTCGAGCTCGCCATCATCGAGAACGTGCAGCGGGCCGACCTCAATCCCATCGAAGAAGCGCTGGGCTACGAGCAGTTGATCGAGCATTTCGGCTATACCCAGCAGGACCTGGCCCAGGTGATCGGGAAATCGCGCTCGCACGTGGCCAATACGCTGAGATTGCTGCGGCTTCCGACCGAAGTCCGGGAAATGCTGGATAAGGGCGAGCTGACGGCGGGCCATGCCCGCACGCTGATCACGGCCGAGGACCCGCTGGGCCTGGCGCACCGTATCGTGGCCTCGGGCCTTTCGGTGCGCGAGGCGGAGGCGCTGACCCAGGCCGAGAGCAAGCGCGCGGCCGCACCGGGAAACAGCGGGCAGGCGGCGCCGCAGCGGCATGAAAAGGATGCCGATACGCTGGCGCTGGAGCGGCGGCTCTCCGATGCGCTCGGGCTGGCGGTGAGCCTCGATCACCGGGACAAGGGCGGAAAGCTCGAAATCCGGTACAAGACGCTGGAGCAGCTCGACACCATCTGCCATCGGCTGATGCGGTAGGGTTTTCGCGGTTCCGGCGGGCGGGGAGGCATCTCAGGATTGGTCCCGGCTTTCCGCCGGGACAGCGCGTTGAGGGGCCCGTGCCCTGCGTCCCCGGGGTTCTCAACCACACTCGCTACCCCGGCGTGCGCTGGAAGTTGAGAGGTCGGCGTTCTCTGTCCCTAGGTTCAATCACCGCAGCTATCTCGGCCAAGGCCCGGGTCCACTCTCGGGTGTGGCTGTGATCGCATAGGATGGGTCGCTTCGTGTGCTGGGCAAATATCTCAGGATGGATCCCGGCTTTCGCCGGGATAGCGCGGTGAGGGTTTGCGCGGCGTCTTTTGCATGATCGGCGCTTCCCACGATGTGGGCATGCTTTCTGGACCCCCGGGGCACGCCCGGGGGTGACGAGGGGAGAGATGCGTGCTGGTCTCTCGATACCGGTTGCACTCTCTCCAGTTCATCATGGCCGGGCTTGACCCGGCCATCCGCAGTCTTGCGGCGCATAGGGCGGGACGAACTTCTTCTTGCTGTCGGGGAGGCTTTGCGGATCCTCGGGTCAAGTCCGAGGATGACGAAGGCGGGCGCTACGGTTCATGTCCGGCGGGATATTTTCAAGCGGGCGGCGGCGTGCTTAGCGTCGTGCGGCGGCCATGCAGACGGCGAGCATGGCCTGGCGGGCGAGGGCGGCGCTGAGGGCGGGGTGCTTGCGGGAATCGCCTACGGCCTTGTGCAGACGGGCGCAGGCGGCGGCGAGGCTCGTATCGGTCCAGAGGCGCAATTGCTGCTCCATGCTGGCTTTTCGCGAGAAATGCACCCGGGGGGTGGCGCGGGCGATGACCGTTTCGGTGCTGGCCCCGGCATCCATCTCGGCCCGCATGGCGCGCAGCCGGCTCATATGCTGCTGGGTGACGACAAGCAGGCGCTGCATGTCGGTGCCTCCGGCGAGGGCACGGGTGACGGCCTCGTCGAATTTCGCCGTATGTCCGGTGCCTATGGCATCGACCACCGAATCGATGGCCAGCGCGGCGTTGTCGCCGCAGAGAGCCTCGACATCCTCGCGGGTCAACACCTTGCTCTCTTGGGCGTAAAGCAGGAGCTTGGTGAGCTCGCCCCGGGTGACCTGGCGGTCATTGCCCAGAAGGTCGCGCAGGAACGGCACCAGATCCGGATCGGTCCGGATGCCGGCGTCCTGGAAGGTGGTGCGGATCAGGGCGTCGAGATCGCGGGCATTGTCGGCGTAGCAGGGCAGGGCGCGGGCGTCGCGCCGGGATTCGGCGAGCTTTCTCAAGGCGTCGGCGGGCTTGAGGTCGCCGGCCTCGACGAGAAGCACCGCATCGACGCCCTCATCGAGCAGTTCGGCGAGCGTGGCGGCCAGCTTGCCATTGGCGCCGCGGACGCGGATGACGCGGCCGCTGCCGAACAGCGACGAGGTGCGGGCGGCGATGCCCAGCCTTTGCGGATCGGCCTCGATCTCGCTCATCTGCAGGCTGACAAGGGTCTCTGGATCGGGCGGATCGCCGGCGAAGCGCTTTGCGAGGAGCGCGGTGTTCTCGGATACGAGCCCGCCGTCCGGACCGTAGACCAGGATGTATCCGTTTGAAATATCAGGGTTATTCAGGAAGGCGCCGATGTCGCGCCCCTTGAGCGCCGTCATTGGCCGCCAAATTGCGCCAGAAGCGCGAGCCGGACGGCTTCGGCGGCGGCGGTGACGGCGCGCTCTTCGGCGTCCGTGCGCGCGAAATCGCCGGCGAGAACCTGCGGGCTGCTGACATAGGTGGCGCGCCCGGTGCGCGTGCCGCTGGCGACGCTCTCTCCGTCCCGACTTACCCTATAGGTCAAGCTGGCCAGCAGTTCGCGCTCGGTGACCGGGCGGGACACCCGGGAGAGGCCGGGCCTGGAAGCGCTGATCGAGATGGAGATATCGAGCTGCATGGGGTTTTCGCCGGGCGCGAGGACGAGCCGCTGGCTGAGCACGCGGGTGGCGATCTGCTCGAGCCGGCTGTCCGGGGCCGCTATGGCGAGGTCGAGCCCGCCCTGGCCCTGATTCGGCGCGTGGACCGGGGAGACCGTGCAGGCGGCGAGCGTCGTGGCCGTCACCAGGGTGAGGGCCAGGGCGCGCAGGGCTTGATCAGGCGACCACATTCACGATCCTGTCGGGCACGACGATGACCTTCCTCGGCGGATTGCCGTCTAGGATGCGGGCAACCGCGTCCAGAGACAAGGCCATCTCTTCGATTTGCTGGTTCGTGGCGCCTTTGTGCACCTCGATCTCGCCGCGGCGCTTGCCGTTGACCTGAACCGCGAGCACGACCTTGTCGTCCTCGAGCCAGGCGGCGTCGGCCACGGGCCAGGGCGCGTCGCAGACGAGGCCTCGGCCGCCGAGCGCGGCCCAGCAGCTTTCGGCCAGGTGCGGGGTCATGGGCGCGATGAGCTGGACGAGCTGGGTGATGGCGGTGCGCAGCGCATCCTGGCGTGCCGCTGTCGGCTCGGCCGCGGCGAGGGGGATGAAGCGGGAGACGGCGTTGGTCAGCTCGTAGATCTGGGCCACGGCGCGGTTGAAGCGCAGGCCCGCGATGTCGTCGGTCACATGGGCGACGACCCGGTGGCTGGTCTTGAGCATGTCCGCGATATCGGCCGTCTCGCCGCCCGGGGCGGGGTCCCGCTCCAGCACCGCGACCGCGTCGCCGACCAGGCGCCAGACGCGCTGCACGAAGCGCCAGGCGCCTTCGATGCCGGCCTCGGTCCACTGCACGTCGCGCTCGGGCGGCGAATCGGAGAGGACGAAAAAGCGAGCGGTATCAGCACCATAGGTCGCGACCATCTCGTCGGGATCGACCACGTTGCGCTTGGACTTGCTCATCTTTTCCACCGAGCCGATGGTGATGGGCGCACCGGTTTCGGCATGGCGGGCGATGCGCCCGGTTTCGGTGGTCTCGATCACGACATCGGCGGGGGGGACCCATTGGCCGGCGGCGTCGCGATAGGTCTCGTGGGTCACCATGCCCTGGGTGAACAGGCCCTTGAACGGCTCGGAAACGTCGAGATGGCCGGTGATCTTCATGGCGCGGGTGAAGAAGCGCGAATAGAGCAGGTGCAGGATCGCGTGCTCGATGCCGCCGATATACTGGTCCACCGGCAGGTAGCGGTTGGCCGCGGCCGGATCGGTCGGGCCCTCGGCGTGGGGGGCGGTGAAGCGGGCGAAATACCAGGACGAATCGACGAACGTATCCATGGTGTCGGTCTCGCGCCGGGCCGGGCCGCCGCAGTGCGGGCAGGCGACGGACTTGAAGCCCGCGTGGCGATCGAGCGGATTGCCGGGGGTCGAGAAATCCACGTCCTCGGGCAGGCGCACCGGCAAGTCTTCGCGCGGCACGGGAACGGTGCCGCAGGCCTCGCAATGGATCACCGGGATGGGGCAGCCCCAATAGCGCTGGCGCGAGATGCCCCAGTCGCGCAGCCGGTAATTGGTCTGGCGCGTGGCCTGGGGCTGGTTGTCGACGGCGCGGGATTCGAGGGTTCTGGCCACGGCATCCTTGGCCGCCTCGATGGAGAGGCCGTCGAGGAAGGCGGAATTGTAAAGCGTGCCGGGGCCGGTATAGGCCTCGGTTTCGACGCGGAAGGCGGCGGCGTCCGCATCCTCGGGCAGGACCACGGGGATGACCGGCAGGCCGTACGCGTTGGCGAAATCGAGGTCGCGCTGGTCGTGGGCCGGGCAGCCGAAAATGGCGCCGGTGCCGTAGTCCATCAGCACGAAATTGGCGACATAGACCGGCAGGGTGGCGCCCTCGATCAGGGGATGTTTCACGTGTAACCCTGTCGCGAACCCCTTTTTCTCGGCCTTTTCGATGGCTTCGGCGGCGGTGCCGAGGCGGCGGCACTCGGCGATGAAGGCGGAGAGGTCGACATTGCCTTCCGCGAGGGACGCGGACAGGGGATGGTCGGGCGAGAGCCCGATGAAGGCGGCGCCGAACAGGGTGTCCGGACGGGTGGTGAAGATCTCGACCGTGGGCTGGGGGGCGGGATCGACCAGCTCGAACAGGATGCGCAGGCCCTCGGACTTGCCGATCCAGTTGCGCTGCATCAGGCGGACCTTGTCGGGCCAATTGTCCAGGGTGTCGATGGCCGAGAGCAGCTCCTCGGAGAAATCCGAGATGCGGAAGAACCACTGGACTAGCTCGCGCTGCTCGACCGGCGCGCCCGAGCGCCAGCCCTTGCCGTCGATGACCTGCTCGTTGGCGAGCACGGTCTGGTCCACGGGGTCCCAGTTGACCTTGGATTTCTTGCGCGTGACGAGGCCGGCCTCGAGGAAATCGAGGAACAGCATCTGCTGGCGGTGGTAATAGTCCACGTCGCAGGTGGCGAATTCGCGGTCCCAGTCGAGCGAGAGGCCCATGGCCTTCAACTGCGCGCGCATGGCGGCGATATTGGCATAGGTCCATTCGGCCGGATGGACCTTGTTGGCCATGGCGGCGTTCTCGGCCGGCATGCCGAAGGCGTCCCAGCCCATGGGATGCAGCACGGCCTTGCCCTGCGCCCGGTGGAAGCGCGCGACCACGTCCCCCATGGTATAGTTGCGGACGTGGCCCATATGGATGCGCCCCGAGGGATAGGGGAACATCTCGAGGACATAATAGGGCTCGCGCGTATCGGCCGGGTCGAGACGGAAGGTCTCGCTTTGCGCCCAGACCGATTGCCAATGGGGTTCGGTCTCGCGCGGATTGTAGCGCTCAAAGGCTTTTGCCGTCACGTGTGCCCGTGCCTTGACTTTTGTTTTGCGGGGGATTTTGGCTGGGACCATCACCAGAAAAGCGGGGAAAGGTCAACACGGACATGGACTCTCGGGCGCGCAGCCACACCCTCGAATCGCCTTCAGCCCGGCTGGACGCCATCCGCAGCCGGATCGCCAGGGCCGCCGCGCGGGTGCCGGGCGGGGACATCCCGACGCTGATCGCGGTCTCCAAGACGTTCGGGCCCGAAGCGATCGCGCCGCTGATCGCGGCGGGACAGCGCGATTTCGGCGAGAACCGGGTGCAGGAGGCCAAGGGGAAATGGCCCGCGCTCAAGGCGGCGCATCCCGATCTCGTGCTGCACCTCATCGGGCCGCTGCAGAGCAACAAGGCGGCCGAGGCGGTGGGGCTGTTCGACGTGATCCACAGCGTGGACCGGGAGAAGATCGCGCGGGCGCTCAAGGCCGAAATGGACAAGCAAAATCGGGCTCTGCCCTGCTTCATCCAGGTCAATATCGGGGAGGAGCCGCAAAAGGCCGGGATCGCGCCGGCCGAGGCGGTGGCGTTTTCGCATTGGTGCCGCGAGACCGTCGGGCTCGACGTTATGGGCCTGATGTGCATTCCGCCGGCGGACGTGCCGCCCGCCCCCTATTTCGCCCAGCTCGCGCTGCTGGCGCGGGACGCCGGGCTTTCCGGCCTCTCGATGGGTATGAGCGCGGATTTCGAGACCGCCGCCATGATGGGCGCGACCCATGTGCGGGTGGGCTCGGCGCTGTTCGGCACGCGGGCGTGAACGGGCTATCGTCCCATGGCGCTCGACGCACGCGAACGGCTGGGCGTGCTTTTGCTGGAAACGCATCGGCCGGCTCAACGTTGAGGGGGCGTAACGCGTTCGTGATTGGATGGGCTGCGCAGCGCCACTAGATTGCCGGCAAGCCCTTGAAAAACCAGAGCGCGGAAAGACAAACGGGATGAACGAGATGAACAAGCGCCGGGTTCTGATTGTCGACGACGATACCGAATTGCGCAGATCGCTCGCCGACCAGCTCACGCCGTATCGCGAGTTCGATATCGCGGAGGCCGGAACGGGAGCCGAAGCGGTCGAGAAGGCCAAGCAGGACCATACCGACCTGGTGCTGCTCGATATCGGCCTGCCGGACATGGACGGGCGCGAGGCCGTGCGCATGCTGCGCGCCGAGGGCTTCAAGGCGCCGATCATCATGCTCACCGGCCATGTCAGCGATTCGGACCAGATCCTGGGGCTCGAAAGCGGCGCCAACGACTACGTCACCAAGCCGTTCCGGTTCTCGGTGCTGCTGGCGCGCATCCGCGCGGCGCTGCGCCAGCACGACCAGAGCGAGGACGTGGTCTTCACCATCGGGCCCTACGCGTTCCAACCGGCGGCCAAGCTGCTGGAGGCCGAGGGCAACAAGGTGCGGCTGACGGACAAGGAAACCGCGATCCTCAAATATCTCTACCGCCAGGGGCCCAAGACGATCTCGCGCGACACGCTTTTGGCCGAGGTCTGGGGCTATAACAACCGGGTGACGACGCATACGCTCGAAACCCATATCTACCGGCTGCGCCAGAAGATCGAGCGCGACCCCTCCAATGCGCGGCTGCTGGTGACCGAGGAGGGGGGGTATCGGCTGGTGCCGTAAAGGTTGCTTCGCCGTCTGTGTTCGGAACACCGGCCTTGGGGCGATATCTCAGGATGGGTCCCGGCCTGCGCCGGGACAGCGGGATTTGAGGGAGCGGCGATTGAGAGGACACGCTGCAAATTCGTTGCTAGCCCGGCGAAGGCCAGGGTCCATCCGGCGAAACGGCCTTCAAGCGCGAGGGGCGCGTCTTTCCGGGTGCCGGATCAAGGGAGGGGCGATGACGGGATCAGGCGCCGGTCTCCGCGCTCTCCATCGTCATGGCCGGGCTTGACCCGGCCATCCGCGATCCGTCCCGGTTCGCTGTAGGGTCGAAACATCTCGTTTGCGGTGTGGCGGCCTTGCGGGTCCTCGGGTCAAGCCCGAGGACGACGAGGGGCGAGGGGGCAAAGTGCGGAGCCCCGCGGATCGAAGTCTCCAGCGGCAGCCCTTCCGGTTGCTAAGTGGCGTGAAAAACGGCACATTTCGGCCCGAAACGGGTTCGGGCACTTTCCATGGGCATCGACGAGGCTGTGGCGCTGTTGGGCGATATCGACCTGTTCGCGGATTTTTCCCGCGAGCAGCTGCGCCTGCTCGCCTTCGTGGCCGAGGATACCACGCTCGAGCGGGGCGCAGTGCTCTATACGGCGGGCGATCCGGCCAATGGGGCGTATGTCCTGGTTTCGGGGGTTCTGGTCGCGAGCGAGGACCCCGCCGCGCGCGGGGCCTATCGGGTGCGCCCGACCGCGCTGGTGGGGGAATTCGGCCTGATGCTCACCCGGCCGCGCGGCATGACCATGACCGCGGACGGGCCGGCCAAGCTGCTGTTCGTGCCGCGCGAGGCGTTCCTCAAACTGCTGCGCAACGAGCCGGAGCTGGCCGGGCAGGTGGCGGCGCGGCTGCGGCGGCAGCTCGCGCATTATCTCGATGCGGTGACGCGGGCGGGGGCGCGGTTTTCCGGGGAGTGAGGGCCAAGCCGTTCGGGGACGGGGCGGCATCTCAGGATGGGTCCGGGCGTTCGCCGGGACGGCGAGTCTTTCTGTCGTTGCTATTTCGGCGAAGGCCGGGTTGATGAAGGGAGAGATCGGTGACGGTCTCATCACTCTCCGTCGTCATGACCGGGCTTGATAAGGAAGAGCACCCCTCATCCGACCTCCGCTTTGCTCCGGCCACCTTCTCCCTCAAGGGGAGAAGGGGATTCCGTGGCTTATCGGCTCTATCGCCCCCTCTCCCCTTGAGGGAGAGGGGCCGGGAGGGGGCGTCGCGGGTCCTTGGGTCGAGCCCGAGGACGACGAGTTGGGACATTGAGCCCAGAGCATTTCAAGTTTGATGGGATTGAAGCTGAAGGCCTGCGCTCTAATCGACATTCGCGATTTTGGCTGGCATCGCCTGGACCCCGGCAATGAATGCCGGGGTGACGATCGAGGTAAGGGCGGGATAACGTCACGACCCCGATGTCATTCCGGCATTCATTGCCGGAATCCAGGCCGAGGTCGCCACGCCCATGAAGGCCAGGACGTTGAATATCGCTCGGTCTAGGTCGCGGAGAACGCGACGATGACCGGGACGTGGTCCGAGGGTTTTTCGCTCCAGCCGCGGGCGGCGCGCAGGATGGTGGCGGCGGCGGCTTTTTCGGCGACGTCACGGGTGGACCAGATGTGGTCGAGGCGCCGGCCCTTGTCGGCCGCGTCCCAGTCGCGGGCGCGGTAGCTCCACCAGGAATAGAGCTTTTCCTCGTGGGGAATGTGCCGGCGCACCAGATCGACCCAGTTGCGGCGGGCGAGGAGATGGTTGAGGGCCTCGGTCTCGACGGGGGTGTGGGAGACGACCCTCAAAAGCTGCTTGTGGCTCCAGACGTCGTTCTCGTGCGGGGCGACGTTGAAATCGCCGCAGATGATCTGGCGCGTGTCGAAGACGAGATCGTCGAACCACTCGGTCATTTCGGCGAGGAAATCGAGCTTGTGGCGGAATTTCGGGTTGATCTCGGGGTCGGGCTCGTCGCCGCCCGCCGGAATATAGAAATTGTGCACCGTCACAGGGCCGAGGCCGAAATCGACGCGGGCCGAGACGTGGCGGGAATCGGGGATGTCGCAGAAGCCGCGGGTCGCGACCTCGTCGAGGGGACGCTTCGAGACGATGGCGACGCCGTGATAGCCCTTCTGCCCGTGCACCGCCTGGTGGACATAGCCCGCGTCCTCGAGCGCCTTGGCCGGGAACTGGTCGTTGGTGCACTTGATCTCCTGCAGGCAGAGCACGTCCGGGCCGTATTGGGCGAGGAAATCGAGCACGATCGGCAGGCGCAGCCGCACCGAGTTGATGTTCCAGGTGGCGAGGGAGGGCATGGGGGCTCCACGGAAGAGTGGCGAGAGGGTCCGGGACTTATGGGAGGTTTGGGGCGGGTGGTAAAGTGGTCGCCGCATGAGCCGGTGTGTGGGGCGGGCATCGCGTACCCCTCACCCCCGGCCCTTCTTCGGCTCCAATCGCCCCACCGGGGCGATTGGTGGCTACGCCACCGCCTTGAAGTCCCTCAAGGGGAGAGGGGTGCACAAGAACCGATGAGCCACGGAATATCCTTCTCCCCTTGAGGGATTGAGGAATGTCCCGAAGGGCAAATCGCTCGGGGAGCGATTTGAATGACGAACGTGGCCGGAGCAAAGCGGAGGTCGGATGAGGGGTGCTTCTCGGACGCTAGCGCTGCACGCTGGTGTAGCTGGGGTCGATGCGGAAATAGCTGGCCGGGATCTCGACGTTCTTTTCGAGGTCGTAGATCGAGAAGGTGGTTTCCGCGCCCGAGGGCTCGATGAGGCTCCACTGCACCAGGTCGTAGGTCGAGCGGTCGAAGATCAGGGTCACCTGCACGACGCCCACCGGGCTGTCATCGGCCAGGGTCACCGCCACGTGGGTTTCCGAGACCACGAGATCGGAAAGGTTGGACTGGGCGAGGTTGACCTGGTCGCCGAGGAACTGGCGCAGGGGCACCTGGTCCTGGGCATAGGCGTATTGGGTGCGCTCCTCGCGGTTGATCACGTAGAAGCCGCGGCCGTTGGAGACGATCTCCTCGCGGCTGGGCGGCGCGTAGCGGAAGCGGACATTGTTGGGGCGCTGCAGGAAGAAGGTGCCTTCGGTGCGCGCGCCCGAGGGCTCGATCTGGACGAAGCGGCCGGCGGCCGAGCGCAGCTCTGTGTTGTAGCGCGAGATCTCCTGGAGCAGGAATTCCTCATCGAGGGAGAGCGAGACCCCCTGGGCCGCGGTGGCCGCGACGGCGGTGAGCGTTGCGAGGAGGATTGCGGCGAGAAGGGCCCGAAGGGGGGTCAAGAGGCGTTGCATGAGGCTCCCGTGAAGTCGTGGCGTTGTGGTTCTTCCGCACGAGGCAGGGATAGGGGCCGAATGCGGCAAGATGGCGGTGCCACCGGTAACGGGGCGGCGAGGCGAAGGTTGCCCCGGGGCGCCCGGCGGGGCCGACCCTCAATAACCGTCCGCGTTGTCGCCCACCAGCACCTCGCGCTTGCCCGCGTGATTGGCCGGGGAGATGATCCCCTCCTGCTCCATGCGTTCGATCAGGGTCGCGGCGCGGTTGTAGCCGATCGAGAGCCGGCGCTGGATATAGGAGGTCGAGGCCTTCTTGTCGGCGAGCACGACATTGACCGCCTTGTCGTAGAGCTCGTCGCCCGAGCCGCCGAAGCCGCCGTCCTCGTCAAAGCCGCCCGCGCCCGCCTCGTCGTCCTCGCTGGTGATGGAATCGAGATATTCCGGGGTGCCCTGGCTTTTGAGATGGGAAACGATGTCCTCGACCTCGCGGTCGGCGACGAAGGCACCGTGCAGGCGCTTGATGCGGCCGCCGCCGGCCATGTAGAGCATGTCGCCATGGCCCAGGAGCTGCTCGGCGCCCTGCTCGCCCAGGATGGTGCGGCTGTCGATCTTGCTCGTCACCTGGAAGGAGACGCGGGTGGGGAAGTTGGCCTTGATGGTGCCGGTGATGACGTCCACGGACGGGCGCTGGGTGGCCATGATGATGTGGATGCCGGCGGCGCGGGCCATCTGGGCCAGGCGCTGGATGGTGCCCTCGATGTCCTTGCCCGCGACCATCATGAGGTCGGCCATCTCGTCGACGATGACGACGATATAGGGCAGGGGCTCGAGGTCGAACTGCTCGGATTCGAAGATGGGCTCGCCGGTCTCGCGGTCAAAGCCGGTCTGGACGGTGCGGGTGATGACCTCGCCCTTTTCGGCGGCCTCGCCGACGCGCTGGTTGAAGCCGTCGATGTTGCGGACGCCGACCTTGCTCATCTTCTTGTAGCGGTCCTCCATCTCGCGCACCGCCCATTTGAGCGCCACCACCGCCTTGGCGGGATCGGTGACCACGGGGGTCAGGAGGTGCGGGATGCCGTCATAGATCGAGAGCTCGAGCATCTTGGGGTCGATCATGATCAGCCGGCACTGCTCGGGGGTCATCTTGTAGAGCAGCGAGAGGATCATGGTGTTGATGCCGACCGACTTGCCCGAGCCGGTGGTGCCGGCGATCAGGAGGTGGGGCATGCGGGCGAGATCGACGATGATGGGCTCGCCGCCGATGGTCTTGCCGAGGCAGATCGGCAGGCGGGCCTTGGCCTTCTCGTAATCGGTCGAATCGAGCAGCTCGCGCAGGAAGACGGTCTCGCGCTCCTGGTTGGGCAGTTCGATGCCGATGGCGTTGCGGCCGGGCACCACGGCGACGCGGGCCGAGATCGCGCTCATGGAGCGGGCGATGTCGTCGGCCAGCGAGATGACGCGGGAGGACTTGATGCCGGGGGCGGGCTCGAGCTCGTAAAGGGTCACGACCGGGCCGGGGCGGACATTGATGATGTCGCCCTTGACGCCGAAATCCTCGAGCACGCCTTCGAGCTTCTTGGCGTTGGCCTCGAGCTGCTCGGGCATGTGCTCGCGCGGGATCTGGTTGGCGGCGGGCATGGCGAGAAGGTCGAGGGGCGGCAATTCGAAGCCGTCGGCGGGCAGGAAGGAGGCCTGGGCCTCGCGGGTCACCCGGCGCGAGGGAAGCGGCCGGGCCGCGGGCGCGACGACGCGGGGGCCCGACGCGCTCACGGAGCCGCGCTGCTCGACCGAGAGGCGGGCGATGTCGTCGTCATCCTCGTCCCGATCCTCGAGCGCGACGGGGTAATCCTCGTAGTCGCCATAGGAGTCGTAGGCCTGGGAATCATGGGCCTGCGGCGAATCGAAGCCGGGGTCGGCGGCGCGGTCGAGGCTGGGCTCGAAATCGCCATGGCTGCGGGCGGCGCCCGAGAGCAGCGGCTCGCGCTGCTGGGCGTGCCAGGCGGTGGTGAACTCCTCCTCGCGGCGCGAGAACAGGCGCTTTACGGCCACCCGGGCGGAATAGAAGAGATGGGCGCAATAGCCGAAGGCCACGGCGAAGACCGAATCGCGCTCGTCGTCGTCCCCATCGTCCTCGGGCTCCTCGGCGGCGCGGGACCGCGACACCGTGGGCTCGCGGCGGGCGGGCAGGTTTTCCCGGTCCGGGATGCGGCCGATCAGCCCGGCGGAGAAGGCCAGCAGCCAGGCGGTGGGGGCGAGAAGGAGCAGCGCGACCAGAACCGCCATGAAGCCTTCGGGCTGGGTGCCCAGGGCCAGGGCGGCGAGGCCGGAAAAGCCGGTGCCCACGAACCCGCCCAGCCCAAGGGGCAGCGGCCAGCTCTCGGGCACGGCGAAGCAGGAAAAGAGCGCGGTGGCGAGCACGCCGCCCACGATCCAGGCGAGGGCGCGGATCGGGAACATGCCGATGGGACGCTTGCGCACCATGGCATAGCCCCAGGCGAGCATGGGCAGCACCAGAAGCGGGGCCGCGAGGCCCAGGAGCTGGAAGGCGATATCGGCAAAGGCCGCGCCGGGGAAGCCGAGCCAGTTCTCGACCGGCTTGGTGGTGGCAAAGGACAGGCTCGGATCATCCACCTTCCAGGAGGCCAGCGCCGCCAGCATCACCCCGGCCAGCAGCAGGACGAGCGCGCCGATGAGGCGCACCGGGATGCGGATGGAAAACACCGCCTGGCGGGCGTCGTCGAACGGGGAGGAGGTGGAATGAAGGGCCATCGGCGGGGACGATCCTGACCTGTACGCAATACGAGTGCCCGCGAGCATAGGCGGGCATGGTTAAGCGTGGTTTAAGGGTGGGTTCGCGGTTTTGGCGGCCAATCGACATTCGGTGTTTGGGCTGCCCCCTCATCCGTCTCGGCCCTTCGGGCCGATCCACCTTCTCCCACGGGGGGAGAAGGGGAGATCGTGGCTCCTCGATTCCTGTGCACCCCTCTCCCCTCGTGGGAGAGGGGTCGGGGGTGAGGGGGCCTTCTTCGGCATGCGTGTCGCGCAAAAAAAGGGCCGACGGAGAACCGCGGCCCTTTTGCGTTGTGTGAATGAACGCGGCGATCAGTTGTAGGCGCGTTCGCCGTGGCTCGTGAGGTCGAGGCCGTCGGTTTCGTCGGCTTCGCTGACCCGGGCGCCGCCGAACAGGGCCCGCACGATCAGCAGGGCGATAAAGGCGACCACCGCGACCCAGACGATGGCGACGACCACCGCGATGATCTGGGTCATGACCTGGGCGCCCATGTCGAAGCCCTCGCCGCCGAAGCCGCCCAGGGCAGGCGCGGCCAGGATGCCGGTGCCGATGGCGCCGACGATGCCGCCGATGCCGTGGATGCCGAAGACGTCGAGGCTGTCGTCATATTCGAGCATCGGCTTGAGGCTGACGACCGCCCAGAGGCAGGCAAAGCCCGCGACGGCGCCGAGGACGATGGCCCCCGCCGTGCCCACGAAGCCGGCCGCCGGGGTGATGGCCACGAGGCCGGCGACGGCACCCGAGGCAAAGCCGAGAAGGCTGGCATGGCCGCGGGTGATCTTTTCGCCAAGGCCCCAGGCGAGGGCCGCGGCGGCCGGAGCCGTGATGGTGTTGAGGAAGGCCTGGGCGGCGAGCCCGTCGGCCGCGCCGGCCGAGCCGGCGTTGAAGCCGAACCAGCCGACCCAGAGCAGGCAGGCGCCGATATAGGTGAGCACGAGGTTGTGCGGCGCCACCGGCTCCTTGAGATAGCCCAGCCGCGGGCCGAGGACGAGGGCGGCCACGAGGGCGGCCACGCCCGAATTGATGTGCACCACGGTGCCGCCGGCGAAGTCCAGCGCGCCCATGCTGCCCAGGAGCCCGCCGCCCCACACCATGTGCGCGAGCGGCACATAGGCGAAGGTGAACCAGATGGCGAGGAACACCATCACCGCGCCGAACTTGGCCCGTTCAGCGATGCCGCCGATGATCAGACAGCCGGTGATCGCGGCGAAGGTGAGCTGAAACACGACGAAGACCAGCTCGGGCAGGGTGCCGAGCGCAACGCCGGGGGTCTCGGGCAGGAGGCTCGAGAGGAACAGGGCGTCGAACCCGCCGATAAAGGGCGCGAGAGGGCCTTCGCCCGAGCCGGTGAACGCCATGGAATAGCCATAGGCGACCCAGAGCAGGGCGAGGAGCGAGAAGCCGGCGATGACCTGGCTCAGGATCGAGAGCACGTTCTTGGCGCGCACCAGCCCGCCGTAAAAGAGCGCGAGGCCCGGAATCGACATCATGATGACGAGCAGGGTCGAGACCAGCATCCAGGAGGTGTCGCCGGTATCGTGGACCCATATCGCCTCGACGGCCTCTGCGGCTTCGGCAGCAGGCTCCACATCCTGCCCCAGTGCCGGCAGCGCCACGAGCAGGGCGGCCAGCGCCGCCGTGCCGAGCACTTTTGGTGTTTTAAACGCAGTCATTGTCTGTTGTCTCCTTGAGAGGCGGCCGGAGGGATCGTCTTGTCGCGCGTCCGAACCGCAAAACCGTTCCACTTTTGCCGAAGCGCTCCCTAGAGCGCGTCCACGCCGGTCTCGCCGGTTCGGATGCGGATGGCCTGCTCGAGATCGAGGATGAAGATCTTGCCGTCGCCGATCCGGCCGGTCTGGGCGGAGTCGCGAATCGCGGTGGCCACGGCATCGGCCTGGGCATCGTCGATGGCGATCTCGACCTTGAGCTTGGGCAGGAAGTGAACGGCGTATTCGGTGCCGCGATAGATCTCGGAGTGACCCTTCTGGCGCCCGTATCCCTTGACTTCGGTGACGGTCATTCCGTGCACGTCGAGGGAGTTGAGCGCCTGGCGCACTTCCTCGAGCCGTGACGGCTTTATGATTGCTGTAAGCAGTTTCATGGGTGCTCCTTTCCCGATTCCGCACCTGACGCAGGAACACTGGACTCAAAAGCCGTGCCAGTTGGGCCAAAGCTCTCGTAAGCCGTTAAAAAAGCACGTTATTTTTCGCGTGGGTCTTCCATGCCGCACGGCAGGACGACATGGTGATGCACAAAATTTGTGCAGGAATTTTTCGCCGCGTCGGCGAATGGTGAACATTGCGGCAGAGTCGTGGCACGCCCGCGCTTGCGCCGCGGCAGCCGAAGCGCCAATTAGTCTGGAGGCGCGGACCAGAGAGGATTGAGGCAATGGCCGAGGATGACGGGCGGGCCGGGGCGGCACCGATCTTTGACGTGGTCATCGTGGGCGGCGGGCCGGTGGGCCTGGCCATGGCCGCGGCGCTGGCCCATGGGGTGCCGGGGGCGCGCCTGGCGCTGATCGAGGCCGGGCGGGCGGGCAGCGACCCGCGCGCCTCGGCGATCGCGGCCGGGGTGCGCAACGCCTTCGCGGCGATCGGCGCCTGGGACGCCATGGCGCCAGAGGCCAATCCGATCCGGTCGATGAAGATCACCGATTCCGGGCCGGACGACCTGGCGCGCCCGCTCTTTCTCGATTTTTCCGGCGACTCGGTGCCCGGGGAGCCGTTCGCCCATATGGTGCCCAATGGCGCCGTCACCGCGGCGCTCGAGGGAATCGCGGGGGACGCGCTCACGCGCATCGCGGGCCGCGTTGCCGGGCTCGCGACCGTGCCGGGGCACGCGGTGCTCACGCTCGCGGAGGGGGACCCGGTACGCGCCCGGCTGGTGGTGGCCGCGGATGGCGGGCGCTCGGCGCTGCGCGAGATGGCGGGGATTTCCGTCTTCGGCCACGCCTATGGACAATCGGGCGTGGTGGCCACGATCGCCCATGAGCTGCCCCATCAGGATACGGCCTATGAGCATTTCCGGCCCGCCGGGCCGTTCGCGAGCCTGCCGCTGCGCGGCGACCGCTCGTCCCTGGTCTGGGCCGAGCGCCCGGAGAGGGCCGAGGCGCTGATGGGCATGGACGGGCCGGCGGTGGAGCGCGAGATCGAGGCGGCCATGGGCTCGACGCTGGGCAAGGTCACCCTGGAAACCCCGGTGCGCGCCTTTCCCCTGGAGTTGCGGCTGGCGCGGCGGCTGACGGGCGAGCGGCTGGCCCTGGTGGGCGACGCGGCCCATGTGATCCATCCGATCGCGGGGCAGGGGCTCAATCTGGGGTTGCGCGACGTGGCGGCGCTGGCCGAATGCGTCACCGACGCCATGCGCATGGGCATGGACCCGGGCGTGGGCGAGCCGCTTTCGCGCTACGAGCGCTGGCGGCTCTGGGACAACGCGACCATGGGCGCGGCCACGGACGGGCTCAACCGGCTGTTCTCCAACGACGCGGCGCCGCTGCGGGCGCTGCGCGATTTCGGGCTTTCGGTGGTGGACCGGGTGGGGCCGCTGAAATCGGTTTTCATCGCGCGGGCGGCGGGGGCAAGCGGGCCCAAGCTGCTTCGCGGGGTGGGGCTTTAGAGGCTGCGGTCTCCGCATTTCGCGGAGAGGGCACCCCTCACCCCCGACCCTTCTTCGGCTCCCATCGCTCCACTGGAGCGATGGGTGGCTGCGCCACCGCCTCGACGTCCCTCAAGGGAGAGGGGGTGCGCAAGGGCCGATAAGCCACGGTGTCTCCTTCTCCCCTTGTGGGATTGAGGAATGTCACGAAGGGCAAATCGCTCGAGGAGCGATTTGAATGACGAACGTGGCCGGAGCGAAGCGGAGGTCGGATGAGGGGTGCTCTTGCAGTAAACGCGATGCAAGCGTGAAGCCGCTATTCCTCCCCCGCCCCATGCCCGCGCAGAGAATCGTATTCCTCCTCGGAAATCTGGCGCGCCGCGTCGGCGACCAGGAGGGGCACGCCCTTGCGGATGGGGAAGGCGAGCCGGGCCACCAGCGAGACCAGCTCGGTGCGGTCGGGGGTGAGGATCAGCCGCGTCTTGGTGAGCGGGCAGACGAGGATTTCCAGCGTCCTGGGGTCAACCCGATGACGCGGATCGCTCGTCACTGCAGGATGGCCCCGGGACCGGCGCGCGCCATTTCCATTTCGGCGAGCGCGATCAGGGTCTCGGCGCGGTCCGAGAGGGTTTCCGCTTCCAGCAGGGCCTGCTTTTCGCGCGGGCCGTAGGGCGTAAGCATGGCGGAGAGGTTGACCAGCTCCTCGGTGCCGGTGCGCGCGATCTCGTTGAAATCCACCTTGAAGTCGGCGAATTCGGAATAGTCGCGGATCATGGCGATCAGCGCCTCGCGGTCCACGGCCTCGGCGCCCAGCCCGGGCATGAAATCGGCGGCATAGGGGGCGACGTCGATGCGCGCCACGCGATAGGGGGTGTCAGTTGGCGCGTCGCCCCGGTAGCGGAAGCGGCAAAGGCCTTCGAGCACGATGAGATAACGCTCCTCGGCCTGTTCCTCGAAATGGGTCAGCCGCCCGATGCAGCCCACGGCCTGAAGCGGGGCATCGCCGCCGGGCGCTTCCTCGTCGCTGGCCTGGGGCTGGATGAGGCCGATGAGTCGGTGACTGCCCAGGGCGTCGTCGATCATCGCGACGAAGCGCGGCTCGAAGACGTTGAGCGGCCGGTGGGTGCGCGGCAGCAGCAGCGCGCCCGCCAGGGGGAAGAGGGGAAGCGTTTCGGGAAGATCGGAAGCGGAAGAGGGGGTTCGCATGGAGTTTTCCGTGGTCTTTCCGTGACCGGAGGGTCAGCTGAACAGCACCGAGGAGAGCAGGCGCCGGCCGCGGAGGGTGGCGGGGTGCTTGGGACCCCAGGCCTCGAACAATTCGAGCAGCTTCAGGCGCGCGCCATCGTCCTGCCAGGCGCGGTCGCGGCGCATGATCTCGACCAGGGCCTCGGCGGCGGCGAGCTGGTTGCCGAGCGCGTTCTCGATGAGCGCGAGGTCGAAGCGGGCCTGGTGGTCGCTGGGATCGGCCGCGAGCCGGGCGCGCAACGCCTCGGGATCGCCGAGCTTTTTCGCCGATTCGGCCAGGGCCATGGCCTTTCGCAAGGCCTCGGCCTCTGGGTTCTGGCTGCCTTCGGGCAGCATGTCGAGGGTCTGGAGCGCGCCCTCGGCGTCGCCATTGGTCCAGTAGAGCCGGGCGAGGCCGACGATGGCCGCTTCATTGTCGGGCGCGTGCTGGAGCACGATGCCGAAGATCTGCTCGGCGCGGGCCGGGTCGTTGGCCTCGACCGCCTCGCGGGCCGCCTCGAGCGCGGCCGCGATCTGGTCGTCCTGGCTAGGCGGGGCCTCGACGCCGGCCTGGGCCGCGGCATCGACCAGGCGCTGCACGAAACGGGTGATCTCGCTCTCGGGGATCGCGCCCATGAAGCCGTCCACGGGGCGGCCGCCCAAAAAGCCGAAAACGGTGGGGATCGACTGGATGCCGAGCTGGCCGGCCAGGGCCTGATTCTCGTCGACGTTGATCTTGACCAGCTTCACCTTGCCCTTGAAGGCGGTGACCACCTTTTCGAGCGCCGGGGTGAGCTGCTTGCACGGGCCGCACCAGGGGGCCCAGAAATCGACCAGGACGGGCTGGGTCATGGAGGCCTGCATGACATCGGCCTGGAAGCCGGCGGTCGAGGAGTCCGAGATCAGCGCGTCCCCGGTCTGTGCGGAGGGCGCGGGCTGGGGCTGGCCGAGGGAAAAACTCATCGATGCACGTCTCGCTGAAGGTCCTGGATTGTGGTCAAACCGACGCTGTCGCGTCGTCGGGGCCTGGCTCCGATCCTACCGATTTTGCCGGCCCGGCGCCATCCCCGCACGGGTGCGACGGCGACGCGCGGAAGCGCGAAAATACGGGTTGCATTTGCCGAAGCCATTGGGCATATAGGCGCCCACGGCGGCGCTGCCAAGGCGGCGCCGAGGAGCGCGGGCGTAGCTCAGGGGTAGAGCATAACCTTGCCAAGGTTAGGGTCGTGAGTTCGAATCTCATCGCCCGCTCCAAAATGCGAAAGGCCAGAAGGCCTTGGTTTTAAAGGGCCGAAAGGCCCTTTTTGCTTGTCCGGGATAGTCCTCGATATCGGTTGGTTGCAGTCTGTGGTTCCATTTCGGTTCCATCGACGCCGGAGAGCATAGCTCTCATGATTTCGGTCCTGCGGAATTCGCTTCCTCTGCTTCCCGGATGATCGCGTGGGGATCGGCGCCGATCGCTCGGCTGATCATCACGAATTCCGCGACATCGGGGCGGCGCTCGCCCAATTCCAATTTCGAAACGAATGTCTGCCGTTGGCCGTGCAGCTTCCCGCCGGCGCAGCCTTTCGAGACTACGCACGGCCCAGGGCGAGACCCCTGTCGGGGCGCGGGAGCGGCAGCGCGCTCTTTCCGTGGGCATGTCATTGCTCACCAAATCGGCAGGGGTGCTGTGCAGCGGGGTGCTTATGTAGGCACATGAGCGATAATGCTTTGCGCTTGAGCGGTATTCACCGGATTCCTCTTGATTTTGCGTCGTTGCCCGACTGTTATGAAGCAGAAAAGGAGTATCCGATTGGTCGCGTTCGACGAAATGCGCCCGCAGGACACCGGGCTGAGGCATCCCTATTCAGGCTATGACGGCTGGCTCCAGTCGCAGGATCCGGCCCGCCTTACCGAAAAGATGCAGGACGCCGAACGGGTATTCCGCAAGACGGGCATCACCTTTGCCGTCTATGGCGAGCAGGAGGCGGCCGAAAGGCTGATCCCCTTCGACATCGTGCCGCGCATCATATCGGGCGCGGAATGGCGGCGGCTGACGCAGGGCATCGAACAGCGCGTGCAGGCGCTCAACGCCTTTCTGGACGACATCTACCATCGGCAGGAGATTCTGCGCGCCGGTCGCATCCCCCGGGAGCTGATCGCCGGCAACGCCGCCTTCCTGCCCGAAATGATCGGCGTCCGGCCTCCCGCGGGCGTTTACACCCACATCATCGGGGTGGACATCGTGCGGACCGGAGAGAACGAATTCTTCGTGCTCGAGGACAATGCGCGCACGCCGTCCGGGGTCTCCTACATGATCGAGAACCGCGAGACGATGATGCAGCTCTTTCCCGAGCTGTTCCAGATGGTCAAGGTGCGCCCGGTCGAGAACTATCCGCAGCTCCTGCGCCAGTCGCTGTCGGCGGTTGCGCCGCGCGGCGCGGCCGGCACCCCTACCGTCGCGGTGCTCACCCCCGGCAGCTACAATTCCGCCTATTTCGAGCACGCTTTCCTCGCCGACCAGATGGGGGTCGAGCTCGTCGAAGGCCACGACCTTCGCGTGATCGACGGCCATGTCGCGATGCGCACGACGCAGGGCTACAAGCAGATCGACGTGCTCTATCGCCGGGTCGACGACGACTACCTCGATCCGCTGACCTTCAATCCGGAATCCGCGCTCGGGGTCCCGGGCATCATGGATGTCTACCGGGCCGGCAACATCACCATCGCCAATGCGCCGGGCACGGGGATCGCCGACGACAAGGCGATCTATTCCTACATGCCGGAGATCGTGGAGTTCTATACCGGCCGCAAGGCCATATTGGGCAATATCCCGACCTGGCGATGCTCGGAGGCGGACAGCCTGAAATACGTGCTCGAGCACCTCGACGAACTGGTGGTCAAGGAGGTGCACGGCTCGGGCGGCTACGGCATGCTCGTGGGGCCGACGGCGACGCGGAAGGAATGCGAGGCGTTCGCCGCCAAGCTCAAGGCGAAACCGTCCAACTATATCGCCCAACCCACGCTCGCGCTTTCGACGTGCCCGATCCTGACCGAGAGCGGGCTGGCCCCGCGCCACGTGGACCTGCGGCCCTTCGTGCTCGTCTCCGACCGCATCCGCATCGTGCCGGGCGGCCTCACGCGCGTCGCGCTCAAGGAGGGCTCGCTGGTCGTGAATTCGTCGCAGGGCGGCGGAACCAAGGACACGTGGGTGCTCGATGATTGAGGACGGGGAGGGCGCCTGACAATGCTGCTCGGACGCACCGCCAACGGCCTCTACTGGATGGCGCGCTATATCGAACGCGTGGAGAACATGGCGCGACTCGTGGACGCCGGGCTGCGGCTGGCGCTGACGCGCACGGAGTCCCCGGCCGACGAATGGGCCTCGGTCATCCTGAGCGCGGGGGCCGAGCCTGCATTCAGCGCGCGCGGCGGCGCATACACGGCGGAATCGGTTTCCGATTTCCTCCTGCGGGATCTGTCCAACCCCTCGAGCGTGCTGTCCTCGATAGAGACCGCCCGTACCAATGCGCGCATGGTGCGCACGGCGCTGACGCGCGAGACGTGGGAAAGCATCAACGAGGCGTGGATGACCTGTCGCCGCATCCTCGCCGCCCCGATCGACCAGCGCGAGCTGCCGCGGATCCTCGATGCCATCAAGCGCGAAACCGCGCTGATCCGCGGCGCGTTCCAGGGCACCATGCTGCGCAACGAGATTTTCGATTTCGCCCAGCTCGGCATCTATGTCGAACGGGCCGACAACACGGCGCGCATTCTCGACGTGAAATATTACGTCCTGCTGCCGTCGATCTCCTGGGTCGGTTCCTCGCTCGACAACTACCAGTGGGAATCGATCCTGCGTTCGGTCTCGGCGCACCGCTCCTACCGCTGGGTGTACGACGCGGATTACAAGCCCGCCAATATCGCGGATTTCCTCATCCTCAGCCGCCGCATGCCGCGCTCCCTCGGCTATTGCTACCAGATGATCGCGGAGAGCCTCACTTACCTGGCGGACGACTATGGCGAGCGCCATAGCTGCCACGATACGTTGGAAACGATCCGCGCGACGCTGGCGCCGGGCAGCATCGCCGCCATTTTCGAGACGGGACTGCACGAGTTCCTCGGCGACTTCATTCGCAGCAACAACAGGCTCGGCAATGAGGTTGCCGCGAATTACCGGTTCTTCTGATGCCGCTTAAGATTTCCCACCGCACGCTCTACCGTTACGACGCCCCCGTGCCTTACGCGCTGCAGCGTATCCGCCTGGAACCGCAGAGCGGCCGGACGCAGACCGTGCTGTCCTGGACCCTCGAGATCGAGGGCGCCACCGAGGAGGTCCGTTTTCAGGATCATTTCGGCAACGAAACGCGGCTGCTGAGCGTGAGCGACCAGCCCCATGCGATAGAGATCATCGCGCGGGGCGAGGTGGAGGTCCGCGACACCGCGGGGGTGACCGGCCATCACGCCGGCTTCGTCCCGCTCTGGCTGTTCCGGCGCGAAACGCCGCTCACCGCGGCCGGCCCGCTGATCCGCGCGCTCGCGCAGGACATCCCGGCGGGCGCGGACCTCGAGCGTCTTCACCACTTGTCCGGCAGGGTTCGCGAGCGGGTGGATTACGCCACCGGCGCCACGGACGCCGCCACCGGCGCCGAGGACGCGATGGAACGGGGGCAGGGCGTGTGCCAGGACCATTCGCACGTCTTTCTTGCGGCCGCGCGCCTGCTCGGCTTCCCGGCCCGCTACGTGAGCGGCTATCTGATGCTGGACGACGCGGTGGAGCAGGTCGCGACCCACGCCTGGGCCGAAGCCCATGTGCCCGATCTCGGCTGGGTGGCGTTCGACATCTCCAACCGCATCGCGCCCGACGGCCGTTATGTCAGGCTGGCGACGGGGTGCGACTATCGCGACGCGATGCCGGTTTCGGGCATCAGGCTGGGCCAGGCGCAGGAACGGCTTGAAGTTCACATCACAGTCGAGCAGTAATCGCCGTTCCGGCAGTTTCGGACATTTGATTCATGACCTATTGCGTAGGGCTCAAGATCGATCGCGGCCTGGTGTTCATGTCCGATACCCGCACCAATGCGGGGGTCGATTCGATCTCGGTGTTCCGCAAGATGTATACGTGGGAAGAGCCCGGAGAGCGCGTCCTCGTGATGCTGGCGGCCGGCAATCTCGCCACGACCCAGGCCGTGGTCAGCCTGCTCGACGAGCGCTCCAAGGCGCCTACGGAACGCTCTCCCTCGATCTTCAGGACGCCGTCCATGTATCAGACGGCGCGTCTCGTGGGCGACACGGTCAGGGAGGTCATCGGCAATGCCGCGCCTGCGGGGCAGAACGCCGATGCCTTCGGGGCGTCGTTCATCTTCGGGGGGCAGATACAGGGCACCGAGCCGCGCCTGTTCCTCATCTATCCGGAAGGCAATTTCATCGAGACGAGCGAGGATACGCCCTTCTTCCAGATCGGCGAAACGAAATACGGCAAGCCGATCCTGGTTCGCGCCTATGAGCCCACGATGACATTCGCCGAGACTGCCAAGCTGCTCATGGTCTCGTTCGATTCAACGCTGAAATCCAATCTCTCCGTCGGCCTGCCGCTCGATTTCCTCTATTACGCGCGCGACACCTACAAGGTCGCCTATCGCAAGCGCATCGGCGTCGAGGATCCCTATTACCACGAAATATCCGACGGCTGGTCCGACGCGCTGAAATCCGCCTTCAAGAAGCTCCCCGACTTCAAGGAATAGCGCGCGACGCTGCTGCCCGGCTTCGTTTGTCCGCCGAAACTCCGTGTCAGGAACAGTCCTCGACATCGGCTGGCTGGAGTCTGCCCGGGCGATCTCCACTCCGGTTTCCAAGCGACCTATCCCCATAATCCAAGCTGCCTTCGCCGGCTTCGCAGATCATGCAGGTACCGTAGGCGTCCTGCCGCAAGTCTAGGCTCTCCAGCAGCGCCCTGCGCTGTTGGCGAGAGGAGGGCGTCTGCGATCCGTCCTGCGGATACGGCGCGAAGCGATGGAGTAGCTTAATGCAACTGAAACATGCAGGCGCGGTTGCCTTGACCGCGTGCCTACTGGCCTCAGTGGGTCCAATGGGGATAATGGCCCAGGACATTCCAGAAGGCGCGGAAAGCGTCGGTCGGGGATGGCCGCTGGTGCCGCATCCTGACGAGGCCGAGCAGATCGGTGCCCAGGGTGGGGTGGGCATCTTCTACCTCAACGACATGTACGAGCGCGGCACCGAGATCGTGGCGGCGCGCAACGGGGCGGTTCCCGAAGGCATCGAGCCGCTCGAACGCGACCTGTTCACCTCGGACGATTTCTATCAGGATCGCGATCTGTGGATGGACCCGCGCTATTGGCGGTGCAACGCCGGGCTGCCGCTCGAACATATGTGGGGCGGCTTGATGGACCAGTACGTGCTCATCGGCGACGATGGCCCGGCGACCGGCGCCTGGGGCTTCTGCGACCGCGATTTCCCGCGCGAGGGTATCGTGTCGCCCTATCCGTTCGAGACGGCGGAGGCGCATTACGAGGCCCTTCGTGCCGAAGCCGAGGAGCGCGGCACGCTCGCCAATCCCGAGCCGGGCGCTATGGCCGATTGGCACGGCTATTACGCGCGCCGGCCGATCGAGAGCTGGTACTACATGCGGATCAACCAGATTCCGACCATCCTCTCGCTGCTCACGCCCGAATATCAGCAACGCACGGTCCAGGAATTCTACCATTATGCGCATAACAATGCGCAGAACTGGCCGGGCACCTTCTGCTGGCCGGAGGGCTATATGCGCCGGAACGCCCTGTTCGGCAGCGACGGCACCGTTCAGATCCTTGTTGCGCCCGAAGTGGTGCAGTTCGCTTCGTCCGGCATCGACAACTACATCTATCAGGTGCATCTCGATCGCGAGTTCAACATGGACGGCACCGTGCCCCGGCTGGGTGACGATGTTCCGCGCTGGCTCGGCGAGAGCGTGGGCTTCTGGGACGGCGACACGCTAATCTTCTGGACCAGCAACGTGCAGGGCTGGATGACCCATGGCGCGGTCGAATTCTCCAACCAGCTCCAGAGCATCGAGATCGTCAGCCCCGAACGTAACGCGGCCGGTGAGTTGACCGCGCTTACTCACGAAATGATCTTCTACGATCCTGAGGCCTATGTGGAGCCGCTCCGCATTTATCGGGAGTTGGAACGGCAACGTGGCGTGTCAGAGGGTGATCCCTTTGTCATCTCGCAATGCCTGCAGTCGCAATTTCCCATCAATGGTCGCCCGGCGCTTGTCCCCGCAGGGCAGACAATCGAGTTCACCGTGCCTGACTATTACAGCCGGCCATGGGCCCAGATTTGGGAACGCGAACTCGAGCAGCACATGCAGCGCCCGGACGCCAATGCCGGGCTGTTCGGTTTCTAACTTTTGCCCTTCACCCACGAGGGTGGAGGGCGGACTGCCTGTGGCGGACTACGCCAACGAGGCCCGGCCCGCGGCGGACGGGGAAGACGCTGCCGAAGAGGCATTTGCTCGTTAGGAACAAGCCTCAGCGAAGCGGCGCCCGCAAAGGACTTACCGGGGTTGTCACCAAAGCTGGCCTGGAGACGGCCGGGCGTATGATCGGGACTCCTCATTGACCCGATCGAACCGCCGGTCGTCCATCGATCCGGTCGCACGCTTTCCTCCCGGAGCAATCCCGGCCTTTTTATTGCGAATGATCAGCGGGCCGCGGTTCGATACCGCGCCCCGCTGCTTCCTTCATCCTCCGCATGCCTCATATCGCGAGCGCTTGAGCAGAAACCACGACGCTCCGGCGCGCCTGATCGATTCTGCAGGTTTTGCGGCACCAGGCACAGCACCCTGCCCATTCGATGGGGCCAACCGAGCTCACATCGGGAATGGAGGATTCTCATGATGATTAAGAAACAGAGGCAGGCGCTTGCCGCTGTCCTCTTGGGGGGAAGTCTGATCGCGGCACCGGCTTTCGGGCAATCGGCGGATGATGCGCTGGCCGTGATCGAGCGGGCGGCGGAAGCGTTAGGGGGCGTGGAGGCCATCGAGAACCTGACCAGCTTGCGGATGGTCGGCTACGGTCTCACCCATTATCAATGGGGCGGCGGCGGGCTTGCCGCGCCCGAAGCGCCGCCGAAGTGGCAGGCCAACAATTATCTCCAGCACATCTGGGATCTCGAGAACGGCCGCTACCAGACGATGCAGCGGAACAACTTCCTGTTCCCCTTCCTCGCCCCGTTTGGTCACAGCTTCGATCTCGTGAACCAGGTACTAGACGGCGACGTGGCTTATAATATCTCTGCGGACGGCAGCATGTCCCGCGTCGGATTCCAGAATCCGGGCGCACTCGGAACTGACGGCGTCTATGATCGGACCATGTGGTCGCTCACCAACCCGGTCGCGGTCGTTCGCGCTGCGCTGGATGGGGAAGCTGAGGTTTCGAACCTGCGCGAGGAGGATGGTTATCAGGTCGTAGATGTGACGGTTGACGCCGGAACGCTGGAACTGGCCATCGACGATCGAGGCTTCCCGCATCACGTCAACTGGAATACGGCTCACCAGAACCTGGGCGAAGTCACCTATACCACCAACTTCGTCGGCTATACCGAGTTCGACGGAATCCAGCTGCCGATGGGAACCACGACGTTCCTCGATTGGCGGGACGTGCTCTTCAGGGCCACTTATGCCGACGGCTGGATCGTCAACGGGGAGGTCGAAGATCTCGCTGCACCCGAGCAGATCGTCGCCGCGAACGTGCCGGTTCCGGGTGTCGCTCCGCTCGAGATCGAGCAGGTCGCCGATCGCATCTGGCGTATTTCGAACGGCACCAGCGTCATCGAGTTCGCCGATCACCTTTCGATCTACGAGCTCAACGGCAACCAGCTCACCGCGCAAGCGATTCTGGATCTCGCCCAGTCGGTCAATCCGGACAAGCCCCTGACCGAGCTCATCTATTCGCACCATCACTTCGACCACACCAGTGGCGTGCGCGTCGGTGTAGCGGCCGGTTTGACCATCATCGCGCATGCCCAGAGTGAGGACATTTTCCGCGATATGGCGACCCGGCCGGCGCCGAGTTTCGATGACGTCCTTCCCGAAGGTGGCGAATTCCGCTTCCAGGGCATCGAAGAACCGACCGATATCGGCGATCCCGACTTCCCGCTCGTCATCTATCCGGTGGTCGGCTACGCGCACTTCTCCGAGGGTGTGTTCGCCTATCAACCCGACAGCAGGGTGATGATTGAAGGTGACCTTGCGACGGCTGCAGATCACTGGCAGTTCTGGCCCGATACCTATCTCAACCAGCTCGAGCACTACGGCATCGAGGTGGATGTGGTGGCGCCGGTGCACTTCTACACCATGACGCATGACGAGATCGTCGACTTCCTGCGTCCAGGTATCGAGCGTATGCACGAACGCTGCGAGACCAATGCCGAGTTCGGCAACTATCTCGCAGGTTGCCCGGGCTTCATCGAGCGCGATTGGTAAGCAAAGGCGGGGGCAGATCGTAACGGCGATCTGCCCTCTTCTGCGTTCGGGCCGACTTATCGGACGGGCTGCAAAACTCGATTGTGCAGGTTTGTGGCAGCGCGAGTTGTAACGTTCAAACCTCCAGCAAGCCGTGGCGCCGCGATGTTGATGATAGACGAGATGAGGCATTGGTTTGGCGCGGATCGCTCCGGCCCCGCCTTGTCCTGCGAGGCGCTTCATCTGCGAGCAGGGGAATTGGTCGCAATCATCGGCCCTTCGGGTAGCGGCAAGACGACGCTGCTCAACCTGATCGCGGGCCTGCTGACGCCGGACGAAGGCAGCATCGTCGTCGATGACTATCCACTGTCCTCCATGTCCGAACGTCTCCGAGAACGCTGGCGCCGCGAGCATTGCGGTCTCATCTTTCAGAACTTTCATCTCGACCCGGACCTCGATGCGGCGCGCAATGTGCTCTTGCCGGCATATTTCAAGGCATTTTCAGCACGGCGCTGGCGCAACCGAGCGACTGCGTTGCTCGATCAGTTCGAGGTAGGCAATCGCACGTCGCCGGTGAGATCCTGTTCTCGGGGCGAGCAGCAACGCATCGCGCTGGCGCGGGCCCTGTTGTTCGATCCTCCCATAATTCTCGCCGACGAGCCGACGGCGAGCCTTGATGAGGACAACGCCGTGCGTGCAATGCAACACCTCAAGACGATTGCGCAAAGCGGCCGGCTGGTCCTCGTCTCGACTCACGACCTGACATTGCTCAGCCACGTCGATCGCATCCTGCGTATCAGCCATGGCGAGGTGTTTGAGCTGTGATGAATCCGATGCCCATCGCCGCCGCCATGCTCTGGCGCTATCGCGTTACGCTTGGCTTCTTCGTTGTTCTGATCGCCTTCGCCATCGCGCTCGGGCTTTCCCTCACCATGCTCGAACGTGCCCTCCGCCAAGGAAGTGCCCGTGCGTCCGACCAGTTCGACCTTGTCGTCGGCGCGCCGGGATCGGTCACGGACCTGGTGCTCTCTGCCGTCTATCTGCGAACCAGTTCCCTGCCGCTCGTGACCCCGGAGGCTTTCGCCGAAGCGCTGGCGGCCGAGCAGGCAAATTTCGTTGCGCCCATCGCATTCGGAGATCGGGTCGGGTTCAGTCCGGTGATCGGGACCACCGCCGACCTGGTCGCGAGCCTGAGCCCGGACCTTGCGGAGGGATCGATCTTCGCTGCCCGCGACGAGGCGGTGGTCGGCGCGAGCGTTGCAGTCGAGCCTGGTGAGACCATCCAGCCCGCTCATGCGCATGGCGGGGCAGATCTCCCCGTGACCCGCATGACGGTGGTGGGACGAATGGCGCCGACCGGCACGCCTTGGGATAACGCCGTGATCGTCCCGATCGAGCAATATTGGCTGACCCATGACCTTCCCGTGGGTCACCCGCCGGGCGATGAAAGCATCGGCCCGCCGTTCGACGTGAACCACCTCGCCGGTGTGCCGGCCATCGTCATCGACGCGGCCAATATCGGCTCCGCCTACGGCTTGCGCAATCAGTTCCGCTCCGAAGCGACGACGGCTGTGTTTCCGGCGGAGGTCCTGGTCGAACTCTATGGCTTCATGGCGGATGGGCGCGCTGTGCTGCTCTGGGTGGTGACCGCGGTACAGGGATTGATCCTGGTTGCGATCATTGCCGGGCTGGCGTTGATCGTCCAGCTCAATGCCGGCCGTCTGGCGCTGTTGCGCGCCCTAGGCGCGCCGCGTTTGTTCGTTGCATCGGCGGTGTGGACGTTTTCGCTGACGGTGATCGTCGCGGGCGTCCTGCTGGGCCTCGTCGCCGGCGTGCTCGCAACGCTGGTGCTGGGACAGTGGGCTCAAGCCGAACTCGGTATCGCGCTTCCGTTCTCCCTGACGCGGGAGGATGTCGAACTGGCGCTTCTTGCAACAGCGGCCGCGGCGCTGCTCAGCGTCGTTCCCGCCCTGGCGTCCTACCGGCGCAACCCCGTGGCCGCCCTGTCGCACTGATGAGAAGGGAAACACGATGACGATGACGAGACGCACGATCCTGGGGGGCATAGCCGCGGCGATGAGCCTGGCTGGCTTCCGCGCGGCACGGGCGGCAACCACGGTCAGCTTTTCCGACCTCTATGTCAGCGGCTCGGGACTAACGCCCTATGCGGAGGAGCTGGCCGGCACAGACGTGGAGCTTACGGGTTTCATGGCGCCGCCGCTGCGCGCGGAGATGGCGTTTTTCGTGCTCACGGTCGAACCCATGGGCATCTGTCCGTTCTGCGATTCCGAGGCGACCTGGCCCGAGGGGATCGTTGCGGTTCATACGGGCGGACCCTTTCGCGCCGAACGTTACGATATTCCCATCGTCGCTAGTGGAAGGCTCGACCTCGGTTTTGCCGTCGACAGGGAAACCGGCTTCGGCAGCCTGATCCGTATCATCGACGCCGATTATCGGCGGTACCAGTAAGGAGGGCCCGGGATGAACACCGTACGCGCCGCAGCAATCTTCATCGCGACGGCGATAGTGCCGCTCGCGAGCGCCCAAGATCATGGAGACGGGGACGGCCATCACGTAGACATGATCGGCCCCATTCAAATCAGCCACGCCTTCATGGCCATGCCCGAGCCAGGTGCTCCGGCGGTCGTCTTCTTCGAGATCGACAATGAGGGGATTGGGGACCGCCTGCTATCGGCTTCAAGTCCTTTTGCGGGAAACGCTGAAATTTCCGGGTTCACGCTCATCGCGGGGCGGGCTTCTTGGCAGCCCGTAGGCGCCGTTGACGTCCCGTCTGGGGCATTCACCTTCGACCCGGGCGGTCTGGGGATCGTGTTGCAGGATATCGCACCACTTCCTGCTGTTGGAGGATATATCGATCTCCAATTGGTCTTTGAACGCGCTGGCCAAGGAATGGTCGAAGTGGAACTGCTTCCAGCCGGGACCATGGAGCATCCCCACGCCGGGCACGACCACTAACTGCCGATCTCGGCCAGGCTCTCGAAGAATACAGGCTTGGCTGCGATCTGACCGGCGGCATGGGTGAGGAGGGTGACCTCCACGCGCAGCCCGCCCAGGGGGCTTGCACCCAGGCGCAGCGTGCCGCCATGCACTTTCGCAATCGCCTGGGCAATCGGAAGGCCCATGCCTTGCGGACCTGGTCCCGATGCCGTCATCTGTGCCGCGGGCTCAGGGGCGATGCCGGGACCGTCATCATCGATCACGACTGTCACATATCCTGCTTCATCGGGGCCGCTGGCCTCGATCGAAATGGTGTCAGCGTAGCGGGCGGCATTGGCAAGGAGGTTGTCGAACAGGCGGAAGAGATTTTCCGAGTGGCCGCGCATTTGAAGCCGCGCGGGCCGAATATACGTCACCGATCTGCCGAGATCGCGGAAGTCGTTCGCCACGGCTTCGAGAATTGCCGCGAGGTCCGTGGTTTCGGTTTTTGTACCGCCCCCTTCACCGCGAAGATAGCTCAATGCCTCGTCGATCATCGCGCTCATATGGCCCAGGTCCCGCAAGAAGGCTTGGCGTAACTCGCCCGAAGGCAGCGTCTCGGCTCGCAGGCGCAGTCGGGTGATCGGTGTGCGCAGGTCATGGCCTACAGCCGAGAGCGCAAGCCGCTGGCTCTGCAACAGGCCCGATATCCGCTCGACCATCCGATTGAAGGCGATGGCCAGGTTTCGCAGTTCGTTCGGTCCGCTCACCGGGAATGGGCGGTTGTTGTGGACGGGATCATATTCGATCGCGCGGCGCGACAACATGGCGAGTTGCCGCGTGAGCGATCGTGACAACCAGATGAAAAGTGCCAGCAACGCACAGGATGCGATGGCGAGCACGGCCCAGGCGGGCGGCGAGATCACGGCAATAGGACCGAAATAATAGCTCGTGGCGAGCCGCTGCCCGTCCGGCAGGGTGATGATCACGGGCGTGAGCCGGTCAAAGACGGGAGCCCGGCCATCGACCGTGGCCAAGTCGAACCCGGGGCCGAGGTCGGCCAGAACGTGAGGGATTGCATTGTTCGGTTCGGTTTCGGGTGGAACCTCGTCGGTGAATCCGATGTGAAGCGGCAGGACCGCATTGATGTTTGCTATGAAAGCCTGCCGCTCGGCGGGACTTTCCACCGTGGCCAGGAGCTTTGTCGCGGCCACAGACACGCGCGTGATGCTGCGTTGTTCGAGATGGACCAGATTGATGGCGCGGTCGACATGCTGCCACGTCAGAACCAAGCTAACAGTGAGACTGAAGGTCAGCAGCACCGAGGCGAAGATACGCAACGCCAGAGAATCGATCGGCATGCTCAAATATCCTCAATGGCAGTCACCTGAGGCGTGAAGAGATAGCCCTCATGCCGCACGGTGACGATGAACGAGGGATCCTTGACGTCAGGTTCGATCTGCCGCCGCAGCCTGCTGACGGTAATGTCTACGGCGCGCTCCGAGGCCGGACGGTCGGATACGGAGGCCTGGTCGAGCAGGGAGGCACGGGTCATTGCGATCCCCGCGTTCTCGCAAAAGACCTGCAGAAGGTTGAATTCAGCCGATCGCAGGAAGGTCCGCGCGTTGGACGGGTCGAAGAGCTTGCGCTGCACCAGGTCGAGGCGCCATCCGCCGAACTCATAAGCTCGGACAGGGGCGAGGGAAGTCACCCTGGCCTTGCGGCGGAGCACCACATGAATTCGGGCCAGCAGCTCGCGGGGCGAGAAGGGCTTGCAGATATAATCGTCCGCGCCCGCGAGCAGGCCCTCGATCCTCTGTTCCTCTTCCGCAAGGGCAGTCAGAAAGATCACGGGTATGCCTGTTCGGCCGAGTTCGGCGCACAGCGAGAGACCCTGGTCATCGGGCAGTAGCCGGTCAATTACTGCGAGGTCGATCTCCGATCTTGCCATGCTTCTTGCTTCGTCCGCGCTGCCGGTAACCAGCGCCCTGAAGCCGTTGGCACCGAGATAGTCGCGCAGGAAATCGCGAATTTGGATGTCGTCCTCCACGACGAGGATCGTCAGCCGCTTGGCGTCTCCAGCCATGACAACTGTGTTCTCCTTCTCCCCGCAATTTAATTAACCTGTGGCCACCTCTTCGGCAAGAAGGTGAACTGTCCAGAAACATTCTGAAATACGATTTGTTTCAAAATATTTCAAAGTAAAACGAAATGAAACACAAGAAAAATTGACATTGAATCCGCTATTCGCAAAATATTTCTTTCAGGCTTCAAATCAGGGGAGGATTTGGTGCCAGAGCAGGTGTTTGATCTGACGCAGACCCACGGCATGTTGCGCCAGCATGGCGCTCGCGTCTATTGCGCAAGCGATATGAAAGGCTGGACTTCAGCCTATGTATCCGTGCAGCGAGAGCGGCCCTTCGAGGGGCAGTTCGATGCTGTCGAGGACCAGCTGATCGTTCTCCATCGATCGGGACCGGCAAGGATCGAGACCTTCCGCGAGGATCGAGCACGTCGCCGGACGGTTCCGGTCGGTGGCATACATCTTTACCCCGGGGGCGAGTCCTTTCGCATCGGGCTCTTCGACCCGCTCGACACCATTCATATCTATGTGCGTCGCGCGCTCATCGAACGGGTCGCCCAGGAGATCATCGTCGGCGATCCGGCGCTTATTTACGTCCCGCCGCGCATCATTGCGGGCGATCGGACCATGCGATCATTCGCGACCCTATTCGAGCATGCGCTCGAGCATAGCGACAATGCGCAGGCGATATATGCCGATCAACTCGCGATCGGGGTCGCTTGCTATCTTGTCCGTTATTATTCGACTGCGACGCTCCGCCCGCGCGGTGTCTCGGTCATCGGGTTCGGGGCTGAACAAATTTGTGCGCTCGCGATCGAATACATGACCGAAAATCTGAGTGAGAAGCTCACCCTCGACGGTGTTGTCGCGGCGGTCGGGCGGAGCGCAAGCTTTATCAACGCGGCGTTTCGAGAGTGCCACGGCGTCTCGACCCATCAGTACCTGATGAAAATGCGCCTCCGCCGTGCCCGCGAGCTGATCGCGGGGACTTCAGCGCGCATTACTGACATCGCCTTGGACTGCGGCTTTGCCAGCCAGGAGCACCTCGCGCGCTATTTCAAGCGAGAGTTCGGCATCACGCCGCGTCAAGCTCGGACGGTCGATTTATAGCGCAACCGCCTGCTGTCACGAAAGCGGCGGCCTCGCTGATCGACCGGAGCCTTCGTGCATCCCATCCCGCGTATTCATCATAGCTTCTGCTCGGGGTTCCAGCCTGTCACGGTTTGGCTCGCGATGGGCTCATAGGGTTGCCAGTTCGCGGTTGTCGAGCTGTCCGGCATAGCGGTCGCGGATCACCATCTTGTCTTTGAGGGCGGCGACGACCGCGTCGCAGAAATTGACGCCCTGGAGCGTCGAGACGTTGTTCAGCCCGCCGGGGGTGAACGTGTTGATCTCGAGGATCTTCTCGCCGACGATGTCGAGGCCGACGAGGAACATGCCGTCCTGAACCAGCTTGGGGCGCACGGCTTCGGCAACGGACAGGATCTTGTCGGTGATGGTGACCGGCGCGACCTTGCCGCCGCGATGGACGTTGGAGCGCGTTTCGCCTTCGGCCGGCACGCGGCGGAAGGCGGCGTATTTGCCGTCCACGACCAACGGCCTGCCGTTCATCAGGAAGAAGCGGATGTCGCCCTCGGAGGCTTCGGGCATGAAGCCCTGGGCAATGAGGTACCCTTCCTCGCTGACGGCTTCGAAGATCTGGTTGAGGTTGGCATCCCTGGGCGACGCGATCTTGAAGACGTTCTTGCCGCCCGAGCCCTGCAGGGGCTTGATGATGACGCCCTTGCGCTGGCCGTCGATGAAGTGGCGGATCTCCTCGATGCTTTTCGAGATCAGCGTTTCGGGGCGCACGCTTTGCGGGAAATCCTGGAAATAGAGTTTGTTCTGGGCCCGCGCGAGGCCCTCGGGATCGTTGACGACGAGAACGCCACGCGCCGCCGCAAGGCGGCCGAACAGCGCGCCGACATGGGCGGCCCATGGCCGCTCCGCCGCATCGAGCGAGGGGTCGTTGCGCAGGAAAAGCACATCGATGTCGCGCGCTTCGATGCGTTTGACCTCGGCATTGGCCTGAAGGTCCTTAAAGAGCGTCGTCGCCTTCTTGTAATTGGCCCCCGGCAGGGTGAATGCCCGCACGGCGAGGCTGTCGTCCGGCGAAAGCACGAAATCCCCCGGCGTCACGTAGCATACCTCGTGACCGCGAAGGACCGCAGCCAGGGCCAGGACGGTGGTCGTATAATTGGCCGACTCGCCCTTGATGGAATTGACGAAGAACGCGATGCGCATGGGAGCTCCTAGGCGTTGATCATGTCGACGGGTGCGAGACCGGCGCGGGCCGCTTCGAGCCGCGCCGGGGCGCCCTTGCGGGAAAGGAAACGGGGAAGGATGCGCGGCGCCTTGAGCAGGCCGCGGCTCTCCAGCTCCTCCATGACCGGGAAATGGGCTGCGGCCACCTTGCCCATCCAGAATGGCTCGAGCTTGCCCCCGCCTTCCAGGTGCGCCAGGATCTCGAGCAAGCCGCGCAGATAGACCGCATCCTTGGCGAACCCTCCGCCGCGATAGACGCGCAGCGTCAGCGTGAAGGCGGTGTGCTCGGAAAAGCCGTGGTCGCGGGTCATCGCGTTGAAGGTCGCCTGGAAGGGCGCGCCCTCGAGCATCATCGCACACGCGACGACACGGGCCGCGATCAGCCGCAACCGGGCAGGCGTCATGCCGCCGACGAGGTATTCGGCAAGCACAGCGAGGCCTTCCTGCAGGCCCTCGTAGCCGGCCAGCCCGGACCGGAAGAGCCGCAAGCCCTGGGCCGAACCGTTGAAATAGGTCAGCAGGTGCACGCCGACCTCGTGGCTCAGCAGGGCCTCGATGCGCGTTTTCGGCACCGCCACGGCGTTGGAGATCAGCAGCCTGCGGCCACTGACCATCATGCCCGAGGGCAGGTCGTCGCGCAGCTCGATGCTGACGTCGAAGCCGGGTGTCTCGTCGGCATAGGCCGCAACCATGGCCCGGGCGTGCCGGCTGACGGCGCTGGCGCCGATCCTGGACGCGTCGGCGCCGCGGACCGGCCGGCAGTGTTCAAGGATGGAGCGGGCGGCGGCGAAAAGCGCGGGCTCCACCCCGCCATAGAGCGCGCGGCCGAGTTCGCGGAAGCGCGGCGTCTCGCGCGCCGTGATCATGGACAGCTGCAGGTCGAGTTCCTGGCGCTTTTCCTCGTAGAGGCGCGAGAGCACCGGATCCTCGAAGAGGTCGAGATCGATGGCGTAGAGGGCGCGCTTCTGGCGGTCCGCGCTGGCCGTGAGCGGGCGATAGAGAAAGCGCGGCGGGCGCTTGTAGCCGCTTTCCACGAACTGCTCGTAGGCCGGAATGGCATTGATGGGGGTCACCGAGAGGAGGAAATCGAACGACCGGGCCACCTCGTCCATAGCGCGGTCGGCCCGCACGACCGTATCGATGAAGACCCGGCGGCCGAGCGCGCGATGGGTCGCGGGTTTCATCACCCCGGTCGCCCTTACGAAGGCGGCGACCGCCTGGAGGATGGAATCCACCATGTTGGCGATGACCCGCTCGCGCAGGTCGGGATAGATCGCCTTTCCCTCCGGGGCGCGGTAGATCGGGGCGAAGGCGATGCGGAGCGCCGGATGATCGGTGAGGCGCGCGACCAGCGAAGCGCGCGGGCCGGTTGCGCTGAGGGATGCTTGCGCAATCCGGGGCAGGCGGAACTTGACGTCGGTGCTCGTTATCGCGCTGGCGACGGCTGCGAGGGCGGCCTGCGTGGGATCGTCCTCGGAGGCTGCGATCTCGATCTCGAAGGGCGGGAGATATGCGGCGTCTTCGGCAAGCGTATCCTTTTCCAGCTCTCCGATCTCGATGACGAGGAAGGCGCCGAATGTTTCGCCCATCGCCGCGCCCACCTGGTCGATGATCGCGCGCGCCTCGCGCTGGTTGCGGAACAGAAGGTAGGATGCGTTCGCGGCGGCAACTGCGCGGGCGGCATCGGTGGATCGCCCAAGCCTGTGGATGACGATGAAGGGCAGGGGCCTGTCGATGTGCAGACGGGCGCCGCGCCCGAGGTCGCAGCGCAGGGTTTGCCCGGTTTCAAGCGCGACCGCGATGCGCTCGCCGAGCGGCGTTTCAGCCGGCTTTCGGCGCGCGCTCACGTGAGGGCCGCCAGTTCTCGCTCAAGAACCGGCAGGGTCGCCGTCAGCGCCTTGCGGAACTGCACGAGCGTGTCCGGAGAGGGCTCGCCGGTCCACTCGTCCATGAAGACCTTCTTGAACTCGACGGCGATGGCGCAGCCGGTGCGGGCGAAGCGCTCGTGGATGAAGCGCGTCTGTTCGCCGCGCCCCTCGAAGGCGACGTTCTCGCGCACGTCTATGGGTGCGTCGTCGACCGTCTGGGCGGACAGGGCGTCGATGAAGGCGTCGAGCAGGGGCGCCCAACGGGCCCGATCCATGGAAAACGTGCCGATATTGACCACGGGCGCCTTTTCGGGCGCCGTCGGCTCGCGATCCGCACCCGCGCGGCGATGATTGTAGGAGTGGATATCGAGCAGCACGAAGCCGCCATGCATCGCCTCGATGCCCGCGAGGGTCTGCTCCAGCATGGCGTAATAGGCGTCGTGGATGGCGAGAGACGCATCGACCATGGGCTTGGGAAGCTCGTCGTTCCAGACCGTGAGGCCCCAGGCCTGCTCGGGCCGCACATAGACGGCGGCGTCGCGGGCCCGGTTGAGGTCGATCTCGAACCGGGACCGATGGAAGACGATGCGGTTGGGGACGTCGCGAATGAAATATTCGGTATAGGGATCCTCTTCGCGCAGGCGGCCTTCCTGCGTGAGCGCAAAGCGGTCCGCGAGGTCATGACGCACATAATGGCCGTTATGGATCGCCGTCCCGATCAGCGGCGAAAGCCCGCGCTCAACGCTCCACAAGGGATCCACGGGCGTGGCAGAACCGGTAGGCGCGGCAAAATTTCCGTGCGGGAAAGGGGGGAGCTCGTTCACAAGGCTTAAATCGGTCGTTTGAAAAGGCGTACCGATCGAACGGGCGAAAGCCTTTGAGGTTCCTGTCCGTGCGCCCAACGGGCGATGCCCGCTATTGCCGCCGTTCCGCGGGGAGCGGCGCAGTGCGTGGCAAAGCGCCTATAAAACCTGCTTGATATGTACAGGTTTTTTGGCTAGCCCTTATCGCGATCCCCCAAGAGAGGGGATGGCGCTGCGGGGTGCAGCGCCGGGAATGGGAGGCCTTGGACCGGTAATGACTATCAATCGTCTTGTTTCGGCAGCGTCGTCGCTCGCGTTTGCCGCCGTGGTTGCGCTGGGGGCGTCGTCGGCGCAGGCGCAGCAGACCACGTATCCTCTGACCATCGACAATTGCGGCTTCGATCTCACCTTCGACGGGCCGCCGGAGCGGGTCGTGGTCTACAGCCTCGCTGTGCACAACCTGCTGGCGCTCGGCCTCGAGGACCGCATCCTGAGCGGCATCTCGCTGCAATATGGCGACGAGCTCGGCGTGCCCTGGGAAGCGGCGCATGCAGAGGTGCCCTCGCAGGGCGTGCAGGCGATGTCGGGCGGGCTCATCTCCGAAGAGGCCCTGCTCGCGCTCGAGCCGGACTTCGTCTATTCGCCGTTCTTCTACTATCTCAACACCGACGAAACGGCGAACCGGACAACCCTCATGGATTTCGGCATTCCGGCCTTCCTTTCGCCGGTGGAATGCCGCGGCCAGGCGACCGCCTCGGACGGACCGATCACCTTCGACACGCTGTTCGAGGAGCTGCGCACCCTCGCGACGATCTTCGACATCCGCGAAACCGCCGATCCGCTGATCGCGGACTGGGAAGCGCGGGTGGCCGCGGTCACGGAATCCGCGGCCGATTTCTCGGACGTCTCGATCCTCTGGTGGTATGCGGGAACCGACTCCCCCTATGTGGCGGGCTGCTGCGGCACGCCGGGCATGATCGGGGCGGCGATCGGGGCGCAAAACACCTATAATGACGACCCCTCGGTGTGGCCGGCGGGGATCTGGGAGGTGATCGCGGATCGCGATCCGGACGTCATCGTGCTGGCCGACCTGAACCGCAGCGACCTGGGCGCCAGCGCTGAGGAAAAGATCGAATTCCTGCGCAACGACCCGGTGACCTCGGTGATGTCCGCGGTGCAGAACGACCGCTACATCATCCTTCCGGGCAGCCATCTCGATACCTCGATCCTCAACGTCTACACGCTCGAGCACGTCATCGACGGGCTCGTCGAGCTCGGCTTCGGCGGACAGTAAGCCGGACGGGGAGGGGCGGCGCCTCCGTGGTGGCGCCCCTCGTTCCGGCCTATCCGAAGCCCTTGCGTGTGGAGACGCGACATGACCGAATTTCAGGACAATCCCTATCGCAGCCTGCTCGACCGGTGGGACGTGCAGCAGGCGGCCTATATCGCGGCGCGCGAGGCGCGGTTCGACGCCGTTCTCGACGTGCTCGCGCTCACCTGCCCGCCCGACATGCTTGTGGTGGACCTCGCCTGCGGGCCCGGCTCGCTGAGCGAGCGCATCGCGCGGCGCTTTCCCCAGGCACGCATCGTGGCCATCGACCTCGATCCCGTGCTTCTGGCGCTGGGACGGCGTGCGCTGACCCAATTCGACGGGCGCCTGCGCTTCGTCCAGGCCGATCTCGCGAGCGCAACCTGGCGCACGGCCCTCGGCGATGCGCGCCCGCACGCGGCGGTCTCGTCCACGGCCCTGCACTGGCTGCTGCCCGAGCAGCAGGTCGTGCTCTATCGCGACGTCCAGGACGCGCTCCGGGCGGGCGGCGTGTTCCTCAATGCCGACCACCAGCGCTTCGACGAGCGCACGCCGGTGTGGAAGGACTGGGCGGAACGCCACGACACGCAGACCCAGGAAGCGGGCTGGGCCGCGGGCGCCGAGACCTGGGAAACCTGGTGGGCCGAGGCGAGCGCGACGGAAGGCCTCGCCGAGCGCGTGGCGGAGCGCCAGGCGCTGTTCGCCGACAGGCCGCAATCGCTTCCCACGACGGTGGGCTTCCATATCGCCGCGCTGCGGCAGGCGGGCTTTGCCGAAGCGGGCACGGTCTGGCAGCTGTTCGACGATTACGTGCTGGCCGCCCACAAGGCCGGGGCCGCACGGTGACGGACAGCGGGACGGCCGAGCGGCATTCCCGGCTGCTCGAGGCCTGGGAAGAGCAGCAGGTCGGCTTCATGCCGCAGCGCGAGCGGCGCTTCGCCGCAATGCTCGACGCGCTCGCGCTGGCGCTGGGGGATGAATTCGTGGCGCTCGATATCGGGTGCGGGCCGGGGTCGCTTGCCCGGCGCATCCTCGAGCGCTTTCCCCGGGCGCGCGTCGTCGCGGTCGATGTCGATCCGCTGCTGCTGGCCCTGGGCCGGTCGGCGCTTTCGCGGTTCGGGGCGCGGCTGAGCTTCGTTGCGGCCGATCTGCGGGACCCGGACTGGATGGCGGCGCTCGAGGGGCTCCGCGCCGATGCGGTGGTCTCGACCACGGCGATCCACTGGCTGATGCCCGAGCAGCAGGTCGCGCTCCTGCGCGGCCTTCCGGGCGTGTTGCGCGAGGGCGGCGTGTTCCTCAACGGCGAAGGACGGGGGCCGGACCGGCGGTCTTCGGTGCTCCATGGCTGGGCGGAGACGCGACGCGACGCGATCGCCGACGCGCGGCAAGCCAAGGGAACGCTGAGCTGGGACGGCTGGTGGGAAGAGGCCAAGGCCGATCCCGACCTCGCGGGCTTCGCAGAGGCCCATGATGCGCTGATGGCCGACTGGTCGATCCCGCCCGATACCAGCGTGGCGCTGCATCTGGCGGCGCTGCGCGATGCGGGTTTTCGCGAGGCGGGCACGATCTGGCAGATGTTCGACGATCATGTCGTTGCCGCAGTCAGGTAGCCTCCCCGTGCAGGACGCAGTGCACCCAGAGATCGCGGCGCGCCAGCGCCTGCGGCGCTATGAAATCGCGGGCTGGGCCGTCGCGGCCCTCCTCATCCTGCCCTTTTCGGTGGCCATTGCGGTTACCCTGGGGCCGGCCGACATCTCCTTTGGCGAGGTCTGGTCCACCATCGCGGGAAAGCTGGGCCTCGATCTGGGCATGGACGTTTCGCTCGTGCGCGAGCGCATCGTCTGGGAGCTTCGCCTGCCGCGGGCGCTGCTCGCCGGGTGCGTGGGCGCGGGACTGGCGCTTTGCGGGGTGGTCCTGCAATCGCTGACGCGCAACCCGCTGGCCGATCCCTACCTCCTCGGAATCTCGTCGGGCGCCAGCGTGGGCGCGGTGCTCGCCATCGTCATCGGCTTCGGCGGCGCGGCCTATGAGCTGCCGATCTCAGCCTTCGTCGGCGCCTTGGTCGCCTTTGCCTGCGTCCTGCTGCTCGCGGGGCGGAGCGCCACGCGCAGCACGGCGCCCTTGATCCTTGCCGGGGTGGCCACCACGCATCTCTTCTCGGCGGTCAGCTCGCTGATCACGCTGCTCTTTGCCGACGAGAACGCCACGCGCGGGGTGTTCTTCTGGCTTCTGGGGTCGCTCTCGGCGGCGCGCTGGCCCGAGGTGGTGATCGCCTTCCTCGTGCTCGTGGCGGTGGTCGGGGTGTGCCTGCACGCAGCGAACGCGCTCGACGGCTTCGCCTTCGGCAACGACGCCGCGGCCGCGCTCGGCATCAGGGTCGAGCGCACGCGCATGGTCCTGTTCCTCGCCACCGCGGCCCTGACCGCGACGCTGGTGGCGTTCAGCGGCGCCATCGGCTTCATCGGCCTCGTCATCCCCCACGCCGCGCGGCTGCTGGTGGGCTCGGGCCATATCCGACTGCTGCCGGCCTGCCTGCTGCTGGGCGCGATCTTCACCATCGGCGTCGATACGTTCGCGCGCACGGCCTTCGCGCCGCGCGAGGTGGCGGTGGGGGTGATCACGGCCATCGTCGGCGTGCCGGCCTTTGCGGTCATCCTCTACAGGCACCTCAACCGATGACGATCGTGGTCGAGTCCGTGGGTTGGTCGGTGGGCGATCAGGCCATCCTGGCCGATGTCAGTCTCGCGGTGGGGGATGGCGAGATCGTCGGCCTGCTCGGGCCCAATGGCAGCGGCAAATCCAGCCTGATCCGCCTCGTCGCCGGCCTGGTCGTCCCCGACACCGGCGTGGTGACCGTGGACGGGCACGATCTGCGCCGGCTCGGCCCGCAGAGCCGGGCACGGCTGCTGGCGGTGGTCGAGCAGGAGGTCACCACCCAGTTGCCGCTTTCCGTGCTCGAGGTGGCCAAGCTGGGGCGGCTCCCCCATCGCGGGTCCTGGGACTGGGGCAGCCTCGATGACGACGCGCGCGCGATCCACGCGCTCGAACGCGTGGGCCTGGGCGGGTTCCTGCACCGCAAATGGCACCAGTTGTCCGGCGGCGAGCGGCAGAGGACGCAACTCGCCCGCGCCCTGGCGCAGGACCCGCGCTATCTCATTCTCGACGAGCCGACCAATCACCTCGATGTCCGGCACCAGCTCGGCTTCCTCGACCTCGTGCGCTCGCTGGGCCGGTCGGCGCTGATCGCCCTGCACGACCTCAACCTGGCGATGACCTTCTGCGACCGGGTGGTCCTGCTCGCCGGCGGGCGCGTCCATGCCCATGGCGAGGCGGGCGCGGTGCTCACCCCGGCAACGATCCGGGAGGTCTACGGCGTCTCGGCCGAATTGCTGCCGCGCAGCGGCGGGCGGGCGCCGGTCATCGCGTTCGAGACATCCACCATCCCCTGATCCATTGGAGAGAGACCATGAAAGTGTCTGCCCTGTTTCCGATCCTGGCGCTGGCCCTCGCGACGCCGAGCCTTGCCGCGGAGTATGAGATCCACATGCTCGACCGCGGTTCGGACGGGCGCGAAATGGTGTTCGAGCCCGCTTTCCTGCATATCGAGCCGGGCGACACGGTGCATTTCATCGCCACCAACCAGAGCCATAACGCGGAAAGCCTCGACGGCATGATCCCGGAGGGCGCCGAGCCGTTCCGGGGCGAGCTCAACCAGAATATCAGCGTGACCTTCACGGCCGAAGGCGCGCATGGCATCGCCTGCCGGCCGCATCTGGGCATGGGCATGGTCGCCCTTGTGATGGTGGGCGACGACCCGCACAATCTCGAGGAGATGCAGCAGGTGCTGCTGCCGCGCGGCGCGCGCGGGGCGTTCGAGGCGCTCTATGCGCAGCTCGAGGAGGCTCTGGCCGAGTGACCGCTTCGGCGCATCAGCAGGGGAACCCGGTTTCGGCCGAGGACATCGCCCATTTCGAGACCCACGGCTATGTCGTGCTGCGCAATGTCGTGCCCGCCGCCCTGTGCGCGGCGGTCATCGACAGCATCTGGGCGTTCACGGGCTACAGCCCCGACCGGCCGGAAGACTGGGACAAGCCCCCGCGCGGGATGGACGCGCGCTGGCCGCAGCAGGATATCGGCATGCTGCCGCTGTTCCATCACCAGGCGCTGTGGGACGTCCGGCAGCATCCGGCGGTCCATGCGGCCTTCGCGGCGATCCTCGGACAGCCCGAACTGTGGGTGAGCATCGACCGGGTGAGCTTCAAGCCGCCCTTCGTCACCGACGCGGCCTATTTCGCCAAGCGGGGCGTGCATTGGGACATCGACACCAGCGCGGTGACCTTTCCGCTGCCGAGGCCAAGGCCGGTGCAGGGGCTCGTGATGCTGGCGGAGACCGCTGAGAACCAGGGGGGATTCCACTGCATTCCCTCGATCTTCGAATCGTTCGAAGCCTGGCTCGCCGCGCAGCCGCCCGATCGCGACCCCTGGCAGCTCGATCCCAAGGGCTATGACGTGGTGACGGTGACGGGCGGCCCGGGCGACCTGGTCATCTGGGACAGCCTGCTGCTGCATGGGAACGGGGTCAATCGCACGCCCGATCCGCGTTTCGCGCAATACGTGACCATGATGCCGGCCGATCCGGCCCAAAGCCGAGCGGCGGAGATCGAGAGCTGGCGCACGGGCACCGCGCCGTCCTGGGCGCCGGGCGATCCGCGCGGATGGGAGCGGCAGCAGGCTCCGGCCACGCTGACCCCGCTCGGCAGAAGACTGCTCGGCACGGAGCCCTGGGCGTGACCGCGCGCTGACTGGCGGCGTCCATTTCCGGATCGCGCGGCCGTCCTGGGGCAGTGCCTGTGGGAATCGCCCCGGCAAGGTTCGCTCCGCGGCGCTGCGGATGGTAAGGAGCGCCCTGGAAAGGGCATCCGATGAAGGTGAACATCGATATGGGCGCCGCGGCCGGCGGCGCCCCGGCCGAGATGGATCTCGAGGAATTGCTGGCCACCCGACTGCTGGTGCAAGGCAATTCGGGGTCGGGCAAGTCGCATCTTCTGCGCAGGCTGTTGGAGCAGAGCGCGCCCTGGGTCCAGCAATGCGTCATCGATCCGGAGGGCGATTTCGTCACCCTGGCCGAGAGGTTCGGCCATCAGGTGGTGGATGCCAACCGCTCGGCCGCGGAGCTCGAACGCATCGCCAGCCGCGTGCGCCAGCACCGCGTCTCGGTGGTGCTCGATCTCGAGGGCCTGGAAATCGACCAGCAGATGCGCGCCGCCGCCGCCTTTCTCGGCGGCCTGTTCGATGCCGAGCGCGATTACTGGTATCCCATGCTGGTCGTGGTCGACGAAGCCCAGCTCTTTGCGCCCGCGAGCGGGGGCGACGTCTCGGACGAGGCGAGGCGGCTCTCGCTCAGCGCCATGACCAACCTGATGTGCCGCGGGCGCAAGCGTGGGCTGGCGGGGGTCATCGCCACCCAGCGCCTGGCCAAGCTCGCCAAGAACGTGGCGGCCGAAGCCTCCAATTTCCTGATGGGGCGCACGTTTCTCGACATCGACATGGCGCGCGCGGTCGACCTTTTGGGCATGGACCGCCGCCAGGCCGAGATGTTCCGGGACCTCGGGCGCGGCAGCTTCGTCGCGCTCGGGCCGGCGCTTTCGCGCCGTCCGGTGGCGATCACCATCGGGGCCGTCGAGACCTCGGCGCGCTCGACCAGCCCGAAGCTCCTGCCCCTGCCCGAAGCCAGCGCGGATGCGGGGGACCTCATCTTCACCCCGGCGCCCGACGAAGTGCCGCCCACCGCGCGGCGCGCCGCGCCCAAGCCCGTTCCGACCGCCGACATCCTCACCCAATTGTCGCGCGCCACCCTCGAGGTCGCGCCGGCGGACGCGCCCGTCCCGGCCGCGGTCGACGCGGCCGAGCGCGAGGCCGGCATCGCGGCGGTGCTCGAGGAGATCATCGCCGATCCCGACGCCGCCTTTCGCTCCGACGCGGTGCTCTACCAGGATTTCCTCGTGCGCAGCCGCATCCGCCGCGTGCCCGGCGAGCCGCTTGCCCTGCCGGCCTTCCGCCGGCGCCTGGCCGTGGCCCGGGCCGGCGTGGACAAGAGCACGGGCGGAGAAGCCTGGGCGACCGCGCTGGCGCTCTCCGAAGCGCTGCCCGACGACGTCCAGGGCGTCTTCCTGCTGGTTGCCCGCGCGGCGATTCGCCAGGAGCCCTGTCCGTCCGATGCCGCCCTTGCCCGCGCTTATGGCAGCCACTCGGCCCGCCGCTCGCGCCGGCTGCTGTCCTATTTCGAGGAGCGCGGCCTGCTCGTCGTGCGCCTCGATTTCCATGGCCGCCGCGTGCTCGCCTTCCCCGACCTGGGCTGCGAAACCGCTCCGGGCGACGCCGACGCCCCCGACATGGTGCAGCCCGACGCGGCCGAATGAGGCCTTCGGGTGCAGACGGCGCGCTCTAGCGCCCGGGCACCCAGGCCATGATCTTGTGGTGAACATCGGGATGATCGTAGGGGACGACCTTCCCGTCTCCCGATACCGACAGGCCGCAATGGATGGCGTCCATGACCACCGGCGCGTCGTCATCCTCCGCTACCGGATCGGCCGGTCCCTGGAGGGCGAGCGCCGCGAACCAGCGCGCCGCCGCGGCCAGGTCATTGCCCACGACCGGCCAGGGTCCGTCCACGGGCCGGTTGACCGCCCTGATCTCGCCGTCCGGGGTGACCGACACGTATTGGTAGATCCCGGCGATCCCGCCGGTGCACCAGGCCTGGATGGTGGGTTGCGTGGTCGTCTCGGCGAGCGCGGGCGCTGCCAGGCCAGCGAACGCCAACGCAATTACGGTCCATCTGCCGGTCATATCGGCCTCCTCCTCGGCGTGCATGGGAACACTACCCATTCATGGCCGGACGTGAAAAGAGCCGGAGCGCTCATTTGGATCTGTCGCCGGCTGGTCCGCCCCGAGCGTGGGCGGCTTGCCGCAGCGGGTGACGGTGCCCGTGACGCGGCGGGGTATTCGTCGTGCCGTGTACCGGCTTGGGAACAGTTTTGTTGCAGCGTTGTTCTCTGCCTTATGATGGTAAAACGCGTCGAGCCGGTAGGTTAAACTTGCGTACTCCCTACCCATTACCTGACAATGAGGACAGTCGCCTCAGGGCTCTCGCCGATTACCATCTGATGGATACCCCGCCCGAGGAGGGTTTCGACCGGCTGGCGGGCCTGGCGTCACGGCTCTTCAACGTCCCCATCGTGCTGGTCTCGCTCATGGACCGGGACCGGCAATTCTTCAAAGCCCGCGTGGGGGTGGATATTTGCGAGACCAGCCGAGAGGTCTCGTTCTGCGCCCACGCCCTGCTCCAGGACGACATTCTCTTCGTCCCCGATGCCACCCAGGACAAGCGCTTCTGGTCCAATCCGCTCGTGGTGGGTCCGCCCTTCATCCGCTTCTACGCCGGCAAGCCCCTGATTGCCGCGGGGGGCGAACGGCTCGGAACGGTCTGCCTCATCGATACCGTGCCGCGCAGAACATTCACCGCCGAGGACCGCAAGAACCTCACCGACCTCGCGGCGCTGGTCGTCGACCGCATGGAATTGCGGCGTCTCGAATATGTCCGCACGATCAGCCAAGCGCGATTCGAGAAGATCGCGGCCACCTCGCCCGACGCGATCATCTGCTCCAATTCCGTGGGTGGAATCACGTTCTGGAACCGCTCGGCCGAGCGGCTCTTCGGCTATACGGCGGCCGAGATGGCGAGCCGGTCGAGTGAGGTGATCATCCCCGAAAGCTGGAAGAAGATCTACGAGGCCGAGCTGACTCGCCTCCGCAACGGCGAAGAGCTCGAACTGGCGGACAGCACGGTGGAGCTGTCCGGCCTGCGCAAGGACGGCACGGAATTCCCGGCCGAGTTTTCGCTTTCCACATGGCAGGAAGGCAATGACACGAGCGTCGGCGCCATCGTGCGCGACGTCACGGAACGGCGTCAGAACGAGGAGCGTCTATTTCGGCTGGCGGCCCTCGATGCGCTGACCGACCTGCCCAACCGCGGCGCCTGGCGGGAGCGCCTGGAGCAGACCCTCGCCGCCCATACGCCGGCAACCGTGTTCCTGCTCGATCTTGACGGCTTCAAGGACGTGAACGATACGCTCGGCCATTCCGCCGGCGACGCTGTTCTGAGGGACGTGGCCATGCGCCTCAAGGCCACGTGCGAGGGCGCGATCATGGTCGCGCGGCTGGGGGGCGACGAGTTCGTGGCGCTCCTTGCCGGGGACAGCGACTATCTCGCCAGGTCCATGGCGACCGAGCTGATCTCGGTGATTTCGCAGCCCTATGCCTTTGCCGGCGAGCGCATCGATATCGGGGTCAGCATCGGGGTCGCCATCTCCCCGCGCGACGGCACCTATCCCGAAGAACTGCTCGGCGCGGCCGACCTGGCGCTCTATCGCGCCAAGTCCCTGGGCAAAGCGCGCTACGAGGTTTTCGAACCCGCGCTGCGCGAAGTCGCCGTTGCCCGCCGGGCCTTCCAGCAGGAGCTCAGGGCGGCATTCCTGGGCGGGGAGTTCGAGCTCTTCTACCAGCCGCAGGTGTCCACGGGGGATCGGCGCCTGACCGGCGCGGAGGCCCTGATGCGGTGGCACCATCCCGAACGCGGGCTGTTGAGCCCGGTCTCGTTCATGGAGGTTCTGAGCGAGAAGCCGATTGCGCCCGAGGTCGGCGAATGGGTGCTGCGCACCGCGTGCACGCAACTGGCGGAGTGGCGGCGGACGCTTCCCGACCTGCGGATCGGGGTGAACCTCTTCCAGGCACAGACACGCTCGCGCAGGCTGCTCAACGTGGTGCGGGAGGTTCTGGAGGAGAACGCGCTTCCGCCCGATGCCCTCGAGCTCGAAATCGTCGAGACCATATTGCTGCGCAACGACACGATCACGGCCGAATTGCTCAACGGGTTGAGCGAGATGGGGATCAGCCTGGCGTTCGACGATTACGGAACCGGGTTTGCCTCCCTCAGCCTGCTCAAGCGCTATCCGGTGTCGCGGCTCAAGATCGACCGGTCATTCGTCCGGGAGGTCAATACCGATTCCGAGGACGCGGCCATCGTCAAGGCGGTGCTGTTCCTGGGACAGAGCTTCGGCATGAACGTCATCGCCGAGGGGGTGGAGACGCAGGCGCAGCTCGACTTCCTCAAGCAGAACAATTGCTCGGAAGCGCAGGGGTATCTGTTCGGCAAGCCGGTTCCCGCGTCCGAATTTTCCGAGAAATTCGTCTCGGCGGGAAAGGCCTGACCGCTCCGCCCCGCCGCTGCCTCCGTAATCGTACGTGACGGCTCACGACGCCGAATCTGGGAGCTGGATTGCGCGCGTCCGCGCTCCGAATGCCCCAGTTGCCGGGCAAGTTGATAGGGGCGCTCCGCGGTTCCCAAGCGCCGTCTTTTGGTTCCTTGAACCCGGTTGACGACCCCGGTCGCGTGTGCCTACAGTTAGTATACCCATTTTTGTTGGAGTTCTGCGGCAGTGTTATTGCACTGAGCGATCGTGCGCGGCCGAAAAACCAATAAAAATATTGGGTTTCAGGAGGAGGCAATTTGATGAACGGACATAGGAAACTTCTGGGGCTGCTCGTGATCGCGGCGTCGTCTACGTCGATGCTGGCCATGGAGGCGGCGGTCGCGCAGGAGTCCCGGATCGACACCCTGACCCCGGTTACCCAGGATATGCTGCTCGATCCGCCCGACGCCGATTGGCTGATGTGGAGGCGGACCTATAACGGCTGGGGCTACAGCCCGCTGGACCAGATCAACCGGGACAATGTCGGCGACCTCTCGCTGGCCTGGGCCTGGGGCATGTCGCCGGGCGGCACCACGCAGGAAACGCCCCTGGTTCATGACGGGATCTTGTACCTGCAGAACTCGACCCACGTGATCCAGGCGCTCGACGGCGCGACGGGCGAACTGATCTGGGAATACGAGTATGAGCTGCCCAACGGGGTGAACCCGGGCGGCATGCGCTCCAAGGCGATCTATGAAGACAAGCTGATCATCGCGACCCGCGATGCGCACCTGATCGCGCTCGACACGCGAACCGGCGAACTGATCTGGGATCAGCAGGTGGCGAGCTCGGAGGACGGGTTCAGCTTCTCCAGCGGTCCGATCGTCGCCAATGGCGTGATCGTGCAGGGGATGACCGGCTGCGGCGGCGGCCAGCCCGGCGGCTGCTTCTTCACCGGCCACGATGTCGAGACCGGCGAGGAGCTGTGGCGCGTCAACACCATTGCCCAGGGGGATACGCCCGAGGGCAATAGCTGGAACGGCATTCCGCTCGAAAGCCGGCACGGCGGTTCGGCGTGGATCAGCGGCTCCTACGATCCCGAGCAGAACCTGATCTTCGCCGGGGTCGGCCAGCCCTATCCCTGGATCGCCGAGATGAACGGGCTGCTTCCCCCGAGCTCGGATCCCAACGTCACCAATGATGCGCTTTATACCAACTCCACCCTTGCCATAGACCCCACGACCGGTGAGCTCCAATGGTACCACCAGTACCTTCCCACCGACTCGCTCGACCTCGACTATGTCTACGAGCGCCTGCTCGTCGACTTGCCCTATAATGGCGAGGATCGGCAGATGGTGGTGACGACCGGAAAGCTCGGCATCATCGAATCGCTCGACAGGGTGAGCGGCGAGTGGCTCTGGGCGCAGGAGACCGTGCCGCAGAACGTCGTGGAATCGATCGATCCGGAGACGGGCGAGAAGACCATCAATCCCGATACGATCCCGCGCATCGGCGAAACCACGTTCAACTGCCCGGCCGATCCCGGCGGGCGCGCCTGGCAGGCGACATCCTACAGCCCGCGCACGGAGGCGCTCTACCTGCCCACGGTCGAGTTCTGCTCGAACACGACGCCCAACCCGCTCGATCCCGGCGAGGTCTATACCGGGGGCGGCCTGGCCACGTTCTCGCGCGTGCCCACGCCCGACAGCGACGGCAATGTGGGCCAGGTCCGCGCGATCGATCTCAACGATCAGTCGGAGATGTGGCAGTATCGGCAGCATCCGCCGGTGACCAGCTCGACCCTGCCGACCGGTGGCGGCGTGGTGTTCGTCGGCAGCCTCGATCGCCAGTTCCTCGCCCTTGACGACGAGACCGGCGAAGTCCTGTGGAGCAGCGGCCGGCTGAGCAATTCGCTCGAATCCTTCCCGATCACCTACGAGGCCGACGGCAGGCAGTATGTCGCGATCGTCGCGAATTTCGGCTCCGGCCTGGGACGCCTGGCGTCGCTGACCCCGGAAATCCGGCTTCCGCAGGACAATCCGGCCATGCTGTACGTGTTCGCGCTTCCCGAGTGATCGCGGGACGGCGCTGAAAGGATACCAGGGCGGACCCGGGAACCCCGGGTCCGCCCTGTCGCTTTGAGGTCCAAGATGTCAGTTCCGTTCGCATATCGGCGTTTGGCACGCCCGGTTCTCGCCGCTGCCCTGGCCGGGGCCATGTCCCTCGTGTCGCCGGCGCCGCTCCCGGCCCAGGTCGCCGAGTTCTACGACGTGCCCTACGCGCCGGGCCAATGGAATATCGGCCGGCGATTGAACGAGTCGACGTTCCGCTATTGCGTGGATTCGCGCGATCCGGACTGGGCGCTGGCGGCGGAGATCGCCGACGCCATCGCCGCGGGATTGCTGCTGGAGCCGCAGCGGTATGTGGTCGAACGCGAAGTGGCCGTCGAGGACATCACGAAAGTCTACGAGGTCATGCTCGAGCATTGCGAGGTCCATATGGGATTCAAGCTGATCCCGGGGGGCCTGCCCGATTGGGTGACCGTGACGCGGCCCTATTACGAGTCGGAATATGTCTTCGTCACGGCCGATCCCGATGTCGCCGCGCTCGGGGACGTGGCGCCCGGGAGCCCGATCGGCGCGACGCTGGGGACGTCCGCGCATATCCAGCTCGTCTCCTATGTGTCGACGCTGGAGCCCCAGGAGCGATGGCCGGTTTTTCCCATGGGCACCAACGACCTCGCCCTGGACTCGCTCCTCAACGGCACGGTCGACGTCGCCCTCGTATGGGCGCCGAGCCTTTGGGCGAAACAGCGCGGGACCCCGGCCTTTGCCGATGTCCACGTCATCGATCCGACCCCCCTGCCGCCGACCAGGCTGGGCGTGGGCGCGCTGCTGCTGTCCGATGAAACCTTTTTGCGCGCGACCATCGACGAGGTGATCGCGGCGCTGGTCGCGGACGGCACCATCGGCGCGATCCTCGAGGCTCACGACTTTCCGGCGATAGTGCCCCGACAATGACGGCGCGACGCGGGCGACTCTGCCACTGACCCGCCGGCCATGGCCAAGCAGGCTCCGGGCCGCACGAACCGGCCTCGTCCGGCAGGCCGGTCGAGACCGCGTCGCGGGGTCCGGGGTGCTTCAGGGGCGAGGGCCTATTGCGGGTCCTCTTGCTCCCCGACGATCAGGGTGTTGAGCGATTCGAAGTCCGAGGGCAGGGGCTCGCCCGCTTCGAAATCGTTCTCCTGCAGGATATAGGCCATCAGGTTGGCATAGACCTCGGGGGAATAGCGTCCCGGCGAATTGGGCGGCATCGCGGCGCTCATGAAGCCGAACATCAGCGAGGCCGGCTGCCCGCTGGCATATTTCTCGCGGAACGCAAGGCCGCGCAGCGGAGGCCCGCCGATCAGCCCGCCCCTGAGATCGTCGCCATGGCACTCTGCGCAATCGCGTTCATAGCGGGTCTGGCCGTTCTCGGCCTGCTCGGTCGAATAGGTGACGGGTCTCGAGGTATCGTCCTGGGCGAGCGCGCCGGTGCTGGCGGCAAGACCCAGAGCAAGCGTGAGGCAAGCCGTAGAGTTGCGAACAATACGGTACATACTGGTTTCCTCCCATTATCGGCCAATCACCTCGGCAGTCGAACGCAGGTCGCATGCGGGTGAAGCGAAGTGGTCCTTGAAAAGGGAACCGGATGCGGACCGCAATTGCAAGTTCAATCCTTGATTTTGCTCCTAAAATCTTCTCGAAACTCTGGAAGGATGCGCGGGTGCCGGCGCGTGGACAGGAGCTTTGTTCCCTTCGGTCGCGCGTAATCATGAATCGGTCATGCTCTGGATTGGCTGCGGGCGCGGGCCTGTTGCGGCGCGCTGCTGCGGTGGACTGCGGACAGTCGCGATCTACGAGCCGTCCAGCGCCACGATGCGGTTGAGCGCCGCGGTGAATCCGGACAGGGAGAGCGAGAACACGACGGCCTGCCCCGTGTCGGCGGCCACCACTTCGACATCGAGGACGCTTCCCGCCCGCATGGCCGATACCGCGCCGGCCGGGAGGGCCACCGGGGCGATGCAGCCCGCGGGCAGGCAGGTGGCGATGGACAGGGGCGGCAGGGGATCGGCCGCGTCGATGGAGAGGCGCGCGCCGCGCGAAAGATCGAGGCCGAAAGGGAGGAGGAGCGCGCCCGAAACGGCGCTTCCGGTGGCCTGAAGCTCGATCCCCAGAACCCGCTGCCGGTTCTGCTCGCTGACCAGGGTCTGGGAGATCGCGCAGCGCGGCGCCGCTTCGGATGCGGCGCAGGCGAGGCTCCAGTCGCCATGGATCTCGTTGAGGGTGCTGGCGCCGCCCGGAAGCCCCTGGGCCTTCAGGGGTGCGGCACCGCCCTGGAAAAGGGCGATGCCGAGGATTGCGGAAAGCAGGCGTGCGCCGCGGCCCATGTCAGAATCGGACATTGAAGCCGACGGTACCGGCGTGGCTGCTCTGGCCGCCCGAGAGCACGCCGTCATAATGGGCGCGCAGGGTCACCTCGTCCGAGATATCCCAGGCGATGCCGGCGCCGAGCCGGAAACGGTCGCGATCGGCTTCGGGGCCGCGCACGGTGAAAGCCACGGGGGAGCCGGCAAGGCTTTCGGTCTGGCTGGGCACCATGCTGGCGAAGGCATGTTCCCAGACCACCCGGCCCTCGAGCGTCACCTGGCCGGTTTCGGTGGGCACCACATGGCTGACGCCGATGCCGATGCCGGTATCGAGCCGGGTCCAGCTTTCGGCGGCGCCGGTGAGGCTGAGCGCGTCCGCGCCGGTCTCGGTGAAGCCGCCATGGCCGGACCAGCCCGCATCGAGGGTGAAGAGCGGGGCGACGATGGCGCCGCCGCCCAGGTCGAAACCATAGGCCGCCTCGGCCGAGATCCCGACCGAATGCGCCCAGTATCGGGCCTCGGCGGTGCGGTCCAGGCCGGCAAAGGTGATGCCCCGTTCGGTTGCGATGTGGCTGGCGCCGTAGGCGAGGGCGCCCGAGAGGCTCCAGGCCCCGTCGGTCCAGCCGCCATAGACGCCGATCTCGAAATTGTCCGCATCGTGGGTGGAACGCCGCGCGTCCACCGCGCCGTGGCTGCGCACGTAACCGAGCCCGATGCCGGCGAAGGCGCTGCCGCTGCCGATTTCGACGGGCGCTTGGTAGCCGCCGGCCAGGCCCGCGTTCCACCAGTCGAGCGTGGCGGCATTGCCGTCGCCCTGGATGGTGCCGCGCCCGCCTAGCGCCGTGAGCCAGGCCGATGCGGATGTGCCCGAATGGAGCAGCGCCGCGTCGTCGATGGCGCCGACCGCCGCGGTGGTCGGTGCGGCCGGGCCATTGGCCAGGGCCGCGCCCGGCGCATTGCCGCCACTCCCGGCCCCGGCTGCGCCCTGCTGCTGCAGAATGCGGCCGAACTGGCCCATGGTCTGGCTGATGACGTGCTGGCCGGAGGCGTGGATTTCGCCCGAGGAGAGATCGAAGGCCTGCCGCGCATCGTCGGCCGACAGCATCAGGAGCCGGTTATAGACAGCCAGCGCATCGGAACCGGAGCTCTGGTCGAGCCCGTCAAGTCCGATGGCCGCCTGGGTCTGGTTGTACGTACCGGCCACGGTGGGGAACACGCCGGGCGTGGGCTCGGGTTGCGGTTCCGGCTCGGGTCCAGGCTCCGGCTCCGGTTCCGGTTCTGGCGCGTTGATCAGCCCGACCCCGAGGACCACGTTGTCCGCGTTGTGGGTGAGTTGCGTGGTGATGAAGGCCGACTGGCTGAGGGCTTCGAGGAATTGCCCGCTCACGCCGCCCTCGGCCGTCACGATGGTATAGACCTGCCAGTCCTGATAGCTGGTCGCGGGATCGAGGGTCACGACCTCCACCGTGCCGCCCTCGAGCGTGGCCGTGCCCGCGACGCTGAGCAGGTCGTTGTGAACGCCCGGAATGGTGCCGCCGCCGGCGATCTCGACTTCGTAGGTCGAATCCGCGGCAAGGGTCACGTCGCCGGCGACCGTCAGGGTGCCGATCGCGTTGCCCGGCGCAAGCACGGCGCCGCCGCCGATATGGACCATCGATCCGGGCGAACCGACGGTTCCCGAGCCGCCCAGAAGGGTGGAGGCCAGCACGTCGATGTCGCCGCCGAGGCTCCCCGCGCCGTCGACCCCGACGATCAGCGTTCCGCCCGAGAGGGTGGTCAGCCCCGTGAAACCCGAGCCGTCGCCGGTGAGCGTGGTGTGGCCGGCGGCATGCTCGACGCGGTGCGTGCCGTCGCCGTCCGAGTTGAGTCCCGCGCCGAAGACGTAATCGGCGTCGGTGTGGTTGAAGACCAGCGTGCCGTCGCCGTCCCTGAATTCCAGGGTCGCCACGTCGAACGCACCGGCCCCGGCAGCGGCAGCGCCTGCCGCGGCGCCGATATTGAGCGTGCCGGCGCCGGTGCCATAGTAACCGATATAGCCGTCGCCGCTGGATACAGTGCCGCCTTCGGCGACGGTTAGCGTACCGACGCCACTGCTGCCGATCGTGATATTGTCTCCGGCTTCGAGGCGCGATCCACCGCCGAGCCCGTCGCTACCCGAAACGAGGGCTTCGCCGATGCCCGTTGCGCTGCCGCCAATGACGACTCTTGCCCCAGCGTTCACCGCTCCGCCTTCGGCGATGGTCAGCGTGCCTGTGCCTTGGGAACCCACCTGCAGATCGTAGGCCATGGACCAGCTCGAGGCATTGCCATCGGCATCGGTGCCAGAAACCAGCACCGTGCCGGTGGTGTCGCGGTTTGCGGCGATATAGCCGTAGCTGCCGGAAATGACCTGGCCGCCGTTCTCGATGGTCATTTCGCCGCTGCTCCAGCTGCCTACGGAGACGCTGCCATTCGATTCGATGGTCGAGGCGTTCCCGGCGCCGTCGATCCCTGAAACCAGCACGATGCCGTGGCCCGCGCCTCCCGCGCCCAGGGCGACGCTGTTGGCAGAGACCAGCCCGCCATCGGCGACGGTCAGCAGGCCTTCGCCGCGCTCCCCCACGGTCAGGCCGGCGCCGTTGATCCAGTGCGAGCCGGTGCCGGTCACCGTGACTTCGCTCGTCGTACCCTCGGCTCTCGCGATGATGCCGGCGAAGTTCTTGACGATTCCGCCGGCCTCGATCAGCAATACGCCGCGACCGGCAGCGCCCACCGCCATGGGCCCGCCCTCGGCATTCCAGGTCGAGGCCGTGCCATCGGCATTGACGCCGGAAACCGTCACCGTGCCCATGCTTCCGGCTTGGGCGGTGATCCATCCGCTTCCGCTGGTGACGAGGCCGCCATCGAGGACGTTCAGCGTGCCTTGCCCGCTGCTGCCGACATAGAACCCGCCGACATTGAGCCAACTGGAGGCGTTGCCGTTGCCGTCTGTGCCCGTGACGGTCGCGGTGCCCGTCGCTGTCGAGCGGTAACCAATTGTGACGCCCGTGCCGCTGTTCGTGCTCTCGGCTACGCCGCCATCTTCGATGATCAGGGTTCCCTGGCCGCCATAGCCGATGGTGAACCCGCTGATGCTGAGCAAATTGGACGCATTGCCGGCGCCGTCCGTGCCGGAAATGACGACCGTGCCGACCCCGGTGGCCGCATTGCCGAGGGTGGTGCCGAAGGCGCCGGTCATCTCGACCACGCCGCCATCCTCTATCGTCAATATGCCCGTTCCCTGATCGCCGACATGGAAGGCGCCGTTGATCTGCCACGGGCTGGCCTCGTCGCCGGGTACGGTGACCGCGCCCGAGTTCACCTGGTCGTCGATGACCTGCCCCGATGCGGGGCCGGAAACGGCCAGCACGAGGGCCAGGGCGGAGACGCCGCTGAGCGAGGCGGCACGGACGGAACCGGCAAGGACGGGTTTGAGCGATTTGGTGTTCATCATACGGAGGCCCCTCACACACAAAAGCCCGGAAGGGTCATCCAGTCTGGAAAATCGCGGACACACCTCTGCCGGGGCCGGGACACATGCCCGGAACGGTGGGCTATGCAGCGATGCTCTGCCGGGTTCTGGCAAACGGATTTGCCCGGCCGGGCGTCAAAAGCGCCGGACGTGCAAAAGACTTGCCTTTACGTGCAAATTTTCAGCCGTAACGCCGGCGGTGCGGTTGGAATCCGGACCGGTCGCTAGCGGGTTCGCAGCAGCCAGTCGTGCCAGATGTTGTCGCCGGTCCGTTCCCGGCGCGCGATATGCCCCTCGGCCGCGAGGGCGCGGATTTCGCGCGGTGACACCTCGAAAGCCCGGCGAAAACCCCGGACGAAACCGGGATAGTTGGTGAAGCCGAATGTTTCGGCGATCTCGGCGATGGTCCGCGCCCGGTTCGCCGGATCGGCAAGAGCCTCGCGGATACGGTGCAGGCGGCGGTCCCGGACATAGGTCGCAAAGCCGCCAAAGGGCTCGAAGAGATAGTAGAGCTTGCGGCGCGACATGCGGAAGCGCGCCGCCACCGTGTCGGCGGACAGGCCGGGATGCCCCACATGCTGCTCGATATAGCGGCGGATCTCCAGGGTTATCGCGGTGGCCACCGCATCGGCCTGCGCCTCGGCGACCTGCGCGTTGAGGACCGCGGCGGTCAGTTCCAGCGTCACGTTCATGACGGCGCGGGCCTGGGCCGCGTCCAGCGAGGGGGCGAGCTGGAGTGCCGTTGCGAGATGGGTGTTCAACAGGCCCATCAAGGGCGTGTCGGCGGGTACGACACTTTCATTGTGGTGGTCGGGATTGTTGAGCAGCGGGGCCAGCAGGTGCCGCGGAATGGAAAAGTAAAGGACGTTGAGATCGCGGGCGTCGAGCCTCTGGGTCTGGGTGAGGTCCGACACGAAGAGATCGCCGGTGTTGCCGGCCCATCCCTCGCTGCCGCCGTCGCGCCTGCCGATTCCGCCCCCGACGATGAATTGCAGGCCGTATTGCGAAAGGCCGTCCCGGGCGATGCGATAGCGCGACCTGTCGATGCGCTGGGAGGGCGTCCGGACCCTGCCCAGCATGATATCGCCGATCAGATATCCTTCCGTCGCGCTGGCGAAGGTCTGGATGTCCCGGTCGTGCAGGCGCAGTTCCCAATGGGGAATGAGCTCCTCCTGCCAGAGGCTGAAGGCGGTTTTCGGCGGCATCCGTCCGGTATCGAAGCTGAAGGACGGGAGCGGCGCGCCGACGGTCGCATCGTCACGATCCATGGTGTGGCCCCTCCGGCTGGCAAGCAGCGGGTCGATGACGACGCCTCTCCGCGCGTCACGCCTGAATGGTCGCCAGCGCGGGCGGTTTTGTCAAATCGCGCCGGCGTTTGGAGCATGAACGTGGCACAAAGCGGCGATAATGGAGAAACATTTCCCGTTTCGGCCCGCCCCGAGAACCGCGAAAGGCACTACCCTCCGGCCAAACCTGTCCGGAGGCGTTCAATGAAGCTCGACACCATCGCTTTGCATCATGGCTATTCGCCCGAGCCGACCACCAAGTCGGCCGCCGTGCCCATCTATCAGACGACCTCCTATACGTTCGACGATACCCAGCACGGCGCGGACCTGTTCGACCTCAAGGTGCCGGGCAATATCTATACCCGCATCATGAACCCCACGACCGCGGTGCTGGAGGAGCGCATGGCGGCGATGGAGGGCGGGATCGGCGCGCTGGCGGTGGCTTCGGGCATGGCCGCGATCACCTATGCCATCCAGACGATCGCCGGGGTGGGCGACAATATCGTCTCGGTCAGCCAGCTCTATGGCGGTACCTACAACCTGTTCATGCACGCGCTGCCGCGCCAGGGCATCGAAGTGCGCATGGCCAGGGGCGACGACTACGCGGCGTTCGACCGGCTGATCGACGCAAACACCAAGGCGGTGTTCTGCGAAACCATCGGCAACCCGGCCGGCAACATGGTGGATATCGAAAAGCTGGCCGAGATCGCCCATCGCCACGGCGTGCCGCTGATCGTCGACAACACGGTGGCGACGCCCTATCTCTGCCGTCCGTTCGACCTGGGGGCCGACATCGTCATCCATGCCCTGACCAAATATATCGGCGGGCATGGCAATTCGATCGGCGGCATCATCATCGATTCGGGCAGGTTCGACTGGGCCGCCAATGCGGAGCGCTTCGCGATCCTCAATACGCCCGATCCCTCCTATCACGGCGTCGTCTATACCGAGGCGCTGGGCGCGGCGGCCTATATCGGCCGGGCCCGGGTGGCGCCGCTGCGCAATACCGGCGCGGCGCTGTCGCCGCAAAACGCCTTCCTCATCCTCATGGGGCTGGAGACGCTCGGGCTGCGCATGCAGCGCCATTGCGAGAACGCCCTGGCGCTGGCGCACTATCTCGAAAAGCACCCCAAGGTGAGCTGGGTCAATTACGCCGCGCTCGAAACGAGCCCCTACAAGGCGGTCTGCGACCGGCTCTACAAGGGCAAGGCCTCGGGCATCGTGAGCTTCGGGGTCGCGGGCGGGCGCGAAGCGGGCGGGCGGTTCATCGACGGGCTCAAGATGATCTACCGGCTGGTCAATATCGGCGACGCCAAGACCCTGGCCTGCCATCCGGCGACCACAACCCATCGCCAGCTCAACCCCGAGGAGCTGGCGCAGGCGGGCGTCTCGGAAGACCTCGTGCGCATCTCGGTCGGGATCGAGGATATCGAGGACATCATCGCCGATGTCGAGCAGGCCCTGGCGGCCATCTGACGCTCCGGCTCAACGTTTGGTGGGCAGGGTGCGACCTTGCCCACCGTTTTCTTTCCGCAATGGCGCTTTATATTCACGGAAACATATCGGCGTGGCGTGACCGGCCACGCGACGAGGCCGTGAGCATGACCATGCGGATGTCCAGTCTTTCCAGAAGCACGCGCGCGCTCCTCGGCGGCGGCGTGATCGTTGGTGCCGTGGCGGTGGCCGGCTTCGTGCTGCTTCCCGCCAGTGCGAGCCAGACCGCGGTGCTGCCCGCCGAGCTTCACCGGGCGGTGGTCCTGCCCGCCCCTCTCGTGGACCTTGCGGCCACCGAAAGCGGCTATGCGGTCGCGGTGTTGGGCGGGGGCTGTTTCTGGGGCGTCCAGGGCGTGTTCCAGCATGTCGAGGGCGTGGTGAGCGCGGTCTCGGGCTATGCGGGTGGCACGGAAGAGGCGGCCAACTACGCCGCAGTGGTGGCGGGGCAATCCGATCACGCCGAGGTGGTGGAGATCACCTATGACCCGGCAATCGTCTCCTATGGCGCGCTGTTGCACATCTTCTTTTCTGTGGTGCACGATCCCACCCAGCTCGACCAGCAATGGCCCGATTTCGGCGCGCAATACCGCAGCGTGATCTTTGCCGGCGACGAAGAAGAGGCGGAGGTTGCCGCGCTCTATATCGCCCAGCTCGACGACGCGGGCGTCTTCGAGGCCCCGATCGTCACGCGTGTCGAACAAGGCCATCCCTTCTACCGCGCCGAGGACCGGCACCAGGATTTCGTGGTGCGCAATCCGGTGTCCTCCTATGTGGTCAATATCGATCTGCCCAAGATCGACGATCTCGAACGGGTGTTTCCGGACCGGTTCCGCGCCGAGCCGGTGCTGGTCCTGGGGGATTAGGGGCCCGACCAGGGCCAGGCCAGCCGTCCCGCGCAGCGGCGGGCGAGCATCGCCTCGACGGCTTCGCCCGGCACGGCCGGGCTGAACAGGAAGCCCTGGGCGTAGGGGCAGCCGATCTCCACCAGCCATTGGCGCTGCGCCTCGGTCTCGACGCCCTCGGCCACGGCATTGATGCCGAGCGTGCCGGCCAGCCCGACGATCGCCCGAACGATGGCGGCGTCGTCGCTGTCGTCCAGCAGGTTGGTGACGAAGGTGCGGTCGATCTTGAGCTGGTCGATGGCGTAGCGCTTGAGGTGGAGCAGCGAGGCATAGCCGGTGCCGAAATCGTCGAGGGCGATGCGGATGCCGTTGCGGTCCAGCCGCTCGAAAATATCCTCGAAGCCTTCGTTCTGATGGCCGAAGGCCACCGATTCGGTGATCTCGATCTCGAGCAGCTCTGCGGGCAGGCCGGCCTTTCCGAGCGCTGCGAGGCAGGCGTCCACATAGTCCCCGGTGCGCAGCTCGCAGGCGCTGGCGTTGATCGAGATCTTGCAGGGATCGAGCCCGGCGGCGCGCCAGCGCGCGAGGTCGGCGCAGACCTGCTCGCGCACGAAGGTGCCCAGGGCGATCATGGATTCGGGATCGTCGAACACGTCCGCGAACTCGCCGGCGGGGCGGTATCCCCCCTCGGGCCGCTGCCAGCGCGTCAGGGCCTCGAACCCGTGCAGCGCGCCGTCGTACAAGCGCACCTGGGGCTGGTAGTGGATGGCGATCTGTCCCTCTGCCAGGGCCCGGCGGAATGCCGCCACCTCATCGAGCCGGCGTTCGAGGGCTTCGCGGTTGCCCGGCTCGTAGAAGCGCGCATTGGCGCGTCCCGAAGCCTTGGCCGCGTAGAGCGCGATATCGGCGTTCTGCATGAGCTCGCGCGGGGTCCTGCCGTCCTCTGGATAGATCGCGACACCCAGGCTCGCGGAGGGCGAAACCCTGAGCGCCGTTTCCGTGAAGGGCGTGTGGAAGAGCGTGAGGATGCGTCGTGCGATGGCGCCCACCTGGCCGGCGTCCGCGACCGAGGTCACGAGAATGGCGAATTCGTCGCCGCCGAGGCGCCCCACCATGTCCTCGGGGCGAAGCTGCGCCTGGATGCGGCGCGACACCTCGACGAGATAGGCGTCTCCTGAGGAATGCCCGAGCGTGTCGTTGATATCCTTGAAATTGTCGAGGTCGACGAACATCAGGGCGAGCCCGGTCCCCTGATGCTGGGCGAGTGCGATCGCGGCCTGGAAGCGCTCCATGAAACAGGCGCGGTTGGGCAGGCCGGTGAGGGGATCGTGATTGGCCATGTGCCACAGCCGGTGCTGCTCGGCGCGCCGCTGGGTGATGTCCTGGACGACGCCGAACAGCCGCGTGGACCGGCCCGCGACGGTTTCGCGCTCGCCGGTGATGCGGACCCATCCGGTGTCGCCCCGTACGGAACTGGCCTCGACCTCGATGTCGAAGGCCTCGCCGGTCCTGGCCAGGCGCTGCATCCGTTCCTCGACCACCGCGCGGCTGCCGTCCGCGAGGAAGGCGGTCATCTCGTCCTGGTTCACCGGCATGCCGATGGGCAGGCCGGCCATGCGGTAGACCTCGTCGGAGAGGGTCGGGCCCTGTCCGTCGGTCTCGATCTCCCAGCCGCCGATCTGGGCCAGCCGCTCGGTCTGGGACATGATGCGGTGCTTGCGGTAGAGCTCCCGGGCGGCCTGCTCCAGTTGCTCGCGCTGGCGCTCGGTTTCGCGCGCGAGGACGCGCTCGTGCAGGAGGCCGACCGCGATCCGGGCGAACTCGGCGAGCAATTCCCGGTCGCGCTCGGAAAAGTGGCGCGGCTTTATATCGAGCACGCAGAGACTGCCGAGATTGAAGCGGTTCTCGTAGCGCAGGGGCGCGCCGGCATAGAACCGGATCCTGCGCGTGCTCAGCGGGTTGTCGCGGAATCGGTCGTCGGCGAGGAGGTCGGGCACGACCAGCACGTCGTTCTGGGCGATGGTATAATTGCAGATCGAGAGCGCCCGGGGCGTCTCGGCCACGTTGACGTTCTTGGCCGCCCTGATGATCTGCATGTCGCGATCGATGAGGGAAAGGAACGTGACTGGGGCCGCGAAGGTAGCGGCGGCAATGTCGCACAGCGCATCGAGGTCATAGAGGCGCGGGCCGCCGAGGAGGTCGAGCGCGTCGAGCGCCGCCTGCCGGTCTTTTTCCCGGGCGTCGGCCGGCGAGAGGGTCGGAATATCGAGATCGTTGTCCATCACAACGAAACGGTCATCGCGGGAAAACGGTCCCGACGGCAGCGAGACCGGCAGCGGCGTCGCCATGGCCGGTGGCGGCGACGGTCGAGAAGATCTGCTCGGCTTCGGCATAGCGCCGCAGGTGATAATAGGACCAGGCGCGGATGACGAGCAGGTCGTTGCGCTCGGGCGCGTAGCGCCGGCGCTCGTCCAGCGCCATGAGGGCGCGCGCATAGTCGCCGGTCTCGTAGGCCGAGAGCGCGGTACGGGTGAGGATGGCGGTCTGCAGCTCGACCACGCGGGCCTGGCTCAGCGGGGCCGCGGCAGCGGCGACCGAGGCGTGCTCGGGCAGCCCCATGCGCAGATAGGCGAGGGCCTGGCCATAGGCCGCGTCGCTGCGGGTCGCCTGCGCGCTCGACTGCAGCGCCCGGCCGAAGGTCTCGACCGCTTCGGCGGGCCGCTGCTGGTTCATGAGGCACCAGCCGCGCGTCAGGGCCTGGGCGGGCGAGAGGTTTTGCGGCGGCAGGTAGCTCGAGCAGCCCTCATAGGTGACGGTGATCGTGGTGGCTTGGGTCGTCGCTTGGGTCGTCGTGGCTTGGGTGGGGGCGGCGGGCGTCGTGGCGGCGGGTGCCGCGCTTGCCGGCTGGGCTTGGGTGGAGGCCTGCCGCACGGGCTCGGTGTCGAGGGCGGCGCTGGTGCCGAACCGGGCGATGCGGTCGGACCGGCCCTGCCAAAGGCGCTTGATCTCGTTGATCCGCGCGGTGTCGTCGAGCCGGTCGGCGGCGACCACGATGCCATAGGCCGAGGGCTCGTGCGCGGGGTCCCAGCCCAGGGCGGTCTCGAACCAGGCGAGCGCGGTGCGCGGCTGGGTGAAGGCCAGGGCATACCAGCCCATTTCCTCGGCGGTCTCGACATCCTGCTCGCGATAGGCGGTGTCGGCGATGCGTTCGAGCACGGCGGGCTCGAGCTCGATGCGCGGGGTGCTGGCGAGCAGCGCTGCGCCGGCCGCGAGATAGAGCGCGGTCATCTCCTCGGTTTCCCTGATATAGTCGGCAAGCACCGCCTCGGCCTCCTCGGGCCGCCGCGCGCCGAGAAGCGCGGTGCCGAGGCCGTTGACCGAAAGCAGCGAGGGGTCGGCGTCCATGGCCTGCTCGAACCAGGCGAGGGCCTCGGTCGGGCGGTTGCGGTTGAGGGCATACCAGCCGAGCAGGCGCATGTCCTCGGCCGAACCTTCGGCCGCTATGGCCGCCTCGATCCGGCGGATATCGGCGGGATCGGCCTGCCCGGACTGGCCGGCGAGCACGGCGGCGATGGCGTTGCGGGCGAGGTCGCGGCGCGGGGGCTCGAATTCCCCGACCCCATCGGGGTCCATGCGTTCGAGGGCGAGCAGCGTGTCGAGCGCGGGGCGGTCGAGCCGTTCGCTTGCCTGTTGCAGGGTGGTGAAGCGCTCTGCCGGGTTCTCGCAATTGGAGAGCACATAGCTATAGGCGTCCAGCGCCCGCTGCGCGTTGCCGGTCTCGATGAAGGCGTCGGCCAGGCGCCAGAGCAGGTCGACATTGGCGCAGACCAGAAGGTCGGGCATGTTGGCGGCAATGGAGATGACCGCCTCGTACTGGCCGGCCTCGGATGCGTTGCGCATGCGCAGGGCGCCTTCGCCGAGCTCGAGGCTGCGCAGCATGTCCTCGGTGGGCATCCAGCCGGGATCGGCGGCCTGCTTTTCGGCGATGGCGGCGCGGGCGCCGGCGAAATCGCCTTCGCTGTAAAGCTCCCAGATGCGCTCGATCGCGGGGTCGGGGGTGTAGTCGTCGCCGAGGAGGTTTTCCGGCGGCTCCCAGTCGGGATAGAGCAGGCGCAGCCGGGCGATCTCGGCCTCGACCCGGCGCGTGTCGCCCTGGCGCGCGAAATAGCGCAGGGCGGTTTCATCGACGTCGGAGGGCTGCGTCGGGACGGGCTGGGGCGCGGGCGCGGGGGCAGGCGCCTGGGCCAGCAGCTCGGCGGCCTCGGGAGTCGCCTCGCCCGCGATCTCGGCGTGCGCGAGCTGGGCCGCTAGGGTTGCAAGGCCCAGGAAAAGGCCGGCGAGGGTCGCGCGTATACGCTTCATCACTCTTGCCCCGATCCGTTGGTGGCGGGGTGCCGGGTATCGAGACACGCCGCGTGGGAATTGCGCAGATGCGCGAGCGCCAGCAGGTGCAGCGTCGAGCCGTAATAGCTCGCCGGCTCGAAGGCCTGGAGCTCGGCGGGAACCGGCGCGCCCTCGAGGATGCAGGCGAGCGCTGCCCCGATCAGCCGGTAGCCCGGCTCGGCCATGGTCTCCAGGCGCTCGCCGGTCGTCACGTCGATGCGCGCCGGGGCGAAGCCTCCGTCGAAGGCCGGAACGAAGCGGGCGAGAAGTTCCGGATCGGCGTCGGCGCGCATGAGATAAAGCGGGATGCGGATATTGTTATAGCCGAACTCGGGCGGGAAATCCGCGGCGGGAACCGGAGACCCGCTGCCGAGCGCGATCCAGTCGGGCGGCAGGCGGCCCTCCCGGGTCGCCGCGTCGAGGAGCGCGAGCCCGTCCGCCTGGACGTCCAACCAGCCGCTCTCGGGGCTGAGCTCCGCCAGGACGGGAAAGGCCTCGAAGACCCAGTAGGAGAGATTGACCACCGGCCCGTCGCCCCGCTCCCGGGCGGAAAAGCCGTATTCCCCGGGCAGGATGGCCGAATAGCCATTGGCCTCGACCAGCATGGTCTCCCCCAGGGTGCGGGCGAGCTCGGCCGCGCGCTGCAGCTTGACGCCGTCGTTCCAGGCCGTGCCTGCGAGCGCCAGGGCGTAGGCGATCAGGATGTCGCCATCGGTGGCGTTGTTGGTGTCGTTGACATGGGGGTCGGCGTCGGGTTCCCAGCGCCAGGCGGCCAGCCCGTCGTTCCGGATCATCAGCTCGGTGCTGGTGAAGCTCCAGATGCGCTCGAAGCTGGCGCGGTCCTCCGCCAGATAGGCGAGCAGCAATCCGTAGCCCTGGCCCTCGGAATGGCTGATCCCGCTATTGGCCGTGTCGACCACGCGGCCTTCGCCGGTGACGAAGGCCGCGCGATAGGCCTGCCACTCGTCCTCGGTGATGGTGCCGAGCGATGCTGGCGCCATGGCCGCCTCCTGCGCCTGGGCCGATCCGAAAAGAGCCAGCATCGCCGCCGCGATCATCCGCTTCATGGCCTGCGCCTTCCCGCGCTCGAGAGAAGGAACAGCGTCGCGGCCGAGAGCAGGATGGCGCCCGCCGCCAGCAGAAGCGTATAGCCCAGGACGTTGATCGAGAGCCCGTTGGCGAGGATCAGCCGCAGGTTGGAAAACGAGAACGGCTGGGTCTGCACATAGACCGGGTTGAGCGGATCGACGGCCAGCACGGTCTCTTCGCCCGCGGACACCGCGCTCACCCTGCCGCCGACCTGGGCCCAGATGTCGGGGCGCGTCAGCGTGCGGGTCGCCGGCACCAGCGCGCTGGCCTGGGGTATGGTGAGCATGGTCCAGATTCCGCCCTCGTCCTGGGGCGCCTGGGAGAGGATGACCGCCTGCTCGGACTGGGGCAGGTAGGCGCCGTCGTCGCGCCGGAACAGCCAGAAATTCTCCGGCTGCAGGTTGAACTGATTGGTGACCCATTCGCTGATCCGGTCGGAGAGGTTGCCAGCGCCGGGTTCGGCGGCGTTGCGCCAGCGTTCCAGCGCGTCCTCGATGGTGCCCACAGCGGGGATCGCGCCGTTGGGCTCCAGCTCCACGATCCTGATCCGGGTCAGGAGCCCCGGGGGCATCTGCCCCATGGGCGCGACGACCAGCGCATTGGCCGCCGGATCGAGCGCAGTCATGGGCACCGCGGTCGCGGGCAGGACGGCGCCCGCCTCGAGCGAGAGGCGGGCCAGCAGCATCATGGCGGCTTCGAGCGCGGCGCGGTCGCCGCCGATCGCGACCGGCAGGTTCTCCGTGCCGGCATAGGGAAAACCGGTGCCGGCAAGGGCGCGCAGGTCGGGATATTCGGCCAGCCGGGCGAAATCGGGGAAGGCGATGCGCGAATTGGAGGAGAACAGGAAGCGCTCGGCAGCCCGGCCGGAGAGTCCCGGCGGACACAGCTCGTCCTCGCGGGTGAGCAGCACGGTCTCCACGTGGATTTCGTTGATGCCCGCCCGGAAATTGGTCATGGGGATGCGCAGGCGCGAATTGCGGAACGCGCCGCCTTCGGTGCGCAGGATGGGCACGCTCGCGGCCATGCGCCCGTTGACATAGATGTCGAGCTCGCTCCCCGGCAGCACGGCGGCGCTGTAGGCGGCGTCGAGGATCAGCTCGGCTTCCGCATAGGCGCTGGCGTAGAAATCGGCGGGCAACGCGAAACGGAAGGCAGCGTGGTAGCGCCGGCCGTTGAACTCGGCGGTCTCGACCCCGAGGCTCGCAAGGGACATCTCGCTCCGGCCGGTGATCAGGGGCACCGAGGTCGCGAGATCGACGCGCAGGCCCGAAAGATCGTTTTCCGGGGGCACGTTGCGCGCCCCGACCGAGCGGATCGCGGTTTCGACCGCCGTCCAGTCGGGGCCCGAGACCACGAGGGTATTGGGCCGGCTCGCGCCCGAGGCGAAGCCGGCGAGCGGACCCGCGCCGGCCTGCGCCTGGACCTCCGCATCGAGATCGGGCAGCTGGTCCGCGGTCGCGAGGACGACGGTCAGCGCGCCGGTCTGGTTCCGTTCCTCGAGCGAATCGATCAGCGTGACCGCGATCTCGGGGGACTTTATGGCCAGCGCCAGCTCCTGGACGAGGCGCAGCGCGGCCGTCGCCGCCGCGCTCTCCTGCCATTGGGGAACGAAGAGATAGAGGCCCGTCGCCCCGTTCTCCTGCAATCCGATGGCGGCGAGATCGGCAAGGCTCGACACCGCGCCGAGATCGGCGCCGGTGAAGCGCAGGAAGGTGCCGGGCGAATAGAGCTCGGACCAGAGCTCATAGGTCGATGCCACCGAGCAGTCGGTGCGGTGGCGCTGGGTCGCGCCGAAGGCGATGCTGTTGCGGCCCGGCACCAGCAGGCCCTCGGGCACCGGGAGGGTGGAGGAGGAGACGGTGGCGGGAGATTCGATGGGCGTGGTTGCGAGCTCGGTGCCGTTGATCGCGATCGAGAGCCGGGAATCCTCGGGGGAAACGAAGACGGCGTTGAGCATGGCGAGGTTGAGGCTCGCGGGCGCGGCGGCCTGTTCCTCGGTCAGGTAGAACTGGAACAGCCGCCGGCCGATCTCGCCCTCGAAGCGGATGCCGGTGCCGGGCAGCAGGTAGCGGTCGGTATGGGAGGGCGTGGGCGCCGGCGCGGCGGGCACCGGGATTTCCGGCAAGTCCTCGGGGGTTTCGCGCAGATAGAGCTCGGGGGTCATGTCGAAGGGCTGCTGGGCAAGGCTGGCGGCCGGCACCAGCAGGCAGAGCCCCGCGAGGATCGCGGCGAGCCGGCTCATTGCGGCGTGCTCTGCGTCGTGACCACGGCCCGCGAGAAGCGGGCGAGATAGCCCAGGCCCCGGAAGGTCTGGTAGATCGCGATGGAGAGGAATTGCAGCGAGCCCAGGATGACCCCGATATTGACCTGGCGCGATTCCTGCCGCTCCTGCCAGAGCTTGGAATTGGCATAGAGCAGGTCGGCGATCAGGCGGTAATCGTTGGGCTTGTCGGCCATGAAGCGGCCGCCCAGAACCAGGTTCCTGCCGGTGTTCGAGACGTTGCGCACGAAGATGTCGAGGGTGTTGTCGGGCACAGGCGAGAGCGTCGCGATGCGCAGGGTGACGGTTTCCTCCTTGGCGAAGCGCACCTTGCTGTCGGCGACGGCCACGGCGAGGCCTCCGCTCGAGACGTTGACGATTTCGGCGCGCACCCATTGGCCCTCGGGGGTGAGGATCTCGCATTTGCGCTCCACCGGCACGCGCCGGCTGGCGCGCACCTCGCGGCGCTCGGAGACCACGCCCAGGGCGCAGCCGGCCAGAAGCAGGTTGAAGAGGTTCCAGCCGCCGACCACGAGGGTCACCTCGGCGCGGTAGGGCTCGGTGATCAGCCTGTAGACCGTGAAGCCCACGGCGAGCAGCAGGACGAGGAAGATGAGGTAGAAGGGCCGGGCAAGCTCGGACAGCCGCGCCTCGTCGATGGCTTCGTCCTTGGCCGTGACCCGGAAGGTCGGCTTGGTGGGATTGCGCAGCACCGAGAGGATGGCCGGCATCAGGTGCACCGACTGGATATATTCGTAGAGCTCGGAAATCCATGGCCAGCGCCAGCGCCCATAGAGCGAATTCTGGATGACGAGGTTCACGACCACATAGGTCAGCGTATAGGCCATGAACTCGCCGCCCGAGGCGGTGAAGACCTGGAGGTTGAAGAACAGGTAGAAGAAGGGCGCGACGAGGAAGACGAGGCGCGTGAAGGGAAGAACCAGAAGAGGGTCGAGGAGAGGTAGCAGAGGCGCTGGGCCAGGGTCAGGCCGCGCTTGAACAGGGGGAAGCTGAACAGCATGATCTGCATCATGCCCTGGGCCCAGCGGGTGCGCTGGCCGATGAAGCTCGAAAAGGTCGCGGGCTGGAGCCCCGCGATCAGGGGCTTGTCGAGATAGACGCTGTTCCACTTGCGCCCGTGCAGGTTCAGCGCGGTCTCGCAGTCCTCGGTGATCGACCGGCCCGAGAACCCGCGGGTTTCCGCGAGCGCCTCGCGCCGCAAGAGCGCCGCCGAGCCGCAGAAGAACGAGGCGTTCCACTTGTCGAGCCCGCGCTGGATGATCGAATAGAACATCTCGTTTTCCGAGGGCATGCGCTCGAAGGTGCGCAGGTTGCGCTCCAGCGGATCGGGATTGAGGAAGAAGTGCGGGGTCTGGACGAGAAAGAGCCGCGCGTCGTCGCCGAAATAGGGCACGGTCTCCTGCAGGAAATCGCGCGCGGGGGCGTGGTCGGCATCGAACACCGCCACCAAATCGCCGGTGGAATGGGCCAGCCCGTTGTTGAGATTGCCGGCCTTGGCGTGCTCGTTGCGCTCGCGCGTCAGATAGCGCGCGCCCATCTCGGCGCAGAGCGCCTTGAGCGACTCATGGCGTTCCTGCGCTGCGCGGGCGGCCTCGATATCGGGATCGTTGCGCTTTTCGGTCGTGCCGCCGTCGTCGAGCAGCCACACGGTCAGCCGTTCGGGCGGGTAGTCCATCGCCTTGGCCGCGGCCAGCGTGCCGGCGAGCATTTCGTAGCCCTCGTTATAGGAGGGGATGAAGACGTCGACGCTGGGCACGGGATCGCCGGGGGCAAGGCTCCGCGAGGGCCGGCGCGGAACCGGGGCCGAGGTTACGAAGACGCTCAGCCCCAGCATGAAGATGCAGTACATCTCGGCGACATAGAGCAGGATGGCCGGGATGAAGTCGGCCCATTGCTCCATGGGCGGCAGCGTGCTGGTGGTCCGCCAATAGGCGTAGCGCAGGATCACGGCCGTCCCGAGCGCCAGCAGCAGCAGGCGCCAGAAGCCGCCCAGCCGCAGGGTCTTGATGATGGCCATGGTGGCCAGGAACAATAGCGCGGTGACCAGATGCACCTGCAGGCTGACCGGCAGGGTGATGACCAGCGCCATGCCTGCGACGATCAGCACCCAGAGGATGAAAACGAGCGGCCGCATGCCCGGGCCCGCCTACGGACCGTTGCCCGAAGGCGGCAGCGGGACGACCGGGCCTCCGGGGACCGGCGCGGGCACGTGCGTGCCGCCACCCCCGGGCAGGGGCACGGTGGGGCCGGTCGGCACGGGGTCGGGCTGGGGGGCGGGCGCGGGCGCGGGCGTTGCCGGGGCCGCGGGCTGGCTCGGCTGCTGGGGCGCGACCGGGGTCGGGGTCGGCTGGGCCTCGGGCAGGTCGAGCACATTGGCGACGCCATAGGGCGACTGGGGCAGGATGACCGCGCCCGGCGTGCCGATGAGGATCGAGGCGCGCGCGGGGGCATAGACCGGGTCGCGCAGGCGCATCTGGTACATGACGTTCAACAGGGTCTGCTCGTCCTGGGTGCGGTCGCAGAGCTGGAGGCGGATCGAGACCGCGCCGCGCGCGATGCTGCCCGAGGGCCGCAGGGTCGGCTCGATGCGCTGCCAGGCATAGACGCAGGTGTCCCCGGTCGGCGCGCCGCCGACGGCGTAGCCGAAGGGGCCGTAGAGGTTCTGGACATAGAAGGGCGAGCGCAGGAGCTGCACCTGCGGCCAGGCCGCGGCGGTTTCGGCGTAAAGGTCGATCTGGCTCAGCTCGCGGTCGGCGAGCTCGCCATCATTGCCGTCGCCCCCCGCGGTCAGGAAGCGGGTGATGCTGATCCGGTTCTCGCCGGGCGTCCGGGCGCTGGTGGCGAGCGCGATGTCCTGGTGCACGGCGTTGGCGTAATTGGTCTCGACCACCGAGAGCAGGCCCGGCCCGCCCGGCGGGGGGAAGATCATGGCCTCCGAGAGCGGCACCGTGGTGGCCGTGCGCGGCTCCTGCACCGCACGGGTGCTGGCGCAGCCGGCCACGGCGACGAGCGCTACCGCGCAGGCCAGGGCGAGGGCCGCGCGGCCGGCCCTTCCCATGCTTGGTGCACGCAGGGACGCGCCGCTGCGGCTGGACGGGTCGCGTTCGCGCCGGGTCTGCGGAGATGCGTGGGGCATCGTCGGGGGTCCGCCATCCATTCCATAACGCAAGGGATCGCAGACCTGTATCCGCGCCCCCAATCGGCGGACCGACAGCCTCTCACCCCCACCCGGCGCCGTAACGCCTTCGCAGAGTTGTCGAATCCGCATTGCACTATAAATGCAAATACGACGGATGCCAGAGTGTTCGGCTGCGGGTCCGCCCCATTCGCCTTCGTCACAACAGCGACGGGGGCGAAGGGTTGCGCGACGGGGACCATGCAAATTGAAGAAAACTGGAAGGGGTGGCGAATTCCGGCGGTCAGACGAGCCCGGCGACGGTCGCGAGGGCAGCCAGGGCGATCGCGAGGGCCAAAGCGATCTCGACCGCCGTGGGGCCGCTGCCCGAAAGCGCGTTCTCGCGCAGGGCGCGGCGCTCGATCCGGCTGAGCGGGCCTGCGATCCAGAAGGCGCAGAGCTGCCGCTCGCCATTGTGGCCGGGGGCGAAATGTTCGTAACGGACGGGTCTGTCCATGATGGTTCCTCCTGGAACGCGATGCGTATGCAGGAGGGATGCCTCCGGCGGGGGCGGCCGTAAAGCGCGGGTTGCGGTCAGGCTCTATGAGCCCTCAAGCCGCCCGGCGCGATTTTAGCGCTTCCGTTAATCGATAGGGAACCCGGCGGGTTGGGCGCTGTCCAACCGGCCTATTCGGGCTCGCCGAGCCCGGCGATGTTCTTGCCCGAGGCTCGGGGCGGCACTTCCTGCATGCCTTCGAGCCGGTCGCGAAACAGGGCCGCGCGGGCGAGCAGCATGAGGGTCACCGGCGTTGTCACGGTCACAAAGGCGAAGATCGCCATTTCGTGCAGCACGAGGCGGTCCCGCGTCAGCGTGAAATAGATGGCCGAGGCGAGAAGGATCAGCCCGCCGCCCATGCTGGTGCCCATGGTGGGGGCGTGGATGCGCAGGTAGAAGGTCTTGAGCCGCAACAGGCCCAGGCACCCGGCCATGGTGATCAGCGCGCCCAGGAGGACGAGGGCGGAGACCAGGATCGCGAGCCAGAGCGGAACGTCCTCGATCATTCGATCACCTCCCCGCGCATGAGGAACTTGGCAAGGGCGACGGTGCCGACGAAGCCCAGGAGGCCGATGAGCATGGCCAGCTCGAAATAGACCTGGCTGTCGTTGCGGATGCCCAGGACCACGAGGATGAGCAGCGCCACGACGTAGAGCGCGTCGAGCGCCAGGATGCGGTCCTGCGCCCGCGGCCCGCGCAGCATGCGATAGAGGCAGGCAAGCATGCCGATCCCGAGCATGAACTGGGCGATAAGGAGGCTCCAGTCGAAGATCGCGGCGCTCATTGGAAAATCTCCAGCAACTGGGATTCGTAGCGCCGCTTGATGGTCTCGACCCATTCGTCGGCGTCCACGAGATCGAAGACATGGATCAGAACCGTGCTGCGCCTGCGGTCGTATTCGAGCCAGGCGCTGCCCGGGGTCGCAGTGATGATCGTGGCCAGGATCGCCAGCGCGAAGGTGTTGGTGAGCTCGAGATCCATCTGGATGAACCCGGCGGTGGGCTTGGGGCGCGGGTGGAACAGGACGGACATGACCGCGAGATTGGAGCGGATGATGTCCACCCCGGCCACCGCGAGAAGGCGCAGGATCTTGAGCGGCCGGCGCGGATGCACCGGCTCGGGGATCACCAGCCGGGCGAAGAACGCGACCGCCATGGCCACGAGGCCGCCGAGCAGGATGTGGCCGAGCCCGGCCGATTGCTGCAGCATCAGCCAGAGCAGCAGCAGGAAGGCGGCGAGGATCGGATGGGGGAGGATGCGCTTCACAGGCTGCCTCCCTGCCTCAGGACGGTGTCGATATAGCCGGACGGGGAATGGAGGAACGCGGCGGTATCGGCGAGGAAGTCCAGCGCCGGCCCCGCGACCACGGCCATGATCACGCAGAGCGCGAGCAGGATCACCACGGGCGCGATCTCGAGCGGACGCAATTGCAGCGTGCCCTCGGGCAGCGAGGTCCAGAAGATGTTGATGCCGTTGCGCACCATGGCGATCAGCACCAGCAGGCCCGAGACGATCAGCGCGCCCGCCAGCCACCAGGTCGCGGCGCTGGGCAGGGCCTCGGCGCTGAACGCGGCCGAGATCATGACGAACTTGGCGAGAAAGCCCGAGAGCGGCGGCAGGCCGGCCATGACCAGGGCCGCCACCGCGAAGCACAGGGTCACGAGGGTCGCGGCCGCGGGGATGGTGATGCTCACCTCCTCGTCCTCGTCGAGCTGCTCCTCCTCGTCGCCATAGAGCTCGAGCGAGACCGCGAGGATCTGGGCTTCGGCCGGCAGGCTCTGGTCGATGATGTCCTTGAGCAGGAACAGCGCGCCCGCGGCAAGGGTCGCGACCACGACATAGTAGAGCGCGCCCGCGGTCACCCCTGGCTCGTTATAGGCCACGGCCAGGAGCAGCGTTCCGGCGGAAACGAGGATGAGATAGCTCGCCAGCCGGTCGAGGGCTTTCGACGACAGGGCGCCGATGCTGCCATAGGCGACGGTCGCCACCCCGATCACCAGCAGGGCGGTCTGGCCGAAGGCGTATTCGGGGCCGGAGGTGTTGGCGAAGACCAGCGTCCAAAGCCGCAGGATGACGTAGAAGCCGACCTTGGTCATGATGGCGAACAGCGCCGCGACCGGGGGCGCGGCCGCCGAATAGGTATTGGGCAGCCAGAAATGCAGCGGCCAGGCGCCGGCCTTGATGAGGAAGGCGATGCCGAGAATGGCGGCCCCGGCCTCGAACAGACCCCGGTCCTCGGCCGCGATCATGGGCGCGACCCGGGCGATGTCGGCCATGTTGAGCGTGCCCGTGGTGCCGTAGATCAGCGCCACGCCCACGAGGAAGAGGAACGAGGCCACGAGGTTGATGGCGATATATTGCAGGGCCGAGCGCGCCCGGTTGCGGCCGCCGCCATGGAGCACCAGCCCGTAGGAGGCGGCGAGCAGCAATTCGAAGAAGACGAAGAGGTTGAAGAGGTCGCCGGTGAGGAACGCCCCGTTCAGTCCCATGGTGAGGGCATGGAAGAGCGGGAAGAAATTGGTGCCGTTGCGATACCAGCGCGCCGAGGCGAAGAGCAGCGCGGCGAGCGAGAGGATCGAGGTGGTGAGCACCATGAGCGCCGCCAGCCGGTCGGCCACGAGCACGATGCCGAAGGGGATGGGCCAATTGCCCAGGGAATAGACCGCCGCGGCCTCTTCGCCCGACTGGGCCAGGACGACGAAGAGCAGCACGGCCACGGCCAGCAGCACGATGCTGAAGGCGATGTTGAGCCCGACGATGCGGCCCGTGGTGCGCTGGTCGCCCAGGATCAGGTTGGCGATCGCGGCGCCCAGCGGCACGAGGATGGGCAGGATGGCGATATGGCTCAATTCGATCATCTCAGCTCTCCCGTCCGTCGACATGGTCGCTGCCGGTGAGGCCACGGGTGACCAGCATCACGACGAGGAACAGGGCGGTCATGGCAAAGCCGATGACGATGGCGGTGAGCACCAGCGCCTGGGGCACCGGGTCGGCATAGTCCGCGGGATTGGCGCCCGAGCCCGAAAGGATCGGGGCGGCGTCCATGCGCAGCCGTCCCATGGCCAAGATGAAGAGGTTGACCGCATAGGAGATGAGCGAGAGCCCGATGATCACCTGGAAGGTGCGCGGGCGCAGCACGAGATAGACGCCCGAAGCGGTGAGGACGCCGATGGCGGCGGCGAGGATCAGCTCCATCTGTCGGCTCCCTCGCGGGCAAGCGGCTCGGGCGCCGCTGCGGCCTTGGGCCGGCGGATCGACTGGTGCGCCAGGGCGATCAGCATCAGCACGGTGGCGCCGACGACGAGGGCGAAGACCCCGAGGTCGAAGATCAGCGCGCTGGCCATGGGCACGTTGCCGATGAGCGGGATCTCGGCATAGGCGAAGGCCGAGGTGAGGAAGGGCGCGCCCAGCGCCATGGCGCCCAGCCCGGTGAGCAGGGCCAAGAGCAGGCCCCAGCCGATCCAGAGCACGGGCAGGATGCGCAGGCGTTCCTCGACCCAGCGCGTGCCCCCGGCGATATATTGCAGGATGAAGGCCAGGGACATGATGATGCCGGCGATGAAGCCGCCGCCGGGCAGGTCATGGCCGCGCAGCAGCATGTAGATCGCGATCACGGTCACCACCGGGAACAGCCAGTTCATGATGAGCGCCGGGATGCGCAGGAAGTTCTCGGCCACGTCCAGCCCGCCGCCATCGGGGATGTCGTCGAGCACGCGCTGCTGCTCGGGGCGCTCGGCGCTGTCCACGCCCGGACGGAACCGGCGCAGAAGCGCGAAGACCGTGAGCGCCACCATGCCCAGCACGGTGATCTCGCCCAGGGTATCGAAGCCGCGGAAATCGACCAGCATGACGTTGACCACATTGGTGCCGCCGCCCTGGGCATAGGCGTTCTCGAGAAAGAAATTCGCGATGCCCTCGGGCGCGGCGCGGGTCATGACCGCGTAGCTGAGGATTGCGGTGCCGAGCCCCACGAGGATGCCGAGGCCGAGGTCGCGGTGGCGGCGGAAGCGGATTTTCCAGGTGACGTCCTCGGCCACCGGCAGGCGCTTGGGCAGCCAGCGCAGGCCGAGGAGGATCAGGACCGTGGTGGCGATCTCGGCGAGGAGCTGGGTCAGGGCGAGGTCGGGGGCGGACAGCCAGGCGAAGGTGATGCAGGTCGCGAGCCCGGCGCCGCCCAGGAGGATCATGGCGGCGAGCCGGTGGAACTTGGCCTGGTAGGCCGCGGCGATGGCGCTGATGCCGCCCATGAGCCAGACCAGGCCGAGCACGGGGTCGAAGCTGTCGGGCACGGGCACCTCGCCCAGCCGTGCCCAGCCCGCGCCGAGCCCGGCGGACAGGGCCAGAACCATGATGACGAGGATCTGGGCCTGCAGGCGCTGGGTGCCGAAAAGGCGCAGGAAGCCCGAAGCCCAGCGGCTGGTCGCGGTCAGCAGCAGGCGCTCGAAGATGCGCTGGCCCAGCATGCCCTGGACGAAGGGCGCGCCGTCGATGGTGCGGAGCCGGCGGTAATAGAGGATGTAGATCAGCGCGCCGCCGACAAGGGCGATGATGCTCATGATCAGCGGCAGGTTGACCCCGTGCCAGACCGAGAGGCTGTAATAGGGGGTCTCGGCGCCCAGGACCGACTGGACCGCCGCGGCGAGGAACGGGCCGATGGTGATGCCGGGAATGATGCCGACCGCAAGGCAGATGACGACCAGGAGCTCGATGGGCCGGCGCATCAGGGCGGGGGGCTCGTGCGGGGTCTTTTCGAGCTCGGTCGGCGGGGGACCGAAGAAGACCCCGTGCACGAACTTGGCCGAATAGGCGACGCTCAGCATGCCGGCGAGGGTGGCGATCACGGGCAGGGAGAGGTTGATGAAGACGTTGGAATTGAATTCCGCGGTCTCGGTGAAGAACATCTCCTTGGACAGGAACCCGTTGAGCAGCGGCACGCCGGCCATGGCGCCGCTGGCGATGATGGCGAGGGCGGCGGTGAAGGGCATGTAGCGGCGCAATCCGCTGAGCTTGCGGATGTCGCGGGTGCCGGTCTCGTGGTCGATGATGCCCACGGCCATGAAGAGCGAGGCCTTGAAGGTCGCATGGTTGGCGATGTGGAACACCGCGGCCACGGCCGCGAGCGGGCTGCCCATGCCCAGAAGCGTGGTGATCAGCCCGAGATGGGAAATGGTCGAATAGGCGAGCAGGCCCTTGAGGTCGCGCTGGAACAGGGCGGCATAGGCGCCGAACAGCAGCGTGATCAGCCCGGTATAGGTCACGATCCAGAACCACAGGTCGCTGTCGGCCATCACCGGCCAGAACCGGGTCAGGAGGAAGACGCCCGCCTTCACCATGGTGGCCGAGTGCAGATAGGCCGAGACCGGCGTCGGCGCGGTCATGGCATTGGGCAGCCAGAACTGGAACGGGAACTGGGCGCTCTTGGTGAAGGCGGCGACGAGGAACAGGATCAGCGTCACCGGATAGAGCGGATGGTTGACGATGGTCGCGCCCGAGGCCAGCACCACGCCGAGATCGTAGCTGCCCACGATATGGCCGATCAGCATCATGGCGACGAAGAGCGCGAGCCCGCCGGTGCCGGTGACGATCAGGGCCATGCGCGCGCCGTCGCGCGCGTCGCTGCGGTGGTACCAGTAGCCGATGAGCAGGAACGAGACGAGGCTGGTCACCTCCCAGAACACGGCGAGCTGGATGATGTTGCCGGCGGTGACGAGGCCGAGCATGGCGCCCATGAAGGCGAGCAGCAGGCCGTAGAAGCGCGACACCGGGTCCTTGGGCGACATGTAGTAGCGCGCATACAGCACGATCAGCAGCCCGATGAAGGTGACGAGCACGCAGAACAGCCAGGCGAGCCCGTCCATCCGAATCACGATGTCGAGACCCGCCGAGGGCATCCAGGCGATCGTCATCTCGGTGACGCCGCCATCCATCACGGATGGGAACAGGATGAGGGTGAGCAGGAAGCAGATGCCCGAAACGATGCCGCCCAGCCAGGCCGCGGCGTTGCGGGCCCGCGCCGGTATGGCGACGGCGATCACGCTCGCGGCGAAGGGCAGGCCCACAATCAGCGTGAGGATGGTTTCGATGGGCATCTCGGCGCGGCAAAACTCGCTAGCATTGGCAATCGTTTATGCGTAGCGGGCGCGAGCCGTCATCGCAATATGCCGATGTATTTTTTTGCCGCGCGTTTGTGGCGCAGGCGCGAAAGGCTCGCGTCTGCCTATTGCGGATGCGCCGGGCGATCGCCGGTCAGCGCGGGCGCGAGGGATGCAGGTCGATCGGCGCCCGGTCGAGGCTGGGCACCTCGTCCTCTTCGAGCGGCTCGCCGAAGCGGTCGCGCGATTCCTCGTCCTCGGGCAGCGGATCGTCGACCTCGGCTTCGGGCCGGCGGTCGCCGGCGGCGAATTCCTCGTGCCAGTTGCCCTGTTCGTCCTGGTACTGGATCTGCTCGTCCCGGCCCGCGACCTGCTGGCGCTGCGCGGCCCGCTCGGCGGCCTCATGGGCGGCCTCGTGGGTCGCGAAGGTTTCCGAGAACACGTCTCCGACCTTGTAGGCGAAGCCGCCATTGTGCTCGACGATCTCGTAGATGACCTTGCTCATGACACGTCCTTTCTTGCCGGTGCCCGCGCGGCGAGGTGCGCCGCGTCACCCGCTAAAGCCCGCAGCACCGGTTCGGGTTGCGTGCGCGGCACCACCTGGCGGAACCAGGCGATGGTGGGGCGCAGGCCCTCGGCCAGCGGAACCTGGGGCTGCCACCCCAGCAAGTGCCGGGCGCGCGCGATGTCGGGCCGGCGGCGCCGGGGGTCGTCGACCGGCAGCGGCTCGTGCACGACGCGCGAGGTGCTGGGCACCATGGAGAGCACGATCTCGGCGAGCTCGGAGATCGGGAATTCGCCCGGATTGCCGAGATTGACCGGCCCCTCGGGGTTGGGCGAGACGTTCATCAGCCGCACGAGGCCCTCGACCAGGTCCGAGACGTAGCAGAAGGAGCGGGTCTGCCCGCCGGTGCCGTAGATGGTGAGCGGTGCGTTGCGCAGGGCCTGCACCACGAGGTTCGAGATGATGCGCCCGTCGTCGGGCCGCATGCGCGGGCCATAGGTGTTGAAGATGCGCGCCACCCGCGCGTCCACCCGGCCGGCGCGCTGGAGGTCGAAGCACAGGGTCTCGGCGGCGCGCTTGCCCTCGTCATAGCAGGCGCGCGGGCCGGTGCAGTTGACATGACCCCAGTAATCCTCGCGCTGGGGATGCTCCTCGGGATCGCCATAGACCTCGCTGGTCGAGGCCTGGAGGAAGCGCGCGCCGTGCGCTTCGGCCATGGCGAGGAGCCGGCCGGTGCCCACGACGCTGGTCATCATGGTGTGGACCGGGTCGGCCTGGTAGTGCGGCGGGGAGGCCGGGCAGGCGAGATTGTAGATCTGGTTGAGCCGCGTATCGAGGGCGAGAGGATCGCAGATATCGGCCTTCACGAAGGTGAAGCGGGGGTGGTTGTGCAGCGGTTCGATATTGCGCCGCGAGCCGGTCTGCAGGTTGTCGAGGCAGATCACCCTGTGGCCGCGCGCCAGCAGCAGATCGCACAGATGCGAGCCGACGAAGCCGGCGCCGCCGGCCACGAGGACCGTGCCGCCCCCGCTCGATATCACGTGTTCGTTCATCTTGGCCTCACTGTGCTGCCTGGTGTCCCTCGACGCCGGGGTCCAGAAGGGAGAGGAGTTCTTCGGCGCGCGCGCCCCCCGAATGGTTGCGCAGCACCCGGGCCCGGGCCGCGTCCGCCTGCAGGCGCGCCGCGGGCGCGGGCATGTCGAGCGCCGCGAGCACGTCGTCCGGCCGGCGGGCGACCTGGATGGCTTCGCCGGGCGTGAAGAAGCTGTCGAGCCCGGTCCACCAGTCGCTGACCATGGGCGTGCCGCAGGCCGCGGCCTCGAACAGCCGCACGCTCGGCGAGAAGCCGGCCGCGACCATGTCCTTGCGGGTGATGTTGAGGGTGAAGCGCTGCGCGCCGTAGAAGGCGGCGTGCCGGTCGGGCGGCAGGTGCGCGATGCGCTCGACATTTTCCGGCCAGGCGATGGTCTCGGGATATTGCGGTCCGGCCACGACGAATCGCAGGTCGGGCCGGCGCCGGGCCGGCTCCAGCAGCAGGGTTTCGAGCGCGGGCTGGCGGTCGGGACTGTAGGTGCCGAGATAGCCCAGGTCCCATTGCCGGGCTCCGTCCACGGGCTTGTAGAGTGCGGTATCGACGGCGCAGTAGAGCGGTGCCGCGCGCCGGGCGCCAAAATCGCGCTCCAGCCGGTCGAGCACCGGGCCGCCGGTAAAGGAGAGATAGAGATCGAAGCCCGGCACCTGGCGGCGGGCGAGATAGTCCTCTTCGCCCCGCTCCAGCTTGGCGAGGGTCACGGGGGTGTCGATATCGTAAAACGAGATGCGACCCGGCCGCATGGCCTGCAGTGCGTCGATCACCGCCACGCCATCGGGCACGTAGGAGCCCACGATCACCGCAGGCGCGCCGGCGAGGGTCGGGCCGAAGCGGGCGAGAAGGTCCGGCACGCTCTCGTAGAAGGCCAGGGCGCAGAAATCGGGATCGGCCAGGTCCCGATGCGCGGCATACCAGGGCACGTCGCGCTCGAGAAACAGCACGCGCCGGCCGAAGCCCGCGAGCCCGCGCAGCAGCGCCCGATAGGTCGTGGCGTGGCCATTGCCCCAGGACGAGGACAAGGACAGGCCGACAAAGACGATGTCGTGCTCTCCGGTCATTCGGCGGCCTCCATCCGGCGGCGGGAAAAGGTGGAGAGGATGTGGTCGACGTCCCGCGCCCGGTGCGCATAGGTGTGCGCGTGCAGCACCCGGGCGAGGGCGGCCTTGCCGATGGCGCGCGCCCGCTCGGGCGAAAGTGCCGCGACGATCGCCGCCACGTCCCGGCCGTCGCGCGCCACGAGGACCTCCCGGTCGGGGGCAAGGAACATCTCGATTCCCTCCCAGGCGTCGGTGATGAGGCAGGTGCCGGCTCCGGCGGCCTCGAAGACGCGGGTCGCGGGAGAAAAGCCGTTCTCGGCCATGCTGGCGCGCGAGATGTTGAGCACCGCGCGCGGGGTCACGTTGAAGGCATTGTGGTCGGCGGTGGGCACGTGGCCGATGGCCGTGACATTGTCCGGCAGCGGCTTGTCGGCCCAGCCCGAGCCGCCGAGCAGGAAGCGTTGCCCCGGCGCGAGGGCCGCGGCGTCGAGGAAGAAGCCTTCGACCCGCGCCTCGCGGTCGGGCAGCCTGTTGCCGAGGAAGCCGAGATCGCCGGCAAAGCGCGGCTCGGGCGCGACCGGATGATGGGTCTCGGGATCGAGCGCGTTATAGACCGGGATGCAGTCTGCGGCCCCGAGCGCGCGATAGGCCGCGACCACGGGATCGCCCCCGCCATAGGTCAGCACCAGGTCGATGCGCGCCAGGGCGCGGCGCAGGGGATGGTCGGGCGCGGATTTGAGTTCGGCCAGGGTTGCGGGCGCGTCCACGTCCCAGAAGATGCGCAGCGCGTCGGGCCGGGCCGCGTCGAGCACGCTCTCGAGCAGCAGGTCGTCCTCGAACCCCACGCCGCTGGCCTTGACCACAATATCGGCCGCGCCGGCCTTGCGCGCGGCGTCCAGCAGCGCTTCGCGCGTGCCGTCATAGACCACGACCCTGCACCAGTCGGGCGGATCGATGTCGCGATGCGCCTGCCTGTCGTAGACGTCGGGCTCGTAGAAGGTGATCTCGTGCCCCAGCGCGGCAAGCGCCCGCAGCATGCCGCGGTAATAGGTGGCGGCGCCGTTCCAATAGGCGGACAAGAGGCTCGATCCGTAAAACGCGATCCTCATTCTGCAGCCTCCATGCTGGCGCGCTTGTCGCGGACCCCGGCGCTGCCGATCCCAACGAGGATCGCGAACAATTCGTCCACCCGGTGCCTGCAGGTGTGGCGGTCGAGAATGGTCTCGCGGCCGGCGCGGGCCAGCGCCGCAGCCTCGGCGGGATCGTCCAGCACCCGCCGCAGCAAGGTGCGCATGTCCTCCCCGGTGCGGGCGAAGAGGAAGTCGGTGCCCGGGCGGAAGAGATTTTCCGTGTCGCGCCAGGGCGCCGAGACCAGCGGAATGCCGCAGGCGAGCGCTTCGAAGACCCGGATGGTGGGGATGCCCGGCAGCGCCTCCACATAGGGCCGGCGGGGAATGTGCACGGTCACGCGGTGGCGGGCGAAGGCGCGCGGCGCGTCGGCATTGGCGATCCATCCGCCATAGGCGAGCCCGGCCGCGCGCAGGGCTGCGACCGCGTGATCGGGATAGCGCACGCCGCGCACGCTGCCCGAGAGGCGCAGGGCGCGCGCCGGCTCGATGAGGAATTCGCCGATCTCGGCGCTGCGCTCGCCATCGCCCCAATTGCCGATCCAGATGAGGTCGGCGTCGCGGGCAATGTCGGGCAGGGGATGGAAGAGCGCGTCGTCGGCCGCCTCATGCCAGGTGAAGACCTGCCGGCCCCAGCCAGCGGCGCGATAGCGTTCGCTGAGGGCCTCGCCGAAGGCGAGGATGCCGTCATAGTCTTCGAGATCGAGGCCGGCGATCTCGGTGGTCGAGGAGACGGCGCGGTGATGGGTGTCGTGGAAGAGCAGCGTGAAGCGCGCGCCCGCGCGGCGCAGGCGCCCGAGCCGGGCGACGAGGCCCGGGTCGGTCCATTCGTGCACCAGGACCACATCGGCGCTGTCCAGCGCCGCCCCATGGTCGAAATCCTCCCCATAGGCGAGCGAGGAAAGCTGGGGGAAATCGGTGGCGAAGCGGGCGACGGCTTCGGGCCCTTCCTGGGCCAGGAGATTGTGCCGGCTCCAGGAGTCTTGGGGCTCCAGCGCCAGCACCTCGTGGCCGCGCTCGACCAGCACGCGCATCACGCCGCGCAGGAAATGGGCGTTGCCGTGGTTCCAGTCCGAGACCAGGGAATGGGTGTAGAAGACGAAGCGCATGGCGGGCCTTTCAGGCGGATCGGCGCGCGAGGCCGGGCGTGAGCAGGTGCGCGTAGACGAGGCTCATGGCGCGGTGCTGCCGGTCCAGGGAAAAGAAGGTCGCCCGTTGCTGGGCCAATGCCGCCAGCTCGGCCCGCAGGTCGGGCTCGGCCACCAGATGGGCGATGGCGCGGCCAAAGGCGTCGGGATCGTGAGGCGGGGCAAAGAGCGCGGCGCCGTCCCAGAGCTCGCGATAGGTCGGGTTGTCGGCCAGAACCAGGGCCGCGCCGCAACGCGCGGCTTCGAGCGGGGCGAGGCCGAAGGGCTCGTAAAGCGAGGGCGAGGCCACGATGGCGGCGCGCGCCATATGGGCCATGACCTCGCCGTGGGCCAGGGGGCCGAGCGCCTGCGCGTGGCGCGGCGAAAAGCGCTCGCCATTGGCGCCGTCGAGCGGGCCCGCCATCAGCACCGGCCAGGGACTCGTCGCGGCGGCGGCGTCCAGCGCCGCCCCGTTCTTGCCCTCGTCCCACCAGCGCCCGGCGGCAAAGACGTACGGCTGCTTCCGGCCGGTTTCACGGCCCCGGTCCGAGCCGTTATGGACGACCGTGAGCTTATCGATCGGGCCGTAAGCGCGCGAGAGGGCCTTGGCATGGGCATGGCTGGGCGCGATCACGGCGTCGGCAGAATCAAAACCCATACGGTTGAGCCGCTGCTGCCAGGCCCAGGAGGCCGGAAGCGCGCTTCGGCGCACCGCCGCGAACCAGGTGACCACGCAGGAATGGGAGACGACGAGCACCGGCACGTCGAGGTCCAGGCCCGCGGCCTGCGAGGGCAGGTTGAGGTGCACGAGGTCCGCCTCATAGGCTTCCGCCAGATCGGCGATGAGGCCGGGGACGGTCGCGAGTTCGCTTTCGTCACCGGCCATCCAGTCGAGCGGGGCGTCGAGCCAGACCAGCGTGCCGATGGCTTCGGCTTCCCTGCGCTGGGCCGGGGTCGGGCGCGGCCCGAAACCGGCAAAGGTCATGGCATAGCCGTCCTCGGCCAGCGCGGCCGCGAGGTCGAGGGCGTAGCGCCAGACGCCGCCGGCCGCGTCGAGGGTCATGAGCACGCGGCGAGGCCGGACAAGGCCGAGCGGCAGGGCGCCGGCGCCCGGAACCGGGGAAAGGACCATCATCTGTGCGCCCGCCGCAGCGGCTCCTCGTGTCCGACGCGCTCGGCGCGCAACCAGTCCGCGAGATCGCGCAGCCCGTCGCGCCAGCCCATGGCCGGGCGCCAGCCCAGCTCGGTCTGGAGCCGCCCGGTATCGGCCACGAAATAGAGCTGGTCGCCCTCGCGCCAGGCGGCGCGGCTCACCGGGATCGCGTAGCCCAGCACGGCCTCGATTTCCGAAAGCACCATGTGAAGGCTCACCGCATTGCCCGGCCCGCCGCCCAGGTTGAAGGCGCGGCCCTTGACCGTGTCGATGGCGTCGAGCATCGCGCGATAGGCGGCGACCGCGTCGCGGACGTGGAGCACGTCGCGCACCTGCTTGCCGTCGCCGTAGAGCGTGATGGGCTGGCGCTCGAGCGCCCGGATCAGGAAATGGGCGACCCAGCCCTGGTCCTCGGTGCCGAACTGGCGCGGGCCGTAGATGCAGCTCATGCGCAGCACCGCCGCAGGCAGGTCGAACGAGCCGGCATAGTCGAGCACGTATTGGTCCGCGACCCCCTTGGAGCAGCCATAGGGGGTGCAGAAATCGAGCTTGCGGTCCTCGTTGATGCCCCGGGCGCGGATCGCGCCATCCGCCGGGACATAGCGGTCCTCGCTCTCGAAGATGCGCAGGTCGTCGAGCCCGCCATAGACCTTGTTGGTGCTCGAAAAGATCACAGGGATCGGGCGGCCCGATTTGCGCACGGCTTCGAGGACGTTGAGCGTGCCGCGGGCGTTGATCTCGAAATCGGTGACCGGGTCGGCAAGGCTGGTGGTCACCGCGGTCTGGGCCGCCAAATGGAACACGGCGCCGGCGCGGGCGATGGCCGGCTCGATCGCGGCCGGCGCGCGGATGTCGGCGACGAGCGCCTCCAGCCTTGCGCCGTGGCGCGTGCGCAGCCAGGCGAGATTGCGCTCCACGCCCCGGCGGCTGAGATTGTCGATCACGACCACCTCGTGGCCGTCCGTGAGCAATGAATCGGCGAGGTTGCAGCCGATGAAGCCGGCGCCGCCGGTGATCACCACCGGGCCTTGGGGTGGCGCGCCGGTCATGAGACCAGCCCCCGCTCTTCCAGTTGCCGGCGCATTTCCGGGCCGCGATCCTCGGCCCGGGCCTCGCGCACCCAGTCCGAGAGCTCGTCGAGCGTGTTCTCCAGGCGATAGCGCGGCTCGAAACCCAGAAGCTCGCGCGCCTTGGCGATGTCGGCAAAGCAGTTGCGGATGTCGCCGGCGCGCGCCTTGCCCATGATCTCGGGCGTCAGATGCGGCACGTTCATGGAGGCGGCGAGCAGGCTCGCCACCTCGGCGATGGAATAGGCCTGGCCACTGCCGATATTGATGACGTGCCCGGCCGCCGGCTTCTGTTCGAGCGCGAGGCGGAAGGCCTGCGCCACGTCGCGCACATGGACGAAATCGCGTCTCTGGCGCCCGTCCTCGAAGATCATCGGCGGCTGGCCGTTGATCAGCCGCGAAGCGAAATTGGCGAGCACGCCCGTATAGGGATTGGAGAGCGCCTGGCCGGGGCCGAAGACGTTGAAGAGGCGCAGCGCCACCGCGTCGACGCCATAGGCCTCGCCGAAGATCAGCACCTCGCGCTCCTGGGCGTATTTGGTGAGCGCGTAGATCGAGGCGAGGTCCACCGGCTTCTGCTCGTCGGTCGCCACGGGCTCCAGCGCTTCGCCGGAGGGACCGACGGGGTCCCAGCGCCCGGCCTTGATGTCGGCGGGCTGCCGGCGCGTGGCGGGAAAGCGGTTGCCCGCCGCGTCCTCGTAAAGCCCTTCGCCATAGACGCTCATCGAGGAGGCGACCACGATCCGGCCGATCGGGCGGTCGATCATGGCTTCGAGCAGCACGGCGGTGCCGAGATCGTTGGCCCCGACATAGCGGGCGATCTCGTACATGGATTGCCCGACCCCGACCTCGGCGGCAAGATGCACCACCGCGTCGATGCCCTCGAGCGCCGCCGCCACGGCCACCGGATCGCGCACGTCGCCGCGCATCAGCTCGGCCCCGTCGGGCACGCCGGCCTCGTCGCCGTGCACCTGCTCGACGAGGCTGTCGAGCACACGGACCGCGTAATCGCGGGCGGTCAATTCCTCGACCACGTGGCGGCCGATAAAGCCGCATCCACCCGTCACCAATATGCGCTGCATGGACCACCCCGGACACAGGTAAGTAGCTGGGAGGGGAAGCGGTGCGGCGGGGGCCGGTTCCCCCTGCCCGAAGCCGCGCCGGGCCGGCACGAAGCGGGATCGGCGGATCGCGCAGGGCGGTGCCGCGGGTGAATCGGCCCGTTTCCCGGTCGCGGGTGTCCTTCCGGTGCCGGGAGGGGCCGGCGGGAATCCGACATTGGCGAGTCTAACCCAGGTTTACTTTGAGGCGCCGGCTCTTCGTCCGGCAGCTCGGGCGGGCCGGGAACCGCCGCCGCGTGGCCGGGCCGGGGAACCGGGCCGATCTCCGCAAGTTGCCCCCGGGCGTGCAAGCAGAGGAGAACGACATGAGCACCTCGCAGACCACCACGGATCACGACACCATCCGCAAATGGGCCGAAGCCCGCGGCGGCCACCCCGCCAAGGTGGAGACCCGCGGCGAGGGCGGCATCCTGCGCATCGATTTCGGCGAGAAGGACGATTCGCTCACCCCCATCTCCTGGGACGAGTTCTTCGCCATCTTCGACGGCAACAAGCTGAGCTTCCTCTACCAGGACAAGACCGGGGAGGGCGGCGAGAGCCGGTTCAACAAGTTCGTGGACCGGGCGTGAGGGCGGGGCGATGACCCTGGTCGCCCCGCCGCAAACCCGGATGACGGCCGCCGTGGTCACGGGACCGGGCACGATCCGCGTCGAATCCCGCGCGCTCCCCGAGCCCGGCCCCGGTCAGGTGCGGGTCCGGCTCGAAGGCTGCGGGGTCTGCGCCTCCAACCTTACGCCCTGGTCCGGGCCGGACTGGATGACCTTCCCCACCGAACCCGGCGGGCTCGGCCACGAGGGCTGGGGCCGGATCGACGCCCTCGGCCCCGATGTCACGGGCCTCGCGCCCGGCGACCGGGTGGCCGCGCTCTCCTATCACAGCTACGCCACCCACGACCTGGCCGACGCCGACGCGGTGGTGAAGCTGCCCGCCGCGCTCGACGGCCTGCCCTTTCCCGGCGAGCCCCTGGGCTGCGCCATGAACATCTTCAGCCGCGCCGGCATCGAGCCGGGCCAGACCGTGGCCATCGTGGGCATCGGCTTTCTCGGCGCGCTCCTGACCCAGCTCGCTGCCGGCGTCGGCGCGCGGGTGATCGCCCTATCCCGGCGGCCCTTCGCGCTGGAGCTGGCCCGCACCATGGGCGCGGCCGAAACCATCGCCATGGACGATCACTGGGCCATCATCGAAGAGGTCAAGGCTTTGACCGAGGGCCAGCTCTGCCTGCGCGTCATCGAGGCGGTGGGCAAGCAATGGCCGCTCGATCTGGCGGCCGAGCTCACCGGCGAGCGCGGGCGCCTGGTCATCGCCGGCTATCACCAGGACGGGCCGCGGCAGGTCAACATGCAGATGTGGAACTGGCGCGGGCTCGACGTCGTCAACGCCCATGAGCGCGACCCGAAGATCTATGTCGAGGGTATCAGGCAGGCCGTCGCCGCGGTGCTGGACGGCCGGCTCGATCCGCGCCCGCTCCTGACCCATGCCTATCGACTCGACCAGCTCGATGCGGCGCTGGACGCCACCCGCGACCGGCCCGACGGCTTCCTCAAGGCAATGGTGGTTTACCCATGAGCATGCTTGCTGTCGCCGAACCGTCCCGCCCGCGCATCGGCTTTCTCGGCACCGGCCATATCGGGCTCATGCGCATGCGCGCGCTGGTCGAGCACGGGCTCGTCGCGCCCGCCGCCATCGCCGACCCCTCCCCGGACATGGCCGCGGCCGCGTTGGCGCTCGCGGGCGAGGCAATTCTTTCCCCCTCCTTCGAGGCGCTGCTGGAGGAAGACCTCGATGGGCTGGTGATCGCGACGCCCAGCGCGCTGCACGCCAGCCAGTCCATCGCGGCGCTGGAGCGTGGGCTCGCGGTCTTCTGCCAGAAGCCCCTGGGGCGCACGGAGGACGAGGTGGGCGCGGTGGTCGCGGCGGCGCGGGATGCCGACCGGCTGCTCGGGGTCGATCTCTGCTATCGCCATACCGCGGGCATGCGGGCGATCCGCGAGCTGGTGCGGCAGGGCGATCTCGGCGCGGTCCATGCGGTCGATCTCGTCTTCCACAACGCCTATGGGCCGGACAAGCCCTGGTTCTTCGACAAGGCGCTCTCGGGCGGCGGCTGCGTCATGGATCTGGGGGTCCATCTGGTGGACCTCGCGCTCTGGACGCTCGATTTCCCCGAGATCGCGACGGTAACCGGGCACCTTTTCAGCAAGGGCCGGCCCATTGCCCGCGACGGTGAGACGGTCGAGGATTTCGCCACCGCCACGCTCACGACCGCCGATGGCGTCGTGATCCGGCTCACCTGCTCCTGGCATCTCCATGCCGGGCGCGACGCGGTGATCGGGGCCGCGTTCTTCGGCACGCACGGAGGCGCCAGCTTTGCCAATGTGGGCGGGTCCTTCTTCGATTTCGCCGCGCATCACCATACGGGCACCGCGAGCCGCGCCCTTGCCGCCCCGCCCGACGCCTGGTCCGGGCGCGCCATCGTGGCCTGGGCCGAGCAATTGGCCGAAAGCCCGCGTTTCGATCCGGCGGCCGGGCAGCACGCGGCGGTGGCCCAGGTGCTCGACCGCATCTACGAGCGCTAGCGTCATGTCGCTCCGGATCGGCGTCCTGACCTTCCATCGCTGCATCAATTACGGCTCCTATTGGCAGGCGCGGTGTCTCGTGGAAGGCCTCAACGCCCTCGGCCACCAGGCCGAGCTGCTCGACCATCGCTCCGCCTCCATCGACCGGGCGGAATGGCGCTGCGCGCTCCAGCCCATTCCCGCGCTGCCCGATCATCGGGCCGAATACGCGGCCAAGACGCGAAAATTCTTTTCCGCCTTCGCGGCCCTGCCGCTGTCTCCCGCGATCGCGCTGGAGCAGCCCGAGTCCATGGAGGATTACGACCTGGTGCTGATCGGCAGCGACGAGGTCTGGAACCTGCGTCATCCCTGGTATGGCGGGCAGCGCCTGTTCTATGGCGAAGGGGTGAGGGCGAACCGGATCGCGGCCTATGCGGCCAGCTTCGGCAACCAGTCCGACAGCCTGCCCTCCGCCTGGGGCCGGCGCCTGGCCCGGCTCGACGCGATCTCGGTGCGCGACGCCAATTCGCGCGGCATCGTCGCCGGCGCGGTCGGCGCCGCGCCGGCCCTGGTGCTCGACCCGTGCCTCGCCTTCGCCGACTGCATCCCGGTGCAACGCGCGGACGCCGCCGCGCCTTATCTGGCCGTCTACGGCCACGGCTTCCCGCCATGGTTCCAAACGCAAATAATGCGCTGGGCCAGGGAAACAGGGCGCCGCGTGGTCAGCATCGGCTATGCCAATCCCTTTGCCGACATCCAGCTCATCGACGTGAGCCCGGAAGGCTTTGCCGCGCTCATGGCCGGAGCGGACGCCATCGCGACCAATTTCTTCCATGGCTGCGTCTTTGCCCTGGCGAACGGCAAGCCCTTCGTCACTGCGCCTTCGGATTATCGCTTCAACAAGATCCGCGACCTCACCGACCTTTTAGGCGCGCAGCAGCATCGGGTTGCCGAGACCGACGATGCGGAGCGCTACGCCGCCCTGCTTTCGGTCCCGCCCGGCGCCGCGGTCGCGGACGCCATCGTGGGGCTGCGCCGGCAATCGGAGGCCTATCTCCATGCGGTCCTCGCCTGAAACCGGATTGCGGCGCCGCGATCTCGTGGCGTCCGGCCTCTGCATCGGCTGCGGCGCCTGCGTGGCCGCGACGCCGGGCAATTCTGAGGCAATCGCCTTCGACCGGTTCGGCCAGTACGCGCCCGCGGGTCCGCGCGAATGGCTCGACCGGCCCGATCCGGTTCTGGCGCGGGTCTGCCCGTTTTCGCCCCATGCCCGCAACGAGGACGATATCGCTGCCGCGCGCTTCCCGCTGGCGCCGCGGCGGGACGCGCGGACCGGCCGGTTCGAGGCTGCCTTTGTCGGCGCCGCGGTCGAAGGGGATTTTCGCGCGCGCGGCAGCTCGGGCGGGCTCGTGAGCTGGGTGGCGGGCGAATTGCTCGACCGCGGCCTCGTGGACGGGGTCGCCCATGTCGCCCCCGCGGGCGAATCGCACCCCTATTTCGCCTACCGCATCTCGCGGTCTTCCGAGGCCGTGCGGGCGGGCGCCAAATCGCGCTACTACCCGGTGGAGCTTTCGGGGATCGTGGCGGAAATCCGCCGCGTGCCCGGCCGCTATGCGGTGGTCGGCATTCCCTGCTTCATCAAGGCGGTGCGGCTGCTTTGCGAGGCGGATGCGGTGCTGGCGGAGCGGATCGCCTATACGCTGGGGCTGTTCTGCGGGCACATGAAAAGCGCGCGCTTCGTCGAGAGCTTCGCCTGGCAGCTCGGGGTAACGCCCGAAGCGGTGACGCGCCCGGAATTTCGCCTCAAGGACCCGGATCGGCCCGCGAACTGGTACACGGCCCACCTGACGCTTTCCGACGGCAGCACGCGCCAGAAGGACTGGTGGCACCTCTGCGACGGCGATTGGGGCGCGGGCTTCTTCCAGAACGCCGCCTGCAATTCTTGCGACGACGTGATGGCCGAAACCGCGGACATCGCCTTCGGCGACGCCTGGGTCGAGCCCTATGCCTCGGACGGGCGCGGCACCAATGTGGTCATCGCGCGCACGCCCGAGCTCGCCGGCCTTTTGCGCCGCGCCGGCGACGCCGGGCGGCTCGAGCTTGCCGAGGTGGACGCGGATTTCCTCGCCGCCACCCAGGCGGCCGGGCTGCGCCAGCGCCGGGAAGGGCTCGCCTACCGGCTCACCTGGCGCCGGCCGGGGCTGCGGCCCAATAAGCGCGTCGCGCCCTCTGCCGATCTGCCCTTGCGCCGCAAGGCGATCTACCGGCTGCGCCATTATATTAGCGCCGCGAGCCATCGCGTATTCCTGCTCGCGCGCCGGCTCGGCCTGCCCGAGCTCTATATCGGCTGGGCGCGGTGCGCGCTCGCCGTCTATCAGGGGGTCGCCTATGGACGCGGCTTTGCCGGGCGCTTGGCAAAACGCATCGGCCTCGCCGCGCCGGACGGCTAGAGGAGGAGCGGGGAAACCGCGTTGACCCTCGGCTCGCCGGGCACCCGTTGTCCCGGCGCGTAGCGCGCGATCATGGCGGCGCAGAATTCGGCGAATTCCTCGGGCACCTGGGGCGCGCTGGTATGGTGCGGGGCGATGCCGCGATGCTCGGGCGTAAAGCAGAAGGTGACCGTCACCTCGAAATCCTCGAGCGCCTGCATCTGGCGGTCGAACCAGTCGAGCGCATCGGGCCGGAAGCTGTCGGCCCAGGACAGCCCGGTGCGCAGCGAGGTGACGCCCAGCCGCTTCATCCACGCGACCGCGTCGTCCAGCCGGTGGTCCTGGTAGTGGAACCACTGCACCAGGCCGAATTCGGGGGTGTGGCGGGCGAATTCGGCCAGCGCCGGCTTGGGCGTGCCGTCCTCGCGCAAGAGGCCCATGTAGAAATGCCGGTAATAGGACGAGCCCTCCGCCTCGCGGTGACGGGTCGTGGCCTCCCATTCGCGCGGCAGGTCGTAAAGGCTGTACCACTGGATGCGCTCGGCCCGGCCCTTCAGCAACTCGGCGGTGCGCCTCAGTCCCCAGGCCTGGACCTCCTCGGCCCCGAAGGTCGAGACCCCGACCTCGCTCACCCAGAGCGGCAGGTCGGTGACGGCCCTGATCTCATCGAGCTTTTGCGGCCAGTCGTGGATCTGCCAGAGGTTCCAGTCGAGCGGAAAGCCGTGCACCGCCACCGCGTCCACCCGGTCGAGCACGCCATAGTCGCGCATGCGGCCCATGAAGCCCGCGTCGATGGGGGAAATGCCGCCCAGGACTTTCGTGATGCCCGGATTCTGGGCGCCGATCGCGTCGGCGGCGCCTTTGGCCATCTCGCCGAACAGCACCCATTCGGGGTCGATCTCGGGGTCCCAGTGCGACTTGTTGTTGGGCTCGTTCCAGATCATCGCCGCTTCGATCATGGCGTGTCTCCCTTGTCCGGATAGACGGCAGCGCCGGGCATGGCCGGGGCGGCGATGCGGCAGAGATAGACCTCGGCCTCGGGGTGATCGAGGATCGCAAAGCCGGCGCTGCGCAGCATGGCCTCGACGGCGCCGGCATTGGGCACCCACCAATTGGTGGGATCGTCGGCATAGCGCTGCTCGATGAAGTGCATCCTGGGATAGTCGGGATCGTCGAACAGGGCTTCCTCGGAAAAGGGATAGTTCTCCGCCACCGCCATGACGCGGCTGCTGCCGCGCTGCATGGACTGGAACAGCATCAGGTCCCCGGCCACATGCTCGCGCACGAGGTCCAGCGCCAGCAGCGGGTGGCGCAGATGGTAGAAGACGCCCATGAAGATGACGAAGTCGAAGCGCTCGCCCAGCGCGGCCACGTCATAGACCGAGAGGTTGCGGAACTCGATATCGGCCTCGGCCACCTCGGCGGCAAAGCGCGCCTGGTTGAGGTAGAGATCGTCCGAATCGATGCCCAGCACCCGCTCGGCGCCGCGCTTTTTCATCTCGATGGAATAGAAGCCCGCGTTGCAGCCGATATCGAGCACGCTCCTGCCGGTGAGGTCGGCGGGAATGGACTCGGCGAAGTGCCGCCATTTCATCCGCGGATAATCGCCGAGGAAATGGCCGGGCGCGGTCTGCACCCCGCCGAGGTCGAGATTGTGGAACCAGGGGGCCAGGGCCTCGACCCGGTCGCGGATATCGTCGGTGGACAGTCTCATGGGGCCTCGCGGGTCAGGGGGTCACCTCGTTGAGCGTAACGATCTTGCCGCCCCATTCGCCGATCACCGCGACGGTCATGGAGGCGGGCGAGATCTCGAAGCGGGGCCAGGCGTCGAGCGGCAGGCCCAGCACGTGCATGACCAGTGTCTTGATCGGGTCGCTGTGGCTCACGAGGAGCACGCGGTCCTCCGCGAACCGGTCTTGGATCGCCTCCAGCACGCCGATCATGCGGCCCTGCACCTCCAGCATGGTCTCCCCGCCCGGTGCGCGGGCGAGGCTGCGCATGGCGTTCCAGCGCCGCCAGGCCGGATCGGCGTCGAGTTCGTCGAACCTGCGTCCCGCCCAGGGGCCGAAATCCACCTCGTCCAGCGCGTCCACGGTCTCGACCGGGCCGATGCCGGTGGCGTCCGCGATGGCGGCGGCGGTCTCCTGCGTGCGCTCGCGCGGGCTCGCGAGGATGGCGCTGAACCGCTCCCGCGCCAGCCGCCGGCCGAGGCGTTCGGCCTGTTCCCGCCCGGCTGCGCCCAGGCGTATGCCGGGGGTGCGGCCGGCGAGATAGGCGCCGACATCGTCATGGGCCGCGTGGCGCACGAGATAGACCGTCACGGTCACGCATCGCCCCCGGGGGGCCTTTCGTCGAAGCCGGCGATGAAGCGCTCGGTGCGCCGCAGCGCCTCGGAATCGGTGAACTGCTCGGGCGGCGATTTCATGAAATAGCTCGACGGCCCGATCAGCGGCCCGCCGATGCCCCGGTCCAGCGCCAGCTTGGCGCAGCGCACCGCGTCGATGACGACGCCGGCGGAGTTGGGCGAGTCCCAGACCTCGAGCTTGAGCTCGGCATTGAGCGGCACGCCGCCGAAGGTCGTGCCCTCGAGCCGGATATGGGCCCATTTGCGGTCCGTGAGCCAGGGCACGTGGTCGCTCGGGCCCACATGCACGTCCTGGGGCGGCAGGGGCACGTCGAGCTGGCTCGTCACCGCCTGGGTCTTGCTGATCTTCTTGGAGACCAGCCGCTCGCGCTCCAGCATGTTGAGGAAATCGGTATTGCCGCCGAAATTGAGCTGGTAGGTGCGGTCCAGCCGCACGCCGCGCTCGCGGAAGAGATTGACCAGCATGCGGTGGATGATGGTCGCCCCCACCTGGCTCTTGATGTCGTCGCCCACGATGGGCAGGCCCGCCTCGGCGAAGCGCCTGGCCCACTCGGGCCGCGAGGCGATGAAGGCGGGAATGCAGTTGACGAAGCCGCAGCCGGCCTCCAGCGCCCGCTCGGCATACCAGCGGGTGGCCTTTTCCGAGCCCACGGGCAGGTAGGAGACCAATATGTCGGTGCCGCTCTCGCGCAGCGCCTCGGTGACGTCGGCTGCGGGCTCGGGGGATTGGTCGATCTCGTCCTCGAGATAGCGGCCGATCCCGTCCAGCGTCTCGCCGCGCTGCACCGTGACCCCGGTCGGCGCCACGTCCGCGAAGCGATAGGTGTTGTTGGGCGGCGCATAGATCGCCTCGGCCACGTCCCGGCCCACCTTGGCCGCGGACACGTCGAAGGCCGACGCGATCTCCACATCGCGGACGTGATAGCCGCCCAGACTAACATGCATCAGTCCGGGCACCGGCTCGTTGCCGTCCGCGTCGCGATAATAGGTCAGTCCCTGCACGAGAGACGACGCGCAGTTTCCCACGCCCACAAGGCCGATTCGTACCTTCTCTGCCGTCATGATCGTGCGGTCCCAACTGTGTCGCTAGGGGACCAACGGACCCCTTTTAGCTTTGTTCCTGTCGGGAAAAGCAGCCGGGAGAGGGCGCGGTGCTGGTCTATGGCGACCGGATGCGGGAGGAAAAAGCGGGTGACGTCGCCTCCGGCATCGCCGCTTGTTTGGCGCGCGTCGCGGCGCTTCCCGCAGGGCTTGCGCGCCATGCAGAGCTGGTCGCGGGCTTCATCCGCATGGCCGAGCTGGCGCAGGGTCTGGCCGATGCCCGCTTCGCCGCGCGGGGGATGGACGAGCGCGACCCCGAAAGCGAGGCGGCCAACCGCCTGCTTTACGAACTGGCCGGCATGGTCGGCCGGTCCTGGGACTCGCGGTTCTGCCCGCAGGCGCTTCCCGCCGGCTGGCGCGACAGGCTGGACCGCCTCGCCACGCCCGAGCGGATCGCGGTCAAGGACGCGGAAGGCCACGCCTTTTACGCCCTCTACCCGGAAGCCTATTGGGCGGCGGCGCGCGCTTCCCGCCTCGGCCCGGGCACGGGCGTCATCGGCATCCGCAGCATCGGCACCGGGCTCGCGGCCATGGTCGCGGCCGCGCTCGGCGCGCCTCCGGCGGTCACGGTCCGGCCAATGGGCCATCCGTTCCAGCGCCAGGTGCGCCCTGGGCCCGCGCTGTCCCGGTCCCTGAAAGCCAGCCCCGGGCCTATCGCCATCGCCGACGAGGGACCGGGGCTTTCGGGAAGCTCGTTCTTCAGCGTGGCCGACTGGCTGGGCGAAGCGGGATTCAGCCCCGAACGCGTGCACTTCTTTCCCAGCCACGCCGGCCCGGCGGGCGCGGAAGCCAGCCCCAGCCATCGCGCGTCCTGGGCCAGGGCGTCCAAACATGTGATCGGGTTCGACGATCTCGTTGTGCATGCCTCAACCCCGCCGCATCGGCTGGAGCACTGGATCGCCGGGGCGGTCGGGAAACTGGACGCGCCGCTACGCGACATATCCGGGGGCGGCTGGCGCGCGGTTTGCCATGGCGACGAGCGCGACTGGCCGCCGGCCGACCCGGCCCTGGAAAAGCGCAAGGTCCTGGCAGAGGCGGGCGGCCGGCGCTGGCTGGTGAAGTTCGCCGGGCTCGGCGCCGTGGCCGAGCGCAAGCAGGGGGTGCAGGCCCATCTGGCGGACCAGGGCCTCGCCGTAAAGCCGGCGGCGCTCGTGCACGGCTTCACGGTCGAGCCCTGGATCGCGGCCAGCCCGCTGGCCGATGCGCCGGCAGGACCCGACATTCTCGCCCATCTGGCCCGCTACCTGGCGCTGCGTGCGACCCTTCCGGCCGACGCGCCGGGTGCCTCGCCTGCCGCGCTGTTCGCCATGGCGGCCCATAATCTCGGCGCTCATTTCGGCGGCGATGCCGCGCGCCGCATCGGGCGCGCGTTGGGCGACCCGGACCGGCTCGCCCTCCGGCCCTGCAACAGCGACAACCGCATGCATCGCTGGGAATGGCTGGCTCAAGGCGACGGCCGGCTCGTCAAAACCGATGCGGTGGACCACGCCCGGGCGCACGACCTTGTCGGCTGCCAGGACATTGCCTGGGACATCGCGGGGGCAGGCGTGGAATTCGGCCTCGACCCCGCCACGACCATGGTTTTGGCCGGGGAGGTCGGCGCGCGTGCCCGCCGCGCGGTTTCCGCGCCGCTGCTGTCGGCCATGACGCTGTGCTATCTCGGCTTCCAGATCGGGCTCTGGAGCATGGCCCTGGCGCGCCAGCCGGACGAGGGCGCGCGCATCGCCCCGCTGCTCAAACGCTATGCCGGCCATCCCGCGCTCGACATGCTCAGGGCGTGAGCACGACCTTGATCCACTCGTTCTGGTTGTCGCGGAAATTCTTGTAACCGGTGGGCGCGTCCTCCAGCGGCAGGCGGTGGCTGATGAGGAAGGTGGTGTCGATCTCCCCCTCCAGAACCCGGCGCAACAGGTCCTGGCTGTAGCGCTGCACATGGGTCTGGCCGGTTCTTATGGTCAGGCCCTTTTCCATCATGGCGCCCAGCGGCCACTTGTCGAGCATGCCGCCGTAAACGCCGGGCACCGACACCCGGCCGCCCTTGCGGCAGGCCAGCAGCGCCTGGCGTAGCGCGTGGCCACGATCGGCGCCCGGGGCGATCTTCTGCTTGACCGCGTCGAGCACGTTGTCGACGGCAAAGCCATGCGCCTCCATGCCCACCGCGTCGATCACCGCGTCCGGGCCTATGCCGCCGGTCATCTCCATCAGCGCCTCGCGCACATGGGTCTCTTCGAAATTGATGGTCCTGGCGCCGAATCGCTTGGCCAGGGCCAGCCGGTTGGGATGGTGGTCGATGACGATGATCTGGGCCGCGCCCATGAGGGCCGCGCTCTGGACCGAGAACAGGCCCACCGGCCCCGCGCCCCACACGGCCACGGTGTCGCCGGGTTCGATCGCCGCGTTCTCGGCGGCCATCCACCCGGTGGGAACGATGTCGGACAGGAACAGGACCTTCTCGTCCGCGATCCCGTCGGGAATGACGATCGGTCCTACGTCGGAAAAGGGCACGCGCACATATTCGGCCTGGCCGCCGGCATAGCCGCCCGTGAGATGCGAATAGCCGAAGGCCGCGCCCATGGCATGGCCGTAAAGCGTCTCGCTCGCGTCCTGGTTCTCGACCGGATTGCTGTTGTCGCAGGCCGAGAACTGCCCCTTCTGGCAGAAAAAGCAGCCGCCGCAGGAGATGGTGAAGGGCACCACGACGCGCTGGCCGGGCTTGAGCGTGCTGCGCGGACCGGTCTCGACCACCTCGCCCATGAATTCATGGCCCAGGATGTCCCCCGATTTCATGCCCGGGATGACCCCGTCATAGAGATGGAGGTCCGAGCCGCAGATGGCGGTGGCGGTGACGCGGATGATCGCGTCGCGCGGGTTGATGATATCGGGATCGGGATGGGTGTCGACGCGGACGTCATTGGTCCCGTGCCAGGTGAGGGCGCGCATCATTCCGACTCCTGTTGGCGGCGGGAGTGGCCGGTGGCGATCTCGCCGGTCTCCAGCATCATCTTGAAACGCTTGAGGGCGTGCCGCGCCTGGATGTTCGGCTCGGCGCCGAAGAGCTTGGCGACCAGCCGGCCCAGATCGCCTGCGGGTGGATCGTAGGCAATGTCGGCGGTGACCACGGTGCCCCGGTCCGCCGGGGCCGGCGTGAAGGTGACGCGGCCGCGCGTCTCGATCTGGGAGTCCGGGGTCGAGCGCCAGGCGATCAGCCGGCCGGGCTCGTCCTCGACGATCTGCGTGACCAGCGACACGGTCTGGCCCATGGGCGCACGGACCGTCCACACATGGGCGTCGCCATGGGTTGCGATCCGCTCGACCGCCTGCATGAAGAACGGGAAGCTCGCGGGGTCGCGCCAGAGCGCGTACACCTCTTCCGGGGGCCGGGCGATCAAAACGCTCCGTCCCACAAGGGCGAGGTCGCCCGCCTTGTCGTCCCGCCGCGCGCGGCGCGGGGCGTCGTCTTCCGTCTCGCTCATGGTCCGGTCCTCGGATGGGCGGAGGCAGGGCTCGCGGCCTCCCCCAAGCCAATCGCTCGCGGGCGCCGGTGGTTCAGGGCTTGATCTGCGTTAAGCGCCGCCGGTTGCGCGCGGCATCGCGGAGGGCGCTTTGCGCCCCTTTCCCCCCGACGGGGAACCGTCCCCCGCCGCGGGCCTTAAGGGGTGGGGGAAGGTTCAAGCCAGTGACAGGCGGAGTCGATGCCAACTCGGCTACCCTCGAACAAGCCGGCCTGGCCGGCGATCTTCAGGCGCTTCTGGAGCGCGGGCGCGATGGACCATGAGGACATCGACGCCCTGGCGAGTCTCGGGTGGTCGCGCCGCGTGATCGAGGCCAAGGAGCCCCTCAATCCCAGGGGTAATCTCTGCATTCTCGCGAGCGGCATGGCGTCGCGCTATCGCGCCGCGCCCGATGGCGGGCGCCAGCTCACCGCATTGCTCCTCCCGGGGGACGTCTGCGACTTCCAGTTCGTCACCGGGGCGCGCCAGACGTCCGGGCTTTCGGCCATGGTGCGCACCACGGTGATGGAAATCCCCCTCGACGCGCTGCTGCCCGTGGTGGACCAACGGCCGCGGATTCTCTCCACCCTCCTGTCGCATCTGGCGGAGGACGTGGCGGTCACCGAGGAGCTGCTGATCTCGCTCGGCCGCCGCACCGCGCTCGAGCGCATGGCACACCTGTTGTGCGAAACCCATTTCCGGCTCAAGCGCATGGGCCTCGTCCATGACGGGGCCTTCATCATGACCCTGACCCAGGCGGAGCTGGGCGATTATCTCGGGCTCTCGGCGGTGCACGTGAACCGCACCATGCAGGAATTGCGGCGGCGCGGGCTCATCCAGAGCGCGGGCGGGCAGATCCGCATCCTCGATCGCGAGGCGCTGGAGGCTATCGCGGGCTTTTCGCCGTTCTATCTGCGCCGCTCCGGCGTGCAGGACGCTCCGCTCCGGCTCGACGCATAGCGGCGGTCATCGCCCTCAGCATGCGGGTGCGGCTGTCGGCTTCGCCCGGGTGGGGCGCGATGGCCGGCGCCGGCCGGGGTGCAGGCCGCGCTGGGGCCGGTGCGGGTGCCGTCCAGTCGTGTGGCTGGAGGGCGAGCAGCGCCCGGCGCAGGCTTTCGGGATCATAGGGCTTGGTGATGCGCGGCCGTCCCTGGAAGCGCTCGGGCATCACATCCTCGTCATTGGCCGTCGCGAACAGGATCGGCGTTCCCCTCCGGCACAATTCGTCCGCCAGCCCGAAGACGGTCTTGCCGTGGAGCCGCACGTCGAGCACCGCGCCGTCCACGCCCCGCCGACCGAGAAGCTGCATGGCGTAGAACGGGGTGGGCGCCGGGCCCACGACCACGACGCCGTGCTGGCGCAGATCGGCGCAGAGCGCGTTCGCGAGCCGGTAATCGTCTTCCACCACCAGGATGCGCTTGCCCGTGATCTCCATCGACCTCTCCCGAGAAGGGGGACTGCCCGGAGCCAAAAGCGGACGGCTCCCATCGGGTTCCATCCCGAGGGCGTGCAGGCCGATCGGACGGCATCGGCGTGCGGGTGGAAATTGTCCGATATTTCCTCCATATAGAGCGGCATAAACCAGGAAAGCCGCGTTCTATGGCCTTCATGCTGCAGTATACCAAGATGAATGGGCTCGGGAACGACTTCGTCGTGCTCGACGGCCGCGCCGCGCCCCTGCGCCTGGGCGCCGATGCGGTGCGCGCGATTTCCGACCGGGAAACCGGCATCGGCTGCGACCAGTTGATCGTCATCGAACCCGCCTCGGGGGGCGATGCCTTCATGCGCATCTACAATGCGGATGGCAGCCAGATCGACGCGTGCGGCAACGCAACCCGTTGTATTGCCGGGCTTTTGTCCGAGGAAACCGGTAGGCGCGACGTGACCATCCTCACCAATGCCGGGGTGCTGCAGGCCCGGGTTGATGGCGATATGGTCACCGTGGACATGGGCGCGCCGCGCTTCGGCTGGGACCAGATTCCGCTGGCCGAGCCCTTCGCCGACACCACCGGAATCGAGCTCCAGATCGGCCCGATCGACGCGCCGGTGCTGCATACGCCGTCAGTCGTCAATGTCGGCAATCCGCATGCGATTTTCTGGGTCGAAGATCTTGATTCCTATGATCTTTCCCGCTTCGGCCCCCTGCTCGAGAACCACCCGATCTTCCCCGAGCGCGCCAACATCACCCTGGCGGAGGTGATCTCGCCCACCGAAATCCGCACCCGGGTCTGGGAGCGCGGCGCGGGCCTCACGCTCGCCTGCGGCACCGCCGCCTGTGCCACCGCCGTGGCCGCGGCTCGTAAGGGTCTGACGGTGCGCACGGTCACGATCGTCTTGCCCGGCGGGCCGCTCGACATCGCATGGCGCGAGGGGGACGATCACATTCTCATGACCGGGCCCTGGTCGCGCGACGGCTCGGGCGTGGTTCCCGAAGCGCTGCTCGGCGCCGGAGAACCGGTCGCATGAGCATCGAGACCATCACCTTCGGCTGCCGCCTCAACGCCTATGAGACCGAGGTGATGAAGGCCGAGGCCGCCAAGGCCGGGCTCGAAAACGCTATATTGATCAACACCTGCGCGGTGACCGCCGAAGCCGTGCGCCAGGCCAAGCAGTCCATCCGCAAGGCCCGGCGCGAGCACCCCGGCGCCAAGATCATCGTCACGGGCTGCGCCGCGCAGACCGAGGCGCGCGCGTTCGGCGACATGGCCGAAGTCGATCTGGTGATCGGCAACAATGACAAGCTCAAAGCCGAAAGCTACGCGCCGATCGCGTTCGGCGTCCCGCTCAACGACAAGGTGCAGGTCAACGACATCGCCAGCGTCACCGAGACCGCCGGGCACCTGATCGACGGGCTGGACGGGCGTGCCCGCGCCTTCGTCCAGGTGCAGAACGGTTGCGATCACCGCTGCACCTTCTGCATCATCCCCTATGGCCGTGGTCCATCGCGCTCGGTGCCCATGGGCGTGGTGGTCGAGCAGGTCAAACGGCTGGTGGGCAATGGGTACGCCGAAGTGGTTCTGACCGGGGTGGACATCACCTCCTATGGCGGCGACCTGCCGGGTGCGCCAACGCTCGGCAAGCTGACCCAGGCGATCCTCAGGCACGTGCCGTCGCTGCCGCGCCTGCGCATCTCCTCGATCGATTCCATCGAGGCCGATCCGGCGCTTTACGAGACCGTCAGCGAGCCGCGCCTGATGCCCCACCTGCACCTGTCGCTGCAATCGGGCGACGACATGATCTTGAAGCGCATGAAGCGCCGCCATCTGCGCGACGATGCCTTCGCGGTGATCGACCGGCTACGCACGCTCCGCCCCGACATGGTGTTCGGCGCCGATATCATCGCGGGGTTCCCGACCGAAACCGAGGCGATGTTCGAGAACACCCTGGACTTCGTCGAAAGCGCGAACCTCACCTATCTCCACGTCTTCCCGTTCTCCCCGCGCGAGGGCACGCCGGCGGCGAAGATGCCGCAGGTCTCGCGTCGGGTCGGGCGCGAACGCGCCGCACGGCTGCGCGCGATGGGGGAATCCCAGTTCGAAAGGCTTTGCGCCTCCCGCGTCGGGATGACCGAATCCGTGCTCGTCGAGCGCGATGGCATGGGCCGTACGGAGCAGTTCGTGCCGGTCCGGCTCGACCGCGGACAGGCCGGAGAGATCGTCGCGACCACCATTACCGGCGCCGATGCCGATGGATTGATCGGCGCTTTCGAAAGGCAGGCAGCGTGAGCGCAGAGGACAAGAAGAAGCCCTCGTTCTGGGACCGTTTACTCGGCCGCGAGGCCGAGTCGGTGCTGATGCGCGAACCCGAGCCGGCGCAGGAGCCGGCAACGCCTCCGCCGGCCGAGCCCGAACCCATGCCTGCCCCGCCCGAAGCGCAACCCGAGCCGCGGCAGACCTACGAGCCGGACGATGCAGGCCCGCCCGAAACCCAGGCGGAATGGATCGAAGCGGGCATTCCCGACGCGCCCGAGCCCGAGCCCGATACGCCGGAAACGGTCTGGGACCCGTTCGACGCCCGGCCGGAGAATCTCCAGCCCGACGCCGAAGACCCCGCGCCCCAGCCTGAGTCCGCGCCAGCGGTCGTCGCCGAGCCCGAGCCGGAGAAGAAACGCTCCTGGTTCCAGCGCCTTTCGGAGGGGCTCAAGCGCTCGTCGGACAATTTTTCGACCTCCATCGGCGCGGTCTTCACCAAGCGGCGGCTCGACGAGGCGACGCTTCAGGATCTAGAGGATATCCTGATCCAGTCCGATCTCGGCATCGCCACGGCGACCGCGATCACGGACCGGCTGCGTGCGGAGAAATTCGACAAGGACATCTCGACCGACGAGGTCCGTGCGGTTCTGGCCGAGGAGATCGAGGCCGTGCTCGGTCCGGTGGCGCTTCCGCTTACCGTCGAGGGCGGGCAAAAGCCCTTCGTCATCCTCATGGTGGGAGTCAACGGCTCGGGCAAGACCACGACCATCGGCAAGCTCACCGCCAAGTATCGCGAGGAGGGCCGTTCCGTCCTGCTCGCGGCCGGCGACACGTTCCGCGCCGCCGCGGTGGAGCAGCTCCAGGTCTGGGGCCAGCGCACTGGCACCGAGGTCCTGACGCGGCCCACGGGCGCCGACGCGGCCGGGCTCGCGTTCGACGCCGTGACCAAGGCCAAGGCCGACGGCACCGATATCGTCATCATCGACACGGCAGGCCGGCTGCAGAACCGGGCCGAGCTGATGGACGAGCTCGAAAAGGTCATCCGGGTGATCGGCAAGGTCGAGCCCGACGCGCCGCACGCGACGCTTCTGACGCTGGATGCGACCACGGGCCAGAACGCCCTTAATCAGGTCGAAATCTTCGGGCAGAAAGCCGGGGTGACGGGGCTCGTCATGACCAAGCTGGATGGCACGGCGCGCGGCGGCATTCTCGTCGCCATCGCGAAGACATTCGGCCTTCCGATCCATTTCATCGGCGTCGGCGAGGCCATCGGCGATCTCGAGCCCTTCCGGGCAGACGAGTTCGCCCGCGCCATCGTGGGGCAGGCAGCGGACAGGGAGTAGAAGCGATGGCGGAAAGCAGCCAGGCCAAGAACCAAGCCAAGGACAGCGAGAGCTGGGAAGACATGAAGCCGCAGCTCATCAAGCTCGCGCTCGAGCTGGGGCCGCTGGTGGTCTTCTTCCTCTTCAACGCCCAGGCCGACAGGATTCTTGAGGCTTTCCCGGCGCTGCAGGCCTGGTTCAGCCAGGGCATCATCCTCGCCACCGCCGTCTTCATGGTGGCCATGGCGGTTTCGCTGCTCATCTCCAAGCTGGTCATGAAGCGCATCCCGGTGATGCCGCTCGTCACCGGCGCCGCGGTGCTGATCTTCGGGGGATTGACGCTCTTCTTCCAGGACGAGCTCTTCATCAAGATCAAGCCCACCATCACCAATGTGCTGTTCGGCTCGATCCTGCTCGGCGGCCTTCTGTTCGGCCAATCGTTGCTGCGCTACGTCTTCGGCGAGGTCTACCGCCTGCAGGAACGCGGCTGGTTTCTCATGACCCTGCGCTGGGGCGTGTTCTTCTTCGTGCTGGCTGCGCTCAACGAGATCGTCTGGCGCGGCTTCTCGACCGATTTCTGGGTGGCGTTCAAGGTCTGGGGCATCATGCCCATCACCATGATCTTCGCCGTGGCGCAGGTGCCGCTCCTCACGCGCTACGCGGTCGATGCCAAGGCGGAAGACGCGGCGAGCGATCCCCTCAAGGCTGCCGCGGAAGGCGCTCAGACCGAAAGCTGAGGATAGTCGGGCAATCTGGGACGCCGGAAGCCCATGGCGATCCAGGCGCCCAGCACCTTGAGGACGAACCGGCCGGTGTGGTCGCGATAGGTGAGAGCCGCGTCCGGGTAGGGCAGGCTGGACTTCCGGTATTTGGTCATCACGCGCATTTCGACCGGTTTGCGCGCTTCCGGCGGCAGGCGGTCGCTGAATAGCGTGATCCAGTGCGCGATGGTGACGTCGAGGAACATGGGCGTATTGCAGCAGGTCGCGACGACCCGGCGCGTCGATGAGCCCGGCTTGAGGCGAAACTCGGCCAGGTGGTGCTGGCCGGACGCGATCCGCACCCGGTCCTTGCGCACCATGACATAGTCGGAGCCGCCATCGGGATCGAGTACGGTGGGCGCGCTCTCGAGCGCTTCGAGCCGGTGACCGGCGGCCTGGCAATCGTCGCAATAGCAGACCGCCGAGAGGAAGGGCGCCGTATCGAGGGCCAGCTTCACCGCACCGCAGCGGCAGGTGGCGTGGAGCGCTTGTTCGCCTTGCACCATGAAATGTCCTAACCCGCCTGCGCCGCGGCCTCGATCGCCGGGAGAAGCTGATCGCGATAGCTGTCGGGCGTCAGCGGTCCCACATGCTTGAAGGTGATGATGCCGGCATCGTTGACCACGAAGGTCTCGGGCACGCCGTAGACACCCCATTCGAGCCCGGCCCGCCGGTCGCGGTCGGCGCCGATCCGGTCATAGGGGTTGCCCAGTTCGGCGAGGAAGGACCGGGCGTTTTCCGCCGGATCGTCGTAATTCATGCCGATGAGGGTGATGTCCTCGCGCTGGGCGAGATCCATCAGAAGGGGATGCTCGGCACGGCAGGGCACGCACCAGCTTGCGAACACATTGACCACCGAGACGCCGTTGCCGGCGAGATCGGCGGTGGCAAAGCCCGGCTGCTCAAGTCCTTCGACCGCGGCAAGCGCGAATTGTGGCGCCGGGCGGTTGATCAGCGCCGACGGCACGAAGCTGGTGTTACGCCCCATCTGGGTGGCGAAGACCACGACGAGCCCCACGAGGATCACCAGGGGCAGCAGCGCCAGGATAAGTCGACCGGACAGCTTCATCGGGCGCGGCGGCGCTCGCGCTGCGCTTCGAGCTCGGCGACCCGCGCCGTCTGCCGGCGGCTGTCGATCGCAACCCAGGCGATCAGCGCGCCGACCACGAGGGCGGCGGCGGCATAGCCGCCGATGATGAATTCCCAGTGTTGTCCAAGCTCGATCATGCCGCGCCTCCCGCCGCGCGCGCCGCGGCCAGTTCCAGGGACCGTACCCGGCGCCGGCGCACTTCGGTGCGCATCCGCACCAGTTGCAGGGTCACCAGAAGGAACGAGAACGCCGCCATCATCACCATCAGCGCAACGAGGATCGACGGCGCCATGGAGGGCCCGTCGGCGCGCAGCACCGAAGCGGGCTGGTGCAGCGTCTGCCACCAGTCCACCGAGAACTTGATGATGGGGATATTTATGGCGCCCACCAGGGTCACCACCGAGACGAGGCGGGCGGCACGAAGCTGGTCGTCGAAGGCGCGCCAGAGCGCGATGATGCCGAGATAGATGAGCAGGAGCACGAGGGTCGAAGTCATGCGCCCGTCCCATTCCCAATAGGTGCCCCAGGTCGGGCGGCCCCAGAGCGAGCCGGTGAGGAGCGCGAGGATGGTGAAGGCGGCGCCCAGCGGCGCAGCGGCCTTCTGGCTGACATCGGCCATGGGATGGCGCCAGACCAGGGTGCCGATGGCCGAGACGAACATGATCCCGTAGGTGAACTGGGATAGCCACGCGGTGGGCACATGCACATACATCAGTCGCACGGTGTCGCCCATATAGCGTTCGGCGGGCGAGGCGAAGAAGGCGACGTAGAGCCCGACGATGAACAGGAGCGCCGTGATCAGGGCGAGGGGCAGCACCAGATAGCGCGACCACGCCATGAACTGGCCCGGATGCGCAATGCGGGTGAACCAGCCGATCGGCTGGGTCTCGTTGGGGGCGGCGTCCATTTATTCTCCTGATATCGTCAGTGCCAGCGCCGCCGCGAAGGGGGCGAAGGCAATGGTCACAAGGCTCAGCGCGGCCAGAAACAGCATGGCCTGGTCGCCGCCGCTCATCGGCCCCGTGGCGACCGCGCCGACCCCGAAAATAATCACAGGAATGGAAAGGGGCAAGATCAACACGGGTGCGACGAGGCCGCCGCGCTTCAACCCGACCGTAACCGCGGCGCCCACTGCGCCCAATCCCACTAAGGCAGGCGTGCCCAAAAGCAAACTCAAAAGCGCGCGAGCCAGCGCGCCGCCGTCCATATTGGTGACCAGCGCCAGAAACGGGGTCGCCAGCAGGAGCGGGGCGGCCGTGGTCAGCCAGTGCGCGACGAGCTTGGCGAGAACCACCGCCCATAATGGGAGGCCCGAGAATCGCATCAGCGCCAGCGAGCCGTCCTCGAAATCGCCGCGGAACAGCCGGTCCTGGGCGAGAAGCTGGGAGAGAAAGGCCGCAATCCAGAGGATCGCCGGGGCCAACAGGGCAAGGAGCGGCCGGTCCGGCCCCACGGCGAAGGGCACGATGATGCCGACGCCGAGGAAGAAGAGCACAACGGTGAGCGTGTCCCCGCCCACGCGCACGGCGAGCTTGAAATCGCGGGCGATGATGGAGAGGAACGCGCTCACGCCGCTTCGGCCGTGCCGGTGAGCGGGACGAGGACGAGGCGCGAAAAGCGCGGATCGGCTTCCACCGGGAGATCGAGGTGGGTGGCGTAGATCACGACGCCGTCCTGGTCGAGATGATCCTTGAACATTGCCGACACCCAGTCCGAACCCTCCGCGTCGAGCGCCGAGGTCGGCTCGTCGAGCAGCCACACGGGCCGGTGCGCCACGAGAAACCGGGCCAGCGCCAGCCGCCGCGTCTGGCCGGCAGAGAGAAGCCCGGCTTCGATGCGGGCGAGCGCGCCGAGCCCGGACCGCTCGAGCGCCGCGGGGACGCGATCGCGCTCGCCGCCGAAGAGGTCGGCGGCAAAGCGCAGGTTCTCGGCGACCGTTAGGGCCGGCTTGATGCCGGGCAGGTGGCCGAGAAAGTGCATGGCCTGCCGCGCCGGGCGTTCAGGATCGGCGAGGGTCCAGGCGATTTCGCCCATGTCCTGGGGGATCAGTCCGGCAAGCGCCAGAAGGAGAGTGGATTTGCCCGCGCCGTTGGGTCCGCGCAGCGCCAGCCCGCGCCCGGGCGCGACCGAGAATGAGAGCCCGGCCACGACGATCCGTCCGCCGCGGCGCACGACCAGGTCGTCAACGGCGAGCGAAACCGGCTCGTGGGAAGGGGGTGCGGCGTTCGACATGGGGTGATTTATTGAACCAAAGTCCGGACTGGCAAGCGCAAATTAGACTCGTTATAAGGCACGCAACGCCCTGACGGGGGTGCGGCGTGCGGCGGGTTGTCGCGGTTGCAGCGCGCGGCCTCCGGTGCCGCCCGGCCCCGCATCGTTCAGGGTTTTCTATGTCGACCCTCTAACGACAGGCGGAACGCGTGACCGAGAATACCAACAGCTTCAACGCCCGGCAGGCCCTTTCGGTGGGCAACAAGGGATACACCATCTATTCCCTGCCCGAAGCCGAGAAGAACGGTCTCGACGGCATCTCCCGCCTGCCGCATTCCCTCAAGGTGGTGCTCGAGAATCTCCTCCGCTTCGAGGATGGCCGCACGGTAAAGCGCGAAGACATCGTGGCGATCAAGGAATGGCTCGACAATCGCGGGCGCGCCGGCCACGAGATTTCCTACCGCCCTGCCCGCGTGCTGATGCAGGACTTCACCGGCGTGCCGGCCGTGGTCGATCTCGCGGCCATGCGCGACGCAACCGCGACGCTCGGCGCAGATCCCCAGAAGATCAACCCGCTGGTGCCGGTCGATCTCGTCATCGACCACTCGGTGATGGTGGATTATTTCGGCACGCCCGACGCCTTCGAGCAGAACGTCGCCCGCGAATATGAACGCAATGGCGAGCGCTACGAATTCCTGCGCTGGGGCCAGTCGGCCTTCGAGAATTTCCGCGTCGTGCCCCCCGGAACCGGCATCTGCCACCAGGTGAACCTCGAATATCTCGCCCAGACGGTCTGGACCAAGACCGAGGGCGGCGAGGAGATCGCCTATCCCGATACGCTCGTGGGCACCGACAGCCATACCACCATGGTCAACGGCCTTGCGGTGCTGGGCTGGGGCGTGGGCGGCATCGAGGCCGAGGCGGCCATGCTGGGCCAGCCCATCTCCATGCTGATTCCCGAGGTCATCGGCTTCAAGTTCACGGGCAAGCTGCCCGAGGGCACCACGGCGACCGACCTCGTGCTGCACGTCACCGAGATGCTGCGCAAGAAGGGCGTCGTGGGCAAGTTCGTCGAGTTCTACGGCGCCGGCCTTTCCAGCCTCAGCCTCGAGGACAAGGCGACCATCGCCAACATGGCGCCCGAATACGGCGCCACCTGCGGCTTCTTCCCCATCGATGCCGAGACGGTGTCCTATCTCACCGATTCCGGCCGCGACCCCAATCGCGTGGCGCTGGTCGAGGCCTATGCCAAGGCCCAGGGCATGTTCCGCCAGGACAGCGATCCCGATCCGGTGTTCACCGACACGCTCGAGCTCGACCTTTCCAGCGTCGTGCCCTCGCTCGCCGGCCCCAAGCGCCCGCAGGACCGCGTTGCGCTGACCGAGGCCTCGTCCGCGTTCAAGAAGGCGCTGGTGGAGATCACCGGCGGCCGCAAGGACACGAGCAAGCTGCCCGAGAGCCGCGAGGAAAGCCGTTACGTCAACGAAGGCGCCACGGGCGTCGGCGATATTCCCGAGGGCGAGGATGCCAATCCCGGCTTCCCCGTGGCGGGCTGCGACTACACCATCTCGGATGGCGATGTCGTGATCGCCGCCATCACGTCCTGCACCAACACCTCCAACCCCTCGGTGCTGATCGCCGCGGGTCTGGTGGCCAAGAAGGCCCGTGAAAAGGGGCTGGCGCCCAAGCCCTGGGTCAAGACTTCGCTCGCCCCGGGCTCGCAGGTCGTCACCGAATATCTCGAAAAGTCGGGCCTCCAGACCGAGCTCGACGCCATGGGCTTCAACACGGTCGGCTATGGCTGCACCACCTGCATCGGCAATTCCGGGCCGCTCGACGAGGAGATCAGCAAGACCATCAACGAGAACGATCTCGTGGCGGTCTCGGTGCTCTCGGGCAACCGCAATTTCGAGGGCCGCGTCAATCCGGACGTGCGCGCCAACTATCTCGCCTCGCCCCCGCTGGTAGTCGCCTATTCGATCCTGGGCAAGATGACCAAGGACATCACGACCGAGCCGCTCGGCACGGGCAGCGACGGCCAGCCGGTCTATCTCAAGGACATCTGGCCGAGCTCGGCGGAGATCGCGGAGACGGTCCGCGCGTCGATCAACGTGGACATGTTCAAGGCCCGTTATGGCGACGTGTTCAAGGGCGACAAGCGCTGGCAGGCGATCAAGGTCGACGGCGGCGAGACCTATAAGTGGAACGCCTCCTCGACCTATGTGCAGAACCCGCCCTATTTCGAGGGCATGAGCATGCAGCCCGAGGCGGTGACCGATATCGAGAATGCACGCATCCTGTCGCTGTTCCTCGATTCGATCACGACGGACCACATCTCCCCGGCCGGCTCGTTCAAGGCGGGTACGCCCGCGGGCAAGTATCTGGTCGAGCGGCAGGTGAAGCCGATCGACTTCAATTCCTACGGCGCCCGCCGCGGCAATCATGAAGTGATGATGCGCGGCACCTTCGCCAATATCCGCATCCGCAACCAGATGGTGCCGGGCACCGAGGGCGGCTTCACCAAGTCGCCGTCGGGCGAGATCGTGCCGATCTACGACGCGGCCATGGAATACAAGGCGCAGGGCACCCCGCTCGTGGTCTTTGCCGGCAAGGAATACGGCACCGGCTCCTCGCGCGACTGGGCGGCCAAGGGCACGACGCTTCTCGGCGTGCGCGCCGTGATCGCCGAGAGCTTCGAGCGCATCCACCGTTCCAACCTCGTGGGCATGGGCGTGCTGCCGCTGGTGTTCCAGAACGGCGCGTCCTGGCAGAGCCTGGGGCTCACCGGCGACGAGACCGTGTCGATCACTGGGCTGACCGAGCTTAGCCCGCGCCAAACGCTCGACATCCAGATCGGCTATGCCGACGGGCGGGTCGAGACCGTGCCGGTGCTGGTGCGCATCGATACGCTGGACGAGCTCGAATATTATCGTCACGGCGGCATCCTGCACTACGTGCTGCGCAATCTCGTCGCGGCGTAACGCTTCGCCGTTCTCGTGCAAAGGGCGGCCTTCGGGCCGCCCTTTTTTCATGGACTGGGCGCACCATGAGACGCATCAATTTTAGGCAAGAAACTTGCCGGGCTAAATTTTAGCCTTTCTGCATAGGCGATAGTCATATTTGAGTAGCCGCGCGTTGCGAATTTACTTTGTTTTCAATGCCTTAGCTGCTGGCATGCCGCTTGCTGTCCGGTGAATGCCTCCGCACTCCCGCGGATCACCGGAAAGGCAGGAAAGATGACGTTCTTCGTCCCCAGCATACGCGCCCTGCGACGCGCAAGCCTTGTCGCCACCTTCGCCCTCGCCAGTCTGACCCCTGCGCTCGCCCAGGAGGCGGCGGCCGAGCCCGAAAGCGAAAGCCTTCCGATCGTCTATGTGCTGGCCACCGGCGGCACCATCGCGGGACAGGGAGCGTCGGCGGTGCGTCCGGCCGAATATCAGGGCGCCCAGCTCACCGGCAACGAACTGGTCGACGCCATCCCGGAACTGGCGCAGCTTGCCGATACAAGGGTCGTCCAGATCTCCAATGTGGGCAGCCCCTCGATCAGCTTCACCGAATGGCGCGCGCTGGCCATGGAGGCCAACCGGCTGCTCAATTCCGAAGAGGAAAATGTGGCCGGGATCGTGGTGACGCACGGCACCAATACGCTCGAGGAAACGGCCTATTTCCTCAACCTCACCATCCAGTCGGACAAGCCCGTCGTCGTGATCGGTGCCCAGCGTCCGGCCACGGCCCTGAGCGCCGACGGGCCTTACAATCTCTATACCGCGGTGCGTCTTGCGGCCGATCCGAACGCCCGGGGCATGGGCGTGATGGTGGCCATGAACGAGGAGATCAACGCGGCCCGCGACGTGTTCAAGTCCAATACCTATCGCGTCGAGGCCTTCCGGTCGGGCGAACTGGGCTTTCTGGGCTATATCGATACCGACCAGATCACCTTCTATCGCCAGCCGGTGCACCGCCACACCTATAACAGCGAGTTCGACATCTCGCAGATCGAGGAATTGCCGCCGGTCGAGATCGTCTATTCCTACACGGAAGCCTCGGGCCTGCCGATCACCGCTTTTGCCGAAGCGGGCGTTGCGGGCGTGATCATCGCCGGGCACGGCGCCGGCGGGTCGTCGCCGGACCAGACCGCGGCGATCAATGCCTTGCGCGAAGAGGGCAACGAGATGATCGTCGTGCGCTCCAACCACACGGGCAATGGACGGGTGCTCGATCGCGAGGGCAATGCGGAAAACCTGATCCTGCACGCGGACAACCTGCAGCCCAAGAAGGCCCGCATCCTGCTCCAGCTCGCCCTGGCCACGACCGACGATCCGGCCGAGATCCAGCGCATGCTGCTGGAATATTGAGGGCGTCGCTCCATAGGGAAAGGGCGGCCTTCGGGCCGCCCTGTTCTTAGACGGCCCAGAAATCCCTCGCTTCGGGCCCGATCCGGCCGAGGCAGGCTTCGAAGGCGACCGGGTCCACCTGACTGCGCAGCGCCACGGCGATATCGGCGATCACCGTGTCGGGCGAGAGATTGTGGTTGACCCGCACCTGCTGCACTTCCCGTGTGAGGTCCGCCCGGCTCGCGAAGGGGCGCACCGGCTCGGAGAGGTCCCAGTCCTCAACGAAGATCGCGCGCAGCACCGCCGGAAGCACATTGGCGAAATCCAGTCCCTCCTGGGGCGTGAGGCGTCGCCGGAACACGCGCAGCACCGCATGAACCGATTGATAGGTCTGGTGGCTGGTGACGCGGTCCAGTCGGGTCTGGGCGTCGCGCATGAACCTCTCGAACCGCTCGGACGCGTGGGCATATTGCATGGGCACGGTCATGGCTGATCCCTCATGCTGCGCGCGCGTCACTCCAGAAGGCGGCCGCTTGCGCGAACAGTTCGGTCGCCAGAGTTTGCTCGCCGTCGCGCTCGAGAACGAGGCGCGGCACGGTCTGGTCGTTGTAGAGGCTGACCATGAAATCACGCACGTCCATCTGCTCCACCGCCTCGGCCGGCACCCGATAGGCGATGGTCGCGAGCCGGGTCCGTCCCTCCGCCAGGGCGGCGATCAGGGCCATTGCGGGGGAGGCGGCCAGAACCTTGCGCCGGTAATCGGCGCGGTCGGTCGCGAACAGGATGGATCCGGGAGACTCGCGGCGGGCCGCGTAGACCCTGTCGGGCATGACATCGAGCAGGGCCGCCACCAGTCGCGCCTGGCGCGTCGAGAGCGGATGGCTGACGAAAAGCGCCAGTTCCGCCTCGATCAGCACCAGATGCGCTTCCGGCGACACGGTCCGCACCTCAGGCGAGATGCTTGGCGAAGAAATCGAGCGTGCGGGTGAAGGCCCGTTCCGCCGATTCGAGGTGGTAGCTGGGGGTACGATCCTCGTTGAAGAAGCCGTGGCCGCCGGGATAGAGATAGATATCCACTTCCGGATGCCGCTCGCGCAGGGCTTCCACCTGTTCGAGCGGGATGGCGACGTCTTCCTCGCCGTAGTGCATCTCGGTGGGCACCTTCGGGGTGAGGTCGATATAGGCGGGGACGCCGCCCCCGTAATAGCCCGAGGCCGCCGAGAGCCCGGTGCATTCGCTGGCCGCGACCCAGGTCACGCGCCCGCCGAAGCAATAGCCGGTGATCCCGACCTTACCCGCCTCCTGGGCGGCGTCGATGGCGGCCTGCACGTCGAGCAGGGTCTTGGCCATGTCGAGCCGTTCCATCATCTTGCGCATGGCACCGAAGGAATCGGGCGAATAATCGTCGGTCCAGAAATCCTTTTCCAGCCTGTCCTGGATGGCCGGGGCGATGGCGAGATAGCCTTCGCGCGCGAACCGCTCGGCCGTGCGCTGGATCTGGCTGTTGACCCCGAAAATCTCCTGGATCACCACGACGCCGCCCCGGGGCGGGCCGTCGGGCTCGGCCCGGTAGGCCGGCAGGGCGTAGCCGTCGCTGGCGGTGAGCGTTACGAATTCTGCCACGACCATATCTCCTCTCGTCGTTCGACGCGGCGCAGGCAAACAGGTTCGGTCCGGTAGCGCAAGCCCCGAGCCTAAACCCCCAGCGCCATCTTGAGGCCCATCAGTCCGATAAAGGCCAGGATCACCCGGTCGAAGGCCTGGCGGCTGAGCTTGCGCGCCATCCATTCGCCTATGGGCATGAGGGCGACGATCGGGATCAACGCGAAAACGCCCTGCACCAGCCATTCGGTCTGCATCACGCCGCTGACCAGAAGGGAGGGAAGCTGCACCGCGGTGAGCGCCATGAACATGGCCGAGATGGCAAAGACATAGCCGCTGCGGTCGAGGCGCATGGCGTGGATGAAGGTGACCCCGATGGGCGCGGAAATGCCCGTCGCCCCGTGCAGCAGCCCCGCGCCGAGCCCTGCGGGCAAGGCCCAGCGCCGGGCCGCTTCCGGTCCGACACGGAAATCGGGACGCGTGAGCCGCAGCACAAGGTAGGCCAGCAGCAGCAGCCCGAGGGTGAGCGTTAAAAGCCGCTCGGGCGCGGAGGCCACGAACCAGGTCCCGATCACCACACCGATGGATGCGATCAGCAGCATGGGCGTCAAAAAGCGCATCTCGGCCCGGCGGCGCTCGGCGCGCAGGGTCCAGATCTGCCAGGCATTGGTCACGAGGATCGGGATCACCATTATCGACATGGCGTGCGGTAGGCCTATGGCCGGTGCCATCACGGGGATGGCGATCAGGGGCAACCCCATGCCCGTCGCACCCTTGGCCAGGGCGCCCGCCACGAGACCGAGCGCGATGATGAAGAAGGAAAACGGGTCCATCGGGCCTCGCCGGAAAGGGCCGGTGCGGATTCATCGGCGCCGTGCCCTACACAAGGACGGCGAGCGGAGCAATTGGGCGCGCCAAATCAGCGCGTCTCCCCCGGCAATGAGTGCCGGCATCCGCTTGCGTTGACTCGGGGGATCGCGCTCTCTATAAGCCAGCGAACTCTGTCGAAAGATCGTTAGAGCGAGCCACTGGCCTGCCCGAGAGGCAGGCGGTCACCATCCGCCAGCGCGTTGCGCCCGCGGGTGCATTCCGGCTTTGCGCTTGCGGGATTTCTGGCAAGGGTGGTGCGGAGCGCCCATATGGGGCCGAAGCATCACAAACACGGGATTGAGCCATGTTCGAGAGCCTGAGCGACCGTTTAGGCAAAATCTTCGCCGGGCTGACGGGCCGCGGCGCGCTGAGCGAAGCCGACGTCCAGGCGGCGATGCGCGAGGTGCGGCGCGCGCTGATCGAGGCGGACGTCTCGCTCGAAGTGGTCAAGGCCTTCGTCGAGCAGGTCTCGGCGCGGGCGGTGGGCGCCGAGGTCACGCGCTCGGTGACCCCGGGCCAGCAGGTGGTCAAGATCGTCAATGACGAGCTTGTGCGCGTGCTGGGCGAAGAGGCTTCGCCGATTTCGCTCAATGCACCCGCGCCGGTGCCGATCTTGATGGTGGGCCTTCAGGGCTCGGGCAAGACCACGACCACGGGCAAGATCGCCAAGCGCCTGAAGGACAAGCAGAACAAGCGCGTTCTCCTTGCTTCGCTAGATACGCGCCGCCCGGCGGCCATGGAGCAGCTCCAGACCCTCGGCCAGCAGATCGGGGTGGATACGCTGCCGATCGTGCCGGGCCAGTCGGCGGTCGAGATCGCGCAGCGCGCCCTGCGCGAGGGCCGCACCGGCGGCTATGACGTGGTGATGCTCGATACCGCGGGCCGCACCCATATCGACGAAGAGCTGATGGAAGAGACCGCCGAGATCAAGCGCGTCTCCAATCCGCACGAGATCCTCCTGGTCGCCGATGCGCTGACCGGCCAGGACGCGGTGAACCTGGCGCGTTCGTTCGACGCGCGCGTGGATATCACCGGCATCGTCCTGACGCGCGTGGACGGCGACGGGCGCGGCGGCGCTGCACTCTCGATGCGGGCCGCGACCGGCAAGCCGATCAAGCTGATCGGCGTCGGCGAGAAGATGGACGCGCTCGAGGATTTCTATCCCAAGCGCATCGCCGACCGCATCCTGGGCATGGGCGACATCGTCTCGCTGGTTGAGAAGGCGGCGGCGACGGTCTCGGCGGAAGACGCCGAGAAGATGGCCAAGAAGATGAAGAAGGGTCAGTTCGACCTGGACGATCTCATGGGCCAGCTTCTGCAGATGAAGAAGATGGGCGGCATGGCCTCGCTCATGGGCCTGATGCCCGGCATGGGCGCGCTCAAGAAGAACCTTCCCGAAGGACGGCTCAACGACAAGATGTTCGACCGGCAGGTGGCGATCATCCAGTCGATGACCCGAAAGGAACGCGAAAAGCCCGAGCTGCTCAATGCCTCGCGGCGCAAGCGCATCGCTAGGGGCGCGGGCGTCGACGTCTCCGAGATCAACAAGCTCATCAAGATGCACCGCCAGATGGCGGATATGATGAAGAAGGTCTCGCGCGGCGGCGCGGGCGGGCTCGCCGGCATGTTCGGCGGCATGGGCAAGTCGATGATGGGCGGCATGCCCGATCCGTCGTCCATGGACCCCAAGCAGCTCGAAGAGATGGCGCGGGCGGCGGGGATCGATCCCAAGGCGCTGCCCGCCCCTAGCGGCGCGAGCGCCGACAAGCTGCCCAAGAATTTCGCGGACCTCGCGAAATCGGTTCCGAGTTCCGGCCTTCCCGGTCTCGGCGCCTCCAGGTTTCCCGGACTGCCGGGCCTTTCCGGCCTGCCGGGCAAGAAGAAGTAACCGCTTAAAGCAAGAAGCAAGAAGAAAGACACGAGAATGGCTATCAAGATCCGCCTGGCGCGCGCCGGGTCCAAGAAGCGCCCCTATTACCACATCGTTATCGCCGACGCCCGTTCGCCGCGTGACGGCCGCGTGATCGAGCGCATCGGCGCCTATAATCCGATGCTCGGCAAGGATGACGAGAAGCGCGTCACCCTCGACACTGACCGCGCCAAGCATTGGCTCGAAGTGGGCGCGCAGCCGACCGATCGCGTCGAGCGCTTCCTCGACGGCGCCGGGCTCCTGACCCGCACCGCGCGCAGCAACCCCAAGAAGGGCGAGCCGGGTGCCAAGGCCAAGGAACGCGCCGAAGAGCGCGCCGCTGCCGAGGCCGCCAAGGCCGAAGCCGCTGCCGCTGCGGCCGAGGAAGCGCCGGCTGAAGAGCCCGCCGCCGAAGAGGCTGCTGCGGAGTAAGGCGCTTGAGCAAGGCGGACGACAGGATTCTCATGGGCCGCATCGGTGCGGCCCATGGCATCAAGGGCGAGGTGCGCGTAACCGCGTTCACCGAAGATCCGCTTGCTCTGCTCGACTACAATCCGCTCGATACCGACCGCCCGGGGCTGAGGGTGACCATCACCGAGGCGCGGGTGGCCAAGAACGTGCTCGTCGCGCGTATCACGGGCGTCAATGACCGCAACGCCGCCGAGGCGCTCGGCGGCGTCTCGCTTTACGTCAGCCGCGACAGGCTGCCGGCAACCGAGGACGAAGACGATTTCTACCACACGGACCTGATCGGGCTCGAAGCCCGCTTGGGGGACGGAAGTCTGTTGGGCACCGTGACGGCGGTGGAGAATTTCGGCGCCGACGACCTGCTCGACATCCGGCTCGCCGGCAGCCGACGCAGCGTCTATTTCCCCTTTACCCGTGCGGTGGTGCCGGCGTTGGATATTGCGGGCGGCCATCTCACGGTGGTGGTGCCGGAGGGCTGGCTGGAGGAAACGCCGCCCGACCCGGAGGAAGGGGAAGCGCCGTGAGCTTCGCCGCCGCGGTCATCACGCTTTTTCCCGATCTCTTCCCCGGGCCTTTGGGCGCATCGGTGATCGGGCGCGGGCTCGAAACCGGCGCCTGGAGTCTTGAAACCCACTTCCTGCGCGATTTTGCGACCGACAGGCACCGCACGGTGGACGATACGCCCGCCGGAGGCGGGGCGGGCATGGTGCTCAAGCCCGATATCGTGGCCATGGCCATCGACCATGTGGCGCCCGAGGGCGACCTGCGGCCGAAAATCCTGATGAGCCCGCGGGGCGCGCCTCTGACCCAGGCGCGCGTGCGCGAACTGGCCCTGGGGCCGGGAGCGGTGATCCTGTGCGGCCGGTTCGAGGGAGTCGACCAGCGCGTAATCGAGGCGCGCGGGCTGGAGGAAATCTCGATCGGGGACTACGTGCTTGCGGGTGGCGAAGTGGCGGCCATGGTGCTGCTTGAAGCCGTGGTGCGGCTGCTGCCGGGCGTGCTCGGGGCGCAGGAGAGCCACGAGGACGAGAGCTTCGAGACGGGCTTGCTGGAGTATCCGCATTATACGCGGCCGCAGGTCTTCGAGGGGCGGACGATCCCGGAGGTGCTGACCTCGGGGGATCACGGCAAGGTCGAGCGCTGGCGGCGCGAGCAGGCGGCGGCGCTGACGCGGGAGCGGCGGCCAGATCTCTGGGGCAAGATCAAGGAATAGCGCGATGGTCGATCATGCCACGCCGAACCTGCCGGCTTCGGATTTCGACCGCACGGAAGCCTTCTATGGAGCGCTAGGCTTTGCCCGGCGCTGGCGCGACGAGGGCTGGATGATCCTGCAACGCGGTGCGCTCGTGCTCGAATTCTTCCCCTTCCCCGATGTCGACCCGCTGACGAGCAGCTTTTCGTGCTGCCTGCGGCTCGACGATCTCGACGCCTTTTACGCGGCGTGCCGCGCCGCGGGTCTTCCCGAGCAAAGTTCGGGGCATCCGCGTCTGCATCCGCCCAGGACCGAGGGCTGGGGCGGACGCGTCGGCTACATGGTGGACCCGGACGGCACGCTGGTGCGCCTCGTCCAGAACTGAATGGCCCGGGTGCTCTGGACTTTTCCGCGCAAGCCATGTATTGGCGAGCCCTGACGCGATGAACTCCGTCCAACCAAGACCGGGCGCTCAAGGCGCTCCTTCGACAAGATCAGAACGGAAAGACCGATGAACATCATCCAGCAGCTCGAAAAAGAGCAGATGGACGCGCTTGCCGCCAAGCGCTCCACCCCCGAATTCTCTCCCGGCGACACCGTCAAGGTGTGGGTCAAGATCCGCGAAGGCGAGAAGGAACGTCTCCAGGCCTATGAAGGCGTGGTGATCGCGCGGTCCGGCTCGGGCCTCATGGAGAACTTCACCGTCCGCAAGATTTCCTATGGCGAAGGCGTCGAGCGCGTCTTCCCCGTGCTCTCCCCGATGATCGACCGCATCGAGGTCCTGAAGCGCGGCAAGGTGCGGCGCGCCAAGCTCTATTACCTGCGCGATCGTCGCGGCAAGTCCGCCCGTATTTTCGAATCGACCAATGCGCGCACCAAGCGCATCGAGGCCGACGAGCGCCAGCTCGCCGCCGAGGCGCGCGCCGCCCGCGAGGCCGAGAAGGTCGCCGCCGCCCAGGCTCTGGCTGCGGAGAAGGAAGCCGAAGAGAAGGCCAAGGCCGCCGAGGCGGCTGCAGCCGCCGCTGCAGCAGAGGCCGAAGCCGCTGCCGCGACCGAAGAGCCCAAGGCCGAATAGGCGGCTCTACAAACGTTTTAAGGAAAGCCGGTCCCTTGGGGCCGGCTTTTTCTTTTCCCGACCGGGGAACCAATCGGCGCCATCCGGTGTCTCAGATATGCGCGCGGCATCCGGCCGCCGCACATTCAGGGAGACACGCAATGACTGCAAAGGCATTTTCGGCCGTGCTTGCAACGGCTGTCCTTCTCGCATCCGGCCATGCCCTGGCGCAGGCCACGACGCTCGAAACCGATATCGGCGAAGTGCTGGTGGGAGAGGGCGAGATGACGCTCTACACCTTCCGCAACGACGAGGCGGGCGTCTCGAACTGCTATGACGACTGCGCCGTCAACTGGCCGCCTTTCCTTGCCGAAGAGGGCGCGACGGCGGAGGAGCCCTATTCGCTGGTCGAGCGCACCGACGGCACTTTGCAATGGGCCTATAACGGCATGCCGCTCTATTACTGGATCCAGGATGCCGAGCCGGGCGATACCACCGGCGACGGGGTGGGCGATAATTGGGACGCGGCCCGGCCCGAATAGGGCCCGCCATAACCGACACGAGGAGCCGGCCGGGAGGCGCCATGCGTAGCGTGCCTGCCGGCCGTCGGGTGGTCTGCCTATGGGCAATTCGTGCCGGTTGAGGGGGAAGAGGCTGGTCTATATAAGCTTTGCATGGCCAGCCCCAAGCTCTCGCAAGCGCATTCCTCGCTCGGGCCCGATTTCTTCGATGCCGTCACCCCGGCAGCGTTCCCTGAGACTATTCTGCGCTATCGCAACCAGCGCTGGGCCGAGCGGATCGGGCTCGGCGATCTCGATATAACGGAATGGATCGCGCATTTCGGACGCTTTGAACCGCTTGAAGGCAGCTTTGAAGCGCCTTTGGCGCTGCGCTATCACGGGCACCAGTTCCGCGCTTACAATCCCGACCTGGGCGACGGGCGAGGCTTCCTCTTCGCTCAGCTCCACGACCTCGAGGACGGCCGGTTGCTCGACCTGGGCACCAAGGGGTCGGGCACGACGCCGTGGTCGCGCGGGGGCGACGGGCGGCTGACGCTCAAGGGGGGAATCCGCGAGGTGCTGGCGAGCGAAATGCTCGAAGCGCTCGGGGTCTCCACCTCCAAGAGTTTTTCGCTGATCGAAACCGGGGAAGCGCTCCATCGCGAGGACGAGCCGTCGCCGACGCGGGCTTCGGTGCTGGTGCGGCTCAGCCATTCCCATATCCGGATCGGCACCTTCCAGCGCCTGTTCGCGCTCAAGGACCACGCTAATCTGGCGCGGCTGGCGGATCATTGCATCGCCCATTACTATCCGGAGATCGCGGACCGCCCGGCCGAGACGCGGGTGCCGGCCTTTCTGGGCGCGGTGGCCGAAAGGGTGGCCGAGACTGCGGCGCGCTGGACCGCGGCGGGGTTCGTGCACGGGGTGCTCAACACCGACAATATCAACATCACCGGCGAGAGCTTCGACTACGGGCCCTGGCGCTTCCTGCCGAGCTATCAGCCCGGATTCACGGCCGCGTCTTTCGACCAGGGCGGGCTATTTGCCTTCGGGCGCCAGCCCGACGCCCTGGCCTGGACGCTGACGCGCTTTGCCGAATGCCTCGTGCCGCTGGCCGAGATCGCGGCGCTCGAGCCCGAGCTCAACCGGTTCTGGCCGCGGTTCCAGGCGGCGCTGGCCGAGGCGGTGCTGGACCGGCTCGGGCTCGAATCAGTGGACGAGAAGAAGGACGCCGAGCTGATGTCGGCGCTCCTGAGCTTCCTGCAGGTCAGCCAGGCGCCGTTCGAGCAGGTGATGTTCGATCTGCGTGGCGGGCTGGCCCAACCTGAGCGGCTCGAGGCGAGCCCGGTGGCGGACCATTATGCCGGCAAGCGGCTGTCGCGGGTCAAGGCCTTGCTCGAAGGGTTCTCCCCGCGCGCGGGCGCGCTGGACCATTCCTATTTCGAGCGCGTCGCGCCGCGCACCATGCTGCTCGAGGACGTTGAGGCGCTCTGGGCCCCGATCGACGCGGCGGACGACTGGATGCCGTTCAACGCCGCGCTCGACGAGATCGGAGAAATGCGCCAAGCCTATGCGGGAACCGCGGGGTGAAACGCCGAGTCTCACCGCGTTTTGACTCGCGCGCGCGTCCCGCGCTCCCTAATGATAGCACCATGCCCGATTTCCGACTCGTCCTCGCCGCGACCCTCGGTTTCAGCCTTCCCGCCGGCCTTCCGGCGTGGGCGGTCGAGCTGCAGCACAATCCTGTGGCGGTGGTCGAGCTGTTCACGAGCCAGGGCTGCGCGTCCTGCCCTCCGGCCGACGCGCTGCTCGGCGCGCTGGCCGAGCGCGGGGACGTGGTCGCGCTCTCCTATCACGTGGACTACTGGGACTATGCGGGGTGGCCGGACACGTTCGGCAGCCCCGAGCATACGGCGCTGCAGCGCGCCTATGTAGAGAGCTGGGGCCGGAGCCGCATCTACACGCCGCAGATCGTGATCAACGGACACAGCGGCATCGTGGGCACTAAGGTGGACGAGGTGAGCGAAGCGCTCGAGTCCGCCTATATGCCGCTCGGGCTCGCGGTCAGCGTGGACAGCGCGGGCGAGACGCTCACCATCCTCGCGCAGGGCTATTCGGGCGCGAACGAAGCCGTGGTGTGGCTGGTGCCCTTCATCGCCCATGCCGAGGTTCTGGTCGAGCGCGGCGAGAATGCCGGGCAGGCCCTGAGCTATACCCATGTCGCGGGATCGCGGCAGGTGGTGGGGGTGTGGGATCCGCTGCGCGGGACCAGCGTGCGCCTGCCGCTCGCCGAATCCCTGCCCGAGCGCTATGACGGCGCGGCCATCATCGTCCAGGAAAAGCGCGGCGAGCTGCCCGGAGCCATTCTCGGGGCCGCGGCCTTCCTTCGCTGAAGGGAATAAAGAAACTCCCGCGATCGCTAAGGGGGAAGCGACGCGGGAGCAATACGGCTGGAGGTCTTGCCTCGGGGATTTTAGGGGCGGCCGGCCACCGGATTTCAAGGTTTGGGGGCTCGGTGAACCCGGTGGCCAGCCACTGGAGGCAATGATCGTTTTCTAGCGATGCAATGGGGCGCCGTGAGGGACGCATTGTGGCGGCATTTCGATCTTTTAGGGTGGTTGTAGGGCGCGGTTAAGCAGGTGTTACCCAGGGAACCGCGCGGCAAGACGGTCCTTGCGCCTTGGCCCGATCGGGGCGATCATCGGTGACGATCGCGTAACAGCAGGAGGGTTCGGCTTGGCGGAGATAAGCGGACGCGGGTTCAGCCTCGACACGATCACCGGCACGGGCGGCGGCGCGCCGCCATCAAGCCGGAACCAGGGCCCGGTGAGCTTTGACCGTCACGAGCTTGGCATCATCCTCAATGTCTATGGCAAGAAGGTCGCGGCCGGCGAATGGCGCGACTATGCCCTCGACATGCTGCGCGACCGGGCGATGTTCTCGATCTACCAGCGCAGCTCCGAACGCCCGCTCTATGTGGTCGAGAAAAATCCCAAGCTCGCGAAAAAGCAGGGCCAGTATCTGGTGATGGGCACCGACGGACGCATCCTCAAGCGCGGCCACGACCTCGCGGCGGTGCTGCGGGTGCTCGATCCGCATCTCTATGTGGTGCGGTAGGTATCGCTGCATTCGGGGCCTATGACGAGACCCCGGGATCGGGGCGCGGCCTTCGCCGGGACCGGGAGCGGATCGCGCGTATAGCTCCAGCTCTCTCGTCGTCATGGCCGGGCTCGAACCGGCCATCCAGCCTTCCGCGTGCGCGGAGGGTCTTTCTGGACCCCAGGGTCAAGCCCGGGAGTGACGAGGGGTGAAATGGGTGGCGCTCCTGAGCATCCTGCGGAGGAGGGGCCTTTTGGAAGTCGCTTGGCGATGTGCCGCGCAGGACGCGAAAAAGGCCGCGGATTGCTCCGCGGCCTTTCTGTCAGAGGCCTTGCCTCGATGGCTGGCCCTGCGAGCATAGCTCTCCGGGCGTTCGCCCCTCCGGACGCTCCACCGGAGCGTCCAGCGAGACGGGGCTCACTATTCGCGGTTGCCGAACAGGCGCAGCAGCATCAGGAACAGGTTGATGAAGTCGAGATAGAGGTTGAGCGCGCCCATGATGGCGAGCTTGCCCAGGCCCTCGGCCCCGATGTTCTCGACATAGGCTTCCTTGATCTTCTGGGTATCGTAGGCGGTGAGGCCCACGAAGATCAGCACGCCGACGGCCGAGATGGCGAATTCGAGCGCCGAGGAGGCCAGGAAGATGTTCACGACCATCGCGATGATCAGGCCGATCAGGCCCATGAACAGGAACCCGCCCATGGCCGTGAGGTCACGCTTGGTGGTGTAGCCCCAGAGGCTCATGGCGCCGAAGGTCGCGGCGGTGATGAAGAACACCTTGGCGATCGAGGCATCGGTGTAGACGAGGAAGATCGAGGACAGCGACAGGCCCATCACGGCGGCGAAGCCCCAGAAGGTGGCCTGGGCCGCCCCGAAGGAGAGCTTGTTGATGCCGAAGGACAGGACGAGCACGAAGGCCAGCGGAGACAGCGCCACGACCCACATCAGTGGGGTGGTGTAGAGCAGCACGCCCCAGGACGTGAGCTGGCCTGCGCTATCCACCGCGAACATGTTCGAGAGGTACGCAATAAGGCCGGTCACGGCCAGGCCGATGCCCATGTAGTTGTAGACGCGCAGCATGTGCGCGCGAAGACCCTCGTCGATGGCCGCGGCTGAGCCGACGCGCCCGGCGACAGTCTGACGGTCATATTGAGCCATTGTCAAAAACCCCGAAATCTTGGATTGCGGCCGCGGAACACCTTACGCCGTCCCGTTAAACCGGTCTCCGACAATATGGAGACGGGCTCGCGCAAATACAAGAAAAACCGGGCATAAAACTGAGTCGCGCCACCGTCACACCGGGGATTGCGTTGAAGGGTTAAAGCTCTGTAGCCTTTGATTCGCCGCTTCCCATGACGGGCTCCGGCCTTCACCCAGCGAAGCGGCGCCGCAGGATGGAGGTTCGCGCCATGCCCAGGCTGTTTACCGGACTGGAAGTCCCGTCCGAGATCGCCTTTGCCCTTTCCCTCAAGCGCGGCGGATTGCACGGCGCCCGCTGGATCGATCCGGAGAATTACCACATCACGCTGCGCTATATCGGCGATGTCGACCACCACACCGGCTATGAGGTCGCCGATGCGCTGGAGCGTTTCTGTTCGTCGGAGGCGTTCACCCTGACGCTCGACCATCTGGGCGTCTTCGGCGGCAACAAGCCGCGCGCGCTCTATGCCGGCGTTGCCGACAATCCCGCGCTGGACCGGCTGCAGGCCAGCCAGGAGCGGCTGCTGCAGCGCGTCGGGCTGGAGCCGGACGGGCGCAAGTTCACCCCGCACGTCACCCTCGCCCGGCTGCGCGACACCCAGCCGCACGAGGCGGCGCTCTATATCGCGCAGATGGGACAGTTCTCGCCACTGAACGTGTCGGTGGGCCGGTTCGTGCTGTATTCGAGCCGGGATTCGGTGGGCGGCGGGCCCTATGTCATCGAGCAGAGTTATCCGCTGGCCGCTTAGGGCTCAGCCGTATGCGCTCGCGGCAAGAGGGGTGCTATGGGCAGTCCTTTCCGTTTACCCAAACGGTTCAGCACGGGTTCAGGCGGCCGGGCGCATCACCCCATTGTGCGCTCGTCCGACGTGAAACCGGGCCCTCCAGCCCCAATGCGGTCAAACTTCTCCCGCATGCGCTGAACGGTCTACGGGCGCGAGGGGTCGTGTTTGCAGCTTGGTAACCATGTTTGGCTAGCATCTGCGCCCCGTGGATCACGGAAACAGGAAAGGTTTGGCGATGAAGTCTTGGGTTCGCAACTCGGCCACCCGTTTCTCGGCCGGAGGCGCGGTGTTCGCATCGGTTCTGGCGCTCGGTCTCGCGAGCGCAGCGGGGGCGGACAATCTGGGGACGTATGATTACTGGACGGCGTGGAGCGATACCGAGGGGGGCGCGACGATCTGCTACGTCTCGTCGGTTCCCCAGGACAGCCAGCCGACCAATGTCAGCCGGGGGGCGATCCATTTCATCGTCACCAACCGGCCCGGCAAGCAGAACGAGGTGTCGACGCTGATCGGCTATCCGTTCCACGAGAGCAATGCCAACGCATCCGCCGCGATCGACGGGCGCAGCTATCCCATGGTGACCGAGGGCAGCGCCGCCTGGCTCGCCAGCGTTGAGGACGAGCCGACCTTCGTTTCCGGCATGCGCGCGGGCTCGACCATGATCGTGCGCGGCACGTCGCAGCGCGGCACCAACACGACCGACACCTATTCGCTGCGCGGGGTCACGGCCGCGCTCAACCGGATCGCCGAAGCGTGCAATTGAGCACCGGCGCGGGGAGGGACGGCATGAAGCGGATCATCCTCCAACTGGTTCTGGCCACGGGCGTTCTCGCGGGCGGCGCGGCTTCCGCGCTGGCCCAGCCGGCCGAACTCCTGGGCGACCACACCGCCTGGTCGGCCTATGCGGCCGAGGACGGGTCGGGCCGGATATGCTTTGCCATGAGCGCGCCGAGCGCGACAACGCCCCAGCCGGCCGGGCTCGGGGAGGCCCATCTCTACGTCACCCATCGGGTGGCGGCGAATGTGCGCTCGGAGGTCAACCTGGTCTCGGGCTATGTCTTTGCCGCGAACAGTCCGGCGACCGCGACGGTGGGCAACCAGAGCTTTGCCCTAGCCACGGCGGGCGACGGCGCCTGGCTGGCCGACCCGTCGCAATCGCCTGCGCTCGTGAGCGCCATGCGGGCGGGCTCGACCATGAGCATCACCGGAACGAGCGAAGCGGGGCAGCAGATCACGCAGACCTTCTCGCTGATGGGCATCACCGCGGCGACCAACCAGATCGATTCCGCCTGCTGAGCCGTTACGGCGCCGAGTTTTGCGTTGCGCGCGCGGCTGTGTTATGAGCCCTCGCCTTGAGGCGGGCGCCGGCGCGATCCATATGATGGATGCGCGCCCCGCGCGTATCCTATCCTTCAGAAACGGAAATCCGGCGCCATGAGTGTTGCGCTCAATCTCGATCATGCGACCGCGCCGCGTCCGGCAGCGGAGAGCCCCATGGACATCGTGGGGCTGGACCGGGCCGAGATCGCGTCCGCGCTCGGCGCCATGGGGCTCGACCCGCGCGAGCAGCGCATGCGGGCGAGCCAGCTCTGGAACTGGATCTACGTCAACGGGGCGACCGACTTTTCGGCGATGAGCAATATCGCCAAGGGCTTGCGGGCCGATCTCGCGGAGCGCTTTGCGATCCGGCGGCCCGAGATCGTCTCCGAGCAGGTTTCGGTGGACGGCACGCGCAAATGGCTGTTCCGCTTCACCGACCCCACGGCGCCGCTCGCCCCGCCGGTGGATATCGAGACGGTCTATATCCCGGAAGAGGATCGCGGCACGCTCTGCGTATCCTCGCAGGTGGGCTGCACGCTGACCTGCTCGTTCTGCCATACGGGCACGCAGCGGCTGGTGCGCAATTTGACGGCCGGGGAGATCCTCTCCCAGGTGCTGATGGCGCGCGAGCGGCTGGGGGATTTTCCCGGCGGCGTGCGTCCGACCGACGGGCTCGTGCCGGGCGGGGAGAACCGCGCCATCACCAATATCGTGATGATGGGCATGGGCGAGCCGCTCTACAATTACGACAACGTCAAGAAGGCGCTGCTGATCGCCTCGGACGGGGCGGGGCTTTCGCTCAGCAAGCGCAGGATCACGCTTTCGACCTCGGGCGTCGTGCCCCAGATCGGGCCCACGGGCGCGGAGATCGGGGTGATGCTGGCGATCTCGCTGCACGCTGTGCGCGACGATCTGCGCAACGAACTGGTGCCGATCAACAAGAAATGGGGCATCGCCGAGCTTCTGGAAGCCTGCCGCACCTATCCGGGCGTCTCGAACGCCAAGCGGATCACGTTCGAATACGTGATGCTCAAAGGCGTCAACGATTCCGATGCGGATGCGCGGGAACTGGTGCGGCTGCTGGCGCATATCCCGGCCAAGATCAACCTGATCCCGTTCAATCCCTGGCCGGGCAGCGCTTACGAATGCTCGGACTGGGACCGGATCGAGGCCTTTGCCGACATCGTCAACCGGGCGGGATATGCGAGCCCGGTGCGCACGCCGCGCGGGCGCGACATCTTCGCGGCCTGCGGGCAGCTCAAGTCGGAGACCGAGCGCCTCAAGAAGAAAGAGCGTGAGGCGCTCGGGGCTTAGGAACGCCGATAGGCGTAAAGGTCGTCGCGGGTGCGATGGCTGGCGATGATCCAGATGGCGTGGATCAGGCCGGGGATGTAGCCGATCAGCGTCAAAAGGATGTTGAGCCAGAACTGCAGGCCGAAGCCGACGCGCAGGAACACCCCGAGCGGCGGGATCAGGATAGAGAAGACGATGCGGATGAGATCGCCGAAGGTCATGGGCGGTGTCTCCTTTCGTTCACCATATGGGAACGGAGCCGAGCCGCGGCAAGTTCACCGGCTCGGGTGACGCCGGTCGGCTATTCGCCCGCGACCCAGTCCATGCGCCAGCGGCCGCGGTCCGCGTCCGAGAGCAGCGCAGCGAGGGCCGGCAGCAGGATTCCCATTTCCTCCTCCAGCACGTAGGGCGGATTGACCACGATCATGCCGGTTCCGTAAAGGCGCGGCGGGATCGAGGGCGCGCGCAGGGTCAGCTCCAGCCTCAGGATCTTGGGGATGCCGGCGGCCTTGAGATCGGCGATGAAGCGGTTGGTGCGTTCGGGCTCCTTGAGCGGATACCAGAGGGCATAGATGCCGCCCGGCCAGCGGCGATGGGCTTTCTCCAGCCGTGCGGTCATGCGCTCGAACTCGCCGCGCTCCTCGAAGGGCGGGTCGATAAGGACGAGGCCGCGCTTTTCCTTGGGCGGAAGGTGGGTGCCGAGCGCGGCCCAGCCATCCAGATGGGTCACCCTTGTCTGGATGTCGCCGGCGAAGTTTTCCCTGAGCGCCTCGGCATCCTCGGGGTGCAGTTCGAGGGCGAAGAGCCGGTCCTGTTCCCGCAAGAGGTGCCGCGCGATCAGCGGAGAGCCGGGATAGAAGCGCAGGCCGCCTTCGGGATTGGCCGCGGCGACGGCGTCGAGATAGGGCGTTGCGAGCCCGGCCGCGGGGTCCGGCAGGCCGCGCTCGACCAGCCGGCCGATGCCGTCCAGCCATTCCCCCGTGCGGCCGGCGGCGTCGCCTTCAAGATCGTAGAGCCCGACGCCCGCATGGGTGTCGATGACCCGGAAGGCGGCGTCCTTGCGGCGCAGGTAGACGAGGATGCGGGTGGCGATCAGGTGCTTGACCACGTCGGCGAAATTGCCGGCGTGGAAGACATGGCGGTAATTCATCGGTCTATCCCTGCCTGGCCTGGGTGGTCAGGATGGTTGCGGCAAAGGCCGTGAAGATGGCGGCGAAGCTCCAGTTGAGCGCACGTTCGATCCATTTCGTGCGCTTGAAGGCCGCCGCGAGCCAATCGGCGGCAAGCACGGTCAGCATGCCCAGCGGGATCGAGAGCAGCACGAACTCGCCGCCCAGGAAGAAGAGCTTGCCGGTGGCCGCGGGATCGTGGGCATCGACGAACTGGGGCAGGAAGGTCATGAAGAACAGGACAACCTTGGGGTTGAGCAGGTTGACGCCCACCCCAGTGGTAAAGCTCTGCCCGACGCCGGGCACGCGCCTGGCGGGATCGGCGAGGCGCAGCCCGCCGCCATGCATAACGGCTTGGTAGGCGAGCCAGAGCAGATAGAGTGCGCCGGCGATCTTGAGGGCCAGGAACAGGGGCGGGGCAGCGACGATCAGCACGGAAATGCCGAAGGCAACCAGGACCGTGTGCACCAGGATGCCGGTCATGGCGCCGAACATCGCCGCCATACCGTGGATCCGGCCGTAATTGATGGCGCGGCTCATCTGCAGGGCCATGTCCGGGCCGGGCGTGATCGCGAGGACGACGGTCGCCGCCGCAAAGGCGAGGATCACGGACAGATCGGGGACGAAAGCAGGCATCATGGACGGTTCGCGAGAGGGTGACGCAGTGATTGCACGTCGCGCGCGGCTTGAATAGGGTGCGCGCACTTTCCAAACCCCGCCCCACGCGGGGGCATCCAGGGCATGGCCAGCGCATGAGCAAAGACATCAACAAAGTCGTCCTCGCCTATTCGGGCGGGCTCGACACCTCGATCATCCTCAAGTGGCTCAAGACCGAATACGGTTGCGAGGTGGTGACCTTCACCGCCGACCTCGGTCAGGGCGAGGAACTGGAGCCGGCGCGCAAGCGCGCCGAGATGATGGGGGTCAAGGACATCCGCATCGAGGATCTGCGCGAGGAATTCGTGCGCGACTTCGTGTTCCCGATGTTCCGCGCCAATGCTGTCTATGAAGGCGTGTACCTCCTGGGCACCTCGATCGCCCGGCCGCTGATCGCGAAGCGGCTGGTGGAGATCGCCGAGGAGACCGGAGCCGACGCCATTGCCCATGGCGCGACCGGCAAGGGCAATGACCAGGTGCGGTTCGAGCTCTCGGCCTATGCGCTCAATCCCGGCATCAAGGTCATCGCGCCCTGGCGCGAATGGGATCTGCAGAGCCGCACCAAGCTCATCGAATTCGCCGAGCAGAACCAGATTCCGGTGCCCAAGGACAAGCGCGGCGAAGCGCCGTTCTCGGTGGACGCGAACCTGCTGCACACCTCCTCGGAGGGCAAGGTTCTGGAAGATCCCGCCCAGGAAGCGCCCGACTACGTCTATCAGCGCACCGTCGATCCGGTGGACGCGCCCAACGAGCCCGAGACCATCACCATCGGGTTCGAGAAGGGCGACGCGGTCTCGGTCAATGGCGAGGCGCTGTCGCCGGCCGCGCTGCTGACGCGGCTCAACGAACTGGGCGGCAAGCACGGGGTGGGCCGTCTCGACCTGGTCGAGAACCGCTTCGTCGGCATGAAGAGCCGCGGCATCTACGAGACGCCGGGCGGGACGATCCTTCTCGCCGCGCATCGCGGCATCGAATCGATCACGCTCGACCGCGGCGCGGCGCATCTCAAGGACGAGATCATGCCGCGCTATGCCGAGCTGATCTACAACGGCTTCTGGTTCAGCCCGGAGCGCGAAATGCTGCAGGCGCTGATCGACAAGAGCCAGGACTACGTGGCCGGCGAGGTGACGCTCAAGCTCTACAAGGGCTCCGCCCATGTGGTGGGGCGCAGCTCGCCCTATTCGCTCTATTCGGAGGATCTGGTGACCTTCGAGGAAGGCTCGGGCACCTACGACCACCACGATGCCGAGGGCTTCATCAAGCTCAACGGGTTGCGTCTCAAGACGTTCGGGGCCCGCAAGCTGCGGCTCGGCCGGGCCTGACGCCGAACGCACATGGAGGGATCATGCATTAGTTGACTATTATAGTCATAAATGCATTCTCCGGGACCTCAACCCGTTCAGGAAGGTCCCTCCATGCGCCTCTCGATACTCGCCTCCCTCGTTCTCGCCGCGGGGATCATCCCCGCTGCGACGCTCTCCGCGCAGGAGATGATCGACTATAGCTGGAACGGCTACGAGGCGCGGATTCCCGCCGATCCCCAGCGCGTCTTCGTCATGGACAGCCGCACCGGGCTCGAATTCGCGATCCTCGCGGGCTATCCGATCGTTGCGACCGATTTCGACGCGGACAGTCACCTCGAGCTTGAGCTCGATCCCGAGACCGAGACGCTCGAATTCCGCGCCGAACCCAATGCCGAGCTGGTGCTGTCCTACGATCCCGATCTCCTGGTGGTCGGGCGCGGCTGGTGGAATTTCTGGCAGAACAACGAAGCCTTCAGGGCAGACAATTTCAACGTCCTCGTGGTCGAAGACGCCAATAACAGCGACTGGAAGGACCTGATGGTCGGCCAGCTCGAGGCCATCGGCCGCGCCGATCGCGCGGCGGAAGCCCTGGCGGATTACGATGCCGCCGTCGCCGCAGCGCAGCCGGTGATCGCCGAGCTCCTGGGCGACACGCCGGTGGCGGTCGCCGATATCTGGGCGGGCGGCAATTACGTGCTGCATGCGGACACGTTCGATGCGACCGTGGCCCGGGATATCGGGCTCACTCTGGTGGCCAGCGACGCGCCGGTCGATGACGGCTACCAGGAGCACAGCGCGGAAAATCTCGACGCCTTCCAGGATGCGGCCATGATCGTTCTGTGGAACGGGGACGACATGGCGACCGAGAACCCCTTGTGGCAGCGCCTCCCGGCGGTGCAGGCCGAAAAGGTCTACGAGCTGCACACCGCCAATAGCTGGGGCTTCGCGCTCGCCGCGACCGATTTCGTCGAGGACCTGGTCACCTATGCCCGGGACGCAACGCGGGCGGAATAGGACGAGCATCCGGACAAGGGGCGATTGACGTGCCGGCGCGCGCCGGTGTCAATCGTCCCATGAGCCAGGCCCGCCATTTCGAGACATTGCTCGCCCAGGCCTGGCGGCATGCCCGCCGGGGCTTTGAAGCCGAGGACGTGGTGCAGGAGGTGCTGATCGCGGCCGTAGAAGCGGGCCGCGCCGACCTTTCGGTGCCCGAGAACCGGCGCTGGGCGCTCGGGGCCGTGCGGCGGCGTGCAGCGTTCGACGCGCGCAGCGCAGCCCGGCGGCGGAACCGCGAGCGAAGCTGGGCGGAGGGCCGACCGGCGGAGGTGCCGGCCGAGACCGATGCGGTGGACGTGGCCGCGATCCTCGTCGGCCTGCCGCCCTCGCTCAGGGTCGTGGCGGCGCTGGCGCTCTCGGGGCACAACAGGCGCGAGATCGCCTATCTGCTCGGGCTGCCCGACACCGCGCTGCGCCAGCGCGTCAAGGCGCTCAAATCGGCGCTGGAGCGCAAGGGGATCACCATGCCGCCGGATATGGCGGGGCTCAATCTGGCGCTCGCCTATGGCGCGATCCGCGACGCGCTGCTGCCGGCATTGATCCGGCATGGCGGTGTTCGCGACACACGACCCGGACGGTCATCTTCTGGTTATGCGGCGCTCACAAAAAGACTAGGCGCGGCAACAGGGGGTGTTTTCATCCTCTTTCAGGGAGTTTTCGAGATGCCCATCAAACTGCAAGCGCCCAGCCTGGTGTTCTACGTTTCCGACATCGTGCGGACGGAAGCCTTCTATCGCGACGTCCTCGGCATCGAAACGAGGCGGCAGGAGGGGGCGGAACCGTTCTGGATGACGGCCGATTTCGAGGGCGGCTTCCAGGTCATCTTCTTCCAGCAGGACGGCAAGCGCGGCGACACGCCCGCCCTCGTCTTCGACCTTCGCGACGGGGGTATCGACGACGTGGTGGCGGCGCTGGCCGAACAGGGCGTGGTCATCGTGACCCCGGTCTCCGAGGCGCCGGGCGGCTGGTCCGCCGACTTTCTGGACCCCGATGGCTTTGGTCTTGGATTGTGGCAGGCGGGCGAACTGCCGCGAAGCCTGAACTAGCCCGCGCGGGTCTGCGGAGACACGGAACGGAGAGAACGGGACCTCCAAATCAGCCGCATGGCCCCCCTGCGCGCTGGTTGCTTGTGAAAAAGCGGGGTTTGAGGTAAGGGCAGGCGCCTGAACTCCCGATTTTCCAGACACAATTCAGGCGGCCACCGCTCCATGAGCCTGCGCAATATCGCAATCATCGCACACGTCGACCACGGCAAGACGACCCTTGTCGACGTGTTGCTCCGTCAATCCGGCACCTTCCGCGAAAACCAGCGCGTCGACGAGCGGGTGATGGATTCCAACGATCTCGAGAAGGAGCGCGGCATCACCATTCTTGCCAAGGTGACCTCGCTCAACTGGAAGGATCATCGGATCAACATCCTCGATACGCCCGGTCACGCCGATTTCGGCGGCGAGGTGGAGCGTTTCCTGTCCATGGTCGATGGCGCGGTGATCCTCGTGGACGCCGCCGAGGGGCCGATGCCCCAGACCAAGTTCGTGCTCTCCAAGGCGCTTCAGATCGGGCTGCGGCCCATCGTCGTGATCAACAAGATCGACAAGCCCGACGAGCGGCACAACGAAGTGCTCGACGAGATTTTCGATCTCTTCGTCTCCCTCGACGCGACCCCCGAACAGCTCGATTTCCCGGTGCTCTACGGCTCGGCCAAGCAGGGCTGGATGGCCGAGGATCCCTCTGGGCCCAAGGATTCCATGGGGCCGCTGCTCGACAAGGTGCTGACCCATTTCTCCGAACCCAAGGTGGAGGAAGGCCCGTTCCGGATGCTGGTGACCAGCATCGAGCGCAACCCGTTCCTGGGGCGCATCCTGACCGGGCGCATCCATTCGGGCGTGGTCAAGCCCGGCGATGCCGTGCATGCGCTTTCGCGCGACGGCAAGGTGGTCGAGAAGGGCCGCATCTCCAAGGTGCTCGGTTTCCGCGGGCTCGAGCGCGAGCCGATCGAGGAGGGCCAGGCCGGTGATATCGTGGCGCTGGCCGGGCTCGAGGTCGCGACCGTGGCCAATACCATCGCGGTGCCGCAGGTCAACGCGGCGCTGGACGCCAAGCCGATCGATCCGCCGACCCTGTCGGTCACCTTCCGTATCAATGACGGCCCGCTGGCCGGCCGCGAAGGCGACAAGGTGCAGAGCCGCGTCATCCGCGAGCGCCTCTTGCGCGAGGCCGAGGGCAATATCGCGATCCGGGTGACGCCGGGCGACGACAATGACAGCTTCGACGTGGCGGGGCGCGGCGAATTGCAGCTCGGCGTCCTGATCGAGACCATGCGGCGCGAGGGGTTCGAATTGTGCCTCGGCCGGCCCAAGGTGTTGTTCCGCGAGGAGAACGGGGCGCGGCTCGAGCCGATCGAGGAAGTGATCATCGACGTGGACGACGAATATTCGTCGGTCGTCGTGCAGAAGCTCACCGAGCGGCGGGGCGAGCTCGCCGAGATGCGGCCTTCGGGGCATGGGCGCACGCGGTTGCGGCTCTATGTGCCGACCCGCGGGCTGATCGGCTATCAGGGCGAATTGCTGTCCGATACGCGCGGCACGGCGATCTTCAACCGCGTGTTCCACGAATACGCGCCGTTCAAGGGCCCGCTGCCCATGCGCCGCACGGGCGTCCTGATCTCGAACGCGACCGGGACGGCGGTGGCCTATGCGCTCTTCAATCTCGAGGATCGCGGGCCGATGCTGATCGATCCGGGCGTGGACGTCTATGAGGGCATGATCATCGGCGAGCACAGCCGCGAGAACGACCTCGAGGTGAACCCGCTCAAGGGCAAGCAGCTCACCAATATCCGCACCACGTCCAAGGACGAGGCGGTGCGGCTGACGCCGCCGAAGAAGCTGAGCCTCGAGCAGGCGCTGTCCTATATCGCGGACGACGAATATGTGGAGGTGACGCCGAAATCGGTGCGCCTGCGCAAGATCCATCTCGATCCGCACGATCGCAAGCGCGCCGCCCGTGCGGCCCAGGCCGCCGACGCTGCCGCCAGCTAAAAAGGCAACGCGGGCCGATAGGCCCGCGTTGATCCCTCAGGCGGCAATCGGTCCCGGTTTCCGGCCGGGGCCGGTCAATCGCAAACTGCCCCATTCGTTGCGCTGAGGAGGCTTGGCCATGAGCCCGATCTCGACTGAAAAACGCACCCAGACCCGGATCCGGACCGAGCGGCCCAGGCTGCACAAGGTGATCCTCGTCAACGACGACTATACGCCGCGCGAATTCGTGGTGCGGGTGCTCGAGGCGGTGTTCCACATGGGCGAGCCGCAGGCGCAGTCGGTGATGATGACCGCGCATCAGAAGGGCTCGGCGGTGATCGCGGTCTACACCAAGGAAGTCGCCGAGAGCAAAGCGGACGAGGCGATCGAGCTGGCCCAGCGCTCGGGTTTTCCGCTGATGGTCACGACCGAGCCTGAAGAATAGAAAAGGGCGCCCGCAGGCGCCCTTGAAGCTCGGCATTTCCGAGGGCTATTCGGCTGCCGCCTGCTCTCCGGCTTCAGCCTCGGGATACCAGGCGCCGCGCACGACCTCGACCGCGTCGGTCTCTTCGCCAAGCAGCCGCTCGAACTCGTCGAGATCGCTGTCGCCATAGTGATAGGGATAGACGACGCCGGGCGCGAACGCGGCGACGCCCGAGGCGGCCTGGTTCACGTCCATGGTGAAGGGCAGGTTCATCGGCACGAAGGCGATGTCGATGTCGGTCAGGGCGCGCATTTCCGGGGTGTCCTCGGTGTCGCCGGCGATATAGACGCGGCGGCCTTCAATGCCGAGGATATAGCCGTTGTCGCGGCCCTGCGGGTGATACATCAGCCGGTCTTCGGTGGTGTTGTAGGCCGGGATGGCGTCGATCGTGATGTCGCCGAAGGTCGTGGATTCGCCGTTGGCGAGAGCGGCCGCCTCGGTCGCAGCCTGAAGGTCGGCATCGAGCATCTCGACGACCGCGGGATTGGCGATGATCTTGGTGCCCTCGACGGCCAGGCCGCCGATGGTGGCCACGTCGAAATGGTCGCCATGCTCATGGGTGATGAGGATGAGGTCCGGGGCAGGGTAGGCGCCATAGGCCTCCGCGCCGCCGACCGGATCGACATAGATCACCACGCCGGCCGCCTCGAGGACGAAAGAGGCATGCTCGACCGGGTGGATGACGATCTCGCCACTGTCGGTGGGATAGACATCGCCCGTGCTCGCCTCTCCGCCGTCCTGGGCAAAGGCCAGGCGCGGAAGGACGATGGTGGTTCCAAGCGCGACCAAGCCGGAAAGGCCCAGGCCGAGGGTCTGTCGGCGGGTGAAACTCATAGCAATCCTCCACTGGTGAAATGTCGTGCGCGCGCGGCGCTCCGAAACGGCCCGTCCGGGCCCGGCCTGCTCTTGGTCCCTTGCGGGGTCGCGCAGCCAAGGCCTTAACGCTGCATGCCGCCGCAGGATGCATACGGATATTGCACGGTCAATCACAACTTCGTGATGAGCCGGAACTTTCGGGCAGAGAGGGAAATGAGGCCGAAAAGGCGGGTTGACCCTCACGTGGCGTCAGGGCGTATCGACACTGTCCTGCGGAAAGGCGGGCAAGGAGAAACACCGATGCATAGGGTCGGACAGGTGGCGGACATGGCGGGGCTCTCCGTCCGGACGCTGCACCATTACGACGCCATCGGGCTCTTGAAGCCCACCCATATCGGCGAAAACGGCTACCGCTATTACGACCGCGACGCGCTTTTGCGCTTGCAGCAGATCCTGATCCATCGCGAGCTGGGCATCCCGCTCGGAGAGATCGGGGCGATCCTCGACGATCCCGGTTTCGACCGGCTCGCCGCGCTGCAGGATCAAAGGAAAAGGGTGGAGCGGGAAGCGGAGCGCTACGCCGAAATGCTGAGGACGATCGACCGCACGATCGCCGACATCACGGAGAAACGCGCCATGAACGAGGCGGATTTGTATTCGGGGATCGTCGATCCCAACAAGCAGGCCGAATATGAGGCCTGGCTGGTCGAGACCTATGGGCCGGACATGGCCAAGTCGATCGAGGCCAGCAAGCAGAGCATGAAGGACTGGACCGACGCCGACATGGCCGGGGCCATGGCGGAGCTCAAGACCATCGAAGAGGGGCTCGCGCAGGCGATGCGCGACGGCGTTGGGGCGGACGATGCCCAGTTGGACGCGCTGCTCGAGCGGCACCGGGCCTGGGTGGGCAAAATGTGGGACAAGCCGTGCGCGGCGCCGGCCTATGCGGGCCTTGCGGACATGTATCTCTCGCATCCGGACTTCGTCGCCCGCTACGAAAGCGTCGCGCCGGGCTTCTCCCAGTTCCTGCCCAAGGCCATGAAAGCCTGGGCCGGGCGCCAGGGGTAGGGCTCTCCCGTACCGGAGGCGACCGCTGGCGCGTTGCCCGACTCAGGCGTAGGCTCACTCCCGGGGCGACCATGCCCCGGGAGTGAGACCAATGAGCAAGGATATGTCAGGTTCGGCCGGCCGTGGCGCCGGCAGCGGCAAGCAGGCGTCGGGCAAGCCTGCCAAGCCGGGCGCGGCACCCGCCCAGGGCGACCTTGGCAAGAGCGCCGGGGGAGCCGGAAAGGGCGCGCCCAAGGGCAACGGCTCCAAGAAGGGCTGAGCCGACCGGGCAGAAGGCAGGGGCCGCTCCCATGGGAGTGGCCCCTTTCTTAGGACAAGCTGAAATTCCGTTGCGCTGCGCCGTCTGGACCCCGGCAATGAAGGCCGGGGTGACGATCGAGGTCGGGGCGGAGTGGACGCACAAACTCCGATGTCATTCCGGCCTTCATTGCCGGAATCCAGATCGGGCTCGCGCCCGGCGTCGAACCTCGCGTTTCGCTCGAAAGCGCAGCTAATGCCGGAAGTGGCGCATGCCGGTGAAGACCATGGCGAGGCCGGCCTTGTCGGCTGCGGCGATCACTTCCTCGTCGCGGATCGAGCCGCCGGGCTGGATGACGGCGGTGGCCCCGGCTTCGATCAGGGCTTCGAGCCCGTCGGCGAAGGGGAAGAAGGCGTCGGACGCCACGACCGAGCCTTCGGTCAGCGCACCCTTGAGCTTGGCGGCCTTGGCGGCGTCCTTGGATTTCTTGTGCGCGATGCGCGCGGAATCAACCCGGCTCATCTGGCCCGCGCCAACGCCCACGGTGGCGCCGTCCTTCACATAGACGATGGCGTTGGACTTGACGTGCTTGGCGACCTTGGCGGCAATAACGAGGTCGGCCATCTCCGCTTCGGTGGGCGCGCGTTGCGTGACGACCCGCAGCTCCGCGTCCGCGGCGGTGCGGTTGTCGCGGGTCTGAACCAGGAAGCCGCCGGCGACGGAGCGGACGGTGAGCCCCTCGGCCTTGGGGTCGGGCAGCGCGCCGGTCAGGAGCAGCCGCAGGTTCTTCTTGGCTTCGATGATGGCGAGGGCCTCGGGGGTCGCGTCGGGCGCGATGATCACTTCGGTGAAGAGCTTGACGATCTCCTCGGCGACCGTCTCGTCCAGCACCCGGTTGAGGGCCACGATGCCGCCGAAGGCGCTGACCGGATCGCAGAGCAGGGCCTTGCGATAGGCTTCGGGCAGGCTGTCGGCGATGGCGACGCCGCAAGGGTTGGCGTGCTTGATGATGGCGACCGCCGCCCGCTCCTTGGGATCGAATTCGGCGACGAGCTCGAAGGCGGCGTCGGTGTCGTTGATGTTGTTATAGGACAGCGCCTTGCCCTGCACCTGCCGGGCCGTGGCGACGCCCGGACGGTCGCTGCCATCGACATAGAAGGCGGCCCACTGATGCGGGTTCTCGCCATAGCGCATCTCCTCGCGCAGCTCGCCGGCAAAGGCGCGCCAGGGCAGGGCGGGCATGTCGTATTGGCCCGAGAACCAGTTGGCGATGGCCGCGTCATAGGCCGCGGTGCGGCCGAAGGCCTTGGCCGCGAGGCGGCGGCGCTCGGCAAGCGGAACCTCGCCATGCTCGGAAAGCTGGGCGAGGACGAAATCATAGTCCGCGGGGTCGATCACGACGGTCACGTCGCGGTGGTTCTTGGCCGAGGCGCGGATCATGGCCGGTCCGCCGATATCGATGTTCTCGATCACCGTGTCCGCGTCAGCACCTGCGCGAACCGTTTCGGCGAAGGGGTAGAGATTGACCACCACCAGGTCGATAGGCGTGATCTGGTGGATGCGCATGGCGCTGCGATGCGCCTCGTTGTCGCGAATGCCGAGAATGCCGCCATGAATCGCGGGATGCAGCGTCTTGACCCGTCCGTCCATGATTTCGGGAAAGCCGGTGACCTCGGAAATGTCGATCACCGGCAGCCGGGCCTCTTCGAGCGCCTTGCGGGTGCCCCCGGTCGAGACGATCTCGACCCCGAGCGCCGAAAGCCGGGCGGCGAAATCGAGAATGCCGGTCTTGTCGGAAACCGAAAGCAGCGCCCGGCGGATCTTGAGGGGGCTCGCGGGTTGCGCCATGGGAGATGTCCTTGCTGCTGGTCGGGTCGGTGTCGAGCTAGCACGATTGCCGGGCCGCCGGAACAGTCCGAAGGGAGGATTTATTCCGGATCAGGCACTTTGCCGCGTGAAGACCCAGGCGATCTCGGTCTCGGGCAAAGCGGGGGCGTTGAGCACGATCTGTTCGGTGCGGCTCAGGCCGAAATGACGCGAATTGCGCACGCTCTCCTCGATCTCGGCATGGGCGCCCTCCCAGAGGAAGGTCCAGGCCTCGCCCGAGCGGTAGGTGATGCGAATCAGGTCCTCGCCTTCGGTGCGGTCGGCAGTCGCGCCGGGCGCCAGATGAAAGCGGATGACGAGGTCGCCGGGACGCGCCTGGCGTCCCGATTGCGCCAGCCGGTCCTGGCCCACCAGCGTGTGGCCGCCGCCCATCAAGGTCAGCCGGCGCGTGAGCAGAAGCCCGTAACGGCCGGCATAGGCGGGAGAGGTCAGCTCGAGGGTGTTTTCCTGCGCATCGAGCGTGATCGAAGGCAGGCCGCCGCGCCGGCGCAGGCGGGTGGCGAGCGGCTTGGGGCCGCCGAGATGGGCGTTCGAGACGTCGTCGATGGTGGGGGCGGAATGGGCCGCGGTGTGGCGGAACAGGACGCTGCTCTCGGGGAGTTGCCCCGGAGCGGGGCCGCAATTGCCGGCAACCAGGGTATTGCCGCAGGAGAATTCGAAGCTGAGGCCCCCGGCATGGGCTTTGCCCGCATGGGCAGCGGGGGGCACGAGGCCGGAATCGGCGATGACCTTGCCGTGCCCGTCGACCAGCACGCCATAGCCGCTGGCGACGCTGGAGGTCGCCGTGCGGATGTTGGACTGGCCGGTGACCGCGAGCACGAGATCGACGGGAAGCTGGCCGCATCCGTTGAAATAGCCGGGTTCGCTGGTGGTGAGGATCAGCCGGTCGAGGGCGCGCTGCATGGTCTCGATGCGGCGCGAGAGGGCCGCGGCCCGGTCCGCGTCGCGGCGTGCGAGCCCGGGGCGCAGCGGGATCAGCTCGGAAAGGAGCTGGAGCTGGGTATGGGGGTTGCGCGAAAGATGCAGGCCCTGGTCATCGATCTGGGCGTCCAGCAGGCGCTCGAGGGCGTCGAAACGCGCGAGGAGGGTCCTCTCCGCTTCGTCGCCGCACAGCGCCGCACCCGCGAGCGCGGTCACGGCCAGAAGCTTCTCGCTGGGCTCGGCGATCAGGGACTGGCGCAGGTTGAGGGACTGAACCTGGCTTGCGAGCACGCGCCTGATGGTGCGTTGCTGCTCAGGCGTGGCCTCGCCGGTCAGAAGCGCGATATTCTTCAGCCAATTGAGCACGCGGCGCGCGGTGAGGGCCGGCGCCCAGACCGTGCGGCTGAAGCTGCCGTGGCGGCCGATCCAGTCGGAAACGAGGGTGGCGGCGAAGCGGCGCTGGCCGGCATCGCGCAGGCCCGAGAAATGGCGCAGCCAGCCGAAGCTATGCAGCTCGGCGAAAAAGGCAGGCGGAACATCGCGCAGCGCAAAAGGGGACACCCCGCCCGTGTCCACCAGCGTGCCGCCCAAAAGATACTTGCCGTCCATCATCTCGATCACGGTCTGCCCGTCGGCGGGACGGAACTCGACGAGACGGGGCGCATAGGATTCGTCGGAATCCCCCGAGAGGGTCCACGAGAAAAGCGGACTCGTCACGGCGCGATCGGCAACGGACATTGCGGCCTGCAATGCCAAAAAGCCCACGGAACTCAAGATTTTAAACGCCTCCCCCGCGCAAGGGCGATGTTAGCACGGATCACCGCTTAACCATAGCGGGGTCGTGCGTCCAGCCGCTTGGCGGTTCCTCAGGCACGCTTGGTGAAGCGGGTGGCAAAAAAGCCATCCAGGGTGCCCGAGGCGGGCGAAGGGATGGCGAGCCCCGGATGGGTGCGCAGGTCGCCGGCCTCCGTGATCGCCTCGGACCAGCCCGCGACCTCGGATGCGGCGATGGGCACGTGGTCGAGGCCGAGATGCGGGGCGGTTCTGATCCAGCCGGCCTGGTCCTCGCCTTCTTCCGCCTCGAGCGAGCAGACGCAATAGACCAGCGTGCCGCCGGGCGCGAGCAGGGCGGCGGCCCTCTCGATCATGCGGCGCTGCAGGGCGGCGCGCTCGGCAATGCCGCTCGCGTTGCGCTGGAACAGCACTTCGGGATGGCGGCGGAAGGTGCCGGTGGCCGAGCAGGGCGCATCGAGCAGAACGGCATCGAACGGCGCGGCCGGGGCGTAGTCGAGCGCATCGGCGGTGACGATCTCGGCGGCAAAGCCGAGGCGCGCGAGATTCTCGCCGACGCGCGCCATGCGGGCGGCGTCGATATCGAGCGCCGTGACCTCCGCGCCAACCGCGCAGAGCTGCGCGGTCTTGCCGCCGGGCGCGGCGCAGATATCGAGCACGCTCTGCCCGGATCGCGCGCCCAGAAGCCGCGCGGGAAGCGCGGCGGCGGCGTCCTGGACCCAGAAGCGGCCTTCGCTGAAACCGGGCAGGTCGGCGACGGCGGCATCGCGGGTCGAGAGCCGCAGGCTGAAATCGAGCACGGGCGTGGCGCCGAGGGTTTCAGCCAGCCCGGCATCGGCGGGAATCACCGGGGAGAGGTCGAGGGGCGGGGTCTCGGACAGCGCCTCGGCAAAGCGCGGCAGCGCGTCCGCGCCATAATGGGTGCGCCAGCGCTCGGCCAGCCAGTTGGGGAACAGCAGGGCGGGGTCGAGGGCGGTGAATTCGGCGGCCCGCCGCTGGACGTTCCGCAATACGCCATTGGCCAGTCTGGCGAAGGGCCGGGCGCGGGGATCGGCTTTCGTCGCTTCGACGGCGAGGTCGAGGGCGGAATGGTCGGGAATGTCGGGAAGGTAGAGCAGTTGGGCGATGCCGGTGCGCAGTGCGGCCTCGAAGGTGCCCGAACGCGGCGGGATGCCCTTGGGCAGGGTTGCGGCGAGAATCGCCGAGATATGGCCGTGGCGGCGCAGGGCGGCGGTGACGATGCGGTTGGCGAGCGCCCGGTCGCGCGGATCGGCGATCTCGCCGGAGCCGAAGGGCCGGAACGGGCTTCCGGCCAAGACCGCACGCAAACGCGAAACGGCCTCGAGCCGGGGCTCGAGGCCGATAGGCTTGCGCCGCTTTTCAGGCGCTCGGCTCATCCCCAGGGCCCGTCATTGGACTGGGGCCGGGACGGGCCGCGCGTGCCGGGCGTACGCCAGCTCGCGCGCGGGCCGGTGGGGGCGGGCTGGGGCGCGCGGGCGTCGTCGAAGCGCGGAGCGGCACCGCCCCCACCGCCGCGCACCTGCCGCGCCATTTCGGTCAAGGCCCGGATGCGGTTCTCGACCGCGGGGTGGGTCGAGAACAGATTGTCCATGCGCGCGCCCGAAAGCGGGTTGGCAATATACATGTGCGCCATGGCCGGGGCGCGCTCGGCCGCCATGTTGGGGATGCGCTGGGCCATGCCCGAGATCTTCTGGAGCGCGCTGGCGAGCGCCATCGGATCGCCGGAAATCTCCGCGCCGTCCTTGTCGGCCTCGTATTCGCGGGTGCGGCTGATCGCCATCTGCACCAGCATGGCCGCGATGGGCGCGAGGATGACCATGGCGATGGTGCCTATGGCCCCGAAGGGCGAATCATTGTTGCGGCCGCCGCCGAAGAAGAGGCCGAACTGGGCCAGCATGGAGATGGCGCCGGCAAGGGTCGCGGTCACGGTCATGGTGAGCGTGTCGCGATTCTTGATATGGGCCAGCTCGTGGGCGATCACGGCCGCGACCTCGCGCTCGGTCAGGTGCTTCAAGAGCCCCGAGGAGACCGCGACCACGCCCTTGTCGGGGCTGCGGCCGGTGGCAAAGGCGTTGGGCTGCTCGGTCTCGATGACATAGAGCCGCGGCATGGGAATGCCGGCATTGGCCGCGAGGCGCTGCACCATTTCGTAAAGGTCGGGCGCGCGGCGCGGATCGATCTCGTGCGCGCCCTGCATCGAGAGGACCAGCCTGTCGGAGTTCCAATAGGCAAAGGCATTGGTGGCGAGCGCCACCAGGAGGGCGATCATCATGCCGGACGTGCCCCCGATCAGGTAACCCACGCCCATGAAGAGCGCGGTCATGCCGGCAAGCAGAACGGTCGTGCGCAGGGTGTTCATCATCGGTCTGGGGTCTCGAACGGAAGAAACATTTGCCTTATATGATGGGGACTGCCGGAGCCTGGAACAAGAGCGCCGGCCAGACCAGGACATTCGCCATGAGCCGCCAAAGCCCCCACAAGCGCCCCGATCCCGCTATCGCCGCCCGCGCGCTCGCGGAAGCCAAGCGGCGCAAGGCCGAGATCGACGCCAAGACCGAGGACGCGCCCCGGGAAGTGGACGGGCGCGGCGGGCTCGACCCGGCGCGCTATGGCGACTGGGAGGTCAAGGGGATTTCCTCGGACTTCTAGGCTGAATCGACACTCTTGATCTTCGGGCTGTGGCGACACCGGACTGGATTCCGGCAATGAATGCCGAGATCGCGAATGCCGATTGATCCTAAGGCTTCGTCCCGCCCATCGCGCAGATGATGTTCCATTCCTCTTCGGTGACCGGCTGCACCGAGAGACGGGAATTGTTGACGAGGATCATGTCCTTGAGCGCCGGGTTGGCCTTGATCTCGTCGAGGGTCACGGGTTTTTCGAACGGCCGGACCGCCTCGATGTCCACGCATTCCCAGCGCGGGTCGTCGGTGGTCGAGTCCGGATGGGCCTCGGCCGCGACGCGCACGATGCCGACCACGGCCTTCTCCTTGACCGAGTGGTAGAAGAAGCCCAGGTCCCCGACCTTCATCTCGCGCATGTTGTTGCGCGCCGCGTAGTTGCGGACCCCGCTCCATTCCTCGGGCGCGCCCTTGTCCACCTGGTGGTGCCAGCCCCAGGTCTCGGGCTCGGATTTGAACAGCCAGTAGCGCATGGCTCAAAGCCCTTCCGGCGCCTTGACGAACCAGACCCAGCGCCGCACCGAGACGGTCTCGAAGACGCCGTTGGTCTGATAGGGGTCCTTGGACACCAGGGCTTCGGCCGCCGCGAGGCTTTCGGCCTTGATGACGATCAGGGAGCCGTTGGGATTGCCGTCGTCATCGAGATAGGGGCCGCCGAAGACCAGATCGTCGCCGAGCGCGCCCCAATGGGCGAGATGGGCCTCACGGTTGGCGAGGCGGGCCTCGAGGTGGCCGGGCTTATCGAAGCCGGAGACGCAGAAAAGCTTGGTGTCGGTCATTCAGTCCTGTCCTTCGCGTTTGAGGGGGCGGGCCATGAGGCCGGCAAGGATATCGGCCAGCGGGACGTCGCCTTCGAGAATGGAGTTGACCGCGTCGATGAGGGGCGCGTCGACATTGGCGGCGCGGGCCATGGCGCGGGCGACCGGGGCGGTGGCGACGCCTTCGGCAAGCCCGAGCCCCTGGTCGAGAATGGCCCCGACCGTGCGGCCGCGGCCCAGCTCCAGCCCGAAGCGGTAATTGCGCGAGGCGTCGGAGGTGCAACTCAGCGCGAGGTCGCCGATGCCTGCGAGCCCGCCCAGCGTGGCGCTGTCGCCGCCGAGCGCGACGATCATGCGGCCCATCTCGGCAAAGGCGCGGGCGAGATAGGCCGAGCGGGCCGAGAGTCCCAGTCCTGCGCCTTCGATGGCGCCGGCGCCCAGCGCATAGACGTTCTTGAGCCCGCCCGCGAGTTCCACCCCCGTGACGTCGTCCGACGAATAGGGGCGCAAAGCCGGGCCGGCGAGCCAGAGCGCGACCTCTTCTGCTGCAGTGATGTCGGGACCGGCCAGGGTCACGGCGGTGGGCCTTCCGCTGGCCACGTCATGGGCGAAAGACGGGCCGGAAAGCACGAAGGGCAGGGCGCCTGGAGCGAGCGCGGCGAGGATCTCGCTCTGGCGCAGCGTGGTCGTGGCCTCGAAACCCTTGGCGCAGAGGATGACGGGCTTATGGGCGAGAATGCCGGAGGGGAGGCCCGAAAGCACGGCGCGGCTCGCCTGCGCGGGCACCGCGAGCAGCACGCAATCGGCATCGGCGAGCCCGTCCAACCCTGTCTGCGCCGCGAGCGCGGGGTCGAGCGGAATGCCGGTCAAGGCCATGGAATGGGTGTGGCGCGTATTGATCTCGTCCACCAGCGCGGGGTCGCGGGCGATCAGGGTCACCCCATTGCCCGCGGCGATCGCGGCCTGGGCGAGCGCCGTGCCCCAGGCGCCGGCGCCGATGACGAAGACCGTCCGGCTCACGCGGAAAGCCTCATGTCCGGCTCGTCCAGCGGCCAGCGCGCCCTGGCCGGAACCGAAAGCTCGGAGGTGGCGCCCAGTGCCAGGCGTTCGGCGCCGGCCCAGGCTACCATCACGCCGTTATCGGTGCACAGCGCGGGCGGCGGAACGACGAGGCGGGCGCCGGCATCCGAACAGGCATCCTGCAATGCCGCGGCAATGGCCTTGTTGGCGGCGACCCCGCCCGCGACCACGAGGGTGGGCGTTGCGTCCGGAAAGGCGCGGGCGAAGCGGTCGAGCGCCATGGCCGAACGCCGGGCGACGATCTCGGTGATCGCGGCCTGGAAGGAGGCGCAGAGATCGGCGATGTCGGCCTCGGTCACCGGCGCGATCTCCTCGGCGGCGAGACGCACGGCGGTCTTGAGCCCGGAAAAGGAGAAGTCGAGCCGGTTTTCGCGCAAGAGCGGGCGGGGGAAGGCGAAGCGTTTCGGATTTCCATTGCGCGCGGCAACCTCCACATGCGGGCCACCGGGATAGGGCAGGCCCAGGAGCTTGGCGACCTTGTCGAAGGCTTCGCCGAGCGCGTCGTCGATCGTCGTGCCCCAGCGCTCGTAATCGCCCACGCCGCGCACGGCGACGAACTGGCTGTGCCCGCCCGAAACCAGCAGCATGAGATAGGGAAAGGCTACGCCATCGGTGAGCCGCGCCGTGAGCGCATGGGCTTCGAGGTGGTTTATGGCGATGAAGGGCTTTGACACTGCCGCGGCGATGGCCTTGCCGGTCGAAAGCCCGACCAGAACGCCGCCGATCAGGCCCGGTCCGGCCGTAGCGGCCACGGCGTCGAGATCGGTCACCCCGACGCCCGCTTCTTCCAGTGCCCGGGCGATGATCCCGTCGAGATGAACCACGTGGGCGCGGGCGGCGAGCTCGGGTACCACGCCGCCATAGTCGGCGTGCTCCTCGACCTGGCTGCGCACGATATTGGAGAGGATTACACCGGACCCGTCGGGCAAGCGCCGGATCACGGCCGCGGCGGTCTCGTCGCAGCTCGTCTCGATGCCCAGGATTGTGCTGCCGTCCGTCATGGGCGGTGCCTCTTTGTGACGCGGGGGCCGGCCCGGCGTTTGATCTTGGGCTCGGGCTGGCCTAAACGAAGAGCCGAAAGCGGACCATGCCCGCGGGCGGGACCGCCGCATCCTCTTATCAGGACAAGCCGACTTTGCAATCTCCAGCGCCTTCGCCCTCCCTCGTCATCGGCACCCGCGGCTCCCCGCTCGCCCTCAAACAGGCCGAGGAGGTCAGGGCGCGGCTGGTCGCGGCGCATGGCATCGCGCCCGACGCCATCGCCATTGAAATCATCAAGACCAGCGGCGACCGCATCCAGGACCGGCCGCTCTCGGAGGCGGGCGGCAAGGGGCTGTTCACCAAGGAGATCGAAGAGGCGCTGCTGGACGGCCGGATCGATCTCGCCGTGCATTCGGCCAAGGACGTGCCCACCGTTCTGCCCGAGCCGCTCGAGCTTTCCGCCTTCCTGCCGCGCGAGGATTCGCGCGACGCCTTCGTCTCCTTTGCGGCAAGCCACCCCTCGCTGCTGCCCGAGGGGGCGGTGATCGGCACGTCCTCGCTGCGGCGTGGGGCGCAGATGCGGCGTTTCCGGCCCGATTTCCGGGTCGTTGAGTTCCGCGGCAATGTCGGCACGCGGATGCGGAAGCTCGAGGACGGGGTCGCCGACGCCACGCTTCTCGCCATGGCCGGGCTCAACCGGCTGGGCGAGGCCGACAGGGCGACCTGCGTGCTCGATCCCGAGGCCTTCATGCCCGCGCCGGCGCAGGGCGCGATCTGCATCGAGACCCGGGTGGGCGACGCGCGGGTGCGCGCGCTGGTGTCCGCGTTGGACGATCACGAGGCGCGGGTGACGGTCGCGGCCGAGCGGGCCTTTCTCAACCTGCTCGATGGCTCCTGCCGCACCCCGATCGCGGCGCTGACGCAGCACGCGGGCGGCCGGCTCGTCATGCGCGGGCAGATCCTGTCGCCTGACGGGCAGCAGAGTTTCGAGGACGCGGTCGAGGGCGATGCCGATGCGGCCGCGACGCTGGGACGGCAGCTGGGCGAAATCCTGCTCGCGGCGGCAGGCCCCGACTTCATGGCCGCACTCAAGGCGCGCTGATGAGCGCGGCGGTGCTGCTCACCCGGCCTTTGGGCGACAATGACGCCCTTTCCCATGCGCTGGACGGCGCCGGGACGCGGGTCCTCGTGGCGCCGCTGCTGACGGAAACCCTGCTCGATTTCGAAACCGGCGATTTCGGACGTTTCGCGGGTCTAATTGTTACCTCCAAGCGCGCCGCCGCCGCGCTGGACCGGCTCGGTGTGCCGGAGGCGGCAAGGTCCCTTCCGGTTTTCGCGGTGGGGGAAGCCACCGCCCAGGCGGCGCGCGCTATCGGGTTCACCGATTTGCGGATCGCGGACGCGACCGGGGTCTCGCTCGCCCGGTTGATCGCGGCCACATGGTCCGGCGGGACGCTGCTGTATCTTGCCGGCCGCGACCGTAGCCCCGATCTCGAAGCGGGGCTCGAGGGGGCGGGCATCGCCTATGTGCCGCGGGTCGTCTACGCGATGGATCAGGCGCGCGAGCTGCCGCAGGATGTGGCGTCCGCCCTGGCTGAGAATGCCGTCGCGGGCGCCGCGTTCTATTCGCGGCGCACGGCGGAAGCCTTTGTCGCGCTGACGCGCGCCGAGACATTTGACAGAATGCGCAAGGCTCTGGTCTGCTTGTGCATATCGGAAGCCTGCGCCGCTCCCCTCGCGGAAGCAGGCTTTACCGAGCGGCGCATTGCGGAACGGCCCGACGGCGTGGCAACCGACCGGCTGGTCGTCGCGTTTGCGACCGGGCTCTAGGCAGCGGGAAGAGGCAGATGGCCAATAACAGATCGGGACCCGTGAGACCGCCTACCCTCGATCTGGAGGCGCGCCGGAAAGAGACCCAGGCGGATGCAACGACGCCTCCCGAGTCGGAGGCAGATGCGCCAGAGCGCGATACGCTCGATCCCGGCGAGCCTCTGCCGGGCGAAGACCTGCCGCGCGAGACGGTCGAGACGCCGGAACCCGAGAGCTCCGAGAAGACGGCGCGCCCCGCCAATCCCGTGCCCCAGCCACCACAGCGGCCGCGTGGAAGCCGCGCCGGGCGGCGGGCGCTACTCGTCCTCGGCGGCGGGATTCTCGGCCTTGCGCTGGCCTATGGCCTCGCGGCACTGGGGTATTGGCCGGGCGGCACGAACCTTGGCCCCTACGAATCACGGCTGGCGGCGCTCGAAGCGCGCGCGCCGGAGCCGGTCCCCGAAGGCGTTTCGCCCGAGGCGCTGGCGGCAGTCGAAGATCGGGTCGCGGCCCTGGAATCCGCTCCGGCGCCGGACGCAAATACGGAGACCGAGGCGACATTGGCCATGCTGGCCGAGCAGGTGGATGCGCTGGAAGCACGGCTGGCCGCGCTCGTTGCCGCCGGGCCGGAGGTGGACAGCGAGACCGTGGACGCCCTGGCCGGGCTTTCGCGCGGGCTCGAGGCGGCGCAGTCCGGGCTCGCGGACCTCACCGCGCAGGTCGATGCCCTGGACCAGGACCTGGACCAGCGGATCGGTCCCTTGGAGGCGGCCCTGGCCGAGCAGCCCACGGTGGAAGAGATCGCGGCCGACCGCGATCGGTTCGCGCAATGGCCTCCGGCCCTGGCTGCGCTGCGCGGCAGCGTGGCCGCAGGGGCGCCCTTTGCCACCGAGCTCGCAGCGCTGCGGGCTCTCGCGCCGGACCTGCAAGTTCCCCAGGACGTCGTTGCGGCGTCCGGCCAGGGGGTTGACGATCTCGCCACCCTCAACCAGCGCTTTGCCGCGCGCATTCCGGACATGCTGCGGGCGCGGCCCGAAAATCCGGATGCGCCCTGGGTTCAGCAATTGCTCGATCAGGCCGGGGCGGCGCTGGCATTGCGGCCGGCCGGAGACATTGAAGGCGAAGGCCCGGAGGCCGAGCTGGCCCGGGCCGAGGCCGCGCTGGAGGCCGGCGAGCTCGAAGGGGCGCTCGCGGCCTTGTCGCGCCTGCCCGAGCCCATGCAGGCGGCGGCGGGAGACCTGCCGCAGGCCATCGCCCGGCGCGCGCAGGTCGAGGCCTTCCTCGCCATTGCGGACGGGTACGGGCCAAGAGGCAGCGAGGAGCCGCAAGAGTGACACGCCTCGTCATCTATCTCGTCATCAGCCTGGTTCTGGCGCTCGGCGCCACCTGGCTGATCTCCCTGCCGGGCACGGTCTCGATCGATATCGGCACCCATCGCATGCAGCCGGGCCTCGGCACGGCGATCTTCGCCGTGGTGGTTCTGGTCGTCGTCTCGATCCTCGCCTGGGCGATCATCCGCCGGATCGTGGAAGCGCCCCGGCGCTTGCAGCGGCGCACTGAGCGCAAGCGGCAGGAGGCGGGGCTGGCCGCGCTTTCCGACAGCGTCCTGGCGTTGCAGGCCGGGGACGCCGCCCGTGCGAAGACCCTCGCGCGTGAGGCCAGGGCCAAGCTTCCGGACAATGCGGCCGCGTCGATCCTCGAAGCGCGGGCCGAGCTTTCGCTGGGTGATTACGATGCGGCGCGCGAGCATTACCGGGCGCTCATCTCGAACGACAACACCGCGCTCGCGGCGCTGGCCGGGCTCTATGCTCAGGCCGAAGCGCAGGGCAAGCCGCGTGCCGCGCTCACCTTTGCACGCAAGGCGAGCGCCATCGCGCCGAACCTGCCCTGGGCCAGCGAGGCGGTGTTCGCCGATGTGGCGGCGCGCCGCGCCTGGGACGAGGCCTTGGCCATGGTGGCCGAGCGCCCGGCCCAGACCAAGGAAGCGCGGGCGGAAAAGCGCCGCCGCCAGGCGGTGCTGGAAACAGCGCTGGCGCAGGACAAGGAGATGACCGAGCCCGATGCGGCCCTGGTCCATGCCCAGACCGCGCTCAAGCTCATTCCCGAATTCGTGCCCGCAGCGCTGATCGCCGGGCGCATCCTCATCGACCGCGGCGACACGCGCCGCGCCTCTTCGCTGCTGCGCCGGGTGTGGAAGCTCACCGGGCATCCGCATGTGGCGATGCTCTACGCCCATGTGCATTCCGGGGCGTCGGCGCTGGAGCGCCTGAAGCGCGTACGCGCCCTCATCGAGGCGCCGGGCGACGACAGGCAGGCGGCGATCATTCTGGCCCGCGCGGCGGTCGAAGCCTATGAATGGCCTACTGCCCGCAATGCCCTGGCGGCCTTTGCCACGAGCCAGCCCACCCAGGCGATCTGCCTGCTGATGGCCGAGATCGAGGAGGGCGAGCACGGCGACCAGGGCAAGGCGCGCGAATGGCTGGCGCGGGCGGTGCGGGCCCCGCGCGACCCGGTCTGGACAGCGGACGGGATCACCAGCGAGGATTGGGCGCCGGTCGGGCCGGTCTCGGGCCGGCTGGACGCCTATGAATGGAAGGTGCCGGTCGAAGCGCGCCAGCCCGCGACCATCGACGCGGAAAGGCGCGCGGCGCTGACCGCGCCCGAAACGGCAACGGTGGAGGCCGCCGCGATCGCCGAGCCGCCGGCCGAAGACCTCACGCCGCCCGCACCCGAGCGCGAAGCCTAGGTTGATTGCCATTCAACAGCCCGGCCATCGTGGAGCGGCGGTATTGGACGGGATTCCGGCAATGAATGCCGGAATGACATTTTAGGGGTTTTGCCTCCATTCCGCCCAATCTCCACCCGTCACCCCGGCATTCATTGCCGGGGTCCACGCGGCGCCAGCCGAAATCGGGAATCCGGATTGGTCCTAGCACGCTGAGTGGGCAAATTTTCCCTTTTCCGACGCGGGCACAAGCTTGCGCCCACGCCAAGACGCCTGTATGGAGCGGAACATCCAGACCGCCGCGCCCAGCGCGGCGGGACGCCGCTTTAGCTCAGTTGGTAGAGCACATCATTCGTAATGATGGGGTCGCGTGTTCGAGTCACGCAAGCGGCACCACTTTCCTCCGCTCCCGTTCTTCCCGCGCTTCGGTTCCCCTATCGAGGCCTGCGCCCCTTTCCTCGGAAATCGCCGTGCGGGCGCTGGCCTTGACGAAGGAGGCGGCTCCGATGGGCGCGTTGGCCCCGAACAGGGCCATGCGTTCGGCCGGCGTGGACATGAAGAAGGGGAAGCGCTCTGCGACCCGGTCGCGGATGGCGCCGCATTTGGCGGCATAGAGATAGACCGGGAAGCGCAACCCGCCTCCCAGATAGCGCTCGCCCGCCCATTGCTCGGAGCCGAATACGCGCTTGTAGAAGGCCGCGTGTTCGAGCCGGATCGAGGAGAGGCAATAATCCACGTCGAAGAATTCCCACGCCATGGTGCAGAGGCGCAGGGTTAGGAACGGCAGGGCGGGGAAGGCGAGGGTCGCGTCGCGGTCTGCGGTGAAGCGCGAGGGATCGATGAAACGGAGGCCTTGGTCCAGCATCGGGTTGAGGATGTCGGGATAGGCCGTCATGGACGGAGAATACCGGTGCTCCGCGGTGAGCAGGTGCAGCCGGAGCGAGCTCACCAGCTTGCCGTCGATATAGATGCCGTAGCACATGGCGTTGGGCACCTCGTCGAGCTCGTCGCGGGCGATCTCCTCGGAATTGACGGCGATGAAGTCCTCGCGGCGATAGGCTTCGTAGCGCAGCCGGTAGATGGGGTCGAGGCGGTCGCCGAGATCGACGCGCCGGTACTCCACGCGATCCAGAATGTCGATCAATGTCACGGCAAAGCGCGAGGGCGGGGTTGCCGCTGCTTCGGGGCGGGTGTCGGGTGCGGGGGAAATGCTCATACGGGACATCCTTAACAAACTGTTAAGAACGTAGCCGCATGCTTACCATTATTTAATCATAATTGTGGCCGCGGAGAAAACTATTTCTCCGGCCGCGGTCGCGAATGGTTAACGATTCTGGGCTATGGCGGCACGGCGTACGCGCGCGGAAAAAGCCGGAGGCGGCGGGCTCAGGCCCGGGCGACGGCCGGCTCGTCGGGGCTGCCCGAGAGCGAGCGAATCAGCTTGCGGACCTCGGCCGCGGGCAGGGGCACGCCGAAGAGGAAGCCCTGCACCTGGTCGATATGGGTCAGCTCGGCAAGGGTCGTGAGCTGTTCCTCGGTCTCGACGCCTTCCGCGGTCACCGTGAGGTCGAGATCCTTTCCAAGCTGGGCCACATTGGCCATCAGCTTGAGGGCACGGTCATCCTGCGAGATGCCGGTGGAGAAGGCGCGGTCCACCTTGAGCTTGGTGAACGGCATGGAGTGCAGGTAGCTCAGCGACGAATAGCCGGTGCCGAAATCGTCCAGCGCGATGCCGATGCCGCGGGCCGCCAGCTCGGACAGCCGTTCGGCGGCGAGGTCGCGTTCCTCGATCAGCATGCTTTCGGTCACTTCGATCTCGAGCCGGTTCGGCGGCAATCCGCTGCGCTCGAGCGCGCGGTCGATGGCGGTGGGCAGGGAGGCGGAGCGCACGTCGCGTGCCGAGACGTTGACCGATACGGTGAGGTTCTCGGGCCAGTTCATGCATTCGGCGGTGGCCGTGGCCAGGGCCCAGCGCGTGATGTCGGAGATCGCGCCGATCTCCTCGGCCAGCCCGATGAACAGCGTCGGCGGGATCGGGCCGAGCTCGGGATGGTCCCAGCGGGCCAGAGCCTCGCATCCCTCGACCTTGCGGGTATGGGCGTTGACCTGGGGCTGATAGACGAGCCGCAGGGATTCGGCGGCGATGGCCTGGCGCAGGTCGGCCTTGAGCCGCTGGCGATAGCGGTAGTCGACATCCATCTGCTCGGCGAAGAGCTCCCATTGCCCCTTGCCGCGCGCCTTGGCCGAATAGAGCGCAAGGTCGGCGCGCGCGATCAGGGTGTCGAGGTCGGCTTCACCGGCGGGCAGCGACACGATGCCCATGGACAGCCTGACCTCGAGGCGCTGGCCGTCGATGATGAGGGGCTGGCTGAAGGCGCGCAGGATCGAGCTGGCCTCGGCCGCGATATCGTTCTGCGTCACCTCGCCCGAGCGGAAGATCACGAATTCGTCGCCGCCGAAGCGGGCGAGCAGGCTCTTGCGGTGCATCACGGCGCCGATGCGGCGCGCTGCCTCCGAAAGCACCCTGTCTCCCACCAGGTGCCCGAGGCTGTCGTTGATATGCTTGAAATCGTCGAGATCGATGATGGCCAGCATCGCCTGGGCCGCGCCGCCCTGGCGGCGCTTGCGCGCGAGGTCGCTTTCCACCTCCTCGGTGAAATGGGCGCGATTGGCCAGATGGGTCAGCGAGTCGAAGCGCGCCATCTCCCCGATCCGTTCCTCGACGCGGATGCGGTCCGTGACGTTCTCGAACAGGAGCACCGTGCGGTCCTCCTGGCTGCTGATCGTCACTTCGCAATAATAGTCGGCGGAGAGCTTGAGCAGCACCTTGCCGCTCGATTCGGTCTCGATGATGCGGAGCAGGCGGTCGGCCGAGCCGCGGGTCAGCACTTTGTTGGCCACGGCCTCTGCCATAAGGTCGGAAAAGGTCTGCCCGGCCCAGGCGCCGGCCCCGATGCCGGAGAAGGTCTGCTGGGCCCGTTCGTTGACCACCGCGATGACCCCGTTCTCGTCGAGCATGCAGACCCCGTGCTGCATGGTCTTGAGCGCAAGGTCGAGCTGGTCGGCCAGCCGCGAGGTGGCGACCCGGTCGTGCACCGCCGCCAGCAGGATGGCGCGCACGTCCCGGCCCAAGGTGCGGAAGCTCGTCAGCGTGGGGATGAAAAGGGCGGCGAGAACGGTGTGATAGAGGTCGCCGCGCAGCAGGAAGGCCAGGGCCATGGGCCCGCCCATGCCGATGATCTGCGCGGTCATCAGCCGGTCGAGGCCGAAATTGCGCATGGCGATGCCGACCATGGAGGCCACGGTGGCGGACACCGCGACGAGCTCGACGAAGGAATCGTTGCCGAACGCAATGCTGGAAAAGGCCCAGCTGCCATAGGCGAAGGCCGCGAAATAGCCGAAGAAGGTCGCGCGTCCCTCCCAATACTGGGCCGCCTCGGCGTCTTCGGACCCGATATCGGCGAGCATGAAGCGGCGCATGCTGAGATAGCGGGTGATCGCCAGGATCAGCAGCAGCACGCCATGGCCGAGCAGCAGCAGGCTGCCGATCTTGTGCGCGGCCACCGCGGCGCCGAGCGCGCTTGCCACCGTGCCCCACAGCATCGCGCGCCGGTCCTTGTAGACCGAGCGCACGATGGAGACGTAGTCGATCGTGGGTAACGACCTTCGCAGCGGCGTAGAGAGGGGCGTGAACATTGCGCCTTTCCCGGGGAACAGGCGGCGACTTTCACCATGGCAGACTTAAGAACGCCTCAACGGCGCCGGCGCTCGCGCACGCCCGCCTGGCAAAGTGGTACTATGGTCAATCGCGTGTAAAATTCCATCGTCGCTTGCAAGGGAAAGGCAGGTCCATGGCTTTGGTGCTTGAGAAGAAGGCGATCGATGCGGCGCTGGCCGGGCTGCCCGGCTGGTCCCTGAGCGCGGCGGGCGCGCTGACCAAGCGGTTCGTGTTCGCCGATTTCGTCGCGGCTTTCGGCTTCATGAGCCGGGTGGCGCTGATCGCGGAAAAGCAGGGCCATCACCCGGACTGGTCCAACAGTTACAAGACCGTGACCATAGCGCTCATGACCCATGACGCTGGCGGGGTGACCGGCAAGGACATCGATCTCGCGCGGGCCATCGAGGCGCTGGTCTAGCGCGGGCGGCGCAGCCAGGCGAGCGCGACCGCCCCCAGGGCCAGAACGCCGATCAGCGTTGCCGCCGGGTGCAGCCACGTCCAAGTCGGAAAGATCGGGCGCAGCAGGTAGAGCAGTGCCGTGATCCCCAGGATCACCGGCAGGCCGGGCAGCTTGGCCATGAGGCTTTCGCGCCGCCAGGCATAGAGGGCGAGGGCGGCGAAGCCCAGCACCATGAACAGCACCGACATCAGGTAGAAGGGCGTGAGGGCGATCTCGATGTCGCCGACGACGCCGGCATTCATGGCGAGCAGCGCCGTCGTGGCGAAGGCGGCGTAGCCGAAAAAGCCCAGGACGATGCCGGCGCGGCCGAGGCGGTCGCGGCCGGCGATATCCTTGAAGCCCCAGATGCCGATGGCGATCAGCGCGAGCCCGAGGGCCGAAAGGCTCCCGGCCCAGCCGGCATAGGGCGCGGTGACGAGCGCGAGAAGTTCCGCGATGACGGTAACGACGACGCCGGCCAGAAGCGTGACGATGAGGGTCATGGATTGCGTCCCGGGCCTTGGCTGGGTTGAGGGTGCTTGATGTTCTCATACATGGAGAGGCCCAATTGCACAAAGCTTGCGGCCATGACCATGTCGATCAGGGGTTGCACGATGGGCGGGAGCGCCATGAAGCTGGCCAGCACCGAGTTGACGACGGTCAGCATGAGCACGAGGCCGATCCAGCTCGGATAGCGCGGCGAGCGTAGCACCCACCAGGCGAGGGCCGCGACGCCCACAAGCGTGACGATGGCGCTGGCGATGAAGGGCGGGCTCGTCGCGATCTCGCCGGCGGGCGGAGCGCCCAGCACGAGCGCCGAATGCAGCGCGACGAGCACGAAGCCCAGGGCGCCGGCAATGGTGGCGAAGATCGCGATCCGGCCCGAAAGGCTGGCGCGCGCCTCATCCCAGATACCGGTCAGCCCTGCCGCGAAGGTGGCGAGAGCCAGGGCGGCGATGAGCCCGGAAAGCGGCGTATGCTGGCCGGCGGCGATCTCGACCATTTCGCCCAGGGCGCGCAAAAGCCCGCTCGCGACAAGCGCGCCCGCTTGCACGAGGGAAAGCGAAAACGGCTTCACGGCTTGCGGTGAGGGCGGGCGGAGCGCGGGCTGGCAATGGGGCGCAGAGCGGACATGAGGGACCTGTTGTCGGGCGTCTTGGAGGCGTTCCGTTCTGACTGAATCGCAACGGAAGCGCCAAGGTTCGTTTGTCGCACTTTTGCCGGCGGCGCTCGCTGAACGAAAGGTCCCCTAAGGATTATCACGAAGATCGTTAATGAAAATTGCGCCCCTTGGGCATGGCCGCATGGGCCTCGCGCCGGGCGCGGACGGTGTCGTCCCTGGCCTGGGGAAGCGCAGCGGGGTCGACCGGTTCGCTCAGCCGGCCGAGCATGGCGGTCAGATCCTCGAAGTGCCGGGCCACGAGATGGGTGACCCCGCTTTCGCGCTGGATGGTCCCGGTGACGCGCAGCACGCGCGCGCCCAGCACGGTACGGCGAGAGGCGTCGAACACCTTTTTCCAGACGATGACATTGGCCTGGCCGGTCTCGTCTTCCAGCGTAAGGAAAATCACGCCCTTGGCGGTGCCCGGACGCTGGCGCACCAGGACGAGGCCGGCCAGCGCGACGACGCGGCCGTTCGGGATATCGTCGCGCACTGCGCCGCAGGTGACGGTGCGCTGCGCCTCCAGAGGAGCGCGCAGGAAGGCCATGGGGTGGCCCTTGAGCGAGAGGGTCAGGGCCTTGTAATCGTGGATGATCTCCTCGCCCGCCGGCATCGCGGGCAGGGGGGCGTCGGGCTCGGGCAAGGGCGCGCCCGCGGGGCTCGCGGCAAAGAGCGGCAGGTTTCCCGCGCCCTCGGCGCCCTTGAGCCCCCTCACCGTCCAGAGCGCGTCGCGCCGCGACAGCCCGAGCGAGCCGAAGGCGTCGGCGCCGGCGAGGATTTCGAGATGGGGGATGGAGAGGCCGGTCCTCTGCCAGAGGTCACGCACCGAGTCATAGCCCTCGCCGCGGCGCGCCAGCAGCTTGCCGATCGCGGCTTCGGGCAGGCCGGTGATCTGCGTAAGGCCGAGCCGGACCGCGTGGGTGGCCTCGATATAGGGGGCCATGGAGGCGTGCTGGCGCGAGACCCGGCCCCGGGCCGGCGATCCGGCCTCCAGGGTCGCCTCGGAAAAGGAGAGGTTGATATCGGCTGCGCGGATCTCGACCCCGTGCTCGCGGGCGTCGCGGATGATCTGGGCCGGCGCGTAAAAGCCCATGGGCTGGCTGTTCAGAAGCGCTGCGGCGAAGACGTCCGGATAGAAGCATTTGAGCCAGGACGAGACATAGACCAAAAGCGCGAAGGAGGCGGCGTGGCTCTCGGGAAAGCCGTATTCGCCGAAGCCCTCGATCTGGGCGAAGCAGCGCGTGGCGAAGTCGGGATCGTAGCCGTTGTCGGCCATGCCCTTGATGAAGCGCTGCCGGAAATCCTTGATGGTGCCGTTCTGGCGCCAGGTGGCCATGGCGCGGCGCAGCTTGTCGGCTTCGCCGGAGGAAAATCCCGCACCGACCACGGCGATCTGCATGGCCTGTTCCTGGAACAGGGGCACGCCCAGGGTGCGTTCGAGAACGGCTTTGAGCTGCTGCGAAGGATAGGTGACCTCCTCGCGCGCCATGCGGCGCTTGAGATAGGGATGCACCATGCCGCCCTGGATCGGGCCCGGGCGCACGATCGCCACCTCGATGACGAGATCGTAGAATTTCTCGGGCTTCAGGCGCGGCAGCATGGACATCTGCGCCCGGCTCTCGATCTGGAACACGCCCAGGGTGTCGGCGCGCTGCATCATGGCGTAGACGCGGTCGTCGTGCCGGTTGGTGTTGATCTCGTCGAGGGTCAGGTCTTGCCCGTAATGGCGGTGCATCAATTCGAAGGCACGGCGGATGCAGGTGAGCATGCCCAGCGCCAGCACGTCGACCTTGAGGATATCGAGGGCATCGAGATCGTCCTTGTTCCATTCGACCATGGTGCGGTCCTCCATGGCCGCGTTGGCGATGGGGATCATGTGGTCGAGCCGGTCGCGGGTGATGACGAAACCGCCCGAATGCTGCGAGAGGTGGCGCGGAAAGCCCATGATCTCCTGGGCCAGGTCCAGGGTCAGCTTGAGGCGCGGCTCATGGGGGTCGAGCCCGAGCTGGCGCAGGCGCTCCTCCTTGAACTTGCCCTCTTCCGACCCCCAGCTCAGCCCGTTCATGGCGTTGATCGCGTCCTCGGAAAGGCCGAACACCTTGCCGACCTCGCGCAGGGCGCCGCGCGAGCGATAGGTGACCACGGTGGCGGTGAGCCCGGTGCGCGCGCGGCTGTATTTTTTGTAGAGGTACTGGATCACCTCCTCGCGGCGTTCGTGCTCGAAATCCACGTCGATATCGGGTGGCTCGTCGCGCTCGGTGGAGAGAAACCGGCCGAAGACGAGATTGCCGGTCACGGGCTCGACCTCGGTGACGCCAAGGCAGTAGCAGACCATGGAATTGGCGGCCGAGCCGCGCCCCTGGCAGAGGATTTTCTGCTCATCGCGGGCGAAGCGCACGAGATCGTGCACGGTCAGGAAATAGGGCGCGTAGTCCTTCTCCGCGATGAGGGCGAGCTCCCGTTCAACGCCTTCGGTGACCATATCGGGGATGCCGCGCGGATAACGCTTGCGCGCGCCTTCCCAGGTGAGGCGCACGAGGGTTTGCTGCGCCGTTTCGCCATTGCCCACGGTTTCTTCGGGATAGTTGTGCGCCAGTTCGCTCAATTCGAACGTCAGCGCCTCGGCAAAGCGCAGGGTCTCGGCGATGGCCTCGGGATGGTCCGCGAAGAGCCGCGCCATGTCGGCCGGCGCCTTGAGATGGCGTTCGGCGTTCTTTTCGAGCCTCAGGCCGGCCGTATCGATGGTCACGTGCTCGCGGATGCAGGTGAGGACGTCCTGCAGCCGGCGCCGGTCGGGCGTGTGGTAGAGCGGGTTGTTGGTGGCCAGCAGCGATACGCGATGGCTGAGCGCGATGGCCGCCAGCCGGTTGATGCGGGCGCGGTCGCTGCCGTCATGGAGCGGGTCGGCGCCGAGCCAGACCTTGGCGTTCTGGAGCTGGACCAGGGCTTTCCGGAGCGCATCCTTTCCCGCCTCGAGATCGCGCGGCGGCATGACGATCAGCTGCAGCCCCTCGGCATGGCCGAGCAGGTCCGCGATGAAGAGCCGGCACTGACCCTTTTCCACGCGCAGATTGCCCGTGGTCAGCAAAAGGCACAGCCTTCCATAGGCCTCGCGGTCGGTGGGATAGGCGAGGATATCCGGCGTGCCGTCGGCAAAGACCAACCGCGCGCCGACGTGGTAGCGGAAGCCGGGATGCCGTTTCTTGACATCGCGATGGGCGGAAAAGCCGCGCACCACGCCGGCCAGGGTGTTGATATCGCACAGCCCCAGCCCTGCATGGCCGAGAGTAGAGGCGGCATCGACCATCTCCCCCGGATGGGAGCCGCCGCGCAGGAAGGAAAAATTCGAGATCGCGCCCAATTCCACATAGGCGGGCGTGGAGGGCGCGGGCTTGCGTCCCCGTTTCCGGGTGGTCCGGGGCGGACCGGGCAGGGCGATGACCGGGTTCATGCGAACACCCCGTGGATGAACCAGCGCGCGCTGGCGGTCTCGCCATAGAGCCCGTCGCGGAACAGCCAGAAGCGGCGGCCGTCCGGGTCCTCGGCCACGTAATAGTCGCGGGTCAGCGCGCCCGCGCCCGGCTGCCACCATTCGGTGGCGATGCGCTCGGGCCCGGATGCCTTGACGAAGCTGAAGGTGAGCCGGCGCCAGACCATGCGCTGGGGCGGGCCCTGGGGCACTTCGGCCACCACCTCGATCTCCTCGGGCGCAGGGAACAGCCGGATGGGGCGGGGGAGCGCAGGGGAGGGCGAGGGTTCGGAAGAGGACGAGGCCGATATCGGTTCGAGCGTCACGGCGCGCTCGGGAATATGGGTCTCGTGCACCGCCATGCGCGAGACCGCGCGCGGGCCGAGCCGGCTCGCGAGCCGGTCGAACAGCTTGTCGAGATCGTGGGTGCCGTCCGCTGCAGCGAAGGCGCTGTGCTGGGCCATGTCGAGGTCGGACAGCAGTGTCGCGCCCAGATGCACGATGTCGATGCCGAAGCCGGCGTCGAATTCCTCGCGCAGCCGTTCCATGCGGTTGGCGAAAAGCCGGGCGATATGGCCCGGGTCGCGGGTGGCGCGGGCGGCGTTGACCGAAAGCGTGGTCATCCTGTGGTCGACGCGGAAAAGCCGGAGATGGAAGGCCTGGGCGCCCTGGCCGAGCCGTTCGAGCCGGGCGCACAGGGTCGTCGCGAGGTCGCGCGCCACCATGGCGATGTCGTCGAGATAGCCGAGCGGCTCGGGAAAGCGCCGTTCGGCGGTGATGTCGGGAACCGGCAGGCGCGGGACGATGCGCTCCTCGAGCCGGCCTAGCGCCTGGTCGAGCCGCATAGTGACCGCCTGCGAGAAGCGGGCGGCCAGGGCGCCGCGATTGCGGCCATAGAGCTGGCCGATGGTTTTGAGGCCCATCTGGCGCAGCCCCTCGACCGCCTCGGCGGGAAGGCGCAGGGCCTTTATCGGCAGGGCGGCGAGCGCGGTTTCGACTTCGGCCTCGTCGGCAAGGATGGCGCCGGGGGCGAAGCGGGCGCAGGCCCAGGCCGCGCCGATGCTGGGGGCGATGGCGGCCTGGGCGGCGATGCCGTTGCGGGCCAGCCGTGCGAGCACCGCGTCGCGCAGCCTGTCTTCGCCGCCCCAGAGATGGGCGACCCCGGTGATGTCGATCATGAGGTCGCCATAAGGCCCCTGCCAGGGCGCGATGGCGACCAGGGGCGAGACATAGGCGTGCGCGTCGGCCAGGGCGTCGAACGCGGCCTGGGTCAGCCCCGTGTCGATCTCGCGTGAGAGGATTTCGGGGCAGAGCGCCTGGGCGTCGGCCAGGGCCATGCCGGGGCGCAGGCTTCTGGACCGGGCCACGGCATCGACCGCCACCAGCCGCATGGCGTTGCCCTGCTTGCTGTAGAGCGCCACGGGCCGCCCGGGGGCGAACAGGGCCGGCTCAGCTCGCCTCAGACAATCGGTCGCCCAGAGCGGAAAGGTGAGCGCCAGATGCCGCCGGGCGGGAGAGAGGCCGGAGAGAAGGTCCGGTGCCGGAAGGGACATGGGTCGAGCGGGGGTTCGGAGTTTCGGGAAAAGCGGTAAAGCCGGTATCGGTCCAGCCGAGGCGCCACAGGCCCGACTGGCCGTGCGGCGCCTTTTCCAGCGCCGCCTGCCAGCGCGGCGCGCCGGGCGCGTTGGCGTCATAGGGATGGCGGGCGCTCGGGGCGGGGGCGATGCGCCAGCGGGTGCGGGCGGCGCTCGCCTCGCGGCCGGCGCCATAGCGCAGGGTGAAGACGGGAACGCCGCTCGCCCCCGTGCGCAGGGCCAGCCGCCGCGAGGCGGTGAAATCGAGCGCCTTGGGGGTAACCAGCACATCGGCGATCACCGCGGCGACGGCGCGGCAGGCGGCCGCCTCCTCGATGGCCCAAAGCAGTTCGGGCACGGTCTGGACGCGGATCAGAACCAGATCCTGCGCCGTGAGCCCCAAGGCTGCGAGGCCGGGGCCATAGGGCAGGCCGGTCTCCTGGGTTTCATGGGCGAGCTGGATCCAGAGGATGGCCGGGCGCTCGGCCGAACGGCGCGCGGCGGCGTGGCCGAGGGCAAAGGCCAGGCCAGGCGCGGCCTCGCGGAAACCGGGAACCCAGACCTCGTGCAGCGCGTCCTCGGGCAGGCGCGGGAAGGGGAAGCCGGCGGCTGCCTGGGGCGCACGCGGCGCGGGCGTATGGGGCAAGGTACCCGATAGGGGTGCGCGCTTTTCGAGGGCTTCGATCGTGTCGCGCAGGCGGTCCAACACCGCCGCGCGTGCCGGGCTGGCCATGGCTCTGGTCCGTTCTCCATTCTTGGAACAAATAGAGAACATAGGCCCGGCAAGAGAGTCAAGCGGACTCTTTGCGGCCAAAGGCAGGCCGGGCGCGGGAAAAGCATTCTCCCCGATACCGGGCTTTGCGCTTCCGCCCCAGACCGATTTCGGTAATATGGCTGCCAGCCCGGCAAAGAGCGGGCAGATGCAAGGGGACTGACATCATGACACCATCACTGCGTCTGAAGGTCGCCCTCGCGGCGGCCGTGTTCGCGCTGCCTGCGGGCGGGGCCCTCGCTCAGGACGTCAACGCCCAGCCGACCTACGGTGCCTTGAAGCTGGCTGCCGGCACGCTCGGCTCGCCGCACATGGTGCAGCTCACCTCGGGCGGCACGATCAGCGCCTGGGATATCGGCACCGGGAACTGCCGCGGCTATATCGCTTCGGCGCCGGACTATCAGGTGCGCTACACCGCGGGGTCCACGCCGCTCATCATCGACGTGGCCGCGGAGTCCGACACCACCCTCGTCGCCCTGGCACCGGACGGAACCTGGCATTGCGACGACGACAGCGGCGAAGGGCTCAACCCGCAGCTCAATTTCGCCTATCCCGCGAGCGGAAACTACCTGCTCTGGGTCGGTACCTACGGCCAGGGGAACCAGGGCCCGGCCACGCTGTCCATTTCCGAGCAGAGCGCCAATACCGTCGATCCCAATGCCCAGCCGCTCTACGGATCGATGTCCCTCACCAGCGGGTCCCTCGCCGCGCCTCATGCGGTGCAGATGACCGCGGGCGGAGCGGTCGATGCCTGGGCCATCGGCAGCGGAAACTGCCGCGGCTATGTCGGCATGGCGCCGGACTATGCGGTCCAGTTCAGCGGCGGCGGCGCGTTCACCATCGGGGCGCAATCGGATATCGATACCACGCTCGTGGTGCTGGGGCCGGACGGAACCTGGAACTGCGACGACGACAGCGGCGGGTCGCTCAACCCGCAGCTCACCTTCGGCACCGCGCTCAATGGCACCTACCGCATCTGGGTCGGGACCTACAGCGCCAACAACAACGCGTCGGCCACCCTGACCATCGCGCAGTCCGGCGCGCAGGGCGGGGCGGGCGGAGGGCTTACCCCGGACGCCCAGCCGGTCTACGGCTCGACCGCGCTCAGCGGCGGCTTCCTGCCCGATCCCTATACGGTGGGTCTCAATGCGGGCGGCGATATCTACGCAACCGATGCCGCGGCCGCGATGTGCCGGGGCTATGTCACCAGCGCGCCCAGCTATGTCCTCAATTACACGCGCAGCGGAAGCCTGCCGCTGATCATCTCGGCGGGGTCGGAGCGGGATACGACGCTGGTCGTGCGGGGTCCCGACGGGGCCTGGCAGTGCGACGATGACAGCGGGGAGGGCCTCAATTCGGCGCTGACCCTCACAAACCCCATGAGCGGGACTTACGCCATCTGGGTCGGAACCTACAGTTCCGGCACCAGCGCACCGGCCACGCTGCAGATTTCCGAGCTCTACAGCCAGTAAGAGCCAGTGAGGTAACGGGGAAGGGCGCCTGTGCCCTTCCCTCCACACTGGGCGCGAATGTGTCCGGTGGGAGGCGCGGCGTGGCTTGAGTTGCGCGAAACGCTCTCCTAGAGGTTGTCGGCAGACCCCTTTTTGATGTCCGACAGCCGCCAGGATCCGCGCCCATGTTCGATGCCATCGCCAAGCTGTTCCGGCCCGGTGGGGACGCCCCGGCCCAGTCGCTCGACCCCAAGACGGCGGTCGCGGCGCTCCTGGTGCACCTGGCGGCGGTGGACGGGCAGGCCCAGCCCGAGGAATTGCGCGCGGTCTCGGGCATCCTCATGGATCATTACGGGCTGAGCGAGAGCGAGGTCCGGCGGCTGGTCGAGGATGCGCGCCAGCGCGACCGGGAAGCGGTGGATTTTTACCAGTTCACCGCGACGCTCACGAAACTCGACGAGGCCGAGAAGATCGCTATCATCCGCATGATGTGGCAGGTCGTGTTCGTGGACGAGGCCAATCACGAGCTCGAGGACAACATGGTCTGGCGGGTCGCCGAGCTGATCGGCGTTTCCACCCGCGACCGTACCGTCTTGCGCAATCAGATGAAGCGCGGCGTCTCCGGCGGGGGCGAGAGCGAGGCCTGAGACGCATTCCGTCGCATTTTCGCAAAATGCCATCCACCGGTCTCGCACTCTGCGAGCGCGCCCCGCGATCTTCATGTTTCGCTAACCGTATTCAGGCCGGCAGGCCCCGCGATTGCGGCAAAAGGCGGGGACAGGGGCCAGTCTGGCACGCTCCCTGCAAGGCGTTTGGCAGTCCGGATCTTTGTGTGTTGCGTACCGGACCACTTCTCAAAGGTCCGGCCCTCGCCTTCTCGAGGCCGGGCCTTTTTTCATGCATCCGCGCCGCGCCCTTGTTGCGGGGCGGGTGAGAGGCTAGATAGACCGGACTGTCTGTTAGGGGACCCTCATGCGCGCCATCCTCGAAATCATCCTTTTGATCCTCGACCTCTATTGGTGGGTCCTTCTGGCGACGATCATCTTTTCCTGGCTGATTTCGTTCAACGTCATCAACACGCGCAACCAGATCGTGGAGACGGTGTGGCGCGTGCTGACCGCGCTGACCGATCCGCTGCTGCGGCCGATCCGCCGCGTGATCCCCAGTTTCGGCGGGCTCGACCTGTCGCCGATCGTCCTGTTCCTCGCGATCTATTTCATCCAGCGTATAATCATCCTTTACGTCTATCCCAACGTCTTCTGACGGGGTTTGATGGCGTTCTACGAGGTCTTGAAGGACGGGGCCGTCCTTCGCCTGCGTGTGACCCCCAATGCCCGCGCCGATTCGATCGAGGGGATCGAACCGGACGCCGAGGGGCAGGATCAATTGCGGGTCAAGGTGCGCGCGGTGCCGGAGAAGGGGCGCGCCAACGCCGCGGTGATCGCGCTGCTGGCCAAGCGCCTCGGCATACCCAAATCGGCATTTTCCGTCATGTCCGGGGACACGTCCCGCAATAAGCGGCTCGCGGTTTCAGGCGAGCCCGCGGCGCTGCGGGCCGCCCTCGACGCGTTCGCGGCCTCCGTCCCGAGCAAGTAATTCCGGCAGCCTTGCTGTCGTTTATTGCCGGTTTTCCCGACATCGCAAAACAGATTGCGCCCACGCGCTTGATTCGCTTATGGTTTCACCGCTCTGAGTGGGAGAAAAACTTGATGCATAGGCAGGAGGAGGCCTTTTGCGTCCGGTTCACCAGGGAAGCAATGCTGACCTATATTGAGGGGGAACTTGTATGAGCCTGACCCTTTGGCTGATCGTCCTCGCGGGCCTTGTCGCGGTGGCCTATGGCGTCGTCACGACGCGGACGGTGCTGGCGGCCGATGCCGGCACGGCGCGGATGCAGGAGATCGCGGCAGCGGTGCGCGAGGGCGCATCGGCCTATCTGCGGCGCCAATACACCACCATCGCCATTGTCGGCGTCATCATCCTTGCCCTGGCCTGGTGGCTGTTGGGGGTCTACGCGGCGATCGGCTTTCTGATCGGCGCGGTGCTTTCGGGCGTGGCCGGGTTCATCGGCATGAACGTCTCGGTCAGGGCCAATGTGCGGGTGGCGCAGGCGGCGACCACCTCGCTGGCGGGCGGGCTCGATCTCGCCTTCAAGTCGGGCGCGGTGACCGGGCTGCTGGTCGCGGGGCTCGGGCTGCTGGGCGTCACGCTCTACTTCCTCTATCTGACGACGATGGGCGGGTTCGCGGCCACCGATCGCACCGTGATCGACGCGCTGGTGGCGCTCGGGTTCGGCGCCTCGCTGATCTCGATCTTCGCGCGCCTGGGCGGCGGCATCTTCACCAAGGGCGCCGACGTGGGCGGCGACATGGTGGGCAAGGTCGAAGCGGGCATCCCCGAGGACGACCCGCGCAACCCCGCCACCATCGCCGACAATGTGGGCGACAATGTCGGGGACTGCGCCGGCATGGCCGCGGACCTCTTCGAAACCTATGTGGTCACCGTGGTCGCGACCATGGTGCTGGCGGCGATCATCCTGCCCGAGCAGTTCCAGCTCGCGGGCATGGTGCTGCCGCTCGCCATCGGCGGGGCGTGCGTGGTCACCTCGATCATCGGCACCTATTTCGTGCGGCTCGGCGCCAGCCTCAACATCATGGGCGCGCTCTACAAGGGCGTGGTCGCCACCGGCGTCTTGTCGCTGGTCGCGCTCTTTCCTGTGATCTGGCTGATCTTCGGCGGGCTCGACGTCGAGATCGCGGCGAGCGACACGAGCTTCACCCCGCTCGACCTCTATTTCTGCGGCATAGCAGGACTGGTGATCACGGGGCTGATCGTCATCATCACCGAATATTATACCGGCACCAATAGGCGGCCGGTCAATTCCATCGCCGAGGCCTCGATCACGGGGCATGGCACCAACGTGATCCAGGGCCTCGCGGTTTCGCTCGAATCCACGGCCCTGCCGGCCCTGGTGATCATCGCCGGCATCATCGTCACCTATTCGCTGGCGGGCCTCTTCGGCATCGGCGTGGCCGTCGTGACGATGCTGGCCTTGGCCGGCATGATCGTGGCCCTCGACGCTTTCGGGCCGGTCACCGACAATGCCGGCGGCATTGCCGAAATGGCGGGCCTGCCCGACGAGGTGCGCAAGAACACTGACGCGCTCGACGCGGTCGGCAACACCACCAAGGCGGTAACCAAGGGCTATGCCATCGGCTCGGCGGGCCTGGGCGCGTTGGTGCTGTTCGCGGCCTATACCCAGGACCTCGCCTATTTCATCGCCACCGCCGATCCGGGGAGCTTCTTTGCCGATGTGGGCGCGGTGAGCTTCTCGCTGGCCGACCCCTATGTGGTGGTGGGGCTCTTGTTCGGCGGGCTGCTGCCGTTCCTCTTCGGGGGCATGAGCATGACCGCGGTGGGCCGGGCGGCGCAGTCCGTCGTGGTCGAGGTGCGGCGTCAGTTCGCCGAAAAGCCCGGCATCATGGCGGGCACCGAGAAGCCCGATTACGGACGGGCGGTGGACATGCTCACCAAGGCGGCGATCCGTGAAATGATCATGCCCTCGCTGCTGCCGGTGCTCTCGCCGATCGTCGTCTTCGGCGTCATCCTGCTGATCGCGGGCAAGGCGGCGGCCTTCGCGGCCCTGGGTGCCATGCTTCTGGGCGTGATCGTCACCGGGCTCTTCGTCGCCATCTCGATGACCGCGGGCGGCGGCGCCTGGGACAATGCCAAGAAGAGCTTCGAGGACGGGTTCACCGACTCGACCGGGCAGGTCCATTACAAGGGCTCGGACGCGCACAAGGCCTCGGTCACCGGCGATACGGTGGGCGATCCCTACAAGGACACGGCCGGCCCCGCGGTCAACCCGATGATCAAGATCACCAATATCATCGCGCTGCTGCTGCTCGCGGTGCTGCACTGATCGCCTATTCCGGGCCGGCTGCGTTGCCGGCCCGGGCCGATCACTCCATCAGCGCCGCCGAGATCTCGTGCGGAATGGCCCAGTCGCCGACCATTGCGATCGGGTCGCGGGCGCACTCGAAGTCCGGGATGAGGTTTTCGGCCGCCTCGCGAGCGAGGGCATTGGCGTCCGCGTTGGCGCGGGCGTCGATATAGGCGACGTGGCAGGTATTGCCGGGTTCGATCCGGGTGACCGCGAGGATCTGGTGGTCGGGCGCTTCGTAATCGGGCTGGGCGACGAACCAGCGCAGGATGGTGCCCGCGATCGATCCATCCGCCTCGAGCAGCCATTCGATGCGGGGGCCGAGGTCGTTGAACGGGCCAAAGCCCTGGCCGAACGCCGATTCCGCCGCCGCGTCCTTGCCGTAGGAGACGGTGAAGCGGAGGTCGCCTTCCGAGACGAGCACGGCGATACCGCCATATCCTTCGCAGAGCCAGTCCGCGCCGACCTCATAGGTCTCGATCACGGGGCAGGCGTCGAGATCGAGCTCGGTATAGGCGGAATCATAGGCCTGGGCCGGCACGGCGAGGCCCGAGAGTGCGATCACGGCGAGAGCGAGGATAGCTCGTTTCACGGCATTGTTCCTTTTCTGCGGTTCGGTTCCGGTTCCTGCCTGGCCGCGGCTCAAGCGGAAAAGTCTGCAACTTTTCCCGACCGCGCCCAGCAGCCCGCTTGCAAACGACAACGCCGCTGGGGCAAGAAGGCTTCCTCCCTTCATAGCGCCTCGCCAAGGACTGAATACGACATGAATATCGACGCCATTCCGGTGGGCAAGAACCCGCCCGACGACCTGAACGTCATCATCGAGGTGCCGCTGGGCGGCGAGCCGATCAAATACGAGATCGACAAGGAGTCCGGCGCCCTGTTCGTCGACCGCTTCCTCTATACGCCGATGCGCTACCCCGGAAATTACGGCTTCGTGCCCCATACGCTGTGCGGCGACGGCGATCCGCTCGACGTGATCGTCCTCAACTCGCGCCCGCTAGTGCCGGGCGCGGTGGTGCGCTCGCGGCCGGTGGGCGTGCTGTTCATGGAGGACGATGGCGGGCAGGACGAGAAGATCCTCGCCGTGCCGGTCAGCAAGCTCACCCGCATGTATGACGCGATCCAGGACGTGGGCGACTTGCCCGAGATCCAGGTCGAGCGGGTCAAGCACTTCTTCACCCATTACAAGGATCTCGAGCCCGGCAAGTGGGCCCGGATCGACCGGATCGGCGGCTACGAGGACGCCAAGCGGGTGATCGCGGAGTCGATCGCGCGCTTCGGCTGAGCCCGCGGCATCGGCGCGTCTTGAAAGGGCGCGCCGCATTCCCCACACTCAAGGCGGGTCGGGGTGGCAAGCCCCGGCCTGCTTGACCTTTGCGCGCTGCGGGGCGTAGAACGTGCCTCCAAAACTCGGCTCCTGAACGGATTATCATCAACCATGAACAAGCGGACGCTGTACGACAAGATCTGGGACGATCACCTGGTCACCAATAACGAGGACGGGACGAGCCTTATCTATATCGACCGTCACCTCGTGCACGAGGTCACCAGCCCCCAGGCTTTCGAGGGCCTCCGCCTGTCCGGCCGCAAGGTGCGCGCGCCCGAGCGCACGCTGGCCGTGGTCGATCACAACGTGCCGACCTCGGACCGCAGCCTGCCCAATCCCGATCCCGACAGCGCGATTCAGATCGAGACGCTGGCCGAGAACACGCGCGATTTCGGCATCGAATATTACGACCCGCTCGACCCGCGCCAGGGCATCGTCCACATCGTGGGGCCTGAGCAGGGCTTCACCCTGCCGGGCATGACCATCGTGTGCGGCGACAGCCACACCTCGACCCATGGCGCCTTCGGCGCCCTGGCGCACGGCATCGGCACGTCCGAGGTCGAGCACGTGCTCGCGACCCAGACGCTGATCCAGACCAAGGCCAAGAACATGCGCGTCACGGTCGACGGGCAGCTGCCGGACGGGGTCACCGCCAAGGACATCATCCTTGCGATCATCGGCGAGATCGGCACGGCCGGGGGCACCGGCCACGTGCTCGAATATGCCGGCGAGGCCATCCGCTCGCTCTCGATGGAAGGGCGGATGACCATCTGCAACATGAGCATCGAGGGCGGCGCCCGCGCCGGGCTGATCGCGCCCGACGAGAAGACCTTCGCCTATGTGAAGGACCGGCCGCGCGCGCCCAAGGGCGAAGCCTATGACATGGCGCTCGAATACTGGAAGACGCTCCATACCGACGAGGGCGCGTATTTCGACAGGGAAGTGCGGCTCGACGCCGCCAACCTGCCGCCCATCGTGTCCTGGGGCTCCTCGCCCGAGGACGTGATCTCGGTGACCGGGGTCGTGCCCGATCCTGACCAGATCGCCGACGTCAACCGGCGCGCCAGCAAGAAGCGCGCGCTCGAATATATGGGCCTCGTGCCGGGCACGAAGATCACCGATATCGCGCTCGACCGCGTGTTCCTCGGCTCGTGCACCAATGGCCGCATCGAGGACCTGCGGGCCGCAGCGGCCATCGTTGCGGGCCGCAAGGTGCATGAGCGGGTCAACGCCATGGTCGTGCCGGGCTCGGGCCTCGTTAAGGCCCAGGCCGAGGCCGAGGGGCTGGACAGGATCTTCATCGAGGCCGGGTTCGACTGGCGCGAGCCGGGCTGCTCCATGTGCCTGGCCATGAACCCCGACAAGCTGGCCCCGGGCGAGCGCTGCGCTTCGACCTCCAACCGCAATTTCGAGGGCCGTCAGGGCTTCAAGGGGCGCACGCATCTGGTTTCGCCCATCATGGCCGCCGCAGCGGCGGTGGCCGGCCACTTCGTCGACATCCGCGAGTGGCCGCGCTCGGCGTGAGCGGCGAGGACACACATCCAAACGCTTCCTGGGGGCCGCTCGCGGCCCCCTCGCTCGACGATATCGAGGCGCTGGCCAAGCAGGCGCTCGACGACCTGCCCGAACCGTTCCGCTCCATGGCGGGCGAGGTGATCTGCGTCGTGGCGGAGTTTCCGACCGACGCGGTGGTTGCGGAAATGGAGCTGGAAAGCCCGTTCGAGCTTCTGGGCCTGTTCGAGGGCATCGGGCGCCGGGAGGACGGCGCGGTGCCGATGACCGGGCAGATGCCCAACCGGGTCTGGCTCTACCGCCGCCCCATTCTCGACTATTGGGCCGAGCACGAGGACACGCTGGGCGCCATCGTCACTCATGTCCTGGTGCACGAGATCGGCCACCATTTCGGCCTCAGCGACGACGAGATGTACGCCATCGACGCGATGGACGATTGAGGTCGATCCAGCGGGCCGGATCGGTTACCGGGCAGATTGAAGTCCAGCCCCTGTATTTCGGGCCTGCATGGTCTGGACCCCGGCAATGAATGCCGGGGTGACGACCGAGGGTGGGGCGGGATCGAGGTGCAAACTCCAATGTCATTCCGGCATTTATTGCCGGAATCCAGCGCTGTCTCGCCGCAACCGCCGACCTGGCGGCACCTTGCACCTTACAGCCCCGCTTCCTCGCGGCTCATGATGCGGTAGTCGATCTGGCGGCCTTCGCTGAGGTCGTCGTTGACGACCAGCGCCAGGCCCTGGTCCTCGAAGGCTTCGAACCATTCGTCCCAGGAGACCAGGGTGAAGCCCGGCGTCATGGGGTCGGCGCCCTCGTTGTGGTCGGCGTTGAGCGCATGCTGGTCGAAGGTCAACTGGATCAGGCTGCGCTCGCCCACGGCAGGGTCGGGGACGTCCATGAGAATGGGTTTGCCGCCGCGCGCCTCCGTCCACTCACGGATCGCGCTGCGTTCGACGAGGGTTTTCGCCATGGCTGCCTCTTTTCGCGGGGTGAAGTTTCGTCCTCTTGCCTCCGCTAAGCCGGAAGCGCGCGCCCCGGTTCCACGGCAAAGCGGTTAACCGCTTCTTATGGCGCGGGTGCGAGAGTCCGTCCAACGTATGCGAAAGGTGACCCATGGGCGGGGCGGGCTTTCTCTTGGCCGTCAACTTTGCTCTGGCGGCATGCTTTGCCATCGGGTTCTTTGCCGTGTCCCGGTTCGATCCGGCGCGCCCGGCGCCGCGCTGGTTTGCGCTGGGCTTCGTCTTCGGCATGGTCTATGCGGCCGGGGAGGGCGTGCTCGGCCTGGGCGGGCCTCCGGTGCTCAGCTTCACGGGCTCGGCGGTCGCGTACCTCCTGGTCATGTGCTGTCTCGTCACCGGGCTCGCCGAACATTACGGCGTGCGCATCGACCGGCGCTGGCTGGTGGCGATCGCACTGCTGGGCGTCCCGCTCTATCTCGGGCTCTTCTTCTTGCCGCGCGAGATGATCGCGCGCCAGGTGGTGCATCAGGCGCCCTATGCGCTGCTGCAGGCCGTCGCCGCGGTGATCGCCTGGCGCGCCGGCTGGCGGGCCGGGCTGCTCGACAAGAGCCTGGCCGCGATCCTCACGCTCTATGCGGCGAGCACCGCGAGCAAGCCGGCGATCGCGGCGCTGACCGGGGGTATCGGCGCGCGGCCCGAGGACTATGTCCAGAGCCTCTACGCCACGATTTCGCAGACCACGAGCGGCGCGCTCAGCATCGCGGTGGGCGTGTTCGCGATGCTGATCTTCGTGCGCGACATCGCCGCGGCCATGACGGCGCGGGCCGAGCACGACGCGGAGACAGGCTATTTCACGCTGCGGGGCTTCGAAAGCCGGCTGGCCAGGGGCATGGACGGCCGCACCGGGCCGCAGGCCGTGATGATGGTGGAGATCGCCGAGCGGGACGAGAGCGGCGCGCTGCCGGACGACGCGGTGGCGGCGCTGCGCGCGGCCATTTCCGCCCATGTGCCCGATGGGGCGGTGCGGGCCCGGATCGGGGCGGACCATTACGCGATCTTCGATCCGGCGGCCAATGTCTTGTCCGCGCGGCGGGTCATGCAGCATGTGCTCGAAGCGGCGCGCCATCCGAAGGCCGTGATCGCCATCGGCATCGCGGAAACCGAAAAGGGCGACGCGCCTCAGGTGGTCATGCGCCGCTGCGAAAGCGCGCTGGTGCGGGCCTGGCAGGCGGGCGGCGATTGCGTGCGCATCGCCCCGCGCTCACACGTCGCCATCCCCGAGCGCCGGGTCGGGTGAGCGGGTCGCGAGCCCGTAGTCGGTGAGCTCGTCGGGCGAGAAATAATAGATGCGATCGGGCGGGGTCTCCAATGCGTGGAGCCAGAGCGCCGGGTCGACCTCCATCTGCGTCAGGTGGCGGGTGATGCGCGCGGTGATCGTCTGGGCGTCGGACATGGCCTGGCCCGATGTCAGGTCGAAATCGGGGAGGACGGGCGCATAGATCTGGTGCACGCCCACGGCCGCGCCGGGGGCCACGCGGCGGGCATCGCCGGCAGCCAGGATCAGCGGGCAGGACGAGGCGCAGAGCGAGCCGGCCCCCACCATCGTGTCGAAGCCGTTCTCGCGCACCATGACGGCGATGGCCAGCGCATCCTCGACCGAGCCGCCGGGGCTGTCGAGCGCGACGACCTCGACATATTCGCCCCGCGCCGCGACCTCCTCGGCGTAGCGCGCGGCCGAACCGGGGTCGATGGTGCCGGTGAGCGCCAGAATCCCGTTGCCGCGCAGCGCGATGTCGAGCGGCGCGGCCAGAAGCTCGGGGGCGGTCGTCACCTGCTCGTTGGGCCGGAAGGCGGGGTTGGAGGGGTCGATCTCCGGCCGCTCGACGCTGGGCAATACCGGATTCGCCGGATCGATGAACTGGGAAGGCTGAAAGGGCTCCGCCGCCTCGCGCTGGAGGAAGTCGTTGACGACCAACACGACCGTGGCCGCCAGCATGCCGTAGAACACGACGCGCAGGATGGCGCCATCATCGATCGCGGCCATGCGGGCGAGGAGCGCCGCGCCCCGCCGCCCGCTTTCGCGGTCCGCGCTCATGCGCGGCCCGGCGCGTCGGTGCGCCTGCGCGGCCCGATCTGGAGCGGGGTCACCGTCTCGTCTTCCGGCGTGCCCGTGTCCTCGGGGGCAGAGGCCGCTGCGGGGGTCTCCTCTACGCGCGGGGCGGGAGCCGTTTCGACCACGGCGACGGCAATCTGGCTCTCGCGCATGCGCTCGGCCAACGCCAGGGCGCGCATCATGTCGGCGGCGGTCAGGGTCTCGGCGTCATCCAGCCCCTCGGAATCGCGGCGCATCGCGCTATGGGCGATGGAGAGCAGCAGCACGAGCACCACGGGCACGAGGTCGATGGAAATGGCGCCGGCCCAGGCGGGAATGAAATCGCCGGCATAGCGCAGCACGGCCTCGGCCGAGGACAGCGGTACGAAGCGGCGCGGCTCCACGCGCGGCTCGTCGAGGATGGCCTGTGCGGCTGAGGTCAGGGTCGCAGACTGGGCCGCCACCGCCTCGCGGATATTGGTCATGGCCTGGTCCTGGCGTACCATCAGGGCATTGGACTGGCCGTCGGCCACGGGCGCGATGAAGCCCAGGGACAGGTCCTCGGCGGCGCGGCGCACCGAGGGGGCGACCGAGGTTTCCTGCAGCGCGGCGATGACGCCGGTCAGTTGCACGATCTCGGCGGCGAAGGCGTCGGCGCGTGGCTGCACGGCGCCGGGCGCGGAGACCAGGTCGCGCATGGTGGCGAGATGGGCCGAGCCGCGCTCGAACAGCTCGCTCGCGCGTTCGGAGGATTGGCTGATGGAATTGCCGAGCGCGTCGAGCTGGCTCGACATCTGCGAAAGCAGCTGCACCACCGATCCGGCGCCCGCGGCCCCGGTCAGCGCGCCCGACTGGCGCTCCTGGTCGGTCAGGGTGGCGAAGCGCTCGGCGGCGCGCTGCACGTCCGGCAGCAGGGATTGGGCGGCGAGCGCGTTGCCATGGGCGGCGTCGAGATCGCCGGTATAGGCTTCGAGCGTCACGGCCATGTGCTGCTCGAGCGCGGCCGAGCCGGCGAGGGCGGCGGCGTTGAGCCAGGAGCTCATGGCGACGATCATCAGCGCGCCCACGCCCATCACCCCCACCATCAGTAGGCGCCTCATGCCGTCGCGCATGAGCGGCAGAAGCCGCATCATGTAGCTCCAGAAGACGTAGATGCCGACCGAGACCGCGGCCGAATAGATGATGGCGGCGAAGAACACGAAGCCCGCGTCGCCATCGAGCAGGCTCGACACGCCGAGATAGGAATAGACGCCGCTGGCCAGCGCCAGCACGGCCAAGGCAAAGCGGGACGCGGTTTCCAGGCCCGTGATGGATTGGGCGATGCGGGTGGCGCTGGTCTGGTTCTGCATGGCGGGCCCCCGGCGCCTTCTTGGCGCGTTAAGGGGACGTTAACAGGCCGAAGTGGGCGAAAGCTAGAGCGCTTCCAGCAAAAGTGGACCCGGTTTTGCGGTGCGGAAGCGCGATAAAAAGAGACCTAGAACCCCTGTTTGACTCCATCAAACAGGGGTTCTAGGCGGTTTCGTGCTGGGAGATCGCCAGGTCGAGCGCCAGCGTGACCATGTCCGTGAGCGAGGTCTGCCGCGCCTCAGCGTCGATCTCCTCGCCGGTCACCAGGCAATCGGTCATGGTGCAGATGGCGAGCGCCCTGGCCTTCAAACGCGCCGCGACCGTATAGAGCGCCGCCGCCTCCATCTCGACGCCGAGCACCCCATGGGCCATGAGCGTGCGATAGGCCTCGATCCCCTCGGGCTGGTAGAAGACGTCGGACGACACCACCGCGCCCACGTGCCGGCGCATGCCGTGGGTCTCGGCGAGCCGCGCGGCCTCCGCCAGAAGGCCGAAATCGGCGCCCGGCGCATAGGCGAAGGGGCCGAACCCGTCGCGCACGATGGTGGAATCGCTCGATGCGGTGGCGGCGAGGACGAGATCGCGCAGCTTGACCTCGGTATTGAGCCCGCCGCAGGTGCCGACGCGGATGAGGGTCCTGACGCCATAGACCGCGACGAGCTCATGGGCATAGATCGCGGTCGAGGGCTGGCCCATGCCGGTGGCCTGGACGGAAACCGGCCTGCCCTTCCAGGTCCCGCTATAGCCCAGGCAGTTGCGCACGGAATTGACGAGGCGCGGGGCCTCAAAGAACGTCTCGGCGATCCATTTGGCGCGCAGGGGATCGCCCGGCAACAGGACGGCCTGGGCGTAATCTGTCGGCTGGGCATTGTTGTGCGGGGTCACGGGCGGATCGCCTCCTTCACGCTGCGGATGGGACAGAGTGGCAAAGCGGCGCGCGCGCGGCAATCGGGTGCGTGCGGCTTGACCTTATGGCCCGGTTTGCGGCATTGAACGCGCGTTAGCTCATGGGATCAGACCAATGGAAAAGTTCACCACGCTCACCGGTGTGGCGGCCCCGCTGCCGATCATCAATGTCGATACCGACATGATCATCCCCAAGCAGTATTTGAAGACCATCAAGCGCACCGGGCTCGGCAGCGCGCTCTTTGCCGAGATGCGCTACAACGAAGACGGCTCGGAAAAGTCCGATTTCGTCCTCAACAAGCCGGGCTATCGCGGCTCCAAGATCCTGATCGCGGGCGACAATTTCGGCTGCGGCTCCTCGCGCGAGCACGCGCCCTGGGCCCTGCTCGACTACGGGATCAAATGCGTGATCTCCACGAGCTTCGCCGACATCTTCTACAACAACTGCTTCAAGAACGGCATCCTGCCGATCATCGTCACGCCCGAGCAGCTCGAGATGCTGCTGGACGACGCCTCGCGCGGCGCCAACGCGACGCTGACGGTCGACCTCGAAAGCCAGACCATTCAGGGTCCGGACGGCGGCACCATCCATTTCGACATCGAGCCGGCGCGCAAGCAGGTGCTGCTCGAAGGGCTCGACGACATCGCCATGACGCTGCAGCACGACACCGACATCGGCGGCTACGAGCGCAAGATGTCCGAAGACCGGCCCTGGATCTGACCCATGGTGCAACGCATCTCCACCGGCTCGCCCTTCGAGGCGACCTTCGGCTACTCGCGCGCCGTGCGGCACGAGGACACGATCTACGTCTCGGGCACCACGGGCTATGACTATGCCAGCATGACCATGCCCGAGAGCGTGGGCGCGCAGGCCAAGAACGCGCTCGCGACCATCGACAAGGCCTTGAAGGAGGCCGGGTCGCGCCTCGAAGATACGGTGCGCGTGGTCTATTACCTGGGCGACCGATCTTACGTGGACGAACTGGTCGCGGCGGTGGGGCCGGTCTTCACCGACATCCGCCCGGCGGCGACCATGCTCATCGTCGACATGATCGAAGAGGGCATGAAGATCGAGATCGAGGTCACCGCGCGCATCGGCGCGGCGGCGCGCTGACCCCCACCTATCCATCCTTTCCAACCAGCGGTACGGCCATGGCTCAGAACACCCTTTTCCTCCTGCCCGGCGACGGGATCGGCGTCGAGATCATGGCCGAGGTGAAAAAGCTGATCGATCACCTCAACGCCACCGGCAAGACCGATTTCGCCTATGACACGGGGCTGGTGGGCGGCTCGGCCTATGACGTGCACGGGGTCGCGATCTCGGAAGCGGACATGGACAAGGCGCTGGCCGCGGACGCGGTGCTGTTCGGCGCGGTGGGCGGCCCGAAATGGGACGACGTGCCTTATGAGCACCGGCCCGAGGCCGGGCTGCTGCGTTTGCGCAAGGATCTGGGCCTGTTCGCCAATCTGCGCCCCGCGATCTGCTATTCGGCGCTGGCCGAGGCCTCGTCGCTTAAGCGCGAGCTGGTCGAAGGGCTCGACATCCTGATCGTGCGCGAATTGACCGGCGGGGTCTATTTCGGCGAACCCAAGGAGATCACCGATCTGGGCAACGGCCAGAAGCGCGCCGTCGATACCCAGGTCTACGAGAGCTACGAGATCGACCGCATCGCGCGCGTCGCCTTCGACCTCGCGCGCACGCGCGGGCGCAAGGTGCATTCGGCGGACAAGAAGAACGTCATGAAGTCCGGCGTGCTCTGGGACCAGGTGGTGCGCGAGGCGGCGGCGGATTATCCCGATGTGGAGCTGCACCATATCCTCGCCGACAACGCGGCCATGCAGCTCGTGCGCACGCCCAAGCAGTTCGACGTCATGGTCACCGACAACCTCTTCGGCGACATCCTTTCGGACGTGGCGGCCATGCTCACCGGCTCGCTCGGCATGCTGCCCTCGGCCTCGCTCGGCACGCCCGATCCGGACACCGGCAAGCGGCGCGCGCTCTACGAGCCCGTGCACGGCTCGGCGCCCGACATCGCCGGCCAAGGCATCGCCAATCCCATCGCCATGCTGGCCTCAGTCTCCATGGCGCTGCGCTATTCCTTCGGCATGATCGACCTGGCCAATGCGCTCGACATGGCCATCTCGGAGGTGCTCGAGGACGGGTTGCGCACGGGCGACATCATGCAGCCCGGCTGCACCAAGGTCGGGACCTCGGAGATGGCTGACGCGATCATCGCGAAGCTCTAATTCTGCCTCACGCGGCGCACCGGCTTTGCGATGACGCTGATCGCTATCGCAAAGCCTGCCGCTCCGGCGGGCGGCGCAAACGTGCGGCGGGGTCGTCGCTGCGCTCCTCCGGGTGCCGGCCGGCTTATTTGGAGGGGGATGGCTGCCCGGGGTCGGGGAAGACGTCGAGGACGTTGACGCCGAAGGCGCGGGCGATCGCATAGGCGAAGGGCAGGGACGGATCGTGCTTGCCGTTCTCGATGGCGTTGACGGTCTGGCGGGAAACGTCGAGCCTTTCGGCGAGCTCGGCCTGGCTCCACTGGCGCTCGGCGCGCAGCACCCTTATGCGGTTGTTCATGGCAGCCGGGTCCGCAGCCAGGAGGCCGCGTAGAACAGCAGATAGAGTACGGCATGCAGGCCGATGACGAGGAAGGCCGAGCCGAAGACCGGAAAGAGCGGGCTGAGCGCGACGCCGTCGGCCGCCGTAACGCCCATCAGGACCAGTACCGCTGCCCAGGACAGCATGCCCGACCAGAAGAAGGCCTCGCTGTGCAGGCGACGGCCGACTTCGTCGAGGCTGCGCCAGTGCAGGACGGTGAGGATGGTCAGCGCCACGGCCACGAGGACGATGACGGCCTGCTGGAGGCGGGTGGGCACGCCCCAGGCATCGGCCCATCCATTGACCACGGCCAGGAGGGCCAGGGCGAGCACGCCCGAGCCGATCCAGAGCAGGGCCTGGTTGCGCCGGCGGCGGCGGGTGTTGGGGCCGGGGCTTGCCGGCAATCCGAACCGCATGGCTAGAGCATCCCGAAGGCGAGGCTGACCAGCACGATCAGCAGGATGACGCCGGCAATGGCCCAGCCCCAGTTGATCCGCATGCCCGCGACCGAGGCGGGCATTGCCTCGGTGCCCTTGCCGCTGATGGCCCAGACGATCAGCGCGCCCCAGGCCACGAAACTCATGCCCGCGGGCACGTTGACCGCGGCGATCTTGCCCAGATTGGCGCGATTGCGGAACACCGCGATGAGGGTGGGCACGAACCAGAGCACCACGACGAAAACGACGAACGGGACGAGAAAGCCCGGCGGGATATTACGGAAATTGTCGAGTATGGCATCCATGACGCGCACTCCTTGTCACGTGAGGTATTGCGCATGGAGGTAAGATGTCGCCGACATAATGTCAATGAATATTGACATTATGTCCGGGTGGCGTGACGGCGGGGAGGATGGTTGTGTAGGCAAGGATGATGCCTTGTCCGCTCAAGTCGTCACGTTGGGGCTGGACCCAGGGCAGAAAGGCCCTTCTTGCACGTGGCAGTCCGTGAGGGATGGACCCCGGCTTTCGCCGGGGTAGCGATCGGGTGGGGGACGGTGCTGTGGCAATGTCGGCCGCCCCCATCCTCAATCTCGCTGTTCCGGTGAAGGCCGGGACCCATCCTGAGATGCTGCCCCTGCTTCCATTAGCCAGTTCGTCACCCCGGGGGTCGAAAAGCCCTCCGCGTACGCGGAAGCTTCCGTTGGATGGCCGGGTCGAGCCCGGCCATGACGAGGGGAGATAGAAGCCGGTCTGCAGAGTTCTCGAGGCAGAGTTATAGAGGTAGAGTTCTCGAGAACGACAGAGGGAGCGTCGGCTGATCGGCTCCGTCGCCCCCTCCACCGGTGCGAGGGGCGCGATGCGGTTGGTATTCGCCGGTCTCGCGCCTCCCGCCGCTCAGTTCACCGGTCCGCGCCCGGAGGGGTCATCCCGGCCGGCGCGTCCGCGTCGTGCCATGCGGCCGCGAGCAGCCGATAGCTTTCGAGGCGCTTTTCATAGTCCCAGACCGTGGTCGTCACCATGATCTCGTCGGCGACGCATTCTTCCGCCTTGGCGCGGATCTGCGCCACCACGGTTTCGGGGCTGCCCACGATCCAGAGCCGGGACTGGCTCTCGACGAAACCGCGCTCGGTCTCGGTCCAGGGATGGGCGTCGCTCTCCTCGGGCGGGGCGATCTTGTCGGAGCGGTTCTGGCGCAGGTGCAGCCAGGTCAGCTCCATGGATTTGGAGAGCCAGCGCGCTTCCTCGTCGGTCGGGGCGCAGATCACCGAGACGCAAAGGATGGCGTGCGGCGCGGGGAAGCGCTCGGAGGGGCGGAAGCTGCGGCGATAGGCATGGAAGGCAGGCCCGGCCGGGGTGGGGCTGAAATGGGAGGCGAAGGCATAGCCGAGCCCGTACTGGCCGGCCATCTGCGCCGAGGCGCCGCTCGAGCCGAGAAGCCAGATCGGGGGCAGGGGGATTTCGGCCGGCACCGCCGCGACCTTGCGGAAGGGATGGCCCTCGGGGAAGCCGTCATGGGCGAAGGCGAGCAGTTCGGCGAAATTTTCCGGAAACGTGTCGCCGCCGAAAGAGCGCAGGGCCTGGAGGGTCAGCCCGTCCGAGCCGCCGGCGCGACCGATGCCCAGGTCGATGCGGTCGTCATAGAGCCCGGCCAGGGTCTTGTAGGTCTCGACCACGCGCAGCGGCACGTGGTTGGGCAGCATCACCCCGCCGGCGCCGACCCGGATGCGGCGCGTATGGGCGGCGGTGTTGGCGATCAGAACCTCCGGGGAGGACGAGGCGATCGAGGCCATGCCGTGGTGCTCGGCATACCAGATGCGGGCATAGCCGAGCTCGTCGCCGAGCCGGGCGAGGTCCAGGGTGCGCGCGAGCGCCTCCCGGGTCGAGTACCCCTTGGCTATGGGGGCGAGGTCCTGGATGGAGAGCGGGGGAAGGGCTGGGTTCTGGGTCATGGAGCCCTAGATGAGGGTGTGGGGGCCGGGCTTCAAGCGCGATCGACGGCGTTTCATCCGCCCCGCCATGACTTTTCCAAGATTGCGGCGGCTAGATCGCCACCAACACGATTCCCCGAGAGGACATATGATGACGATTTCGCGTCTTATGGGCTGGGCGCTTCCGGCGGCCCTCGCTTTCGGCCTGGCCGCGCCCGCCCTTGCCGATGGCCGCATCTTCGTGCCGGTGCCCGACCTGTCGTCGATCGAAGGCAAGGACGCCGAACGGATGCTGGATCAGCTTATCCTCGCGGTCGTGGTCGGCAGCAATTGTCCGGGCGCCGAGCTTACCGACGCGGAATGGTCGCTGCTCATCGACTCGGCGGATGTGCTCGCCCATGAGCAGCTCGGCCTTTCGATCGGTGAGTATGACGACCAGGTGTTCGGGCCGGCCTTCGACGCGCTCGACGCGCCCGGCACCTGCGAGAAGGTCGGCCCCAAGATCGGCGTGCTGCTCGACACGCTCCTGGGCATGGGCGGATCGCTCGAGCCCTATCCCGACCAGGACGCCGCGCTCGCGGCGTGGAACGCCCAGCAGGACATCTGGGCCGAGCTCTAAGATGAGGCGCGCGTGTTGCCTTGGCGAAATTGACTCCTTCCGCCGGCCGGTTCACACTCGCCACCGATCCGAGCGGAGCCTGCCATGTCGTTAAAATCCTTGGGCCTTGCCGTTGCCGCGCTGGGCCTTTTCTGCCCGGCCGCGAGCGCTCAGGGACTGGCGCTGGACGAGCTGCGGGCCGGCGGGTTCTTCCATAACGCCTATCAGGGCTTTCTGCCGACCTCCCCGAACTGGACGCTGGACCGGCTGCAGGACCTCAAGTTCTCGGCCCTGTTCGCCTCCCCCGAGATCGACGCCTTCGCCTGGATCGGCTCGCCCCGGCCCGAGATCGGCGCGACGCTCAATCTCGACGGGTTCTCCGAAAGCTTCGTGCACGCCAATCTCACCTGGCAGCTTCCGATCTTCGATACCCCGTTCTATCTGGAGGCCGGATTCGGCGCGGCGCTGACCAATGCGACGCTCGACGGGGCCGCGCTGCCCGCGCGCAACCTGGGATGCCCGGTGGCGTTCTACGACGCGTTCGGGCTGGGCGCGAACCTTTCGGACGAGGTGACGCTCACCCTGCGCTACGAGCACATCTCCAATCTCGAATTGTGCGCGCGCAATGATGGGCTGTCCAATCTCGGGGTCATGCTCGGGGTGAAGTTCTAGGCGCCCGCAAACATTGACTTTTGGGCCCATCCGCGTCATGAGTGCCCACGCGAAATTGGAGCGCCTTTTGGCTCACTATACGACCATTGCCGCATGGATTGAGCCGGCCCCCCGGGGCTGGACGGCGGCGCGCGCGACCAAAAAATCCACCACCACGACCAAAACCGCGTAGAGCGCGTTCCCCGGGCCATGCTTCCCCGGCGGGGAAGCGCGGCGAAACGGAGTGGCCCCGGGTACACGAACCCGGCGCGGGGTGCGGTGAAAAGGACATCCAAGCCATGGGCTATAAAGTTGCTGTCGTCGGCGCCACGGGAAATGTGGGCCGTGAAATGCTCAATATTCTCGAGGAGCGGAAGTTTCCGGCCTCAGAGGTGATCCCGCTGGCCTCGTCGCGCTCGGTCGGGCGCGAGGTGAGCTTCGGCGACAAGATCCTGAAGTGCCGCAATCTCGCGGATTTCGATTTTTCGACCGTCGATTTCGCGCTGATGAGCGCGGGCGGCGACGTATCCAAGGAATGGGGCCCCAAGATCGGCGCCGCGGGCGCCATCGTGATCGATAATTCCTCGGCCTTCCGCTATCACGAGGACGTGCCGCTGGTGGTGCCCGAGGTCAACGGGCACGTGCTCGACGCCTATATGGCGCGCTCGGACCGCAAGAACATCATCGCCAATCCCAATTGCTCGACGGCCCAGCTCGTGGTCGCGATCAAGCCGCTGCACGACCTCGCCAAGATCAAGCGCATGGTGGTTGCGACCTATCAGTCGGTCTCGGGCGCGGGCAAGGACGCCATGGACGAGCTCTGGGACCAGACAAGGGGCATTTTCGTCAACGACGCGCCCACGGCCAAGAAGTTCACCAAGCAGATCGCCTTCAACGTCATCCCCCATATCGACGTCTTCATGGAGGATGGCTACACCAAGGAAGAGTGGAAGGTGCTGGCCGAGACCAAGAAGATCCTCGATCCCAAGATCAAGGTGACCTGCACGGCGGTGCGGGTGCCCGTGTTCGTGGGCCATGCCGAGGTGGTCAATCTCGAATTCGAGAACCCGATCACGGCGGACGAGGCGCGCGAGGCGCTGCGTGAAGCCCCGGGCATCATGGTCGTCGACAAGCGCGAGAACGGCGGATACATCACGCCGGTCGAAGCGGTGGGTGATTACAACACCTTCGTCTCGCGCATCCGCGAGGATGTGACCGTGGAGAACGGGCTGGCGCTGTGGGTGGTCTCGGATAACCTGCGCAAGGGCGCCGCGCTCAACACCATCCAGATCGCCGAGACGCTGATCGCGCGCGGCCTCATGGCCCAACGGGCAGCATGATGCGCTGGGCGGCGATTTTCAGCGATCGCGAGGACGGGGCGGACATCCGGGCCGCGCATATGGAGGAGCATCGGGCCTTCCTGCGCGAGAACAAGGGCAGGATCGTGCTGGCCGGTGCACGGCGCGCGGACCCTGAGGGTCAGCCCGTGGGCGGGCTCTGGATCTTCGAGGCGGAAACGCGTGCGGAGGTCGAGGCGATCATCGCCAGGGACCCGTTCCAGATCCATGGCTTGCGGGCAACGACCGAGATCTATGCCTGGGGCGTCGCCCCGGGCTTCGAGGACATGGTGATCGGCCCCAAAGCCTAGCGTCCCGACGGGCGCGCTCAAAAATTCCCGCCGAAATGCGCGAAGCCACGCCCTTGGGCGTGGCTTCGTGCTTCTGAATGGAAGCGTTCCGATGCTTACTGCAGCGGAGCGGCCTCCGGAGCGGCATCGAGACCCGCATCGCCACCCGCCTGGGCGTCGACATGAGCCTGGAATTCCACTTCGTCCAGTTCCCCGCTGCCATCGGCGTCCAGAGCAGCGAATTCGTCTTCCGTCACCTCGGGGAACGCCACGAGGAACTCGGTGAAGGAAATGGTGCCATTCCCATCGGTGTCGATGTCAGCGAAAGCCGGAGCCTGGGCGAGAGCGACGCCGGTGCCGAGGAGAAGGGCAGCGGTCGAAATAAGGATCTTCTTCATGGGGGATTTCTCTCCATGCTGGACAAGGGCGAAGCCGGGTCACCGGCTCCGACGGACCGCGTCCGTTGCGTTCCGTGAGAAGGATGCTGACGGGTATTTGGGACGTTCAAAGGTCGGTAACGTGTCCGTGATGGGAAAATTGTGAGGACAGTTTGGGGCTGCCCGGGGCTTCGGCCTCAAATCGCTTTGGGGCCAGCGTGCCCGTGCTTAACGCAGGATTAAAGCATCGGGCGGAAGCGGCCGAATGTGGCGGAAAGCGGGAAAACTTCGATCGGCCGCGCCGGATCGCGGGGCGGAACGGGGGCGGCGGCGGCCCGGCGCCGCGCTCAGATATCGGGGCGTGCGAAGTCTCCGGTTTGCGCGTCCATGACCCAGAGCTCGCCGGTCGAGATGTCAAACCAGGCGCCGAAAAGCGCGAGCTCGCCCTCGGCGACGCGGCCCTTGATGAACGGGAAGGTCATGAGGTTGCTCACGGACTGGCGGACGGAAATGCGCTCCAGCGCGGTTTCGCGCTCGGTGGCGGTGAGCAGGTCGGTGCCGTTCACCTTGTCGGCGACGGGGCCGAGCATGGTGAGCCACTTGCCGATGAAGTCGCCCTGGGGCGCGTTCCCTGCCGAGGTCGCCAGAGCGGCCTTGATGCCGCCGCAGCGGCCGTGGCCCATGACGACGATATTCTTCACCTGCAGGTGGATCACCGCGAATTCGATGGCGGCCGAGGCGGCGTGATAATCGCCGTTCGGGGTGAAGGGCGGGACGAGATTGGCGACGTTGCGCAACACGAACAGCTCGCCCGGGCCGCAATCGAAGATGGTCTCGGGGGCGGAGCGCGAATCGCAGCAGGCGATGACGAGGGATTGCGGCGTCTGCCCCTGCTCGGCAAGATCGTGATAGCGATCCCGCTCCGAGGCGTAGCGCCCGGTCATGAAGTTGCGATAGCCATCGAGAAGATCCTGGGGGAACGTGATCATGCCCATAAATCTCCTTCGCTGCGCATCGAGACGGGATTAGAGGGTTCAATGCCGAGAATCAACCGGGACGGATGCCTGTTCTGGCGGTCCCGGACACGCTTCAGGAGATTTCGAGAATGGTGATCTATCGTTTCCTGTCCGGCGAGGACGATTCGAGCTTCTGCCACAAGGTCAGCAAGGCGCTTGCCGAGGGCTGGCTGCTCTATGGCGAGCCGCATTACGTGTTCGACGCCGCGGCGGGCCGGATGCGCTGCGGCCAGGCGGTGACCAAGGAGGTCGCCGACCAGCCGTATGATCCGGACAAGAAGCTCACGGACTATGCGTAGGGGTCAGCGCCCGCGCCAGGCCATGTTCATGTAGACCCCGCCGCGGGCGAGCTCATCGAGCATCTGGACGGTGCGCTTCTCGCGCGTGGCGTCTGTTTTCGCCCGGGCGATCCAGCCGAGATAGTCGTTGCGCTGATAGGCAGGCCTGGCATCGTAGGCGGCGCGCAGGCCGCGCGCCTCCAACCGCTGCGCGATGTCGGGCGGCATGGGGTTGAGCGCCCGGACGAGGCGTGAGGATGCGGCTGCCGTCCTGCTCATGCGCTCTCCTTCGCCGTGATGACCACGGATTCGGCCGAACGGGTCGCGGGACCGTGCCAGACCGCCTCGATATTGTTTCCGTCGGGATCGAGCACGAAGGCGGCGTAATAGCCCGGGTGGTAGGGCCGTTCGCCCGGCCCGCCATTGTCGGTGCCGCCCGCGGCGAGGCCCGCTGCGTGGAAACGAGCCACGGTATCGCGATCCGGGGCCTGGAAGGCGAGGTGGACGCGGGTGACGTAATCGTCGGCCTTGTCGACGAAGAGCTCGTCGGAGACGAAGAAGCCCGGACCTTCATGGGTGATCTCGCGCCCCAAGGCGGCGAACACCGCCCGGTAGAAGGCGTGGCTTTTTTCGACATCGGCGACGCGCAGGTGCACGTGATCGATCAGGCGTCCGACGTGATAGTCCATGGCGCGTCTCCCTCAGAGGCTGCGGTCCGCAGGAACAATGAGAGAACACTTCACCCGTTTTTGCGCGCGAGCGCAAGATGCTGAATCAGTGCCACGGTCTTGGCGTCGGTGATGGCGCCGGTCGCGATGGCGGCGCGCGCTTCGGCCAGGGTCATCTCGACGGTCTCGACATCCTCGTCCTTGTCCTGAGGCGCGGCGTCGGGGTCGCGCGGGGCTGCGGCATCGAAATGGCCGATGAAGCAGAAGACCTTCTCGGTCACCGATCTGGGGCTGGAATAGAGCGTGAAAACCGGTTCGAGCCGGGTGATGACGATGGCGCATTCCTCCAGCGCCTCGCGGCGGGCGCAGGTGTCCGGGGTGTCGCCTTCGAGAAGTCCGGCGCAGGCCTCGATCATCATGGCCTCGTCGCCATTGAGTGCCGGCGGCAGGCGGACCTGGCGTGTGAGGGCGAGCACGTCCCGTGCGGCATCGTAGAGCAGCACGGCCGCGCCGTGGCCGTGATCGAACACTTCGCGCACAACCTGTTGCACGCTGCCGTCGCTGCGCCGATAGTCGAACCTGTAGGAGGAGAGCGTGGCCCAGCCCTGATGAAGCAGGGTTTGGACGAGGTTGGACACGGTGTCGTGGAGGGCCATCGCGGACTTTCCCTATAGGTAAGTTTTGCCGCCACGCGAATGCGAAACCGAAGCTTTCCGGGCACTCGCGTCGCTGGCGAAAGGATTTTCGGCGGGGTTGAGACGAAATGTCTAGCGAAGAGTCTTTGACGAATAAGGAAAGCGCAAGTAGATAGGACGCCGGTATAGCGGCGCAATGTCGCACGAGTCGCGTGCGCCGCCATAATGAGCACCCAAACAGGCGTCGCGGCCCGAAGTGAGCACGGAGGCAAGCATGGCGACCCGCTTCAGACCGACCTCTCCACATCTGGAGATCTGGCGGTTCACCCTGACGATGACGCTGTCGATCCTGCACCGCGTCCTCGGAATCGGGCTCTATCTCGGCACGCTTCTGGTGGTTCTCTGGCTCGGCGCCGCGGCGCTGGGTGACGACGCCCTCGCCATGGTCAACGGCTTTTTCGGCTTCTGGCTGATCCAGGTGGGGCTGTTCATCTATACCTGGGTGCTGTTCCAGCACATGGCCGGCGGCATCAAGCACTTCGTCTGGGATACCGGCGCCGGCCTCGATGCTGCGGGGCGCGAAGGCATCACGCTCGCGACCCTGGTTCTCTCGGCGCTCCTGACCGTCGTGGTCTGGGCCGTCTTCGTCTGGTTCTGAGAGGCATTCCATGAGCGTTCACGAGAAGGGCACCGGCACCTTCATCCGCCAGCGGCTGACGGCGATCGCCAACGTCCCGCTGATCCTCTTCTTCATCTGGCTGGTGGTGACCCTGGCCGGAGCCGACCGGGCGCAGATGGCGGACACCCTGTCCAATCCCTTCGTCGCCATCCTGACGGTGCTGCTGCTGATCTCGGTGCTGGTCCATATGCGCATCGGCATGGGCGAAGTCATCGAGGATTATGTGCACGAGCCCCGGCTCCACGCGCTCGCGATGACCCTCAACACAATCTTCACCGTGGCGGTCGGCCTTGCCGTCCTCGTCTCGGTGCTCGTCCTCGCCTTTGGAGGTTGATACGCGCTGATGGCTAAAGCTTACGAGATCGTCGATCACGCCTATGACGTCGTCGTGGTCGGCGCCGGCGGCGCGGGTCTGCGCGCAACCCTGGGGATGGCCGAGCAGGGCTTTTCCACGGCCTGCGTCACCAAGGTGTTTCCCACCCGCTCCCACACGGTCGCCGCCCAGGGCGGCATCGCGGCCTCGCTTTCCAACATGGGGCCCGACAGCTGGCAGTGGCACATGTACGACACCGTCAAGGGGTCGGACTGGCTCGGCGACAACGACGCCATGGAATATCTTGCGCGCGAGGCGCCGCAGGCGGTCTACGAGCTCGAGCATTACGGCGTGCCGTTCAGCCGCACCGAAGAGGGCAAGATCTACCAGCGCCCCTTCGGCGGCCACATGCAGAATTACGGCGACGGTCCTCCGGTGCAGCGCACCTGCGCGGCCGCCGACCGCACGGGCCACGCCATCCTGCACACGCTCTATGGCCAGTCCCTGCGCAACAATGCCGAGTTCTTCATCGAATATTTCGCCATCGACCTTCTGATGAGCGATGACGGGGTGTGCCAGGGCGTCCTGGCCTGGAAGCTCGACGACGGCACCCTGCACCGTTTCCGCGCGAAAATGGTGGTGCTGGCGACGGGCGGCTACGGCCGCGCCTATTTCTCGGCCACCTCGGCCCATACCTGCACCGGCGACGGCAACGGCATGGCGGCCCGGGCCGGGCTGCCGCTCCAGGACATGGAGTTCGTCCAGTTCCACCCCACGGGCATCTACGGCTCGGGGTGCCTGATCACCGAGGGCGCGCGCGGCGAGGGCGGGTATCTCGTCAATTCCGAGGGCGAGCGCTTCATGGAGCGCTACGCCCCCAATGCCAAGGACCTGGCCAGCCGCGACGTGGTTTCGCGCTGCATGACCATGGAGATCCGCGAGGGGCGGGGCGTGGGGCCTAAGAAGGACCACATCTTCCTCCATCTCGACCATCTCGATCCGGCGGTGCTGCACGAGCGGCTTCCGGGGATTTCGGAATCGGCCAAGATCTTCGCGGGCGTCGACCTCACCCGCGATCCGATCCCGGTGATCCCGACCGTGCACTACAACATGGGCGGCATCCCGACCAATTACCACGGCGAGGCGATCGACCCGCGCAATGGCGGACCGGATGCGACCGTGCCCGGCCTCATGGCCGTGGGCGAAGCGGGCTGCGCCTCGGTGCACGGGGCCAACCGGCTTGGCTCGAACTCGCTGATCGACCTCGTGGTGTTCGGCCGCGCCGCCGCGATCCGCGCGGGCGAGATCATCGACCGCGCGGCTGCGATCCCGAGCGCGAACCCGGTGGCCGAGGAGAAGATCCTCGCCCGGTTCGACAGGCTGCGCCACGCGGATGGCGCCATCCCCACGGCGCAGCTTCGCGACAAGATGCAGCGCGCCATGCAGGAGGACGCTGCGGTGTTCCGCACCCAGGAGACCCTGGAGCAGGGCTGCCAGCGGGTCACCGCGATCTGGGGCGAGATGGCCGACATCAAGGTCTCGGACCGCTCGATGATCTGGAATTCGGACCTGGTGGAAACGCTGGAGCTCGAGAACCTCATGGCCAACGCCATCGTCACGGTCCATTCGGCCGAGGCGCGCAAGGAAAGCCGCGGCGCCCATGCGCGCGAGGATTTCACCGCGCGCGACGACGAGAACTGGCGCAAGCACACGCTCTCCTGGGTCGCCGAGGACGGCACGGTGACGCTCGACTATCGTCCGGTGCATGTCGATCCGCTGACCGACGGCATCGACCTCGCCAAGATCGCGCCCAAGGCGCGCGTCTACTAGAAGGGGCAGGGAATGGTTGAACTTCTTCTCGACAAGCGCTCTCGGCCCAAGCGGGGCAAGACCTGGCCCAAGCCGGAGGGGGCGACCAATCTGCGCGAGTACCGGGTCTATCGCTACGATCCCGATACCGAGGCCAATCCGCGCATCGACACCTATTTCGTCGATCTCGACGATTGCGGGCCGATGATCCTCGACGGTCTGCTCTGGATCAAGAACAACATCGATCCGACCCTGACGCTGCGGCGCTCGTGCCGCGAGGGTATCTGCGGCTCGTGCGCCATGAATATCGACGGCGCCAATACGCTGGCCTGCACCAAGGGCATGGACGACGTTTCGTCCGGCCCGATCAAGGTCTATCCGCTGCCGCACATGCCGGTGGTCAAGGACCTGGTGCCGGACCTCTCGACCTTTTACGAGCAGCATAAGTCGATCCAGCCCTGGCTGCAGACCAAGTCGCCGACCCCGGACACCGAATGGCGCCAGAGCCGCGAGGATCGGGCCAAGCTCGACGGGCTCTATGAGTGTATCCTGTGCGCCTGCTGCTCGACCTCGTGTCCATCCTATTGGTGGAACGGCGAGAAATATCTCGGGCCGGCCGTGCTGCTGCAGGCCTATCGCTGGCTGATCGACAGCCGCGACGAGGCCACGAGCGAGCGGCTCGACATTCTCGAAGATCCGTTCAAGCTCTATCGCTGCCACACCATCATGAACTGCGCCAAGGTGTGCCCCAAGGGGCTCAATCCGGCCAAGGCCATCGCCGAGATCAAGAAGATGATGGTCGAGCGCAAGGTCGCCTGATCCCGCCGGCGGCGCCCGTTCAGCGGATTTGCGCCACGGCACCAATCGGTTACAGTGATGGCCCGGAGCGATCCGGGCCTTTCCACATGGCGGCAGCGGAGCCCGGTATGAGCGAATTCGAGACCATCGTGCGCACCAAACGCGAGAATACGGCGCGGGTGCTCATCGCGGCGCTGCAGGCGCATGGCTTTCACCCGCGCGAATTGAGCGATGGCGGGTTGCCGGGCCTGGGCGGCGGGTTTTCCCAGGAAGGCTATGCCATCGACGTGCCTACGCCCGAGGCGGCCGATGCCCGGCCGCTCGCCCTCGACATGCTCAAGGACATGGCCGACGACTGAGCGCAGCCGCTACGGTCTATGCAGACACGGGGGCGCAGGGCTGCTAAGACGACAGGGGCCCAGTGGACAGGATCAGTTCAGTTTGCGGAGCAGACATGACCCGATTGCCTAACACCCTTCTGACGAGCGCTTTGCTTGTCCTCGTCACCGCCGCGCTCGCGGCCTGCACCACCTCGCCGCGCGTTGCGCCCAATCAGGGCCTGCCGACGCCGCCGCCGGTCGCGGCGCCCTCCACGATCCCGCCGATCCAGACCGGGGACGTGAGCACCTCCGACCTGCCGCCGATCCCGGGCACCACGGCCGTGGAATCGAACCTGCCGGCGAGCGGACCCGGTTTCGTCTCGCCCGATGCTGGCGGGACGACGCCTGCGGGCGGGCGGAATCTCTCGGGGCCGCTCTCGATCGACATGCTGCTGGGCGGCTGGACCGCGAATGCCGGCGGGGTCGAATGCCGGCTCAATCTCACCTATACGGCGCGCGGCGCCACGGGCCGCTATCGCGCCTCGGCGCCGGCCTGCGCGCAGCAGACCCTCGCGAGCGTGGCGTCCTGGCAGCTCCTGGGCACCCAGATCCAGCTCTACGACGCGTCCGACGCCCTGATCGGCACCCTGGCCCAGAGCGGCAACCGCTTCATCGGCACGCTGTCGGGCGGCACCTCGATCACCGTCACCGGATAGGCATGGGGCGGGGCGGGGTCACGGGACCGGTCGAACGGCGCTATTGCGAGAAGGTCGAAGCCGGAGAACTGGCGGGCGATCCCGCGCAGCGAGACGCGGCGCGCGCGCTCGACTCCGTGCTGGCCGGGCTGGCGCAGGGGAGCGGCGGATCGGGCCTCTTCGGCCTGTTCCGGAAAAAGCCGGCCGCGCCGACGGGCCTCTATCTCTGGGGGGACGTGGGGCGCGGCAAGACCATGCTGATGGACCTGTTCCTCGCGGCCGCGCAGGAGCCGAAAAAACGCAGGGTGCATTTCCACGAATTCATGAACGAGGTGCATGAGGCGATCGCGGCCTATCGCGCGGGCAATGCCGACACGAGCGGCGCGCGCGATCCCGTGCCCGCGGTGGCGCGGCCCATCGCGGCCAAGGTTCGGCTGCTGTGCTTCGATGAATTCCTCGTCTCCGACATCACCGACGCCATGCTGCTCAAGCGCCTGTTCGAGGTGCTGTTCGCCGAGGGCGTGGTGGTGGTCGCGACCTCCAATATCCCGCCCGAAAAGCTCTATTGGAACGGGCTCAACCGTCAGCTCTTCACTCCGTTCATCGATCTGCTCAAGAGCCGGGTCGCAGTGTTCAACCTCGATGCCGAGACCGATTACCGGCGCGAAAAGCTCGACCCGCGCGACGTCTATGCCTTCGGCCCGGATGCCGAGACGCGGCCGCGTCTCGACGCGGTCTTCGCCCATTTCAGCGGCGGAGAGGCGCCGCATCCGGGCAGCATCGCGAGCCTCGGGCGCGTGATCGCGGTGCCGGCCCAGGCCGGCCGGGTGGCGCGGTTCGATTTCGAGGACCTGTGCGGCAAGCCCCTGGGGGCGCGCGATTATCTCAAGGTGGCGGACGCGTTCGACATGGTGGTGATCGACGGCGTGCCGGTGTTCTCGCGGCTGCGCTCGGATGCGTCCAAGCGCTTCATCACCCTCGTGGATACGCTCTACGACCGGGGCATCAAGCTCGCCGCGAGCTTCGCCGCCCCGCTCGAGGACCTTGCCCAGGACGACAAGACGCGGTTTGAATTCGCGCGCTGCCTTTCCCGCCTCGAGGAGATGCGCAGCGCGGCCTACCTCGAACAAGGCCAGCGCCAAAAGGCCGGATGACGCCCTTGAATGTTCTTTACCTGGCGCGGAAAGCGACAGGTATGCAGACCTATTTTCACCCCTGCCAGGCCCTGTGTAGAGCGGCGCTTAAGACGAAGGGTTCACTTGCGTCGTTTGGTCACAAGGGCTATTGGAAGGCAGGACTCAAGCGAATTTACCTATAGGGAAACTAGCTCATGGCGCGTAAGAAAATCGCTCTGATCGGCGCGGGCCAGATCGGTGGCACTCTGGCACATCTGGTGGCGCTCAAGGAGCTGGGCGACGTCATGCTGTTCGACATCGTCGATGGCGTGCCGCAGGGCAAGGCGCTCGACCTCGCCCAGTCCGGTCCGGTCGAGGGGTACAACGCGTCGCTCAAGGGCACGTCCGAATACAAGGACATCGCAGACGCAGACGTGGTGATCGTCACCGCCGGCGTGCCACGCAAGCCGGGCATGAGCCGCGACGACCTGCTCGAAATCAATCTCAAGGTCATGGAGCAGGTGGGTGCGGGCATCGCGAAATACGCGCCCGACGCCTTCGTCATCTGCATCACCAACCCGCTCGACGCCATGGTCTGGGCGCTGCAGAAGTTCTCCGGCCTGCCCAAGGAAAAGGTGGTGGGCATGGCGGGCGTGCTCGATTCGGCGCGCTTCCGCCATTTCCTCGCCGACGAATTGGGCGTCTCGGTGCAGGACGTGACCGCCTTCGTCATGGGCGGGCACGGCGACACCATGGTTCCCCTGGCGCGCTATTCCACGGTTGCCGGCATCCCGCTTCCCGACCTCGTCAAGATGGGCTGGATGAGCCAGGACCGCCTCGACCAGATCATCCAGCGCACCCGCGACGGCGGCGCGGAGATCGTGGGGCTCCTCAAGACCGGCTCGGCCTTCTACGCCCCGGCTGCGTCCGCGATCGAGATGGCTGAAGCCTATCTCAAGGACAAGAAGCGCGTGCTGCCCTGTGCCGCCCATCTCAACGGCGAATTCGGCGTCAAGGACATGTATGTGGGCGTCCCGGTCGTGATCGGCGCCGGCGGCGTCGAGCGCGTGGTCGAGATCGAGCTTGCGGGCGCCGACAAGAAGGCGTTCGACAATTCGGTCGCCGCGGTCGACGGGCTCGTGGCAGCCTGCAAGACCATCGCGCCCAAGCTGGCCTGATCCTTCCCCCTCCCGCGCAGCGGAGCGCCCGATGAACATCCACGAATACCAGGCCAAGGCCATCCTCAAAGCGTACGGCGCGCCGGTTGCACCGGGCGTGGCGATCACGTCGGCCGACGAGGCCGAAGCCGCTGCGCGCCAGCTCCCGGGGCCGCTCTATGTGGTCAAGAGCCAGATTCATGCGGGCGGGCGCGGAAAGGGCAAGTTCACCGAGCTCGGCCCGGATGCCAAGGGCGGCGTCCGGCTCGCCAAGACCGTCGATGAGGCGGTGGCCCATGCAAGCGAGATGCTGGGCAACACGCTCGTGACCAAGCAGACCGGGCCGGCGGGCAAGCAGGTCAACCGCCTCTATATCGAGGACGGCGCCGACATTGCCCGCGAGCTCTATCTGTCGCTGCTGGTGGATCGCAGCACCGGCCGGGTCGCCTTCGTCGCCTCGACCGAGGGCGGCATGGATATCGAGACCGTGGCCGAGGAGACGCCGGACAAGATCCTGACGCTTCCCATCGATCCCGACACGGGCGTGACCGATGCGGACGCGGCTAAGCTCGCCGCCTCGCTCGATCTCTCCGGAACGACGGCGGAGGAAGCCAAGGGCGTCTTCAAGCTGCTCTATACCGCCTTTGTCGAAAAGGACATGAGCCTCCTCGAGATCAACCCGTTCATCGTCATGACGGACGGGCGTGTGCGGGTGCTCGACGCCAAGGTCTCTTTCGACAACAATGCCTTGTTCCGGCATCTGGACGTGGTGGCCCTGCGCGACCTCACCGAGGAGGACCCCAAGGAGATCGAAGCCTCCAAATGGGACCTCGCCTATGTGGCGCTCGAGGGCAATATCGGCTGCATGGTCAACGGCGCCGGTCTCGCCATGGCGACCATGGACATCATCAAGCTCTACGGCGCCGAGCCGGCCAACTTCCTCGACGTGGGCGGCGGGGCGAGCAAGGAGAAGGTGACGGCGGCGTTCAAGATCATCACCGCCGATCCGAGCGTTAAGGGCATCCTCGTCAACATCTTCGGCGGCATCATGCGCTGCGACGTCATCGCCGAGGGCGTGATCGCCGCGGTCAAGGAGGTCGGGCTGGCCGTGCCGCTCGTGGTGCGGCTCGAAGGCACCAATGTCGAACTGGGCAAAAAGATCATCAACGAGAGCGGGCTCAACGTCATCTCGGCCGACGATCTCGACGACGCGGCGCAGAAGATCGTCGCGGCGGTCGGCAGGCGCTAGCTGATGGCGGCCGGCAAACGGAGGACTGTATCATGCGTGCTGCGCTGATCGTTGCCGGCCTCATGGTTGCCGCGAGCCCGCTTGTCGCCCAGGAGGTGCCGCCCACGGCCGGTGAACGGGCGCTGATCGCGCAGTTCGAGGCGGTGGAGAGCCGGAACGTGGTGCTCGACGCTTTCCTTATCTGCCCCATCATGCTGGTGCGTGATCCGGAGGCCGAGCAGCGGAACCTCGAAGGCGACGGCTGGTCGATGTCCCTCTGGTACCAGACCGATGCCGACCCTTTCTTTTCCGAGTACGAGGGCGCCAAGACCTATGACGACGGGCGGACCGGCACCTTCTATGTCGGCGTGGAAGACTATGAGGGGCTGACGCTGTCCTATTGCGCCTTCACCCTCGAAGGGGGCGATGTTTCGGACGTTCCGGTCAACCTCGCCACCAAGATGTTTCCGGGCGCCCGGTTCGAGCGGGTGGACTCCTCGGAAAGCTATGCGGTCTGGACCCTCGAGCTCGATAAGTCCTTCCATGCGCGGGCCGAACAATTGGGCGACGTCCTTTACGTGCAATATACGCTCATCACCCAACATTAACAGCACCGCGCCGGTCTGCCGGCCGCGCGTATCCCGGCCAAACGGAGCCAAGTCCCAGATGTCCATTCTCGTCGACCGGAACACCAAAGTCCTCGTTCAGGGGCTTACGGGCAAGACCGGCACCTTCCACACCGAGCAGGCGCTCGCTTATTACGGCACCAAGATGGTGGGCGGCGTGCATCCGGCCAAGGGCGGCGAGACCTGGAGCTCGGGGCTCGACGGCACGAGCCTGCCGGTCTTTGCCTCGGTGGCCGAGGGCCGCGAGCGCACCGGCGCCAATGCCTCGGTGATCTACGTGCCCCCGGCCGGCGCGGCGGCGGCGATCGAGGAAGCGATCGACGCGGGGATCGAATTGATCATCTGCATCACAGAGGGCGTGCCCGTCCTCGACATGGTACGGGTCAAGGCCAAGCTCGACCGCTCGTCCTCTCGGCTGATCGGTCCCAACTGCCCCGGCGTCCTGACCCCCGAGCAGTGCAAGATCGGCATCATGCCGGGCAATATCTTCTCCAAGGGATCGGTGGGGATCGTGTCGCGTTCGGGCACGTTGACCTATGAGGCCGTGTTCCAGACCACCAATGAGGGGCTCGGCCAGACCACGGCCGTGGGCATCGGCGGCGATCCGGTCAAGGGCACCGAATTCATCGACATGCTGGAAATGTTCCTGGCCGACGACGAGACCCAGTCGATCATCATGATCGGCGAGATCGGCGGCTCGGCGGAAGAGGACGCGGCCCAGTTCCTGATCGACGAGGCCAAGCGCGGGCGCAAGAAGCCTATGGCGGGCTTCATCGCCGGGCGCACGGCACCCGAAGGCCGCACCATGGGCCATGCGGGCGCGGTGATCTCGGGCGGCAAGGGCGGCGCGGAAGACAAGATCGCGGCCATGGAAGCAGCAGGCATCAAGGTTGCGGCCTCGCCGGCCCGCATCGGTAGAACGCTGGCGGAGGTGCTCAAGGGTTGAGATTGCGGGCAGTGGGGCCGATCGCCGCCCTGCTGCCATCATCTTTTCCCAGATCACGAGGCAAGAGGCGCCCGTAACCGGGCGCGACGCAAAGACCGCAAATGACCCTTTGGCGGGTCGAGAAGGGAAACGGGGTAACGCCCCTTTTGAACCGATGACACGACAGGATACGAACGAAGCGTTCCTCCTCACCTCGTTCCTCTATGGCGGCAATGCCGACTATATCGAGGAGCTCTACGCGCGCTACGAGGCCGATCCGGCGAGCGTGGACGAGAGCTGGGCCTCGTTCTTTGCCAGTCTCAAGGATGCGCCCGAGGACATCTCCAAGAACGCGGCCGGCCCGAGCTGGAAGCGGCGCGACTGGCCGCGGGCGGCGAATGGCGAGCTGGTCTCGGCCTTCGACGGCAATTACGGGGCCGTGGCGCTGAATGCCGGCAAGGCCGCCGTCGCCAAGGCCAAGGAGGAGGATCGCCCGGTGACCGCCGAGGCGATCATGCAGGCCACGCGGGATTCGATCCACGCCATCATGATGATCCGCGCCTATCGCATGCGCGGGCACCTGCATGCCGATCTCGATCCGCTGGGGCTCGAAAAGCGCGAGGAGGCGCCCGAGCTCGACCCGGCGACCTACGGCTTCACCGAGGCCGATTACGACCGTCCCATCTTCATCGACAATTATCTCGGCCTCGAATACGCGACCGTGCCGCAGATGCTCGAAATCCTGCGCCGCACCTATTGCGGCACGCTGGGCATCGAGTTCATGCACATCTCCGATCCCGAGGCCAAGGCGTGGCTGCAGGAGCGGATCGAGGGGCCGGACAAGGAGATCACCTTCACCACCGAGGGCAAGAAGGCGATCCTCAACAAGCTTGTGGAGGCCGAAGGCTTCGAGAAGTTCCTCGACGTCAAATATACCGGCACCAAGCGCTTCGGGCTCGACGGCGGCGAGGCGCTGATCCCGGCGCTGGAGCAGATCGTCAAGCGCGGCGGCGCATTGGGGGTCAAGGACATCGTGCTGGGCATGGCCCATCGCGGCCGCCTCAACGTCCTCACCCAGATGATGGGCAAGCGGCATCGCGCCCTATTCCACGAATTCAAGGGCGGCGCCTTCTATCCCGACGACGTGGAAGGGTCGGGCGACGTCAAGTATCACCTGGGCGCGTCCTCGGACCGCGAGTTCGACGGCAACAAGGTGCATCTGTCGCTGACCGCCAACCCCTCCCATCTCGAGATCGTCGATCCGGTGGTGCTGGGCAAGGCGCGCGCCAAGCAGGACCAGATCGCGGCCGTGGATGGACGCTTCATCAAGCCGCGGCTCGTCGATCGCACCACGGTGCTGCCGCTGCTGCTGCATGGCGACGCCGCCTTCGCGGGCCAGGGCGTGGTGGCCGAGTGCTTCGGGCTGTCGGGGCTCAAGGGGCACCGGACGGGCGGCTCGATCCATTTCGTCATCAACAACCAGATCGGCTTTACGACGAGCCCGCATTTCTCGCGGTCCTCGCCCTATCCGACCGACGTCGCCAAGATGATCGAGGCGCCGGTGTTCCATGTGAACGGCGACGATCCCGAGGCCGTGGTGTTCGCGGCCAAGGTCGCGACCGAGTATCGCCAGAAGTTCGGCAAGCCCGTCGTCATCGACATGTTCTGCTATCGCCGCTTCGGCCATAACGAAGGCGACGAGCCGAGCTTCACCCAGCCGCTGATGTACAAGGCGATCCGCAGCCATCCCTCGACGCTGGAGATCTATGCCAAGAAGCTCGCGGCCGAGGGCGTGGTCACGGAAGCCGAGATCGAGCAGATCAAGGCCGATTGGCGCACGCATCTGGAAACCGAGTTCGAGGCCGGGCAGGACTACCGCCCCAACAAGGCCGACTGGCTCGACGGCGCCTGGAAGAACATCAAGCTGGCCGAGGCGGACGGGCCGCGGCGCGGCGTCACCGGTGTCGATATCGATACGCTCAAGGATATCGGGCGCAAGCTGTGCGAGGTGCCGGCGGACTTCAAGGTGCACCGCACCGTGCAGCGTTTCCTCGACAACCGCGCCAAGATGATCGCGGATGGCGAGGGGCTGGACTGGGCTACGGCCGAGGCGCTGGCCTTCGCGACCCTCTTGAAGGAGGGCCATCCGGTCCGGCTTTCGGGCCAGGACGTGGAGCGCGGCACCTTCAGCCAGCGCCATTCGGTGCTCTACGACCAGGAGAGCGAGGCGACCTATACCTCGCTCAACTATCTCGCCGAAGGGCAGGCGCGCTACGAGGTCATCAACTCGATGCTCTCGGAAGAAGCGGTGCTGGGCTTCGAATACGGCTACTCGCTGGCCGAGCCCAACGCGCTCACCGTCTGGGAAGCGCAGTTCGGCGATTTCGCCAATGGCGCGCAGGTGGTGGTGGACCAGTTTATCGCGGCCGGCGAGCGCAAGTGGCTGCGCATGAGCGGGCTCGTGATGCTGCTGCCGCACGGCTATGAAGGCCAGGGGCCCGAGCACTCCTCGGCCCGGCTTGAGCGCTATCTGCAGCTCTGCGCCGAGGACAACATGCAGGTCCTCAACTGCACCACCCCGGCCAATTATTTCCATGCCCTGCGGCGGCAGTTGAAGCGCGACTTCCGCAAGCCGCTGATCATGATGACGCCGAAATCGCTGCTGCGGCACAAGCGGGCGGTCTCGGGGCTCGGGGAGCTGGGGTCCGGCACCTTCTTCCATCGCCTGCTCTGGGACGATGCGGAGACGCCGGGCGTGCCCAAGACCCAGATCACGCTGGCTCCGGACGAGAAGATCCGGCGCGTCGTCATCTGCAGCGGCAAGGTCTATTACGACCTCCTCGAAGATCGCGAGAAGCGCGGCATCAACGACGTCTACCTGATGCGGCTCGAGCAGCTCTATCCGTTCCCGGCCAAGGCGCTGATGGACGAGATGAGCCGGTTCGTGAACGCCGAGGTGGTCTGGTGCCAGGAAGAGCCCAAGAACATGGGCGCCTGGGCCTTCATCCAGCCCTATGTGGAATGGGTGCTCGAGCAGATGGGCCGGCCGGGCGAGCGTCCGCGCTATGTCGGGCGTCCGGCCTCGGCCTCGACGGCGACGGGCCTTATGCGCACCCATATCGCGCAGCTCCAGGCCTTCCTCGACGAGGCGTTCGAATAGCATTCACCGCGGCGGCTCCAAGCCGCCGCGTTTCGGTCAAGAGACGAGAGGCCAGAGACGGTCAAGGGACCGGGCCGAACAAGGGAAACCATCCATGTCGACAGATGTCCGCGTACCCACCCTGGGCGAAAGCGTCACCGAGGCCACGATCGGCCAGTGGTTCAAGAAGGTCGGCGAGGCTGTGAAGGCCGACGAGCCCATCGTCGAGCTCGAAACCGACAAGGTGACCATCGAGGTGCCGGCGCCGGTTTCCGGCGTGCTCGAAGTGATCAGCGTCAACGAGGGCGACACGGTCGAGGTCGGGGCGCTGATCGCGGCCATCGCCGAGGGCGCCGCGGCGTCTGCGTCGGCCCCCAAGCAGGAGGCCAAGAGCGACGCCAAGGAGGCGGCGCCCGCCGCCGCGCCCGCCAAGGCCGAGAGCAAGGGCGAAACCAAGGCCGGCGACATGCCGCCCGCGCCGTCTGCCGCCAAGCTGATGGCGGAAAAGGGCGTTTCGGCATCCGATGTCGACGGCTCGGGCAAGCGCGGCCAGGTTCTGAAGGAAGACGTGCTCAAGGCGCTCGACCGCACCACTTCCGGCGAGGTGTCCAAGCCGGCGGCCGCCCGTGCCCCGGCGCCGGCCGAGGATGCGGCGCGCGAGGAGCGGGTCAAGATGACCCGGCTGCGCCAGACCATCGCCAAGCGTTTGAAGGACGCCCAGAGCACCGCCGCCATGCTCACCACCTTCAACGAGGTGGACATGAAGCCGGTGATGGACCTGCGCAACGCCTATAAGGACCTCTTCGAGAAGAAGCACGGCGTCAAACTTGGCTTCATGGGGTTCTTCACCAAGGCCGTGGTGCACGCGCTCAAGGAGATTCCGGCGGTCAATGCCGAGATCGACGGCACGGACATCATCTACAAGAACTTCGCCCATATCGGCGTGGCGGTGGGGACCGACAAGGGGCTCGTCGTGCCGGTGGTGCGCGACGCGGACCAGATGACCATTGCCGAGATCGAAAAGGAGATCGCGCGGCTGGGCCGGGCGGCGCGCGATGGCGCCCTGTCCATGGCCGACATGCAGGGCGGCACCTTCACCATCTCCAATGGCGGCGTCTACGGCTCGTTGATGAGCACCCCGATCCTCAACGCGCCCCAGTCCGGCATCCTCGGCATGCACAAGATCCAGGAGCGGCCGGTTGTGGTCGACGGGCAGATCGCGATCCGCCCGATGATGTACCTGGCGCTCTCCTACGATCACCGAATCGTCGACGGCAAGGAAGCCGTGACCTTCCTCGTGCGGGTCAAGGAAAGCCTCGAGGACCCGCAGCGGCTGGTGCTCGACCTCTGATCGCGCGACGCGGCGTCCCGTGCCTCCTAAAAGGGGCACGGGCGACAAAGGAGAGATGAGATGGAACTTGAGCTGACCCTGCTGGTCTGGTCCGTGCTGCTGCTCCTCGTCCATATCGGACTGCAGTCGATCCTCCTCACCCGCGACACGGGTCGCGAGTACAATGCCGGGCCGCGCGACGAGGAGCGCCCGCTCGGCCCGCTCGCCGGGCGCGCCGAACGAGCGCTGCGCAATTTCCTCGAGACCTGGCCGGCCTTCATCGCGCTGGCCCTGGTCGTCGCGGTCACCGGCCGGTCCGACGGGCTCACCCAATGGGGCGCCGGGCTCTACCTGGCGTTCCGCGTCGTCTATATCCCGCTCTATCTTCTGGGCATCCCCTATATCCGCTCGATGGCCTGGGGCGTCTCGCTGCTGGGCCTGCTCCTCATGATCCTGGGGATCTTCTTCTAGACTCTGAACGCTCTCGTTCGCGGCGCCGTCCGGGCGCGACAAAGGATAATTTCAAATGGCCGACAGTTTCGATCTCACCGTCATTGGCACCGGTCCGGGTGGCTATGTCTGCGCCGTCCGCGCAGCGCAGCTCGGCATGAAGGTGGCCGTGGTGGAGAAATGGCCGAGCTTCGGCGGCACCTGCCTCAATATCGGCTGCATCCCTTCCAAGGCGCTGCTGCACGCGTCCGAGCTGTTCGAGGAGGCGCGCCATACCTTCCCCCAGCTCGGGATCGAAATCGGCGCGCCCAGCGTCAACCTGACCGCCATGATGGCGCATAAGGACGACGTGGTGAGCTCGAACACGTCCGGCATCGAATATCTGTTCAAGAAGAACAAGATCACGGCCTTCCGCGGCACGGGCGCGATCGCCGGCGCGGGCAAGGTCGTGGTCACGGCCGAGGACGGTTCGACCAGCGAAATCGCGACCAAGAACATCGTCATCGCCACGGGCTCGGTCTCGACCGACCTGCCGGGCATTGTCGTTGACGAGAAGCGGGTTGTCTCCTCGACCGGCGCGCTTGCGCTCGAAAAGGTGCCGGAGAACCTGCTCGTCATCGGTGCGGGCGTGATCGGGCTGGAGCTGGGCTCGGTCTGGGCGCGGCTCGGGGCGAACGTCACGGTGGTCGAATATCTCGACCGTATCCTGCCGGGCATGGATGGCGAGGTCGCCAAGCAGTTCCAGCGCATGCTGGCCAAGCAGGGCTTTTCCTTCAAGCTGGCGAGCAAGGTCACGGGCGTCGATGCCGGCGGCGAGACGCTGGCGGTCACGGTCGAGCCGGCTCAGGGCGGCGAGGCGGAAACGCTCTCGGCCGACGTCGTCTTGGTCGCCATCGGCCGCAAGCCCTTCACCGAGGGGCTGGGGCTCGAGGCCGCGGGCGTCGCGCTCGACGAACGCGGGCGGGTGGCCACCGACGGGCATTACAAGACCAATGTGGATGGCATCTACGCCATCGGGGACGTGATCGCCGGGCCGATGCTGGCGCACAAGGCCGAGGACGAGGGTATCGCCGTGGCCGAGATCCTTGCGGGCCAGGCCGGGCACGTCAACTACGGCGTCATTCCCGCCGTGGTCTACACCAATCCCGAGATCGCCTCGGTGGGCAAGACCGAGGAAGAGCTGAAGGCCGAAGGCGTCGCCTACAAGGCCGCCAAGTTCCCCTTCACTGCCAATGGCCGCGCCAAGGCGATGCTGGCGACCCAGGGGTTCGTCAAAATCCTCGCGGACAAGGCGACCGACCGGGTGCTCGGCTGCCATATCGTGGCCAAGGGCGCGGGCGAGATGATCCACGAGGCCGCGGTGCTGATGGAATTCGGCGGCTCGGCCGAGGATTTGGCCCGGACCTGTCATGCGCACCCCACCATGAGCGAGGCGGTCCGCGAGGCCGCGCTCGGCGCGGGCGACGGCTCGATACATATTTGATCTCACGCGCCGTACCGCGAACCCCATGACGCGCAAGGCGCTATGGGGTTCGCTGGCGCTCCGATCGGGCGCGCGAAACGTCGCGCGGGGTCCTCGGCTTTGCCTCGTCCAGTTGGCGCACATCATCGGATTACGCCGTGGAACGACTGTGCTGGATTCCGGCAATGAATGCCGGAATGACATTTGAGGTTGGGCTGCATCTTACCCCATCCCCCATCGTCACCCCGGCATTCATTGCCGGGGTCCAGTGAGATGCCTCACCACTCCCTGGCCTTGCAGGGCAACACAAAAAAGGGCCGCATCCAGAAGATGCGGCCTTCGTGTTTGTCGCGGTTGCGTCCGATCAGGGCGCGAAAGTCACCGTTCCGGCATTATAGGCCGCGCGGCAGTCGGTGGCGTCGGCCATCAGGTTGGCGGCATAGAGCAGCGAGGCGCCGCCGGGACCCTGGAAGCGCGGATCGTCGCAGACGCCGTCATTGGCCGTGGCGCTGGAATCGTTGCCGAAATTGATCATCGGCTCGGCGCCGCCATTGCCCCCGTCCGAGACCAGCGTGATGGTGCCGCTGCGATAGGCGGCCGAGCAGTCGCTGGCGTCGGCCATGATGTGCTCGTCGCTTTGGACGCCCATGCCGGCGCCTTCGAAGCGCGCGTCGTCGCATTCGCCGTCATTGGCCCAGACGCCCGAATCGTCGCCGAAATCGATGTCGTCGATCACGATCGGATAGGTGGTGCCGGACGATTGCGAGATCAGCGAAATGGTGCCGGCATTATAGGCGGCACGGCAGTCGCTGGCATCGGCCATGATGTGCTCGTCGCTCTGAACACCCATGCCGGGGCCCTCGAAGCGGGCGTCGTCGCATTCGCCATCATTGGCCCAGATGCCCGAGTCGTTGCCGAAATTGATCGCCACGTCGCCGCCCGGGGTATTTCCGCCGTTTGCGCCGTCTTCGCCCACATAGGTCGCGGTTCCGGCCTGGACCGCGGCGAGGCAGTCGCTGGCATCGGCCCGGATGCCGTTCTCGCTGGCATAGGACCACACATTGGGTCCGGTGAAGCGGGGATCGTCGCACTGGCCGTCATTGGCATAGGTGCTGCTGTCGTCGCCATAATCGACGCCATTGACCACGCCGATCGGCGCACCGGACGCGCCATCGCCGTTATAGGTCGCCTCTCCCGCCTGGACCGCCGCAAGGCAGTCGTTGGCGTCGGCGTACATATGGCTCTCGTTGGCGCCGCTCCAGACGCCGACCCCGCTGAAGCGCGGGTCGTCGCACTGGCCGTCATTGGCGAACATGCTGGAATTGTCGCCGTAATCGATGCCGTTCACGATGCCGACCGACTGGCTGGAGCCGTTGTTGACGGTGGGCGTCTCCGCCTCGCCGACATAGGTGATGGTGCCGGCCTCATAGAGGGCGCGGCAGTCGGTGGCGTCGGTGCGGTAGGTGTCGGGGCTGGTGAGGCCCACGCCGGGACCCGAGAACCGGCCATCGTCGCATTCGCCGTCATTGGTCCAGTTGCCGGTGTCGGCGCCGAAATCGATCTCGGAGGCGCCGGTCTGTCCCGCAGGCGGAACGGTCGCCGGCGTTGCGCCGCTGTCGACCAGGGTCACCGTGCCCGCCTCGAAGGCGGTGCGGCAGTCCGTGGCGTCGCGCAATTGGTCGGCCGCGACCGAGAAGGCGGCTGCGCCGGGCCCTTCGAAGCGCGGGTCGTCGCATTGGCCGTCATTGGCCCAGGCGCTCGTATCGTCGCCGAAGTCGACATCCTGGGCGGAAGCCGCCCCTCCCATGGTCAGTGCCACCGTCAAGGCGACGCTGCCCAAAACCCGTATTGTTGTTTTCATCGCAAGGTTCCCTCTGGTCGGACTATGGGCCCAGGCATCCAGCTCCGGACAAGGCGTAAGAGGGAGTGAACAGCAAAATGTGGCCAAATGCCAGTACCCGAATAGGGGGGTCATTGAACCTTCATGCGCGCGGATGGGCGGCGCGATAGGCTTCGAGCAGGCGTTCGGTATCGACCTTCGTGTAGATCTGGGTGGTCGAGAGCGAGGCGTGGCCGAGCAGCTCCTGGATGGCGCGCAGGTCGCCGCCATTGCCGAGCAGATGAGTGGCAAAGGAATGGCGCAGGGCATGCGGGGTCGCCGAGGGCGGCAGGCCCAGGGCGCCGCGCACCTGCTCCAGCCGAAGCTGGATGAGGCGCGGGGAGAGGGGCGCGCCGCGCACGCCGCGAAAGATCGGGGCGTCGGCGTCGAGCGCAAAGGGGCAGAGGGCGAGATAGGCCTCGACGGCGTGCCGCACCGGCGCGATGAGCGGCACGAGCCGCGTCTTGCCGCCCTTGCCGGCGACGCGCAGGGAATCGGCATCCAGGGCCTTGCGGGTGACCGAAAGGGCCTCGGCGATGCGCAGGCCGGCGCCGTAGAGCAGCGCAATGACCGCCGTATCGCGCGCCGCGACCCAGGGGCGGTCCTCGAGCGTCTCGGTCGCGTCCAGGGTGGCGCGGGCTTCGGTGACGGTCATGGCCTTGGGGAGCGATTGCGGTTTTTTCGGCCCGCGCACGAGAGCGAGGGCTTCGGAGGCGACGAGGCCCTGGCGTTCGCAATGGGCGAAAAAGGATTTGATCCCCGAAAGCCCGCGCGCGATGGAGCGCGAACCGACCCCCTCGGCCCGTCGCGCGGCCATGAAGGCGCGGAAATCGGCGGCGCGCAGGGTTTTGAGGTCGTCGAGCGACAGCGTGCCGCCAAGATGGCCCGAAAGGAAGGCGAGGAACTGGTCGAGGTCGCGGCCATAGGCCTCGACGGTCTTGGGCGAGACGCGGCGCACCGATGCGAGGTCGCGGCGCCAGTCCGCGACGGCCCGGGCGAGCGTGGCGTCGATGGCGAAGGCTGTGTCGGTCATGTCCTGAACGCTAGCGAAAAGGTGTTACCAAGCGCGAAAGCCGCCACCATATCTCGAATCGCCTCCCTGCCGTATCGTCGCCCCATGCCAGCCGCCCCCGACACGATTGATGAACTTGCCTTCGGTCCCGGAGCGGTGGTCTCGGTCATGGTGGCCGTGGCCGTGGACCGGGCCTATTCCTACCGCGTGCCCGAGGGCATGGCGGTCGGGCGCGGCTCGATCGTGGTGGTGCCGCTGGGGCCGCGCCCGACCCTTGGCGTGGTCTGGGGCACGCCCGACGATACGGTGGCGCATAACCGGCTGAAGGATATCGCCCATGTCTATGACGTGCCGCTGCTGTCCGAGGAGCTGCTGCACCTCGTCGACTGGGTGGCGCGCTATACGCTGGCCCAGCCCGGCATGGTGCTGCGGGGCGTCTTGCGCAGCCACGAGGCGCTGAGCCCGCCCAAGCCCATCACGGCGCTGCGGCTTGTGGGGCCGGAGCCCGAACGCATGACCGAGGCGCGGCTGCGGGTGCTCGACGAGATGGCGGACGGCATGGCCTGGGCCAAGACGGCGCTGGTGGGCGCGACCGGGGTTTCCCCGTCCGTGATCGACGGGCTGGTGCGCTGCGGCACGCTGGAAGCGATCGAGATGCCCGCGCCGCCCCCGGTTTTCCCGCCCGATCCCGATTACGCGCCGGCGCTGCTCTCGGACGGCCAGCAAAGGGCGCTCGAGGCGCTGCGGGCCCATGACAGCGGCGGGTTCTCGGTGGCGCTGCTCGACGGCATCACCGGCTCGGGCAAGACCGAAGTGTTCTTCGAGGCGGTGGCCGACACGTTGCGGGCTGGCCGGCAGGTGGCGGTGATCCTGCCCGAGATCGCGCTGACCCATACCTTTCTCGACCGTTTCGCCAAGCGCTTCGGGCACAAGCCGGCCGAATGGCATTCCGACATGACGCCGGTGCAGCGGGCGCGGGTCTGGCGCGGGGTCCTGACCGGCGCGGTGCGCGCGGTAGTGGGCGCGCGCTCGGCGCTGTTCCTGCCGTTCCGCGAGCTCGGGCTGTTCGTGCTCGACGAAGAGCATGACGGGGCGTTCAAGCAATCGGACCGGGTCAATTATCACGGCCGCGACATGGCGGTGGTGCGCGCCTCGCTCGCGGGGGCGCGGGTCATCCTCGCGTCCGCCACCCCGTCGGTCGAAAGCCGCTACAATGCCGAAACCGGGCGCTATGCCCATATCAGGCTCGAAAGCCGCTATGCCGATGCGGCCCTGCCCGACATCACCGCCATCGACATGCGCGCCGAAGGGCCCGAGAAGGGCCAGTGGATCGCCCCGAAGCTGGCGCGGGCGGTGTTCGATGCGCTCGACCGCGGCGAGCAGGCGCTTTTGTTCCTCAACCGGCGCGGCTATGCGCCGCTGACCCTGTGCAAGGCCTGCGGGCATCAATACCAATGCCCCGAATGCTCGACCTGGCTGGTCGAGCACCGCTTCCGGGGCGTTTTGATGTGCCATCATTGCGGCCACGAAGAGCGTGCGCCGGCGGCGTGCGGCGCGTGCGGGGCAACGGATTCGCTGATCGCGGTGGGGCCGGGGATCGAGCGCATCGCCGAGGAGGTGGCCGAGCGCTTTCCCGGCGCGCGCACGGTGGTTCTGTCCTCGGACATGGGGTCCATGGGCCAGATCAGGGAACGTTTCGCCGAGATCGCGCGCGGCGACTACGACATCGTCATCGGCACCCAGCTCGTCGCCAAGGGGCATCATTTCCCCAAGCTCAACCTCGTGGGCGTGATCGACGCGGACCTGGGGCTGGCGCATGGCGATCCGCGCGCGGCGGAAAAGACGTTCCAGATCCTGACCCAGGTGACCGGACGCGCCGGGCGCGCGACCCGGCACGGCAGAGCTTTCCTCCAGACCTATCATCCGGACCATGCGGTGATGCGGGCCATGCTGAGCGGGGACCGGGAGGGATTCTATGCCCATGAGATCGCGGTGCGCCAGGCGGGGGAGCTGCCCCCGTTCGGCAGGCTCGCGGCGCTGATCGTTTCGGGGGGCGATCACGATACGACTTTCGCCTATGCCCGCGCGCTGCGCGCCGGGGCGCCGCTGGCGGAAGGGGTCAGGATCTTCGGGCCGGCGGACGCGCCGGTGGCCATGGTGCGCGGGCGCCACAGGGTGCGGCTTCTGGCGCAAAGTCCCCGGAGTTTCGACCTTTCCGGCTATATCCGGTTCTGGCTTTCGCACAGCGAAACGCCCAAGGGCGACCTGCGGGTGCAGGTGGATATCGACCCGATGAGTTTTTATTGAATCACCCCAGCGGGTTGCCTGCGACTTGCGGGCGCGAACAACCGCGCCTCGCGCGCTTGCGCGGCCCAACCAGCCATGATAAGGCCAGCCCGAATTGCTGATGAGCCCTTGTTTCCTGCGGGCTCGCCATCGGCGGCAACCGAGAAAGCGTCATTCCTACTGGTCAGCACGGGTGCGGGCACCCGGAGCGGGCAGGAGGAAAAAGCGCAAGCCTTATTAAGAGCAAGGGGTCAAAGAGCTTGAGCGCGTCACACTCCGTTCTCTCCCAGATCGCGCGGCCCTATGCCGCCGCTCTCTTCGATCTCGCCAAGGAAACCGGCGCGGTCGCGGAGGTCGAAGCCGGGCTCGACCAGATCCAGTCCCTCCTCGACACCTCGGACGATTTTTCGCGCTTCGCCACCAGCCCTACCGTCCGGACCGACGAGAAGGCGCGGGTGCTCGACGTGATCCTGAAGGATGCCGGCCTGCCGGAGATCCTCGCCAATACGCTGCGGCTGCTCGCCAAGAACGGGCGCCTGTTCACGCTGCCGGCCCTGATCGAGGCCTACAAGGCCCTCGCGGCCCAGGACCGCAACGAAGTGCGGGCGGACGTCACCAGCGCGACCGAGCTCAGCGACGCCCAGCGCGCGGCGCTGACCAGTGTGCTGCGCGACAAGATCGGCAAGACCGTTACCCTGCGCACCAAGGTGGACCCCAGCCTCATCGGCGGGCTCATCGTCAAGGTCGGGTCGCAGATGATCGACACATCGTTAAAGACAAAGCTTTCGGCCATGAAGATCGCCATGAAAGGGGCCAGCTAATGGACATCAAGGCTGCGGAAATTTCCGCGATCCTCAAAGACCAGATCAAGGATTTCGGCAAGGAGGCCCAGGTCTCCGAAGTCGGTCAGGTCCTTTCGGTCGGTGACGGCATCGCCCGCGTCTACGGGCTGGACAATTGCCAGGCGGGCGAGCTCGTCGAGTTCCCCGGCGGCATCAAGGGCATGGCGCTCAACCTCGAGACCGACAATGTCGGCGTCGTGATCTTCGGGTCCGACCGCGACATCAAGGAAGGCGACACCGTCAAGCGCACCGGCTCGATCGTGGACACCCCGGTCGGCAAGGGGCTGCTCGGCCGCGTGGTCGACGGCCTCGGCAACCCGATCGACGGCAAGGGCCCGATCGAATACGCCGAGCGCCGCCGCGTGGACGTCAAGGCCCCCGGCATCCTGCCGCGCAAGTCGGTGCACGAGCCGATGTCGACCGGCCTCAAGGCCATCGACGCCCTGATCCCCATCGGGCGCGGCCAGCGCGAGCTGGTGATCGGCGACCGCCAGACCGGCAAGACCGCCATCGTCCTCGACACGTTCCTCAACCAGAAGCCCGCCCATCAGGCCGGCGCAGCCGAGAGCGACAAGCTCTACTGCGTCTATGTCGCCGTGGGCCAGAAGCGCTCGACCGTCGCCCAGTTCGTCAAGATGCTGGAAGACAACGGCGCGCTCGAATATTCGATCGTCATCGCCGCGACCGCTTCGGACCCCGCGCCGATGCAGTTCCTGGCGCCCTTCACCGGCTGCGCCATCGGCGAATATTTCCGCGACAACGGCATGCATGCCGTGATCGCCTATGACGACCTCAGCAAGCAGGCCGTGGCCTATCGCCAGATGAGCCTGCTGCTCCGCCGCCCCCCCGGGCGCGAGGCCTATCCGGGCGACGTGTTCTACCTGCACTCGCGCCTTCTGGAGCGCGCGGCCAAGCTCAACGAGAATCACGGGCTCGGCTCGCTCACCGCGCTGCCGGTGATCGAGACCCAGGCCAACGACATCTCGGCCTATATCCCGACCAACGTGATCTCGATCACGGACGGCCAGATCTTCCTCGAGACCAGCCTGTTCTTCCAGGGCATCCGTCCTGCGGTGAACGTGGGTCAGTCGGTGTCGCGCGTGGGCGGCTCGGCGCAGATCAAGGCGATGAAGCAGGTTGCCGGTTCGCTCAAGGGCGAGCTCAGCCAGTATCGCGAAATGGCCGCCTTCGCCCAGTTCGGCTCGGACCTCGATGCGGCGACCCAGCGTCTGCTCAATCGCGGCGCGCGCCTGACCGAGCTCCTGAAGCAGCCGCAATTCTCCCCGCTCAAGACCGAGGAGCAGGTTGCGGTGATCTTCGCGGGTGCGAACGGCTATCTCGACGACCTGCCGGTGCGCGGCGTGCAGCCCTTCGAGCGGGCCCTGCTCTCGGCGCTTCGCGGCAAGCACGCGGACCTGCTCAAGGACATCGCCACCGAGAAGGCGCTGACCGACTCGATCAGGGATCGTCTCAAGGCGGCGCTTGACGGGTTCAAGAAGACCTACACCGCTTAACCCGGCCGCGCTGGCAAGGAGCTGACGGCGTTATGCCTTCACTTAAGGATCTCAAGAACCGGATCAACTCGGTCAAGTCGACCCAGAAGATCACCAAGGCCATGCAGATGGTCGCGGCGGCCAAGCTCCGCCGCGCCCAGGATGCGGCCGAAGCCGCGCGGCCCTATGCCGAGCGGATGGAGAAGGTGCTTGCCGGGCTGGCCGCGGCCTATGCGGACCGGCCGGACGCCCCCGCGCTTCTGGCCGGGACGGGCAAGGAAGACGTGCATCTGCTCGTGGTCGCCACCGGCGAGCGCGGGCTGGCGGGGAGCTTCAACTCCGCCATCGCCCGCATGGCGCGCGATCACGCCAATGCGCTCCTGGCCCAGGGCAAGACGGTCAAGATCCTGTGCGTAGGCAAGAAGGGCGCCGACATCCTGCGCCGCGGCCTCAGGGACCACATCGTCGAAGTGCTGAGCCTGCGCGACGTGCGCGCGCTCAGCTATGGCGTGGCCCAGGGCATCGGGGAAAAGGTCCTGCAGATGTACGCGGCCGGCGAGTTCGACGTCGCGACCTTGTTCTATGCGAACTTCAAGTCGGTGATCAGCCAGGTGCCCACGGCCCAGCAGCTCATTCCCGCCAAGTTCGAGGCGGGTGAGGGCGAGGGCGCGCTCAAGGCGGGCGGCGCGGTCTATGAATACGAGCCGGACGAGGAAGCGATCCTCGAGGACCTGCTGCCGCGCAATATCTCGGTTCAGGTGTTCCGGGCCCTGCTCGAAAACAACGCTTCGTTCTACGGCGCGCAGATGACCGCCATGGACAATGCGACGCGCAACGCCGGCGAGATGATCGGGAAGCTGCAGCTTTCCTACAACCGCCAGCGCCAGGCGCAGATCACCAAGGAACTGATCGAAATCATTTCGGGCGCGGAAGCGCTCTAAAGAAGGAAAGACCGATGGCAGAGACCAAAACCGGCCGCGTTTCCCAGGTGATGGGCGCCGTTGTGGACGTCCAGTTCGACGACCACCTGCCGGCCATCCTGAACGCGCTCGAAACCGACAACAATGGCAGCCGCCTGGTGCTGGAAGTGGCCCAGCATCTCGGTGAGAACACCGTGCGCACCATTGCCATGGACACGACCGAGGGCCTGGCCCGCGGCGTGGCCGTGACCGATACGGGCGAGTCGATCTCGGTGCCGGTGGGCGACGAGACGCTCGGGCGCATCATGAACGTGATCGGCGAGCCGATCGACGAGGCCGGGCCGGTTAGGACCGCGACCCGCCGCGCCATCCACCAGCCGGCGCCGGAATTCGTCGACCAGGCGACCGAGGCGCAGGTTCTCGTCACCGGCATCAAGGTCATCGACCTTCTGGCCCCCTATGCGAGGGGCGGCAAGATTGGCCTGTTCGGCGGCGCGGGCGTGGGCAAGACCGTGCTGATCCAGGAGCTGATCAACAACGTGGCCAAAGGCCATGGCGGCTATTCGGTGTTCGCCGGCGTCGGCGAACGCACCCGCGAAGGCAACGACCTCTATTACGAGATGATCGAATCGGGCGTGAACAAGGATCCCAAGGAGAACAACGGCTCGACGGCCGGGTCCAAGTGCGCGCTGGTCTTCGGCCAGATGAACGAGCCCCCGGGAGCCCGTGCCCGCGTGGCCCTGACCGGTCTCTCGATCGCCGAGGATTTCCGCGACAAGGGCCAGGACGTCTTGTTCTTCGTCGACAACATCTTCCGCTTCACCCAGGCGGGTTCGGAAGTGTCGGCGCTGCTGGGCCGTATTCCTTCGGCCGTGGGCTATCAGCCGACGCTGGCCACCGACATGGGTGCGCTGCAGGAGCGCATCACCACCACCAACAAGGGTTCGATCACCTCGGTGCAGGCCATTTACGTGCCGGCCGACGACTTGACCGACCCGGCGCCCGCGACCTCGTTCGCGCACCTTGACGCGACGACCACGCTCAGCCGCGCGATCTCGGAAAAGGGCATCTATCCGGCGGTGGATCCGCTCGATTCGACCTCGCGCATGCTCGATCCCAAGATCGTGGGCGAAGAGCATTACCAGGTCGCCCGCGACGTGCAGGAAGTGCTGCAGCGCTACAAGTCGCTTCAGGACATCATCGCGATCCTGGGCATGGACGAGCTTTCCGAAGAGGACAAGCTCACCGTGGCCCGCGCCCGCAAGATCGAGCGTTTCATGAGCCAGCCGTTCCACGTGGCCGAGCAGTTCACGGGCGCGCCCGGCATCTATGTCGAGCTCGAAGACACCATCAAGGCGTTCAAGGGCCTTGTGGCGGGTGAATACGACCACCTGCCCGAGCAGGCGTTCTACATGGTCGGCACCATCGAGGACGCGGTCAAGAAGGCGCAGAAGCTGGCGGCCGAAGCGGCCTGATCTCTGCCGTAACCCAATAAACGGCCGGGGCCCTCCCCGGCCGCCTTTCAGCAAGACAACAGGCGGACCATGGCCGACGGCGTCAAAATCGATATCGTATCGCCCGAATATCTCGTCCTGTCGGACACGGTGCGTTCCGTGACCGTGCCGGGGACCGAGGGGTATCTGACGGTGATGGGCGAGCACGCCCCGCTGATGACCACCCTGCGGCCGGGCTTCGTCACCGTTGCCGGGCAGGGCGGAACCCAGAGCTATTTCGTCGCGGGCGGCTTTGCCGATATCGCGGGCGCCGAAGTCACGATCCTCGCCGAGGACGCGCGGCCGGCGGCCGAGTTCGGGCGCGCCGAGATCGAGGCGCAGATCGCCAAGGCCCAGGACGAGCTCAACCAGGCCGATGGGATCGACGAAAAGGGCGTGGCGCAGAACCGGCTCGACCAGTGGCGCAACCTCCTGATCGAGGCCGCTGCGCTGGGTACGGCGCACTGAGCGTTCCGGCGCGACGGATCGGATCATGCAGCGGGGCCGGATGGCCCCGTTTTGCTGTCCGGCGGTCCATCCCGGCCGACGCAGCATTTGACTGAAGCTTCTTCATAAGTATCACTAACAATGTGATGCTCAAGGAGGAGGCCATTATGACACATTCACCCTTTCGACGGGCGGCGGGTTTCGCCGCCATTCTGCCCGTGCTTCTCGCCACGACCGCGCTGGCGGCGCCGGGCGAGGACTGGGTCCCGGTGACCGACGCGATGATCCTCGATCCCGATCCGGCCCATTGGCTGAGCTGGCGCGGCACGCTCAACAGCTGGGGCTACAGCCCGCTGGACCAGATCACGGCCGACAATGTCGATCAGCTCCAGCTCGTCTGGACCCGTGGGCTGGCTTCGGGGATCGGGGAGGGCACGCCGCTGGTCTATGACGGCTGGATGTTCTTTCCCCAGACCAACGACATCATCGAAGCCTATGAGGCGGCGACCGGACGGCTGATCTGGCGCTATGAACGCGAGCTTCCGGACGACCTCAACACCTATATGCCCTTCACCCAGATCAACCGCAGCCTCGCGCTTTACGGGGACCGGCTGATCGACACGACCGGCGATCTCTATGTCCTGGCGCTCGATGCCCAGACCGGGCAGGTGGCGTGGGAAACGCAGCTCCACGACTATCTGGAGAGCCCTTCGCAGGAGACCACCGGCCCCATCATCGTCAACGGCAAGATCATCTCGACCCGCGGCTGCCAGCCCGCGGGCGGGCCCGAGGCCTGTGCGGTGACCGCCCACGACGCGGAGACGGGGGAGGAGCTGTGGCGCACGCTCAATATCGCGCGCCCGGGCGAAGAGGGCGACGAGAGCTGGGGCGACGTGCCCTTCGAGAGCCGCTGGCACGTGGGCGCCTGGATGGCCCCGAGCTATGATCCCGAGACCAATCTCATCATCTACGGCACGTCGGTGACCCAGCCGGCGCCCAAGTTCATGCTCGGCGGCACCGACAACCAGCACCTCTACCACAACTCGACGATCGCCCTGGATGCCGATACGGGCGAGCGGGTGTGGTACTACCAGCACCTCATCGACAACTGGGATCTCGACCATCCGTTCGAGCGTCTGCTGATCGACACGGCGGTGACCCCCGATCCCGACGCGGTCGCCTGGATCAATCCGGACCTCGAACCGGGCGAGGAGCGGCGGGTGGTGACCGGCGTGCCGGGCAAGACCGGCATCGTCTATACGCTCGACCGCGAGACCGGCGAGTTCCTGTGGGCGACGCCGACCATCCACCAGAACGTGGTCGCCTCGATCGACGGTCAGACCGGCGCGGTGACGACCAATCCCGAGGTGGTGCCCACCGGCCCGGACCAGACCGTCGAAGTCTGCCCGAGCCAGAACGGGGGCAAGAACTTCTTCACCGGCGCCTACAGCCCGCTCAACAACGTCATGTACTATTCGCTGTTCAACACCTGCATGGACGTGACGACCCTTGCCGCGGAGCCCGACGTCACCGGCCGCTACCAGATCGCCATGACCAACCAGAGGCTGGCGCCCGGGACGGAAATGGTCGGCACCATGCGCGGCATCAGCGCCGAGACCGGCGAAACCCTGTGGCTCCAGGAGACTCGGGCGGCGACCCTCTCGCTGTTGACCACCGGCAGCGGGCTGATCTTCGGCGGCGACGTGGCCGGGTATTTCCGGGCCTATGACCAGGAGACCGGCGAGGCCGTGTGGGAGGTCAATCTGGGGGCGCAGGTGTCGGGCTATCCGGTGACCTTCGCGGTGGAGGATCGGCAATATGTCGCCATCTCCACCGGCCCGTCGCTGGCGGGCGGTTCGGCCCTGACGCTGGCGCCCGAATACACGCCCTCGACGGACAGCAACCTGTTCGTCTTCGCGCTGCCCCGGCGCTGATTGGCGTTCTTCGGCATCCCGTCGCTCCCCTGGAGCGACGGGTGGCGCCTCTCTCCCCCTCTCCTCCATGGGGAGGGGGGTGCTCGGGAAATCATCCCAGCGCCGCGTCCACGGCAGCGAGGGCGTGGAGCTGGGTCGTATCGTAGACGGGCAGCGGGCTGACGTCGTCGTCGATCAGCATGCCGATCTCGGTGCAGCCCAGGATCACGGCCTGGGCGCCGCGCGCGGCCAGGCGTTCGATGGCGGTCACATAGGTGGCGCGCGAGCGCTCGGTGACGACGCCCAGGCACAGCTCCTCGTAGATGATGGCGTTGAGGTTGGTGCGGTCCACCTCGGGCACGATGGGGTCGAGGCCCGCGGCGCGGAGCCGGTCGGTGTAAAAATCCATCTCCATGGTGAAGCGGGTGCCCAGCAGGCCGACCCGGGTCGCGCCGTCGTTCAGAAGCGCCTGTGCGGTCGGGTCCGCGATATGGATCAGGGGGATGTCGGTCGCGTTCTCGATGGTCCCGGCGACCACATGCATGGTGTTGGTCGCGAGCAGCAGCAGCTCGGCCCCGGCCGCTGCGAGGCGCCTGGACGAAGTGGCGAGCAATTCGCCCGCCTCGTCCCACGCACCGCGCGCCTGCAGGGCGGCGATGGGCGCGAAATCCAGCGAGTGGATCAGGATGTCGGCCGAGGCGAGGCCGCCCAAACGGCGTGCGACCTCCCGGTTGATCGCGGCATAATAATGGGCGGTCGATTCCCAGCTCATGCCGCCGATGATGCCGATGGTCTTCATAGTGCGCCGTTGCGGAGCTTTTCGGGGATGTCGCCGAAGATCTCGACCAGCTGTTCGTAGACCCCGCGCTTGAAGGGCACGATGATGCCGGGCAGGGCGGAAAGGCTTTCCCAGCGCCAGGCGTCGAACTCGGCCGGATGCGAGCCCTCGGCCGGGTGCGCGATCTCGATCTCGGCCTCATCGCCCTCGAGCAGGAAGGCGAACCATTTCTGGCGCTGGCCGCGATACCTGCCCTTGAGCGCGATGCCCAGGACATCGTCGGGCAGGTCGTAGAACAGCCAGTCGGGCGCCTCGGCCAGCAGCCTGATGGTGCGGACCGAGGTCTCCTCGTAAAGCTCGCGATAGGCGGCGGGCAGGGGGTCCTCCCCCTCGTCGATGCCGCCCTGGGGCATCTGCCAGGGCGCGGCCACCTCGCTCTGGTCCGCGCCCTGGTCGGGGACGCGCCGGGCGATGAACACCTGGCCTTCGCGGTTGAACAGGGCCACGCCGATGCAATCGCGATAGGGCATGGCTTGCCGGTCGATCATGGACATACCTATGGCTGGATGGAATTGGCGGCGAGAGCGCTGAAGGGGACGAGCACGGTGCGGTCCTCGTCGAGGCCCTGGGCCCATTCGGCCAGGGTGGCGATGGAGATGGGCAGGGCCGAAAGGGTGGCGACCGCGCTGCCGTCGCGCGCGGCGCGCGCTTCCAGCGCGTCGAGCTCGGCGAGGATCGCGGCGCGCGAGGGATTGGCGTCGAGGACGCGGCTCGAGCGCAGGAAGGGCACCTGGTTGGCGCGGGTGAGCTGGGGCGCGACCGAACGGGCGGACGAGCCGTCATCGAGATAGCCGATGCCTCGCAGGCCCAGTTCCTCGACCACGGGGCCGAAATCGGCGGCCGAGGCGGTGAAGCGCGCGCCCATGTGGTTGACGACCCCGGTATAGCCGCCGAAGCGCGCCAGCAGCCAATAGAGCTTTTCGAGATTGGCGCGCGGCGGCTGCTCCACCAGCAGCGTATGCGGGCCGGGGTCGCTCTGGGGATAGTCGAAGGGCTCGAGCGGGATTTCGAGCATCAGCTCGTGCCCGTCCTCGCGCGCCCGGGCCGTGGTGGCGTCCAGGTTGCCGCCATAGGGGGCAAAGGCGAGGGTGACGGCGCCGGGCAGGGCCTCGATGGCGTCGAGCGTCGTGGTCTGGTTGAGCCCGAGACCGGTGACGATTACGCTGACCAGCCCGCGTCCGTTGGCGGTCGCGGGCGTGATCGAGGGCCGGGCATAGGCGGAAAACGGCCGCTCGCCCGACGCCGAGACGCGCGGGATCATGCCGTATTGGGTAACCTCGATCAATTCGGGGCGGGCGCCGAAGGCGAGGATGTCGCGCTCGGTCTGGGTCAGGGGCGCTTCGTCCGCGATCCCGGCGGATTGGTAATCCGCCCCGAGGGTGATGATCGAAGGCCCGTCGATGGGCGTGCCTTGCACGGCGGGAGGCGCCGGTTCGGGCGCGCTGGCCGGAGGGGCGGCGATCTGCTCGACAAGGGGGTTGGGCGTCGCGGTCCCTATGGTCGCCTCGGCCTGGGGCAGGCCGCCCATGGGATCCTCGATGGCGACGATCCAGCCGATGGCGCCGGCACCGATCAGCGCAAGGACGAAAAAGCCGATCCGCGCCCAGGGAAAGCCGCGGCCGGTCAGGGGCGTCGCGAGCGGATTGGGGCGGCGCTTGCGGCCCAGCGGTGCATCGAGCTCCTGGCTCATCGGTTGCGCTGCGCGTCCTCGTGCGGGCAATGGGGCGGGCGGGCGCGAATCACCGCGCGCCCGCCTGCCACCGAGCATAACACACTCGGTGTTCCGTATGCCTTAGGGCGCGGGCGCCTCCGCCGCCTCGTCGGCGGGCGCGTCGCCGGACATGGCGCTTTCCAGCGCCACGGCCTGGCTGGGCGGGAAGGCGGGGTCGCTCACCGTGCCGAGGATGAGGTCGATGGCGTAGTTGAGCTGGTTGTCCTCGGCCTTGTCGATGGGGATATAGACCGACGATCCGGCGGTCGCCTCCTCGCCTTCGCCGGCGAGATGGCCCGCGGCGCCCGCTTCGCCCAGGATCTCGTAGGCGGCGCGCAATTCCTCGGGCACGTCCTGGAGCACCTCGATATCGGGGATGATGCCGAGGGCCTGGATCGAGCGGTTGTTGGGTGTGTAGTAGCGCGCCGTCGTGAGCCGCATGGCCCCGTCGATGCCGAGCGGGATGATGGACTGCACCGAGCCCTTGCCGAAGGAGCGGGTGCCCACGAGCGTCGCGCGGGCATGGTCCTGCAGGGCGCCGGCCACGATCTCGGCGGCGGAGGCCGAGCCGCCATTGATGAGGACGATCAGCGGCACGTCGGCCAGCAGCGCGTCGATTTCGTCGGGATGGGCCTCGTAGCGGCTGTTCTGGCGCTCGGTACGGCCGCGGGTCAACACGACGCTCCCCTGGGATAGGAAGGCGTCGGCCACGAAGACCGACTGATCGACCACGCCGCCGGGATTGTTGCGCAGATCGAGGATGATGCCGGCGGGCGGCTCGCCCCCGTTGTCCTCGAAGATGGTGCGGATCGAATCCTCGAGCCCGGCATAGGTCTGGCCCGAGAAGCGGGACACCCGGATGATCGGGACCTCGCGCTCGTAGCTCATGCGCACCGAGGCGACCGAGATGATATCGCGGGTCAAGGTGAGCGGAATGGGAACGTCCACGCCTTCGCGTGCGACCACGACGTCGACCTCGGTGCCCGGCTCGCCGCGCATCATGTTCATGGCCTCGTCGAGCGTCATGCCATAGACGTCCTGGCCTTCGATCTCGATGATGAAGTCGCCGGCGAGGATGCCGGCGCGCGAGGCGGGGCTGTCGTCATAGGGGGTCACGACGCGGACGAGATCGTTCTCCATGGTGATCTCGATGCCCAGGCCGCCGAACTGGCCGGAAAGGTCCTCCTGCACGTCGCCATAGCTATCGGGGCTGATATAGGCCGAATGGGGATCGAGCGAGGTCAGCATGCCGTTGATGGCGGCGCGGATCAGCTCGGTCTCGTCGGGCGCCTCGACATATTCCTCGCGGATACGGTCCAGCACCTGGCCGAAGAGCTCGAGCTGCAGGTAGAGCTCGCTCGAATCGGTGCTCTGCGCGGTCTCCTGATTGAAGGCCACGAGGGGCAGCGCGATAGCGCAGGCGGCCAATCCCGCCGCCGCGAGACGCTTGGTCAACACATTCATCAGCTCGATCCACCTTCCTGGCTTATCGGTTGTGCGACCCACCACCCTGCCGGGTTGATCGGCTCGCCGCCTTCTCGCAGCTCAATATAGAGGGTCGGCTCGTCCGCGCCAGAACCAGTTGCGAGGCTTTGAGCGAAAGCGTCCGTACCCATGGTCCCGACGACCTCGCCCATCCTCAGGAACTGGCCCTCTTCGACCGACACGGCATCGAGCCCCGCAAGAAGGATCGTGTAATCCTGGCCGGCATTGAGCACGAGGATTTGGCCGTAATTGAGGAAGTCCCCGGCATAGGCGACCCAGCCGTCGGCAGGCGTGTGCACGGGGGCGCCGGGGGCGGTGACGACCGAAAGCCCGCGCGCGGTGCCGCCGAACCCGTCCGAGGCGCCGAAGGTGCGCGCCGTGATGCCGCCGGCGACGGGCGCGGAGAGGTAGCCGCGCGCGGCGCCCAGGGGCAGGGCGGGCTCGGTGCGGTCCGCATCGGCGAAAGCGATGGCGATGGTCTCGGGGTCCAGTGCTGGCAGGGGCTGGCCCTGGGCGGCGGCGCGGCTCGCCGCGTCGGCGGCGGAGACCGCTTCCAGCCGCGTCTCCAGCCCGCTGATCAGGCGTTCGAGGGAGGCGGCGCGGTCGGCCAAAGCCTGCGCCTGGGCCTCTTCGAGGATCAGCTCTTCGCTGAGCCAGTCGACCCCGGCGCGGCGCGCCTCGATGACGGTCGCGATGCGCAGCCGCTCCTCGTGCAGGGCGGCGAGATTGGCGCGCAGCACCCGGGCCTCGGCATCGGCCTCCGCCTTCACCTCGGCCAGGGCTTCGAGATCGGCGGTAACCGTCTCGGCCTCGGCGCGCAATTGCGGCAGAAGCGCCGAGAGCAGCATGGCGGCGCGGGCCGAGCCCAGCGCGTCGCGCGGATCGACGATGATGGCGGGGGGCGGGTTGGCGGAAATGCGCTGCAGTGCGCTCAGAAGGGTCGAGATGGTCTGGTCCTGCCCGTCGAGCCGGGCGCGGATCGCCTCCTCGGAAGCGAACAGCTCCTGCAGCCGGTCCTCGAGGAGATGCACATCCTCGGACGTGGCGTCGACGCGGGCGCCGGCGGCAACGAGCTGCGCCGTGAGCGCGGCGCTGTCGTCGCTCAGGGCCGCGATCTCGGCGCGGATCTCGGCGATGCGCTCCTGGCTCAGCGCGATCTCGCCCTCGACCGTGCCGAGGGTGGTTCCCGCTTCGGTGACCGCCGCTTCGCTCTGGTTGAAGGGCACCGCATCGATATCGGGGACAGCAGCCGGCTCGTCTTGCGCCAGGCTCGGGGCGGCGAGGGTCAGCGCCAGCCCGCCCGCCAGCACGCGCAGGACGGCAGGGCCCCGCGGTCTCATGCGGCTTTGAGGGGCGGCATCTCGTGGCACATCACGTGTCATGGGCAAAGCGGCGCGAATCACCGGGGGACCATACCACAGAGCCCGGAACATCATTCGCCCCGGTGATAGGGATGGCCCGATAAAATCGTCGTGGCGCGATAGAGCTGTTCGGCCGCCATGATGCGCACGAGCTGGTGCGGCCAGGTCATGGGGGAAAAGCTCAGGGCGAGATCGGCGCTGTCCCGGTATGCCGGATCGTGGCCGTCCGGGCCGCCGATGGCGAGGACGAGCGCGGGCGCGCCGTCGTCGCGCCAGGCCGCGATCCTTTCGGCAAACGCGTCGCTCGCGAGCATTTTCCCGCGTTCGTCGAGAACGATGCGGCGCGCCCCGGCCGGGGCCATGCGCGCGAGCGCGGCCGCTTCCTCCCGCTTGCGGGCGACAGCCTCCTGGGCGCGGCTCTCGGGGGATTCGGAGACGGAAAAGCCGGTGAGGCCGAGGGCGCGGCCCGCGGCCTCGGCGCGTGAAAGATAGCGGGCGACAAGCTCACGCTCGGGCCCATGCTTCATGCGCCCGATGGCGGCGACGACGATCTGCATCGCCTAAGTCCTTGTTTGGTCTCGCTCCCGAAGACGCGCGCTAGCGCGCGTCGCTTCCGAAGTCAGCGGTCCACATCTTCTCGATGTTGTAGAACTCGCGGACTTCCGGCCGGAAGATATGGACGATCACGTCGCCCGTATCGACCAGAACCCAGTCGCAGGCCGAAAGGCCCTCGATGCGCGGCTTGGAATAGCCCGCTTCCCGAAGCGCCTTGACGAGCTGGTCCGCGACCGCGCCGACATGACGGTTCGACCGGCCCGACGTCACGACCATGTAGTCGGACAGGCTGGACTTTCCGGTGATGTCGATGGAGACCGTGTCTTCGGCCTTGGCGTCGTCGAGCGCCATCAGGATCACGTCCACAAGGGGGAGCCGCGCCTGGGCCGGGGGGATGGCGCCCATGCTGGGCGCCGCTTTGCCGGGCGTTGCAGCCATCAGGCCCTAACCTTCGCCCAAAAGGCTTTCGCGAATGTCATCAGGTGGTCTTCAATCCTCTTTGCCGACCATGGACGCGCCGGGATGGCGCATCCGTTCTTGCAATATGCGGTCTGTCCCCGGTTTTGCCAAGGGCGAGCGGTGAGAGATTAGTCGGGCTTGGTGTCGGCAATGCGACGCGCCTCGCCGTTGCGGATCGCGGTGGAGGACAGCGAGGACATGAGCCCGTTGAGGAATACCCAGCGCGGCGGGGTCGCAGTGGCCAGCGTCTTGGCCTCGCTCTCTTCCAGCCGGTAGCGGGCGAAACGCATGGCCGCCCGGGAAAACGAGGCCCGGCGGGTCGAGCCGGGGCGGGCATAGACCGCGATGGGCAAGAGGCGGAAAATCTCCTCCCAGCGCTCCCAGCGGTGAAAGCCCGCCAGCGAATCGGCGCCCATGATCCAGACCAGGTGGCGGCCCGGCAGGGCGCGCTTCAGGAAGGCGAGCGTATCGTAGGTATAGCGGAAGCCGCGCTCGGCCTCGAATCCGGTGACGTGGACGCGCGGATGGTCCACCAGCGCGCGGGCAAGGCTCACCCGCTCGGTCAGCGGCAGCAGGTCGGATCTGGACTTGAGCGGATTGCCCGGCGTCACCAGCCACCACACGGCATCGAGCCCGAGCCTTGTCATGGCCTCGCGCGAGACCAGGCGGTGGCCGTCATGGGGCGGGTTGAAGCTGCCGCCGAACAGCCCGATGCGCATGCCCGGGACCGAGGGGGGGAGAGCGGTGATGCCCGCCGCGTGGCGCCGCGCGACGAGCCGCTTCAAGGGCGCGTCTGCCCCGTGCCGCGCACGAGATATTTGAAGCTGGTGAGTTGCTCGACGCCGACGGGTCCGCGCGCGTGCATCTTGCCGGTCGCGATGCCGATCTCGCCGCCGAAGCCGAACTCGCCGCCATCGGCGAACTGGGTCGAGGCATTGTGCATGAGGATCGCGGAATCGATCTCGTTGAAGAAGCGCGCGACCACGTTGGGGTCCTCGGCGATCACGGCGTCGGTATGATGGGAGGAATAATGCTCGATATGGGCGATGGCCTCGTCCAGGTCCGCGACCACCTTCACCGAGATGATCGCGTCCTCGTATTCGGTGCGCCAATCCTCTTCGGTCGCGGGCGTGGCGGTATCGAAGATGCGGCGCACGGTCTCGTCGCCGCGGATCTCGCAGCCCTTGGCGACCAGAGCGTCGAGGACGGGCCGCAGATGGGTGGCGACCACGTCCTTGTGGACCAGAAGCGTCTCGGCCGCGCCGCAGATGCCGGTGCGGCGCATCTTGGCGTTGGCGATCACCGTCACCGCGGTATCGCGATCGGCGCTTTTGTCGACATAGATGTGCACGAGGCCTTCGAGATGGGCGAAGACCGGCACGCGGGCCTCGGCCTGGACGCGGGCCACCAGGCCCTTGCCGCCGCGCGGCACGATGACGTCGATAGTGCCGTCCAGCCCCTTGAGCATCTCGCCCACGGCGGCGCGATCGGTGGTCGGCACGATCTGGATCGCGTCCTCGGGCAGGCCCGCTTCCCTGAGCCCGGCAACGAGGCAGGCATGGATGGCGTGGGACGAATGATAGCTGTCCGAGCCGCCGCGCAGGATCACGGCATTGCCGGCCTTCAAGCACAGGGCGCCGGCATCGGCGGTGACGTTGGGACGGCTCTCGAAAATCACCCCGATCACCCCGAGCGGGGTGCGGACGCGCGAAATGTCGAGCCCGTTGGGGCGCTGCCAATTGGCCAGCACCGCGCCGACCGGATCGGGCAGGGCGGCGACGGTCTCGAGCGCCTCGATGATGCCGTCGAGCCGGGCGTCGTTGAGCAGCAGCCGGTCGAGGAAGGCGGCGCTCATGCCGCCGGCCTTGGCGGTTTCGAGGTCGCGCGTATTGGCGGCGAGAATCTCGGCGCGGCGGGAATCGATCGCGCGCGCGGCGGCGCGCAGCGCCTCGTCCTTCTTGACGCTGTCGGCGTGGGCGAGAACCGACGCGGCGGCACGGGCGCGGCGGCCGATCCCGGCCATGACGGCTTGCGTATCGTCCATATCCATCGCTGCGCTCATCTCGCGGTCTCCTGTCGCGGGTCGTCGGTGCCGGCCTCGCCGGGGTTCAACAACACCAAATTGTCGCGATGCACAAGTTCGGCACGGGTGTCGGGACCCAGGATCTCACGCACCTCGTCGCTGCGCATGCCCGTGACCAGGGCGGCGCTTTCCGAATCCATGCCCGCGAGGCCGCGCGCGATCTCGCGGCCCCCGGGATCACAGATGGCGACGGGATCGCCCCGCGTAAAGTCCCCCCGGATCTTCGTGACGCCCGCGGGCAGGAGCGAGCGGCCGGTCCTGAGCGCGCGCACCGCCCCGTCGTCCACATGGATGCGGCCGGAGACCTCCAGCGTGCCCATGATCCAGCGTTTTCGCGCGTGGCCGATGGCCAGGGCCGGGGCGAAGAGCGTGTGCGGGCCGCCGGACACAAGCCGGCGGATCGGATGGGGCTCGGTGCCCCGCGCGATCAGCATGGCGGTGCCCGCCAGCGTCGCGATCTTGCCCGCCTCGACCTTGGTCGCCATGCCGCCGCGCGACAGGTGGCTCGCCGCGCCCCCGGCCATGGCCTCGATCTCGGGCGTGATCGCGGCCACGTGCGGGATCAGGGTCGCGGCAGGGTCCCTGGCGGGCGGGGCGGTATAGAGCCCGTCCACATCCGAGAGCAGGATCAGCGCGTCGGCCTCGATCATGGTGGCGACGCGGGCCGAGAGCCGGTCGTTGTCGCCATAGCGGATCTCAGCGGTGGCGACGGAATCGTTCTCGTTGATGATCGGCACCGCGCCGAGCGAGAGCAGGGTGTTGATCGTGGTGCGCGCGTTGAGGAAGTAACGGCGCTCCTCGGTGATGTTGGGGGTCAGCAGGATCTGGCCCGTGACGATGGAATGGCGGCCTAGGTGGTCGGCCCAGGCCTGGCTGAGCGCGATCTGCCCGGCGCTGGCCGCCGCCTGGCTCTGCTCGAGCGGCAGGGTCCTGGCGTTGAGCCCCAGGATGCGCCGCCCCAGCGCGATGGCGCCCGAGGAGACGACGACGATGTCGTGGCCAGCGGCCTTGAGCGCGGCGATGTCCTCGGCCAGCGCGGCCAGCCAGTCGGCGCGCACTTTCCCGCTCACCGCGTCGACCAGCAGGGCCGATCCGATCTTGATGGTCAGGCGCCTGTAGGGCGCGAGGATATTGGCGGACGTATCCACGGGGGCACCGAAAAATAAAGGCGTGCGTGTCCTAGCGCGGCGGACAAACTCTAGGCAAGGGGCGCGTGGAGATCGAGCGTGGCACCCCTCACCCCCCCTCCCCTCTCCCTCAAGGGGAGAGGGGAGCACAGGAGCCGATAAACCACAGGCTTCCCTTCTCCCCTTGAGGGAGAAGGTGGATCGGGCCGAAGGCCCGAGACGGATGAGGGGTGCTCTTTCCAGACGATGCGCGCGCCTACGGCGTCCAGGGCTCGGCTGGAGCGGCCACCGAGGAGCGCGCCTCGTTCTCCTTGGCGTGGTCGATCACCTCGAGCAGCGCGAACAGCACGGTTTCGACATTCTCGCCTGTGGCGCCCGAAAGCGCGTGGACCGGTCCGCCCGACGCCTTTTCGAGCGCCCTGAGCTTTTTCGCCCGGTCCTCGGGGGTGAGCGCGTCCACCTTGTTGAGCGCCAGCACCTCCTCCTTTTCGTCGAGCCCGCTGCCATAGGCTTCGAGTTCGGTTCGGATGGTGCGGTAGGCGTCGACCACGTCGTCCTGGGTGCCGTCGACCAGGTGCAGCAGCACGCTGCAGCGCTCGACATGGCCGAGGAAACGGTCACCGAGCCCCGCGCCTTCGGAGGCGCCCTCGATCAGGCCCGGAATGTCGGCGAGGACGAATTCACGCCCGCCGGCGCGCACCACGCCCAGCCCGGGATGCAGGGTGGTGAAGGGATAGTCGGCGATCTTGGGCCTGGCGGCGGTCACGGCGGAAAGGAAGGTGGATTTGCCGGCATTGGGCAGGCCGACCAGCCCGGCGTCGGCGATGAGCTTGAGCTTGAGCCAGATCCACTTCTCGATGCCGTCCTGGCCGGGATTGGCCCGGCGCGGCGCCTGGTTGGTCGAGGACTTGAAATAGGCATTGCCGAAGCCGCCATTGCCGCCGCGCAGGAGCGTCACGGTCTGGCCCACTTCGGTGAAATCGGCGAGCAGGGTCTCCCCGTCCTCCTCGAACACCTGGGTCCCCACCGGCACCTTGAGCACGATATCGGCGCCGTCCGGGCCGGTGCGGTTCGAGCCCATGCCATGGGTGCCGGTGCCGGCCTTGAAATGCTGCTGGTAGCGATAGTCGATCAGCGTGTTGAGCCCGTCGACGCAGGTGATGATCACATCGCCCCCGCGCCCGCCATTGCCGCCGTCCGGGCCGCCGAACTCGACGAATTTCTCGCGGCGGAACGAGACCGAGCCGGCGCCGCCATTGCCCGAACGGACATAGACCTTGGCGGAATCGAGGAATTTCATGGCGTGGTCCCGGCGGTTGCCGCGAGAAAGGCCTCGCGGGTCAGAATGGTTTCGATGTGGTCAATCTCGCGCCCCTGGGCAAGGCAGATGCGCGTGCCCATGTGCTCCTCGGTGAAGCCGAGCTTCTTCTGGATGGCGAGCGAGGCCTTGTTGAAGTGGAAGACGCCCGACAGCAGTTCGTCGGCCCGGGTGGCGGAAAAATACCAGGCGATCACCGCGCGCGCGGCCTCGGTCATGTAGCCCTTGCCCCAATAGGGCTCGCCCAGCCAATAGCCGATCTCGGCCAGCCGGCCCTCGCGGTGCATGCCGCAAAAGCCGATCAGCCCATCGTCGGGAAGCACGATGGCGAAGGTGACCGAATCCGGGCTCCAGTCGCGCTTCTGGCGCACCAGCCAGTCCACGGCCATGTTGAAGGTATAGGGATAGGGCACGCGGGCGAGGTTCTTGGTGACCTCGTAATTGTTGAGCAGCGTCGCGATGCGCGGCGCGTCGCGCAGGCGCGGGCGGCGCAGGATCAGGCGCGGGGTGCGAAGCTCGGGCTGCTCACTCATCTGGGGGTCCGTAACGCAAAAGGGGAGCCGGCTCGGCTCCCCCCAAGAATTCTACAGCTCGGGGCCGCGGGGCAAGCCCGCGACGGGAACTGGGGCAGACTTATTCCGCGGCCTGGGCCGGCTGGACGGAGACGAAGCTCCGGTCGCCCGCCTTGGTCGAGAAGGTCACGGTGCCGTCGACCAGCGCGAAGATCGTGTGATCCTTGCCCAGGCCCACGCCCGTGCCGGGATGCCACTTGGTGCCGCGCTGGCGGACGATGATGTTGCCGGCGACGACAGCTTCGCCGCCGAACTTCTTGACGCCGAGGCGGCGGCCAGCGGTATCGCGACCGTTGCGGGACGAACCGCCTGCTTTCTTATGGGCCATGTCTAAAGCTCCTTCGGTTCGAATTACTTGCGATCGACCTTGGCGCGGGGTTCCCCGCCGGCGATCAGCTCTTTGGCCTGGTCGACCCATTCGTCGCGCTCGATGCGGCCCTTGAAGTCGAGCTCTTCATCGAAGCGGGCGATGTCTTCGGGGGTCCAGGCCGCGATCTGGGTGAGGCTGGTGATGCCGGCCGCGGCCAGCTTCTTTTCCAGCGCGGGGCCGACGCCGCCGATCAGCTTGACGTCGTCCTTGAACCCGGCGGCGGGCGCCTCGGCGGACTTGGCCGCGGCGGGCGCCGCTTCGGTCTTGGCGGTCTCGGCCTTGGCTTCGGACCGCGACGCGCTCTTGGTTTCGGTCTTGGCAGCGGCCTTCTTGCCCGAAGGCTTGGCGCCGCCCAGGAGAATCTCGTTGATCCGGACCAGGGTCAGTTCCTGACGATGGCCGTTCTTGCGGCGATAGTGCTGGCGCCGCTTCTTCTTGAAGATGATCACCTTCTTGTCGCGGAACTGCTCGACCACTTCGGCGGCGACCGAAGCGCCGGCCACGAGCGGGGCGCCCACGGTCACGTCGGCGTCGTTGCCGACCATGAGCACGTTCTCGAAGGTGATGGTGTCGCCGGCCTCGCCTGCGAGCTTTTCGACGCGAAGCAGATCGTTGGCCGCGACCTTGTACTGCTTGCCGCCGGTCTTGATGACTGCGAACATAGTGTCTCGTGCCGGGGTTTTGTCCCGGTTCCCTTGTGTTCGCGCCGTATGGCGCCGCGGACGATGCCCTCGTGTTCCGCGGACTTCATGTGCTCGAAACGAGCGGCCGGGATATCCCGGCGGGCAGCCTGTGGCAGCGTGTTGACCTGTGCCTGCCGGATCGCGGCAGAGCCGCGGCGGCAAACGAAAATCGCGCATGAGGCGGTCCCCATGCGCAATCGGTGCCGCTTATCGGGGCAAACCGGCCGCGAGTCAAGCCGAAAGCGCCCCGGGGCGGGAGCGGCGGCAATGATCGGCCCTCTAATCCCCGCGTCCTGTGCGCCGAAGGCGCGGAGGGGCGCGAGGGCTATTGCGAGGTCCCGGAGCCTATGCCATAAGCGCGCCACAAGACGACCTGCGGCGGGACTGCGTTCCCGTCGGCGCGCCTGCGGAGAGGTGCCGGAGTGGTCGAACGGGGCGGTCTCGAAAACCGTTGAGCGCGCAAGCGTTCCGAGGGTTCGAATCCCTCCCTCTCCGCCAAACATGCCGATTGCCCTCTATAGCGCGATATTGGCGCCGATCACCGCATCGCCACCAACTGGCATAGTAAACCGCCGATCACCGCCTTTTTCACGCCAAGGTCGCACACTGTCCCCAAGTCTGCGGACTACTTTACTCGCCGCCGACCGTTTTGGGGCCGGTAGCGGACCGGCTGCTAATATCTAACGAAGAAGCGATAGCTGGCCTGTTCGCCGTGGCATTTTCGCAGCGGCTGACCACTACCGCACGGACAGAGCTAGTGGCCTTTCACTGCCGAGGGCGGAGCCCTCAATTCGCAGCAAGCTGGATTAGCGTATTGCCATCTGCGCCGAGCAGGAGAAGTTTGCGCTGATCCTGCTCAATGCGGAATGCGGCGACCCGGCCTAGCGCGTCGTGGAACTTGCTTTCCTGGTTCATGACCGCCTCGGCACAGGCCATCAGCGTGCCGGCCATCCGGCCAAAGCGGATCGTATCGCCGTCGATCGTCACTTCTCCACCATAGGAATTGCAGCCGCCATGGCCACCGGCGCGGCCGTCCTGGTCGATCTCCAGCGTGGTCTGCAGGTTGTCGATTACTCCGCCACCCTCGATATCCTCTGCAAGCCAGGAACCGTAGATATCCAATTCGGTTGCCTTCTCATCGGGCGAAGCAATGCGCTCGACCAGAATCTCTGTGTCGACCTCATCGCCGAGTGCCGGGTGATGTGTCGTGCTGAGGAACAGCAGGCGGTCGCCAACGTAAATCCGGGCGGTCAAGGCATAGGTAAAGCGCGAATCGATCAGCGCCGGATCGTATGTCAACCGATAGGGGATCGGGCTCGCGTGAGCATCTTCGATCCGTACGGAAGCGATGGTCACGGACGGTGCATCGGCACGCGACACGTCGACAAGTTCGACGTCGACACGCGCACCGGGCGGCAGCGTCATCCGTTCGCGGTAAACGACGTTGCCCTCGATGATCTCCTCGCGAACGTCCGGCCTGTCTGCAAAGGCGCGCGTTGCAAGCCCCGCACCAAACATGCAGGCCCCTGCCAGGAATGCCCGCCTGGACCTGTGATGGAAAGATCTGATATTCCGTGCCATGAGCATTGCTCCTCGCCTTAATGTTATGGTGGCGGCGGATGCGGGGGCCGGTGAAAACGCAATCCGCCGCGTGCTTGAATTTACCTAGCCGCAGGCCGCGCGAACGATCTTTCCGGTTCGCGGGTCGGTTTCGATGGTCACGCGCTCCTGACGATAGTCCATTGTCACGCCCTGTCCGGGCGCAATCTGGCGAACGAGGGTCGCGCCGGTCATCTGCATCGCTTGCGGATCGGTCACTCGGCTCATGCCCGCTAGTTGCTCGGCGGCATCCGGACGGCAGACGCCCGGATCGGTAGCGCTACCCGTATTACCTCCGCCGGTTTGGCAAGCGGTGAGGGTGGCGGCGGCAAGCATAAGCGTCGCGGCAGCCATCAGTTTGGTTTTCATCTTAACAGTCCTCGACTTTGTTATTTCGTCGAACTGCGCCGCGTCGATCTCGTCCGGCGCGCAGCCTGCGAAAGCAGCGCCATGCGCGCTGGGTCGCTCAGCCAATCCTTACCCGACCAGGTAGCATACCAGTTAGCATCAGCCCGTCGCTCCAACTGCCAATCACACACTATGGCACGAGCGGCGGCGCCTTCATCCGGTTCTGGCCGAGTCTGTCGATTACGCGAACACATCAGCGACATATCTGCCGTGCTCGCGTTCGATTTCGTCGGCCCACTGGTCGGCGTCGGATTCCGTGACGCCGGTCGCCTCTCGATAGATGCGGATAAGGGTCTCGCGCACGGCGGGGGCCATGCGCCTGCCGTCGCCGCAGACGAAGACGGTGGCGCCGTTCTGGAACAGCTGCGCGATGCGCTCGCGCTCTGCCCAGACGCGATCCTGCACGAATTTGACGTCGCCGTCGGGCCGGTGGCTGAAGGCGGGCAGCACCTCGACCACGCCGTCTCGTTCCCAGGCGGACAACTCATCGCGATAGAGATAGTCGACGTCGGGATGGTTCGTTCCGAAGAACAGCAGCGACGACCCGACCGCCTGCCCACCGGTTTTCTGGGCAGCGCGGTCCTGAAGGAAGCCGCGGAACGGGGCGATGCCCGAGCCCGCGCAGATCATGATCATCGGTGTCTGCGGATCGGCCGGCGGATGGAAGCGGGCGTTCGAGGGCCTGACGGCGATCGAGACGCGGTCGCCGGGCTCGAGCGAAGCGAGGTAGCAGGAGGCCACGCCCTGATAGCGGCCACTGCCTGACAGCGCCGGCGCGTCGACCACGGCGACCGTCAGCGTGACGTGGTCCGGCTTCCACAATGGCGAGGAAGAGATCGAATATTGCCGCGCCTTCATCGGTGGCAGCATGGACAGGTAGCCGGCGAAGTCGAGCTCGCACGCCTGGAAGCGGTCGAGCAGGTCGATGACGCTCAGCCGCTTGCCGAGCACCTCCGCCTCGTATGTCTCGTCGGCCAGCTTATCGAGCGGGGCCTTTTCGGGCGGGCAACGCGTGGCGGCGGCAAGGGCGGCAACCTGCGCCCGGGTCGCTGGCTGGGCAAGCTCGACATAGCTTTCGAGCAGATCGCCGCAGGCAATTGGATGGCCCGTGGGCAGGCCGGTGGCTCCCAAGGCGCCCGAGATGACGATCTGGGTGTCGTGCGCTATCCCGAAGCGGCGCAATACGCGGTCGACGAGGCCGGCCGGATTGCGCGCCAGAACGGCGAGATAGTCGCCGGCCTGATATGTCATGCCCTCGGGCAGCGCGAACGCGATGTGGCGCTTGGAGCGGGCACCGTTCGCGCTCATGTCGACCAGTTCGCGGTTCTCGACCACAATGCCCTGTTTGAGATCGCCAAGCCGAAGCGCGCTTTCGCGCCCGCCCCGGACGAAGGAGACTTCGAGCTTGCCGGCAGGTTCCAGGAAAACGGCTTGCCTGCCGAACGCCTCGGCAGCGGCTGGCCAGAAGGCGGCATACCATTCGTCGAAGGCGCCGAAGAAATCGCCGCCCGAATCCGCCTCGCCGCGCTTGGCGATGCGCACGCCTCCGGCCTTTTCGAGGGCGGCGTCGACGCGCTTGGGAATCGCCTGATAGGTCCGCGCCCATTGCCTGTTGCCGCAGCCGAAGACGGCGAACTTGACGCCGGAAAGGGCGTCGGCGTTCAGCGTCTCGACATTGGCGACGAACTGGCGGGCATTGTCCGGCGGCTGGCCTTCATAGGAGGCGGTAACGACGACCAGCGCGCCATCTTTCGGCAGATTGCCGGCAAAATCGTCCATCGGCGCGGCGGTGGCGGCGAAGCCATGCCCGGCCGCATCGCCCGCGATGCGGTTGGCAAAGGCTTCCGAGGAGCCGGTATTCGAGCCGTAGAGCACGAGAAGGCGCGGCGCATCCGCGTCCAGCTTGCTATCGGCGGCGGCCGGTTGCGTCAGCACCTGCGGCTGGCGCACGACCGATTGGCTTCGGGCGAGCGTGGCCGAGGAACGGCGCGCGCGCGCCCGGATCTTCAGGTTCTCGGGCTTCAGGGTCAGCGTCTCGTGCACCTTGAGCTGGTAGGACGGGTCGTCGAGCACGAAGTCGAAACGCTGGAGCATCATCGCCAGCACCAGGTGCGCCTCCTGCATGGCGAAAGGACGCCCGATGCAGGCGCGCGCGCCGTTGCCGAACGGCTTCCAGGCGTTTGGCGGCAGCTTCTCGGCGTTCTCCGGCGCGAAACGCTCCGGCCGGAAGGTTTCCGGCTCGTCCCAAACCTTGGGATCGCGGTGCAGCATCGGTTCGAGGATTATCACGGTGTCCTGCGTGGTCAGCTTATATTTTCCGGCGAGGACCGTGTCCTCCAACGGCTTCACGCCGAACACGGCCGCGGTCGGCCACAGGCGCAGGCTTTCCATCAGGATCTGCTCGATATAGCGAAGCTGGGCCAGATGCTCGATACGGGGCATCTCCTCGCCCAGCACTTCGTCGACAAGGGCGCGTGCCTTTTGCAGCACCTCGGGGTTTTTCAGCAGCAGATAGGTCGCGAAAGAGAGCAGGCCGCTGGTGGTTTCGTGGCCGGCGATCAGGAAGGTAATCATCTGATAGCCGATATTCTCGTCGCTGAGCTTTTCTCCGGTCTCCGGATCGACGCCATGCAGCATCAGGTTGAGCAGGTCCTTCTTCTCCGCACCCTTCGGGTCCCGGCGCCGCTCGTCGATAAGCTCCCTGGCGACGCCGCGCATCAGGTCGGCGTCGGCCTGGTATTGCCGGGCGGTCGACAGCATCAGGTTGCTCACCAGCTTGGGCCGACGTGCCCGCTGCCCGCTCTCCTTCAGCGCACCCACCATCGCACCGACAAAGGGGTGCATCTCGTCTTGGTAAAAGCTGTTGAAACGGTAGTCGAAGGCACAGAGCGCGATCGTATCCAGCGTCAGCCGGGTCATGTTGTCCGGCACGTCGATGACCGAATTCGGGCCGAAGCGCTCCCAGCGCACGAACATCTGGTCGGCGATGTCGAGCATCTGGTCGAACATGCCCCGTACGCCGATTGGGCCGAAGGCGGGGATCAGGATACGGTGGGCCTTGGCCCAGTTGGGCTCCTCGCTATAGGCGGTGAACAGCCCGTCCTTTGCGAAGGCCCGTATCTCTTCGAGCGGCGGATGGACACGCTTGTTGAAGCGGGTTTCGTCGCACAGCTCGTTGACCAGTTCCTGAGAGCTGGCGATGTACACCGTGCGGTCGAATACCTGCATCTTGAAGAACGGGCCGTATTTGCGCGAAAGCTCCATGAAGCCTTGCACCGGCGCCTCCGCGTCGATCTGGGTGAGATTGCCGATGACAGGCTTTAAAGGGGGCTGGGGGACATTCGGCTGGCTGGACATGGGCTCACCTTGGATGGTCAGGCTCAGGTTGACGGAACCGTGGGCTCATAATAATTTACGAACGTAAAATAGATATCGGAAACGGATTTGTAAAGTGGCTGACGCGAACCAACGCCAACCGCGGGAAGACGACCCGCGTTTCCAGCGCAGCCTGAAGGCGCTTCACGTCGCTCTTCTCGATCTGGTCGACTCGCAGCCGCTGGAGGATATTTCCATCACCATGCTCGTCCAGGCGGCAGGCGTGACGCGGCCGACCTTCTATCAGCACTTCGCCGACATTCCCGACGCCGCGCGCCGGGTGGCGCTGGCGCGTCTGGACGCCGCCTTCCCGGTGCCCGAGCCGTTTCCGGAGCACTTCGAGATCAGCGCAGCGAACATCTTTCGGCATGTTGCGGAAATGGCGCTGCCCGTGATCGAGCATCTGCGAGAGCATCGGGCGTTCTATCTGCGGGTGCTCGACGGAGCCGGCAACGCCGCGTTCTTCGACGAGATCGTCTCGTTTCTCGCCGCGCGTTTCCTGCCCGACGCCTTCGAGCTTGCCGCCCGCCAGCAGGCGGCAAGCAGGGACGATCTCATGACGGTCATGGCCGGCGGGGCCATGTGGCTCATGGTCCGCTGGCTGCGCGACGACAGACCCGCCGATACTGCCGAAGAGATGGCGCAAAGGATCGCCGCCGTCGCCGCCACCATGGTCGTGCCCCAGCGGGAGAGGAATCCGTGACATCCCGCGGGCTAACCTTCATAAGTCATTTTGGAGGGCTATAGCGTAGGTGTAGTTCTCCGTTTCGTCGGCTTTGCCCCGCCATTCCCCTCCCATATCCCATCTCCATTCCCACGCCGCTGTTGCGTCCGAAGCGTACGCCGCCCCTTGCGCAGCGCAATCCATTCGCTATACTGAACTACATGGTTCAGTATTCACAACCCCGTTTCGATGCCTCCTTCGCCGCGCTCTCGGATACCACGCGCCGCGGCGTTCTGGAGCAGCTTGCGCGTTCGGACGCGTCGATCACCGACCTTGCCGACAGGTTCCACATGACCCTCACGGGCATGAAGAAGCATGTCGACGTGCTCGTGCGGGCCGGCCTCGTCACGACGGAAAAGGTCGGCCGGGTGCGGACCTGCCGGCTCGGCCGGAGCCGGCTGGACGAAGAGCTGGCCTGGATCGAGCGCTACCGCCAGCTCTGGGCCGTGCGTTTCGACGCTCTGGACAGCGTCATCGCGGACCTGAAACAGAAGGAGAAAGCCGATGGACGAAACCAAGGCGAATGAACCCGGCCCCGCCAAGACCCACACGGATGTGGAGCGGCGGTCCGAGCGCGAGCTCGTCATCACCAGAACCTTCGACGGCCCGGCGCATCTGGTGTTCGAAGCCTGGACCAGGCCGGAATTGCTGATGCGCTGGTGGGCGCCGAAATCCTTCGGCATCACCTTCCTCTCCTGCGAGGCCGACGTGCGCACGGGGGGAACCTACCGCTTCGTCTTCGGCCATCCCGATCTCGATCAGCCCATGGCCTTTTTCGGCCGCTATATCGAGGTGGTGCCGCCCACGCGGATCGTGTGGACCAACGAGGAAAGCCAAGAGGGGTCGGTGACCACGGTCACTCTCACGGAACAGGACGGCAAGACGCTTCTGGTCCTGTCCGATCTCTATCCCTCCAAGGATGCGCTCGACGCGGCGATCGCTTCGGGCAGCCAGGGCGCCTATCCCGAGCAGTTTGCGGAACTGGACGCCGTTCTGGCCGCGCTGCGCGCCGACACGGCGGGGTGACAAGGGGGCGGAGGCCGGGTTTTCCCGGGCCACGCCGGCAAAATCCGCCGGTCCGCGTGCTCACGACGGATTGCCCTGAGGCCAGGGGACACACGTTTCCCGCGTGACCGGCGGCCCAGGCGTCGGAACTTCCGGGCGCGTTGCCGGTTGCCCCAATACAGGAATCCGCTCTGCGCCGAACCTGCCACGAAGCCATGTCATGAGCAGCAACGACACAACAGCAGGCAATTCCCGTGCTGCGATCGCTGCGCGGCACGCCGCCGGGGTGCTGACATGGCGCGGCCTGGTGGTGGTGCTGTTCGCGCGCTCGGCCTTTGCGGTGGCGGCGCAGGGACTGGTCGCCTTGTTCTACACCATCGACGGCTCCGCGACCCCCTGGCGCGACGCCGAAGTGTGGCTGCCCGTCTATGGCACCCTGATCGACGCGGGATGCCTTTGCCTTCTGCTGTGGTTCACCCGGCGGGAGGGCATCACGCTCGCGCATCTGATCGGGTTCGACCGCGCGCGTTTGCGGCGCGACGTCCTCCTGGGGCTCGCGCTCATCCCCCTAAGCCTCATCTTCATTTTCGGCGGCATCGCGATCAGCGGCCTCCTGATCTATGGCGGGGCGAGCCTGCCCCAGTTCGGCGAGCCGCTGCCGCTGGTTCCCGCGCTCTACGCCCTCCTCGTCTGGCCGCTGATCTGGGCCTTGACGGAGCAGATGACCTATAACGGCTATCTGCTGCCGCGCTTCGAGGTGCTTTCGGGCCGTATCGGGTTTGCGGTGGCCGTCGTCGCCCTGGTCTGGGCCCTGCAACACGCCTTCATGCCGCTGACGTTCGACCCGGACTACATGGTCCATCGCTTCGTGTCGTCTCTGCCGAATTCGCTGTTCATGGTCCTGGTCTATCTGCGCCTGCGCCGGCTCCTGCCGCTCATTCTCGCGCACTGGCTGATGGATGGCGCATCGGTCTTCGTGGGGAGCATCATGCCCTTGCTCGGGTGACCGGTTCAGGCCGGCGGCGCGCCTATAGCAGGCTCACGATCATCCTGGCCGTGGCTTTGGCCGAGAAGGGGTTCTGCCCGGTCACCAGCCGTCCATCCGCTATGGCATGGGGCAAAAACGGCAGAAGCGCCTTTTCGTATCGCGCGCCGCGCTGCTTCATTTCGGCTTCGGCATTGTAGGGCACTTTGCCGCCCACCCCGGCCACGATCTCCTCGGTCCAGGCAAAGCCGGTGACGCGCTTGCCGGCCACCAGCGGCGTTCCATCGGCGAGGGTGACGTTGAGAAGGCCGCAATAGCCGTGGCAGACCGAGGATACGATGCCGCCCCGCTCCCAGATGGTGCGGGCCAGGGCCTGCAACCCGGCGTCATCGGGGAAGTCCCACATCACCGCGTGGCCGCCGGTAAAATAGATCGCGTCGAACTGGGACGCGTCGATCTCGTCCGGCCGCGCCGTCTCGGCCAGAAGCGCCATGCGGGCCGGGTTGCCGAGCCACGCTTTGGCCGAGGCGTCCAGAAGCGGCCATTTGAGCGCGCGCGGCTCCAGCGGCGAGGTCCCGCCCCTGGGGCTCACGATGCGCTGCTCATATCCCTGGGCCGCGAAAAGGTCGTAGGCATGGGTCAATTCGGACAGCCACAGGCCGGTCGGTTCGTCCGGATCGTCGTAATGGGAGACGTTCGTGACCACGTGGAGAATGCGCCTGACCATATCAACCTCCCGTCCCGTGCCGCCTTATGACAGGCGCTCCGACCGCCATGCGTCATCCTTGCCGCGGGCGAGGCGCCAGGTCCGCGCCGTTACGAGCGTGCCCTTTGCAGTGCGGTAGTCGGGCACGGACAGCCGGATAGCGCCGTCGTCGTCCTGCCACTGCGCGATGACGGTGACCCCGTCGCCGAATTCGACCAGGCATTCCGGCCCGGCCTTGCCGTCGTCATCGACGATGACGCGACCCCGCCTGAACGCATGGCTGTGGGGAAAAATGAAACGCATTTATCACCGCCGCATCTTGCTCGTTGGGGTATCGTGAAAGTGTTCTCCATCTTGGGTCCACAGGCAAGCGCCGGATCACGCGCGAAGGAAAGAGAAATGCAGACGATTCTCGGAGCGTCCGGGCAGATCGGCCGCGAGCTGGCCGTCCATCTCAGGCGTGGCTTTACCGACGACATTCGCCTCGTGAGCCGAAACCCGAAAAAGGTGAACGACAGCGACCGGCTTCACAAGGCCGACCTGCTGGATGCGCAGGACACGCTGCGCGCGGTGGAGGGCTCGGAGATCGTCTATCTCACCGCCGGGCTGCCGATGGATACGGCGCTTTGGGTCGCGCAATGGCCGGTCATCATGAAAAACGTGATCGACGCCTGCGCCGCGCACGGGGCGCGGCTGGTGTTCTTCGACAATACCTACATGTATCCCCAGACCGATACGCCGCAGACCGAAGACACCGCGTTCCGGCCCTATGGCGAAAAGGGGCGCGTGCGGGCGGCGATCGCCGAGGCGCTGCTCGGGGCGATCGACCGGAAGCGCCTTTCCGCCATGATCTGCCGGGCGCCCGAGTTCTACGGGCCGGGCAGGACCCAGAGCATCACCAACAGCGCCATCATCGAGCCCCTGGTCCAGGGAAAGGCCGCGCGGGTCTTCCTGCGCGACGATACCCTGCGCAGCCTGATCTACACGCCCGATGCCAGCCGGGCCATGGCGCTCCTGGGCAATACGCCCGAGGCCTACGGCCAGACCTGGCATCTGCCCTGCGACGACGACCGCCTGACCTATCGCGCGTTCATCGCCCTCGCCGCAGCAGAGTTCGGCACCGCGCCCCGATACCGGGTGCTCAAGCGCTGGCAGTTGCGCCTGGCGGGCCTGTTCAGCGCGACCCTCCGGGATGCCGCCGAATTGCTGCCGCGTTACGCGGTGGATACGATCTTCGTCTCGGACAAGTTCAAGGCCGGGTTTCCGGATTTCCAGGTCACGACCTTCCGGGAGGGGCTGGCGTTCATTCGGGACGAGCACCGCGCCATGACCGAGGGCTCGGCCGGCGTGTGACCGGCGGCGGATCGCCAGCTCAGATTTCGCGGGCGGCGAAGGCCAGGGCGCCGGGCAGCGAGCGGTCGAGCGCGGCCCTGTGGCTCACGCCGGCAAGGGCGCGGATGGAGAGGTCGGTCCGTTCCGCGAGCAAGGCCTCGAGGCGCGCGACGCGGTTTTCGGGGTCCGCGAGGCTGCCGTCCGAACGGCGAACCGTGTCCGTCCGGCACAGGTCCACGGCGCGCGGCGGCCAGGTGGGGGCGGATTGCGCGAGCGCGTCGAGGATCGCGCCCCCGTCCCACCACAGCGATGGACTGACCACGGAATAGCCCGAGAAGGCGTCGGGTGCATGGGCAAGGGCATGGAGCGCGAACAGCCCGCCGAAGGAATGGCCCCAGAGCGTGCGGCGCGCGGGGTCGAGCGGCAATGCCGCTTCGAGGCCGGGGATGAGCGTGCGCGTGAGCGCCGCGAGAAAGCGTGCCACCTCCCCCGAAGCGCGCGTCGGGTGGCGCGGATCTGGCGCTGCGGCGGGCGGGGTATAGTCGCGGGCGCGGGCCTCGAAATCGAAGCCTGCTTGGGTCTCGTAGCCGATCCCGATCACCGCAAGGCCGGGATGGGTGGCCAGCATGTCGCCGGACAGGGCGTCGAAGGCGGCGTTGCCGTCGAGCATGTAGAGGGCGGGGAATGTCTCCGCCGAATTTGCCGCCGGCATTGCGGTGAACAGCCGGTAGCGGCGGCCTGGCTTGGTCTCGACGGTCCGGGTCGCGGTGCGGTGGCTCGCCGGCGGCTCAGAGAGCAGCTTCAGCGCGACCGGCGGGTTGGGGATGGCGGGCGCTGCCATGGTCAGACGCTCCGGGTGCGGGTCAGGAGCCAGAGCAGGTAGACGCCGCCCAGAAGCCCGGTGGTGAGCCCGATGGGCATCATGGCGCGCACGGGCAGGTGCTGGCTCAGGAGGTCCGCGGCCACCATCAGCAGCGCCCCCATCAGCGCGCCGGACAGGAGCGGGATGCCCGCCGCGCCGGTCAGGCGCTTGACCAGTTGCGGCGCGGCCAGGGCCACGAAGGCGATGGGACCGGCCGCCGCGGTGGCAACGGCGGTGAGCCCGACCCCGGCCAGCATCATCAGGAGCCGCGTGCGCTCCACCGGCACGCCGAACTGGAGCGCGGAATCGTCGCCCATTTCCATGATCTCGAGTTTTCGCGCCTGGGAGAGCGCCAGCGGGGCTAGCGCGGCGAAGACCAGCATGACCGAAGCGGCGTGCTGCCAGGTGCGGGCGTTGAGCGATCCCGACAGCCAGACCTGGGCGCTGATCGCGTCGTCGAGATTGCCGCGCACCAGGAGGATCGTGTTGAGCGCCGCGAGGATCGCCCCCATGCCGATGCCGACGAGGACGAGGCGGTAGCCGCCCGTGGTGCGGCCCTTGAGGGCGAGGAGATAGACCATCGCGGCCGTCGCGAGCCCGCCGCCCACGGCCGCGAGCGCGGTGGCCACGGGCCCTGCGTTGAAGATCACGATCTGCGCCACGGCCCCGGTGGCCGCGCCCGTGGTGAAGCCGATGATGTCGGGCGAGCCGAGCGCGTTGCGCGAGATCGACTGGAAGATGGCGCCGGCCATGCCGAGCGATGCGCCCACGAACAGCCCGGTCAGCAGCCGGGGCAGGCGGATGCGGTTGACCACGTGGCCGCTCACGCCTTCCCCGCCGAAGAGGTTCGCCAGCACCTCGCCGGGCGACAGCGCCATGGACCCCGTGCCCATGGCGAAAAGTCCCAGCACCGCGATCACGCCCAGCAGCGCGGCGCAGACGATGAGCGTGCGAAAATCCCAGCGGATCGAGAGCGGGCCCAGACGCGTGGCCCGGAACGGGAGCGCGGTCATAGGCGGGCCAGGGTGCGCCGCCGCACCAGCGCCACGAAGAAGGGCCCGCCCAGCACCGCGGCCATGACCCCGGCGCCGATCTCGGAGGGCGGCGCGATGAGCCGGCCCACGATGTCGGCGAGCAGCAGGAGCAGGGCGGCGTAGAGCGCCGAATAGGGGATGATCCAGCGATAATCCGGCCCCACGGTGAGCCGGGCGATATGGGGCGCCACGAGCCCGACGAAGACGATGGGTCCGGCGGCGGCGGTGGCCGCGCCGGCGAGCAGCAGGGTCGCGGCGCCGGCCGCGATCCAGACATTGCGCAGGGAGACGCCGAGCGCCCGGCCGAGATCGCTGCCCAGCGCCACGGCGTTGAGCGGGCGCGCGATCGCGACGGCCAGCCCAAGCCCGATGGCGGCGGCGATGGCGACGACCGGGATCACGTCATAGCCGCGGCCCTGCAGCGCGCCCGTGGCCCAGTTGCGGAAGGCGTTGTAGACGGCGTCGGGGCTGTTGAGCAGGGTCACGGTGGTCACCGCGTTCAGCACCATGGCAAGGCCCGCGCCCGCCAGCACGAGCCGCACGGGGTTGGTGCCCGCCTCCCGCGCCCGGCCGAGCAGGTAGACCACGAGGCTGGCGAGCCCGGCCCCGGCAAAGCCGAACCAGACAAATTGGGTGATATGGGTGAAGCCGAACGCGGCCATGCCGAGGACCACCGCGGTCGCGGCCCCGGCATTGACGCCCAGCAGGCCCGGCTCGGCCAGCGGATTGCGCGTCATGGCCTGCATCAGGGCCCCGGCCACCCCGAGCGAAGCGCCCACGAGAATGGCTAGAATGGTGCGCGGCACGCGCAGCAGGGCCACGACCAGATGCAGGTCGTTGCCGGGATCGAAGGCGAACAGCGCGTCCATGGCCACGGCAAAGGGAATCTGACGCGAGCCGGCGGCGAGGCTCGCGGGAACGAGCAGCACCAGCAGCGCGGCCCCGATAACGAGGGCGGCCCGGCGTCGCCGCGGCGAAACCGGGCCGTCGGACATGGTGTCCATGCTCACCCGAGAATGTCGACCAGCGTATCGATCAGCTCGATGCCGCTGTAATAGTCGATGCGGAACGAGGTCGGGCCCATGGGATAGACCTGGCCTTTCTGGACCGCGGGCAGGTTGGCGAGCGTCGGCTCGGCCAGGAACGCCTCGGCCGTCGCCTGGGTACCCGTGAGCAGGAAGACGCTCTCGCCCCTTATGGCGGCGCTCACGTTCTCCATGGTGACGAAAGCGAAGTCGGCGCGTTCCTGCGCGCTGGTGTCCAGCCCGTCCGGGGCTTCGAGCACCTCGATGCCGAGCGCGGAAAAGATTTCCGCATGCGGTCCCGTGATCTTGCCGATGGCGGTGTCGCTGCTGGCGCCGTTGAACGAGACGATGCTGGCGCCGCCCTTGGGCGGGGTGATGCGGGCGGCCGCGTCCGCGGCATAGGCGTTGAAGCTCTCGATCGCTTCCTGGGCCTCGGCCTCCAGCCCCGTGGCCTCGGCGAGCTGAAGCGCCAGATCTTGCCAGGTCTTGTTGGAATAGTTCACTACCATGGTGGGGATGCCGAGGGCGACCAGCTCGTCATAGTGATCGCGCACGCTGTCGGCGCCGCTGGTCGAGACGATCACGAGATCGGGCTCGGCGGCAAGCACGGCTTCGAGGTCGAATTGCAGGCCGGGATAGAGCACCTCGACGCCGCGCTCGTCGGCGATGGCGGCCCATTGCGAGAAGAAGCCCTTGTCGTCGGTGATCGCGCTCGGGGACGTCGCCGCGCTGGCGGTCACCGGCGCGTTGATGGCCAGCAGCGTGCCCGTGACGCTCAGCGCGGTCGAGACGATGGTCTGCGGCTGGGCTTCCAGCACCAGCTCGCCCGCCTCGTGCACGATGGTGCGCGGCCAGCCCTCCTCCTGCGCGGTGGCGGGCGTCCATGCGGCAAGGGACAGGGCGGCGGCCAATGCGGCGGACGCAAGGGCCTTGATCGAAAGGGTCATCGTCGTTCTCCAGCGGATTTTTTCGCCCGCCCTCGGGCGGCGCGGTAGCGCGGCGACGATCTAATAGATGATTACGATAGTCAACTTAATGATTGTGGGACACGTCGCCCGCCGTTCGCGCGAAGGCTTTCATAAACCTGGGCCTCTCGGCATTCCTCGGTTTGGCTGGCATCGCGCCCCCTCACCCCCGGCCCCTCTCCCACGAGGGGAGAGGGGTGCACCGAAGCCGATAAGCCAGGGTTCCCCTTCTCCCCTCGTGGGAGAAGGTGGCCGGAGCGAAGCGGAGGTCGGATGAGGGGGCGCGATACCAGCCAAAAACGCCGGGCGCCGATCGACATTAAACGCCCTGATCTTCCTGGCGTGGCGACCTCGGCCTGGATTCCGGCAATGAATGCCGGAATGACATTGGGGGTTTTCCTCAATCCTGCCCAATCTCTGATCGTCACCCCGGCATTCATTGCCGGGTCCAGGCGATGCCAGCCCAAAACGCCACGCGCTGATCGAACCCTAAAGCGCCAACTCCACCACCGGCTCAACAAGCCGCGGCGACAAATGAAGATAGCGCGTCGTCCGCCGCTTGCCCTCGATATCGGCCCAGATGCGTGTCACCTGGTCGGGCGTGAGCCCGCTCGCGGCCGCGACCTCGGCGGCGGGGACGCCGCGGTTGAGCCCCAAAAGGCACAGGTCCATCTGGCGGTAGGGGGCGGAGAAATAGAATTCGTCCTGGCCCTGGGGCAGGCTCCAGGTGTCGGTGGTGGGCGGCCGGGCGGTAATGCCCGCGGGCACGCCCAGCGCCTGGGCGAGCTGATAGACCTGGGACTTGTAGAGATGCGCGATGGGCTTGATATCGGCCGCGCCGTCGCCGTTCTTGACGAAGAAGCCCTGGTCGTATTCCAGCCGGTTCGGCGTGCCGATGACCGCGAAATTGAGCCTGTCGGCGTGGTAATATTCGAGCTGCTTTCGCGTGCGCTGCTTCATGTTGGTGGCCGCGATCACGGCCTGATAGACGTGGGCGGGCATGCGCAAGCGGCGGGTTTCGCCCTCGGGCGAGGCGACCACGAGAAAGGTGATGGCATAGCCGTCCGCCTCGAGGCTGTTGGCGATCACCGCCTTGCAGCCCCAGCCAGGCCCGAATTCGGGCACCAGCTCGCGGATGGCCGCATCGCGGCGCGCATAGCACCCCATGGCGTCGAGCATGGGGCCGATATCCTCGACCACATAGGGAATGCCGAAGGTCTCGGCGACCGCGCGGCCCAGTTCCAGGCTTTCGGGGTCGGAATCGCGCTCGGGCATCAGCACCGCGAACACGCGCTCGGCGCCGACAGCCTTTGCAGCGAGCCCGGCGCAGACGCTGGAATCGACGCCACCGGAGAGGCCCAGCACGAGGCCGCGGCGCTTGAGGTCGGTGCGCAGGCTCTGGCGCAGGGCGGCGCCGATGCGCGCGATCTCGGCCTCGGCGTCGATCGCGAGGTCGGCTGCGGAAAAGGGCGTATAGGCGGGGGCGGCGGTCATTGGGCGGGCTCCAGGCTTTCGGCCGCAAGCCGACGGGACACCTTGCCGGTGTCGGTCTTGGGCAATTGTGAAACGAAGACGACGCGCTTGGGCACCATGAAATCCTCAAGGTGCCTGGCGCAGTGGCGGATCACGTCGCGCTCGGCGAGCGCGGGGTCGGTGGCGACCACCATGGCGTGGATGGCCTGGCCGAGGATCGGATCGGCAATGCCCGCCACCACGGCCTCGGCAATGCCGGGCATGGCCACGAGCACGGCCTCCACCTCCTTGGGCGCGACCTTCTCGCCGCGGGTCTTGATGATGTCGTCCTTGCGGCCGACGAAATAGAGGAAGCCCTCGGCATCGGCGTAGAACAGGTCGCCGGTATGGAGGCGCTTTTCCCAGGGATGTGTGCCGGGCTTCAAGGCCTTGTCGGTCGCCTCGGGGTTTTCCCAATAGCCGGCCATGACATGGGGCCCGCGGATCACCAATTCGCCGATGACGCCCGGCGCGACCCGCGTGCCGGCTTCATCGACCACCATGGCCTCGGTGTTGGGAATGGCGATGCCGACCGAGCCGGTCTTGTCGCCGAGCCGTTCGGGCGGCAGCCAGGTGCAGCGCTTGCACTCGGTCAGCCCGTACATGGAAAAGATCGTCGTTCCCGGCAGTAGCGCCTGCAGGCGCTCGATATGGGATGGCGGCAGGGCCGCGGCGGTGTTGGTGACGAAGCGCAGGTGCGGGAAGCTGCCCGGCGCGAGATCGGTATTCAAAATCATCGCGGCCATGGTGGGCACTAGCGGCAGGCCGGTGACCTTTTCGGCGCGCATCTTCTCGAAGATCGCCTGGGGGAAGGCGAAGGATTTTTCCAGCACCAGGGTCGCGCCGGCGCGCACCGTCATCAGGAGCTGGTAAAGCCCATAGTCGAAGGCGAGCGGCAGCACGTTCATGACGATGTCGTCCTCGCGCAGGCCGAGATAGGTCATGATCGAAGTCGACGCCGCCTCGATATTGCGGTGGGTCATCATCACGCCCTTGGGCCGTCCGGTCGAGCCCGAGGTGTAGATCAGCATGGCGAGATCGGTGTCGATGCCGCCATGGAGCACCGGAGCGGCCGGGGTTTCGACCAGGGCCTCGAAGGCCAGCGCGCCCGGCACGGCGTCCGTGCCCCCGGCGATGATCGCGACGGGCTGGGTGCGCGTCGCCGCAAGGGCCTCGGCCAGCATCGGCGCGAGCCGTTTCGAGGTCACCACCGCCGAAGGCCGGCAATTGTCGATCATGAAGCCGAGCTTGTCGGGTTTGGTCGAGGCGTTGATGGGCGAGAAGCACGCACCGGCCTTCAGCACCGCGAAGATCGCGACCGCCGCCTCCCAGCAATTGTCGAGGAAGACCAGCACGCGGTCGTCGCGCTTCACCCCGTTGGCCGCCAGCCCGGCCGCCAGCGCCGCGGACAGCGCGTCGAGCCGGGCATAGCTCAGCCGCGTCTCCCCGGCGATGAGCGCGGTCTTGTCCGGCAGGCGGGCGGCGGAAGCGGCGAGGAAGGTTTCGACGCGCATGGGCGGGTCCCCGGAAAGAGGTCAGGCGGCGATGCCGGCGGCCTTGGAGGCGGCGAAGCGGGCAATGGCCTCGACCGAGTCGAGATTGGCCGGCACGATCTCGGCATCCGCCACCGAAATGCCGAAGCGCTCCTCGACGAAGGCGACGAGCTCGAGCACGCCGGTGGAATCGACGATGCCGTGCTCGATCAGCGAGTCCGTATCGGCGGGCAGGGCGTCGGCGTCGCCGAACAGGAAGCTCTCGGCAATGAAGGCGCGGATGTCGGATTTGGCGTCGGTCATGGGGTCTGGTCCTTTCAGATGATCAGGCGGCATCGACCCGCGGAACGCGGGTGGATGCGGTGAAACGGGTTGCGAGAAGCTGGGTCGAGAGCATGGCCACGAACCCCGCATTGTCGCGCGAGCCCGCAAGGCCCGTGTCGCCGGCTTTTTCGTAGAGCTTGGCCGCGGCTAGGGGGTTGAAAAGCCCGGTGCGGGCCACGCTGGCGGGGGCGGAGGCCTCGCGCACATAGGCGGGCGCGTCCGGGCCGACGAAGGACGAGGAGTCCGGCGCGCGATAGGGCTGCTTGGTGCGCTGCCCGATGCCCCGGGGCAGCAGGTCGCGCACGGCGTGGCGCAGGATATGCTTTTCCGTGAGCCCCTTGAGCTTGAGGCCCGGCGGAATGGTCGCGGCCATCTCGACCACGCGGTGGTCGAGGAAGGGGAACCGCCCCTCCACACCATTGGCCATGGCCATGCGGTCGCCCTGGGCGGAAAGGATATAATTGGGCAGCAGCACCCGGGTTTCGAGATATTGCGCCTGGTGCAGCGGGTGCCAGCGGGCGAACCGCGCCGGCAGGCGTTCGGCCAGGTCCGCGGCCGCGTCGTAATCGCCGATCCGGGCCCGGAGCTCGGGCGAAAAGAAGATCTTTGCCGCGCCGGTCGAGCGCATGCGCGGACGATGCGAATAGAGCGGATCGCCGAGCGTCTCGGGATCGACCCCAAAACTCTTGGCGAGATATTCGGCCGATTGGCTCTGGAGCATAGGCAGGTAGGGATAGAGCCGCTTGAACAGCAGCGCCCGCCGCGCCGATTTCGGATCGCGGGCGGCGAAGCGCCGGACCTTGGCTTCCTTGAAGAGGTCGTAGCCGGCAAAGACCTCGTCGGCGCCTTCTCCGGTCAGCACCACCTTCATGCCGTTTTCGCGCACCAGGCCCGACAGCAGGTGCATGGGCGCGGGCGCGGTGCGCAGGATCGGACGCTCGGCCTTTTCGATCACATCGGGGAAGACGCGCGCGATATCGGCGCCCGAAACGCGGATCGCGCTGTGGGCGGTGCCGAGAACCGCGACCATCTGGGCCTGGTACGCGGTCTCGTCGTGCTCGGCGCTCTCGAACCCCACCGAGAAGGTGCGCAGCCGGTCTCCGACCCGGCGCGCGGCCAGGGTCGCGACGATGGCGGAATCGAGCCCGCCCGAGAGATAGGAGCCCACGGGCACGTCGGCGCGCAGGCGGATGGCGGTGGCGTCGTCGAGCAGCGCCAGCACCTCTTGGGCAATGGCGTCCTCGCTCCGCGCGTCGCCGGCATCGGACGCGTCGGGGAAATCGAGGTCCCACCATGTGCGCGTGGTCGCGCGGCCGTCGGCGCCCACCAGCATCATCTGCCCGGCGGGCAGCTCGAAAATGTCCTTGAACGCGGTGCGCGGGGGCAGCGGGCTCCAATGGGTGAAGATGTCCGCGAAGGCCAGCGGATCGAACTCCGCCGCCACCCCGGGCACTGCGAGCAGCGCCTTGATCTCGGAGGCGAAATAGAGCGTCCCGTCGTGGCGCGTATAGTAGAGCGGGCGCACGCCCATGCGGTCCCGCGCCAGCATCAGCCGCTTTTCGCGCGCGTCCCACAGGGCGAAGGCGAAGTCGCCGTTGAAGCGGGCGAGGCATTCGGCGCCCCATTGGGCATAGGCGGCCAGGATCACCTCGGTATCGCTCGTCGTGCGAAACGCATGGCCGCGCGCCTTCAGGTCCTCGCGCAATTCCACATAGTTGAAGATCTCGCCATTGAAGCTCAGCGCCAGCAGGCCGTCGGCCGAGCGCATGGGCTGGGCGCCGTCCGCGAGCCCCACGATGGCGAGGCGGCGGTGGCCGAGCCCGATGCCGTCCTCAAACCAGACGCCCCCGGCGTCGGGACCGCGATGGGCGATGGTGCCGGCCATGGCGGCCAGACGCGCGGCGCGCTCCTCGCGCTCCGGCCCCGTTCCGCAATACCCGACGATGCCGCACATCGCTCGCTACCCTGCTCTGCAAATTGAGCTAGCTGACTATAGTGCAATCGTTAAGAAGATGGAGCGAAGGACTCGACGGTATTTCGGGAATTTCTTGTTAAGATTAACCGCCGGAAACAACTTTACTCAAATCCGGTCGTTAGCAACAGCGCGTGCTCAGCTCCAGAGCGCGGCGTCCCCGATCAGCCGCATCCAGCGCTCGCCGAAAAGGCCGTTGAGCGGCGCCTCGCCGCGCTGGAAGGCCTGGCGCAGGGCCTCGTCGCGGGTGTGGATCACCGTCGCGCTCGCGCGCAGGAACACCGCGTGGCGGCGCGAAAGCGGCTCGAACAGGCGCGGCTCGGAGCGCCCGGCAAGGGCGGCCGCGCCGGCCTCGCGCGCGTCGCGCATCACCGCGTCGAGCGCGACACCCTCCTGGCCGGGCGCGGCGAGGAGCGTATGGAGCCGCGCCATGCCGCCGGGGCGCAAATGATAGAGCGCCGCGCCCAGGCGCTTGCCGCCGGGCAGCACGATCTCGCGGATCTGCGCCGGGCCGCGGGCGGATTTGCGCAGGGCCGAGGCGATCACATCGGCGAGCTCCGCCTCGCCATAGGCCGGGCGCACGGGGCTGCTCTCGAACATGTCGCGCGCGATGGCCGCAAATTCGGCGTCCCCGATCGGGCGGCAGGTTGCCCCGCCGCGCGGCTTGAATTCGGGGGCCAGCGCGGCCCAGCCGCCGCGCCGGGCGGCGAGGGCGTCGAAGGGGCGGGCGAGGGGCGCAAGCAGCCGCAGGGGCGGGACGCGGGCGGCGGCCTGCGACAGGCCCATGGCAACGGGGCGCAGCACCCGCACCCATTCGAGGCTCGACTGGGGCAGAACGGTCGCGCCCAGGCGATCCCACATGGGCAGCGATTCCGGACTGGAGGTCTCGGTCAGGGTCGCGTCCTGCGGCCCGGCCAGCAGGGCGCGCAGCAGCCGGGCGCCGGTCATCGGGTCATGGGCATGGTCGCGCACCATCAGCGTGGTGCCGATGGCGATCCTTTTCGTCGCGCCCGCAAGGTCGAGCGTCTGGATGATCGTGCCGGAAAATCCCGTGATCGCGCCCGCCTCGTCGATGCTCACGCGGGCGGGGCAAGCGGGGTCGGCAAAGGGCCCGTCGAGAAATATCGCGGCGAACTGCTCGGCGAGCGCGGTCGAGGCCCGCCCCTTGCCCTTGAGCATCTCCGCGACGAACAGCGTGGCCACCGCCGGCGCGTCGGCATGGGCGAAGGGCCGCAGGCCGGGGCCGGCCTCCGCCTCGGCCCGGGGCTCGGGGATGGCCGTCTTTTCCGGTTCGGGTTCGGCCACCGGGGCCTTCCGCGCCAGGGCGACGCGCGGCCGTCCCTCGCCGTCCGCGGCGAACCGGATCGTGTCATAGGCCCCGGCCCGCTTGAACAGGGCCGCGACCTGCCGCTCCTGGCCGAGGCCGAACTCGAAGCCGAGCCAGGCTCCGGGCTTGAGGAAGGACGCGGCCTCCGAAATCAGGCGCTGGAGAATGGAAATGCCGTAGGGGCCGCCGTCGAAGGCCTCGCGCGGCTCGTCCTCGAGCAGGTCCTGCCGTTCGGTGTCCAGCTTGCCGGTCGAGATATAGGGTGGGTTGGCGACGATGAGGTCGGCCCCGGCCTCGGGCAGCATGCCGAGGAGCGGCGCGAACAGGTCGCCCTGGGTCACGGTCACCCGGTCGGAAAGCCCCAGGCGGTCGCAGTTGAACCGGGCCGCGTCGGTGGTCTCGGCGGTGAGGTCGCTGGCCCAGACGCGGGCCCCGGGGCTGTGCATGGCGATGGCGACCGCCAGGTTGCCGCTGCCGCAGCACATGTCGATGACCACGGGCGCGGGGGTATCGGGCGGAAGCAGCGCCAGCGCCTCGCGGGCCAGCAGCTCTGTCTCCTCGCGCGGCACCAGCACGCCCTCGCGCAGGGCGATGGGCAGGCCCATGAAGGTCACGGTGCGATGCGCGTGGCTGTCGGTCTTGAGCATGACGCCGCTTTCCCCCAGGGGCTCTTGTGCAGGGTGCCAATATAGCGATGCCGCGAGGCGGGCTGACGAAAAGCTCCGGGCTTGGTTACCGAACCCGTTCATCGGCCCTTCCGTGCCGCATTAACCTTTCATTCACCTTGTTGTTCGGCGCCGGGCCCGGGGAGGATAGGGTGGCCCGATGTGTCAACCGGGGGCGGTATGGATCGCGCTCACATCGCAACACCGGATCAGCGTCCCGGCGGGCCGCTGGACCCCAACCTGTCGCGGCGGGTCGGGCTGGCCCTGCAGATCAATCTGCACCCGCGCCAGGCCGCGCTCGCCGAGCGGGCGCTGCCCCAAAGCCTCGCGGCCTGGGCGCCGCTGGTGGACCGGGTCGTGCTCACCATCGACAATAGGCAGGACCGCGGCTGCCGCGGCGAAGCCTATCGCGCGGCCCGCAAGCGGCTCTTCCTTCTGCTCGACGCCATGCGGCGCGCCCATCCGGGCCTCGGGATCGACGGGGTGGTCTATGCCGAGCACGTCCGCCAGAAGATCGCGGCGCGCTTTTTCGGCGGCTCCCCGGCCTGGCCGGACCATGCCCATGACGGCAGCCCGTTCTACGGCGTCTTCTTCGGGCTGATGCGCGCCAATGCCCGTTCCGTCCTGCATCTCGCCGCCGATGCGCCCTGGTCCGGAAGCGAGGAAGCGTGGCTCGCGCGCGCCCGCACCCGGCTCGCCGAAAACGGCGCTCTTGTGGGAATCGCGCCGGGCGCCGCCTCGGCGGGCGGCATGCTCTTGGACATGGACCGGCTTTTCGCGCTCGCCCCGCTCGCGCCGGTGCGGCCCGGCCTCGTCGCCCGGCTCGATGCGCGGCTGCGCGGACGGCAGGCCATGAGCCTGCCCGCGCTGGACGTGATCGACGCGGCGCGGCTGCGCGCCGGGCCTGCCGGGACAGGGCCGGGGCGCGAACCCTCCCGTCCATTCCCTCGCGGCAACGCACGCGAAAAGGGCGGCCGGTTGCAGCCGGCCACCCTTCTGGAGCGTCTCTGAGCGCCCCTTATTGGCTTGGGGTATAGGGCCCCAGGTCCGCGACCGCCTGCTCGGTGAAGGACGTGTCGATATAGGGATCGATCGTCACGTCGCCGGGCACCAGCCCCCGGCTCTGGAAGAATTCGAGGTCGGCGGCCAGCGACTCGACCCCCAGGGCGCCGTCCGGGTCGACCACGAAGGGCGTCATGGCGCGATAGATCTCGGGATCGGTGATCGCGGTATATTCGGTCAAGGCGGCAATGACCGCGTCGGCATTGGGCCCGGTGAAGCCGCCTTCGCCCAGGGCGTCATTGTAGTCGCGGATGGCGCGCAGATAGGCGCGCATGAAAGCCTCGGCGACGTCCCGGCGCTGTTCGGCGAAATTCTCCGAATACATCACCACCGCGGTCTGGTAGCCGGGAAAGAGCGCGGTTTCGCTGGCGCGCACGGCCACCCCGTCGCGCACCATGCGCGAGATGGTGGGCTCGTTGTTGATGGCCGCGTCGATCGCCTGGTTGGAGAGCGCCGTATACATCTCCGGATAGGCCAGATAGACGACGTTCACGTCGTCATAGGACAGGCCCGCCTGCAGGAGCGCCTGGTTGATCTGGGATTCGCTGTTGGCGCCCTGGGCCGCGGCCGCGATGGTCATGCCCGCGAGATCGGCCAGGGTCGTGAAGCGCCCCGAATCCACGTGGTCCTTGCGGATCACGAGGGTGGAATATTCGTATTGCTCGGTGATCGAGCCCTTGTCGGCGACGATCCGGATGCCGATGCCGCTGCGCACGGCGTTGAAGAAGCCCGCCGAGATGGCGCCGCCGCCCACGTCGAGCTGCCCGCCGCCCAGCGGGGCGATCATGTTGGCCGCCGACGGGAAGGAGCTGAACTCCACCGCGATGCCTTCCTCTTCGAAATAGCCGTTCCGGTCGGCGAGGAAAAAGCCGACGTCGGTCGCGACATTGGGAATGCCGATCCTCACGATTTCCTGGGCATCGGCGGCGGATGCCAGCGCGGCGAGCGCCAGCCCCAGTGCGCTCGCGCGCAGCAGAGAGCCGGGGGTGTCGCCCGCGCGGGATCGGCGGAGTGCCCCGCCGGGGGCGCTCGGTATGGTGTCGGTTGCCATTGTTTCCTCCTCAAAATGCATGCCCTTGTGGTGCTCTGCGCTCGGGAATTTATCCGCTGGGAAATCCATGGCTAATATTGATTGCCCGGAGACTTATCCCTGCGGAATATGATTTCCCGGCGCCCGTTCTCCTTATACTTTGAGGAAATGTAATGGAGCGGCAGGGATATTGGACAGGATTAGTGGCCCGATGCTACCCGAGAGCAGCCCGGGCAACGGGCCCGGCTGACGGGAGCAGCGGGGGAGGACATGCACAGAACCGAACTTTTTCCCGCCGTCGTGGAGCGGGTCCGCCAGCGTGTCGGCAGGGAGCACCCCTTCGACGTGCTGGAGCCGCGGCGCACCGCGCTGGTCGTCATCGACATGCAGCGCTATTTCGTCGATCCCGAGAGCCCGGCCAGCGTTCCGCTCGCCGCCGCCATCGTGCCCGCCATCAACCGGCTGGCGTCGGCCTTGCGCGAGCGGGGCGGACACGTGGTCTGGGTGCGCGGCACGGCCCACGATCCGGACGAGGGCTGGTCCGTCTTCAACCGCGACCTGATGACGCCCGAGCGGCGCGAACGCCGCGCCCGGCTGATGGATGGCGAGGGCTTCGCCTTCTGGCCCGAAAACGACATCAGGGCCGGGGACGGGCAGGTCACCAAGAGCCGCTTCAGCGCCTTTGCCCCCGGCTCCTCCTCGATCAGGGCCGATCTGGAGGCCCGGGGCATCGACAGCATCCTCGTCGCGGGCACCGTGACCGGGGTCTGCTGCGAGAGCACCGCGCGCGACGCCATGATGCTCAACTACAAGGTGGTCATGGTTTCGGACGCCCTGGCGGCGCATTCGGACGAAGAGCACAACGCCTCGCTGTCCCTGTTCTACGCCACGTTCGGGGACGTGCAGTCCGTGGACGAAGCCATCGCCTCGCTCGACCGGGGCAACATTTCGGTTTCCTCATCCGCCCAGGGAGGCGCCTCATGACGGCGACAGTGCTCGAAAAGACCGTGCCGGCGGAGGCGAGGATGGTCGCCGCGCCGAAGCCGGCCATCCGGATTTCGCATCTCTCGCGCAGCTTCGGCGCGCTCACGGCCATCGACGACGTCTCGATCGATATCGGCGCCGGCGAGTTCTTCGTCATCGTCGGCCCCTCGGGCTGCGGCAAGACCACGCTTTTGCGCATCCTTGCCGGGCTCCAGACCCACAGCGCGGGCACGATCGAGATCGAGGCGGGCCAGGACGGCCGCCCGGCCAATTCCATGGTGTTCCAGGGGGATTCGATCTTTCCCTGGATGACGGTGCGCCAGAACGCCTCCTACGGGCTGCGGATGCGGCACGTGCCCTCGGGCCGGATCAAGGAGGTGGTGGACCATTATCTCGAGCGCACCGGGCTATTGCGGTTCGCCGATTACTACCCGCACCAGCTTTCGGGCGGCATGCGCCAGCGCGCCTCGATCGTGCGCGCCTTCGCCAACGATCCGCGCATCCTCCTGATGGACGAGCCCTTCTCGGCCCTCGACGCCCAGAACAAGTTCCTGCTGCAGGAGGAATTGCTGCGCATCTGGGAGGAGGACAAGAAGACGGTGGTCTTCATCACCCATAGCGTGGACGAGGCCGTGTTGCTGGGCGACCGGGTCATGGTCATGACCGCGCAGCCGGGCCGGGCCAAGGCCATCGTGCCCATCGACCTGGCGCGGCCGCGCGACATCATCGCGCTGCAGAAATCCCCCGAATACGGCCAGCTCGTGCACCAGATCTGGACCAGCCTGCGCGAGGAAGTGGATGCCGCGCGCGAGCGCGAACTGACGATGAGGGACCGCCCGTGACCGTCGCTGCAAGCCGTTCGCCCAAGCCCGGCTGGGCGCTCTCCGAGCGCGCCCGCTATCGCCTGCTCGGGGTGGTCTCGCCCGTGGCGCTCCTGCTGCTCTGGGAGATCTGCGCCCGTTTCGGGCTGATCGACACGCGGTTCTTCCCGCCCCCTACCGCCATCATCCGCCTTGGCTACGACATGGTGCTCTCGGGCGAATTGATGCGCCATACGCTCATCACGCTGCAGCGCATGTTCTGGGGCACGCTGATCGGCGGCATTCCCGCGCTCGTCCTCGGCATCATCATGGGCCTCAACCGCACGACGCGGGCGCTGATGGACCCGCTGGTGGCCGCGATCTATCCCATCCCCAAAAGCGCCATCCTGCCGCTCGCGCTCCTGATCTTCGGGCTGGGCGAGGCCTCCAAGATATTCATGGTTGCGATCGGGGTGTTCTTTCCCGTGCTCATCAACGCGGCGGCCGGCGTGCTCGGCATCGACAAGATCTATCTCGACGTGGGGCGCAATTTCAAAGCCGGGCGCTGGCAGACCTTCCGCACCATCGCGCTGCCCGGCGCCATGCCCGTGATCCTCACCGGCTTCAAGCTCGGCATCGGCATCGGGCTCATCATGGTCACCATGGCCGAGATGCTCGGCGGCTCGGATGCCGGGCTCGGCTTCATGATCTGGAACTCGTGGCAGATCTTCTCGGTCGAGCAGATGTATGTGGGCCTGTTCGTCGTCGCCCTGATCGGCTTCCTGCTGACCCTGCTGCTCGACGAACTGGAGGGCTTCCTTATCCCCTGGAAGCGATAAGCATCGCGTCCTGGCGCTGGCGCAGGGCGTAGAGCTTCGTGCTGGTGTCGGGCGTGGCGTTGGCGCCGGTCAGCAATTCGCCCTTCCTGACGGGCGCCGTGACCCGCCCGCCTTCGAGCAGGCCCACCGGGATGGCCCCGGCGGCGCGGGCGTCGCCCACGGTCATGGTCCAGGACCGGTAGCAGGTCTCGCCGATGGCATCGAGCGTCTCGCCCGGCGCAAGATCGCGCTTGGCCAGCGCGCACACCTCGGCCACCGGCTGGGGCAGGGGCACCATGTCGGGCCGGCCGTAGAGCATGATGCGCGCGGCCGTCAGCGGCACTTCGAGGCTGGTCAGATGATAGGGCCGGAAGAAGCCGTAATAGGGCCCCACCCCCACATGCAGGTCGTCCATGCGCTCGACGATGCGCTTATGGGTCGCCCTAGCGATCACGAACACCCCCGGCGCCACGCCCTTGCCGATGGTATAATCCACCACACCGGAGCGGTTGAGCACGCCGCCGTCGGCCCTGGGGATCAGCACCCTGGCCAGCGAATCCCGGTCCGCCGCCGGCCCGTGCATGCCCGGCACGTCGGGCACCAGCCCCGTGGCATTGGCGATGGCCGCCATCTCCACCATGGTCTTGGACCCGTCCACGAACTCGACCAGCATGCGCGGGTTCATGTTCCGGCGCGCGGCCTCTTCGCGATAATCCTCGGGCACCGCGTCCCAGTTGAGCGGATTGTTCTTGCCCTTGCCCGCGGCCACCACCTCCAGCCCCAGGGCAATGGCGAAATCGATCAGCTCCATGCACGAGGACGGCTCGTCCCCCGCGCCCACCGAATAGACCACGCCCAGCCGGTCGGCCTCCTTCTTGAGATAGGGCCCGATGGTGACGTCCGCCTCGACATTCATCATGACGAGGTGCTTGCCGTGTTCCATGGCGAGGAGGTCAATATCGGCCCCCACCCCCGGCTTGCCCGTGGCGTCGATCACCACGTCCACCTCGGGCGCGGTGGCCATCAGCTCCGCGTCATCGGTGATCGCGATGCGCCCGCTGTCGATCGCCGCGCTCATGGTGGCACGGCTCTCGACGATCCGGGCCCGGTCATGGCCCGCGCCATAGGCGATGTCGGCGGCCGCGAGCGCGGTATGGGGCCGGCGCGTGGCGATGGAAGCGATCTCGATTCCCGTCATCAGCGAGACCTGGGTCACGAGGTCGGTGCCCATCTCGCCCGAGCCGATGATGCCGAGGCGCACCGGCCTGCCGGTTTCGGCGAGGCGTTCGAGGTCGCGGGTGATGCCGGTGAGCGGGCGGAGTGTCATCGCATCCTGGGGGCAAGGTTTGTCCGGCGCCTTATAGGGGCTGGGTGGGACGGGCGTCGAGGGGAAACCGTTTGGTATTGGCTTGCGTTGCAGGTTGCGCCACGCTGCTCGTCCCGACCTTCCCCCTTGCCTCGCGCGAAAGGTGCATCATCCATGACCCAGCCCTCCGGCGCTGCCAGTGAAACCTCCGAGGTCCTGTTTGCGCGCGAGGGCGCGGTCGGCGTGATCACCCTCAACCGGCCCGAGGCGATCAACGCCCTCAGCCTCGCCATGGTCGAGGCGATCCTCGCCCGGCTGCAGGACTGGGCCGAGGATGACGCGGTACGCGCGATCCTGATCGAGGGCCGCGGCGAAAAGGGGTTCTGCGCCGGCGGCGACGTGCGGGCGGTGCGCGAAACCCTGCTGGCCGGGCGCACCGACCTCGCGATCCGCTTCTTTGCCGCCGAATACGACATGAACCGGCTGATCGCGACCTATGACAAGCCCGTCATCGCGCTCCAGACCGGCGTCGTGATGGGGGGCGGCATCGGGCTCTCCAGCCACGCCCGCTACCGCATCGCAACGCCCGGCGCGCGCTTCGCCATGCCGGAGGCCGCGCTCGGCTTCTTCTGCGACGTGGGCGTCAACGCCCTGCTGGCGCGCTCGGCCCGCGCCCCGGCGCTCGCCTTCATGCTGAGCGGGTCGACTATCGAGACTTCGGACGCCATCGTGCTCGGGCTCACCGATCTCTGCGTGCCCCAGACCGCTCTCGCCGGCCTGCGCCAGCGGCTGATCGGCGCCGCCGAGGCCGACGAGATCGACACCGCCATCGCCACGGTGCTGCAATCGGAAACCAGCGTGGCCGGCGAGGCCCCGTTCTGCGCCCTGGCCGATCAGCTCTCGGATTGCTTTGCCGAGAACGAGGTCGGCGGGATCATCGAGATGCTCGACTACGCGGCCGAGGACGGAGACGTGGGCGCGGCGAGCCTCGTGGGGCAGATGAAGGCCCATTGCCCGACCTCGCTGGCGGTGATCCTCGCCGCCCATCTCGCGGCCCGGCGCAGCCGCAGCCTCGCGGCCGTGCTCGACACCGACAGGAGGCTCGCCGAAGCCATGATCCAGAGGCCCGATTTCAGCGAAGGGGTAAGGGCGGTGCTGGTGGACAAGGACAGGGCGCCGGTCTGGTCGCCCGACCGGCTGCACCGCGTGGACCGGGACGAGATCGCGCGCTGGATGGCGTAGCCCCAGGTTATTGCGGGCGCAGCGCTCTGGACCCCGGTAATAAATACCGGGGTGACATCGGGGTTTTGGCTTCGATCCTGCCCCCCATCCACAAAACGTCACCCCGGTATTCATTACCGGGGTCCAGCGAAGAGCCAGCCAGCACCCCGGATGCCGATTGGCCCTCAATGCCACAGCCCTATGGTTAGGGTTCCTTAAACGCATCGCAGGCAAAGTGCGGCCATCGAGCCAACGCCGGGTCAGGGGAGCCCGTCGCCGTCATGCCGTCTAGCCAATCGAAATCCGAGTCTTCCGCCGTGGCCCTGCCGCGTATCGTGGATCTCGACACCATCGAGCCGGTGCGCGCCGCCCTGCTGGCCGCGCTGCGCGCCGGTCCCGTGGCCGTCGACGGCGCCGCGGTCGAGCGGATCGCGACCAATGCGCTCTTCATGCTGCTCTCGGCGGGCGAGACCGCGCGCCGCTCCGGCACGGGCCTGTCGCTGCTCTCGCCGAGCGCCGCGGTCACCTCCGCCATCGCGCGGCTCGGGCTCGCGCCCGCCTTCGCGCCGTATCTCGAGGGCTGATCCGATGCGCGTCCTTACGGTCGACGATTCCCGCACCATCCTCGCCATGCTGCACCACACGCTGAGCGCGGCGGGGTTCGAGGTGGTCCAGGCCGAAAACGGCCAGGAAGGCCTCGACAGGCTCGCCGAGCAGGATTTCGACGTGGTCATCACCGATATCAACATGCCGGTGATGGACGGGCTGGCGTTCATCCGCAACGTGCGGGCAGAGGGCAGGCACCAGAGCCTGCCCATCCTGATCCTCACCACCGAGACCAGCCCCGAAAAGCGCGAAGCCGGACGCGCGGCGGGCGGCACGGGCTGGATCGTCAAGCCCTTCGATCCCGAAAAGCTGATCAGCGTCATCCACCGCGTCGTGCACTGACGCGGCCGTTTCCCCCACACTCCCACGTGAAGCCATCATGAGCAACCTCGACGAGTTCAAGGCTACCTATTTCGACGAATGCTCAGAGCTGCTGCTCGAGCTGGAAGAGCAGTTCGCGGCGATCGCCGACGGCGACCGCGAGTCCGGCCGGCTCCATGCCGTGTTCCGCGCCATCCATTCCATCAAGGGCGGGGGCGGGGCCTTCGGGTTCGAGGCGCTGGTGGGGTTCGCGCATGCCTTCGAGACCCTGCTTGATCTGGTGCGCACCGGGCGGGTCGAGCTGGGCGACGACGTGGTCGCGCTCTGCATCCGCTCGGTGGATATCGTCGCCGATTTCGTCGCAGCCGCGCGCAGCGGCGCAATGCTTCCGCCCGATTACGGGCGCGAGGAGCGCCTGCGCTTCGAGGCGCTGTCGAGCGCCGGGGGCGGGGAGGCGGACGACGCGCCGATGGACGAATTCGACATCGACTTCACGCCGGTCGCGGTCAATCTCGAGACCGACGACGCGGCCGAAGACGAGCCGGGGCCCCGCGACTGGCGCGTCAGCTTCCGGCCCTTCCCAGCGCTTTACGAGCGCGCCAACGATCCGCTGCTCCTGCTGCGCGAGCTGGGCAAGCTCGGCGAGATGAGCGTTGTGCCCGAGATCGGCGCCCTGCCGGCGCTCGAGGCATTCGAGCCCTTCGGCGCCTATTGCGCCTGGACCATCACGATCGCCAATTCGCAGGCGAGCGAAGAGCAGATCGCCGAAGTGTTCGAGTTCGTGGAGGGCGATTGCGCGATCACGATCGAGCCCCTGGCCTCGGCCGCGCCGGAGGACGAGGCCGACAGTTTCGGGATGAGCTTTGCCGAATTGGCCGAGATCGCCCAGGCCGAGCGCAGCTTCGTCGCCACGGGCGAGCCGGACCCCGAGCCCGCGATGCCGGCCGCGCCCATCGCACCCGTCGCGCCGCCCAGCATCGCTTCCCTGCTCGCCGAGGACGAGACCAGCGGGTCGGGCGCTCGCCCCGGCATGACCTCGATCCGGGTCGATCTCGAAAAGGTGGATCGGGTCGTCAACATGGTGGGCGAGCTGGTCATCACCCAGTCCATGCTCAACCAGCAGATGGATGACGCCATCCGCGACCGCTACCAGGAGCTGGTGCGCGGCATCGAGGTTCTGGCCCAGACCACGCGCGGCCTGCAGGACGCGGTGATGGCGATCCGGGCCCAGCCGGTCAAATCAGTCTTCTCGCGCATGCCGCGTCTGGTGCGCGAGCTGGCGGGCAAGACCGGCAAGAAGGTGCGGCTCGAAACCGTCGGGGAAGCCACCGAGATCGACAAGACGGTGATCGAGCAGATCTCCGATCCGCTCACCCACATGGTGCGCAATTCCGCCGACCACGGCATCGAAAAGCCCCAGGCGCGGCTGGCCGCCGGCAAGCCCGAGACCGGCACGATCCGGCTTTCGGCCGAGCAGGCCGGCGGCAATATCCTGATCGTGGTCGAGGATGACGGGGCGGGCATCGACCGGGCGCGCGTCCTCTCTCTCGCCCGCGAGCGCGGGCTGGTGGGGCCGGACCAGCAATTGACCGAGGAGCAGATCGACAACCTGATCTTCGCGCCCGGCTTTTCGACCGCCTCGGAAGTCTCGGACATTTCCGGGCGCGGCGTGGGCATGGACGTGGTGCTCTCCAACATCAAGAAGATCGGCGGGTCGGTGCATGTGCGCTCCTTCCCCGGCAAGGGCACGCGCATGACCCTGCGCCTGCCGCTCACCCTCGCGGTGCTCGACGTGATGCTGGTCAAGGTCGGCGGCAGCCCCTACGTCATTCCGCTCTCCTCGATCGTCGAGACCATCCAGACCGCGCGCGCCGATTTCGGGCACATGCCCTCGGGCGGCAAGGTGCTGCAGGTGCGCGGCGACTACGTGCAGGTGGTGGATCTGGCCTCGGCCTTCGGCATGACGAGCGCGTGCGGGGCGGACGACCGGTTCGTCGTCCTGTGCGAGGCCGAGGGCAACAGCCGGGTGGCGCTGGTGGTCGACGACATCATCGGCCAGCAGCAGGTGGTGATCAAATCGCTCGAGGAGAATTTCGCGCGCATCGAGGGCATCGCCGGCGGGACGATCCTGGGCGACGGTAACGTCGCGTTGATTGTTGACGTGCAAAGTCTGCGCACGGTCGCCCCGCGCCAGAACGCAGCTTGAGCATGGCGCAGCAGGGGGCATGACAGAAGGAGCAGCGGCCATGGAAGCGCTCGATATGCGCGACGATTTTCAGGATCACGCGGCGGCGGTGCAGAACTCGCTGCAACTGATCGCCTTTTCCATCGACGAGCAGGTCTATGGCGTCGAGATCACGACGGTGCGCGAGATCCGGGCCTGGAACGGGGCGACGCCCCTGCCCAACACGCGCGAATACGTGCGCGGGGTCATCAATCTGCGCGGCACCATCGTGCCGATCTTCGACCTGCGCGCCCGGTTCGGCGACGGCAAGACCAATCCGACCAAGACCCATGTGGTGGTGGTGATGAGCGTGGGGGACAAGTGGATCGGCATCCTGGTGGACGCGGTCTCCGACATCCTCACCGTCTCCAGGGACGACATCCACGCCGTGCCGGAAGGCAATGCCATCGACACCGAGCTGTTGAACGGCATCGTCACCCATGACACCCGCATGGTCGGGCTCATCGACCTCGAAGCGGTGATCGCGGGCGCGCGCGCCGACGCCTGATCGGTTTGGCCAGGGGATTTTCGAGGGCGTCGGCGGGACCGGCGCCCTTTTTCGTGTTCAGAACAGCTCGATGTCGCCGGGATCGACGCGGCGGGTGACCCGCGCGTAGCGCTCGTCGCGCAATTCGTCCATCACCGCCCCGCTCCACACCGCCTCCCCCCGGGACGCCAGCGCCCGTGCCGCCAGGGCGATTCCCTGGCAGCGCTGCTCGATCCGGTCCTGCATCTGCAGGGCCATGACGATCCGCGCCGCGGCCCTTTGGCGCGCGGTCTCGCTGTCGAGGCTGGCGTCGCCCAGGATCGCGAGTCCGGCGGCGACGCCTTCGGCCATGGTGGCGCTCTGGCGGGCGGTTTCTTCGATCTCGCGGGCGAGTTTTTCGAGGCCCATGAAGGGGGCTCCGGCTGGATGACGATGGGGCTTCATCCTAGCGCGCAAAGCCTAAGCGATGCTTTCGCGTTAAACGCGCATTAGAGGGCTTCACAGCGCTTAGAAGGTTAGCACATCCCTAACTAAGGCGTTCTAAGGTCGAGCCATGCGCGCAGCCAGCCCTTCCGATCTGAGCCGGGGCACCGTCATCCCGGTGCATCAGGGCGATTGCGTCGTCTCGTCCGATCCCAAGGCGGCGCTGTCCACGGTGCTGGGCTCGTGCATCAGCGCCTGCGTGCGCGACACGGTGGCGGGAGTGGGGGGCATGAACCATTTTCTCCTTGCCGCTCAATCGGTTGCGGCCCGCGACCGCTACGGCGCCTCGGCGCGCTATGGCGCCTTCGCCATGGAACAGCTCATCAACCGCGTGCTCGGCCAGGGCACCGGCAACAAGGCCAATCTCGAATTCAAGGTCTTCGGCGGCGGCAATATCCATCCGGGCATGATGGATATCGGCTCAGCCAACATCGCCTTCCTCCGCACCTTCCTCCGCGACGAAGGATACAGGGCCGCAGGCGAAGATCTGGGCGGGAATTTCGCGCGGCGCGTGATGTACCAGCCCACCACCGGACGGGCGCTGGTCAAACGCCTGGATTCCTCGGAAAGCGTCAAGCTGGTGCGCGACGAGATCGCGCTCGTGGCGCGTCCGCCGCGGCCGGAAATCACCGCCGATGTCGAGCTGTTCTAGGCGCGCGGATACGCTCCGTTAACCCCTCGCTCCCTATGGTTACCGAAAGCTGAATTCACCCAGGGACTTGCCGCGCCATGCGCCCTTTGACCTTGAGCGCGATCACCGGCGTGGTGTGGACGGCCGGCCTCGTTGCCATGCTCGCGCTGGTGGGCCGGCACGGGACGGGCGATGCCGTGCTCCTCGCCGCCACCGGCATCGGCCTCACCTGCATCCTGGGCACCCTCGCCATGGCCTGGGTCGTCGAGCGCGCCGCGCGGCGGCAGGGAAAGCTCTTGCCCGACCCGGAGATGCTGGCGGCCGGCTTTGCGGGCTTGCCCATCGCGGCAGCGATCCTTGCCCGGACGGGCGCGCCGCTGGCGGTGACCACGCGCTGGGCCGACGTCGCGGGCGAATTCGCGCTTTCGGCATTAACTGAGCCCGGCCGCCATAGCCTCGGCGCCTATAACGCCTATGTCACCGCGCTTGCCGGGGATATCCGGCTGGTGGCGTTAGTGCGCGCCGGGGCGGTGATCCCGGCCGCGGCGCTGGAGCGGTTCGCCGCCGCGATGCTGTCGGGCGACGCGCATTTCCGGTTCGATCGGGCGGCGGTCGAACAGGTCCCCCCGCTCGCGGTCTTCAACCATATCCTTTCGGCGTGTTCGGGCAGCGCTGCCGCGTTTACACATTCTCAGCCAGCCCTGACGCAGAGTGCGCAACCTGGAACAGACCGAAGCGAACTGCCGGTCCGGGGGAGCGAGGGCATGCAGAAAAGCGTGATGGCGGGCGAGGGAAGCGAGATCGGACTCTCCGACCGGGAGTTTTCGCGAATCCGGGCGCGGGTCCAGGCGATCGCCGGGATTTCGCTTTCGGACGCCAAGCGCACGCTGGTCATCTCGCGGCTGAGCAAGATCGTGCGCAGCCACGGGCTCCGCAGCTTCACCGCCTATCTCGATTTCCTGGAACACAGCGGCAACAGCGCGGACGAGCAGGCCTTCGTCAACGCGCTCACCACCAACCTGACCCGGTTCTTCCGGGAGGATCATCATTTCGAGCATCTGCGCCAGCACGTGGCGCATCTGATCGCCCAACGCCCCCGGGTCGCGCCCAACGGGCGGCCGCGGCTGCGCATCTGGTCGGCGGGCTGCTCAACCGGGCAGGAGCCCTATACCATCGCCCTGTCGCTGCTCGAGGCTTTCCCGGAACTCACCCGCTGGGATTTCAAGATCCTCGCCACCGATATCGATTCCGAGGTGCTCGCCCGCGCCGCACGGGGGCTTTACCCGACGAGCGAGCTGGACGGGCTTTCGCCGGATCGCGCGCGCCTCTTCGAGAGGAGCGCGGAAGGCGCGGTGCGCATTCCGGCACGGGCACGGGAGCTCGTGACCTTCAACCACCTCAATCTCATGGCCTCGCCCTGGCCGTTCCGCGGGCCGTTCGACGCCATCTTCTGCCGCAACGTCGCGATCTATTTCGACAAGCCGACGCAGGGGAAGCTCTTCGACCGGCTGGGACAAGTGCTGGCACCCGATGGCTTCCTCTATATCGGGCATTCGGAAAATCTCTCGGCGGTGTCCAAGGGCTTCAAGCTCGTGGGCCGCACGGTCTACCAGTTCAGGGACGCCCGGTCGCAGAGGGACGCTGCATGATCCGCGTGCTGGTGGTCGACGATTCGGCGCTGATCCGCGGGGTGCTGAGCAAGCTTCTCGTCCAGGACGGCGACATCGAGGTGGTGGGCACGGCCCGCGATCCGCTCGATGCGCGTGAGAAGATCAAGGATCTCAACCCGGACGTCGTGACGCTCGATATCGAGATGCCCAACATGAACGGGCTGGCCTTCCTCGAAAAGATCATGCGGCTGCGGCCCATGCCGGTGGTGATGGTCTCGACCCTCACGACGCGCGGTGCGAGCGAGACCATGCTGGCGCTGGAGCTGGGCGCGGTCGATTTCGTTGCCAAGCCGGGTCACGATCTTTCAGGCAATGTCGACCGCTTCGGCGTGCACGTGCGCGAAAAGGTGCGCCTCGCCGCGGCCTCGGACGTGCGCACCCAGGCGAGCCGGGTGGCGGCGCCGGACGTGCCGATCCATACCGCGGCGGCGCCCGAAGGCAGCCTCGTGGCGCTGGGGGCTTCGACCGGCGGAGTGGAGGCGATCCGGCAGGTCCTGGCGCGCCTACCCAGGGATTGTCCGCCCGTGGTCATCGCCCAGCACATGCCCAAGGGGTTCACGGCGCGCTTCGCCGAACGGCTCGACGAACTGCTCGATCTGCGGGTGGTCGAGGCCAGCGACCGCCAGCCGCTGGAGGCGGGCACCGCCTATATCGCGCCGGGCGACTTCCATCTGCGGGTGGAGCGGACCTCCGGCCAGCTCAAGGCGCGGGTGACCCAGGACGAGCAGACCTCGGGCCATCGTCCCAGCGTCGACGTGCTGTTCGCCTCGGTGGCCAAGGTCGTGGGTCCCATGGCCGTGGGCGCCATCCTCACCGGGATGGGGCGCGACGGGGCGAGGGGCCTGAAGCTCATGCGCGAAGCGGGGGCCTATACGCTCGGCCAGAGCCGGGAATCGGCGCTGATCTACGGCATGCCCAAGGTGGCCTTCGAAGAAGGCGCGGTGATCGAGGAAGCCCCGATCGAAGCGGTGGCGGGCAAGCTCGTCGCCGCCCTGATGCGGATTAAGCGGGCTGCATAAAATTGCAGGGATCGCGGTTGAAGGATTCGTAACGCGTTGCCCCGATAAGTTCCATGGTTCGGGAATTACCCCGTCACCATTCCTCTCGGGAAGGCCCATGCCGAAAGCCAGCGCCCTGAGCGTCCTCATCGTCGATGACCAGCAGTCCATGCGGGGCATCTGCAAGTACATCCTCAACCAGCTCGGCTTCAAGGATATCGTCGAGGCCAAGTCGGGCCGCGATGCCCTGGGCAAGCTGGAAAAGTCCAAGGTCGATCTCATCATCTCGGACTGGAACATGGAGGACGTGGACGGGCTGACCCTGCTCAAGGTGATCCGCAAGCATCCGCGCACGCAGTCCATGCCGTTCATCATGGCCACCGGCCGCTCGGACAAGGAGCAGGTCAAGGAGGCCATCGAGTGCGGCGTCAACAATTACATCATCAAGCCGTTCGATGCGGCGACGATGAAAAAGCGCATCGAGGCGGTGATCGGCGTCCTGTCGTAAAACGCCTCGCGGTCGTTTGACCCGTAAATCCCTTGAAAGCCCGGATGCTTGGGTCTGGGTCAGTTGACCCGGGCCTAAGGTTGTGTGCAGATGCCCGCCAATTGCAGCCATAAGGCTGTTTCGGACCGGCAACCGAATTCAACAACGACGGGTACAGGGTGGAATCAGACGCAGTGATCGAGGTCCGCAACGTGTCAAAGCGTTTTGGCGGTCTCCTCGCGGTTTCCAAGTGTTCGCTGAGCGTTGCGCGCGGGTCGATCACAGGGCTGATCGGACCCAATGGCGCCGGAAAATCGACGTTGTTCAACATGGTCGCGGGCAATTTCCCGCCGACCAGCGGATCGATCCTTTTCGACGGCGAGGACATTACCGGCCTTGCGCCGCACGAGCTGTTCGCCCGCGGCATGCTGCGCACCTTCCAGATCGCGCATGAATTCTCGCAGATGACGGCGCTCGAGAATCTGATGATGGTGCCGCCCGACCAGCCGGGGGAGAGCCTGTTCAACCTCTGGTTCCGGCCCGGCCTGGTTGGCGCGCGCGAAGCCGAGGTGCGAAGCAAGGCGCTCGACGTCATCGACTTCTTGAAGCTCGGTCACGTCAAGAATGAGCTGGCGGGCAATCTCTCGGGCGGACAGAAGAAGCTCTTGGAGCTCGGCCGCACCATGATGGTCGACGCCAAGGTGGTGCTGCTCGACGAGGTGGCGGCCGGGGTCAACAAGACCCTGCTCAACGATCTCGCCTCCAATATCGAGCGCATGAACCGGGAACTCGGCTACACCTTCTTCGTCATCGAGCACGACATGGACCTGATTGCCCGGCTGTGCGATCCCGTGATCGTCATGGCGCAGGGCGAGGTGATCGCCCAGGGCAACATGGACGAGCTGCGCGCCAATCCCATGATCGTCGAGGCCTATTTCGGAAGCCCCGCGGTGGAGGCCGGGCCATGAGCCTCATCGAACTCAAGACCGTGGTTGCGGGCTATGGCGGCGCACCGATCCTCAACGGGGTCAATATCGCCATCGAGGCCGACGATATCGGCGTGATCGTGGGGCCGAACGGGGCGGGCAAGTCCACGACGCTCAAGGCAATCTTCGGGCTCCTGACGGTGACCGAGGGCACGGTGACCTTCGCGGGGCGCGATATCACCAATGCCCAGGCCGACAAGCTGGTGCCGCTGGGGCTCAGCTTCGTGCCCCAGGAGCACAACGTCTTCACCTCGATGAGCGTCCACGAGAACCTCGAGATGGGCGCCTTCATCCGGCGCGACGACATCTCCGGGACGCTCGAAAGGGTCTATGACATGTTCCCCGACCTTGCGGCCAAGCGCCGCCAGCCCGCCGGTGAGCTCTCGGGCGGGCAGCGGCAGATGGTGGCCATGGGGCGGGCGCTGATGAGCAATCCCAAGCTCCTGATGCTGGACGAACCTTCGGCGGGGCTTTCGCCGCGCTACATGATGGAGATCTTCGAGCAGGTGCAGAAGATCAACGCTGCCGGGGTGGGCATCCTGATGGTGGAGCAGAACGCGCGCCAGGCGCTGGCCTTCGCCACCAAGGGGTTCGTGCTGGCCAGCGGGCAGAACCGTTTCACGGGGACGGGCAGGGAGCTGCTCGAGGATCCCGAAGTCGCCAAGAGTTTCCTGGGGGGTTAGCCGGCACATGAATGAGCTGATCTTCTTTTTCAATCAGGTGATCGTGGGGGGCGTGGCGCTGGGCTCGGTCTATGCGCTGGGCGCCGTGGGCGTGACGCTGATCTTCGGCATCCTGCGCTTCGCCCATTTCGCCCATGGCGACATGATGACCATGGGCGCGTTCGTCACCTTCGTGCTCGCGACCCTGGTTGCGGGGCTGGGCCTTTCCCTGCCGCTGCCCACGGGCTTCGTCGTGCTGCCCGTGGCCCTCGTGATCGCGGCGCTGCTGGCGCTCGGGATCGACAAGGGGGTCTACGCGCCGCTGCGGGCGCGCGGCGCGCGGCCCGTGACGCTGCTCATCGCCTCGATCGGCGTCACCATGATGATCCAGGGCCTGATCCGGCTGTTCTTCGGGGTGCAGACCCGGTCCTTCTTCGATACCGAGCCCAAGCGGCTGATCCGCATCGACGTGCCCATCGAGGGCGTGACGCGGCAGATCTCGTTCACCGAGCCGCAATTGCTGCTGGTGATCGTCACGGTGCTCGCCGTGATTGCGCTGCATCTGTTCCTCACCCGCTCAAGGCTGGGCAAGGGGATGCGCGCCATGGCCGACAATCCGGACCTTGCGAAAGTCTCGGGCATCAACACCGCGCTCGTGGTGCGGGTGACCTGGATCATCGCGGGATCGCTGGCCTGTCTCGCCGGCACCATGCTGGCGCTCGACATCTCGCTGCAGCCGGCGCTCGCCTTCAACATCGTGCTGCCGATCTTTGCGGCGGCCATCGTGGGCGGGCTGGGGCAATCCTATGGCGCGATCGCCGGCGGGTTCCTGATCGGGTTCGCCGAGACGCTGGCGGTGTTCAACTGGTCGGTGGTGCTGCGGCCGCTCCAGGGCAGCTTCCCCGAGTGGCTCACCCTGCCGGGCAACCTTGCGCTGGTGCAGTCGGAATACAAGCTCACCGTGGCCTTCATCATCCTCGTGGTCGTGCTGCTGGTCAGGCCCACCGGCATCTTCAAGGGGGCCTCGTCATGACCGCGCGCTATATCGGCCTGTTCGGCGCGCTGGTCGCGCTGATCATCGGGGTGGCGCTCTATATGGGCACGCCGTTCACCCTGCGGCTGCTGGTCGAAGCCTTTGCCTTCGCGCTGATCGCCCTGGGGCTCAACATCCAGTGGGGGTTCGGCGGGCTCTTCAATTTCGGCATCCTCGGGATGCTGATGGTGGGCGGGTTCGCGGTTACCTTTATCTCCTTCCCGGTCAACGAAGCCTTCTGGGCCTCGGACGGGCCGATCTGGCTGCTGCGCACTCTCGCCGCGGCGGCAGTGGGCGCGGTGATGATCGTTTTCGCCCACCGGATCGACAAGGCGCGGCGTATCCGGCCCTGGGCGATCGTGGTCGTCTGGTTCATCGCCTATGTGATCTTCCGCAGCCAGATGGATCCCGCGGCCAGCACCATCATCCGCGAGGCCGGCTGGGTCGGCGGGCTAGGGTTGCCCGTGCTTTTGGGCTGGGTGTTCGGGGGCGTGCTCGCGGCCGGCATCGGCTTCGTCGTCGGCAAGGTGGCGCTGGGGCTGCGTTCGGACTATCTCGCCATCGCCACCATCGGGATCGCCGAAATCCTGCGGGCCACCATCCGCAACATCGAGTGGCTGACGCGCGGCACGCTCACGGTCTCGCCCATTCCCTGGCCGGTGCCCAATCCGCAGGCCTGGCAGGCTTCGGGCGCGTCGATCACCGACAGCTTCATCTATGCGCGCGCCGGTTATCTGCTCCTGGTCGTGGCGGTGGTGATCGTGGCGCTGTTCCTCATCGACCGCGCCTATAAGGGGCCGTGGGGCCGCATGATGCGGGCCATTCGGGACAATTACGTCGCGGCCGGCTCCATGGGCAAGGACGTGACCGGGCGCCAGCTCGAGATCTTCGTCTTCGGCTCGGTGCTCATGGGCATCGGCGGGGCGATCCTGGTCTCGTTCACGCAGATCTTCGATCCCTCCAGCTACCAGCCGATCAATCACACCTTCATCATATGGGTGATGCTGATCGTGGGTGGGGCCGGCAATAGCCTGGGCGCGCTGTTCGGGGGATTGTTCATCTATATCGTCTGGATGCTGTCCGAGCCGCTGGCGCAGCAGCTTTTCGTCAATATCAGCGCCTGGTCGGCTTCGGTCGGATGGGGCGCGATCCCCGATATCGAATCACGCTCGTTGCAGATGCGGGTCTTCGTGCTCGGGCTGATCATCACCCTCGCCCTGCGCTACGCGCCCAAGGGCATGCTGCCCGAGGTGGTGCGGCGGCACGATTGAGGCTGGCCCCTCGGGCGCCAGACCATGCGATCATGAAAAAGGCCCGGGTCTGCACCCGGGCCTTTCGCATTTTCAGCGCGGCTGATCGCCTATTCGATAACGCCGACCTCGACGAACCGGCCGTCTTCGACGGTCAGCTCGACGATGATACCGTCCACGTCGCCGGCCTCGTCGAAGTCGAGTTCGCCGCCGGCGCCGACATAGTTGATGTCTTCACCGGCCGCGATCAGCGCCTTGGCCTTTTCCCATTCGCCCGGCAGGATCGGCTCGCCCGGAGCCGAAGCCACGGTGCGCAGGGCTTCGGAGAGGCCCGCCCGCTCGGCCGAGCCATTGTATTCGATGGCGAGGGCCAGGAGGAAGGCGGCGTCATAGGCCTGGGGCGCGTAGACGTCGCTGGGGTTGAGCCCGGCTTCCTCGGAAAGGGCCGCGAAGATGTCGGCGGATTCGCCCTCGAACGCACCGGCGCGGGTCGCGATCATGCCTTCGACCAGGCTGGTGTCGATGCCGGTGAAGAGGTCGTCGCCCACCATGCCGTCGCCGCCGACGAAGACGTTGAAATTGCCGCTCTCGAGCGCCTGACGCAGGATGGTCTGGCCCGAGGAGTTGGCATAGGCGAGGATGACGAGGGTTTCGGTTCCGGTTGAGGCCAGGTTGCCCAGCTCGGCGCGGTAATCGGCGCGGCCGTCCTCGTGGGCGAGGTTGGCGGTGATGGTGCCGCCACCCGCTTCATAGGCCGCGACCAGCGCGCTGTCGAAGCCGGCGCCGTAGTCGTTGTTGACATAGGTGACGGCGATCTCGTTGATGCCCTTGTTCAAAAGAAGCTGGGCCAGACGCTCGCCCTGGAAGGCATCCGAAGGCGTGGTGCGGAACACGAGGTCGTTGTCGTCGAGCGTGGTGAGTGCCGGGGCGGTCGAAGCGGGCGACACCAGCACGACACCGCCCGGGATGCCGGCGGTGTTCGCGGCGCCGATGGTCTCGCCGGTGCACAGCCCGCCAATGATGGCCACGACGCCGTCGGAATTGATCAGGCGGTCCGCCGCGTTGCCGGCTGCGGTCGTGTCGCACGCGCCGTCGGCCGTGACGAGGGACAGCGTGCCGTCCTCGAGGATGCCGCCCTGGGCGTTGATATGGGAAACCGCGAGCTCCGCGCCCGCAAGGATCGGGGGAGCGAGGCTTTCGATCGGACCGGTGAAGCCGCCGAGAAAGCCGATCGCGGCATCCTGGGCCAGGGTCGGTGCGGCAACGCCCAGCGCGCCGGTTGCCACGGCGACGGACAAGACTTGTTTCAAGTGACGCATGATTTCCCTCACGTTTTTTCGGCAGGAACGATGAGCCTTTATGACTCTTGCCCGACTCCCACCCTTCCGGAACGGCGGCTCAAAAAAACGCCGCTGTGGCGGAGCATGGCACAAATTCGATAAGTGAGTCATCCTTTATTAAAGGCAGGAAAGTCCCGCTTTCTTGCGCCCGGAGAACGATTTTGTCAGTCTGGGTCAACCTTCAGAGCAAAGGGATTGCGCCCGTGATCCGCCGCCTTCCAGGGCTCCTTATCGCCGTGCTGCTCAGTCTCGTGGCCTCCCACGCGGTGGCCCAGCTCCAGGTGCTCGAACCCTCGGTGCCGGGCACGGGCATGGAGGGGCCCTGCGCCACCCCCGAATTCACCATCGCGGCCATGCCCTGGCCGTCCGGCACCATCCTCGCCCATATCCATGCCCGGCTGATCGAGGAGAATTTCGGCTGCCGGGTGCGGGTGGTGACGGGCGATCCCTCCGCGACGCTCTCGGCCATGGCCGCCACGCGCCAGCCGGCGGCCGCGCCGGAAAGCTGGGCGAGCCGGGTGCCGGAGGCTTGGAATGCGGCGGTGCAGGCGGGCGGCGTGCGCTCCGCCGGCCCGACCTTTTCGGGCGGACCGCTCGAAGCCTGGTTCGTGCCGGCCTATGTGGTGGCCAACAATCCCGGCCTCACCTCCGCGTCCGCGCTGGCCGACCATTGGCAAGTTTTTGCGGGAGAGGAGGGTGAGGAAGCCCGGTTCCTCTCCTGCCCCGAGGATTGGGCCTGCTCGATGCTCAACCGCAACCTCCTCTCGGCGTTCGGGCTCGGCGAGCACTTCGCCCTGGTCGAACCCACGGATCGGGCCGATCTCGACCAGACCCTGGCCGCGTCCGTGGCTGAGAACCGGCCCGTTCTCGCCTATTACTGGCAGCCCAACGCGCTTGTCGCCCGGCTCGATCTCGTTGCGCTCGACATGGGCGGGTTCGATGAGAATGCCATGTTCTGTGCGGCCCAACCCGATTGCGTGCCGTTCACGCCTTCCTCCTTCCCCGAAGAGACCGTGGTCAATGCCCTGGCGGACTGGGTGTTCTCCGACGCGCCATTGATCGCGGGCTATTTCGAGCGGGCGCGGATGCCGATCGCGGAGATGAACCAGCTCCTCGCATGGCAGATCGACAACAGCGCGGAGGCGGGTGAGGTGGCGGAGCATTTCGTCGCCACGCGGCAGGAGGTCTGGCAAGGCTGGGTCGGCGAGAGGCCGGATGGATGATCGGGACGATTGCCGTGGATGGCGGGCGGCGGCTATAACTCGACTCGATCGCTATGCATTAAGGAGCGGCTCGTGGAGATCAAGCGCATCAACGACAAGGTCAGCGTCGGGGCTCAGATAAGCCCGGACGACATGAAGGAGCTCAAGGCTGCGGGCTTTGTCGCCGTGGTCAACAATCGCCCGGACGGAGAGGCACCGGACCAGCCGTCCGGCGCAGAGATCGAGGCGGCGGCCAAGGCGGCCGGGCTCGCCTATCACGCCATTCCCATGGGCCGCGAGGGCGTGAGCCCCGATATGGTGGAACAGACCCGTGCCGTGCTCGACGGGAGCGAGGGGCCGGTCTTCGCCTTCTGCCGCTCGGGCACGCGCTCGACCACGCTTTGGGCGCTGAGCCAGGCGGGGCGCCTGGACCCCGACGCGATCCTCTCGCAGGCCAGCGGCGCGGGTTACGACCTGTCGCACCTGGCGGCGCATCTGGACAAGCCCGACGCATGATGCCTCAATAAGGGCGCAGGGCCGGCGCGCGGCAACCACCGCGCCGGCTTCTCCCTTCCCTCTGCCGCGCGGAGCCGCTTGGGCCGAATGCGCGAGTCCCGAGTGCGCCCATGCCGATCAGCAAGATTCTCGTCGCCAACCGCTCGGAAATCGCCATTCGCGTGTTTCGGGCCGCCAATGAGCTGGGCCTCAAGACCGTCGCGGTCTTTGCCGAAGAAGACAAGCTGGCGCTGCACCGCTTCAAGGCGGACGAAGCCTATCTCATCGGCCAGGGCAAGGGGCCGGTCGAGGCCTATCTTCAGATCGACGAATATATTCGCGTTGCGCGGATTTCCGGCGCTGACGCCATCCATCCCGGTTATGGCCTGCTGTCGGAAAGCCCCGAGTTCGCCGAGGCGTGCTTGGCGGCCGGCATCACCTTCATCGGCCCCCGGCCCGAAACCATGCGCGACCTGGGCAACAAGGTCGCGGCGCGTGAGATGGCGATCCGCGCCGGCGTGCCGGTGGTGCCCGCGACCGATCCGCTGCCCGACGATCTCGATGAAGTCGAGAGGATGGCGGCCGAGATCGGCTATCCCTTGATGCTCAAGGCGAGTTGGGGCGGGGGCGGGCGCGGCATGCGGCGCATCACCGATCCGCGCCAGTTGCGCGCCGAGGTGGTCGAAGGCAAGCGCGAGGCCAGGGCTGCTTTCGGCAAGGACGAGATGTATCTCGAAAAGCTGGTCGAGCGCGCCCGGCATGTCGAGGTGCAGCTTCTCGGCGACGATCATGGCAATCTCGTCCACCTTTTCGAGCGCGACTGCTCAGTGCAGCGGCGCAACCAGAAAGTGGTCGAGCGCGCGCCGGCGCCTTACCTGGACGCGGAGGGTCGCGCCGCGCTGACCGAGGCTGCGCTCCGGCTCGGTCGCGCGGCGAATTATCGCTGTGCCGGCACGGTCGAATTCCTGATGGATGCCGATAGCGGCGCGTTCTATTTCATCGAGGTCAATCCGCGCATCCAGGTCGAGCATACGGTCACCGAGGAGGTGACCGGCATCGACATCGTCAAGGCGCAGATTCACGTGATGGACGGGGCGGTGATCGGTACGCCCGAATCAGGCGTGCCGCGTCAGGAAGAGATCCAGCTTCACGGCCATGCGCTGCAATGCCGGGTGACGACCGAGGACCCGGAAGAGAATTTCATCCCCGATTACGGCCGCATCACCGCCTATCGCGGCGCGACCGGGTTCGGGGTGCGGCTCGATGGCGGAACCGCCTATTCGGGCGCGGTGATCACCCGGTTCTACGATCCGCTGCTCGAAAAGGTGACCTGCTGGGCGCCCACGCCCGAGGAAGCGATTGCGCGCATGCACCGCGCCTTGCGCGAATTCCGCATCCGCGGGGTCGCGACCAATCTGGCCTTTCTCGAAAACATCATCACGCATCCGAAATTTCGCGACAATTCCTATACGACCCGGTTCATCGACGAGACGCCTGAACTCTTCGACATGCCCAAGCGGGCGGATCGGGCGACAAAGCTGTTGACCTATATCGCGGACGTGACGGTCAACGGGCACCCCGAGGTGCGCGACAGGCCCAGGCCCGTGCGGCATGCGGCGCCGGTCGCGCCTGAGACCCCGCTGACGCCGCCGGCCGAGGGCAGCCGGCAAATCCTCGAACGCGAAGGCGCAAGGGGCCTTGCGGAGTGGATGAAGGCGCAGGACCGGGTGCTCTTCACCGACACGACTATGCGCGACGGGCACCAGAGCCTGCTCGCCACCCGCATGCGTACCCACGACATGGTGGAGATCGCGGCCGCCTATGCTCACCGTCTGCCGAACCTCTTCTCGCTGGAATGCTGGGGTGGGGCGACCTTCGACGTCTCCATGCGGTTTCTCAACGAGGACCCCTGGGAGCGGCTGGCGAGAATCCGCGAGCGCGCGCCCAATATCCTTACCCAGATGCTCCTGCGCGGCGCCAACGGGGTCGGCTACACCAACTATGCCGACAACGTGGTGGAGTTCTTCGTTGCGCAGGCTGCAAAGGGCGGCGTCGACATCTTCCGTGTCTTCGATTGCCTCAACTGGGTCGAGAACATGCGCGTGGCGATCGACGCGGTTGTCGCGTCGGGCAAGGTGGCCGAAGGCGTCATCTGCTATACCGGCGACATGCTCGATCCCGACCGGAGCAAGTACGACCTCAAATATTATGTCGGGCTGGCGAGGGAGCTCGAAGCCGCCGGCGCCCACGTTCTCGGGATCAAGGACATGGCCGGGCTGATCAAGCCCGATGCGGCGCGCCTGCTGGTCTCGACCCTCAAGCAGGAGATCGGCCTGCCGATCCATTTCCACACCCATGACACGTCGGGCATTTCGGCCGCATCCGTGCTCGCGGCCTGCGAGGCGGGGGTGGATGCGGTGGACGCAGCCATGGATGCGTTTTCCGGCACAACGAGCCAGCCCACGCTCGGCTCGCTGGCGGCGGCGCTGCGCGGCACCGAGCGCGACCCCGGCCTCGACGCCGGCGCGATACGGGAAATCTCGTTCTATTGGGAGGCGGTGCGCAGCCAGTACGCGGCGTTCGAGAGCGATCTAAAGGGCGGCGCTTCGGAGGTCTATCTGCACGAAATGCCCGGCGGGCAGTTCACCAATCTCAAGGAGCAGGCGCGCTCCATGGGACTCGAGACCCGCTGGCATGCGGTGGCGCAGGCCTATGCCGACGTCAACCAGATGTTCGGCGACATCGTCAAGGTCACCCCGTCCTCCAAGGTGGTGGGCGATATGGCCCTGGCCATGGTGTCGTCCGGCCTGACGCGCGCCGACGTGGAAAACCCGGACAAGGAGGTCGCCTTCCCGGACTCGGTGGTGGGTTTCTTTGCCGGCGATCTCGGCCAGCCGCCGGGAGGGTTTCCCGAAGCGCTGCAGAATAAGGTGCTCAAGGGACGTCCGGCCCTCACCGGCCGGCCGGGGGCGGAGATTCCGCCCGCCGATCTGGAGGCGGCCCGTGCCGAGGCCGCGGAAGCCACGGGCCAGGAGATCGACGATTTCCGGCTCGCCTCCTTCCTCATGTATCCCAAGGTCTTTGTGGAGTTCATGAAGGCCCAGCAGCTCTATGGCCCGACCGAAGTGCTGCCGACGCCGATCTATTTCTACGGCATGCCCACGAGCGAGGAGACGCTGGTGGAGCTGGAAAAGGGCAAGACTCTCGTCATTCAGCTTCTCGGGCGCTCCGAGGCGAACGACAAGGGCATGGTGCGGGTGTTCTTCGAACTGAACGGTCAGCCGCGCAGCATCGCGGTGCCGGACCGGCTCAAGGCGGGCCAGATGGTCGTGCGACCCAAGGCTGTCGCGGGCGATCCCAAGCAGGTGGGCGCGCCCATGCCGGGCGTCATCTCCTCGCTCGCGGTCCGGCCCGGCCAGGCCGTCGCGGCGGGCGACGTGCTGCTCACGATCGAAGCGATGAAGATGGAAACGGCGTTGCACGCCGAAACGGATGGGGAAGTGATGGAAGTGCTGGTGAGGCCGGGCGATCAGATCGACGCCAAGGACCTCCTGGTGCGGCTGGAATAGACGGCAGGCGCGGCGGTCGGGTTCCAGGGGAGGAGCTGCACCCGACCGTCGCCCGCCGCCGCGCTAGATCACCCTCATCAACATCAAGATGATGACGACGACCAGGATGACGCCGAGAATCCCGGTAGGCCCGTAGCCCCAAGCGCGGGAATAACCCCAGGTCGGCAGTGCGCCGATCAGCAGAAGAATCAAAATGATAATGAGTATTGTCGATAGGGTCATGTGACCGTCCCTCATACAGAGTCCCGATAGCAGGGAAAGAACCCGCCCAGTCGGAATTTGTTCCGATGGCGTGCAAGCGGTCACATTTGCGTTCAGCCTGTGTGCTTGACTTGCAACACGTAAAGCGCCACCTCCATCCGATGGACGCGCGGGCGCGGTTCCAGCTCAATGACGGTCAGGCCATGTCTCTTTCTCCTCGCAGACGTTCGGTGGGTGTCGCGGTCGGAAACGTCCTCGTCGGCGGCGGGGCGCCCGTCGTCGTGCAATCGATGACCAATACCGATACAGCCGATATAGAGGCCACGGTCGCGCAGGTCGCGGCGTTGGCCCGGGCCGGATCGGAGATCGTGCGCATCACAGTGGATCGGGACGAGGCGGCGGCCGCCGTGCCCTATATCCGCGACCGCCTGATGCTGCGCGGGATCGATGTGCCGCTGGTTGGCGATTTCCACTATATCGGCCACAAGCTTCTGGCCGAGCATCCGGCCTGTGCCGAGGCCTTGGCGAAATATCGCATCAATCCCGGCAATGTCGGATTCAAGGACAAGCGCGACCGGCAGTTCGCCCAGATGATCGAGATCGCGAACCGGTATGCCAAGCCGGTGCGGATCGGGGTCAACTGGGGTTCGCTCGACGAGGAGCTGCTCACCCATCTCATGGACGAGAATGCAGCCCGACCCGAGCCCTGGAGCGCGGCGCGGGTGCAGCGCGAGGCCATCATCCAGTCGGCGCTGCTCTCGGCCGAGCGCGCCGAGGACCTCGGCATGGAGCGCGAGCGGATCATTCTCTCGACCAAGGTTTCCGACGTGCAGCAGTTGATTGCCGTCTATGAGGACCTTGGGTCGCGCTGCGACTATGCGCTGCATCTGGGGCTGACCGAGGCGGGCATGGGCAGCAAGGGGATCGTCGCGTCCTCGGCGGCCATGGGCATCCTGCTACAGCAGGGGATCGGGGATACGATCCGCATTTCGCTCACCCCGGAGCCGGGCGGCGACCGCACGCTTGAGGTCAAGGTTGCGCAGGAGTTGCTGCAGACCATGGGGTTCCGGCAGTTCGTGCCGGTTGTGGCCGCTTGCCCCGGCTGCGGGCGCACGACGTCGACCACGTTCCAGACCCTAGCCAAGGAAATCCAGGATCATCTCTCGGCCTCGATGCCGATCTGGCGCGAGACCTATCCAGGCGTCGAGGCGCTGTCGGTGGCGGTGATGGGTTGCATCGTCAACGGGCCGGGCGAAAGCAAGCACGCCGATATCGGCATCTCGCTGCCTGGCACGGGCGAAACGCCCTCGGCTCCGGTCTTCATCGAAGGCAGGAAGGTCGCGACCTTGAAGGGCGCGGATGTGGCCGACCAGTTCAAGGCCATGGTCGCCGAATACATCGAGCAGCGCTTCGGACAAGCGCGAGCCAAGCCGGCTGCGGAATGATCGGAGACGCGCGGCCTATCGCATGTAGATCGGCGTGTCGCCATGGTAGCTGCCCATGGTCCAGAATCGATAGCCCAGCTTTTCCGCGACCCTGATGGACGCAGCATTGTCGGGATGAAAGATGCAGCATGTGGTGCTGCCGGGCTGGGCTGCGTCGAACCATTCCAGTGCCGCATGCGCGGCTTCGGTGGCGATGCCCCGGCCTTCGTGGTCGGGTGAAAGCACCCAGCCGATCTCGGGCATATGGTCGATGGAGGGCGTGATGTCACGTTTGTGCAGGCCCAGCCCGACATCGCCCGCGTACGCGCCGCTGGCCTTGTCGATGACAGCCCAATAGCCCCAGCCATGGGCGGCCCAATGGCCGATATAGCGGAGCAGCCGCGAATTGCAGTCCTGTCGCGTCTGGGATGTGACGCCCAGGTAGCGCAGCACGCGCGGGTCGGCCCACATCCTGTAAAGCGGCTCGAGATCGGAGAGGAGATGGCCGCGCAGGATGAGCCGTTCGGTTTCGAGACGCGGCACGTCGGGCAGGCGCGGCCCGGGGCCGGCGCTCAATGCTCCCGCTCCGCGAAATGCCGGATGAGCGCGCGGAGCCTGTCCGCCTCCGGCCCGAAGCGCTGCAAGGCGTGGATGCCATCGTTCACCGTGCGGTCGAGGATTTCCCGGGCGCCCTGGAGCCCACGGCGGGCAACGATCGTCGATTTGCTCTGCGCCACGTCCTTGCCCGCGGTTTTTCCCAGCGTTGCCGAGGAAGCCGTAACGTCGAGGATATCGTCGGCAAGCTGAAAGGCGCGGCCTGCGGCCACTCCGTAGCGTGCCAGCGCAGCGCGGTCCTGCGCGGCGGCATTTCCGAGCACCGCCCCCATTTCGGCTGACGCGCAGATCAGCGCACCGGTCTTTTTCGCCTGCATTTCGAGGATGCCGTCGTCATCGAGCGGCGTGGTCTCCCCCTCGATGTCGAGCACCTGTCCGCCCACCATGCCGGACGGGCCTGCGGCGCGCGCGAGGATCACTACCAGTTCGGCGCGGGTCGCTGGGTCGGGGTGGGTGGAAGGGCTCGTCAACAGCCCAAAGGCATCGGTCAGCAGGGCGTCCCCGGCGAGAATGGCCAGCGCGGGATCGAAGGCCTTCCACACCGTGGGCCTTCCGCGCCGCAGCTCGTCATTATCCATATCCGGCAGGTCGTCATGGATCAGCGAATAGCAGTGGGCCATCTCGATCGCGGCCCCGGCAGCGTGACTCGCCTCCGGCGCGATGCCGAAGAGCGCCGCCGTCTCCTGCACGAGGAACGGACGCAGTCGCTTGCCGCCATCCAATGTCCCATGGCGCATGGACGCGAGCAGGCGTTCTGGCGCGCCCGAGTTTTCGAGCCGTGCGGCGAGGACATCCTCGATGGCTGCTGCGCAGTGCGCGATGGCGGAGGGGAGATCGATATCAGTCACAATGGAAAAAGTGCGCGTGGAAACCCGGCGTATCCTTTTCGGTGCTATTCGCTTGCGAAGCCGGGCGCAAGGCCGTACCCGGCGGACGCGACAAGGGAAGGGCAGGGCAGAGTGGCGGGGAAGACGCGAAAAGGTCGGTTATGGTGGCGCATCCTGCGCTGGCCGCTGGCTTTGCTCGCGCTGCTCGTGGCGCTTCCGCTGGTCCTGACCCCGCTCTATTGGGTCGTGCCGCCGGTTTCGGTGCCCATGGTGACGCGCGCGGTCACCGGCCAGCCCGTCACCCGGATATGGCGCGACCTCGATTCGATCTCGGATCGGTTGAAAACCAGCGTGATCCTGTCCGAGGACGGGCAGTTCTGCAGCCATTGGGGCGTGGACGTGGCGGCGCTGCGTGCCGAGGTCGAGGACTGGCTGGCAGGCGGGCCGGCGCGTGGTGCGTCCACCATCACCATGCAGGTGGCGCGCAACCTTTTCCTCTGGAACGACCGGTCCGTCGTGCGCAAGGCGCTGGAAGTTCCGCTCGCGATCTATATCGACCTCGTGCTGCCCAAGGACCGCATCCTCGAAATCTACCTCAACATCGCCGAATGGGGTCCGAACGGGGAGTTCGGCGTCGAGGCCGGAGCACAGGCTGCCTTCGGCACCGGGGCGGACAATTTCACCTGGGAGCGGGCGGCGCTGCTGACCACGGCCCTACCCAATCCCCATGTGCGCTTTCCCGCCAATCCTACCTCGGGACTGCGCCGGGTGGCCTCGATCATAGAGACGCGGGCGCGGCAATTCTCCGACCGGGCGCTCTGCGTCTTCGATCGGCCGCCCGAATTGTAGGCCTAGCCAAGGGGCGGGCGATTGTGTATAGACCCGCCCAATCATTGATCCCGATGACCCACATTCGCGCGGCCGGCGCGACGTTTCCCGTCCCCGGCCCGATAGACTTTGAGATGGAGTTTGACCCATGGCAGTGCCCAAGAGGAAGACGACGCCGATGAAGCGTGGCTTCCGCCGTTCGGCGGACGCGCTCAAGGCGGCCGCCTATGTCGAAGACAAGGACAGCGGCGAGCTTCGCCGTCCGCACCACGTTGACCTCAAGACGGGCATGTATCGTGGCCGTCAGGTCCTCGAGCCGCGGAACGACTGATCGGGCGCGTTGCAGCGCGCTCGACTAAAGCGCGATTGACGGGGTTTCCCGATCCCTTTACGGCCAGTCCCGAACCCGGGGCTGGCCGTTTTCTTTGCCGGTCCCCCTTTGGCGCACCGCTCATTTGGAGGCAGGGATGACCACGCGCACCGAAACCGATTCCATGGGTGGGATCGAGGTTCCCAGCGACCGCTATTACGGCGCCCAGACCGCCAGGTCCCTGATGAATTTCGACATTGGCGGCGAGAAGATGCCGCTCGAGATCGTTCGCGCCTTCGGCATCCTCAAGAAGGCCGCTGCCCTCACCAATACGCGCCTTGGGCTGATGGACGCGGCGACCCGCGACCTGATCGTCGCGGCGGCCGACGAGGTGATCGCGGGCAAGCTCGACGACCATTTCCCGCTGGTGGTGTGGCAGACCGGCTCGGGCACCCAGTCGAACATGAACGTCAACGAGGTGATCTCCAACCGTGCCATCGAAATGGCGGGCGGGGAGATGGGCAGCAAGAAGCCCGTCCACCCCAATGATCACGTCAACATGAGTCAGTCGTCCAATGACACGTATCCCACGGCCATGCATATCGCCGCGGTCACCATCATCGAGGAAGTCCTTTTCCCCAAGGTCGCGCTGCTGCGCGATACGCTGGACGCGAAGTCCAGGGCGTTCATGGACGTGGTCAAGATCGGCCGTACCCATCTTCAGGACGCCACGCCCCTGACGCTCGGCCAGGAAATCTCGGGCTGGGTGGCGCAGATCGACCACGCGGTGGCGGCGGTCAAGGCGAGCCTGCCCCAATTGCGCGAGCTGGCCCTGGGCGGCACCGCCGTGGGCACGGGCCTCAACACCCATCCTGATTACGCGCGCAGCGTGGCCGAGGAAATCGCCAATCTTTCCGGTCACGAGTTCGTCACCGCACCGAACAAGTTCGCCGTCCTTGCGGGCCACGATGCCTTTGTGGGGGCTTCGGGCGCGCTCAAGCAGCTCGCGGCCGCGTTCATGAAGATCGCCAATGACGTGCGCTGGCTGGCCTCCGGCCCGCGTTCGGGCTTGGGCGAGATCACGATTCCGGAAAACGAGCCCGGTTCCTCGATCATGCCGGGCAAGGTCAACCCGACCCAGTCCGAGGCCATGACCATGGTCGTGGCGCAGGTGATGGGCAATGATGCGACCATCGGGTTCGCGGCGAGCCAGGGCAATTTCGAGCTCAATGTCTTTAAGCCCGTGATCGCCTACAATTTCATCCAGACGGTGCGCCTGCTGGCCGATGCGGCCAAGTCGTTCAACGACAATTGCGCCGTGGGCATCGAACCCAACGCCAAGCGCATCAAGGAGCATCTGGACAATTCCCTGATGCTGGTGACCGCGCTCAACCGCAAGATCGGCTACGACAACGCCGCCAAGATCGCCAAGACCGCGCACAAGAACGGCACGACCCTGCGCGAGGAAGCCATCAATCTGGGCCTGCTCACCGGCGAGGAGTTCGACGCCGAGGTGCGGCCCGAGGAGATGGTCGGCCCCAAGGCGAAGTAGGCGCGCTTGTCCCGGAGGTCGGACGCGGCCCATTACGATGTCGTGGTGATCGGCGCGGGCGCGGCGGGCATGATGTGCGCCGCCGAGGCGGGCAAGCGCGGCCGGCGCGTGCTTCTGGTCGAGCATACCGACAAGCCGGGACAGAAGATCCGCATTTCGGGCGGCGGGCGCTGCAACTTCACCAATACCGGGGTCAGCGCCGCCGCCTTCCTCTCCGCCAATCCGCGCTTCGCGATCTCGGCGCTCAAGCGCTTCACGCCGGCCGATTTCATCGCGCGAGTGGACGCGGCCGGAATTGCCTGGCACGAGAAGACGCTGGGCCAGCTTTTCTGCGACGGCTCGGCGCAGCAGATCATCGACATGCTCTTGCGTGCGCTCTCGGATGCGGGTGTCGTGCTGGTGACGGGCACGAGCGTGAACGCTGTCGAGAAGACCGAGACCGGATTTGCGCTTGCGCTGTCCTCCGGGCCGGTCACCTGTGCATCCCTGGTGATCGCGACCGGCGGCAAGTCCATTCCCAAGATGGGCGCGACGGGCTTTGCCTATGAGGTCGCGCGGAGCTTCGGCGTTCTGGTGGTCGAGACCCGGCCGGCCCTGGTGCCGCTGACTTTCGACGCTTCGCTGCTTGAGCGCACGCAGGAGCTTTCAGGGGTTTCCGTCGCCGGAAGAGTCCGACACGGCAAGACCGCGTTCGAGGAGGCGGTGCTGTTCACCCATCGCGGCCTTTCCGGCCCGGCGATCCTGCAGATTTCATCCTATTGGCGTGAGGGTGATGCGATCGTCGTCGACATGGCGCCCGGCGTGGACGTGTTCGCAGCGCTGCGTACCGCGCGGCAAAAGGCCGGCAAGCAGGCGGTGCGGACAGCATTGGCCGAAATCCTGCCACGGCGTCTGGCGCAGGCTTTGGCTGCCTGGCTTGAGGTCGAGGTGCCGCTTGGTTCGCTGTCCGATGCCCGGCTGCGGGCCGTTGGCGAGGCGGTCAACGCCTGGGCCGTGCGGCCTGTGGGGTCGGAAGGATATCGCACAGCGGAGGTGACGCTGGGCGGGGTGGACACCGCAGCGCTCGATGCGCGGACCATGGGGGTTAAGGCATTGCCTGGACTCTATTTTATCGGCGAGGCCGCGGACGTCACCGGCTGGCTCGGCGGGTACAACTTTCAGTGGGCCTGGTCGTCGGGCTGGGCCGCTGGGCAGGCAGTCTGATCGCTTTCAGATATCGATGACGACGCTGGAGCGATGAGCGAAAGGACCAGGATTGCCGGGGCGACGGAAAGCGTCAGGCGTCGAGGGTACGGCGATACCCGGCGGGCAGGCGGCGAGTCGTGATGGCGCGGGTCGCGGCATAGGCACGGGTGGCGGCATCTCCGGTTGCGTTGCGGCGCAGCGCTTGGCCGGCAAAGATTTGTCGCGTGGCGAGGAGCTGGGCGAGGAAGGCCGCGCGGGGACGCGGCGCGAGATGCGCGGTATCCTTTTCCTGCGGCGCGATAACCATCGGCAAAGCGTGTCCCGTTCCGGTGCTGCCTCTGTGACCCTGTTCCATCCGGTGGCGCCTTCCCGTTCCGTTTCGGGCCGCTGTCCCGTTTCGGGACGGTTTTCGCGGCTTTCAAGGATCGGGTCGCAAGCGCCGTGCCAGACGGCAACCTTTCGTTAACACTTTTCGCCGTCGCACGGTTGCGCCCTGGTTGGGCAATGCGCCGGAAACCGCGCGGCATGGTTAACGGACTGGTAAGAAACCCGCCGCACTTTTGCGGCTTTGCCGTGGTTTGGCAGAAGGCCATCACCGTCAACCAAAGGCCGCCCCATGCCCGCTTTCACCCCCCCTCGCTCCCGTCCGTCCCATGTTGCGCTGACTGCGGCGCTTTTCGGCGCATTGGTGCTCGCGGGATGTTCCGGTACGGGCGGATCGGGCGGAGCCGGACTTGCGCCGGGACTGGTCGCCCCCATGGACCAGGCCGGAGCCCGGCTCGACGAGGCGGCCGCGTATTCGATCCTCAATCAGTATCGCGCCACGCGCGGCGTGCCGGCCTTCGTCCCCGATCCGGCATTGACCACCCAGGCGCAGCAACTGGCGCAGGCTTACGCGACCTCGGGCAGGCCGCCCGCGGTGCCTTCGGGACTCGGATCGCGGTTCTCGGCGGGCTACACGACGTTCGCCGAAACCTTCTCGGGCTGGCGCAGCAGCCCAACGGATGCGCAGGCCCTGGTAGCCGGACAGCGCGCCGGGCTCGCGGTGGTCTACGATCCCAATTCGGAATACGGCACCCATTGGGTGCTGCTCACGTCGTCCTAGGCGTCGATGACGGTTATTGATTGCCGCGGCCTTAAATGCCCGCTTCCCGTGCTGCGGCTGGAAAGGGCGCTGGCGGGGGCAGAGCCGGGTTCTGCCCTGACGGTGCTGGCGACCGATCCGGTGGCTCGGGTCGATATTCCGCTTTACTGCCGGCAGAACGGGCATGTCTGCACCGTTACCGAGGGCGACGGCGTGTTGCGGTTCGAGATTGTGGTGGGTGAGTAGGTCGATCGCGTTTAGCGGGGGCAGTTGGATTTCGCTTGTGGCGAGATCGCTCTGGATTCCGGCAATGAATGCCGGAATGACATTGGAGTTTGTTTCGATAATCGGCCCCAACCTCGATCGTCACCCCGGCATTCATTGCCGGAGTCCAGGCGATGCGAGCCGCAACTCGATAGCTCCGGCTAAAGCCAGGCAGGACGCGGCAGGGGGAGCGGCACGGAAGGCCCGAGGTCGGTTGGCATGCTGGCGTCGCCCATGGGGGTAATGTCGGACGGCACGATGATGTCCGCGACCGCCGCGGGCAGCCAGTCCGGGCGCTGGCGCGGGAACGGCACGTCGCGTTGCCGCCCCAGGGTCACGATCCGGTGGGTCGTCCCGCTCAGCGAATCGGCGAGATAGGTGACCTGGCCGGCGAGCCCGGCGGGAAAGGCCGCTTCGCGTGCCTCGGTGAAGGAGGGGGCATCGGCGCCGCAGATCATGGAGCGCATGTCCACGGGCTGGATTTCGGGATGGTTGGCGATGTCGAGCACGGTCTGGCCGGTGCCGCGGTAGCCGCCCCCGAAGCCGGAGAGCAGCAATTGCGCGGCCATCTCGCCGCGGTCGCGGCCCGAGGCGCCGCCCAGGACCACGGCCATGAGCCAGCGTCCGTTGCGCCGGGCCGTAGCGACGATGTTGAGCCCGGAGGCGCAGACATAGCCGGTCTTCATGCCGTCTGTTCCGAAAAAGCCTGAAAGCAGCTCGTTATTGGCCTCGACCTGCCTCTCGCCATAGGCGACCGCGTGGGTCGAGAACAGCGGATCGTATTGCGGGAAGCGCACACGGATGTTGAGCGCGATGATAGCGAGGTCGCGGGCGGTGGTCACCTGGCGCGGATCGTGCAGCCCGTGCGGGTTGACGTAATGGGTGCCGGTCAGCCCGAGCTGCGCGGCGCGCTGGTTCATCATGGCGACGAAGGCGGCCTCGCTGCCGGCCACGGTCTCGCCGATCGCAATGGCGATGTCATTGGCGGACTGCACGATCAGGATATAAAGCGCGTCCTCCAGCGTGATCGCGGTGTCCACGGGCAGATTGGTGCGCGAGGGGGCGGCGGAAAGCGCGTTGGCGCTGATGACGACGGGGCTGGAGAGCGAAAGCTGCCCGGTGTCGATGGCCTCGAAGGCGAGGAGCGCGGTCATCAGCTTGGTAAGGCTCGCCGGATGCCAGGGCTGCCCCGCGTCCTCCTCGAACAGCACTTCGCCTGTGGTCATGTCCATGAGCAGGCGCGGCGGGTTCGCCTGGGCGAGCGCAAGGCCGGGTACCAGAACGAGGAGGAGCAGGAAAAGCGAGGCGAGGAGGCGCCGTGTGTGGTGCACAGGGAACTCCGGTTTCAAAACGCGGGGACATGCGGAAAGCTGATCCCTGGTTATCAAGGCAAAAACGGCGAAACAATGCCATCAGGTTCCGGGTGCCCCGTCGCATCCGCCAGCGTGGCCGGGGTGCAACGCGAAGGGCTGGCGGGCGACCCGGCACTGGTATAAAATGGGAACCATGAGCTCATCTGCCCTTTCCGCCCGTCTCGTCAGCTTCGATCCCGATGCTCCCCGCGCCGAGGACCTCGGCACTTGCACGGCCATGAGCGATATCCTCAACCGGATCGGCGACAAGTGGAGCGTGCAGATCGTGGGGCGGCTGGCGCGCGGCACGATGCGGTTTTCCGAGCTCCGCCGCGCCATCGACGGCATCTCCCAGCGCATGCTGACGCTCACCCTGCGCAATCTCGAACGCGACGGGTTGGTGACGCGCACGGTCTATCCCACCGTGCCGCCGCGGGTGGATTATGCGCTAACGCCCTTGGGCGAGACGCTCACCGGGCCGATCGACGCCCTCTGGGCCTGGGCCGAGACCCATCGCGACGCAGTGGCGCGAGCCCGCGTGGCATTCGATCGCGCGGCTGCGGAGTAGGGCCATTGCCTCTTTTGCCGGGCGGCCTATATAGGGGCTCGTGCCGGGACGACCCGAACACTGATTTCCGCATATAGGGGACGGCCCCGAACCCTGCGAGGCCTTGTTCCATGCGCACCGTTACCGACAGAATCCGTCATGCCCTCGCCTTCGAGGGGATTGGCCTCGTGCTGATCATCCTGCTCGCCCCGATCGTCCTCAACAAGCCGATGGAAGCGATCGGGCTCCTCGCCATCGCGGGGTCCGTGATCGCGACGCTCTGGACCTATGTCTTCACCCTGGGCTTCGACCGCGTGCTGCTGCGCCTGCGCGGCACCACGGCGCGCACGCTTGTGCTGCGGGTGGTCTATTCACTGCTGTTCGAGGCGGGGTTGATCGCAGTCCTGTTGCCGATCACCGCCTATGTGCTTGGTATCGGCATTTTCGAGGCGCTGCTGGTCGATATTGGCCTCGCGGTTTTCTATATCGTCTATTCCTTTATCTATAACATCATCTACGACCGGATCTTTCCAGATCCGGGTGCGACGGTCTCGCAGCCTGAGATGAGGTAGGGAATAGCGTGGCATGGCCCTGCGCGCGTAGCGCTCCGGGCATTCGCCCTTCAAATCGCTCCACCGGAGCGATTTGTCCTGCGGACCAGAGCGAATGGTGCGGGCGGTCGGAATCGAACCGACACTCTGTTTCCAGAACCAGATTTTGAGTCTGGCGCGTCTACCAGTTCCGCCACGCCCGCAGCGTTCCGGCAGGCGCGATCTATAGCCTCCGGGCCGTCTCCGTCAATCGCTGTTTGTCCGAGGCAGCCTCTCCGCGGAGGCTTCCTTACCGGATTTTCATTGGCAAAAGCGCCTGTCGAAGTCTATGACGCCAAAGGCGTCTTTCGGGCCGCCGCACCGTCATGCCGTGGGACCGAGAGGCAATATGACCGCACAGAGCCAGTCGCAAACCGCCGGCGCGCGCCTTCAGGCAGGCATTGCCTTCGTTCTCGGGCTCGCGGCCATTCTGGGGGCGCTGGGCTTCCAGTATATCGGCGGGCTCTATCCTTGCGTGCTCTGCCTCACCCAGCGCTGGCCCTATTATATCGGCCTGCCGCTGGTGCTCATCGCGCTTCTCGGCTGGCGGCGCTTTCCCGCCCAGGTCACGCTCGCCCTTCTCGCAGGCGCCGCGGCGCTCTTTGCCTGGGGCGCGCTGATCGGCGGCTATCACGCCGGAGTGGAATGGGGCTTTTTCGAAGGGCCGCAGAGCTGCGTGGGCGTGGGGGACGCGATCAGCTTCGACGCGCTGAGCAATCTCGAGACCGCCCGGGTGGTGCCGTGCGATGCGATCCAGTTCGAGCTGTTCGGCATTTCGCTCGCCGGGTTCAATGCCCTGATCTCGGCGGCGGTCGCGGTGCTGCTGGCGTTGGCCGCTTTGGTCAATTTCAGGGAAGCGCGGACGTAGGGCACGCCCCATCGTACCAGCGGCTGGATCTCAGGATGGATCCCGGCCGCAGCGCTGTGAAGCCAAATCAAGGCTCCAGTTCGATATCCCAGTAAAGGAAGTCGAGCCAGCTTTCGTGCAGATGGTTGGGCGGGAAGGCGCGGCCGTTATTGTGCAGGTCGTGCACCGTAGGCTGGAATGGGGCCTGGATCGGGATCATGCCGATCTCGGCCGGCATCTTGTTGGCCTTGCGCAGATTGCACGGGGAACACGCGGCGACGACATTGTCCCAGGTGGTGCGGCCGCCCTTGGAGCGCGGGATCACGTGGTCGAAGGTGAGGTCGTGCCGGCTTCCGCAATACTGGCATTGGAAGCGGTCGCGCAGAAAGACGTTGAAGCGGGTGAAGGCGGGATATTTGGCGGGCTTGACGTAGTCCTTGAGCGAAACCACGCTCGGCAGGCGGATCTCGAAGCTCGGACTTCGGACGTACTTGTCGTATTGCGAAACGATGTTCACGCGATCGAGGCAGATGGCCTTGATCGCGTCCTGCCAGCTCCAGAGCGATAACGGATAGTAACTGAGCGGCCGGTAATCGGCGTTCAGGACAAGAGCTGGACAGGATTGCGGTGACACATGAATGGTCACGAAACCCTCCGGACTATGGAATCGACGGCTTCCATAGTCACAGAGTGTATCCCTGTTATGTCAGTGCTGTGAAGCAGATCGTTTTGCCGAAAATCAACTTGCGTTGAGCGTGATCCGCTCCAGGAACTCGATCGCGCCTTCGAGCGCGTCGGGTGAGATCGTATGCGGCGAGCCCGGCGTAATGGTCAGCTCCACGTCGCCGCCGCGCCCGGCCAGGAAGGCTTCGGCGGCAAAGCTGCCGGCCATGGGCACGACCTGGTCGCCACCGCCATGAAAGAGGGCAACCGGCGGCAGCGCCTTGAGCTCGGCCTCGAGCTTCTCGGGGGCAACCAGCGCGCCGGAGAAGGAGAGGATGCCGAGCGGGGGCGGGTCGAGGCGAAGGCCGACGTCGAGGGCCAGCATGGCGCCCTGGGAGAAGCCGGCGAGGATCGTGGCTTCCGGCCCCAGCCCGGTCTGGCTCCAGAGCGCTTCGAGAAAGGCCATGAGGACCGGCCGCGCGGTCTCGATCCCGTCGAGGCGGGCGAGGTCGCGGTCGCCTTCGAGGTCGAGCGGAAACCACTCGTAGCCGGCCGGATTGACCGCACAGGCGGTGGGCGCGTCGGGCGCGACGAAAAGGGCATGGGGCAAGACATCGCGCCATTGCTGGCCAAGGGCGATCAGGTCGTTGCCGTCCGAGCCATAGCCGTGCAGCAGCACGACGAGCTGCTGCACCGGCTCTTCGCGCGGCGGCAGCATGGGGCCTGAAAGAGTCTGCGTCATGATCCTCGTTCCATGAAAAAGCCCCGCGAGGTTTTTCGCGAGGCCGGGGACGTGCGTGGCTGCCTCAGGCTGCGGCCGGGAAGTACTTTTTCGATGCGATGGCCGCGCCGTCAGCCAGGGCCTTGAGCTTCGCATAGGAGAGCTCGCGGTCCACGTCGCCCATGCCCACATGGATCGAGAAGCCGCAATCGACGCCGCCGACCACGTTCTCCTTGCCCACGAGATCGGCATAGCGGCCGATGCGCTGGGCGATCAATTCGGGATGCTCGATATAGGTGGATTGCGGCTCGATGCAGCCGGGCACGATCACTTTGCCTTCGGGCAGCTTATGGTCCTTGAACACTTCCCATTCATGGGCGTGGCGCGGATTGGCCGCCTCGATGAGATAGGCATGCGGCTTGGCCTGCCAGGCGAGGTCGATGATATCGGCGAGGCCCACGTCGCAATGGTGCGGGCCGGGGTAGTTGCCCCAGCAGAAATGCATGCGCAGCTGCTCGGCCGGGATGTTGCGCACGGCGTGGTTGAGCGCGGCGATGTTGATCTCGCTGATCTTGAGGAAATCCTCGAGCGGGGCATCGGCCATGTGGACGTGGCGGCCCATGGCGAGGTCCGGGCAATCGAGCTGCACGATGGCGCCGGCGGCCGCGATGGTCTCGTATTCATGGCGCATCGCCTCGGCGACGGCGAAGACGTATTCCTCGTGGTCCTTGTAATATTCGTTCTTGAAGAAGAAGGCGATGACGCCGGGCGAGGCCGCCGAGGTGAAGGTCTGCTTGGCGCCGTATTTCTTCGCCGCGGCGGTGAGGCGATCCATGTCCTTCCTGGCCGCGTCGAAATCGGCCACGGTGATGGGGGCGTTGCAACCCGGAGTACGACGGTACTTGCGCCCGGGGTCGCCAGCCACGCGGGAGGCGAGCTTGGGGAAATCCCTCAAGTCGGCGAAGGGATAGGAATTGCCCGAGCCGCCGAAGCCATTGAGGCGCTGGAGCACATAGGTGGCGTAGCTCGGCTTGCTCATCTCGCCATCATTGACGATGTCGATGCCCGCTTCCACCTGCCGGCGGACAGAGTCCTCGACCGCCTCGACGATCTTGGCTTCCAGAACGGCCGGATCGACATCCTCGCCCTTCTGGGTGGCGATCATCAGCTCGGCGAGGTCGTCCGGGCGCGGCAGGCTGCCGGTATGGGTGGTGAGGAAATATTCGGTGCTGTGCATCGGAACCTCGCTAACGCGTCGCTGAAATAATTTTGGAGCCGTTTCTCTATCGTGTTGTGGGGGCGGTTCCAACCCCGGCAGGGCGCTCCTCGACCGAATCGACATTCGGTTTCCGCCCTCTCTCCCTCACCTTCTTCGGCACTCATCGCTCCACCGGAGCGATGAGTGGCTGCGCTTCCGTCTCGAAGTCCCACGAGGCGAGAGGGATTGGGGGTGAGGGGGAGCCACGCTTATCAGCTGTGCGTGAATGTCCGGAGACCTCCATGTTCGGAGCCGGCATCGCGCACCCCTCATCCGTCTCGGGCCTTCGGCCCGATCCACGTTCGTCATTCAAATCGCTCCCCGAGCGATTTGCCCTTCGGGACATTCCTCAATCCCTCAAGGGGAGAAGGGGAGTCTGTGGCTTATCGGCTCCTGCGCACCCCTCTCCCCTTGAGGGAGAGGGGACGGGGGTGAGGGGTGAAGGGAGCCGCGATGGCCGGTGGCTTTAGAGCGCGCTCCAGTCATCGGGCGTCGTTCCCGCCGACTTGAGCCAGGCGAAATAGCGCCAGAACATCACCGCCGCGGCGCCGCGGTGAGGAGACCAGTCTGCGGCTATGGCGAGGAGGTCCTTGGTGCTGGGGCGCGTCTCCAGCTCGTAGGCATGAGCCACGGCCTTTTGCAGGGCCAGGTCGCCGGCCGGAAAGACGTCCGGATGGCCAGTGCAGAAGAGGAGGTAGATCTCAGCGGTCCATGGACCGATGCCTTTCAAGACCGTGAGCGCGGCAATGGCCTCCTCTGCGGGCAGGGCATCGATATGGGCGAAATCCAGCGTGCCCTCGGTCTCGGCGAGGGCGAGCCCGCGTATGGTTTCGTATTTGCCGCGGCTCAATCCCGTGGCGCGCAGGGTAGGTTCGTCGAAGCCGAGATAGGCTTCGGGCGTCACGGCGCCCAAGGCCTCGACCCGGTTCCAGATGGCACGGGCGCTGGCCACGGAGAGCTGCTGGCCGCAGACGACCCGCGCCATGCCCGCAAAGCCGCGCGGGCTCACGCGCACTTCGACCGTGCCGGCCAATTGGATCGCCCGCTCCAGCCGGGCATCGCGCTCGGCGAGGCGGGCGAGATGGAAGGCAAGGGCTTCTGGCGTGTGGATGCGCATTGGAAGGTCGGTTTCGGGGATGCTAGGAGAAGGCTGGGTCTGATGGCGGGCGGACGGCATGTGACGGCACTTTCTCCTTCGATCTTCCGGTTCGCCCCCAGCTCGAACGGGTTGCTGCATCTGGGGCATGCCTATTCGGCGCTCTTCACCCAGCATTGGGCGCGCCTTATGGGCGGACGGGTGCTGCTGCGCATCGAGGACATCGATACGGTGCGCTGTCGACCCGAATTTGTCGAGGCGCTGTACGCGGACCTCGACTGGATCGGCTTTGCCTTTGAGGGCGAGGTGCGCATTCAATCGCACCATTTCGCCGACTATGAGGCGGCGGCAGCGCGGCTGCGGGCGGCGGGCCTGCTCTATCCCTGTTTCTGCACGCGCAGCCGCATCGCGGCTGAAGCGCGCGGCACCGATCCGGACGGGGCGCCGCTCTATTCCGGGCGGTGCCGCGCGCTGTCCGACGCCGAGCGCGAACGGTGGATCGCCTCGGGCGAGGCGCATCAATGGCGGCTGGACATGGCGCGCGCGGCGGCGCTCGCAGGCCCGCTCACGATCGCCGAGACCATGCCGACGCCGGGCCGCGCGCCGGTGCTTCGTCCGGCGGAGCCCGAGCGCTGGGGCGACGTGGTGCTGGTGCGCAAGGATACCCCGACGAGCTATCATCTCTCGGTGGTGGTGGACGACGCGATCCAGGGCGTTACGCATGTGACGCGAGGCATGGACCTCTACGCGGCCACCGACATCCACCGGCTGGTGCAGGCGTTGCTGGAATTGCCGAGCCCGTTCTATTGCCACCACGCGCTGGTCCGTGACCAGGCCGATGAGAAGCTCTCGAAGTCGCGGGACTCCGAAAGCCTTCGCGCGCTGCGCCTGGCGGGCTGGACGCCCCAGGATGTCAGGCGGCGGCTCGGATTTGGGTGAAGACCGGCGCGACGGTTGCCGCAATGGCGGCCGTGAACGGGGTGCCGAAATCCTCGCCCAGGATGGCGGCAAGCCAAGGATCGGTCAGCACCATCTCGTTGTCCCAGAGATAGCGCATCTTCACGACCTCGCGGATCATGGGCATGGCAAGGCCGATGGCGCCAAGCATGCGCCAGGGGAAATCCGTGCGCTTGAGCGAGCGGCCGGCGGTGTTCTCGATGGCGGCGTAGAGGTCGTCGGCGGTTACGGCATGCCCGGCGAAATGGAAGCTCTCATGCAGTCCCAATTCGCTGCGGCGCTCGGCCAGGGCCACGAAGGCGTCGGCGAGGTCCGGCAGATAGGCCCAGGCATGGCGCACGGGCTTTCGAGTGGGGAGGGCGATCCGGCCCTTGGCGACCTCGCGCAGGATCATGAGGTCGAACCAGTCATTGTCGCTGCCCGGTCCGTAAAAGTCGCCGGCGCGCAACACGATGGCCTGAAAGCCTTCGGTCTCGGCGGCCTGCCTCAGCCGCCGTTCCATGCGCATACGGACGGCGCCGCGTGGGGTCTCCGGGTGCTGCGGCGTATCGGGCGCGATGACGCGGGCGGAGGCAGCGTAGTTGTAGACATTGCCGGGGAAGAGCAGGGTCTTGCCGCTGCCCTTGAGCGCGGTCAGTACGGCTTCGAGCTGGGCTTCGGCCGCGCCGCCAAACCATTTTTGGTAGGGCAGGTTGAGGCCGTTGAAGACCACGTCGGAGGTCTCGATCGCGGCCTTGACCTGGGCCGTGTCCGCGGCGTCGCCGGCAATGAAGGCAACGCCCTTGAGGGACTTCCTGTTCGCGCGCCCGAAACCGGTGACCTGCCAGCCGGCTGCGGCGAAGGCCTTGGCCGCGGCATGGCCTGCATGGCCGTTGGGGCCGAGGATGGTGATGGTCGAAGGCATGGCTGTTCTCCGCATCGGGGTTGACGTGGGGAGAGCTTGGCCTATTCACTTTGTTCTGGATATCCGCAAAGATCGACGGCCTGCGATACGAAAATGAATAGTTCGGACCCGGATTGGAGCTTATGGCGCAGCTTTGCGGCAGTGGCCGAGCATGGCTCGCTCTCCGCAGCCGCTCGCGCGCTGGGCGTTAGCCAGCCCACGCTCGGGCGCCATATCGACGCGCTGGAAGCCAGGCTGGGCCTCAAGCTTTTCGACCGCTCGCTTTCAGGCTTTGCACCGACAGAATGGGGATTGCGGGCCTATGAGCCTGTGCGCGCGGCGGCGGCGCGCCTTGCCGAGGCGGCGCTGGTTTCGGCCGGTGCCAACGCGACGCTCAAGGGCGTTGTGCGGCTCACCGCTTCGGAGGTCACGAGCCATTTCACCCTGCCGCCGATCCTCTCGTGCCTGCGGTTCGAGTTTCCCGAGATCGCGCTGGAGCTGGTGCCCTCGGATTCGGCCGAGAACATCCTGATGCGCGAGGCCGATATCGCTGTGCGCATGTTCCGCCCGACCCAGCTCGATCTCGTCACCCGCAAGCTCGGCGAGAGCCCGATCGTGCCCTGCGCGCACGAAAGCTACCTTGCGCGGCGCGGCCGTCCCGAGACGGCGGACGACCTGCGCCATCACGATCTCGTCGGCTTCGACCGCTCGGACCTGCTCATCAAGGCCGCGGCCCAGACCGGCCATCCGCTTGCGCGCGAGGACTTCGCAATCCGCTGCGACAGCCAGAGCGCCGGTTGGCTGCTGATCGCCGCCGGGGGCGGGATCGGATTTGCCCAGCGCCAGATCGTCGCGCGCACGCCGGGCGTGGCGGAGCTCGACCTGGCGCTCGCCATCCCGCCGCTCGAGGTCTGGCTCACAACCCACAGGGAACTCTTCGCCGCACGGCGCATTCGCGCGGTCTATGACCGGCTCGCGGTGCTCGTCTCCGATTGGCTCACGGGAAAGCCGGGCCCCTCTTGAAGAGGGCTGAAAAAGGGCGCATGACCCGGTAGGTTCCAGAAGAGATCGCCATGCAATTGCTCGTCAATATCGTTCTTGCGGCCGCGCTCGCTGCCGTCCTCGTCGTCCTGGGCCTCGGGCTCTGGAACATGTTCAAGGGCGGGTCGGGCAATACCAGCCAGAAGCTGATGCGGCTCCGCGTGGCGCTGCAATTCGTCGCCGTGATCCTCCTCATGGGCGCGCTGCTCATCTTCGGCAGCGGTGGGCCGCAATAGGGCGGAGGCCCGCGTTCCGGAGGGCGAATGGTCAAGCTCAACAAAATCTATACGCGGACAGGTGACACGGGCACCACGGGCCTCGTGGACGGACCGCGCCGGCGCAAGGACGACCCGCGGGTGGAGGCCTATGGCACGGTGGACGAGACCAATGCGGCGATCGGGTTGTGTCGGCTGCATACCAAGGACATGCCCCGGGTGGATACGACGCTGGCGCGGGTGCAGAACGATCTTTTCGACCTCGGCTCCGATCTCGCCACCCCAGGCTCCGACGAAGGGCGCGCCTATCCCGCGCTGCGGGTCACGGCCCGGCAGGTCGATTGGCTGGAAGCCCAGATCGACCATCACAACGCGGCGCTGGAGCCTCTGACCTCCTTCGTCCTGCCCGGCGGCACGCCCCTGGCGGCGTTCCTGCATCAGGCGCGCACGATCGCGCGCCGAGCCGAACGCAACGCGGTGACCCTTGCCGCGGCCGAAGCGGTCAATCCTGAGGCGGTGCGCTATCTCAACCGGCTGTCGGACCTGCTGTTCGTCCTGGCCCGGGTTGCCAATGACGGCGGAAAAGGCGACGTTCTGTGGGAGCCGGGCCGCAATACGGGATCGTCCAAGCCGGATTGAGCAGCCCGCAGGGGACCAAGCGTCGATGTTTCTGCCGCTGCGCGACACCAACAAGCTGGTCCATGTGGACGTCCCCTTCGTCAATTACGCGCTGCTGGGGATTACGGTTCTGGTCTTCCTCATCCAGTTCGCGGGCGGGAGCGGGTTGGCTGACCGCATCCATATCGAATTCGGCATGATCCCGGTGGTGGTGCGCGACCTCTACGAGTCTCCCGCGCCGTGGCTGCCCGACCAGACCGGGCTCGTCACCTACATGTTCCTGCACGCGGACTGGCTGCACCTGCTCTCCAACATGCTGTTCCTCTGGGTGTTCGGCGACAATATCGAGGATGCGCTCGGCCATGTGCGCTACCTGTTGTTCTATCTCGCCTGCGGCATATTCGCGGGTCTGGCTCATCTCTGGTTCTATCCCGATTCCACCTCGCCGCTGATCGGGGCCTCGGGCGCGGTGGCCGGGGTGATCGGCGCCTATATCCTGCTTTATCCGCATGTGAGGGTATGGGTGCTCTCGCGCATCGTCATCCCGCTGCCGCTGGCCATTCCCGCCTGGGGCGTGCTGGGCCTGTGGATTGCGACACAGGTCTTCACCGTGCTTGTGGGCGGCGACCAGGGCGTCGCGTGGTGGGCTCATATCGGCGGGGTGCTCGCGGGCGGGGTGCTGATCGTTCTCTTCAAGCGGCGCGACGTGCGCCTGTTCGGATCGGGCGCGTAAGGGCGCCGTTTACCGGGCCCCCTTAGGCTGCGCCTCACGAGACCCGGAGAGAGCGCCCGTGACCGCCGACCTTGCTAGCACCGCACTTGGATTGCAGATGGAGGCTGTCCGGCACAGCGCGCAGATCGCGATCCTCAAGAAGAGCCATGAGATGGAGATGAGCGTGGTCTCGCTGCTGGCCGACGCCGCCAAGATACAACCGCCCGCGCCCGAAGGCATGGGCCGGGTGGTGGACAAGTCAGCCTGAAATCCTAGGGCGTCGCGCGCTGAAGCAGCGCCATGGACAGGGTGGATACGAGGACCGAGGCCAGCAGCAGACCGAGCGCCAGGCCGACGGCGGAGATGCTCGCCAGCCAAACCCCGACGCCCGCCCAGGCGTCAAGCTGCCTGACGATAGCGAGCGCGGCGACCGCAACCGCCCCGAGGCCGACCAGCGTGAGCGTGAGCGTGACCGAGCCGAAGCGCTTGTAGATGGTGGCGAGGCAGAAGCCGGCCGTGAAGAACAGGATCGGCGCAGCGAGGAACAGCAGCCAGGCGCCGAACGGACCTTCTTCCCACACCCACGGTAGATGGAACATCCAGCCATTGATCCACCAGCCATTGGTGGCGCTCTCGATCAATCCGCCGAGGACGAACACGATCGAAATCGGAAAGGCGACGGCAAGAGCCGCGAGCATGCTGCCGAAGAAGAACTCGCGCCGCGTGACGCTCATGGCGAGGGAAAAGGGGAAGGTCAGGGTGAGCGCCTGGATGCCGATCACCAGGAAGTACCAGAGGGGCGCCTGCGCGCCGCCGCCATATTTGGGGCCGTCGACGGGAATGATCCAATAAATCAGAAGCGAAATCAGCAGCGCAGCTCCGAGGATGAGTAGCGGTATGGTGACGAAGGTGGCGCGATTGATCCACTGCATGCGTGCGACGTTGATGATGCGGCTCATTGCTGGGCTCCCTCCCGAAGGGCTGCGTGTTGGGTGGTTCGCACGATCATCTGCTGCAGGGACACCGGCGCGATGTCGATGCCCTTCCGGGTGAGTTCGGCCCGCTCCGCCGCGTCTGGCTGGGCAATGACTGTGGCGGACAGTACGCGGCCCAGCGCCTGGGTATGGATCACCTCGCGGCCGGCGATGAAAGCTTCGACCGCTTCCCGGTCCCCGGTCAGGGTGACGTGAAGATCGCGGATCTCGTCCGTGGCCTTGTCGAGGAGGATTCGACCGCGATCGATGAGGATGATCCGCTCGATGAGATTGGCTACCTCGTCGATGAGGTGGGACGACAGGACGATGGTGCGCGGATGATTGCCGTAGTCCTCGATCAGGCGGTCGTAGAAGGTCTGCCGCGCCGTGGCATCAAGACCGAGATAGGGCTCGTCGAAGAAGGTGATCTCGGCGCGCGAGGCCAGCCCGATGATGACGCCGACAGCGGACAATTGCCCACGCGAGAGCTTGCGGATCGCCTGCGTCGTGGGGAGCCGGAAATCGTCGATGAGGCGGTCGGCGAGCGCCTGGTCCCAGTTCTCGAAAAATAGCCTGGCGGCCCCGAAGGCGTGCCGCGGCGTCGCGTCGTTGGGATATTTCTGGGATTCCCGCACGAAGCATATCCGGGAGAGCACGCGGGCGTTTTCGTAAGGCGCCTCGCCGAATACCGCGATCTCGCCGGAGCTCGGAAAGCTCTGTGCGGTCAGCAGGGACATGAGGGTGGTCTTGCCGGCTCCATTCTGGCCGAGAAGGCCGTAGATCGTGCCGCCTTCCAGAGCGAGTGAGACCCCGTCGAGAGCCATGACGTCTTTGTAGCGCTTGGTGAGGTCCCTGACCTCGATAACGGTGCTCATCGGACGTTCCTTTCGGGATCAGTGGTGTCGCGGATGCGGTCCCGGAGTGCGGTGATTACATCGTCGGAGCTCAACTGCAGCCGGGTGGCTTCGGCCAGCAAAGGGTCGATGAAGCGGGCGATAAAGGCGGCGCGACGCTCTTCGCGTAATTGCCGCCGAGAACCGGGAGTGACGAACATGCCAATCCCCCGCCGCTTGGCGAGCACCTTCTTATCGACCAGCAGGTTGATCCCCTTGGCGGCAGTGGCCGGGTTGACGTGGTAGAAGGCCGCCAGCTCGTTGGTGGACGGCGCCTGACCATCCTCGGCGAGCGAGCCGTCGACGATAGAATCCTCGATGTGCTCGGCGATTTGCACGAATAGGGGCTTGCCTTCCTCGATCACCGCACCCTCGTTACACGGTTAGTTACTTAACTATCTAACCATCTGAACAGGGCAGTGTCAACGGTCGAGAAAAAAGCCCCGGCTAAGCCGAGGCTTTGCGACCCATTAGAGAGGTAGCAGAGCGGTTAAGCCCCGGGCTCCAACCCGATCAGGGTTTCGACCACGCGATGGCCGTCCTCGCTGTCCCATGCCGCGGGGCCCTGCAGCACCGCCAGTTCGCAGCCGGATTCATCGAGCAGCAGGGTGGCCGGCAGGCCGAGGGTGACAGCTTCGTTGCGCAGGCGCTCGAAGACCCCGAGCGTGGGGTCGGCGTAGAGTTCGAGGTTGTTTAGGCCGTATTCCTCGTAGAACGCGCGGGCCTTGTCGGGGCCGTCGCCACCCGCGTCGAGCGAGATCGCCACCAGCGCGAAATCCTCGCCGGCATATTGCGCGGCAAGGGCGTCGAGGTCGGGCATTTCCTCGCGGCACGGAATGCACCAGGTGGCCCAGAAATTGACCAGCAGCTTTCTGCCCTCGAAATCGGCGAGGGTCATGGAGTTACCGTTGCCGTCCTCGAAGGCAAGGCTCGAAAAGGCGCGGCCCTGGGGGGAGGCCAGAAGCGCCGCGAGCTCGCCGCGCGCAACGCCGTCGATGGACGCGGCGGCGTCCTCGCGCACCGGGCATTCGGACGCGGTGCCCGTCCCGCCATTGCTAAGCCATACAGCCGCCGCTATAGCTAGCGCCGCTGCCGCGAGACCCATGCCGAGCCAGAGAGTGCGTCGGGGCTTTGCTGGGACATCGGTCATAAATCCTCGAACCTTTGCACGATTTCAGGGGCAACCATGAGCAACCGCATGTGGGGAGGCCGGTTCTCTTCCGGCCCTGACGCGATCATGGAGGAAATCAACGCCTCCATCGGCTTCGATCAGCGGCTGCACAAGCAGGACATAGCCGGCTCGGTCGCCCACGCCCGGATGCTCGCCCATGTGGGCATTCTGACGGAAGAGGATAAGGATGCCATCGTCGCGGGTCTAGAGACGGTCCGGGGTGAAATCGACGCAGGCGATTTCGCCTTTTCCCGCGCGCTCGAAGATATCCACATGAACGTCGAAAGCCGGCTCAAGGAGCTGATCGGCGAGCCCGCCGGGCGGCTGCACACCGCGCGCTCGCGCAACGACCAGGTGGCGACCGATTTCCGCCTCTATGTGCGCGACGCCATCGACATGCTGGTGGTCCAGATCGAGGGGCTGCAAAGGGTGCTGCTCGATCGCGCCGAAGCCGAGGCAGCGACCGTGATGCCGGGCTTTACCCATTTGCAAAGCGCCCAGCCGGTGACCTTCGGGCACCATCTGCTGGCTTACGTGGAAATGCTCTCCCGCGACGCCGGTCGGTTGCGCGACGCGCGGGCGCGGCTCAACGAGAACCCGCTGGGCGCGGCTGCGCTCGCGGGCACGTCCTTCCCCATCGACCGGCAGATGACGGCGGAAGCGCTTGGATTCGACCGGCCCATGGCCAATTCGCTCGACGCAGTCTCGGACCGCGACTTCGTGCTCGAAACCCTTTCGGCGGCTACGATCTGCGCCATGCACCTGTCGCGTTTCGCCGAGGAATTGGTGATCTGGTCCTCGGCGCAGTTCCGCTTCATCCAGCTCTCCGACAAGTTCTCGACCGGCTCCTCGATCATGCCGCAAAAGCGCAATCCGGATGCGGCCGAGCTGATCCGCGCCAAGATCGGCCGGATTCTCGGGGCCTTCACCTCGCTCCTCGTGGTGATGAAGGGCTTGCCGCTGGCCTATTCCAAGGACATGCAGGAGGACAAGGAGGTCGCCTTCGACGCCCTCGATACCCTCTCGCTTTGCCTTGCGGCCATGACCGGAATGGCCGGGGACCTGGTGGTCAACCGGGACGCCATGCGGGAGGCGGCAGGCGCCGGCTTTTCCACGGCCACGGACCTTGCGGACTGGCTGGTGCGGGTGGCCAACGTGCCGTTCCGTGAGGCGCACCATATCACGGGGCGCGCGGTGGCGGCGGCCGAGGCCAAGGGCTGCGCGCTCGATGCGCTCACCATCGAGGATTTCAAGGCAATCGACGAGCGCATCACCAGCCAGGTGTTCAAGGTGCTGAGCGTCGAGAATTCGGTGAAGTCGCGCACGAGCTTCGGCGGCACGGCGCCCGACAATGTGCGAGCCCAGGCCGCGGCGTGGCGCGAACGGCTGGGTGCCGCCTGATGGTACATCATTTCACCTATCGCAATGGCCGCATGTTCGCCGAGGACGTCGACCTTACGGCATTGGCCGAAGAGGTCGGCACGCCGTTCTATTGCTATTCGGAGGCCACCTTCGTCAGGCATGTGCGGGTGTTGACCGAGGCTTTTGCCGGGTTCGACACGCTGGTCGCCTATGCCATGAAGGCCAATTCCAACCAGGCGGTGCTGGCGCTGATGGCGCGCGAGGGCGCGGGGGCGGACGTGGTGTCGCTGGGCGAGCTGGAGCGCGCTGTACGGGCTGGGATTCCGGCTGACAAGATCATCTTTTCCGGGGTGGGCAAGACCGAAGCGGAGATGGCGCGGGCGCTGGAGCTCGATATCCTCTGCTTCAATCTCGAATCCGAGCCCGAGCTCGAACGGCTCAACCGGGTCGCGGGCGCGATGGGGCGGGTGGCGCGCGTCTCCATGCGGGTCAATCCCAATGTGGATGCCAAGACCCATGCCAAGATCTCGACGGGCAAGAGCGAGAACAAGTTCGGCATCCCGTTCGAGCGCGCCGAGGCGGTCTATGCCCGCATCGCGCAGGCCGAGCATCTGTGCGCGGTGGGCGTCGATATGCATATCGGCAGCCAGATCACCGATCTCGAACCGTTCGACAACGCATTCACGCTGCTGGCGGAACTGGTGGCGACATTGCGGGCGCAGGGCCATTCCATCGAGCACGTGGATGTGGGCGGCGGGCTCGGCATTCCCTATCGCCACGACGCGCCGGCTCCGCCCGATCCGCTCGCCTATGCCGCGATTGTTCGCGCGCGGGTCGCCGACTTGGGGTGCCGGCTCATTATCGAGCCGGGACGGCTGATCGCGGGCAATGCGGGCATTCTGGTGACGCGCGTCGAATATGTGAAGACCGCGCCGGCCAAGAGCTTCGTCATCGTGGACGCGGCGATGAACGATCTGATCCGCCCCACGCTCTATGGCGCGCATCACGACATCCTGCCGGTGGTCGAGGCTGCGCCCGACGTCAAGACCTTGCGCGCCGATATCGTCGGCCCGGTCTGCGAGAGTGGGGATTTCCTGGCCGAGAACCGCGTCATCCCCAATGTGGGCGAGGGCGACCTCCTGGCGGTGATGACCGCCGGAGCCTATGGCGCGGTGATGAGCGGGACCTACAACACCCGGCCGCTGATCGCCGAGGTGATGGTGTCGGGCGAGCGCTGGCACGCGATACGACCGCGCCAGAGCCTCGATGCGCTGATCGGGCTCGACAGCGTGCCGGAGTGGCTGGGGTAAGGCCCGATCGGCATTCAACGTCCTTGGCTATCTCCGACTTTGTGGACGTGGCGGCATCGGACTGGATTCCGGCAATGAATGCCGGAATGACATTGGGCTTTTTGCTGTTGTCCGGCTCAATCCCAGCGCGTCACCCCGGCACTCATTGCCGGGGTCCAGGCGATACCACCCAAATCGCGAATGTCGATTGGTTCAGTAGAACAGCGGCGGGATGGTTTGGACCGGGATGATCCCGACCTGGACGACGCCCTCGTTTATGGTGATGCGCTGGGTGTTGTAGCCGTCTTCGTTGACCGCGCCGAGGAACACTTCGGTCAGTTCGGGCTCGATGAAGGCGCGCAGGCGCTCCGCAAGCCCGCGTGAGGCGACGGTGAGCATGCCGTTTACCCGACCTTGCTCGTCCAGGCGCGCTTCACCGGACGCGTCGAGCGCCAGGTCGCTGGCCGTGGCTTCGAGCGTGCGGAGCGTGAGGGCGCCGCCATTGGCCTGCCAGAGCGAGAGCGCATAGGGCGATGTCAGCAGCGACAGCGGCGGGAGACCGGTGATGCGTCCGTCGATCACGACCTCGCCCTGGGCAAGGTCGAGGGCCGGGGCAGTGGCGTTTTCGGCGCTGACATAGACGTCGAGCGCATCGCCAGCGGCGGGCGTCTCGGCATTAGGCGCGTCCACCAGGTGGAGCTCCAGCGCATCGGCGGTCGCCACCACGGTAGTGCCGAGCAGCGCATCGGCGTAGGCGAGCTGGGTGCCGGCGAGGGATACCCGTCCGATGCGGTCGCCTTCGAGGCGAACGCTGCCGCGCAGGTTCTGCCAGGACACTTCCTGGGTGGTGCCGTAAAAGGCGTCGGTGATCGTGGCGGGGCCTTCGGCAAATAGCTGGATATGGGTTGGCCGGTAGAAGAGCGCCGTGGCGTCGATCCGCGGCAAAGCGATGTCGAGGTCGCCGGATGTGATCCGCGCATCGTCGCAGCGTGGATGGAATTGGAAGGGGAAGCCGCCGACGCTCAGTCCGCCGCAGGTGAGACGCGGCTGCGTATAGCCGTCCGCGGTCTCCAGCAGCGCGATCTCGGCCTCGACCCGGCCGGCGACATAGAACCAGCCGCCGGTCCAGATGACGGCAATTGCGACGACGAAGACGGCCAGGGCGATGAAGCGTTTCATGCCCTCTCCTTAAGGCAGTTCGCGGCGGTTGCAAACGGGCCAACCGTTGCCGCGACCGCGCCGAGGCCCTATCTTCCGAGGCTGTCCCGTTCCGAATCCTTTCCGGTTTTCTTGCCCCAATGACGACCGATACCGCCACGCCCTGGGTCTTCGGCTATGGATCGCTGATCTGGCTGCCGGGCTTTGCCTATGAGCGCGCCGAGCGGGCCCTGATCCGCGGCGTGCATCGGCGGCTCTGTATCCTGTCGCACCATCATCGCGGCACGGTGGACAAGCCGGGCCTCGTCTTCGGCCTTGAACGCGGCGGGTCCTGCGTCGGGCTCGCCTACAAGGTCGCGCCGGACGACTGGACCGCGGTGCGCGATTACCTGCGCGCGCGCGAGCAGGTGACGACGGTCTACAGGGAAGTGCTGCGGCCGGTGCGGCTCGAAAGCGGGGCGATGGTGACGGCGATGGTCTTCGTCGCCGATCCGAGTCACGCGCAATATGCCGGGAGGCTTTCGATCGATGACCAACTGGCCCTGGTGCGCGACGCGCGCGGGGATTCGGGCGCCAATCGCGACTATGTGGTCAATACGGCCACGCATCTCGAACAGATGGGCATCCATGACCGCCAGGTCGCGGCGCTGAGCGCTTTGCTGCAACGCTGATTTCTGGAGAGACCTCAGGCGGCGCGTCGGCTTGGGTCGGTGCTCTCGAGATCCCAGGCAATGGTCATGCGCTCGAGTGCATCGGCCACCCGGCCCAGCCGGTAGAGCGTGGCCCCGGCGGCAGACAATGTGCGGAAGCGGGCGCGACTCTCGGGACTGTCGATTAGGTCGCGGGCGGAGCCGACCCAACCCCAGGCAACGCCGGACGAGAGAGCGTAGACCATGTCCTCGCCTTCGACCGGAGCGCTTGCCGGCATGGGCACCATGGCATAACCGCGCCCCGAGCGTCCCACCGCCACCCGCGCGCCGGCGGGCGCTGCGACGCTCTCCGTGCCTGAGCCGATATCCTGCATACAAGCCATCGTGCCCGTCCCATGCGGCGCGCTTGCCGCGATCGTTGCGCTTAGAAGAACAAGAACAAGAACAAAGATGGAACAAATTGATCGATACGTCAAGCGCAATCGCGTCTCGTTCCGGAAGCATCGCCTCCGAAATCAAGATATAGCGTCTCGGTGCTGTGTCAAATACTATATCGGGCGGGTCAGGCCTGATGCGCTGCGGCTTGTTCCAAAGCGTCGAGGCGCGAGCGCAGACGCGGGGTGATGGGGCGCGACAGGCCCTTGCGGGCGTCTTCGAGGATCATGGCGTTGGTCTCGCGCTCGATGGTTTCCTCCAGCACCTGCTGGAAGGTATCCTGATCGAGCCCGGCCGAAATTGCGGGGAGGAATTTCGCCCGCGCCGTGCCGGGCCAGAGCACGAGGCTGTTGCGGCCCCAATAGAGGCCCGAGGTCAGCGCCACGGGCACGACCGGCACGCCGAGTTCGATATACATGCGCGCCAGCCCCGAGCGGTAGGCCGGCTCCTCCAGCGGCGCCTTGCGGGTGCCCTCGGGAAAGATGACGATGCGGCAACCTTGGCTCAGCTTTTCGCGCGCTTCCTCCAGCATGAGCGGGAAGGCGTTGCGGCCGCGCTTGCGGTCCACCGAGATGGTGTGAAGCCAGCGCGCGGCCCAGCCGAACAGCGGGATATCGAGCAGCTCCTTCTTGGCGATAAAGGCGGGTTTTTCGACGCGGGGCAGGATGGCGTAGATGTCCCAGTCGGACATGTGCTTGGAGGCGATGATACAGCCGCCTTCGGGGATGTTCTCCATGCCCGTAACCTGGCTGCGGACCCCCGCCACCCAGCGCAGAAGGAACAGGGTGGTCGCGTCCCAGAACAGCGCGATGCGCCAGCCGATATCCTGCCGGTCGGGCGTGAGCCTGGTCATCAGCCCGACCACGATGGCCCAGACAATCGTCTGGACGAAAAAGAGAAGGTAGAACAGGGTCGAGCGGACGGCCTGGACGATCATCTTCGGCGTCCTACGAAATCTGGGTCAGGAAACGTCGCACGGTGAAGCGCGAGGTGATGGCCGTGAGCCCGGCAATGACGAAGACCACGCCGACAATGCCGAGAATACCGCCGATTCCGAGGGCGAATTCGCCGAACAGAATGCCGATCTGGGTCGTGGACTGCCCCTGCACCACCGTACCCATGGAAAAGCCGACCAGGGCGAAGAACACCAGAGCCGCTATCCCCCCGATGGCGCCGCCGCGCAACCCGATCAGCAGGAAACGGCCCTGGAACTCGCCGGCGATGAAGCGGTTGCTGGCGCCGATGAAATGCAGCACGTCGACGATCGAGCGGTTGGTCGCCATGGTGCCGCGGGTGGCAAAGACAATAGCGAGCGCGGTTGCAACCAGGATCAGCGCGAGGACGAGGAGACCCGAGAGCACGATGGTGCCGGCCATGGTGTTCAATTGGGTGCGCCAGGCGGCGTGAGTCTCCACCGAGGCGCCGTTGATGGTCGCGATCTCGGTCTCGAGCCGGGTCAGATCGACCCCGCCGGGGTCGGAGAGCGTCACGACGACGAGGCGCGGAATGGCGAGGTCGTTGAGGTCGAGCCCGTTGCCGAGCCAGGGTTCGAGCAGTTCCTGGCTTTCGGGGATCGAAAGCGGGGTCGCGCTCGCGACGCCGGGGATCGATTCGGCGATGGAGACCGCGAGCCGCAGGTTGGATTCCATTACCTCGCCGTCGAGCGGCTGGATCTGGATGGTCACCTCCCGGCCCACATCCGCCGACCAGCCCACCGCCGATTGCTGCACCAGCAGCACCGAGCCGAAGGTCACGCTGGAGAGAAAGCTCATGATGGCGATCAGCAGCACCAGCGTGCGCCCCGCCACCGAGCGGGCCGGAACGATGGGCGCCGGCCGGCTCCAGTTGATCACGCGCCTAGACGTCATGGATGGTCAACTCCCCGTCGTCGAGCAGCATGCGTGGATAGGAGAATTTTTCGAGCAGGCTCAACTCGTGGGTCGCGAGGATGATGGTGGTGCCCATGCGGTTGAGCTCGACGAAAAGATGCAAAAGGCGCTCGGACAGATCGGGATCGACATTGCCGGTGGGCTCGTCCGCCAGCAGGATGTCGGGCTTGGCGATGACCGCGCGCGCGATGGCGGCGCGCTGCTTTTCCCCGCCCGAAAGCACCTCGGGCCGCGCGTCCATCCGGTCGCCCAGGCCCACCCAGTCGAGCAGTTCCTCGACATTCTGGCGGTAGCTCGCCTCGGCCTGGCCGCGCACGCGCAGGGGCAGGGCGACGTTCTCGAAGGTGGTGAGGTGATCGAGCAGGCGGAACTCCTGGAACACGATGCCGATATGACGGCGCATCTGGAGAAGCCGGTCGCGGTCGAGCTGGGTGACGTCCTCGCCGAACATGGAGACCGTGCCACGCGTGGGGCGCAGGGACAGCAAAAGCAGCCGCAAAAGCGAGGTCTTGCCCGAGCCCGAGGGGCCGGTGAGAAAGTGGAACGAGCCCGGCTGGATGGAAAAGGTCAGGTTCTTCAGGATTTCCGGACCCTGGCCGTAGCGTAGCGCCACGTCTTCAAACGCGATCACACACGTTCCCCCGCGAATCACTCGATTGGGCAGCATTCTAGAGGCTTCCCGTTCCGATTGAATCCGAACGGAGGCGCCAAGCTTGGTTTTGTCGCGCTTTCGAACCGAAAAGTCAGGCAACACCTCGTGAACGCGCATGCGCAGTCATACCCGGCGGCATGGCGGCAATGGGGCGCCGTTTCAAGAGTTTTAACCGCAGGGCACCTAGGGTGACCCGGCCCAGGAACCTGTTTGAGCGGCCTTTTTCACCCGTGATCATCACCTGTCCGCATTGTCGTACGCGCTACAAGGTGGCCGCCGACGCGATCAGCGCGGCGGGGCGTCAGGTACAATGCGCGACCTGCCAGGAGGCGTGGACGGCCACGCCCAGCTTCCCCAAGGCGGCCCATCCGCTGGAGGATTTCGAGCCTTCGGCCGACGAGATGGCCTTTTCGCGCGACGAGGATCGGCTGTTCACCGAGGCCGACGAGGCGATGATGGACGCCGGATTCACGGAGGAGGCGCCCGAGAGCGAAAGCGCGTTGGACGAGGCCGCCGATCCCGACCAATCCGCCGCCCCGCTCGACCCGCGAATCGCAGCGGCGCGGCGCAGCGCGCTCGCCAAGCGACGGCGCAAGATTGACCGCACCATGCCGCTGGCCCGGTTCAGGCGCGCCTCGCGCTGGGTCGCGGCCGCGGCGCTTGCGGGCGTGCTGGCCCTTGGGTTCGGGCTGCGCGGGGAGATCGTGCGGCTGTTTCCTGAATTCGGCATGATTTATGAGGCGCTCGGCCTGCCCGTGAATGTCGTGGGGCTGGACTTTTCGGACGTACGGACGCTGCGCACCACGCGCGACGGGATCGAGGTGCTGATGGTGACGGCCAACCTCACCAATGTCGCGGGCAGGCTCGTTGACGTGCCCCCTGTCCTGGTGAGCCTGCTCGGTCCCGATGGTGCCGTGGTCTATGCCTGGACCGTGACGCCGACGGAGCGCCAGGTGCCCGCGGATGGAACGATCGGACTCGAAACCCAGTTGACCTCACCCCCCCTGGGGATCGAGCGTGTTCGGCTGACCTTTGTCCAGGGCCAGAGTCGGCCCGGACCCTAGAAGCGAGACTATGCGGCCCATTCTGCCCCGCCCGACGGGGGGAGGCCCGAAAAGGAGTAGAACGATGGCCCGTATTCTGGTCGCCGAGGACGATACCAATGTCCGTGCTTTCGTCACGCGCGCGCTGGAGATGAGCGGCCACGCGGTAACGGCGGCCGAGGATGGCGGGCTGGCGCTGGAAATCTGCCAGGCCGAGGCCGGCGCGTTCGATCTCCTGCTCTCGGACATCAAGATGCCGGTGATGGACGGGATCGCGCTGGCCCTGTCCGTGGGAGCGGATTATCCCGAGCTCACCATCGTGCTCATGACCGGGTTCGCCGACCAGCGTGAGCGTGCCCACGGGCTCGATGCCTTGATCTATGACGTGATGCCCAAGCCCTTCTCGCTGGCCCAGCTCATCGAGAAAGTCGATGACGCGCTGGCCGGGCGGCCGGCGGAGATCGTGCCGCTGGCGCGCTCGGCGCTTGGGGGATGAATAAACCTCTAGCTTTGCGCCCAGGCACCCCTCACCCCCGACCCCTCTCGCTCAAGGGGAGAGGGGTGCGCAGGAGCCGATAAGCCACGGACTGCCCTTCTCCCCTTGAGGGAGAAGGTGGGCTTTCGCGAAGCGAAAGGTCGGATGAGGGATGCTCTTCGCCTAAGCGCTGAACGGCGATGGTAGTAGGATTTAATCCTGCTCCCGGCCGCGGCCGAAATCGGGGGCGGCGGTTTCCTGTCCGGCGTCGATGATCGAGCGGCGGATGGCGCGGGTACGGGTGAAGAGCGCTTCGAGCGCCGGCCCATCGCCCATGCGTACCGCGCGCTGGAGCACCGAAAGGTCTTCGAGAAAGCGCCCCAGCATTTCCAGAACCGCATCGCGATTGGTGAGGAACACGTCGCGCCACATCACCGGGTCAGATGCCGCGATGCGGGTGAAATCGCGGAAACCGGAGGCCGAGAACTTGATGACCTCGGATTTGGTATGGTTTTCGAGATCGTCCACCGTGCCCACGATATTGTAGGCGATCAGGTGCGGCACGTGGCTGGTGATCGCGAGCACCAGGTCGTGGTGGTCGGGCGGCATGCACTCGACGCTCGAGCCGAGGGCCTGCCAGAACACCGTCAGCTTTTCGACGGCCTCGGGATCGGTCTTGTCCTCGACTGTCAGAACGCACCAGCGGTTCTCGAAAAGGCTCGCAAAGCCCGCGGCGGGGCCGGAATGTTCGGTGCCTGCCAGGGGATGGCCGGGCACGAAATGCACGCCTTCGGGAACGAGCGGGCCAACGACCCGGTGCACGTGGCCCTTGACCGAGCCGACGTCCGAGAGGATGGCGCCCGGCGCCAGGTGCGGCGCGATGGCGTGCATCACGCCCTCATACGCCCCGACCGGGGTGCAGAGGATCACGAGGTCGGCGCCTGCGACTGCTTCGGCGGCGTCGAGCGTATAGATGTCCCCGAGCCGCAGGGCCTCGGCCTCGGCCAGGGTCTCGGGCTTGCGCGTGGTGATGGCAATGGTATCGGCGAGGCCGTGGCGCCGCACCGCATGGGCGATGGACGAGCCGATGAGCCCGATGCCGATAAGGGCGAGCTTTTTGAACCGGACGCTCACGCGGCGTCTCCGAAGGGCTTGAGCACGTCGGCCACGCGTCGCATGGCCTCCTCGCTGCCGATGGAGATGCGCAGGCCCTGGGGGATGCCGTAGACGCCGATCTGGCGCACCACCAACCCGGCCGCCATGAGGGCGTCGAAGGCCGCATTGGCCCGGTCGGCGTCGGGGAACAGCACGAGCACGAAATTGGCCTGGCTGGGCACGACGCGGATGCTGTTGGAATTGAGGGTTTGGGCGAGCCAGTCGCGCCAGCAGGCGTTGTGGTCCCGGAGCTGCGCGGTGAACCCGGTGTCCCGCGCGGCTTCGGCCGCGGCCAGCTGGCCGGGGAGATTGACGTTGAACGGACCGCGAATGCGGTGCAGTGCGTCGATCACGTGCGCCGGCCCGTACATCCAGCCCACGCGCGCCGCGGCCAGCCCCATCTTGGAGAAGGTGCGCACCATGACGACGTTTTCGGCTGCGTCCACGAGTTCGGTGCCGGCCGTATAATCCTCGGCGGTGACGTATTCGGCATAGGCGCCGTCGAGCACCAGGAGGATATCCGGGCGCAGACCCGAGTGCAGGCGCCGAACCTCGGCTGCAGGCAGATAGGTGCCGGTCGGGTTGTTGGGATTGGCCAGCCAGACGATTTTCGTGCGCTCGGTCACGGCGGCGAGGAGGGCATCCACGTCGGCGGTGAAATCGGTTTCCTCGACCTCGACGATTTTCGCGCCCGCGGCCTTGGTGACGATGGGGTAGAGCGAAAAGCCATAGCGGTTCATCACCGCTTCGTCGCCGTCGCCGAGATAGGCCTGGGCGAGCAGCGCGAGCAGGTCGCCCGAGCCGTTACCGCACAGGATGCGCACCGGATCGAGCCCGTGCACTTCGCCCAGCGCCTCGCGCAGCAGGCGCGACGAGCCCTCGGGGTAGATTTCGAGGATTTCGCCGGCCCTCGCGAAAGCGGCCTTCGCGCGCGGGCTGGCGCCCAGCGGGCTTTCATTGGCCGAGAGCTTGACGGAATCGCTGCCGCTCGCGCCGGAACGCCCGGGCACATAGGCGGCGATGGTCATGATGCCGGGCTGCGGCGTGGGGCGGTCAGTCATAAAGGGTCGGTCGCGCGCTGGTTTCGGGCTCGGTCGAGCCGGCCGGACCATAGTGAAACTGCCTTGCCATGGCAAAGGAAACGTCAGTCCTCCAGCGGCCCGCGATGGGGATGGAGCGCGGCCTGGGGCGCAAGGTCGGGCTGGGGCAGGAAGCTCGTCGCCTTCTTGCGCCGGGCGATGGCCGGGAACAGCTCTTTTTTCGCCGAGACGATCTGCACGCCTGCGAAGGGCGTGTGGAACATCCGCCCGCCGCGTTCCAGCAGGCGCGCCGATTTCAGGACCGGGCCGAAGGCGACGGGCGGGAAGTGCAGGGTGTCGCGCCAGGCGAGGGGCGTGAACGAATGGTCGCGCAGCAACCGGTCTAGCTGGGAACGTGAATAGGGGCGGCCGAAGCCGAAGGGCGTGTTGTCGAACCCGGCCCAGGTGCCGCGCCGGCGCGGCACGACGATTACGAGCCGGGCGCTGGGGGCACAGACGCGCCAGAGCTCGCGCATCAGTTCCTCGGGGTCGGGCGCGTGTTCGAGCGCGTGTACCACGATGATGAGATCGACCGCGGAATCGGTGAGCGGCAATTCGAGCGGGTCGCAGAGCACGGTGCGCGAAGGGCCCTCACGCGGCCACGCCGAGGCGCCCTGGCGAGCGGGCATGAAGGCGAGGACCCGCTCCGATCCGATCAGCGCCCCGCGCAGGTAAGGCGAGGCGAAGCCCAGGCCCACGACGCGCAGGCCCGTCACGTCGCCGGCCAGCACGCTGACCTGCTCGCGGATGAAATGCCGGCTCAGCCGCCCCAGCGGGGACTTGTAAAACCGGATCAGTCCTTCGACATCGGTGGTCATGTTCGGTCCAGGGAACGGGGCCGGCAAGGCTATCAGAGAAATCTGGAGATGGTATGCCGCAAATCAAGCGCGCCATTCCGTTTGTCATCCTGCCGGGCTAAGGGAACCGGCGATAAAAACGAGGAGACCCATCATGGCTGCGATCATCGCGACCTTTCCGGCGCGCTCGGACAATTACGGCTATCTGGTCCATGACGAGGGGACCGGCCGCACCGCGGCCATCGACGCGCCCGAGGAAGCGGCCATCGTCAAGGCGCTCGAGGAGAACGGCTGGGCCCTCACGGACATCTTCATCACCCACCATCACGGCGACCATACCGAGGCCATCCTGCCCCTCAAGGCCCGCTACGGGGCGACGGTCACGGGCCCCGAGGCAGAGCAGACGCGGATCGAGGGCCTGGACCTCACGGTCAAGGCCGGGGACAGCGTGGTTCTGGGCGATACGGTCTTTCATGTCTACGCGACGCCCGGCCATACGCTGGGGCACATCGTCTATCACGACCCCAGGGGCAAGGCGCTGTTCTGCGGCGACGCGCTGTTCTCGCTCGGCTGCGGCAAGATGATCGAGGGCGAGCCGGTCTCGATGTGGGATGGGCTCAAGGCGCTGCGCGGGCTCGATCCCGAGACCAAGGTCTATTTCGGGCATGAATATACCCTCGCCAATGCGCGCTTCGCGCTCTCCATCGATCCGGACAACACGGCGCTGCAGACGCGGGCTGCGGAAGCCGAGGCGCTGCGCGCCCGCGAGCGGCCCACGTCTCCGACGCGGTTGGGGGACGAGGCGATCGCCAATCCGTTTCTGCGTGCCGATGACGAGGGGTTGGCAGCAGCCATGGGGCTTTCGGGGCGACCGGCGCACGAGGTGTTTGCGGCGATCAGGCGGGCGAAGGACGGGTTTCGGGGGTAAGAGGAGAGCGACCGCCTTGGTGCAGACATCAAGCTGGACCCCGGTAATAAATGCCGGGGTGACGTTCTGTGGGCGGGGCGAGAAATGAGCCCAATTCTCCAATGTCATTCCGGCATTTATTGCCGGAATCCAGTCTGATGCCGTCACATCCGCGAAGATTGCGGAATGCCACTCTAGTCCTCTTCCCGGAACCAGCCGCCGACGATGTCGCGATAGGTGCCGTCGCGCGAAAGTCGGGTGCGCAGGGTGCCGAGCTCTTCGTCGCTCCAGCCTTCCGGATCGGTGAGCAGGATCCAGCCGTCGAGATAATGCTGGGGCGCGTAGACGTGGCCGTAGCCGACGGGTGAGGTCTGGGCCAGCGCCATGTCGAGCGCGATCTGGAAGAAGGTCACCACCGGATACCAGTTGAGTCCGGGCGGCACGTCGGGCGCGCGCGGCCCCGAGAGCCAGTCGGGACGGCGGTAGAGGATCGTGGGGTCGAAGAACACCACCGGGTCGCTGGCATATTGCAGATAGAGGATGCGAAGCGCGCCCCAGTTCTGGTCCGTGCGCTCCAGCCCTTCGTACTGGTTGGCATAGCGGATCACCGATCCGTCCCCGACCCGCGGCAGCCATTGCGGGCTGCCCGGATTGCGGCTGCCCGTGAGGCTGCGCCAGATGGAGCTGGAAAAGGGCGGGCCGACCCAGAACGCGCCGTCGATCGGGTCGGACAGGATGTCGAAGACGCTGAGCGAAGCCTGGGAGGAATAGGCCCCCAGGCTCAACCCATGCAGATAGAGGCGCGGGCGGGCGTCCTCGGGCAGCTGGGTCCAATAATCGTAGACCGTATTGAACAGCGCCGTGGCCGCAGCCACGCCCACGTCCGGCTCTGAGACCAGCGACAGCCAGCTCGTGAGATAGGAATATTGCAGCGCCACGCTGGCCACGTCGCCGCCATGGAGGAATTCGAGCGTGTCGATGGCCGGGGGCTGCACCCAGCCAGTGCCCACGGGCATGATGAGCACGAGGATGGAACGGTCGAAGGCGCCCACGCGCAGCATCTCGGCGAGGGCGAGCTGGGCGCGCTCCTCGACGGTTTCGGCCGAGCGTAGTCCGACATAGACCCGCAGCGGTTCGATGGCCGGCCGGCCGGTGATGGCCTCGATCTCGGCGACCGTCGGGCCGGACTGCACGTAGACCCGCGCATCCAGCCCGATGGTGTTCCAGCCGATGAGCGAGGCTGCGCTGCCGGAGCGCAAGGGGTCCGTGGGCTGCTCCTCATAGCCGCCCGCGAGCGTATCGAGATCGGCATAGAAATTATCGGCGGCTGCCAGGGCCCAGCGCAGGATGACGCCGTTGACCAGCATGTTGGTAAAGAGCGTCACGATGATGATGCCACCCACCAGCGCGACCCGCGGCGGGATGAGGCGACGCAGCCAGCCCGAGACCATGCGCACGCCGCGTACGATCAGCGTGCCCATGGCGATGAGGATCGCGGCGGGGAGGACAGCGATAGCGACGACCCACACGGGCTGGCTCGATTCCACCGGCGGCATGTTCATCACCGCGCGGGTCGAGTTCTGCCAGCCGGTGGAGAGCCAGAGGAAGGTGACGGCGATCACGACGCCGAGCGTCACGAGCAGGAGTTGGGCCCGGTGGTCGAGGCGCCGGCTGGGGAGCTTCAGTTCGAGGAAGGTCCAGAGCCATTGCAGGAAGACCCCGATGCCGTAGCCGGCCGCGAAGACGCAGCCGGACAGGATGCCCTGGAGCGCGAAATGGCGCGGGATGAGGGAGGGGGTCAGCGACAGGGCAAAGAACAAGAGGCCCAGGAACACCCCGCCCGCCGGAGGGCGCGAGATCAGCCGGACGCCGGAATAAAAGCCGCGCCGGGCCAGGCTGGTCATGCGGCCGCTCCGATGGCCGCGTTCACCAGCTCATAGACGCCCCAGATGGCAAGGCAGGCGATAACGAAGCCGAGGAACCCGATCAGCGCGCCAGCGATGACCCCGAGCCCGTCGCGATTGATCCAGCCAAGGCAGAGCACGCAGATCCCGACATTGGGCACGGCGTTGATGAAGGGGATGGGCACGATCATGGGCGCGCTCACGGCGATGATGAAGAGGCCGAGAAGCGGCCGCATGGCCGGCATGGTGAGCATCAGGAGGCGCGGGCGTGAAAACCGGCCGATGATGCGCGCAAGGGTCGCGAGCCGGGTCACAACCCCGAGCATGGTTTTGACCGGCAGGCGCCGCTCGCCGATCCAGGAGGGCAGACGCAGCGGGGCGCCGGCGATCATGGCGACCGAAAAGGCCATGATGGCCAGGGCCATGGTGCCGCCATAGCCCGGCGGGCCGGGGATCATGTTGAGGACGGAGAACACCAGGATCACGAGGATATGCGAGCTCGCGCCCAAGAGCGCGATCAGCTCGCCGGCGGTGAAATCGGCATTTTCCCGCAGGGCGACCGCCTCCAGAGCGCCGATGATGTCGCCGAGCTGGGCCTCCACGGGGGTGAGGGAAGAGGTCGTCGTCACGCGAGGCGGCCTCGCGCAGACAGGAGCGTTTGGCTTGAGACTGCTCGCGAAAATGATGGTGTCATGGCCTGCCCATGCCGTGATGGAAAGCGCGGGCCCGAAGGCGGCTTGGCGGGTGATTGGCGCTCGGGAGGCCGGGAAATGGATCACCCTGAGAGGGGAAGTGTAGTCACTGCCTGGGCCCGAGCCAAGGGCGTTGGATACACAAAAGCCGCCGCACCGGAGCGCGGCGGCCTAAAAGAGGGGAGCGGCATCAATCGGCTGTGGGCGCCGTCTCCCAGGAGACGTGGAACAGGTTGAAGCCCGGCTGATAGTTGCGATAGGCGTCGTTCACGACCACGCGCGGCCGGCTGAAGATCAGCGGGAAGGCATAGGCTTCCTCGGCGATGGCGATCTCCTGGATGCGGTGCAGGATCTCGGTGCGCCGCGCCGGATCGACGGTGATGCCGAGCTCGTCGGACAGCGCGTCGAGCTCGGCGTTTTGCAGCGGGCCGGGATTGCGCGTTCCGTCGCTGCGCAAATAGTTGACGATGAACGCCTCGGGCATGCCGCCGAAACCGACCTGGTTGCCGCTGATGATGGCGGCGTGCCAGCCGCTGTCGTTTTCATTGGTATAGGCCGTGATGTCGTCCACCAGCCCGATATTGATTTCCACTCCATAGGGGCGGAGCTGCGCCTGGATCGCGCGCGCGATCAGGTCGGAATCGGGTTGCTGCGGATAGGTGAGGAGCGTGATCGCGAGCGGCTGACCGCCGCGCGCCCGCATGCCGCCTTCGCCCATGCTCCAGCCGGCCTCGTCCATCAAGGTCTCGGCGGTTTCCCGGTCGGTTCCTTGCAAGGCGAGTGCCCAGGGCACGATGGGCTGGTAGAGCCCCACCGCGGGATCGGCCATGCCGCCCATGATCTGGTTGGCGAGTTCATCGTAGTCCATGGCATTGTTGAACGCCCGGCGCATCAGCGGGTCATCGAAGGGCGGCTCGGCGAAATTGGTGAAGAACATGAAGCCGCCCGAGCCCGGCGTATCGTAGTTGAAGTGCAGGCTCGGATTGGCATCGACCACGGGCTTCGACGCGGCAGGAGGATAGAGCGCGATGTCGGCCTCCCCGTTCTGCACCGCGAGGATGCGCGCGTTGCCATCCGGCACGAACTGCACCGAGAGGCCGGGCAATGCCGGCGTGCCCTGCCAATAGGTCTCGTTGCGCGACATAGTCATGCCCTCGGGCGTGAGCGTCTCGAGCACATAGGGGCCGGTATAGAAGCCCGCGCCGGCAAGGCTTTCCCAATCGCCCGATTGCGCGGCCGCCTCCACCAGCTCGGTATTGTAGATCATGAACGTGCTCTCGCTCGCCAGCACGCCGAGAAGACCGGGAAAGGGCTGGTCGCTGGTCACCGTGATCTCGAGCGGGCCGGTGACGGCGAACCGGACGTCCTCGGGCACCACGGCGCGCGCGCCGGTCGAGACTTCGAGCTGGCGGTCGATGACGGCCACCACTGCCTCCGCATCCACCGGCTTGCCGTTCTGGAAGGTGACGCCCTCACGCAGGGTCAGCACCCAGGTGAGGTCATCAACGCTCTCCCAGCTCTCAAGCAGCCAGGGATGGTGCCGGCCATCGGCGCGAAATTGAATGAGAAGCTCGGCCACGCCGAATTCGGCCATCCAGAACCCGGCGGTGGCCGGGTCGAGCGTTGAGACCTCAAACGAGGTCACCATCCGCATCGGCACGGGCGCGTCCGACTGTGCGAGCGCCGGGGCCGCCACGGCAAGCGCCGCCGCCACGACCGGTGCAATCAAGAGTCTGCGCAAAAATCCCATCGAAAATCCCCCCTTTGTTGCGAGGCAGCCTCCGCCGCCTCAAAACCTGAAGTTTTTATCAGGTTTTCGACTTAGCCATCATTGCGCCGCGCGCGCAAGCAGTCCGCGATCGGCTTTCGCGGAGGCAGGTGCGGTTATGTGGACGTTGTGAGGGAGAGTGGGCTGGTGATCCCGGCGCGATTCGAACGCGCGACCCTCAGATTAGGAATCTGATGCTCTATCCTGCTGAGCTACGGGACCATGCCCTGGCGCATAGCAAATCGGGGCGGATTTGGAAACAGGTTCGTCCTGAACCGGCGGATTGCGGTGTGGCATTCGGCACGTCACGGATGATTTTCGCCGCAATTGCGTGCATGGTCTTTCCACCCGCCACGCGGGAGAATCAGATCCCCGCGGAGCCGGAGCGGAAGCCCTCGTGTTCAAGCCTGTCCTGCTGCTAAGACGAAGCCTCGTCATTCTTGCCGGATTCGTGCTGATTCCCATGCCTTCCGCCTTTGCCGCATTGTGCGCCACGCTCCAGGAGGGGCCGTCGGGCCGTGTCGTCGCGGTCAGCGACGGAGACACCCTCGATCTCGATACCGGGGTCACCGTGCGGCTCGTGGGCATTCAGGCGCCCAAGCTGCCGCTGGGGCGCCCCAATTTCGAGGCCTGGCCGCTGGGCGAAGAGTCCCGTCAGGCGCTGGTCGACATGGTGATGGGTGAAACCGTCACCTTGCATTACGGCGGCGAGCGGCGCGACCGCAACGGGCGGGCCCTGGCCCATCTCTCCTTTGCGGGGGCGGACGGCGAAGTCTGGGTGCAGGAGGCCATGCTGGAGGCCGGCCTCGCGCGGGTTTATTCCTTCCCCGACAACCGCTCGTGCCTCGCCGAGCTCTACGCCGCCGAGGGAAGGGGGCGCGCCGAGGGGCGCGGCATGTGGCGCCATCCCGAATACGCGTTGCGCCGGGCCGACCGGCCAGAGCTTCTTTTGGACCGGGAAGGGGAGTACGAGTTGGTCGAGGGCAGGGTTTTGACCGCCGCCCGCGCCGGCAGTATGGTCTATCTCAATTTCGGCAGGTACTGGCGCGAGGATTTCACCGTGGTCATCGCGCCGGCCGGCCAGCGTGCCTTCGAGCAGGCGGGCATCGACCCGCTGGCGCTCGAAGACCAGCTTATCCGCGTGCGCGGCTGGATCGAAATCCATGACGGCCCGCGGGTGGAAGTCACCCATCCCGAGCAGATCGAGGTCCTGGGCATCAGATGACCCAAGCCAAATTCAATCGCCGCACATTCCTCGCCGGGGGCGCGCTTTCAGTCACGGCCCTGCTCGCGGCCTGTTCCGGCCTTACCGGTTCGGGCATCGCGGTGCGCCAGACCGGCTCGGATGGCTCGACCGCCGTGCCCGCGGGGACCGATCCGGAGGACGCGGCCATCGGCATGCGCGAGCATCCGCGCATCATCGCCAATTACGGCGGCGTCTATCAGAACCGCACCACCGAGATCATGCTGGCGCGCATGGTCTCGCGTCTCCTGGCCGCGGCGGATCAGTCCAACACGTCCTTCACCATCACCATCCTCGATTCCTCCGAGGTCAACGCCTTCGCGCTGCCGGGCGGCTTCGTCTATGTGACGCGCGGCATCCTCGCGCTCGCCAACGACATGAGCGAGCTCGCCGCGGTGCTGGCACACGAGATCGCCCACGTGGCGCTGCGTCACGCCCGCGCGCGCTCCAACCGGGTGCGCACCTCCGAGATCGTCGACCGGGTCGTGACGGGTATTTTGGGCGGGATCATCGATCCGGCCGAGACCGCCGAACGCACGCGTCAGTCGCTGGCCGCCTTCAACCAGTCCCAGGAGCTCGAGGCCGACCGCGAAGGCATCAAGATCGCGGCGCGCGCGGGCTATGATCCGCATGCGGCAGCGCGCTTTCTCACGGCCATGGGACGGTTCGCGCAGTTCTCCTCGGGCGGGCAGGCAGGAGGCGACGATTTCCTCTCGAGCCATCCCTCGACCCCGGACCGCATCCAGCGCGCCATTTCCGAGGCGCGGCAATATGGCGAGCCGGGTGCCGGCACCGTGGACCGCGAGGGCTATCTCTCGGCCATCGACGGCATTCCGTTCGGCTCGTCCTCGACGCGCGGCACCATCGTGGGCCAGCGCTATATCAATGCCGCCCAGCGGGTGACGTTCACCGCACCCGCGGGCTATACGCTCCAGCTTTCCAACGGCGCGGTGGTCGCGGTGGCCAATGACGGGGCGGCGCTGCGCTTCGACAGCGCCAGCGTGCCCGACAACACCTCGCTGGCCGATTACCTGCGCTCGGGCTGGATCGCCGGGCTCGATCCGCAATCGGTCACGACCGCGACCCAGAACGGCATCGAGATGGCGAGCGGGCAGGCGCAATCGGACGTCTGGTCGTTCCACGTGGCGGTGGCGCGGGTCGATACGACCGTCTACCGCTTCATCTTCGCGGGACGCGAGAACACAGCCGAATTTGCCGCCGCTGCCCGCTCGACAACCCAGAGCTTCCGCCGCACCACCGCCGACGAGATCAATTCCCTGCGCAAGGTGGTGCTGCGCATCACCCGGGCCGGCGCGGGCGACACGGCCGCTTCGCTCGCTGGGCGCATGGGCGCGCTGACCCGGGCGAGCGACCTCTTCTACGTCATCAACAACCTGCTGCAGGGCGATCCCGTCGAGGCGGGCGTGCAATACAAGATCGTGGTGGTGGAATAGGGAGAGGCGGCCAACGGGCATCGACCCCCGATACGGCCGTCGCCGCATCTGTCGTGTGGTTCCAGTTCTTCCGGCTCCGGCTTCGCTGGTACTTCAGGACATGCGGCGCGATGCTCTTGAGGCATTGGCAATGGGGCCTCATGGCCTGCCTTCTGATTCCCGGCCTGGCCTTGGCTTCGATCTTCCAGGAAACGGCCACCTTCCTTGCGGCCGCCGTCGCGCCGGGTCAGACGATCGGCGCGTATTTCGTTTCCGGCGCGATCGTCATCATCGTATCGGTTCTCTGGGTCCTGCCGCAGGCCGGCGCGCTCTCGGGCGGCGGGTTCATGGGCTATGTGTCGACCCTTCCGATTTCCCGCCGGATGTATTTCGGGATCGACGCGGCCCTGCTGCTCGTCGCCGATGTCCCGATCCTGATGATCGCCGCGTTCGCGCCGGGCGCCATGCCGGAGCCGTTCGACGCTTTCCGGTTCGGGGCGCTCGCTGTGCTTCTCGGCCTCGCCGTGCTTACGCAACGCGCCGTCGTCATGCGCTGCTATCGGGGGCTCGCCGGTGTCCTGGTCGCGCATGGCCTTCTTGTCTTCGGTCTCGCACTGGCGAGCTCGCTCGGACAATGGGCGTTGCTAGCGGCGGCTATCGCTGTTGCCGGGCTCTCGGCCCTGGGGACACACCAGGGCGGAGCGGCGGATCGCGGCCGCGATCTGCGGACGGTGCTCGCAAAAGGCGGCGCGCCCATGCATGCCGTCCTGTTGCGCACTGCGCCGGGCCTGCTCACCCAGATCAAGACGCTGGCGGAGCGTCCGGCTCAAAGCCTTTCCCGCGGCGCGGCGGCGATCGCACTCGCCTTCGCGGCTGCATATCTCATGGCCGCGTTCGGGTTCGACGGACGCGCCTATCCGGTGGCGATCGTCGCCATGGCGGCGATCAGCCTCATTCTGGCGGGCTTCTACCGTATCCTGAGCCAGGGACGGGAGGTGGCCGCACCCTTCCTTGCGACCCTGCCTTTGCCGTCGCGCTATTGGATGGTCCTCGATCTCCGGTTCGTCCTGGCTTCGGCCACGCTGCCGCTGGCCCTGTTTGTGCTCATCCTGGCCGGCGAAGGCTTTTCCGGACTTCCGGTCATATTCGGATTGGCGCTGGCCTCGCTGGCGCTGCTCGGGGTGCTGCGCTATCCGGTTCTGAAGGGCGGCAAGCGGGCGGTGTTCTATAGCGCGCTGGTCACGGGGCTGTGGTCGGGGGCGGCGTTTGCCGCGATCCCGGCATGACGATCTCCGCTCTGCTTACCTGCACGGGGCTTGGGGCCTCTTATGAGGGCCGCAAGGTGTTCGAAGCGGTGAGCTTCCGCTATCCGGCCGGCGTCCATGCCCTCATCGGGGCGAACGGCATCGGCAAGTCCACGCTGCTCCGGGTTCTTGCCGGAGCCCACGCCGCGGATGAGGGCGAGGTCTCGATCGCGGGGAGGAGCCTCACGCGGGAGCCGCGTGAAGCGCGCCAGTGCCTGGGTTTCGCTCCCGCCGAATCTCCGATCTATCCGTTCATGACCGGGGAAGAGCTCCTGCACCTCCTTGGAGCGGCCAAGCGCACCGGGATCGATGCCCTGGTCGAGGGGCTTGTCGATGACTTCGGGCTGCGACCCCATCTGAGCAAGCGGTTCGACGCCCTATCGTTGGGCACGCAGAAGAAGATCATGCTGTGCGCGGCATGGATCGGGGCGCCGAAGGTGGTCATTCTCGACGAGCCCGGCAACGGGCTCGACCCTGGTTCCCGCGATCGCCTGGTGGATCTGGTCCTGCTCTGGGGGCGCGAGAACATGGTGCTGTTCGCCACCCATGATCTCGATTTTGCCGCCGCGTGCCGGGCGACGATCACCGACATGGCACTGTTGTGCGATCAGGCGGGCGAGCCTTCCCTTACGAGCGCCGCAGAATAAAAAGCCGGGCGTTGAAGCCCGGCTTTCGTTTTGTGACGACGGTGCTGCCCAGTTCAGGCGGCGGCTTCCTCGGTGTCGGCCTCGTCCGCCTTGGCCGCGCGGCGCGGGCTCTTGGCGAGATTCTTGGTGATGAGCTTGACCGCTTCGGTGAGGGTCAGCTTGTTCACCGCGGCGATCTCGCGGCTCATGCGGTCCATGGCCTGCTCGAAGAGCTGGCGCTCGGAATAGGACTGCTCCGGCTGGTCCTCGGCGCGGTAGAGGTCGCGCACGACCTCGGAGATCGCGATGAGGTCGCCCGAATTGATCTTGGCCTCGTATTCCTGCGCACGCCGGCTCCACATGGTGCGCTTGACGCGCGCGCGGCCGGTGACGGTTTCGAGGGCCTTGGCAACGGCGGCTTCGTCGGCCAGCTTGCGCATGCCGACCGATTTGATCTTGGCGACGGGAACGCGGAGCGTCAGCTTGTCCTGCTCGAAGCCGATGACGAACAGCTCGAGGGTGAGGCCAGCGACTTCCTGCTCTTCGATCGACTGGATAAGACCGACGCCGTGTGCGGGATAAACGATGTATTCACCAGTCTTGAACCCCGCCCGTTGCGTGGACTTCTTGGTTGCCATTGGGCTAAACTCCTGTTGACGCCGTGACGATCGCCCCCGGCTTGCCGGATGCGCCGCCCCTGTTGGGCCTTTTCAGCCTTTTGACAGTCAAACAACCCTTCCCTCCGGCGAAACGGGCTGCCGGCGGGTCTTCTGGCGATGGCGTGGACATCCACAAAAAAGAGCCCACAGGGCTCCGTTCGCTTGGGTTGAACGACTATTGTGGAAACAATACCACAACCCGGCGCGAAAATCAAAGTTTTGCGACAGTGCGCGAAAACAGGCCCGCGGACGCGGGTGCTGCGGTTGCAGGGTCAGGCAGGCGCGGGGGGCGCCTTTGCTGTCAGTCGCCCTCGCCGGGCGCTTCCGAGAAATATTTCTCGAACTTGTTCTCTTCGCCGTCGAAGGCCTCGGCATCGGCCGGAGCGTCGCGCTTTTCGGTGATGTTGGGCCAGACCGCCGAATATTTGGCGTTGATTTCGAACCAGCGGTCGAGCCCGGACTCGGTATCGGGCTTGATGGCCTCGGCCGGGCATTCGGGCTCGCACACGCCGCAATCGATGCATTCGTCGGGGTGGATGACGAGCATGTTTTCGCCCTCGTAGAAGCAGTCGACCGGACACACCTCGACACAGTCCATGTACTTGCACTTGATGCAATTGTCGGTGACGAGATAGGTCATAGAATGCTGTCCTGAGGCCGTATAAGCCGTTTGGTCGTCTTTATACGACCCTTGAACCCGTTCGGTTGCTAAACCGTTTCGCGCGGGCTTTCAACCTCGTCAATCGCCGCTCGCGACACGGTGCGACCCATGGCCGTCATTCGGGCTCCCGGCCCATGAGCCGGTCGGTCGCGCGGCGCTCCTGCTTGGTGGGGCGGCCAGCGCCCTTGTCGCGCTGGCCGGGGTGGAGCGCGGGCGGCAGGTTGGGGTCCTGATAGGGCTCGAGCTCGGGGGAGCGGTCGTTATAGAGCCCGGCCGCCTCGCTTGCCGGGCCGCGCCTCGTGCCCGCGTCCAGGATTTCGAGGACGCGCAGCCGCTGATGCACGGTCATGGTGAGGGTGTCGCCCGGGCCGACGCGCAGATCGCTGCCGGTCGCCCGCTCGCCGTTGACGCGCACCGCGCCGCTCTCGATCAGCTTCTGCGCCAGGGTGCGGGATTTGACCACGCGGGCGAAGAACAGCCATTTGTCGAGACGCTGGCGCGAAGCGGCTTCGGTCACGTCCCGGTCACTTGCGGATCTTGAGCGCCGCCAGCGCGGCAAAGGGCGAATCCGGATCGATCGGCTTGTCCTCGCGGCGCGGGGCACGGTCCTGGCGCTGGGCGGCGCGCTCCTCGCCGGCATTGCCCGGACGGGGACCGCGATTGGGCTTGCCCGGCTTGCCATGGCGCGGGCCGCGATCCTTGCGCTCAGGCCGCTCGCCCCGCTCCTCGCGCCCTTGTCCCTGCCGCTGCTCGCCATTGGCGTTGCGCTCGCGGCGATTGGGCCGGTTCTCGGCGTTGCGGCGCGATTGCGGGAACCAGACCTCGTCGAATTGCGGCTCGGCGGGTTCGGCCGCGGCGGCCTCGGTGGGTGCCTCTTCAGTGACGGCCACGGGCTCGGGAGCCGGGTCGCCCTGGGTTTCGAGCGCCACGGCCTCGGCGGCACTCTCCGCCGGGGTTTCGGTGACCGGCACCGCGACGGGCGCTTCGCCCTCGGCCGCGGTTTCGGTTTCGGCTGCCGGGGCGGCGGCGGCTTCCGCCGGCTTGGGCGTGCGGCGGACGCGATAGCCCAGGGACTTCAGCACATTGGCGAAGTCCTCGCCGGCGCAGCCCAGAAGCGAGGTCATCTCGACGGTGACGCGGAAGCCGTTGCCCTCGGCCGCGCCTTCGGGCGGCGGGGTGTCGACCGGACGGCTGGCATCATAGGCCACCAAGGGCCGGATGATGTCGGCGAGCCGCTCGAGGATATCGACGCGCACGATGCGCTCGCCCGCGACCTTGAAGCCGGCGACCTCGTAGATCTCCGGCGCGATGGCGCGGTCGATGGGGAAGGAGGTGCGGCCCGAGAGGATGACCTGGGGCAGCTCGGAAATGCCGGGCTGGCGTACGCCGCCATGCTTAAGGCCCCAGAGAATCAGGGCGAGCTCGCGCGGGGCGGGCTTCAAGGTCTGGGGCAGGTAGATATGGTGGGCACCGAACTTGATGCCGAGTTTCCGCATGCGCGCGCGCACGTCCTGGTCGAGCTCGCGCACCGTGTCTGCCACCGCGCTGCGCGGCAGGATGCCGAGGTTCTCGGCGAGCTGGAAAGCGACCCCGCGCGCGGCACCGTCGAGATCGGCGGGCTCGGTCAGCGCCACGATCTGCTCGAGCTGGGTGTTGATGTGATGGCGCAGCCAGAGGTTCAGCCGGTCCTCTACCTTTTCGAGGTCGGGGCCGTTGAGGCTTTCGTCGCAGAGCACGATGAGGCGCGGGGCGAGCAGGCTCGGGCCCTCGGCCAGTTCGGCCACGACCTCGCCGCGCCAGCGCACGACGCCGTCGGTCGCGAGCACGAATTCCTCGTTGGGCGCGCCCGACACGCGCTCGGCGCGTTTGCGGATTTCCGGCGCGGCCACGGCGCTGGCGGCCGAGCGCAGGTTCTTGGGATCGTCACCGTCAACCCTTGCGAGCGTGAAGCGGAACCCTGAAAGCGTGCCGATGGCGTGGCCCTCGATCGTGAGTTCGCCCTGCTCGTTGATTTCCGGTGATACCATGATCGTGTCTCTCAAATGGCGCATCAAGACGCTGGTGCGGCGGTCCACGAAGCGCTGGATCAGCTTCTCGTGCAGCGCATCGGACAAGCGGTCTTCAATGGATCGGGTTTTTTCGCGCCAGTGGTTCGGGTCTTCAAGCCAATTCTTACGGTTTGCGACGAAGGTCCAAGTCCGGATTTGGCGAATCCGGTTGGACAGGGTGTCGATGTCGCCGGACGTATTGTCGCAGAAGCGCACCTGCTCGGCAATCCAGTCATGGTCGATCCGGCCGGTGCGGGCAAGCGCGGAGAAGGCCCGTGTGACGATTTCGCCATGGGCCGCGGGCGAGATGTCGCGATAATCGGGAATCTGGCAGCATTCCCAGGCGGTTTCCACCAATTCCCTGCTGGTGGCGAGGGCGCCGGATTCGCCGCGCATCAGGAATTCGAGCGCGATCTGGTCCGTGGCGATGGGCACGCGGGTGAGGCGCGGGTGCTCGGGCACCTTCTCGAGGCTCTGGCGCAGGCCGGCGAGCGAGGTGAAGTCGAGCTCGGCATTGCGCCACTGGATGAGCTTGATGGGCTCGAAATCGTGGCTTTCGAGCCGCTCGATCAGCTCGTCGTCGAAGGGATCGACGCCCGCGGTCACGCCGAACGTGCCGTCGCGCATGTGGCGGCCGGCGCGGCCCGCGATCTGGCCGATCTCGGCCGGGGTCAATTCGCGGAACTGGCGACCGTCGAACTTGGTGGAGGCGGCGAAGGCGACGTGGTTGACGTCGAGGTTCAGCCCCATGCCGATGGCGTCGGTGGCCACGAGGAAATCCACGTCCCCGTTCTGGAACAGGTCCACCTGGGCGTTGCGGGTGCGGGGGCTGAGCGCGCCCATGACCACGGCGGCGCCGCCGCGCTCGCGGCGCAGCAATTCGGCGATGGCGTAAACCTCGGAGGCCGAGAAGGCGACGATGGCCGAGCGCCGGGGCAGGCGGGAGATCTTCTTGGACCCGGCATAGGTCAGCCGGGAAAAGCGCGGCCGGAACTGGATATCGGCCTGGGGCAGGAGGGCGCGGATCACCGGCTCCATGGTCTGGGCGCCCAGGAGCACGGTTTCCTCGCGGCCACGGGCGGAGAGAATCCGGTTGGTGAAGACGTGGCCGCGATCGAAATCGGTGGCCGTCTGGATCTCGTCGATGGCGACGAATTCCACCGAGAGGTCCGAAGGCATGGCCTCGACGGTGGCGACCCAGTAGCGGGCATTGGGCGGCACGATGCGCTCTTCGCCCGTGACCAGCGCCACGGCGCCGGCACCGACCTTCTCGGCGACGCGGCCATAGACCTCGCGCGCGAGCAGGCGCAGCGGCAGGCCGATCATGCCGCTGCGATGGGCCAGCATCCGCTCGATGGCATAGTGGGTCTTGCCGGTATTGGTGGGTCCGAGGACGGCCTTGACCGTCCGGGAGGGCGTAGCGGGCATCGAAGGGAGCGGGCCTTGAGCGGCGAAGGGAGAGCGGGCTGCACCCAAGGTGGTGTATCGGAACGGGAAACGCAACTCGGCTTTCGCGCGACCCCGTTAAGAAACAGAACGCACATAGAACAAACTCGGTCCGAATCGGCACAGACTCACGAGTGCGGATTTGTTCACCACAGCATGTCGTGGCTGTGTGGCGCCGGTACCACTAGCCCGATGCGCCGAGCGGCGCGCTCCGGCGAAAACCCGGGTTGGCGGCGGGAAAAATGTAAACCTTGCTTACCGAATGGTAAAGACGACCGAAATCGCGCCATGTCCTAAGCCTTGGTAAATGCGATATTTTTCACCCGCCGGTCTGCGATAACGCGGGGACGCCGGGGACATGGGCGCAAAAATCCGCTTTGGTGACGAAAAAGATTTTGACCGTGCCGGATTGGGACAGGGAGAGCGAAGATGGCCGCAGCGAAGGACACGCCGAGAGTCGATCGCGTAGCGCGAGTGGTCCCCGCGCCGGCGGCGGCGATCTATGCCGCCCTGACCGATGGGCAAGCGGTTGCGCGGTGGCTGCCGCCGCACGGCATGAGCGGGGAAATCCTCGCCTTCGAGCCGCGGCCGGGCGGAGCCTACAGCATGATCCTCCATTATGAGGACGCAGCCGGAGCGCCGGGCAAGACCGACGCGGGCAGCGACAGGACGGATGGCCGCTTCGTCGAGCTGGTCGAGAATGAGCGCGTGGTGCAGGCGGTGCGGTTCGATTCGGACGATCCGGCCTATGGCGGCGAGATGCGCATGACCTGGACGCTCACGCCGGTCGCGGGCGGCACCGCGGTGGCGGTCGTGGCCGAGAACGTGCCGCCGGGCATCGCGCCGGATGCGCATGAGGAGGGGATCGCGTCCACGCTTCTCAATCTGGAGCGATTCGTGACCGGCCAGGGCGCAGACTGACTGCAAAGAAAAGTTTGCAAAATTTTCTTTGCGGTTTTAGGAGTCATCTCCGGCCTGTCGCCTGGAGGTGCCCGTCATGCGCGACGTCAACAGAATCGTTCCCGATCCCACGGCGCTCAAGGCGCTGGTTCATCCGGATCGGCTCAAGATGCTGGGCCTGTTGCGGGTCGAGGGGCCGGCGACCGCGACCTCGCTTGCGGCCCGGCTGGGGCTCAATACCGGCGCCACCAGCTATCACCTGCGCCAGCTCGCGGCGCATGGCTTCATCGAGGCGGACCCGGAGCGCGGCACCAGGCGCGAGCGCTGGTGGAAGGCCAGGCACGAGGCAACGGTGTTCGAGGCCTCGGGCGCCGAGGGCGCGGCGCTGGATGCCGGGCTGGCCATGACCCAGGCCGTGATCTCGCATCACGCGGCCGCCATGCAGCGGGCCCACGACACCTATGACCGGCTTCCGCCGGAGTGGCGGCGGGCGCAATCGCTCAACGATTTCACCATCCCGCTCTCGCCCGAGGGGGCGAAGGCGCTGGTGGACGCCATGCTGGAACTGCTCTGGCGCGCCAAGCGCGATGCGCCCGAGCCGGGCGCCCCGCTGCCCGAGGGCTGGCGGCCCTTCACCATCCAGCTGCACGGCTTTCCCTATGTGCCCGAGGGGGAGGGCGAGCCGTGACGCGGCGGCCTTTCGCGGCGCTGGTGGCGGCCGAGGCGTTCTCGATCTCGGGCACGCGGCTCTCGATGATCGCCATTCCCTGGCTGGTGCTCTCGCTCACCGGCGACGCGGTGCTGACCGGGCTCGTGGCCTTTGCCGAGATGACGCCCTATGTGGTGGCCAAGGCGCTGGGCGGGCCGCTGATCGACCGGCTGGGGCCGCGGCGCATCGCGGTGCTGGGGGACCTCGGTTCGCTCCTCGCCATAGCCATGGTGCCGCTGGTGTGGCTGGCGGGGTTCCTCGACGTGATGGTCCTCGTGCCGCTGGTGGCCCTGCTCGGGGTGCTGCGCGGGCCGGCGGATGCGGCCAAGCAGGCCATGATCCCGGCGGTGGCGCGGGCGGGCGACCTGCCCCTGGAGCGGATGACCGGAGTGATCGGCACCATCGAGCGTCTCGCCTCCATGGTGGGCGCGGCCGCGGCGGGGGCGCTGATCGCGGCCATCGGCGCCACGGCCGCGCTGGGGTTCACCGCAGCGTGCTTCGGGCTTTCGGCGGCGATCATCGTTCTGGGCCTCGGACGCTCCGTGATGCCCGAGCGCGCCGAGGTGCCGGCGCAGGGCTATGGGCGCGACCTCATGGAAGGGTTCGCCTTCCTGCGCGGGAACACGGTTCTGGTGGCCATCGCGGTGATGATCGCGCTGACGAACTTTTTCGATCAGGCCTTCGCGGTGGTGCTGGTGCCGGTCTGGGCGCTGGAGCACGGGCATGGCGCGGAGATCGTGGGGCTGGTCTTCGCGGTGTTTTCCGGCTGCTCGATGTTGGGGGCGATCCTGGCGGCGGCGCTGGCGGAGCGGTTGCCGCGGCTTCCGGTCTATGTGGGAGCCTTCCTGGTCGTGGGCCTGCCGCGTTTCCTGGTGCTGGCCCTCGACGTGCCGCTTGCCGGCGTGCTGGCGGTGATGGCCCTGGGCGGGTTTGCGTCGGGGTTTCTCAACCCCATCATCTCGGCGGTGATCCTCGAACGCATCCCCGAGCGGCTGGTGGGGCGGGTATCTTCGCTGGTCACGGCCTCGGCCTGGGCGCTGATGCCGTTCGGCGGGCTTGCCGCAGGGGCGCTGATCGCGGGGGTCGGGCTGCAGGCGGCGCTGCTGGCCTGCGGCTGCGCCTATCTCGCGATCACGCTGGCGCCGCTGAGGATCAGGAGCTTTCGCGGGTTTTCCGAGCGGCCTATTCCAGGTGCGTGAGCACCATGGAGAGGTCGCCGAAATTGGTGCTGATCAGCATGCGGTAGGGGATGAAGAAACCGGTCTGCCCCAGGGGTGCGAACCAGACCAGCATGCGGCTCTGGTCGGCGAGATAGCGCGTGACCTCGGAATCGGTGAAATGGCCCGAGACCGGGCGATAGGTCATCTGGCACAGCACCAGGGGGCCCTGATAGCCGGTGCGGGGCGAGGTCGCCTCCTGCATCTCGCCGAAGCGGAAGGCGAGGTCGAAGCGCTCGATGCCGGTGAAGACCGCGGCGTTGCGGTCGCAGAGCTCGGGCGCAAGCGCGGCGCCGCGCAGGATGAAGGGCGCGATGGGGTCGGTGACGCCGTTGCGGTGGCTCGCCTGCACCGGCACGCGCGCCGCATTGTCCTCGGGCGGCGGGTTGACTGAAAAGCTCGTGGTGTTGCCGCCGGCATATTGCGCCTGCACCGAGAAGCGGTCCTGGGCCGTGCGGGTTTCGAGATAGAAGCGGTTCGAGGCCAGCCCGGTATTGGTGAGCATGCCGCCGGAATTGGCCGAGCCCGCGCCCTGGGCGACCATCTGGGCCAGCCCGGCCACGTCGGCCGAGATGTCGAGCTGGTAGGTGCTGCCCTCGACTTCGAGCCGCACATTGACATAGGCGACGTTGATGCCCGCGAGGTTGACCACGTATTGCGCCAGGGTGCTCATCTCCTGGGCCCCGGTGGGGGCGGCAAGGAGCGCGAGGGCCGCGCCGGAGGCGAAAAGCCGGGTCAGGATGCCGGGAAAGCGCACGCGGGATATCCTCTCGGGTCTTTGTCTCGAACGCCGGCCGGGGCTTGATCCCCGCCGAATCACCGTGTCTGCCGGTCAGAATCGCGTGAGCACAAGGCCCTGTCCAGCGCAGGCGGGCCACGGTAGGGTCGCAAAAAGCCGGGAGAGGGCGCGATGGACGCGGATGTGGGAAAGCTGTTCGAGCGCTATGAGCGCTGTTTCAACCAGGCGCTTGCCGGGGACACGGACATGGAGGAGGTCGCCGCGCTCTATGCCTCCGAGTTCATCGGTGCCGCGCCGGCCGGGGTCAGGGCCGGAAAGAATGACGATGAGTTCAAGGCGGTGATGGCGCAGGGCTATGCGCATTACCGGGCGATCGGCACCAAGGGCATGCGGGTCCGCGATGTCCGCATCTCCCCGATCGACGATCTCCACTGCGTGGCGCATGTGGGCTGGAGCGCGACCTATGCGAGAAAGGATCGGCCGGACGTCACCATCGATTTCGAGGTGCATTATTTCGTCCAGGAGCTGAACGGGGAGGCAAAGGTCTTCGGCTGGGTGTCGGGGGACGAGCAGGCGGTCCTCGATGCGCACGGGATCGGTTGAAGCCATGCGCCCTCTCGCGCTTGACGCGGGGGCGGGCTTTCTCTATTTAGGCGCGACCCATTTCCAACCCGAACCAGCCTGGTCGATCGGGGCTTGCCCCGATCCCGGCACGTGATTGACAGGACTGTACCATGGCTCGCCGCTGCGAACTGACCGGCAAGGGCGTGATGACCGGGAACAACGTGAGCCACGCGCTCAACCGGACCCGTCGCCGCTTTCTGCCCAACCTCTGCGATGTGACGCTGATCTCCGAGGCGCTCGACCGTCAGGTCAGCCTGCGCGTGTCGGCGGCCGCGCTGCGCACCGTCGAGCATCGCGGCGGTCTCGACGCCTTCCTGCTCAAGGCCAAGGACGACGAACTTTCGACGCGCGCCCTGGGCCTCAAGAAGGAAATCCGCCAGGCTCTCGCGAGCTAAGCGGTCCCGCAAACCAGGTTTTTTCGCCGCGCGTTCCTCCAGGGGATGCGCGGCGTTTTTTATCCGCCGCGCCGGTCAGATGCCGGAGAGCGGCGGTCCTTTGCCAAAACGCCCCGGCGGCCAGGCCGCAAGGGGGAATGAAAGGACCAAGATGACGGCTTCGCGTCTTCTGCTGGCCATCGCGGCCATGACCGCCGTGGTGGTCGCCTCCAACATCCTCGTGCAATACCCGTTCCAGGGCCAAATCGGGCCGGTGGACCTTGCCGAGATCCTGACCTGGGGCGCGTTCACCTATCCGATCGCGTTCCTCGTCACCGACCTCACCAACCGGCATTTCGGGGCGAAAAAGGCGCGGATCGTGGTGCTGGCGGGGTTCGTCATCGCGGTGCTGATGTCGATCCTCCTCGCCACCCCGCGCATCGCCGTCGCATCGGGCACCGCCTTCCTCATGGCGCAGCTCCTCGACGTCGCGATCTTCGACCGGTTGCGCCGCTCGGTCTGGTGGCGGGCGCCGCTCATCTCCTCGATCATCGGGTCGGTGCTCGATACGATCCTGTTTTTCGGGCTGGCCTTCTCGGCGCGCTTCGCCGTGCTCGACACCGGTTTCGGGCTCGAGGATTCCTCGCTCGATTTTCCCGTGCCGCTGTTCGGGCTGGGGCCGGACCTGCCGCTCTGGCTTTCGCTCGGGCTGGGCGACCTCACCGTCAAGCTGATCGTGGCGCTGCTGGTGCTCGTGCCCTATGGCGCGCTGCTGCGGCTGATCCCGGACCGGTCGGCGTCGCTGGCTTAGGGCCTGACGACAGGCTGTGGTAGTCGCGGCTGCATCGTCCTGGACCCCGGCAATGAATGCCGGGGTGACGATCGGGGTTGGGGCAGGATAGCTGTACAAACTCCAGAGTCATTCCGGCATTCATTGCCGGGGTCCGGTGCGATGCCTGCCCCGCGCTAAGGACCGGCCTTATTTGCTCGCCAGATAGGCGACGAGAATGTCGAGCGCCGCCTGAAGGTCGGTGCGGTCGATCATTTCGGTCACGGTGTGGATATAGCGCGTGCCCACGACGATCCCCACGGCGCGGGCGCCGGCCGCAGCCTGCTGGGCGGCGGCGCCGTCCTGCCCGCCCGCGGCGAGGATGGTGCGCTGGCAGGGAATGCCCTTGGCTTCGGCCAGGGCCTCGATCTCCTCGGCCAGCGCGATATCGGCGATGAAGCTCGAATCCTTGAGATGCAGGCCAAAGCCTTTGCCCTGGGTGGTCACGGCCTCGTTGGCAGGCACGCCCGGAGTATCGCAGGCCAGCGTGGTGTCGATGCCCAGCCCGATATCGGGCTTGATGCGGTAGGCGGCGGTGCGGGCGCCGCGCAGGCCCACTTCCTCCTGGGTGGTGAAGACCAGATGGACCTCGCAGGAATGGTCGGGCTTTTCCTCCACCAGCCTGCGCACCGCCTCGATGCCGAGCCAGCAGGCGACGCGGTTGTCCAGTGCCTTGGAGACGAGCTTGCCGCCCATTTCGAGGAAGGGCTCGTCCATGACGACGAAATCGCCGACCCTGATCTTCTCGGCGGCTTCCTTGCCCATGCCGAGATCGACGAAGAACTCCTTGGGCTGGGGCACCTTCTTGCGCTCCTCGGGCGAGGAGATGTGCAGCGGCCGGCCGCCGGGATTCATCACGCCCTTGTGGTCGCCGTCCCTGGTGCAGACGAGAACCCGGCGGGAAAAGAGGTTGCGCGGATCGAACCCGCCCACGGGATCGACATGCACGAAGCCCTTTTCCGAGACGTGGGTGACCAGGAAGCCGATCTCGTCCATGTGGCAGAGCAGCATGATCCTGAGCGGGGCTTCCTCGTCGCCGCGCGCGTCGCGCCGGCACAGGAGCGAACCCATGGAATCGATCTCGACCGCGTCGAACAGGCCCTCGATCTCGGCGCGGATCAGGTCGCGCACGCGGTGCTCGCGCCCGGGCACGCCGGGGGTTTCGCAAAGTCGTTTCAAGAGGTCGATATTCATGGCAACGCTCCGTAGGTGAATTCGAGCAGCAGGGTGCGCTGGAAGGCATTGAAATTGTCGTCCGAGACGATGGTCACGCGCGTCTCGCCAGCGGGAAGGGTGCGCACGCCCAGGGCCTCGAAATTGTCGACATTGCTGCCGCTCACCGAGAAGAGCTCGGTGCCGGTCATCAGCGCGCCAGGGCGCACGTCCTGGGCCGGGATGAGGCGCAGGCGCACGGTGAAGGAGAGGAAGGCGAGGCCGCGCTCGAGCACCAGCAAATCGCCATTGGGCAGGAAGGCGCAATCGGTGGGATTGGTGCCCGAGAGGATCGCAAGGCCGAGATCGCCGCGGTCGCGATTGCCCAGGAGGGTCGCGGCCCATTGGCCGCGTATGGCCTCATGGCCTTCGGTGATGATGAGGGTCGAGCCGGCGACGGGGGAGGCCGGCGGGGCGATGCAGACGGATTCGATCGAGCCGTTGGTGCGGATGGCGGAGAGCCAGTCGGGGATGTTGACCTCGGTGGCCGCGCCGCCCGGACGCCCGTTCGTGAGGGTGAAATCGGCCAGGCGCGCCAGACCCTCGAAGCCGACCCGAACGGCGGCGGGCTGGCCATCGCGGACGATGACCTCGACCGCCTCGGAATCCCGGCTGAACTTGGAGGGCAGGGGATTGCCCGCCGAATTGCGGATGACGTCGATCTCGACACTATCGACCCCGACAGGGGCTCCGTCCGCAAGAGCGAGCGCGCCGGAGACGAAATGCCCCTCGTCGCTGACCATGACGAAGCGGGTGGAATCGAGAAAGGCGAGGCCGGAGAGGCCGCCGAAGTCGGGATGACGGGAGGTGAGCTCGATGCCGCCGCGGAAGACGAGACTGCCGACGGTCTCGCCGATGCCGGTGTCCGCGAAGCGGGTGATGGCGCGGCTGGACACGTCGATCGCTTCGGCCGTGGGCGATTGGGCTAGCGCTGGAGAGCAGAGCAGCAGGCTTAGGAGCAGGCTGAAAAGAGCACCCCTCACCCCCAGCCCTTCTTCGGCTCCCATCGCTCCACTGGAGCGATGGGTGGCTGCGCAACCGCCTCGAAGTCCCTCAAGGGGAGAGGGGTGCGCAGGAGCCGAGAGACCACGGACGAGCTGCAATTTTGGCGCAAGCGTTTCCCCATGAGCCCCCCTCTCCTCCTGAGGGAGAGGGGATGGGGGTGAGGGGTGCCTGAGGGCGCCATCCGACCGGAACCGTGCAGAATGGCCGGGGATCATCAGCGCCGGCGGGCTCCGCCGGGGAGTTCCTCGTCGAAGAGGGCGGCGAGGTTGTCGGTCATGGCGCCGGCGAGCTCGTCCGCGTCGAGAATGGTGACGGCGCGGCGGTAATAGCGTGTCACGTCATGGCCGATGCCGATGGCGACGAGCTGGACCGGCGAGCGGGTCTCGATGTCATCGATGACCTCGCGCAGATGGGCTTCGAGGTAATTGCCCGGATTGACGCTCTGGGTGGAATCGTCCACCGGCGCGCCGTCCGAGATCACCATGAGGATGCGGCGATGCTCGGGGCGTCCGAGCAGGCGCTTATGCGCCCATTGCAGCGCCTCGCCGTCGATATTCTCCTTGAGGAGCCCCTCGCGCATCATGAGGCCGAGATTGCGCCGCGCGTGGCGCCAGGGCTCGTCGGCGGCCTTGTAGATGATGTGGCGGATGTCGTTGACGCGGCCGGGATTGGGCGGGCGTCCGGCATCGAGCCAGGCTTCGCGGCTCTTGCCGCCCTTCCAGGCACGGGTGGTGAAGCCCAGGATCTCGACCTTGACGCCGCAGCGCTCGAGCGTGCGCGCGAGGATGTCGCCGCAGATCGCCGCGATGGTGATCGGGCGGCCGCGCATGGAGCCGGAATTGTCGATGAGCAGCGTCACGACGGTGTCGCGGAATTCGGTGTCGCGCTCGGCCTTGAACGAGAGCGCCTGCAACGGGTCGGTGACCACGCGGGTGAGGCGCGCGGTGTCGAGCAGGCCTTCCTCGAGGTCGAATTCCCAGGCGCGGTTCTGCTGGGCCATCAGGCGCCGCTGCAGCTTGTTGGCAAGCCGCGCCACGGCGCGCGAAAGGTTCTCGAGCTGCTTGTCGAGCAGCAGGCGGAGCTGGTCGAGCTCGTCGGGCGGGCAGAGATCGGGCGCGCGCACCACTTCGTCGAACTTGGCGGTGAAGATCTTGTAGGCCGGCTGGTTGGGCAGGTTGGCGCGGTCGCGCGAGGGCTGGGGCGCGGGGGTCTCCTCGTCGCCCTCGGTCGCCTCCTCCTCTTCGCCTTCGGCGCTTTCGGTGTCGGTCGCCTGGGATTCGCCGGTGGCCTCCTGGTCGCCCTCGGCGTCCTCCTGGCCCTCGAACTCCTCGCCCTCGCTGTCGCCTTCGTTGACCTGGTCGTCGGTGCCGCCTTCCGAATTGGTCTCGGAATCGTCCTGGTTCTCGTCGTCGTCGGTAGAGTCCGGGTTCTCGATCTCGGCGTCGGGGATGAGGTCGAGGTCGCGCAGGAATTTGCGCGCCGCGGCCGAGAAGGCCTCCTGGTCGTCGATATGGCGCATCAGCTCGGCCAGCGAGGCGCCGGCGCGGCTTTCGATCTGGCTGCGCCAGAGGTCCACCACGGCGCGGCCGGACGGGGGCACGGGCACGCCGCCGAGTTTTTCGCGCAGCAGCAGGCCAAGGGCTTCGGCGAGCGGGGCGTCGGCGATGTCCTCGACCCCGGCATAATTGGCGCGGAACAGCCGGTCTTCCAGCATCTCCCCGATATTGCCGACCATGCCTTCCATGCGGCGGCAGCCGAGCGATTCCACGCGCGCCTGCTCGAGCGCTTCATACGCGGCGCGGGCGTCGGGGTCGGAGGGCGCGCGCTTCCTGTGCAGCGCGGCGTCGTGGCTGGCGATCCGCATGGCCATGGCGTCGCCCTGGCCGCGGGCGATGGCGATGTCGCGCAGGGTGGGCAGGCGCGGCAGGGCCGCGAGACGGGCCTTGTCGGCGGTCAGGATCGGCCGGTCGGCGGTGAAGCTGACGTCGAGATCGGGCCGGCCGGCAATGGTGCGCACGGCCGCGCCCATGGCGGCCTTGAAGGCGAGGGTCTGGTCGGGCTTGTTGGTCTTGCTGCGCGGGGGCTGGGCCATGGAAAAGACTTCAGATGCGGGCGGCCCGCGCTCCCATCAGGAGGAACATCGGGCGGATGCGGTGGTCGATATATTCGGGGTTCCGGGCGATCAGGTCGGGTCCGGGACCCCATTCGTCAATGGCGGCGAGGGTGAGGCCAGCCGCGAGCAGGGCGTTGATATAGGTCGCGACGGTGCGGTGGTATTTTTCCACCCCGTCCACCACCCAGGAGGTGACGCGCTTGCCTTCGCCGAGATAGTCGTCGACGAGGAAGACGCGGGTGCCGGCGGCGTCGGTCGCAAATTCGGGGTCGGTGCGCACGGCGTAGAGCGGATGCTCGACCGAAAAGACCAGGGCGCCGCCGGGGGTGAGCCCGCGCGCGATGGTCTCCGCGAGGGCCGGGAAATCGGCCACGTAGTGGAAGGCGAGCGAGGAAAAGACCACGTCGAAGGTCCGGCCCTTGAGGTCGAGCGCGTCGAGGTCGCCGCGTTCATAGGTGACGGCAGGGCTTTCGGTCCGCGCGCGTGCCGTGGCGAGCATCTTTTCCGAGAGGTCGATCCCGAGGACGCTTTTGGCGCCTTCATCGGCCGCGAAGCGGCAGAAGGCGCCGAAGCCGCAGCCCAGGTCGAGCACGGCTTTGCCGGAGAGATCGGGCAGCATGGCGCGCAGCGCCGGCCATTCGTTGGCCGCAGCCAGCCCCTCGCGCGAACGCGGGAACTGGCTGTAGCCCTCGAAAAAGGCCGGGTCGTCGTAGATGTTCTGCGCCATGCCCGTGCCGATCAGGCCGAGATCGCGAGATTGGCCGCCGATTCGGGCAGGTCAACGCCGAAGACGCGCTGGTAGAACTCGGCCACGACCGGGCGCTCCAGCTCGTCGCACTTGTTGAGGAAGGTGAGCCGGAAGGCAAAGCCGAGGTCGCCGAAGATCTCGGCGTTCTCCGCCCAGGTGATCACGGCGCGCGGGCTCATCACGGTCGAAAGCTCGCCGTTGATGAAGGCCTGGCGGGTGAGGTCGGCGATGCGCACCATGTTCGAGACGGTCTTCCGTCCCTCTTCGGTGACGGCATAGGACTTGGCCTTGGCCAGAACGATGCCGACTTCCTTGTCGTGGGGCAGGTAGTTGAGGGTGACGACGATACTCCAGCGGTCCATCTGGCCCTGGTTGATCTGCTGGGTGCCGTGATAGAGGCCTGAAGTATCGCCCAGGCCGATGGTGTTGGTGGTCGCGAACAGGCGGAAGGCCGGGTGGGGGCGGATGACGCGGTTCTGGTCGAGCAGCGTCAGGCGGCCGGCAACCTCCAGCACGCGCTGGATCACGAACATCACGTCGGGCCGGCCGGCGTCGTATTCGTCGAAGACCAGCGCCACGTTGTTCTGCACGGCCCAGGGCAGGATACCGTCGCGGAATTCGGTGACCTGCTGGCCGTCCTTCAAGACGATGGCGTCCTTGCCCACGAGATCGATGCGGGAGACGTGGCTGTCGAGGTTGACGCGCACGAGCGGCCAGTTGAGGCGCGCGGCGACCTGCTCGATATGGGTCGACTTGCCCGTGCCGTGATAGCCCTGCACCATGACGCGGCGATTGAAGGCGAAACCGGCCAGGATCGCGAGGGTGGTGTTGCGGTCGAACAGGTAGTCCGGGTCGATCTCGGGCACGTGCGGATCGGGCTTGGCATAGCCCTTCACAATCATGTCGCTGTCGATGCCGAACAGGTCGCGCACCTTGTATTCGGTGTCGGGCAGGTTGGTGTAGTCAGTCATTTGCGCTCTCTCGGCATGCTCTTTGTTCTTGCGGCGTCCATCGGCGTTCGGGCGGACCTATAGCAGTATTGACCTGCCTGTCCTAGGCTTCAGACGAAGCCCTTGGACTTGAGGTGGTTATAGGCGGAGATGATGGCCCGCAGCCGCTCCTCGGAGGAGCGGTCGCCGCCATTGGCGTCGGGGTGGTGCAGCTTGACCAGCGCCTTGTAGGCCGCCTTGATCTCGACCTTGCCCGTGCGCCCGTCCAGCCCCAGCGCCTCGAAGGCGATGCGGTCCTGCGCGGTGAGGCGCAGGGCGCGCTCGTCGGCCGCGGTGTTGCCGCTGACGCGGGCGCGGTTGCGCTCGACCCGGGCGAAGAAATTGTGCGGGTCATGGTAGCGGCGGGACGCGCCGTTATTGGGCGGGGGCGCCGAGCGCGGCTGGGGATTGGACTTGCCGAAGCGATTGGTGCCCCAGGCCTGGGTCTCCTTGGCGCCGGGCGCGTTCATCTTCTCCATATGCGCCGTGATGTCGGCGTCGTTCATGCCCTCGAAATAGTTGTAGGTCTTGTTGTAGGCGCGCACGTGATCGAGGCAGAAGGTGTGGAATTCGCCCTCGGCCTTGGCGCCCTTGGGGGCCTTGTAGAGCCCGGGCTTGTCGCAGCCGGCCCAGTCGCAGCCGGGACGGGTTGCCTGCACCTCTTCGGGGGTTCGGCGGCGCTTGATGCGGATGGATTCGAAAAGCTTGGAATCGGTCTTCATGACTACCAGTTCATTCGCAGCGCGTGGCGAGAATGGGCCGCGCGGCCCCGTTGCGGGACGAAGCCCATCACATTACACGCTTCGCTGCGGCATTCCCACTGCGAAGCCGGCACAAAATCGGCAAGGAGCCCATTGCAATGAGCATCAGGCAGGATATCGAGCGCGTCCTCTCGGAGCGTTTCGCGCCAACCCGGCTCGAGGTTTCCGACGAATCGGAGCGTCATCGCGGTCATAGCGGATGGCGGGAAGGCGGGGAAACCCATTTCCGGGTCACCATCGCCAGTCCCGCGCTCTCGGGGCTTTCCCACGTCGCCCAGCACCGCGCCATCAACGAGGCGCTCGCCGGCCAGTTCGAAATGGGCATGCATGCGCTTCAGATCAAGGTGGTGGAGGGATAGGGCCAACCAAGGTTCAGAGTTCCTGGCCGCACCCCTCACCCCCGTCCCCTCTCCCTCAAGGGGAGAGGGGTGCGCAGGAGCCGATAAGCCACGGGCTCCCCTTCTCCCCTTGAGGGAGAAGGTGGCCGGAGCGAAGCGGAGGTCGGATGAGGGGTGCGCGATGCCAGCTCAAAATAGCGAATGTCGATCGCCTAGCGGCTCTCGTCCAGAAACGCTGCCACCGCCTCGGCATCGACGCCCCTGGCGACATAGGCCTGGCCAATGCCGCGCGTCAGGATGAAGGTCAGGCTGCCGCGCGAAACCTTCTTGTCCTGGGCAATGGCGTCCATCAGCACATCGGTGGGGGGCAGCGCGCCGGGAATATCGGCCAGACGCGTGGGCAGGCCCACGGATTTGAGGTGCGCCTCGGCGCGCTCGGCGTCCTGGCCCGGGCAGAGCCCGAGGGTCACCGAGAAGCGATGCGCCAGCGCCATGCCGATGGCGACGCCCTCGCCGTGGAGCAGGCGGTCGGAATAGCCCGTCGCCTTTTCCAGCGCGTGGCCGAAGGTGTGGCCGAGATTGAGCAGAGCCCGGGCGCCCTGCTCGGTTTCGTCGGCGGCCACCACGCGGGCCTTGGCGGCGCAGGCGCGGGCGATGGCCTCGGCGCGGGACGGGCCGCCGGCAAAGATATCGCCCGCATTGGCTTCCAGCCAGAAGAAGAAGTCCGCGTCGTCGATCAGCCCGTATTTGGCGACCTCGGCATAGCCGGCGCGGAACTGGCGCTCGGGCAGGGTCGCGAGCGCGTCGAGATCGGCGAGGACGAGGCGCGGCTGGTGGAAGGCGCCCACGAGGTTCTTGCCCAGGCTCGAATTGATGCCGGTCTTGCCGCCGACCGAGGAATCCACCTGGGCCAGCAGCGAGGTGGGGATCTGCACGAAATCCATGCCGCGCCGGGTGATGGCGGCGGCAAAGCCCGCGAGATCGCCGATCACCCCGCCGCCGAGCGCGATGACGAGGTCGTTGCGCTCGAGCCGGGCGGCCAGCACGCCGTCCACCACCTCCTGCAGCTTCTCGTAGCTCTTGGTCGCTTCGCCCGCGGGCACGGTGATCACGGCGTGGCCGATGCCGGCGGCGTCGAGAGAGGCGAGAAGCAGGGGCAATTGGCTCTGCGCCACATTGGCGTCGGTGACCACGCCGACACGCGCGCCGGGGCGCAGCGCCGCGATCTTCTCGCCCGCCGCCGCGATGAGGCCCGGGCCGATCAGGATGTCGTAGCTGCGCGCGCCCAGCGAAACCGAGACGCGATGCAGGTCGGGTGTTGCGGTCACGAGGCGGCCTCTTTGAGGAGATGGGTGTGGAGCCGGGCGATCAGCTCGCTCGCCACCGTTTCGTGCGGCACGTCGCGCGAATGGATGGTGATGTCGGCCAGCGCATAGGTGGGGCCGCGGGTCTCCATCAGCGCCCGCAGGGTCGCCTTGGGGTCGGCGGTCTTGAGCAGGGGGCGGGTGGACCGCTTGGAGACGCGGGCGAACAGCACGTCGAAATCGGCCTTGATCCAGACGGTGACGGCGTGTTGCTGCGCCAGCGCGCGCGTCTCGGCATTCATGAAGGCGCCGCCGCCCGTGGCCACGACCCCCGAGCTCTCGCGGATCAGCCGCGCCATGACGCGGGCCTCGCCGGCGCGGAACTCGCCCTCGCCGCGCGTCGCGAAAATATCGGAGATCGGCATGCCGGCTGCGGCCTCGATCTCGGCGTCGCTGTCGACGAAGGGCAGGCCGAGCCGGGCGGCCAGCCTGCGGCCCACGGTGGTCTTGCCCGCGCCCATCATGCCGATGAGCAGAACCGGCCGGCCGCCGAGCAGGCGCGCCACTTCGGAAGCGAGGCCCGCGCCGGCCGCGGTCGATGTCGTGTGCGCCATATCGCGAGGTTCCTGTCCGTCCGCGTTAGAAGCGCCGGGAACGGCACTTGTCAAGGCGGCAGGGGCCGGGCACCCTTGCGTCCATGCGCCGGGCTCAGGTCTTTGGTAACCAAAGCCCGATAGTCTCACCGGTTCGCGCACTGCCCGAACCGCGATTACAGGGCCCGCCCATGCCGACGCTGATCCGCCTTCTCGTGTTCCTCCTCGTCCTCGCGGGCATCGTCCTGGGGGTCATGTTCGCGCTCACCATCTTCGTCGATCCCCAGCCGGAAACCGTGACCGTGCGCATCCCGACGCGCGAGCTGTTTGCCGAGCAATGACCGGGATGCGCCCGTGACCGAAGCCCATCTGCGCGAGGCCTTTCTCGAAATGATGAGCGCCGAACGCGGCGCGGCGGCCAATACGCTCGCGGGCTATGGCCGCGACCTCGAGGATTACGCCGACTTCCTGAAGGCCCGGGGCGCGACAGCGCGCGCCGCGGGCGGGGACACGGTCGCCGCCTATATCGCCGATCTCGACGCGCGCGGGCTCGCGCGCTCCTCGGCGGCGCGACGGCTCTCGGCGGTGCGCCAGTTCCACCGGTTCCTCGTCGTCGAGGGGCTGCGCGCGGACGATCCCACGCGCACCCTCGCCGCGCCCAAGGCGCAGCGCGGCCTGCCCAAGGTTCTCTCGATCGTCGAGGTCGATACCCTGCTCGCCCGCGCCGAGGCGGAGGCGGATGCGCCCGAGCTGTCGCCGGCGGCGCGCACGCGGGCGGTGCGGCTGCACCTGCTGCTCGAGCTGCTCTATGCCACGGGCATGCGGGTGTCCGAGCTCGTGGCCCTGCCGCGCCGGGCGGTGATGCGCGACGCGGGCTATCTCACGATAATGGGCAAGGGCGGCAAGGAGCGCATCGTGCCGCTCAACGACGGGGCGCGCGACGCGCTGGCGCGCTGGGCGGGCGCCCAGGCTGCGGGAAAATTCCTTTTCCCCGCCGAAGGCGAGGAGGGGCACCTGGCGCGCCAGGTGTTCGCGCGCGACCTCAAGGGGCTGGCGGCGCGCGCCGGGATCGCTGCGTCCAAGGTGTCGCCGCACGTGCTGCGCCACGCCTTTGCCAGCCATCTGCTCGCGCGTGGCGCGGACCTGCGCGTGGTGCAGATGCTGCTCGGGCACGCGGACATCTCCACCACGCAGATCTATACCCATGTGCTGGACGAGCGGCTGCGATCGCTCTTGGAGACCAGTCACCCGCTTGCCGGACCGGAACCTTGACAACGGACCCGCGCATAGCCACCTTCGCGCCACTTTAAGGCCGTAACGCCCTCGCGCTTCCCCGGCGCTTTGACAGGTATTTGATGCAGTCCTACCTCGATTTCGAAAAACCCGTGGCCGAGCTCGAAGGCAAGATTTCCGAGCTCCGGTCGATGGCCCAGACCGACGAGGCCGTCTCCATCGGCGACGAGGTGGCAAGGCTGCAGCAAAGGGCCGACGACGCCCTGCGCGATATCTATAAAAAGCTCACGCCCTGGCAGAAGACCCAGGTGGCGCGTCATCCGATGCGGCCGCATTTCTTCGACTATATCGACGCGCTGGTCACCGAATGGACCCCGCTGGCCGGCGACCGCAAGTTCGCCGAGGACCCCGCGGTGCAGGCCGGGTTCGGGCGCATCGACGGGCGGCCGGTCGCGATCCTGGGCCAGGAAAAGGGCTCCAATACCGAGACCCGGTTGAAGCACAATTTCGGCATGGCCCGGCCCGAGGGCTATCGCAAGGCGGTGCGCATCATGGAGATGGCCGACCGGTTCGGCCTGCCGGTGATCTCGTTCGTCGATACCGCCGGGGCCTATCCCGGCATCGGGGCCGAGGAGCGTGGGCAGGCGGAGGCCATCGCGCGCTCGACGGAGAAGTCGCTGGAGATCGGCGTGCCCAACCTCGCCATCGTCATCGGCGAGGGCGGCTCGGGCGGCGCCATCGCGATCGCGACGGCCAACCGGGTGCTGATGCTCGAACACGCCATCTATTCGGTGATCTCGCCCGAAGCGGGGGCCTCGATCCTGTTCCGCGACGCGGGCCGGGCCCAGGACATGGCGGCGGCCCAGAAGATCACGGCGCAGGACCTGCTGGCGCTGGGGGTCATCGATGGCATCATCGAGGAGCCGCTGGGCGGGGCGCATCGCCAGCCCGAGGCGGTGATGGAGGCGACCCGCCAGCACATCGCCCGGTTCTTCGCCGATTTCAACGACGATCTCGGGCCGCTGGAAATCCGCGAGATGCGGCGCGAGAAATTCCTTGCCATGGGCTCCGGCCTGTCCTGATCTAGGACGACGGGGCAGGGGAATCGATCCTTTCCGTTCAATTTGAATAAAACCTTACCCGGCATTAACCAATGCGCGGCTAGGGTCCGGGGAAATGTTGGACGGATTAGGGGTCAGGCGCGGCGATGCTCGCGAGGATCTTTGCACTTATCGGAATGCTCGTGCTCGGCACGCTTCTCGCATCCTGTACGCTGGTCGACGGCGACGGGCGGCATCTGGCGCCGCTCTCCTATGCGACGACCAGCCAGCTCTCGATGATGGGCTCCTCGCCCGCATCGCCCATGATGATCCGCATCTACAAGGAAGAGGCGGTGCTCGAGGTCTGGAAGCAGACCTCTTCGGGCCGGTTCCGGCTGTTCAAGAGCTATGACATCTGCGCCTGGTCGGGCGAGCTGGGGCCGAAGTTCTACGAGGGCGACCGCCAGGCGCCCGAGGGTTTCTACACCATCACGCCGGGGCTGATGAACCCGCGCTCGAACTACTACCTCGCCTTCAACCTCGGGTTCCCCAACCGCTACGACCAGTATCACGGCCGCACCGGCTCGAACCTCATGGTGCATGGCGCCTGCTCGTCGGCCGGCTGCTACGCCATGGAGGACGAGCAGATCGCCGAGATCTACGCCCTGGCGCGGGAGGTCTTCGCGGGCGGCAATCCGAGCTTCGAGGTGCAGGTCTTCCCGTTCCGCATGAACCCGCAGAACATCGCGCGCCACCGCGACAGCCAGCATCTCGACTTCTGGATGAACCTCAAGGAAGGCGCCGATTATTTCGAGGTCGCGGGCGCGCCTCCGGCCTGGGACGTGTGCGCCGGGCGCTATGTCTTCTTCGAGCCCAACGCGGCCATGGCCGCGGCGAACCTCGCGGGCGCCTGCCCGCCGGTGCGCGCCAATCCCCAGATCGTCTCGGCCTTCGTCGAGCGGCAGGCCAATGACCTGCGCAGCCTCGAGGCCGTGATCTCGGGCCAGACCGCGGCGGCTGAGCGCGAGGAGCAGCGCCAGGCGGCGCTATCGGCCCGCACCCAGGCGATCAACGGCTTCTTCGGCGGCCTGTTCGGCGGCGGCGCGGCGCAGCCCGTTCCGGCCGATGTCGCCGTGGTGGATGTGCAGCCTTAGGGAAAGGGCCCCCTCATCCGACCTCCGCTTCGCTCCGGCCACCTTCTCCCACGAGGGGAGAAGGGGAGCCTGTGGCTTATCGGCTCTATCGCCCCCCTCTCCCCTCGTGGGAGAGGGGTCGGGGGTGAGGGGGCTCCTTTCGAGCCGAGACTGAGTCCACCCTAAAGCGGCCAGAACACCAGCAGCGCGGGAACCGACACGACCACGATGAGCGCTTCGAGCGGCAGGCCGACGCGCCAGTAATCCGAGAACCGGTATCCGCCCGGGCCCATCACCAGGGCGCTGTTGTGGTGCCCGATGGGGGTGAGGAAGGCGCAGGACGCGCCTACGGTCACGGCCATGAGGAATGTGTCCGGGTTGGCCTCCAGGATCCGCGCCAGGCCGAAGGCGACGGGCGCAGCGATGACGGCGGTTGCGGCGTTGTTGAGCACGTCCGAAAGCATCATGGTGACGACGAGCACGGCGGTGAGCGCCACCCAGGGCGGCAGGGCCTGGGTCGCCTGGGCGAGGCCCTGGGCGATCAGCACGGTCGCGCCCGAGGTTTCGAGCGCGGTTCCCACCGGGATCAGCGCGCCCAAAAGGACGATCACGGGCCAGTCGATGGCATCGTAAAGCTCGCGTATGGGCAGGATGTCGAGCACCACGTAGAGCACGGCCACGAGGCCGAGGGTCGCGGTGAGCGGGGCCAGCCCGAACCCTCCGGCGACGATGGCGGCGGCAAAGAGCCCGATGGCCATCAGGGCCTTGTCGCGGCGCGGCACCTGGATGGAGGTGGCGATGGGCAGGCAGTCGAGCCGGGCGATCATGCCGTCGATCGTATCGGCCGGGCCGAGCAGCAGCAGCACGTCGCCGACCTCGAGGGGCGTGCTGCGCACGCGCTCCTGGATGATGCGCCCGGCGCGCGAAATGCCGAGCAGGGACACGTTGAGGCTACGCATCAGGTAGATGGAATTGGCCCGGCGTCCCACGATCGAGCTGTTCGAGCCGACCACGGCCTCCTTGATGGCGAGGTCGGAGGAGAGCGCGGCCTTTTCCCCGCCCTTGCCCTGGAAGTTGAGGCCGAGATCGCCCGAGAGCGCGCTCAGCGCATCGGGCGTGCCCTGCACCACCAGCATGTCGCCGGCCTCGATCTCGATCCAACGCGCGCGTCCCGGCAGGCGCTTGTTGCGGCGCACGAGCCCGGCGATGATGCAGTCGTGCTCCTCGGCCGTGGCGTCGAGATCGCGCACGCGCTTGCCGATGGCCGGTGAGCTCTCGTCCACCACCATCTCGGTGGTGTAGCTGGCGGCGACGAACAGCTCGCTCACCGCGTCCTTGCCGGATTGCTCGGGGATCAGCCGCCAGCCGACCAGCGCCACGAAGGCGACGCCCGCGATGGCGCAGACCAGGCCGACCGGGGTGAAATCGAACATGGCGAAGGGCGTGCCGGTGACGGTTTCGCGATAGCTCGCGATGATGAGGTTGGCCGGCGTGCCGATCACGGTCAGAAGCCCGCCCAATACGGTCACGATGGCAAGGGGCATCAGGGTGCGCCCGGCGGGCCGGCCGGCCTTCTGCGCGGCCTGGATGTCCACCGGCATCAGGAGGGCGAGGGCGGCCACGTTGTTCATGAAGCCCGAGATCAGGGCGCCGAACGAGCCGATGATGCCGATATGGGCCGAAACGGAGCGGTTGGGATCGACGACGAAGCGCGTGACCAGATCCACGGCGCGCGACCGCGTCAGCCCCGCGGTCACGATCAGCACCAGCGCCACGATGATGGTCGCGTCATTGCCGAAGCCGGAAAAGGCGGTGTCCGCCGGCACGACCTGCAGGATGACCCCCACGACCAGCGCCGTGAAGGCGACGAGATCGTAGCGGAACCGTCCCCAGAGCAGCGCCCCCAACACGGAGGCGAGCAGAAGGAACAGCGTAATTTGCTGGTAGGTCACGGGCGCCCCTCGAAAATCGCGAGTCAATGCGGCCCGTCCCGGACCGGTTCCGTCATGCCTTGCCGGCGCGGCCGACGCAACCGGCTTGACGATATGAAACTAATAGGTTATATAACTAGAAGGATTTGAATATGGGATACGCCATGCAGACCTCTCTCGACGCCACCTTTGCGGCCCTTGCCGATCCGACCCGGCGGGCGATCCTCGCCCGGCTCGTGGAGGGAGAGGCGAGCGTCAACGAATTGGCGGCGCCTTTCTCCATGAGCCAGCCGGCGGTATCCAAGCATCTCAAGGTGCTGGAAAAGGCCGGGCTCATCACCCGCGGCCGGGACGCCCAGCGGCGCCCCTGCCGGATCGAGATGACGCCGCTCCTCGAGGCGACGCACTGGATCGAAAAATACCGCGAGATCTGGGAGCGCAATTTCTCCCGGCTCGACGCGGTTCTCGAAGATTTGAAGCAGGAGGGCCGGGAGACCGCCCCGCACAGCAAAGGCACATCATCATGACCACGGACATCACGCCCTGCCTCTGGTTCGACGGCGCGGCGGAACAGGCGGCGCGCTTCCATTGCACGCTGTTCCCCAATTCGCGGGTGACGCTGCCCGCAACGCCGACGCCCGAAGGAGAGAAGCCCCCGCTCATCGTGCTCTGGGAGATCGACGGCCAGAAGCTGATGGGCATCAATGGCGGGCAGCCCTATAAGCTCAGCCCCGCCTTCTCCCTCGCCATCCTGGTGGACACCCAGGAGGAGGTCGACCGGCTCTGGACCGCGCTCATCGCCGATGGCGGAAAGGAGGGCGAGTGCGGCTGGTGCGAGGACAGGTTCGGCGTCTCCTGGCAGATCGTGCCGCGCCGACTCAACCAGTTGATGGATGATCCCGATCCGGAGGCCGCCCGGCGCGTCACCGCGGCGATGCTCAGGATGCGCAAGCTCGTGATCGCCGATCTCGAAGCGGCTCATGCCGGCAATGCGGCCTAGTCCGCGAGACCCAAGGCAAGACTCAAGGCAAGACCCAAGGAAGGAACAGGACGATGGATTTCAAGGCAAAGATCCCGGTGGACGTCTCCACCCAAGGCGACGGCAAGGTGGTGGTCTCCCGCCGCTTCAACGCGCCGGCCGCGCTCGTATGGCGCGCCTATACCGAGCCCGCGCTGGTCAAGCGCTGGCTGCTCGGCCCGCCGGGCTGGGACATGCCGGTCTGCGAGATGGACCTGCGCGTGGGCGGCAGCTATCGCTGGCGCTGGCGCAGCCAGGAGGACGGCTCGGAATTCGGCTTCACCGGCACGTTCAAGGCCATCGAGCCCGGCCGGCGCATCGAGAACACCGAGCGCCCCGAGGATGCCCCGGAGATGAGCGAAGCGTACAATATCGTCGAGTTCATTCCGCTCGGCGACCAGACCGAACTGCGCATGACCATGGATTACGGCACCGCGCAATTGCGCGACCAGGTGCTCGCCACCGGCATGACCGACGGCATGGCCCTGAGCTATGACCTGCTCGATACCCTGCTGCCCGAACTGGAGAAAAACTAAACCAAGCGCCCAAGAAGCAAAAAAGGCGCCCGGAGGGGCGCCTTTTTTATTCTTCGATGCACGCGGGGACGCTCAGAACGCGCCGTGGCAATGCTTGAACTTCTTGCCCGAGCCGCAGGGGCAGGGATCGTTGCGACGGGTATTGGCCATCTGCTCGGGGGTGAGCTGAACCGCGGCCGGATCGCCATTGCCGCCCGAATCGTCCTGCCCGGTCAGCGGGTCGATATGGGTGGTCTGGAGCTGGGCCGGATCGGGCGCCTGGGGCGCGGGCGCCGGCTGGCGCACCTGGAGCTCCACATGGCTCATCTGGGTGGTGACCAGCTCGCGCAGATGGGTGAGCAGGTTCTGGAAGAGCTCGAAGGCTTCCTGCTTGTATTCGTTGAGCGGGTCGCGCTGGGCGAGGCCGCGCCAGCCGACCACCTTGGAGAGGTGGTCGAGGGTAATGAGGTGCTCGCGCCACAGCCCGTCGATGGATTGCAAGAGGATCGACTTCTCGATCTGGCGCATGGTGTCGGACCCGATGCGCGCGGCCTTGGCGGCGGCGTATTCGTCCGCCAGCCGCGTGATCCGCTCGTTGAGCGTCTCGGTATCCATGCCGTCCTCGGCCACCCATTCGGCAAGCGGCGGGGTGATGCCGAGATAGGTCTTGCAGGCTTCGGCCAGCGCCTCGATGTCCCATTGCTCGGGATAGGAGCGGTCGGGGCAGTGCTTGGCGATCACCGAGGCCACCACGTCGTGGCGCATATCGGCGATGGTATCGGAGACGTTGTCGTCATCCATCAGCTCGAGACGCTGCTCGAAGATCACCTTGCGCTGATCGTTCATCACGTCGTCGTATTTGAGGATGTTCTTGCGAATGTCGAAATTGCGTGCCTCGACCCGGCCCTGGGCGCGCTCGATCGCCTTGGTCACCCAGGGATGGGTGATGGATTCGCCTTCCTCGAGCCCCAGGCGCACCAGCATGGTGTCCATGCGCTCGATGGGGAAGATGCGCATCAGGTCGTCTTGCAGCGAGATGAAGAATTTCGAGCGCCCGGGGTCGCCCTGGCGGCCCGAACGGCCGCGGAGCTGGTTGTCGATGCGGCGGCTTTCGTGGCGCTCGGTGCCGATCACCATCAGCCCGCCGGCGGCCAGGGCCTCCTGCTTGTGCTTGGCGATATCGGCCTTGATCTGGGCGATCTTGGCTTCGCGCGCCTCGCCTTCCAGCCCTTCGGTCTCGTTGGCGATGCGCATTTCGAGATTGCCGCCGAGCTGGATGTCGGTGCCGCGGCCGGCCATGTTGGTGGCGATGGTCACGGCGCCCGGCACGCCGGCATCGGCGATGATCTGGGCCTCCTGCTCGTGATGGCGGGCATTGAGGACGGCGATGTCCTTGATGCCCTTCTTGGCCAGGTGGCTCGCGAGCAGCTCGGATTTCTCGATCGAGGTCGTGCCCACCAGCACGGGCTGGCGCCGTTCGCGGCAGTCCACCACCAGCTCGGTGATGGCCTTGAACTTCTCGTCCATGGTCCGGTAGACCGCGTCGTCCTCGTCCACGCGCTGGATGGGCAGGTTGGTCGGCACGGTGATGACTTCAAGCCCGTAGATGTCGGCGAACTCGGACGCCTCGGTCGAGGCGGTGCCGGTCATGCCGCCCAGCTTCTTGTAGAGCCGGAAATAGTTCTGGAAGGTGATCGAGGCCATGGTCTGATTCTCGGGCTGGATCTTGGCCCCTTCCTTGGCCTCCAGCGCCTGATGCAGGCCTTCGGAAAAGCGCCGGCCGGGCATCATGCGGCCGGTGAACTCGTCGATGATCACAACCTCGTCATTGCGGACGATATAGTCCTTGTCGCGCTGGAACAGTTTATGCGCGCGCAATGCCGAATTGAGGTGGTGGACGATCGAGACGTTGTCGATGTCGTAGAGGCTGCCCGACTTGATCAGCCCGTCCCGGGTCAGGAGCTCCTCGAGCTTTTCGATGCCCGCATCGGTGAAGGACGCGGCGCGGTGCTTCTCCTCGACGGTGTAGTCCTCCTCGTTGAGGAGCGGGATGTACTTGTCGATGGCGATATAGAGCTCGGACCGGTTCTCGGAGGGACCCGAGATGATGAGCGGGGTGCGCGCCTCGTCGATCAGGATCGAGTCCACCTCGTCGACGATCGCGTAATTGTGCCCGCGCTGGACCATCTGGGCGCGGTTGTACTTCATGTTGTCGCGCAGATAGTCGAAGCCGAACTCGTTATTGGTGCCGTAGGTGATGTCTGCGGCATAGGCGGCCTTGCGCTCGATATCGGTAAGCCCGTGCACGATGATGCCGACCTCGAGCCCCAGAAACCGGTAGATCTGGCCCATCCATTCGGCGTCGCGGCTGGCGAGATAGTCGTTGACCGTCACGACGTGGACGCCCTTGCCTTCGAGCGCGTTGAGATAGGCAGCCAAGGTCGCGACCAGGGTCTTGCCCTCGCCGGTGCGCATCTCGGTGATGGCGTGGTCGTTGAGCACCATGCCGCCGATGAGCTGCACGTCGAAATGGCGCATGCCGAGCACGCGCCGCGAGGCCTCGCGCACGGCGGCGAAGGCCGGTGGGATCAGGTCGTTGAGCGTCTTGCCCTTGTCCAGCTCGGCGCGGAACTCGGCGGTCTTGGCGCGAAGCGCGTCGTCGCTGAGCTTCTGAAATTCGGGTTCGAGCGCGTTGATGGCGTCGACGGTGGATTGGTAGCGGCGGACACGCCGCTCGTTCGCGGAGCCGAAAATCTTCCGGGCAATCGCTGCAAAGGCCATGGAACGTTCCTTGGGCACAAGTTGCGGGAAGGGCCCGCCCGATGCATGGCCCGCGGGAAAGGGGGCCGTTTCCTCGTCTGATACATCGAGCGCTCCCCGGCCTTCCCGGGAATAGCGGCGCAGATGTAAGAGCGGGGCCTGGGGTTGTCAACGTTGGCAAAATGCGCGACACCTCCGCCGAGCCGGGCTCGGGGGCTCGGGAGAAATTGAGGAGTTCACCTATGCCCTATCCTGCCTTGCCCAAGGCATTCTCGCGTCTGGCCGTGCTCGCGCTGCCCTTCGCCACGGTCCTGATGCTGTCCACGGGCGCCGCCAGCGCCCAGGACGCAGAGGCTCCCGCCGAAGCCCCCGCAGCCGAAGCTCCGGCCCAGCCGCAGCCCGGCGACGTGGTGGCCACCGTCGGTGGTCACGACATCACGGAAGCCGACCTCGCGTTTGCGGCCGAGGACCTCGCCCAGGACCTGCAGCAGATCCCGGCCAATGAGCGCCGCGCCTTCCTGCTTTCGGTGCTGATCGACATGCGCGTGATGGCCGACGCCGCCGAGGCCGAAGGCTATGCCGACGACGAGCTGTTCCAGCGCCGCCTGGATTATCTGCGCGACAGCGCGCTGCGCGGGGCGTTCTTTGCCAACATGGTGCAGCCCAGCGTCACCGACGAGGAAATCCAGGAAACCTACGACACGGCCATTGCCGGCTTCGAGGCCCAGGAAGAGGTGCGCGCGCGCCACATTCTGGTCGAGACCGAAGAGGAAGCCAACGACATCCGCGCCGAGATCGAGGGCGGCATGAGCTTCGAGCAGGCCGCCATGGCCTATTCGTCGGACGGCTCGGCCGCCAATGGCGGCGACCTGGGTTATTTCTCGCGCGGCATGATGGTCGCCCCCTTCGAGGAAGCGGCCTTCGCGCTCGAAGTCGGCGGGCTGAGCGCGCCGGTGGAAAGCCAGTTCGGCTGGCACCTCATCAAGCTCGAGGATCGCCGCGAAAGCGCGCCCCCGCCGCTCGACCAGGTGCGCGACCAGGTGGCCCAGCAGGTGCTCTACACCAACTTCGCCGAGATGGTGGAAGACCTCAAGGAAGGCATCGAGATCGATATCCCCGACGCCGAACTCGCCGCCCAGGTCCAGGCCCAGACCGAGCTCTGAGCCAAGTCCCGATGACATCCTCGCCCTCCGGATCGCGCCGATCCGGAGGGTTTCTCTTTACGCCGGTTGCAGGCCGCCACGGCGTCCATAGGAACGAAGCGGATCGTTCCTATATGGCGGCGCATTGGTTCAACAAGGAATTGTCCGTGTCCTCATCCGTTCAAGCCCCCGCTCAAGCCTCCGCCCCCACCCCGGCCCGCGTCGTCTCGCGGCCGCGCCTGGCGCTGGTCATGATGATCTTCGTCTACCCGCTGGTGACCGTGCTGCTCTACGCCATCAATCCCCTCACGGTCGGCTGGACGGTGTGGCAGCGCACGCTGATCCTCGTGCCGCTGATCGTGGTCGCCATGGTCTGGGGCATCACCCCGTTCATCCATAGCCGGTTCGGCCGCTTCGTCACGGTTCCCGCGCAGCGCTGATCCCTTCGGGAGAGCCCTTGCGCCGGTAAAGCGGATCGGGCACATCCAGCACCGATGACCCCTGCTTTCCGGAGCGCCGCCATGGCCCATCCCGTCTCCCCGCTCGCGCCCAAGACCTTTCCCGAGCTCGCCGAAATCGCCGGCGTGCGCTTCGCCACCGCCGAAGCGGGCATCCGCTACAAGAACCGCACCGACGTCCTGCTCGTGGCCTTCGACGACGACACGCAGGTCGCTGGCGTCCTGACGCGCTCGCTCTGCCCCTCGGCGCCGGTGGACTGGTGCCGGGCGCACCTGCCCGCCGGTACGGCGCGCGGGCTGGTGGTCAATTCCGGCAACGCCAATGCCTTTACCGGCAAGCGCGGGGTCGAGGCGGTGAGCCTGACCGCCGACATGGCGGCCCAGGCCCTGGGCTGCGCGCCCGAAGAGGTCTTCCTTGCCTCGACCGGGGTCATCGGCGAGCCGCTGCCGGCGGAAAAGTTCGACGGCGTGCTGCAGGACATGGCCGGCAAGCTCACGGGAACGCCCTGGATCGAGCCGGCCCGGGCGATCATGACCACGGACACCTTCCCCAAGCTCGCGGGTGCGACCGTGACGCTGGATGGGGTCGAGATCACGATTTCGGGCATCGCCAAGGGCTCGGGCATGATCGCGCCCGACATGGCGACCATGCTCGCCTTCGTTTTCACCGACGCGCCCGTAGCCGCGCCGGTGCTACAGGCGCTTCTGGCGCGCCATACGGCGACCACGTTCAACGCCATCACCGTGGACAGCGACACTTCGACCTCCGATACGCTGCTCGCCTTCGCCACCGGCAAGGCCGGCGTCGCGCCCATCGAAAGCCTCGACGATCCGCGGGCCGAATTCTTCGGCGAGGCGCTGCGCGGCGTCCTGTTCGAGCTGGCGCTGCTCGTGGTCAGGGACGGGGAGGGGGCGAGCAAGCTCGTGACCGTCAGCGTCACCGGCGCGACGAGCGACGAAAGCGCGGCGATCATCGCCCGCGCGATCGCCAATTCGCCCCTGGTCAAGACCGCGATCGCGGGCGAGGACGCCAATTGGGGGCGCGTGGTCATGGCCGTGGGCAAGGCCGGCCAGCCGGCCGAGCGCGACCGGCTCACCATCGCCTTCGGCGACCTGGTGGTCGCCCGCGAGGGGGTTCGCGCGCCAGACTACGACGAGGCGGCGACGAGCGCCTACATGAAGAACCAGGAGCTTGCCATCACCGTCGACCTGGGCCTCGGAGAGGGGCGCTACACCGCCTATACCTGCGACCTGACCCACGGCTATATCGACATCAACGGCAGCTACCGGAGCTAGGGCGCGTGCTGTCTCCCGAGCGGATCGAGACGGCGCTCGCGGCCTCCTGGCCGGCGCTCGAGACCGTCACCGACGGACGCTGGGAAGCGCGTTTCGCCGGCGGCTATTCGGGACGCTCGAATTCCATCCAGGTATTCGATCCCGCCGACGATTCGGACCCGGAAGCCCGTATCGCCCGGCTCGCCGGGCTTTATCGTGCGCAAAACCTCGATCCGCTGTTCAAGGTCACGCCCCTGACCGGCGCGGCCACGCGCGCGGCGGTCGCGGCGCTGGGCTGGGCGCTCCATCACGACAGCTTCGTGCTCGCGGCCGAACCCGATCCGACTCTGTCGGCTCCCGAGGGGATCGCGATCGTGGCCCCGACCAGCGCGTCGTGGCGCGACGCCCAGGCGCTGCTGCAGGGCTATGGCGCCGAAACCCGCGCCATACTCGCCGATCTCGTCGCGCTGCTGCCCGCCCCCAATGCCGGATTCATCCGCACCGCGCCGGACGGCCGACCGCTGGCCTCGGCGCTCTGCGTCGTGGCACAGGGCGTCGCGGTGCCGCTCAACGTCATCGTCGCGCCCGAAGCGCGCGGGCAGGGGCATGGCCGCGCGGTCATGGAGGCGGTCCTGGCCTGGAGCGCGGCGCAATCCCCCGACGCGCTCGCCATCCAGGTGCTGCGCGACAACGCGCCCGCGGTCGCGCTCTACCAGTCGCTGGGGTTTTCCTACCTCTATTCCTACCATTACCGCCGCGGGAGCCGCTCATGAACCTGGTGCTCGTCGTCGCCTGCGCGCTGGTCGACGCGGATCGGCGCGTGCTCATCGCCCAGCGCCCGCAGGGCAAGCCCATGGCCGGTCTCTGGGAATTTCCCGGCGGCAAGGTGGAAGCCGGCGAGACGCCGGAAGACGCGCTGATCCGCGAGCTGGCCGAGGAGCTGGACGTCTCGACCAAACACGCCTGCCTCGCGCCGCTGACCTTTGCCAGCCATGCCTATGCCGATTTCCACCTGCTGATGCCGCTCTATGTCTGCCGCAAATGGACCGGGGTGCCGCAGGCGCGGGAACACGCGGCGCTCAAATGGGTGCGGCCGCAGGCCCTGCGCGACCATCCCATGCCCGAGGCCGACCTGCCGCTGATCGCGCCGCTCTGCGACCTGCTCTAGGCCGGAGCGGCGTTGCCGGAATCCAGCCTGGCGCTGTCCCATACGCGGTAGATGAGGCGACGCTAATCCTATCGTAACCCCGGCCCGCCAGATTGGCCGCCGCCCCTCACAGGAGACCCGACGATGTTCGACTGGACAGCCGATCTCATTGCCCAGGGCGGCTATTTCGGCGTCTTCGCCCTGATGCTGGCCGAAAATCTCTTCCCGCCGATTCCGTCCGAGATCATCATGCCGCTCGCCGGCTACAACGCGGCGCGGGGCGAGCTCAACGTCTTTGGCGTGATTCTCGCGGGCACGCTGGGAAGCGTGTTGGGCACGCTGGCCTGGTATTATGCCGGGCGGCTGGTGGGCGTCGAGCGCGTCAAGCGCTGGGCCGCGCGCTGGGGCCGCTGGATGACCGTCACGCCGGGCGAGATCGACATGGCCCGCTACTGGTTCCTGCGCTATGGCTGGATCGCGGCCTTTCTCGGCCGGCTCTTTCCCATCGTGCGCACGCTGATCTCGGTGCCCGCCGGCGTCGCGCCCATGCCGCTCGTGCCGTTTCTCGTCTTCACCGCCCTGGGCTCGGCGCTCTGGACCAGCGGGCTGACGCTGGCCGGCTATATCCTCGAATCGCAATACGAGGTGGTCGAGCACTGGCTCGATCCGCTGAGCACGGGGGTGCTGGTGCTGGTGATCGTCGTCTATCTCTACCGCGTCGTGACGTTTAAGCCCGACAGCAAATAAGAGCACCCCTCATCCGACCTTTCGCTTCGCGAAAGCCCACCTTCTCCCTCAAGGGGAGAAGGGGAGGCGGTGGCGTAGCCACCAATCGCCCCGGCGGGGCGAATGGAGCCGAAGAAGGGCCGGGGGCGAGGGGTGCGGACTAGCCCCCGCGGCCCAAAACTTTCGTCAAGCTCACCTGCGCGGACCCGGGCTTCAACGGCTGCTGCTGGCTTTCATGCGGCGTCCAGCCCGAGAGCCAGAGCAGTTCCAATGTCGCGCGCACCCGTCCGTCCGGGTCGGAGAAGTTCTCAGCATAAGCAGTCGCCGCCGCAATCAGGTCCGCGGGCAGCGTCAGCTTACGGCTGCGGCCTGCAAGCGGATTGGCGCCCCCGAGCGCCGCGACCTCGCGCATCAACGCAAGAGGGTCGGCATAGCGCACCACGCGTGGCTCGAGATCAGCCACCGGCAGGGCGAAGCCCGCCCGCTGCAGCAGCGCCCCGGCGTCGCGCACGTCGATCATGGGCGCCACGCGCGGCGCGGCCCCGCCATGGCGGGCCGCGTCGGCCGCGAGCCAGGCTTCGCGCAATTCGGTGAGGCTCCGTCCCCCCAGCGCCGCGGCGAGGAACAATCCGTCCGGCTTCAGCGCGGCGCGGATACGGGCGAGATAGCCCGGCACGTCATTGATCGCCTGAAGGTCGAGCAGGGAGACGACGAGGTCGTATGCCCCGGCCTCCAGGTCCAGCGCCTCGGCATCCGCCAGCGGCGCGTCTCCATCCCCCACCAGGGTCGCCATGCGGGCGAAGGCGAATGCCCCCTCGGCCGAGCGGCCGGCGTGGGGCAGGGCGCGTGCGTCCGGGCCGAGCACCAGCGCACGCTCGAACCGCCGCGTGATGACCGCGAGGCGATCCTCCAGGTCTTCACGCACCAGCGCGTGGACGAAATTGTCGCCCTGTGTCCGCGCCAGCCGGCGGGCGAGCAGCGCGCGGTCGAAGATCTGCGGGGGAAGCGGCGCGGGGGCCATGGCGTTGCTTTTCAACTCGTGCAATCCTGCTGCCTTATGGAGAGAGCGGGCGGGGACGTCAAATCCGGCTGGGCTATTCTGGGTGCCGTGTCGCGCCGCGTGCGCGACCTGGTCCCGGTCGTGCTCGACCAGCTCTATCCGCCCATCTGCCTGGCCTGCATGGCGCCGGTCGCCGAAGGCAATGCGCTTTGCGCGGGGTGTTGGCGCCGGCTCACGCCCATAACCGCGCCCTATTGCCAGGTGCTCGGAATCCCCCTCGCCGCTGATCTCGGGCCCGATGGGGTCAGCGCCGCGGCGCTGGCCGATCCGCCGGCCTACGACCGGGCGCGCGCCGCCTTCGCCTATGACGCCATGGCGCGCCGGATCGTCTCGCGCCTCAAATATGCCGACCGGCCGGAGATCGCGCGCTTTGCCGGGCGGATGATGGCCTCGGCGGGGGCCGACCTTCTCGGCCCGGACGCGGTGCTGGTGCCCGTGCCGCTGCATTACTGGCGCCAGGCGCGGCGGCGCTACAACCAGTCGCTGGAACTGGCGCTGGCCGTGGCCCGGCTTGCAAACCTGCCCGTCGATACCGACATCCTGGCGCGCAAGCGGATGACGCGGCAGCAGGTCGGGCTCACCGCCGCCCAGCGCGCCGAGAACGTCTCGGGCGCCTTCGCGGTCCGTGCCCATCGCCTGCCCGCGCTCGCGGGGCGGCGCGTGGTGCTGGTGGATGACGTCGTCACGACCGGCGCCACCGTGAGCGCCGCCACCAGGGCGCTCAAACGGGCCGGTATCGGGCAGGTGGACGTCCTGAGCTTTGCCCGCGTTGTCATCGGCACCGATGTGACAGTATAGAGGACCCAATTGCGCGAGACTGAGGAAGCCATGCCGAAAGTCGAAATCTACACCACCCCCACCTGCCCCTATTGCCACGCGGCCAAGGCGCTGCTGGACGAAAAGGGCGTGGCCTATGAGGAGATCTCGGTGCTCGATCCTGATCTGCGCGCCGCGATGACCCAGCGCGCCCATGGTCGGCGCACCGTGCCGCAGATCTTCGTGGGGGATACCCATGTGGGCGGCTATGACGACATGGCCGAGCTCGACCGCCGCGGCAAGCTCGACCCGCTGCTCGCCGCCTGACCATGGCCGCCCAGACGTTCAAGGTCGCGGTCGCGCAGATGTGCTCGGGCACCCAGCCCGGGCCCAATCTCGACGCCATAGACGCGCTGGTGGCCGAGGCCGCCTCGGGCGGGGCGGCCTATGTGCTGACCCCGGAAATGAGCGTGGTGTTCGCCGAGAACCGCGACAACCTCAAGGCCGTGGCCCAGCCGTTCGAGGGCAATCGCGCGGTGGCGCGGCTCGCCGAGACCGCCCGGCGCCACGCCATCCATCTCCATCTCGGCTCCATGCCCATTGCGCTTGCTGACGGGCGCTTCGCCAATCGCTCGCTGCTGTTTGCGCCGGACGGGGCGCTGGTCGCGGCCTACGACAAGATCCATCTCTTCGACGCCGAGCCCGAGGGCGACAAGGCCTATCGCGAAAGCGCGACCTATGCCGGGGGCGAGGCGGCGATCGTCACGGACGCGCCCGGTTTCCGGCTCGGCATGACCATCTGCTACGACGTGCGGTTCCCCGCGCTCTACCGGGCGCTGGCCGAGGCGGGGGCACAGGTCATTTCCGTGCCGGCGGCCTTCACCGTGCCCACGGGCAAGGCACATTGGGACATCCTGCTGCGCGCCCGGGCCATCGAAACCGGCTGCTTCGTCCTCGCCGCGGCCCAGGGCGGGGCGCACCAGAACGGCCGATCGACCTGGGGCCATTCCATGGTGGTGAGCCCCTGGGGCGAGGTGCTGGCCGCCAAGCCCGACGATGCGCCGGGCGTGATCTTTGCCGAGCTCGATCTCGACCGCGTCGCCAAGGCGCGCCGGCAGGTCCCGGCGCTGGCCAATGCCCGCAGCTTCGCGCGCCCCGAGACGCGCGTTGCCGCGCAATGACATCCAGAGGCCGGGTTCGGTGATCCAGTATTCCCTCATCTGCGACGCCAAGCACAGCTTCGACGCCTGGTTCAAAAGCAGCGACGCCTATGACGAGCAGGCCGGGCGCGGCATCCTCATCTGCCCGGTGTGCAATTCCAGCCGGGTGGAGAAGGCGGTGATGGCGCCGGCGGTGGCGCGCACCGACCAGGGCCGCGTGCCGCTTTCGGCCAACCATCCCGAGCGCGCCAAGATGATCGCGGCGCTGCGCGCCATGCGCGAGAAGGTCACGGCCGAGGCGGATTATGTCGGTCCGCGCTTTGCCGAGGAAGCGCGCAAGATGCATTGGGGCGAAGCCGATCCGCACGCCATCTATGGCGAAGCCACGCAAGAGGAAGCCGCCGCGCTGGTCGAGGACGGCATCGAATTCCTGCCGCTGCCCGCCCTGCCCGACGAGCACAACTGAAGGCCGCTCCCGACCGCCGCTCAGATATAGACGATGGCCTTGTGGCCGATGCCCTCGATATCGACGATGCGGGCATCGACCCGGAACACGTCCTTGAGGCGCGGTTCGGTGAAGACCTCGGACGGCGGTCCGCTGGCGACCAGACGCCCGTTCCGCATCATGTGCACGGTGTCGCAATAGCGCGCCGCGAGATTGAGATCGTGCATGGCCATGATCGTCGTGAGGCCGAGTGACTGCACCAGGGTCACGAGCTGAAGCTGATGCTCGATGTCGAGGTGGTTGGTTGGCTCGTCGAGCACCAGAACCCGGGGTTCCTGGGTCAGCGCTCGGGCGATCAGCACGCGCTGGCGCTCGCCGCCCGAAAGGGTGTTGAACTTGCGCTTGGCAAAGGCCGCAAGCCCTACCCGCTCCAGCGCCTCGGCGACGAGCGCGCGGTCGGCGTCCTTGTCCTGCTCGAGCAGGCGTTTGTGCGGGGTCCGGCCGGTCAGCACCATCTCCTCGATGGTGAAGTCGAAATTGACCGAATTGGATTGGGTCATCACCGCGATATGGCGCGCGGTCTCGCGGATCGACAGGTCGGCGATGTCCTTGCCGTCGATCGAGACCGTGCCTCGGGTCGGCTTTACGGCGCGATAGATGGTCTTGAGCAGCGTGGTCTTGCCGCTGCCGTTGGGCCCGACGAGGCCGGTGAAGCTGCCTGGCGCCACGTCGAGGCTGACGCCCTCGACGAGGGTGGCGGCGCCGATCGTGACGGTGATGTCCTTGAGGGAAATCCGCATCTCAGCGCTCGCCGAAGCCGTAGGATTTGGTGAGCAGCAGCCAGATGAAGAACGGGCCGCCGAGCACCGCGGTGATGATGCCGATGGGCATTTCCTGATTGCCCAGGATCAGACGGGCCACCACGTCGCACCAGATGAGGAAGATGGCACCCAGAAGCGCCGAGAGGATCACGACCTTGCGGTGGTCCACGCCGAAGAACATGCGCACCACATGCGGGATGATCAGGCCCACAAAGCCGATGGTGCCCGAGACCGCGACCAGCGCGCCGGTGATCGCCGAAACCAGCAGCAGGTAGAGCTTGCGCAGAAACACTGCGTCGACCCCGAGGGTGAGTGCGGTCTCGTCCCCGAGGAGCAGCGCGTTAAGCGCGCGCAACTGGGTGAGAAAGATCAACAGGCCCAATCCGACGCAGATCGCGGGAATGGGCAGGAGGGTCCAGGACGATGCGGTCAGCCCGCCCATGGTCCAGAAGGCCACCGAGCGGATGCCCTCGGAATCGGGCGCCAGGTAGATGACGAGGCTGGTGAAGGCGCCGAACACGGCGCTGATCGCCATGCCCGCGAGCAGCAGCTTGACCGTATTGCCGCTGCCCTCGCCGGAAAAGGCGATGGAGAAGACGAGGACCGAGGCGAGCATGGCGCCGGCGAAGGCCCCGAACGAGAGGCCGTAGAGCCCGAAGATGCCGAACGTGCCCAGGATGATCGAGAGGGTCGCGCCGAAGGCGGCGCCCGAGGAAATGCCCAGAATATAGGGGTTGGCGAGCGGATTGCGCACCACGGCCTGCATGACCGTGCCGCACAGCGCCAGCCCGGCGCCGACCACGGCGGCCATCAAGACGCGCGGAAAGCGGATGTTCCAGATGATTTCCGCGCGTGGCGAGGCGAGCAGGTCTGCGGTCTCTGGATCATTGGCGCCGAAGATGCCGTGGAACAGCACGCGCCAGATGGTGTCCACGCCGATATTGACCGGGCCGAGGGTGATCGACCAGATGATCGAGGCGAAAAGCCCCGCGGCCAGAATGAGCAGCGTGCCCCCGAAACGGATCGCCGTGACGGCTCTTCCATCGGAGCCGGAAGGCTCGGCTGTTGCAATCGTCTTGGTCATGGGAGGATGCGGCCCGCCGGCAAGGGCGGGCCGCCATGCCCTCAGGCGTCGGGGAAATGGTCGGGATAGAAGGCCCGGGCCATGGCCTCGATCGCATCCACCACGCGCGGCGCGCCGCAATAGAACGAGACGTGGTCGAGGCTGAAATAGGCGTCGTTCCGGATCGCGGTGATGCTGGCAAGGCTCGGATTGGCCTCGAGCGCCTCGCGCTTTTCCGCGGTGGGCGAGGACGAGAGGTCGATGATCACCAGATAGTCGGGGTTGAGATCGAGCAGGATTTCCATGCTCTGCTGGCCGTTGTCGTTGAGATGGTTGCCGCCGGCGAGCTCGACCAGGTTGCGGTTGAGGTCGGTGCCGCCGCGTCCGAGCCATTCGTTCTCGTAGACATATTGCAGCGAGACCACGCTGACGCGCTCGTCTTCCGGAATCTGCGAGACCACGTCCTGCACCGCGGCGATGCGGGTCTGCATCTCCTCGATCAGTTCGGCGGCGCGCTCCTCGATGTCGAAGATCTGACCGAGTGTTTCGATGTCCTCGTAGAGCCACTCGATGGTGCGGTCGCCCAGGCCGGTTACCGTGTTGGTCATCAGATAAGTGTGCACGCCGCGCGCGTGCCACTCCTCGGCCGCGCCCAGCGCATCGTCGGCGAACAGCGAGCCCCAGCCCACGATCAGGTCGGGGTCCTGGTCGATCACCACCTCGCGCGAGGGATAGCCGCTTTCCGCAATGAAGGGGATGGCGTTGTATTCGTCGGCATAGTTCGGGTCGACCGGGCTGAACCTATGCGCCGTGGCGATGATGCGATCGCCAAGGCCGAGCGCGAGCAGAAGCTCGGTATTGGCCTGGGAAATGCTGACCACGCGCTCGGGCGCGCTCTCGAACACCTGTTCGACCAGCACGCCGTCCTGATTGTAGCTTTCGATGGTCAACGGATAATGCGCGTCCTGGGCCAGTGCGGCCTGCGCAGTGACGAACAGCAGCGCCGCCAGCGCGGCGGCGCCTTTCAGAAACGTCTTCATGGAGTCTCCCCTCTATAAAGTCCCCCCGCCCGCCTGTTGCGCGCGGCCCTCTCAGGCAAGGCTTCCCCAAGGCATGCGCCGCAACCGGCGTAGTTGCCGGTATACGGTTCAAAACCTTCCCTGCTCTGGCAGCTTTATAGCAGCGGCGCGCGGTCACGCAACCCGCGATGAAAAGCCCGTGGTGGACTTCCGGCCGGCTTATGTGGGCAGCGTATCGCCGGAAAAACCCATGCGCGGCTCAGGCCGGCTGGCCACGCTTTTCCAGAAGCTGCATGAAGTTGACGCCCATGTCGCTGCTCCTGAACCACTCGCGGGTCAGGGGGTTGAAGGTCACGCCGGCATTGTCGATCACGTCCATGCCGTTGCGGTAGCAGATCGAGGCGATCTCGGCCGGGGTCACGAGCTTCTCGTATTGATGGGTGCCGGGCGGCAGCCAGCGCAGCACGCGCTCGGCCGCCACGATCGCCAGGGCGAAGGCGCGGGCCGTGCGGTTGATCGAGGCCACGACCATCAGCCCGCCGGGCTTGACCAGCTTGCAGCAGCTTTGCAGGTAGAGCGGCACGTCCGAGACGTGCTCGACCACTTCCATGTTGAGGACGATATCGAAAACCTCGCCCGCTTCGGCCAGCGCTTCGGCCGTCTCGGCGCGATAGTCGATATCGAGGCCGGACTGCTCGGCATGGAGGCGCGCGATGGCGATGTTCTTCTCGCCCGCGTCCGCGCCCACCACTTCGGCGCCGAGCCGCGCCATGGGCTCGCAAAGCAGCCCGCCGCCGCAGCCGATATCGAGCAGCCGCAGTCCCTCGAAGGGGCGCAGCGCCTTGGGGTCGCGGCCGAAATGGGCGCCCGCCTTCTCGCGGATATAGCCCAGGCGCACCGGGTTGAACTTGTGCAGCGGCTTGAACTTGCCGTTGGGGTCCCACCATTCGGCGGCCATCGCGTGGAACTTGTCGATCTCGTCGGGGCGGATGGTGGTCGCGGACATGGCTTCGGCTTCCGGGCTGGCGGGGTCGGGCAACAGGTGCGCGTCCCTCCCGCCGCTGTCAAGCTCAGGGCTCTGGGTCGGGGATGACGAATTGCAGATCGTCGGCCACGGCCTGCCAGTAATGGGTCGTCGCGAATTCGATCCGGGTTATGCCCCTGTAATTGGCGGCGAAATGCGCCGGGCCATAGGCCGAGAGCGTGAGGGTGTCGTCATGGACCAGAATCTCCCCGCGCCAGGCGCGGATGCGCAGGGTCTCGCCCTCGGCGTCGCCCCAGCCGGTGCCGAAATAGCCGCCCAGGAAGTCGAAGGGACGGTCGCTGGCGATGGTCGCGGGGTGGCCCGAGCTGGTATAGGCGACGTGCTCGCCCGACATGGCGGTGTTGATATAGCCCTCGCCGCCATAGAAATGGCTGTGGATCGCGACCCAGTCGGACCAGTGCAGGCCGTGATAGCCGTTGGGGATCTTGAGCAGCCCGGTTCCCGCCAGAAGATCGTCGAAGCCGATGGTGATCGTTTCTCCCCGCACCGCGTCGGGCGCGGACAGGTCGGGCGGCAACGCCGTCTGCACGGGCGCGTTCGTCTCGCTCGCCTCCCGGACAAGCCCCACCGGCTTGGGCGTCGCGGCGGCGACGAGATCGCCCGGGGCGCCCTCGAGGCGCGACATGGTGATGGCCTGCTCGCCATTGTCGGTGCTCACGATCCAGCCCGGCGGCGGGACGACGCGGAATGTATAGGTTCCGGCATCGGGGATCTCATGGCCTTCCTGCGCCAGGGAGGCGATGAAATTGGCGTAGCCGTCGACATTGGTGCGCTGCGTGGTGGTCGCGCCCGAAGCGGGCAGCAGCTCGACCGCGATATTGACGAAGGGGCGGTCCCCCAGGTCGTAGATGCCGTTGGCGTTGAGGTCGCGGAAGACGAAGGACGAGATGTTCATCACGCCATTGCTGGGCCCCGTCCATTCGCGCATCTCGTAATAGCCGCTCTGCGCTACGGCCGGCAGCGTGCCGAAAAGGAAGAGGATGGCGGCGGCGAGGGGGTGTCCGATCTTAAGGCGCGTCATCGGGGCTCCGATGTCTGTCTCCGGTTCGGCGCCAAGGTGCAGGACCCTTTCCGCCAGATCAACCTGAAACGCACAGGGCTAGGCGTATCCGACCCAACCCCTGAAGCTCAGACCCGCATAAAAGAGGCTCACGTCGGAGAATCCGGCCTCGCGCAGCATCAGCGCGTCCTCCTCGGGGGAGAGGATCGCGAGCCGGGTGGCGATCGCCTGTTTGGCGCTCTCGGCATGTGCCGGATCGATGCCGCCGAAGGCCACATGACGGGCGATCCACAGCGCGCGCTCGGGCTCGGCCTGGGGAAAGCTGATATGGGCGACGACGAACGGCGCCCCCGGCCGCAGGCGGCGATGGAGCTGCCGGAGGGTTTCGAGCCGCTGGTCGCGGGGCACGAAATGCAGCGTCAACAGGCAGGTGGCGCCGTCGAACGGGCCGTCCGGGGCCGCGTCGACATAGCCCGTGTGGAGGCGGATGCGGTCCCTGTGGGCGGTCGCGATCTCCTCGGCCACGCGCAGCATGTCCGCGGACGGATCGACCCCGTCGAAGCGCCAGCCGGAATGGTCGTCGGCCAGCGCCTTGAGCTCGAGCCCGCCGCCGGCGCCGAGCACAAGAACCCGCCCGTCCGCGGGCACGCGCTCGGCCAGCAGCATCGCGGTCATGCGGTGGAGGCTGGCAAAGCCGGGCACCTGCCGCGGCGGCCCCTCGGCATAGGCGCGTGCGTGAGCGGCGGTGAAGGCGGCGCCGGCATCGCCGGGCGTGGAATGATTGTTTCTCATGTAACTCATCTTGTTACGTGAGATGAGCGTCCCGTCAAGCGATATGCCGCAACCCGCGGGATATTGATCGCATCGGCGCTTTATGGCACTTGAGCGCCCGCGCGCCCGTCTCATGACGGGCGCTGCCGTTTGCCCATCTCCAAGGATCGTCATGGCGCGGATCGTAATGAAATTTGGCGGCACGTCCGTCGCCGATGTGGACCGCATTCGCCACGCGGCCCGGCACGTCAAGCGCGAGGTCGACGCGGGCAACGAGGTCGCGGTCGTGGTCTCGGCCATGTCGGGCAAGACCAACGAGCTCGTGGGCTGGTGCGCCCAGGCCTCGCCCCTGTTCGACGCGCGCGAATACGATGCCGTCGTCGCCTCGGGCGAGCAGGTGACCGCCGGGCTCATGGCCATCGTGCTGCAGGAAATGGGCATCCAGTCGCGCTCCTATGCCGGCTGGCAGGTGCCGATCGAGACCAATGACACGCACGGCTCGGCGCGCATCACCAATATTGATCCCAAGAATCTCGACGAGCGCATGCGCGACGGCTGGGTGCCGGTGATCACCGGCTTCCAGGGCATCTCGGCCAATGGCCGGATCACGACCCTGGGGCGCGGCGGCTCGGATACGAGCGCGGTGGCCGTGGCCGCGGCGGTCCATGCGGAGCGCTGCGACATCTATACCGACGTGGACGGGGTCTACACCACCGATCCGCGCATCGCGCCCAAAGCGCGGCGGCTCGAGCGCGTCGCCTTCGAGGAAATGCTGGAAATGGCTTCGCTGGGGGCCAAGGTCCTGCAGACGCGCTCGGTGGAACTGGCCATGGCGCAGGGCGTGCGGCTGGTCGTACGCTCGAGCTTCGAGGACCCGGAAGCGGGCAATGCGCCCGGATCGGACTGGGGGCAGACGGGCACCCTGGTCTGCGATGAGGATGAAATCATGGAAAAGCAGATCGTCTCCGGCGTAACCCTCGCCAAGGCCGAGGCCAAGATCACCCTGCGCGGGGTCAAGGACCGCCCCGGCGTCGCCGCCGCCGTGTTCGGCTCGTTGGCCGACGCCCAGATCGTCGTGGACATGATCGTTCAGAACATTTCCGAGGACGGCAACCGCACCGACATCACCTTCACCATTCCCGACGCCGAATTCGACAAGGCGATGAAGGTGCTCAAGGGCGCGCCCGATCTCGAATACGACGCGATCTCGGGCAGTAAGGGCGGGGCCAAGATCTCGGTGGTGGGCGTCGGAATGCGCAGCCACGCGGGCGTTGCGTCCTCCATGTTCCGGGCGCTCGCGGAAAAGGGCATCAACATCCAGTTGATCACGACCTCCGAGATCAAGACCTCGGTGCTGATCGACGAGGAATATGCCGAGCTTGCAGTGCGGGCGCTGCATACCTATTACGGTCTCGACAAGGCCGGCGCCTGAAGAGGCCGCTGCGCCAATCGGAGGGGCGGACCGCAAGCCGCCGGGTAGGACCCATGGCCTTAGCGATTAGCGGGCCGCGCATCCTTTTGCGCCAGTTGCGCGAAACGATGGCGGAGCCGCTGGGCAGCCAGGACAGGCTGGACAAGATCGTCGATCTGATCGCGGACAATATGCGGGCCGACGTATGCTCCTTCTACGTCCTGCGCGATGACGGCGCGCTCGAGCTGTTCGCGACCCACGGGCTCAAGCCCGAATCGGTGCACGTCACGACGCTGCGCCTGGGCGAGGGGCTTGTCGGCCTCATCGCAGCCGAAGCCGAGCCGCTGAGCCTGCAGAACGCGCCCGAGCACCCCGCCTTCGCCTACCGTCCCGAGACCGGGGAGGATCCCTATAATTCCTTCCTGGGCGTGCCGGTGCTGCGCGCGGGCCAGACCCTGGGCGTGCTCGTGGTCCAGAACACCGAGCGGCGCTCCTATGGCGAGGACGAGACCGAGGCGCTGCTGACCACGGCGACGATCCTGGCCGAAATGGTCTCGACCGCCGATTTCGACGCCCTGATCAAGCCGGGTTCCGATATCGACCTGCGGCGCCCGCGCATGTTCAAGGCCGTCGCCTTTTCCGAGGGCATCGCGCTCGGCCAGGTCGTGCTGCACGACCCGCGCGTGGTGGTCACCAATTTCGTCGCCGACGACGTCGATGCGGAAAAGGCCCGGCTCGATCACGCCATGCGCACCATGCGCGTCTCGATCGACGACATGCTCAATTCGGGCGACATGCAGATCGCCTCGGACCACCGGGACATCCTCGAAACCTACCGGCTGTTCGCCCATGACCGGGGTTGGATGCGCCGCATGGAGGAGGCGATCGATTCCGGGCTCACGGCCGAGGCCGCGGTCGAGCGGGTGCAGAACGACACCCGCGCCCGCATGATCCGCCAGACCGATCCCTATCTGCGCGACCGGCTGCACGATCTCGACGACCTCGCCAACCGGCTGCTGCGGATCCTCACCGGCAACGGGCTGCATTCCTCGGCCCGCGACCTGCCCGATAATGCGGTGCTCGTGGCGCGCAACATGGGGCCGGCCGAACTGCTCGAATACGACCGCACCAAGCTGCGCGCGGTGGTACTCGAGGAAGGCGCCACCACCTCCCACGTCTCCATCGTCGCGCGCTCGGTCGGGCTGGTCGCGGTGGGCCAGGCGGATTCGGTGGTCTCGGTTTCCGAGAACGGGGACGACATCATCGTCGACGGCTTCACCGGCGCGGTGCATCTGCGCCCGCCTCCCGATGTCGAGGCGAGCTATGTCGACAAGGTCAAGCTCACGGCGCGGCGCCAGGCCCATTACGCCGCGCTGCGCGACAAGCCCGCGATCACCAGGGACGGGGTCGAGGTCACGCTCCTGCACAATTCGGGGCTGCTGGCCGACATGGCCGCGCTCGAGGATACCAATGCCGCGGGCGTGGGGCTTTTCCGCACCGAATTGCAGTTCATGATCGCCTCCAAGCTCCCGCGCTTGAAGGAACAGGCCGAGCTTTACGCCGAGGCGATCCGGCTCGCGGGCGGCAAGCCCATCGTCTTCCGCCTGCTCGATATCGGCGGCGACAAGGTCATTCCCTATATGCGGTCGATGGCCGAGGAGAACCCGGCCATGGGCTGGCGCTCGGTGCGCCTGGCGCTGGACCGGCCGGGCCTCCTGCGCACCCAGGTGCGGGCGCTCCTGCAGGCCGCCGATGGCGGGCCGCTCAAGGTGCTCGTGCCCATGGTCACCGAGACGCGCGAGTTCACCAAGGTCAAGCGCGTGGTCGAGCGCGAGGCCGAACGGCTCACCCGCATGGGCGGCAAGCGGCCCGAAACGCTGGAGCTGGGCGCCATGGTCGAGGTGCCCTCGCTGCTGTTCGAGCTCGACCAGCTCCTGGCCGAGGCCGATTTCATCTCCATCGGGTCCAACGACCTGGTGCAGTTCCTGACCGCGGCCGACCGCGCCAATCCGCGCGTCGCCAGCGCCTACGACCCGATCGCGTTGCCGCGGCTGCGAGCCATGAAGCTGGTGGTGGACGCGGCCGCGAAATTCAATCGCCCGCTCACCATGTGCGGTGAGCTGGCCGGGCGCCCGCTCGAAGCCCTGGCCCTCATGGCCATCGGCATGAACCGGCTGTCCATGGGCGCGTCCTCGATCGGCCCGATCAAGGAAATGATCCGCTCGATCGAGCTGGGTCCCGTTCGCGCCGCGCTGGGGGAAATCCTCGCCTTCGGGTCGGATGGCGGCTCGGTGCGCGAGCTCTTGGCCGACCACCTCCGGCGCCAGAACGTCCCGCTCTAGCCGTCACCTTTCACCTCTTTCGGATTGCGTCCCCCATGGCCGGATTGCCCACAGAAAAGCTCGACGCCCTCGAACGCCGCTTCGAAGCGATCGAGCACGGCATGTCGGCCAATCCGGACCCCGACGCCTATATCCGGCTGTCCAAGGAATATTCCGAACTCTCCCCGGTGGTCGCGAAAATCCGCGCCTACAAGACCGCGCTCAGCGACCTTGCCGGCGCCGAGGAGCTCTACGAGTCCGGCGACAAGGACATGGCCGAGTTGGCCTATGAGGAAATGTCGGGGCTCAAGGAGCAGATCGAAGGCCTGACCCAGGAGATTCGCATTCTCCTGTTGCCCAAGGACGCGGCGGACGAAAAGAGCGCCATCCTCGAAGTGCGCGCCGGCACGGGCGGGGACGAGGCGGCGCTGTTCGCGGGCGATCTCTTCCGCATGTATCAGCGCTATGCCGAGAACCAGGGCTGGCGGGTCGAGGTGATGGAGGCGTCCGAGGGCGACGCGGGGGGCTTCAAGGAGATCATCGCCAACATCTCCGGGCAGGGCGTCTTCGCCAAGCTCAAGTACGAATCGGGCGTGCACCGGGTGCAGCGCGTGCCCGAGACCGAAGGATCGGGCCGCATCCACACTTCGGCGGCTACCGTCGCCGTGCTGCCCGAGGTCGAGGAGATCGACATCGAGATCCGGCCCGAGGATATCCGGGTCGACACCATGCGCTCCTCGGGCGCGGGCGGCCAGCACGTCAACACCACCGATTCGGCGGTGCGCATCACCCATATTCCCACCGGAATCGTCGTCACCTCCTCGGAAAAGAGCCAGCACCAGAACCGCGCCACGGCCATGAAGGTCCTGCGCGCCCGGCTCTACGAGGAGCAGGAGAGCAAGGCCTCGACCGAGCGCGCCGAAAGCCGGCGCACCCAGGTGGGCTCGGGCGATCGCTCCGAGCGCATCCGCACCTATAATTTCCCTCAGGGGCGCGTCACCGACCACCGCATCAACCTGACCCTCTACAAGCTGCCGCAGGTGATCGCCGGCGAAGCGCTGGGCGAGTTGATCGACGCCCTGGTCACCGAGAACCAGGCCGCGCAATTGCTCGCCATGGAGCAGGGGAACTGACCCCTGCCATCGGCCAGCTCTGGCGCGCGGGCCGCGACTGCCTCATCGATGCCGGCATCGACAGCGCGGCGCTCGACGCTCGGCTTCTGGCCCGGCACGCCCTCGGGCTCGACGCCACGGCGCTGATCGCGCGCGAGCGCGACCCGGTTTCTCCGGAGGCCGAAGCCCGGTTCGCCGACCTGCTCGCGCGCCGCCTCGCCGGCGAGCCGGTGGCGCGCATCATCGGGCGCAAGGAATTCTACGGGCTCGATTTCGGCCTCAACGCCGCGACCCTCGTGCCCCGGCCGGAAACCGAGATGCTGGTCGATTTCGGCCTTCAGGCGCTCGATCCCGATGCGCCGGCGACGATCCTCGATCTCGGCACGGGCACCGGCTGCATCGCGCTGGCGCTGCTGGCCCATCGTTCCCACGCCCGCGCGGTAGGCATCGACCTCGCCCCCGACGCTGCGGCGCAGGCGCAGGCCAATGCCGAGGCGCTGGGCCTTGCGCCGCGCTTTGCGGTCCGCACCGGCTCGTGGTTCGCGCCTCTTGCCGCGGGCGAGTGCTTCGACCTCATCGTCTCCAACCCGCCCTATATCGGCTCGTCCGTCATCGACACCCTCGCTCCCGAGGTGCGCGACCACGATCCGCGCGCCGCGCTCGATGGCGGGGAGGACGGGCTCGCGCCCTATCGCGTGCTCGCCGCCGGGCTCCTCGACCGGCTCAATCCCGGCGGCCTTGTGGCCTTCGAGATGGGCTGGGACCAGGGCGCAGCGGTGGCCGCGCTTTTCTCGGCCGCAGGTCTTGAAGACGTGGCCGTTCATACCGATCTTTCGGGTCAGGATCGCATGGTCACCGGCCGCCTGACTCCGCCATAAGTTTTACGGTGCTTCCGCTATATTTTGCTTGGAATGCCGGGGCGAAGCGGTTAGGTTGCCGGCGCTGACAGGGCGCGGGATGGCTCGCGCCGCGTTTGCCACCCATCCATTTCCGGCGCTTGTGGCGTTTCCATATTCGGAAACCCTTCGGCCTCGGCCATGCCTGGCGTGGTGGCATGCGCTGTTTGGCTCCTTGGGAAGCCAAGACGTAAGGCGATTCCGGCGACCGGATAGGCGGGCGCAGGGCAGCCTCAGATACGGCTTTGAGCGGGTGGCCGCTTCCCGATTCGATTTATGTCCCGCACCAGTCCTGACGCAACTTTGAAGCGAGCAGATGAGACCAAACCAGCAGAACAACAAGCAGCGTTCGCGCAACCGCGGTAACAACAACAACCGGGGACGCGGCGGCAACCCGCTCTCGCGCAATTACGAAAGCAACGGCCCCGACGTCCGGGTGCGCGGCAATGCCGCCCATATCGCGGAGAAATACGTCCAGCTTGCCCGCGACGCCGCATCGTCCGGCGATGGGGTGATGGCCGAGAACTATCTCCAGCACGCCGAGCATTATTTCCGCATCATTTCCGCGGCCCAGGCCCAGTTCCAGCAGCGCCAGGACGGCGGCTTTGCCGGCGACCGCGACGAGGGCGACGACGAGGGCTACGAGGATCAGCCCCAGCAGCGCCAGCAATTCGCCCGCAACGAGGCGCGCGACCAGCGCGAGCCCGAGCGCGCCGAAGAGAGCGAGGACGCCGAGGGCGGCGAGGTTCAGGCCGAACCCCAGCCCCAGCCGGCGCGCCGCCAGCGCCGCGCAGCACCCCAGGCCGAAGCGGCCGAGGCCGGCGAAGCGCCTGCTGCCGAAGCCGCTGCAGAAGACGGCGAGACCCGGCCGCGCCGTACCCGGCGTCCGCGCCGTCCGCGCGTATCCGAGGACGAGGGCAGCGCCTCCGAGCTGCCGGCCTTCCTCACCGAGGGCCGGGAGACCGCGGCCGAATAGGCCCTTCTCCAAACACCGAGAAATATCGACAAGGCCGGGCTCGTCCCGGCCTTTCCTTTTTCCCGGGCGCTCCCATATGAGGTTGACGTGGATCAGCGCCATTCCCGGGCTGATGCCGTAAAACCAAGACAACGCTTCGGGCGTTTCCCATCCGTGCCGCGAAGCGGGCGAGGGGTGACGCGCCAGGGCAAGGAGAGTTGGACCGATGAACATCGAAAAATACACCGAACGCGCGCGCGGCTTCATCCAAAGCGCCCAGCAGGCGGCGCTCTCGCGCGGCCACCAGCAGTTTTCCCCCTTTCACCTCTTGAAGGTGCTGATGGATGACGACCAGGGGCTCGCCTCCGGTCTCATCGAGCGCGCCGGCGGCGATCCCAAGGCGGTGCGCGCCGCGGTCGAGGCGGGGCTGGCCAAGCTCCCGACGGTTTCGGGCGACAATGGCCAGGTCTATCTCACGCGCGAGCTGGCGCGGGTCTTCGAAACCGCCGAGGAGGCGGCCAAGAAGGCCGGCGACAATTTCGTCACCGTCGAGCGCCTGCTGCTCGCGCTGGCGATCGAGAAGGATTCCGATGCCGGCAAGGCGCTCGCCAGCGCCGGCGTCACCGCGAACGCGCTCAACGAGGCGATCAACGCCTTGCGAAAGGGCCGCACGGCGGATTCGGCCTCGGCCGAGCAGAGCTACGACGCGCTCAAGCGCTATGCCCGCGACTTCACCGAGGAGGCGCGCGAAGGCAAGCTCGACCCCGTGATCGGCCGCGACGAGGAAATCCGCCGCACCATCCAGGTGCTCAGCCGCCGCACCAAGAACAATCCGGTGCTGATCGGCGAGCCCGGCGTCGGCAAGACCGCCATCGCCGAGGGTCTGGCCCTGCGCATCGTCAATGGCGACGTGCCCGAATCGCTCAAGAACAAGTCCCTGCTGGCGCTGGACATGGGCGCTCTGATCGCGGGCGCGAAATATCGCGGCGAGTTCGAGGAGCGGCTGAAATCCGTGCTCAACGAGGTCTCGGCGGCCGAAGGGCAGGTGATCCTGTTCATCGACGAGATGCACACGCTCGTGGGGGCCGGCAAGGCCGATGGCGCCATGGACGCCAGCAACCTTTTGAAGCCTGCGCTGGCGCGCGGCGAGCTCCATTGCGTGGGCGCCACGACGCTGGACGAATACAAGAAATATGTCGAGAAGGACGCCGCGCTCGCCCGCCGCTTCCAGCCCGTCTTCGTCAACGAGCCCACAGTCGAGGATACGATCTCGATCCTGCGCGGGCTCAAGGAAAAGTACGAGCTGCACCACGGCGTGCGCATTTCCGATTCCGCCCTGGTCTCGGCCGCGACGCTGTCCAATCGCTACATCACCGACCGCTTCCTGCCCGACAAGGCCATCGACCTCATGGACGAGGCCGCGGCCCGGCTGCGCATGGCGGTGGACAGCAAGCCCGAGGCGCTGGACGAGCTCGACCGCCGCATCATCCAGTTGAAGATCGAGCGCGAGGCGCTCAAGAAGGAGGATGACGAGGCCTCGAAAGCCCGGCTCGGCCGGCTCGAAACCGAGCTCGCCGACCTCGAGGACGAATCCAACGCCTTGACCCAGCGCTGGCTCACGGAAAAGGAACGGCTCGCCGGCGGCACCAAGCTCAAGGAAGAGCTCGACGCCGCGCGCACCGAGCTGGAGCTGGCCCAGCGCAAGGGCGATCTCGCCCGGGCGGGCGAACTGGCCTATGGGGTGATCCCCGATCTCGAGCGGCGGTTGAAAGATGCCGAGGGGCTGGAAGCCACCGGCACCGGCATGGTCGAGGAGGTGGTGACCCCCAACCACATCGCCCAGGTGGTCTCGCGCTGGACCGGCGTGCCGGTGGACAAGATGCTCGAAGGCGAGCGCGACAAGCTCTTGCGCATGGAAGACGAGCTCTCCAAGCGCGTCATCGGCCAGCCCGAGGCGGTGGAAGCCGTCTCGCGCGCGGTGCGGCGTGCCCGCGCCGGCCTGCAGGACCCCAACCGGCCGATCGGCTCGTTCATGTTCCTCGGCCCCACGGGCGTGGGCAAGACCGAGCTGACCAAGGCGCTGGCGCAATTCCTGTTCGACGACGAGACCGCCATGGTGCGGCTCGATATGTCGGAGTTCATGGAAAAGCACGCGGTCGCCCGGCTGATCGGCGCGCCTCCGGGCTATGTCGGCTACGAGGAAGGCGGCGTGCTCACCGAAGCGGTGCGGCGCCGGCCCTATCAGGTGATCCTGCTCGACGAGATCGAGAAGGCGCATCCGGACGTGTTCAACGTGCTGTTGCAGGTGCTCGATGACGGGCGTTTGACCGACGGCCAGGGCCACACGGTCGATTTCCGCAACACGCTGGTGATCATGACCTCCAACCTCGGCGCAGAATATCTCGCGGCCCAGCCCGATGGCGAGCCCGTGGACATGGTGCGGGGCAAGGTGCTCGACGCGGTCAAACTGGCCTTCCGGCCCGAGTTCCTCAACCGCGTGGACGAGATCCTGCTCTTCCACCGGCTCGAGCGCAGCCAGATGGGCGCCATCGTGGATATCCAATTGAAGCGCCTGCAGAAGCTCCTCGACGAGCGCGAGATCACCCTCGAAGTGACCGAAAAGGCCCGCGAATGGCTGGCCCGCGAAGGCTATGACAGCGCCTATGGCGCCCGTCCCCTGAAGCGCGTCATCCAGCGCAGCGTGCAGGACGAGCTGGCCGAAAAGCTCCTCGCCGGCGAGATCATGGACGGCTCGACCGTCGAGGTCGACGCCGACGAGACCGGCATCGTCATCCGCCCGCTGATCGTGGGCGAGGTGGTGGAGGGACAACCCCAGCCCAACGCGGCGGAATAAGCTCTGCCGCTATGACGCCATGAACCGAAAAGGCCCCGGAAACGGGGCCTTTTTGCGTCTCCGGCCGCTCCCGCATGGTAAGCGCCTTAAGAACCAAAGCTGCCATTGCCCTATAGGGACGATCATGCTCTCTCATGGTCCATGAGCAGAAACGTCACGGATTTGCGGCAGGTTCTGGACGCCATATTGTCCATGGGCCGAGGCGGGGAGATCGCCGTTGTCGGGGTATGCGGCCTTGCGGGAGCGGGAAAGACCACGCTTTGCAAGTCCATTGTCGCCGCGCTCCCGGGATATGCGTTCCATCTCGATTGCGACCGTTTTTCCGCCTGGAGCCTGACGGAGCGCGAGGAGCGCATCGCGCTCGCCCGCGCTTCAGGAAATTGCGCGCGTGTAAACGCCGAGGAAAACCCGCAAAACTGGTATGATTGGTCCGGTATAGGCGCGGCCATCGACTCCCTGCGGCGGACGCGCTCTTTCGCGTGGGATCGAGCTTGGAACCGTGAGACGGGCCTCCTTGACGCGCGCTACAGTCTCTTCCTTTCCGCCTCCGGCTCGGCGGTGGTCTTGTGCGATTGCATCTTCCTGCTGCACGAGCCTGTCCGTGCATGGCTCGACGGCGTGATCATGGTGCAGGCGTCGGACGAGGCCATTGCGCTGCGCCGCCGTCGCAGGGCGCGGAACGAGACAGCGGAGGGCGCGGCGCGCGAACGGCAGGCGCGATTTGAGCGGCCCTATTTCGAGCGCCTCCACGCCTGCGCGGACCTGATCGTGTCATTCTGACACGAGGGAGAGGGGGAGTTCGTCCCTGCAATCTCGGCGGCGCTGTCCCGGCGCGGGCGCTATCTATGACGAAGGGGCTTCTTCCGCATGCGAGGGGCGCATCCCGTCATCCGGCGCCGCTCACAAATCCTCGACCGCGAACCCTGTTTCCGCCTGGATCATCTCCGCGACGATGCGGCGGTGGCAGCCCGAGGCGTGGGCTTCGTAGCAGAGCAGCGCCGCCTTCTCTTCGCGGACGATGGCGATGGCGCGGGCCAGTTCGGCCTGCGCTTCGGGCGTTTCCATATGGGCCCTGAAGATCGCCTCCATCTCGCCGATGCGGCCTTTTCGCGCCGCGTCCCGGCCAGACCTGGGCGTGCCCAGGCCGCGCAGATGTTCGTAGGCGATCCCCTCAGCTTCGAGCGAATCGCGCAGGATCGTCTTCGAGAATCCCGGCCGGCGCGAGGCGGCCACGGCGCGCACGTCGACGAGAATCCCGACCCCGGCGGCCTTGAGCTTGCCGATCACCTCGGGCAGTGCCGCGGCCTCGTAGCCGATGGTGAAAAGCGTGCCGCTCATCGCGCCTCCGTCCGCCGCACCATTTCCGCGATCCATACCGGCGCATAGGGCGGGGTGCAGCCGGGGGAGGCGGGATAGTCGATCAGCACTTCGAGCTTTTCCCCGATCCCGATCGCCCGCGCGCGCAGGCTTGGATTGTGGATGCCGATCTCGGCGAGACAATGGTTCATCGCCCATTGCTTGGGTTCGGGCGCGGTCTTCATCTCGGCTTCGATCTGGTCGAGCAGGGCGGGAAGGTCCAGCCCCGCCGGGTCCTTGATCACCTTTTCGGTGGTGAGGCTCCAGCCGGCGCGGCCGACAAGGCCGTCCTCGTCCTTCCAGCGCAAGCGCAGCACCTCCTTGTGCCTGCCGGGCTTGACGAGGTGGGTGACCAGCCAGTCGAGCAGCTTGGGCGCGCTGACCTCGCGGATCATCGCGTCCAGTTCGTCGGTCGTATAGGCGCTCGGCTTGGAGATCAGGGTCGCCAGCAGCCGCGCCGCGGTGTCGCCCGTGGTCCAGAGGTCCTTGGCCAGCGCGTTCTGGGTTTTCAAACGCTTGGCGAGGTCGCGCAGGCGCGAGAGGTTCACCCGGTGGTCGTCGCCGCGCGCCGCATTGGCCGCCCGCATTGCGGGGTCTTCGAGCGCCCTGAGCGCGGCCATCACGTCGTCACGCGATACCGTATCGGTCATCTGGTTTCCCTTCCTATCGCCGGGATTCATAGCGCTCCCGCACGTATTGGGAAATATAGGTGCTCAGCCCCCGTCCCTCATGGGCAAGGCGCTTCATCCGGTCCACATGCGCGCGGCCGGGCTTGGCATGGCTGTAGCGATAGGTGCCGCCGGTCTTGAACGTCACCTCGATCCAGTCGCCGCCCTCTGCAAAGGCGGCGACGCCCGAGGCTCCGCTGAGGTCGCGATAGGGCGGCATGGCCGGACCATAGCACAGGCCCGGCACGGCGTCAGGCGCCGGCGGGCTCGGCCGCTGCCGGCGGGGCGGGCGGATCGTCGGGGCCGCCGCGATAATAGGCCGAGAGCTTGCGGTATTGCGGCGAGTTGAACGCGAGGATGGTCACCAGCACGCCCAGGAACCCGGCCACGGTGAAGACCAGCGCGATGCCGCGGTCCGGGCCCGTGCCGAACCAGCCCCCGATGGCGTCGGCGCCCGCGCCGTCGGTCATGAAGGGGATGACGATGAACTGGGTCAGCGGGCCGATGAGGAAGGCGGTCAGCGGCGAGGCCGCCATCTCGACCGATTGGGCGAAGCCGAACACGCGCCCCTGGCGTTCCAGCGGCACCACTTTCTGCAGCGTCGTCTGCTCCGCGGCCTCGGCAAAGGGGCCGAGCAGCATCCAGATGAAGCACCCGCCGGCCAGCAGCCAGATCGAGGGCTGGATGGTGAAGACGCAGCACACGCTCCAGGTGATGAGGTTGACCAGCAGCAGCGTGCGCAGCGGGTTTCGGCCCAGCCCCACGCGCGAGATGACCAGCCCCGAGAGGATGAAGGCGGTCGAGAGCACGCCGAACAGCAGGCCCCAGACCTCGACCGAGACCAGCGACAACCCATAGGCGTCGAGCAGCGCCATGAAGATGCCGCCGAGGAAATTGTTGAACGTGGCAAAGAAGATCAGCGCGAACAGGCCCGGCACCGCGGCGATGACGCGGATCGTGCCGGCGATGTCGATGCGCTTGGGCTCGGCGGGCGCGTCCTCGGCCGGGGCGGCCCCTCGCTCGTCCACGTTGACGAAGCTCAGGTGCACGAAGACCAGCGCCGTGAACCCGAGCGCCAGCACCAGCGTGCCCAGCATGCCGGTATAGGCGACGAGAAAGCCCGAGATCACCGAAGTGGTCAGGAACCCGATGCCGGTCACCATGCCTACCAGCCCGTTGGCCTTGTCGCGCTCCTCCTCCGGAATCAGGATGGTCACCAGGGTGGCGAGCGCGATGGAGCGGATATTGCCCGCGATCACCCCCAGCATGATGAGCAGCACGAAGACCCAGAGATAGGCGCCGTAGGGATCGGTGAAGGCCCCTTCGGGCTCCAGCAGCACCATGGCGAGCGAGGCGGCGTAAAACACCAGCGAGATCGCGCTCGAGCCGAGCATGGAGATGCGCTTGCCGTTGTGATCGACGATCGAGCCGAGCCAGAAGCCTAGGCCCGCGGTGAACACTAGGTAGATGCCCGCCACCATGCCGGTCGCGAAGACGGACTGGGTCTCGATATAGATCCAGAAGGTCAGCGCGAACCAGACCGTGAAATTGGTGACATTGGCAACGAGGTTGTTGCCGAGGATCTGGTGGAACGGGGTCATGGCCGGGGTCCGCACGGTCGGTCGAGGCACGGAAACTAAGGTGCGGCGATGAATTTGGAAACCCCGATTGAAAACGCCGGCGCGAGGTCTCTCTGCGAGAGTATTCATGCGTAAGGCATTATTGATGTTTTGCGAGGACTTTGATGCATCTGGCGCTTAAGGCGCCTTTTTACCGTGGGGGCGGCAGGGATGGACGGCAAGGGGCAGGGCGAAAGACGGGCGTCATGGCCGCGGGTCTTTGCGGGATTGTCCGGCAGTTATCTCGTCCTCGACGCGGCCGAAGGCGGCGCGCGCCCGGTGCGCCCCATGCACACGCGCACCCTGGCCTGGGACGCCATCGTGATCGAGACGGCCGAGCCGGTGCTGACGGGGAGCGCGGTGGCGCTCAATGTCAGCGGCGTGGGCCTGATCAACGGACGGGTCTCGGCCGCCGCGCCGGGCGGGTTCGTGGTCGAGCCGCGGTTCGAGAGCGCCGAGGCGCTGCAGGCCTTCCTCACCAAGCTCGCCTGGCTCAAGAAATTCTTCGGCCGCCAGGCGCGCAACCAGCGCGATGGCGACAGGCACCGCGTGGCGCCGCGCCCGGTCGTCTGGCGCGGGCCGTCGCGGGACGATCGCGGCGATCTCTACGACATCTCGAAATCGGGCGCGGCCATCCTTGCCGATCGCCTGCCCGCCCTGGGTGAGGCGATCATCGTCGGCGCGGTGCCGGCAGTGGTGACGCGCCATTTCGAGACCGGGTTCGCGGTGCGCTTCGCCACCCCGTTCCAGGGGCTCGCCGACGCGCTCGCCCAGCTCGCGGGCACTCCTGCGGCGGACGCCTAGTTCCGCGCGTCGAGCGCGGCGGCGATCTGCGGCAGCAGCCGATCGAGGGCGTAGGGAATCGAAAACACCGAGCTGTTGGACAGCGCCAGGTCCTCGAGCACATAGAAGGTGCCGCCCCGGACCGAGCTCCAGTTGGCGAGGGTGGGGATGGTCGCGATCATTTCCTCTTCGGTCTGCCCGAAGGGATAGACCAGCGCCACGTCCGCATCATAGGCGCCCACCTGTTCGGCCGAGACGATAACACTGCCTGCGCCCGCCGGCAGATTGGTCGCGTTCTCGATGGGCGAAAAGCCGGTGGCATAGAGGATGCGGTTGACGATGTGCGCGTCGGAATAGCTGTAGATATCGGCCCCGAAAATATCGAAGTAATTGGCCGTCAGGCCGGCAAACTGGGGATAGGCCGCGCGCTGCCGGGCGTAATAGGCGTCGAGCTCGGCCAGCAGCGCCTCCCCGTCCGCTTCACGCCCCAGCGCCTGGGCAACCAGCCGGACGGCATCGTCGGTATCGGCGCCCCAGGGCACCGCGCCTTCGGGCAGGGCGAGGGTGGGTGCGATCTCGGAGAGCCGCTGGTGTTCCTCGGGGTCGCCGCCCGAGGTGACGTTGACGATGAGGTCCGGTTCCATCGCGAGGATCGCCTCGTAATTGTACGTGCCCTGCTCGTGCCAGACCACCGGCGTGGTATCCCCCAGGGCATCCTCGGCCCAGGGGCCGACGCCGCTCTCGAAATCGTAGCGCGAATTGATCGCCACCGGGATTTCCCCCAGCGCAAGCAAGGTGTCCGTGTCGCGATTGGTGAGCACCACGATGCGCGTCGGCGCCGCCGGAACGACGGTTTCCCCAAGCGCGTGGCGCACGGTCACCGGAAAGGGGCCGTCCTGGGCCAGCGCGGGCGCGGCGAGCGCGGTCATGGCAAGAAGCGCGAGGGTGAACGAACGCATAGGGAAGGGCTCCGGATCATGCCTCCAAGCGAGGCCGGCGCATCCTATGAATATGAGTTAAGCTGTCAAGTTAGCGCAGTTCGGACAGCACCTCGCCCAGCGCCCGTGCGAAGATCTCGATTTCGTCGGGCCGGCCGATGGAGACCCGGATCAGCCGGTCGAGGCCGGGCGCGGTTGGCTTGCGGATGAAGACGTCGCGCGCGGCCAGCCCGTCCAGAACCGCGCGGGCGAAGCCGCCGTCCCCGCCGCAATCGATGGCGAGGAAATTGGTGGCGCTGGGGAGCGGGGTGAGCCGGTTCTCGCGCGCGACGGCCGCGATGCGGTCGAGCCCGGCGCGGGTGCGGGCCAGCACGCTGTCCAGCCATTCGGCATCGTCCAGCGCGGCCAGGGCCGCGGCCTGTCCGGGCCGGGTGACGCCGAAATGGTTGCGGATGATGTCGAAGCCGCCGATGGCGTCGGGATGGCCGAAGGCATAGCCCAGGCGCATGCCGGCGAGCCCATAGGCTTTCGAGAAGGTGCGGAAGCGCATGACGTTCCCGCGTTCAGGCGAAACGGGCGGAAGGTGGTTCGGGTCGCAATATTCCGCATAGGCCTCGTCGAGCACGACCAGCGTCTCATCGGGCACGGCCTCGATAAAGGCCTCGACCTCCGCCGCGCTTTTCATCGAGCCCGTGGGATTGTCGGGATTGGCGAGATAGACCATGCGCGCTTGGGTCCTCTGCGCGGCGTCGGCCAGCGCCTCGAGATCGTTGGCCTCGTTCCGGTAGGGCACCGCGGTCACCACCGCCCCCTGCGCCGCGACGTGATAGAGGAAGGTCGGATAGGCGCCGAGGGAGGTCACGACCGCGTCGCCGGGCGCGAGATAGAGCCGGCACACCGTGCCGAACAGCCCGTCTATGCCTTCCCCCACCGTCAGCGCCGCGAGGGGCAGGCCGAGCCGCTCGGCCAGCCTTTCGCGCAGGGCAAGGTTCTCGGAGTCGCCGTAGAAATTCATCTCCGCCGCTGCCCGGGTCATGGCCGCGATCGCGTGCGGCGAGGGGCCGAACGGGCTTTCATTGGCGCCCATGCGGGCCCGGAACGGGCGTCCGCGCGTGCGCTCCAGCGCCTCGGGCCCGACAAAGGGCACGGTGCGGGGCAGGGCGGCGATGATGGGCGCGAGCCGGGGAGCTGTCATGGCCCAATTCGATACGGGCTCGCGCGATTTTTGGAAAGTCCCGCCTCTCAGGTCGGCTCCAGCGCCGTGTCGCGCGTCACCCAGTGCCCGCCGGGCGTCCATTCGCGCACGCAGATGGTGATGCGGTCCTCCTGAAGATCCACGAGATTATAGGCATTGGGGTGCCCGCGCAGACGCGTGGACAGGGTCGAGGAGGTCTGGAGCACCAGCACCGGCGCGGTCGCGGCCTGGCGCGGGCCCTCGAACGCATCCTCGCGGATTTCGCCGGGATGCTCGTGGCGGCGCACATAGGTCATGTGGAAATGCCCCGACATCACCATGCGCACCCCGAGCCGGGCGAAGGTCTGCAGCGCGAGGTCGGCGCGCTTGACCAGCCGCATCTTCTTTTGCATCGCCTCCTCGGGAAACAGCAGCGGATGGTGCGCCACCACGACGCGCACCGCGTCCTCGGGCACGGTGGAAAAGCGGTGCTCCAGGGTTTCGAGCTGGCGACGGTCGATCGAGCCATGCGCCCAGTTGAGCCCCCAGCGGAACTGGCGCGAGGTGTTGAGCCCGGCAATGGCGAGCTTGCCCTGCACGAGGAACGGCTCGAGCTCGGGGTCGATAAAGTCCCGGAACAGGCCGTAGGGATCGAAGATCCGGCGCACCATGTTGATCTGCGGCACGTCGTGATTGCCCGGAACCGCGAAGACCGGAGCCTTGAGCGTATCGAGAAAGGCGCGCGCCTGGGCGAATTCCTCGCGCGTGCCCATTTGGGTGAAATCCCCGCTCGCCACCACGAGATCGGGCGCCTGGCTGTCGATATCGGCGGCGAGGCTGTCGGCGACCGCCTGGTCGTGGCGGCCGAAATGCAGGTCTGAAAGATGGGCAATGCGCACAGGCCTAGAATCCCTGCGCCGTTTCGAGGACGAGGTTTTCCTGCGCCTTTTCGGGGTCTGCAACAACCGGCGCGAGAATGGGCAGCGCGCGCGGGCGGATGGTGAAGTGCATGGGCATCTCCAGGGTCATGATCTCTCCGTCGAACATCACCTGGCGCGTCTTTTTCTTGTCGCGCAGGGTGACCGAATGGGCGGTCCGGATCGAAAGCGCCTCGTAATCGCGCCAGCGGCCCAGCACCATGAGCGCGGCGAGCTTGATCGCATCGCCGGGGTTGAGGTGCCGGAGGGTGTAAAGCGAGAGATAGCCCTGATCGAGATTGGGCCGGGCGAAGAAACGGCCGAAGCCCTCGTCATAGGTATTGGTGCCGACCGCCAGGGCCTGCACGCGTTCGATGCGCTTGTCCCCGTCATCGGTCGTGATCTCGACCGCGAAGCGCCTGGCCCGCACCAGCCGCCGCGTCACGTAGCGCAGAAAGCCGATGGTCGCGCCGATGCCGGGTTTGCCGCGGATATGCTCGCGTCCGGCGGCGAGCTCGGGAATGGTGCCCACCACCACCTTGTGCAGGAAAGGCCGGCCGTTGACCTCGCCCACGTCGATGGCGTGCGGCTCCATGAGCGCAAGCTGGGCCACGGCCTGGGGAAGGTCGAGCGGGATGCCCAGGTCGCGGGCGAGAAGGTTGGCGGTGCCCAGCGGCAGGATGGCCATGACCTTGTCGGTGTCGGCGGTGTGCAGCGCCGCGGCCACGGCGGTCACCGTGCCGTCCCCGCCCGCGGCGACGACCGCGTCGCAGGCGCTCGCGACCGCCTTGGCGATGCGCGCGTCCAGCGGGGTCTCGAATTCGGCGTCGATAATCGCTTCGAGCCCGGCCGCGGCAAAGGCATCCTGCAGGGTCTCGGGATGGTGCGCGATCTCGGTGGCGGTGCCCGAACGGGCGTTGAGAATCACATAGAAGCTGCGCTGCATGGTCAGGGTCCCTCCACGGCAAAGTCTGGCGCCGTGCCTGCCGGTGGCGTGCGGGCGTTCCGGTTCGACCGCACGATAAGACAAGAGCTCCATCGCAACGCACCGGAGCGCCGAAGGTTCACTTCATCCGTAAGGGCCCTTGTGACTCGTGAGAAACCGATCTAGCATGAACATATAGAGAACATGTATGGAGTCGGATGAATGACCCAGGTCAATTATGTCGAGTGGCAGAGCCGCGATGTCGCGCGCAGCAAAGCCTTCTTCAGCGCCGCGTTCGGGTGGCAATTCACCGATTACGGGCCCGATTACGCCGCCTTCGCGGAAGGGCTGGACGGGGGCATAGAGACCGCACTGGACGAGCCGCGCGCCCCGCTCGTGGTGCTCAAGACCGACGACCTGGCGGCCGCGCTCGACCGGGTGGTCGCGGCCGGGGGCGAGATCGTGCGGCCGATCTTTCCCTTCCCCGGCGGGCGGCGCTTCCACTTCCGCGAGCCGGGCGGGGCGGAACTGGCGGTCTGGAGCGAGGTCTAGGATCGATCGGCAGAGGCGATTTCGGCTGGAGCCGCACACCCGACGTCATTCCGGCATTCATTGCCGGAATCCAATCCGATGTCGGCACACTGCGAAGGCCGGGAGATTGAATACCGATTCACCCGAAGCCGCTTCTTGCGCTTCGGCGAGCGCCCTAGGGAGAGCTCGCCGCTACCGTCAGGGGCGCCTGGTCGTTGGCGAGCAGGCTGCGGATCTGGGCGACCGAATTGCTGAAGGCGGGAAGATATTGCGGATCGAGGCTGTTGGCCCGGGGCAGGCGCACCGAGAGCGGATCGGTGGTGTTGCCGTTGATCTTGATCTCGAAATGCAGGTGCGGCCCGGTCGATTGCCCGGTGGTGCCCACATAGCCGATGACCTGGCCCTGCCGGACCACGGTGCCCGGCGTGATCCCGTCGGCGATGGCGCTCATATGGCCATAGGCGGTGCCGTAGCTGTTGGCGTGGCGCAGTTCCACGTAGCGGCCATAACCGGAATACCATTGCGCCATCTCCACCACGCCGTCGCCGGCGGCGTAGATCGGCGTGCCGCTCGGGGCCGCGAGGTCGACGCCGGTATGGACGCGGTAGTCGCCATAGATCGGGTGGGTGCGCCCGCCATAGCGCGAGCGCAGCGTGCCGCCGCCTTCGAGCGGCCGGCGCAGCAGGAACTGCTGCCCGGTCTCGCCCTCGGCGTTGTAATAGTCGACCTCGCCATCGTCGGTGCGGAAGCGGAACATCTCGCGCGTGGTGTTGCCCAGGGTCAGGCCGACATAGAGCAGTTCCTGCGCGCCCTCGGCGTCGGGCTCGGAGAGCAGCAGGTCGATGGTGTCGCCCGGCGAGACGCGGCGGGTGAGGTCCACCTCATAGGCGAACATGGCCGCGATGCGGTCGATGGTGGCGTCGTCCAGCGCGTGCTTACGGCCGGTCTCCCAGATCGAGCGATAGATCGAGGGCAGGTTGGAGACCGCGACCTCCTCGGTATCCTCCTCGGGGAAGGTGATGGCCGGGGGGGCGACGCCGAGGACATACGAGCCGGAATCGCTCAGCGCCACGGTCACCTGGTGCTGGTCGCCGATATAGATGCTCATGCGGTAGGGAATGACGTAATCGACCCCGCGCGAGGGGCCGAACTGGATGCGCAGGCGCGCGCCCTGGGGCAGCACCACGTTGGAATAGACGTTGCGGATGGCGCGGGTCACCGCCGTCACCATGGAGGGGGAGAAGCCATTGAGCATCAGGGCTTCGGAGAGGTCGGTGCGCTCGCGCAGGGTGACGATGCGCTCGGTGCGCCCGATCCCCGCTTCCTCGGCGGTGCGGGTCATGGGCAGCACGGTGACGTTCTCGGCTACGCCCGTCAGCGCGTCGCGGGTGAGGGGATCGAGCTCGTCGAGGCTCCCCGGCATGGCGGCATAGCCCAGGAGCGGAGATTCCTCGACCGTATAGGCGCCTTCCACCGACACGCGCACGAACTGGGCGGCGGCGCTGTCGTTGATGGCGGGGGCGGGAACCAGCGAAAGCGGCAGCGCCACGGTCGCGACCGCGATCTCGCCCTCGACGTCGGTGCCGTAGATGTCGGTATTGAGGAAGTCCGAGCCGGATTCGGCGCGCAGCGGCTCGTTGCGCGCGAGCAGCGCGACGGGATCGTAAGACGGGATCTCGTCGGACAGCGAGGTGGCCGCGGTCGCGAGCGTCGCTTCGATATGGACGAAGGGCTGGTTGCGGATGCGGGCCACCCCGTCCACGACCTCGCGGATCGAGGCCTCGATCACCTGCCGTTCCGAGCGGGTCTCGGTCACGGGCTTGGTGCGCCGGGTCTTCTCGAAGGGGGAGGTCGCGTTGGTGCTCGCGACCGTGGGCCGCTGGATCGCCAGCGCCTCGAAGGGCGTGGAAAACGTGTCCTGGCCCTGGAAGGAGACATAGAGCGCGCCGGCCATCAAAAGCACGGAAGTAAAGCCGGTGAGGATGGTGCCCGAAAGCCAGGCGAGGCTGAGCTCGCGCCCCTGGGGCAGGGCTCCGTCGGACGACGTGGAGGTCAGCGGCGCGGCATCCTCATAGCCGGCCGATCTGAGAAGGGCCGCGTGGCGATAGCGCTGCGCTGCGTTCAACGGTCTGGTTCCCCTGGGCCGAACGGGCGGAAACGATCACCTGGGACTCGGCTTGTCAACCAAGGCCGGTGCGTTCTGCGCGCCCCTCAGTAGGGAATCGGCAGCAAATGCGGCCAAACTTGGTCGCAGGCCGGAAGAACGTCCGGGAAATGCGGGGGTTTTCCAGGGCTGTCTAAAAACCGTCATGCGGCGCCAAAAACCGTGTTGACAGGTCCGGGAGAGCCTCCTATAACGCCGGAACTGCAGCGGCGGTGGCGCTTCTGAGCGCCCCTCGCTCATGACTTCAGGACAAGGCGGGTCGGCTGCCGGATCGCTCCGGACGCAGGTTCGTGTTCTCTGAAAGTCGAAAGACGTCTCCGGGCGTCTGCTGGTTTGACATTGTAGTTATTGAGGAAAGGGAAACGTGGCCGGCGGGGTTTATGCCTTGCGGTCTGGTCTCTGGGTTGATCGGGTTTTGTGCCTGGTTGGTTTGGGGGTTGGACGAAGTCGACAAGACG